>Ga0209573_1000008_pt1 | contig 1025314 bp, 876 predicted proteins | sample TNRBio252014_DNA_FD_185870 | JGI IMG/M metagenome (GOLD analysis project Ga0209573, IMG submission 185870) | Wastewater treatment Type I Accumulibacter community from EBPR Bioreactor in Madison, WI, USA - TNR Reactor_6/25/2014_ DNA (SPAdes)... | ecosystem: Engineered > Bioreactor > EBPR >... | reverse complement strand
GTTCCCACTGCATGTTTAAGGTTTCTATTAGTAAATCTATGAAGTAATAATAATTAGATATATAGTATATAAATTAAATTAATTATTATGTTAAATAATATTACAGTAGATCAAGATAGCTTTATAAATATCGTAAAAGAAGAATACGAATTACTTATTACGGATGCAATTAAGAATTCACAATTAGAATTCTGGAGCCAATTACTTTATGATGAGATATTAGAATTCTCGTCAATCGTACAGCAGCATGTAAGAACATTAAAAAGAAGAATGAATGATTTAAAGAGGATTTGTATAGCTTCAAATAAGGATGGAAAAGAAAAGGCTAATCAAATATCTGATCTTGAGTCATACATAACAGAATTAGAGACTATGGTAAATGACCTTATGATTGCTATTGAGTATTAAAGATTGTAGCAAGGGACATATGTCTCCGCCATTAGTAGCTGGTGATAAGAAACTAAATAAACTGTCAACATATAAAAACACCATGAACGTTTCTAGAACGTTCATGGTGCGTGTAAGTAAACGAAGTGATAAGTTTAAAAGATATCTAGATTATCTTCAAAACTCACTATCTTCTTCATTTCCGATAATGTCTTTACATTTTGATTTGTAAGAATATATACCTTAGATTTTAACTTCTTATCATATTCGTCTACTAAAGAAAGGTTTTTAAACTCTGCATATTTCTTTAATGATTGAGTTAGTCTGGTAGGGGTAATCTCTTCATTAGACATTTCTCCATATTCCTCTAAAAGCAATTTAGATGTATAAAAGTTATCTTCTACTATATAGGTTTCAAAGAATTCGAATAAAGATTCTCCAATAGCACTCTTCGTTTTCTTTTCAGCTATATTTACTCTTTCGTATTCTACTACTCCATTGTTTAGATAATATAATACGCAAGTAGCCATAAAGATATAGAATCTATTCCATTCGCTTTCATCCCATTCGGAAAAGAAGTTACGACCAAATTCATTTACAGGAGTGTAGCTATCACTAAAATAATTAGACATTTCGATTTCAATCATTCTCCTGCGGAATGAACTACCATAACCGTCTATAACAGTATTTGATGAAATACAGAACTTGGGAGATGTTTCAAAGGGAATAGTTACTTGACTTACGTATTTCTTCCTAACTGTAAGATCAGAGGATACTTGACTGAAAAGTTCTGTAAAGTTAAAGCTCTTCATACAATCATCTATATTGATTAATCTTGTATCTATTTTAACTTCTTCATAAGTATAGTTTTTATTGATTTGGAAGTCTATACCACTTATACCTACTGAACTAACAATTTTTGATAGAGCTTTCTGAAATAATGATTTCCCCGTTCCACCTTGAGGAGAATTTGAAATAACTTCATCTGTTAAAACAACAACTTTAGGAAATGAAGGGTTCTTGAAGTTATGCAGTAAATATCCAATAGATGATTTTAATGTGTTGAATTTCTTTATATTTTCAACATGTGTTCCTTCATATCTTGTAGTTGCTATTTTGTGAATAAAACCCTCATAATCCCCTGATGTATTATCGGTAATATCAATATTATGGTCTTTCTGTGAACTCTTCCAGATATATCCATCTAAATTATCGTAGTCCAATAGTTTCATATCAGTACCCATCTCCAGATAACCATTTTTGAAATACATATAAGATTTTCCTTTGGAATCGTAAATGATATTCTCGTCTATTAGTAAAGTATCATTACGCATACTATCAATAACACATGAAATTAAATGGTTCGCTGTTTTATCAAATTTATCTAATGCTAGTAAATTAAAATCTTTCTCTGTATTATCAATAAAATCTCTTAAAAATTGATGAAGGTCATATTTATTTACTTCGCTGATCACATTATTTAAGATTCGGACAATTTGACGTTCACCATTTTTACAATAGATGTGAAAGTTATTACTTTTAACAAAGTTTACACATAACGGATACGAATACTCACATCTATATTTTGGGTTTTCTTCATCACCATATGGTATGAAGTTCCAAAACTGTTTATCTTTCCTTTGTAAATCAATATGATCTGGTATTTGATAACCATTTTTCTGTGCTAAAAGGATTAAGCTTGTGATATTTCTATCTCCTAAATATTTTTCGGCATACTTTATCTTTACATCTATGTCACCTAAATCATCGAAATATTTTGATAGTAACTTTTTAATAACATCAGGTGCTAATTTACAGTAAGCTGAAAGTATTGTTATGACTAAATACCATATATAATTATTAACTTTCCCATCTTTAAATATATAATCTAGGACTAGGATAATATCATCTAATGTTAAATTTATATTCTTTAAATCCGATGATTCTATTTCCTTTCTTTCATCTGATTCTTCGAACTCATATTGAGCAACCATTTCATCTAAATCATCTTTATCAAATGTATTACCGAAAAAATGAGAATTACTATTTATCGATCCAAAGAATGGTTGAACGCAACTAACAGTAGCAGTATCACCGTTGAATTTTTGACTCAAAGCTGTGTTTAGCTTTTTAACTTCCGTGGGGTCTGTAATTATTGAAGGTAATTGGAAGACTATTCTAAACCTATTTTTGTTCTTAGAATGTGATGGTGTCGTATAAATGAATAATGCGTTCTTCTTTAAGTATGAATCTGAAAGAGCATCCCCAAATGACCAATAATTATTTAGATCTTCATTATCTATATCCACTGCAATAATTTGACAGCTTTTAAAGTTTTCTGTAGTCTTATGGCAGTACTTAAATTGATCTTCGACCATCTCAGCAATACAGAAGGGATAGCCCTCCTTTGCTACTTCCTGATAAAATTCCTTTGGTGAGATATCATAGTTTTTGAAGCAATAAGTAAAATCACGCATATCCTGAGGTTTGACTTTGTTCTTCATTTTATCACTTGACTTATTTAGCGCTACTATCATTTTACACCTCCATCAAAAACCCTTACCATTTCTTCTAAATCAACGGAATCGAATGTATTTCCGAAGAAGATGGATTTACTATTCGTACTACCAAAGAAAGATTGTACACAGCTAGTTACAGCTACATCACCACTAAATTTAAAACTAAGTGCTTTGTTTAGTCGTATCACCTCTTCTTTCTCATTAACAGTCTCAGGTAACTGAAATACAATCCTAAATCGGTTATGTTCATCTGTATGTGAAGGCGTAGAATAAATGAATAATGCGTTTTTATTTACGAACGGATCATTCACAGCTTCATCATAAGACCAATATTTACCTAAATCTGTATTATCTATATCTACAGCAATTACACTACAGCTAACAAAATTCTCCGTTTTTTTATGACATAGTTTATGTTCGTCTTCTAGCAATTCAGCAATGCAAAAAGGGTATCCATCGATAGCAACAATTGCATAAAACTCCCTTGGCTCTAAACTGAAGTTTCTAAAAGAATAAGTATATTGAGCCATATCTACTGGATATACTTTATTCTTCATCTTATCACTTGTTTTATTCAATGCTACTATCATTTTACACCTCCTTCGCATTTATCATTGCTACAAGTGTTGTCATTCCTGCAATCACCTTTCTTGCCTTGAGCATTAAATGAATCACACCCATTGATAATGGTTTGTTCTTTTTTGAACTGCTCATATCCCTTAAGCAACAGAAATTCTATAGCTCCTGTTATGTTACGGTACGTGTTTGCTACTATATCTCTCACTGCTTCCAGTGCTGGGCCTTGGCGTAGCTTAAAGCCCTTTCTAATCTGTTTATTCATAAATGTATAATTTATTTTTTATACTTTATATATTAGAATTATTTTTCTTTTGATGGACAAAATTGTAAAATCGGGGTGGCTTTGGTGACTTTAGGAGGGTAAATTGTATTAGATAAAGGAGATAAATATTTTTAAATTATTTTCGTTTTTATTAAAAATATTGGTTTGGGTAGGTGCGTCTGATTGGAAATAACTGATTATTTTGTGAATGGATTTCATAAATAAAGTCAGAATATTAACCAGAGGGTTGAATAATCCAGAAGAAATTTTAATTGCTGTGTTAGAAATAGCAATACCTCGAAATGGTAAATATGTTAGCTCCTTCAGAGCTTTGAATGCAGAACAATTGCTCAAACAATCCCAATCCAAAAAAATATTTTAGTATTGAATTCTGAATTCAATATAATATCAAATATTTTATCTAAATTAAGTTTTATAACGAATATTATTTTAAATTTATACTAGTAGAAATACGGTTTTAGTTTCAACAACAAGACTTATTTGAATTATAATGATTCCAGTTACATCACAAAGAGTAATAGAGATTATCAGAGATGAAATCTGTAACCCAGATTTGAATGCTGAATTTATTGGTTATAAATTAGATTGTAGTCAGCCAAGTATTTGGAAGTGTGTGAAAGAAGATTTCAATACGACTCCTTATAAGCTAATACTAAATATAAGGTGTCACAAAATTCTAAAATATACTTATGACCACAGGGCTAAAATATACAAATCAGCTGCTATCTATGGTATAGGTAAACCCGATACTTTTATCAAAATGGTAAAGAAAAAATTTAATAAAACGCCTTGTCAAATAGAGTATGAAATTGCTATAGACGAAAACCGTAAACAAAATTATTATAAGTATCATCGGGAATTAATGATACATGGTCTATTACTCTAAGTCCTTCTCCATCCCATTGAAACCATAGCGGTAATCTTCACTAGCGTTGTAGATGGCGTTAGTGCCGTACGACTTACCGTAAGGGTACATATTTGATATGTTATGTATAAGAAAGTCTAATAACATACTCTAATTTTGAGTTAATCTTATTTTTATTTTATTATATTCTTCCACAACTTTTATAATTTTTTTAATTCCAATATTCTGACAAACATATTGATTTAAATATATGTCTTCACCTCTTATCTTCATATAACCACTATCGAATATTGTAAATGCTCTACCTATTCTAATATCTAAGTCAAATATTTTAGTAAATATTTTATGAAGTGTATTTGTTCTATCGAGATATTTAATAGTTACTACTTTGTCTTCTATATAAATTTCTACTATCATAGTTAGTAAACTTTTATTATACCAGTAAAAACTTACAATAGCATTAATTAATGTTATTGTTACAATTACTATTAAACTTCCTGTAAACAATGTAACAATAAAATACATGATAGCTTTTATAAGCTGTGAATTATAAAAACCTTTTACTTCTTTTTTAAAATTATAATTATTAGGAATTGAAAAGAGAATTTTTTTGTTTTTATTAATCATAGATTTCATACATCATATAAAATTAAGGATTTTTAATCGGTTTAATTTCGACGCCTGTATTGTCTGAAGGCATAGTTTCAAAGTTATTTCTATCATTTATGTCTAATTCATTTGGCTTTAAAAAATTAAATACACCTAATGTAACCTTAAACAATTCATCTTTACTTGTTACTATTCCAGTAAGATCATCTATCGCATTTACAAGTTTTGTAGTACTTTCTAAATCATTTGGCAATTTATTTAATTTAATGTTTTTTAATGAAATCACACTTTCTATTGATTCAACAGTAGCCATAATTTCATAAGAAATAACTTCTTCACCTACAACTTTATTGACAGTAAAAATTGCTGAACCTGAGAATGTAGATGGTATTGTTGATGATGTTTTGTAATCTCCTTTAATATCATTATATAATTTTGCCCCTCCACCAGCAATAGAAATCAATCCAGATGCGATAGGTATAATAGCAGCCGTAGAAAGTCCGCCTGTCCCGACTATTGCAACCGTAATCACTAATACTCCACCTCCAATAATTATTACATCTTGGGTTATCCGACCTGCTTTATCAAGTCCATAATCGAAATCTTTAACAATTTGTTCTGAACTCTGTTTAGTAATACCTGTTGACTTCCATAATTGACCTGTGAAAAATGTTGGATCGAAGGGTTGTTCACCTTCTTCATCAATCAGCTTTATTGGATTGTTAAAAACAAAAGAAAAAGTACTATGTTCAGGAAATTTATTTTGTAACGGATCCCTACTCAAAAACATAGGGAAGTTTGCATCAAAAACCCTAGCCCCAAAGTCAGTAATGTCACCACTAGCATCCATGTTCTTCTCTTTCTCCATTCCATTGAAGCCATAGCGGTAATCCTCAGCGGCGTTGTATACAGCATTAGTGCCGTACGACTTACCGTAGGGGTACATATTGCTTATGTTCTTTATGTCAGCAAAGTATCTCCAAAACTGTATTGGACTCGAAGTATAGGTCGGGTCTGGGTTTTTCACATCGCTTATCACTGTTCTAATGTTCCCTAGGTGGTCATATGAGTACTATGTCGAGTTCGAGAGTAAGTTAATAAAGGTCTGTGTATTCAATTTTAAATTTAAATTCCTCTTCATTTATTTTTCCTTTTAAATATTTTGGAATTGTTACTCTCTCAAGTTTAGACATCTCATTTAAGAATAAGGGTAATTCTTTTAAATTCGAATGCATATCAAAGTATCTCAAATTTTTTAATTTTATTAGCCTTTTATCAATATAATTTATATCTAATTCAACTAGACCGATTTTGTTTAGTAAATAATTTTCAAAAATACTATCAGGTAATTTATCAATCATACAACGTCTAATTCCAAAAGAAGTATTTTTATGCTTTGGGGTAACGTATTCCTTAAGATATTTGATAAGCTCTGAATTAGTTATTCCGATAAAAATAACATCATTTATCACAACTAAACTATCGTTGAATAGCTTATTAGCTTCTATAAAATAAAGATTTGAGAAATAAAGATTACTAATATTATTAGCACAAAACAAAATAGAATCAACTTCTATCGAATCTAAATAAATACGGTTTCCTACAAGAAATTCGAAGACACATTTCTTTTCAAAATCTACTCCTTTTATTTGTAAGTTCACAATATTCTGATTTGTAACTCTACCTAAGCTAATCTTCTGTTTTTCAATAGATAAATCTTTTAAATTTATAAATCTATGAAGATTATTCTCTAAAAACTCTGGATTAAGTATCGTTGATTTTTTAAACTTTAGATACTCTACATTCGGTAATGAAAAAAACTCCTCCGTCAATTCTAATTTAACATCTATAACATAGATTAAATAAATATTCTTAAATTTCTCAATTATCTTAGGTATTTTAACTATATCCTCTTCTCCTTGACGAACTATATATAATTTCTCAATTTGTAACGCTCTATCTTCAAACTCTTTTAAGTCACCTAGTTCAATTGTGTTAACTAGATTTAGTGAATAAGAGTAAGATTGTAGAATTATAAATATAAATAGCAAACTAATCACTTTCATTTGATTGGCCTCCACTTTTCTCTGCCCCTGCTTCTGTTCCTATTTTCAGCCAATTTTCTAAAATAATCCTACCAATTGATCCTTGATCATCGTAGAATTGAATTTCTATTTTATTAAAAATACTTGGATCATCATACTTATACAATGACGATATTATTCCAAATGTCTTTAATCCAAATGGTTGGGACATCATATCTTTAGCACTTTTCAAATCATCTGCAAAGAATGTCCCTTTTTTCTTATCAAATAAATCTTTAGCATCAGAAGGGTTTATATCAAAGGCTGGATGAGAATGAATAATTAATGATATACCTAACTTTTCAGCATATTTGACAAAACTAGACCAATCTTGATCATGCAAAAACTTCTTAATATCAAATGAAGAATAATCTTGTTCCGAATCTGAGTACTCAGTAATCTTACTTAATGCAGGTCTAACTAGCTCTCCAAGTCTTCTAAAAACACTTGCAGTTTCATATTCTAGTGTGCTTAGAGGGCTCCTTGTAAATTCGTCCATTTGTTTAACAAAATCTTCCCTTGCTACTAATAGTGGTACCTCAATTGTATGCCGAAAAGATTGTGTATGTAAACTTTGACTAATTGAAATTTCATTTGGTAAACATAATTGAGTAATGAATAATTTATTGTCATTTTGTCCATCTGAGCCCATATATTCACCTGCATAAGAATAATACCGCGCCAATCCATTAATATCTATATATTTTATTGGGTTATTCCCAGCAAATACATAAACGCTTTGATTTGAGAATTCAGATTTTAGAGGATCAGGACTCAAAAACATAGGGAAATTCGCATCAAAAACCCGAGCTCCAAAGTCAGTTATATCGCCACTGGCATCCATGTTCTTCTCTTTCTCCATTCCATTGAAGCCATAGCGGTAATCCTCAGCTGCGTTGTAGATGGCGTTAGTGCCATACGACTTACCGTAAGGGTACATGTTGCTTATGTTTTTTACATCAGCAAAGTATCTCCAAAACTGTATTGGACTCGAAGTATAGGTTGGGTCTGGGTTCTTATAGTCTGCTATCACTGTTCTTACGTTTCCTAGATGGTCTTTTATCTCATATCTACGGAAATCTGGTATTCTTTGTTGCGTTTGATATGTACCTGTTACTCCGTTTATCCCTCTTCCTCTCATAGCTATTGGTACTTTTAGTGTATCTATAGGACTACCAACAGTATTCACTGGGAATGAAAATTCTGAGTCTGTCATTCTCTTTCCACTTCCTTCTATTACTTCTTTGGGGTCAACCGTGGCTATACGTCCGTCCGCCTCCGAGCCATATACATACCAATCGTCGAGCCAAATTTCAGTATAATTAACTTGACATGAATAAACTCCATTTGCATCATTTATAGGGGGGTCTGTATCATAAAGTGCTAATGTTTTACCACCTGCTTCTCTTCCATAATATGTTGCTTTTAGTCCGAGAGCTTCTATACATTCCACACAATTATCATATAGAGTTAGCATATACCCATCGCCATTGCATCGCAAACCTATAGGATGCTCCATAGCAGCTTCTGGTTCAGTTATAGTCATCACTTTGTTGCCCATACCGTCATAGTAATAAGATGTTTTTATGACGTAAGTTTCAGGAATCGAGTGATTAACTTTATTAGGTACAGTTATAAACTTTATCACTGTATCTATTTTGCCATCTGCAGTCCAAATTATGTGGAAGTCAGAATTGGGATTATTCGAATCAAATTTAGTAAGAATATTACCCATATTATCATAAATATAATTTTTTGATATTCCAGAAGGTATCCCATTTAGAACACTCGACACCTGTGCTAGTCTATTCATTGGTCTTACTCTACTACTATTGTCAGTGTAAGAAGAGAAAGTAGAAGATTGGGTAGTTAGATTAGCACTACTCATATTATCATCATACCTTGAAATATCTTCTATATTACCATTCAGGTCGTAATCATAACCTGATGAATATCTTTCAGGAGCACCTGTTAACGGTGTCGTTCCAGTAGAAGTTGTTTTAAGTATTTCTGAAATTATTAGTCTGCCAGATATATCATATTCGAACTCATTTATTCTTGCCATCATTTCGACATCTTTTATTTCTTGATTTGGCATTGGGGTTAAGTTATATTTACCACTATGCACTTGCTCCCACGATGATATATTCCCGTTATATAGTTCTTTGTGAAGAGTACCTACTTTATGAACGAAATCATTATTGGCATTAGTCACAAAGTCACCATCATAGTAGTTAAGAGACATAGCGAATGCATCGTAAGCATACTTGCGGTTGATTGTTGTTAGAGCATCACCACCTAGTTTATCCCAGCCATTATAGTCATTCATATTCACGTCATTTATACCTTTTAGCCACCCTTGGATAGTGTAATAGTAGTCCATACCTTGTACATAATCACTACCGTATTCTTTTCTTTTCAGAGGGCCATGTTTGTAATATTTATATCGTGCATCAGTTTCTTTCAATATACCAAATCTAGTTGTATTTACCTCAGTCAATCTATTATCGGCATCATAATCATATATCTGAGTAAATTCATCCACCTTACCTGGTTGGTAGTGTATTTGGGTTACATTTCCACTTATAAGGTCATATTCGTAGTGAGTTAGCATACCATACTGTACTGCATTTGTTTTATGAGGTTGTATATATTGGTAATACCAATCCACGTTACCATGCGGGTCGTAGGAGTAATAAGAATCGACCCTATTAGGGAAGAAAGAACCATCTTCCCACTCTGAATCGGGAATCCTCGTAATATTAGAAATTCTATTTCTAAGATACTTTTGAGTTGGAGCTACCCCATCTATCCTATAATCAGTAACAAAAGGTAAAGTTTGAGGAGAATCATAAGTAGTAATAATTTTTAATTTTATAGGTCTGTATAAATGGTTCAATGATGAAAGTGAACCACTATTATATAATGGATTAATAAAACTAGTGTAAACAAAATTACCAGCAGGATCTTTATCAGAAGGAAAATCTAGATTCTCCAACAATATTTCAGAGAACTGTCTTTGGTATTTATAGAATTTCTTTGCAGTTTCTTTATCAGTGGGATTAGTTCTCTCCATCTCCTTCATATCCAAATACCATCTCAGGTAATCACCTACGGTGAAGTACTCAGGTGTAGTTTCTAGATCATAATTCGCAAAATATGTGTGCATTTCTCCTGTTTCTATCAATCTGCTTCTCTTGTCATATTTATAATATGTCGCTAGAGGATAGTTTACTTCATTTCTTTTCTTACCTTCCATTTGGTTCGAATTAACTGTAAATCTTAATCGTCCAGCCAAATCGTATATATATACCGTTTCACCATCATAGTCACAAGAAACAGAACCTATATTAACTGACTTATCCGTGCTTTGGTCAGCTGATTTACTAGCTACTAGTTGCCCAATCGAGTTGTATTGGTACATAGTTTCCATATCATGGACAGCTAGATCATCACGGTCACGATTTAAATCTACGTTTACACCTTTAGGCGGTACAGTTTTAACTAGATTGCCGTGGTGGTCATAATAGTACAAAGTAAATTTTGTAGCAGATTCCGCAGGCAATACTACTTTTAATTCGTCTAAGTCATCGGTTTCGTCATTATCTGCACCATACACATATTCTTTAAGACTCTCCAAAATCTTACCACGATATTCTTCAGCTAGATTGTAAGCAATATCTTCTATTTGATTTTCGATTAACTCGAGATACATATCTGGCTCATTGAACTCACAATCGTTTACTATTAGCTCTTGTTCAAATGGTTGATCGAATTCATCTTCTCCAGGACTAACCCAACGGAAGCAGAAAGTTTCGTAAGATTCGGGTATTTCTAATATAGGTATTACTGTAAATTCAGATTTTACGTTCAATCTTCCTCGTTCATCACTTTTACTTAATTGTGCAGGATTAACAATATCCATTGTTTTTTGAATATTATAAAAACTTTTATCCATGAAATCAGAGTATACTTTTGTTTTATAATTATACTTATTTGGAACTTCACCATTTGTAAAATTTAATTTATATACTTTAGGATGCATATTATTGTTCCAAAATTCACTAGTCGTAATTTTAAAGGCGTTATATACATGTCGGTTTAAATAAATGTATCTTTTCTCTGAATCAAAATCAAAAAAATCAAATATTTTAACTTTCTCATTGTACTTATTACTAAATTCTTGAGGTAACCCATAAATGTATTTAAACCTTTCACTATTTTCATATACTTGGGAAAATTCTTCAAAATTAGGTGGGAAAGCAAACTCTGTACCAGCCCTCTTAACTCTATATTCATAAATAGGTAAATCATTTATATCGTAACTAGGATTCAATCCGTAATCAGTTCTTCTATACTGGTGGTAAGGTATTTCTATTGACCAATAATAAGACATAAGTTCACCAAACGCTACATCAGGCAAACTTAAAAGGTGTTTGGGATGATTTATTTCCATTAAATCTTTTTTAATGGAATTGTATTTATAAACATCACCTTCACTATTTGTATATAAAACACTTTCTTTCCAACGATATTTAGGTGTATCTATCAAACAATCAAAAAATATTTTTATTCTTGGGTCGTAATTCTGAATTGTTTCATTAAGTTTCTCACACGCATAAATTCTTAGATCTATTGCAGAATAAAGCATTGATTTATATAAATTACTAAACATGTAAACCCAATATCTTTCCTCTTGTTCAGTTACAATAGGATATTTGAACATTGGGTCAATATATTTTATAAAGCTACTATTCATAATATCTGTATTATCGACACTTAACTCTGACTCTACATATGATTTTATTTCTCTTAATGTAACATTTAATTTATTAACTAATTCTTTACTATATATCTTCGGATTTATTGAAAGCTTATATTCATTTAAAGATTCGTCTAAGATTACTTCATATCTATTATTTGTATTTAGTGTTTTCCAATTATTCTTCTCTCCAGTCTCGCAGTAACTTGGGTTCCCATCACAATCTATTTTCGGTAACTGAATTTCAAAACTTGAAGATATTACTTTCATTATTCTAGCTATATCTTCTAACAAACAATCCGTATCAAAAGCAAGTTCATCATTAGTTTCAATTGGTTTAGAAGAAATAGATACTTTTCCACCTTCTTGTTTATATACTTCACTCCCTTCTAAACCATCTGATTCAGAATTAGCATATTTTTTAGGAACTGGATCAAAGCATTTTGGTTGGCAATCCGACATACAGTTAGCAAGAAGTGTAGCTTCATATTTTGAGATCTCGGTTTCTGTAACATAAATTATATTATAACTTGACATATCAACAGGAGGGTCAGTACTCCTAACTTTTTGCATTTGTGTGCTATTTAGAATTTTATATGTACCAAAATCAAATGTTCTTATCTCATCACCTTGTAATACATAATATGCGTCTGGATTTGTATGAAACTCAACCTCTAATGCTTTTCTAAAACCCTTCGTATCACATGAATTTTCACACATATCTACATATTGATATAGGAAATCTGTAATATCACTCATATCACATTCACTTTGGCTACCGCATTTCATACAATCAGGAAGTTCAAAATCAGACCCTAGACTTGATTTCAAAACATCAGTCATTACTTTTGTTTTACTTGCTTGTGCTCGTTGGTTACATGGGTCATTATCAGGAGGCATTTCATTTCTTTTATCTTTCCCTTTTGTATTATCTCCTTTGTCAGATGCAAAATTTATATAAGTAGTTCTATAATGCCAATCATCATAAACTCTCTTGTATTCATTTCTAAAATAAGTGTAATCTGTAAAGTAAAAATCTGCGTCTTCTTGTATTTTTCCAATAGTTTTATTATTGTTATTACCTGCAAACTTATAATAGAAATCAAGGTTCTTGGGGTCATCTACATCTAAACCATTATAGTCATCATATTCAGGATTAAGATTAATTTTATAATTATCATTAAAGTCACCAGTTACTGAAGCGTTACAAGGGCAAGGTGCTGTAAATGGAGTTGCACTTAAATAAGAGTATATATTATCTTTCTTTCCTTGATTAATAAATAAAGGTAGATATTTGTATGCATTTTCAAAGTATCCACCTCCAAACAATACAATATCTGGATTTCTTATCCCGTCTCTTTTTAATGGAGCCATATTTGTATCATTTTCTGGATGATCGTAGCAAACTTGAAAAGTACCTTCGTTGTCTAAAGGATTACTTGGAATATTTTGATTACAATATTTATCATTTTCAAAAGGAGTATTACTATACCCTTTGAACATAGTACCTGTACAAGAAAGAAAAGCATCCATTAAACTAAATTTAGGGTTAATAACTTCTCTACCAGTCTCTTCATCTTCTATAATTCCTCTTGCTTGAAATTGATCAATTGCAGTATTCCAACAATCACAAACCTCTTCTTTTGTCCATATTTTTTGATTTTCCATTCCTTGGTTTAACTGTGTATTTATATAATGTTCCGATTCATACTCTTCAGCAAGCATATTTACAATCATTTGATTGAATACACCTTCATTATTTTGTGAATTAGGGTCAAAATAAGGGCCATTTTTAGGAATAAATCTTTTAATATCAATATTTTCATCAGATAAATTTACAGGTTCCCAGAAATAATCTTCAATTTTATCTAATTCTAAAGGTATATCGCTCCCACCATTCTCATAAACTTCTCGTGAAGCAAATATTTGAATTATCATTCTTTCATAATCATCATTATCATATTTATCTTTTTCAAGATAGCAGCTACTAGAAGTGTTACATATATTCTGTGGGATATGTACTCTAAAGTTATTACAGCCATCGCCAACACTTGGTATAAATTTTGTGAAGTTCCCATCTGATGTTGGATCACCTTCAGAAACAGAATTACCATTAACGTCTTTCCATCCCCAATCTAAGTTCGGTTGAGTTTCAGTAGTAGTCGGAGGAACTAAATTTTTTCTAAATTGTTCAATACTTTTACCTGGCTCAGCATTAATAATCCCATTTAGATAATTGATTTCATTAGTGAAAATATTTGTTCTTAAAGATGTGGCTATACTATTTTTGTAATTATTAACCTCAGTATCTATGTCATCACTATCAAAACTAATTGTTCTCGAAAACTTATAATTTGTTGGTTCAGTACTTGGTAATGCAAATGTTGGGACAATGGCAGTAGTTGTATATTCATCAACATTTGTAGTTGTAGACCTCTGTATAACAGTAGGGTTAGCGTTATAATTACCATTATCACTTACAACTATTTCAATATCAACATCTATTGCAGGTTTTTTTGTAATGGTAGTTAGATTATTTCCTGAAAAGCTACAAATGTTTAATATATCAAATGGCCTATTCCTGATACTATACATGACTTGAGCTTGACTTCCATCTTCAATAAATTCTTTTTTCTCTTCCTTATAAGTAATTAGGTTATTATTACTTACGGGGTAATAATCGGTAATATAGTATTCTTTATCAATAATCTCATATGAGTGACCACTATTATTATTAATTGCAAGTAAATCTTGAGTTGCAATATTACGATAAGCTGTTGCAATAACTTTACCATCAACACCCTTGTAAGTGTAATGGTACACATTATTTTGGTCAATATTTATAACTTTAAATACTTTTTGAGGATTTGGAGCTTCTTTTCCAAATAAAGCTACGAGTTCTTTTTCTGTAGCAGTAGCATAAAAAGTACGAATTTTTCCCATTCCACTAGTGTTAGTGTAAGATATTGGACCTGGTAACCTTTGTTCTTTTAATCTATTTGTACCATCATTGTAATAAATACTTTTAGTATATGGGTATCCTTCAGATGAAGGAATGCCTTTTTCAGAAGATTCATCGTAATAGTCATATATGTGTCCTCCGTTTACAACATCCGAAGTTTTATCTGTCCCGAAATTTGCAAATGAGTATTTGTCTGTTCCATTAAGTAACGTAGCCCTTTTATAAAGTAAATTTGAACCATGTTCTGGAGCAGGTGATAATAAGTAATTTAAACTCCAGGCAATATTATTATTAGTTAAATGCAAACTTGAGGAAATTGGAGCAAACAGGCTACTCAATACAGAATTACCATGAAAATCAGGATAATATTCAGCTGTTAAATTATCATCTGTACTATTTACTTTTTTCTGATATTGTCTCTTACCTAGTAAATCATCAGAATATGTAATTTCATCATAGAACTTACTTGCACTTTCGTCACTTTCATTAAAAACTCTTGAATGTACCCAGTTCAAATCATCATCTATACTTTCATTAATATACATTCTAAAGAAATCTGCAGAAAAGTAATCCACTTCATGATTATATACAATTGGTTCACCATCATCAATTGAACCTATATTCCATTTACCCCAGTTTTGACTATTAGCAATACCACCAGAGTAATAATTCCCAATTGGCCTAACCCTCCAGGTATAAACTCCTTTTCCTTGGGTTAAAAATATATCTATATATTTTCTGTAATCTCCTACTTCTATTGAAATAGCTTCACTCCAGTCAACTATGGTATTTACATCAAATTGATTATCTTTAAAACCATCAAGGTCTGAAATAGTATTAGATAGTTTAAGTATTTGTATTTGATACTTTTCAAATTCAAAATCTTCGCAACCATTTACTTCCCAAGCTAATTTGACCATCCTAAAATCTAAATTTTCGAGTGTGTCTATGTAGTTATAGACATTGTTGCCTATAATATATGAACTATTAATATTGAGAAGTTGTACTGATGAAGTGTTATATTTATGGTTAATCTTATAAAATGCTTCTAACTGAATTTGACTCTTAATCTTTGATTCAATCAAATTAAATTCACTAACTGGTGCAGAAACATTTATAGACTGCTGGACTAAACTGACTTCAATTCCAGTATAGCCATATAAATTAGGATCAATTTTAATTTTTTTAATTTCTTGTGGGTAGAACAATTTGTTTGTTGAAGGATCATATTTTATGGTTAGTTGATGATTTGTTAAAACTTGAATGTCTGGACTTCCTTTGAGGATTACATCAACCAAACAACTTATTGTAAATTCTTGACCATAATTCTTCCCAAAATTATAATGTTCTTGTCCAATTCTGAAATCTAAGAATAATTCAGCATAATACTGTTCTGCAACAGCTTCGCAAGTAGGATTACTAGTTAAATAAAGTGTTTTTGTAACCCTTGTACTTGTACTACATGTAGAAAATTCCGTTGAATTAAATAAAACACTATCTGTTTGCTCATAATACTTTGAATACTGAATCTCGTTATGCTTTTTATATTTATCATTTGCAATAGAAGAGTTAAATGACAATAAGGTAAAAACAACAAGTAATAATTTTATATTCTTCATGGTTACCTACTTCCCTTTTCTGATTTTTGTATTATGGTTTCCATTTTTAATAGCTTCGGATTGAATTTTTTCCTTAAGTTTATTTTCAACTCCATTAGTGTCTAATAATATATTAGGCATTTGCAGAGAATCCAACTCATTGTATTTCTCATTAAACTTATTCTTATAATTATTTGTATTATCTAAACTTTCTAAATCAAGTTCTTTTTTTAGACTATCTATTTTGAAATCTTTTACCTTTTTTCTTAGACTATCTAAATTTTCTTTAAATTCATCAGTATCTGTGTCAAAAAGTTTAGTATTAATACCTTCTTGATCTATCTTTAAATCAAATATATCAAATTTGCTTCCTGTTCCTTTTTCTGTACTACCACTATTTAACATAATGGTATTTTTCAATACATTACTGTTTTGCTTATACACATCTATTTCATAATTTTTAGCAGGTGCAATAATTCCGCTGCTTGATCCTGTTGCACTTACATTGACTTTTGGGGTATTATAATATGTTTCAGCTATATTTTTTACACCTCTATAGGTCTCTTTTCTTTTTCTGATTAGTCTACCTTCGTTATCATAATCAAAGAATGTAGCAAAATGTTCTGAATCGAATTCTGCTTCAACTCTATCATTTTCACAATTATATGATATACATTTTGAAGTAGCATCTATTGGTATAAACAGTAGATCATCAATATAATTTACTGGCCCATTTGCAGTTAAAGTAATAATTACTTCATTAATTACATTAGGGTTTGAAGGAGGGTTAGAAATAATTTCATGTGTTATTAAATCCCAATTTCCAACTCTAATTGGATTAGTAGAATTATCAGTTATTGTAAAACTAGTTGTATTTGCTGGATCTAAAGCATTTTTATTGGTTATTGATACAGTTAAAGGTTGTTGACCAATTGGAATTTCATCAAAATGATAAAGCCAATACTTTATTATATATGTTTTCTGAACATCAATTTTGACATCAATATCAATTGAATTATTTGAACTGGTCAAACTAATTAAATCATTACCTGAATGAGGTTTGCCAAATATTGTAGGTCCTGAAAAACTGGTAGGAATATCACAAACACCAGAATTAAAGTAAATCTCATCTTTATTAGCATTGTTAGCATACAGAATTGGCTTCAATTCACTTTCTGAATAAATCACACTACTATTTAGACCTATAATACTTTTTTCTTGTTCTGGTTGATTCAGATCATTCACACTTGTAATTTCCGATTGACTTATCCATCTAAGTTCATCATTAACTTCAGGAAGTTTCCAGTTATAAAGAATAAACTTTTCATATTCCTTGTTTGCATAGTCATTGGAATTATTATAATGTTTTAATAATCCTTTATTATCTAGTATATTATTTGTACTACCTGTAAATGCAGTTGCATTTTCAATAGGGTTTTTATAAACATAAGATTTATGGCTCATCCATCTTCCTTTTTCACCATTACTATATTTTTCGTTTGTATCAAAAAACGAAGTTACTTTATCTGTTTCCCATTCATCTTTGTATTCAGCTACTGTTGCTGCATAGACATTATTTAGTTTATATACTAAATCTTCGTCAGGAGCAAATCGTATGCAAAATTCTCCTGCTTCTAATGGGGTAACACCATAATAACTAATTATATTCGTATCCAAGAAAGGACTCGTCCCTGTTATACATTCAAAACTTTCAGAAAATCCATTGTTATCTATCTGCCCATTTTTATATTCAAAAGATATTAGATTTGTTAAAGGGTCTTGATCTACAGTAGAATATATAAAAGGAGATGTTCCAATTTGAGGATCTGATCCTAAAGAAGGTCTATATGCTTCTCTTCGAAATGTTGCTAAGTATGTTCTACAACACTTATCCGCGGGAAGTGTAATGGGTAGAATATTAGTACTAGAAAATTCATACGATCCAATATTAGATCCACTAATTAAATATTTTAATAACAGCTCAGTACCAGAGCCACCTGTTGCATTTATACTGAATTTTAATATGTTGTTTGTAACAGGGTAATTATTACTATTCTTTATTAAATTAAATAATTCAATATCTGAATTCCCTGATTCTACATATGTATTTTCGAAATTTCCATCTTCCTCGATAATAAACTTATTGAAGTATTCAGTGTCAGGTATATGATTATATCCTGCAATAGAGGTAGGAATTTCAGTATAGAAATCAAAATTCACATTTGCGATATTTCTTACAAATCCAAATTTTGTTTCTTTTGAACTGTTTACACCCGTTACTTCTTGTACATTCTTTAGTTTAAAGAAAGCAAAATATATTTTCTTTGGTGAAAATTCTGTTTCCTGGTAAGAAATAATGTAGATTTCTTCTTTATTTAGAATCTCTAAATACTCTTCATAATTACCAAAAAGACTATAATTACCAAAAAGACTATAATTTCCACTGTTGATATTTGAAACTCCAATTTTATCAGAAATCGCACCCCAAATCTCTTGACTAATTGGTTCTTCAATTATTAGCTTTTGGCTAATGTAACTATAATGAGTAGATCCATCTTGATGATTAACTTCATTATATAATCCAAAATCTTTTAAAATATCTGACAATTCTAAATGCCATGAGCTATTAATTACATTATTCAATTCGTCGGAGAATATATGCCTTTGTTCACCTGTATATGTTAAAGTCTCTTCTGGAGTTCTTTCCCAACACAAATCAAATGCTATATTTAGATATTCTTCTTGACAATATTTAGAATAATTAACATTTCCGCCAACTTTGAATCTCATATTTTCAATTGACAAATTAGGAGATGGCAAATCTTCAATTTCACCATTTAAATTATAGAACTGTGTTGTAGATGGACTAGGGTATCCATTTATTATAATTGGCTCAGTAAATTGATTACTATTGGTATTAGGAATAATCTCAATAGGTAATGAATAATCACCATCATTATCAGAATAAGTCAAGTTATTAGTGTATGTCCCATCATAAAATGGTTTATATGTATTAAGGTTATTCGAACTAAATACATTACCAAATATAGTTCTTAGTTTGATATTTATTGCGTTAGTTATAGACGTAATTCCGTCACGATTAGGGATATTTGGAATTACCTGATCTACAAGAAATGAATTGTAACTTTCTGCATCAAAAATAGGAGAACCAACCTGATACGCTTCCTCATCTTTTACAATTTTTGCAATTTTAGAATTTAATAAGTTTTGCTTTCCTGATTCTATTATCTTAATGTTACAATACAAATCTGAGTTTTCTAAAGTCTGTACAGTTCCCGAAATTAATGGCTCGATAGCTAAAGCATCTGAGAGAACTTTCTTAACTCTATAATATTCTCTAGCTGTTGGGATTAATGCAGTAGTATTTCTAGGTGTAACTTCAATAATATCACCCACATTAAAATACTTTTTAAACTCATATGAATAACCTCCATAGGGCTTACTATCCATGTTGATAAAGAATACCTTTTTACTGTTAATCTCCCTAACTCTTCTCCAAATCTCACCAGTCATTTTATGATTTCCAATAAATGTATTAGTAAGTCCTTGAGATTTTTGTGAAAATTCATCGTAGACATAAGAAGTTGGAATATCTAGTACTTGATAATATGAATCATTTCTATCAGCATGAGAGTATTTATCATTAATACTAGTTATAAAAGGTTGACCAGTGAACATATCAAATGCTGTATGTTCTTTTACTGTAGTAACACCATCAGCAATAGTAGTGATTCTCTTTGCTATTGCTGGATAACTTATAATTTTATTTGTCGTATGAGTTGCTAATGCTTTTGAAAATGTGTTATACCCTCCAAACCCGCCTACTTCTTTAATTACTGGTGGAAAAGCAAGAATAAAACTTATGTCTCCCTCTCCTTTCCATTCAGAAGTTATGTTTTCGCTTTGCCTACCTTCCATAACAATCTCTTCATCTCTACCAAGATTGGTATTCTTTAATCTAAATCCTTCGTCAATAACAGGTATTTTTTCACCAATGCCATAATATTCATACTTTGTACTTGATCCAATATTCCATGTTAATGAGTCATCATATCTACCTCCATAAGTTGTAGTTGATGCAGGTTTACCATTAAAATTATGTGTTATAAATTGGAAACCTTGTGATGCTTGTGCCATACTTGAAAGACTAACATATGGTGCTGGAAAAGTAAGCCCTGGTTCTTTGATATATCTTCTTAATGGGTCAGACAGGTTTGTCCATTCAAACCCCTTTAATTCTTTTATATTATTACCACTTGAACTTGAAGTAGAACTTGCAGATAATGATTTGAATTCATTGCTACTTAAGAGTACGCCATAAAACGGATAATCTTTGAATGTTAGAAAAGAATCAACAGTGAATCCTGGATGATTTTCATTATCAAATATACTCTTAGATAATACTCTTGAATAACCTATAGATGCAGATGGCATTAAGGAAGCTCCAAAAGGTCCAAGTAAATTTGCTACCTGATGACCAGCTGAATATATACTCGTAGTATTTCTTTTGATTATTGGTTTATAAAAAGGATTTTCTTCAAGTATCGTCTGAGGTTCATTTGATGCTACACCACTTGAAGTTCCGTTCTCATTTTTATAGACATATTCATTGCCATAAGTTCTATTTGTCGTATTATCTTCTCCCGTCCGAGTATCAAACTTATCTAAGTATAATACTTTTTTTACTCTTATACCACCACCTTTTTTAGAAAATGTCTCGGGAAGTGGAATACGGATATAAGACAGATCCAAGTTTACCGATTTACATATTTCTTCCTCAAAAGTTGTAAACGAATTTGAACCCAAAATCATTGATCCTAATTGACTTGTAAAATAGTCAATAGTTTCTTCATCGTAATCGATTACTTTATTTTCACCATTTTTAGTTTTACAACAAGGTGGATCTTGGTTCAAATCAGGATCATATAAACCATATCTACTTGAATAAAAATAATCCTTACATATTTGTCTAGGGAGAAACACACCTTCAGAGTTTTTAAAAGTAATTATTATATTATTATCGACCCTTGTAACTGAAGCTAACTTAATAAACCCATCTATATATTCACTAGAACAGTTAGAAATATCGTTATATACTTCAGGTCCAACTAATGAATAAAGAAATTTAAAATATATTTTCTCATCACCTAAAACATATTTTTCCTCTATTAGGTTTACTATATCATTTATAATACTAATATCACTAGAGTTTAAACCTAAATCATTTTCAATATCTAATGTAATCTTATGATTACTTTCATCATAACCATTAGCCTCTAACGAAACAAGAGTCATAGGGTTTTCATCTTGGACTCTTGTGTATTCGTTCTCTTCATACTCAATAAATATTTTACCAGTTGATGGTAGTTGAATTTGTTTTAAATTCCAAGCAGAAGGATCATAAGAATTCCCATTATAAATTTCTTTATTCTGATATACCCAATTCTGTTCTTGAAAGAATCTGCCTTTATCTATATTTGATATATTATTAGTTCTATAGTTTCCCCAGGCATCTATATCCAATATGTCATAAGTTGGGTTCTCAATATCAGAATTATTTGGATCAGATATTGCTGCATAGGTAGGAAAAGATAAATAATCTGAAACATATTCAAAAGAGTATGGGTTTTGATAATCGGATTTTAAATCACCACTTTCAGTCCATACCTTCTTTAAAGTTAATTTTCCTTCGCCTGTTTCACTACTAGGAATTCCTCGCCAAGCAGAGTAGTCATAGTCAAAATAAGTAGTTTGTAATTTTTTAATTACATTATATACTTTGTTACCATCTACATCTGTAGTAAATGGATTCATTTCGTCTAACTTCCATAATTCAATTCTTTCTAGATATCTAATATTCTTATTAGATGTTATATCTGCCGTCTGGCTTTTACCCGCGACCCATTCAGAATGCACAGATTCATAACCATCTTTTCTGTCATTTCCACTACCTTGAATTGGAATATTTACATCATTTTTTTTTATAATTAAATCAGTTTTATTATTTACAAATATTGCAACGTGTGATTTCGTTGAAATAGCATTTAGATTATATACTTCTTTTTCTCCAGAGGAAAAAGATATTAAATCGTCTCCTCTATCTGATTGAGAATTTCTATCATAGTTATATCCAGCAACAGGTGTTCTCCACTTGTACCAGTTACTTTTGTTTTGTTCACTATTTCCTTGAGCATCCCATTCGTAATCTATACCTTCTTTTTTATTAACAGAACCATAAACTTGTTCATAGTCAAAAATAGTATAGCCCCCAATATCATCTTTAGTGGGGCCATCGTTATTTAGATCCACATAATTACTTGAATGAATTTCTGTTATAAGATACGATCCTACATATGGTTCAATCATTTCTTGTCCTAAAACAATTTTAGGTTCTATATTTTCGGGCAAATTATCATCATATCTAGGAGTAATATGATGATAAACAATTTTTCCATCATTAGTGTATGCCTTGGTTCCATTTTCTGATCCTTCTATATAATCTATACCATATGAAAGACTTCGTTCATTTCTTGAAAACACAGGTAGTCCAAATACAAAGTTTTTACCTTCCTCATTCGTTACTCTGAATTCTGTTATTATATCATCATCAACTCCATTTATATACTTCGAACTTTTACTGAATTTTCGCACATTTTGACTATCATAGAACAAATCTCGATTAGTATTAAAATCTATGTTTTTTGATTGTTTTAAGATACTATTATGACTCCCAAGTATGTCATTACTAAATTTTACATTCCCCCCATTAATAGGTCTAGATAATTTAGAATTTACAAATGGATTTGTTGAAGGTTGAACTACGCTTAATGCTTCTGGTGAATGATAGTCTTCGTTTGAGATATCACTTGAAAAGAAAGAATTATTATGTCCTAAATCATTATGAAACCTGAAAAAGTACTTTGGGACTGAATTTTGAATATATTTTTCATTTCTTTTTAAATTAAAATCTCTTGACATCCATTCTTTAGTAACTGATTTACTCCAACCATCAGCATAGTTTGTACCTAAATTTATTGACGCATCTAGAGGGCCTACTAGAAGTGATAAACCAAAATTATTAGATTCTGATTCTGACTTTACTTCATTTGGTCTATATTCTTCAACGTATCTACTCCATGCTCTAAAACTTCCACCAAGATCTTTACAAGTAACATAGAAATTGTCGGCATTCGAAAATGGAATAGGTAAAAATTTAGAGTCTTTATTAAATTCAGATTGTTTTTCAACATAATAATCCATTACATCCTTGTCATTAATAGCTTTATCCGAATTCAAATAACCAAACCCCTTTTTTAACAGAGGTTGCTCATCCAATGGATTTTGCTCGATTTTGGTTAAAGTTAATCCTGGTTCTCCTTCCACCTTTAAAAATCCTAAACTTACACCAAAGGTAGGAGCAAATGTCGATTGACTCCCAGTAAATTCTGAAGTTGTTGATGGGAAATTCCCTGCACCATTATTTGCAATTGAATTATATACTGCTCTAGTACTTAAATTAGATGAAGCTAAACCAATAACTTGATTTTGTAATCTATTTAATGAATTTTCTGAAAATGATTTAGTTTTTTTATCTGAACTACCCTTACCATAATTCTCTATTCCTCTTAGTAGAGATACAATGTTCAAGTCATAGAAATAAGTTGGAACACCTTTTTGATTCCATGTTGCTGAAAGTGAACCAAATGCACCCGCACCTAAACCAACAGTGTTTTGTACCGAATAACCATTATAATTATTAATAGAAGTAGTTCTAGAATAACTTGTAGATAATCCTATTTTTTCAGCTAATGTTAATACATTAGCATAAATTGAAGGTGATGGTGCTGGTGCTAAGGGCGTATCTAATTCTTCCTTCTCTGTTATTTCGTCTTGACTCATTAACTCCCCCCTAACCATTATATTCTTAGAAGCAGTTAAACTGGGTCTGAATTTTTGCCAATATCTTATTTCTTGACCTTTATAGTCGTCAGGAAATCCTTTCTTTTGTCTATTTATTGCACCAGGGCTTAAGCTCCATCCATATCCAACCCATGAGGCTTGTTGATCAGGCTGGACACCACTAGAATAGCTCAATGCTATTTCATAATCAGACCCGTCAGGTCCAGGTACAACTACAATTGGTATACTATAATTTAAACTACCAGTAAATTTATTCACTATTTGATTATTGCCAACAGCTGTATACCCTGAAAAGTCAGGTGAAGTTGGTTCGTTTGCTTTAACGGTAGAAAAACAAATCAACAATAGAATTGCTATATTTTTTTTTGATTTATACATATGCTTTAATCAATTTTTAGTAGTTTATTTTTTAATATTACACCTTCTGATTCAATTGTTGCTATATATGCACCTGAAGCCACAGGGTCTCCATGTTCATTTTTACCATTCCAAATTATCCTTCTCTGAGAAGTTATTTCTTTGTAGTAAACAATTTCACCACTTTGATTGTATATCCTTACTTTTTTAGGTTTCTTGTTTAACGGAGAGTTTAGAATTAAGGTCACATTATTTTTGAATGGGTTTGGTGAGATTCTAAAATCCTCAATTAAATCAACTTTTGGATTGTTTGATTTAAGTTCTTCAATATCATATTTACTGTTTATTTCTATGTTAGTGAATACATTCTCACCAAATTTACTCTTTGTTATTACACTATCAATAGTTTCATCTTCAGGGATGCCTATATGGAATAAATGTGGTTCTTGTATCAAGAAACTCCTTCCATTGGGTACTGCTACTGAGACATATGAAGATTTATTCGAATATACTGTTACTTCGTTTAATTCATTATTATTATCTTCAATCTGGATAAAATTATTATTATTTTGACTTGAATTAATAAATCCAATTAACTTCCCATTTGAAACACTAATGAAATCCATCTTACCATCATTGTTTAAATCGCTCCTTAATATTGAGGGGCCAATAGTTATATTATTAAATCCTGATAACAATGTGTTTTCTTTAAACTCACCTGTTTGATCTTGATAAAAGATACTCCCTTTTCTACAATCGCATCTAGTTGTGAGTACAATATCTTTATATCCGTTATTATCAAAATCTTCTACTATAGGACTAAAAAGCTCATTGTCATCAGAAGCAATAATTTTAAACGAAACTTTTGGTAAATTTTCACCATTAAATTCTTGAATATTAATTGATGGCTTATTCTGATTAATAGAAATCAAATCCGTTTTACCATCATTATTTATATCAGTAATATAAAAATCTGTGTTTAAAAAATCATTTTGTTCAGATATGTTAAATGTTCTAATCCCAGTATCATCAACTTCATAAACATCCATTTTATTAGAAATAAAATTAATTATTAGTTGATTTTTATAATCTACTAAAGGATTAAATGAAATTGTACTTATAAGTTCAGTATACATATCAAATGCCTTTTGATATGTATTTTCTATGTTGTGAGTTAATACTAGAACTTCAGATACGCTATCTTTGTTTATTGCTAATACAATATCCAAATATTCATCATTGTCAATATCTTTCAAACTATAGGATTGAATATTATTTATATAATGGACAATTTCAAATGAATCTAAATTACTAGTTATATCATTCCCTTGACTCCTTAGATTCAGAATGTAATGAAAATTAGAGTTTCTCATTAATGATATAATTTTAGTTCCCTTCGAATCATTTAATATAATGTTTGCCAAACAATTTGAATTAGAGTCAATTAGGTCTGATTTTTTGAATTCATTTTGCCCCATGTTCAATAATAAAAATTGATTTGTTAGTATATCTGCTAATCCATCTTTATTAAAATCAAATATTGAAATAGAATTTACAGGTTGGTTAATATCTTTGACTTCCTTAAAACTAATGGGTTGGAAATGAATGTTTTCCCTTTTGTCATATTCTGTTATTATTAACTCAACTAAGAACGAACTTCCCAAAAGCTTCCATTCACCATTATCATTTTTAATTAACTGATAGTTTATATTAAAGCAATTAGAAGATTCACAATATGGTTTTATCTTATATTTTTCAGTTAATAGCTTTGTACTTTTATTTTCAAATTTCACAGAGACAAAAATCTGCTTATTACTGAACTCAACTGGATTATCAAGATCAATTGTAATCCACTCATCAGCATTTATTTTTTTTATAAAACTGATATCTTCGACTAATGGTAATTCTCTTGAAGGGACAATATCACTTTCCTCATTGCCATATATTTTAATAACACCTTTCTCTCCTGCTTTACCTTTTACCTTAATACGAAGTCCATTAATTTCACCTTCAAAGTTTAATATAAACCTCTCAGTGTATTCACTAACATCTTCATCCTTTAACAAATATTTGGAGTTATGATTCTCAAAATGTCTGATGGTATCTTGTGCATATGAATAATCGAAGTAACACAATAAAATAATAGCAATATATAGAATTGGGATTTTCATATTTTTATGTTAATTTTTTTTCCTTTAAGAATATACTCTTTCTTGGATATTTCACCATTGTTATCATATTCAATCTGATAGCCTTCTTTCACTCCGTCTAAAAAGCATTCTATTTTTGAGAGACTTCCATCTGAGTTATAATACCTTACTTCACCATTTAAAGACCCATAATTATAAGTCATTTCTTTAACTAGCAAATCTTTATAATCTCTTCTCTTATAATATTTTGTAGAACCATGAAGGACTATGCTTTTATTATCAATATCTTTAGTCTTTTTTGATTTTATACTAGCTGACCCTTTTGAATTGAAAACAATTCCTGATAAATCTTTTTCTGAGTTGAATTTTTCTTTTAGTTTTGTTAACTTTCTGTCTCTTGTTAGATATGTTACTTCAGAAACTATCAAAAAATCTTTTGTGTTTACTTTAACTACTTCAGTATCGTATGAGAGTGTTAAAGTTGGTATAGTAAACAAAATTAATACTATAGATTTATATTTGTTCAAATTCATTGTACAGAAACCTCCTGTATTTTAAAGTAAACTGCTTGTTTATTTTTATATGTATCACCAGTAGATGAAGTATACCCCCAAAAACATTTGTTATTTGCATCGGTAAAAGAATCAATTTGAGTTTGGCTCAAATTATACTCATTTCTCAAAACCCCATCAAAGTAAACAGATAGTCTTCTAATTGGAATTGTAGGGTTATACTCCCATTTTACTTTAACACAGTGATTTTCACCATCTTCTATATTTACAATATTTTCCTTTGCATTTACATATCCATAGCTGTTTATAAAATCACCTTGAATTGTTCCAGCAAATGGTATTCTGTTATTATTTAAATGGAATGAAATGTGATCTATATCTACACTATCTAAACTGGGTTCGTCACCAGTTGAAAATCCAGGATATGCTCTATGGTTGTATGTATCAAATTCTATAGCCGCTATTCTTCTTGCAGGCGTTTCAGTATAGTTTGTATACCCTAAACCTTCTGGATATTGCCCTATAAATGATGATAAGTCTTCATCTCTAAAAACTATTGCTATACCACTCCCACCATTTTCGTTGATATCTCCAAAATTAAGATAAGAATCAAACTCAAAATCTTTTGAGAAATCTAATTTGTAACTTTTCCAAGCTGCTCCATTCTTATCAAATTCACTTGATGTTAAAATCAGATTACTTCTAGATAAATATTGTGCTACTTGATCATTCACGCTAGTGGTTACATCGTTTTGGTTAAACAAATACATATTTTGTAAATCACTGTTTAATACAAGAATGTCGGCCTCATTAAAATCTGGATTGGATGGGTTAATACTGAAGCTATATGTTTTTGACCAGTCGCTAGTATCATTTGTTTCTAGATTAATACTTTTAATCTTCCAGTTATACTTACCACTATCTAAATAGAATCCGATTGCTTTATCTGTATCAAAAACACTTCCTGAAAATAAAAGAGTTTCATTACTATCTAGAATATCTATTAAATACATTGAACTATCTAATTCATTTTTCCAGTTAAGAACGGGCATATTTGTGGTTACTGTATTATTGTTAGGGAAAATACTTGTTGGGGGTGCAACAATTGATTTAAATCCACTAACAGTAGACCATTCTGAAAATTGTTCTTTATATTCATTTCTCACTCTCCAAAAAAGTGAATCTCTATTATTTACAATAATTCCTGTTAATGTATCTAACTCCAGATACCTATTAAATAATGTTTTTGTAAAGGATGTGTCATTTGATATTTGTACTCTAAAACTACTAGATCCATTTCCATTCCATTTAAATATAGTTGTATCTGATATAAACGTACTATTTGATATTGGTGAAGTTGTTGTTGGCTGTGTTATTGCACCAGTATAAAAAGTGTCTATTTGACTCCATGCACTACTTTCATAATTATCTACTTTTCTGATTCGAACTGAATATGCTGTATCGAAATAGAATAGCTTTTTACTTATACTTTTTTGATTGAATAATATAGATTCATCTACAATAGTATCTTGAAAAAAAATATTTGAAAATTCTATCTCAAATATTCCTACTGAATCATCCCAAACTATTGATGACCAATTTCCCTGTAGTGTATCATTATTAAATGGTTCTAGAATTGACAATTGGGTTAATTGGGTAATATCAAACATTGCTTTATTTGACCAAGTAGTTGTATCATATATATTTGATGCTTGTGATTTCCAGTAATATGTTTTACTTCTATCGAGACTGTCTATATTTAAGTAATTGCTGGTTAATGAAGTATCTAATATTATAATTGAAAAAAGAGAGTCTTCAGATAAGATGATATTATAATTTTGTGCTGAAATTACTTCCGACCAATTTAAAGTTACATCAAACCTTGAATGTAAGGTAGTTGAATCTGGGAATATAGTTTGTGTTTCGCCTAGAGATTTATAATTATAAAACCCAAGTGAATCAGTATCTATAAATAGAACTGTTATAAGATTCGTGTCAAACTTATCAATATCAAAATCTACACATGTTTTTTCAAATCCATTTATGTAGGTTAATTCGGAATCTATATTCTCGATTGTTCTGTACAGACTATAATTATCAGGTAAATAGTAGAATGAACCATAACTGTCTTTATGAAATTCTATTAGATTACTTATCCCAACTTCTGTGGTGTCAAGTATAGTAGTTGTTGTTATGTCAATACTAATTATCTGATAACTTGAATCAATATAACAATAAAGATAAGCTTCATTCTGAATTCTATCTAATTGGAAATTTTTTGATATGATCGAACCTAAATTTACAGAATCAACTGACCAAGGTGAAGTAAGTTCAACTTGGTAAATTTGTCCCATATTTGAAAGTGCCCATAAGTAGTTATTATCAATTCTTTCTATTTTTTCAATTACTATTCCTGAGTCTATATATATACTAGCATCCATGGTGAGGTTTGATTCATCATAGACACGAATTGTATCTCGATCTGAAATGTATAAATTATCATCAAATGAAACTATATCATTAGGATAGTTAACGTTTATGAGTGTATCGAAGGTAGTTGTACCACTTGTATCAATTTTTGTTAATATACTTGTTGAATCAAGATCATTTATAGATAATATAATTCTATTGGGATTGGTGTCACTAAACTCAATTGCCAAATTTTTTAAATCAGCAGAAAGACCGTATGTAACAATAAATGTTAAAATTAGAATAGAGTATTTCATTTGTCAAAATTTCTAGTTGAAAACTATCCTAATCTGCTAAAATTTATTGGTTTTCTTATTGCTGATTTTCTTTAATTTCTTATGATATTCTTTAAATTTTACTATATTTAACTACGAGGTCTTTTTCAAGTTCGTTTAATTACACCTTATGATGCTATTACTAAGAGGGTTATAGTTGTGGAGTAGAAGTTAATAAATTACGATTATCAAGTAAAATCCTCCTCTAATACAGATAGTAATTCACTATTCCTACTTCATCTTTACAATAATCTTCTTTCTCCAATGCAATCTAACATTCATTCCCATTACAACTCTATTGTCTAGGGTATAAGCCATTCTACCCATGATACTGCGTAAATCTTCCTTCTCTCTGATCAGTTGCAAATAGTACCTTTTATTAATATAAACGTAATCAGGCTCATATCCATGTTTGTCATAGAACTTATCAGAAGCTTTTTCTATTAACGCATGTACTATATGTTCTGTTTCTCTTTTCATTTATTGTGGTGTATTACTTTACATTACTCTCAATATAACATATATTCGTAATTAAATAAAAAGCACCTACTTGTGAGGTAGATGCTTGGTGTATCGAATCTGATTTCATCCTATTTTTCAAAGCAAATTACTCTTACAACCTATGATTAACATTAATTGCAACGTTGGCTATTCTATTAACATCATTTGAAAAGTGTTCTTTCATACTATCACTATCCCTAAAGCAGAATTCTGATACTAGTGGGTTTGTTAAAAGTTCTAAAAATAAATTAATATTGTGATTCAATATATAAACTAAACTGAAATAGCACTGGTTGGAGAACTTTTCAAATGAGTGTAGAAAAGCATCAACTTGACTAATATTTACTGATTTATTATACCTGCCTAATGGACCTTTGTCTAGAATACCAACAGTATTTATTAATTCTAAAAAATTATTCTCTTCTATTGCACATTGCCTTATAAACATTCCTTTCAGAGTGGTAAAATCATGAACTCTTGAATGAAGATTTACCGATAAAGAAGTATATTTCTTTTGGATATAAAAATCAAATAATAAGTCACTCGGATTTAAGAAATTATCCTTAATGTATTCTATCTCATCATATATAATGTATTCAATAATATTTAGATCCTCTAAATTGATTCTACCCATCAAATAAGTGTATTTGAAAGATTTATTCAAGTTCTTTTCAGATGAATTGCTAAAGAACCATTTCCAATTTGTATTGAATTTAATTTCACTGCTTCTTTTTAATTCTCCATTGATTCCAAGAATAATATCAATGTAATCTTCATCTTGGTTCCATAACTGCATTTCAAACTCTAAGTTCGACTGTTTTACTAACGGTCTATTCATTGTAAACTCTTTTATTTTGTATTAAAATATATAGCACCTACCATTTAGCAGATGCTATACTTATATATTAATTAATTTTGCTGCTAGCTTACTGCAGTACTCTTACATCCTGTGGTTGCCTTCAAGTGTAACTTTGCCTAGTCTTCTAACTTCATCACTTATCAAATCCGTCACAATATTATTGTCTACTATGTATTTAGTTACTTCATTGGTTTCTCTATCTAAATTTATAATACAATCTAGTAACTCAGTATCATAGTTAATCAATTCAGTGATGCTTTCTAATCTACATTCATTAGTTGAGGTAAAAAAACTATAGTAACTCTCTGCCCTTTCTTCTATTTCCAAATTATCACCTTGGGAATATAAATATCCATCTGAATCAAAAATTTGTGCAAAGCTTCCATTCAATAAATACTGTGTATTTAAATTAAACTCTTGTTTAGACACTACGTTTTTTAATTCATACAATTCTAGGAAATATTCTAATCCAATTATATACACTCTGAAAGAAATATCCTCAGTAGAATTGGAACTATTCCTTATATTATTTAACTCATTCATTATACATACTCCAAAGTCTGAAGAATCATTAAATTGGTTCAGTCCTTTGTAATACGAAGTTGTAAATTCATTATCTTTAGTGTCATATATTAAAAGTAGATTTGGTTTGACATTTGATGTATCAACATCATCTGTGTTGTTATAATCTATTCCTATAACATATTCCATTTCGTATCTCATAATCTTATACTCATTTTTAATTGGTTATTTTTTAAAAATACACCTTCTACATTTGTCTGTAGAAGGTATTATTATATCATTGTAAAGCACTTTCAATATCTTTTACAATTTCGGCTATTCCGTTGTGTGCTAGATCTATAACATAGTATTCTCTATCAGCATCTTTAAAAAGATATTGTAATAATGCTTGTATACATGCAAGTAAGTCTTCTTCTTTTGAGTTTTCATAAATTCCAGATTTTATTTCCAAAGGTATATTCTTAAAGTATATTGCTCTTGCTGCCATATACTCTAATTGCATAGTGACAGGGAAATTATTTGCGTTCTGATGGTAAACATTATCCTTTATAGCTTTGCTTTTTAGTATATCCAGAACCAATTTATAATCAGACTGATGTGCTTCCAATCTTTTATTCATTAGTGCTTTTTCTTCCAATTGCTCACCCTTCGTAACATTATTGTTACTCATATCCATCTCCTTGTGTTTATTATTAGAATTTACGCTATCTGCTTTTGCAGTAGTTTTAGTACCCACCGAAGTGGTAGTATTTCCAACATTTCCGTTGGTGTTTATAGTATGAGAATATGATTTATTCATATTTAACTCCATATTATTATTATAAAAATTATTAGTTTCAGCATCTACAGTAGATTGGCCTTTTTTATACCCTTGGCCTTGTTGGGTAATAATTTTGTTCATTTGTGAACCTATTTATTAATTAAAAAATAATTTTTTTAGAGATGACACTTTCTGTTAATAAATTATATTATTTAGTTTGTGTACCATCTATACTTATATAGAGTATGAAAAATATAAAAAGTATAATCTGCGGTATCTTCTTTAATTTCAGCTATTTGGTTTTAAGATAATTCCATCCTATCTCAAATACACAATATTTGCTGTGTTACTTGACTAAATTCTTCACTAATTTTTGTCTATTCCACTATATATTCCCACATTATTCTCACTCAAATCCACCATCTTACTGCACCATTTACATATCATCCAGTTTTCTATGATTAAGATGAGCTGTATTTTACGTATCATCCAGTGTTTCACCATCTGCATAATAGTAGATCCAATCTTGCTTAGATGTCCGTAATGCTTATCATATCTAGTCACTATAATCCAATACCATTCATCTTCCATTATTTCTCTAGTGTCAACACATTCTGGGTCTGCTAATTAACAATCAAATATTCTTATCCATCAATCTCATCCAAATTCCATCATACTATCATAATTTTCGAGCCACCAACTTTTCCATTCACAACTTTATAGTTCACATCATATCCATTATTTTCCTTTTATCTAACATTTCGGGTTTGTTTTGTAATCATCATTTCCATCATTTTCATCTTACCATCATAATCCAAGAATCCAATCCGATATAAATTCTACCAGATTCCAACAACTCTAACATTTTCTATCAATCTTGATTTCCACCAGGTAAAATGAACAACTATACCATATCAGAATATCAGATTCATAATTATCACCTTTCTCTTTTCCGTTCCCTTCCCCCTCTTTTCATATTATGTGTCTACTTGTCAATCGGATTCTTCGGATTTCCGTCTTCACTTTACATTCTGGATAGTGCTGGATTCTACTGTATTTCTCTACTTTAAAGTGTGATTCTCACCTAAGTTGGATGAATCTGGCTCTTCTATCTTACGCTTATATGCCTAGGAACGCTAAAATACTCAGTTCTAGCCCCGATTTCACGACTTTCCCCCTCTCCACTACCATATAAGTAGTTACCTTGGATACGTTGGTAACACTGACTTACATAGAATTAGGAATATTTTGGTTCCAAAATACTCAGTTGTGTCATGAGTTTATGTATTGACTGTAACCACTGTGTAAGACTGGACTCCAGTCATCTCCATAGTTATTTTTTATTTTCTACTAAAACTAATATAGATAAGTAAAATAGTAGTAGTATATATACACAGCTAGATATGTTTGTGTTTTATCCAATAAAACTGTGGAAACCAATTTTTCCGAGAAACACAGCTTACGCAAGCTAACACAGTCACACTAAAATGTTATAGAGAGGGAGGGGGCGGCGGCCAGATTAGCTAAGTTGCCACATTTCCGTTTGAAGAAGAGGAAGGAGAAGAAGGTAGCACATAACAAATACACACACCAACCCACTGTGCCGTTTTTATTCAAAGAATTAATACTAACACCTAACTACTGCTAGAATCCTCTCTATGCAACTAAAAAGGGGCAATAACGTACTATTAAATATCATACATTCAAATAGGAACACCAAATGCACATAAAATACCAAAGAACATCTACCGATCAGCAACACGGTAATAGATTCAGCACTGATATTACCAAATATGATAAGATATTTTTTGATAAAGGTATATCAGGAACTAAACCATTCAAAGAAAGAACGGAAGCAGCTAAAGTAGTTGAATTAGTCGAGAATGGTAAAGTAGATAGATTCACAGTACCTGAATTAAGAGATATTGGCAGGAATACTGTTGATTCTATTAACACGATTGCTTGGTTAGATGAACATGATGTAAATGTAGAAGTGCTATCTATGGGAGTGACATCCAAGGTAAATGGTAAACCTAATCAAATTTGGAAACTAATCACATCTGTTATGTCTGCGCTATATGAGATGGAACTGGAGAATTTAAAGTTACGTACTAAAATGGGTAGAGATGCTTATCTAAAAGCAGGTGGAAAACTGGGAAGACGTAAAGGTGATACCGAATCAGTAGCTACATTTCTAGAGAAGCCGAAGACCAAGAAGATTATATCATTAATAGACCAAGGTAAATCTGTACGTGATATTAGCGGACGTTTATCTGTTTCATCTTCCTTGGTTGTGAAGGTGAGGAAGCATTATCTGAATAGTTAGGTGAAAGAATGTCCTAAACCAAAACTTAAATCAGAGATTGTTGGTTCGACTTTTTGTTCAGAACGTTTAATTGAGCGTTTCTTTTTCATATGAATACTCCAGGCATGCTTATGTGTAAACGTATGTCCACGAGGTGTCTTGTGGTTATGTAGATTCATCCAATCACTTATTTGTTTATAGTTAAGACCTTCTTCATCATATAATCGACTAATAGTGTCAAATAAGAACTGCTGATGTGGAGTATATACTTTATCAATAAGAGAACCAGAATAGTAATCGACAGAAAACAAAAGATAAATATCAGACGGTTCTAAATTATTGGTATTACGTGTGTCCGAGAAAGTAGGATCTGTTACGGTTGAGTAACTTAGGATAAAAAATTCTAATAAATAGAAAAAGGCAAGAATTAATCCTTGCCTTTTTTATTTTCTATTGTTTTACTCTTTATTAAGCTTCAACGGCTTCTTTACTTTTGCTCCATTCTTCGATGGCAGCTTTTACTTTTTCTAAATACCATTGTGGGGTAGATGTAGCACCTGTTATACCAACTATTTCGCTACCAGCAAACCAGTTCCAATCGATTTCTTCTACATCTTCTATATAATGCATATTCTCATTGTACTGTTTCATGTGCTTAAATAAGCTCTTCCCATTTGAAGAGTTACGCCCAGCTACGAAGATGATTATGTCGTTATCTTTTGCAAATTGAACTACTTCCTCATCTCTTCCCCAAACTTCTTTACAAAGTGAATTTTTAAATTGGAAATGATCTTTAGTGTCACCACCTTCTACAAAATTTCGAACTTTACTTTCAATGACATCACGAATTTTGTGATATACGTATTTTTCCATTGTAGTTTGTGAGAATAAGACTGTTGGCTTAGTGAAATCAACTTTTTCTAAAGCTTCTTCTTCGGAAAGAATAATAACACAATTGTCATTAACCATACCTCTTAAACCAATAACTTCAGCATGATTCGGTTTACCATAAATTACTACTTGGTAACCTTTGTCATAATACCTCTTTACTCTATTTTGTAAACCAGTAACTAGAGGGCAAGTCGCATCTACTAATCTAACGCCCAAATCCTCTGCCATTTGGAATGTAGCTGGTGGCTCACCGTGTGCTCGTATTAGAACAGTGGCTTTTTCGTCAGTTTCAGCCAATTTTTCTATACCAAGGTGGTCAATAGTCTTTAGCCCTTTCGCAGCTAATCTCTCGATTTCTTTGGGGTTATGGATTATATCACCTAATACATATACAGTTTCATTTTTATCAGCAGCTGCCAATGTTTTCTCTGTGATATCTATTGTTCTAACTACACCCCAGCAAAATCCCGCTGAGTTATCTATTTTTATTTGCATTTTCGACCTAATTTTTTCTTTTTTGACGTAATGTCAAGTTTTTCTATTGCAAATTTATGAGTTAATTATATTATTTGCTAAATCTATTACTATATTTGTTTGCTCTTCTATAGTTATATTTGAAGTATCTATAACTTGAGCATCATCAGCTTTCCTTAACGGACTTATCTCTCTGTTACTATCAAATTCGTCTCTATCGGCTATTCGTTTTGCTATTTCTTCTACTGAAACATCTTCACCAGCAGCTATAAGCTCTTTTGTTCTACGTGTGGCTCTAGCTTCTATAGATGCATGCATATATAGCTTCAAATCAGCATTAGGAAATACAACAGTGCCTATATCACGTCCATCCATTACAACGCCGCCTTGTTTGCCTAGCTCACGTTGTTGGTCAACTAGTTTCTCTCTCACTATACCTACAGCAGCAACAGGGCTAGCTAATTTTGTAACATCAGCAGTTCTTATTTCTTTACTAACATCTTCTCCATTGAGTAAAGTACGTTGACCCGATTCACTTGGTTCCAATTCTATTTTTATATTATTCATTAGCGAATCGAAATCGAAACCTTCTAGCTCTTGTCCGCTTCTGATGAATGCTAACGTAGTAGCCCGGTACATAGCGCCAGTGTCTATGTAAATATAATTTAATTTTTTTGCGACTTCTCTAGCCGTAGTTGTTTTACCTGATCCTGCTGGTCCATCTAATGCTATTATTATTTTTTTCATTGGCTATATATCCTATTCATCTCATTATAAAATTGGTCTAAATCTGAAAAGTCTGACATTAAGGAATCAGCTTTTTGTTCACGGAAAGTATCGTGATCTTCTTCTTTTGCAATTATCATTGCTTTCATATCATTAGTTTTCGCAGCGAGTAAATCACTATTCGTATCACCTATAATAATTGTGTTTTCGCTACGATAAATCGCATTTCCAACTCTATTATTCACTCTATCCAATGCAATAGGGGGGAGTAAATTCCTATTAGAGTTATCATTTCCAAATGCCCCATCAGTAAAGTATCTATCTAATTTATATGATGATAATTTCTGAAAAGCATTTTTTATACTATTGCCTGTTACAAGCGATAGTTCGTATTCTTTATTACTATTGAGTGATTCTAGTAGTGTATCTACACCAGGGATTAATTCTATATATTCGGATGTACAGTATTGCTTAAATCTAAGTAATTTCAAGTTCCAAAAATCATCCAATTTTGGAGTAATATAATTTCTATCATAGCCTATTGCATCGGCCATCTGATTCAAAATCTGCAAATCTGTATTACCAGAAAATCTTGGCATTTGATCCAAAGAAATAGATTGCCCATATATATCAAAAAAAGTGTCAATGAAAATATTCTTTGACACTCCCATTTTCATATTTAGTATAGTACCATCTATATCAAAAAGTAGTAATTTTTTCATTTAGAATGGTACATCATCGTCGAATTCGTCACTAGAATCTTTATCATCAAAACTATCATAGTTTGGAGAAGATTCACCTGCGTGACTAGTGCCACTATTGCCACCACTACTCATAGCTGAATCAATTAGAACAATATTATTACCCAAAACTTCAGTTATATATTTGGTAGTACCAGATTGATCTTCGTAAGAGCGAGTTTTCAACTTACCTTCTATCATTACTTTGCTACCTTTTCTAAGGTGCTTTTCTGCAGTGTCCGCTCTGAAATCCCAAAGAACAACTCGGTGCCAATCAGTAGTTTCTTGCCATTGACCTGATTTGTCTTTGTAGCTTTCTGTAGTTGCTAAGTTTAGAGTACAAACTTTCTTACCTTGGGGTGTTGTACGAATTTCGGGGTCTCTTCCTAAGTTACCCAATAGAGTTACTTGATTATAACTTCTTGCCATGATTAATGTCCTAATTTATTTTAGAAATAATAGATTTGTGTACCAATACCAATATAAGAATCTTTTTGATTAAAAAACATTCCATGCATAGATAATCCATCATAAAGATATACACCTAAGAATATAGCACGTTCTCCAGAGAAGTTATATTTGATACCGGCTTGACCAGAATTTACACCGTAATATGTGTCGTCAAATCCTTTAAGTGTAAAGTTGTAACCTGCTTCGATACTAATATTCTCAGTCAATCCTTTTCTATAATCGATTCCAGTAATTAGTTCAAAACTTTCAATATTTCTAGGGATTTTCGAAAAAATGTAATTAACTCCGATGTAGGGAGAAATTTCTTGACAGTTATCTTTAGAGTAATTATTAATCTTATAGATTACTTCTAAAAACTCTCGACTATAAACAAAAGGAGGAGTAATAAACTCATTATTTACTGTATAACCATCAATAAGATGTGATGAGATATGAGCCAATCTTAATCGAAGTTGTTCGACCCCTTTAAAACTCCTTCCCCAAAAGGGACTTTCTATAAAAGTAAAAACCGAATTTATGCCAAAAAAGTAATCTGTAGTTTCTACGGGAAATTTGAATCTTCCTTCACTTCTTAGTCGAGTATAAGTCATCATATCAACCCCAAACGTTCCATATTGACTTAATTTAAACAAATCGAAAGTAGCTCCAATATCCATTCTTAGTCTGTCATTAGACGGTTGTCCTATGAATCCAATTCTAGCTTCATAAGGATTTGCAATAAGGGGTCTAAAATTTAGTATCCCATTATCCTTATCGAAAGCAAGACCACATCTATTTTGCGGGAAGCAATTAGAATCTTCTTCTGCCATTCCAACAGATAAACTAAATAATAGCAATATAGTTACGATTAATCGCATTTACCCACCCTTACCAGTGATTACTACTTTGATAGTCTTAGCTAGAATATATAAATCTAAGAACATAGACCAGTTACGAATATAATAAATATCTATCATTATTCTTTCTTCGAAGCTGCTATCGTTTCTATCTGTTACTTGCCACAGACCACTGATACCCGGTTTAACTTGCAATATCATCTCGTCATTACCATTCATCTTGATTTTTTCCCAAGGGATATAAGCACGAGGGCCGATTAGTGACATTTCACCTTTGATTACGTTCCAGAATTGTGGTAACTCATCAAAGCTATACTTACGTAAGAATTTGCCAATTTTAGTCATTCTAGGATCATCATTCATCTTATGATATATTTCATATTCGGCCTTTAACTTCGGATTTTTCTCTAATAATTCAGCTAGCCTTTCTTCAGCATCAGTGTGCATAGTTCTGAACTTTATTATTTTGAATCTACTATCATTGATTCCCATTCTAGTTTGTTTGAATAAGATTTTGCCTTTCGAATCTAACCATATATGTACTGCAAGTATACCAAATATAGGTATCGACAAAATTGTTAGAATTGTAGCTAATACTATGTCAAATACTCTCTTCTGGAATTGTGCCGTCTTATTAAGTAACTTTTGTTTTACTTCTAATCCAAGAATACCACCAAACTCACGAGAAGAAACCCATATTGTAGATATTCCGAATAAATAAGGTATTACTATTGTGTTTTCGAAATATTTAGAATATTTTAGTATTATTTTTCTTTGTAACTCTGATTGTACATTAGGCATAGCCACTATAGATTGCTCAATATTCAGCTTTTTCTGAAGTTCGGGTATTACATCTAGACCACCAATTACTGGAATTCCTTCAATATAGCCCCAAGTATCTACGTTATCATCTATAGCAACTATTGGTCTCAGACCTAGCTTTTTATGTTTACGGAGTGAGTTTATGACTTCCTTACCTGCATTACCCGCACCAATTATAACGACCGGAATTCCCCACCATGACTTTTCACAAAAAATCTTCTTAATCACAGATCTACCAAGAGGTATCATAGCAAAAGTTATAGCCCATGATAATAGAAAAGATAGACGAGAAAAATCCCAAAAATCATTCACAAAGAATGTAAATCCAGCCATTAGACCGTAGATAATAGAATTAGTGTAGAATATATTCCTGACTTCCTCTATCGCATCTACACCGAACCCTGGGTAAAGTCCCCTCATATAGAAAGCTAATAAGAATAGAGGTACTATAACCGGCAATATCTTTAGATAAAGATCAAAAGATGCAGCAGGAGTGAAGAAAAGATTTCTAATAAATACAGATGCTAACACTGATATAATAATCATCAATGAATCGGAACTCATTAGTATAGCCGAAGCTATTACTTTACGAGGAGCAACTTTCTTTATTGAATAACCACTTTCCTGATTTGACTTCAGTAGTTCTGATAATTCGTTAAGCGTTGGAGTTTGCATACTAATCAATCAAATTAATGAAACTTACCTATTTAATAGGTATAAACAGTGCATATTATAGCTCTTGAGATTTTATTAGACAATTCTTGTGCCTAAATATAAATCAACTTGGCTTTCACAAATTAAAAGCTCGCAAGTTAATATATTTTAAACATTAATTCAATAGAAATGAGTTAATAAGAATTCCAGATTTTGATTAGTTTTTTCGTTTTTGCTATTTGTCTATACTATATAGACACATTAACATCAAAAACGTCTCCTGTAATAGCAAAGTTTTTTGCTATGATTATAATACGCATCTGGAAATGAAAGGTTCAAAAAGTAACAAATTTATCTAAGAATTCCACGTTTGGAATTGTTAATAAAGTCTATACACTCTTGTATCTCATGGGTTATCTCATTGTTTTGAGAATATTTAGCTATACCGTCTCTATTGTTATAGCCAGAGAAAAGCACTACATTATAAAAATTTTGTATTTCTTTTATTTTTTCTTGGGTAAAACCACGACGACTTAGCCCAACTTTATTTATTCCTTCTACTTGAGCTGGTATTCTTCCTAAAAGGCAATATGGAGCAACATCTTTAGTAATCTTAGCGTCTGCACCAAGCATAGTATGCTTACCAACGGAACAGAATTGAGTTATCTTCACAACGCCACCTATTACTACCCAATCGTCTATACTAACATGACCTGCTAACTGAGTAGCATTTGCCATTACAATATTATCTCCTAACTTACAATCGTGAGCTATATGGCAATATGCCATTATCAGATTATTATTACCCAGAGTTGTTTTTTCAGTAGCTGTTGTTCCACGGTGGATAGTTGCGTATTCACGTATTACATTATCATCGCCGATATATGTTTTGGTTGGCTCGTCATCGTATTTCAAATCCTGAGGTGCAGCTGATATAACAGCACCAGGGAAAAATCTATTGTTATTACCTATCCTTGCACCATTATAAATGACAACATTCGCATGAATATCTACATTATCACCTATTACTACATCGTCATATATAACGACATTAGGACCAATTTTTGCATTTTTACCAATTGTTGCTTTATCTGATATTATTGCAGTAGGATGTATCATACTCTAAACTTACCTTTTTACTAATGCTGCAGAAAATTCTGCTTCTGTTGCTAATTTACCATCTACATAGGCCTTACCTTCGAAAGAGTAAACGCCCATTCTTGAATTAATTATCTTCACTTCAAATACTAATTGATCACCAGGTACTACTGGAGCTCTGAATTTTGCATTCTTTATACCCGAGAATAATCCAATCTTTTCCTCTGGGTTTACATTGTCGGCTAACATCATACATAAGCCACCAATCTGTGCCATTGCTTCTGTAATTAGAACACCTGGCATAATTGGTTTACCCGGGAAATGACCATTGAAGAATGGTTCGTTGATTGTCACATTCTTATAACCAAGTATTCTTCGTTCTTCTGGGTCGAACTCAACTACTCTATCAACTAATAAAAACGGATATCTATGGGGTAAAAAGTCCATAATCTGATTAATATCAAGACTATAACCCTTACGTTTTTTCATATTATACTTATCTGCTTCTTTCTTTTTAAGATAGATAGCACGTAGTTTTTTAGCTAATTCTATATTTGCAGCGTGACCAGGTCTAGCTGCCAATATTTGGGCTTTCATTGGGGCACCTACTAAAGTTAGGTCTCCTATCATATCTAATAGTTTATGACGAGCTGGTTCATTTTTATATCTTAATTTACGATCATCTAAAATACCGGTATCGCCACGCTTGGGTTTTTGTTCTAATTTGAATATTTCTTGTATCTTGTAAAGGTTTTCGTCTTGCAAATCCTCATCTACTATCACAATAGCACTCTCTAAACTACCACCTTTTATTAGGTTTTGGCTATGAAGTTCGAATAGCTCGTGAGAAAAACAGAATGTACGTGCAGGAGCAAATTCAGCTCTAAATTCTTTTTCAAAATCAAATATACCAGTATGTTGACTACCTAAAGCTGGGTTTGCGTAGTCCACAAGTACCGTTAATCGATAATCATCATTTGGTAGAGCTACCAAATCAACTCCTCGAGCATCTTCAGTATAACGTATATTTTCATCTACTACGAAGTATTCGCGTTCAGCATCTAGTTCAGTGATTTCTGTTTGATCAAGCACTTCTACATACGGTTTGGAGCTACCATCACCTACAGGAGGTTCATTATTAGTCAGTTCTATACGGCAATTATCAATTCTCAATCCAACAAGTGCAGCTAATACGTGCTCTACTGTGTGCACTTCTACACCATTTATACCTAATGTAGTACCACGAGATAAGTCAACTACATTTTCAACTACTGCTTCTATTTCTAACTCAGGATTGGCATCCATACGGATAAATTTATAACCATAATCAGCAGGAGCAGGGCAGAATGTTATTTTACTTTTATTTCCTGTGTGAAGACCTACACCTTCAAATGAGACTGGATTCGTAATTGTTGTTTGTTTTTCCATCAACTAAGCGCCGTAAATAAATAATGAAGAATTGATAAAACACCAATCCTCAAAAATAAGTAAAAATACTTAAATGGCTATAAAGTGGGGATTATTTATGAATCTATTTGATGTTTTTTATTAATTGTACTACCCGAATGTAATAATCAATTTTTAATAAAAGTATATCTATCTATTAACCCACCTTCTATATCAATTTGAATATAGTAAGTGCCTTTTATTAGCGTTGATGTATCGAGAGTCTTCAAACTTTCACTAATATTATCTTCCTTCCTGACTAATTTTCCATCTATATCAAATATCGATATAGATATTACCTGCCTTCCTATGCCTGATAAATCAAGGTTTATCCAATCCTTAGCTGGGTTGGGGTATATACTTATTGGCTTGGTTATCCTATATGGTACACTGCTTATTACTGTATCAATTACGAAGTCGTAGCCATCGAGTTTTTTATCTTTATCAACAATATTATATTGTGGGCTATAGTTATATTTATTACTTAAGCTAAGATAAAAAGATTCAGGGAACGAATTTACATTGAAAAAGCCGCTTGTATAACGTCCATCAAATCTTGTTCGAACACCAAATGTATCAATATTAGGTAAATCAAAATTATCAAAAGGTAATATTCTGATATTCGGTATTCCCCTACCATTTCTATCTGTTACTTTACCTCTTATTCTTGAATATTCAAAACTACTACTTAAAAAGTCTTTATTCTCTATATGATCAGAAACATAAAAATGACTATACCCCGATCTAGGATTAAATTCTTTCCCTGTAGAGTTAGAGGCGTTCTGATATATACTACAATAACCAGAATCTAAATTGTAAAATCTAAAATTACCATCCGAATCGGTATGTACTAATTGCTGTTCTTTACCAAATAATATAATACTTACTTCTCCTATTCCCTTTCCATTTATTTTTACACAACCACTTATAGTAAAGTTTTTGTCTTTATCAAGTATTTCAAAGTGCAAAACTGTATCTTGATTCAAATCTATTTTATATTCGCTAGGTATTACTTTGTAATCAACATTTTCATCTAAAGCACATATTGTGATATTCTCTGTGGCAATTACATCTTTTAATTCTAAATTGTTAGCATTGCTTAAACCCACGATTGTGTCTAGAACATATAAGAAACCATTATTAGTTTCATATTGAATTTGGAATTTCAAATCATCAATATCAGCATTTATCTTATTATCTATCTTTCCGACTATATCGTATCGTTTTCTAGTAGCTTCAAAGTCAACACTCACATCACTGTTTACGACATCTACTTCAAGACTTTCTGGCGAGAAGCTAAAATAATCAGAAGGTTCTGGGGTGACTGTGTACTTCTTAGTTGGCATTTTATCAAATTCATAGCTGCCATCATCTAAAGTGTATTTAACTAGATTATCAATCCTCAAAGGTGCATATACGGATGCACCATTGTTGAGGATTTTACCAGTTATATTATATTTATCATAAATTTTGAAATAGTCCGTGACTATACTGTAAAGATTTCTGAAATCAGACATTATATAGGGTTTATCTTCCATCCAAAGTATCTCTGTTGTAAAGGGACCATAAGAAGTATCTTGTCCAACATAAAAATCCAAATCCTGCACATAATCCCAATTCTTTCCACCGTCATTGGTCATCATTATCTTACCAAATTGACCTGTAACAAACCCATTTAATGTGTCATTGAAAGACACATCACTAAATCCCCATTGTGGTTCTACATCTTGGTCTATAGTCTTAAACCAAGATTTACCATAGTCGGTGGACTGAAACATCACATCAGTTGCTCTATCTCCATTCCCATTTCTTCGTAATCCAGCTAAGAACCCCAATCCATTTCTCGTATATTTCAAATCTAAATATGTAAAATGATCTTCTACAGGAAATTTATAAACTTCATCCCATAATTTTTCATTCAAATCAAAATTTATAAGAATAATAGCTTTATTTCTACTTGTAGCAAACTGAACAGTGTGTTCATTTATAAATATTGGATTGTAGTATGTACTACTAAAAGAAGTTGATATTCTATGATAAGTTTCCCATCCATCAGTAGTAATAAATATATCACTACCTGACATTCCTACACCGATATTCCTATTATACATACAAATTTGATAGAAGCTAGGTCCTGGACCAATGTCTTTCATTTCAAATGTTTCACCTCCATCTGTACTTTTAGCAATAGATTGTAAATCTGAGAAAGTGACGTAAATATAATCTTTATCTGTTAGGACAGCATTTCTAGCACGATAGATTGTTCCAAATTTACTTCTTGTCTCAACTCTATATTGTTCAAACCAAGATTGCCCTTTGTCAGTTGACTTATTAAGAACCAAGTCAGTCTCGTAGTAGCTAATTAAGTATAAATTCTTTCCATCACTCATAAAGCCACTAGGCCCACCAATATTCTCATTCAGTCGAGATACATTTTCCCATTGTTGTGGATAGAGTGTATATGTAAGTAATAGTATTATTAATAAAGTAAGGGTTTTCATATTCATCAATTGTTGAAACATTGGAAGTCGTAAAAATACAGAAATCGTAAATAAATATAAAATTAATTTACCTCACTCACCAGTATAAAAACGGGTAGTTGGATATGCGAATTTGATGGTTGAGTCGGCATTAAACTTTTCTAATATAGCTTCTGAAATAGCTGCCTCACTCCTAGTACGATTATATATACTACAGAAATAGCGAACTCGTAATTCTACACCATTAGGAGCAATTCGAGTGAAGACTGTCGGCTCAAACTCTACATTGAATATTTCATGAGCACGCATAGTTTTATATGCATCGTAAGTAGCTTGCGTATCTTTATAATTGCTATTTTCTTTAGCTATTTCAAGTATTATTTCTTTTGCTTTTTTCCAATCACTTTCGAATGTGACAGTTACCTTAGTCTCATTCCAGACAGATTTGTAACCAGCGCTGTAATTAGAGTTAACGTAATTGAATACTTTCGCATTCGGTATAGAGACTATTCTACCAGTGTAAAGGTCACCGTCTATCCAATTACGAATTTCGAACATATCAAAGTGGAAAGGTGTGATTTCAATTACATCACCATAGTGATTGTCTATTTCTATTCGGTCACCAGTTTTGATTGGCCCTCGCCATACTATATAGACCCACCCAAATAGGTTCACAATAGGCTCTTTGAGCGCGAAGGCAATACCCGCTGCTATGAGCCCCAATAGTGTTAGAACATTATTTATTCCTTTGAACCATAAATCAAATATAATAATTAATGATATCCCAAAGAATACATAGTAGCTATACTTATTCCAAACGAATTTGGTCCTTTCATCGCTGGATTTTTTGCGAACAAATCGGAGTATTATCTTCCTAATTATCCAAACTATGCTGATAAATAGGATTGTAAAAAATAGCCTTTCTGCTAGTTCTATGCTAGTATTCTCTATTAATGCTTTTAAATATTTGGAATTATCACCGAACATTTTTTGTAGCTATTATCCTATAGTATTTGTAGCCATTTTTTATACAGTCTTTTTCTTTATTCGTAGTTGGATATTCCCAAGGTTCATCCAAACTAACTTCTCGATAATCAAATTTACCGAATTCCGATAGTGTATCCAAATGATATTGTTGGACTTCTTCTATATCTGTCTGAAGCAATAGCTCGCCACCAATTTCGAGAACTTCGTTACAGAATTTTAAAAAATCAATATCGAAAGCTCTTCTTTTGTAATGTTTTTTCTTAAACCATGGGTCAGGGAAGAAGTAAAAAACTTTCTTTATACTTTCTTTTTCTATGAAATCTAATCCGTTAACTACACTGTACCAAAATACAGCCATATTATCTAGCAATTCAGATTTGATAACGCTCTCTGCATAGGCAACTGCTTTCTCACGTACTTCTATTCCTAGTACATTTTGGTCAACCATAGTAGAATAGTCCATAGCAAACCAACCGAAGCCACAACCAATGTCTATGTATTTGGGAGCCTTTCCATCTGCATAGTATTTTTTCCAATCTACATTATTGTAAAGTGGAGGATAGTTAAAAGGCTCGTGTTTTAACTCCTTTAGAGAAAAATAATTATTAGCCGATAGGTGATGTCTAAACCTATCGGGAAGGGGATATTTGTCCCAATCTATCATAGTAAATACCCGAATAATGCATCTAAAATCAATATAGTTGCTGCCGACATAGTGAAAGCTCTTACAGTACTCTTTCCAACTCCTTCTGCACCACCTGTAGTGGTGAATCCAACATGAACTCCTATCAAAGCAGTTACACCACCGAATACTAATGATTTGAAAAGACCTATAAATACGTCGATAGCACTAAAATAAACTCTTATTGAATCAAAAAAAGTGAATGCTGAAAAGTCAAATTTGGCAGCAGTAAGTATGAATCCACCCAAAATAGCTACTACATTTGAAAATACAGCTAATATAGGCATCATAACTAATGCTGATATAACTCTAGGCATAGCTAGATAACGATTTCTGTCTATTGCCATCATTTCAAGTGCATCTATTTGCTCAGTTACTTTCATTGTACCTAGTTGTGCTGCCATTGCACCACCAACTCTACCAGCTATTACTATAGCTGTAAGTACTGGCGTAAGTTCAGTGAACACTACTGTAGCAATAGAAGAACCTAAGAACGGTGTAGCTATACCAATAAGATTAAATTTATCAAACAAATTTGTTGCTTGGAGCGCTGCTATGGCTCCTGTAAATGATCCTATTAGTATTACCAATGGCAATGAATCAGAACCTACTATACTCATTTGTTCTAATACTAAAGCGCGGTCTTTGCCAATACGAGGCACATACTTTAGTATTTTTCCCATTAGTAGAGTGATTTGTCCGATTTCTCTGACAAAACCAATTATTAACCTTCCTAATCTACTTATCATATTATCCTTCTTTTGCTGCTTCTGGTGATATGAGATAAAATCTTTCTATTTTCGCTTGAAATTCACTTCCATCATTTCTTATCATTAGGAATGAGCCTTCCATAGTTCCCCAAGGTGTTTCTAAAGGGCAATAACTAGTATATTTGAACTCATCACCTGGGTTTAACTTTGGTTGTCTTCCTATGACCCCTTCGCCTATTACGTTTTCTGCTTTCCCTTCCGAATCTATTATTATCCAATGTCGGGAGATGAGTTGAGCAGGTCTGTCACCCTCGTTGACTATTCGTACCCGATATGAAAATAAATACTTACCATTTGACGAAACTAGTTCTCCTGGTATATATTCTGGGTCAACAGTTACTCTTATTCCTTGCGTTATACAGTTAGAATTTTTATTCATTTTTGGGTAAAAAATAGAAAATACTGCTAAAAAATGTAACAGATTAGTAAAAATATTGTCATATTAGATATTAATTAGAATATAATTTAAAAAGAATTTATGAAAATGCTACGATTAGTACTATTATTTTTATTTGCATTTGGTTTTACATCGGCTCAAGATGCTAAGCAATTTGCTATAATGATAGAGTCTGAAATCGATGATACTGGTTTTGCACCACAAGTAGTACTTAGTTGGCAAAATGATACTACTGCTAGTAGATATCTAATATATAAAAGAATCTATGAAACAGGTACCTTCGAAAAAATTGCAGAGGTCAGCGGTGGTGCTAATACATTTTCCGATTTAGACCCCTTCTATGGAAAAGTTTCTGAGTATAAAGTTGAAAAAGTATTTAGTGATGGTAAGCAGCTAGTATCTACTTACGCTTACAAAGCATTAGCTTGGGATGTAAACCTAGTGAGTGAAGATTGGAGGACTTTGTTAATATTAGTAGATAATACTCTTGCTTTTCCAATTGCATCAAAACTAGAAATGTATAGAAAAGAAATCGAAAAACAGGGCTGGCGTTCTATAGTCAAATATGTCCCTAGAGTAGAGGATTTTAATGCCAAAGCTGTTCTGAGTAATAAAGAAATGATAAAAGCTGTGTATGAGCAAACTCCGAATATGACAGCAATACTAATATTAGGTAGAGTTGCAGTTCCTTACTCTGGTAATACTGCTCCAGACGGACACGGTGACGATAACCCATTGCCACACAAAGGAGCTTATCCAGCCGATGTATTCTATGGTGATTTGGACACTAGAGATTGGACAGATAATAAGGTTAGCAATGACAAATCTGCATTCCCTAGACAACATAATTATATAAATGACGGCAAATGGGATGATTCGTATATTCCAAATAGAGCGGAGTTAGCTGTTGGTAGAGTTGATTTCTTTGATTTACCTTTTTTCGAAGAAAGCGAAGTCGAAATGATAATTAACTACTTGCAAAAGGACATAGACTATCGAAGTGGAATGATGAAAGCAGATAATGATGCTATACTCTATGATGGATTTGATTCACGTCAAGCGGGTTATGCTGCCGATGGATGGAATAATCTAACTTCTCTATACGGTAGAGACAATGTAGTAGAAATGAGAATAAGGGAAGAGATAATTAAAAACTCTTATGATATGGTATATGCTAACGCAAATGGCGGCATAGACAATATCTCGGACGCAATATACTCTGGGGAGATAGCAGAGAAAGGATACAAAGGAATACATAATATGATATTCGGTTCGTATAATGTAGATTGGGATTCGGAGAGTAATCTTCTTCGCTCTATCATAGCTTCCAAACCAATGGCTCTAACCTCAATTTGGGCGACTCGACCTTTCTGGACATACTTCAAATTGGGATTGGGCGAGACTTTCGGTCAGGCATTACTCAGCACACAGAACAATCGATCGGAATATATATATCCCTCAGTGGTTTACAATGGGGGAGTGCATATAGCTCTGATGGGCGACCCTACACTAAGTATGATTAATGAAAATGCTATAGATTCAGCGGTAAGAATTTATGAAAATGATAAATTAGTTGCAGTTGATATAAATATCAATAGCGAATCTAAAATCTATGGATACCAGCTAATATCAAGACAAAAAATAATTACTACACACTATTTCGATGAATATACGAATGATAAATTTACAATTGATCTTACAGATTACGATCAATCAGATTTGTCTTGGTTTTATATGGTAAGACCTATTATAAAAATAGTAAATAAATCAGGAAGATTCCTATATCTAGGGAATGGGAAAGTTTTACAATGAGGGGAGAAAGAAATGAAAACTTCATGTAGTGTTTTATTAATAATTTTTCTCATCAGTTATTTCCAATGTAAATCAGACTTTAAGGAGTTTGAAAACATTGCAATTGAATTCACAAAAAAGATAATAAAAGATCCAATGAGTTTAGATTCAATATTAAAAAATGATAATAATATTAAAATAGGTGCCATTAATAAAGATGAAAACAACATTAATTTGATAACAGGATATAAGAATATAATTATTTCACAAAATAAAAGTGATTTTGAATTAAATAATGTGATTTTTCAAAGATACAAAGGTCAGGATAGTTCTATCATAACAGTAAATTATAAGAAAAATAATTCATTTCTATATGAATTTTTTATTAGTTGGTTTACTTCAGGATGCGAAGATAACGTTTATTATAAATTTGAAATTATAAATTATGAACTTTTTTTCCGTGGAGTATTTATATGCCAACATATGGAAGCATCGATTTTAGATCAATAATCAAGATTGAAAACAAATCAGGTCGATTTCTATACCTTGGGAATGGTGTGTATATAGAATGAGGGTGGATGAAATACGTCACTCTGAATGAATCGAATTGGAATGAAGAGTCTATTTAATACAAAGAAGACTATCAAAGTGTCTTGATAATTCTTCCAGTTCATCCTTAAGCTCAAATTTTAGAATAACTAAACAGGTGTTTAAAAATGAATTTTAAACTTTTATTAGTTTCCATATTTATATTCTTTTATGTTACAGTAATTGCAACTGAAAAAGAAAAGGAAATTAGTGCGGAACCAATGATTGATCTTATAGAAAGAATAATTGAAACTCCACCTAGGATGATTGAAATTATGATTGATGATGAAACAATTGACTGTAATAGTATAGTTAATCAATTTAAAAATGAAGAGTGGAGATTAATAGCATTTACAACTGTTATTACTTACATAAATTGCAAAAATTATGTGTATGATAATTTTGAAGTACAGAAGATGACAGGGATTTATGATAGTGTATTTTATTTACACTACATATATAAGAAAGGTGAAGTCGAACAAGATGTAATTAGTTTCAAATTTTATACTAAAGAAAATAAAATTATATTCGGAGGTGTTGTAAGTCCATTAGGTTAATATTCTAATATCTTCAAGTCGAATAATATGAACTAATTAGCCGTCATCAATAGTCGGTGATTGAAAAATTGAAGTTTAATTCTGGGTTGATGGATGAAATACGTCACTCTTGTAAAGGTTAGGTAATTCGTGGATAGTTTTAATTAAATATATTAGGAGCTTGACCATTTAAACCTTGGTGAGCTCTTTCTTCATTGTAATAGTTTATGTATTGAAGTATCTCTTCTTGCAAATGTTCTTTTGATTCAAAGTAAGTTTCTCTTAACTGATCGTCTTCAATTGTTCTCCAGAACCGTTCTATTTTACCATTTGTTTGCGATCTATATGGTCTTATATACCTATGCTTATTTCTCCTAGACTCTTCACTCCGTTCAGAGTGACGTGGTTTCAGAGGATTTGGAGACTTATTCAATACGTCTTTACTATTTCTATTAAAAGTAAATAATCCGTGTAATCCATAAATTAGTTTAATCAGTGATTCAGAAAATCATCACACTAATTAAACAATGGCGAAGATACATTTATACCAAATCCGAAGTTTCCATTACCTAACTCTCCTATACCCCAACGGAAGCCAGCTTCTAGTTGGATAAGTGGACTGATAAATGTAGGTATTTTAGTAATGTTGAACCCTACTTCATTGTAAAATTTCTCGTTTGTTCCACTGTATAGATTGTACTCGTCTTGCTTATAGTAACCAGCGGAGTAGTTCAGTTCTAACCCTAATCCACGGGATCTATATTTCGGTAAACCTATAGCCCTCCATAGTAAGTCTGAAAAGTCTAGCCCAGTATGTATTTCTAAAAATTCTGAACCTCCAAACCTAGTGTAGTCTGGTGATAAGAATCTATCTCTTATCTTGAATACTACTATTTGAGTATTCATCCTATAGTGTAAGTGTTTCGGCATATCATTCGATATTCCAGTTTTGATAGTAGTATATATGTTTCCTGGTTCAAAACCAGTATTAATGATAGGAACAGCTGCTCCTACCTCCCCGAAAAGATAATCATAGTTCTCGTTAGTTGACAAGTTATTACCCATCTGATATTCTGCTCTGAGGTTATATTCTAATCGACTATGTTTTACATTACCACCATTATTATATGCCGCCGCAATTCCATATTGCTCGTATCGACCTTCATCAATAACACGGTTTTCTCGCCATTTATATTGCGAAAATAATTTCGGATTATTATTGGGTATATTACTTATTAACTCGTTTCTATAACTTGCTCTCAGTGTTAAATTATCATATCTGAAGTTTAGACCACCATCAACTCTATCAGATAAATACCAATCATAATAATCACGTACAAATAGCGATGTGGCAGAAGATAGCAAGATGTCAGAGTTGTTATTAACAGATAATGGGTAAGTGTTTCTTTCGAAACCAATATCAGCTTGTAAATAGTCTAATATTCTTGATTTCGCTTTAGCCCCAAAGTACCAATTATCCGAAGTTATAGCATAAGCACCAAAAAATTCTGGGTTGAAGTAGCGACTAATTTCTAATTTTGGAGAAATTCCAATAGTGAAACCATCTACTCTGTTTAATCTTAAATATGGGGAGTAGTCGAACTTAAAACTGCCTTCTCTAACACTATCTAAGGCAGCAAACTCCTTAGCTAACGAATCAGTTTTTGTATAAATTTCACGTTCTTTATCAGTAGTATTGATTAAAGAGCTATTTGCCCAAAACTCGGTTGCAGCACTATCTGCATCAGGTGCTGCTACTACTCTTCTTTCAGGATTTTTATATATAGAGTCAGGTAATGGTTGATTGATTTTCAAATCTTCAACTACTGTCATAGCACTTGCTGTAGCAGTGAAATCGAACATCCCTGCGAGTAATTCAACCTTTAGTTGACCCGTAGTATTAAGTAGAGTTGGATACCAATAATCAGAATTCATTTTCTCAAATTTCTCTTCAAATTCTATATTAGATATAAACTCAATTAGGTCATCGCTTGTTGGTTTTGCCTTGATATAAGTTAGTTCATAGCTTTCCTCTAAAATGCTCATAGTACCAACAAACCCCGGATAAACATTACTTACCGATATAAATTCAATCACATATATAAATTTATCGTCATACAATTCTCTTGAAATAAGTTTGAACTCATATTCATCTAGAGCATCTTCACTAAGTGGACTCGTAAAGCGCGTGTTATTTATTCCAATTTCGTCAGCATAAAAATTAACAAATGAAGATAAAGAAATAAGATTATACTCAGGTTTGAAATTTGCAGTATTTCGTCGCTTTATAATTACATCTTTTGAGATTTTCTTTTCAAAGTCTTTATAACTTTTAGAATAAGTCTCTGCTATTATATTTTCCCATAAATCTCTTTCAAGTTCTTTATCTCCTGTACCAGGTAATGGATTTTCGAATTCATATAATGCTCCACCTAATTCTACTTTTACTTTCGAAAATAGAGACTGTTCTACGGTCTTAATTTTCTTTTGGTTCGCTTCTTTGTTAGCTACGGCTCTTTTAATAATTTCCTCTACGGCAATTTCATCAGTAACAGTAGCTTCAGACATTTTAACACTTTCAGGAACTAGTTTTATATTAAGATTTGACTCATCACTGATAACGACCGTCTCGCTTTGGTAGCCAATAGCTGTAAATTTTAATTTGTCTCCTTTGTTTACCCCCGGTAACTTGAAGATACCCTCTCTATTAGCATAAGTACCTTTACTAGTACCTAATAGACGAACTGAAGCAGAGACTACTGATTCCTTGGTCTTGGAATCTACAATTCGTCCCGTTATAACATCGGCATAAGTGATATTGAGTGTGAGAAGCGTGATTAATGCTAAAAGAGTAATTTTCATAACTGTCTAAATGTTTAAATTTTTGATCTATATTTGCTTTTAATAGTAACGAGTTTAATGTTCCTAGACCCCATCCTTCGACACCGCTCAACAGAAGCTTAAGCTACACTACCTCTGAGTGACAGTACATAGATTGAGACGTATGCAATACGTCCTACATATTTTAAAGTACAGGTCTAATGCTCCAACCCTGTTATCTCGCCAGTATCAGTATTTACATCTATATCCATAAACGATGGACGAGTAGCTAGTCCGGGCATAGTACTAATACTTCCAGTCAATGGATACAAAAACCCAGCACCAACACTTGCTCTGACTTCTGAAATAGGTACTGTGAATCCTGTTGGAACTCCTTTCAAACGGGCATCATGGCTAATACTCAATGGTGTTTTAGCCATACAAATTGGGATTTTATCATATCCTAATCTTGTAAAATTTTCAATTTGTTTCTCTGCCTTTTCCGAGTATTCCACTCCATCAGCACCATACATCTTCTTAGCTATAGTTTCTATCTTATCTTTGATTGGGATTTCCAAATCATATAAATAATTAAAATTAGATCCAGTTTCTGCTGCTTTTATAACGGCCTCTGCAAGATTAGAAGCACCGATACCACCTTCACTAAAATGCGTTGTACCAACGGCATCTAATGCGCCATTTTCAATAGAATACTTTCGAATCATTTCTACTTCTGCCGCCGTATCTTCGGGGAATTGGTTTATAGCGACTACCACTGAAACACCATATTTCCTTGCATTCTTAATATGAGCGCCCAAATTAGCTAGTCCTTTTTCTAATAATTCCAAATTCTCAGAAGTATAGACTGGGTCAAGTTTACCAGGAGAAACTGCTGGTCCACCTCCATGTAATTTCAATGCCCGTACGGTCGCAACCATTACAACAGCATCTGGTGACAATCCAGAATATCTACACTTAATATTAAAGAATTTTTCCATTCCCATATCTGCTGCAAATCCAGCTTCCGTGATAACGTAGTCAGCTAATTTCAGTGCGATTTTGTCAGCTATAATTGAAGAATTACCATGTGCTATATTTGCAAAAGGTCCAGTATGAACAAATACAGGTTGTCCTTCTAATGTCTGAACTAAAGTAGGTTTGATAGCATCAATTAATAATGCAGTAACTGCCCCTGCTACTTGTAAATCTTCAAGAGTAATAGGTTCCCCCGACTTTGAAAGTGCAATAACAGCTCTCCCAATTCTTTCTCGGAGATCTTTCAAATCAGTTGCTAATGCCAAAATAGCCATTAACTCACTAGCTACTGTTAAATCAAAAAGAGTATTACGAGGGAATATATCACTCGGTTCACCTCCTCTTGCTTCTGTATCATCCAAACCTATATTAATATTTCGCAATGAACGGTCACATACATCTACAACACGATTCCAGATAATAGTACTTGGGTCAACATCTAATCGCTTATCTATACCACGAGATTTCAGTGCCTCGTCGTCTTGTCTAGTTTCGTGCCACATACGAGTATCGAGTGCCGCCATAGCAAGATTATGTGCAGCACCTATGGCGTGTATGTCACCCGTTAAACCAAGGTTTATTTCATCTACTGGTATAGCTAAACTCTTACCACCTCCTGCTCCACCTCCTTTTATATTGAATGTTGGTGCCATACTAGGTTGGCGGATACATGCTATTACATTTTTGTTGTGTGCAGTGCCAAATGCCTGAGTAAGCCCTAATAACGTCGTAGTTTTACCTTCTCCTAATGGGGTTGGGGTAATTGCAGTAACTAGTATATACTTACCATTCTTCTCACTCTCTAATCTCTTATTTACGTCTAGTTTTATTTTTGCTTTCGTATTGCCGTACAATTCCAATTCATCTTCATTTATCCCAGCTTTTTTTGCAATTTCCTTTATATCTTTCATTTATTTGGTTCTCTTTTTTTATAATTTGAACTTACAATATAATAATATTGACTATCATTGTCATTATATTTTTGAAATAGTGTCTTTGATAATACACGTTCACTTAGTTCGTTAATAAAATAAATAAAACGATAGAAAAATGATTACTAATTTCCTCTACGAGATTTATATACTCTTCATCGAGATGGCTCCTTATCTAATGATTGGTTTAGCATTCGTTGCTATCTTGAATATTTATATGACCAAAGAATTTGTTAAAAAACAGATAGGAAAAGATAGTATTTGGTCAATATTCAAAGCGGCATTATTTGGGGTGCCATTACCTCTTTGTTCCTGCGGAGTAATTCCTACTACAGTATATATGGCTGATAGCAAGGCATCGAAAGGTGCTGTAACATCTTTTCTAATTTCAACACCACAAACAGGTATTGATAGCATTATAGCTACTTATGGTATGATGGGGCCTGTATTTGGTATATTTAGACCTATTTCTGCTCTCATTATGGGGATACTAGGAGGTCTATTTATTAACGTTACAAACAAAGAAAAGGCTAAACCAGAAAAGAAAAAACTCTCTTTGGACATAATAACAGCTCCCCCGAAAATGGTTGATAGCAAGGCAAACATACCTTTCTCCAAGAAAGCTAAAACATCTCTTAAATACTCTTTTGCCGATTTTCTAGACGATATAGTGGTTGAGTTTCTTATAGGTTTGGTTATAGCTGGAGCTATTACTTATTTTCTCCCAACTGAGTTTTTAGAAGGTACTGGCTTGAAATCTGGTATTCTAGGAATGATAGTAATGATTCTAATAGGTGTACCGATGTATGTTTGCGCTACTGCATCTATACCTATAGCAGTTTCATTAATACTTAAAGGGTTCTCACCCGGAGTTGCCTTTGTTTTCTTAGCGGTCGGTCCTGCGACTAATGCAGCTAGTATTGGAATACTTTCGAAGAGTTTGGGTAAGAAATTAATATCATATTATCTTTTCGCAATGATAATTATGTCAATAGGTTTTGGGTACCTTCTAGATTTTGTATTCAATTACTTAGAAATAAATCCGCAAAAACAATTAGCAACTCATGCTCATCATGAGCACTCAGGTCTAATTCCTTATGAAATTCAAATCGTACTTGCTGCAATATTTACTATACTTGTAGTTTCGTCTCTTTACCGAAAGTATGGATCTAAATACTTCAAACGAGATAAAGCTATAGATAATCGCAATTATGTAATAGTCGAAGGTATGACTTGTAATCATTGCGTAGCCACAGTCACAGACTCGCTTACTAAAGTAAATGGAATAGATAATGTTGAAGTTGACTTATCTAGTGGTAAAGCGTTCTATTCTGGTAATATAGACAAGTCAGTAATAAACGTAGCAATAGAAAGCTGTGGTTATAATGTCAAGTAATTTTATTTTTAAACTACATTGTTATTAAAATTGCTATTTCTAATTTTTTATTATTTTCTTTAGAACTTTTAATTCAATTTCTCGTTTTTAGAAATAAGATAATTATTAATAATCAAAATGAGAGAAGATCAAATGAAAAAATTAACAGTTCTATTAGCAGCTTTTGCATTCACTAGTGTTTCTACTTTTGCAGCAGTAAATGTCAATGTCGATGCAAAGAAAAATGTAGTTGAAGTTCAATCAGATAATAGTAATATATTAGAAGTAAACTTTACCAGAATTAACGGTGGAAGTTACGAGACTAATTTCGAACCAGCTAATAATTTAAAATTCAAAACTAATAATATGCTTCCAGGAGTATATAAAATTGAGGTTGTTAGTTTGGAAGAAGAAAAGACAGTACAGTTCTTGAATATTAACTAATAATTCTGTCCCACCAAATAGAGTTAAAATCAAAGTAAAATAAAAAAAATCCTTTCTCAATTAAGAGAAAGGATTTTCTTTTAGTAGCGGGGACAAGACTCGAACTTGCAACCTTCGGGTTATGAGCCCGACGAGCTACCTATTGCTCCACCCCGCGATCATTAGACTACAAACATAAGGACATTTTTCCTTATTTCAAAATTATTATATTCATTTATTATTGAACTATCAATTTCTTAGACGTATTAACCCCATCTAAATTGATATTTACTATGTATATACCTTTTGCTAGCCCATTAGTAAATATTTTGTATCCTATACTAACTGGGTTCAATCTTCCATTATATATTGATTGAATTCTATTCCCAAGTAAATCAACTAACTCAATATTGGCATTCTGAACAGTATTTTTAATATTCATATTTAGTTGTGTTACACCATCAGTAGATGGATTAGGATACAATTCCAAATCACCTACATAATCTTCTAATTGAACAGAGGTAATCACAGAATTAATAGTTTTATGTAAAACACTAAGTGGATCTATTTCTACTTTAACAGGGAAAAAAGTATTCTCGAAATAGAAAGTTTGATTCTTTTCTTTATTCACAAATACTTCGCTTAATTCATAATTATCTTCATCTTTGTATAGCTTAAACCTAACTGGAGTTTCGAATACATCCGTTACATCAGGATTAACTAATAGATTATCTTTTTGTATTTGATTTAGATTCACATATACATCGAATTTATTCTCATCAAGAATAGTTACTTTAGTCTTTATTTCAAAGTCAGGATATCCTGGTTTATAGACCCATTGCTCAAAGAATGTATCAATATCAACAAGTGGATTAACTGCTTTCTCTTTCCACGCATCCTTATATTCAGCGGTAGTTATAGATTTATATTTAAACTCTTTTAGAATTTCTTTCAAAACTCTGAAGAATTGTTCGTCACCTAAGTTTAGTCTCATTTGATTATGAATTATCGAACCTTTATCATAGATTAAATAAGCATTAGTATTAAAAAATGAACTTAGTGGTATAGCATAAACAGGAATTGCAGAGTTGTCAGAATTTCTCTTTAGTACTTCTCTTACTTGTCTTTCTATCACATTTCTATAGCTTTGCTCACCTTCTAAATCTTCTAGATATATTGCTTCAGTGTATGATGCGCCCCCCTCGTTTATCCATATATCAGCCCAAGTAGCACAAGTCATAGAATTTCCAAACCAATGATGTCCCATTTCGTGTACGAAGCCAGCATCTTGTTCATCGTTCAACCAGTATCTGTTTTGAGTAACCATTGTCTGGTGTTCCATTCCACCATAAGGGAACGGGAAAACAGAGACTGTCCCATAAGTAGCAAAAGGGTATGTCCCATAATTATCAACTAAAATATCCATCATTCCTGGATGTGTTTCCATCGATTTCACTGCTGTGAAATAAATGTCATCTCTATCTTCTGGCCAGAAGTAATGAGTTGAAGGTATTGTGTCTCCATTTTTAATATATGTCTGTTGTAAAGTATCAAAAACTGAAGCCGCAAAATTCATTAAATAAGTAGCAATTGGTTCGTTGTTAATCCAACTATATAAAACAGTGTTCTTTAGCGACTGTGAAGTCTGTTCCTCAATATCAGCGAGATAACCATTAGAAACAGCAGTATAACCTGTTGGAACAATTATACTCATTGAGCTAGTTGCTTTATCATAAGGTCTATCATTACAAGGCATCCAATACCGAGCTAATTCAGGTTCAGACATAGAGTATGCTATATTATGCTCTACAATAACAGGATTATCAAACCTATCTTTATTTCCTACATTATATCCTTTGTGATATATGTGCATACCACGGTTTCTCCAAAAGCCATCTTCATCATCTGCAATTGATGTATAGTATATCGAAACATTAATGGTGTCACCTGCTTTATGATCACCTACATATATTTTAACTAAACCATTCTCAGCAACAGGTACATTGTCTGGAAAAACACCATCAACAGTACTGTATCCAATTTTCATATTGGCAGCATCAAACTCAATACTATCAACATCTGAAGTTAATAATACTGTCATTCTAATATCTCCAGAAAAGCTTTTTCTTTCCTCCATCGGTGCATCCAAATTGGATCTTAATGCATCTTTTAAATCTAAAGATAAATCATAATGAAGTACATCATAGTTTCTTCTTTCTACATCACCGTAGTCTTGTACTCTATTATTTTTATGGTAATGAGTACCCGAAGTAGTATTTTCAACATCAAAATGCTTGGTCTCTGCTCTAAGGTATTCTGGTAGATCTTGTGCAAATGAATTGCTTAAAGTTACCACTAAAAGTAAAAGTATTATTTGTTTAATCATTATTATTGCCTTATTAATATTATATTTGTCATTATATACGTTATACAAAGAAACATATTCTAACAAAAAAGTTACATAAGATGAGCAAAATAAGTAAAAATAAAGATTTAGTTTTGAATAATGGGGTAGAAATTCCTTGGATTGGTCTTGGTACATATCAAATGCATGGGTACGAATTAGAAAAGGCACTCGAAACTGCACTTGAAGCAGGTTATAGACATATAGATACTGCCGCATTGTACGGAAATGAGGAAGAAATTGGAAATGTACTTACGAATACTGGAATAAAGCGAGAAGATATATTCATTACTTCAAAAGTTTGGAACGATGACCAAGGATATGATAATACTATGGCGGCTATAGATGTAAGTTTGGATAAGCTACAAACTGATTTCGTCGATTTGTATCTAGTTCATTGGCCTATTCCGGAGAAAAGAGAAGCTACTTGGGAAGCAATGATACAGATATATGATGACCGTAAAGCTCGCTCAATAGGTGTCAGTAACTATACTATTAAGCATATAGAAGAGCTAATGAAAAAATCTCCTATTACTCCTGTAGTCAACCAAATAGAGATTACTCCTTTCTTATACCAAAAAGAATTAGCTGAGAAATGTGAATCTTATGATATAAAAATACAAGCTCATTCGCCTCTTGTGAGAGGTACTAGATTGAATAATCCAATCCTAAAAGAAATAGCTGAGCAGTATGGTAAATCAACTGCACAAGTACTTATTCGTTGGTCTTTGGAGAAAGGATTTATCGTATTACCTAAGTCAGCAAATCCAGAAAGAATTCAACAAAACATAGATGTATTTGATTTTGAGCTTTCAAGTGCCGATATAGCTAATATAGATGCATTGGATAATAATATGCGTATTTCTTGGGATCCTTCGGAGCTAGATTAATGTCAAAAGCAGGTAGAATAGATACTTCCAATAGAATCGTAACTGAAAGTTACTCTTCTCGTGGTGGTAGATATTTGCCAGTAACGAAAGCTCCAAATAAAAAAGCTTCTATAAAGCTAAGAAAAGGTGAAATTGTATTCGGTCAAGTCTTAGAGAAAGTGAGTAAAGAGCTTTTCAAAATCAAATTACCGAATGGTATATTCAAAGCTATAATTCACCCAAGTTTGAAACAAGGAGATAGACTTTATTTTCTAATAAAAGATATAGAACCTTCATTAGTTATTAGCGTACATTCAACAGATTTAATATTAGATAATGGTAAATTAAATACTGATGAAATAATAAGAGTATTAGACATTACTGATAGTGAAGTTTCAAGAAATATAATATTAGAGTACTCTCAAAGAGTAAATAGATTATTAAGACACGTTATTATAGATATAATAGAACGTGTCGATGATTTTAAGAAACAAAAGAAGAAATATAATCTTACACATACTATTGAGTTTATACTACTTGACCTTTATTTAACAGGCTACAATATAAAAGATAAAAATATACTTAACTTAGTCCTAAATTATATATCACCTTCATCAATTCGGTTAGAAGAGAACACGATAATACCGAATATTAAAAAAATAGAAGAATTGACTAAATACAATTCTTCTTTTTTAGACGCTCTATATGCTAGAAATATAGCGGCAAAACTTAATGAAGCTCAAACAGTCTATTATATCAATATTAATGGCAATAACTACAGAGTAGAATTATTTAAGAAACATAAAATCTTGCAAGCAATAATATCTGACGAAAAGAATATAGATATTAAAATAGTTATAAATCAAAGAGATAAAAGAGCAAAAATCTATTATAAAAAACTTGATATAAATATCAGAAAAATTGAAAAAATAGCAAATTATGACGTTAGTTATGAATTGTCAGATAAGATTTTTATTAATTCATATTCGGAAAGTATGGACGGTCAAAATCAGAAGATTACCTATGTTATTTAATACTACTCACCACACAAATCGATAACAAATTTCGTATATTGTGTATGAAAATTGTGCAATAATCAGAATAATATATGAAAATCAGGAAAGAAGACGCACTCAACTATCACTCCAAATCACCAGCTGGAAAAATAGAAGTCGTACCGACAAAACCATTTATAACTCAAAGAGATTTATCATTAGCTTACTCACCTGGAGTGGCTTATCCGTGTTTAGAAATTGAAAAAAATCCAGATGATGTCTACAAATATACTAACAAAGGTAACTTAGTAGCAGTAATTACTAACGGTACTGCTGTATTAGGGCTCGGTGATATAGGTGCTGCCGCTGGTAAACCAGTAATGGAAGGTAAGGGTGGTTTGTTCAAAGCCTTCGCTGATATAGATGTATTTGATATTGAACTAAACTCGACCAATACTGAAGATATAATAAAAGCTATTGAGATGATGGGACCTACTTTTGGTGGGATTAATCTAGAAGATTTCAAAGCTCCTGAGTCATTTATTATAGAAACTGAACTACAAAAAAGACTTGATATACCTGTATTTCATGATGACCAACATGGGACTGCAATAATTTCTGGTGCTGCTTTGCTCAATGCATTAGAAATCGCAGGTAAAAAAATAGAAGAAATAAAAGTAGTTTATAATGGTGCTGGGGCAGCTGCTATTGCATGCTCTAAATTTCACATGGCATTGGGTGTAAGACCTGAGAATGTACTAATGTGTGATAGATTAGGTGTTATTTATACTGGTCGTGAAGACGAGATGAATGAGTACAAAAAAGAATTCGAGATAGAAACTGATAAAAGAACATTAGCAGATGCTATGAAGGATGCAGATGTATTTATGGGGCTTTCAGTTGGAGGAGTAGTAACTAAGGCAATGGTTAAATCTATGGCCAAAAGCCCTATAATATTTGCTATGGCAAATCCTGATCCTGAGATTACATATAATGATGCGAAAGCTGCAAGGAAAGACGTTATTATGGCTACAGGTCGCTCGGACTATCCTAACCAAGTCAATAATGTATTAGGTTTTCCATTTATATTCCGTGGTGCTTTAGATGTTCATGCAAGTGCGATAAATTTGGAAATGAAGAAAGCTGCAGCTTATGCTCTTGCTGAGTTGGCAAGAGAAGAAGTACCAGAGAGTGTAAAGTCAGCTTATGGTGTAAAAGAAATGTCATTTGGACCTGATTACATTATCCCCAAACCCTTTGACCAGAGAGTGCTAACATCTGTTTCCCCAGCCGTAGCTAAAGCCGCTATGGATTCGGGTGTTGCTAGAATAAAAATTAAAGACTTTGATGAATATAAGAGAAACCTTAACATTAGAATGGGTCGAACTCAAAGCTTTATGTCACTTATGTATAAGAAAGCAAGGTCAAAACCTAAAAGAGTGGTTTTCCCAGAAGGAGATAATGCTAGAATTATAAGAGCCGCTCAGTTGTCGGTAGAGGAGGGGATAGCGAAACCGATATTACTAGGAGATGAGGCTAATATCAATAAAGTTGCAGAGCAATTTGGATATGAATTGGATGGGATTAAAATTATAAACCCTGTTACTTCTAATAAAACTAATAAATATATAGAAGAATACTATAAACTGAGACAAAGAAAAGGTATTAATAGACACGACGCTGAAAAGAGAATGATAAACCATAGAAACTATTATGGATCAATGATGGTTGCTATGGGCGATGCAGATTGTATGTTGAGTGGTCTAAATACGAACTATGCCTCTACTATTCGTCCTGCACTTGAAACAATAGGTCATGACCCTAGATTCAATAAAGTTGCGGGTTTGTATATTGTGTCTTCTAAACAGAAAACATATTTCCTTGCAGATACTACTGTAAATATTAACCCCAATGCTCAGGAAATTGCGGATATAGCCATACAAGCTGCTGAAATTGCACAGCACTTCGAAGTAACTCCTAAAATCGCATTACTCTCTTATGGCAATTTCGGTTCAGCTCAAGGTGATTCTCCTAAGAAAATGCGTGATGCTAGAAATATAATCAAAACCAAAAGACCTGATTTGATAGTCGATGGTGAGATGCAAGCTGATACTGCAGTTAGACCTGATATTATAGAATCAACGTTTCCATTCAGCGACATAAAGGGAGGAGCTAATGTACTAATCTTCCCGGATCTTAATTCTGGTAATATTACATATAAACTTTTATCAAAAATTGGTAAATTAAACCTTATCGGTCCTATCCTAATCGGTATGTCAAAACCAGTTCATATATTAGAACAAGGTAGTGATGTTAATGAAATACTAGATATGGTGGCTATTGCAGTTGTAGACTCACAAGAAGATAATTTGTCTAAGCAAATTAATTAAAATTAAAGAACTTAATACTATTAGTGTTGGTCGGTTAATTAAAAATTCTAATTATAAAATGAGCTCGATATTCTATCGGACTCATTTCTTTTATAGTTGAAGATATACCATTATTATTGTAATAGTAAATATATTCATCAATATCTTTTTCATCTCTTTTCTTTTATTGGTTTATAATAATTTACAAATAACATTTGAATTAGTAAAGAGGCACAGCTTAAATGAAGATAAATAAGTATGAAATATGTATATTTTCTTATTATTATTCTTATGCCTTTGAACTGTTAGGCTATGAGCAGTATCCCGTTGGGCGGCTATGTACTATACACCATGTTAGCTAATTCTTATTTTCTTCAATCCAATCCATTCATGTTCGATATCCTTCATCAAAAGAGCATTATCAAATTTAACAGAACCTTCTGGAAAAATACTCTTATTCTCAAAAAAACTAGATTTAACTTTTTTTACTTTTAGAGGTGATACTTTCCAAGTATAAGCTTTGAGTTCAAGACCGTCAAAATCCTTTTTATCTGGGGAATATCCGATTGAGCCTCTCTCAAAAAAATCTGAAATACATTCCAAATTTTCAAATACACTTTTGTTATTCCAATTGTCCGTTTCGTAAGCCTCAATTGACAAAGATGTTTCGTCGTCACTTATAAAACTTACTTCATAATTTCCTTCTGATTCATTAACCGTGAATTCAGCTAAATGATGGACTCCAGGGAAAATGGTTCCACCTGCCCATGAATTCAGTTTAGAGGAAGTGTCTCTTCTAGGTATGAAAACCCCTTCTTTCAGTTTTCCATCTTCTCTCCATTCAATAGCAATCCTATGAGCTCCATTCTCAGAAGATATTCCAACTTGCTTTGGCAAACCTGCAGGTCTAATTTCTTTCAACCTTATTAAACAGATACCTGCGATTCCTTTTCCATTTACCAATTTTGGTTTAAATGGTTTAGGCAGGTAATTCCCCAAGATTTCCTTTTCAACTTGATAATTGATAAGAATTCTTCGGTCTATTATTCCTTTAATCTTCGGTATTTTCATTCTATTCTAATTGCCATTAACGGTTTAGCTAAACTGCATTTTAATGCATTTTAGGTTTTGTTGGATGTATCTTGTTATTTTTTCAATTCTTCAATTTGTTGTTTTGCATACTCTATTGAACTTTCGTCACCATGTTTAATTACCTTTTCGTAATACTTGATTGCTTTCGTTTTATTACCTTTTAACTTATACCCTTGAGCAATATTTGCCAATACAATTGCATCTGTTGGGTCTATTTTCTCCGCCTTCAATAATGGTTCAATACCCTTATCATATTCATTTGTCAATAGATATGTAACTGACAAATTTGACAAGCTTTCAATATGGTTAGGGTAGAATTTCAAAATCTCTTGAGCAATTGTCCGCATGTTTGTAAGAAGGTCATCATTATCTGTATTATATAAAGTCAATTGATAGTCTTGTATAGAAGAAAGAAAAAAGTCTTTTCCATTTTCTTTCTTTTCGTTATTAGTCCATGTCCAATTGTTATTGTTTATTTTTGAAAATTTAATAGCCTTTAGGATTTCATCAGTAAATCCTTGCCAATTTTTAATCTGACCAAGCGCATAAATTTTTCCAAATCGCATATCCAGCCTATTAGGGTAAATTTTAATTCCTTCATCAATTTTATCAATTCCTTTTTTGAATGTCTCAGGATTAAAGTAAATGGAGCTTCCAATAAACCCTGCTGTTTTTCCTGTGCTATCTTGTAACGAAAGACTTTCTCCATCTGGTTCTTCTGTCGACAAGGAAATAACTTCTTGTTTAGATTTTAAAAAGAAATAATTGAAATAGCTTGTAAATAATTCAGGATTTTTCGGGTCTTCTGACTCCCAACTTATTAAGGTTTCAAATTGTTTAGTAGTGTCCCCATCATGGAAGTATTTAATAAAGTCAGATTTATAATCTTGACCGAAAAGTGAGGATGAATAAAGCAATAATAATAATAGGTTAATTATGTATTTCATGTTCTCTTTTTAAAGGTTAACTAATATCCATCCAAACATTCGTAAATTGATACCAGTAGTAATTTATAATAAAGTTAATTTATTTATCTTTCAATATACAAAAAAAGGGAACAATTTCTTGTCCCCTTCGATTTTCTATTTCTTTATTTCTGACTTACAGAGCAGATTTGATGAATGAAAGCATACCACCTGGGTTAAGCCCTATTATCAATACTACTGCACTAGTTACGAATATTAGCATTCTAGATGCATTCCACGGTAATGATTCTCCTTTAACATCTTCAGAATCAGTAAAGTACATTTTAACTATCAATCCGATATAGAATACTACTGAAATGATAGAAGAAACAACAGCTATCAAAGCTAACCATAAATGTCCAGTGTTTATCACTGACATGAATAAGTAGTATTTACCGAAGAATCCAGCCATTGGTGGGATACCTGCCAATGAGAACATAAATAAAGCCATTATAGCTGCTAGAGCAGGTTGTCTTTTGCTTAAACCAGCATAATCATCGTATTCCAAATTTTTGTCTGTATCTCTTTCTAAGAGGCCAACTATGATAAAAGCACCTATTTGCATAAAAGTATAAACAACAGCATAGAACATCAATGCAGACCAACCAGCAGCAGTATTAGCTACTATACCCATTAGCATATAACCTGCGTGTGCTACTGAAGAGTAAGCTAACATACGTTTTACATTTTTCTGTACTAAGGCAGTTATATTACCGACTAACATAGTAAGAGCAGAAATAGCTGCAATTGCAGTTATTAGTTTGTCTGTATTGATTGCTGATTCTAGTCCACTTGGGTCAAAGCCCATTGGGATAATTGTTTTTGCTATAATGATGAATGCAGATAATGCAGCAGCTTTACCAGCAGTACTCATAAATGAAGTTACTACTGTTGGAGCGCCAGAATATACATCGGGTGCCCATTGATGGAAAGGGAATGCTGATGATTTGAAGCTAAGACCCATTATCATAAGAGCCGCTCCAAACATTAAGTAAGCGCTGTTTGCACTTCCGTCAACTATAGCAGCAGTTATTTCAGGGAAGAACATACTTCCTGTACTACCATATAACATTGCCATACCATATACTAGGAATCCAGTTGAGAACGCACCTAGTAAGAAGTATTTCAAAGATGCTTCTACTGATTGTGACGCAAATCTAAAATAGCCAGCCATAATATAAAAAGTAATTGACATTAACTCTATACCAATAAACAAAGTAAGTAGGTGATTAGAGTGAGCTATTACCATCATACCAGCTAGGGCATATAGTACTAAATTATAAAATTCATTTAATTCAGTTTTAACAGTATCCAGATAGTTACGTGCATTCAATATAATAAGTAATGCTCCGACACTAAATAGCAAATCAAAGAAAGCCGAAAACCCACCAAATGTCAACATATTGGAAGTTATCAGATTAGCACCATCAAGATTTATACCTGATATATTCAAATAAAAGTTGTTTAATGCGAATCCGCCAACCGCAACTATACTTACTATAGATAGATAATAACCGCTGTTTTTGCTATTTGGATTTATTGCATCTACCAAGATTGATATAACTGACATAACGCCAACTATTATCAAGGGTAAAAGTAAAATAAATTCTGAACTCATATTCATCTTTCCGTATTTAAAGTAATTTTCTAATTATTTTCAGTTAGTTCTGATTTTGGTTCCATACTTATAGTGCCATTATTCAGATCAGCTTCAACTTGTTCGATTTTCTTTACCAATTGCTTAGTAGAAGTTTCTGACTTACTCATAAATGTACTTGGGTAAACACCTAACCAAACTATAAAGATAACTAATGGTACTAACATAGCCCATTCAGTTTTGTTCAAATCAGCTAAATTTTCATTTTCTTTGTTGCTCAATGTACCAAATACAACTCTACCGAACATCCATAGTAAATAACAAGCTGCGAAGATAACACCTGTAGATGCTACTACAGCATACCAGATATTATCTAATACAGTAGAAGTAAATGCACCTAAAAGAGTTAAAAACTCACCGACGAATCCGTTTAATCCAGGTAAGCCTACTGATGCAAACATCGCTATTCCGAAGAATACCGTGTATATAGGCATAACTCTAGCCAAGCCACCGAATTCAGAGATTTCTCTTGTATGTCTTCTTTCGTATATAACACCAACACAAATGAACAGTGCTCCTGTTGATAGACCGTGGTTTACCATTTGGATTATTGCACCTTGGATACCTGTTTCATTCATAGCGAATATACCTAAGACTACGAATCCTAAGTGGGCTACTGATGAGTATGCAATTATCTTCTTTACATCTGTTTGTACAAGCGCTACTAACGCACCATATATAATACCAACTACCGCTAGGAAGGATATAGGTCCAGCCCAATCAATAGATGATACTGGGAATAATTCTAAGTTAAATCTGATTAAGCCATAAGTTCCCATCTTAAGCAATACACCAGCTAGTATAACTGAACCAGGTGTAGGTGCCATCGTATGTGCATCTGGCAACCAAGTATGCAAAGGGAATAAAGGTACTTTAATCAAGAATGATAGTGCGAATGCAATGAATAACCAGTTTTGAACATCTGGAGCTATTGAAGCACTATGTTGCTTTATCAATAAATAATCAGAAGTGAAGCCAGTAGGTAATGATAATACGTCACCACCAATGTGTAATCCTAACCAAACTATAGCCACTAACATGAATAGTGAACCTACTATAGTGTATACGAAGAACTTCACAGCAGCATATATTCTATCTTTACCACCCCAAATACCAATAATAAAGTACATAGGTATTAGGATAATCTCCCAGAATATATAGAATAAGAACAAGTCTAATGAAAGGAATACTCCTAACATACCGAATTGTAGCATTAAGAACATAAAGTAGTATTCTTTATGTCGCTTGTTAATTGAGTTCATAGATGAAAGTAAAGCAATAGGGGTGATGAACGTAGTTAACATTACCATTAGTAATGACATACCGTCCAATCCTACTCTAAAACCAGCATCTATAGCAGGAATCCACGTAACATTAGTTACGAATTGAAATCCTTCTGCGTTACTATTGAAACTGAAATACAATCCCAATGAAACTAAAAAAGCTACTATTGAAGTCCCCAATGAGAACATTTCAATTAGTTTTCTATTATCCTTATTCATGAATAGTACAGCAAGTGCACCTATCAAAGGGATTATTAAAGTTGCTATTAAAATAGTCATTTCTTCTCTATATTTTTTAGAATATCATGTAACCAATTAAAATTAAAATACCTAACATCATCACAGCAGCGTAAGTTTGTGCAACTCCTGATTGCAATCTTCTTACACCTTTACCGATAGAAGTAGTTAGGAAACCAGCTCCGTTCACAGCGCCATCTACTACATTCAAATCAAAGATTTTCCAAAGGAAATCGCGAGATGTCTTGAATATAGGAGTTACGAAAGCTCCATAGTAGAAATTATCTAAATACCATTTGTTCCAAAGAACTTTATATGCAAAGCCAAATCTCTTAGTAAGTGATTTAGCTGTTGACCAATTTTCATCTTTCTTGTATATACTTCTAGCTAATAGTATTGCTATGATAGCAACTACAGTAGATACAGCCATTAGTATATATTCTATAGCGTGTACTTCATGTCCACCTACTCCTAATATATGATCAGCTTGAGCAAATACTGGAGATAAGAAGTTTTCTAATAAATTAGGATGATCACTAAAGAAGTAGCCAAGAGCATAAGGAATACCTATGAACCCACCCAATGCAGATAATACAGCAAGTACTATTAAAGGTATAGTCATAGATTTTGGTGATTCATGTGGGTGTACATGATCTGCATCAAATCTTTCTTTGCCATGGAATGTTAAGAATAACAATCTAAACATATAGAATGCTGTAAAGAATGCAGCAATAGCCAAAGTAATCCATAAGAACCAACCACCACTTACATAAGATTTCCAAAGTATCTCATCTTTCGAGAAGAAACCACTGAAGAAAGGAATACCAGAAATAGCTATAGTTCCTATCAAGAATGTCTTATAAGTTGTAGGCATGTGCTTTTTCAAACCACCCATTTTCTTAATGTCTTGTTCTTCGTGCATACCATGTATCACAGAACCAGAACCTAAGAATAATAGACCTTTGAAAAATGCGTGAGTCATAACGTGAAAAATAGCTGCAATCCAAGCACCAGAGCCAAGAGCCGCAAACATAAATCCTAACTGACTGACAGTAGAATAAGCCAATACTTTTTTAATATCATTTTGTACAAGTCCAATACTTGCAGCTAATAGAGCAGTAGCAGCACCGATAATAGCAACTACCATCATCGCATCTGGAGCAGAAGCGAAAATAACTGAGTTTCTAGCAATTAAGAAAATACCTGCAGTTACCATCGTAGCAGCGTGGATAAGGGCAGAAACAGAAGTTGGCCCAGCCATCGCATCTGGTAACCAGCCCGCCAATGGGATTTGTGCAGATTTACCAGTACAACCAAGGAATATAAGTAATGCAATTGCAGTGATTAAACCAGTGTCATATAAAGAATAGTCAGCAGCTACGATATTCGAAACTTCCAAGTATTCAAGAGTACCGAAGTTCATATATATCAAAAATATAGCGACTAACATACCGAAATCACCAATTCTATTTACGATGAATGCCTTGTTAGCAGCATCGCCAGTCCAAGTGATACGAAATCCGTCGAATTTTCTATCATACCAAAAACCAATAAGCAAATAAGAAGCTAAACCTACACCTTCCCAACCTAAGAAAGTAACTAAAAAGTTACTACCTAGTACTAGGTTAAGCATCATAAATATGAAGAGGTTGAGGTAAGCAAAGAATCGATAGAAGCTTCTGTCACCATGCATATAACCAATACTATATATATGTATTAGTGACCCTATACCAGTGATTATAAGTACAAATACTATTGAAAGTCTATCGACTTGATATGCAAAATCTAATGAAAAATCTCCAGCACCAAACCAATTGAATAAATTGATTATATGAGGCTTAGCAGTAGCGTCACCTGCTAAATTGAAAAATATTGATAGAGCGATTAAAAAGGAGATGGCAACAGTTGAAGTTGCTATTGTCCCTATTAGTTTCTCGCTCGTTATTTTTTTACCAAAAAGTCCTAAAACTAAGAACCCTAATAGTGGCAATAATGGTACGAACTTAATCAATTCAGGCATCTATTTTCCCGTCGTTTATGTACAATTACTTATTGTTAAAATTAAATAAAGCCAAAAATAATAAATTCCCACTGATTAGACAATTAATCTTTACTATATAATTATAAACAAGTGATAATAATTGATTCTGAGATTGAAGAAAAAAAAGTTTTACAATTTTGGAGACGTTTTTAAAGTTCATGTGTCTATAGTAATATGAATATTAAAATTTTAAAAAACTTTTTTTAGTGTTCTATGTGACAAAATGAAATGTTATCTGTTATTATCAAAAAGAATATTATAATTATTAATCATTTTTACAGGAGTTTTGTTATGAAACTATTATACTACTTTTTACTAATTTCTTTTATAATTCCGTTTTGTTATATAGATGCATCATCTGCCGTGGATGAGCAAGAAATCAAAGAAAAACTTACTTTACTAATGGGACAAAATAATTCTGGAACGGATTATTGGTTTACTATACCCCCTGTCTTTATGGATGAGAGCGCAGGACATGCAGGTAACTCATTGAAAGTCTTAATTGCTTCACCAATAGAAACTAATGTAACTGTTGAAGTAAAAGGAAAAGGGTTTTCAGAAACAAAGAAAACAATCCCAGATAATGTTATAGAATTTACTATTGACCCTGTTATTGCTCAAGTTAGATTACATAGCGGGAATCATAATGGCCCTGTACCGGCAAAAGTATATAAAGAAGCTGGTATTCATATAACATCAGATGCTCCAATAGTAGTTTATGTAATTGCAAGATATGCATATACTTCAGATGGATTTCTAGCAATCCCTTCCTCTGCATTGGGAACTCATTATATTAACATGGTATATCAAGAACCAAGTTTAAATAAAACAGGATTATTTGCTCCATTTACTGGTGTAACAGCAGCTTATGACAATACTGAAATTAATTTTACTATGGGTGGTGGTCCTGAAGGAATTGACGCATCTCCTATGGAAAATGGTCAATTAGTACATACTGGCGAGACAACTAACCAGACTTTGAATCAAGGTGATGTTTGGCTATTATCTATTAATGGACCTAGACAAGATTTATCTGGTAGTATTTTCAAATCTGACAAACCTGTATCTATAGTTTCTGGTATAAATTGTGCAAATTTTCCACTTGGTAACGCTTGGTGTGATTATACAGTTGAAATGGAATTACCAGTTTATTCATGGGGAAAACAATATTATGTTACCCCTATGAAAGGAAGGCATTATAATGGGATAATCAGAATTTTTGCTTCCGAAGATAACACAAATGTATTTAGAGATAATGTATTGATTGGTAATATAGCGAAGGGAGGAGGAGCTACAATCGGTGTTGGATATTTAGAAACTAGAGTTTGGCCTAAAGTAGATGAAAATGGAAATGCCATAGCACCACACATTGCTACTATCCATGCTGATAAGCCTATTGCAGTAATGTATTACAATACTGGTGGACAAGAAGAAAATGGAAATGTACAAAATACTGATCCATTTATGATGACATTTACTCCTGTTGAGCAATTTGGAAATCAAATTTACTTCGCTTCGCCCAACTCTGCAAATGGTGTTAATTTATTTCCTGAGAACTATGTTAACATTATTTTTGAAGCCAATTCAAATGAGATTCCTGATGATCTGATTTTCGCAGATTTATCTAAACCAAACCCATCTTGGGTAAAAGTTAAAGATTATTTTGGGCCTGCATTTGAAAATTTTGTGGTACCTTATAATGGTAGATTGTTTGCAAATAAAACGATCAAATTATCAACAGAAGGTGTATTTGGATTGAAATCTACGACTACTCCTATTGGTGCTTATTCTTTTGGGTTTGGACCTTACGATTCTTACGGATATCCTACAGCAGCTACTTTTGATGATTTAATTGCTAATGATGGGAAAGCACCAGAAGTAACATATTCTGGAGCAAATGATGCTGATATAATTACAGGTTCTGTTGATGATTCGCATAGTGGCTCTTCCGGTCTTTCTCAATTTTATATGATTGCAGCTATGAGTTCAAATTATTCATTTGAAATTACTTCTGTTGATAAAGGTATTACAACCAACTCAAAACAAGAACAAATATTCATACCGGGTGAGACTAAAAAGCTTAATTGGAGTTTAGAAAAAATAGATAAATCAAAAGATGGTAATGCCGTACTTTACGTTTCAGATAGATCTGGAAATGATGAGTTGCTTTTCTTTGGAAATAATTCTACTACCTCTGTCACTCCAGAAGAAACTCTATCAGAATACATGACAGTTACGGAATCAAATATTCAGTTATTACCACAAGCATTAGCTGATGGATTTACAGAACTGTCGATTTTCAATATTGAAGGGAGCAAGGAGATGAGCACAAATATACAAGCTCAAAACACTGTATCAATCAGTTCACTAAAATCTGGGACTTATATAATAACACTGAAAAGTAATACCAGGTTACTTACAAGAAAGATTAATATAGTGAGATAATAATTAATAATACCGTTAACCCGATTAGGATAACTAATCGGGTTTTTTTATATTTACAATCAAATAAACAGAGGACATTATGAAATTTTTAACTACATTAAGTATCATTCTATTGCTTACTTTTTCATCTCTATTTTCAGGAATAGATGTGGAAGAAGTAAAAGAGAAATTCGCATTAATCCATGATTCTGGGAACTCAGGAAAAGAGTTCTTGTTTACTATACCTCCTATCTATGAAGATGAGAGCAGTGGTAATAATAATTCCATAGAAATTTTAGTAACTAGTACACTCGAAGGAGAAGTAAGTTTAAATGTACCTGGGAAAGGGTTCAGTAGTACTAAAACGATTATAGCAAACAGAGTAATTTCATTTTCACTTACCCCTAATATAGCTCAACCAATATTGCATAGTGGAAGAAAAGATAAAGCAAGACCAGCAATTGTTTATCAAAATGCTGCTATAAAGGTAAATTCGAATGTACCTGTTATAGTTTATGTCGTAGTTAAATATAAAAATAATTCTGATGGATTTTTTGCAATTCCAGCCAAGCATTTCGGGAAAAAATATATAAACTCGGTTTATCAAGAACCGGCACTTTGGGAAAGTGGATGGTTCAATCCTTTTACTGCAGTTGTAGCCGCTTATGATAATACAAAAATAAACTTCACTATGGGTGGTGGCCCAGAAGGTAACGATGAAATCCCGATTCAAGGTGGAAAAATGATAAAGACAGGTGAAACTCATTCTCAAACAATGAACAAAGGAGATGTCTGGTTACTTTCCATCAATGGTCAAAAACAAGATTTATCTGGTAGTTTGTTCGAAGGTAGCAAGCCCTTTGCTATAGTTTCGGGTATGCATTGCGCTAACTTCCCTTTAGGTAATAGGTCATGTGACTATACCGTTAATATGGAACTACCTACCAAAAATTGGGGTAAGACTCATCTTGTAACTCCTCAGATGGATCGAGCATTCAATGGAATAGTTAGAATCTACGCATCAGAGCCTAACACAGATATATATAGAGATGGTTCTTATATAGGAACTTTGGAGAAAGGTGGAGGAGGTTCAATAAATGAATCATACCTAGAGTTAAGAGTTTGGCCCAAGTTTCAAGCAAATGATGAAAGGTTAGTACCAAAAGTTGCGACATTTACTTCTACGAAACCAACAGCTGTAGTATACTATAATACAGGCTCTGCTGAGGATAAAGACTATATAGAAAACATGTTTAGCGATCCATTTATGGCTCAAATACCACCTATAGAATCTGCTATTAAAAGTGCTATAGTCTATTCTCCAAATCCGACAGGTGGGTCAAACCCATTCACTGTAAACTATTTAAGAATTACTTTTCCATTGGTAAATGATAAAATTCCTGATGATTTACTTTTTGCAGAACTATCTACTTCTGGTTTGAAACCAACATATCGTAAAATTAGTGATTCGTATGGTGCTGGTTTTAATCAATTTGGAATAAAATATGAAGGTAAAACTTATGCTTCTAAAGTATTAACTATAGGAACTCAAGGTGTTTATTCAATCAAGTCAGATAGTTCAAAGTTTATTGTAGAATCTTTTGGATCGAGCAATTTTGAGACTTATGGTTTTCCTACTGCCTTTTCTTTAATTGATTATTCAAAAACGGATAGTTTAGCTGCTCAAATTACATATACTCAAGAATGTAATGGAGACATTTTGAAAGATGGAGGAACAGTAACTGATTTTCCTGAAGATGAGGCCACTCGTTCTAATATGGGGGATATATTTGTTTTAGCAAAAGATAATTATAATTTTGATTGGAGAACTGGAAGTAGTGAATTTATTCCTGGTGAATTTAGAGAATTAAAATGGTGGCTTACTGTAATAGATAAATCTAAACCAGCCTCTGCACTGCTATATTTTAGTGATAATGCTGGTAATGATACTACAATATTAGTAACTTACGTAAACACTGAAATTGAAGCTACTACAACTTCCACCTCTTTGCAGAATCCGAAAATGAAAGAAGTAAGTTACCAAGATACTATCAGGAATGTATCAAGTAGTAAGTCGATATATCTTACAAGAGTGGAATTCAGTGATAAAAACTCTGGATTCAGTATCGACTCATTCGAGCCAAGTAATTGGGATATAAATATGCCCATATTACCCAATTCGGAAATATACGTCAATGTAAATTTTTCGAGAGATAATATTGACAATACTGATAAATATAATGATTCATTATTTATTGGTATCGGAGTAGAGAAAGAAGGGAGTATAGAAGAATGTCAATACTTCCCAATCGCTAATCACCAAATTACAGCTGACTACCCAACTTATGTATTTGAAGGTAATAGCGACTTCGGAGAATTAGAAGGGGAATCGAAACCGATTAAACTACAAAATGTTATTCGCAATCTATCTAATAAAGCTCCTCTTTATGTATCTAGATTGAAATTTAAATATGGAGATAAGGGATACACTTTAGGTGGATTCACTCCATTTAGTTGGGATATGACTAAACCAATAGATCCTAATAATAATGTATATGTAGATATTATATTTAATCCAAAATCAGTTGAACAAGGTGAACAAGATAAGGAATACATCGATTCATTAGGCATTGGAATAGCAGTTATGAATTCTAACAATAAGTTAGAAGAAATAGAGTTTAGCTACAAAACAATTCAAAAAGCTATATTAAAAGCGAAAGACTTAACCTCGGTCACTCCAGAGCAAACTCTATCAGAATACATGACAGTTACTGAATCAAATATTCAGTTATTACCACAAGCATTAGCTGATGGTTTTACAGAACTGTCTATTTTCAATATAGAGGGTAGCAAGGAGATGAGTACACATATACAAGCTCAAAACACTATATCAATCAGTTCACTAAAATCTGGGACTTATATAATAACACTGAAAAGTAATACTAGGTTACTCACAAGAAAGATTAATATAGTGAGATAAAATATAAAGGTAATTAAGTAGAAGTTTGAATCCCAATTAGTAAATCTAGTTGGGATTTTTATTATTTAAATGTAACTAAGTTTACATTACCTGTGTCTATGCTATAACAACAAAAGGGATATAAAATGAAATCATTATTACTTTCAGTTTTAGTATTTTTTAGCTTCTTTAGCCATAGCAACTCACAGTCAGATGCCGACAAGATTCGCCAAGAGTTAGCCCCAATGCTTGGACAAAATAATGTCGGTACTGATTTTTGGTTTGCTATGCCTGAGATGTTCTATAAAAATGGATTAAGTTTTGATAATTTTTATTTGGTTATAACATCATTAGTTGATAACGAGGTTGAAATAATAAGTAAATTGAAGGACATCTCGATAAAAGCATATATTAAAGCTGGAAATGATACTATTATATACCTACGAGGTGATCAGTATGCTGAATATGGTTATCAAACAAACAAAGAAAGAATTATTACTAAAGTTAGTAATGAATCAGGAATCCATGTTAAATCTAAATACCCAATTAGTGTTCAAACTTTCAGTTCTTATAATGGGCTTAAAGACGCTTCGCTATCAATAACTACTAGTAGTCTAGGTAATGAGTTTATGCTCCAGACCTATTTTGCAAAAAATAGTAACACACATGAGAAAAATACATTTCCTCCGAGTATAAGTGTTACATCTCCTTATAATAATACTCGTATTGAATTAAAACTAAGCTCTTTTAATAAAGACTTAAAAATACGTTTAGAAAATGGCGATTCAGTATTGGCTGGAGGGACAATGGTAAAGATATTAAATAAGGGCGATGTATGGAATATATTTTCAGTAGATAGTATTGGTGATTTATCTGGTAGTCTGATTAATGCCTCGAATCCAGTAAACTTGCAATATTCGCATGCGAATATGAGTCAACCCATAGGGAATGGGCTATCTAATGAAGTCCAATCAACAATATTTCCTACAAATACTTGGGGAAAAACATATTCTATACCTACTTTTCGAGAACTAAATGAGTTTCCAACTATAAGAATTTTCGCTTTAGAAGATGATACTAAGATTTACAGAAATGGAGTTTATTGGACAACAGTTAATAATAGTACTACTAATGAGATATTTGAGAGTAAAACATGGACGGATAGAAATAGAGAAGATGAGTTTGGCATTATTTCACCATCTATTATTTCTTCTGATAAACCAATTTCAGTGATGGTCTTTCCTGATTATCATCGTATACTTGAAAGCAATTTTTTTGAACTTAGTAATATGAGTATTCTTACTCCATTAGAATCTTCAGTAAAATATGCATCTTTTTCAATATTCAGTATACATGAAGGTTGGGTAGAAGGTGAAAATGCAAGAGTTAAAAAACTTGAATTGTATTTTGAACCTGAAAATAATGGAGAAATCCCTTCTGATTTAGAATTTGTGATTATAGACACAAATAACTCAAATATTGAATGGAAATCTATAAAGAATTATTATGGAGATAGTTATTATTCAGTTGAATTAAATGGTAAGTCTTATGCAGCAAAAGAAATACTACTACCTGATAGTTGTAATTATTTTATTCGTTCAAATGAAACTAAGTTTTCTGGATATGTTTATAAAACTACTATGAATCACATGGGACCTAAACCAGGAATTTATAGAAAAGAAGACTTCTTCGGCTTTCCTATTGCTACTTCAATGAATGACCTAACTACTGACGACACCAAAGTCCCGTACGTAACACTCACTAGTAATAAAGACGGTAGTAAGGTGAACGGAATAGTTTATGATGGGTATGAGAATTCTTCCAAGTTGGCTCAGCTTTATATGCTCAAAGAATATAGCCATAACTTCGATTTTGAGATTATCTCAGCTGATGAAGGGTTCTTGCCAGACCCCAATGGCAATAGCTTTATTCCCGGTGAGCCAATACAGCTTGAATTCGAATTGACCAAACGTAACTCTAATTTAGACGCCTTTGCAGTAGTCTATACTTGCGATAGGGCAGGGAACGATACACTTATATTCATAAATGAAGATATATTTACCTCTGTCACTCCAGAAGAAACTCTATCAGAATACATGACAGTTACGGAATCAAATATTCAGTTATTACCTCAAGCATTAGCTGATGGTTTTACAGAACTGTATATTTTCAATATAGAGGGTAGCAAGGAGATGAGCACAAATATACAAGCTCAAAACACTGTATCAATCAGTTCACTAAAATCAGGGACTTATATAATAACACTGAAAAGTAATACTAGGTTACTCACAAGAAAGATTAATATAGTAAAGTAATAAAGTATAATTTATTCCTCAATAATTAGTATATTAATCGTCTATGGTTTTTTACAATTAAGGAATAATTATGAAAAAAAGAATTGCCGCTTTAGTGTTTGGGACATTTGCTATGTTTACTCTTTTCTCATGTGGGGGTGAGAAAGATAAAGAGCCAATAGATGACCCGCAAGTCAAAGATGAAATATTAACAAAAGCTCAAACAATGTTTGCAGTTTTACCAACTAGTATAGAAATCCCAGAAAATCCTATTACTCCTGAAAAGGTTGCTTTAGGTAAGAAATTATATTATGATACTAGATTATCAAAAGATGGGAACAACAGTTGTAATTCATGCCATAACCTAGAAACCTATGGGGTAGATAATCTCCCATTCTCACCTGGTGATAAGGGTGAATTCGGTGGTAGGAACTCACCTACTGTCCTAAATGCCGCTTTCCACTTTGTTCAATTCTGGGATGGTCGAGCGAAGGATGTCGAAGAACAAGCTGCCGGTCCTATAGTTAATCCAGTTGAGATGGCTATGCCTAGTGCCGCTTTCTTAGAGAAAAGATTGAACGGAATAGACGAATACAAATCTGAATTTAAAGAAGTATTTCCAGACTCTAAGAAGATAACAATAACTGATGTTGCTAACGCAATCGGTGCTTTCGAGCGAACTTTGATTACTCCTTCTAGATTTGATGATTATTTGGCTGGGAAAGTTGAAGCTCTTAATGATCAAGAGAAAGAGGGTTTGAAAAAGTTTATGGATAATGGTTGTATCACATGTCACGCTGGTGCTCAGTTAGGTGGCAATATGTACCAAAAATTTGGTGTTTATAAGCCTTATTGGGAAGCAACTGGTTCCAAGAAAAAAGACGAAGGAAAGTTTGAGGCTACTTCTGTTGAATCAGATAAATACTTTTTCAAAGTACCAGGGCTTAGAAATATTGAAAAAACATGGCCATATTTTCATGATGGTAGTGTAGAAAAATTGGAAGATGCTGTAGCCATAATGGCGGATGTACAACTAAATAAAAAACTAAGTGATGAAGATGTGAATGACATAGTTGCATTTCTCAAAACATTAACTGGTGAAGTTCCGAAATCAGCATTGAATTAGATTCTATGAAATTTAAAAAAAGAGCCATCTATACAAGTTGATAGATGGCTCTTTTTTTTAGTATTAAATATATTACCAAGTAGCTTCTTCTTTCCAAAAATATGCTTTGAATTTACGATTAGAGCCACTTAATGTAGCATCGATTTCACCTGAAATACTATATGTCTTAGACCCAAAACTTTTATCCTTATATATTTTAACAGTACCTGAAAAAGGTTCACCCTGAGGGAATACATTACTAAAGCTAAAATATCCTTCTATATGAAGGCCTTTCAAATATTGTGAATCTTGTAATAACAGAATAGATGGAGTAAACGAGTGCTCACCAATAGCAATATCATTAAATTTAGTTCCTTTTTCCATATTAAATCTAATATTAAAAGTTCCTACATCTGAACCTAACCTTAGTAATCTGAAAAAATTTGAATTAAGAAGCTGTCCGCCATCCCAACCGAAAACTGTTGTTCCCGTTGTTCTACCTTCGGTGCCATCCATTTTAGTATAAGTAATTGATGACCCTTGAGTTCCATTTATAGCAGTAGCCAAACCAGATGCATCACTACCATCTGTAGGATTATCATCTTTGCAACTTGTTACTAGAATTAAAGCAAATAATAAAACTAGTGATTTTAAATATCTCATAATACTCCCTTGAATTATAAATTATAACTAAATATCTTATTGCAAATATCGTCAAAATATTGGTAATTCATTAATAATATTATTGTTCACTTAAGTAGAGATTTTTTCGTATTTTTGCAATCCTAATAATTATAGTCAGATATGAATATCAAAAGAATCAACATATATATGGCGGATCAACAAGAATCTCCAGAAATTGAAGAACTTGTAGAAGTAGATGTAGCCAACCCAACTAAAGTAATCTTATATGATGATGAGTGGCATACATTCGATGAAGTTATTAATCAAGTAATAAAAGCTACTAACTGTGACTACGATAAAGCCCAACAAATTACTTGGCAAGTCCATAACTCTGGTAAAGCTGTAGTATTCTCAGGGGATATGCCAGAGTGTCTTCGTGTTAGTGCCGTATTAGAAGAAATCGCGCTACATACCGAAATAGAGATGTAATTATATTTTTGTTGTTCTGATTGCCTTTATTCTATCTATTACTGGAGGGTGAGAGTAGTTCATAAACACATACCACTTATGTGGAGTTAGGTTCGATAAGTTATCTTTCGAAAGTTTCTTAAGAGCCGAAATCATATCTTCTCTATTGGCTCTTCCTACTACAGCAAACTCATCAGCTTCAAATTCATTTTTTCGTGATAATATATTCATACCTACTGATAATAAAGTTTCGATAGGACTATATAGCAGAGAGAAAAATAGAAATCCAGCGTAAATAGGAGTGCTATCCATATAAAATGCGAAATATAAACCTTCCTGATATAAGAATAAAGATAATAGATAGAATAGTACCCCAGTATGTAGAATGCTTATAAGCATCCCTTGAAATATATGTTTACGCTTATAGTGACCTATCTCATGAGCTAATACGGATACTAACTCACCAGTTGTGTGCTTCTCTACTAATGTATCAAATAATGCGATTCTTTTATTTTTACCGAAACCAGTAAAGAAAGCATTTGATTTTGAAGAACGCTTTGAACCATCCATTATAAATATATCTTGCAATTGGAAATCAACTTTATCTGCAAATTCCAATATACCTTGCTTTAATTCTCCATCTTCTAGTGGTTTGAATTTATTAAACAGAGGCATTATCCATTTGGGTGCTATATATTGCATAACTAATGTAAATAGTATTACAGCTCCCCAAGCATAAAGCCAACTCAATTCACCTAGTTCACTGAATATATAAAGTATAAGTGCTAAAACAGATCCTCCTATAAAAGTAAGAAGTAATAGACCTTTGATAATGTCAATTATAAATGTTTTAACAGTTGTTTTATTGAAGCCGAATTTCTCTTCAATTACGAAAGTAGAGTAAATTGAAAAGGGTAGAGAAACTAATTGTTGCAAGAATATAAGAATACCAAAAAAATATAATCCACGAATTATAAAACTTTCACTCCAACTTTCTGCTAAAGTATTTACATATTCGAATCCGCCTAAATGCCAAAATAATAATAAAGAAACTAAACCAAACCCTGAACTAATAAACCCAAACTTAGTTCGAGTTTTGGTGTATTCTTGTGACTTACGATATGTATCTGCATCATATACATCGGCAAATTCGCTTGGTAATTCAGCATCCAATGCTTTTAGATTTAAATATTTGGTCGTGTTATCTATTATAAATTCGATTAATACTATAGCGGTAATAATTAAAGCATATGTATTCATTTGATTCTCAGTTTAGTTCAAGTTGCAACTTAACAAAAAAAGCAACTCAAGAAATTGAGTTGCTTTTACAAATTTTAGAATTCGATTAAGTTAATCTACGAGTTCAATTCTTTTTCAATGTCTGGGGCTATTTTTGCTGGAGTTGTTTGAGGTGCATATCTGTTAATAGGTACACCATCTTTACCAATTAGAAACTTAGTAAAGTTCCATTTGATATCATCCGTTACTAAACCTGATTGTTCAGATTTAAGATAAACGTATAATGGATGAGCATTCTCTCCATTGACATCAATTTTGTCAAATAGGGGAAAGGTAGTAGAGAACTTTGTTGAGCAAAATTCTTTTATCTCATTTCCCTCTCCTGGCTCTTGTCCACCGAATTGATTGCAAGGAAAAGCTAGTACTTCGAACCCTTGTTCTTTGTATTTAGCATATAATTCTTGTAAACCTTCGTATTGCGGAGTAAACCCACATTCACTAGCAGTATTGACAATTAGTAATACTTTCCCTTCGTAATCTGATAGATTAACTGTTTCACCGTCTATATTCTTTGCAGTATAATCATAAACAGAACTTTTCTCAGACATTTCATTTCCTTCGGATTTGCAATTCATCGTTAAGAAAGCTAACATTATAATCGCTGTAATTAACTTCAATTTATTCATTTATTTTATTCTCGAGTAAATATATTATTTCTCAAAAACGACTGGATCACAATCACATTGTTGCTGAACGATAATTTTTGCTGCATTAGCTGATTCTAAGCTAGAATAGTTTCCAATTACTACAGCAAATTTTTGTTTATCATTTATTGATTTTTCTTTTACTTCTGTTCTCATTCTCTTACGTAAGAACTTTTTCATTTCTGTATTTGCGTTTTTCATATCGTCAAATAAGCCAACTTGTAGACCGTAATACCCTGTATTACCTACTTCTTCAGCTTCAATAGTTTGTGGTTGAGTTATTACTTTTTTCTCAACAACAGGCTTAATTCTAGCTTCTGCTATTTCAGGTTCAGTCTCAGATATTTTCTTTTTTTGCTCTTCTAATATCTCAGAAGGAGCAGGTGCTGGAGTTGGATTAATATCTTGTACATCAACTCTTACTCTTTGTCTTACTACTTTGTGATTGCCGCTATTCATAGCCAAATTGTCTTGGTTAGATGCAACAACTTTTTTTATCTGTATTTGTTGTTCTTCTTGTACTGGTTCTATTACCGGTTTAGTAGGTTGTTCTCTTTCTATAACCATACCAATTTTTTCTGGCTCTTTTTCAGATGTAAGATCTTGCATAGGTTCAGGTTTGTAAATCGGCTCATTTTTGATAATAGGCGTATTATCTCTACCAATAGGCTTTTCGTTAGTAGCTCTTAGTATGTTATTTTCTTTTCTGAAAATACCTTCTGCCATACGTACAACTTCTGCTGCAGGAACTATATATGGCGAGTGAGGATATTTGGTTCTGAAATAATTTAATTCATATTGAGCTTTGTTAGTTTCACCTTTTAAAGCATAAAACTGAACAATTCTCCAGTAAGCATCATCAGCCCAGTCACTCTCCGGATAGTTAGCTACTATCTTCTGATAAATGTCTAATGATTTGTGAGCATCGTCAATTACTACTGCTAATAGTAGTTTTACGCCAGCATCATCTGGATATTCGACCATTAAGTCTGGCAACTGTGATTTTACTTCTGTGATTTTACCGTTTGCTACCATTTCTAAGTATGCGTTGATGTCAGGACTTCCAGCCTGAACTGATACATACGTAAAAAGGCATAATAATAGGACTAGTTTTCTCATCATTTCCCCCGAGAGATTATAGTTTAGATTTAATTTATGCTACTGAATACTAAAATATAAATTTTATTTGAATTAAGAAAATATGTGAGTAAATTTCAGATAAAATATGTAGTAAAAAACGAAAACTAATGTCAAATCAGAAAATTAATCTATTATTTGCTGCTGGTGGAACTGGTGGGCATTTATTCCCTGCTACTGCTGTAGCTAACTATCTAAGAGACATTCACAACGATAAAGTAAATTGTTTTTTTATAGGTACTGAGGACAGAATAGAATCAATAAAAATTCCAGAAATGGGATTTCCATACTTTGCTATGCCTATTACTGCATTTCCAGGCAAAAATATGAAAGGGATATTGTATCCAATAACATTCATAAAGGCAATATCTAAGGCACGTAGTGTTATAAAGAAAGAAAAAATAGATGCAGTTATCTGTACTGGTGCTTATATTAGTTATCCTCCTGGTTTAGCAGCTAGAAGATTAAGGAAAAAACTTTTTCTGATGGAGTCTAATGTTAATCCGGGAAAAAGTATCCTTTGGCTCTCTAAATATGCTACAAAAGTTTACACCTCATACGAAAAAAGTGCTGAATATTTCGATCCAATATCTGTGTTCAAATTGAATTGTTTGGGTAACCCTGTTAGAGACGAAATACTAAATCCACCTACTAAAGAAGCAGCATTAAAAAAGTATAATTTCAACCCAGAATATAAGACTATATTTATATTTGGCGGTAGTTTAGGAGCGAAATCTATCAACTTGGCAGTTGAGAAAAACCTCAAAGAATTTGGCGATATGAAAGTGAATATTATTTGGCAAACAGGGAAGAACTATGTAATTCCTGCAGTTATCCCACCAAATGTCAATGCATCTATATTTATAGATGATATGGCGACTGCTTATAGTGCTGCTGATTTGGTTGTGGCAAGATCAGGGGCTACGACTGTAGCAGAAATATCGGTGCTAGCTAAGCCATCTATATTAGTACCTTTACCTTCTGCATCTAATAACGAACAATATGAAAATGCAAGAATGTTAGATGAAAGTAAAGCAGCAATATTGATTAACAATGACAAGATTCAGGACTCGTTACTTAATTCTATTAAACAATTAATTGAGAACGAATCTGAACTAAATAATATGTCTGAAAGGATAAAGGAATTTGCTCGACCAAATGCTGTTAAGGAGATAGCGGAGGATATAATGAATACTATGATTAGTTAGTTACTTCTAAAAACTTATCAATTGAATCAATTAACTTAGTTTTACTTATTTCAATCCTTTCTTCACTATCTGACTTAATAACTATATTAATATTAGACTTAGGTGAGAACTTTAATAATTCTCTTTCTATAGATTTACTTAATACCATTACTGGTGTGTCATAAGTACCAGCGATATGTACCACAGAGGTATCTGCTGTGATAACGCCTTTAGCACAATGGATAAGTGGGAAAGTATCGATAATAGATTTAGTAATTGCTCTTTCTGTATTAGTTACTTCACTTAACTTTTGAGCTAAGTCATTATGAGTCGGGGCAGAAAGTAAATAAACTTTGATGTTTTTACTTTTCAAATAAACTAAGATCTCTTTAGCTAAATCAAATTGTAAACTTTTTGATTCATTACTAGCTGATATATTAACGATATAATATTCTTCTATTGTGTTTTGCTTAACTGTATTAAAACCCGAATACATAAGAGGAATATTTAAGGAGTAATCTGGAGTAATATCAAACGCCTTCAATGTAGAAAGTATCCTATCTTGGAAGTGAGTTTTATCTTGATTGAATTCTGAAACATCTACATCGAAAATAGAAGATTCTCCATTTACGAATCCAATTCTTTTTTCAGCTTTAACTAATCCAGCTATGTAATATGACTCTGTAGAATAGTGATCTTTGGGTTCTAGAATAACATCATAATTCCTTTTTCTAAGCTTTTTCAGTAATAATATTAGCTTTAAAGGGTTCTTATCCCAAATATATACATTATCCACATAATCAGCATATTTTAGAATATTATGATTGTCATTGCTAGCCAATACATCGACAACTATATTCTCAGAACTGTTTTTAAGCTGGTATAGTAGGGGAGTTGACAAAATCATATCGCCAATTCGCCCTAATCTAATAACTAGTATTTTCATAAATCTGTATCTTTATTTCACTCAAAGCTAATTAATATTTTTCAATTAATAATTTGGAATGAATTTTGTGTCTAGTTAAATTAAAATATATTAAGTTGAAGGTATGAATATCAAAAACAATAAAGAACAAAATTATTTTGAGTTGAATGAACATAACTCACTCCAAGTTACAGTATTTACATTACTGATATTAGCAATATCAGTTGCTTTCTTTTTCTTATTGCTTCCTGCAGCTGAGTATATGTTCGAAGGTTACTTGCTAGGTATAGTTACTTATGATGGGTCAGATGTTCATTATCTAATTGATACTGGTTCGGCTCAAAAACCAACTAATATGTATTTTTCTTGGGCAGTGGATATATATAGAGGTACACCTCAAGAAGCCAGATATTGGTTTAATCCTTTCTTATCTCTTTCTATTCCTAGTTTGATAATAGGGTTATTTTTAGCTTTTATTATTTCTGCTTTACTACCACAAAATCTTGGCTATATTAGACAGAAAATCGAACGAGAAACAGCAGGGCTATTAGACGAAATTTGTTTGAGACTATATGGCTTCCATAGTGAAGAGGAACGCAATGTACTCAGAAAACAAATTATGAATGCAGATCTTAGAGATTTACATGACTTCGAAAGAGACTGGCGTATGAGTTTAGAAGATTTACGAGTCTTAAATAAAGCTATTAAGTGGTTGAACGGTAGCTATATGCATAAGTTGATAAATATTAATAGTGGTTTGAAAGTTTATTTGAGATTCTATTTTACAGAAAGGTATTCGAATAATATAATTGGTGCGGTTTATATGGGTGCAGCTAGTTTGATTATTATAATCGGACTTAGAGGTTTGAAATTTATACCTGCTAATGAGCCTTCATTAGTTTTATTTGCACTTGGGTTAGAATTTACATTACTAATAGTATATGCATTCGCATTAATGTATTCTAGAAATGAAAGTGATGATCAGCATCTTATAAATTCCCACAATCAGAATAACAGTTCGGATATATCTGATATTGGTAATAGCCGTGAAGTAGAAAAACTCTTAAAAGCATTTGTAAAATCAACACCTAAGAAAGATTAATGCCACTTGAACTAATCGAAGAAAAGCTAAACGGTGTCAAACTATTTGCTCCCAAAGTATTTGGAGATAATAGAGGATGGTTTACGGAAAGCTATAGAAAAGATGATTTAGAAAAATATGGAATCAGTGTAGAATTTATTCAAGATAATCATTCTATGTCAACTAAGGGTGTTCTTAGAGGTATGCATTTCCAACATTCACCACCACAAGACAAGCTCATACGAGTAACAAAAGGTATTGCACAAGTCGTAGAGGTTGATATAAGAATAGGTTCTCCGACTTTTGGTCAATGGGTTAGCTATGAGCTTAGTGATGAAAATATGCACATACTATGGGTCCCTGCTGGCTTTGCAAATGGATTTCTAACTCTCTCAGATGTAGTGGAAATGCAATACAAAGTCACTAACTATTGGAATGCTGATGGTGAATCAAATATTAAGTTTGATGATCCTGATATTGGAATTGAATGGCAATCGGATAACCCTATTATTAGTGAAAGGGATACGAACGCTGGTTCACTGAAGAATTGGAAAGAGAACGGATTCAAATTCTAGAACAAAAGCCAACCATGACTACCTGCTACACTACCGAAAATTGTTAGTAAGCTGACAGTTAATAATACCCAATGCGCCCTTTGTATTATTTTGAATGCTTTATCTGGGTTATCAGTTGCGAACTTCCTAAAAATTTTATGCAAAAAGTAAGGCTCAAGAATAAATAGAATTACTGTAAATATTAGCCAGACTAATGTCATAGCATGCAACCACCAATAACTTAAATCCAAATATCTATCCCAAGCATTTAATTCATAAAGCATATAGAATCCAGTAATAGCGGTAAGAAGGGTAGTTATCTTAGCTTGGGTTGCAAATCTACCTTCAATTCTTTCGAAAGTACTTATTTTGTCATCTTTACTCTCTAACTTCTTTATAGACGGTATGATTATGGTTGTTACCATAGAAACACCTCCTATCCAAATAACAACGGAAAGTATATGTATAACTCGAGCTAAAGTGAATGTTTCAAAACTCATTTATTTCGTTAAAATTATTAATTGGTAACTAAACTATTAAGGAAATTTCTATCAATTCGTAAAAACTAGTTTTCGTACTATTATGTTTTTAGTAATTTAATTAATCACTTTACCCTTATTTTTATCTTCTATAAATAATCTATTTAGTTCTTCAAAAATTTCTGTTGCTATGTCATTGTCAATATCAATTATCGATGCGTCATTACCATATACGGTAGCGGCAGTATCTATCTCAACTGTAGCTAACCCTAGTCTTCTTTGGAAATATGATGATCTCTTGTGAAGTGTCTGTATCTTTTCTATTGGGATTATCGAAATTTTTTGGAACCAGAATCCTTGTTTAACTATTATCTGATTGTTCTCAACGTGGTAGCCACGATACTGGTATCTGATATAAGCAGCAAACCCTATAATTGGTAGTAGTACTAATAGTATCCAAAAACTATCAAATGTAAAATATAGAGCAATTCCGAAGGGAATAGAGAATACCAAATACTTTACGACTGCTCGTCTTATGGACTTAGGACTAACTTTAGTAAATACTTCTGGTAATTCAACAGCTCTAATCTTGTTAATTATCTCTTTTACTTGTGAAAACTTAGCGAATGGAATTGCTGTTTCAGACTTTGCCTTAGTTCCATCACCACCACCAAAGCCGGCAGTCTGTAAATCTAATCTATAAAAGTTCAGTTTTCTTGTAATAGGATTAGATTTTATCACCATCATCTGTAATTTTTTGAGAGGAATAGCTCCTTTCTGACTCGAAAATAATCCCTGAGATGTAAGTAATTTTCCTTTCTCACTTACTAACTTAAATTTATGGTAAGTGTTTACAGTAAGTAATATATCTAATATCCATGAGAATAATAATACTAGTAATACTCCTGCTATAGCATAAAGAATCATCGAAAAAATATCAAGCTGTTTGATATACTCCTTGTAACCAGATTCAAGTATTACTTCAAGCTCTTCTGTCCAATTGGGGTTTAACTGTGAAAACATTGAAAAAATCCAAGCTGATGCAACTAGTACAATAGGTCTAAATCTAACAGCTCCATACTTGATTGTATCCCATAGACTCATAGAGAAGATAACATTTTCCTCATCTTCTATTTGTTTAACTTCAACTTGTTCACCTTCTTCGTTTACTATAGTAGTTGATGATTTCTCGTGTTGATGATTACGTATTATTTCTCTTATTCTTTCGCTATCTGCAATAGAAACACTATCTAGGTTGCCTTCAGTAGTAGCATCACCAGCGGTTTCCAATTGCACTTTTGCAATCCGCATAAGCTTATGGAGGAAATTCTGTGTTATAGTTACGTTCTGTATTCTATCTATTTTTATATGTCTTTCTTTCTTGCTTAATACTCCTGATCTAATTACTACTTCTTGCTCGGTTATAGTATAATCGAAGTAAAAATAATTAAGCAAAATTCCTGGAAGGATGAAGAATCCAAGGAATAGGGAAATGAAAATATATGCCCATTCACCAGTACTACCACTATATAAAACGAATATAATTGGCAAAGCTGCATTCGGTAACGCTACTACCAACCTGTATAGCAAAGTAAATGGATGAAGCCTTTTTTCGGATATTTGTTCAGCCATTTGGCTCATACTGCATCCTCAACAGTATATTCTTTAAGCTTATTTTGTAATTCTTGTGCATAATAATGGGGAAGACCTGGTATTATCAAATCAGCTCCTTTAGTTCCTGCAGTATATATAACCAATCGAGATAAATTAAAAAGTCTTTCAACTATATTTTGTGATATATCTATGTGTTGTATTCGACAATATGGGGCAGTAGAATCAATTTTTGTAAGGACTCCACGTTTAAGATATAATTCATCGTCACGTAATTCAAAAAACCAATTTTTATATTTTAATCGAGGCATTACGATAGTTGTGATTAATCCGATGAAAAAAACTACAAGTGGTGTAAAACCTATAAAAAAGGGCCATTTTGGTATTTCTGATAAAGCGAAATAGTCCAAACACAGTGTTATAACTATGAAGAAGAGAGTTCGCCTTATGTAATAAATAGTCCAAACTGACTTTACATCTGGATTTAATTGCATCATAATGTTGCCTTATAAATTATCTATGTAGTAAAAATTATATAAAAATTGTAAATTTGAAAATTATCTTTCATCCAAATATAAAAGCATTTCATGAGCAATCAAGAATTATATTCAGAAATAGACGTAAATGTTAACGTCGCAAAAGAACTTGGGCTTACAGAAGCAGAGTATGAAAAAATATTAGAAGTACTAGGTAGAGTACCGACATACACTGAATTAGGTGTATATTCCGTAATGTGGAGTGAACATTGCTCTTACAAAAACTCTATACTTCAACTAAAAACACTACCTCGCTCTGGTAAGAATTTGTTAGTAGAAGCCGGCGAAGAAAATGCTGGTCTAATAGACATAGGTGATGGCTATGGTATAGCTTTCAAAATTGAAAGTCATAACCACCCTTCGGCTATCGAACCATTCCAAGGTGCAGCAACAGGTGTTGGTGGTATTCTTAGAGATATTTTCTCTATGGGTGCTCGCCCAATAGCAGCTCTTAACTCACTACGTTTCGGTAAATTAGATGATGAAAGAACTAAATATCTACTTCGTGGAGTAGTCAAAGGAATTAGCCACTATGGTAATTGCTTTGGTGTTCCTACAGTTGGAGGTGAGATTTATTTCGATAATAGTTATAAAGGAAATCCACTAGTTAACGCAATGGCAGTAGGTATAGTAGAAGTTGGTAAAACTGCTTCTGCTGCGGCTCAAGGTGTTGGCAATCCAGTATTTATCTTTGGAAGTAGCACTGGCCGTGATGGTATTCACGGTGCTTCGTTACTCGCTTCTCGTGAATTCGATGAGCATACGGAAGATATGAGACCGACAGTACAAGTTGGTGATCCTTTCGAAGAGAAAAAATTATTAGAAGCTACTCTAGAAATGATAGACAAAGGACTAATAGTCAGCGTACAAGATATGGGTGCTGCTGGTATTTCTTGTTCTACATCTGAGATGAGTGCTACTAATGGCTTGGGTATGGATGTAGAATTGGACGATATTCCACTTCGTGAGACTGATATGAGTGCTTACGAGATTATGCTTTCAGAATCACAAGAGCGTATGCTAGCAGTAGTAGAAAAAGGTCGCGAACAAGAAGCGATTGATATAGCTGCGAAATGGGATATTACGATGAAGAAAGTAGCGGTTGTTACTGACCAAAACAGAATAAACCTAAATTATCAAGGTAAGAAAGTGGCTGCACTAGATGCACATTCACTTGTACTTGGTGGTGGTGCTCCTGTTTATGTTCGTGAAGCTGTTGAACCAAAATATATGCAAGAAACAAGAAACTTCGATTTAGATAGTTTGAAAACGGATTTATCTCAAACTGAAGTTCTATATAAATTATTAACTGACCCGACTATAGCATCGAAAAGATGGGTATATGAGCAATATGACTCACAAGTAAGAACTAATACTGTGAACATAAAAGGTGATGCTGCAGTTCTAAGATTAAAAGAAATACCTGGTAAAGGAATAGCAGTAAAAACTGATTGTAATAGCACACACGTTTACCTAAACCCTTACAAAGGGGCAATGGGTGCTGTATGCGAATCAGCTCGTAATGTGGCTTGCGTTGGAGCTAGACCAGTAGCAATTACGAATTGCTTGAACTTTGGTAATCCTTATGATCCAGAAGTTTACTTCCAATTCTCTGAAGCTATCAAAGGAATGGGAGACGCATGTCGTAGATTAGAAACGCCAGTTACTGGTGGTAATGTATCATTCCATAATGAAACTAAAACTAGTGCTATTAACCCAACTCCGACTATCGGTATGTTAGGCTTAATAGATGATTTGACTAAGATAATGTCATCTGAGTTCAAAAATGAAGGCGACGATATTTACTTACTAGGTTCTGATAGAAAGGAAATAGGCGGTAGCCAGTACTTAAAAACTATTTTCGATAAAGTAGTAGGCGATGCACCAGATATCGACATAGAGGAAGAAGCAAACCTAATAGACGCTATTCTAGAACTAATCGGCGAGGGAGTAATCAACTCTGCTCACGATACTTCGGAAGGTGGTATAGCAGTTTGTTTAGCTGAAAAAGCTATGTCTTCAGATGGACTAGGTTGCCAAGTGACTATACATGGTGATAATGCAGCTTTATTCGGTGAATCTCACTCTCGTATTATAATCTCTGCTTCACCTGAGCAAGCTACTCGCATATCAGAAATAGCAGTTGAGTATAATCTTGGTCTTCTGAAAATGGGTACAGTAATCGAAGATGATTTCGTTATCAACGATTCTATTAATGAGCCAGTAGAAAAGTTATTAGAAGCTTACGAAGGTGCTCTACCAAGTATAATGGATAAGAAATAGTTAATAAAACTATATAATAGATTTAATTAAAGACGCTTTTCATAAGCGTCTTTTTTTTATAATACTTTTCAAGTCCTCCATTTTAAGGGAAGATTTAAGAGGGTTAAGCTTGTTTTAACAAAAAATGTCACTGCGAGGACTGCAAGGACGTGGCAGTCTCTACTCCCCAAACCCTATTTGTCAGTAGGGTTTAGTCCAGGTCATTCTGAACGAAATGGAGTGAAGCGAAATATAGTGAAGAATACAGGAAGTAAAAAATATTGTCGTTTGCTTTAGCTAAAGGAAAGAATAAATAGAAAAAAAATATCCCAGCGGGATATAATATTAGTAGCTAATAGTATAACAAAGAAAAAACTACTCCTATGGGGTAGCTTGTTTTGTGCCATTAAAAGGCTACTAATATTAAACTCCTGAAGGAGCTTAATTGTTTAAAATGGTAAAGCGAACGTTCAACTATCTACATTGATTCGAATTTTTGAGCAAGGTTTGAATAAACAAATCGGACTTACCTTTTTGTGATAATTATCTTTCATCAACCCCCACCCAAATACCCTTCAATTATCCCACTAGTATAGTGGCTGGCAACTTTATCAACGAAGTGGATAAAATCTATATGAGCATCATCATTAGCTGAATCGGAGATTGTTCGTACTATCCCAAATGGAACGCCATACTCATAGCAGATTTGAGCGACTGCAGCTCCTTCCATCTCTACGCATAGTACATCAGGCAGTTCTGTACGGAATCTTTCTATCTCGGCATTATCGGAGATGAATCTATCACCACTCGCTATATTCCCAATATAAATAGTAGGGGAGTGCAACCCAAATTCTTCTGTCAGCTCATTGTCTAATTTGTTCTCAGCTAAGTATTTATTGGCGGCAAATGTTAATCGTTGACTTATCGTTTTAGCCGAATCGAAATATGTTTTGTCCATCAGTGGAATTTCGTATTTCGAGAAGATTGGAGTAGCATCCATATCATGCTGTATTAGACTTTCGCCGATTACTATATCACCGATATTCAACCGCATATCCAATCCACCGGCAACCCCTGATAAAATGATCTCATCAACCCCGAATTTTACTATTAGTGCTGTTGCAGTGGAGGCAGCTGCGACTTTCCCCCAGCGAGAGAACACTACCACGACTTCCTTACCGTATAATTTCCCTACGAAATATGTTCGCATACCTAATACTATTTCGCTTTCTACTTCCATCTGCTCATGAAGTAGGTGTATCTCTTCGTGCATGGCACTCATTATTCCGATTGGCATCAATTATTTCCCATAATCTATTCTTATTACTTCGCTTATACCATCTTCGTAACTTGTGGGTGTTATCCCAAATTCATTCTCGAATTTCGAGCTATCGAATACATAGTCTCTATCATACTGATATAGCATCTCTACTGACTCTCGCATAATTGGCATAAACAGTCCCATAATCTTTACTATAAAACGAGACGCTAATTGAATTTTAGGAGTTGCTCCAAGTTTATCAGCAGCTAAAGTAATTAATTCTTTCCCTGTCAGTGGATTAGCGGCAGTTGGTAAATGCCAAACTTGACCGTATGCCTTATCTGAGTTGCCAAGTAGAGCTGTTGCTTTGCCGGCATCGGCTGTATAAGTGAACGAATGTTTATATTCAGTACTACAAAGCCAGTTTGCTTTTTTTCCACTATTGAGTGGTTTGAATACTGTTTCATTTAGCAAACTTGTACTTTTAGGAATGCCAGGCCCATAGAAATCTGCTGAACGTGCAATCAGTGCTTTCAGACCATCATTCTTCACGGCTTCCAAAATCATATTAGCAACTTCGGTTCTAACCTTGCCTTTTTTACTCGGTGGATTGATTGGGGTACTTTCAGTCATTTTGCCAATTTGATTTTCATCATACATATATACATTATCGAAGAATACTAGCTTACAGCCCTTTTCTTTGCAAATCTCAATCACGTTTTTCATGAACTTCGGCCAGCTTTCTTGCCACACTTTTGTGCTATACTCGAACCCGATGGTTACGTACACAACTTCAGACTTTGAAATTGCATTTTTGAGTTGTTCGTAATCCAGTAAATCAGCTTTTACCAGCTCATCGGACTCATTTACTTTCTTCGGGTTTCTAGCTACTAATCTCACCTTGTCTGTATATTTGGGAAGCTCTTTGGCTAACTCTATACCAATTATCCCACTTGAACCTAGTATTGTTTGCATTGTAATTTCTGATTTTTGTTGTCATTTGCTTACAAATTAGAGAATTTGGGATATAAAATTTAGAAAAAGTTTGTAACTAATCTGACAATTAATGTTACTTAGTAGAAACAATAAATACAAATTAGAAAAAATATTATAAAAAAACCGACCCTGTAACCTTTAATAACACACCAGTTTATAAATTAATTGCAAAGTGTAAACGATACGTTTACACCTAGAAAATAATTAGTTTTAGTTTTGTCTTAAGTTAGTTAATCTAATATTATGAATATTTATTTCTGTCTATTGTCAATTTGAAATCAAACTAAATATTAGGATTAACAAATAAAAAATATTAATTAATTATTGGAGTTCTTATGAAGCAGTTTATTGTATGTTTACTTCTATTTTTTTCAATAGAAGCGTTTAGTCAAGCTCCCTTTCTTTGTAAAGATGGGAGCCCAGCTCATTCACAAGTTATAGAAATGCCAGTGACTTTATCATCTACATGTGTGACAGGTAATATTAGGATTTACTATTGTTGTGATATTGATCCAATAACTGGAAGATTACAAATTGATTTGGTTGGAGCCCAAATATTTGATTGGAGGTGTTTTGCTGGTGTTGATTTTAGTTCTGCGGCATTTTGGGATGATGTAAGAGACAGGTTAATAGATAGTTTAATTGCTAATACTCTTGCAGCATGTCATATAGATCCAAATTCTATCGGCAATTGTAATAACCCGACTTATTTTTATGATTTTGTTGATACGGGATGTTGGCAATTATCACAGGATGTCATTTCACAAATAACCCATTTAATGCCATGCGGAGAAGGGTTATGTGAAGTAAATTACAAAATGTGCTATGATTATTCTTTTAATCCACCAAAATTGATTAAAACTAAGTTGACACAATTCGCTTCAGGTGTAATATGTGATGAAGGTATTTTAACACCACCATGGGATACTCCAACTGATCCAACAGGACCAATAATCCCTGGGAATTATACTTCACCTTGTTATAGATCTTGTGGCGGAAACTAATAATCAGTATATTGTAATTGTGAGCAAAGGAAAATTTTTTCTTTTGCTCGCATTTTTATAAAAAAAAATTTAAAATGATGAATAAAAAATATTTATTAGTAGTTTTTTTTATATTGAATTTAGTAGCTTATTCTAGTGATTTTGAATTTTATGAACTTGATTCTGATTTCTTAAAAAAGTTTAAATTGGGAGAATCAATGTATTTGATAGAAACGAGAAATCAATCTTGTTTGCTATTTAATTCTAAAGAAGAAACTTACTCCGAACTTTACACGGGTCTAAATAAAGTAAATCAAATAGAACTTCAAAATCGAATATTGTCAGTATCTTTATTAGATAATTATGTATTTATAACTTCTTCGAAAAGTAACAGATTTATATCTCTCGATGATAATTCAATACTTATCGATTCAACTAGTAATATCAGAATTGATTATTCATTTTTAAATATAAAGAATGAGCTTATTGGCACATCTAACGATGGAAATATATATTCAATCGAATATTCTAAAAAGGATAATGCTATTTATTACAATTGGATAGGTCAAGTTGAGAACCCAATATTTACTTTATCTGTTGATCGAGAAGATTATTTAGTATTATCAGATGGTAGTTTGTATAATATACTAAACCTAAAGAATATTGAAAAAAAAATAGATATTAATCAAAGACCTAGTTATATAAATGTTTCTGACAAATATATAATTTTCGAATATCCAAATTATTATCTAAAATACAGCAAAAATTTCGAGTTTATTGAAAGAATAATCACTAACAGCTATTTCTATTCCTCTGCTAATGATGGTTACTTTGTGCCAAAGTATACTCTTGATACGATGAAAGTATTCGAGTTTAACAATAAAAATCAATTATTAAGAACTAGTGCCTACAGTTTACCGAGTAAATTAAGAGTATTAAGTGTTAATACACAAATCATGGAAGATGACTTTCTTTATCTATTCTCTGATAGAAAATATATTTGTAAGTTTAGTGTTGAAAGTGGCAGTTTTGAAGAAATCAGTATATTAAATTTACCTCAAGCATTGTTTAAAGGTGAGTCAGACTTTTATAATAATAAAATCGGTGGTATATGTAGTGACAATGGTAGTTTATACTTAACCAACGATGAAGGTATTACGTGGAAAAGATTTTTTGAGTTTAAAAACGATAAAGACCCAAATAATTTCTTTTCAGAAATAAATATGTTATCTAATAAAGGTTTTATTGCATTTGGTAATTCTTATAGGGGTACTGTGTTAAGTAATGACTTTGGCAAAACCTATTCGAATATTAGTCAACCGTCAGGAAATAAAGATAATAGCACTTTTTTTGAAAGAACCAATTCTGGAAACATTATACAAACATATGATTTTAACTCAAGCTTAGGAACTGTTCAATCTTTTCGAAAATTTGATAATGAGTTTAATAAATTAAAAGATACATATTTACTTGATTATTATTATGATTTCGCTGCGTTAGTAGGAAATCAAATAAAATCTATTTCTCATATACCAAAGCCTTATCCAGAACTTACCGAATTCTATATTATTGAAACAGATACCAATTTTAGTAAATTTAATATAATTCCATTAGGAGAGAAAGTAAGTTACACTAATGGAATAGTTAGTTACAAAAGTAAGTTTTATATGCTTGTTAGTAATAGGGATATTGAAACTCAATATTTACTTAGTTCAAATGAGAATAGCAGTAATTGGGATACAATTATTATTTCTAAGGATGTTTGTTATGATGGAATTTATGCTCAAGACGATAAACTTTATTTACTAGACAGTAATAATATTTTAAGTGAATTTAAGTTAGAGAATAATCAATTGGAAATGATAGCTCAATTACCTAAAGTCGATGATTTTATAAAATCATTGTCAGTATTTGATGACGTAATATATGTAAGTTATGGCACATATTTTTGTAAAGGAGTTCGTATTCAAGAAGTTTCTACTAGGACAAATGTAGAGGTTGTACCTACTTTTAGCTCTCATCCTCCTTACCCTCTTCCAAGTAAAGAATATGTAAATATAAAATTAGATTATGACCAAAGGTATGATACAGAAGACATAGAGTTAGAAATTTATAATTCCAACGGCGCTTTGCTCAATAATATTCTATCATTTTCAATGACTACATTATCCTCGTATCAGATTAATCTAAGAGTCAATCTAAGCGAATACAAACAAGGAGTTTACTTTATCAAAGTTATGTTTGGAAATAAGAGTGAATATATTCCAATTGTAAGAAATTAAATTTTGATTATTTGGAATTAAATTAATCCTTTTAGAGTTTTCGAATAGGATTTTTTCTCACCTATAAACAATCTTATCTATCTCACGCATCATTTCGTTGGCTGATTTATCCCACGAAAATTCTTTAGCCCATTCAACTGCTCCAGCAGAAAGTTTTTGGAGCAATTCGGGATTGGTTATTAACTCTTCTAGCTTTTGGGTTAATTCTGGTACGTTTCCATATTTATACAAATCGCCAGATAGGCCTACTTTCACAGAGTCACGCAATCCGGGTGAGTCCGCAGAGATGATCGGTGTACCGCAGGCATTTGCTTCTATGTTGGTTATTCCCCATCCCTCTTTCATCGATGTATTGACTACTACGTGCGATTTGCCTAGTAAATCTACTTTCTCCTCGTCCGTCACGAATCCGTGGAACTTTACCTTATCGGAGTACCCGCCCTTGCTTGCTAATTCTTCTAGCTTAGGTCTGTAGTCGCCACGTCCGATTATCTCTAATCGAATATCTGGGTATTTCTTCTGTAATATCTCGAAGGCGTCGAACATATTGTCAACAGACTTATATTTTTTCAATCTTCCGAAGTATGTGATAGTGAAATTCGGGTTTTTCGGTACTACTGCCATCGGGTAAATTTCTTGTTCAATAGCATTGTGGACTATAGCGATTTTATCTTCATCAAACCCACGTCTTATAAACTCGTCCTTTGTACTTTGTGATACAGTAACTATAGGGTGCTTCTTGTAAATAAAATCGACAAATTTTTCGGCTATTACTACGTATAGTCCGGCTATCACATTAGTCTCGTGGAATATACTCTTCCCAAAAAAGTGATGCGAAAGTATTAACAATTTCTTACCAATAAACAGTGGAAGATAGAAAGGTATTTTATTCACATCATCTATAATTACGTCATATCCCTTATTCATAAATAGCTTTTTGTAGAGCTTAGGTACAATGAAATTAAAAGTATTGCGGCTTCCACGGCGCATTATAGTTATACCGTCTATAACTTCGTCTTTTGGTTCACCGGGTATCTCGCAACAAACTAGAGTTACTTCGTGTCCTTTTGCAGCTATACGCTTGAATATCTCGTGTAGGTGAACTTCTGCTCCTCCACCGAGTGGGTTTTTTATGTCTTGCCAATTAAATATTAGTATTTTTATAGATTTTGGCATTTATCTTGTCTCTTAGTTAGTACATTTAGGTGGGTAACACCTAAGTGTAGGTATATTAATATATTAGTGATTTCGTTATGAAAATCAAACTGTCAAATATTATCCATTGGCTACTATTAGCATCACTTTTAGCATTTCTCGGCTCTTGTGGCAATATGAGTAGTGTGAGAAATGGAAAATATATAGTAGCAAAATCCGAAAAATTAGAGGAAATAAAAAACGCTCCCTCCGATTCGTTACTTCTTGCAATGTATGATAATGAAAAAGAAATTACTGCTTCTACTGGTTACGAAGAAAAGCCTGTTGAAGTTATAGAAGAAACTCCAATAAAGAGAATCCCTACTTTGCAAGAGCAGATGAATAAGCTTGAGAATAGACAAGAAGATTTCGATAGTCGTTTGACAAAAATAGAAACTCAAAACAATAAAATAAGCAATAAATTAGAAGAAATAACTGAACTACTAAAATCGAAAAATCAAAACAACACAGAAACAGCTTCAACAGGCATAGTAGAGGAGAAAGAAAAACCCAAAGAAGCTTTTGTGCTTTATCCAGACCACAAGGCGCAAGGTAAGAAAAGGCCTGCTACTAAACGAAAGTCAACCCCTGTGATTGAGCCCGACACTAAGAAAGAGGAAAGCTCAATATTCAAATCTGCAGTTGATATGGTTGATAAACAAGATTATAATGGTGCTATTCTCAAATTATTAAAAGAAGAACAAAAATTAACTAATCCATCTGAACTTGCAGAATGTCGATATCTTATCGCAAAATCATTTTTACATTTGAACAGATATACTCAGGCTCAAGATTATTTCTCAAAAGTATTATCATCAAATATAGATTATGAAAAGAAAGCTGAAGCTCAGGCAGGTATAGCTAAAATACATCTTCAGAAAGGCGATAGGGAAGAAGCGAAAAAAGCATATAAAACTATAATAGATAAATACGCAACTACTCAGTATGTGATAGAAGCTAAAAAGATGTTGCAGCAGTTATAATATTCTGGAAATTCTGATTCAGACTATTTGGACTTTTTATCTTTCATCATTTTTCTCACTTCACAGGATTTATAGGGTTGTCATATTCCCTAGATAGACTATTGAACATAAGTGCTAGACCAAATGTAATTTGATTAACCTTCCAAGTTTGTGAGTTGATATTATTCAAACCTATATTAAAACTAATCTCTGGGACTAGTAAAAATGTACCACGTTCATTTAGAAGTAATGAATAACCAACACCTAAATTAAGAAATGAGCTAATAGTGCTAAATTCGGGAATATCTCCATGAACTTCATTTCGTTTACGAGTACCTGTGTCTTTGAATACTCCTCTTGTACTCGGTTGAGTAAGACGTTCTTCTTGTTCGAACACTCCTCTAATATTGTAACCTAAAAAACCTCCACCATGAAAATAAAGATACTGAATTGGATAATAATTTAAACCTATATTCAAACCCATGGAGCTAATACTAGTTGAAATCAGGTGTTCCGTAACGGCTATATCACCACTATTACTATTATCCAAATCACTGATTGGTATTTGTTGAGTTGATAAAAGATCAGCACCCAAATCTAAAACACTAAGTCTGACGTCAAATTCAATATTGTTAGCAATAGGATATTGAAGTATAAGCCCTATATTAAGCCCAATACCGGAACCCGATTCGAATCCACTACAACAGTTAGGAGTACCAATTAACTTTGCAAAGTCAGGAGAGTGGCTATTAAGACTAGTACCTCCAAATATGCCAACTGCATATTTTTTAACATCTAGGTATTCGGTACTATTTTGTGCGAACATATTTGCACATAATACTGTTATAAAGAGTGTTATCAGGTAAATAAGTTTCAAAAACCACCAAATATATATGTTTAGATGAAATTCATTTCGTAACTTTGAAAGTTACACAAATAACAAAGTAACAATTATTTGTTTTAATTTATAATAGATTATTTTAAATAGAGGTTTTTTTATGTCGCACGGGTCTTTCAACGCCTATAAAATGGCACAAGAGCAATTCACAAATATTGCTAATAAACTAGGATTGGATCAAGCAACAATAGATTTGTTAAATAATACTGAAAGAGAATTCTCATTTAACATTCCTATAAGAATGGATGATGGTACTTATAAAGTATTTAGAGGTTTCAGAGTGCAACATAATGATGCTCGCGGTCCTTGTAAAGGTGGTATAAGATTCCATCCACAAGAAACAGTAGATACTGTACGTGCTCTATCAATGTGGATGACATGGAAAACAGCTGTAGTAGATATTCCATTAGGTGGGGGTAAAGGTGGTGTTATTTGTGACCCTCAAAATTTATCTTCAAACGAACAAGAACAAATCTGTCGTGGTTGGGTTAGACAAATGGTAAGAATGGTAGGTCCTATACAAGATGTTCCAGCTCCTGATGTTTTAACAACTGGCCAACACATGATATGGATGTTAGATGAATACGAAAAAATGACTGGTATGAAGTATCCAGGATTTATAACTGGTAAACCAGTAGGTATGGGTGGTTCTCTAGGTAGAACTGAAGCTACAGGTTACGGAGTTATATATACACTTAGAGAAGCACTAGACCAAATCGGATTAGATATAAATAAAACGACTGCCTCTGTACAAGGATTCGGAAATGTAGCGAAATACGCTATAGAACTTTATACAGAAATGGGTGGTAAAGTTATAGCTGTATCTAGTTGGAATCATGTTGAACAAAAAGCTTATACTTTCAAAAAGGAAACAGGAATTGCTTTCCGTGATTTAGAAAGTATAACAAATAAATTTGGTGAAGTTGATGTTGAAAAAGCAAAACAAAATGGCTACGAAGTACTAGATGGTGGTGCTTGGATAGAGCAAAATGTAGATATACTTATTCCTGCGGCTTTAGAAAACCAAATAAACAAAGAAACTGTAAACAAGATACAAGATACTGTAAAGGTAATTGTAGAAGGTGCAAATGGACCAACTACTCCTGAGGCTGATGTCGTTATCAATGAAAAAGGCATACTTTGTATTCCTGATTTCTTAGCTAATGCTGGTGGTGTTACATGTTCGTATTTCGAACAAGTACAAAACAATACTAACTATTATTGGCCAAAAGAAGAAGTTATAGAAAAATTAGATAAAAAGATGACTGATGCTTACAAAGCAGTTGCACACGTCGCACATGGTAAGGGATTATCAATGCGTGACGCTGCATATGTAATATCTATTCAAAGAGTTGTTGAAGCATGCAAAATGCGTGGTTGGGTGTAAGAAAATTAAGAAAAATTAGACATTAAAAAAGCTCCCTTGAGGGAGCTTTTTTATTTACCTAATGGACTCTACTTATTAAGTAATAAATATTTCTAACGGTCTCGGCTATGGTTTCGTTGCGGAATGATTCGGCAGAATTATTCCGCCGTAAACCAAACATTGCAAGCACACAGGAATTTCCGTGAGGAAATTCCGCCGCAATGAACTATAGCCATTGTTGTGCGTTCGTTTTTATTCTTTTTTATTTTTCCATTCAGAGTATTCAGTCCAATCGTTTAGATAATCCGCTATCAATTCATTGTCCGAACGTTCTTCAAATCCATATTTTGAAGCTCTTGGATATTCCGCTAGAGATACAATATCTCTAAAATCCTCATTGGCTTTTTTTATTAGATAATCAATTTCATTCAAGTCCGAATTAGCCAATTTTAGAACAGCTGCTCCAATTCGGTTTTGTCCGTTTGGCGAGTCACTCTTAATTTTTGTCAATTTACGTTTTACTAAATCCGAATTTTCAGGGAATTCTCGGTCAATTAGTTTTTCTAATTCCGTGTCCGAAATTTTTGCGACAGGTTGCTCAATTTTTGTTTTTATTAATTCAATTTCATTCATAATGTCGCTTTTCTCAAATGACGCACAACGGTTTTGGCTATGATCTCGGCTTCTTTGAAGAGCAGAGACGTTTATGCCGTTTTTGATTTAATTAAATGTAGGAATTTTTAATGAGGAACTGAAGTTAGCTGGATTATAGCCGTTGTTGTAAAACGTTTTTTTATAATTCAGCTTTGTATAGGTTTTCCATATTTTTCAATGGTCTACCTAATAATTTTTCTGCTTCTTTTTGTCCGTTTGTTTTTTGGTCAGAAGTCAGTTTAGTTTCTAATTCTTGTATTTCTTTTACAATCTGTTGTTGTCGAATGTAAGAGAAGTCTCTTTTAAATTCATTGAAAATTAAAAACCATTGGTAGCTTTTAAACAAGTCTTTCTCTAATTCTCCACCATCTCTGTACATTTGGGCAAGCTGTAATCTAACTGAAGTTATGTAACCGCTTTTTGTCAAATTCTCTGGATTTTCAAGTTTTCCAAGTCGAGTTGCCCATTCCATCATTTTGTCCATATTTTTTTCAACTCCCATTCCTGAATAATAGCAGTTAATAACATTCCACATACAAGTTCCATCTCCGTTTTCGGCACACTTTAGTCCAAATTCAAATGCTTTTTTATAGTCTTGATCAACTCCATCCCCATTACCATAAGCCATCATCATTTGATAAAGTCCATCGTTAAAACCTTGTTCCGCAGATTTAGCAAACCACTCAATTCCCTTTTCAGTATTTTGTTCAATACCAGCTCCTGCACGATAACAGTAACCTAAATTATATTGTGCTTCCGCATTTCCTAATTCAGCAGACTTTTTTAAAATCGGAATTGCTTCTTCAAATTTTTGTTGTTCAATAAGCTTTTTAGATTGTTCGTTTAATTCGTCCGCAGTTTGTCCGAAAGCATTAATGCTTAAAAAGGTCAGAATTAGAAATGTGATTTCTTTAGTCATTCGTTTTTTCAAAATGTTTTACAACTATCCAAATATACGAACATTCGTATATCCTGCCATTATTACCTTCGTATATCAATATTATATTTATAATTAGAAATTTGATAAAGAATAGGAAAATAACTAAATTAGGCAGTTGTATAAAAAAAGGTATTACGAATGATAAAGAGTCAATATAAAAATGATTTTAAAGAGAAGTTAATCATCCAACGATTTGCTTCTAATACAATTTCTACATATGTTATGTGTATAAACAAATTTCTAACTTATTATGAAAGCAAAAATATTAGGACACTAAATACTAACGATATAAAAGTATATTTAACTCACCTATTGAAAATTGAAAAAATCAGTGATTCTTATCAGAAACAAATGCTTGGTGCTATTTCTAAATTTTATGATTTGATTTTTAATATTAAATTAGACTTAAAGCCATTGTACCCTAAGCGGAAAAAAAATACTCTTCCAAAATATATTAGCAAACCTCAAGTAAAAAAAATGATAGATGAGACAAGGAATTTAAAACATAGATGTATAATTATGTTACTTTACAGTGCTGGTTTAAGAGTCTCGGAGCTAATTAATCTAAAAACAATAGATATAGATTCGGACAGTATGCTAATTAATATTTCTAATTCAAAAGGGAGAAAGGACAGAAAAGTAATGTTATCTGAAAAAGTATTAACAGAATTGAGAATGTATTATAAGGAATTCAAACCTAAAGATTACCTATTTGAAGGTCAAAATAAAGACCATTATTCTGCTAAAAGTATTCAAAATGTTGTTAAAGAAGCAGCAATAAGAGCAAATATAAATAGAAGAGTAACACCACATATGCTAAGACATAGTTTTGCAATTCACCTACTTGAGAATGGTACAGATATAAGGTACATTCAAGAGCTGTTAGGGCATAGTTCAATACAAACAACAGAGTTATATACTTACATAACAGATATTTCTAAGTCAAAAATAAAATCACCTATAGACTTTATTTTGTGAGTGATTAAAAAAAAGACCCTTTTAGTGTTCCAAAAGAGTCTTAATCTTAAAACTTAAATTATCATCAGAGTCTTACTCTACGTTCTGTACTTGTTCTCTGATTCTCTCTAGTTCTTCTTTCATATTCACTACTTTGTGAGCTATATTAGCGTCATTGCATTTAGAACCAATAGTATTAGTCTCTCTGAGCATTTCTTGCAATAAGAAGTTTAGTTTTGGACCATTTGAAGTTTTTTCTTTCATAGTATCATAGAATACTTTAATATGCGATTGCAATCGAACGCATTCTTCACTTATATCAAGCTTATCCGCTAAGATAACCATTTCCATTTGTAAACGTGACTCATCTATCTCATCGTTATCAAATACTTGAGCAATTCTTTGTCTTATTTTTTCTCTCTCTCTTGGTATTCTATCTATCTCATCGTCTTCTATAGTTTTTAAAATATTATGAATATTTTTGATTCTATTATTTATATCTCTAGCTATGTTAGTTCCTTCTTTCTTTCTCATATCTACAAGTATCTTCAAGCCTTTGCTTATAGCATCTTTAGTAAGTGTCCATTCTAAAACAGGATCTACTTCAGCTTCTTTTTGTGTGAAGAAATTTGAGAATTGTAATATATGGTCTAGCTTAACTGTTTCCTTTATCTTCAAATCCTTTCTGCATTGGTCTAGCTCCGCTTTTATACCTTTGGCCAACTCTGAGTTTATATTGAACTCTTTACTTGTTGTATCTGCTTCTGTATAAATATTTATATTCACACTTCCACGTTTCAACATTTTTTTTACTCTATCTCGTATTTCGAACTCCTTGTCTGCTAGGCTTCTAGGAGAACGCAAGTTCACATCTAAACCACGTCCATTTACTGAACGTATTTCGACTGTGACTTTCATCCCTTTTCTGTTGATCTCAGCTTTACTAAAGCCAGTCATACTTAAAATCATATAAACCCTTTATTAAATTTCTAATTGTTGTCTGTACTCTTTCGTATAGCCAACATAATTTTCTGCGTTTTTACGTACCCAAGTCAACTCTGCATCACTTAGGTCTCTAACTATCTTAGCAGGAACTCCTGCTACTAATACCCCTTCAGGTACTTCAAAATTTTCTCTTACTACAGCTCCTGCACCTACTAATGAATTAGAATTTACAATTGCATTATCTAAAACTGTAGCACCAATACCTATCAAACAACGATCTTTTATAGTACATCCGTGCAATGTTACTGAATGCCCTACGGTTACATACTCACCTATATTTAGTGCGTATTTGTTATTCGTAACATGAAGCATACTTAAATCTTGTATATTGGTTCCTTCACCAATACGAATATAATGAACATCTCCACGAATTACACTATTATACCAAACTGAGCAATTCTTACCTATCTCTACATCACCAACTATTCTTACTCCTTCGCATAGAAATGCACTTTCGTGAATCTTTGGTGTAATACCTTTATAAGTTATTATACTACCGTTTTTACCATCTTCTAATTTCATCATTTTCCCTTTAAAGTTATTTAATATGGTAAAATCTTATTTATTGCAGTTTCATCTACCCTGATTATACGTAATGTTTCTTTTCCAGCGAAAACAATTGATCCATCTATATCAACTTCTGGATAAAAATTTATTGGGTGAACACCTCCGATTTCCAAAGATTTTACTAGTCTGCCATCCTTTCTTTGTAGATAGAACAGTGCATAAGTTTCTCTATTTGATGCTAAGAACATTAACTCATTCTGCGATATATATATTGGCATTGGAATACTATAATCATAATAAATCTTCCAAGTCATATCACCTTTACTGCTGTAAGCAAATATTCCACTAAGCATCTGACCCATACCAGAGCTATATGACACCAAATATAAATCACCCTCTTCTGACATACTTAAAAATCGAGGTATATTAGAAATTTCTTTGTCCCACATTACTTGTCCATCACTATCTAGATAGAATACTTTTGATAATGGGTTTTCTCCTCCTTGTACAGAACCAGAAACAGCTATTTGAGTTCCATTGCTAATTGCTCCTTTTATAAATCTAAAGCCCTTTGCAGAAAATCTCCATTTCTCAACTCCATCTATCCCGAGACAAATTAAAGTATCAGTTACACCAAATTGATTGTTCGAAAGAGTAACGAGAATCCTCTCATCATCTATCGCTGAAACATAATCTATAATACCTGATTTGTATTTATTCTTATATAGTTCCTTACCTGATTTATCAAGAATAGCTAAATTTCCATCTGTGGAACTGAACACTACAGTGCTTTTAAGTGCAAGTGGGGTATTAAATATTTCAAACCTGGTGGGTGTGAATAAAGGTTTGCGATATTTTAGATTACCGGTGCTATCAAGTGAATATATGCTCCCATTGTTATCAATTGTATATATATTATTATTACTATCAGCAGCAAAACCAGCACCTATGAATAATCCCGAGTCTAGTTGATATTCCCAAATCTTATTTTGATTTTTTGTAGAGTATATTTTACCATTCTGAGTAGAAAATACGGACTGTCTATTATTAAGAATTAGTGGGGGAGAGGTTGCTCCCGAGTTACTGTCAATATCTCTTTGAGAATACTGTTGAGCTTGAAATGATTCTATATGTTCGAATGAAGAACTTCGTCCTTTATTTCCAAATATATTGCCAAATTCCTTATTGCCATCACTACCACATGATATTAATAGAATTGAAATCGATATAATTAATAATTTATTGCGCATTTCGTACTAATCTTAGACCTATTGATTTGTAATCTATTTTGTTGATAGACCGATTGCTAACACGTGCAAAGTTGAATCCATCTTGGTAAGAACCGCCTCTCATTACATGTCTGCCACCAGTAATTGGACCAGTTGGGTCAGTGATTGGGTTCGAAGTATAATAGTTTTCTTCATATTTATCCCAACACCACTCCCACATATTGCCGTGAACGTCATATAAACCATACTGATTTACTAGTTTTTCGCCCACTTTGTGGCTGTTTAGTCCAGAATTACTGTCGAAATATCCCATTTGGTTAATATCTCCATTCCCGGAGAAATCCTCATCTGTTCCCGCTTTGCAGAAATATTCCCACTCGGCTTCTGTTGGCAATCTCCATCCATTGGCATTGTAGTCGAAAGTAACATTAGGGCCTACTAGGTTATATGCTTTATCAAGTCCATATACATCAGACATTTTATTGCAAAACTCAATCGCACGTAGCCAAGTAATACTATCAGCTGGAAAACCAAAATCATCTGCTGGGATAATCAAGGTATCCATAACTTGAGACCATAGTTCTTTGGTTACTTCATAAGAGAAAACATATAAGTCTCTTGTTAGAGTTACTTCGTGTATAGGTGTCTCATCAGAAAAACCACTAAGTGCGCCCATCATAAACTTCCCAGCACTCACTCTTACCGAATCATAACTAGGTGTTAAGGCTACATTTACAGTAATAGAATTAGTCTTCACTCCATAAACTTCTACGCTTATATTTCCATTTGTTATTGCTTGCTTAGGTACGAAAATCACCTCTGTTGGGTTAACACTGATTATATCTATGTTTGTCTCAGAGTCATTTATCAGTACTTTCGTTGATTCTGCTGAGTTACCCAACGCTATCCCATTCACAGAAACCGTGTCAAATAGAAAAGTGTTGGATCTTGAAAGACCAGTTATCTTTGCTGTCTCATTGTCAACTAATGTGTTCTCGTCCGTACAAGCGGTGAGTAATAGGGATATGAATATGACTAATAATGTAATTTGCTTCATTGAACTGTATAATTGTTATGTTCTAATACGATTACAAATTTACTAAATATTATAAAGTAATAGGAGATTGAGGATAAAAATAATCATAACTATAGCTTCCTAAGTACATGTTAATGAAATTATAAACTATGTAAAGTGTATATCGTATATTTACAATGATTAAATATAATTCGAAAAATTTTAAGAAAGTCTTTATAACCATAACTGTAGTTATGGGGGTAACTGTATTCTTATTTCATTCCGTATTCCCTACATTTATTGTCAAAATAAAAAATCCGGTTGTTGCTATTTTAAAACCTTCCTTTAAGTACCCCACAAGTGATATAAACAAAGTTATTATAAAAACGAAAGATGGGATCAACCTAGTCGGCATACACAATGAAGCTAAGATAAAAAGAAAGGGTGCAGTTATATTATTGCATGGAATAAGAGCTGGGAAGGAACATTTCAACAAAATATCAGAGTTTCTTAGTATCAATGGTTACGATACATTCGCATTTGATTCTAGGGGGCATGGTGAAAGCGGTGGGGAATACTGTACATTTGGAGACAAGGAAAAGGAAGATGTATCTGCAATTGTAGATTATATTTTTAGTATTACTGGTGAGGAGAATATATCAGTATGGGGGCAATCTCTTGGTGGTGCTATAGGAATTCAAGCGTTGGCTTCGGATAAAAGGCTGAGGTCAGGTATAATAGAAAGTACATTCTCTGATTTTAGGACAATTGTACACGACTATGCAAAAGACTTTGCTGGATTTGAAATTCCATTTCTGACAGATTATCTGATAGATAGGGCAGGGGAAATTGCAGGTTTTAATCCCGATATTTTATCTCCACTACAAGACTGCAAAAAAATAGACCAACCAATGTTAATAGTTCACGGGAATGCAGATGAGAAAATTGACGAAAGTTATGGTAAAAGAAATTTTAAAAATCTTAGTTCAGTTCGAAAAGAATTTATTGAAATTAATTATGCAGGACATCTGAATGTGTGGGAAAAAGGAGGTACAGAATATCTAGAAAATGTAGTAAAATTCTTGGATAGCAATAAACGATAATCCCTACCTCTTCACCCTTCCAAATCCTGCGAAGGTTCTTTGTAAATATTCATTGTCCAAATCTTGGATTATTACCCCTCTGGAAGTAGAGGCGTGTATCATCTTATTGCTCCCTACATATATACCCACGTGGCCTACGTCGCTTCCTCGGCGAAAGAATACTAAATCGCCAACTAGTTTTTCGTTTGATGCTACTTTCTCTGTAAATTGATACTGTTCTCTAGAAGTTCGAGGTACTTTGTAACCTAAGTCATTATATACATTGAGTACAAACCCAGAGCAATCTACACCAGATTGTGTAGTACCACCATATTGGTAAGGAGTGCCGAGCCATTTTTTAGAAGAGGAAAGCAGGCGACCTTCGAAATGGTTGCCTTTATTATCTTCGTCTAATTCTTCTTCTAATTGCTCTATTATTTTTTTACTACCCTCGTAAACTAAGTTACCATAAGTCTTTATATCATCTAAATCATCCGAAGTGAACCTCACATACGAGCTACAACTCCATAAGAAAACGATCAACAATAAAGAAAATAGGAACTTTTTCATAACTATTGATCTCTTTTTATTGGGATTGGTGTCAATTTATAAGTTTTGTAAAAGTTTTTAGCTGAAGAAAGTAAAAGAGCAACTGCTCCTGTTAGCAATATAAATGAAAAGTAAATCATAATGTATTCTCTTTGTTATAGTTATAAAGAGAATAAAGCAAACTTTATGCCAATATATTTAGCTTCTCTAATGTTGATAGGAAGCTAGTAATTAGTGATTCAGGTGTCACTTTCTGAGGTGCAATTGCATTAATAGGAATTGCAGTTTTTAGGGTGAAATCTTTGAGTTTATTCGCTTTTTCTGGGTCTTCAGTAGTATAGTCAGCTATCTGTTCGAATCCATAATCTATAAGTATCGAGCCGTGTTGTAACAGCTTATTGCCGAATATTCGTTGTGCAGAGCCAACTATCTTCTTATTATCGTGAGTCAATTCATAACGAGCAGAAGAAGCAAAGCAAGAGACCGACCTCTCGTCAGATTTGTAGAAATTCTTGAAGTCAGGATTCGTTTTCACGAAATCAACTTCTAATCCAATATTATTAAGCACTTCTGCTATTAGTGTATGTACTTCTTGATACACATAATCCTTAGTGCGAGTATTGTCCAGATGAGTGACTATCGAGTATGTAAGCTCATTTGCGTGAAAGACTCCTCTACCACCAGTCGGTCTTCGTACGATATCATATCCGTCTTTATAAAGCTTATCTTTTAATATACCGTCATCTTTTTGGTTATACCCAAGCGACAAACACCATGGATTCCAGCTATATAGACGAAAAATAGGACTGTCAGTTGGGGAGAGTGACTCCATCAATTCTACATCTTTATTCATATTGAAAAGACCCTCACTAGGAGGGTCTATTATCATTCTATATTTTTTTTTGTGGAGCATTTATGCGTATTTTTCAACTACTTCTTTGATTCTGTCAAATGCCCAATCTATCTCTTCTCTAGTAATTACCAGAGGAGGAGCTATTCTAATTACATAGTCATGAGTCTCTTTACAAAGCACTCCTAATCCCATCAAATCCTCGCAATACTTTCTTGCAGGTTCAGTTAGCTCCAATCCTATCCAAAGTCCTTTTCCTCTAACTTCTTTGATTTTGCTACTTTTTATAGATTTTAGTTTCTCCATAAAGTAATTGCCATTGTCAAATGACTTTTGGATTAGATTTTCATTTTCTATAACTTCCAAAGCAGCAGTTGCTACAGCTGCACCTAAAGGATTACCACCAAAAGTAGAACCATGATCTCCCGGTCCAAATACGCCTAATACTTCTTTGTTCGAAAGTACAGCTGATACGGGATAAAACCCACCTGATAATGCTTTACCTATTATTACCATATCTGGAATTACATCTTCATATTGATAAGCAAACATTTTACCACTACGGCCTAATCCTGCTTGAATCTCATCAAATGCTAATAAGATATTATGTTGGTCACAAAGCTCTCTTAATTGCTTCAAATATCCATCTGGTGGAATTATAATACCAGCTTCACCTTGTATAGGTTCTACCATTATACAACAAGTATTTTCATTTATCAATGATTTCACAGATTCTATATTACCATATTCCGAAACAACGAATCCAGGTGTGAACGGTCCAAACTCTTTCTTGTATTGTTCATCAGTCGAAAACCCAACTATAGTAGTAGTTCTACCGTGGAAATTATCAGATGCAACTATTATCTCAGCTTTGTCTTTAGATATACCTTTATTTCGATATCCCCATCTTCTAGCTGCTTTGATTGCAGTTTCTACAGCTTCGGCACCACTATTCATTGGCAAAGACATATCGAAGCCAGTCATGTCATGTAGCTTTTTGTAGAGTGCGGGTAATTGATCATTTCTGAAAGCTCTACTAGTAATAGTGACTTTCTCTGCCTGTTCTTTGAATGCTTTTAGTATATGAGGATTACAGTGACCTTGGTTTACAGATGAATAAGCCGCCAAACAATCTAAATATCGATTATCATCTACATCATAGACCCATACTCCTTCTGCTCTACTGATAACTACATCAAGTGGATGATAGTTATGTGCTCCATATTTTTCTTCTATTGCAATTAACTCTTGCGTTTTACTCATATCATTTTCTCTTTCTTCGTTTATAAACTTGATTCGCTCTCTGCCCATGCGTCAGCTGTTTCGTACACTCTTATTTTCAATTCCTTCAAATTATTGAATTTCTGAAATTCAGGTTTTAATAAATCTAAAAAATAAGCACTCATATCTTCTGCAGTTGAGAAATTATCAATAATATAATGCTTGAACTGATTTTCTTTTAGAAAATTTATCATCAGATCATCTTTACTATCGACAAGAAAAGCGTGATCAATTTTGTCTAGTAGAGGTCTAACTATTTTTTCGATATCATAGAAATCAATCAACATTCTATTTTCGTTAACTTCACCTACTAGCTCCAAAAGCATTTTGTAAGTGTGACCGTGTATATTTTTACATGGACCTTCGTGGAATGGCAATCGGTGGCTCATTTCCCAAATAAATTCTTTTCCAATTCTTACCATAATTATTCTTTGATGTATGATGCTACTATTGTCGAAGTCATACCACCGCGAGTACCCCATTCACTTATTATTTCCATTTCTAGAGGAGAACAAGCAGCAACCAAATCATCTAAAATCTGATTAGTAATTTCTTCGTAAAATATACCTTTGTCTCTATATGCTAAAAAATAATATTTTAAAGATTTCAACTCTAAACAAAGTTGATCAGGAATATAATTAACTATTATATTGCCAAAGTCTGGTAAACCAGTCATAGGACATACAGATGTAAACTCAGGATTTTCATGAGTTATAGAGAAATATCTACCTGGTCTTGGATTTTCGAATGTTTCTAAGTTATTCATTTATGTATTTATTATATTTGTTATTGAATTTAGTTCAAAATTAAGAAATTACCCTATTAATAAAGAAAATAGACTTCTTTATTTTAGCATTGACAATCACAAATAGAAATTATTGAAATGAGTATAACAAAAGAATTAACTATAAATGAGCAAGTAGATATATTCAAAAATGGAATAAAACCCGTTAATATAGTAGCACCTTGCTTAATTGGTGACGGAATAGCTAAGATCAGTGACTTTAAAAAAGAAGAATATTACGAAGAATTTAAAAAATTATTAGTTGAGAAGACTTGTATAAAATTTGTACCTGCTTCTGGGGCTGCTACTCGTATGTTCGGAGATTTGATTGCTCTAAGAAATGAAATGAAATTTCCTACAATTGATGCAATAGAAACATCAAATTTAGAGAATAAAGAACGTTTAGTATTTTTTTTCAAAAATCTTAATTTATTACCTTTCTATAAAAAGTTGAAGAACAACTTGAACGAGAAGTTTAAAATGACTTTTTTAGATGGGAGTACTGATTTAACTGAAATTATAAATGCTATTTTGGATGAAGACAAGTTAGGTTTGTCAACCAAACCCAAAGCTCTAATCCCGTTCCATAACTATTATGGTATGCTCAGAACACCAATATATGAGCATATACAAGAAGCAAAAGAGTATATATTGACAAATGGTGTTATTTCGATACATTTTACTGTCTCTGAAGAACATCAGAAACAAATACAGAAAAGAATTAATAGAATCTCAAAATATGAGGTTTTTCATATTAATAGTTCTCTAAGTCATCAAACAGCTAGTACAAATACTGTAGCTGTTGATTTGGATAATAATCTAATAAAAGATGAAGCGGGTAAGTATTTGACTAGACCTGGTGGACATGGAGCTCTTATATTTAATCTTAATAATCTAGATGCAGATGTAGTATTTATCAAAAATATTGATAATGTAATTACTGTACCTAATAATAGAAAGTCAAACCAATTTAAGCAAGTTCTAGCTGGATATTTTTACTCAATTCAAAAACAATTATTCGAATTTGCGACAAGATATGAATCTAATCCAACAGACAAATCACTTAGAAAAGAAGTAGTTAAATTTTATAAAGATGTTTTATTTATTAAAATTGAAAATGAGAATATATTTGAGTTGATAAATAGACCACTAAGAGTTTGTGCTATGGTTAAAAATGAGGGTCAACCAGGGGGAGGTCCTTTTTTCGTTGAGAAGAATGGAACTATTTCAACTCAGATATTAGAAGAATCACAAATAGATAAATCAATACCTGAAAATTTATCGAAGCTAAAAAAATCAACACATTTCAATCCAGTTGATATGATTTGTGGAATTACTGATTATAAGGGTAAAAAATTCAATCTATTAGATTTTGTAGATGAAAATACTTATTTTGTTTCTGAAAAAACTTACAATGGTAAACCAATTAAGGCACTAGAACTACCAGGCTTATGGAATGGAGCTATGTCAGACTGGAATACAGTGTTTGTAGAGATGCCATCTGAGTTTTTCAATCCAGTCAAAACAGTATTTGACTTATTAGATAACAGACGAATTATTAAATAATATGAAGAATTAATTATGAAATATATTCTACTTTTTACATTATTATTACTTAGTATTGAGATTCATGCAGTAGAGCATCAATTGCTTTATGATCCACTACCTGGAGAAGAGGATGTATATTTAGATATTATATATGATAATATTGGTACAGAAAATAGTTATGATGCTTTTATAGCTTTGCAGAGATTGACAGCTAAACTCTATGCTAAAAAAGATTTTAAGGCAATGAAAGAATTATATATCGAATTTAAAAAAGACCTCCCTGAATATTCTGAAAAAATTGATAAAATAATCGCGATTCTATCTGATAAAGATTATAAATTGGAAGAAATAAATTTAGGTAGTCACGTAAATACCGAATTTGCCGAATATAGTCCTACTCCTAATGGTAGTGGTACTCGTCTTTATTTCACAGGTTATGGTAGAGATAATAATAATAGAACTGAAGATATATTTATGTCTGAATTCAAAGATGGTTATTGGCAACCTGCACAAAAACTTCAAGATGGAATCAATTCAGATGAAAATATGGAAGCTCCTCAGTGTATTACTACTGATGACAATACATTGATTTTCTTTGGAAATTTGGATTCTAGTTTTGGTAGAGGCGATTTATTCTATTCACAAAGAATATCTGATAAATTATTCGGAGAAGTGCAACATTTCCCAAGACCTATAAATTCAGAATACTTCGATTGTGATGCTAAAATCAATAATAATGGTACTTCAATTGTTTTCGTATCTGATAGACCTGGTGGTGTAGGTGAGCAGCATAGCTATGGAGAATATTGGAAAGGAAGTATGCAAGGTAATACGGATATATATGTTTCAGTAAAAGATGAAGATGGTAACTGGCAAGAACCTATTAATTTAGGTGAAACTATTAATACTGAATTCGCAGAAAGAAAACCCTTTTTACATCCAGATGGTATGACACTTTATTTCAGTTCTAATGGACATGCAGGTCTTGGCAGAATGGATTTATATATGGCAAAAAGGCTTTATGAAGACTCATGGACTGACTGGGCTGAACCTGTAAACATGAGTAAGGAAATAAATTCACCCGGAAATGAAAGAGCGGCCATAATAAATACTTTTGGTGAATTAGCATATTTTGCAACTGCAGAAAGACCTATAACTTTCGGTCAATCAGATATTTTCACAATGTCTTTACCGGATCATCTAAGACCAAATCCTGTTGCAGTTATCAAAGGTACAGTAAAAGACACTGATGGTAATCCTATAGATGCTAAAATTCTTTGGGAAAATTTAGAAAATGGTAGAAATATGGGGGAGATGCGTTCGAATCCTGAAACCGGTGAATATTTCATTATCTTTCCTTTAGGTAAAAACTATGGTTTTTATGCTGAAAAAGAGGGATATTTCCCAATTTCTAAAAGTATTGATTTATCTAAGAAAGATTCTTCTATAACTGTGATCCAAGATATTATACTTTACCCTGTCAGTGAATTACTTGCTGTTGATGCTAATACGTCAAGCTTGACTAATACAGCGAATAGTGCTGATTATGATAAATCTTCAAAGAAATTAAGAATAAATAATTTATTTTTTGCGTACAGAGAATCAAGTATTCTTAGTTCTTCTTATCCGGAGCTAGAAAGAGTAGCTTATCTACTAAATAATTACCCTAAAATAGCTAAAGTTGAAATAGCTGGATATAGTGATGATATTGGTGGGGATGAATATAATAAAAATCTTTCACTGAAGAGGGCTGAAGAAGTACGTAATTACCTTATAAAACAAGGTGTTCGCTCTGATAGGTTAGTAGCTAATGGCTATGGTGAAGAATCTCCAGTAGGTGATAATACTACTGATGAAGGTAGAGCTTTAAATAGAAGGGTAGAAATGAAAATTCTTGAAGTAAAATAAGTTCAAATATATTTATCTTGTTTCAACCAATTAGTAAATTCTAATATTGCTTTATATCTGTGGCTTATTTTATTTTTCACCTCAGGATTTAGTTCAGCGAACGTCTCATCAAAACCATCGGGAATGAATATAGAATCATAACCGAAACCATTGTTACCACGCTCGCTAATGTTTATACGTCCTTCACACCGACCTTTGAAATATTTTTCTTCATTATTTGAAATGTAACAAATAACAGTCTCGAAATATGCTTTTCGATTTAGTTTACCATCTAATAATTGCAGTAATAGCTTCCTGTTGTCCTCGTCAGATGCTGTTTCAGATGCGAATCTAGCAGAATGTACCCCTGGTTTACCTCCCAATTCTACTACAAATAAACCTGTATCATCCGCAAATGAAGGTATTCCTGTCTTATCAAATAAAGACAATGCCTTAATTCTAGCATTGCCTTTCAGAGTGTCTGAATCCTCTTCTGGCTCACTTACTATATTTAGTGTTTTCGGGCTAAGTATTTCTATATCATCTAGTCCACTCAAAGTGAATATATGATGAATTTCATTTATTTTATTCTGATTATTAGTTGCTGCTGCTATTCTCATCTTCAAATAATTCCATAACACCCTTAATGGCAGTGGTTTGTTTATTATTTATTCTTTCAATTATACTTTCGTATTTTACTCGAAATGATTCGTTCTGAAATGCTTTTCTAAAAATTTCTTCTTTTAAAATTTCTTTTAATCTCTCGCTTTCTTGTTCTATTCTATTTTGTTCAAAAAAACCAATATCTTTAGAAGTTCTACAAAAATCATCAATTGCATTAGATAATGTCAATAGATTAGTTCCCTCTAAAGCAGAAATTTTTATTACTTTTCTTCTCCAAAATTCTTTGTCATAGTTTAATATACGAACAGCATTTTTATATTCTAAAACTGTTTCATTTACTAAGCTATCTTTTGTATCAGCTTTGTTAATAGCTATTATATCAGAGACCTCTAATATACCACGTTTTATTCCTTGCAATTCATCTCCAGAACCTGGATTCAGTAACATTACTAAAACATCAACTATGGAAGATATATTTATTTCATTTTGACCTACACCTACTGTTTCTACTATAATTCTCTCGAATCCTGCTGCTTCACATAATAAAATTGACTCTTTGGTACGAGAAGCAGTTCCTCCTAGCATCCCAGATGATGGGGTAGGTCTAATATATGAATTTTTATGTTGGGCAAGAGATGTCATTCTTGTCTTATCGCCAAGTATTGAACCTCCACTAACTTTACTCGATGGATCTATAGCTAAAACTGCGGTTTTAAAGCCAAGATTACAATAATATAAACCAAGTATGTCAATCAGAGTTGATTTACCTACTCCTGGGGGACCAGTTATCCCAATTCTTACAGAATGGCCAGTTTTATCTAACACATTTTCTAATATGTCTTGGCCGAGTTTAAAATGCTTTTCAGAAGTACTTTCAATCAAAGTAATAGACCTGGATAAATAGCTCAAATCTCCTTCTATAAGGCCTTTAGTTATATCATCCAAGCCATATTTCAACTTGATCTCAGGTTAGATTCTAATTCTAATTGAAGATAATTCATAAAGTCAAGATTCTTAGATACAAATAGTGAATCGCTATCTTTTATATATTTCATAATGTCTGGAGTCAAATCTTCAACAGTACAATATATTACTTTTGATTTTCTCTTATGCTTTTCTATTGTTTCTATAGTATCCATAATATTCTCTGAATATGGTAATCTAAGGTCGCAAACAACCATATCGTACTCATTATTTTGTAATTGCTCAACAGCATCTCTTAGATTATAAGTATTATCTGTTACTATATTCAAATTTACAGAGTATTTAAAAATCATCTGTAAAAGATTTTGTTGTCCTGGATCGTCCTCTACTACTAGTAGTCTATTCATAATTACCTCCTTAAATAATTAATAGCTGCTGTTACTAACATACTTGTACCTATAGGCATTGCATTTTCGCTAGGCGAAAGTTTGGAGTTATGCAATGCAGGCATAACATCCATATTTTTAGGCCTTACACCTACAAACCAAAATGTTGCTGGTATATTCTTGCCGTAAAAAGCAAAATCTTCACCCCACATTTTAGGTTCAAAAATAATTGTATTATCCTCTCCGACTAATTTATTTGCATTTATTATAGTTAACTCTGTCAAATTTTCGTCATTTATTACTGGAGGATATCCTTTTTTTATTTCAACTTCAATTTCGCACCCATATAATTTACATAAAGCAACTGAATTTTCTTCTATTAATCTATGCATTTGCAATCTCCAATCTTCATTGAAAGATCTTAATGTACCCATTAATTTTACTTCATCTGGAATTACATTCGTCGAATTCCCACCATTAATAGAAGTTATACTCAATACTCCGGCTTCAATGGGATCTTTATACTTAGTCATTAAGGTTTGAAAATGAATGACTAATTGAGCAGCAGCAACAATAGGGTCGTGACCTAATTGGGGCTGTGCTGCATGTGTACTAGTACCTTTTATAGTAAAATACAGCTCATCTGGGGCACCCATAACTGGACCATTGTTCAATGATATAACACCTTCACTTTCGCCTGGGTATATATGTTGTCCAAATATTGCATCAACTTTAGGATTTTCAAGTACTCCTTCTTTTATCAATATGCTTGCACCGCCTGGTAGCTTTTCTTCACCTGGTTGGAATATCAATTTAACATATCCATTTAACGACTCTTCCATACCTTTCAATATTTCAGCAGCTCCTATAAGCATAGTTGTATGCATATCATGTCCACAAGCATGCATAACACCTTCATTTTTGGAAGCAAAATCCAAGCCTGTGTCTTCCATTATAGGAAGGGCATCTATATCAGCTCGTAATGCAACACATTTATCTCCTTTTCCTATAGTTGCTACTACCCCAGTATTCCCAATTATTCTATTTTCTATACCTAATTCATCTAGTTTTGTTTGTATGTATTTACATGTCTCAAACTCTTTGAATGATAACTCAGGGTTCGAATGTATTTCTCTTCTTATCTTTTGTAGTTTTGGGAACAATTTTTTGGATTGTTCTAGTATTTCTTTTTCTAACAAATTTAAACCTCTATTTCCTTTTCTTCTAATATAATTGCCGGACCAATAAGATGGAACTTAGTCCCTTTTTTTACATCTATCTTTTTGTCTATAATTATTTTTTCACCGCTAGTTGGTATTATACTAACTGGAAATCTCAAATTACTTTCTTCGACTGCAGTTATAGCTGTAGCAACAGCACCTGTACCACAAGCACCTGTCTCTTTTTCAACTCCTCTTTCATAAGTTCGGAGATAAACAGTATTAGACTTTACGTCATAAAAATTAGCATTAGAACCGATTTTACCGAATACTTCGTTAAACCTAACTTCTCTACCAATTCCATTTATATCTAACTTAGAAATATCGAGTAAGTCTAATTTATCAATTCTTATGACTGTATGTTGGCTTCCATTATCGACATAATGAGTACTTACCAATCTACCTTGTAATTTAAGTGTTTGTTCTTTAAATTCTTTTATATTAGGCATTTCTAAATCTATTAGTTCATCTAATATTTGGGCGGAATAAATTGCTCCAGCCATTTCAAATAATACTTTTTCTTGATTGCTTTTTATAATTCCTTTTGATTTAGCGAATCTGACTATAGCTCTACCACCATTTCCGCACATCATACCAGTACTACCATCAGGATTGAAAAAGACACATTTGAAACTGTAATCGGCACTTTGCTCTAAAAGCATTAATCCTTCAGTTTCAAATCTGTTTTTTTTATTCACTGTACACAATATGGGTGCTAATAGCTTCCCTTGTTCTTCAGACAATATATTTGCTGTATTGTCAATAACTGTGAACAAATTCCCAGCACCTGACATATAAGTTACTTTAATCTTCATTAATTACTCGCAATGCTTCTTCGTGTATCTTACCATTAGTTGCTAATATCTCTTTGTCTTCTACTAACGAGTCTTTACCATTGTAGTTGGTACATTTCCCACCAGCTTCATTTACTAATAGAATTCCAGCAGCAACATCCCAACTGTTTAGGTTAACTTCCCAAAAACCTTCGAATCTACCACAAGCTACATAGGCCAAATCTAAAGCCGCCGAGCCGAGTCGTCTAATTGGTATGCCTCTTTTCACAATATTAGTAAAGCTCCTGATAGCATTTTTGGGATCGTTATTAATATCATAAGGAAAACCAGTTACCAATAATGAAGTATTCATTTCTATTTTATTAGAGACAGTTATATATTCTCCATTCATTTTAGCCCCATTGCCTAATTCAGCAGTAAATAACTCATTTAAAATTGGCTGATAAACTGCTCCAGCTATCAAGTTTCCATTTTCTCTAAGAGCAATACTCACACTGAAGATAGGTATATTGTTAGCATAATTTACTGTCCCATCAAGAGGGTCAATTATCCAATCATATTCACTATTATTATTAATACTACCTTCTTCTTCAGATATTATATTATGTGTTGGAAAAGCTTTTTTTATTTCGTCAACTATATACTTTTCACTTTTATAATCGTATTCAGTGACTAGGTTATTTTTTCCAATTTTGTTCTCAATTTGAAACTTACTACCAAACCCACTACGTAGTATATTTCCAGAATTTGTTATTGTATTATTAATAAAATCAGTAAATTTGGTCATGTTTTTATATGTAAATTATAAAAACTAATTCTTTTATTAACAAAATGAAATAAATGAAGTATAAAAAAATATTCTCATTCTTATTTATTCTATTCTTTAATCTTACTCTGCTAAATGCTCAAATTGACGAAGAGGTGGTAACAGGCGGAGCAGAATCAGCACAAGACACATCAAAAGTTAAGCAATTACTTGAAAATTCAAGTATGACTGGTGGACTACTTGATGGTGCTATAGACCCTAAAGAATACATTGTTGGTCCTGGTGATGAATTTATAATCAATATAGTATCTTCAAGAAGTGAGCAAGTTAAAGCTTCGATTCTCCCTGACGGTAGATTGCTTATTAGAAATGTTGGTGTAATTGACTTACAAAATAAGACTTTAGAAGAATCATATAAGCTTATAGAGACAAAAGTTAGAAAAGTATATAATTCTAATGAGATTAGTGTTATACTCTCTAATATCAGAAAATTTAAAGTAACCGTTTCAGGTCAGACATTCACGCAAGCTACTGTTGCTGCTACTTCTACAGAAAGAGTCAATGAAGTTATAAATAAAGTAGGTGGTTTTGATAAAAAATCTTCACTCCGAAATATTAGATTGATTCGAAAAGATTCGATAATTAAAGTTGATTTAATAAAGTTCTTCAACATAGGGGATAAGTCAGTAAATCCTTATGTATCTGGTGGAGATCAAATAATTGTCCCCCCATATAACAATAAATCTACTATTGAAATTAACGGTGAAGTACCTAAGAAAATAGAAGTAGAATTTATAGAAGGTGATAGTCTATCTACTATTATTAAAATGTCTCAAGGTTTCCTTTCATCATCAGATTTATCAAGTGTTGAAATCAGTCGTTTAGAAAAAGATGGAATAAGTGTTGACAAAATATACTTAGATTTATCCTCTTGGCGAGAAAGCTTATATAGCTCTTCTTCCTTACCATATGATATGGAATTACAACCAGGGGATAGAGTTTATATCAAGAAAAAGGAAAATTGGAAAACTCCTAGCTATGTAAAGGTATTAGGTGAGGTAAAATACCCTGGTAAATATACTATAGAAGTAGGGAAGACTAGAATAAGCGATATAATCGAACGAGCAGGTGGATTTGATGATAATGCATATGAATCTGCTTCAATATTAATAAGACAAAAGGAAATGGAAAGGACAGATGCTGAGCTAGAGCGTCTGAAAACTATTGATCGTTCAGAAATGACAAAAAGTGAATTGAAATATTTTGCAGCAAGAATCTCTGAGAAAAAAGGTTTGATGGCAGTAAATTTCAAAAACGCAGTCGAAAACCCTTCAAGTGTAGATAATATCTTATTACAGAATAAAGACTCGATAATCGTACCTGAAAAAATCGATTTTATCAATATACAAGGTAGGGTCAATAATCCTGGAAATGTTCAATACAACAAAGATTTTGACTATTTAGATTATATAGCTCTCGCAGGTGGATTTGGGTACAGAGCTGACGTTGATGAAACATTTGTCACGAAATCTAAAGGTGAGCAGTTTTTAGCAGAAGATTACAACTATAAATTGGAACCAGGTGATACTATATTAGTCCCACCAGAAGAAGAAGTTACATTCTTTGAGATATTTACAACAGCTCTAACTATAGCTGCACAAATAGTAACAGTTGTTGGGGTTATAATAACTTTAGTGAGACTAAAATAATGCAAGACTCAATTACTTTTGAAAATATTATTGATAGACTAAAAAAGAGTAAACTAAAAATTACAATCTCAATTTTTGTTTTAGTTGCTCTTGTTATGGGTTATACTTTTATAATGCCATATACTTACATGGCTAATTCATCTATAATGCCTCCTGAAAAAACATCTGGTGGAAGCTTAAACTCATTTTTACAAAATGTAAGTGGGATGATAGATTTAAGTGGTGGTGGTCAAGTAGATAGTCGCTCTAAGCTTATGAAATCTATACTATCAAGTCGTTCTGTAGCCGAAAAAATATATGATAAACTTGAACTAAATGAAAATATATTATTCAAAGAATATGAGAAGCAAGATGTTATTGGGTTAATTCCTTCCTTATTTGAAGTTGAAGTAGAGAAATCTGGTATTATCATGCTCAGCGGATTTATTCCGACAGGATATTTGCCAAATGATAAAGAAAAGCAAGCAGCGGCTGAGTTGTCTTACAAATTAACTAATGTTGCTATTGATGCACTAAATGAAGTATTAGTTGAAAAAAACAGTTCAACTGCAAAAAATTCAAGAATGTATGTTGAAAATGAGATTAGAAAATATAAAATTCAGTTAGATTCTGTTTCTACCGAACTAGAAACATTTCAGAGTGATAACAAAGTATTAGCTCTCGAAGAACAAACAACGGCTATAGTATCACAGGTAATAGAGTTAAACTCGCTTTTAACCGAAACTAAAACCAAATTGAATTTAGCTAAAATACAATATGCTGAGAATTCACCTCAGATTACAGCATTACAAAGCCAAGTAGATTTCCTGCAAAGACAGTCTAATGAATTACAAGCTGGTAATAATGATGAGTTTTCTATTTCGCTTAATAAGGTTCCTAATCTAACTAGAAAGTATTTGGAGTTATTTAGAGATAAGACTATTTTGATGAATGTACTTACTTATCTTGAGACTCAAAAACATCAAGAAGCAATTCAAGAAGAAAAAGATATACCAGTTGTACAAGTACTTGATACTGCTATTCAACCAAAGAATAAATATTCACCTAGTAGAGGAAAAATATTATTTATTTCTTTATTTATATCCACTGTTATAGTCTTATTATTATTCTTAATTTTATCTTACTTAGATATTAGGAAAGAAATTACTTAATAAGAACTAGAGTTTATTAGCTCTTTGGCACTCTCTAGGCTATTTGATGTTGTATCACTTCCACTAATAAGCTTAGCAATTTCTAGGGTTTTTTCACTTTCATTGAGCTTATAAATCTTTGATATAGTTCTTTCACCAACTATTTCTTTGCGAACAACGAAATTAGTATCTCCTGCAGCTGCAATCTGTGGCGAATGAGTAATTGCTACTATCTGGGTTTTCTCAGAAATTCTTCGCATTTGCTGACCAACTAATTGTGAAACTCTTCCTGAAATACCAGTATCTATCTCGTCGAGTATTAATACAGGACAAATATCAGTGTTAACTTTATTCCCTTTTAATGATAGTAGTATTCTAGATAGTTCTCCACCAGAAGCGAACTCAGATAATCGCTTTAGACCTTCTCCTTTATTCATTGCGGAAAGAAAAACTATACTGTCTACACCTTTATCAAATAACTTATACTTTTTATTATTTATTCTGGCTACTGGCTCATTGTTATCAGTTTCAATATTTTGTATATGAACATCAAAACCTGCATTTGGTATTCCCATATTGCTCAAAGATTCAACTAAGTTAGTGCAGAATGGTGCAACATTTTTCTTTCTTATTATTGAAATTTTCTTTGCAACTTCACCTATATCTTTTTCTAAATCTTCTATTAGAAATTTTTGCTTGTCTATTAAATAATCATAGTCACCTATAAGTGAAAGCTCTTCTTCCATCTTTACTTTTTTTTCTAATATCTCATCTATTGTACCATATTTCTTTTCAAGACCTCTCAATTCAACACTTCTTTTTCTGATATTTTCAGTTTCTATTGGATTATAACTAATACCAGAACTGAAATCTGCTACAACATTTCCTAATTCGTTTATTGAAACCAAAGAACTATTTAATTCTTCTAAGTAAGTTGTAAATTCATTGTTGAATCTTCCCAAATCCTCTAAAAGTTTGATAACTCTTCTCAGCTTACTATAAATAGCATCGTCAGAGCCATTGGTTAATTCAGTTAATTCTTGAGATGATTCTAGTATTTCTTCCGAGTTTTCAATTAGTTGCAATTTCTCATTTATTTCAGCTAATTCACCTTCCTTAGGATTAATTTTGTTGATCTCATTTAATTGATATTCTATAAAATCCTTTCTTTGATTTGATTCGTCTCTGTCTCTAATCATCTTTCTAAGTTTGTTGTACTCACTTATCAGATTTGATTTTTTCTCTTGATAATCCTCGATTAACCCATCAAAGATTATAAAGTCATCATAAAAATCTATATGGCTCTCATCATCTCTTAATACGATACTTTCGTCTTGGGAATGATAGTTAGCTAATCTTTGAGCAAAGGTCTTTATATCATTTATTTGAATAGGAGTATCATTTAAAAATAACCTTGAAGTTCCATTTGACCTGATTTCTTTCCTTATCACAAATTCTTTCTCGAATTCCTCATCTTCAATATTAAACGAGAGACTCTCATCATAGAAAGTACCTTCGATTATACTCTTTTCTTCTCCCTTTCTTATCATATCTTGAGATGCTCTTTTACCCAGTAAAATCCCTATAGCGTCTAGTATTATGGATTTACCAGCACCTGTTTCACCTATAATAATATTAAGTCCAGAGTCGAATTCGACTACCTGTTCTACTATTATAGCAAAGTTTTTTATATATAGTGATTTGAGCATAAAATCAATTTAAGAATAAACTTCAAATTCCTTACAAAATTGAATCAAATTCGGAATGGCTTTCCATCAATACATCTCTTGGTTTAGACCCATTATGAGGACCGACAACTCCTGCGTTTTCTAGCTCATCAACAATCTTACCTGCTCGAGCATAACCGACTTTCAATTTTCTTTGAAGCATTGACACAGAACAGTTTTGAGAATCAATTATCATTCTGCCTGCTTCTTCGAATAAATCATCTCTATCTGAGGCATCATAGTCATTTGCACTTTGTCTATTTTTGAGTATAGTACTAGGAAGTTGGTAAGGCATAGAGTAACCTTTTTGATTAAGTATATGTTCGCATATACGTTCTACTTCATCAGTAGATATAAATGAATTCTGAACTCTAATTGGTTTTGGAGTTCCTGGTGATAAATACAATAAATCACCATTACCTAGTAATGATTCTGATCCACTCATATCTAGTATAGTTCTTGAGTCAATTTTCGATGCTACTAAGTAACCAATTCTAGCTGGAAAATTGGCTTTGATAATACCAGTTATTACATTCACACTTGGTCTTTGTGTTGCCAGAATCAGGTGAATACCCACTGCTCTAGCCATCTGCGCTAGTCTAATAATAGGTGTTTCTATTTCTTTGGAAGCTGTTAACATCAAATCTGCTAACTCATCTATAACACAGACTATATATGGCATAGGTCTGTGTTTCATATTAGTATCGCCGTCGTATTTCCCTTCTTTAACTTTTATATTATAGTCAACAATGTTTCTTTGACCTACATTGGAAAGTATAGTATATCTCTCTTCCATTTCTAAAACTAAAGATTTTAATACAGAAACTGCATCTTCTGGATCTGTTATTATTATATCTTTAACATCTGGAGAGCAAGCCATGTAGTGATTAGATAAAGCTGAGTATTGTGTAAGCTCAACTTTCTTAGGATCAATAATAACGAATTTTAGTTCATCAGGCATTTTCTGATATAGTAAAGATGCAATAATAGTATTTATACCTACTGATTTACCTGAACCTGTAGAGCCTGCTATCAATAAATGTGGCATTTTTGCCAAATCGGCTATGAATGCTTCGCCGTTAATCGTTTTCCCTAAAGCTAGAGGTAAATATTGATTTGAGTCTCTAAATTTTTTTGTGTTAACTACACTTGTAAAAGATACCATAGATGGATTCGAATTGGGAATCTCTATTCCAACTGTTCCTTTACCTGGTATTGGCGCTATTATTCTAATACCTTTAGCTTTTAAAGCCATTGCCAAATCATCAGACAAGTTCTCAATTTTACTGATTTTAATACCTGCAGCTGGAACAAATTCGTACTGTGTTACAACCGGCCCTGGTGTTACGCTTAGGTTTTCTATTGAAATATTAAATGTTTCTAATTTTTCTCTAAGAATCTCAGCATTCATCTTTAATTCGGCTTCAGATACTTCGATTACATCATAATTTTGCTCTAATAAATCTAATCCAGGTGGTACATAGTCTATTTTCTCATCGTGTATATATGTACATATAGGGCTGTCAGGTTCATCATCCAAGTCATGAATTGACACTGGATTTGATGCTCTTGTGAACTCTCCTGTCCCAGTATCTGAATTATCTGTATTATCATCTTCATTCAAGTTGAGTGTTAACTCTGTCGCATCTTTTTTTATACTTTCTTTTTCATTATTCTCATTTATATTGGAATCTTTGGTTAAAGTAACTGATTTTCTAGTATAGTATTCCTCAGTTGGGTTTTCTGTTTCCGCAACTTTTTTTATTAGTAACTCTTCCTTCTCTTGGTTAGTTAGATTTAGAAATTCTGGATCATCTATTGAGATATCATTTTTTTTAGATTTATCTTTTTTGGATTTGTTAGAACTAACATTCTTGTCATCTTCAATTTCTTTATCTTTATTTATAATATTTATAGCAGATCCTTTTATAGATTCTGTCTTTTCTAACATTTTATCTTTTGTACTATCAAATATAGCCAAAGTACCTTCATAAAGTTTTTCAGTGTTAAGTTTGAATCCAAATATGATAAATGTAGCTAGCCCTATTAGGAAAACCAAAAATGAGCCAATCGAGCCTAGTAGATTTGTCATAAGAAATGCTAAATAAAGACCTATTGAACCGGCCCACTCTTTAGGGAATGGAGAAATCCATTCCAATGAAAATATAGTTCCCATTAGTCCACTGAATACCAGAGCACCTAATAGGTAAAATAAAGTATCTCTTAGGTTAGGTTTAGTAATTGTAGCATGTTTTAGCAAATCATAACCCCATCTAAATATAATAAATGGAATGAATATAGCTATAAATCCGAATGTCTTGTTATAAATATAATACGAGATATAAGCCCCTACAATTCCTAACCAATTTTGAACTGATTCTGCTTTTATCTGGGCGATTTCATCTCCAGTTACTAATCCAACTATAGCCGACGATTCCATCTGTATCGTAGATTCATCTTCAAAAGAATATGATATTAGTGCTATAAACAAGAATAATGAAACAATGAATAAAAGAACAGAAAGTATTCTAATCTGTTTTTGATATCCAACGCTATTATCTTTAGCTTTTGACTTGCTTTTGCTACCTTTAAAGAAGGCTGCCATTTTTTCCCCACGAAATTATTTTATCTTTATGCTGCGATTTGCGTATATAGGTACGCAATCAAATTTATTAAAAATTAACGAGAAATCTATATCTTTTCTTTTATCTAGACTGATTAATCTCCTAGCATGTTTACTATTCATTAATTTATGAAGTGTAATTGATATTTCTTTTCGTTCATAAAGTAATTGACTACTTTTTACATCAAGATTTAAATCTAGGCTTTTATCTAGTTTATATATTAACTCTGTAGCAAATAGGTTGTCTTCTTCACTCTCTTTAGTCTTATTACCTGCACAAAGTATTATACACCTAGTTATATTATTAATATTTTGTATTATATAATTACAAACTGCATCGATATTCAGAAAAGCAGCAAATATTATTTCTTTAGAGTCCTTAGCTATATCTATTGCTTTGGTACAATTAGTAGTAGAAAGTGCAATTATTCTGTTTTTTAATGTGTAGTTATCAAATGATAAAGGGGAGTTGTCAAAATCTGCCCCATATATTTTTTTACCATTTCTTTCACAAGCACCTAAAATTTCACTATTTTTGTTCTTGATTTTCAACACTTGTTCTATTTCGACACATGGTATTATCTCTTTTACACCATTACCGAATGCAGTGACAATCGTTGAACTAGCTCTGTAGATATCAATTAATATTACAGTGTCTGTGGATTCAAATTGAAATCCAGAATATTTGTTAGTAACTGTAAATAAATTTAAAGTAGCCATGAGTATTTTTATAATTGCTGGTCCATGTTTAGCAGAATCGAAAGAAATGTTAGACGAAACAGCTTCTGAATTAGTAAAAATAGCTAAAAAGTATGATGTAAAATTATATTTTAAAGCTTCTTATAAGAAAGCTAATAGAACGAGTATTAGTTCATTCACTGGTATAGGTGATGAAAAAGCATTGGGCTATATCGCAGATATAGGTGAAAAATATGGTATAGAAACTATTACTGATTTTCATACTGTTGAGGAAGCTCAACTAGCTTCAAAATATGTTACTTGTTTACAAGTACCAGCATTTTTAGCTCGGCAAACCGATTTACTAGTAGCAGCAGGGGAGACTGGTAAGACTATTAATATTAAAAAAGGGCAGTTTATGTCACCTGTTGATATGGGAAAGGCTGCTGAGAAAGTAGCTTCTACTGGTAATGATAAAATTTGGTTAACCGAAAGAGGTACTTTTTTTGGTTATAATGATTTAGTTGTAGATTTCCGTTCACTTTTGATTATGAAGCAATTTAATTATCCAGTAGTTTATGATGCAACCCATTCACTTCAGCAACCATCTATTGGAGTACAATCAGGTGGATTGCCTCAGTTTATTCCAGCTTTAGCAAAAGCTGCAGTAGCTACAGGAGTAAATGGGATATTCTTCGAAACTCATCCTAATCCCAAATTAGCAAAAAGTGACTCTGCTACTCAACTACCACTCGATCAAGCAGAAAATTTCGTAGCTAATCTTGTCAAAATTCATCAAGCACAACTATAATTAATATGATACTTACGATTATACTTTTTGTTGTTGGATTTGTAATGCTCATAAAAGGAGCTGACTTCCTGGTAGATGGGGCATCTTCAATTGCTAAAAAATTTAATATTTCAGATTTAGTTATTGGACTTACTATAGTTTCATTTGGAACTTCAGCGCCTGAATTAGTAATCAACATATTAGCAAGTTTTAGTGGTAGTTCGGATATAGCTATAGGTAATGTACTTGGGAGTAATATTGCAAATATATTTCTAATACTTGGTATATCTGCTCTTATAAGTAATTTACCGCTTAAGAAAAGTACTATCTTTTCAGAGATACCTTTTACTCTAATTGCAGTATTTCTGGTTGGCTTTTTGGCTAACACTAATTTATTTATCTCTGATACTTCTCTGCAAATATCCCGATATGAAGGACTTGTTTTATTAGTATTTTTCTTGCTCTTTTTGGCTTATATTTACACTTTAGCAAAAGATGACAAAGATATATTTGATGAACTAGAAGGAAGTTTAACATTACCTAAATCATATTTATATGTTGTCTTAGGAATATTGGCAATGTTCTTTGGTGGTAAATGGGTTGTTGATGGTTCTATAGAGTTTGCAAACTTTTACGGTCTTTCAGAATCATTTGTAGGTTTAACTATTATATCTTTAGGTACTTCTTTGCCAGAACTAGCAACTTCTGTAGTTGCAGCTAAGAAAGGAAATTCGGATATAGCTGTTGGAAATATTGTTGGGTCTAATATTTTTAACTTGTTATGGATATTAGGAATCAGTGCTTTTATAAGGGATTTACCCTTTCCTGCAATTAGCAATGTAGATATTGCTGTTACTGGTTTTGCTAGTGTTATTCTAATTTTATCTATGACTATGGGAAAAAAATACTCCATCGCAAAAGCAGATGGAGTAATTTATATAATCATTTATATAGTTTATCTATATTTCATCTTCCTAAGAGGTTAGATTACTTTTTAAGATGTTTCTTCAAAAATCCAAAGAATTCATTTTGCCAAACTATGGCATTTTGTAATCCTAATACCCAGTGATTTTCATCAGGAAATACTAATAATTCAGAATCAAGACCTTTTAGCTGGGCTGCAGTATACGCTTCTAGACTCTGAGTATAAGGCACTCTAAAATCTTTCATCCCAGTTATGACTAACATTGGAGAGTCCCAATTATTTACATATTTATGAGGTGAATGTTCTTCATATATATCTTCATTATCATCATCCCAATAAGGACCACCAAACTCCCAATCTGGGAAAAACAACTCTTCAGTTGCACCATACATTGATGTTAAGTTAAAAACACCACAATGAGATATAAACGCTTTAAATCTTCCTTCGTCATTACCTTGCATCCAAAATACTGTATAACCACCGAAACTAGCTCCTACAGCTGCTACATTATTCTTATCTACGAAGCTTTCTGCTGTTAGATTGTCTGTAGCTGCCAGAATATCTTCCATAGCTTGACCGTTCCAATCTTTGCTTATATCATCATTCCATTTCTGACCGAATCCGGGCATACCTCGTCTATTTGGTGCACATACTATATACCCTTGTGATGCCATTAAGTATAGATTCCATCTGTAACTGAAATAGTTGCTAATAGTACCCTGTGGTCCACCTTGGCAATAAGTTATCATTGGGTATTTTTTATTCTTATCGAAATTAGGTGGGTATAATACCCAAGTTTGAATTTTCTCACCGTCTGTTGCTTCTACCCATCTTTCTTCTATATTTACATCATGAAGCTTGATAAGTAAAAAGTCATTGACTTTAGTTTTTCTAGATATTTTCTTTGTAGTCAAATCAAGAGTATAGTAATCAGTTGGGCTAGTCATACTACTTCTTCCAAAAACTAACATTTTACCATCAGAAGAAATAGCTAATCCCTGATCATCATTCGTCTTGTCATTAGTTATCTGAGTTTGCTTGTTAGTTGCAACATCAAGACTGTATATATGTACTCTACCTTTAGAGCCAGAGTTAAAGTAAATAGTCTTACTATCAGGTGACCATACAACAGCATCTATCCATTGATCAAATTCAGCTAGCATTTCTTTGATTACACCAGTTGCTCTATCATAAAGCATAAGTCTTACTTTGTCTGCTTCGAATCCGTTTCTCTTTTGAGAGTGGAATGCAATCCATTTACCATCAGGTGAATAAACCGGGTCTTTATCGTAACCCATCATTCCCTCAGTGATATTTTTTGTAGATTTGGTTCTGATATCATAAATATAAATGTCTGAGTTAGTGCTACGTGCAGGATTATCTACTTTTTTACTTGTATAAGCTATTTCAGTGCCCTCGGGTGACCAAGCTATTTGTTCACCTCCACCAAATGGCAAAAGAGGACTGTCGTTCTTGTCACCTTCCATTATATCAATAGGTCTTCCACCAGATATAGGCATATAATGAACGTGTGAAGCCTTGTTATCTTCCCAAGTATCCCAATGTCTAGTTGGCAAAGAATTGTATTTCAGAGCATTGAAGCTAGTATATTGTGAATAAGCTTTTTCTAGACTTTCTCTTACTTCTACTTCAGTAGTAAAAAGTATATTGTCACCCTTAGGACTTATACTCATATTAGATACACCATTCGCTACAGCGCTTATAGCTTTAGAATTTTTAGTAGCAAAATCCATCTCATATACTTGAGGTGCTCCCATTTTGTTTGATAAAAAATATATTTTTTTTCCATCATTAGACCATCTTGCATTCGATTCACTTTCCTCAGTATCAGTTAATTGTGTCATCTTTTCAGTAGTCAAATCAACTATGTACAAGTCATTTACAGATGTATTTGTTTTTAGGTTTGGTGTTTTCAAGCTAAAGAGAAGTGTCTTATTATCAGGTGATAACTGCATATCACTTAGTCTTTTCATTGATAATAATTCCTCAGGGCTGAAAGCGTGTCTATCTTTGTCGGCAAGCTTTACTAACCCATCTTGAGATTGTGCACAACCAGGCGTAAGAAGAATTAGTAATAGTAGTATATATTTCATAATCTTTTTATTAGTTAGTTAAACATTAACCACAAATATAGATAAATTTAAACTAATATTTTTTTCATAGTTTTGTGAATAAAAATATTATAAATTAACTCCAAAATATCTAGCTACTTACAAACAAAATTCAAAAAAAATCAAAAAATATTTTGTCAGTTCGGAAATATCTCCTAATTTTGTGTTCTAAAAAAAAGCAGGAGTAGCTCAGCTGGTAGAGCACAACCTTGCCAAGGTTGGGGTCGCGAGTTCGAATCTCGTCTCTTGCTCTACGACGAAAGTCGTAACTTCCTTTTTATGCTGCATGCCTTGCTGACAATTCCCCCCGTTAGTAAGGCATCTTTATTTTTAGACTCCAATTTCTTTCCTATCTTTGGTACTTTATAATTTAGTTCTTGAAATCAATATTTATGGTATCCGAATACTTACTTTGAGTGATTATAAGATATTAAAAAAGAATTAACTCCAAACGGAGTTGAGTGGACTTTCCCAAATTTGTGAACTGTAATTTATTCAAAAAGTCATATTTTCACCACAAATCTTTCAACTACTGTAACTTTTTACTCGTTTATGAGTTTATAGAGAAAAGTAAATGTCAAATAAACAACCAATGCCTATTATTATTAGTACCTTTTTAAAATAAATTAAGTCAAAAAACTTTTGTAAATTATACATTGTGTAATTTGGGTATTAATATGAATCTTTTACGAAAATCACTTTTAACTCTTGTATCTATTATAATTGCTAGTTATTTCACTTTTGCAAAAACTGAAATAATCAGCTCTACCGCTTATTCTTTAACTATAGTATATACTCCCGAGCTAATATCAACAAATATTGTTAATATTAATGGGAGCGAATATACCCAACCTGTTTTTGAAGATGCCGGAAATATTATTGAAAAAATTGGATACCCTCAACTGATTGCAACTAAAAAATCTATTGTTGTTCCTTCTCCAACTGGGTATAAAATTCAGAATATTGAAGTTGGACCTCTAAGGTCTATTAACGGTACAATAGCACCAGTTCATATACTTGGTAGGGAAGATGAATCAACTGTAGATAGAAGAGCCTATTTGAATAGATCAATCGAAGAATGGGCTAATATAGAGTATAATGGTATAAGTAGAGATAAATACACTGCAAATCTTAATATAATAAATGCTAAATATAATCCTTTTTCAAAAACGATAGAAGTACCAGAGTATATAAAGATTACTGTGAAGTTTGATAATGTAGTAAAAACAAATAGAAGAAAACAAGACAAATCTATATTGAACAATAGTTTTCTTAATTCAAATGTAGCTAATAATTGGACTGTTTCAGACGAACAACTAATTTTTAGAAATGATATAGAGAAACAAACTAAAACTAATAAAATACAATCAGAAGAAGTTCTAAGTTCTGGTTCGTGGTTCAAGATAAGAATTTCCGAGACTGGAGTTTATGAATTAACTGCAGAGTATTTGAAAGACTTTGGTATTAATATACCAATGAATGAAATTAATACTATAAAAATATTTGGTAACGGTGGTCAAGAACTCCCAGAGAATGTTGATTTTGCGGCCTTGAACCAAATGAATCAACAAAATATTATAGTAAAGAAAAATAGTGATGGTTCTTTAAAATCAATAGTATTCTTTGGGGGTGGTGCAAATGGCTTCGAATATACTAAGAAAAGTGACCTATACTCGGGGTTCAAAGTAATACATTATATAAACCACTTTAGTAAGAATAACAATTATTTACTCACATGGGGTGGAACCGATGGTAAAAGAGCAATCCCAGCTATTGCACCCGAAGGTGAGATAGTAAACAATTTGAATATATTCACTCGAAGACAATTTTTTGAAGAAGAATTAATAAGTGCATATCATGGCGGTGCTGGAAAGCAATTCTTTGGTAGAACTTATTTCTCGGACTCATTTGATCAAGAATTAATAAATCTGGCAGATGAAGGAAATATAAATTACAGATTCTCTCTAGCACACGCAGGTGCCAAAGATTATAGTGGACAGTTTTCAGTCAAAGATAATGGTAAACTATTGGTTGATAATTTGAATTTGCAATCAACAAATTCCGAAGCGTATAGAAATCTATTTGAGTTTACTATTCCTGTAAGTGAAGTTACAAACAAGAAAAAGGTAAGTTTAAAATTAGATTATACTAACTCTGGTCATCCAAATGCTAACGGGATTTTCGATTATTTAGAAATTCATTACCCAAGTAAAACTATTGCTAATAATGGTGAAGCATATATTTTCACAGATCCATTATTATCTGGTTTAACAAAATACAACTTCACTGGGTTTACAGGTGAAGTCTATGCATTTGATATTTCTGATATTGGCAATCCAATACAGCTTGAGTCTAAGTCTCAAGGGAAATTTGACTTAATAACTGATTTAACTGCAAATCAACCAAAAAGATTCTTTTTGAGTTCCAATCTAAAAAAGCCAGTTAGCTTAGAAAAAGTAGATATAAAAGGTCTTCGTAACACAAAATTCAATAATGATGTAATACTAATAACACATTCGAAGTTGAAAGAATCAGCTAAGAAATTCAAAGAGTACAGAGAGTCTCAAGGTAATCTAACAGTTGGTATTTTCGAAGTAAATGATATTTACAACGAGTATAATGCTGGTACAATGGATATAACTGCAATTAGAGATTTTATTGCTCAAGCTATGATGAACTGGGATGTAAAACCATCTTATGTAGTTCTATGGGGAGACGGTCACTATGATTATAGAGAGATTCTAACAACCCAGTCGAATTTTGTACCACCTCACCTAAGTGAAGATGAATATAATGACTTTGATGCTGTTAAATCTATTTGCACAGATGATTTTTATGCTCGAGTAGTTGGAAACGACAAAGCATTAGATCTAGCAATTGGTAGATTAACTATCAATTCGGAGCAGGAAGGTAACAGAATAGTTGAAAAAATAAAGCATTATGAGAATAACTCTAGTAAAGATAACTGGAGAAATAAAATCACTATGGTTGCAGATGATGGATTTAGTGGTACTGAAAGTACTAAAGGTGATGGTAGTTTATTCGTAGATCAATCTGAGGATTTTTCTTCAAATAGAGTTCCAAGTTTTATGGAACAAAGAAAAATATATTCGGTTGAGTACGAATCTCAATATACTGCTGGTGGTATACGTAAACCTACAGCCAATGCAGCAATTCTAAAATCAGTAAATGAAGAAGGTGCGCTCCTATTAAATTGGTACGGTCATGGTAACCCGCAAGTTTGGTCTCACGAAGGTATATTAGATAGAGATGTATCTATCAGACAAATGGTAAATTATGATAAACTATTTTTCTTAACTGCTGCAACATGTGATTTTGCAAAATATGATAACTACGAATCACAGTCTGGGGCAGAGCTGATGCTCCTAAATGAATATGGTGGTGCGATAGGGGTATTCGGTTCTTCTAGGGTAGTTTATGCGTCACAAAACCACTATCTAAATAGAGCACTATATAGTAATTTATTTACTAGAAATGCAGATGGCAAATATCCTACTCTCGGTGAGGTTATTTATAATTTGAAACAAACTTTCAATAGTGATAATGATGAGAAGTATTTTCTACTGGCTGACCCAACTCTAAGACTTCTAATACCTCATTATGATGTAGTTTTTGAAAGTATAGATGGTACAAATATCAATGATACTAATTCAATTTCCGTAAAAGGCCTTCAAACTGTTAAAGTAAAAGGTTACGTTGCTATCCCATCTACCAACTTAGATGTAGCCAGTGATTTCAACGGACAAATAAAACTTAAAGTTATGGATGGTAATCAAGAGATAGAAATCACAGATAACAGAAACAGACTATATCAATTCCAAAAACAAGGTGGTACACTTTCAAATGCTAATTTTGCTGTCATAAACGGTAAATTTGAAGCAGAGTTTATACTTCCGAAAGATATTAGCTTTAGTGAAAATATGGGGAAAGTATTTAGTTTTGCTTACTCTACTGATGATAAATTTGCCACAGGAAGCTATAATAGATTAAAAATTGATGGATTATCAACTACTAGTATTTCTGATACCAAAGGACCAGATATCAAAATTATGCTGGATTCACGCAAGTTCAAAGCGGGTGACATAGTGAGAAGTGAACCACTTTTGATTGTTGACCTAAGCGATGAATCAGGTATAAACTCTACAGGAATAGGTGTAGGGCACAAAATCGAAGCGTGGATTGATAATAGTGAACAATCAATTGATCTGACAGCCGAATATGAAACTTCATTTGATGATTATAAAAAGGGTACTGCAACTAAAAATCTTTTAGGTTTAGAACCAGGTGCGCATTTCGTCAAATTAAGGGCTTGGGATATTTATAATAATTATTCTATTTCAGAAACATATTTTAATATTGGGCAAAATGGTGAAGTAGTTTTAAACGATGTACTCGCTTATCCTACACCTTTCGAAAATAATACAAATATTAGATTTAAACATAATCTGAACCCTCCGGTTGATGTAACTTTAGATATATATGACTCTAAAGGCACTAAGGTTAACACTATAGTGAAAAAAATACTTACTGCTTATGAAGGAGAAATAGATTGGGAAGGGGTTGATACCTATGGAAGCCCTGTAAGTATAGGGACTTACTACTTTAGATTAAAACTTGATAACTTAATTGCAAAACAAACGTTCTTAGAAGGGCGTACTATAAAGATTAAATAATAAACTTTAGACTTTAATTAATTTTTTTTTAAATTTGAAACTTAGAAATTCTTAATGGAGGATATTCCTTTGATAACTTCGAAAATGATGAAGACAATACTTTTAATAGCAATTACATTACTAATTGGTAATTATAACACCAAAGCTCAATCTGGTGGCTCTGCAGTACAGAGTTCAGCAGTACCTTTTCTTATGATATCACCTGATGCTCGAGCGAGCGGAATGGGTGAAGTAGGAACGGCTATAGCAGATGATGTAAACGCTATCTATTGGAATCCTGGTGGATTAGCCTTCCTTGATTATTTCGATTACGGATATACATTCGACGATGAAGGAACTAGAACACCTTTTAGACAAGTAGCTTTAGCATTCTCGCCTTGGTTACCTCAGTTCAATGCTGATTTGTATTATAGCTACGGTACTATTGCACAACACTTTGATGAAATTGACGGTACTGTTGCATTCAACTTCATATTTATGAACCTAGGTGAATTCAAAAGAACATTGGAAAATTCACAAGAAGCTGGTACATTTACATCAAATGAGTTCTCATTTGGCTTTTCTTATGGAACTATTATCGCTCCCGATCTTGGTTTCGGTTTCCAACTACGATATATACAATCAAACTTAACTCCTACTGGACAAGGTTCTGGTGCTCAATCAGGTACTGGTGTCAGTGGTGGATTCGATGTTGGGCTACTTTGGAAGCCATCTGACTTGCAAGTATTAGGTGCTGATTTCGAAGATAGATTAGCTTTGGGTATGAATTTGCAGAATGTTGGTCCTAAGATGACTTACATCAACGAAGCAGATCCACTACCGACTAATCTAAGATTAGGTATCGCTTATGATGTAGTAAAAGATGAGTTTAATAAACTAACTTTCGCTTTCGACTATACTAAACTACTAGTAAATAGAGACAGAAACGGTTCTGACCCTATTCCACTATCATTCGTATCTTCTTGGGAGAACAATGCTATGGAATTCGCTGGTGGTGTTGAATATTGGTACGAAGACGTAGTTGCATTGCGTGCTGGTTACTTTACTGAACCAGACAATGCTGGTGCTCGTAAATTCTGGAACTTCGGTGCTGGTGTTAGATATGATATATTCAGACTGGATTTCAGTTTTATCAACACTATAGAAGAAAACCACCCTCTAGCAAACACACTTAGATTCTCGTTACTTGCTGATTGGGAATAAAACCTAAGTCTTAAAATTAGAAAAAAAATTAAGAAAGCTGTTCATTTTATATGAACAGCTTTTTTTTGTATTCCTGTCATCGCGAGGACTGTAAGGACGTGGCGATCTCAATTATTCTGAATCACAGTTTATTTGGATTATAGGATTTCACAGATTCTTATCTATTAGAATTTGAATTTACAGGATTAATGGATTTGCAGAATGGGTTGGAGTAGAGCTTGTAGAGACGTAATGCTTTCGTCTCAAATCCCCTTGTACACCTTGTAATCACGTCACTTGAGAGCGAAGTAAAGAGAGTCTTGAAAATACTTTCAATCAATGAAGACAAAGAATATTCCCTTTCACAATTCCCCAATTATTCTAAAATGTTACTCGTCCCATATCCCTCTAACTCAAGTAGTAACATTTAGATACGACTGTTGAAAAAAATCATTTGTTTTAAAAATATTTCTTGCATTTTATTTATTTTCATATTATTTTAGACACAAATGAAATAAATCAATATTTGTAAAGCATTTTAATAAATGAATTACAAATGAATCCATCAACAAAGCACCACTCAACGGGAGGCTAAAAAGTGGTTTCCAAATTCTAATAGCTATAAAAAAAAGTCAGAAAAAACGAAAGTCGTTTTCCCTGACCTGAAGTTGTCAAAAAGTTTAGTGGATAATCCATTTGACAGCTACAAATATAAGAATAATTAATCTTTAATTAATATTTGGAGTTAAAAAAAATATGAAAAACTATTCAAACATTTTACTTTCTCTTGGAGTAACTTTATTCTTGCTAACGGTAGGAATTAAGAGTGAAGTAGAGGCACAATGCTCTTCTCCATGGCAAACAACTTCTGAAATTGTTACTGTTGGAAGTTGTACTTATTTAGTTGACTTGTGTATTTTATGCCAATTCTCATATCCAGGTAAGATAAAAGTAAATTCGTTCAGAAATATTAGTGGATGTACAGATACATTGGACTACGGTGAAATTACGCAACAAATTTTCACACAACTATCAAATCCGACATCAATATGGTTAAATTTCTGTCAAGACACGTTTCCTCCTTGTAAGAATACTCCAAGAAAAGTATATGAATTTGAAACACCCATTTGTTGGAAATTAGTTTTAGATAATATAAATGGTACAGATTCAACATGGTTAGCATTACCTTGTGATTATGATGCCTATTGTTATGAAGAACATAAATATTGTAAAGATAAATATGGTGTGATACATCATACAAATGGAAGTTTTTTTGGTTATAATTTTCCACCAGAGTGTAAATTAGAAGGACATGAAATAATAAAACCAATATTTTTGCATGAAGAATCAGAATGTTATATTATGCACACTATTTGTAATCCATAAAATCAAGAATTATTATGAAAATATATTTATATATAATAACATTTCTGATACCTTTAATCACATTCAGTGATATTTTGGAAAAGGTAGAAGGTATTAATGAATATTCCTACGTCAATAAAATATTTTCTATGAATAATCATGTTTATATAAATGAGTTATCTGGTTTTGAGAATATCTATAAATTCAGAAATAATTCATGGGAAAAATTAGATACAGGTTTTTTTAAAGATAAAGGTACTTTATTACATATCAACCAAAAAGGTGATATAATATTTGCTTCTATTGGTAGAAAACTTTATTTATCTTATGATTCAGGTGAATCATGGAGAAAATATGATACACTTTTTGGGCAAATAAGCTATTCTTCAGTTGCTATTGTGGACTCAACAATTTTCCTACAAGCTAATGAATTTTTTTCTCTATACAAACTTGAGAAAGGAGTAGATACACTTGAGAAAATCTATTTAGATGATTCTAAAATGGATTCTATATTTGCAGATATTATCATTTCTTCTGGTAACTATATTTTTTCTACAGATAAGAGGAAGCATTTTGACGGTGAAAGTAAAGAAGGTTCATTTTATATTTCTAAGGATAAAGGTAAAACTTGGAACATTTCAAAGTCAATGAAAAAACAAATAGTTAATCTTCATTTACATAATAATACTTTGTTAGCATTCACATCTGAATTTGAATTATATCGCTCTACAGATATAGGTGAGACTTGGACTCTTATTCCAAATTTCGAAATGTCTGTCAATAAAATGGTATCATTTAATAATAAAATATTCAGTTGTGGAAGTAGTATAACTACTTCTACAAACAATGGGTTGACATGGGAAGAATTAAAAACTGAAGGTTTGGATGTTTCTGGAGTTAAAGATTTATTAATTAATAATGATACCCTATTTTTGCATTCAAAGGATAATATAATTTATTATTCAACTAATGAAGGAAAGAACTGGTTTAGAAATTCACCACTAACAGATGAAGTGAGACAATATCATATAACCAAAGATAAAGATACATTATTCTCAACTGGCAGCTATGGTATGTATTATTCTGTTGATAAAGGACAATCCTGGGATTTTTATAGTAATAGTTTTTATTTTATTGGAACTCGCAAAATTAGAATTTATAAAAGTGAAAGTACGATTGTTGCTTTAAATGACTATAGAAATGCCTTTTATATATCAACTGATAATGGAATTACATGGAATTATAACAATTTAGGCTATATCGATAATAATTCATGGATCGATGAATTTTTGATAATGGGAAATAGATTTCTACTTTTTAGTAAAAAATATGGTACTCATTATTCGGAAGACTTTGGTAAAACATGGATAAAATATACTGTTGATGAAATCTTTAAGGAGGATGTTTCAAATTTTTTTCCAATCAGATTAGATGAAAATAATATAACTATTATCTCAAATAAAAGGCAAATAAAAAGTAGTGACAATGGTTTAACATGGAGTTTCGTGGAGCATTCAGAAAACAGTTTAATAAAATATATCAACTATGTTGATAATATATTATATGGATTGGGTTCAGATAATAAAATATGTAAATCAACCGATATGGGAATTAACTGGATAAATGTTGACTTAGAAATCAGCAAAAATGAATCTATAGTTCATTTTTTAGTGTATAGTGACTATTACATATATTTTTCACTTAACAAAATATTTGTATCAAATAAAGAAAAAACAGGTTGGAATTCCTTTCAAGTTAATGATACTACGCCTTATGGAAATAAATTCTATTTTAATAGTGGATTTATTGAAGAAGATTATTTACTTGCTGGTTCTTATTATGGAATATGGCGAGCCAAATTATCCGATCTCGGAATAGAAGTCAAATCTTCTGTTGATTCAGAAATAAATAAAAATTATCTTTACACATATCCGCCTTACCCTAACCCAGCCAAGTCTGAAGTAAAAGTACATTTTTATTGGGATATTAATTTACCTATGACGACTGATGACATTAGTATATACGATATAACTGGTAAGAAAATAGATGCTTTTGATAAGATTAGTTTGGATAAACAAGATAGCTACTATGGCAATCTAATTTGGGACTGTACCACTGCCCAGCCAGGTACATACTTAATAAATATAAAACACGGTACTGAAAATATAACAGTGAAAGTGGTGGTGGAGTGATTTTCACCTAAATACGAAATAAAAAAAGCTCCCTCGGGAGCTTTATTATTTTCTATATCCCCAACTATTCTTAAACGTTACTCGCCACATATCCCTCTAACTCTATAAGTAACATTTTGATACGGCTGTTGAAATATTTTACAATTTTTGAAAATATAAATAGTATGATATATTATTTTTCTCTAATTTAATCCAAGTTTCAACTAATTAGTATTTGATAATCATTTTTAAGATGATTTACAAACGAATTTGCAAGTAAAAACACTATATTATGTAGGAGGTAAAGGATAGTGAATAGAGAATTATAGCTTTAAAAAAAAGTCAGAAAAAACGAAAGTCGTTTTCCCTGACCTTTAGTTGTCAAACTAATTCCGACAGAACACATTTGACAACTGCAAATATAAGAATAATTAATCAATAATTAATATTTGGAGTTAAAAAAATATGAAAAACTATTCAAACATTTTACTTTCTCTTGGAGTAACTTTATTCTTGCTAACGGTTGGGATTAAGGATGAAGTAGATGCACAACCTACTTGCAATTCACCTTGGACAACTATGACAGAAATTGTAACAGTTGGGGGATGTAATTATCTAGTTGAAATATGTATCCTGTGCCAATTTTCCTATCCAGGACAAGTAAAAGTACTCAAATTTAGGAATGCAGGGCCATGTTCTAATATTTTAACAGAACAACAAATAATTGAAGGTGTTGAAAATCAATTAATGTCACCATACAGTTTATGGTTAAATTTATGTAAAGGCACATTACCCCCTTGTAAAAATGCACCACCTTATGTAGTAAAATTAGAAATGCCAATATGTTGGAAAATAAAACTCGATTATCAAGATCTTCAAGATACAACTAATAACGTCTATTTATCATATCCTTGTGATGATGATGCATATTGTCAGCAAGAATATTTATATTGTAGAGACAAATATGGAAATAAAATAGTTAGAAAAGGTTGATATTTTGGTTATAATTTTCCATATAATTGTACTTTAGAATCATATCAAATTACCAGACCTACAGTTTTAAACGATGAATCAGATTGTTTCATACTACGTACACCTTGTAACCAATAAATATAAAGACATATAATGCTGAAACTTATTCTTATATTAATATTAGTCACATCCATTACTTCTTTTTCTAATATCTGGACTAAAGCAGATGGACCTTATAGATATGTTCTACTTAATAAAATATTTACTTTTAATGAAGTGACTTATATTTCTGAAATTTCTACTTTTGATTATGCATATAAACGTAATAAAGATGGATGGAGCAAATTAGACACAGGGTTTTTCGCTGACAAAGGTATAGTCTTTTATTTTGACCAGAAAGATGATATAATTTTTAGTTCAATTGGAAGAAAAATGTATTTGTCTTATGATGCTGGTAAAAATTGGAAAAAATTTGATACATTAGATGCTAATATTCGATATAATACAGTTGTAATCGTGGACTCTACAATCTTTTTACAGGCAAATGAATTTGCATGTCTTCACAAACTAGAAAAAGGATCAGATACTTTGGAAAAAGTTTATCTTTCAGATAGTAAAGTTGATTCTTTATATGCAGATAAAATTATATCATATGGGGATTATATTTTTGCAGCAGACAGGAGGGATCATTTTGATGGTGAAAGTAAATTAGGCAAGTTCTATATTTCAAAGGATAAAGGAAAAACTTGGAAATTATCTGAAAATATGAAAGAGCAAATAAATAATTTGCTTTACCACAATAACACCCTGCTTGCCTTTACTGATGAAAATAAACTATTTAAATCGAAAGACTATGGTGAGAATTGGACAAATGATACAAGTATTAACTTTGACGTTACAAAAGCAATTTCGTATAAAAACAAGATATTTGCTTGTGGTAGTCAAATCAATATTTCAACCGATAATGGAGTTACATGGGAAGTCAGTAAAAATAATGGTTTGGATGAACAAAGTTGTAAAGATATTCTTGTTAATAAAGATACATTATATTATATAACGAAATACGGATCTATTGCTTTTTACTCAACTGATGGTGGTAACCAATGGATAAGGAGTTCACCATTAACAGATGATTTTGCACACAGATCAATAATAGAAGTAAGAGACACTTTATTTTCTACAGGTGGTTTAACAATTAATTACTCGACAGACAATGGTAAATCTTGGAAAATGTATAGTGATAGTTTATATTATAAATATACATTTTTAAACGAAATTACAATAAGGGATAGTATCTTTGTTGCGGTGAATGATAGGTTCACACAATTCTTTATTTCTACTGATTATGGAAAATCATGGAGAGGAGAGAACTTGGGTATAATCAGTTCACAAGGTTGGATAGGTGATATAATAATTATGGGTAATAGAATTTTATTAACCAGTGGTTTATACGGCAATTATATTTCAGAAGATGCCGGTTTAACTTGGGATTATTTTGAAAACGAAATATTTGATAGAGACCTTAATATTTTTAAATATTTTAGATTAAGCGAAACTGAAATAATTCTGTATAGTAAAGAAGGCTTATACAAAACTTTTGATAATGGAATAACTTGGGAATTCGAGAATTCAGGAAGTGAAGTGGTAAGAGTTCATGATAATTCATATAGAGAAGGGAATAATATATATACAATGGACTTTAAAACACATGAATTAATTAAATCCACCGATCTTGGAAGGACTTGGACAAACTTAAAGTTAAATATAGAACCTGACCTTTATTGGCTTCATATAATTCCATATCATGGATATTTGATATTATTGACAACTACTGATTTGTTTGTAACTAATAATGATGGAAAAGACTGGACAAAATTTGAGGTAGATTTATTAATGCCAAATGGTAAAGATTTATATTTTTATAGAGGGATTATATCCGACGAGTATCTGGTTTTATCTTCTGAATCTGGAATGTGGCGAACAAAACTTTCTGACCTTGGTATAGAAGTAAAATCATCATTAGAATCAGAAATTGAAAGCAATTATCTTTACACTTATCCACCATACCCGAATCCTGCGAAGTCAGAGGTTAAGGTGCTATTTTATTGGGATATCAACTTACCAATGACTACAGATGATATTAGTATTTATGACATTACTGGTAAAAAAATAGATGCTGCTGGTAAACTTAGCTTAGTTAAGCAAGAGAGTCATTATGGCAATCTAATTTGGGATTGCTCATCAGCTCAGCCTGGTATATACTTAATAAATATAAAACACGGTACTGAAAATATAACAGTTAAAGTGGTTGTTGAGTAAGAAATAAAATTGAATAACATTAAAAAAGCTCCCTCGGGAGCTTTTCTCTTTCTACATCCCCAACTCCAAGACAATAGGGCAGTGGTCTGAGCCGAGTTGAAACGGTTGATGATATGAGTTCTTCACTTGCATTAGCAAATCATTACTAACGAAGTGATAGTCTATTCTCCATCCAACATTTCTTTCTCTAGCTCTTCCACGTGGAGACCACCAAGTGTAGTTGTCACCTTCTTTGTTGAATAAACGGAATGAATCCGAATATCCCATGGCAAATATCTCGTCTAGCTTTACTCGCTCTTCGGGCAGAAAACCAGAAGTTTGTTCATTTTCTTTAGGTCGTGCTAGGTCTATTTCGGTATGCGCAGTATTATAATCACCACTTACTATTACTTTTCTCCCTTCTTTTCTTCTTTCATTTGCTTTGGCGAATAGTGCATCATAGAAATCTAGTTTGTATTGCACTCGTTCGGGTCCTTGTTGCCCATTAGGGAAATATACATTGAAGTAAGATATACCATCTATTCCTATTTCTATCACTCTACCTTCATTATCGAATTGCTCAACTCCTATACTATCATTGATATACTCTGGCTCTTTTTTACTGAATATACCGACCCCACTGTATCCTTTTTTTATCTTACAAGCTGAGAAATATGAATTATACCCTTCTGGAGCAAGCAGATGTTCTTTTATCTGTTCTTTTTCAGATTTAGTTTCTTGCATTAATAATAGGTCTGGATTTTCTTTTTCTACATAGTTGAATAAATCATTTATTTGTACTTTCTCACCATATCTTAATTTAGGGTTTTGTCCTGATATTGATCTATAACCGTTTATATTCCAAGATACTATTTTCATTTATTTTCCTTTATTTTATTATATCTTTATCATCATCTTCAGAGATAATACCGAGCTTTTTGGCTCTTTTTTCCCAATTTTTTCTAGCAAATTGTTGCAAATCTTCAGTAGAGTCATATTCATCCATTATCTCAACACCAAGTAGAGTCTCTATTATATCTTCCATAGTCAATATACCAGAGAATCCTTTGTATTCATCATATACAGCGGCTATATGCTCGTTGTTATGTATAAATTGCTCATAAGCAGTAGGTAATGTATCATCTATAGAGATAAACCTAATAGGGCGTTTGAATTTGACTAGTTTGCTTCTACCTTGCTTTGCTATTATATCATTAATCAAATCTTCTTTTATTACATATCCTGTTATATTTTCTACTGATTCATTATATAGTGGGATACGTGTAAAATGTCTGAATTTTAAATTTTTGAAAAACTCAGATGCTGTTGTATTTTCATCTTCAGAAACAACTACAGTTCTAGGAGTCATTATATCATGGACAGTTATCTCGTCAAAACGAAGCAAATTTTGTATTATCTGAGATTCTTCTCGATCTAATACACCTTCCGTTTCACCTAACATAGTCATCATGTGTATGTCATAACGACTGATTTCGCTCCCTTCTTTTTTTACTTTGAACCTCTTAGTTATAAAAGGTGCTAATACTACGAATGGGTAAAGTATCCAGATCATTCCTTGCAATGCATAAGCTATAAATGGTGCAAATTGTTTCCAATAAGCGGCACCGATGGTTTTTGGAATTATCTCTGAGATTATAAGTATAATAAGTGTCAAAGCTATTGAAATAGCAGTCAAGTATTCAGTACCCCATATATTCTGAGCCTGAGCTCCTACACCAGCTGCACCAAAAGTATTGGCAAAGGTGTTAAGTGTCAGTATTGCAGTAAGTGGTTTGTCCACTTCATCTTTGAAACGCTTTAATTTTAGAGCATAAGGACGGTTTTCCATCACTTCTGCACTGATAAAGCTATGAGTCGTACTTAATAAAGCAGCTTCCAAAAAAGAACAAAGGAAGGAAAAAAATACAGCGACAAATAAGTAAATTAATAAGAGTTCCATATATTTAGGATTAGTGGTATTTATTTTTTTGAAATATAATCAATACGATTAGATGAACAAACCTATTTCTAATGATTTACCTTTACAATTTATAAAAGGGATTGGGCCGAAACGAGCACAAGCCTTAGCGAAAGAGAATATTTATCAACCGTTAGACTTGATAAATTATTTTCCACGTGATTATATTAATCGCGATTCTTCATTTACTCTATCTTCTCTTAGCAAAAAGTTATTTTTTAGTTCAAATAATATTTTTGATTACGAAGAAGATTTCAAAAACGTCGAATACTCTTTTATAGTTGATGTTGTCGATAAATCTTTACAAAATTTTAGAAATAGGCGTAAATTGTTTACACTTTCGGTTACAGATGATAGTGGAGGTAAAGCAAAGATTAATTTTTGGGCTAACGTTCATTTTTTTGAAAATACTTACAAAATTGGCGACAAGCTACTTATAAGCGGTAAGCCTGATAAATCAAAGTTTGGCATCTCGTTTACTCATCCTGAAATAGATAAGATCGATATAGATGAATTGAAAGAATTTAAAGAAGAGGGAATATTACCACTATACAAATTACCTACCTCGTTTATAAAAGTAGGAATAAGAAACCGTGCATTAAGAGATATGATTCGTCATTGCTTAGATCAATATCTAAGTAGCGTAAGTGAGACACTTGATAAAGAAATATTAGAAAAATTAGAAGTTCCTGATATACAAACTGCCACTGAAAATTTACATTTCCCGGTTAGTACAAGTTTATTAAAATTATCTCAAAAACGTTTTAAGTTCGAGGAAATGCTCTTTTATCAGTTGACGATTCTTTCTCAGCAGGATAAATATGTAAAAACTGAAAAAGCTGTCCCAATGGGAAAATCCTTAAAGTTAGCGAAGGATACACTTAAAAGCTTTCCTTTCGAACTAACTATTGATCAAAAAAATGCTTTGAATTTGATTTGGAAGAAATTAAATTCAACTACACCGATGAATGTCTTGCTACAAGGTGATGTTGGCTCAGGTAAGACTATTGTTGCAATTGTTTCTATGATGATGGCAGTAGAGAGTGGTCATCAGACATTACTTATGGCTCCGACAGAGATTTTAGCAAAGCAGCACTATCAGACTTTACAGAGCATACTACCAGATTCAATTAGAACCGAATTACTAGTTGGGGGACTCTCAGCTAAAGATAAAAAAGAGACATTAGGTAAAATAGAATCTGGACTTACAAATATAATTATTGGGACTCATGCTCTTTTCCAAGATAAAGTTGAGTACAATAACCTAGGTTATGTTGTAATAGATGAGCAACATAGGTTTGGAGTCGATCAACGCTCATTATTAAAAGAGCTAGGTAAAAAATCAGGAGATGAAAGCACAGTACCACATATGTTACTTATGACAGCTACTCCTATTCCTAGAACATTGGCAATGACTAAATATACAGATTTACAGATTGTTTCTATCAAATCTAAGCCAAAAGATAGAAAAGAAATAATCACTAAGGTTAGATTCGAAAGCGACTTACCCAAGATATATGAGTTTATTAACTCTCAAGTAAATGAGGGGAGACAAGCATATATAGTTTATCCTCTTGTGGAAGAATCTGATAAACTTGAGCTAAAGTCAGCAGTAGAACACTATGAACTTTTAAGTAAGCAGATATTTCCTCAATTGAAGTGCGGATTACTGCATGGGCAAATGCATTGGAAAGAGAAAGATGAAGTAATGAAAGATTTCTCTGATAAGAAGTATGATATACTCATATCCACTACTGTTATTGAAGTTGGAATAGATGTACCTAACACAACTGTTATGCTCATAGAAAATGCGGAAAGATTTGGATTATCTCAATTACACCAATTACGTGGCCGTGTAGGTAGGGGAGAATACCAATCGTATTGTATACTAGTTGCTTCACAAAAGTACAAACAATTGTTTGTGAAGAATTTAACAGATATACCAACAGTTAAAAGACTTAGCGCGTTGGAGAAAACTAGTGATGGGTTCGAATTATCAGAAATAGATTTGGAACTTCGTGGGCCTGGAGATTTTCTTGGGACTAAACAATCAGGTATGCCTGAATTTAAGTTTATTGACTTAGTCAACGATAAGGATATCATAAACGATGCTAAACGCGTTGCCGAAGATATTATAGACTCTGGTTTAAACAACTATCCAAAAACTGCTAGAACTTACTCTATTCACGAAAAAAAGGGTAATTATATTACTGTTGGTTAGTATTTTTATCCAACATTTCCATAGTTAAGCCATGTGGCTTTGTTCTACCATTGCTATCTACGTTCACAAATACAATCTTATCAATTGTTACAATCACCGTCTGTGTATCTTTAACTCTGACTAAGCATTTTAATGTAATTGAGGTTCGTCCTAAAGAAATCAATTCACATCCTATTTCAATTATATCACCTCTGAAAGCAGGATTTACAAATTCGATTTCTGACATATATTTGGTAACAACGTGATTATCATTTAGCTGACACATAACAAAAATAGATGCTTCTTCGTCTATCCATTCCATCAATACACCGCCCATAAGTGCTCCGGAAGGACTCAAATCAGGTGGCTTAACTAATTTTCTAGTTTTGAAATTCATTCTTTATTTTCCTTTAGCGTTTCAATTGTTTTGCCGTGTGCTCGTGGTCTACCGTTGGGATCAACGTGAACTAATACAATTTCATCTATTTTTATTATCGTGGTTTTGGTGTCTTTAACTCGAACTTCGCATTTGATTGTAATCGATGAACGCCCAACCTTGACGGTTTCACATCCGATCTCAATTATGTCATTATTAAATGCAGGACTTATGAAGTCGATTTCAGACATATATTTAGTAACTATATGATTATCATCTAGTTGACACATAGCGTATATTGCTGCTTCTTCGTCTATCCATTTCAATAACTGTCCACCGAATAATGTATTCGCTGGATTCAAATCAGGTGGACTTACTAATTTTCTTGTCTTAAATATCATAATTCTATTTTACCCAATTTTTCCATTCAGATGGCTCGTACCCACAGGTTACATTACGTTCATACCTAACAATTGGTGTTTTTATTAGACCATTATTCGCCAATATTTCTTCCTTAGTATCAAATACCATATACTCTAAACCCTTGTCTCTATATTCTTTACCTTGAGTGTCTAATAAGTTGTTGATACCTATCTTGTTTGATATATTATCTAATTCACCAGGACTAAGTTCTTTTTCATTTAAATCTCGGAAATGAGGTTCAATTCTTCTTTCTTTAAAGAAGCGAATTGCCTTTTTAGTGTCACTACACTTTTTTGTACCCATTATTTGAATCACCATTAGTTTACCTCTTCAATTATCCAATTCAATTTTTTGCCTGAGTTGAATGGAACAACATTTCCGTATTTTTCTGGGATTGAAAATTCTCCCTTAACTAAAGTAACTGTCTTATTATTGGAAGTTAAGTTGTAATTCTTCATAGCATTATCTGATACAAACTTTTGTAAGTTGTCTAACTTTCCATTGCTTTCAAATATATCAGCTAAGTATTGTAATGCAAATGGAGAAGTAAAACAGCCTGCCGAACAATAAGCGGACTCTTTTTTATCAACTGGATGAGGTGCAGAGTCACTACCAAACGATAGTTTTGGATGAGCAGAAAGGGCTGCATTAAGTAATGCTGATTTATCTTCTGGTCTTTTAGCTATAGGTTTGCAGAAATTATGTGGCTGCATTAGTCCACCTATGACGTCATCTAATGTGATACATAGATGTTGTAAGGTAACTGTGGCAAACAAGTTATCATGTTTATCTAACAAGTCAACAGCAGATGCAGTTGTAATATGTTCCATAACTATCATTAGATTAGGGAACTCAGTAGCAAGATGAGAATATATACTTAAAAACTCCTCTTCACGATCCATTACAAAACCATGAGTCTCTCCATGTACTAAAAGCGGAATACCTAATTCTTCCATAATTCTGAGAGTATCGAACGCATCTTCTATTTCTTTGATACCTTCGTCACTATTTGTCGTTGCACCAGCTGGGTATAGTTTTATTGCTCTAATTTTGCCTTTTGTAGATTCTAAAAACTCACGACTATATTTCTTAAAGAAAATAGTCATAAATGGTGTGAAATTATATCCACTTACTGCATTATCTATTTCTGTTATATATTTGTCTAACCGTTCTATATTATCTACAGGTGGTACTAGATTCGGCATTATTATACCACCCGAGAATGTTTCTGCACTCAATGGGGCTACTAAATCTAACATTTCACCTTCACGAAAGTGAATATGCATATCAAAAGGGTCTCTTAAAACTATTCTATCTATCATACTTTTATCAAATTATCATTTTTATTAATTATTGCTTCTATTATACTGAAGTCTGAGAGTATATCAGGGCCATTACTAGTAATAGCCACATTATGTTCGAAATGAGCAGACATCTCTCCGTCTTTAGTAACTACAGTCCATTTGTCACTAAGCTCAACAACTTCATAAGTGCCAACATTTATCATTGGCTCTAGAGCTAATGTCATTCCTCTTTTTAGTACTCTGCCTCTACCAGGTTCACCGTAATTTGGAACTTGTGGGTCTTCGTGTAGCTTTCTTCCTAAACCATGTCCTACTAGAGATCTTACCACGCTAAATCCTCTTTCTTCACAATAAGTTTGGATAGCGTACCCTATATCTCCTACGTGATTTCCTATTACGCACTGCTCTATTCCTTTGTATAGAGACTCTTTTGTTACTTCTAGTAACTCAACGGTTTTAGGAGCTACTTCACCTATCCCGAAAGTATATGCGTGATCGCCATAATATCCATTTTTAAGAACTCCACAATCTACAGATACAATATCTCCATCTTTTAGTGGTTGGTCATTAGGTAAACCATGTACTACGGCTTCATTAACTGAGGTTAATAATGTACTAGGACACCCATACAAACCCAAAAAACCTGGTTTAGCATTATTATCCCTGATAAACTGCTCAGCCATTGTATCGAGTTCTTTTGTAGTCATACCTTCTCTAATATTTTCAGCAACAAGAGCCAAAGTTTTAGAAACAAGCGTAGCTGACTCTCTCATTAGCTCTATTTGCGAAGGACTTTTATAGTATATCATAGCTCAATTTCCTGTTGAGTAATTTTAATCTAGTAAGAAATTTATGTTTGCATTATTATCGTATTCTTTTGCTTCTTTTCCCTTTTCAAAAATCCTTAGTGTTGGCTTCCCTATAAGTGTTACATCACTTTTTTGAATTTTTAATATGGAACCTTCTCTTAAACCAACCACAATATTGTCATTTTGGTGATGATACTCATTTATTCTAGTTTCTCTTGTTTCACCTTTATGAGTTGAGTGAGGATCAGGGTCTAGATAATGAGGATTAATATTAAATGGTACAAAGCCAAATGATTCAAAAGATGGAGGATAAACTATAGGCATATCATTTGTAGTTTTAATACTAGGGCCTGCTACGTTCGAACCTGCACTTGTTCCCATATACCCTAGTCCTTCGTCAACTCTTTGTTTTATTGGGTCTATTAGTCCTTTTTCATAAAGAGTTTTTAATAAAAGAAAAGTATTACCACCACCAGTGAATATACCATCACAATTTGCTATTGCTTCTGTCGGATTTTCAAATTCTTCAATACCCTTTATCTCTAATCCAGCATTTTTGAAACCGCCCTTTGCTACTTCACTATAATTTTCTAAACTAACACCACCTGGTCTTGCATAAGATATAAATATAAGATTAGTACAACCAGAAAAGAAATCAGCTATATCGTCTTTACAATATTCCAAATATCCCAGTGGATGTACAGTTGAAGAACTGCAAAGAAGTAAATTTAATTTATCTATCATTATTCTTTAATTTCATTTTATATAATTTACAAAAATACGAAATTTGAAACTCAAGTTATAATATGAGAGAATTCCCTAATATAAATCTTCCAATATCTGAGCATAAGTTCAGTGAAAATAAGATTTACGATAAAGTTAGAAGAAAGTATGTAGAATGTACGCCAGAAGAGTGGGTGAGACAGAACCTAATAGACTTTCTAGTCTCAGATTATGGGTATTTGGTATCAAGGATGCAAGTTGAAATAGGATTCAAAATTAATGAAAAAGAATTTAGATTAGATATAATCTGCTATGACAAAAAAGGAAATCCCTATCTCATTGTTGAGTGCAAATCGCCCGATGTAAAACTCAATCAAGCTACTCTCAATCAGATAGGGATTTATAATATCGCCCAAAAAACTCAATTCCTTCTTGTTACTAACGGCTTGGATTTTTTAGTTTTCCAAACCGATTACACAAATAATAAAATAACTCAAATAGATTATATTCCTATTGCCTAGCAAATCTAGGGCGTTTACCGAAAAGAGAATAAATCATAGCTGATCCTGGACTCTTTCCTCTATTCTTAGCTAACTTATATTTTTGCTTCCAACTAAATTGTATAGTGTACATAGCTGGAACTACTAGCAATGTAAGAACAGTAGAAAAACTCAAACCGAATATAATAGCCCAAGATAAAGGTGCCCAAAAGACAGTATTATCAGAACCAAATGAAATATTAGGGTCGAAGCTCTCTAAGAAAGAAGCGAAATCAATATTCAATCCTACTGCCAATGGTACTAAACCTAACATTGTAGATCCAGCAGTTAAGATAACAGGGGTGAATCTAATTACACCACCGTCCATTATAGCATTTATAGGTTTCATACCTTCTTTCAATCTAACGTCAGTGAAATCTATCAATAATATACCATTATTTACTACAATACCTGCTAGTGCTATTATTCCTACACCGGTCATTACTATAACAAATTCCATGTTAAATATAGCATAACCCAACAGAACTCCAAACACACTAAAAAGAACTGTAGTAAATATAATAAGTGGTTTAACTGTCGAATTAAACATGGTTACAAGTATAAAAAATACTAGTAGCATAGATATTAGGAATGCTTTCGCAAGAAATGCCCCAGTTTCAGCTTGTTCTTGTTGCTCTCCAGTTAATTTGATTGAATAACCTGCTGGTAATGCTAATTCATCACCTGCTTTGATTATTTGCTGATTGATTTCGTTTGCGTTATAACCTGTTAATACATTAGAACTTAGTGTAACAACTCTTTCTGCATCTTTTCTATTTATTCCTCCAAATGAATTCTGGAATCTAATATCTGCAAAAGCTGAAATAGGTACTTGTCTGAAATCACCAGTTTTTTCTCGGAAAGTCAGTTTGATATTCATTAACTGATCTATATTCTGACGATACTCTTCTCTTAATCTAATTTGAATTGGGTAATCCTCATCGCCTTGTCTATATTTAGAGACTTCACTACCATAAAGTGCTGTTCTAATTGCAGAAGAGATTTGAGCTGTAGAAAGTCCTTCTTTATTTGCCTTCTCTCTGTTGATATCAACTAATATTTCAGGTTTATTAAGTTCTAAATTAGATTGTAGATTTTCAATCCCTTGTATATTCAATGAATCTACCAGAGTATATTTGAAATGCTTTGAGATCTCAATTAACTTATCAAACTCTGCACCAACTATTTCTATATTTATAGGTTTACCAGTTGGTGGACCTCCTTGCTCTTTATCTACTTTTATATCTACACCTGGTATATCGCCTACGCCTTTACGTATTTTTTCCATGTAGTCCCAAGTGCTTTCACCGTTTCTTTTACCATATTCTACAAAAGCTACTGTTACTTTGCCTTTATTAGGTTTAACACTTCTATCAGGGTCCATGGGGTCACCCGCTCCTATACCGACATTCGAAATCACAGAAGTAACTATAGGATTATTTTCACCTACAATATCTATTACTTTGTTTTCTATAATAGTTGTCAAACTATCAGTGACCTCGGCTCTGGTTCCTAATGGGAGCTCAAGATAAACCATTACGTTATTAGGATCAGGATTAGGGAAAAATGCAACTGGAGGTGTAAACATTGCAAAGTATATAAAACTAAATATTAATATCCCTATTGTTATAGCAAGTACTCCTGCTGGTTTCAATCTTTTTAAAGCAAATTCTAAAGAAGATTGGTATTTATCAATAATCCATGGTACAATTTTATCTTGGAAATTTTTAATTAATATAGGGGAGATAAGGAATTTATTCAAATAACCCAAAATAACCGCTATTATAATCAAATTACCTAGAATATGTAATTCAATCATGTTGAATACAATACCAAACAATAGTGCAATTATAGTACCTATATAGAATCCTTTTGTTGGTTTGCCCGATTTTGTTCCATCTTTTATTGCATCCATGAATTGAACTGCGAAAACAGGATTGATAATGAACGCCACAAAAAGAGACGCCGTAAGCACTATTATTAATACTGCCGGTAAAAAGAACATAAACTCGCCAATAATACCTGGCCAAAAAAGCAATGGAACGAATGGTGCTAAAGTAGTTAGTGTACCGGATAAAACCGCTGCCCAGACTTCACCTGCTGCTTGATTAGCAGCTTCTTTTATTGGTATTCCTTCCTTAAAATGTAATCTGTAAGTATTTTCGATTACTACAATCGCATTGTCAACTAATATCCCCAAACCCAGAAGAAAGGAGAAAGTAACAATTATGTTGAAAGTGAAATCCAATGGAGGTAATAAAATAAATGATATAGCCGATGATAACGGTACTGCCATACCGACATATACTGCATTACTTATTCCCATAAAGAACATCAATACAATAGTTACTAGTATAAAACCAATAATTACTGAATTAATCAAATCATTGATTGCAACTCTTGTGTTGTTTGATAAATCACCAGTTATTTTTACACTTAGGTCATCTGGGAATGTAGTCTCCTGCAACTCAGCTATTATAGCATTTATTTCATTAGAAGCTTCAATTAGATTTTCACCACTTCTCTTGATAATACTAAGAGCTATAACAGGTTCTTTGTTCATTCTTGCAAAGCTATTTCTTTCTTCATTTGTAAATTCTACACTAGCTATATCGCGAAGATAAACCTTATTGCCTTTACTACTATTTACAAGTATATTCTCAATTTGTTCTGTATTATCAAACTCACCTATAACTCTGAGAGCACGTTCTAATCTACCAACTTTTAAATTACCTCCCCCAATATTCACATTTTCATTTCTAATAGAATTGAAAACGTCATCGAAAGAAACATTTGCAGAAGTCATTCTATATAAATCAAGATTTACTTGGACCTCTTTGTCCAATGCACCTATCATATCAGCTCTAGTAATCTGAGTCAAAGCTTCAATTCTATCTTGCAGTTCTTCTGTGTAGTTTTTTAATATATCAAGATTGTAATTACCTGATACATTAATAGTCATTATTGGCATTTCAGAGAAATCAACTTCTTGCACAATAGGATCTTGATCTAAGTCAGTTGGTAAATCACTTTTAGCCATATCAACTTTATCTGCAACTCTTTGTTTTGCAACAGCTGGATCTACGTCTGTATTAAACTCAATAGTTATAGCAGAAAAATTTTGAATTGATTGGGATGTAATTTTCTTAACACCCGACATTGATTTTAGTTGCTTTTCAATTGGCCTAGTCACCAAATTCTCCATATCTTCTGGAGACGTACCTTGGTAAACTGTTTGTATATAAACAGTAGGTATCACAAGTTCAGGGAACTGCTCTTTTGGCAAATCTATATATGCCATCATACCTACAAGAACTAATATAATAGATAGTACAAATATACTCACTCTATTATTTATAGCCCAATTCGTTGGTTTAAATATATTAAAATTCGACATTTATTATTCTCTAATTATTTATTAGTAGTTTTGATTAAATCACCTTCTTTCAGCCCTTCATAACCAACAGTTATAACATTTTCTGATGGTTTAATACCACCTAGAATTTCGGTTACTCCGCTATAAGATTTTCCTTTAACTATTATTTTTTTATCTGCTACTAATTTTCCTGATTCATCTTTTTTAGCTACATAAACATAATCAGTAGTTCCCTCTTGTTGAATCAAATTAGTTGGCAATGTAATCGCTGAGTCAATCTCAGCAGTTTTGAATCGTACTGATGCTAACATGGATGGCTTAACTTTATTATAAATAGACTTTGGCAAATCAACAAAAACGCCTACAGTTCTATTAGCTTTATCAATTGATTTTGAAACTGCGCTTATTTTTAGTTTCAATGTATCCAAATCTAAATCTGGAAAATAAACTTCAGCTACTTCACCAGTTTTCAATCTATATGAAACAGACTCAGAAACATCTGCCCTTACTTTCAAATCGCTTTCGCTAACTATATGGAATACAGGGAAATTAGGCGATGCCATTTCTCCTTCTTTGATATATACTTTGTCAATTACACCACTAAATGGAGCAACAATTCTCATATTAGTCAATTCTTCTTTTAATATAGAAAGTCTATTTTCCATAGATTCCAAGTCATTTTTAGCCTTTAGATATTCTAACTCACTTCCTACATTTTTTTCCCAAACTCTTTTTTGTTTTTCGTAGATAGTTTTTATGAACTCATAGCTGTCTTTAGCTTCTTTAATTCTTTTATTCACCATTTCGTCATCTAACAAAGCCAAAGTTTGACCTTTTGTCACTCTCTGTCCTTCTTCTACATTAACAGACTTCACTAAACCCATAGATTTAGGACTCATATCTACATCTTGGTCGGAAGCTACTTCACCGTATAGACTTACATAGTGAGAGAAAGAATTTTGCCCTAAGTTCATAATCTCAACAGGTATGGCTTTTTTCTCATCTCCCAATTGACTACGCAATTCTGCAATTTTATTATCTAACTCTGCTCTTTGCGATTCTAATTGTTTAAGTCTTTCTTCTATCGAAATTTCGGAATTAGCATTTTCCGAACAAGATACAGCTAATAATGAGACTGTCATTATCACTAGTATTATAATATTTTTTGCTTTCACTTTAATCTTATCCTAATATTTATTTATTTTCTAATTTATATTTATCTGAATAGTTACCTAGTAATTGGTCTAATTGTGCATATGATATAAGTAATTCAAATTTTGTTCTGAGATTATTTATCTTTGCTGTCCTTAGAGCCAAATCAGAGTCATTGATTTCAAGAAGTGAACCTATTCCTTCCTCGTATCGGATTTTTGAAATATCATATCCTCTTTGTGCTTGGCTTATATTCCTAATATTTGCTTCTAATTGTTTTTTAGAAGACTCTATCCTTTTCACTAAGTTCTTCACTTGTGATTTTAATGTCAATTCAACCAATTCAGTTTGTGTTTTCGTTTTTTTCAAATCAAGTTCTGCCTTCTCAACTTTAGCGTTGGTTTGCAATCCAGAGAATAGATTCATTTTAAATCTAAGCCCAACAGTTGATGTACTAGCAGTTGGGAAGTTAAAGTCATTCGATTGACCTTGTAATGAGTAGTTACCAAATGCTGATAGAGTAGGTAAGTATTCGGATTCATAAACTGCGATGAAATCTTTATTAACTTCTTCTTGCATTGTTAACGCAGATAATTGAGGGTTGACTAATAATATTTTATCTTCGATTTCATCCATTTTATACTCGTTACTGTAGTCTTCCTTAAATGAATTTAACTGGTCGGTTAATTCTATTTTAACGAGAGGTTCCATACCCATAATAACTTTTAGATTATTCTTCGCATTTTCGTATTCATTTTCAGCAGATATTAACTGCGGTGCAAAGTTTTCAACTTGTACTTCTGCTCTAATCATATCATATTCGCCTATAAGACCTTCTTCGAACAGTACTTTTATATCTTTAAAACTAGTTTCAGCATTAGTTTTACTTGCTTTTACTAATTCATAGGATTCTTTTTGTAAAAGTGCTTGTAAATATGCACTCTTCACGTTGAATACAAGCTCATCTACTTTTACATTTAGATTAAGTTTGGCTGCATCATAATAATTATCTGCCCCAGAAATAGAGCGAAAAACCGCAGAATTGAATATAGTTTGAGTTACATCTATTCTTGCATCGATAGCATTATCCGATGATGCGTCGATAAATCGACCTGGGCCACCAGTAGTTCCATCTGGATTAGGGAATAAACCACCTGAAATAAAGAAACGCATTGGTTGTAAGTATCTAGTATAGTTCGCACTTAGGTCTACACTTGGTAATGCGTGACCATATGCCTCATCAACATCTGCTTCAGCTTTATTAACATCATAAAGGGCGCTCCTTAGTTGTTTGTTATTTTCTAATGCAAGTTTGATTGCATCGTCTAATGATATTTTCTCTTGTGCATTAGTGTTTAATGTAGTCATAAACATAAATGCAATTAGAGCAATTATGCTCTTCCCGTAATTCATCTTAATTCCTTCAAGTTTATTTTTTATCATTTTGATCCTTTTTCAATTAGTCTATTGTATTTAGTATATCCTTCTCTTGAGAAAACTCCTTCGAAGAATATCATACTCAAATAATCATATAATTCTTCCATCGAATGCTGATTACTGTCTATTGCTATAGTAAACATGTGGTTCATCATTGCATAATACATTTCGGAAACAATTTTTATAGGTATATCTTTTCTGAAATAGTTCTCATTTAATCCTCTAGTATAGAAATCTTCGAAAACTTTGACTATACTATCTCGTCTCAATTCTTCAACTTTTAGTGATAGTTCAGGAGCATTTCTTTTTAAGTCTTTAAGGAAAGTTATAGGTGCGTTAGTTAGATCTTTTGCATTCCTATATCCTATTAAACGCATTTTCTCTAGGAAGTCAATGTCTAAATCATATATGTCTTGAAACATATCCATTTTTTCAGATTTACGACATTGCAACACTTCCCAAAAAATATCTTCTTTACTGTTAAAGTATTGATAAATTGTTTTCTTGCTTACGCCTGCGGCTTTTGCTACTTCGTCAACGGTCACTTTAGTATAACCAAACTGCATAAATTCTCTTTGGGCAGCCTGAATTATTTTCTCTTTTGATGATATTGGTTTTTCTATATTCATTTTTAGGAAACTTATTACACCGTATTAGTTTATTTGTATGCAAAATTAAGCTTCCAAAACGAATAAAGCAATAAAAAAGTTCACCTGAAAACTAAAATAGTTTTGACGGTTTCCATACTCTTTTGTCTTTTATTGTTATCTCTAGTTTAGATTAAACCAGATAGTTTTCTTATTACCCACTCAGTAGCAAAGCACATAAGTGAAATTATTAGAAATAGGGGTAGGTTCCAAAGTGCATAATCTTTCTTTTTAGAGACGAATTTTTCTTTGAAGTTTTCTTTCATTTTAATTTCTTCGAAAAGATTGGCTATAGTATTTGAATAGAATTTACCTTCTGTTGTAATAGAAATGCTTTCAAGTAGATTCTTATTCATTGTAAGTTCAGAATACTCAGGATTCAATTCTCCAACTATAAATCTACCATTGCTTTTCCCCATTAAATCGTTACCTATACTTGCTTTACCTTCGTATAGATAATCACCTTTAGAAAGGTTTTCTAGCTTATAATAATACTGACCATTACCTATATCAGATAATAATATCTCTCTTGGTTTCGAATTATCACTTTTTATTGATACAGCAATTTTTGCTTCGTCAACTGGTAAATAACTGTCATCATATAATTGAGCAATAAACTCAACGGATTCACCTTCTGTATAAGTTCGTTTATTAGTTTTTAATACGAATGAATCAAAACTATTATCTATACTCAACCAACGAACACTGTTGTCCATTAACTGAGAGTATAAATCTACGACTTCTTTACCTTTTGATAGTTCTTCTGCATATCCTTTCAATTTCCATCTTTGTAGGCCATATCCTAATATAAATATACCTCTTTTATTCCCTAATGTCCTAGACAATATAAGTGGTTCATTCATAGAACTATTACCAAATGTATAGTTCATCAATATATTAGCCTCTGGATTTGGCTTTATGAAAGTTTCAGTTTTAGAAATAGGGGGGAGAGCATTCCATTTTTCTATATCACTATTGTCACCATTTACTCTTAATATTGAATTTCCTACTTCCTTTGCGTTTACACTAGGTAATACTTCCATTTCGTTTCTTCCTTCCGAAAGAACTGTGAAAGGCACATGTTCTCCTAATTTTGCAAGCTTTTTATAGTCTATATCTGCAGAAGCAATAAACAGAAGTGGTTTACCTCTGTCTAATTCTCTTTTTATTAACTCTATATATTTAACGTCTGTCGATGAATTAGGAAAACCTATTAGAATGATTATTTCTGCGTCTTGTAAATCCTTTTGCTTGAATTCGTCGTAAAAGTTGGTTGCGTTTTTTTGGATGTACCTGTGCAATTCCTGATTCTTATTATCTGCTAATTCTTTAATCAAAAAAGATACATCGTAACTAGGGCGACCACCGAATAATGCTATACTTTTCTTGTTCTCCAGTACTCTAATAATATCAGATTTACTATTATTTAGCTTTGTAATCTCTTCATCAAAGCTATCGACCGTCGCATTTAGCTTATAATTACCAGGTTTATCAGGAGTAAATGAGAATTTGAGCTTATATCTATTTTGGTTTTTGTCTAACTTGACTTTCTCTTCACCTACTAATTTCCCATTTGTTGTTACTTTTACATTAACTTCCCTATCGTAGATACCATTAGCATCTAAATTAATGAAAATAGGAGTAGGAGTATTAATGTAAGAAACCTCATTTGTAATAAGATCTGTTATTTTCAAATCCTTTGGTCTACTAGTATCGCCAATCCCAACTGTAAAAACTGGTTTACCAAAGCTCTGAGCTGCGTAGAAAGGGTTTTCACCTGCATTATATGCGCCATCAGTTAATAGAACTACCGCTTGTATATTTGAGGTGTCTTGTCTATACTCTAATTCTCGCAATGCCTTCGAGATATCAGTACGTTTGCCAAAACTACCTATACTAGTCAAACTATCATAACTAATGTCATTTATGTTATCTGAAAAACTAAAATAGATATCTTCGTCATTGGCTTTTTTATTTATTTCTTTTAAAATATCTGAGTAAACTTTTTTTCTATCTATACTTGCATCTTTTATAGTAATAGATTCACTATTATCTATTAGAAATGCAATTTTAGGTTTTATAACTTCATCGAATGAATTAGTAACAATCGGTTGGAATATAGCAAATAGCAAAAGTAGCATACCTATAATACGTAACGAGAGTAGGGTAAATCTCTTTACCCCTGATATTGGTGGGTTCGTATTTCTATATGAATAGAAACTAACACCAATTATAAGTAAAGCTAATACTATAAATAATACCCAAGAACCACTAATCGCCAAGCTATAAGAATTCATTAACTAAATCGTTTGTTGCAAAATCATTAATACGAACTAGCAATTTATAAAGTTTAATATCAGCAATAAAATAAAATATCGCTGAACTTTATTATTTTGCATTCTTTATAATAACAAAAACTAAAAAACTATGGCATTAGAATATTACCAAGCCGAAGTATATAATATAATTCAAGAAACTCCTTCAGTTAGAAGATTCCAACTCCGATTTAATGATCTAGATGTATTTGATTTCAAAGCAGGACAATACGTAAAAGTTGATATGCCTCTTAATAGTACTAAAAACTACCGCCAGTACTCTATATCATCTGAGCCAGTTGGAAACAACGAAATTGAACTTCTAATTGTATTCAAAGAAGGTGGAGACGGTACTAATTATCTATTCAATCATGTTAATGTAGGTTCTATGCTTACAGTATCGCGAGCATTGGGTAGATTCGTATTACCTGACACTATAGATAAAGAAATTTGTTTTATATGTACTGGTGTAGGTTTAGCTCCGTTTCGTTCAATGTACCTGGATGTACTTAATAAAAATAAACCTCACAAAGGTATGCATCTTATATTCGGTACTCGTAATAAGGAAGACCTATGTTACCCGGATGAACTTTTTGCGTTAGATAAAGAAGATAATAATTTTCATTATCATCCAGTTCTTTCACGTGAAGAAAGTCCAGATTGGACGGGTAGAAAGGGTTATCTACATCCTATATACAAAGAGTTATTCGCAGAAAAGCCAGACGCTATCTTTTACTTATGCGGATGGGATGATATGATAAAAGAAGCCCGAGCTAACCTAATGGAAATAGGATATGGTAGAAGAGATATCTTATTTGAGAAGTATGATTAAGAGTTTTAACGTTCACTGAACGTAGTCGAAGTTAACTACTAGAAAAATTTAAAATTACTTGTAAACCCTAGCCTAGGCTGGGGTTTATAGTTTACAATGACTTCAATGTCCACAACCAAGCGTCTCCAATTTCTTCGTCTTGTACAATATCTGTAAATTCGAATAAATTATTTTCTAATATTTTTGTCGATGCGTTGTGTATAGGTTCAGTCTTAGCTGTTATTATCACACTTGGGTCTTTACTCATAGCAATTGAAATTAGTTCTTTGCATGCAAAAGAAGCAACACCTTGACCTTCAAATTCTTTGAATGTCCAGTATGCAATTTCAACTTTACCGTCTTTTGGCTGACCTGTAAATCCACATGATCCAACAACTTGATTTTGTCTAATAACTAAATATGATACCCAAGGAAGATTAAAACCAATTTTAGGGTAATATTCTTTGTAGATATTTAACAATTTCTGACATTCTAATGATTCAAACAGTTGATCAGATTCGTTTTCGTTTAATTGTAATATTCTAAGTTCCATTTTTTCTATTATTAGTATAAATATCAATTATTCAAATTTACGGACATCGGTAATTTAAATCAAAATATAAACTATTGTATTTAAAAAGAATCTAAGCCTTAAAACTCTATTTGAAAAATATGATTAAGAGTTTTACCGTTCACTGAACGTAGTCGAAGTTAACTACTAGAAAAATTTAAAAATTACTTGTAAACCCCAGCCTAGGCTGGGGTTTATTCTTTTAGGGTTTTAGGTTCTCAATTTTCCACAGAGCTGGTAGCTGCCAATCATATCTTACAGCTAATAATCGGAATACAACTACAGAAATAAGGCAAATTACTTCGATTGGTATTATGGGTATATCTACATCTTGCAATAGGAAAAAGAGTACACCACCAAAAATACAAGTCGTTGCATATATTTCTTTTTCAAAAATTAGAGGTATATTATTTAAAAGTATATCGCGAATAACTCCACCGAAACAAGCAGTTATAGTTCCTAATGCAATACAAATTGCAGGATGAAGACTCAATGATACTCCCGTTTGAACACCAACTACAGTGAAAAATCCTAAGCCAATAGAATCAAACAATAGTAAGATTTTGTGGTAGTTTTGCAATACCCTAGTAAATGAAATAGCTGCTATAGTACTTAGAATAACAACAAACCCTGAACTCAGATCAAGCATCCATTTGACTGGTAATTCACCAATCAAGACATCACGCAATGTACCACCACCCATTGCTGTAACGAAAGCAATTATAAAAATCCCAAACAAATCTAACCTCTTTTCCATAGCAGCAAATGCCCCTGCTATACTAAAAGCAACTGTCCCAGCAATTTCTATGATTGTGAGTGTTTCCATATATTATCATTTAGCTTATTTATATTTACAAGATTGTATGACTTATAAGTTTAATCATCACTCCTTCAAAACCATATCTATGCACATAACTGCTGCTAAAATCAGTAAACGAACAGAGTCGTTTTGTGGAACACTGTTATCTATCTCTAGCATATAGTTATCGGCACTAGTGAACATTTCTCGGCCAATACCTGCCCATTTTTTACTTACGTGAGCCAACTTAAATTCATCACGGATGAAATCAAAATTCCAGCTTGTCCATTTACCTTTTAGTGAACAAACTACATTATCCGAAGCGTCTAGCACATCGAATTTCCCACCAATTGTAAAGAATTTTTGCTTGAAGCGACCAACTAAAATATCATTTTCATCAAATACTTCTACGTTTGATAAAAATATAGAAATACCTCGCTTTACTGTCAGCACTTTTTTACCATCAGCAGTTTTTATTTCAATATCGAATGGAGTCGCTCGCTTATAGTCTGTGAACCTAAATATTTTAGTGAAAATTCCTAGTTTCTCTTCTCTGCAAGTCATTATCATTTGCTGAGTGTTCGGGTCGAATATGTCGTAGTTATTCGCTGCTTTGAATATTCCTCTGTGTTCTTTCACAAAGAATAAGTTTTTATTGAGTATTTGGTTCATTGGGTTTCCTGTTTATTTTATCTGTAAATGTATATGGTCATCATGTCTAACTGCTCTACAGCTATGAAATCTAATATTAGAATTATTTAGGTTCAATCGCTTTACTAAATGGGGTTCTAAAAATAGTTTCTCAACATTTTTATTTCTCAATATAAGATTTATTAAGTTTTTTGTACCTATCTCAGAAAAAGAAATTTCATCATTTATTGAACCGAAAGTCAAGTATTTCGGATAGTCATATTGCCAATAACCTTTCTTTTTACATTCAGAAGTTTGATCTAATTCTGTAGGGTTTGGAGCTTCGAAAACCCCATAACCAGAAACTGAAGGCTTATTATTAACAATTTTCCCTTTGCTATCCTGATAAATAAAGCATATATCTATTTTATTACCATCATTATGACTAAGATGGGGTAGCAAAGGAAACTTATCAATAAACGGGAAATTAGCATCTAGATAGACTAATTTAATACCCTTATGCTTATTTTCCAATTCAATGGAAATATCTCTTAATAATTCATTAAGCTCTGGACTAACATAATTCCTATTCATTAATGTATAGAAAAAAGTATGAGGTTCTATAAAATCAGTATTATCAATTTTCTCTCGACCAAAAACAGGGGCAATTATAGGCACTAATATGAATGTAGATATAAGATATAGAATACAGAATATCAAAAAGCTGTGCAATGTTTTAGTGAAACCTAACTTCCTCGACAGATATAATACAGAAAAGTATATGAAACCACCTAATTGAGTCATAATAGTAAGTATGATGAAGATAATCGAATGTTTTATAAACTTCATAATTTTACTTCAACTTTGTTTCATAAAACACATCGAAACCAAACAAGCCATTTCTAATTTCTACTTCTACAGAATCATACAATTCTCTATTCTTGTAATGATAATGATTAAAGACCATTTCTTTTAATATATTATCATATTTAATCTTTACTAATAATTGCTTCTCTGCTCTATGACGTCTTCTACCTGGGAGCGAAGTCTTCTCTATAATTTTATATGATTTGTAAATACTTTGTTGAGTCGATATATGATAATTACTTATCATAAACATTGAACAGACTATAAATCCACAACCGACAATATAAAAAACTGCAGAATAGATATAAAGATATATTCCTGAAACAGTAAAGATTCTAACATAATTACGAAAATCGAAGAGAAATGCGAGTGTTCCAGAAGAAATAATAATAAAAATTGGAATCCATAATTCAATAATAGTAACTCTATAGATATCTACTTGCCAAATCATCATTATCAAACCGATAATGAACCAAATAGAATATAGATTTTGTTTGTTTTCTTTTTTCATTCTAAATTTGAAGCTTAATTTCAATTTAGTTGTTGCTCAATTTAAACAATTATTAAGCCTTTTTTCAAATAATTTTGAGTACAAAGTCAGAAATAAGTCTCGTTATTAGAATTATATTTATACTTCAGTATTTTTGTTTGCATTGGAAATCAAAGAAGCTACTACTGATACGACTAATACAGAGCCAATAAATGCTAAAGATTGGATAGATTGAAAGTGATAGAATGGCATTATCAGCATTTTAACACCAATAAATGTCAATATAACAGCTAGCCCATAGTTTAGCTTTGAGAATATATCCATAGAGTTAGCCAATAGAAAATATAGGGATCTAAGACCTAGTATAGCAAAAATATTAGAAGTGTATAGAATGAAAGGGTCGTCTGGTGCTATTGCAAAGATTGCCGGAATACTATCCACAGCAAAAATCAAATCTGTTAATTCTATTACCGTTAAGGCAACGAAAAGTGGAGTCACCATTTTTATACCATTCTGAATAGTAAAGAATCTATCACCGTCAAAATTATCACTAACTTTATAGAATTTATGAACTAATTTAACTGCAAAATTATCTGTTAAATCTTTGTCTTCCTCCATGTCATGACTAAACCATGATTTTATTCCAGCAAGTATTAAAAAAAATCCAAAAATAGTTAGTACCAAATTAATCTGTCTTACATCGCCTTGTGAGTCTAGACCAAGGAATTGAGCATCGAAATAAGTTAATTTGATTAATTCAACTCCAGCAAAGATGAATATAGCTCTAAACACTAAAGCACCGAGGACACCCCAAAATAAGATTTTGTGCTGATATTTTTTAGGTATTTGGAAAAATTTGAAAACTAATATAAATACGAAAAGATTATCTACGGATAAAGCTTTTTCTATCCAATAAGCAGTTTGAAATCTTGAAAAGTTGTCTATAGTTCCTTGAGGCCTATCTAATAAATAATAGATGATACCGCTAAAAATCATGGATAATGATATCCACACCAATGACCAAATGATAGCTTCTTTATTACTAACGACGTGTGATTTTTTATTGAAAATCCCTAAGTCAAGTAATAACATGAAAAAAATGATTATTCCGAATCCAGCAAGTATGCCAGGGTGGTTAAAGAGATGGTCCATTCTGTATTATTTTTAAGCCTATAACTGAAATTGTCAGATTATTTAATTGGTAATAATTTATTTAAAGGAATTAAAGTAATTTGATTTGATGAAATTTGTAAATATACTATCTCATTGATTAAGCTCTTTTAATCTGTATCTCATTTGATTCACTTTTGTAATTCAAATTACATAAAAAAGTGAGCATTATTTCAAATTATTTTGAGCTACAAAAAAAGACTACTTTGACAAGTAGTCTTAATAGATTTTAAAAAATGGCAAATAGTTCTAAACGAACTTATCAATCATCTTGTCAACTATACCGTAAGCAACTGATTCTTCAGCTGACATCCAGAAATCACGATTGAAATCAGCCATAATCTTATCAAAAGATTGACCACAATTATCAGCTAATATTTGTGCGCTAAGCTCTTTTGTTTTAATAATCTCGCTCATTTGTATTTCCATATCTGCTGATTTACCTCTTGCACCACCACTAGGTTGGTGTATCATCACTCTAGCTAATGGCATAACAAACCTTCTGCCTTTCTCTCCTGCTGATAGCAATATAGAGCCCATAGACGCAGCCAAACCCGTAGCAATAGTAGATACTGGACTAGAAATTGCTTTCATTGTATCATATATAGCAAAACCAGCAGTCACGTATCCACCAGGACTATTGATTATTAATTGAATCTCTTTTCCCGGTTCTTCCATATCTAGATATAATAATCTATCTATTATGTGCTTCGCCGAATCATCATCAACTTCACCCCATAAAAATACTTTACGGTCTGCTAATATCTTACTGTCTATTTGATCTTGAACTTTTTGTTTGTTGCTCATTTTTCTATTTTTTATAATTTTAAAAATATAATTTACGAATTAACACATTAAATACTGACAAGTAATATTTTTAGTGTTTTTTGTGGGGAATTATATACAAATAAAAAAGACCATTCTCACGAATGGTCTTCTTCAATTTTAATAATTCCTAGAATAATATTAATATTCTAGTAACTCTTTTATTTTGTCATAAACCTTGTCTTCAGTAGGAAGTACATCCATCTCATAAACAGGGTGATAAGGGATATGCGAATCTTTCGCAGTTAGTTTTTTAACTGGAGCATCCAAATATTCGAAGCATTGGTCAGAGATTTCAGAAATAATATTACCAGAAACGCTAGTAGTCATTGTATCTTCGTGTACTACTAATGCTCTATTTGTTTTCTTAACTGACTCACAAACTGCTTCTACATCCCAAGGAACAATTGTTCTAAGATCGATAATCTCTACAGTTTTACCAGTTTCTTTTTCTATTCTTTTCACAGCGTTTACACTGTCTTTTACTCCCATACCATAAGTAATAATAGTAGCGTCGTTTCCTTCTTTTACTATTCTTGCTTTACCAAATGGTAATAAGTAGTTATCATCTGGTTCTACAGTCTTTGCAAATGGTAATCTGTACATACCTTTGTGCTCACAGAAAATAACTGGGTCTTGTAATCTACATGCTGTTTTCAATAGTCCTTTAGCATCGGCAGCATTCGATGGATAAGCTATTAGCAAACCAGGAATATGTGAGAATATTGATTCGATATTCTGAGAGTGACATAGACCACCGTGTATATAACCACCAACTGCAACTCTAGTTACAACTGCAGCTGAGAACCCACCATTAGAACGGAATCTCATTGCAGCAACTTCGTTTTTGTATTGCATAAATGCAGGCCATATATAGTCACCGAATTGAATCTCTATTACTGGTTTCCACCCTTTGACAGCCATACCAACAGCAGTACCTACTATTGAAGCTTCCGCTAGGGGAGAGTTGAATACTCTATCAGTTCCAAATGCATCACTAAGCCCTCTAGTAGCAGTGAATACACCACCTTTCCCGTCTTCTACATCTTCACCGTAAATAACCATCTTATCATTTATTGCCATTTCTTCGTGCAATGCATGATTAATAGCATCAACTAGTACTGCTTCGTTTTCACCTGTTGGCTCACTTGTAGCATACGGAAGGTCACGAGTACTTTCGTCAGCAAAGTTTTCTTTGATTGAGTCAGCTGGATCAGGATCTTCTTGTTCCAAAGCCCAGTCAGCCGCATCTTGTAGTTCTTTCTTAACATCAGCCCACAATTTATCAATTTCTTTTTGTGTAGCTAACTTATCTTTAATTAATTTTGAAGAAAGAATTTTTATACAATCTTTGTCATTTGATTCTTTTTCCAGATCATCCATATCACGATACTTTCTTTGATCGTCAGAAGAAGAGTGAGAAAGTAATCTAACTACATCTGCATGAATCAATGCAGGGCCTTTACCAGCTCTCATCCATTCTATTGCTTCTTCTGCAGCTTTGACTGATTCGAAATAATCCGTACCATCTACTCTAATCTTTTTCAAGTTTTCATATTTACCAAATGCATCTGAGATATCTCCACCCATTGTTTGGTCTTTCTTTCTAACTGAAATAGCATATTTATTATCTTGGATACAGAATAAAACAGGCAACTTAGCTCTATTAGCCCAGTTAACAGCTTCGTAAAACTCACCTTGAGAAGTTGTACCTTCACCAGAAGCAACATATACGAACTGATCTCCACCTTCTTTCTTGAGTGCAAGTGCAGTTCCAGTTGCATTTAAGAACTGAGTACCAGTAGGTGATGATTGAGTAGGGAAATTTAATCTTGGATTACCAAAGTGACCTGGCATCTGACGTCCACCTGTTGCTGGACAATCTTTCTTAGCAAATGCAAGTAGGAAGTACTCATTCATAGTCATCCCTTTTGCATAAGTAATAGCCATATCTCTATAATATGTCCAACCCCAATCGTCTTCACGCATACGTAGACCTATAGCAGTTTGGATACATTCGTGTCCACTAACACCGATGTGGAAGAATGATTTACCTTGCTTTACGAATCCTAAGTGGATATTATCTGTAGTTCTTGCAGTAATCATATTACGCAAGGCACCCATTAAGTGTGCTTTATCCATTTTCAAATTTTTTGAAGCTACTGCCTTTTTAGTAGTAGTCTTTTTAGCTGTCGTTGCTTTCGATTTAGTGCTTTTCGTCTTGACTGAAGCTTTTTTTGTGCTAGTTTTTTTAGCCGCCATGCTTTACTCACCAAATTTTAATTAATATTTTTCTTATTCTTGTTTTATACAATTTTACAATTTACGATTTTAACATCTCAATTAAAAAATCTTATTTGTTAATTTATGATTAAACTTTACGGTAACCACAAAATTTATAACTTGCTCACTAACGCAAGTACTAATAATTCTATTGCATCGACATATCTTTTTTACGGTCCAAAAGGCGTTGGGAAAGAAGCTGTTGCTCTGAAATTTGCTTCATTTGTCAATCAAATAGATGAATCGATGTGGCTTAACTCGCCTAATATTACTTACATCCATAAAACTCCAGCTAGTAAATCAACAAAAAAAGCAGAGAACTTTTACGATAATTACACTGATGATGTTGTTGACAATATTAAAGATGAACTTAGTAAAAAGCAAGCTAATCCTTATTATAAAATGGAGATAGCAAATGCTTCTCAAATAAGAATAGATACAATTAGAATTTTGAGGAAAAAGTTATCTACATCGAGCCATGGTGGACATAGATTTGTGATTGTATCAGACGCAGATACTATGAATCCTGCTGCAGCTAACTCATTTCTAAAAACATTGGAGGAGCCAAACCCTAATACAACTATTATCTTGATAGTTGAGAATATAAATTCTTTGCTCCCGACTATACTCTCTAGAGCTCAGAAATTGAAATTTGCTCCTTTAACAAATGATGAACTAAACGAATATTTGATTGATAATTATCCGGAGTTGACTGAAGAGAAAAGAAGTATAATATCTTCATTTGCACAAGGTTCTATTAGTAATGCAATAGATTTTATAGACCAAGATATCAATCAATTAGTCGAAGCTACAATTAATTTGTTACGTGCTTCTTTACAAAAAACAGGTTACAGATCTCTTCTTTCGGAAAGAGTAGGAGAGTTAACTAAACTTAGAGATAAAAACTTAATTATAACCGCTCTAAAGTTATTGCAAAGATGGTTACAAGATGCCTTGCATCTAAGTAATGGGGAAGATAAGCTAATAGTTAATATTAGCACTATTGATTCAATCAGAAAATTTGCAAATTATTATGACAAAGCTAATTATTTCAATGCATTCGAATCAATAGAACAGGCAATAGTCAAAGTTAATCGAAATGTCAATCCCGACTTACTACTAATTGATTTATTTTTGAAATTAAGGTATGAGTTCCTTAGCTCTAAACTCTAGTCTTTGCTATCTGAACTACCAGACTTTTTTACATAGTCAGTTTCGTAGAATCCAGTTCCTTTTAACATAACTCCAATTCCTGAACCGATTTTTCTACGTACTTTCTTAGGTTTGTTAGCATCGAAACCATTTACATCTTCGGGCCAATACTCCAAAGCATCAGAGTTAATACCTTGGATATATTCGAACTCTTCACCAGTCTCGTCACATATATAAACATAAGTTGGCATATCAAATAAAATAGATAGTTAATAATAAATTGATTGCAAAAATAAGTAAAATCCGTCTATCAATATTAATATTGTAAGAAACCGACTTTCTTATACACTTTAGATAACGTTTTAAAGGCTACTTTATTAGCTTTTTCATCACCCTTTTTTAAGATATTTATTAGCAATTCCTTGTCTTCTCTATACCGCTTGAACTCATCTCTAATAGGTTGTATATACGATGCAACTGCCTCAGCTACGTCCGATTTGAACTTACCATATCCCTCACCTTCGTATTCTGCAATTATCTCTTTTGCACTTTTACCAGTAGAAACAGATAAAAGTGTAATCAAATTCTCAATTCCTTCTTTTCCTTCTCCAACATTCACTTCACTTCCAGAATCTGTTACCGAACGCTTTATTTTTCGAATAATAGTATCATTATCATCTGTTAGGAATATCACAGCATTTTGATTTGGATCAGATTTCGACATTTTAGCTGTCGGCTCTTGCAAACTCATTATCCTAGCGCCGACTTCTGGTATATATGGATCTGGTAACACAAAAGTATCAGAATAGTGATGATTGAACCTTTGAGCAAGATTTCGAGTAAGCTCCAAATGCTGCTTTTGGTCGTCTCCAACTGGCACTGCATCTGCTTGATAAAGCAATATATCGCAAGCCATAAGTATTGGGTACGATAATAGTCCTACGTTTACATTGTCTGGTTTTTTCTTTGACTTATCTTTGAATTGAGTCATACGTTCTGCTTCACCCATACCAGTGAATGAACTCATAACCCAAGCTAATTGAGCGTGAGCTGGTACATGCGATTGGGTAAACATAACGGAAGTTTCTGGGTCAATACCACAAGCCAAGAACATAGCAGCAGTGTCCAATGTCCATGAACGAAGATTAGCTGGTTCTTGCTTTTGGGTAATAGCGTGCAAATCGGCTATCATAAAAAATGATTCGAATTCCTTTTGCATTTTCTTCCAGTTGGAAAGTGCTCCAGTGAGATGACCGATAGTTAGCACTCCCGATGGCTGTATTCCGCTTAGTATTCTCTTCTTCTCAGACATATTCTTTCTTGTTTTAGGATTTCTAATAATTCGAAATTTAATCAATTTTAGGAGATTATTATGATTTCCTAATTTAATTTTAAGTTGAGTCCTATAAAAAAAGGAAAGATTATTATGTTATAGTAATCTTTCCTTATCTAAATGTATTTAACATTATTCGATTTTATTATTCTGTATCGAATAAGTTCTGCATTTGCTCAATTAACTTACTGTTGGAACCAATAGATATTTTACCAACTTTCTCAGCAATAGTCTCTATGTATTCCATTTGTTTCAATTTGAAGAGCATTTTGTTGCTTTCCTTTAATTTTGCAGTATTCAACAAACTTCTTGTAGAAGCAGTTTCTTCTCTTCTAGTTATCAAATTTGCTTGAGCTTTTTTCTCTGCAATTAATACTTTATTCATTATCTCTTTTACTTCACCTGGTAGAATTATATCTTTTATACCACAGTCAATTATTTTTAAACCCAAATCTGTGGCTTTTGCAGAGATATTAGACAATACTTCATTCTCAATAGAGTTCTTCTTTTCTAATAAACTATCTAAAGTATAAGTTCCGACATACTTTCTTAATGCAAGTTGTAATGTTAAGTAAAGTTGCTTTTCGAAATTATTGCTTTCAATAATTGCTTTTTTCATATCCTCTATTTTATACCTTACTAGAAAATTTACTCTTAGATTTGCTTTATCATTTGTCAATATTTCTTGACCATTGATTTCCATTTGTAAAACCCTAGTATCAACTTTTTCAACTTTTATAGGAATATTATTGCACCAATAGAAATATGTACCCGGTTTCAGAACCTTTATAAATTCGCCATCTATAAATAGGAAACCTTCTTCAAAGCTCTGTACTTCATAAGCTCTAATCAAATTCTCATATCTTAACTTATTTAAAATATTTCTTTCTAATTCAATATTAGCTTCAGTTTCATTAGTATCAACAATTTTTATACTATACTCCTTAACCCCTTTCCATATTGCATAGTTTCCTGGCATTAGTACTTGCTTAAAGTTATTACCATTATACATTAAACCAATCTCGTTGTCAGATATTCTAACTATCTCAAGTAAGTAAGCCAAATCAATATCTTTAAGCATTATATCTAACTCGTCTTTTGGTTCGAATGGGATGGTCATATCTTTTACTTTTACAGTTTCTCCCATTTTCAAATAGTTCCAACCTTCTGTTACAACTCTTTTGTATACGTCACTTTCATACACTAAACCGACTGTGTATGGACTTATTTTAACTAATCTCAAAATATTACCTTTTAAATTATTAATAAATATATTTTTCAAATAAATAGAGTAACTCATCCATTAATCTGAGGGATTATAATTTTAGTATCTAAAAGTCAAGTAATCGGTTAGAAATAGTAAACTTTATAAATAAAGTACTAGTACTAATAACTTCTTAAATGATTTTAGAAACGGTATCCACTATTCTCAAGCTCATTTATGAACTGTTCACCAGCTCAGTTATTAAACTGATGAACAGAGTTACTCTAATTTGTTAAAGAACTACCTTTTTTAGAGAAGTGGTAACTTCTGTGACCTGAAACCGAAATTCAGTGCTTTCCATAAGCTACATTCGTATCGAATGTCAGGAATCGAACCTGGTTGCCTATTACTCTACCGATTGAGTTACCTTATGTGACATATAAGGAGAGGACTCGAACCTCCAACATATAGATTAATTGGGGTTATTATAGAAATTAATATTGCTAGTAAATAGAAATTGTATTCAATCCTAAACTATGGTGATATACAGAATCACTCATCATAGAGCATATTAAAACTATAAGAACCAAATAAACAGTTTCGACAAGTAAAGATACTTTCTTCTTCTTATCTCTTTCTGTTAGTACAAAATTATGGGGCGACTACGCATCTATGATACGTAATAATTAATACAATGAAAATATTATTCAGAAAGTCTATAAATTGTATATTCAAAAGGGGTATAGAGAAAGTATAAAATTGTTAGTTTAATTGAAATTTTATTTAAATACGCATAAAGGTTGCGTAGTGATTACAATTATTATTAAATTGAAGTAAATTTATAATGGAAATTCTAATATGTCAAAGAACAAATTAGCTCTTATAAGGTTTAAAGTAATTGATGAATGCTTGAGAAATAAGTTTAAAAAATGGACTCTTAATGATCTAGTATCAGAAGTATCTGAGGCTTTATATGAGTATGAAGGAATACAAAATGGAGTAGGGGTAAGGACTATTCAGCAAGATATTATGAATATGAGGTCTGATAAATTGGGTTACAATGCCCCCATTGTAGTATATGATAGGAAGTATTATAAATATGATGACGATGATTATAGTATAACAAAGATTCCTATTTCATCTATTGACTTAGATAAAATGAATCAAGCAGTGAATATTCTAAAACAATTCAGAGGTTTCAATCACTTTACTGACCTAACAGAAATGATTACAAAGCTAGAGAGTAAAGTACATTCTTCTAAATACAAAGAGAAATCATATATACTATTCGAAAAAAATGACTTATTAAAAGGGATTGAGTATTTAGATCCAATCCATAAGATAATGCTACAAAAAAAGGCGATATTAGTTGAATACAAATCATTTACTGCAGATAATTCTTCTCAAATTATAGTTTCACCTTATTTTTTGAAAGAATATAGAAATAGATGGTTTCTACTTTGTAGAAATAATAAGAATGATAATATATTAACACTTGCACTTGATAGAATATTGGATGTATCATCATTATCAACTGATTTATTTATCTCTCCTAGTGAAGAAATTAATGAGGAATATTATAGTAATCTAGTTGGTGTAACAAAGACACCTAATCAAAGACCAATTAATATAACGTTTATAGTTGACGATTATACTTTACCATATATATTAACTAAACCAATTCATTCAACTCAAAAGTTATTAGAAACGAAAAGAAATCAAAATAAACTAAGAATTAGAGTTATTTGGAACTTTGAAATTGAAAGAGAATTAATGGGGTTTGGAGAGACTTTAACCGTTATTACCCCTAGGAAACTCAGGCTAAAATTATTGGATAAGTATAAACATGCATTCAATAATTATGATGTAGTCAATAATGAGATGATAAAAATAGAAAAGTCTAAATTGCAAAAACAAGAATAATTCATTACTTTGGAAAATGAAAAAATTCATCTTATTGCTGATATTAATTCTACTTCTTTCTTGCAACAAAAGTCCGGAGCAGATTAATAAAAGTCAACCAACCCCATCAAAAACTTCAATAGTAATACTCGGTACTATCCAAGATGCAGGTTCGCCTCATATCGCTTGTATTAAGGATTGCTGCAATGATCTGTTTGACAAACCTAATAATACCAGACAAGTTGTTTCTCTAGGAGTTTATGATACCTCTACTAAGAAGAGATATTTATTTGAAGCTACTCCTGATATGCCGAATCAACTAAATTATCTAATGCAATATGGAGAGCAAAGTGATAAAAAAATCCCTGACGGTGTGTTCCTAACACATGCACATATTGGACATTATACAGGTCTGATGTACTTTGGTAAAGAAGCTATGAGTGCAGATAGAGTACCTGTATTTGCAATGCCTAAAATGAAGGATTTTTTAGAAACGAATGGACCTTGGAGTCAATTAGTATCAGAAAAGAATATAGTTATTAATCAGTTGAAAGATGGTGAATCGATTCAACTTTCTAATGACCTAAAAGTTACGCCATATAGAGTACCTCATAGAGACGAATACTCCGAAACTGTTGGTTATCATATACAAGGCCCAAATAAAAGCGCTTTATTCATACCCGATATAGATAAGTGGGAAAAATGGGAAAAAAGTATAATTGAAGAAATTAAGAAGGTTGACTACGCTTTCTTAGATGCAACTTTTTATGATGGAGTAGAGCTTAACAATAGAGACATTTCTCAAATTCCTCATCCTTTCGTTATTGAAAGTATAGAAAAATTTAAAGACTTAAATGAAGATGAAAAGCGAAAAATTATTTTCATTCATTTCAATCACACTAACCCAATACTTAATCCAAATAGTTCTGAAGCTAAAAATCTAATTGATAAAGGATTTAGAATTGCAAAATTCCAAGAAGTTTTTGAGTTGTAATTGACTCAAATTTAGTCAAATATTTTTAAGAATCCCTCTACATTTATTATGAATTGTTACACTCCCAATACTTCTCTAACCCTAGTAGTAACATTCTATTACAGCTACTAAAAATCTTATTTCGTTTTAAAAATAATTCTTGGTTTATATTTATTTCTGTATTATTTTAATCCTAAATGAAATTAAAAGCATTTGTAAATGATTTGATAAATGAATAACAAATGAATCCATAAACAAAAGCACCACTCAATGGGAGCAATTATGAAAAAATTATTTGTAATATTTATTCTATCACAATTTTCATTATTCAGTCAGATAAATGAAGATGAATTTTATAATACTACTGATTTTTACTTGCAGGTTCATAAAATAGATAAAGGTGAATTTCTATTTTTTGGTAATAAAGGTGGAATTATTAGAACTTACGATTCAGGTGATAATTATGTTCAGAATTACTCTGGGACAACAAATAGTATATTAAATCTAGAAAATCATAAAGACTATGTAGTAGGTATTACAAATAATTACGAATTCATGGCTTCCAAAGATAAGGGAAGCCATTGGATTGTAAGAAAGCTTACTGATAGTATAGTATCGATGGATGCGAGTGATAATTATGTTGTATTGGCGACATTATTTGAAGATATTCTAATCTCCTCGAATGTTGGAAAAAGCTGGGACAGAATAAAAGTAGAAGGGAAATACATTAGATTTATTTTTATAATAAATGATAGAATATACACTATAGATAAAAATAACTCTATTGATTATACTGATGATTTCGGTAAAACTTGGATTAATATAGAAACACCAACTGAATTAATTGATGGTCAATTTGTCGCCAAAAGAGTTGGAAATATTATTAGCTTAAGAAATAAAGGTGCTTTTTTTAGACTAGAAAATGATGAAACTATTTCAAAATTTGAATTTCAAACTGGATCAATAAATACTCATACTACAATAGGTGAGAACTTTGACTTTGCTACGGCGAATTCAAATACAAGAGAGATTAATTATTACAAATATAACACAGAAACTAAATCAGAAGAATTAATCTATAGCTATTACAACGTATATTTCTATGGTAATACATTCAGAATTTATGATTTAGAAGTTGATGGTAATGTAGCATTTATGACATTAGAAAATAGAACTATTATGAGGTCAATTGACTTTGGTAAGACTTGGGAAGTAGTCACACATACACCAATATTGGAAAATGGTTGGCCTTTAAAAGTATTTGATGAGAGCAACTGGAGTTTAATAAGTAATAATATAATATATAAATCAACAAATGGTGGAGTTACTTTCAAACCTGGAGATGATTTTATTATAGATACTAGTGGAGGAATGATTAAAAATGCAATTATAAATGACTATTATTACTATAATAGAGATTCAGCAATTTATTTCATTAATTACTTTTCTAATAATACTACAATAGATGAAATATATACAACAAATGATGGCGGTATTTCATTAAGAGGTCTAAATAAAAATACAAATGATGAATTAAGTTTTGTAGCTGATATGAATGATTATATTCTTGTAAATGGAAAAAAATTCTTTGGTCGTGGAATAACTGTTGAGTTTAGTAAAATATGGAAAAGTGTAAATTTAGACTCAATTAATGCTATTGATAGTGTACAGAATGGTTTTATTGAAACTGTTAGGATTGAAAATAAGATTTATCTTTTTTACTCTAGAGTAATTGAAAATGGAAACAAAAGCTCTTCAACTATTGCAGTTTCATCAGATTCATTGAAAACAATTAATAGAATATTCTCATATGAGAATGATAGTGTAAATTCAATTTCATCAAGATTCTTAATGAAAAGCCGAAATGGAAATATTTATTTTGTAATAGATACTAAATCTGGAAGTATATCAATTCCAAGTTATTATAGATTAGATACGAAATCAGATAAAATTTATAATTTAGAACAAGAAATTAAAATTATTAGTGGATACAATTCACAGGAAGTATTTGTTGAAGATCAGAATTATTTCAGACATGAAGAATTTATTGTTGAAGATTTTTCTTTTCTTTTTAACTATATAGAAGTCAGTTTAGAAGGAACAGAGTTCGTATATGATACAATAGGCGAAAATAAAAATGGATTAATACCTTTAAAAATATTTGATACGGATAATGTAATTCTAACTGGGAATCAATATAGTATTTACAAACAAATAGAACCAGATAGATTAACAAATGTGGAACAAATAGAATCAAAAACAGAAAACCTGCCTATTTACCCTTTTGCACCTAGTCCTAATCCAGCAAAAGAAAAGATAAAAGTTAAGTTTTATACTGAATCTATGGAGAAAATAGGTAATCTCAAGGTTCATCTAGTAAACATAGCCACAGGTATAAAAGTAGAAATAAAAGATTATGATATTAGTTTTACTAATAACTGGGATGGTGAGATTAAATTAGATATTTCAGGATTTCCAAATGGCTCATATCTTATAAATCTCTCAATTGATGATTTCAATAGAAGTTCAAAACTCATAATATCTAAATAAAATAAACACCAAAGGAGCTTCGGCTCCTTTTTTATTTATAACCCACCTACATAACAGAGCTGGCATCTACGTTTATATTTATTCGCAAATGGCCGTGTCCGCCTTGCTTAGTATAGAAATCAACGCAGCCCCACACATATTTGCGCATTACTTTACCTGTTGGGTCTAGTTGCTTATTATTTTTTATTACTATTATCTTTCTGTACTTCTTGCGTACTTTCTTGATAACTGGGTCTGTCGGTGGTAGTACATCTAGCTCTGCTTTATCTTTGGGAAACGTCTTATATAGTTCCATTGCTTGTCTTTCTAGCTGTGCATAGTCCGATGATATCATCTCTATAACCACTAATCGAGAGAATGGAGGATAGCTCAGATCTTCTCTGTGCTGCAACTCCTCGCCGAGAAAATCCAGATTTAACATCTGTTTGATTGATTTGATTGCGTAGTTATCCGGTACTGTTGTTTGCAGTATTACTTTACTCTCGGAGTTCTTGCTTCTACCTGCTCTTCCAGCTACCTGATTTATTAACTGGTAAGTCTTTTCGGCGGCTCTTATATCACTCATAAATAAGTCCACATCGGCATTCAATATACCCACCAACCCGATTGTAGAAAAATCCAATCCCTTGGCTATCATCTGCGTACCGACTAGTATATCTATCCCACCATCGGTGAACTTCTGCAGTATTTGCCTTTGCTTATTCTTGTTAGTCACAGTATCCGAATCATATCGTACTACGGTTATTTTATCACCCAATATCTCATTTATCTCATCTTCCACTTGCTGAGTGCCGAGCCCGATTTTTATTACATCATCTGCTCCGCATCCCTTGCAATGCTCTGTGTACTCTTCCTTATGACCACAGTAGTGGCATATCATCACGTTACTATGGCTGTGGTAAGTCATTGCTATATCACAATCTTCGCATTGGGGTATATGGGCACAGCTCTGACATTGGACGAAGCTAGAATGCCCACGCCTATTTTGGAAGAGCATAACTTTTCTTCCTTCTGCAAGTGTAGATTTTATCTGCTCTATAAGCCCATAGGAGAACGAGCCGTGCATTCCACCAGATTTGCGAGCATTGAGTAAGTCAACTAATTCAATAGTTGGTAGCTTGTGCGAATCAGCTCTTTCAATCATTTGGAAATAACCGTACTTACCTTGCTTGGCATTATAGTAAGTTTCCAGCGAAGGAGTCGCTGACCCAAAAATCACAGGACAATCTAATATATGTCCTCTTACTGTTGCCAAATCCCGTGCATTGTAACGAGGAGCGGGTGAATCTTGCTTGTAACTCTGGTCGTGTTCCTCATCTACTATTATCAGCCCTATGTTTTTCATAGGGGAGAAGATAGTCGAGCGTGGGCCTATTACTATATCATATTCGCCGTTGGCTATCTGTTGCCAAAGTTCATAGCGTTCATTCTTGTTCAATTTACTGTGTATGGTACACACTCTTCCTGGGAATGAAAGCTTGAATCTATCCGTCAGCTGTGGGGTTAGTGAAATTTCTGGCAAAAGCATTACTACTTGCTTTCCTGCACTAATTACATCTCTGATTAAGTGCATATAAATTAGAGTTTTCCCACTACCTGTTATTCCGTGGATTAGTATGTTTTTCTTTCCAGTTGATATTTCATTTCTAATATCTACAAGTACTTGCTTCTGAAAATCAGCAAGTTCTAAATCTAATTCTACTTTCGAGCTTAACTCTGACAGCTCTTCTATTACTCGACTAACTTCTATTTCGACTTTCTCTATTAAACCTTTCTTTTCCAGTGCAGTAATAGCTGCTGCCGAAATATTATAATCATTGATTAGAGCTTGTTGTAAAATTGGTTGTTCTGTTTCTAAGTAATGACTACAAATAGAATCAAATGCTTCCATCTGCTTTGCTGAGCGAGAAAGGTACTCTTTACCTATTCTGTGTATATACTTGTCGTCTATTCCATTTTTCTTAGTCGGCCTTACTGCAACCATCATCTTCGGTTTGTGTTCTTCCTTCATCTCATAGCTAATCTCTATATAGCCTGAGTCTCGGAACTCTAGGTATTGCTTATAGCTATATGTGAAACCGTACTTATTCTTCAGTGTACTAAGAGCTATATAATCATCAGCATCGGTCAACAAGTTGATTAGTTCTTCTCTTTTTTTCGAACTCTGTTTAAACTTTGTTAGCTCAATTTCGTTATATACGTCAGACAGTTTGACGAAAACTTCTTCTTGTGGGAAAGTCTTCGGTGGGAATGCCGCCATGAAAACTTCACCTAGTGAGCAAAGATAATAGTCTGCTGTCCATTTGCATAATTTCAAGAAACTAATATCGGCTATTGGTTCTTTATCAACCACATCCGATATTTCCTTCAGTTTAATGTCTGGTATATCGCTAGTTACATTGACTACTAATCCAGTTATTATCTTGTTGGAGAAATTAACAATTACCCTCTTTCCTATTATATCCGAGCCATAACGCTCTGGTATTAGGTAAGAATAAATTTGGTTTACTCGCAAGGGTACAGATACTTCTGCTACAAATGGCATAATCGAATTTTTGTAATTGTAATAGGTTTCAAATGTAATATAATCTAATTAGAATAAAGAGTGGAAAATATGAAAAAACAATATCTAATCTTACTTGCATCTATAATAATGCTTTTTGCTATTAACGGTGAAATCATTGCTCAAAATGACATAGCTAGTTCTCGTCAAAATGCAATTACTCGAGCAATAGAAAAAGCTAGCCCTGCGATTGTAGGAATAAATGTAACTGAAGTAAGGCAAGTACTATATCGTAACCCTTATAGCGGAACCCTTTTCGAAAGGTTTTTCGGTCGTCAAAGAGACAGAGTACGAGAGTACGAAGTAAAAGGACTTGGCTCAGGATTTATAATCTCACCAGATGGTTATATACTGACGAATAATCACGTAGCTGGAAATGCAAAAAAAGTAGTAATTACAACTACTGATGGAAAAAGATTTGATGCTGAAATAATTGGAACTGACCCAGCAACTGATATTGCACTTCTCAAAATAAATTCAGATGAAAGGTTGCCTTATTTACAATTTGCTGATTCAGACGATCTGATAATAGGCGAATGGGCAATAGCACTTGGTAATCCATTTGGACTTTTTGATATTAATGCAAAACCAACCGTTACGGTTGGAGTTATCTCTAATAAAGGTGTTAATTTTTTAGAAGAGCAAGACAAACGATTGACGGTTTACAAAGATATGATACAAACTGATGCCGCTATAAGCTCAGGAAACTCCGGTGGGCCACTGGTAAATGCAGAAGGAAAGGCCATTGGTATGAATACTATGATTTTCTCCACTGCACAATCGCAATCTGGTTCGGGAAGTATAGGTATCGGATTTTCTATACCTATTAACCGAGTTAGTCAAATTGTAGAATTAATAAAATCAAAGAAGACCATAAACCGCAATGTTTATTTGGGTTTAGAAATACAAGAAATAGACGAGAGAGTAATTAAATATCTTAATTTACCAGAGATCAGAGGAGTTGTTATTTATTCTACTCAGAATAGTGGTCCCGCTAACAGAGCCGGCTTGGAACCAGGAGATGTTATACTTACAATTAACGGTAGAAAGGTACTTAGAGAAGATGATTTTTACATAGAAGTTTATGATAGTATGGTTGGGGAAACTATGGAATTTCAAATCCTACGTGGAGATAACGAAAAAACTATTAAATTGCAGTTAGAAGAACCTCAACAAAACAGAAGATATAGGTAGTGGAAGAATCCAAATCAGTTCTATCAGCACAAGGTCTAATCAAAATCTATGGCAAACGAACAGTAGTCAGAGGAATAGATGTAGAAGTGAAACAAGGTGAAATTGTCGGCTTACTCGGTCCCAATGGAGCTGGTAAAACTACTACTTTCTATATGATAGTGGGTATGGTTCGCCCCAATAAGGGAATAGTAAGAATAGATGACAAAAAAATAACTCGTAAAGCGATGTACCAACGTGCTAGAATGGGTATTAGTTATCTACCACAAGAGCCATCAGTATTCCGAAAGCTATCAGTTGAAAATAACATAAAAGCCGTCCTACAGCTCCAAAAAGGGCTAAGAAGAAAGCAAATAAATGAAAAACTAGAACAGCTATTAGAAGATTTCAAAATCACTCATATCCGCAAGAGCAAGGGATATATGCTATCAGGAGGAGAGAGACGCCGCTGCGAAATAGCACGTACACTTGCCTCTGACCCCAAGTTTATACTATTAGATGAACCCTTCGCTGGGATTGACCCCATAGCAGTAGAGGATATTATGGACATCATATTTGCACTTAAAAACAAGGGGATAGGAGTACTTATAACTGACCACAACGTCCACGAGACTCTATCAATCACTGATAGAGCGTATATACTAATAGACGGCTCACTATTCACTAGCGGAAAAGCCGAAGAAGTTGCCGCAAATGCCGAAGTAAGAAAACGCTATCTCGGTGAGACATTCCGCCTAGAAAGATATGTTCCGAAAGACCTATAAGAGAAATGTTTATTCTGTGAAATACTAAAATCTATAATTATTTTCTTCCCTTACAATAACTAACTTAATAATTTCACTCAACTATAAATTTGAATGTAGCTACTTTATTCGAATTATATATAATTTTACCAAGATAAATTCCTGATGTATATTCTGTTGTTCCAAAAGTTACATTAGGTTTATCAGGAGTAATATAATCCATTTTATTACCTGTCAGACTATAAATCTCAATATTGTTTATTAGTTCATTAGCTTCTATATATATTAGGTTATTGTAGTACTTGAAGCTTATATCGCTATTGTCTAAATAATCCGCTACATCAGAAGTGCCATCGAAAATCTGACAAGTAAAATCTGAACCAATTTCTATATATCCCTTTGGCGTTAAGTCTTTACCTTTAAATGCTTGAAAATTGATAGGATATCTTTCTGCTCTGAATAACTGATTACCTAAAGTAGGTTCACCTTGTTTTAAGATTATATCCTTTGAACCTACCGGTGGAACATATCTCCAAACTTCAGTCTTTTCAGTGTCTATCTCGAATACAATACCACCCCAACCATTACAAATTAATGTATTTCCATTTGGTAATCTTTGAACACCTGATAATAATCTGCCATCAAAATTTGTTTTTGGATTATCAGTATATGACCAATCGAAGTCCAAAGGGCCAAACTTATTTTCAATCTTAATATATTTATTACCTTCATCCATTGGTAAATCAATTATATCTATACTAGAATAAAACTTACCTTCCGCAAGTCCTGATTGGTTATTGAATAACAAAACCTTACCACCATCTGGCAAACTATCTGGAATCCAATGCGTATCGTGTTGTGCAAATAATTTCTGAACGTGGTTTTGTTCTTTGCTGTATGCATTATCATTTCCCCATCTATAAATTAAATCTCCTCCTTTTCCATATTTACCACCCTTGTGTGATTTAGCTTCTTCTGTTGTTGTAGAATGATCAATTATCCATAATTCACTGAAGTTGTGATTGCTTAGCATAATTTGATCTAAATTAGGATTATAATCAATGGAATTGAAATGTAACCAATCAAAATTATGAAATCCTCTCGTACTAAAGTTGATATTAATTAAATCTGGTGTTTCTATATCGCCATAGTTAGCAGCATTTTCATTTTGATCTTGAACCATATGATCCCATGAGTCCCATTCCCATACAATTTCACCTCCACCATTTACTATGTCTGGCTTTATTTCGATTACTTTCTCTGACCATAAAAAGTCATTTGATTCCATTCTACCGGCTGCTAAGGCCTCTGCTTTAGTATATTCTTTCCAAACTAAAGCTAATATATTGCCATTCGGCATGTACTCTATATCATGATGTTGACATTGTGAGGAATCGGATATCTTATAGTCCCAAATAACATTTCCATCCCAATCAATCATTTCTATTATACCTCCTGTTCCACCCCCTAAAAATTTTGGATTATTTACATTTCCTGTTCTCAATAGAATTCCATTTTCTAATAAGTAAACTGAAGCACCTGGATTATACGCAGAAGACCAAGAATGTATCTTTTCACCGCAATTATCGATTAAATATGTCGTTGAACTATTCAAAGGACTAAATAATGTATATCCATTATATGAATTCGGTCCATTTAAAAATATACCAACTGTTTGTTGCGAAAATGTCAGCTTTATACTTATAAAAAAAATGAAAATAATAATTATTAATATCTTAGATCTCATCGCTTATATCTCCTTTAATTTTATCTAAATTAATACTAAAACTAATGGGTTACAAATTAGCTATACTGCTCGGATGTTATGATAAATGGGCTATACAGGGTTGTGTCTAACATAAAGTTGACAAAAAAAGTAACATTTTCATTTCTAATTAATATCTACTCGAAATATAAAGTTAATATTAGATAACTAATATTATATAGGAGTCACTAATCGAATTCTAATAAAAGCTTCATAACAACTTGAAAAGAATTGAGATAAAGACTAGATTAATAAATACTGTAGGGAGAACTTATGACTATTTAATTAGTAAATTCAAATTATTGTAGCATAAGAGTACAATTGATTTAAATTAACGTAGTAAGATGTAATAATAAATTACAAATGGAATTGTTAGAATACATATTTTTAACATTTTATAATCAAAAAAGTATTTTATTAAATCATACCTTAAAGTAAATCATCGAATAATTAGATTCTTTCTTACTCCCCTTACAATAACTAACTTAATAACAAGTTTACACACCAATCATTATTTGTTTGCAATTGCTTCTTTTTGATAGTAATTTTGCAACTACTAAAAAAGATAATATTCGGAGATTAAAATGCCATTCGTTCCAGCATCGGACAAAGATAGAGAATATATGCTAAGTAAAATTGGCGTACAAAATTTTGAACAATTAATAGAAAACATCCCATCTGAAGTACGTTACAAAGGTGGTATGGACTTCCCTGAGCAACTATCAGAGTACGAAATAACTCGATTGATGCACTCTTATTCAAGTATGAACAAATCAGCTTCTACACATATCTGCTTTATGGGTGGTGGTGCGTATGAGAGATATATCCCTTCTATAGTAGGTGATACCATTAATAGAGCAGAATTCCGTACGGCATATACTCCATACCAAGCAGAAGTATCTCAAGGTACTCTGCAGGCTATGTATGAGTTTCAAACAATGATTTGTGAACTTTATGGTATGGATGTAGCAAATGCATCACTATATGATGGTGGTACTGCTCTTGCTGAGGCCGTGCTTATGGCTGCTGCTATCAATCGCAAAACAGAGTTTGTTTATGTAGGTACTATCAATCCTAATTACAAAGATGTAGTAAAAACTGTAACACAAGGTAGAAAGTTTACTTACCATGATGCAATTGCTGCAGACGGGACTACAGATTTCGAAAAGTTGAAATCGTTACTAAGTGATAAAACTTCGGCTGTAGTAGTTCAACAACCTAATTTCTTAGGTACTGTAGAAGAAGTACACGAAATAGAAAAACTAGCTCATGAGAATGGTAGTTTATTTATAGTCGCTGCTGATCCATTTTCTGTAGGAGTTTTAGAAGCTCCTGGGAATTATAATGCAGATATAGTAATTGCTGAAGGACAGCCATTAGGTATTCCACTAAGCTTTGGTGGACCTTACTTAGGTATCTTTGCTTGTAAACAAGAATTCGTTAGAAAAATTCCAGGTAGATTGACTGGTGTTACTCAAGATTTGGACGGTAAAAGAGGGTTTGTACTAACATTACAAACACGTGAACAACAAATTAAGCGTGAAAAAGCAACATCTAATATCTGTACTAACCAAGGTCTTTTCATGTTAGCTGCTACAGTATATATGGAGACTATGGGTAAATCAGGTGTTAAAGAAGTTGCAGAGCAATCTTTCCATAAAGCACATTACTTAGCTGATAGAATAGTAGAATTAGATGGTTACGAATTATTCAACGATAAACCGTTTGTATTCGAATTTGCAGTAAAAGTTCCTGGTGATATAGTAGCTCTATTAGATAAGGCAAACGATGAAGGATTCTTAGCTGGTATCAATGTTTCTAAATATGCTAATAGTCCAAATACATTATTAATTGCTGTTACTGAGACAAGAACTAAAAAAGAAATGGATGATTTCGTTGAATTCTTGAAACAATTCAAATAAAAGAATAAGTATAAATGACTGAAGATAGTAAACAAAAATTACACGAAAACCCCGTCAAAAGACATCTTGTCGTAGGCGGGGTTATTTTGTTTGTAATATTGATTTTCTATCTATTCACGGATTATGGAGCTATCAACAAATATAGCTACATTACTAAAGAAAGTGACCTATCCGAAAAAGCTGAAAAGCTTGTTGCCGAAATAGATTCTTTAAAAAAACTAGAAGTTCAAATGAAAAAAGATACTTTAGAAATAGAGCGTCTAGCACGTGAGAAATACGGAATGATCAAGCCAGGTGAGAAAGTAATATTCATCAAGAAAAAGAAGAATGATGAAGAATCTGGGGATTGATATTGGTGGTTCATTCATCAAATTCGGCATAGTCGAAGACAAAAAGCTAATTCACAACACTGAGATTCCGAATATTGCTAATAGCATTTCAGAATTCGAAACTTCTATTAAAACTACAATAGCTGATTTATCTAAAAGGTTCTCTCCCGAATCGATCGGAATTGGTTTCCCAGGTACAATTGATAAATCAGGTGATATAGTCTCAGCACCAAATATGAAATATTGGGAATCCGAGAATATATTGGAAGTATTTAGTAAATTTACAGACCTACCGCTATATTATCAAAATGATGCTTATCTAGCTGGATTCGCTGAAGCTAAGCTTAATGAACTAAGTGAATATTACTTCGTTACACTTGGTACAGGTGTTGGTAGTGTATTAGTCAGAGACAAAGAATTAATAACTTCTAAAGCTGGAAGCTCAGGTGAGTTAGGGCATATTATAATCGACTACAAAGAGAAAGGAGATGATTATAGAACTGGCATTTTCGAATCGTATTTTAATGCTAATGAGTTTGTAAATAGAGCTAAATCGGATTTGAAAAATTTTCCTAATTCTATGCTTAATTCACTTGATTCATTCACAGTAAGAGAAATATCCGACGCTGTAAATATTGGTGATGATCTGGCAATTATAAACTTCATGGAAATGGGAAAGTTATTAGGAATTGGGCTTAGTTCTGCTGCTAATTTGACTGGAATTCCTATATTTGTGATTGGTGGTGGTATTAGTCATGTAAATAATCTTCTATTTGATACAGCAATGAGCGAAATGAAGAGAAGAGTAATACCAGAACTAAAAGAAAAAGTATTAATTATAAAATCAAAATTGCATAATGAAGCTGGAATATTAGGTGCAGCTTTATACGCGAAGGAAAAAATGAAATGACTAAAGAAATAATAGAAACATCGCATGCTCCAGCGCCAGTTGGCCCTTATTCACAAGCTGTAAAGGCATCTGGTTCAATGTTGTTTATATCTGGACAAATACCATTAGATACTAAAGGTAATTTGGTAGGAGAAACTATTGAAGAGCAAACTCAAAAAGTAATTGAAAATATTAAAGCTATACTTGCTTCGCAAGGTCTAAGTTTGAATAATGTTGTAAAAACAACTGTACTTATGACAGATTTGAGTAAATTTACAGAGATGAATGAGACTTATAATACTTACTTCCATGAATCTAAGCCTGCAAGAGCTACTTTCGAAGTTAGTCGTTTACCTAAGGATGTTCAAATCGAAATAGAAGCAATTGCAGTATGCTAAAATTGATAATCATATTGATTACTTTTTTATCGATTTCTAATATTACTCTAGCTCAGGATAGCACTAGTATTATACAATCTGAGACAAAGACTGTCCCAATGTCTAATAACGATTACATGTCAAAATCTCCGAGTGAAGCACTTTGGAAATCAATTATACCTGGCTGGGGACAATATTATAATGAAGAATATTGGAAGGCACCTATTTTATTTGGCGCGGCAGTAGGGTTGGGTGGATTGATTTATTATTATAATAGTGAGTTCAATAGCTATAGCGACCAATTGGAATCTGCAACTAAAACTGGAACAAAAATACCAATAGAATCTCCCGAAGATTTGAGTGATACTTATTACCCTATTAAAAAAAACTTACTCACTGATTTACAAATCAGACAATTAAAGGCAAACAAAGAGTTTAATAGAGATAATAGAGATATGATGGCTTTCTACTTATTGGGAGTGTATATAATCTCAGCTGTTGATGCTTATGTTGGTGCTCATTTATATGACTTTAATGTTGATGATGAATTGTCATATAAAATGGATATCAATAAATTTGGATATCCAGAGTTCGCTTTTAGTTATTCCTTTTAACTACTACAATAGTCATATCGTCAAATTGTTCCATTTCCCCTGTAAAACTCTGTACTCTTCTAAGTATATTAGTCTTAATTTCTTCAGCTGATTGACTACTGTATATATGCAGCATTTTTATAATTTCTTTCTCATCGAATTCTTTCCCACTATTATCCCTAGTTTCTAATATCCCATCTGTGATAAATAGAAGAATATCTCCAGAATTAAACTCTAATACAATTTCTTCTAGAATATCTGCAAATTTGGCTCCATTTCCAAAACCTAGCATAATTCCATTCGGCTTCAAATTCTCTACTCTATCCTCTTTACTGTTGTAGTAATAAAGAGGCAAATGACCAGCTCTAGAAATGGTAACAGATTCCGTATCCAAATTTATATACGCACTAGTAGAAGTAACAAAGGATTTATTGTCCATACTATCACTAATAAGGGAGTTCGTTCTTACTAGTAATTCTTTTGGTTTCAAGTCAAACTCATGTAGAGTACGCATTATCCCTTGTATTTTGGACATATACAATGCTGCTGATGTTCCCTTACCACTAACGTCTCCTATAACTATAGTAACTGCATTGGACTTACCATTAAGATAATCATAAAAATCTCCACCTACTTCAAGTGCAGGTATTGATACACCTGCTATATCAAGTCCATCAATATCTGGAGTTTTGATAGGTAATGAGGCAAGTTGGATACCTCTTGCAATTTCTAGCTCATGTTTGAAACGCTCTTGTTTTGCCAAATCTTCATATAGCAGCGAGTTCTCTATTGCTACAGAAGCTTGTCCTGATATTGCTGATAAAAAAAGTAAATCGTCATTATGATAAGTTGTCTCTGACAGCTTTTCGCCAACTAAAATTATCCCTATTAAATCATCTTTAGACCAAATTGGTGTTAAATATTGAAATTTGAATTCTCTTAATACAATTCTTTGTGCGTCTGGAAGATAATCCACTGGTACGCTGTCTGAATAGTTTTTCAAACTCATATGTAGCTTACTATTTACAGCTGAAATATATTCTGTTAATGTATCATCATTCAAACCAGCAAATCTTTGTGATACCAAATGATTATCTTTAAATAACAGTAAACCAGCTCTCTTGGTTTGAATCATATCTAATAATCTATTTAGAAAGAATTTGCTGAATTGCTCAGGGTTGAAACTCTTAGAGTTAAGTTTACTGAATTCTTTTGCAGCGTGTCTGAAATCAGATTTAGATCTATAGAATTTATGATTTATTTTGTCCTGAATTACTTTAGTCACGTTCCAAAGCAATATTGCAATTGACATAGATAACAATACAATCAAAATCTTTTCATAAAGACTATGCATATGTTGACTTAATGGGTTTTTCAAAACTTCTATAGAAGTTCCTGAAAAGTGTAGATTAGGTATTTCCCACTGTATAGATGATAACAAATAAATAAATAGTATTACCAGCGAAGTATAAATAATATATAGGAATGTACTAACTAATAAGTATTGATAATTTCTCTTTAATCTAATATTTAAGTCGAATACTCTATATAGGCCAACTGAAACCATATAAGATACAGGAATGAGCAATAAAGAACCGTAGATTAATTCTCTTAATTTGAAGTAACCAAACTGGAATAGAATAGACTGTACCACAATCATCAAAAAGACAAGAGTGTACGAAAAACGAATTAATCTACCTTTCTTCCAATCTTTTTTATTTAACGATTTTCTATGTACTAGATTAGTAAGAAAAATAAATGATGATGACATAATTAGAAAAATTAGAAATAGAGAATCAGAAATAAACTCCAAGGTCCTGATATCAATAAAACTAATTAATAAATTGTAATTTATTGCGACTTGTAAAAGAAAAAATATTCCAGCTATAATATAAGGTACTATAATAGTATATTTCTTTTCTGTAATTCCAACCAAATGACGAGGAAAGTATTTCAAACTATGTAATATAAGCGGAATAGATACAAACATTGCAAAATTTGCAAAATTGAGTAAAAAGTGGTCGAAAATATTATCAATAGAACTAAGCCCTACTATTCCAAGAGTCGAAACTAATCCAAACATTATAAGTGAAAGAGAAGTTATTCTAGCCCCTCTGATTCTAGGACGTTTTATTCCTATTATTTCACCTAGAAATAGTAAAAACATCCCACAAATCATCATAAGTAGTTGCGATAAATTAATACCGAATTTAGGTAAAGTAAGTTGTTTATTGAATACTTTTCCATTCCGATTTATCAGATACTCTATTGTGCTACCCGAACGACTACTCTTTATTATTCTATCTGCTTGCTGTACACTATTAAAAGTCTGTCCATTTATTTCTAATACTATATCACCACTTTTCAAACCAGCTCTGTCTGAAACACCTTCAGGGAATACATAAGTAATAATAACTGAGGATTTGAGGTTTTCAAGATAAAAATTATCCAAATCTATTGAAGGAATTCTAATTGTTTGTACTTGTTGGCTATTAAAATTAGCTATTGTGAGTGATATATTGTTTTCGCTATTTTTCCTATTTTCTAATACCTCGTATTGATTAGAAACACTATCTAGTGATATGTTATCAATAGCTATTATAAAACTACCTACAAATGTCGAATCATAATACTTGTGTTTGCTATAGTCATCAAACTCACCTTTCAATTTTGATATATAAATATCTGATGGAGGTGAAATAAATAAATTCTCATCACTAACAGTAGTAGCAAGTTTTACGAAATAAAATGTTCCCAGTAAAACAAAGCCAAAGCTAAGTACTGATATGAAAATCTGGAAGTAAATTGGATTTTTATCCCAATATTTCACTTTTTTATGCTGTTGAGTGATTATAATCTTAACAATTTAATCAAAAAAAATTAATTATTGAATAGAAGAAAGAGTTTGAACAAAGTAAATAGGTTTGAATTATCAGTATAAATTCATTATTTTATCAAAGTGCAAACAATATTTATTAGATTTAGTTTGTAAAAAATAATGTGACCTACCTAGTGGTTCATATATATTAGAATTTTAATAATAATAATGGTCAGAAAAAATTGAATTTCTCTCTGACGGCAATGCTGATTCAAAGGAAGTGAACTATTACATGAATAATGACAAGTTATTTTATAGTTTAAATAAGGAATACATAGGTCCTATAAGTCCAGGAACTCAAAAAGTAATGAATGCTATTGATAATAATAATGTTAAAGTAGGTATTTATCTTACCGACAAAAATGTAGTAGAAAACTTTGATAAACAATTGAAGTGGTTTGTAATAGATTCATACCAAGGTACATCTTTTGATGGAGCAAAGGTTACAACCAAACAAGTAGTTAATACTAATCATATGATAAATGCAACAAAAGATAATGTAATAGAAAAAGGGATGATTTTCAAACACGCAATTATTGAATCTTATTTAGCTGGAAAAAATCATTTTTACAAAGGTTTACTTAGTTTGCCTATTCCTTCAAATAACTTCTCACTTAAAGATTATGATGTTTGGCATATGAAAACTATAGATTTATTAAGACAACCTTTTGGAAAATATGCAGCTGATGATGTCCCTAATAAAGGTATGGGAGTATATTTTATTTATGATGGAATAAAAACAGATTATTTATTTTATGATGCAGATAAAAAAACGACTGAAGATGAAGCTTTTAAAATACATAAATGATAAATCAATAATTCTAATAGTTTGTACATTGCTAGTATTTAATGCAAGAGTCACTATTTCCAATGTTACTAAATTATATGAAGTTATAGATATTCAAGAGCAATTTAACTCAGAATATGATCTTATAATTTTTAAAAGAAAAGATAGTATTTTTCATACTTTAATTGAATGTAATCAGCTAAAGTATTTTAATGTTTCGGATATATTTAAAAAAGATAGTCTTTATAACATTGATTTAGATTATAAAAACTCTAATTTTTCAGGTTACCCATTTATCATTGCTGAAAGTTTAGATTCACTACAGAAAGGTTCAATATTTTTTGATTTTACATTAAAATATATCTATAATGATAAAATTATAGTTTATGAAATTAAAAACATGGATTATTTTATAAACTCTTTAGAGGAAGGAAAAAGGTGCTTTAATATTCATGAATTTATGGCTAAGACATTGTTATCTAAGTCTAAACTTAATTTAAATTTTGAATTAAAAGAACAAATAAAAGAATTTGAAATATATAGTGATTTCATTTTAGTTAGAAAGAAAGATAATTCTATTTTTAAAGAAATTATCAAAAGAAACGAATTATTTGATTTAAAAGAAGAATTAGAATTAGAAGATAATTATCTTAATCAAATTAAATATTTGAATATTGATTATAATAAACTAGATAAAAGTAAGTTTAAACATAATCTCCCTGAAACATATTTCTTTTTTACTAATTATAAGGATTATTGGTTATTTGTCGAGGTGATCTTTCCTAAAATTAATTGGAATGCTAATGTTTTTTTTAGAAAAGTTCAACTAGAAAACAAAAAAGGTTTTGAAATAACAGAATACGGTGCTCAAGTTGGTCTCCACACTTTCAAATGTGATGAATTTCAAAATTTAGAATACATTAGATCGGATTACTATGAGACTGAAGAATAGTTTTCATCAATAAGTAGTTGGACTTTTACAGCAGAAATTCGTAATTTGAACAATCGCTTCGACTTCGCTCAGCGCAAGTAATATCCGTATGGAATGTTGGAAAAGAGTGAAGTTAGAATTATTGAAATAATATAATGATTTTAATTTCGTTAACAATTAAAAGAATGGACAACAGAATGAAAATAAAAGAACAATTAAATAGAATTATTGAAAGTATAGATGATAATTCAAATTGGGATGATGTAATGTATCAGATATATGTTATCCAATCGATTGAAGAAGGGATTTCACAAGTTGAAAAGAATGAAGTTATTAGTTTTGAAGAAGTAAAAGAGAACTTCAATGCAAATAAAGTTCACTAAACTTGCACAAGAAAAATTAGTAAGCATACATGCCTATATTTCTCAAGATTCAATCACGTATGCAGATCGATTTATAGATAGAATTTTAATCAGAATTAAAGAATTGGAATCATTCTCCAATTCTGGTAGAATAGTTCCTGAGCTAAATAATGAAAAAATAAGAGAAATAATTATCAAACCATATAGAGTAGTTTATTTAATAATATTCAATATATCTATATTGAATATAATTCATTCTAAACAAAATTTCCTTTAGGATATTTCGAATACTAAGTTCCCCCTCTAATCCTTACCCAAGAAATAGTACTTGTAGAACAATACCTCAGGAATCAGCAAAAAGATTAATGATAGTGTGTCTTGTGTGAAGTAAATCGTATTCCAGCTATCAGGGTATATTAATGAAGCAAGAGTGCCTGTAATAGCCCAGCCAATAGTAAAGAAGAGCAGTACAATAGCCACAGCCATAAGTCCATCTTTCAATCCACCTTCTTGCCAACTTTTAGTAAAAGCAAATAAAGCCCCTAATAAATGCAATTCAAATATTATTATTTCTATCATTTTGATTAACTTTAAAGTCTGAAAAAAACAACAATTGAAAATGATAAAAACAGAAAATTTCATCATTCTAATTTGTAATACTCCAAATATAGATAATGCAAAACAAATAGCTCACAAACTTGTAAAAGAAAAGTTGGCTGCTTGTGTAAATTTATTCTCTGGTGTTACCTCTATCTACGAGTGGGAGGGCGCTATAGAGGAAGTGTCAGAGGTTACAATGGTTATAAAAACTTTAAGTGATTATAGAGAAAAAGCGGAAGAAACCATATTAGAACTTCATCCTTATGATACTCCGGAGATTATTCAGATAGATGTACCTAACTCGAATAGCAAATACTATGATTGGTTAGTGGGAGTTCTTGATAATTGAAAGAGTTTGTACCTATTAACAAAAGAAATGAAGATGAAAGACCTAGAGAGAAGTTATTAGCATTTGGTCCAGAAACACTAACGGATGCTGAGTTAATAGCAATATTAATCAATAATGGAACTCGTAACAAATCAGCAATTGATTTAGCTCGTGAGCTATTAGCTAATCACGATGGGAACTTGTTCGAACTAACGAAGTGCGAGTTAGAAAGCTTCAAGATACTTGATGGAATAGGCGATGCCAAGGCAACTATATTGGCTGCCGCTTTTGAGTTAGGCAAACGAATTAAAATAGCTGATTTGAATATACAAGATAAGATTACTTCACCTGAAAAAATTGGTAAGTACTTCGTGCATAAACTCGCTTCAGAAACAGTCGAGAAATTCTATGCCGTTTACTTATCTACTGCGAACAAGATTATTAAAGAAAAGCAGATAACAAGCGGTACACTAAACGCTAGTCTTGTACACCCAAGAGAAGTCTTTAAGACAGCTATTAGTGTTTCTGCAAATGCTATAATATTGGTTCACAATCATCCTAGCGGTAATAATACCCCATCAAAAGAAGATATAGCAATAACTAATCAGTTAATAGAAGCTGGAAAAATAATGGATATAAGAATTCTTGACCATTTGATAATAGCAGGAAACAGTTTTTATAGTTTCAGGACTCAAGGACTTATATCATAAAAGTATTGATTAATCGTCGTTTAATCACTAATAAAATCATAGTAAATAGCGTATATGGGAAAATTTCAATTAGTTTCTAATTATAAGCCATCCGGAGATCAACCAGCGGCAATAGATCAACTTACCGAAGGTTTGGAAAGGGGAGACCGTGATCAGGTATTACTTGGTATTACGGGGTCTGGTAAAACATTTACTATATCAAATGTTATTGAAAGAGTTCAAAAACCTACATTAGTCATTTCTCCAAATAAGACCTTAGCTGCTCAGTTATATAGTGAACTGAAAGGGTTTTTCCCTAATAATTCGGTAGAATATTTTATCTCATATTATGATTATTATCAACCTGAGGCGTATGTTGCTTCTTCTGATACTTATATAGAAAAAGATTTTTCCATCAACGATGAAATAGATAGGCTACGTCTTAGAGCTACTAGTTCATTAGTAGAAGAAAGGAGAGATGTAATAGTTGTTGCATCTGTAAGTTGTATATATGGTATTGGTCAAAAAAGTGATTTCAAAGACTTACTTTTTCCTATAAAAGTAGGACAGAAAATCACTAGAAAAGAACTTCTATATAAACTTCAGGAATTGTATTTTGAAAGAAATGATTTTGATTTTAAGCGTGGTACATTCAGAGTTAGGGGAGATGTAATTGATTTGATTCCCGCATCACAAGTAAAAGAAGGCATTAGAATTGAGCTTTTTGGTGATGAAATAGAAAATATCTACTATATAGACACTACAACAGGTAAAGTGACTGGTAAAGAAGATTTAACAACTATATACCCTGCAAAACTGTTTGTTACAAACGAAAATCAGTTGATCAAAGCAATGAAAGATATAAAAGACGAGTTATACGACAGACTGAAAGTACTAAGATCTGAGGGTAAATTAGTTGAAGCTCAGCGTTTAGAACAGCGAACACTATTTGACTTAGAAATGATGAAGGAGGTAGGGTATTGCTCGGGTATAGAGAATTATTCTATGCACATGGCTGGTAGAACATTCGGCGATAAACCTACTTGTTTGATAGACTACTTCCCTGATGATTTTATTACTATTATTGATGAAAGCCATATAACAGTACCCCAGATTAAAGCAATGTACAGTGGTGATAAAAAACGTAAAACTACCCTTGTAGAACATGGTTTCAGATTACCATCTGCCCTTGAGAATAGACCGTTACAATTTGATGAATTCAGAAATACTACTAAACAGACTATATACGTAAGTGCAACACCATCAGATTACGAATTAGAACAATCCGAAGGGGTTTTCGTTGAGCAGATTATTCGTCCTACTGGATTACTGGATCCATTAATTTCAGTAAGACCTATCGCAACTCAAATTGATGATTTGGTAGGTGAGATTAGAATTAGAATGATGAAAAATGAACGCGTATTGGTAACAACCTTGACTAAAAGAATGTCAGAAGATTTATCAGATTACTTGTTCAATTTGGATATAAAAGTTGCATATATTCACTCTGATATTGACTCATTAGAAAGGGTAGAGATCATTCGTGATTTTCGTCTAGGAGAATATGATGTATTAGTAGGTGTAAACTTACTAAGAGAAGGATTAGATATGCCCGAAGTTTCGCTAGTAGCAATATTAGATGCTGATAAAGAAGGTTTCTTACGTTCAGCAAGTGCATTACTACAGACTGCTGGTAGAACTGCGCGTAATGTAAACGGTTTGGTAATACTCTACGCTGATAGGGTTACAAAAGCGATGAAAGTATTAATAGACGAAACGAATAGACGTAGAGAGATACAAACTGCATACAATGAAAAGCACGGAATTGATCCAAAAACTATTTATAAATCTCTTGAAGAAATTCTAGAATCTACATCAGTAGCAGATGTCCAAAAGGCAAGAAAGGGACGATTGGCTGAAAAAGAGAATATTAAGCAAATAGCATCAGAACCAACTATTGCTTATATGTCTGAAGAACAAAAAGAAGAATTACTAGAACAAATGTTTATTGAGATGAAAAAAGCAGCCGTTAATCTTGATTTTGAACGAGCTGCAAATTTAAGAGATGAGATTGCTAGAATTAAAGCCGATGAGATTGTTAATTCTTGACGAATTTGGCAACAGAGTATCCGTTTTCAGTTTTTAATCGAATAAAATAAACTCCAGTTGCTAATTCTTCTAAATCTATTCTATCAGTAGATACACCTTTATTAGCGTCAGCTATATTAGTTTCAAACATCAAATTACCTTTGAGATCATATAATTCATAATGATAACTTGATTCTTGAGTAAATAGTTTTTCTATTATCAGTATCGATAAACTCTCAAAATAAGCATTGGTGATTCTATTCGTAGATTCAAGAGAGTATAACACCTCAATCCCATTTGTATCTTGGTTTACTCTAGTAGTATAAATTCTTACTTTTCCATCACCTTCTCTTCCATCTGCCCAAACAGGTATTGCTTGTTCATCTTGAAAAATTAACATATTATATTCACCTATACCAAAAGAACTGTTGTTGATTCCTACTTCTCTGAAGTCAGTTGGTAAAGAGCTTATTTTTTTAGGTTCAGTAAAAGATTGACCACCATCATAAGAAAACTGGATAACGTAGTCCGTATGAATATCGAAATTAACATCATCATTTCTATCATAATAGCTTACTGCAATAACACCTTTATTATTAATTGCAAGACTAGGATAAAATTGAGATACAGCTCTACTATTATTTTCTCTATTTAAAATTTTCCCTTTCTCCCAATTTTTACCCCCATCAGTTGAGCGAGAAAAATAAATATCCATTTTCTTACCCATATTCCTAGTTATACCATTTGCATTCCAAATAGCATAGAGATTATTCTTATATTTGCTGTTAGGTCTATTATCAGCTACTATAAGAGGGGCCGGATATAACCTACGAGTACTTATTCCAACTATAGTATCTATTGAACCAGATTGATCAAGTATAGATTGAGGCATAGTTAGGCTACTAACATAGCTGACACGGTCGAATGAGTTGCCATTGTTAGTCGATTTGGAATGAATAAGTATCATTTCATTATTTTTAAATAATTCCAAATGCATAACGTGTAAATCTTGTTTCTCATCAACAGTGATTGTACTAAACTGAGTAAATGAAGAAAACTGTGAGCTGACTCTTATAGGAGTGTCGAATTTATTTTTTCCATTAGGTAATTTTGCGACATATATTGCTGTACTTTGTCCACTATTATTTCCTTCTATATAAGTATAAGAAACAAATACGTCATTATTATTATTAACGGTTACCCATTGCTTATCAGCCATTTTCAATAAATTGATATTAGTTGTGTTTACATAGTGAGTAATGTACGGATCATCTGGTTCTATCCATGTACGTCCGCCATTATCAGAATATGCCCAAAGTAAACCTGTATGAACTTTACTATCATTAGTTTGAAATAAGCTTAACCAAGTAATATATGCACGGCCATTATTCGAAAATGTTAGAACAGGGTCACCACCGCCTAATATCTTAACGTTCTTATAGCCTATTGGGTTTGTCCGATAAGAACTAATGTTCCAACTTAATCCTGCATTTGTTGTATAATAAATACTACAAAAAATTTGAGGATTAGAGGCGTTGTCATTTTGGAATATAGGAGAGATTATTATATTGTTAGAATCAGATGGGTTTATAATAGCATGAACTTCAGATTCAACTTCATAATCCCTTATATTAGAGAGTTTTGTATCATCCGAAAACATAATTTGATTATTGTTTTTATTCTCAAAAGTTTTGCTAGATACATCAAAGTCATCATTACTCCTACTAATAAATAAAGTATCAGGGAGGTAGCGAAGTTCTCTTTCCAACAAATTAATTGGTTGAGCTTCAACCAAATATGGAACAAAAACGTATAATATTATAATAATTAAAATTCGAATCATAAATTTGTATTGCTTTTAAACAACTAAAAACAAAATTAATATGGATAAGTTACAAAAAATACGAATATATTCTTTCATATCATTGCTTTTTATAATACTATTGTCTTGTAAAAGCCAGAAAGCCAATTTTATTCATGTTATGCCACATGTAAATTACGAATTTTCATTCGATAAATCTGAAACGACTGAATTATCAGTGAGATTGACAGAGTTTTTAGATTATGTAGTTGTGGAAATGCAAAATAATAAAGACTATTACTTAATAATTACTGGACATTCGGATAATACAGCAGATACTGAAACAAATTTGAAGAGAGCAATAGAAAGAGCAAACAATGTAGCCGAGTATGTAAAGAAAAAAGGTATAAGCGCTGAAAGATTAAGAATATTTAACAAAGGTGCATCTGAGCCAATAGCCAGTCAAAATGATGAGAATAGCTTAGCTTTGAATCGCAGAGTTGAGATTAAAATGACTCTTTAGTCTTTGTAATAAAACTCGAAATATTTTTTTAAAGATTTTGCTGTTAAAGAATCTTTGTGTTTCGCTACTTCTTCGGGAGTGCCCGTAACTACTACTTCTCCACCTAAATAGCCAGCACCAGGGCCTAAATCAATTATATGATCAGCAGCTGCTATTAATTCTGTATTATGTTCTATTATTATTACAGAGTGACCTTCGTCTAATAGTTTACTAAAACAAGTCATTAACTTTGAAATATCGTGAAGATGCAACCCCGTAGTTGGTTCATCAAATATAAACATTGTCTTCAAGTTTGACTTAGTTTCTAAGTGACCAGCTAATTTTATTCTTTGAGCTTCACCACCTGATAACTCAGTAGATGCTTGACCTAACTTTAAGTAATCTAATCCAACATCTTCTAGAATCTGTAACTTAGGAGTAATATGTTTGTGGTCGCCAAAAAAATCCTTTGCTTCTGAAACTGTCATTTCAAGTACATCAACAATTGATTTACCTTTATATTCTAAGTTTCTAATCTCGCGTTTATATCTAGTCCCGTTGCATGCTTCACACTCTAATCTAACATCAGGAAGAAATTGCATATCCTCAGTAATATAACCTTGGCCATCGCACGTATCACATCTACCACCCGCTACATTGAATGAGAAATAACCTGGTTTCCAACCTAATTGTTTAGCTTCTTGTAACCCGGAGTATAAATCTCTAATATGGTCAAATACTTTAGTATAGGTGGCAGGGGTAGAACGTGACGATTTACCGATTGCAGATTGGTCTACTAACTCGATATTATCTACATGTTCAACACCAATTATAGATTGATATTTACCAATTTTATCTTTGAAACCACCTCTGAACCTTTTCACGCCAGCATAAAGAATATCATGAACAAGCGTACTTTTTCCTGACCCAGAGACCCCAGTTATAAGGACTAATTTGTTAAGTGGGAATTCCACTTCATCCATTTTCAGATTATTTTCTTTTGGTTTTATTATTTTGAGAGATTTACCATTTCCTTCTCTCTTTGTACTACTGATTTCAATTTTTTTCAGACCTTTCATATAGTCAGAAGTAAGAGTATTTCCTTTTGTAAGTAATTCCTTAACAGTACCATGAAATACTACTTCACCGCCTTTTTCGCCAGCACCAGGCCCCATATCTATCACATTATCCGCAGCTGCTATTACTTCTGGGTCATGTTCTACTACAACAATAGTATTCCCTAGATCACGGAGTTTATATAGAATATTTATTAATCGCTTAGTATCAGTAGAATGTAATCCAATAGATGGTTCATCTAATACGTAAAGAGTACCAACCAAAGAAGATCCCAGTGCGGTAGAAAGACTAATTCTTTGTGCTTCTCCGCCCGATAGTGTATGTGATAACCTAGCTAATGTCAAGTAACCTAACCCAATATCGACTAATAATTGTAATCGCCAGACTATCTCTTCATTAACTTGACCTACAACTTGCTTTTCATATTCATTCAACTCTAAACTTGAAATAAAATCTCTTAGCTTCCACAAAGGTAAGTTAATAAGTTCAGGTACATTCTTTCCATTTATAAATACTTGTCTTGCACTAGTTCTTAATCGTGATCCACCACATGCTTTACACGTTGTATATCCTCTGTATCTACTTAACATTACTCTATTTTGTACTTTATAGAGCTTTTCTTCTATTTTTTTGAAAAACCCATCTATTCCTATGTATTTACCAGCACCTTCCCATAAGAGTTGATACTTGTCATCGGAAAGCATAGCTACTGGGGCTGCAGTATCTATTTCGTATTTATTTGCAATATCGAGCAAATCGTCTAAGTGGCTACTATGTGTGTCACCTTTGAATGCTGCTATTGCACCTTTTTCTATAGATAATGATCTGTCTGGTATTACAAGATTTTCGTCTATTTCTATAGTTCTACCAAACCCTTGACATTTATAACATGCTCCTTGAGGATTGTTAAATGAGAATAACTTAGGATCCGGCTCACCGTACTCAATACCTGACTCTGGGTCTTCGTAGTGATTACTATATCTATGGACTTTGTAGTTACTTATTTCTACTAATCTAATTCTACCATTACCAATCGAAAATGCTTTTTCCATCGAATCGATTAATCGAGTCTTGTTTTCCTCGTCTGTTCTATAAATAAGTCTATCTACTAAAAGAGTATATTTCTCTGTATCGAAATCTGATGGTATTCCATCTGACTCTAAATCAATCAATTGATTTTCTGAGTCGAGTAACCTATAATATCCATTTTCAATATACTTAGATAAATCATCAGTAGTTAAAGAGTTGTCAAACTCTGCTGATAATAGTAGCTTAGCACCTTCATCTAACTTCTCTAGACTTTCGAAAACTGTTTCTGCAGTATCTTTCCTTACCAAATTCCCAGTAATCCGGTCATAAGTCTTGCCTATACGTCCATATAGCAATCTCAAATAATCATAAATCTCAGTCGAGGTACCAACTGTCGAACGAGGATTCTTATTCGGTTTGTGTTGCTCTATCGCAATAGCGGGAGGTAAACCATCTATCAAATCCACATCGGGCTTAGTCATTCTTTCCAAAAACTGTCTTGCGTACGAAGACAAAGATTCTACAAATCTACGTTGACCTTCAGCATAAAGCGTGTCAAAAGCAAGTGATGATTTCCCAGAACCAGAAAGTCCTGTTATAACTGTCAACTTATTTCTTGGTATTTCTATATCTATGTTCTTTAAGTTATGCAGAGCTGCATTCTTAATGATTATAGTCTTTTGTTTGTTTTTAGTTTTGGGCATATACTTACTTGAATAGGGGAAAGATAAAATTGTAAAGATGGATAAATGGTCAATTTATTTTGCTACAAAGTAACGAAGAAAATGAGAATAATACATATATTTTGCAATTCTTTGAGACGTTTTACCAATTCATGTGTCTATATAAATATGAATACTACAAAAACTATAATTCTTTTCTTCTTTTTGTCACTGTCGCTCCAAGCACAATGGCAGAAAACTGACTATGGATTTGTGTCAAAAGATCCGGTACTAAGGAATCTAAGGTGGGTACCTAATGAAAATGCTATTATCTCTTCTTATAAAGGTGAGTACTCAAAAATGGATTTGAGTACTGGAGAGATTGTCAAGTCAGCAAATGTGAAAGAACTCGATTCAGTTTTCATACATATATCAAATGATTTAACTAAGTCCATTAGTATCAAATCAAAAGCTCTTATTAAACATCCGAAAGTATATTTAGTTTTCGACTTTACTTACTCTGAATTAGATGGAAATAATAATTTTTGGAATGATACTTTATTATTTTTAGATGAAGAAAATTACAATCTAGCTTCTTATAAGACAAGTTTTATGAGCTTGAACGATTCAATTGTTGCTATGAGTTTAGAATACATATACAATGCGGGTCAAGAATATTTGAGGGACATTACTTTTTTCTATAATCTAAAAAGAAAAACTTATACTAGATATAAAGGTATTGTAAATACTTTTAATCCACTTTCCAATCTACTTGTAATGAAATCTATTTATAGATTAAGAGATTATCCAGATATTGACCACTATAGCTCATCTTTATATTCATTTGATTTTATAAAAAATATTGAAAACACATATTCTAAATCAGATAAAGTTAAAATAGAAAATGTTATAATCGGCAATCAAGGGAAAAATGCAATTTATTATGATGAAGAAAATATATCTTATTTTCAAAATAATGATGGTAATACTAATTTTATATATACTAATAAGTTGAAAAATGGAATTTGGTTTCTTTCTGATGATGAAGTCTTTGCAATAAGAATAAACTCCAATTTAGATGACAACAAGTTATCAATATTTAGATTTGGGAGTTTTGATGTTATTGATAGTATTAGCTTCACACCAGCTTCTGAACTTTCTAAATTTTTATTTATCATTGAAGAATATGCTTATGTACTAGATAAAACTAACCGATTGAACAAAATACATATCCCTTTCTTTAGCTTAGAGAATTTAAAAGCAAATTTCAATTCATCTAAAACACTAATCCAAATTAGAGACACAATTAATTTTTTCAATATTTCTTCTGGCTCACCCGCTAAATGGAAATGGGACTTTGGAGATGGGACAACAAGCAATGAACAAAGCCCTATAAAAGTATATACAGAAGCTGGAGAATATACTGTAAGATTAATTGTTGAGAATAATCTAGGTCATAAAGATACACTAGTTAAAGAGAACTATATCAGTATAATAACTAAACTAGAAGCCAATTTCTCGTATGAAATTCTAGATTATAGTCCATTGGAAGTCAAATTTAGCAATGCTAGTTCAGGGAACCCTATTAAATTTATTTGGAATTTTGGTGATGGGAGTATATCAAATGAATCGAACCCCACACATAGATATGGAGATGGTTTATATGATATATCGCTTACAGTTGTTGATGAATATGGTAATTTTAATCAGAAAATCCTTCTGAAAGAATTCGATGCTACTATTGATGACCCAATAAATTTGCCAGATTTTGATTTCTCTACATTTAGACAATCGCAATTACCAACTACATCTAACTTGACTGATGTTGAGTTTTTCAATGAGAATATTGGTATGATAGTCTCAGAAAATGGTGAGATTTTCACAACGCACGATGGCGGTATTAGCTGGATGAAATCTGATTTTACTAAGGAATTCACCCCCAATAGATTAAGATTTCTATCGAATGGAGATGCGATTATAGTAGGGGATAAAGGTACTCAAATAAAGTCATTTGACTTTGGAAACACGTGGGTGGAAAACACCAAATTAGATACAAATAGAAATATAGTAGATTTCGATTGTAAATCTCCGTTTGAATGTCAATTGTTAACAGATATCAATAAAATATTTAGTACCAATTCTAAGTTAGAAATTGATTCTGATCATGAATTCAAAGCTACTTTTACCCCCTCATTTTATCTGTCTAAAACAACAACAGAAGCCCTGAAATCAATCATGGCAAATGGTGATAGTTACCTAGTAGGAACTGGAGCAATCTATGTAGATAAAATAAATACAATTGAAAGATATTTTCATACATTGATGAAAACAACAAGTTTCGATAGTTATGAGTTTATGATTTATTCAGAATTGATGACTGATAAAAAAGGAGTAATTACAGAGTTAGAAAAGCTAGATAGTATAAATGTGCTTTATTCTTTGAATAATGACATTCTGTATTATTTCTACACAAATTCAAGTTACCCACCTTATGAAATTCTGAAAACTACTGCTACTTTTGATAAATTTTATACATCTTTGAATCAGATAGTAATTCCTCTAAAGGATGGAAATCTCGTTTATATGGATAGTCTGGTATATGATAGGAACGGGTTTAACTCAAGAACAACAACCATAAAGCTAGATGATTCACCTCTTCACGATTACCACCAAATAACTCCAGCGAAAGGAATAGCAATAGGTGAAAGTGGGAAGTATTATATTACAGATTTCACTACTGGTATAGAAACCCAAACACACACACCAGAAATCGAGGTATATCCTAATCCTACAACTGATGTTGTAAAAATTCATTTCAGTAATATGATACAAGTGGAATCCCTCGAGATATATGGTATAACGGGTAATCTAGTCGAACGCAATAGCTATTCTGACTATACTAATAACATAATTCAGAAGACTGACAAGCTGACTACCGGCGTTTACTTCATAAAAATTATCACCAGCAATGGGGTTTTTCACAAGAAAATTATTAAATTTTAGCTTTACTAATAACAAATAATGAAATTATTATGAAGCAAAAATTGAGTTCTATATCGGTAAAGAGTTTCATACTCGTTTTTCTTGTAGCTTGTTCATTCAATGCATTTCCGGTAAGTGATGATATACAGCTAGGTAAACAAGTTCAACAAGAGATACAAAATGACCCTAAACAGTATCCCATACTCAATAATGCCGCAGCTCGTAGTTATTTACAGAATATGATAAATCAAATAATTATGTCTCCTAAAATCAAGTATAGAAAAGAATTTGCTTATAAGGTGGAAATAATAAAAGATGATAACACTGTAAATGCTTTCTGTACTCCTGGTGGTTATATTTATGTATATACTGGTTTGCTTAAAAAATTAGATAACGAAGCGGCTTTAGCTGGAGTATTAGGTCACGAAATAGCCCATGCTGAGAATAGACACTCAACTCAAAGAATGACAAAAGCTTATGGTGCGTCCGTACTTACGAATATTGTATTAGGTAATGATGCTGGACAATTGGAACAATTAGGTGCTAATTTGCTAACTGGTCTTGCATTATTAAAAAATAGCAGAAGTGACGAATTAGAATCAGATGAGGATTCTTTCCACTATCTGGAATCAACTAAATGGTATCCAGGTGGGATTAAATTCTTCTTTGAAAAAGTAATGACAAATAAAAGTTCATCTATTTTCGAGGAATTGTTATCTACTCATCCTATGCCACAAGATAGATTAGACCAAATTAATAAACTAATAAAAGAATCAAATACTACAGGCGCAACTAAAGGTGATAATTTATTCAAAGCTAGATATCAAGAATTTCTAAAATCTTTATAGTTATATGAATTCAATAGAAAAATTAATAGAATCAGAAAAAAGAAATAACTCAATTCTTTGTGTTGGATTAGATATTGTTGCTGATAAAATGCCTCAACATTTAGAAAGAAGTATTGAGGGAATGCTTGAGTTTAACAAAGCAATAATTGAAAGTACATCAGATTTAGTTTCTTCTTATAAGATTAACTTTGCATTCTATGAACAATATGGAAAAAGAGGATATGAACTACTAGAGAATACAATAGCTGTGATTCCTTCAGATATACATATAATTGCAGATGCAAAGAGGGGAGATATAGGTAATACTTCTGCTGCCTATGCAAAGGCTGTATTTGAAGAGTTAAGATGTGATTCTATTACTATTAGCCCATATATGGGGGAAGACTCTGTAAGCCCTTTTCTAAGCTATTCTGATAAGATGGTATTTCTGCTATGCTTGACTTCTAACTCGGGCTCAAATGATTTTGAGAAAGAAAAAATAGGCGGTAAATATTTATATGAAGTCGTAATAGAAAAATCGATGAATTGGGGAGGGACTGATAATCTAGGATACGTTATAGGTGCTACTCACCCAGAAGAACTGAAAAACATAAGAGATTTAGCTAATGATAGGTACTTTCTGATACCAGGAATAGGGGCACAAGGCGGAAGCCCTGATGAAGTTATGGATGCAAATGGCTCAGGTCCATCTATAATTAACTCTTCCAGAGGAATAATATATGCAGGAGGTAATGAAGATAAATATGCAGATTTCATTAGACTCGCTGCACTTGAATTGCGTAATCAACTAAATGAAGCAAGGATTTGAAAGAGGTTGAATATCAAAAATTAGTTCGTAATTATTTATCGAGCATTCCTCTGACTAGTTTTACAACTAAGTCAGGTAGGTCAATTCAAATAATCTCCCCTGGAATAATTAATGTCAACGAAGGCCCAGATTTTCTTGATTTTGCGATAATGCTAAACGGAAAAGTGATTGTTGGAGATGCGGAATTTCACGTAAATGCATTAGATTGGGAAAACCATAAACACTTTCAAGATAAGAATTATGATAATGTAATTCTCCATTTAGTTTTCGAAGATAATTCGGAATTAGAATATCCTGATATATTAGTTCTAAAAAAAGAAAATGTCTCAAAAATAGATATTAAACCACAAATCGAAAGCATAAATTCTTATGAAGAAATTCAACATTTTGCTTTACTTAGACTACTTAGAAAATCAACTATAGCTCAAAAAAATATAAATCAAAATGGCCAAAAAAAAGGAATACTTATCACAGTTAAGGAATTCCTAATTGGATACATGAGTAAAAAAAGAAGACCAGTATATAATCAAAAAGGAATAATTGAATTTCTAACAGAGTTTGATAAATCTAGAGCTTATTCTTTCTTAGAAAGCATAATAGATGGAGTTAGTATAGATATTTATAATAAACTCGAAGATATTGTTAATCATAGAATTTATAACGAAGGTAAAGGATTAAGAGTAGAGATACTAATAAATTGTATTTTACCTTTGTCATTATGCCTCTCTGATACAAAGAATAGAGTAAAATTATTAGAATGGTATTGGGCATCTAAATCAATAAATACTTATGGATTGCTATCAAGAAGATTTCCAGATCTATCGCAAGATTATGTATGGCAACAACAGGGAATGCTAGAATACCTAAGAGATCATGGTAATAAGAAAAATATAACAGCCGAAGAAATACAAGACTACGGCATTAATCAAATACTGGATTTTTACAGCTATGGAAAAATTGAATAAAGTAAGGGAGATGAGATGAGTTTCATAAAATCAATAACGAATTCTAAATCAATGGTAATGAAACCACTAAATTTTTTAATATTTAGATTTTTGAATAACAATTTATACGAAATAAATAAAGTTATTAAAAATTCCAAATTAATAAGTAATAACCAAATTTACTTAGAACTTATTAATGGAGATAAATATTACTTTACTTCTAATGATGTTAACCCTCCAGAAAATCTAGCAAATAAGATAAAATACTCAGACAAAACAAAAGTAAATAAAATATTGGAATATGAAAGATTCTTTTTTATATATGATTTAATGGAAGAAGTTTATGTAAAGGGTTCACATTTTAATCAAATTAATTATACTGAATATGGTACTATTATAGATGCTGGGGCAAATATTGGAGCATTTACTATTAATGCAAGTAGTAAGACAAGAGACAGTAATTTTATTTTAGTTGAGCCAGAAGCTAAAAACTGTATTGATCTTGATAAAAACTTAAAGTCAAATAATGTTAAAGATTATCAAATCGTTCGAAAAGGTCTTTGGTCGTCTGATGGAGAAATGTCATTTTTTACTAGCAATAGAGCAGGAGAACATAGCTTAATTGAGAATGAAAAAAAAACAAAAGTAACTATAGAAATTCTAAAACTAGAATCATTATTTAAGCAATTTCATGTAACAGCCCCAGTACTATTGAAGATGGATATAGAAGGGGCTGAATTAGAAGTAATAAGAAGTAGTATCGAATTTTTAAAAGAACAACAGAATTTAACTTTACTTATTGAGGCATTACACTTCGTTGACAATAAAGAAACTTACAAAGAATTAATCCCTTTATTAAATGATAATGGATTTGAGATATTAGATTGGGGAAATGATTTTAGGGGTACTATACTTGCTAAAAATGCTAATATGAAATAGTTTACAGTTAAAATGAGATACAAATAATTCAAAGTAAATTCGCATTAGGAAGTCTATATGTTAATAAATTATGAGCTTCAGATTATAATTATAAACAAAATGTTAAAGAAATTATGAATGGAACTTATTATATTAAATTTAATTCTTTTACAAAACAATAGGATAAACTATGAAGAAAATAATGATGTTATTAATAAGTATTGTAATATTAATTGCATGTAGTGATGATAAATCGACTAATACAGATGGATTTAATATTAATAAATATAATGTTATTGCGTTATTTGGATTTAACCAATCGTTAGTTGATAATAGCACAAATAAAATCGAATTGATCGCAGAAGAGATTTCCTACTCAATGGATAGAAATCAAAAGGGCACTTCTGCATTATTATTAAATTCGGAATATAGTTTCATTTTCACTGATGAAAAATTTAACTCAGTTCTTGACCTTTCACCTACTTTTACATTATCTATGTGGATAAAACCAGACTTAAATGCTTGCAGAGGCGATAAACTAGGTTACATAGACGTAATTGGAAGGTGGTTTGCCACAGGAGATAGTGCTAGTTCATATAGTGTATGTATTTTGAAAGATAAACTTATCGAGGGTAGAACTTATAATTTTAAAGGCGACAAGGGTAATACATGGATAAAAAGTAGTACAACACTTTCAGATAATGAATGGAGTAATATCATAGTCACAAGAAATGAAAATGGGTTAATGTTTATATATCTAAATGGAGAAGAAATTGCTAAAGGAATTGTTAATGCACCTCAAGGTTCTAATTACGAACTTTATATTGGTAAACGAAGAGATTATAGTACTTACTTTATAGGACTTATAGACGATGTAATAATATTAGATGACTATATAGATGAAAGTCAAATAGAAAACTTAATGAACTATAATATTAAATAATTACCTTAATAAAAAAAACCTGGCTTGGCAGCCAGGTTCTGTGTGTCATAATTCAAGCGAGTGCTTTACGAGGTGAGAATACTTTTATTCCATCATCATCTTTCTGATGAATGCTGGTCTTTCATACATTGAATAATTATCTTCTTTGATTTTTTCTATTACTTTATCTTCTACTGATTTTTTCTCTTTTGATCCATTGTGTAATTCTAGCCTTTTAGATTCGAATGCTGTTCCTAGCTTACTATTAACTACTTCTTTAACTTCACTTTTATTTCTTAGAAATGTAGGTTCATCATAGTTCTTCAGCTGGGTTACCCCCTTTGGGCCACTATCCATTGTTTTAGCACTTAGAAAGCTTGTTTTACTCTCTTGGTTCATTCTTTTTTCAGTTAGATTATCTTCTTGCTTACTATTATTTTCTTTATCCTTATTGAAACCAGTAGCTACAACAGTAACCATAATTTCGTCTTCCATTTCATCATTGTAAACTACACCGTGTATAATGTTTGCATTTCCACCTGCTGCTGCTTCTACTATTTGTACAGCTTCTGATACTTCGAACATTGTTAGGTCGCTACCACCAGTAATATTAACCAACACTCCCTTTGAACCTTCTATAGAAATACCATCTAGTAATGGTGATTTTATTGCTTTTTCAGTTGCTTCGATAGCTCTGTTGTCACCAGTTGCTACGCCTATTCCCATCAAAGCATCTCCCATATCTTTCATAACCGTTCTTACATCAGCGAAATCCACATTTACCACACCGTGTTGAGAGATTATATCTGATATACCTCTTGTCGCATTATATAATATTTCATCAACAGTGAGGAATGCCTCTTTAAAACTAGTTTTCTTATCGATTATTTCTAATAATTTCTGATTTGGAATTACAATTAATGCGTCAACGTTTTGTCTGAGTTCTGCAATCCATTTTTCAGCAACTTCCATTCGTCTTTTGCCTTCCCAATGAAATGGAGTAGTTACTATTGCTACTGTAAGTGCATCCATTGATCGAGCTATTTTTGCTATTTCAGGAGCACCACCTGTACCTGTACCACCTCCCATTCCGGCTGTGATAAAAACCATATCTGCTTTGTCAAGCATCTTTTTAATATCTTCTACACTTTCTTCTACCGAAATTTTTCCAATAGTAGGGTCGGCACCTGCCCCTAAACCTTTTGTTTTTTGTTTACCCAATTGAATACGTATATCGGCTCTATTATAGTCTAGAGCTTGGTTATCAGTGTTTGCAACTATAAAATCAACACCTTGAAGTCCTTTTTCAATCATGTTGTTTATAGCATTACCACCACCACCACCTACGCCAATGACTTTGATTCTGGCGTTCTTTTCTTGTGAATGTGTATCTAAAGATATCATCTGGATGCCCCCAAAAATTTAAAATTTAATTTATTTTTATAATTCTTCTATAAACTTTTTTATCATACTGAAAGAGTTAGTTACGGTCGTTCCTTTTTTCTCTGCTTTTTCTTTTTCTTCCTTTTTAGCTGTCTTTCTTGCAAAAATATTTTTAACAGGATTCTCTTTTACTCTTTCTATTTTCTCAACTTCTTCTGAAACTAAATCTTCTTCTAATTCATTAGTTTCTTCATTTTCAATTGTCAAATCTTCTATTTTGAATGAATCAATATTTCCAATTCCATTCAATGCTAATCCTACAGCAGTAGAATAGACAGGGCTACTTACTTCAGGTGCTAACCCACTGTAAGAGAGATTAGTTGGGATCCCAATTTTTATAGGCATACCAAACACTTCTTTAGCTAATTCCTCAGTCCCATTAAGTAATGCTGTACCACCAGTGATAACTACACCAGCTCCTAAACTATGTGCATAACCAGACCTATTTATTTCGGCTAAAGCAAATTCGAATAACTCTTGCATTCTTGGTTGTATTATTTCACATAATTGAGATTTTTGGATTTCCATTGGTTTTCTTCCACCAATACCAGGAACCATAAATACTTCATCTTTCATTATAGAATCACCATGGCAATGTCCATAATCTCTTTTGATTTTTTCAGCCTGATTGGTAACGATACCTAACACTTTTCTGATATCATTAGTCACGTGTTTACCTGCTAGCGCGAATACAGAAGTAAATCTGTATATACCTTCTTCAAAAATTGCTACGTCAGTAGTCCCACCACCTATGTCTACTATTGCTACACCCATTTCTTTTTCGGGTTCTAATAATACTGATTTACTACTTGCAATTGGTTCGAGTATTACATCTTTTACTTTTATTTCTAATCGTTCTACACATCTGTAAATGTTGTTAATCGCAGTTTTCAAACCAGTTATTATATTTACATTTGCTTCCATTCTAATACCAGACATTCCTATTGGGTCTGTAATTCCATCTTGACCATCAATTATGAAGTCTTGTGGTATTACGTGCAATATTTTTCTTTCAGAAGGAATTGCAATTTTACTTGCATCCTTAAGTAGTCTATCTACGTCGGCTTGAGTTATTTCTTGCTCACTATTAGAAATGCCTATTATGCCACGTGTCTTAATTGCTTCTATATGGTCTCCAGCAATACCGACTGTAACTTCTTTTATTTTAATACCAGATTGCTCTTCAGCTTGTTCTATAACTTTTTTTATACTTTTAATTGTCTTTTCTATATTTACAACTACACCTCTATTCAAGCCTTCGCTCTCAGCTATGCCTATTCCTAATATCTTTAGCGTGTTATTACTTGGATCTGGTGAGGTAACCAAAGCACAAACTTTAGAAGTTCCTATATCTAAACCTACTGAAATAGGTAAACCATTTTTTAATGTAGAGGACATATTAATACCTTAGATTTTTTAAATTTCTTCTATAACTATTCTGTCAAGCCATCTTAAATCAACTGTTTTAACTGTAGTCAAAAGTACTCGTGCTGATTTATCATTCATAAGTATTCTTAACTTGTCAAACTTATTTTCTATATTATCATCCAAACCCAAATATATTTTTGCCGTTTCGAAAGGACCAATTATCTCAAATCCTTTCTCTTCATCTATATATCTTATCTCACTGACAAAATCCAAAACTTCCTGTTTTTTATTTAGTTCATCTATGATATTAATTGCTACTTTGATCAGTGAAGTATCTGAAGCTATAAAGCCAGATACTATTACTAAATCTGAATATTCTTTTAAAACTTTATAGGGGAGAACTACACCTTCTTTATCTATATAATTTAACCTTCCCCCAATATTATAAAAAGCAAATGGATATCTTTCAACTAAATCAAGACTAATTTTTGATTGACTTGCAAAAGAAGCCACACATTTTTTTATATATGGATCTTTTTCTACTACTTCTTCAATCTTCTTCAGTATTACACTGTCTTTAGTCTTTCCATAAGATATTTTCTTTGCTTGTTCAAAGAACTTATCGGAATCATTCAAGTTTAATCCGTTTATCTCGTATTCAGTTATTTTTTCTCCCATAAACCATTCGTCGGATAGGTTTACTAAGTAAACTATACCAACCACAGATATGAGCAGAAAAATTGGAATAATTAACCGTTTCCAATTAGAAATAACCTTGAATTCCGAGACATTCGTGTCTTTCTCGTCTTCCAATGGTCTAACTCATTATATTATTATATGTTAAATAAAGTGGAGTACATTTTGGTTTGTATCATCCCTTTATGCTGCGTATTTTAACAATTCAAATGTAAGTGAGATTACATTAAAATGCAAATTAAATTTTCGTGTAATTTTCTCTTAACTCTTCAAAGCCTTGATAGATAAGGGTTTTAATCTAAAAAATATTTTCAACATTTTTTTTAATAGATAAAATTTCGAAGTTTTTATATATTTACCACTTCAGTAGATTTATCTCGTCTACATATATTGTTCGTTTATTTCTAAATAAAGCGAGTACAATTGCTAATCCAATTGCTGCTTCTGCTGCTGCTACCGCCATCACGAAGAATACAAATATTTGACCAGACGAGTCACCCAAAAAAGATGAAAATGCTACCAAACTAATATTCACAGCATTGAGCATTAACTCTATGCACATAAATATGATAATTGCGTTTCTTCTAGTTAATACACCAACGGAACCGATTGCAAAAATTGTTCCGGATAAAATCAAATAATATTCTAATGGAATTGCTTCTATCATTTTAAACTCTTCTGTGGTAAGTCTCTTTCTAAAAATAGTTTCTTTTTACCTAACAACAATGCACCTACTACAGCAACTAAAAGTAATAAGGCTATATATTCGAATGGAAATAAGTATTCTGTAAAAAGCTTATTTCCTAAGTTTTTTACAAGCCCTGTATTTACTGATTCGGCAGTGATTTCATGTACAAATGAACCAGCACTAGTAAATAATACTAAAATTTGAACTACGAATGCAGCTCCGAAAGTCATTGCTACACCCTTTCGTGCATTAAATCTTGTTTCTAAATCATCTTCTTTCCCCAAATTGAGTAATAAGATAACAAAAACTACTAAAACCATTATAGCTCCAGCATAAACTAATATCTGTAACACTGCTATAAATTGTGCATTTAGTGTCAAATATAATCCAGCTAACATTAAAAAATGCAATACCAAATTCATAGCTGATACTACTGGGTGTTTTGATGCTACAGTACCAAATGCAGTTCCAATAGCCACTATACTTAATATTAAAAAGAATATTGTTGTCAATGCCATAAGTTTTAGAATTTTGGTTTTAGAAAATCAAATTTAACAAAAATAAGTTAATTATTTAATTCTTTCAAGTAATAATCTGATATTGATTATCCACAAGAAGAATCATTTATTAATATAGTTCGACTGAATCTATATCGGTTATATTCATTACTTTCTCTATTATTTCACTTAACTCTATATCATTGTTGAGTTTTAGTGTTACTTTTCCTTCAAATACTTTATCTATTGTATCAAACGAAATACCTTTAAGGCTCACATTTTCTATAGAAATTATTCTTTCCGTTATCTCTTTTACTATTCCAGGTCTGTCAATTCCTCTGATAATCAAAGATTTGATCGTGTACCTTGTTTGTTTTTTCAATGGTTTTTGTAGATTCAGCTTTGCACCTTTACGGGCTAACTCTTTTAATAATTGAGCTATATACGATATTTCTAAGTTTCCTTTTCCAAGTTCAATATACATCTCGCGTTCAGAAACCAAGTCTAGTTCTTTTACTACTTTATCAATAACTGATTGTCTAATAGCAACTTGACTATTTACTATTTCTGATTTCCATAGCTTTCTACCTTTTCGGTAATTTTTTGTCTGAATCTCTTTTAAGTATTTATTTAAAACAGATCTAGCTTTATTAGTTGTAATTATGCTTTGCCATTCTTCTGAAATTGATTTTTTACTTGACGTTAGTATCTCAACTTGGTCACCACTTTGCAATTTATAATCAATAGGAACAATTTTACCATTTACTTTTGCCCCAATATAATGGCTACCTAGATCACTATGAATTTGAAATGCAAAATCTAATGGTGTTGAATTAATTGGAAAAGTATACAATTCGTTTTTAGGTGTAAATACATGTATTTCTTGGAGAAATGTATTTTTCTTAAGAAAGTTAAATAGTTCTTCAGGAGATTCTGTTTCGTTACTTTCTATCATCTCACGAACTGAATCCATCCATTCTATTGCATTAGGGTTGTCAAATACTGATTGAGCTGGTATAAAACCTTTTTTATAATTAAAATGAGCTGCTACACCTCTTTCAGCTACTTCATGCATTTCCCTTGTTCTTAGTTGTATTTCAACAGGTCTCCTTTGCGGGCCTAAAACTGCACAATGTATAGATTGATAACCATTTTGTTTAGGTGCGTTTATATAGTCTTTGAAAGTCTCAGGTACTGGAGGATATATAGATGCAGCTAAGCTATAGACATAAAAGCACATATTGGGATCATCACATTCTAAAATTATACGTATAGCAATTAAATCATATAATTCATCTACAGGCTTATTTCTGGCTATAGTTTTGTTAAATATTGAATAAATATGTTTAGCTCTTCCGTATATTTTTACTTTAACATTATTCTTTTCCAAGAATTTATCATTACTAATCTTTTCTAATAGAGGTGCTTTGAAATCTTCTACATATTTCTCTCTATCTTTTCTTTTTCCTAAGAGCTTGGATTTAATATTATCAAACTCTTCTCTATTAGTTATTTTGAAAGCTAAATCTTCTAATTCCCATTTTATATTTCTAAATCCAAATCTATTTGCAAATGGGGCAAATACTTCAAGTGCTTCTTTTGCGTCCTTAAGTTGTTTATCTTTTTCTAATGGCGCTATTGTTCTTAAGTTTTCTAATCTTTCAGCAAGTTTTATAAAAATTATTCTAACATCTTTGAACATAGACATTAGTAATTTTCGGTAGTTTTCTAACTCTACTTCTGGTTGGATTAATTCTTCTTCTATGTGATTTATTTTCTCTATTCCAGTTACTATATCTGCTATTGTTGTTCCAAACTCAGCTTTTATTAACTTGTAGTCATACTCGTTTTCTTCTTTGATTACATCACATAACAGGGCCGCAATAACAGAAGTATCATCTAATTTTATCTCAGTTGCTACTATTCTAGCTACAGCAATAGCATGACTATAGTAAGGAGTGCCAGACAGTCTTAGACGGTCTTTATTCGCATCTAAAGTTATAAGAAATGCTTTTTTAAGAAGCTCTTCATTACCATTTTTTATGAACTTTTTGCAATCCGCTAAAAGCAAATCAAATTCTTCTTTTGCTTTGTTATTCCCTAGATTGTCTAGATCTGTGTCTGGTATAATATCTCTAATTGCCGATTTGAACATTTTCTTTTTCTGTTATGGTAAGTTGCACAAAAATATAAAAATTGCAAGACTTATTAGGTATGATTTACAATCTATATTTTATATACGAGTTTTCGTATATTGTAACTAAACAAATTGACAGAAATTACCGATTAATTATTAAAATAAATTTATCTTCTTTATTATGAAATTCTCTGATAAATATTTAGAAAAAGTTAAATCTCTTGTCAAACCTATAAATCATTTTGAGAATTTGGCAAAAGATGGTTTTCTAAATGAGTACATTAAGGATTTTTTCTATGATAAGTATATGAATGATTTAGATTTCAGGGAAGAAATAATGATAATGCAACAGATATATTCACATGAGCCGGTGGAAGAAATTAATAATGAGTATCTTATTGCACTTAGCAATGAATTAACTAATTTCATCGAGAAAAACGAAAAATGATAGAAACTAAAGCAATAGATGAGAACGTAAAAAACTTACTTCTTACAGTTAGAAATCAAGCTGAAAGGTACAAATCCTTATTCAATGAATTGGAAGGGCTTCGCGATGCTATTAATAGTGATATCAATGAATTGCGTGAAATATCTGATAAGTATGAAGATAAGTTTAACAACGAAATTATTGATTTAGAAATACGATATGACAATAGTATACAATCGATAGAAGATAAAATAAGCCAAGTAAAACAGCTCGAAATAGATTACAATAAGATTCAGCAACACAAAGCTGACTTTGAAAATTTACTTCAAAAGTTTGAAGTAGAATCAAATGAATTTACCCAAGCATTCGTTGATTTTAGATTTGAAGTAGAGAAAAAAATAGCAGATGAAGTTCGTACAATCAAATCTTATGTAGATAAAGAAATTGAGTTAGAGTCTAGAACCCTGGAAAGTCGTATATATGATAGAATTCGCAAAGTAGATAGGCATCTAGAACAATACGATAAGCGAATATACGAAGCAAATAAATTGCAAGATGAGACGAACGCACGTATATTTAAGCAAATGCGTTCGCTCGAAGGATTCATGGATAGCATAAAGTCTATCACCGAATCTATGTCACGTACATTCAATAGTGACCTAAGAAACACCGAAAGCCACTTACTCGAAAAAATAGACATAATAGAAGAAAGGCAAGAAAAAATAAAGAAAATTGAATTTCTAGATGATATACTAGAATTAGATAAGTCAATTCGCTCATACAGGCGTGAATTCGAGGTCGAAAAAGAAAAAAACCAAAAGATAATCCACGACTATGAGAAACAAATCTCGATAGTAAGAGGGGAGAATAAGACCCTCGAAGTTGAGCTAAACTCTACAAAAAGCAAATCAAACATAGCAATAGTAACTGCAGTTGTTTCTCTACTGCTTATGGTTGTATTAGTTGCTTTGATATAAAAAAAAGGCCACCCTCAGGCAGCCTTTCATTCAAATTCTTAACTATTCTAACTCACTTTTTCTTTTTCTTTTGTTTCATTATGGAATATCAAACTCGCACCAGGTTTGAATGTAATATAGTACCAAAGCCATTCTGTCATTACTTTTAGTCTATTGCGGAAATCTATTAGGAACATTATATGGATTATTCCCCACATCATCCAAGCAATAAACCCCTTGAATTTCAGTTTCCCAACTTGGGCTATTGCTTTCGCTCTTCCGATAGTAGCCATACTCCCTTTGTCTAAGTATTTGAATGGCTTCCTTGAGTTTAATTTCTTTCTTTGCACAATCAAATCTGCAACATATCGTGCTTGCTGCATTGCTGCTGGAGCTATTCCGGGTACGGTTTTTCCATTAGCATCTACTAGATCCGATGCGTCTCCTATTACAAATATATTGTCATAACCAACAATACTCATATCAGGATTAACTAAAGCCCTTCCCGCTCGGTCTAAATCTGTATCTAATGTTTTCAAGAGGGGAGAAGCTGTATTCCCAGCAGCCCAAATAATATTCGAACTCTCAAACTCACCATTATTGGTTATTACTAATTCTTGCTCTACAGATTTTACCATAGTATTTAGTATAACTTCTACTCCCATTTTCTCTAGTGTTGTTCTAGTGTAATTTGAGAGCGATTCATCATATTGAGTAAGTAAGCTATCAGCACCATCAATCAATTTTATAGTGATATCTTTAGCTTTAATTAAGGGAAAATCTTTTAAGATAGTCTTACGAGCTATTTCTGCAATGGCACCAGCTAACTCTACTCCAGTTGGGCCTCCACCAACTATTACGAAAGAGGTATTTCGTCTGTATTCTTCCTTGTTTTTATAGTTTCTTTCGGCTTTCTCGAACGATTTAAGAATTTTCTCACGCATTATAATAGCATCATTCAAATCTTTCAAGCCAGGTGCATGTTTTTCCCATTCATCATTCCCGAAATAACTGTGTCTATTACCGGGTGCAAGTATTAGATAATCGAAATCTAAAAATCCATTAGTCAATTCTAAAGTAGAATTTTCTTTGTCAATAGATTTTACCTCATCTAGTATTACCTGTACATTCTTATTACCACGTAATTCAGTTCTTATAGGTTGAGCGATATCACCTGGGGAAAGTGCGGCAGTTGCTACTTGATATAAAAGGGGTTGAAATAAATGATGGTTGTTCTTGTCAATTACTACTACATCGACATCTGTGTTTTTTAGGGCCTTAGCGGCGGAGAGTCCCCCGAATCCTGCACCTACTATGACCACTCTTGGTTTTGATAATTGCATTTTGGAATTACTCCATTGTTGTTTGCTTTAAGACGAGTAATTCAAAGATTTGTTTAGAAAAATCTCTTTTTAATTTTAGTAAGAAAAAAAAAGGCCACCCTCAGGCAGCCTTTTCCGTAGAAATTCTTATCTTAATTTTAATCTATTTCAAATCCATCGCTTCGTGCAATAGTTCATTAACTACTGTCATTGATTCAGCTTCAGCGTAGAACCTAAGTAGTGGCTCTGTACCAGATGCTCTTATTAATAGCCAAGCGTGATTGAAATAGAACTTAATTCCATCTTTGGTATCGACTCTTTCAACTTCGAACCTACCAATTTTACTTGGTATTTTGTAAGCAGCGTTTAGAATAGTATCTTTTTCTTCTTGAGTCATTTTCTTATCTATTCTATGATATCTATGAGGACCGAACTCGTCATCAAGATCATCACATAGTTCTTTCAGAGATTTACCTGTAACTGCCATCGCTTCTAAAAGTAACAGACCGTTGAATATACCATCTCTTTCAGGTATATGTAATGATGTTCCTAATCCACCAGATTCTTCACCACCGACTAATACGTTTTTCTGGGTCATAATCTCAGCTGTATATTTAAAGCCTACAGGAGTCTCGTGCAGAGTTATTCCCTTGTCTTCGCAATACATATCTACCATAGAAGTTAGTGATACTGTCTTTACCACGTCTCCTCTTTTTCCTTTATTTTCATACAGATAGCGAAGCAATATCATAAATATTTTGTGAGAATCTACGAAGTTTCCTTCCTCATCTACAGCACCCAACCTATCAGCATCTCCGTCAGTAGCTAGACCAAAATCAAATTCGCCACTCTTAATAGTAGTTATCAAATCACCTAAACAGCTTTCTATTGGTTCAGGGTGATCAACATTCCCGAAACCAGGATTCCATTCACTATGAAGTTCGAAAACTTTATCGATTAACCCTTCTAACATACCCATTCCTGCGCCGTGCATAGGGTCGAATATTACTTTGAAATCTGCTTTTCTGATTGCTTCCATATCCAAACGTTTTTTAATATGTCTGATATATGTATCCTTAGCATCAAAATATTTAATTAATCCATTTTCTTCATAATGAGCAACTGACTCTAGTTTGAATTCGAATCCTTCAGTCATTCTTTGGTGAAGTATTTCTTCTAACCTTGCTATTTGTGGGGGAGTAGCTGGACCTCCGAAACTACCCTTCACCTTGAATCCATTATAAATAGCTGGATTATGAGATGCTGTAATAACGAATCCCAATTCAGCTTTCTTTTGTCTTGTGTTAAATGATACTTGTGGAGTTGAAGATATGCTGTCGCTAAGGTTTACAATTATACCTTGTGAAGCCATAACTTTTGCTGTTTCTTCAGCAAATTCTCTAGACATAAACCTACCATCATAACCTATAACTGTACTTGGGTTTGTCTGACCATCTGATAATTCTTTTACATAATCAGCACTAGCAAGAGCTACATATCGTAAATTAGCATAAGTAAAATCATCAGCAATAACACCTCTCCAACCGTCAGTTCCAAATTTAATCATATCGTATTACTTGTTAAATTTATTGAATGGGAAATTAGCAGAATAATAAGAATCAGTGTCTAATTCTTCTTCTATCCTTAATAATTGATTGTACTTAGCTGTTCTATCGCTTCTACTAGGTGCACCTGTTTTAATCTGACCAGAATTCAAAGCGACTGATAAATCAGCTATAAAAGTATCTTCTGTTTCACCACTTCTGTGTGAAATAATACTTGTATATCCATTTCTATGAGCCATATTTACAGCTTCGATTGTTTCAGTTAGTGTACCAATTTGGTTAACTTTTACTAATATGGAATTTGCAGTTTTAGTTTCTATACCACGAGCCAAAAATTCAGGATTGGTTACGAATAAATCATCACCTACTAGTTGTACTTTGTTGCCCAATCTTTCAGTTAACTTTTTCCAATTTTCCCAATCATTCTCATCTAATCCATCTTCGATAGATATAAGAGGGTATTTTTCTGCTAATGCTGCATACCAATCTATCATCTCATCACCAGTTTTTAGTTCACCAGTTGATTTGTACATTTTATATTTACCATTTTCGTACATTTCAGAAGCAGCGACGTCTATAGAAAGTAAGAAATCTTCACCAGGCTTATAGCCAGCTTTTTCAATTGCTTCAAGTATTACGTCGAAAGCTTCTTCATTGGATTTCAAAGAAGGAGCAAAACCACCTTCGTCACCAACTGAAGTATTGTATCCTTTATTTTTTAATACGGATTTCAGATTATGAAATACTTCTACTCCCATTCTCATAGCATCCGAGAAAGTACTAGCACCAACTGGTAATATCATAAATTCTTGGATATCGACGTTGTTATCAGCGTGTTTACCACCATTTATAATATTCATCATTGGTGTAGGAAGTGTATTGGCAGATACACCACCTATATATCTGTAAAGAGGAATCATCAAATGATTAGCCGCTGCTCTCGCTACAGCTAGAGATACACCTAAAATAGCATTTGCACCTAAGTTTGATTTATTCTTAGTACCATCAAGATCTAAAAGTATATTATCTATTTGTGCTTGCTCTAAACAATCGAAGCCTTCTAGTGCTTCGGCTATAGTAGTATTAATATTGTCAACTGCTTGGTAAACGGATTTACCTAAGTAAACAGAATTATCACCATCTCTTAGTTCATGTGCTTCGTTTTCACCAGTGCTTGCACCAGAAGGTACTGCGGCACGTCCATAAGTTCCATCTTCAAGAATAACATCTACTTCTATTGTAGGGTTACCTCTGGAATCTATTATTTGACGTCCTATAATATCATAAATGAATGAACTCATGGTTTATTCCTCATTTGCATTTAGTTTTATTGAATCTATTTTTTTGGCTAGTTTAAAATCTAATTCTGTTAGACCACCTGCGTCGTGGGTACTGACGCTTATTCTGACTTTATTCCACCCATATATCTCTATGTTTGGATGATGGTCCATACTCTCTGATATAATAGCAACTGAATTTACGAAACCTACCGCGGAAGCAAAATCAGCTGCTACTATTTCTCTTTTTATTTCTTTACCGTCTTTTTTCCAGTTGACCAAATCTTCTAATTCGTCATCAATTCTTTCATCGTCCAATAGTTCTGGTCTTGACATGTTCTATTATCCCATTAGGGCGTTTAATTTGTTTTGTATTTGTTCTTTCGGTACTGCACCGACAATTGTTTCAACTTGTTCGCCACCCTTAAACATTAATATAGTAGGGATAGAACGAATACCATATTGCATAGCAACTTGTTGATTATTATCTACATCAACTTTGGCAATTTTTGCTTTACCATCATATTCTGCAGCTAACTCATCGATGATTGGTGCTATCATTCTACATGGACCGCACCAAGCTGCCCAAAAATCTACTACTACTGGTACATCTGAATTTTTTATTTCTTCTGTGAAATTTGCATCTGTTAAGTGAATTGGTTGAGACATTCTGTACTCCGATTATTTATTTTGTTATTAAACTTAAAATCTTTGTGTACAAGACGATTTCGAATATCGATTTATTTTACTATCTAAATCTTGACAATTTTCTCAAAACTTTTTAAAAACTCAGTAAAATTTGAGAACACAAAAGTAGCTTTATTTTTTGAGAAATCACCTATTAGAATAGTTTTTATTCCAGCTCTTTGTCCAGCAAGTGCATCGGTCTCGCTATCGCCTATAAAGAATGATTTGTCTATATCAACATCCCATTTTTCTATTGCTTCCAATAGCATACCCGGTTCTGGTTTTCTAGTCTTCGAACCACTATTGGCCAAATCAGGACAATAATAAATATCATCAAAACTATAACCAAATTGTTGGAATAGATTAAATTGCATTAAATTATGAACTTTGGTAAGATCATCTTCTGTCATCAATCCTTTACCTATTCCTTGTTGATTTGTTATTATAATCTTAAGGAATCCTTGTTCTTCAGTCATTTTAAATAGTTCAAGAAACTCAGGTATAAACTCAAATTCATCAAAATTCTTTATATAACCATCTACTTTCCTAGTATTAACTATACCGTCTCTATCGAAGAAAAAACATTTATTCATATAATCCGCATACTTCCTTTATAACTGCATCACATTGGTCATATATTATCTGCCATGAATGTGTTCTTATAATATATTCACGTGCATTTTTACTAATCTTTTCTGATAACTGTTTGTCTTTAAGTAATTTAATAACTTTCATTGCGAATTCTTCTGAACTTTCAGCAATCATAATTTCTTCACCATCATTTGCATAAATCCCTTGATTACCAGTCGTTGTAGTGACTATAGGGCAACCTGTACTCATAGCTTCCAAAAGTTTATTCTGTATACCAGTTCCACCATAATGAGGATGAACATATACAGCTGCTTTTTGAAGATAAGACACTATTTCAGGTACATTTGAATGTATTTCAATATCATCTCCTTCCAAGTTTGATACAGATTTAGAAGGATTTGCACCAGCTAAAACAAGTTTTATATTAGGGAATTCCTTTTTTACAATTGGTAAGATTTCATTTACCAATCTATTAATCATGAGTTCATTGGCCCACACGTCAAGTTTACCAGTGAAAAGCAGGTTTTCTCTCTCTTGTTTACTATCTGGAACAAATTTATCTATATCAACGCCATTTGACAATAAATGATAATTTGCATTCGGATTCAGCTTTCTCATTAGCTTTATATCATCATCTGTCACGAAAGTCACAGCGTCGAAATAGTTTACAATATCAGGTTCATACTTACCTAATTTCTTCCATTCCCAATATCTAATTAACTTTTGTTTTAAATTCTTTGTTCCTTTGTATGAACGCTTTTGATACTCTGTCCTGCAATCTTCTGCCATTAGAATGCTTGGTATCTGAGCATTTTTGATATATTCAGCTGTTCTCATAAAAAATGAGAAAGCTATATCAAAATTTCTTTCTTCTAATAGTTTATCAACTTCATCATGATATTGCTTCTGTTCATAATAAAGTATTTCTAATGGTTTCTTAGACATTAATTTGGGTAAAGAACTAATACCAGCATTAAATGGTTTAAGTGGAATTACATGTAAATCAACACCTAATTTTTTTACTGAATTTTTAAGACTCTCAGTAAATTTTTTGCCTTGAAAGAATGTAACTAAAGTAACATTATGTTCCTTTGCTAAATGTTTAATTATATAATAAGGTTTAACCCTATCTCCACCAATTAGCGGGAAAGGATATCTGGGTAATAAAAAAAGTATGTTTAATTTCTTCATTGCAATCTCCTAAACGTCGATTCCTTCGTCGTCTTCATCTTCTGTTAATATGAATTTCTCCAGAAATTCATCACCAATTTCCCTTATAAATCTTGATGGTTCGCTTAAAACCATACCACTCTCTCTGTCAAAAATTCCAAAAGGATAAACAATATATAAATAATCTTTAGCTCTAGTAACTGCAACATAAAACAATCTTCGCTCTTCTTCAACTGAATCTATTGTATGTGTAGATTTTGCTGAAGGGAATTTACCTTCTGTAGACCAAATTAAAAATACAACTTTCCACTCTAATCCTTTAGCAGAATGAATAGTAGAGATTGTTAAATATTCTTCTTCTTTCGACTCAGGCTCCAATTCATCTAATGAATTAATTGGCGGATCTAAAGCCATATCATTAAGAAATGTAGGTAAGTCACTGTATTGGTCAGTAATTTGCAAAAAAGTTTCTATATCTCGCCAACGTTTGTTGACATTATCATATTTCTCATCCATGTACTCTTTATAGTAAAACGCCATTTCTGATGCTGCATAAGTAATATCATTTGGATCGAAATTCTTAGCAACAAGTTTAAACAGATTTGATATTCCAATATTTTTATTCAGATTAGGCAACACTTCTTTATAATTGCTTATATTTAGACGATTATCTGATATACTTTCAATTATTTTCCTTGTGGTAGCTGGACCTACTCCATCTACTAACATGAGTACTCTTTGCCAAGCAACAACATCTTTTGGATTAAATAATAATCTCATATATGATATCAGGTCTTTTATATGAGCTGTCTCTATGAACTTCATCCCACCAAATTTAATGTATGGTATATTAGATTTGTTCAATTCAATTTCTAAATCAAATGCATGATAGCTTGATCTAAATAATACAGCTATATCCTCTAGTTCTATCCCTTGCTCCCTTAATTCTAAGATCTGTTGTACTACAAATTCGGATTGTTGCCTTTCTTTATTTGCTGCGACTAAGTATGGTTTTTCTCCAATCCTATCTCTACTGAATAATTTCTTTTCATATTTAAATGCTGCTGCATTTATTATCTCATTTGACAAATCTAATATTTGTTCGGTGCTTCTATAGTTTTGTTCAATTTTATAAACTTCACATTTTTCAAAACTTTCTGGAAAAAAGAAAATATTTTGATGATCGGCTCCTCTGAAAGAATAAATTGATTGGGCATCATCTCCTACTGCCATTATATTATTATCTTTACCACCGAGTAGTAGTATTATCTCATGTTGTAATCTATTTGTGTCCTGATATTCATCTACCATTATATATTTATAGTAATTTGTAATTTGAGTCCTTGCATCAGGATTCTCTTTTAATAATTCCAGTAAATATATTAGCAGATCATCATAGTCCATTACATTAGCAGTTTTTTTATATTTATGATAATCAATGAAAATAGTATTAATAAGATCTTCGTATTCTACATACTTAGGGTAAAATTCTTCAAGTATTGTTAAAGTACTTTCTCGTTTGTTGATAGATAGAGAGAGTATTTTCTGAAGAGTGTTTTTCTTTGGGAATCGCTTTTTGATACTAGGTGGGAGGTGTCTACCTCTTATTAGGTCTATAGTATCAGCTGAATCTTGTTGATCAATTATACTAAATTCTTGAGAGAATCCAATTTGCTTGCAGTATCGTTTAAGTAACTTCAATGCAAATGAATGAAATGTACCTGTAGTGATTTTACCAGCACGAGTATCAAGGAGTGAAGTTATCCTAGATAGCATTTCGGATGATGCTTTCCTTGTAAATGTTAATAGTAATATTGATCTAGGATCTATTCCATCTTCGATTAACCTAGATACTCTATAAACTAATGTTCTTGTTTTTCCTGAACCTGCACCTGCTAATACAAGAGCTGCTCCTTTGTCGTGCATCACAGCTTTATATTGCTCTTCATTTAGGCTAGTTTTGTAATCTACGGAATACTCTCTACTAGCTAAGTTAGTTTTTTTCTTTAATCTTAGTTTTTTCATCACGTTATAATTTTTCACCGCAATTAAAGCAATATTTAGCGTTTATCTCAGTAGTTTTTGTTTCACAATTTGAACATACTAATAATTCATTTTTATTGCGCTCATTTTCTTTTAGAGTTTTCATCTCAGTTGATACTATACCAGTCGGTACTGCAATTATAGCATAGCCAAGGATCATAATTATTGAAGCTAGGAATTGGCCCATATTAGATGAGGGTGCTATATCACCATAGCCAACAGTTGTTAAAGTCACAATTGCCCAATAAATACTCCTCGGTATACTTGTAAATCCTGATTCTGCTGTTTCTATCATGTACATCAGTGTTCCCATAACTGTCACCATAGACAATACTGCCAATAAGAAAACAAGTATTTTCTTCTTGCTTGCTTGTAATGCTCTTTTTAACTCACCAGCTTCCGTTACGAATCCTATTAATTTTAGAACTCTAAAAACCCTAAGTAATCTTAAAGTTCTGATGGTTATAAGGGCTGTCGATTTTGTACCAAAAAAGAAACCGAAGTAAGTTGGGAAAATAGAAAGGAAATCAATTATACCAAAAAAACTAAATATATACTTTAACTTATGTTCTGATATATAGATTCTTGCAAAGTATTCTAAAGTAAATAGTATCGTAAAGCCAATTTCTAGTCCTGTGAATAAATCACCATAATGAACTCTTAGCTCTGCTACACTATCTAACATTACAACTATGACACTTGCTATAATAGCAACTATAAGTATTATATCAAATAACTTACCAGCTGTAGTGTCAGCTTCGAAAACTATATGATAAAGTTTATTTTTGAATGAATTCAATTCAACTATTCTGTTATTCAGTGAAAACTAATATGCAATGATAAAAATTATTCTTAACTTATGCTGATAAATTATTAAAATGATGGAAAAAACTAAATGAAAAAATTAAATTTAATACTTGCTATTTTGTTTTTATTTCTAATTTATTCGAATGCAGAAGCACAATTACTTGCTAAGTATACAGCAGATGAGGGGTTAGAAACAGCAATTGAATTTACAAAGTCTGATTTAGATTTCCAATCTCCAGTGTTGATAGCTGTGGCAACTATGAAGCAAGAAGTAGAAGCTTCTGGTATTACTGTTAAACCAGGTATGAGTATCACTAATGGTAAATCTGAAGCATGGGTATATGTAATTCTTGATGAAGATACAGAAGAAACTGCCGTAGTAGGTGTAATCAAGATTTTTGTTGCTTTCCAGGCGTTAGACCTTTCTAATCAAAGTGGATTTGAGGTTCCTGGATTCGTATCTGAACCTATAACTGGCAATTGGATTGATTCTGAAGAGATTGTTGATGACGTCTCTGAAAACAGTACATATCAAAACTATATAAAAGCAAATCCAACTGCAGAACCGCAAACAAGTGCTCTATCAGTTAACACTACTAATTCAATGTATATGATGAATTATCCTTATTGGATAAATACATTTGGAGAAAACGAAGATTTAGTTTGTTATACAGATGCATTGACTGGTGAGACTGATTGCCAAACTATATCTAATGTAAAATATGTAGAATCTATTACAAATTCATTTGCTCCAAATCCGGCTATTAATTATATAAATATAAAATTAGATAATGGAACTAGTAAGTTTGATAATATGAGAATTGTTGATATTTTCGGTAATATTGTTTATCAAACTTCAAATCCTAGCATTTCTCAAATCAATCTAACTAGTCTGGTAAATGGTTCTTATACTATAATGTATGAGTACAATAACAAAATAGAAATTGAAAAATTATTAATACAAAAATAAAAACTGGTAAATTATGTACGATAATATTAAATCGAATGATCCTGAATTATTCCACGCCATTACTGAAGAAAGTGGAAGACAACATCAAAAATTAGAACTAATAGCAAGTGAGAACTTTGTATCGAATGCTGTATTAGAAGCTGCTGGCTCGGTACTTACAAATAAATACGCTGAAGGATACCCAAACGCTCGCTACTATGGAGGGTGTGAATTTGTTGATTTAGCTGAAAATCTAGCAATAGAAAGAGCTAAGAAGCTATTTGGTGCTGAATATGCAAATGTACAGCCTCACAGTGGTAGTACTGCTAATATGGCTGTTTACTTTTCGTTCATCCAGCATGGCGACAAGGTTATGGGACTAAGCTTAGAGCACGGTGGTCACTTAACTCATGGTAGTCAAGTTAATTTCTCAGGTATGTGGTTCAACTTTGTTCCTTATCATCTGGATGAAGAGGGGAGAATAGACTACAATCAGGTAGAAGAACTAGCTAAAAAAGAAAAACCAAAGTTAATAACTGTAGGTGCTTCTGCATATTCTAGAAATATCAATTATAAACGATTCAGAGAAATAGCAGACTCGGTAGGAGCATTTCTATTTGCGGACATTGCGCACCCAGCTGGATTGATAGCAAAAGGGCATCTAGACTCACCAATTCCTCACGCACATATTGTAGCTACTACTACTCATAAGACTCTTCGTGGACCTCGTGGCGGACTAATATTAATGGGTAAAGACTTTGAAAATCCATTCGGTATAGTAGCTCCTAAATCTGGAAGAGTGAAGAATATGAGTGAGATAGTTAACTCACGAGTTATGCCAGGTATGCAAGGCGGTCCATTAATGCACATAATAGCTGCCAAAGCTACTGCATTCAAAGAATCACTAACAGACGATTTCACAGATTATACTGCACAGATTATAAAAAATGCAAATGCTTTATCAACTGCACTTGCAGCAAAAGACTATAATATAATGTCTGGCGGTACAGATAATCACCTTATGCTTATCGACTTACGTAACAAGGGTTTGACAGGTAAAAAAGCTGAAAATACACTAGACGAAGCTGGTATGACTTGCAACAAGAACTCTGTACCTAATGATGACCAATCACCTTTGGTGACTTCTGGTATTCGTCTCGGTACACCAGCACTAACTACTCGTGGTATGAAAGAAGATGATATGCGAACAGTCGCTGATTTCATCGACAGAGCTATATCAAACGCTGATAATGAGAGTGTTATAGATACTATAAAAAATGAAGTACACGAATTTACTAGTGGTTTCCCACTTCACGTACCTGTAAAAATGTAGTATAGATAATAAGAAGAATAATAAGAAGAATTTGAAAGTAAAGGCTGCCTGAGGGTGGCCTTTTTTTGTGGGTTATACTTCATTCTATTTTATAATCCTCTCTAGTACTAAAATAGAGGTATTGCTCAATTAATTTCATTTTTGGATTTTCATTTAAATCTGGATTTGTAAAGTTTTCAAGTAGATAAAGTGCTTTATAAACAAGTGTTGAGTCAGTAGATTCTTTAATTAAAAAAATGTATTTTGGCTTTAACGTATCTATATCTACTTGAAGTTGTCTTTGTGATACCTTTTTAATTAATCTATTAATCGATTTTGTAGTATCCCTTTTATCATCTTCATCTTCAACTTCAATATATTCATAAAAATCGTTATATTTGAAATACTTTAATGTATCTTTAATTTGATAAATATAGAATTCACCACGGTTATGGTAACCTAAGCTTTCACAATCAAAACCAATCATTGTAAGATTCAAAGTGTTGTGATATGAGTTTATATTTAAACTAGGACTAAACGATTGGTCTGAGATTAGTTTTTCTTTAAATGATTTATTATTTGGAGTTGAATATATATTAACTACAGAATCTAAATTAAAAAATTCACATTTAACGTTTAAACATGAGCAAAGAATTATAACGACTATTAAAATTAGTTTATTCAAGAAATACCTTTATTAATTTCTAAATTTTAAATTAAAAAGTTAGTTGCTTTCATATAAAGATTTTACACAATATTAAATCAAATTTTTCCCTAGACTCTTCGCAAACTTCGTTTGCTTTGTGTGACGTAGGAGAATCTACCTCAGCAAATCAATCAGTATATAGCTTATCAAACAAGTGAAGCCAGTTATAATTGTTAAATCTATTACGAAGTTTAGCACTTTATTCTGGCTTTTTCTGAATATAGCAGACATTAAGTACCCAACCGATATTATTAGGAATATCAGAGCTAATAGATTATTACCCAAGTCCTTGAAGTATATAGCAAGTGCTAACCCGCCTATACAGAAACCGTAGATTAATATATTTTTGAATAGTTTATACATTATTGTTTTTTCTCATATCCATAGGGGCAATGCTTGCAGCCAGATTTGCAACACCAGCCACGTTTTTTGTGATATTCTTCTGTGAATACGAAATAACCGCGATCATCTATATAGTAATCGCGGCCTTCCGTTAACTTTTTATCATTTGATGACATTCAGTTCTTTACCGACTTTTATAAATGCCTCTATAGCTTTAGTAACTTGCTCATCTGTATGTCCAGCAGAGAGCTGCACTCTAATTCTATCCATTTTTTTAGGCACTACTGGGAATGAGAAGGCGATAACGTATATACCTTCTTCAAGCATTCTATCTGCAAACTTAACGGCTAGCTTAGCACTATCGTCGAAGTTACGGAACATAATCGGAACAATAGGGTGTATGCTCTCTATTATGTCGAATCCAGCAGCATTTAGGTCATCTCTAAATCTTTTAGTGTTCTTTCTGATTTGGTCTAGCAATGCAGTTGACTCTGTTATCATATCGATTGCTTCTGAAGTAGCGCCAACAACAGCAGGAGCTAATGAGTTAGAGAATAGATACGGACGGCCTTTGTTACGTAGCCATTCTATCATTTCTTTACGACCTGAGATACATCCACCAGAAGCACCGCCTAGTGCCTTACCGAAAGTTGTAGTGATAATATCAACTCTATCTATCACATCAAAGTGTTCGTGAGTTCCTCGACCAGTTTTACCCATAAATCCTGTAGCATGGCTATCATCTACCATTACAAGTGCATCGTATTTATCTGCCAAATCACATATTTCTTTTAACTTGGCTATATCACCATCCATTGAGAAAGCACCATCAGTTGCAATAACTTTGAATCTACAATCTTTAGCTTCCTGCAAGCACTTTTCTAATCCTTTTGCAGTTTTGCCAGTAGCCTCATCTAATTCCTCCACATCTCTCATGTCAGAGTGCTTATATATCCATCTTTGTGCTTTACTTAGTCTAATACCATCTATAATAGAAGCGTGATTAAGTGCATCTGTGATAATAGCGTCTTCTGGTCCAAAGAAAGGCTCAAAGAATGCACCATTAGCATCAAAACAAGAGCTGAAAAGTATTGTCGATTCAGTTCCTAGAAACTTAGATATTTTTTCTTCTAATGCTAAGTGACTATCTTGTGTACCACAAATAAATCTAACAGATGAAAGTCCATACCCTCTTTTATCCATCTCTTTGTGTGCTGCTTCAACTATTCTTGGGTGAGAAGACAATCCAAGATAATTATTAGCACAGAAGTTCAGAACTTGCTTGCCATTTACTGTTATTTCAGATGATTGGGCTGAATCTATTCGTCTTTCTGTTTTATAAAGTTTTTCTTCTTTTAGTGTTTCAATTTCAGATTTTAGATAATCTTTGATACTTCCGTACATATTCTGACCTATTTATTATAATTAATTATTTATTTCTTCTTTTATTACAAAGTCTTTTACATCAAATGTAAATAGATATTCTAAATATTTATTATCTACCTTAAAAGGTAAATTAACTCTTATTTTTCTGTATTTATATTCGTTTTTATATTCTTTTATATCTTCTTCGTTAGAATGACTTGAAGGTAGAATGCTTGTACCTTCCCTCCATCCAAAATAACGCTTTGCAAGAATGAATTGAACTTTATCATTTGGCTTAAATAATAAAGGTGTTCTAATTTCATTCGATTCAAAAAAATAGTGATTTGACCTCATAATATCAAATTCATCGTTATGTCTATCTAAATGGAAAAGAAATTTCCAGTTTAAAGTCAAATTATTATCAGAGAGATTCTCTATAGAAACCAGTATATTTTCCTCTTTAAATTCCCAAGAAGTAGAAATTATTTCATCTGAATAAAGATTCAAAAATTCATTTCCAATATTATCAATTTCTATTCTTCCATCCGAATTAAAATTATTATCGACTTTTGAAAGCACTATTGGATAATATCCAGGAATAGAACTACAACTAACCATTAAAGGCAAAGAAACTAGTATAAGAAATTTCTTTATAAATGTGGAATATTTATATTGAATGAATTTATCATCAATATTACTGAACATATTCTGACCTATTTTTTTTAATTTGGATTTCTATTTTGGTAAATATAACGATTAAGAGAATAAATGAACAAAGAGATTCGATACTTTTATCCAGTATTAATAATAATAGTCGTATTTATTACCAGATTTGCATTCTTTTTAGACTACAATGTTTTTCTATCAGATGATGATGCAGGTTTTGCACTTGCAGCTCAAGATTATAATATTGAAGAATCAAGACCACATTTACCAGGGTACTATGTCTTAGTCAAGACTATAGCTTTTGTGAATATAGTTACTAAAGATTCTTTTATTTCTATGAAATTACTAGTTTTAGCATTCTCATCTCTATCCGCATTGATTATCTTCAAGCTTTTCTTATTTCATTTCAATGAAGAAAAATCGTTTTGGCTAGTGATACTATTATTCACTAATCCGCTTATATGGTTTTATCAATGTACTCCCGAATCCTATGTATATGATCTTTTCTTTTCATCGTTGATTGCGTTACTCTTCTATAAACGGAGCACATATTTTTATTTTCTTCCACTTATCTCCGTTATGGGTGGTATTCGAATGAGCTCAGCATTCTTTCTAATCCCGCTCTACTTCTATATAACTTATGTATATGCAAGAGAAGGTAGATTATCATCGAAAGTATTAGCGCTGGCTAATTTTTTCGGATTATTAGTAACAGCATTTTGGATTTTACCTTTGCTTAACTCAGTAGGTGGATTTGCAGCTTATCTGAAGTTGTATGACACTCATAGTCCAATGCCACCAATCGGACCTATTAAGAATATGGCTGGATTTGTGGCTTATGCTATTACTTTCTTAATACCAGTATTTTCAGTATTCACGTATTTAGGAATCAAGCGCAAATTCACAAAAATTATAATAAATAAGGGTATTGTATTTAATCTTTTTTGGTTAGTTCCAGCATTACTATTCTTTATATTTGGACACTATTCGAAAGGTTATATATTTTTAATCTACACTTCTATTATTCTTATTCTAGGAATAATATATTTCAATAATATTAAAGGCTTTAAACTACTTTATAGTGTTATATTATTTCAGATAGCATTCTTTTTATTATATCCTTATGATAATATAGATCCAAATACGAATTTCAGACGAGAAGCACGTTCGACATCTCTAGTTGAGGTTTATTGGGATAGATTGAACTCTGGGTATTTGCATAGTCGTTCTAGGTTAAACCATTATAATGAAGTAAACTCTAGTTTTGAAGAATGTATAAACTATCTCAAATATCATATTAGTAATCCAGTGATTTTCGATGGAAAATCTTCAGAAATGACTATTAATGCGGAATCTTATAAATACTCTGGACTTAGATTTGTTACACAGAAAAATTTTGATAGGGAAGACGAGTATATTGAACAATATGGACTAAGTTTGAAGTATAAATACGGTCTAACTGATTTATATAAAAAATCATATATTCTTTGCGATAATAGGATGTTGAGTTATTATGAAGGTTTAACTGATAAAATTTATCAGAATCAGAAACATGCAATAGTTAAAGTTAAAGCAGGGAAAGAGGAAGAATTTAAAGATTTTTATAAAAACCTTTATGCAAAATAGAGACTAGAAATATCTTTCGTACCAAGCGCTCAATGCGACAAGGTTGTAAATGTGAGAGCCACGTTTTTTACCGAAATTGTGTACTTTTATGAGATTACGTTTGAATTCATCATTGATAATACCCGTTTTGGCAAATTTAGATTCGAATAGATGGTAGTGAGCTAGTTTTTTCCAAGGACCACGGAACCAATCATGAACAGGAGCTGCAAATCCCATTTTCTCTCTATAAATAATATCATCAGGCAAAATACCTGAAATAGCTTTTTTCAGCAAAGATTTCGGTTCTTTCTTATCAGGTACTTTTATTCTATCTGGCAGTGAAGTAGTGAATTCCACTAGTCTATGATCTAAGAATGGCACTCTGGCTTCTAAATGATGAGCCATTCCTATCTTATCAACTCTCATAAGAAGAACTTCAGCTAATCGTTGCTGCTGCTCTATATACATTATCTTTTCGAAATACTCAGCATCAGTTTTTATATTTTCAATCTCATTATAGAGCGATTTCGCATACTGATAGGGAATTGAAGGATCAAGCCTATCGTCATTTCTCATGTTTTCAATTGAAAATTGACCGAACATAGGAACACCACTCCAGCTAAATTCCTCATCATAACTTGCTCTACGTAAATACTCGAAGGCTAGATCTTGATTAAGTATTGGATTGAATTTAGTTGCAATTTTGTACCCAGTCTTACGCAATGCTTTGGGTAACATTTGGTAGTATTTCCAATAAGAATTTTGGAGATTATAGCCTTGTAACATCCAACTATAACCAACGAATTGCTCGTCGCTACCTTCACCAACTTGTATTACAGTTGTTCCTGACTCGTGTGTCAATTTACTAAGATAATAAAGAGGCATACAAACTGGATCGCCATTCGGTTCATCAGTGTGCCATGCAATATCGTCTATAATTTCTTTACAATCCTTATCATCAATAAGAATTTCTCTGTGATTGGTACCAAACTGTTTAGCAACTTTTCTAGCGTATTTTAGCTCATTGTATTGTTCTAAATCTTTGAAGCCAACTGTATATGTGTCAATTGGTCTATCCATCAACTCTGCCATTAATGCAACATTCAAACTAGAATCTATTCCACCACTTAGAAATACACCAAAAGGAACATCTGATATCATTCTTGATTTGACAGCTTCTCTGAGTAATCTAACGGTCTCCTGACCGGCATCTTCAAAACTAATATTATTATTAATCTTTGTTAGGGGAGTCCAATACTTCCTCCAATCCATTCCACTTTTATTCAGAGTAATCAATGAGCCAGATTCAAGTTTTTTTATACCTGCGAACAGACTCTCTTTCTTGCTAGACATAGCATAAGTTAGATAGTTTGGTAACTCATTATAGTTAAGTTCTCTGCTAACTTCAGGATGAGTTAGGATCGCCTTTATTTCAGATGCAAATATGAAAAGACCATCTTGGTAATAATAATAAAATGGTTTAACACCGATTCTATCTCTACACGCGAATAGTTCATTTTCTTCACTATCCCAGATGGCAAATGCCCACATACCTATTAGCTTATCTATAATTTCTTTACCATAATACTTATATCCTTCTATAAGTACTTCTGTATCTGACCCTGATATAAACCTCAAACCTTTGGATTCTAGTTCGTCTTTGATTTCTTGGAAATTGTATATCTCACCGTTGAATACTATTGTGTAACGTCCATCTGAAGTGGACATAGGTTGAGTTCCGGCATCTGAAAGATCAATAATTGATAATCTTCTATGACTAAAACCGCATTTATTGTTTTCAGAACTCCAAATAGAACCAGCATCAGGTCCACGATGTATAATCTCATCGCCCATAATTTGAAGTAATCTTGGAGTAATACTACTATTAGTTCTGAAGTCTACAACGCCTGCTATTCCGCACATACAATAACTTGGTTTACTTTATTGGGATTCTATTATAGTAATGAATTTTTTAACGGTAGCTTCCAATCCATATTTGATTGAATTAGAAATAATAGAATGACCAATGCTAAGCTCATGTATTTGTTTGATTTTAGCAATATTAGCAGTATTATCTAGATTTAATCCATGACCAGCTGCTACTTTTAGTCCAATAGAATCAGCAAATAATGTTGCTTCGTTTATTCTTATTAATTCACCATTTTGGCGAGAAAGTTCGGTTAGATTTGCATAAGTTCCAGTATGTAGTTCAACCATATCTGCTCCTACACTTTTAGCTATTTCTACGGCTGTTTTATCTGGTTCTATGAAAAGGCTCACTTCGATTCCCTTATCATGCATTTTTTTGCAAAGTGTAATTAATTCGTGTTGTACAGAAATCACATCTAGTCCACCTTCGGTTGTTAGCTCTTGTCTCCCTTCTGGAACAATAGTTACTAGATCAGGTACAACGTCTAGAGCAATGGCAATAATGTCATCATACATAGCCATTTCTAAGTCAAGTCGGGTAGAAATATTGTTTTTTAATGTATAAACATCTGCATCTTTGATATGTCTTCTATCTTCGCGTAGATGACAAACAATACCTTGCGCACCAGCAGATTCAGCTATAAGAGCTGCTTCTAATACTTCTGGCTCTGTGCCACCCCTTGCATTGCGAAGCGTAGCTACATGGTCTATATTCACATTAAGTATCATTTACTATCCCTTATTATTTTGAATTCTACTTTTCTACTGTTCTCTAATTTACCATTTTTATCTGACTTTAACTCACCTTTACCTTTGTAAGTTAATCTATCTTTGTCTATTCCATTAGAAATAAGATAATTATAAACTGACTTGGCTCTCGATTCAGATAACTTCATATTTCTCAACTCACTTCCTATCTCATCAGTATAGCCTAAAATTAAAATATCAAAACTCTTATTTTGATTTAAAAATTTGATTAGTCTTTGTAATTCACTATTTGATTTTTCATTTAAATCACTTTTACCAAATTCAAAAAATATATTTGCTAATTTGTAAGTTTCACCTATTTTAATTGGTTTTAAGCTCAGATCTAACTTTAGAATACCATTGACTGAACTGTCTGTTATAATTGTTTTACTCAATGAGTAATAGCCTTCAGCAACTGCATACATTCCATAATTAGAATTTAGTGGTAATGTTAGCTGATAAAACCCATTGATAGAATCACTAAAAGCTAACCCTACAAGAGAATTAGTGCTTAAATCTCTAAATTCTATTCTAGTACCTATTGGCTTATTTCGAATTTCGTCAGTTATCATTCCTTTAACTATTAGTGATTCTTCTGGTTTTATTTCCGAAGGTAATCTAATTCTAAATATATCTTCCTTTCCTATTGAATTTTTTGATGATACGAAATACGCATAATCATTTTGAGATGAAATTGTAAAATATGCTTCCCAACCATCTGTATTAATTTCATTGCCTAAGTTTTTTGGTTCATTCCAGCTTCTAAAGTTATCATCAGTTTTGGTCATAAATAAATCCATATTCCCAAAACCCGGTTTACCATTTGTAGCAAAATATAGCGTTTTGTTATCGTTAGAAATATATGGAGTTATCTCATCAGCAGCAGTATTTATTGTTGGTCCTAAATTCTTAATCTCAGTCCATCCACTGTCAGTAAGTGAAGTGTAATATAAGTCTAAGCCACCATAAGAATCCTCTCTTTCCATCGATATAAACATAGTATTCATACTTTGGGAAAGTGAAAAATTAACAAAGCTTGTTTTATTACCAATTTTAGTAAAGTCAAATTTTTGTAAATCAGACCAACTATTATTATCATATTTAACAAAAGATAATGATGACAAGTCTTTGAATTTATTACTTCTACCCATTAATAACATTGTTCCATCAGTATTAGTAGAAAATGCGAAATTATTGTTTTTATTATTAACAGGTTCGTATAAATTCATAGCTTGTGAAAATCTGCCTTCTGTATCTAATTCACTGAACCAAACATCTTGATTTTTATCAATTCCTATGTTTTCTGGATGTTCATCTCTTGTGAAGAATAGTTTTCTCCCATCAGCAGAAATAATTGGTGCTAATTCAGAAAAAGCCGAGTTTATTCTTGTACCCATATTTTCAGGAAAAGATGAAAAAAGTTTGTCACTAACGACATTTATTGTCCAAACATCTAATGTATCATTACCAATTCCTACTGCATCTAATAATACTTCAGATTTAGTATTTACTAAGTCAAAATAAAGCTTTATATTCTGAACAAAGGTTGGATTAGGGAGTTTTATAGTAAATCTACCTTTTTCACTATTTATTATATTTTCAGAATATAAAACGCTAGTCTCTATACTTTCCTGACTTATTATATTTACACTTTCTAAAGCCTGACTACCAATGGGTATATTAATAAACAAATAAGATGTATTTTCTTTACAGTCAAATTCTAGTAAAATACTCTCATAATTTTCATTTGAAGTAATTGTAGGCATCCATGAAGTAGGTAGTTTATCGTTTGAATATGTACTAGGAGGTCCTAATGCTTGATTAGCAGAAAATTGCTTTTCACCAGCTTGACTTGTAAAGGAAACAACTTTTTTTGCCCAGTGAACTGGTGATTTAGAAATCAAAGAAGATGTTAAAATAAGTATAAAAATTAATGTACTAGCTATACCATTCATTCTTTGCATCTCTTTTCATTAAGTCTTTTATAGCTTCTTTTGGGTTCTTGTTTTCGAATAAAGTTTTATAAACTTTTCTTGTGATTGGCATTTCAATTTTGTACTGCTTACTAAGATCATAAGCAGATTTTGAAGTGAAAACACCTTCAGCTACCATCTTTGATTCGGATAATATGTCCTCAGCCTTTTCACCTTTTCCGATACGCTCACCAAATCTACGGTTTCTACTATGTTTACTATCGCATGTTACAAATAAATCACCTAGTCCAGAAAGTCCTGAAAATGTTTGGTGTTTTGCTCCCATAGCTTCTCCTAATCTGGCAATTTCAGCTAAACCGCGAGTTAATAATGCTGCTTTAGTATTATCGCCTAACCCCATACCATCAATTATACCTGCGGCTATAGCTATAACATTTTTAAGAGACCCACCTATCTCACAACCAATTACATCATTAGATGTATAGACTCTGAAATAGTTTGTTAAGAATATCTTCTGAACAAATTTAGCAAATTCGTCAGATTCTGATGCTACTACTACTGTTGTAGGTATTTCTAAACTTACTTCTTCAGCATGGCTAGGTCCAGTTAGTACTGCGAAATGTTTTTCATCAATACTATAAACCTCTTTGAAAATGCCTGAAATAGTCTTATTCGAATTATTCTCAATTCCTTTTGAAGAATTTATAATATATTTATTCTTGATATCAAGACTATATTTCTTATAATATTCCCTTATATACTGAGTAGGAACAGCATTAACTATTATATTAATATCTTTTATATCATTCGGATTTGAAGAAGCGATTATATTAGATGGGATATCTGTAACAGTAAGGTATTTACTATTTGTTCTTTTCTTGTTGATTTCATTTGCCTGATCTTCATTTCTAGTCCAAAGTAATACAGTCTCAAAGTTTGCACTAAGTACCATAGCCAAAGCAGTACCCCAGCCACCAGCACCCACAACAGCTATATTTTTTTGTTTGTTCAAATTAGTCAATTCGTATTACTCAGTTATCCAGATCTTTTGAATATTTGTAATTTAGGGAAGCGGTTCTCAGTACCTTCTAATAGTCTTTTTATATTAGATCTATGTGTATAAACTATTAGCAAGAAAAGCCCTAATAAGAAATACACTATAGTACCATAGCCAGGTATAGAATCATGTAGAATATTATATCTAAATATCATAGAAGAGGGAAGAGTAAAGGCTGCAAGTATCGAACCTAAAGAAATATAACCAGAAAATGCTACAGCAACCAAAAAGAAAATTACTGCTACTCCTGCATCTATCGGAGCAATTCCGATAAGCATTCCAGCGGCAGTATTTATTCCTTTTCCACCTCTAAAATTAACGAATGCAGAAAAAATATGTCCTAATACTGCAAATATCCCTGCCATTAGTTTAATCAATGTAAAATCTTCAAAGGTAGTCATATTAGGAATAGTTAACTCTGAACCTAGTACACCAGCAATTACGACAACTGCGAAAACACCTTTAGCTATATCAAGTAATTGTACTAATACACCCACTTTCCATCCCATCACTCTAAAAGCATTGGTACTTCCCATGTTACCACTACCTTTGTCACGAATGTCGAATCCGTATAATTTCTTACTAACAATTACTGCTATAGGTATTGAACCTACCAAATAACTCAAAGCTGCAATTATTATTAATGCTAGTGTTGTACTCATTTCTTACAATTACTATAGTTTATATTTTACAATATATACTTATTTACCATTTTTTGCAAAATAATGTAGAGAAATACCTGCAGAAACTGCTACATTCAGAGATTCTGAACTACCTATACCTTCCAATACATATTTATCTTTGACTAAATCATTTAACTCTTTACTCAATCCATGAGATTCGCTACCAAAGACAATTCCGAATTTACCATTATGTTTTAATTCTTCGACTGGAGTCTTTGCTTTACTATCAGCAGCAAAAATATCTACGTCACTAAAATTTTCTTTTAAAAATTCAGCTAAGTTATCCTTATATAAAACTTTTAATCTGAATACTGAACCCATAGATGATCTAACAACTTTAGGACCAAATTGATCAGCACTTTCAGCTCCAAGGAAAACTTGTTTTATCCCATACCAATCTGCAGTTCTAATAATAGTACCTACATTACCAGGATCAGAAACGCCATCCAAAGCAATAAATGACTCATTGGGTAAAAAGTCTAATTCCTTTAAACCAACAACTGCTATGATACCTTCGGGTGATGTCTGTTTAACAAGTTGTCGAAACTTATGTTTAGGTGCTGTATATATTGGAACTCCTATATTATTATATTCGTCTGCTAGTTCTATTATTTTTTGTGAAGGCGATTCTCTAACTATCACTTGGATAACATCGTAATCACTATCAAGTAGCTCCTCACATAACTTAATACCTTCCGCAATGAATAGGTCATGCTCTTCGCGTTTATCTTTTCTATAAAGTGACTTTATTAATTTTCGTTGACCTTGGCTAATAGGAATAGTATAGTGCATATTGTTTTTTTATGGTTAAATTAGTATTCTAAAAAATAACTCTTTTAATAAGACGTATAATTACAAATTTTCGTACATTCTATATACTATTTTATGAATATATTAGTTACAGGCGGAGCAGGATTTATTGGCTCCCATATCGTTGACAAATACCTTGAACTAGGTCATAATGTTACAATTATCGATAATCTTTCCACTGGAAAAAAAGAAAATATTAATCAAAAAGCTAAGTTTATAGAAATGGATATAAAAGATGAATCCATTTCAAAAGTATTTGCAGAAGGCAATTTTGATGTACTTTCGCACCAAGCCGCTCAGATGGATGTTCGAGTATCAGTAAATGACCCTAAATTCGATGCACTTAATAATATTATTGGTTCACTTAACCTTTATGAGAATTGCAAGAATTATGGAGTTAAAAAAATAACTTTTGCCTCATCTGGTGGTACTGTTTATGGTGAACAAAGTGAATTCCCTTGTTCAGAAGATCATCCAACGAATCCAGTGTCTCCATACGGAATAGGTAAACTCACAAATGAATATTACTTATACTACTATAAACAAGTATATGGTATTGATTACGTAGCTCTTAGATATGGCAATGTATTCGGGCCTAGACAAAATCCAAATGGTGAAGCTGGGGTTATAGCTATATTTGCAAATAAGCTTATTAATGGAGATCAACCTACTATAAATGGTGATGGTTTGATTACAAGGGATTATATCTATATATCTGATGTAGTTGAAGCGAATGTATGCGCATTGAATGAAGATGTAAACGGTATTTATAATGTTACTACAGGAATAGAAACTAATGTAAATCATATATTCGAAGTACTTAGAAATAAAACTAAAAGTACTCTTGAAGAGTTTCATGGCCCTGCAAAGATGGGTGAGCAGAGAAGAAGTGTTTGTTCATTCGAAAAATTTCGTATAAATCACAACTGGTATCCTAAAGTTTCATTTATAGAGGGAATTGATAAAACAGTTGATTTTTTCATAAAAACTAATAGTTAAAACTGAAAATAATATTCAATATATCGAATATCATAAGTTTTAGTAGGATTTTCCTATCTATACCATTGGCTATTTATTTACTAGATAATAATGTTGTAATGACATTGATAATTGGTGGATTAGCAATATTGTCAGATTATCTTGATGGTTATTTTGCTAGAGGTAGAGAAGAAATAACGGATTTAGGTAAAGTACTTGATCCATTAGCTGATAAAATTTTCTTTGGCACTTCCGCGGTTATCATGATATTACAAGGGTTGATACCTCAATATCTAGCTTTTATTATCATAGGAAGAGATATACTAATCTTTTTAGGTGGTATTTATATAAAATCTAAAACTGGAATTGTTGTAGCGTCTAATATGACTGGCAAAATTGCAGTTAACGTTGCTGCGATAGTATTAATAGGTATTTTAATGGAGTGGGATGGCTTTTATAGTTATGGTTCAGCATTAACTGCCTTATTTTTTATATATTCTTTTGTAATTTACGTACTTAAAGCGTACAAAATATTAAAATCAAAATAAGACTTCAACATGGGATTTTTCGATAAGTTTAAGAAAAAGATAGTAGAGACAGTAGAGAAAACTACTGAAGCCGTTGGCTTCAATAGGTTAAAAGAAGGACTAGAAAAAACTAGGAAATCATTTTCTGATCGATTATCTAAGCTACTAAAAGGAAGAAAAATTGACCAAGATCTGCTAGACGAAGTTGAAGAAATCCTTATAACTTCAGATATTGGTGTATCTACATCTGAAAAGTTAATTGAAATATTAAAACAAAGAGTAAAGAAAGAAGATTTTCAGAATGCAGAAGACCTTTATAAAATACTAAAAGAAGAAATTCTAAATCTAATAATTAAAACTGAAAGCGCACAAGCAGATAAAGATTACTATATAGATGAATCAAAGAAACCACATTCTATTATGGTAATTGGAGTAAATGGAGCTGGTAAGACAACAACAATTGGTAAACTAGCATACAACTACAAAAATGCTGGTAAAAAAGTTATAATAGGAGCAGCAGATACATTTCGTGCTGCTGCTAACGAGCAACTTGAAGTTTGGTCTCAAAGAGCAGGTGTAGATATTGTCCAAAAGTCACAAGGTTCCGACCCATCTTCTGTTGCTTATGAGACAATGGCATCGGCTATTAAAAATGAAAGTGATGTTGTAATAATTGATACAGCTGGTCGATTACACAACAAAGTGAACCTGATGAATGAGTTAGAGAAGATGGGAAGAGTTATGAAAAAGCACAGAGATGATGCGCCCAACGAGGTTTTCTTGGTTCTCGACGGAACAACTGGACAAAATGCATTGCAACAAGCAAAAGAATTTTCGAAAGTAGCAAATATTACTGGTATTGTTTTGACAAAGTTAGATGGAACTGCAAAAGGTGGAATAGTTATAGCTATTGCTGATGAATTAAAAATACCTGTTCGTTACATTGGTGTGGGTGAAAAGATTACAGATTTACAACCTTTCGATGCTGTGAATTATGTAGAGGCACTTTTCGGATCTGATAGTGGCGAAGAGACATTTATAGAGGAATAATCTATTCTTTTTTTCTAATCAACTCTACAAAACCAAAAGCTGCTATAGGAATTAACACTATTTTCATCATGTTCTGATATCGAAGAAGCGGAACGAACATAATTGCCAATAAAGTATGATAAACTAGGATTGTAGTAATAATTGTAGGTAATCGCTTCCTCTTCAAAAATCCAACTATACTTAGTGATAGCAATATAAACCAAGGTGCTATATACATCATATTTAATGCCTTTTCTTCATTGGGATTGATAAACCAGTAATAAAAAAATTTCTTTACAAAATTTATAGATGCTCTTTTATAATCACTTTTTAAATAGTTAAAGACTTCTTCCTTATACATCTCATCGAGGAATAACTCGATTTTGCTTGTATCCCCTTTGAAATTATTTAACTTTTCCAATGTGTTGAAATTGTGCCAACCACCAATCATTATTTCGTTACTTCCTCTGTAAAGATTCAATCCACCGGTTGTCGAGAAGGGTATAAACTCGTTGAATGCTTGCTGATTTCGTATTACCCACGGAGCAAGAAATATACAGGGTATTAAAATTAATAGTAACACTTGTGCATAGTTCTTTCTTATCAACATCAAAATAACTATCATCATAAGGAGCAAAAATAATTCAAACCTAAATAGAATAGCAATTCCGAATATGATGGGTAAAGTATATTTACTACTAATAGTACTTTTCAACGAGTAGAATATGATGAGTGTTAGAAATAAGTGATATATCTGAGTAGTTCCAATAGAATAACTTGTATATATAAACTCAGGTATCAGCGTGTAGATTAATATAGAAGTTAGTGCAACCTTATCATTGAATAGAATTTTGGTTATCTTAAACAGATAAAACATAATTGCTATATAGAATAGAATATTTACAACAAATGCGATATAATTTTCTAAATTATTATTTGATACGAATTTAATAGCAACTAAAAGAAATACATATCCTGGAGCCATATATGCAGATGGGGCAGGGTTAGAGTTTTCTTTTATTTCATGAGTTAGTTTTCCCACATCAAAATAATAAAACGAATACCCTTTGCCATCGACAATATTTTCAGCTATTATACCATATTCCCAATCAGATTGAGCTTCAGTCCCCATAAATAATAAAAATAATACTCTTAAAACAATTCCTAAGAGCACTATACTGAGAAAATTTTTCTTATATTCGTTTTTTTTCCAATCAAGCATAACAGCATACAATTTACAAAATGAAAACGAAATTTAAGTATATTTGTTCAAATTGCGGATATGAATCGGCCAAATGGATGGGGCGCTGCACAACTTGTGAAAGTTGGGATTCATTCGAAGAAGTTGAGGTTGAAGGAAAGCATTCCAAAAAACTCAACTTAGATAAAAGAGGAACTGTAAAAGTTCATAAGTTATCTGAAATAGAAACAGGTGATGAATATAGATATAGAACTGGCATAAGTGAGTTCGATAGAGTACTTGGAGGGGGTATTATACCTGGTTCTTTCGTGCTTATTGCTGGAGACCCAGGTATAGGTAAATCTACATTGACATTACAAATGACACGTCATTTGATATCAAGAAAGCCTTTATATATAACAGGAGAGGAGTCGTTATCCCAGATAAAGCATAGGGCTGAAAGATTAACAAATATACCGGGCGAATTGAATATAATAGCTGAAACGGAATTAAATAAAATAATAAATGCGATTAATAGCGATAATTGCGGATTAGCAATTGTTGATTCTATACAATCTGTTTATCTTAGTGATATAGAATCTACACCAGGTAGTTTCGTGCAAGTACGCGAATGTACAGCTAAACTAATGCAATTGGCTAAAAGATTGAATAAACCAATATTTACAATTGGTCATATTAATAAGGAAGGGGCTATAGCTGGTCCTAAAATATTAGAGCATATGGTTGATACAGTTTTACAGTTCGAAGGAAGTAAAGGACAAAACTATAGAATATTAAGAACAATAAAAAATAGATATGGCTCTACTAATGAGATTGGGATATTTGAGATGTCCGAAAAGGGACTTGAAGAAGTGACTAATCCTTCAGAATATTTTCTTTCTAATTCTACTGATAATGAACCTGGTACTATTACTGTTGCATCGACTGAAGGAAATAGACCATTACTAATTGAAGTGCAAACATTGGTATCTCCTACAGGTTTTTCGGTTCCTCAGAGAACTGCAACTGGCTTCGATAATAGAAGATTACAGATGATAATTGCTGTGTTAGAAAAGAAAATAGGTGCAATGTTCTATAAATATGATGTATTTTTGAATATAGCCGGTGGACTAAAAGTAAATGATACTTCCACAGACCTCGGAATTGCTATGTCTTTAGTTAGTAGTCTAAATAACCAAGCTTTGAGTAAAGATACAATAGTAATTGGTGAAATAGGTCTTACAGGAGAAGTTAGACCTGTTTCAGGATTAGTAGATAAAATAAAAGAAGCTGAAAAATTAGGATTCAAAAAAGCAATTATACCGAACGTAAAAAAATTCAGTTTTAAAAGTAAGAATATAGAAATAGTTACTGTAAGTAGAATAGAAGAAGCATTAAAGAAGTTAGAATTATGAAATTTATAGATATTGCAAATATTGATGTTAGGTCTGGAGATGGTGGTAAAGGACACGTCAGCTTTAGGAGAGAAAAATTTGTCGCTAAAGGTGGCCCTGATGGTGGAAATGGAGGTAAAGGTGGTGATTTGATTATAAAAGGTGATCCCCAATTAAGTACTTTACTTGACTTCAAATATGCTAAAAAATACGAAGCTGAGAACGGTGTATCAGGTGGTAAAAACCTTTGCACTGGCCGTAATGGAAGAGATAGAATAATTAAAGTGCCAGTAGGAACATTAGTTAAAAATGCTGAAACTGGTGTTATAATAGCAGATATAGTAGAACCAGGGCAACAGGAAATAATAGCTAAAGGAGGTATGGGAGGAAAAGGAAATGCCGAATTTAAAAACTCAGTAAATCAAGCTCCTAGATATGCTCAGCCTGGTATTCCTGGTGTTGAACTAAGTGTTACACTAGAATTAAAACTTCTTGCAGATGTAGGATTAGTGGGATTTCCGAATGTTGGTAAATCTACTTTAATTTCAGTTATTTCAGCAGCTAAACCTAAAATAGCAGATTATCATTTTACTACATTAGTCCCAAATTTAGGTGTAGTCAAAATAGCCGAATCTAAAAGCTTTGTAGTAGCTGATATACCAGGATTAATTGAGGGTGCAAGTGAGGGGAAAGGGTTAGGTCATCAATTTTTACGTCATGTAGAAAGGACTCGAGTATTAGTATATATACTTGAGGCGTTTAGTGATGATATAGTTTCAGATTTTGAAACTTTGAAAAAAGAGTTGTACAAATTCAATCCTGAAATGGAAGAAAAACAAAAAATAATTTGTATTAATAAAATAGATGCTATTGACGATTTACGAAGAATAGAACTAGAAGAATTAAGGTTTGAAGATAATATCAAACCATTGTTAATTTCCGCCGTTTCACACATAAATGTTGAAGAGCTTAAAAACAGAATTTGGGATATACTGAGACCAGAAGATAGAAAGGAAGTTATTGATTGATAAACTTCAGATTCTCTTTAGGTGTAAAAATCGAGAATTGAATCAGAATGATAAGTATTGGAAGTACGAAGTTGATACTCGATCCAGTTGTATTAAGAACAAAATTGATAAAATAGATTAACTGATCTATAGGAAATATAAATTCGGATAATTTGAATTCATCATAATTATAATTATCAAATATTAAAATGAGTATTTTAATCGTGAAAATATATATACTTGCCATTATCGAAAAACTTAAAAACAACCATTTCGATTTAAAGTAAAAACAAGTTGAAATTGAAAAAGATATAAGAATAAAAATTGGCAACAAGAACTCAAGAAAAGAATTTATTTTTACATTCCTCTTTAAAATCCCTTGCTGAGTCCCATAAAATATACAGTCAACACTCAAAAATTCTTCATTTTCTACTACAACAAAAGCTTCTTTTTCAAATATGTATTTCTCATTTACATATTCATTTATGAAAATATTGGTCATTTGGAGTAAATAACCATTACTCCAATCAACGAGAAAAGACTTCATAGATAATAATAAAATAATACTGAATAAAAATATAATAACTGATTTTAATATATTATCTTTTCGCATAATTAATCCAATATATCAACATTAGTATAGAAATTATAATTAGAATTAACTGAAGATATATGTCGTGTAAAGCAATAAATAGTTCTATATCACTACTACCTACAAAGAACAGAATAACAATCCTGATGAGATTTAATAAATACAGTAAAAAGATTCCTAAAGTAATACCCACAACTTTTTTTTTACAAGAAGCATCAAACGCTAATACACCAGCAATAAATAATATCATGGGTTCTGTACCTTCGCATCCGAATGAAATTTGGACTGAGAAAGTGTTACTCATAATAATATCACCTACGTTTTTAACACCTGTAGTAAATAAACTGATAATTGAAGAAGAAAAAAAAGCAGTACTGTTTAGGTACTGCTCTAAAATATAATTATTTGGTATTAGAAGTATTAGATAATATGAAATAATAACAACTAAATATTTTAATAAAAAAAGGTTATATTTCTTATTTATATTAACCAACGAATTTTTCTTTTACAGTATTTTTTAAGTTTTCAGGAAACTTATCATTCTTAGGAAAGAAAATCCATTGTTTGGAATTTATATGATCCATATCACTTTTTGAGATGTTCATAGCACTACAAAAGATAACAGTTGCAGTTTTCTTGTTATTTATTACATTCTCAATAGTATTCATCAATGTTGAAGAATAAGGTAGGAATAAATCGCTGATAATCAAATCGTAGTCTTTGTCTTTCATAAAACTAATTGCATCATTTAGTTTCAAAGCATTATCAACTGCAACGTCTTTATCGAGTGCGTATTTTAATGCCATCTTTATAGTATGGAAGTGTGCGTAGTCGTCTTCAATTACTAATATCTTCATTTTTATTATCTTGTTTGTTCCACTATTCCGTTTCCATCTTTCTCTATAGATAACTCTTTTGGTTTATTTTTATAGAGAATTTTACCATTTCCATTAAGATTAGCTTTTAAAACATTTTTAGGATGTACCGTAATAATTCCATTTCCATCCAATTCCACGTTTACTTCATCTGCTATTAACTGACCTGCATCTAAAGTCCCACTACCATCCATAGTGATAATTAATTCTTCTGCATTTCCTTTTAAATTGACATTTCCACTTCCTTCTATGTCAATTTCAATTTCTTCTGCTGTTAATGATAAATCAACATCAGATGAACTATTTATTTCTAGTTCAAAATCTTCAGTTTTAAAGGTTCCTGTACCTGTCAATTTTGTATTTTCGTTTAATATAATCGAATTTATTCTATTCAATGATATAAAAATAGTCAAATCATTTGGGCATAAATCTTGTCTTCCCGAAATTACTAGTTCACCATCGTCATAATTAAATATCAAATTTCTTAGTATGTCCTCATTAGTTTTAACTAATATACTTTCTTCTTGACCTGGAGTCAACACTACATTCATTGGTACATTTATCACCAAAGATTTTACTTCAGGGACATAAACCTTGTCTTCGATAGTCCTTCCAGTTCCAACCATACAATCTGAATAACTGGATAGAGTAAGAATGACGAATGTTACAACACTAATAATTACTTTCATATACTTTTACCTTTAATTTAATTAAAAAAAATTATGGATAGAATCTAAATCCTAACCCTAATTCCATATCTGCACCAACTCCATTAGTTAAACCTATTAAAGGGCCTAACTCTAAGAAAATTTCGAACTTTTTGTTAGGTTTAAAATTCACTCCCATTAATCCTTTTACACCCAATCCGAAATCACTGTCACGCTTTTTCTTTTCGTAAATAAAACTATTACCTTCACCGAATGCTAATACCCCTCCTACACCAGCATATAACTCAAAATCTCTGCTACTGAATGCATTTGGGAAATTGAACGTGTAAATTCCATCTAATCTCAAATTACCATATCGAGAAAATGAACCAACATTAAAAATCCAATCGTTACTACCACTTGTTCTTGATTTTATTGTTATTGCTGTAGGCTCACCTAACATCAAACCAAATCCAATATCGGATTTAGCAGTATATGTAAATAACAAAATAATAGAACAAAATAATAACTTTTTCATTACTTTGCCGTAAATTAGTGGGTAATAATAACTAATAAAACGTAGAGTATGAAAAAATATTTAGTAACCCTTATAATATTAACAAGTTTTTCAAATGCAAGTTCTCAAAGTTCACCAAATTTCAAAAAAGCTGAAAAACTCTATCAAGAACATAAGTATGAGGAAGCTATTAGCTTATATGAAAAGAGCTTGAGCGAAACCCCTAAAAGTTCATATATTTATGGTCAAATAGCATTCGCCCATTTGTTTCTAAACAACTATGAGGAGTCAAAGACAAACTTTACAGAAGCGATACAAATTGACTCTACAGTTTCTGATTATTATAATGGCAGAGGGCTTACTAAAGCTTACCTAGGAGATGTTTACGGTGCTGTAGATGACTTCACTAAATCAATATCATTAGACGCTAAATTCTCTCATGCTTACTTGAATAGAGGTAGCGCATATACTTCTTTAGAAAAAATTGATTCTGCTATTTCGGATCTTAATACTGCCTTGCAATTAGATAAAAATAACCCTGATATTAATTTTCAATTAGCTCGGTTGCTTTATAAAAATAATGAGTTAAATAAATCAATAGATCAGTATAAAAAAGCTGAAAAAAAAGGTCTTAAAAGTGAAGATTTATATTTAAGTAGGGCTTCTGTTTATTATAAATTAAAAGATTATGAAAATGCCATAAAAGACTATACTACTATAATAAAGAAAAACCCCAATCACACAGATGCACTCAATAATAGAGCTGTTCTTTATGATGAATTAGGTAAAAAAGAATTAGCTGAAAAAGATAGAGAATCTCTTTTCAAAATAACTGGTGTTGAATTCAAAGATCCTAATAAATATGTTTACGAAAAAGTAAATTCAAAAAATGGATATTTTAGTTTGGAAGTACCAAATCATTGGGATGTAAAGTTAGAATCTAAAGACAATGAAGAAAGCATGATAATTACTGTACCTCAAAAAGATGCAAACCCTCGATTTCAAACTGTTGTTATCACTTTGTCATATAATTATGATATGGGGAAATTATATGGTGTAAGTAATGAAGATGAATTAGTAACATTTTGGCAACAAAGTCAATTAAAGAATACAGGTGATTATAAATCTTATGATCTGGTTTCTCAAAAACAGTTTATGCTAAATGGTTGGAAAGCATTAAACTTTTTGACTCAATCACAAAGAAACGAAAGTACTTACAAACTAATTATGTATGAATTAGTAACAACTAAACATGACCAACTATTTTACGGTTATTTCCAATCAGCAGCAGAAGATTTCAAATATTACCAACCTATATTTGATAATATGATGAAAACTATAGTAATTAAAGGCAAATAATTATTTGAATATCTGTCCTTTCCATTCTACTTTCTTATTTATTATTAGAAATGGGAGTATTAGTTCAACTATTATGAAAAGAAAATTAGAAGGAAGTAAATAGGGTAGAAGTCCTTTTTCCTTTACAGTGTATATAGTTGGAATAACTAATATTACATCAGTAATAACTTTAAGCAACATAATTGTAATACTCATGTAATAATGTCCTTCGATAAAACTTACCACGGCCGTTATCCATATCAATAAAGATGCTAATACGAATAAAGTAGCTTTCCATCCTAATTTTTTACCACCAATAGCCCATCTTTTTCGTTGATTAAGATATTCTTTTACACTTTGTAAGGGTAATGTTTTCACTGTACTATCTCGATGACAAATATAATTGATTTTACCACCCATTTTATGAACCGTTTGGAGTAAAGCCAAATCTTCTGTAACAGAAAATTCTATATTACCATATCCACCTGTTTGCATATATATAGATTTTTTGAAAGCCATATTATTACCGAAGCACCCAAGAGGAAAATTTAAACCCATCCCTCCAGAAGCCATAGTATGCATTAGTATCCATTCTATTGCTTGATATTTATCGAAGAATGAATCATGTTTGACTAATGTAAATGCTGCTACTAGGTCAGAATTTTTTTCAACAAATGTTTTAACCAAACTAGAAATCCACTTCTTATTTACCTTGCAATCAGCGTCTGTTAGTAGTATGTACTCACCAGTAGCCTTAGAAATTCCGAAATCTAATGCACCAGGTTTACCAGCCACTACTTTTTGATTATCTGTAGTAATATTTAATAATTTGACATTATTATGTTTTTGAGCAAAATGTTCTATTAGATTTTGAGTGGAGTCACTAGATCTATCATTTACTACAATAATTTCATACTTGTCACGAGGATAATCAGAATCAACCAGTGATTCAAGACACATAATTATATTATCTTGCTCATTGCGTGCAGGAACTATTATACTAACAAATGGATATCTATCGATAAGTATTTCTTTAAATTTTATTCTACCTTTTTTGGCACCAAGTACAAAAAATAGGGCTCTGGCGAAATAAAAGCTAAATGAAACAATAAAAAGTACTTCAGTCATAAAAAAAATTTAATTTACTTAATTCATTCAAATATAAGGGAATATTGAGATTCTGACCTTAAATGTGGATAAAAATGAGAAAAAAAGTTCACTTTTCTTGAGACGTTTTTGCTGTTCATGTGTCTATATAGATAGTAAAGTGACAAGTTCTTTGAAACTATTTAAAAAATACAACTTTCAATACTGTTAGTTATTCTTATTTGTTTCATAATTAACTATTTTTTAATTTACGTGAATGTCATAATTCGGATATCAATAAATAGTAGAAAATGGAAAATAAATGCAAATAAAAAATTCGAAAATACTAATATTGGGTGGTTGGGGATTAGTTGGTAATGCTATATGTAACAAGCTGATGAAGTACGATCCAGCGGAGCTTATAGTAACATCACTAAAAGAAGAAGAAGCAAAAGATGCAGTATCTAATCTGGAAAAAGAATTTTCTAATTCAAATTGCAAGTTCACTCCGATGTGGGGTAATGTGTTTACTAGAGAGGAATGGAAAGATGTTAATCCATCTGAACTTTTCAACAATGAAGATTCTAGACATGGATTTATAAATGATGTTTTCTCTGAATTAGATGACGAAATTGCTAATAATTCTGCTTTATACAGTTTTATTAAAAAATCTCAACCAGATGTTATAATTGATTGTATTAACACAGCAACAGCAATTGCATATCTAAATATATATAGTCAATCCAATAATGTATTAAACGATATAAAGACTGGAAATCTAAACAGCTTAAATGTTGAAAAACTAATAGCAAGTTCTTATATACCACAATTGATAAGACATGTTCAAATACTAAATAAAGCAATGTCTGAATTCAAAACTGGTATGTACATGAAAATAGGAACTACAGGTACGGGTGGAATGGGAATGAATATTCCTTATACACATAGCGAAGAAAGACCATCGAGAGTATTACTTTCGAAAACAGCTGTCGCTGGTGCTCATTCAATGCTTATGTTTCTGTTAGCTAGAACTCCTGATAGTACCATAGTAAAGGAAATTAAACCTGCTGCGACTATTGCATGGAAGAAGATAACTTATGGTGATATTAGAAAAGGTGGTAAAAAAATCGAACTATTCGATATGAACCCAGACAATGCATTAGAGAGTAATGGTTCATTTAAGTTTGATAATAAAGAGAATGTTGTATCTACCAATGAATATCTTAAATCAGTTTATATAGATACAGGTGAAAACGGAATTTTCTCAAAAGGTGAATTTGAAGCAATAAGTGCTTTGGGTCAGATGGAGATTGTAACACCAGAAGAAATTGCTGAATATACAGTATTTGAAATTAGAGGCGGAAACACAGGTAAAGACGTAATACAAGGACTAGATGCATTCACTTTAGGCCCAACTTACAGAGGTGGTTACCTTAGAAACGAAGCTGTAAAACGATTAAGTCATTTAGAAAAAGAAAACGGATTGAATAGTGTTGCATTTGAATTACTTGGTCCCCCAAGATTGTCAAAGTTGTTACACGAAGCAAATATATTAAGACTAATAAATGAAAATGTTAAATCTCTATTGAGTATTTCAGAAGAAGAAATAGCTACTAAAGCAACAGAACTAATAAATCAGAATTCTGGACTTAGAAAGGAAATACTTTCAATAGGATTACCAATCTTGCTAAAAGATGGCAAGTATTTAAGAGGAGATTTTGTTAAGATTCCAGTAAGAAGAAATCAAGATGAAATTGAATTTACAAAAGAAAATTTAGATCAATTCTGTTATGATGGTTGGATTGATTTGAGAGTTGAAAATTTTACGAAATGGAAAGAGCGTTTGAGCAATATAATAGTGCAAGCAGAAAGCGTTCCTAATAATGATACTAGTTCAGGTTTTGTATATGATGAAGAATATTGGAATTTTTTCAAAACTATAGAACCAGGAAAAATAGCTGGCTGGATCTTCGAATATGAAGATAAGGGCTGGAGATTTAAACGATAATTATTTTTTACAATTTATTTTTTAACAATTTATAGGAGATTTAAAAATGAGAAGAATATACGCTATATTCCTCATTTCTCTTTTCGCTGCGGCAACTATGGCTGTAAGTGCACAAGTTACGGTTGAGCGTAATGATGATAACATCAGCGTTCAATCTGACTACACTTCACCAAATTTGCTGAGTAGCAAAAGCAATGAGACACAAAGGAAAAGTTTCTACCAGTTAGGTACTGCTCCTTTGCCATTCAATCTCGTGAGTAACGCTCACGATGCTATCGCGGTTTCTACTGGATACTATGTAGTAGATTTCGCTGATGACGCTCCAGCTTACTGGAAACCATCTGAAACTATTTATAGTTTAGATGAAAATCCTGAAAGATGGGTATCAATATTACCTGGCCCAAGGGTAGTTGAAAAAACTTATTGGGATAATAATAAAGAAGAAGGGTTGAGATTCTTTAGAAATCCAGCTTACCCTGTTCAAAATGGTGGTGACTTCTTTGAGCATAACGAATATTTCCAAGATACTACTAACAATGCATTCGCTGGTCCTATGCCATTGAAATTAGTTGGTGGTTTCTACTTTAATGGTATTCGTTACGACTCATTTTATGTAACTACTAATGGATTAATTGCCCTTACTAACAGAAGATATTTCTATGATGAGTTTGGTAACAAGTACATCCCATCTGGTGAGCAATCAGCTTATGATCCTAATTCAATGGATTATTTCGTTGGTTTTATCGGTAGTGAAAATAGAAATAGAACTGGAAACGGTCTGACAGATAATGTTTCTGACAATTTTGGATATAACTGGTCAATTCTTGGCGGTAATAAAGCTGATCCAAACGGAGGTATCCGTGGTGATGTTGCAAACAATGGTTCACTTTTAAATGTTCATGGTATGAATAACATTACATCTGCTGCATACAAACCTGCTTTAATAGGGTTCATGTATGGAGATTATGAGTTATCACAATACTCTCGTACACAAAACAAAGTAGATAATCATGGTAAAGTTCATTATTTCAGAACAATAGCTAATGATAAGTTAGTAATCTATTTTGAAAACTTAGCAGTTGGTAATAGTGTTAAAAGTACTTTAGGTTGGACTATAACTTATGGTGCAGCTGACTATAGACCAAGTGATGATGGATATACAGCTGTTTCTGGACAAACTATCCTAAATAGAAATGATAGTAGTATTACAATCATTTACGAAAGATTTATGGGTGGTGTTAGAGCAGGAAATACAGTAATCCAAGCTAAAGATATCTTTAGAGGTAACTCTGCAGTTGGTGTTTATGGCTTTGGTAGACATGCTAATTACAATGTAACTGGTGGTCCAGATCAAAATAGTTCTAGTTTCCCATGGGTAAGAGAATATGAGCAATATACTCATTATTTTACTTATGTGAGAACTCCTGCTAGTTACCCACAAACTTTTACATCACTGAAATTCAAGCAACATCAAAATACATTAAGAGTTGTTGATATTCAGTACAGAGTTCGTAAACAAGATCCGAATGCTTCTTTAGCTTTTTCTGAGAAAGTTAATACTAGAGATGTAAATAATTATGAATTGTTAGCTGGTAATGATCACTTAGGTGCTATCCAACCAGTTGCAATTATTCAAAACGTATCAAATGATATTCAAGCACCTACTGGTGTGAATTTTGTACCTCAAGATTTAAATTTCTATGCTCGTTTTAGAGTATTGAATAAAGCTACAGGTAGATTAATTTATAACAGAGCTGTACCAGTTGATAACAAATGTTTATCTACTCCAGATGACAACTTAGCAAATTGTGAAGGTAATCCTGATGTAAGAGTTAGACTTGTTACTGTTACAATTGATAAAGATAATAACTATCAAGCTGAAGTTGCTAACTACCCAGGGACTAATCCTTGGAATGGAAAAACTAGAACAGGTATTCCTCCATATGGTTATGTTGAAGTTAAATTCCCTCCATTTGAACCTAATGAGTTCGCAAGAGATGAAAATAACAAGCTTTACCAAATTGGTAGAATGGCTGCATTTGTTGTAGCTGATGCGACTAACCCTAATACAAATAAAAAATTAGGTGATGCTTGGCCATTTGATGACACTGCTGGAGTTGATCTTCACGTTATGAAATTACATAATTTCTTTAGTGATGATGCTAGAGAGTACCATATAATTGATGGTGTTCCGATTCCTTCAGTTCAAAAATGGGTAAGTATTGATGCTGAGGTTGTAAGTGGTGATGTTCTTTCTAGACATCCGTTACCACCTAGAGGTAGATTTACAGCTGACAATAACTCTAATTTCTTTTTAAGTTCTCCTGTTATTAAGTTGAATAGAGTAACTACTGGTGGTCAAGATAATACACCAGGTGATGAATTAAGATCTCATCCTATCGATATGAGAAATAGATATGGCTCAGTAATTTCTCTTTCAGTTCAAAGAACATTAGATAAAGAATTCTGGGATAGAGGTTATGGAGATAACTTACTTGTTGGTCCAGAGCCAAGAGCCGTATTAAACAGAGATCCATTTACTGTATTTAGTACTGGAGTTGCTGTTTCTTCTAGCCCTGATATGTTAGCATTAGAAATTATGCAACCTTCTGATAATGGTGCTGCTAATATAACTAACGTTAAAGATAACAGATGGAGAAACCACCCTCGTAGAAATGGCGTAGATGCTGAAACTAAAGTTCCTGCATTAGGTGTATTTGGTGCTGGTGGATATTTAACTGGTTTCTTAGAAACTGATAGAGATTCATCTCTAGCATTACCTAATACTGCTACTAGAGAAGAAAACTCTCTAAGAGCTGACATTTATGATGATGGTTTCGACTTTATTTACAAAAAATACTTCGTTCCGATACCGGACACATTTATCAGACATCAAAACGATGGTGCTAAACATTTCAGATTTAGATTGAAAATGTGGGCAACAAATGATAAAAAATGTGCTCAGTGTACTAACGATGATGATGATAACTTCTTAGTAGATAATATTAATGTATTATTCAAATCTACTGAAACTACAGATATCGAAGTAAGTGCTGTTTCTATAAGCTGGCCTTATACTGAAGCTCCTGCTACTCAAGCGTCTAAGGTTCCAATAGAAGTTACTGCAACTAACAATACTGCTAATAACGCTCCGTTTTACCATATCAAAGTTAAGATTTTCAGAGGTACTAGCACTGATAATCCAAATAACTTAGTTTATTGTAATACTAAAGCTGTTACGTATCACGATCCTAACAATGAAATCGTTAGAGCATTCCCTGATTTCGAAGCTCGTAAATTTGGTGAAGGTCAATACCGTGCTCAAGCAATCATTGTTGTTCCTGGTGGTGATTTAGAAGAATTGAATGACACTACATATACTGACTTTACAATTAAATTTGGTTCTACATTTGCTTATGACCCAATTGATAATCCTTCTAACGATATTGGTGGTGGTGCATTCCCTGCTGGTAGAGGTCTAAACATCGAAGCTTATGCTTATGGTGGTAGAGGTAACGTTAATGGTCAATCTGGTGGTTATGATGAACTAACATTTGGTTCAGGTTATGTAGGTGGTAGTATTTCTGGTCAATTGGCTATGAAATTTGAATTATTACAAGCTGACACTATCTATGGATATGATGCATTATTCGGAACTATTAACCAAGCTCCTGACCACATTGCATTATCAATCTATAAAGGTAGAACTGATTTGGATATTCCTACAGAAGAAATTCTTGAATCTAGATTAGATAGAACTAGAGGTAGAGATGATAGAACTGACAAATTAGAATTTGGTAAATATGTTAGATACTTGTTACCAAAAGGTATCGTATTACCAAAAGGAACTTACTGGATTGCTATTGCTCAATTAGGTGAAACTGGACTTGAGTTAGGTGGTTCTAAACAAAGAACTGGTCTAAGAACAATGTCTGTATATGTACCACCTCCAGTAAACTTTGTTAATGCTGTCGGTGGATCTGGTGTATCTCTTAATATTCATAAAGAATTTAGAAAGAGAGTTGTAAGTGGTAACTTACTAAATAATAGTTACTTTGCATTTGAAAACACTAGAGGTTCAGGTAATTGGACTGCATTTACTCCAAGTATTGGTAACGTGGGTTACGCTCACTTACACCACTTTGGTTGGGTTCCTGCAGAAGGTGTTACTTTAACATTAACAAACGGTACTTGGATTCCATTGATTAGACCTTTCTTAGGCGCTAAGGCTTCTGGAAACGTACAAAGTGTTGATGACTGTGATGTTCCAATTGAACTTGTTAGCTTCGAAGGCGAAGAAAGAAACTCAGTTATTGATCTTTCTTGGACTACTGCTACTGAAGAGAACAACAAAGGTTTCTACATCGAGAAAAGAGCTAAAGTTAATAGCGAATTTAACGATTGGGAACAAATTACTTTCGTAAATGGTAATGGTAATACAAAAACTACTAGCTACTACTCTTATACTGATAAGAATGTAAAAGCTGGTACTACTTACCAATATAAATTAAGACAAGTTGATTTTGATGGTACTCAAAACTGTCATGAAACTGATATCGTAACTGTACAAGTTGGAAATGCTGGTCTAGTAATCAGTAACTCTCCAAACCCAGTTAGTGCTTCAACTAATATCGAATACACTACTGTTGAAAATGGTAATGTAAGAATTGAAGTTCTTGATTTATTAGGTAATGTTGTTAAGACATTATTAAACGACGATGTTGATGCTGGTACTTATATTTTACCTTATGATGCAACTGATGCTATTGGTAACAGATTAACTTCTGGTACTTATATCTACAGAATCACTGCTAATGGTCAAACTCAATCAGCTAAAATGAATGTAGTTCAATAATATTAGATTACATTTAAATTAAAATTAAAACCCTCGTTATACTTCTTATAACGAGGGTTTTTTCTTTTTAAACGAAAGGAGATTATAAATGAATAACACTATTTTTGATAAAATTATTAGTAAGGAAATACCTGCAAGTATTGTATATGAAGATGATGAGATATTAGCATTTAAAGATATAAATCCACAAGCACCAATTCATATTCTAATTATTCCAAAAAAACATATTCCAACTATCAATGATATTGAAATAAATGATTTAGAGTTAACAGGTAAGTTAATATTTAGAGCAAAACTAATTGCAAAGGAATTAGGAATAGCTGAAGAAGGCTATAGACTTGTTTTTAATTGTAATAAGAATGGGGGACAGGAAGTTTATCATATACATTTACATTTATTAGCAGGAAGAAGTATGCAATGGCCTCCAGGATAGTAAAATTATTCTTATTTTGCATATAAAAAAGATATGGATATTATAAAAGAAGCTCAAAGAGTTTTAATTGAAGAATCAAAAGCATTAGAATCTCTTTCCTTTTCTTTAGATGAAAGTTTTATAACTGCTTGTCACGAAATTAAGAATGCAAGTAAAGTGATTATTTCAGGAGTAGGTAAATCTGGAATTGTTGGAAAAAAAATAGCTGCTACATTCTCTAGTGTCGGGATTCCATCATTATTTTTACATCCAGTTGAAGCTCTACACGGTGATTTAGGGATTGTAAATGAAGAAGATGTTTCTATTCTTATTTCCAAGAGTGGAACTACAGATGAATTAATCTTACTATATCCGTATTTAAAGAAGAGAACAAATATAATAGCAATTACAACCAATCAAGAGTCATATCTAGCTAAACACTCAGATATTCATTTGTATATACCATTGCAAAAAGAAGCATGTCCAATTGAATTAGCCCCTACTACAAGTACAACACTGACTATGGCATTAGGCGATGCAATAGCTGCTTCGGTAATGAAAATGAATAATTTCAGTGAAGTTGAATTTGCATTTAATCATCCGTTGGGTCAACTAGGAAAGAATCTAACAATAACTGTTGGTGATGTTATGCATAAAGGAAATAATATACCATTAATTGAAGTTAATAGCTCTTTTAGAGATGCATTGATAGTAATGACAGATAAACCTTTAGGTTGCCTTTGTGTAGTTGATAATCATCGTTTAGTTGGTATAGTTACGGACGGTGATACCCGTAGAGCTCTAAATAGATATGAGTCAATATCTGAAATACAGATAAATGATATTATGACTTCAAATCCAATTACAGTAAGTTCAGATACTTTAGTAGGTAGAGCACTATCTGTAATGGAAAATAGAAAAAGTCAAATTAATGTACTACCTGTTGTTGATAATCAAAATAGATGTGTTGGAATTGTAAGGATACACGATTTGATAAAAAGTGGATTATAAATTATTTACTTACTTCATCTTTAGTTATTTTAACATTATTAACTACATTTCCTCTTGCTCCAAGAGGCTCTAATTTTTCACCATTTCTTTTTAGCTGAACACCGCCAGCGTTACCTGCTGTTATAGTGAAAAATTTAGCAGCTTTCCAGACTTTCTTTGCCCCTGGTTTGAGGAGAATTTCTTCATTCTTTTTACCATCTATAGTAACACTCATCCACGATGTATCTAAGGCAAACGCCTCTAGTACGAGGCTATCAGAAGTATCAAAATAGTTTAAAAGACTTTCTTCATCTTCACTTTCTTTGATTTCATCACCAATTTCAATATTATCTACTATTGAACTTTCGGGTTGACTTTCGCTTGAGAAAAAAACAAAATAAACTATTGATATTAGTACTAATCCAAGACCAAGGTACATAAGCGAAGAAACTAATCTTTTATCAGATATAAGTTCTTTATAATTTTGAGATTTGATGATAGATGCTAGATTTCTATCACTTGGATCTATAATACTAGCAGATTCATTTGTTATTGGCTTATGCAACAATTGTTCCTTAGCAAGCCTATTATCTAATTCATTCATTAAGTCAGAATAAGAATCATTCGATAAACCAAGAAAACTAGCATATTTTTTAATAAAAGAACGTAAATATACAACAGGTAACTCAGGTAACTCACCAGACTCAATTGATTCTAGCACAGTTTGTCTAATACCAGTTTTTCGGGAAACTTCTGATAAATCTAGTCCCTTTGCTTTTCTGGTGTCTATTAATATTTTTACGTGTTCTTTCATTAGAATATAAGTAATATTTATATTATATTACAAATATAACAATAATCAAGCCAAATATTAAATGAATAAAAACTTAATTTTACTACTCTATATGATTAGTAATTTATTCACAACTAGTTTATATACAAAAGAACTAGAAAAGCCAATCAAAATTGATTCAACTGATTTTTATTATGCGGGTACAAAAAGATATTCTCTAAATGGTGAATTACCTAATTATGAGACAAACATAAATACTCCTTATCTAATAGGTATTTCTGCCACCACATTGGCTTTTATGGTCTCACAACACATTTATCAGGCTAACACAATATGGAAAGATCAAGCAGAATTTAAGATTATTGAAGACGGGCAATATGCCTTATACGCAGATAAAGCAGGTCATATATTTGGTAGTTATATTATGTCTTATGCTTATACAGAATTTTTATCATCCGCAGGAATAGGATGGGAGTTATCTAACATCTTAGGTGCAACTATAGGACTATCGTACCAGACATATATTGAGATATTGGATGGATATGGTAGTAATTTTGGATTTTCACCTTCTGACTTTTATGCCGATGTATTTGGTGCAGGATTTTTTTTAGCTCAATATTATGTTCCTTTTCTTCAAAATTTCACTCCTAAGTTCATGTATATTCCTGCAGATGCTCATGGTGAAATGAAAAGAAGACCTCATTTTGCATTTATTGATGATTATAGTTCCCATACAATGTGGATGTCAGTAAATGTTCATAATCTATTGGGTGACGATTATAATCAATATTGGCCTAAATGGCTTCAATTATCATTCGGTTATGCTGTTAGAAACCTTTGTGACCCTTTAGACCCTAACTTCGATTGTTCTGATTCGTATGCTGTAAATGGAGTCGTACATGGTGATAGAAAGTTTATTATAGCACTAGATTATAATCTTGCCGAAATAATACCAGAAGTTGGTGCCCCATTTGATTGGTTTATACAATCACTTAATTATGTTAAATTGCCTTCACCAGCAATTGAAATTGGTGAACAAACTAAATTTATGTTAGTATATCCATTCGTAGAGTTTTAGATAATTTGATAAATTTGTATCAATTAAATTTACAAGAGTATAAAAATCAAAAGTAATATTAAGATAAGTATAATTATTCCAGTATATAAGGAAGAAAAGATTATATCTGATACTTTATTGAATTATCCAATTGAACTTAAAGAAAAGTACAATTTGGAGTTAATAGTCAGTGATGGAGGTAGTAAAGATGGTACTCTTGAAAAAATTAATGGTAATGTTGATAAGATAGTACATCATAAAGGAGACTATCGACAGACAATTGCTGAAGGCAGAAATAAAGGTGCTGAGGTAGCATCTGGTGATATATTGATGTTTATAAATGCGGATACTTATCCTAAAGACATTAACTATATCTTAGATGAGCTAAGTAATTGGGATAATAATCCTAAGTTAAAAAATATTGATGCAATTGCTTCAAAGGTCCTTCCCTTCGAAGATGAAACAGAAAAGAAAGATAGAATATTCTATTTTTTAATGAATAAATATTTTAAATTTCTAAATCAAATTGGTATAGGTATGGGTAGGGGAGAATGTCAGATTATCAAAAGATCTACATTCGATAAAGTAAATGGTTACAACGAAAAAATTGTTGCTGGTGAAGATTTTGATTTGTACCGAAGAATTACAAAAATAGGTAAAATAAAATTTTTAGATGATTTCGTAGTGTACGAATCTCCTCGTAGATTCAGACAAGAGGGATACACTAGCACATTAACTAAATGGTTTTTAAATTCAGTTTCCGTACTTTTATTAGGAAAATCTTATTCAAAAGAATGGAAACCAATAAGATAGGTTGAATATGTCAGAAACTTATAAATCAGCAGGCGTAGATATAGAAGCAGGTGAAAAAACTGTAGATAGTATCAAGCCGTTTATAAAGCAAACTATGAATAAAAACGTACTTTCTGAAGTAGGTTTGTTCGGTGGATTCTACGATGCTTCATTTCCTGAGTATGAACATCCAGTTTTAGTTTCATCGACCGATGGTGTTGGAACGAAGTTAAAAGTAGCTTTTATGGCAGACAAGCATGATACTGTTGGGCAATGTTTAGTTAATCATTGTACTAATGATATCCTTGCTGGTGGCGCAACTCCATTATTCTTCTTAGATTATTTTGCTACGGGTAAGCTAATACCTGAGGTTGCTACAGATGTTATAAAAGGCTTTGCAATAGCTTGTAAAGAAAATAATTGTGTTTTAATTGGTGGTGAGACAGCTGAAATGCCTGGATTCTATAATGACAATGAATACGATATGTCTGGTACAATAGTAGGAGTTGTGGATAAGAAGAATATAATAAATGGATCTAAAATTAAAAAAGGTGATGTACTAATTGGTCTTGAATCTTCTGGCTTACATACGAACGGTTATTCATTGGCAAGAAAGGTACTATTTCCTAAATTTGATATTAATGATAAACCTGAGGGTATGAATGAAACTATTGGGGAAGCATTATTACAAGTCCACAGATCATATTTGAATAATGTCAAACCGCTAATTGAGAATCAGCTATTAACTGGCATCTCGCATATAACAGGTGGAGGGATTATAGGTAATACATCACGAATTATGCCTAAGGACTGTGTCTTAGATATTGATTGGAACTCTTGGGATACTTTACCCATATTTGATTTAATTCAGAAAACAGGTAAAATAAGTGATGAAGAAATGAGAAAAGCTTTTAATCTTGGTATAGGTATGATACTAATAGCAAGACCAGAGTATGTGGATAATGTACTTTCATCTTGCGAATCTGATAATCCTATAATTATAGGAAAGGTAGTCTAATAGACTACCTTTTAATCTTTCTTGATTTGTTTATTTACCTTCATGTCTTTCGTAAAGCGTAGTATTACTTGGATCTATATACTTTAAATCCTTGAATACAGTTTGGTCTTCGTATCCTTCAAATGTAGCCCCCAATTCAAAAGCTTTAGAATCAAAAAAGGCTTGTAATAAAACACTAGGACCAGTCATTTTGTTCTTTTTATAATCTACAATATCACTAATCGTTTTCCTAAGATTTTCTAATCCTTTTTCTTTGCTTTCTGCCATCATATCAAGGCCGTCTACATAATATTCGAAAAATAATACTCTTAAATGTTCGAATCTCAAATCAGTTAACTCTGAGATAAGTGCATATTTTGTAAATTCACCTGGCTGAATAAATGTATTAAACCCAGGGATATTATTGCTCGAAGCAACTCCTGCTATTCTTCTCGCTATGTTAAACGCAGGGTTACCACCCAAAGTCTCATAAGTATCCATATCTGAGCCTATAATTAATAGCATATAAAAATCAATAAGACTTGAAAACTCATTATATCTTGTTATATCGTAATTAAAATAAGCACCTTGTGCATAATCAAATGACCATTCGTTATCAGCTATCTTTAAAACTATAGATGTACCATTTTCTTGTCCGAATAAATATCTTTTAGAAGCTATAAACATTTTTGCTGAATATCTATTGTTGTATCCGCCAGTTAATGCTATTGAGATATCAACTGGTATTTTTCTACCTTCCCATTCGATATCTGTGAACTTTGTTGAGTTTATATACCTCTCTAGATCCATTTCTAAAGTTGATACATTTATTCTTTTGTCTTGGTCTAGCATTTCCATGTTGACAGTCACATCTGCTTCTATTTCTTGGGCTATTACATTAAAACCAAAAGCTATAAAAGTTGCAATTATTAATAATATTTTTCTCATAATTTTCATTTTTTATTTATATTGGACCATTAACAAAGATAACATAATGATTCGAATAATCATATATTACTGCTTATTTTTATTTATTACTTTGCCTAATTTGAGGGGACAGGTGTTAAACTTTTCTCCTCGTATTAGCTTTCCAATTTCTTCAATTTCTGTTCAAGATATTAGTGACAATCCGGCAAAGCTTATAAATATAGAACGTAATACTATTGCTACTAGTTACATCCCTTCTACTTTTGGATTAAAAGAATTAAATAGTCACTTTCTTAATTTTTCATATGGACATGATAGTTTGATTCACTTCGTAAATATTAGTGGTATTTTCCAAGGTATTTATACATACTCAAGCTTAGGGTATAGTATTGGTTACAAAGCGTTTGAAAAGTTTACACCCTCTATAACATTGAGTTATAATTATATCAATATAAAAGATTTTAACAGCTTTGGAAATATTTCATTTGATATAGGTGGCGTATTAGAATTAGATAAAAATTTAGATTTCGGATTCTCAATTACTAATATTTTTAACTCAAGTCTAGAAAGTAATAATAATATAACAAAACAAAAGGCACTATTTGGATTCGAATATAAATTACACAGTGAATTCATCTTCCAACTAGGAACAGAAATAAGGATAGAAAATAGTTCAAGTGTTATATTAAGCTTTATTAAACGAATGGAAGAATTTGGGAACATAGGATTATCTTATTCCACAGAACCACAAATGATACAATTCAATCTAAAATTAAATGCTTTAGATGATGTTCAAATATATTATGATATGAATTTCCACAGTATACTTGGTGTAACCAATAGATTTGGATTAGGTTATACATTTGATTAAAGTATTCACAATATTATTTTTATTTCAATTTGTTTTGGCTATTGAAGCTAAAGACTTCGAAACTCTATTAGAAAACTATTTTGGCAATAGAACTCCTGCGGCACAAGATTATTTGGACCTATCTCAAATCCAAGATATATATGAATACTATAGTAATTCTCCAATAAATATAAACACAGCAAGTAAGAAAAAACTAAGGGAGTTACCTTTTATCACAGATTGGGTTATAGATGAATTAAAATCAAAAAAGCCTTATAAAAATCAAAATGAATTGGTATTTGTTATAAATAATTTAGCAGCAGATGAGATAATTAAATTTGTTTTAAGAGAGTGTTTGATAACTACTAATACTAAATCAAAAGAATTTAAAAACAATTATACGGCACGCTATAGAAGTAATTTGGAACCTACCAAAGGATTCATTAATGAAAAGTACATGGGTTCGGAACTAAATTTATATCAAAAATTAAGAACTAAGTATCAAGACTATGAATTAAACATTGTAGTTGATAAAGATGATGGCGAATTATCTGTAACCGACTTTACTTCATTAGCTCTTAAGTACGAGAAAGAAGATCATAAAGTAATTATAGGGGATTATAATCTATCATTTGGATTAGGAAATCTATATGATCAGAGTTTTCTAAGCTTAAAAAATTCGGACTTTATTAATACTTCATCAGAATTTGGACATGGTGCTGATATGAATCGTTCCACGATAGATTACAACTTTTTCAGAGGTATATATGCCGAAAAAACGTTTTCAAGTTACAATAAAACAAACTTTAGAATAGCTACTCTTTATGGTGATACAAAGAGAGCTGCAACATTGGATACTGAGAGGGATGTAGTAACATCTATTTATAAAAGTGGATATTTTCGAACTGAAACAGAAATAAATAAAAGGAATAGATTAGATGAATTACTTTTGGGCTTGAATATAGAGTATGAAACAGAAAAATTTAGTTTTGGAGCCTTAACAACACGTCTTGAATATAGTAAATTTATCGAATCTTCATCTTTCTCAAGTTTTTTTGGTCAAAGTGGATTTCTCAATTCAATTTATGGTAGAATAGGCAGAAATGATGAGATTCTTAAATTCGAATTTTGTACTGATGTAAATAGTAATATATCCTTTAGAACAAATTATTTACTAGAAATATATGATAATTTGATATTTTTGGCTGATATAAGATATTCTGAACCAACGTATAGGGCACCTTATGCCATGAATTTTGGGGAGCAATCTTTTATGGCTAATGAGAAAGGTGTTTTTACCGGTATATCTTATATATATAATAATATAAACATTGCTTTATTTTCAGATATATATAACTCTGAGTATAAGACTTTTACAACAACTAAACCAATTAGGGGTATAGAATATTTCCTAGATTTTGTACTAGATAATAAAGTAACAAAGTATAATCTTAGGGTTGATTATGAGAGAAAATCAGATACTTATAAGCCTGATTCATCAATAACAAAACTCACTATTCCAAATACAAAAATTAATACAAGATTCGAAGTAAATACTAATATTGGAAAACTATACACATTTAGAGGTAGGGCGGAATGGTCATTTAAGATAAACGATTACCAAGAATTACAATCTGGAAATCTAATTTTACTGGAAATAAAGAAAAAACAAAATAAACTTGATCTACAATATGGGCTAAGCTACATAATTTTTAATACTACTGATTTTGAAACTGTTATATATACCTATATGTATCAAGTACCAGGGTTTGCTTACGTCTATCCTTTTTACCAATCTGGTAATAATATCAATGCTTTTATCAAATATAAATTAATCGAAGAAATTAGTTTATGGTTTCGATTAAATCATCTTTTTAAGAATAATGGGGGAATAATAGGTAGTGGAAATGAAGAGATAGTCGGTAGTGAAAGAACACAACTAATATTCCAAATGCAATATGCCATTAACTAGATTTGAATTTGTTTATTTAAGCCAGAAAGAAACAAATTTGGATTAATTAGTGATTGAGGCTTATGTTCCCCTAAAAAATTTCCAAAACTATAAGGTCTAATTTCCATAATGGGTGATTTGAATATTTCTAAATGCAAAAAGCTAGTATAATCTGAATGCGCAATATCTCTAATATAAAAAGGATCTGAAGGCTTTACACGTTGTTTAATAACCGCCAAACCACATTTACCTAAAATTTCGCCTTTTTTAACTTTTTGTCCTAATTTAAGATTTATCTCTTTAAGGAAAGTATATTTATACATTACAGAGTTACTTTTTATAACACATTGCATTGTAGATTCGAAACAAGTATTTTCATCTCTATGAGTATATTGGCTTATATTAAGTACAACTCCAGATTCGATTATAATAACTTCGGAATCAATTGGGCAAAAAATATCAACACCACAATTGTAACCAATTTGTCTGTCTTCCCAATAACAACCTCTATCACCCTCAGTTGGCAAAGAGTCTGAAAAACTATTTGGAACAGGCCAACATTTCATTACTTCTTTTTAAATTTCTTGTTATATTTTTTTGCAGCCTCGATGAACTTTCTAGCTAAAGGTTCAGAGAGAGGATGATCTCGTTCTAATCTTTCAGGATGCCATTGAACAGCTAACAACCAACTTTTGAACGAAACGTCTTTCCATTCGAATGACTCAATTATACCATCTCTAGTGTAGCCAGAAGGTTTTAATTCTTTTGATAGATTATCTATTGCTTGATGATGATTACTATTTACTAGAGCACTATCAACCATTGCAATCTCTTTAAGGTAAGTTCGGTCTTCTAGAAACAACCTATGTGTAGCGTCACCTTCTTCTATTTGGTGAATCACAGGGTTTGTTATATCGTTTGGTATGTCGATAATTAGATTGCCTCCTAGAGCTACATTGATTAGTTGTTGTCCACGACAAATACCTAATACTGGCATTTTGATAAGAAGTGCATTTCTAAGAAGTTCAAACTCTAAAGTATCTCGAAACTCATCTATAGAGCATCTATCTGATTCATATGGTTTATCAAATCTACCAGGATGAACATCAGGACCTCCAGTTAGAACTAATGCATCACATTCTAATAAATCCTTAATAGGATCCTCTGATTTATAAATATCTATTATTTCAACATCATATCCATAACTCTCTAACCATTCTGAGTAGTTCTTGTATGATTGACCACCACTTCCTTTTGATAAACCAATCCTCATCTTCTCTTCAGAACATGATATAAAAAGAAGTGGAATAATAATTGTTAAACTAAATTGTATTAATCTTTTCATTAATTTTTAAATTTATATAGTTTTTAAACTCTAAATCATTATCAAATAAAATCTCTAACTTTATTACTAGTAATACTATATTTGTCTTTTCAAATGTCGCTTCGTATTTTTCTAGTTTGACGTAATCTTTTTCAGTTGTATAAATAAATTTGATACTATTACTACTACAATAGTGAATAATTTCATCTATTTCAGAGGCAATAAAGAAATGATGATCTTCAAAGGAGAATACCTTTTCAATTGTTGCATCATTTTCTATTAAAAAGTTAACAAAATTTGATGGATTAGCAATAGCTGTTAATATAATTGCTCTATTTCTTCTTATTTGATCTAATCTAATTTTACTCGAAAAATGAAAACTATCTTTATTTTCGAATAGTTTAATTGTTTCATTTAAGTCTCTATATAATACGGTATCTGCTCTTTCTAAATTCTTTGTCTCCTCTCTCAAATAGCCAGCTGGAATTAAATATTCTTCATTGATAGTTTTATCATTAATTATTACAATATCCAAATCACGACTGATTTTTCTATGTTGAAACCCATCATCAATAAGTACTATATCGTTATCAAATAATCTATCCATCTCCTTTAGAGCAAGATACTTCTTGTCGTGTATTAACAATGGACAAGTTACAGATTTGGCTAATAAAAATGCTTCATCTCCTGCTTTTTCCACATCTGTTAACAGTTTATCCACATTGTGAACAACTAGTAGTCCTTTACTCTTTCTTCTATATCCTCCTGCAATTATTCCAACTTTGAATCCTAAGCTTTGTAGATAACTTGCTAAATATAAAATAATAGGAGTTTTACCTGTTCCCCCAGCTATCAAATTACCTATAGAAATAACAAATGATTTAGATTTATATGGTTTAATAATTTTCTTATTGTAAAGAAAATTTCTCATTCGAGTAATTAATAAATATATGCATGATAAAATCTTCAACTAATATCACTCATTATTTTTTCTAATGCTATTAACTGATTCTGTACTTTTTCTCTGTCTTCAAGGCTTTCAAATTCATATATTTCGGAAAATTTAAGAATAACAGATGAGAAAGGTAAAGGAATTTCAAATTTATCCCAACTATTTAATTTTAAACTCCAACCGATTTTTACACTACATAGTTGTAGTGGTACTTTACCTCTATTAGAGATTAAAACAGCCCCGATTTTCATTTTTTCATTAGGACCTCTAGGTCCATCTGGAGTAATTAGTATTGTTGTATCTTTTGCTTGTGATATTGCTCTCTCTATTACTTGTTTTCCACCTTTTGATGAAGAACCACGAATAAGTGAGTACTTCAATAATTTCAAATAATCTGAAAGTATTTGTCCATCTTTACTATTACTAACTACTCCTGCTTTTTTCTTTATATTTCTAAAATAAAACCATACAGGTAGCATTTTTCCATGCCAAAAGGCTATTACTTTGGGATTATGATCTACAGTCCCTAACACTCTAATTCTCCACGTAAGTGATACGAAATAAAGTAGATATAGTCCTATTTTAACAACTATCTTCAAGATAGAAACTCTTTGTAAATAATCATTGACGCGGTTTTGCTTGCTGATTTTTTACCCAATAATTCTCTAATTTCAATGAAGTCAGTTTTTATATTTTTAATTAATTCATTGTTATTCATGTAATTATCTAGTTCTTTAACAATCCTAGTTGCAGTAGCTTCTTGTTGGATTAATTCTTTTACCACTTCTTTATTTAATAAGATGTTAGGCATTGCAAGATAATCAATATCAACTAAATATCTTCCAATTAAATATGTTGTTAGAGAAGTTTTGTATATCATTATAAAAGGTAAGTTAAGTAATGTAGCTTCAAGTGTAGAAGTACCTGTTTTGACGATCCCAAACTCACTAGATTTCATAGCATCTCTGCTATTATTATATATTTTTACATCAGGGTTTGCCCTAATGAATGACTCATATATACTACAATCAACTGTTGGAGATTTTGAGATTGCGAAATTATATTTACCTTTACTTTTCTTTATAACTTCATTGAATAGGATTAGATGTGATTTCACCTCTTGCGATCTACTACCAGGGATCATACAAATTTGATTATTGACTTTATCGTTTTGTTCGTCTAAATCAAATACCTCTAAATCTAATGATGGGTGACCTACAAATTCTACCTCTATTCCAAATTGACTGAAAAAATCAACTTCAAAAGGAAATGCCACAAGTAACTTATCAACTGATTTGGAGAGTTTTGTAGCTCTTTTTTTGCCCCATGCCCAAAGTTGTGGAGCTATATAATAGCATACTTTTTTGTTTTTAGACTTAGCATAGTTAGCAAGCCTAGTATTCAAGCCAGGATAGTCTACTAATATAACTAATTCTATGTTATTCTCAATAATAGTATTCTTAGAGTTTAACTCTAACTGCTTGAAAAAACGGTATTTCTTAGCAACTTCCCAAAAACCAACAACATTAATCTCACTGAAACTAACAATAGGTAATAATCCTAATTCTTGCATTTCGGGTCCACCAATTCCGATGAATTGTAGAGAATCGTCTATAGCTAATAATTCTCTCATCAGATTGGCTGCATGGATGTCACCAGAAGGGTCACCAGCTGATATAAATATTTTTTTTATATGTTTCGTCATTTACTGTTAATAAGATTATAAAAACTAAGTTTTTATCTCATTCTGTTAAATCATATTTTGAATAATATCAAATTTAAGACTTTAATAATAAAATATGTCAAAATTTATACATTTACAGAATCATACTGATTTTTCTTTACTCGATGCAATAACAACAACTGACGAATTAGTAAAATCTGCACTTGACTATGAACAGCCTGGTGTAGCTATTACTGATAATGGCGTTTTGTACGGTGCATTTAACTTCCAAGAACTTGCAAATAAATCTGGTATAAAACCATTAATTGGAGTTGACGCATATATCGCTCCTGAGAGTCGGTTCGAAAAATCATCAAATAAACAACGTTATCATAGAATTGTTTTACTAGCTAAACATCGAGAAGGTTATAAAAACTTAGTTAAATTATGTTCAAGAGCATTTGTTGAAGGATTTTACTATAAACCTAGAATTGACTTAGAATTACTAAAAGAATACTCAAATGGTTTGATTTGTTTATCTGGCAGTAGAGGGAGTGAAATAGCTAGATCTATTGTGAACTCAAATCTGCAAGACGCTGAATCGGTAACAAAGGTATATCACGAAATATTTGGAGATGATTTTTATTTACAAATTCAAAACCATGGTATCCAATTCGATGATAAAGTATGTGAAATTATACCTCAAATAGCCTCGAAATATAATATCAAAACAGTTGCTACAAACGATACACATTATAGATATAAAGAACATGCAATAGCCCACAATATACATCTCTATATAAAAGATGGTGGTAAAACAGAAGTAGATGTTACAAACTTAAGGTTCGGATCACCAGAATTCTATATAAAATCTCCTGATGAAATGAGGGAATTATTCAAAGACATCCCGGAAGCAATTGATAATACTTTTGAAGTATTCGAAAAGTGTGATGTAGATTTTAAAAGTAAGATTTACATGCCAAAATTCCCTATCCCTGAAACATCGAAAGCTAATACATTAGCTGATTATTTAAATGAATTAGTATATGAAGGATTAGAAGAAAGATATGATAATATAACTGACGAAATTAAAGAGAGAACGGCATTTGAACTGAAAGTTATAAATGATATGGATTTTCCAGGTTATTTCTTAGTTGTTTGGGATTTTATTAGAGCCGCTAGAGAAATGGGAATCAGAGTTGGACCTGGAAGAGGTTCAGCTGCAGGTTCAATTGTGGCATTTGCATTAAAAATTACAAATGTTGATCCGCTAAAATATGATCTACTATTTGAGAGATTTTTGAATCCAGATAGAAACTCAATGCCCGATATAGATATTGATTTTGCAGATGATAAAAGAGAAAAAGTTATTGAATATGTGAAAGATAGATACGGTGAAGAAGCGGTTGCTATGATAATAACATTTGGAACGCTTTCTACACGCGCAGTATTATCAGATGTTGGTCGAGTTTTACAAGTCCCATTCAATGATGTTAAAGGAATTACTTCGAAAATACCAGTTGTTAGGGGTGAAGTAACTAAGTTAAATAAAGCACTAGAGTTATCTGAACTTAGTTACATTAAAGAAAAAATAAAAAATCCAAGAGATGATGAAAGTAAAAAGATAAAGCAACTAATAGATTATTGTTTAATCTTAGAAGATAGAAAAAGAAATGATTCTATTCATGCTGCAGGAGTCATCATAGCCCCGAGTGATGTGACTGATTATATACCGGTCAATGTACCTAAAAAGGCTCAAACTTCAAGTATAAAAACTGCTACTCAATTCACAATGAAAGAAGTCGAGTCTGCCGGATTACTAAAAATGGATTTTTTGGGTCTCCGAACTCTTTCTATAATTGAAAATACTCTTACCTCTATAAAAAGGAACTATGATTTAGAAATAGATTTAGACGATATCCCTTTAGATGATGAAAAAACTTATGAGATATTTTCAAACTATAAAGCGAATGCAATTTTTCAGTTTGAAAGTCAGGGTATGCAAGAGTGGTTACGAAAGTTAAAACCTAAGTCAATAGAAGAACTTACTGCAATGAATGCTCTATATAGACCAGGACCGATGGATAACATTGGGGAGTTTATTGATAGAAAATTTGGAAGAAAGAAAATTACATATCTTCATCCAATATTAGAAAAATCGCTGAGCAATACATACGGTATTATAGTCTATCAAGAACAAGTGATGCGTATCACTCAAGATGTAGGTGGGTTTACTCTTGCTCAAGCCGATATAGCTCGAAAAGCAATGGGTAAAAAAGACCGAGCTACTATGGATAGTTTGATGAGTCGATTTGCAGAAGGTGCAGCTAAGAAAAACATTGATAAGAACTTAGCTACTGAAATATGGGAATTAATTTTAAAGTTTGCTGAGTATGGATTTAACAAATCACACTCAGTGGCCTATTCTTTATTAGCTTATCAAACTGCTTATCTAAAAGCTTATTATCCAGCTGAATTTCTAGCTGCTAATATGACAGCCGAATTGAATGATCAGAACAAGTTAGTAAAATTAATAGATGATGCACAAAGTTTTGGAATAACTGTTCATCCACCAAACATAAATAAATCGTCTATATTATTCGATGCAAAAGATAATGAGATTTACTTTGGACTTGCAGGTATTAAAGGTGTAGGTGTCAATGTTTTAGAAAAAATAATAGAAGCAAGAGAAGATAAAGAATTTGAATCATTTGCTGATTTTTGTGAAAGAGTAGATGACAAAGTTATAAATAAAAAAACCTTAGAGTCATTAGTTTGTGCTGGTGCGTTCGATTGTATCGAAAATGGTATGCGTGCCTCTCTATTCGAATCTATAGATATGGCTATTGACTTTTCTAAGTCATTTAGTAACAAAGAAACAGAGAATATTGACTCACTTTTTTTAGGTGTAGCCGAAGAAGAAGTAGAAAAATTTAGATTAGCTGACGTTGAAGAATGGGATGATAAAACTAAACTAATAAAAGAAAAAGAAGTATTAAATTTTTATATTTCAGGTCATCCTTTGAGAGAATACGATGTATTAGTCAAATCTTTTAATAAAATAACATTTGACCAGAATCCATCAGAGCTAAAATCTCAAGAAATTACTGTTTGTGCTTATGTAACTAATATGGTAGTAAAACTAAGTAAAAGGGGGGATCCTTTTGCGATTTTGACAATAGAGGATTATTATTCTAAAGCAGAATGTATCGTTTGGGTAAAAGAATATAAAGAATTAGGGGAAAAACTAGCTAAAGATAAGGCTTTGCTTATAGAAGGTACAGTCAAAGAAGGTGAGGAATCTCTAAAAATATATGTTTCTGGAGTAATGGAAGTAGAAGAAGCAATAGAAAAATACGGTGATGGATATAAGATTTGGATAGATTTACATGATACTGAAGCTCAAGCAAAATTAGATGTACTTAAAAATGATTATTTTGACCCAAAATGTGCTCCTAAACAAATATATTTTAATATATTTGATAATGTTTCTGGGTATAAAAACTGTTTTAAAACTGAAACATTTAATATTCCATTAAATTTAGATGTAATGGGCAACTTACAAACACTTTTCGATTCTAGAGTTTCATTAATAATGAAAGGCACAAATGGCACAAAAAGGTACTCTTAAGTCTATACTATCTATTGCATTAGCTATAATTATAGCTTATTTAATAGTAAAGTTATTATTTGCATTAATTGGATTAGTATTCAAAGGAATACTTTTTCTATTATTTATAATTGCAATAGCAATAATAGCAACCCCGATTTATGTTATCTTAACAAAAAAGGTATTTAAATAATGAAAAAATTAATATTTCTTTTTATCATAGTCTTTACAATTAATACTTACACTCAAGAAAGAATTGAAATAAATGAATCATCAGTTGAATTAGCGCGTGTGTTAGGGAAGGATATTTTTGAATTAAATGGAGTACCTTTTTCACAACCAATAGTGACTGCAACAAACGCTACAGCAAACTCTGGGTTTTTTAATACTGCATTTATACCAAGAGAAGATTCGCTTTATTTTAAAGTATCTGTAAACTATATGAATGGATTTGTTCCTGAAGCAGATAAAAGCTATTCACCTTCGTTTCCTACTGAACAGTTTAATTTAATTGAAGCATCTAAGTATATCAAATTTGGTTCAGGTAATGAATTGGTAATTAGTGATACAGTTGGGCTTTATACTTATTTACTAAGAACTCTGCTTTACGATGGTATAAAAGATGGTAGTATAGAATTTCCAGAAAGAACTGCAACTATACTAGGAAGTGATAACAAAAGGATTGTTATAGAGGATGGTTCTTTGGGAAGAAACGCTGAAAAAAGAATTTCAAGTATTGAAGCACTAGTAGGAAGTTCGCTTTCAGACTCTGTAAAAAATGTGATTTATAATACTTTGAATGATTTACCTGGTAGTTTCACTTTGCCAAAAGGTTCAGGTTTAAACACAATGCAATTTGCAGTTCCTCAGATAGAAATTGGTTCATATATGGGAACAGAATTGCTTCTGAGGTATATTCCTAAAATAAATTATGGTGAAACTATTGGTGATTTCGGATTTTTTGGGATAGGATTAAAACACTCAATATCACAATACTTTTTCGATTTCGATCAAGAAAGATTATTTGATTTGGCTGTACAGTTTGCTTATCAAAACTCCACATTAGAAAATGTATTTGGAGAAACAAGTGCAACTTTAACCTCAAACGCGAATATTCTAAACTTCAATATACAAGCTAGTAAAAATATTGAAAATATCATAGATGTATATACAGGTATCTCATTTGAACAAATAGATATTACTGCCGATTTCGTTTATACTATTCCAATTGAAAATCAAATTCAACTAGGATTAGTAGACCCTAATACTAAGAAACCTGACCCTGATAATGGGTATCCTGGCGATACTAAACCCCAAACAACTACATTAACTGTTGATGATTTTAATATAAAATGGGTAATTGGTTTGAAAAAAGATTTTGGACCGGTAGCAATATTTGCTAGTTATAACGTGAGTAAATTCGATATTTTCAATGGTGGACTGCAATACAGTTTTTAGATTATGATGACAAAAATAATAGATGGCAAACAAATAGCCGAAAAGATAAAACAAGAAGTAAGAGAAAATACAGCAAAGCTTTACAAAGATAAAGGTATTAAACCTGGTTTAGCAATTCTATTAGTTGGTAACGACCCTGCATCCGAATCGTATGTTAGAAGCAAAGAACGAAATTCTGAGAATATGGATTTTCATTTTGTGATGGAAAGACGTAACTCGGATATTACTGAAGAAGAAGTGCTAAATCTAATTGATCAATGGAATAATGATGATGAAATACATGGTATTCTTATTCAGCTTCCTTTACCTAAGCATATAGACGAGAATAAAGTACTTACCAGATTAGACCCTGATAAAGATGTTGATGGGTTTCACCCTATTAATCTAGGACGATTAGTAGTCGGATTAGATGGTATGGTTCCTTGTACTCCAGCTGGGATAGTTGAGCTATTAAAAAGAAGTGATATCGAGACTAAAGGTAAACACGTAGTAGTTTTAGGTAGAAGTAATATAGTGGGTAAACCAGTTGCGAACTTACTTTACCAAAAGCGAGAAGGAGCTAACTCTATAGTGACAATATGCCATTCCGCAGCCGAAGATGTATTTCAGTATACTAAGCAAGCTGACATTCTTATAGTTGCTATTGGTAGTGCTAATTTCATAAAAGAAGAACATATCAAAGAAGGTTGTACAATTATAGATGTTGGTATTAATAGAATTGATGCAGATAATGAAAAAGGGTACGAAATTGTTGGGGATGTAGATTTTTATGGTGTTATAGGAAAAGCTTCAGCAATAACACCTGTACCCGGTGGTGTTGGACCAATGACTATTGCAATGTTAATGAGTAATACTTACAAATCTGCTGCTAAATAATGAAAAATAATAATCAACCTTATGAAATTATCTATGAAGATGATTACATTGTAGCTGTCAATAAACAAGCAGGAATACTAGCCGTACCAGATAGGTACAATCCTAACATTATTAATCTAAAACATTTGTTAGGTCTTAAATACGGAGAAATATTTGTAGTCCATAGATTAGATAAAGGCACAAGTGGCATAATGATTTATGCTAAAGATGCTGTCACTCATAAAGCATTCAATGAAATGTTTGAGAAACAAGAAATTGAGAAAATTTATCATGTTTTAGTTAAGGGAGTATTTCCTAAAAATGAGATAGATATTGATATACCAATTATGCCTAGTCAAGGAAAAAAAGGAATTTCTATACCTTCAGCTCGAGGAAAGCAATCTTTAACTAAAGTAAAAGTACTTGACCGATATGATAGAGCTACTATGCTTGAATGTAATCTTGTAACAGGCCGTTCACATCAAATAAGAGTTCATCTTTCTACATTAGGATTTCCGCTATATGTTGATTTAGATTACGGTGGTAATGAATCATTCAAAATTTCAGATTTCAAAAAGCGATTCAATCTAAAGAAAAATACAGAAGAAAGACCTATACTTGATAGGTTATCAATGCATGCGTATTCGATGCGATTTATACATCCACGGACAAATAAAGAGCTTTACCTTGTTTCAGAGTACCATAGAGATTTTGCTGCTATGGTACAATTATTAAGTAAATACAACAAAATTTATCAATAAAAGATTTAAAATTTGAAGACAAAAACTAAAAAATTCACAAAATTCTATTATCCAGATCAACTAACGAGTCTAGAGAGAAAGTCGAAAAAGTATTTTGACTTTTTTAGTAAAATAAAGAGAACATTAGAAACTGAACTCTATGTAGAGAAGAAATCCAAAATATTACTTGCAGTTAGTGGTGGTGTAGATTCAATTTCTTTATTAGATATTTTTATCAACTTAAAAGATGAGTTGAATTTCGAACTTGCGGTGGCTCATTTTAATCATAAATTGAGAGAAAAAGACTCCGATAGAGATCAAAGGTTTGTTGAGAAAGTATGTAAACACAATGGGTTACAACTGTATAAAGCATCAGCAGATATAGAAAAATTTGCCAATGATAAGTCTTTATCAATCGAAGAAGCAGCAAGAGCTAAAAGATATCAATTCTTCGAAAAAATATGTAATAAGTATAAATTCGAATACTTAGCAACGGCCCATACGAAAAATGATCTAGCAGAAACTTTTCTACTTAACTTATTCAGAGGTAGTGGACTTCATGGGTTAACTTCTATTCCTACTCGGAGAAAATTAACTAAAAACTCCTTTGTTATCCGCCCTTTGATCAATATTACTAAAGGCGAATTAATCGAATATGCTAAGCTAAGAGAACTTAAATGGGTAGAAGACAAAACAAATGATGAGTTAATTTATACTCGTAATAAAATCAGGAATTTATTAATTCCTGAAATTGAGAGTAATTATAATCCAAATTTTGTGAACACAATCGAAAGAACTTCATCTATTATAAAGAGCGCTAATCAATTCGTTAGTGATTATACAGAAGCAAATTTCAAGAAGATATTTATAACAGCTAATCAAGGACAAGTTGAGATAAATTCACAGTTTTTAGACTCTTATGCCGAAATAATTCAAAATGAAATGGTCAGAAAAACTCTCTCTAGATACTTTGCCTTTCACCATGCTCCATATGAATTAACAGAACGTATAGCTGAATTAACTAGTAAGAATGTTAATACTAAAATAGAAATTTCAGATTCTCTATATGCTCTGAAAGAAAGAGGAAAGATAATAATACAAAAAGACAACAAAGTCGAAAAAGTTATTATTAATAAGACCATAAAACCTGAAGGCCTTGTAGAGATTGGAGGCTATAAAATAAAATTTACTAGAGTAGATAGAAAGGATGTAGTATTTGTTAAGGATAATAATGTTGAGTATTTCGATACTGAATTTATGCCCAATAACTTAGTAGTTAGAAGTTGGATAAAAGGCGATAAACTAACACCATTTGGATTTGATGGCACTGTAAAAGTATCGGATTTATTAAATAATAAAAAACTTAGTAATATAGATAAAGAATCATTGCTAATATTAACAGACAAAATAGATATTATTTGGGTACTTGGTATTAGAATGAGCAGCAAATACGCAGTTACAAAAGAATCTAAACAAATACTTAAAGCAGAAATACTTAAAAACCCTATTAAATAATAAATAAAAAATTTAAATTTGAGTTTTGCGTCATATTACAAACAATAAAAATACGAAAATTAAGGCAGATTAAATGAACGGAACAGACAAGAAAAATAACAAGAAAACACCTAACCACAATCAAGATGAACAGCAAGGAAAAATGGGCAAAAACATGATGTTTTGGCTCTTTATTTCGTTAGGAGTGATTTCTCTCTTATTATTTTTTCAAGATGGTAACAAGAGTGATGCAAGAGTATCATACTCTCAATACAAAGAATTTTTAGATAAAGGTTTGATTACCGAAGCTACAATTATTAAAACTCAAATGAATGATTTCGAGTTTTATGGAAAGCTTTCAAATCCAGTTACTATAAAAGTTGATAACAAGAAAAAGAAAGTTTCAACTTTTGTTACAAAGTTAGGAGTATTGGATACTGAAACAGAAATGCTATGGGAATCAAAAGGGATAGAGTTAAAATATGAACAAGGTGATGACTTCTTTTGGAGTACTATAATTACACTATTGCCATTAGTATTACTATTCGTTTTGATGATATTTTTATTCCGAAGAATGCAAGGTGGAGGGGGAGGCCAAAGAGGACTCTTCAACTTTGGAAAAGCAAGGATTAAGCTATTAGACGAAAGTTTAGAGAAAGTTACATTCAAAGATGTAGCAGGTGTTGATGAAGCAAAATATGAATTAGAAGAAGTTATTGAATTTCTAAAAGAGCCTTCTAAATTTAAAAAGCTAGGTGGTAAAATCCCTAAAGGTGTTCTTCTCCTTGGTTCACCAGGAACTGGTAAGACTTTATTAGCTAGAGCGGTAGCCGGAGAAGCTGGTGTACCTTTCTTTTCAATGTCTGGTGCCGACTTTGTTGAGATGTTTGTAGGTGTCGGGGCTAGTAGAGTTAGAGACTTATTTGAACAAGCTAAGAAAAGTAGCCCTTGTTTAGTATTTATTGATGAGATTGATGCAGTAGGTAGACAAAGAGGTGCTGGATTAGGTGGAGGACATGATGAGAGAGAGCAAACTCTTAATCAATTATTAGTGGAGATGGATGGTTTTGAGCAAAATAGTGGTATTATAATAATTGCAGCCACTAATAGACCTGATGTATTAGATCCAGCTTTATTAAGACCAGGAAGATTTGATAGACAAGTAGTAGTAGATAGACCAGATGTAGTTGGTAGAGAAGGCATATTTGCAGTGCATACAAGAAAAATTCCACTTTCTGATGACGTGGATTTGAAGATTTTAGCTCGTGGAACTCCTGGTTTGTCTGGAGCAGATATTGCAAATGTCATCAATGAAGCTGCATTATTTGCAGCAAGAAGAAATAGTGACAAAGTTACGATGTATGACTTTGAAAATGCCAAAGATAAAATTCTAATGGGTATAGAAAGAAGAAGTCTTGTAATATCAGATAAAGAAAAAGAAATGACAGCTTATCATGAGATGGGCCACGTACTAATAGGTAAATTAGTTCCTAAGAGTGACCCTGTACATAAAGTGACAATAATTCCTAGAGGGAGAGCACTAGGTGTTACCGCTTCTTTGCCTGAAGAAGATTTGCACTCCTATTCTAAAGAATATATAGAAGCCAAATTAATAATGTTAATGGGTGGTAGAGCAGCAGAAAAATTAGTTTTCGGTAATACTACATCTGGTGCTTCAAATGATATAAAAAGAGCCACTGATCTAGCCAGAAAGATGGTTTGTGATTGGGGTATGTCTGATATTATTGGTCCGGTAAACTATGCTACAAGTGAAGATGAATTATTCTTAGGTAGAGAAATAGCACATCAAAGGGAATTCTCAGAAAGCACGCAAGAAAAAATAGATGCTGAAGTAAAAAACATTTTATTCAATGCAAATGCTAAAGCAGAAGAAATATTAGCAGAGAATATTGACTTATTGCATAGTACTTCCAAATTATTATTAGAAAGAGAAATACTAGATGCAGTTGAAATAGAAATGTTAATGAAAGGTGAAGAATTGCCTCCAATTAATTTAAGTAAATTAAATGCTATAAAATCAATGAATATCAAAAGTAATAAAGTTGATACTATAATTGATGATAAAGTAACAGATAATAAAGACAATAATACAGAAGAAGTAACTTCTGAAAATAAAAATATATAACCTTAAAGTCGGTGAATGAAATGACAGACGCAATCAATGAAAATATAAATCCAGAGCAAACTCAACCAAGTTCTGAAGTGCCTGAAAACCTTAACGAAGAAAAAGTAAATGAAACTCCAGATGTGAATGATACGGCAGTAACTTCAGAGATAGAAGAAGCACCTATTGAAAAGATTGAGTTGCAAGTAAATGAGGAAGCTCTAAAAGAGCAAAATCAGTTATTCGAATCTTTGAAAAAAGAAGTTGAAGCATTAAAATCTGATTTAAATACTATGGATGAGATTAAGCATGAAAGAAAGAGTATGGCGGAACTTAAAGAAAAACTACTTTCATTATTCTTAATTTCTAAAACAGAACGTGATGAGTATGTAGATATAATCCAGTCAAAATTTGAAATTTTAAAGGAAACGTCTGATAAAATTAAGAATGAAATTAATGCAAAATTGGATGAGAATCTAAAAATAATCGAACCAAAAGTACATGAAGTCTTAAAAGAAGCTGAGAATCCTGAGAATTTTACTGAAATTAGAAAAAAGCTAATTGATATTCAAAATGAACTAAAAGATTTTGAACTTCATAGAGATAGAAAAGATGATTTCTTTAGTCTAGTACAAAAAGCATTCGAATCATTAAATGAAAAGCAAGATCTAGAAAGAGAAAAATATGAGATGGAAATCTCAGAAAATTATTTAAATATCAAACCAAAAGTAGCTGAAGCAATAAAGTTTGCAGTGCAAACAGACAATTATAATCAAGCTAGAGAAAAATTAATTGAATGTCAGAATGAACTTAAAAAGTTGAAACTAAAAAAAGATCATTTGGACGAATTGTTTGGACTAATACGAATCGCTTTTGAGAATGTAAATCAAAAGCAAGACACAGAAAGGGAAGAGCTTAAAGAAAAATCAGTAGAAAGCTATAACGAAATAAAACCGATTGTCACAGAAGCTGTATCATTTGCTGACTCAACTGATGATTATGAATCTGCACGTAAAAGACTAATTGAAACTCAGAAGGCTATAAAAGAAAAAGTACTTACACGTAGTCAACGCGATGAGTTATACGGTGCAGTTAGAGAGGTATTCAATCGACTTAATGAAAAACAAGATTCTAATAGGGGCGAATTTTTAGAGGAATGCAATAATAATTTTGCAAGATTAGAAGTATCAGTTAATGAGGCTTGCGCTTATATTGATTTTACAAATGATTTGAATGATATAAGAGAAGGGTTAATAGCAGTCCAAGATGAAGTTAAGATAGTTAAATTAACCAGAACTCAACGAAATGAGCTATTTAAAAGAATTAGAGTTGGATTTGGTAGATTTGATGAAAAAAGAAATGAATTTATAAAAAGTAGAAAAAAGCATAAGAAAGAACAACTTGAAGAAAAACTAGAATCGAAAGTTGAGAAAGTAGAAAAAATTGAAGATGTTTCTATTAAAGATAAAATTCAAAAAGAAATAGAAGAAACTCAATCCAAGATAGAGAATATAGAAAACGAGATCAATAAATTAGAAGAATAGTAAAACAATTTTGTAATTTTAGAATTATATTCTTTTACGATTACTTTTAATTGAGAAAACAATTGTCTTTGGTTAGATTTTTATATCTATTTTGTATTTTACTTCCAAGCATAATAATTGCTAATTCGGAAGATAACTACCCTATATTATTAGAGAAAAAGCAAACCAACCCTGGTAAAATCTATAATCTTACTGGGGACGGTTTTGTAGTAGTAAAGAATAATTGGTTAGACAAAACGACTACATTATCCGTATTTAATTCTGAACTACAAAAAAAATCACTAATCTTAAATAATACGGAAATTAGAGACTTATATTCCAATGATTCACTCACATCAGCAATTGCAACTTCTAAAAGAAGAGCATTTCTAACTAAGTTTGATAGTTATTTCTCAGTCAGTAAGATATTTTTATTAGATACCATTACTGATATCAATGATAAACTAAAAATCCATTACTCTTCTTCAGACAAGTTTATAATAAGTAAGAACAATGAACTTTTCTACTTTGATACAAAAAGAAAAGTGAAACAAACACTATCAACTAGGTTTATTGAAAATAGCTACCTTTATATTGACGATAATAAATTCTATTATTTAAGATCATCTGATAATGTAACTTACCTGATCGAAAATATTAATCATAAATATGAAAAAGAATTATTACGAATAGAGCCGGCCAACAGCTATTCATTATCAATTAAGAATTCTAAACTAGTGGTTGAGTGTCACTATGAGAATAATTCCCATATTCTCATTTATACCAAATCTTTAAAACTTATTTCAGATTTTTGGATTGATCAAGTTAACCAAGACTATATATTAGCAGAAGTTAATAATAAGGAACTAGGTGTATTTTCGATTTCTTATTCAGAGGATAAATACTCTGTGCTACATACAGATCTTAAATCAGAAATAATAAATGAATATGAACTACCAAATTATATTATATCTCCTCTAGGTATTTTTTATTCAAATGATAATATTACAGTTATTTTTCAGAATGCAATTTACAATTTCGATAAAAAACTTAATGTTAACTTCTATAAGCCAATTTCGATAACTACAAGTGAAGTAAATTCTAATATTAGTATAATCAATCACGAAAAGTATTTTGCATACTCTACAATTGATGCATCAATTTACAACAAGACAAAAAACACTTTTTGGCAAATTTATTACTACTATAATAGTTTTATAAACTATATAATTCCTTTGCTGCTATTAACTATCATAATAGTAATATATTACCTTTATTCTAAAAAGAAAGAGTTGAATGCTACTCTATTAGAATTATCAGATAATGATTTCATATTTGTCTTTAATAAAAAAGGTGATTTAGTAAATATTAACAAAACAGCAATGAAGATAATTGAAATCGACTCATCTGTACCATTAGGAAGGTTTTTCAAATACTATTGTATTAGCGAACATACTTCAGAGTTATTTGAGATATTTGAGAAAATGAGAGTCCTCAAAGAGAGTTTTCAACAGAAAATACATATATATCATAATGATGAACTTCATGAATATATTTGCAGTGCTGTAACTAAAAGAAGAGTTACCGGCTCAGTAGTTGGATATTTATTATCTGGTACCGATATTACTGAAGAATTACGTCAACAAAAATTGAATAATTTTGCACAATTAGCCCATGATATGCAGACTAACTTAAGTACACTCAAGCTGAATGCTGAAGAACTAGAAGCATCAAGCGAGGAATCGGAAAATAAGAAAAACAAGATTATCAAACAGATAAATATTTTGAATCAAAAAGTCCGAGATATAGTAACTGTTGGAAGGAGTTCAAGTGTTCATAAAGCAAAACATAATGCCAAGTCATTAATTGCAGAAGTTATTGAAGAATTTGATTTTGAATTTTATCCAAATATCACTTTTATTGATGAAAGCAGTGATTTCGAATTATATGTTGATAAACAAAAGCTTTCCAGGGCAATAAGAAACGCCACTGAAAATAGCTTGAAATCTATGAAGGATAGTGTATCAGGCAAATTAATACTAAAAGCCTACAAAAATTCGAAATATGCATATTTTGAAGTCCAGGACAATGGAAAAGGTATGAGTAAAGAAGTAAAAGAAAATATGTTAAAACCATATTTTACTTCAGCTGGGGGAACAGGATTAGGCACAATGATAATGCGCAATGCAATAGAACAGCATGGTGGCGAAATTATTGTAGAGTCTGAAGAAGGAACAGGAACTAAGATTAGTTTTAAAATTCCATTATCCTAAAGTTTAAGCTTTTTGAAAATACTTTCAGGAATTGATTTTATTATTCCCATTATAATTCTCCAATAGCCTGGAACAAACATAACATCTCTACCAACATTTATTCCATTGTAGATTTGCTTACCTACACTAGCAGGACTAGCAAACAATAAACCTTTCTTGAGATTCTTGGTCATAGGTGTATCAACCATTCCTGGTTTGATTGTGATTACTTTTATTCCTTTTTCGTAGAGTCTGTTTCTTAGTCCTTCCAAATACTTTGACACACCTCCTTTCGCTGAACCATAGATAAAATTACTTTGTCTACCTCTTTCTCCTGCTACTGAAGAAATTACAGCTATAGTACCCTTACCTTTGCTTTCTAAATATTCTGATGCTACAGTACATAAAGATATTACACTAGTACAATTTATATTAAACTCTTCTATAACTTTCATTTGATTATTACGGATTTGTTCATTGTCTGGTAAAGTACCATGTGCTATAAAAATTAAGTCAAGTTGTCCAATTGATTCATTTGCATTTTTAATTGTAATTGGATGTTTTTCCCAATTCAAAGCTTCGCAAGTTTCAACCAATATTTTACCTGCACCTCTAGCAATCAAATCATTTTTTACTATTTCTAGTTTATCTATATCTCTTCCAACTAAATATAGATTAGCTCCATCTTTAGCATAGTTTTTTAAAGTCTCTTCAGCTATTTTACTTGTAGCTCCAAATACATATATATTTTTTATCATTTTATTCTTCTGTAAAAACTTGATGAAAAATTTGGATCCTTATATTTTAAGAATTCCTCAAAGTTAGGATAGAATTGATGAAAATGATCACGACTCATTCTTGCATCTTTACCTGGGTACAATCTACCACCATTATTTGCAACTATATTATCAATCTTATCCAATAGTTGTAAGGTTTTTTCCCCATTCATTCTATAATCTATTGCTAATGTTATACCTTTTTTAGGAAATGACAACATACCTGGTGATTCAAAATCTCCAAAAGATTTGAGTACTGTTAAAAACGATGACATACCAGAATTAACAATCTCTTCAAATATTAAGTGCATGTTTTGTATACAATTATCATAAGGTAAAACGAACTGATGTTGCAAAAATCCATTCTTCCCATAAGCTTTCTCCCAACCATCAATCATGTCAAGTGGATAGAAGTAAGGTTCGAATGGTACAATCTGTGTTGATAATCTACTGAATTGCTTACTATAGAATAGCTTATTGAAAGCCTTTACAGTGAAATTATTTATAAAACTCGCTTCAATTGGAAAAGGAAGTGCACCATCTTTCATTTTAAAGGATTTACTAACTTCTGCTTTTGTAGCATGCCTGCCTCTCATATATATCCCTTTACCCATATTCTTCCCTTTGGTCGTACAATCAACCCATGAAACTGTATATGGGAATAAATTTTCTGACTCTTTATTCAAATCAAAAAAAGCATCAAGATTATCGAATTTGATATTCTCAACATACATAAAAGGAGTTTCAATAGAAATTAATTGAAACTCAACAGTTTTAATAAATCCGGTTAATCCTAAACCACCAATAGTAGCAGCAAATAATTCTTTATTATTCTCAGAATTACATTTATAAGATATACCATCGGATTTTAAAAGCTCGATTTCAGTAACGTGCAAACCGAATGTACCAGCCGTATGATGATTTTTACCATGGACATCATTTGCTACAGCACCACCTAAGGTTATAAATTTCGTTCCTGGTGTGACTGGCAAAAACCAGCCCTTTGGAACTGAAAATTCTAGTATTTCTTTCAATGTAATTCCAGCTTCGCATTTTATTTTGCCATTATCATTATTAAAACTTATAATATGATTTAAGTTTGTAGTATCTATCAGTATTCCATCTTTATTTAGACAAACATCGCCATAGCTTTTTCCTTTACCATAACATAAAACAGATTCTTCTAAGTTCAGCTTTTCTAGATCAGATAACCAAGTAGGGTAGAGTACTTCTCTAGGAAATACTTTCGGATACTTATTGAATGATAAATAGTTTTGATTTTCCATTATGCTGCCAGATAAGCTATTATAAATATAATTAAACCAACTATATAGCTTACTTTATCTTTTCCTGTAAATACAATTGGATCATCTGTCATTTTGCCTCTTACACTTAGATGCCATATTCTACTAATCCAATAAAGAAAAACAGGGGTAATCATCCATAGAAGTTTTGGTTCAGAATATAGCCCTGTAGCTTGTGTACTATCTATATAAAGCACAAATACTAACACAGATAAAAAACCAGCAGCGGGTCCCATACTGAGTAATAAACCCATATCTTCTATATGGTAGCCACGACCTTTCGCTTCTATCTCGTTTTTCTTTTTCATTACTAATAGTTCAGTATATCTCTTGAGTACAGCTAAATTCATAAAGAAGAACATAGAAAAGGCCAATATCCACATTGATAAATCGACATTTGCAGCGAAGGCACCTGCTACTATTCTACTTGTAAAGAGTGTCGCAAGTAGTATAATATCAAGTATTGGCACTTTTTTAAGACTAAATGAGTATGCCGTTGTGATAATTATATATGATAAAAGGATTAATTGAAATGTTTGACTAAGTAAGAATGATAATCCAACTCCAACTACTAAGAGTATTGGCACTAGAGATATACCAACCTGAATCGGCAAATCTCCTGATGCAAGTGGTCTTTTTTTCTTTCTTGGATGGCTTCTATCCGAATCTAAGTCTAATAAATCATTTAAAACATAAACAAAACTTGCAGAAATACTAAAAGAAAAGAAACCTATAACCACATTCGTTAAGTCAGTTACGTTTCCAAGTGTGTGAGCAAGTAAAATTGGTAAAAATAATAGTAGATTCTTTACCCACTGATATACACGTATTTCTTTTATTATTTTTTTAAAAACATTAACTTCTTTGTAAAAGCTTTTTTCTACTCTAAAACTCTTATTAACTCCTTCAATAAACGACTTATTATTGGAAACTACTATGGCCGCTGCAGCATCTTTCCACACATTATAATCTACTTTAGCATCTCCTGCATATACATATTTCCCTATCCCAAATTCCTCATTTAATACTTTTGCTTTTTTATCTGATTTTAAGTTATAACCATCTTTAGTTGCATAAACGCCATCAAATATATTGAGATGTTTAGCTACTTTATCTGCAATCGAAATATGACTAGCAGTAGCTAAATAAACCTTTCTTCCTTTATCCCTTTCGCTAATAGCATAATCAATAAGTTCTTGATTATAGGGTAATCCTTCAGCTTTAAAATCAATTCTTTTATCTATTTCTTCCTTTAAGTTTGGTTTACCTTTTAACAACCAAATAGGTACCATTATTAACAATAAGGGATTAACTTTAACAAGTTGAAAAATTGATTCAAATAGGGCATCACTTCTTATGAGTGTACCATCTAAATCTAAACAAAGGGCCGTTTCTTTGATATTCGTTAAATCTTTAGATTCTTGCAATTTTCTTCTCAAATAGTTGTAAAGCAACTCCGACAGTCTGATCCATATTATAATATTTATAATCAGCTAATCGACCTACAAAATAAACGTTTTTTTCTTTATCTGCCAATTCTTTATACTTCTCAAACAACTCAAGATTCTCTTTTTGGGGAATTGGATAATAAGGATCATTTTTACCAAAAACATATTCTTCCGGATACTCGTAAGCAATAGTTGTTTTGTTATGTTTTTGTTTCGTTAAATGTTTGAATTCTGTTATTCTAGTGTAATCATGGTCATTAGGATAATTAATTTGTGCACCAGACTGAAAAAATTCTGTTTCAATCGTCTGCATATCAAAATTCAATGTTCGATAGGGAAGACGACCCAATTTGAAATCAAAATAATAGTCTATATGACCTGTATATATCAATTGGTCATATTCCAAATCTTCAATTACATCTTTGTAGTCTGTTTGTAACATGATACTAATGTTCTTATTATCTAGCATTTTTTGGAACATTTTTGTGTACCCAAACTTTGGAATGGCTTGATAAGTATCTTGGAAATATCTATCATCTCTACTCAAAAATACAGGGACTCGACCAGATACAGATGGATCTAGTTCCTCGGGCTTCATACCCCATTGTTTTAGATTGTATCCTAAAAAGACTTTCTCATATATAAAATCCGCAAGCTCCTTTAATTCTTCATTGCTTGTTTCTCTTAGTTTTAGAATAGGAATTTTAACTCCAAAACCATAAGTTTCTATTAGTAAGTCTTCTAATCTTTGTGCCTTTTCTACCTCATAAACTGTATGTATAGAATTTAAGTTGAATGGAACAGTTACCTCTTTTTCGTCAATAATTGCCTTTACTTTGTGCTCATAAGGAATCCAATCAGTGAAATTAGAAAGATACTCCCATACTTTTTTCATTTGTGTATGGAATATATGAGGACCATATTTATGGACTAAAAGTCCATTATCATCAAAGTAATCATAACAGTTACCACCAATATGGTTCCTTTTTTCAATAATTAGGCATTTTTTGTTCAATTGAGTTGCTATTCTTTCAGCCAATACACAACCAGAATAACCAGCTCCTACTATTACGTAATCATATTTCATGTTTTTAATATCTTTTTAATATCTAAAATTCTAAAAAACCCAGAGTAATGTGTAATCAAAATATATAATATTACTGTAGAAATAATACCTACTATATTACCAATATGATCATTAATATATAATATAGATGGAAGAATCGAAACTACACCAATAACAAATACTATAAATATGTTTAATAGATAAACTTTATTAGTTGCTTTATATAGATTATAAGAAAGTGCCACTAATAATGTAAACTCCGCTATTATAGTAGCTATAGTAGCACCATAAGCTCCATAATTAGGTATTAGTAATATATCTATTATTATATTCATAAATACAGCATAAATAGTAGCATAAACCACTAATTTTTCCATTTTCCATGCTACTAAAGTTGAAGACAAAGAAACGTTGATAAACACAATAAATATTGAGAAAGCAAATAATTTCATTAGTATAGCAGATCCTTGATATTCTGAATTCAATAAACTGGAAATTAAAAAATCAGAATAAAAGTAAGTTATAAATGCAGTTAAAGCTCCTACTATATGTATAGCTTTGCTGTATTTATTATAAAGTTCATTTCTACTTTTCGAATCATTTGCTCTTGAGAGCTGTGGGAAGAAAGCATTCTGAATTATAATAGAAGGTACTATAGCAAGAGCAACAATCTTATATGCGGCATGATATATTCCTGCTTCGAATTTGTAATCTGTAAGTAGGACACCTATTAAAGATAAATCAATATTATTCATTATTGAAACCATTATAGAAAATAGTCCAATTGGTATTGATCCTTTTGCTATTCTTTTCCAATTTTCCGAATTGTAACTAAGTTTAATCTTACCAACCTTTGATAAGTAATAAATAGTCATCAGTACACTATTAAAAAGTAATGAAAAAGATAAAATACCAAGTGCAAGCAATGTATCTTCAGGCCCATTTACATATAGTAATACAAGTATTAAGCTTAGCCCTGAAACTAATATAGTTCGTATAGCTATAATACCCATTCTTTCTAATCCTTGGAAAACCCAATTCAAAAGAATGGCATTAGAAAATATGTTGATTCCAATTATTAGAGTGGCAAATTGGACTAGGATATCATCTATAAATGTATAAGTGAAAACAATAAGAATTGTATAAGCAATTATAGCTAGTAGTAATCTCAGTGAGAAAATATGACTAACATTATTCTCTACATTTTTATTATCTGTTGCAACTTCTCTTGACCCATAAACATCAATTCCGAAACTAACGAATAATATAAAATATGAAACTGTAGATGTAGCAATGCCATAAACACCATTACCCTCTGCACCAAGTACATTAGCAAGATAAATAGTGTAAATGGCTTGTAGTCCTTTTCCAGCAAATTCTGCTATACTTTGGAATGATAAATTTTCTAACAGTTTGCGATTAGAAGATGACATCTATTTCGCTTTCCTGTGTTAACTTAATTAATTTTAGTATTTCCGGTACCGCCTTCAAAACCAGGGAAATTATTAATATTCCCACTACCATCTATCTGAATTTCGCCGTTAACAGCTTCAAATTTGCCAATATTATCATTCAAAGCTCGAGCAAGCATTTTAGCATGCTGAGGGGTCATTATTATTCTTGAATGAACTTTTGCATTTGGTGTACCCGGTAATACTCTAGTAAAATCAATGACAAATTCTGCCTTGCTGTGAGCTATAATAGCTAGATTGGAGTAAGTCCCTTGCGAAACTTCATCTGATATCTCAATATTTAAGCTGTTTTTATTGTTCTTAGGGTCGTTCATTACATTCCTTATTTTAAGTTTTCTAGTTTCTTTTGGATTAATTGTGTTTTAGATTCGTTTTTCATAGTCGAATATAATTTCAATAAATCTAAATAGAAAGCTCGTTTCTCATTTTGTTCTACCATCAACTCAACTTCATCTAATTTATCTAAAGTTTCTTTTAACTTTTCTTCATTTTCAATTACTTGATATATATTAGCAAGTTGTAACAGTACATTATGGTTATCTTCAAACTGTTTAGTTTTTGAAGTTCTAGTATAATATTCAGCTGACTTTACTAAATCTGGGAAATAATTTTCAGTTTTAATTTGATAATTAGGATCTTTCTCTAGTTTTTCTTGTTCAATTTTTTGTAATAAACCAGCTTTGTTTTTATATGCAGAAGCTATATTATATAGAGCATAATCATATTCTGGGTCTAATTTAAGGGCTGATTCATATTTACTTATTGCTTCTTCGTATTTGCCCATACTAGAAAGTAAATCACCGTATTGTAACCAATAGCGTTTATTGTCTGGTGAAGTTTTAGTTGCTTCTTCTAACTCTGCTATTGCTTTATCTGTATTACCTGTTTCTTGTAGAATTTGAATCTTTAAACCACCAGCTTCCTTATTAGAGGGTTTTAAAGTTATTAAATAATCAAGATTTCTAATTGCGTCTTCATATTTTTTATTACTGTAATATTTTTGTGCTAATGCTGCATAAGGGTCTATATTTATAGGATTATATTGGAATTTTTCAGGTTTACTCCATTGCTCGGGAAGGTTTAATCTCCAACCTTCTACTTTATAGCTTCCTTCATTTAATTCCTTTTTAGAATGTAAATAAACCTCATTACCATTGTACATTATTCTATCTGTTATAGTTATAAATCCTTTAGCACTGTCTTGTACTGTAATTGATTCAGTAGGTTGACCTAGTACTGTTAGAGCCTCTTCTCTATACATATCTAAATTTATGTTTGATTCTTTTGCCAACTCGTACTCTGAATTATTGGCTTTTATAAATTCTTCATAAGATTCAATTGCTTTCGGATCATTATTCTTTGCCTCATATACCCTTCCTTTTAAGTTATAAAGGTCAAATAATTGAGGGCGAAGTTTCAAACTCAAATCTGCATTTTCAATAGATTTATCTAATAATGACTCATCTTTTTGTTGGAAGTAAGACTGATAATACCTGTATGCATTCGAATATGACTGAGATAAGATCTGAGTCTCTATAAATGCCGCTTGTTCTTTGTTTTTCTTTGATTTTATGTAATCTCTGGATTCTGCTATTACATTTGCAGCACCTAAGTAATCTTCTTTTTTGTATAAAATTTGTGCATGCAGTATATGTGCATCTTCATTTTTAGGATTTTTCTTAAGCTCTTTTCTAATATTCTCAATAGCTTCGTTTAACTTACCTTTCTGATAGTCCATTTTAGCACTATTCATCTCTTGAGAAGCGCATTGGAAACCTTGCAATAATACAGCTCCAATGAATAAAAACAGGGATGCTACTATAAATCTTTTCACATTAACTCCAAAAATATTTTTCTTAAAAAGTTTACTAAATTAACAAATTGATAAAGTTCTAACAAGTTAAAAAAAAACAGCCTCGAAAAGCTGTTTTATTTTTCTGTTAGTTAGAGACCATCTTATCTTCATAAATCGTAGATTCATTGACCTTACCCAAATAATATAAAACGTCCGAGTGCTTGACTTCCATTTTATTCTTTTCAGAGGCATCTGCTAAAATCATGATATCAGGATCATTTTTTATAGCCATATTATACATTCTAACTATATCACCGAATTTTGCTGTCGAATCTATAAAGCGATAATGCTCTTTAGGTAAACAAACAATATCCTTTTCATATGACAATCCAAAATAATAATCTTTATCGGTTGTATTAAATTTCTTTTGTCCTAATTTGAATCCTTCTAGCTTAACTCGATATAATCCAAGATGACCAAGGTCTTTTGCAGCTTTTTTAGATAAATCTATTATTCTATTTCCAGAATAAGGACCTCTGTCATTTATCCTCACAAAAGTTTTCTTGTTGTTTTTAACATTAGTTACTCTTAGTATTGTACCAAAAGGCAATGTTTTATGAGCTGCGCTATAATCGTTCATATTAAATCGCTCACCATTAGCAGTCATTCTATTATGGAATTTATCTGCATAATAAGATGCTTTACCGTCTAACTCAATCGAATATTTAGGAGCAATATTCTCTTCGAATCTATACTCTTCAAATTCTTCACCCTCTAAAAATGCAAATTCACCAGATAAATCTTCGAAAGCAGTTAGAGGTGAATACTCATTTGTTGCAGTAGCACTATCATGATTATAAATAGTGATAATACTGAAAGTAATTACTGAAGCAAGCAAAATCTTAGTTAGTAATCCTTTCGAGTTTTTCTTCTTTTTTCTCATATTAGGTATTAAAACCTATATTAGTTTATGATACTGTGACACACAAATGTCTAGTAGTAAGTATTGCAAACTTTATGCCGAAAATCCATACTTACTACAATTATTGAACTTACGACGATTTTTATATTTTTCTATTTTAATAAGTAATGAAAACTCGCATTTAGTCTGTTCATTACCCAATAATTTTTACCTAAAGGTACAAAAGTATAACTCAAATCGAGTTCCAAATTATCAATATTTACATTAAGTCCAAACATAGTTGATAAGTAACTCTCATAAGCTGGTAACTGAGTAATAGCAAATACTACATCATCTGGTATTGATAAGCTATGATTGTAATCGGCAAATATGTAGAAATAAGTATCTTTTACTTTAGTAAACATTATCCCTAACTGTGCATTGATCTGGTCTGAATAAACCTCACTTCTAGTTAAAAACCCAGCACCAAACTGTAATTGCATAGTCTCATATATTGAACGATAATTTAACTTGGTCCCTAATTGCATAAAACCATCACCTATAAATATACCTTCTTTATACTCAGATGTGTTGTTATATGAAAAAGGTACTAAACCATCTAATTCAAATTTCAATTTACTCTCTTTAGAGTTATATAGATAGTAGTTAACTCTAGGATTTATATACATTAATCTAAATAAATTAGTTTGAATGTCTGGTACATCAACTTTTCTGAAAAGTTTTTCACCCCATCTATCTTCCAATGGTATTTGATTTTCATCTCGTAAAGTATCACGATATGTAAAACTATTATCTAAGGAATAATATGCTAAATCAAGATTTAATTCAATTGATAAATCATTGCTAAATTTGTACTCAAAGAAATAGTTATTATGGAATTCAACGTAATCTATATTTATATTACCTATTGTTGTATAAGTAGAATCACCAACTTCAAGAGAAAATTTTATTGTTCTTATACCTTGTATTTCAGATTTCTCTACAGAATTACTATTATAATAACTACTTAATGCTGAGTAATTAAAACCAATACCTACCTTATATTTAAGATCGGAGTCTAATAGTTCTATAGCTCCAGAATTGAAAGAGCAGATAATCATGAGAACTGCGATATAGATAGTGTTTTTAATTCTTAGCACAATAGTTTTATAAAATTTGTTAAATTAACAACTGCAAATATACGAATTATATATAAATAAAAAGCTTATGAAAAATAAAGAGCTAAAAGAGGAAGTAAAAAGCTACTGGGACAACCAAGCTTGCGGTACTGACGAGATAAATGCTGAGAAATTCACCAAAGAATATTTTGATGCAATAGAGGAAAAAAGATATTCTAGAGAACCGGAAATACTCGAATTTGCTGATTTCCCATCGGGCAAAGGGAAGAAAATGCTTGAAGTTGGTTTAGGAGCTGGAACTGATTTTATAAATTGGGTCCGAAATGGTGCCGATGCTCATGGTATTGATTTGACACCTGAATCAATAGCTCATGTTAAACATAGATTATCTTTAGAAGGTCTAGAAGCTAAATTTGAAATTGGGGATAGTGAGAATCTTCCTTATGATGATAATACATTCGAATTCGTATATTCGTGGGGTGTTATACATCATACACCGGATACTCCGAAAGCATTTAGAGAAATTTACAGGGTCTTGCAACCTGGAGGAAAAGCAAAGATTATGGTTTATAATAGAAAATCGATGCTAGCATATTTCTTTTGGGTGAAACACGCACTACTAAAAGGTAAACTATCTATGACTGTCGATGAAGCTTTATTTGATAATATGGAAAGTGCTGGTACAAAGGGCTATACAATTGAAGAAGCAAAAGCGATAGTTAAAGATCTACCTATGAAAGACTTGGAAGTCAAGACTTACTTCACTTTCTATGATAGACTAGAACGATTCAACCCAATGCTTCGACTAGCTTCAAAAGTTATATCACTGTTCGTAAACAAGAAGAAACGTGGATGGTTCCTTACAGTTGAATACACAAAGGTCTAAGAGAAAATATTATAACTCATTTCTCTGGATTCATTGAATAAATCCATATTTATAGATTTCTTATCTTCACTCTTCAAAACTTCTAGTACGTCTTCAGTGGAGATATTTCCTACCAAATCATCTTTTGCCATAGGACAACCACCAAACCCTCTAATAGCAGAATCAATACGTTTACATCCAGATTCATAAGCTGCTTTTATTTTTTCTTTCGCTGATTCAGGTTTGCTATGTAGGTGAACACCTAACTCTAGAGAAGGGTGATCATTTACTAAGTTCTCATATAGATACTTAATACTCTCGGGAGTTGATACACCTATAGTATCAGCTAATGAGAATATTTTAATACCTTCTCTTTCTAATTTATTAATCCATTTGGCAACTATTTCAGCATCCCATTTCTCATTATAAGGATTACCGAATGCCATAGATATATAGACTACTAATTTCTTATTATGGATTTCACACACTTCTTGTATGTCCCTAACTCTATCAAATGATTCTTCTATATCTGCATTTGTATTTCTCATTTGAAATTCTTCAGAAATAGAGAAGGGATAACCCAGATAACCTATTTCTTCGAAGTCGGAAGCATCATCAGCACCTCGTCCATTCGCAACTATAGCTAATAACTTTGTATTGCTATACCCAAGGTCAAGCCCTTCTAGTACTTCAGCCGTGTCTTTTAACTGTGGTATTGCCTTAGGAGAAACGAAACTTCCGAAATCAATAGTATCAAATCCCACTTTTAACAATGAATTAATATATTCAATTTTCTTTTCTGTAGGTATAAATTCGTGTATTCCTTGCATTGCATCGCGAGGGCATTCTATCAATTTCATAAAACTCTGTCAAAAAATGTAAAGTAATTATATCAATTTACGAAGAAATCATTATCTTATTTCTGATTGCTGAGAACAAAATACTATTATTGTAAGAAGTGAAAGTTTAGACAACTTTAATTATTACCAATAAATTTCTGTACCTGGTAGCCACTCTTCAATTTTTGCTTTTTCTTCTTCAGAAAAGTTATTTCCCTCTAAATGTATTAAATCTAGGTGATCTTTTAAGTTTTTTATTGATTCGGGTAAACTACTTAGTTGATTATTATCAATCCAAAGTGATTCTAAACTATGTAAATTGCCAATACTTTCGGGTAAACTATTTAATTTATTTTTATAAAGGACAAGCTCTTTTAAATTTTGAAGATTACCTATACTCTCAGGTAAACTATTTAATTTATTATCAAAAAGGTAAAGATTCTCTAAATTTTGAAGATTACCTATACTCTCAGGTAAACTACTTAAATTATTACCGAAAAGGCGAAGTACCTTTAATTTCTTAAGATTACCGATACTTTCAGGTAAACTAATTAATCTATTCCAATAAAGGAAAAGCTCTTTTATATTTTGAAGATTACCTATACTCTCAGGTAAACTTCTTAAATTTAATTCATAGAGGTGTAGTATTTCTAAATTTTGAAGATTACCTAAACTCTCAGGTAAACTTTCTAAAGGATTGTCAGTAAGATAAAAACTTTCTAAATTCTGTAGATTGCCAATGCAATTGGGAATTTCACTCAAGTAAGATTGCTCTAACCTTAAACTATATCTTCCGTAATAAATTGGCAAGTCATTATTATCATATATTATACCATCAATTTCACAAGACCATTCTCCTTCTTCATAGTTTACTTTTCGACTTAAAGTCCCATCTCTATCGATTTGAATTACCCCTTCTCCATATATTCCATTAGGGACAACAAATTCAATTAGATCACTCTGCCAAGTTATGGTTTCTACTTCATTACCATTTAATAATAGCTTATAGCTGGCTCTTTTTTCTTTTCCAAAATAATTCCCTCTAATTCGTGCAGATTGACCAATAGTGATGTACAAAACATTATTTGATACAAGTGGTTCTATAATATTTTCTATATTTACATCAAAAGTAATGTCACCTATATTATTAACGTGCGCCTTATTTGATGATGTTGTATAATTGATAATTGTTGAGCCATAAATATCAAACTGTGCTTCAATTTTTGACTTAAAATTTTCTAATGTAAACATCTCGAATGTTCCATCATCAATTGATTTAGTTGTTAATTGAAAATTTCTATTTACACCCGTTTGAATCAAGCTAGCTCCTTCAATCGGATTGCCTGAATTATCTACAACCCTTCCAACAATCTTGGATCGAGTCTCAATTGGTAAATCCCAATTCCATCTTGTGAAATGGTTAACTTCTGCTATATAAAGTCCATCTACTAGACTTCCAACTCCTTCTTCTATCCACTGAGCTTTATCTTCATCGTAGTGCCACATTGGGATTGATGTTGGCGAGTTCTCTGGGGCTTTAATCTTGATTATTGCTGTTACTCCCTCTGCGAGTTGGACAGGTTCGCCAGATTTCACTTTTAGCACAACATCAATAAACCCGAAAGATTCGATAGCTGTTTCTGTACCATTTTCTCTAGTCCCTCTGAATTCACCGGGGAATGCATCTAAAAACTCACCTTCACTTGTTAAAAATGCAGTTACCTCTGCTGTCACATCTTCATCTACAGGTCTGCCATCTGAATAAACAAAACCACCAGGTTTAATTTCTACAGAGAAATCTTTCCCTTCTATTTTCCCACCGCCACTATTCATTTTTTCGGTTTTATCAATTGGGAACAGACTAGCATCTATTCTGTTCGGTAAATCTTCCTTAATGTCAGCTAATTTTTGAGTGGAAGCATATCCTGATTTCTGAAACCAAATTCTTTTATTTGTTCCTGCAGATAGGGTGTTTAATTGATAACCACCATCAGAGCCGGTTGTAGTTTTTTCTTCTCCAAAAAACACAGTAACACCCGAAAGTGGATTTCCAGACTTGTCATTCACGAATCCAACTAGCTTTGCATTTCCATAAGTTTCGGTAATAACTTTAGGAGTGTATTCATTGCCCGGTGCTACGATATCGCCTTCATCTTTTTTACAAGAGTTTATAGCAAGTATAAATAGGAATAGAAATAGTATTTTTTTCATTTTTAACTCAAAATTGTTGTTTACTAACTGTATAAATTAGTAATAAATCTATAATATAAAAATTTTAAGGTGTTTGATTTCCGAAGAAATCATTATCTTATTTCTGATTGAGTTGAACAAAATAGAAATAATACATACTATGGAACTAGTACTAATAATTCTAATAGCCTTTGTCGCTAGCTTTATGACATTTATGTCAGGGTTTGGACTAGGTACACTTTTGCTACCTGCATTTGCTTTATATTTCCCAATACATATAGCTATAGCAATGACTGCTATAGTACACCTGATGAATAATATATTCAAATCCTTTTTGATGAAAAAGCACGTTGATTGGAAAGTAGTGTTGATTTTCGGTATCCCATCAATGTTGTTTGCGGCTCTAGGAGCATCTATATTAAATATTTTGATTGATTTTGATATACAATATACATATAAACTATTGGGATATCAAATGATAACCACCCCAATTAATATAACAATTGCTGGATTAATGATTATTTTCGCTTTATTCGATTTAGTTCCCAAATTACGTGAAATAAAGATATCTAAGAAAGCATTACCAATAGGGGGAATGCTAAGCGGTTTTTTTGGAGGTCTATCTGGTCATCAAGGTGCACTTAGAAGTACGTTCTTAGTTAAAGCTGAAATGCCCAAAGAAGTGTATATTGCTACTGGAATTATAATTGCTTTGATGGTCGATATCTCAAGACTCTTTATCTATGGCTTTGGCAGAATTTCAATAGGAGTTCAGGATAATTGGGAATTATTAGTTGTAGCAGTCATATCAGCTTTCGTTGGTGCTATATTAGGAAAATATTTTTTAAAGAAAATTACAATCGATTTTATTAGGATTCTCATAGGTACTTTGTTAATCGTTGTGTCGATAGGAATAGGACTTGGAGTAATTTAAAATAGGAATTTTTAACTAGATGGATATACTAATAATATCATTAGTTGCTATTTTTGCGAGTTTAATGAACTTTTTATCTGGTTTTGGTCTAGGTACTTTACTTCTTCCAGCATTGGCTATTTACTTTCCTTTGCATATAGCTATTATACTTACTGCTATAGTACACTTGATGACAAATGTCTTCAAATCTATTATAATGAGAAAACATGTTAAATGGAAAGTCTTTATTAAGTTCGGAATACCATCTATTATTTTTGCAGCAATCGGGGCATTTCTATTAAATCAAATAGTTAAACTTGACTTAGAGTTCTCTTATAGTCTTTTTAAATACCATCTTACGACCTCACCAATTAATATCACAATAGCAATAATTATGATAATATCTGCAATATTAGATTTAATACCTTCATTGCAAGATATAAAAATCCCAAAAAAAATCCTCCCTTTCGGAGGTGCTCTTAGCGGCTTTTTCGGTGGACTTTCTGGTCATCAAGGAGCTATAAGAAGTGCTTTTTTAATAAAACTAGATTTACCAAAAGAGAAGTTTGTAGCGACTGGTATATTTATATCTTTGTTTGTAGATATTTCTAGACTTTTAGTCTATGAATATGAGATAGTAGTCAATGGCTTAGAAATGAATTACGACTTGTTGATTGCTGCTAGTTTTTTTGCTATTATAGGTGCTGTTTTAGGAAAATACTTTCTTAAACAAGTAACTATAAAATTCGTACGATTTCTTTTAGGAATTTTGCTTATATTAGTGTCTATCGCAATTGGATTAGGCGTGATTTAATAAATAAACATAGTAGAAAAATGACTCAGAAATTATATAATCCCTCTCAAAAAGTTATTGAAAAAGCCCATATTAAGGATTGGAATAAATTAAATGAATCAGCTCAAGCTGATCCAGAACAGTTCTGGACTGGAATGGCAGATGAACTCCATTGGCATAAAAAGTGGGATAAATACATAGATGATACGAATGCACCTTTTTACAAATTTTTCGTAGGTGCACAGACTAACATAACTTATAATTGTCTTGATGTTCATTTAACTACGGCTAACAGAAATAAAATTGCTTTTATATGGGAATCAGAGCAAGGGGAGACTAAGTCTGTTTCTTACTTCGCTTTGCACAGAGAAGTAAGTAAATTCTCAAATGTGCTTAAGAGCTTTGGAGTAAAAAAAGGTGATAGAGTCACTATATATATGGGAAGAGTAATGGAACAGGTCATTGCTATGCTTGCTTGCGCTAGAATTGGAGCCGTTCACTCTGTTGTATATGGTGGGTTCTCTACCGAAGCACTTCATGAGAGAATTGAAAATAGTCAATCTAAAGTTCTTATCACTTGCGATGGTTCTTACCAAAGAGGAAAAGTAGTAGAGCTTAAGAAAATTGCAAATGAAGCTGCTGACCGTTCAGGTTATGTAGATACTATTATTTGTGTGCAAAGAGTTAAAAATGAAGTAGAAATGGTAGCTGGTAGAGACCATTGGTATCATAAGTTAATGGAAATGCCTATCGCATCATCGAAGTGTGAGGCCGAAATACTTGATGCAGAAGACCCACTTTTTATGCTATATACATCGGGTACAACAGGTAAACCAAAAGCGATTCTCCATACTCATGGAGGATATATGGTAGGGACCTATACTTCACTAAAATATGTATTCGATATTCATGATGAAGATAGATATTGGTGTGCTGCCGATCCAGGTTGGATAACTGGGCACAGCTATATTGTATATGGCCCATTGCTGAATGGAGCTACATCTATGATATACGAAGGTGCTCCAAATTTCCCTTATCCAGATAGATGGTGGTCTATAGTTGAAAAATATGGTATTAACATACTTTATACTGCTCCAACAGCAATACGTGGACTAATGAGATACGGAGACGCTTGGCCTAGGCGTCACGATCTATCTTCGTTGCGATTACTTGGCTCTGTAGGCGAACCTATAAACCCAGAGGCGTGGAGATGGTATTACGAGACAATAGGTAATAGTGAATGCCCGATAATGGACACTTGGTGGCAGACAGAAACAGGAATGTTTATGATAACACCTATGCCAACAGTTCCACTTAAACCGGGTTCTGGTACTCGTCCTTTCCCAGGAATTTTAATGGATATACTCGATGATGATGGTAATCCTGTAGCTAATGGGGAAGAGGGGAATCTGGTTATAAAGAATCCTTGGCCATCTATGATGAGAACTATATATGGTGATGATGAAAGATACAAGACTCAATATTGGTCGAAATATCCAGGGTATTACTTGACAGGTGATAGTGCAAAACGTGACGAAGATGGCTATTATTGGGTGATAGGTCGGGTAGATGATGTAATAAAAGTTAGTGGTTATAGATTAGGAACTGCCGAGATAGAATCTGCACTCGTAAGCCACCCCTCAGTTGCAGAAGCGGCTGCAATTGGGCTGCCGCATGAGCTGAAAGGTAATGCCATTCATACTTATGTAATATTAGTGAATGGAGTAAACCCGACTGAAGAGCTGAAGCTAGAACTAATCCAACATGTAGGAAAAGAAGTTGGACCAATAGCGAAGCCACAATCAGTTGAGTTTGTTGACTCACTACCGAAAACTAGAAGTGGTAAGATAATGCGTAGAGTACTAAAAGCAAAAGCACTAGGCGAAGACCCTGGGAATATCTCAACTTTGGATGATTAGGGATTTAAACAATTGTAGAGTCGTATTGCATACGTCTCAAAATCTGAACGAAGTGCTTGTATTGAGCGAAGCCGAAATGAAGAGTCTAATATAATCTGCAAATAAAAAAGCCCAAACTGATAGAACAGATTGGGCTTTAGATTTAAATAATTAATACACTTTTCATTTCAGAACTCCTAAATGGTTATTTAATTAATTTGTAGTGAGTCAAATACGAAGGTATTATTCTCACTAATTTTTTCAATAATACTAATTTTAGATTGTGTAGCAGTTAATACTTGAACAATTAAAAAAAAAGTTAGGATTTTCATTATTGTCCCATCTCAATATAAATTGTATCATTGTATAATCTAATCGGATCAAAAATTATCTCGTCTTGTAATTGATTTCCAAAATATGAAGATAGGAATTCTAGGTCGGTTATGAACTGAGAATGAGTGCTGTCATACATTTGTTGACCTCGTGCATACCATCTTTTTTCAGGTACTATGAAAGGATAATTTAAACTGTCAATATCTAATGAACTTCTATATTAAGTTCGAACTTATATTCATTTCCGTAGAATTCTGGATGCTGAATCCCAATTATATCAAGTGAATCACTAAATTTTACTAAACTTAAAATATCTGGAATTTCTGTAACTAATAAATCAATGCTTTCTTTCGGTTTTAATACATTTAAACTATCAGTAAAACTAAAAGGTAATGAATTAGAATGAAGATTTATACCGCTAATTAATAATATTATAAGAATAAAGTACTTCATAATATTATTCCTTATCAACAATAACAGAATCAAAAACGAAAGTGTAATTACTCTCTAACTTAGGCAAAGTAATCAAATCACCAAACGATTGCGCTGTCCATTCTGTTCTTTTATATAATTCTACTATATATACGTATGTCTTTAAAATATTATTTTTATAGATTTTTCGTTTAACATTCAAATCCAGCCAGTCAATATAATATAAAATGAGAGTTCTATTTCTAAATTCAATATCGAAGGAATCTGCATCAAAACAATATTCAGTATATTCTCTTCCTAACTCATCAGACTCTTTGAAGATGTCTTTAAATTCTTCTAAATCATTAACAATTCTACCAAATTCAATAATATCTCTCCAAATACAAGGCATTTTATCTAATGTATCTATATCGGTAACCTCTACCCAATTAGTATCATTTTCTAATTCTTCAAGTGTGTATTCTTTTTTTATTGTTATTTTAGTTTCAGTAGGTGTTTCTTCTTTGCACCCTACGAATGCTATAATTGATAATATTAATATAAAGTTTTTCATTTTTATCACCTACTTCAGTTTATTTATTTCTTGCTTTAGCAAATTATTTTCTTTCTTTAGTTCTATCATATATAAGGTAAGTTCTTCTATTTTCTCTAAGAGTTTTGCCTGCACTTGGCTTATATTAATTCCGTTGTCCCTAACATCTTCTGCACTAGGTATTCCGGGTAAATGTCCATTTTGATTTATACTTTTTTCTAAATCCAATAAAGACATAAGATTATAGTTTGGCTTGAATACATAGTCGGGCCAGGAGTTCCAATTGCTCTCAGTTACTATTATTTCTTTTGCTACTAGCTTACCTTCTACTGCTAATCTATAGTCTGCATGTGTACCTGTAACAATTTTATTAGTAGCTGGGTCGTTTATACTTGCCTTACCTAAGACATGTAATTCTACTTTAGGATTTTCATTCATGATTCCAACTTTACCAGTTCTTAGGAATGTAACTAATCTTGTTAGTGATTCACCTTCTTCCCCCGGTGCAACAGAAGTATTATCAGAACAAAAATTAAAAGCACCCAGAGTCTCATACTCATTACTCACATTCAAATTTGGCAATTCAATATGCCAAGAGTATGATTTACGGTTTCCGTTTGCATCAACATTTCCAGTCGCTTTATAGAATTTCGTGAGTAAGGCATCTACATCATCATCTTTATAATCTATGGCAAACTGATTTGCAAGATCATAACCTTCAAAAGGGACTACAGCAAATTTATTTTGAGTTAATTTAGACCCAACTGTTACTTTATCATCTAAAATTCGCATTGTTTCAACTGGGAAATTTCTCCCTTGGTTTATTAGCCATTCTTTTTTTCTTGAATAGAAAGCTAGCCCTCCACCTACATTCATACTACCCAAGTAAATATCTTTGTCTTGGTTTACAACATCTGCTACACCTTGAATCGAACCCATCCACCATTCATTTTGAGTGTGATATTCATTTGACCAAAATTGAATCTGTGGCTCTCCAGCCCAAAAACTTGTTGAATCATTGTTCTCTTCATACCTTTTGTCTTGTATTCTAACTATAGCTCTTGTAATATTATTTTCCACTGGTGGATTTTGTGATTGCACCAAAAAAGCCGGCCAATGTTTCATGTGCCTAAAGTAATAAGGAGTAGTTGGAGTTGATATACTTTTACCTATAGCAGTACTATATGGTGTATGATATGAACTTGGTGGTGGCGTTGTACCAGGTGTCCATATCCATTGTGGTGTTTGTGCGGTAGTAATAGTACTAAATAGCACGAAAAATACGAGGGTTATAACCCCCCCCCCCTAAGCCAACAAATTTCTTATTTTTTAACATAATCCACCTATTTGTTTGTAATAAAAAAGACATATTGTTAAATAACAAATCAAATAGCACAAAAGTTACATTGTTAATGAAAATAATGTATTTATCGTGTAATCATTCCACTACAAGAAGATACTTCATATCTTCGAGCTGGTCGAAGTGATAAGTAAAGTTCCCTTTGGGGAGAATTGTTATATTAGAAGCAGATGATTTTGATAGTGATTTGTAGATAGATTTGTCCTCTGTGTATAGTTCGTATTTCTTCGATGGATGATCATTTAGATATTCTAATATTTCTTCAGGGTTATTAGATAGAATGTAATTCAACTCACCAGATTTATTGAATTCGATCGGGATATTTATCATTTTGTCGTATCCATCAGCAGAAGTTACTACAAAATCTAATTCATTTTCTTCGATATTTTTTATAAGGTTATCTATCTCTATTTCAAGTCGATTAGATTCTTCTAAACTCTCTATTTTATAGACTTGTTTTTCGTTCGCTAGTACACGAATACTAACTGTTCTGTCAAACTTATTTTTAATTCCTACGTAAGTAATAAGTGATCGTCTAGGTTTTAAAACGATTTTATTGATTTTTGAAGTTGTTAAATCCTTAGCTTCAGCATAACTCATTTGAATTTTCCTCAATGAACGCTCCACTGTTCCATTTAACTCAAATAAAGCAATTGTAAACTCTGGTTCTATAACTTTGTTTTTTTCTCCGAAGATCTCATTTTCTCCTAGAATGAAACTAACACCTATAGATAAGTCAACAAAATCAGTCTTCCAGCTAGTTAGATTGTCTAAGTTATCGGAGAATATATAGCTATATGATAATGACGGCTTTAGGAAAATAGTCTCGCTTTTGTTCATTGGAAATAAGCCATTCAAACCAAGCGAAGCACCAAATTTAGAACTACTAGAAGGGATTGAAAACCGTTGTTCATTTCTAATTCTTGTTCCTTCCTCTTTGAAAACACCAGCATCTACAGGTTTTACTATCGTCTCTTTGCTGTGTATTAGATAATCTGAGATAGGGGAGGTATAGAGAATTCCAACTTCAACAGCAAATCTCTGGCTTAGTCTGTAACCACCTCCTAAAGTCAAATTGATTGTCTCTATATTGTAATCAAAATAATGTTCGAATTCTCCATCAACAGCTTGACCATCTATATTTATAACTTCAGGTTCATATTCTCTAAAAGTAGTATTTAAATGTAAATATGATGCCTTTAAACCTAAGTAGTAATCCCTATCGAAGTAGTAATTATAGTATCCACCCAAGCCATAGTGAAACCCCGTTTGGAATTCCTCTTCACCATAAAAATAGGTTTGACTATCGACAGATTGTAGTTTCGTATATTCGAGGTTTGGCCCAGCTATTATATTAACTCCTGTTTCACTACCAGTTTGGCTGATAGGGAGTAGGAGATATAATATGTTCAAAATGGCAAGCATTGTCTTTTAATCTTTATACTTGAGCATATTCTCTACATACTTTCCAATTATATCAAATTCCAAATTTACTCTCGTACCAGGTTGGAAATCTTTAAAAGTAGTATGTTCAAAAGTATGGGGGATAATTGCTACTGTGAATTTATTATCTTGAATTGTAGCTATAGTCAGACTGACACCATTGATAGTAATTGACCCTCTATCTACTAAGTATTTTGATGAGTTTTCTGGGATATCAAAAGTAAAAAGCCAATTCTTTGTTTCTTTGACTATACTATGGACAGTAGTTGTAGTATCTGTGTGACCTTGAACATAATGTCCACCAAATCTATCGCCGGCACTCATGGCTCTTTCTAAATTGACAGACGAACCTATAACCAAATCACCAAGATTCGTTTTTCGCATAGTCTCTTCTACAGCGGTTGCTTTGAATGAATTATCTGTGAAAGATTCTACCGTTAAACATACTCCATTAACACATATAGAATCATCTATATCAGCGTCTGCTAATATTTCACTACATTCTATAACTAACTCGACTGCCTCTCCTGCTTTTTCAATATTAGTTATATTCCCGACTTCTTCAATTAAACCTGTGAACATTATAACTTCTCAATAAATTCAAAATCTATTTGTGATTTACCAATATTAATTTTTGCGATTTTTACTCTAAGTCTAGTGCCAATCGTAAATTCTGTTTTAGTTCTTTTACCAACGAATTTCAGATTTTTTTCGTCAAATCGGTAATAATCATTTCCTAAATCTTTAACATGTAGTAAACCTTCTACATTTAACTCGTCTAATATAAGAAATAATCCGAAATTAATAACACCAGTTACAGTACCATTGTATTCGTTACCAACTTTGTTACGAACCATTATCACTGCAGCCAGTTTGTTGCTAGCTCTTTCTGCTTCCATAGATTTTCGTTCAGTAAGTGAGATATGGTCTGAAACTGATTTAGTAAAAGGTTTTAAGTAATCGATTCTAGATTTGGATGCTTTACCCTTTGATTTCATATATTCTTTTAACAATCTATGAACAACTAGATCTGCATATCTTCTGATAGGAGATGTAAAGTGGGTATAATCTTCAAATCCTAGTCCAAAGTGACCATAATTCTTTTGAGAATAAATAGCTTTAGCCATAGACCTAATTAATACCTGATTAATAACAGGGGAGTTCGGAGTATCCTCAAATCTATTTAAAATATTGTTTATATCTTTAGCTCTTACTTCACTCACTTTTTTGAACTTATTACCAGTCAAATGACCGATAAACTGAAATGCTTCATTAACAATAGCTCTGTCAGGATCTTCGTGAATTCTATATATAAAAGGAAGAGTTTCCTTATTACCAGCTTTTTTACTTAACTCTTTTACAAATAATGTAACAGAACGATTCGCTAAAAGCATGAACTCTTCTATCATTTGAGTAGATTTCGTTGCACTCTTTATATTACTTTTTATTGGTATTCTATCTTCATTTAGCTCAAAACGTAACTCTGAACTAGAGAAATTAATCCCACCATTTTCAAATCTCTTATGCCTTAACTTTTGAGAAATTTCAGCTAATGTTTGCATTAGCTCCGAATTCTCGTCCTTGCCACCATTTATTGCGTCTAGAGCTTCTTCATAGCTATATCTTTTTTTACTATTGATAAGAGTCTCATGTAATTCATAGTGAATTAATTCATAATTGCTATCCAATGTCATAAAGACAGAAAAAGCATTTCTATCTATTTTCGGCTTGAGTGAGCAAATATTGTTCGATAGCACCTCTGGTAGCATAGGCACAACTCTATCTACTAGATATGTACTGTTACCTCTTTCTCGTGCTTCTATGTCTATCTCTGAGTTCTCAGGAACATAAAAGCTTACGTCTGCTATGTGCACTCCTAGAACTATATTATTATTCTCATCATATTCTAAAGAGATGGCATCATCAAAATCCTTAGCATCAGCTGGATCAACGGTGATGATAAATTTATCTCTTATATCTTTTCGTCCCTTGCTAATTTTAGTTTCACTCGGGTCTTTTATCTTGTTAGCTTCTTTTTGAACTTTATCAGGAAATACTTCATTTAGTTCATATTCATCTACTATTCTATCGAAAGCCAACCTTAAATCTTCTATATTTTCGTTCACTACTTTTACCTTTACTTTTGGTGGCTTTTTCGGATTACTCCAATTTGTTAAGACTCCTTTAGCTTTCTTACCTTCCAACAAACCTAAATCATCATGCCATTCTATTAAAAAATCGTATCTATACTTATCAGGATTTGTTTTTAGATAGTTCTCACCACCACTAAATTCTACTGTTCCTTCTATCTCATTATTCTTTCTTTCTACTATATCAACTACTACACCGTAATTCTTACCTTTCTTTATATCAAGCAATTTGACCAATACTTTATCACCATCTAGAGCAGTATAACTATGCTCATTGTCAACATAAAAAATACTGTTTTCTGAATCTATAACTACAACTACAGAATGGCCTCTTTTGTAATTATAATATCCTTCGTAGACATCAGTCGAATTATCAAATAGCTTATATTTTCCTTTGCTATTTTTAGATACAAGTTTATTTTCTGATAGTTCAACTAATATTTCTTCTATGTCGGAAGATTCAATTCCATTTGACTTAGCGTCTAATTCTTTTAATATTTGACTGATATTTAGAGGTTTCGTGGTATCTGACAATACTAATAATAATTGATCGGTGAGTTGTTCTTTATTCATTTTAAGAGTAAACACTTACTGTGTTAGTTTTTTCTTTTGATACATTAAGTGCATCATTAACATATTTGATAGAGTTTTTATAAGTTGAATTACTATCTAATTCACAAATTCCAACGCTAACTGTTATATTATAACGTTTATCTGCCAAATAAAGTGATTCACTTGCAATCTTATTTCTTATACGTTCAGCCCATAGCTTTGCAGACTGCGCCTTTTTACCAGGAAGAATTACAATTAGGTTATTGTCTAATATACCTTTTATATCTAATTTATCTAATGTCGAATCAAGTGAATTATTTATAAACTTTAGTATAGTATCGTTTATTCTTTCATCTTGGTCATCTATAGATTTGTATTTATCAAAACATATAGATACAATTGAGCTACAATAATCAAATGAAGTAATTCTAGTTATTTCTTTTTCAATTTCTTTTTCAATTGATTTTTCAGTTAATAAGCCACTTTCTGGATCTTTGTCAAAACCAGTTTCAATCATTTCTATTAAATGATTGTTTTCAATAATTTTAGATGCCTTACTTACTAGCGCTTTAATAAAGTTTCGTTCGCTTTTATCTAGGTTAGAACCATCTTTACCTTCTACTGCGATTGCTCCGTAAGTATCTATCTCTGTGGAAAGTGGGATTATATAAAAATATCCTGAACTCATATCTTCACCAACATTGATTCTAATTAAATCACTATCAGGTTCTAATAAATAAATATCTTCTTCTGTATCAACACACTCTGAAAGAATCGAGTTATCATTGTTAAATACGAATCCTTTTTCGAAATCAGCATTTTCAGTTTTAGCTACAGATTCTATCACATAATTAGTTCGTGAATCATCCAATAATATTGAATAAACATTTCTTGTGTTGAATAAATTATCTAAAATACTCACTAATTCATTGTAAATAGAAATATTACTATTAACTTTTACTGTATCTTCTAGTTTATTAAATGCTTTAAGATATTTCGAATCCTGAGCAAGATCATATTTATCTGAGTAGCTTCTTATAAGACCAGAAATTAGCTTAGCGAAATGACTTAAAAAATTAACCATTACAGCATCGTATGCATCAGAATGCTTTGAATCCGCAGTTAGAACACCAATTACATTTTTATCATAAATTACAGGAATCCCAATAAATGAATTTGTCCCAGAGTTTGAAGTATAATACGGTAATAAGTCAAGTTCTGCAGCAGGATTGATATCAGTAAGTATCTCAGGTTTCATACTTCTTGCTATCTGACTAACTATATCATTACCTGCCACGAATTTCGATTTTCTGTTAATTACAGTCTTACTTTCTGTAGCAAATGAGTTTAGTATTATTTCATTTTTATGTTCATTGTAAAAGAAATATGCAGCTGTTCTTGTATTGCTTACAGATCTGATTGCCATTAATATTCTATTAATAAAAAACTCAAACTCTTTATCTGGTTGTTCTTTCAAGATAGGCATTTCTTCCAAAAGACCTTGAGTTGGTATATTTATTTCGCGTTTTCTAAATCTATTTGGAGTATTAAAGTTACTAACCTCTTTAATGTTGGATTTTATAGTTTCGTTCTTCTCTATCTCTCTGATTTCTTCTTTATTTTCAGATTCAACATTTTCGTCTGTAACTACATTCTGATGAATTGGTGTAGCTTTTTGTTCGATTTCTTTTTCTTTTTTTACAATTCTAAAACCTTCTTCTTCACCCATAGTATTTTTTAGAGGTTTCTTTGATAATTCTGGAGTGCTATTAATCTCATTTTCAGTTTTAGTTTCTTTTTCTTCAATGTCTCCACTATAATTTTCAATAACTTGTCTTACAGCTTCAGGACTTTTCTTTACTGTAATCTTGAAATTAGGGGGAGGGTTTGATTTGAATTTCGTTTCAACAGATGATGACATTCTTGTAGTTAGTTTCATCAATAAAACGACAACTCCTAGTATAGAGATACTAACACCTATTAGCTTAATCGCGATTTCAGAAATAAAAAATGAAATGATTATCCCTATTAATACCATGCTGATAGGCATAATATCACTAGGGATAAATAAAGATTTGAATTCGTTGAATTTGTTATTTGACATTGATTATTCTATTTAAAACTATATAAATTGAACAATGCCAAATATATAAGATTTGTATTACTGTTTCAAATAATACTTGTAAACATATAGTCTAATATTGGAATTTTCCTATCAAATCCCAAGTGTATGTAGTCTCAACTACTTGATTAAACTTAAGGTTACCAATTTTACCTGTTAAAAGAGCTTTTAGATTAGCTCTTGAATATTTTACATTTCCTCCGGTGTGCAAATCTGTATTCATTTCACCAGTTGCTACTGCAGAAGTTATAGTACAATTTCTATCTAAATCTGGTAATATTACGTTTTCTATAGGATTTTTTAGTGAAAGACTATCCATTTTAGTAGAAATATGATACTCATTATTAGAGTAACCATTAAACGTGTTCACTAACTCTCCGCTTACAGGAACATTGCAGACAAAAAATTGTGATTCACTTTTCCATGAAGTATCTTTAGTAACTTCGAATGGTGGATATATTCCTTTAGGTACATCAAATGAGAATCTTAATCTTTCATTTGAAAGAGAATAGAGTATTTGACCTCTTTTAATCTCATCGTGTGTTTTGGCATATTGCATTCTTTCATTTTCAAGTTTTTCTCCATCTATTTTCGCAACATCTCCATACGAAGAATAAAGCATATTAAATGTCTGTCCGTATTGAACATAAGATGTGAAAAAATCCATAAAATTTAATGGCAATTCCATTTCGTAATCAGTAGAAATATAATATACTTTTTTGTTATCTGAGTTTAGTCTATACTCCACGGAATCAGTTTTTATTTCCACCAATAAAAACCCATTTTCATCTATTGGACTTGGAACAAATACATTGTACCAATGTGTGACTGTCTTATCATATACATTAACTGTACTATCTTCAAAAACTCTTTTTACTTTTGTGTTTTCAGTAACCCTATAAATATGATAAACTAACTGACTAAGTTTAAAAGAAACATCATATTTTGGTACTTCTTCCACAGATTCACTCCCAGTAACGGTGGCATCTTGACTATAAGTAATAGATCCAATTGATAAAAAAAGTATGAATAATGTAATAAGTTTCATGTTTGAACCAATAATTTTAAGTTGAAATATTTAGTTTGAATACTTACTTACGGTTTACGTAAAAAAGTATAATTAAGTTTCTATAAAAATAGTAGATGGGGTATAAAAAAAGCCCTCTTAAGCAAAGAGGGCAGAACTTCGAAAATTATTGATTGATATTGACAATATCAGATCTCGAAAAGAAGAAATTAGTTTCAATCGATGCATTTTCGTCAGAATCAGAACCATGTATTGCATTAGCTTCAATACCAGCACCATACAATTTTCTGATTGTGCCCTCTTCAGCTTCTGCTGGGTTAGTAGCACCAATTAGTTTTCTAAAATCATCTACAGCATTTTCTTTTTCTAATGCTATAGGAACTACAGGACCACTAGTCATATAGTCTATTAATTCACCATAAAATGGTCTTTCTTTATGAACTTCATAAAAAGCACCTGCTTGTGCTCTTGTTAATCTGATTAATCTTAAACCATTTATTTTAAATCCAGCTTGAGTTATTTTAGCTACTATTTCACCTATAACATTTTTAGCTACTGCATCTGGTTTTATGATTGCTATTGTTTTGTTTGACATTATTTGCCTTTTCTAATTAATAAAACACTAAATATATAAAAATTATAATCCTAAAGCTTTTTTAGCAGTTGTTCCAAGAGTACCTGGTGTATCTACAACAAAAATACCTGCATCTTTCATAGCAGCTATTTTATCTTCTGCAGAGCCCTTACCACCAGCAACTATAGCACCAGCATGTCCCATTCTTCTACCTGGGGGAGCGGTTCTACCTGCTATAAATCCTACTACTGGTTTTTTAACAAATTCTTTGATATATGCAGCTGCTTCTTCTTCAGCATTTCCTCCGATTTCACCAATCATAACTATACACTCTGTTTCAGGGTCTTCATTGAATAATTTGATTGCATCTATAAACTGAGTCCCAATGATTGGATCCCCACCGATACCGATACATGTTGATTGTCCAAGTCCTTCATCAGTTAATTGTTTTACAGCTTCGTAAGTTAGAGTACCACTTCTAGAAACTAAACCAACTTTACCTCTTGAATGTATAAATCCAGGCATGATACCAATTTTAGCTTCACCAGGAGTAATAACTCCAGGACAGTTTGGTCCAATCAATCTTGAATCAGAATTCAATAATGCAGCTTTAACTGTTATCATATCTTTTACAGGAATACCTTCTGTGATACATATAATCAAAGGTATACCAGCTTCAATAGCTTCCAGTATTGCATCTGCAGCAAAAGGAGGAGGTACAAAAATTACAGATGCGTTTGCACCAGTTTTTTCGACCGCTTCTTTTGCTGTATTAAATACGGCTACTTCTTTTTCAAATTTATTTATTTCATTACCTTTGTAACTAGTCCCACCCTTACCTGGTGTAACCCCTGCTACTACGTTAGTACCGTATTCTATCATCTGCATAGTATGGAAAGTACCTTCAGTTCCAGTTATACCTTGTACCAATAATTTTGTGTCTTTGTTTACTAAAACGCTCATATATATTATATTGTTAATTATTATTTTACTATTTCAATTTTCAAAGTTAAAGAAAAATATCAAGATTTCACTATTCTAATTATCCAACGTGGAGAAAAACATCAATTTAAAGCTATTCATAATATTTTGTTACTTATTAATATTCATTTTTTCGGATGTCCAAAGATTAGTTTCCCTAGAATATAATTTGAGGCGAATAGATGTAAGCAATGGGCTTTCACAGAATTCTGTCAATACGATTTATGAAGATAAATTCGGACTAATTTGGATTGGAACTAACGATGGTCTAAATAGATTAGAAGGCGACAAAATAGAAATTTTCTACAGCGATGATAATCTAAATTGTTCACTTAAAAGTGATAAAATACTAGATATGAAAGAAGATAATAGATTCCGACTTTGGTTAGCAACACCAGGTATTGGTGTATCTTATTATAATTACAAAAGAAATTGTTTTAATTATTTGGATATTACTTACAAAAAAAATCAAGAATTAGTACAATCCATAGAAATAGATACTTTACGAAATACTTTATGGGTTGCTACAGATGGTGGGGGAATCTTCAGCTATAATTATTTAACAAATCGTAAAATAGACTATCACAATAATCTTAGTAAAGATATAATTTCCACTGAATTCAAAGCTATTAAGAAAATAGGAGAATTTATCTATGCCGGTAATTCGAAAGGACAATTAATTGAAATTAATTTATCTAAAAATGCAAAAAGAATATTCAATATAACTAATTCTAAGATTATGAATATTGAAAAACAATCCAATAAGCTCTTTATAACAACTGAAAGCGATGGTTATTTTCTTTTTGATCCTATTTCAAATAATAGTTATAAAGAGATTATTAATAAGTCTACTGATATAGATTCTAATTATACTTTAATAAAATCTTGTCACAGAGTAAATGATTATGAATTTGTAATAGCCTCAATAGAAGGTATATCTTACTTAAAAATAGAAAATAATAAAATAAATATTATAAAAAGCTTAAACGATAGATCAGCAAATTTAGATTACAGCTCATTTCTAAGTGTTTTTATCGATTCTAAAGGTACTCAGTGGTATGGCTCAAATGGATTTGGCTTGTTTTATAATAATGATTATTTCAATTCATTTAGAATTACTAAAAAGGGGATAGGTCAATTATCATTTAATTCAGTTAGAAGTATTAGACAAATTGATGAAAAGCTGTGGATTGGTGGTTACGGCGGTTTAAATAAATATGATTCTAAGAATAAAAAGATGAATTATGTACCGTATACAAAATATAAATCCACTTCTAAAAGCTGGGAGTCAAGTATAAATGCCGAGAGCATATATTGCTTTTTGCAAGATCCTGAAAATTCAGATATAGTATGGATAGGTACTGAAGACAATGGGCTATATAAGTATTCTAAGTCAAAGGACAAATATCAGTTTGTTAAGTTTAATCAGACTTACGACAAAATGACTAAAATGAATGCGATTTATTCAATTAATGTTTATAAAAAGAATCTAATATTAGGTACACGAAATGGTATAATTGCTTTCGAACCAGAATCTGAAACATATAGCAGAATCGAGTCAATAAATAATGAAATAGGAAAAGACGTGCTACATGTCAAGAATATATTTGTAAATGGGGATCTACTTTATTGTGTATTTGATGGACTTGGAGTTTATATTTATTCCTTTGAAACAGCCAAGATAAAAAAGCTATCAGATTATTTCCCTATTATTGATATTAGTATCTTTAAGAGTTCCAACTCAATAAGTCAGTTTGATGAGAATTTAATTTTATGTACTAAAGAAAAGGGATTTTATTTACTGAATCTTAAAGATAGTACATTTGTTAATTATTATACAGGTAATGGCTTAAATAATAATTGTGTATATCAAGTAATAGATGATGGTAGTAATAATCTTTGGATTTCTACTAATAAAGGACTTTCTAAGGTTGACATTGTCTCAAATATTATTACCAATTTCGATAACAATATATTTAAATTGAACTCAGAATATAATTTAAATGCAGCATATAAATTAAATGATACCTCTCTTTACTTTGGAGGTACTGACGGTATTGTGAATTTTAATCCTAAATTAATTTCAAATTTCGAATTTAACCCGAAACTAATTGTAAAGTCTGTTGAATTGAATTATAAAGATAGTATTTATTTTTATTATTTTTTAACGGATGATACGATTAATGTTTCTTTCGTAGATGATTTAGTAGAAGTTGAGTTAATGACTGACGAATATTTATTTAACAAAGGATTGAGATTTGAATATAGATGGAATAAATCTGATTGGGTTTTATGCACAGGTACTAAAATAAGACTGACAAATCTAGTGTCTGGGTTGAATAGAATTGAAATAAGAGTCTATGATAATAGCGGAAAAATCAATCAAAACTTAACTTTTTATATCAATCTAAATGAAAGTATTATTAATACAACCTCAATTCTAGTAATGTTAATTATTTTAATTATCATTATTGGATATTTTACTTACAAAAAGTTTATAAGATATAGCAAAGTAAAGATAAAAGAGTTGACAGGACAAAATGATATCCTTTTAAATCAAATTACAAAGAAGGATTACTATAATAATCTAATTGAGAACAATATTCCTAATGTCATTTGGAAAACAGATAAGGATTTTAATTTCGAATATGTTACTCCAAATATATATAATTACTATGGATTAAAAAAAGAAGATGGACTTAATAATCTTAATAACATATATATACAAGATGATATTATTGAACTAAAAGAAGAAATAAACAGACTAAAACATTTTAGAAAAAAAATAGAAAGAAAACTATTTCATAAAAGCCCGTTCAAAACTATTGCTGAATATTCGGAAGTTCAAATCACGATAAATGTGAATAGCAAAGGAGATTTTGAAGGTTTGATTGGGGTTGTAAAAGATAATAAAGAACAACAAAAGGCTAGATTACAAATCATCGAACGAGAAGAACTATTTAGTACATTGGTAAGCACTATATTAGAGCCAGTATTGATTACGAATTGGAGTGGTGATATATTATTTGCAAATAATGAAGCAAAGAATGTATTTGAAATAAATCAAAATAGTATATCTGAAAATAATTTATTCGAATATTTGGAAGATCCATTAAGTCATGAATTGCGAAAAGACAGCTATTTAGTCAAAAATGGAGAGTCATTTGAGAAAAAACAATATGTTTTAAATGTAAATAACAGACAAAAAACTATTGAAGGAAGTGGTACTCAACTTACTTATTATGGTAAAACTGTGTTTTTACTTACATTCAGAGATGTTACTCAAAAAATAGAATTAATCAAAGAATTGACAATCGCAAAGATAGAAGCTGAAAGAAGTTCTGAACTTAAAACTATGTACTTGTCTAATCTTACTCATGAACTTAAAACACCTATCAACGCGATATCAGGATTTACTGATATAATCATGTCTAAAAACCAAGATAGTGCAAATAAAAGCTATTTGAATTCTATAAAATCAAGTGCTAATCTATTGCTTCAATTGATTAACGATTTATTATTTTACACAAAAGCAGAGACAGGAAGATTAGAGTTAAGACCTGTACCAACTAACATTAAAACATTATTCTTAGAAATCGAGAATATATTTAACCTAGAGCTAAAAAGAAAAGGACTAAAGTTATCTAAACTTATAAATACAAATGGTATTGAGCATTTACTAAATATAGACCAATTAAAGTTCAAACAAATATTAATTAATCTACTTAACAATTCTATAAAATACACAGAGAGTGGTAAAATAAAGGTAAGTATAACCCTTAGTACTGTCAGTAAATCCCAAGTCGATTTGTTACTAGTAGTTGAAGATACTGGAAAGGGTATACCAAAATCCAGATTAAAAGAAATATTCTCAGCTTTTAAGCAAGTAAACATATCAGATGAGAGTGTTGGCTTTGGATTGGGATTAGCAATAGTAAAAAGAATATTAGATTCAATGAATGGTACAATAGTTGTTGAGTCAGAATTGGATAAGGGTAGTAAATTTATAGTCCAAATCAAAAATATAAACTTAGTAATAAATAAGGCATCATCTTCTAAAAATTCTGAGAAAGCTAAAAGTAATCTAATTGAAAAATTAATTACTAGAGATGACAAATTGAGTATTTACTCGTACGAAATACTAGATGAAATTAGATTGATGATTAATGGTAGGTTTACAAGTAAGCTAAAAAATATTAATACTAACTTTCTATTAAAAGATATAAGTGAGTTTGCAGAACAATTGCACAAGGTAGCAGAAGAGAAAGGAATAGATTTTTTAAAGTTTTATGCTGATGAACTAAAAAGTGCGGCTAAATCAATCGAAGTAGAAAAAATTAATTATTTACTCGAAAATTTTTATAAATTAGTTGAACTAATTAATAGATTAATGGAAAAACGGAATGGAAACTAGCAAAGGTAAAATACTAATTGTTGATGATAACCCAACAAATATACAAGTAGTTGGGAATATATTAACTGAAAAAGGATTTGATATTGCTTTTGCTCAATCTGGTGAAAAAGCAATTGAACAAGTACTCCATACCGATTATGATCTAATTTTATTAGATATAATGATGCCTGAAAAAGACGGGTTTGAGATTTGTGAAAGTCTGAAAGCAAACCCGCAGACAAAAGAAATACCAATAGTTTATCTAACTGCAAAGTCTGATATTGATTCTATTATTAGAGGTCTTCGAAATGGAGGTATTGATTATATTAGTAAACCATTTATCAAAGAAGAGCTGATAGTAAGGGTTGAAAATCAAATAAAAATGAAGAAAATTCAAGATGAGCTAGTATTTGCTAATCGTTCGAAAGATAAATTCTTTTCAATAATTGCACATGATTTGAAAAGTCCTATTAGTGCATTTAAAAATATTACAGATGTACTTGTTCGAGACTATGAAGATTTTGATAGGGAAGATATATATGATTTTGTTAAGAAACTCAATGAATCAGCAGGTAATGTTTATAAATTATTAGATGATTTATTAGAATGGTCTCGTAATCAAAATAATAAAATAACATTTGATCCTAGCTTAATATTACTTTCCAAATTATCTGAAAATATTATTGATTTACTCGGTAATAACATAGAAAGAAAAGAGTTAGAAGTTGTAAATAAGATTGATGAAGATATCAAAGTTTATGCTGATTTGAATATGATTAATACTGTCTTAAGAAACCTAATTTCTAATGCTATCAAATTTACTCAAATCGGTGGTAAAATAGAAGTTGGCTGTTCTGATTATGATGAAGATAGTATGATAGTCTGGGTCAAAGATAATGGTGTTGGGATGCAGCAATCAGATATTGAAAAATTATTCAAAATAGAAATACATCATACTACTCATGGTACAGACGAAGAGGTAGGTACTGGACTCGGGCTAATCCTTTGTCAGGACTTTATACTAAAGCATAATGGTAAAATATGGGTAGAAAGTGTATATGGAGAAGGATCAACTTTCTTTTTTACAATTCCTAAAGTTGATGTAAATAATCTATAATCATTTTATTCAAATGATTTTTATTCATAATTTTGTAAAATTTATAATTACAAAAACAAAAGTTGGTGTTATTTTATGAAAATTGGTTTGATATATGGTACAAATACTGGTGTAACTGAAATAGTTGCAGAGAAGTTAGATGAAGAATTAAGAGAGAACGGTGTGAATGTTGAATTACACGACATTGCAAGTGTTGATTTTGATATTATAGATAATTATGATACTTTGATTATAGCCGTTCCTACATGGAATGACGGAGAACTTCAAGATGATTGGGATGAGGTTTTTGACCAATGGAAAAACTACAACTTCGAAGGAAAGAAAGTAGGTTTTGTTGGTACAGGAGACCAAGAGGCTTATCATGAGAATTATTTAGATGCGATTGGTAAAATGGCAGCGCCAGTAAGAAATTCTGGTGGAGAAATATTTGGAAGAACTTCTACAAAAGGATTCCAACATACAAAATCTGTTGGTGACGATGGAGATGGATATTTCTGTGGTTTAGCTATTGATGAAGACAATGAACCAGAATTGACTGATGAAAGAATTGCAAACTGGGTTTCTCAAATAAAAGTAGAATTAAATATTTAATCTACTAAAAGTCTAAATGTAAAAATTAAAGTGGTTGTTGTGGCTAATCTTCTTTTAGTCCTCGACCACTTTTATTTATTTTACCATCTGTATTTAATTTCTTAAGAATAGAATCTAAAATACCGTTTACAAACATTTTACTTTTGTCAGTACTATACTTTTTCGAAATCTCAATTGCTTCATTTATACTTACTTTGGGAGGTATCTCATCGAAGAAAACAAGTTCACATATTGCTGATTGTACTAAGTACCTATCGATTTTAGCTATTCTATCAATTTCCCAGTTTTGAGCAAATTCTTCAAGAAGTTCGTTCAGATAAGATTCTTTATTAACTATCGTATTAGCAAGGTTTTTACCAAATTCTATATCCTCGTCACGCCAAATAATTGGAATATCAGACTCCATTTCGAGAATTTCTTCAGGTCTTAAAAATTTCCCATCTACATTCTTTTGTTCATCTTCTTCATCCCCAAAGTAAAAAACTCTGTAAAAGATGTGGTCAAACAATATATCAAGATCAGATTCACAACTATAATAAGACATAATTATCTGTAGAACTTTTTCTCTTGCTAATCTTCTGTTTCCTTTCAAACTTCTTTTGTCGCTTAAAGGAAATACTTTATTTAATTCATTCATAAAGAACTGTAAACTTATTAAAATTTGGTTTTGTTTTGAAACAGAACATAATACAAATCTTATAAATAATAAAGAAGAATATTATATAGAAAGAATATTTCATAGAAAATATCTATTTTTGCTAATTCAATTTATTCAATTTTAGAGTTTATGACCGAAAAAGAAACTATAAATAGGATTATAGAGATTTTATTAGTTTCTGACAATGTAACCGTACTAACAGGTGCTGGTGTTTCGGCCGAAAGTGGTATTGCAACTTTTCGTGATCCTGATGGATTGTGGTCAAAGTTTAATCCCAAAGAACTGGCAAGTATTGACGGATTTCTAAATAATCCTGAAAGAGTTTGGTCGTGGTATCAGTATAGAGTAAATATTATAAATAATACTAGACCTAATAAAGGTCATTACGCATTGACTGAGTTACAAAATTTAATAACTGGATTTAACATCATAACTCAAAATGTTGATGGACTACATCAACGATCTGGTTCGAAAAATGTTATTGAATTACATGGTTCAATAGTTAGGAATAAGTGTTATGAGTGCAATAGATTACACGAAGATTTTATTAAATATAATCAAAGGATTGTTAATTGCAATTATTGCAATGGTTTAATAAGACCTGACGTAGTTTGGTTTGGTGAGATGTTACCTGAAAAAGAAATTGAATTGGCTCAACAATTAGCAGAGAAATCAGATATATTTTTCTCTATAGGTACGTCAGCTGAAGTATTTCCTGCTGCAGAATTACCTTTAGTTGCAAAAAGAGCTGGAGCAACTTTAATTGAAATAAATCCTGAAAGGACAATACTTTCAGAATATGTAGACTTAAGATTAGAATTAACATCTGGGCTAGCAATGCCTATGATAATAGATGAATTTAAAAAGAGATTGGGATAATGATAATTGGAATAGGAACAGATATAATAGAAATTAATAGAATAAGAAATACTTTAGAAAAATACGGGGAAAGATTTAAAAATAAATTGTTTACACAAATCGAAATAGACTATTGTGAACAATATAAAAATAAAAAATACTCTCACTATGCAGCTCGTTTCGCTGCTAAAGAAGCATTCTCTAAAGCAATTGGGAAAGGATTCGCACGTGGTTTTAAATTTAAAGAAATTTATATTCAGAATTTGAAGACTGGTGAACCAACAGTTGTATTAGATGGTAGTTTAAAAGAGGAATATGGAGATAATATAATCAAAGTATCACTTTCACACACTGATAATAATGCTATTGCATATTTAACAATGGAATCAAAATAAATGAAAGATAATTATATTTATGGTAAAAATGCTGTACTACAAGGAATTGAAGCCGATAAAGTAGAAAAAATATTTTTAGCATTCGGAGCTCAAGGTGCATCTATAAACAAAATTTTTAAAGCTGCGAATCAAAATAAGATACCAATAACAAAGTATGATAGGAAGAGGTTTAGAGATTTAGAAAGACAAGTTTGTCCTGGTGATAATTTATCTCAGAGTGTAATCGCGATAACTAAGCAAGTAGAAACTTTGTCAATTGTAGATATTTTAGAGTTAGCTTATCAAAGTAGTGATAAACCTCTTATTGTTGCATTAGATGAAATCACCGACCCACAAAATCTAGGAGCAATTGCAAGGTCAGCAGAGTGTGCAGGAGCTAGTGCTATAATATTAACCGAAAGAAACTCTGCACCAATAAATTCTTTTGCAGTTAAAGCATCAGCAGGTGCACTTACAAAGATCCCAGTAGCTAGAGTTACTAACTTAGCTACAGAGTTGTCTAATCTAAAAGAACACGGTTTTTGGATTGTGGGTACAGAAGTTGATACAAACACTAAATATACTGACAATATTTATGATTCTCCTATTGTTCTAGTTATCGGGTCAGAGGGTAATGGAATGAGACCAAGAGTAAAAAAAGTTTGTGACCATCTAATAAATATACCAATGGTTGGTACAACACAATCTCTCAATGCATCAGTTTCAGCAGGTATTGTACTTTTCGAAATTCTTAGACAAAGAGATTTTAAAAAGATTTAGAGCTATTGTCAAGAGAATAATGATTTTCTAAATACTTTGAAAGTTTTACAAATGGTAAACCAATGATAAGGTAAATTATGGCTACAATTATACCAGTACCAATATAATCGTAATATGTAGCTGATAATTCTAGATAGCGCTTAGTTAACTCAGCCATTGCTATAACAGATACTAAAGAAGTATCTTTTAGTAATGAAATAAAATCATTAGTTACAGGAGGTATAACAAGTCTAATTGCTTGAGGAATGATAATATGTTTTAATGCTTGTCTACGTGTCATTCCTAATGAAACTGCGGCTTCCATTTGTCCACGAGGGACAGAAAAAAGTCCAGCTCTATAGTTCTCAGCTTCATATGCTGAGTAATTCAACCCTAAGCCTAATACCGCAGCAGAAAATGGATCCATATTAATACCAATGCTTGGTAGAGCATAGTATATAAAAAACAGTTGAATAAGTAGGGGAGTACCACGAATAACTTCAATATAAGTAGTTGCTAGAAACGAAAGAGGTCGGGGAGCATATACTCTAGTTAGAGCTATTATAAGTCCTAACACAATAGCTAAAATCATTGATAGTATTGACAATACAACTGTGGTTATAGCTGCTTCACCTAATATAGGTAAATATCCTATATATCTTTCTAAATAATCGTCAAATGCTAGTTCAGTTTTTCTTGATTCTAGAAATGCTTCATATTTAACAGGTTTTATATTAGATGTAGATTTATCATCTAAATATAGTGCAACCATATAATTCCACATATCCCATTGTTCTAGAATTTCTCTAAGCTTACCAGATGTGATAAGTTTAGTAATAGCAGTGTTAACTCTTGTTTGAAGTAAAGTATCTTGTTTACGCATTACTATACCATAAACTACTTCTCCAATAGGTTCACCTGTTAACTTCAATGCTGGATTCCACCCTGCATAATATTTTGCTACAGGCTCGTCGATTAAAACGGCATCTAGTCTGCTATTTTTTAAATCTTCATAAGAACTAGCTTCACTATCATAAGTTTTTACGGTTATATTGCCGTGTTCTTTAAGAATTCTTTCAGCTAATGACCCTTTCAATGTACCAACTTTTTTCTCTTCTAAGCCATTCAAATCTTGAATATCTTTCGAATCATATCTTACCACAATTTGCTGATATGTTATATAGTAGGGGATAGAGAATGCTACTTCTTTTTTTCTATCTTCTGTGATTTCTAATCCATTAATTGCTAAATCATAATCATTTCTTTTTAATCCTGGTATTAATCCATCCCATTGATTTTGGAAATGTTTATTCTCAACTTCAAGTTCTTTAGAAATTGCATTGATAATATCTACTTCAAAACCGATTAATTTTGTAGGTATTCTTGGATCTTGAAAAACGTATGGAGCACCACTTTCAGCATCAGCAGCCCAACGTAATACTTCTTTCTCTTGCGATGTTAAACCGAGAGTAAATAAAAGTATAAAAATGGAAAGAAGTAAAAATTTCATATACTATATAGCCAAGAGTTTAAGATAATCCCTAGTTCTACTATCTTTAGGATTTGAAAACATTTCTTCTGGAGGTGCCATTTCTATTATTTCGCCTTTATCCATAAAGACAACTATATCAGAAGCATTCTTTGCGAAATTCATGGAGTGAGTAACTACTATTTGTGTCATCCCTTCTTTATTCAAATCGGTCATAACTTTTATAACTTCTTCAACTAATTCGGGGTCTAAAGCGGAAGTAGGTTCATCATAAAGCATGACTTTAGGATTCATTGCCAGAGCTCTAGCAATTGCTACTCTTTGAGCCTGTCCTCCTGATAATTGATTAGGCATACGATCTATAAAATCTTCCATTCCAACTTTAGTTAGAAGTTTGATAGCATGTAATTTCGAATTTTCTATTTCTCTACCTTGTACTATTTTTGGTGCTATGATAATATTATCAAGTACATTATAGTTAGGAAACAAGTTCAAACCCTGAAACAACATTCCAACTTTTGTTCTTAGTTTATGTGCTTTTAGTTTGAAATCTTGGTCAAGTTTGTTTTCTTCAATGGAGTTTATGAAAGGCATCCCTACTTTTCTACGGATTTTACTAACATTATTTTCAAATTCTTTTCTATCTTTAGTTCTAGATAACTCCAAATCATCTATTTTGATTGTGCCTTCGTCTAGTATTTCCAAACAATTCAAGCATCTCAATAGTGTAGTTTTACCACAGCCAGAACGACCTATGATAGAAATTAATTGACCTTTCTTTACATCCAAATCTATACCTCGGAGGATATGTGTGTCTCCAAAGTATTTATGTAGGTTTTTTATCTGAACTATATAGTTTTCGTTATTCAATACAAATTATCATTTATTATTAATACAAGATATGAATAATTATGTATTTTTCACAATAGATGTGTAAAAAAAAGACGTCCCAAGGGACGTCTGAATTATTTTAAATTACAAAGAAACAATCTTTATATAGGATCGACCTATATATCTTTTACCTTTGGCAGCTTTTTCAACTGGTGGAGGATTTTCAGGGTCTGTTTGCTGATTTGGCTCTATTGATATTCTATCAACACTTACCCCAGAGCTAGCAAAAAAATCTTTTAATGATTGAGCTCTTTCTTTAGTTAACTTTTCATTAGCTGCCTTATCTTTATTATTATCAGGAAAACTAACAATTTGTACTTTTACATCTGGGTTTAATTTTAAAGTTTCTTGTAAATCATCCAATAGTATCTCACTACCTACTCTTAATTTCGATTTATTATATTCGAAAGGAGGAACTGATAGAGGTAGTTTGACTCCAACTTCTTTTGGCATGATAAGAAAATCCTTAGATATCTCAGCATATTTATCAGTATTAGGAACATTAATAGAAAACTGTTGATCCATGAATCCAGTTTTCTGTAATTTGATATCATAAGTTTCACCTGCCTTTAATCCAGTTATATAGTAATAACCATTTTCAGAAGCTCGGCTACGAGTAGCAGTTACACGTTTTCCATCTTTCATAACTAGTAATGCAGTTGTTTCAGGTTGTTTAGTAACTTGATTAAACACATTACCAGTCAGTGAAACGACAGTTTTTATAAAACCTTGAGATTGTAAGTCATTGCTAAATAATAAAAAAGCAACGGTAGCTATTATTAGGTGTTTTAATTTCATTTTTATTTCCTGTTACTTTTGTTTTTCTAAAAATCTTACAGTACCATCAACACATCCTAGTATTATAGTGGTTGCATCATAAACCAAATCTACAGACCAAATTTCTACTCCTGCGTTATGCTCCCATAATAATTTAGAATTATCCGAATTCCATAATTTTACTTTTTTGTCTAGACTCGCACTTACTAAAGTAGTATTGTCTTCAGCGAATGAAATATCTTGTACTAGTTCGTCATGAGCTTTCCAGCTATTTAATAATTTACCATCAGGCATAGACCAGATTTTTATTACTCCATCTTGGTCAGATGATGCCATTTTCTTTGAATCAAACGAGTATAAAACAGTTAGTACAGGTGCGTCATGTCCTAATAATGTCATAACAGGTTCCTTAGTTTCCAAATCCGTTGACCAAATCTTTATAGATTTGTCGTCACTACAAGAAGCAATATATTTACCATCATAACTGTAAGCAACGTTATTTGTTGGTTCTGAATGATCTCTAAGAGTTTTAATCTCTGTGCCCAGTCTATAATCCCACAATTTTACAGTTTTATCGAAACTAGTTGAAGCTATAAATGTACTACTATCATCTTGACTGAAGTAAACTCCTATAACTTGATCAGTATGACCTTTAAATATTTTTAGTTGTTTACCAGTTACTACATCCCATACTCTTACTGTATGATCACCAGAAGCAGAAGCTATCCACTTGTCGTTCCCAGAGAAAGAAAGATTATTTACTTGTCCCAAATGACCTTTCATTGTTACAAGTTCCTTTCCTTCTGGAATACTCCAAATCTTAATAGTTTCATCTAAACTACAAGTTGCTACTTTTGAGTCTGCTTCATTTACGAATACACCCAGAACTTCATCATCATGTTTTCCCACTATTCTTTCTTTATATTTGAGTGAGTACAAGCTACTGTATGACATAGCAAGTATTAGTAAACTAATAGTAATATTTTTCAACATTAAATTCCCTGTGTTCGTTTTCAAATTTTTCAAAAATAACAATTTTTTCTTAAAGCTATTACGTTCTAAGTAATTCAATAGTTTCTTCTAGCCTTTTCTTTATATTTTGTAAATCTGTCAAAGAAACTTGTTTTAAAACTTCTTTATAGCCTTTGCTTTTCTTATAAATATAGACTTTCTCTTCTATGTTATCTTCATTCAAATCTGTGTTTTTATTTATAAATGAAGAAGCTTGTTTCGTAGTTAATTTGTAAGTATATAATAGTTCTTTTAGGATTAACATCTTATCTACTAATGCTTTATCGAATCTACGATTACCACCTCTAGAACGTTTAGATTTCAAAAAAGTAACTTCACTCTCCCAATACCTAATAACATGTGGTTCGACTTTCAATAATTCACATACTTCAGATATTGACCAGTATAATTTTTTCATATCTCAATTATAGTAAAAAGTAAAAACAAAAATTAATATACTTTCGCTTAAAATAAAAATATTTTTTTTACTTCTGTTGTTTTAGTATATTTGTAATCGTTCAAAATTAACTTTTCTAAGGAAATTATGGAAAAATATATAGTTAATCCTGTTCAAGTACGTATGAAAGAAACTGCAAAGGGATCAGTTTACCAAGCTATAGTAGCTATGGGCTTTCGTGCTAGACAGATAAATGATGATATCAAAATGGAATTAAATAGCCGAATGGCTGATGTTATTCCTACTGGTGATGATTCTGAAGTAATTAATCATGATCAGTTGAATATCAGTCGTGAATTCGATAGAATTCCTAAACCCACTTTTTTAGCTATGAAAGAGACATTTGAAGATAAATTGAAATTTGGCGACCCCAAAGAACTTCAAAATTTATAAATTCAATGAAATATTTAAAAAAAAGCTACTTATAAAATAAGTAGCTTTTTTTTATTCTATAATTGCTTTGACTTCATTATACATATCTTTTAACTTTTGGTTATAATTTCCTGTTGGAAATTTTTTATCATACAGCATTATGATATTCTGTGCTTCTTCAATTCTTTTCATCTTTAGTAAGGATTCTACCTTTCCTAAATAAGAATCTTCGAAATATTGAGTATCATCATATTTATTTATAACGAAATCATAATAAACTAATGATGCTTTTGGATCATCAAGCTTTTTATACAATTCTGCAATAGAAAATTCTCTATGTGCCAATTTTTCTCTCATTTCTTTTATTTTGTTGTCAGCTTCCAATGATAAAGAATCATTTGGATATGTGCCTTGGAACTCAATAAAAGACTCAATTGCCTTCAAAGTATATTCTTGATCTCTTTCATAAGGAGGAGATAGTTTATAATAACATTGAGCTCTCATATATAGAGACTGCTTGTTATATTCAGAAGAGGGATAAATTCTTCGTAATGAGTTATAATTAAAAGCTGCTAATATATATTTTTCTCTTTTAAAGTCGATTTCCGCCAAATAGAATTGTGCATCATCAGCATATTGGCTCGCAGGATATTGTAATTTAATAAGGTCAAACATTTTCTGAGCTTCAAGGTTATCGTCATCTGCAAAGTATTCTTTTCCTTTATGAAAAAGATTTTCAGCTGTCATATTCCTGGTATCTAGACCACCACTACAAGCGGCGAAAAATGTTATGCTTAATATTAAGATTAGTTTTTTCATATTTGCAATATACGTAAAGTTGTAAGTATAGTTATAAAAAAAGGTTGATGATTTAAATATCATCAACCTTTGAGTACCCAGAGGGGGACTTGAACCCCCACGATGTTGCCATCACAGGATTTTAAGTCCTGAGCGTCTACCAATTCCGCCATCCGGGCACATAATCGAGTAGCAAAACTAAATAACTTTTTGATAAAACAAAAAACATTTTTAAAATTTTTTTTTGAAACTAAAATTTAGCATATTCGTTTCATAAATAAAAAGGAGTTTCAAATGAAAACAACATTACCTATATCGATCTTATTACTGCTCGGTTTGATGTCGTGTACATCGACTAGAACTAACAACTATTATAGCTATGATAAACCAGATGAACAAATTATAATAGTAGACAAAAACAATTCACAAGGTGACTCTGGTAACAATACTGGATGGGTAAATCCATTATCAAATAAAAAAACAACAAAGAATGTTTATACATCTGATTATGGTTCTGATGTTACGGTTATTAATAATTACTATAATCAATCACCCTACTATCAACCTGTAGTAGTTCCTTGGTGGAATGATGTGTATTATACAGGTTTTTATGGTTATCCTTATTCTGGATTTGGATTCGGGTTTTCCTATAATTGGGGTCCAAGATATTTTGATTGGTATTCTCCATGGTACAGATTCCATCCTTCGTTTGGTTTTGGTTGGGGTTTCTATTACGACAATTTCTATTTTAATAGATTCAATAGCCATCATCATCATTACAATTACGGACACAATCACAGAAATTACAACAGATCACGTAATTATGCTCAAAGAGATAATTATAACTATTATAGATCACCAAGTACAAATTCTGTAAACTCTAGAAGTGCAGTTTCGGGTTATAATAGAAGCGCTAGTACAAGTAGCCTCTACAATCAGAGCAATAGTACAAGTTACAATAGAAGTACTGGAACTAATTCTAATTATAATAGGACATCTGTGAATGAAAACTCGAATAATACTAGAAACTCAAATGGTTCTAATTATAATAGAAGCAATTCAAATTCTACGACTAATACTAATTCTTATAACAATAATACAAGGACTAATACAACTAGAAGTTCTTCAAGAACCAATACTACCAATAATACAAATGTAAATAGAACAAATACAAACACAAGAAGTTCTGGTTATACCAGATCTAGTGGTACTTCAGGTTCCAGCAACACATCAGGAACTCGTTCAAGCGGATCAAGTTATAATAGATCTTCCGGAAGTAGTTCGAGTGGAAGTAGTGGTCGCTCTTCAGGTGGTAGTTTAGGTGGTAGTAGCGGATCAAGCAATTCTAGAGGTGGTAGAAGGTAATAATGTATAAGATACCTATTTTAATTGCATTATTTTACACTGTTGGATTGCATTCTCAGAATATAGATGGAACATTATTAGATGTTATAAGATATTCTTCAGATAACAAAATAGTAAATACCCGATCCGCAGGATTGGGTTTTTCTTATTTAGGAGTCCTTAATGATGTAGCAGCACTACATTATAATCCAGCTGGTTTAGCATTGAATAATAAAACAGAAGTTTCATTTGGGGCAAACTACAAGGATAACTCAATTACCACAGATTATTTAGATAATTTTGTTAATTCCAATGTTAATGATATAAACTTAACTAATATTTCTATATCATCTCCTGTTAGAGCTAACTATCAAAATTTAGATTTATATTTTATAGGAGTTTCATATTCTAGTAGTTTACAGTTCAACCAACTTACTAGAGCTGATGGATTTAACTATTCAAATTCATATATAAACTATGAATCAAAACAAGAAAGGTTATGGACTGAAAATACGAAATTATCACAAAATAGTATAACTTTCATTAATGATAGTCTATATCAAGAATACCAATTATCTGAGTCTGGAGGTAATCATGACTTAACTTTTGGACTTGCTAGCGAATATTTTGAAGGCTTAGCAATTGGTGGGAGTATCAATTTTTCATTTGGATCTTATAAGTATGTAAGATTCTTAGATGAATCAGATACAAAAGAAATCTATCAAGAAAAAACTACCGAACCTCCATATAGTGATATAGATAAAGTGTATCATACATTAGAGTATAATCAAGATTATACTTCAATTAATTTCAACATAGGGTTAGTTTATACTTATGAGGATTATTATAGACTCAGCATCAATATTAATACACCTGCAAGTATGAGAATCGAGGAAAATTTTTATGAAGAAGCAGAAGTAATATTTGATGATCAAGCTAGGACAACTTATAATAATTTGGGAAATATTAATAGCAGTTACTTTGATGTATTGTTACCTTGGTCTTTTGCTATTGGTACTTCTTACAATTCTGATGAATTAACACTAGCTGCAGCATTTCAATTCAAAAATTATCCGGATATCGAATTTTTAAGAACCCAATCTAATTATTTGATGGATTTGAATGATAAAATGTATGGCTTACTCGATGGTATAGTTAAATTTGGTGTAGGTTTCGAATATCAAATACCTTATTCTATTATTCAACTAAGAAGTGGAATAACTTTACAGTCTTCCCCTTTTGATAATACGAGTTTAACCAAATTATATAGTGGGGGAGTGGGGCTATTTTTATTTGAAACACTTAGAGTAGATTTATTTGGGCAGTTATTCAATTCTGATAATGAAGTATTTATATACGAATCGCAGATCGTAAAAACTAAAAACGATATCTATAAATGCGGGATTGGATTAACTTATAGATATTAACGCATCATATAAATAGCTATATTGAAATAAATAAGTAAACCTGAGACATCGACTATAGTAGTAATAACTGGACCTGAAATTACAGCAGGATCTAATTTCATCTTGTGTAGTAGTATAGGTAACAAACTACCAATTACATTAGACCATAGAATTAATATTATTAAAGATGTACTAATAACCCAAGCTAATTGCATTGCATTGTCAGATTCTAAATACCCCCGTATAAATGCTACAACAGCTAATGAGACCCCTAAAAGTAATCCAACAACTAATTCTTTACGAAATACTCTTAACCAATCATTATATCTAATATCGTCAGTTGCAATTCCACGAATTATCAGTGTAGCGGATTGAGTACCTGAATTTCCACCAGTACCTGTTAGTAGTGGAATAAATGCGACTAAAGAAACGAAAGCTACAGTAACATAATCATAATGACTTATAACAGATGCAGTAATGAAATTAGCAAATACCATCGCTAATAACCATGGAACTCTTTTTCCATATAATTTCCAAATACTTGCACTTAGATAAGATTGATCTAAAGGATTGATACCGGATGTTCTTTGAAAATCTTCAGTTGTTTCTTCTTCTGAAACATCATATATATCATCAAAAGTAACGATCCCGACTATGTAACCATTAGAATCAACAACTGGTAATGCTAACACGTCATATTTTTCAAGCATACGAACAGCTTCTTCCCGATCATCAAAAGCTGATAGCGACAAAAATGTGTCATCCATCAATTCAGAAATTTTCATCTCCTCGTCTGCTAGAATCAAATTCTTAAGGAGTATATCATCTATTAATCTTCCATTATCATCTATAACATATACTCGATATATAGTTTCACTATCTTTCCCAAATTTGCGAATATGTTCAATTGATTGTCTAATCGTAAAATCAGGTTGAACAGTTACAAAATCCGGTGTCATAAGACGCCCAATGCTTTCTTCAGGATAACCTAGCAAATATCTTGCTTCCTTCAGATCCTCAGCAGAGAGCATATTCATTAATGATTTCGTTACTTTTGCAGGTAATTCTTCTAACAAAGCTGTTCTATCATCAGGTGACATATCTGCTAATAATCTTCGAGTCTCACCATCAGTTAATTCGTTTAGTAACTGATCCCTCTCTTCTGCTTCTATATGACTAAATACTTGAGTAGAAACTTCTCTTGGTAGAGCTCTGAATAATAGAACTTTATACTCTTTTTCTATTTCAAGAAGTAACTCTGCAATCTCAGCTGGTTCCCAACCTTCCAAACCAATTCGGAGGTCTTTCCACCTTCTTTGCTTTATTATATCTTCTATTTCTGGTCTGAGAAGTTCTTTTAACATTTACATATTTTCATTTTTGACATCATACAAGTTAGTTACAATAGAAATAAATACAAATTTATTAAATTAAATCTTTATTTTATTTTGCAATAAAGTAATATTAGATGTATTTTTGAAGTCAAATATTTTGTAAATAATAAAATCATTTAAGATTATGGCTAATCATCAATCATCTGTCAAAAGAATAAGACAAACTAAAAAAAGAAATTTATACAATAGAGAGTATAAAAAGCAAGTAAAAGTAGCAGTTAGAGCAGTTAGGGAATCAACTGAATATGCTGCTGGTATGGACAATCTTAGCAATGCTATCAAAGTAATTGATAGAGCTTCTGCGAAAGGTATCATTCATAAAAATAATGCTTCTAGAAGAAAATCTAGACTTTCTAAGTTTATCAAATCTTTGAAGAAAGACTAAACTAAGCAAAGAATTAAATTGCACCCGTAGCTCAACTGGATAGAGCATCTGACTACGGATCAGAAGGTTTGGAGTTCGAATCTCTTCGGGTGTACTACCCCCTTTTTTTAAAACATCTTAATTAATATTAAGATGTTTTTTTTATGTTTAATCAAAATTCATTGAAAAATGATTCGGAAAATATAAAATTTATATCTCTATAACCATCAAATATTAATAAATAGAAATACATTGCTGATATAAGGATTGGAAGTAAATAAACAAATTCAATCAGAAGTAAACCAATAAATTTAAATAGATACTATTCATTCTGTACTTCCATTGCACGATTCTCACCATAATCAGTTCTTATAAAAATATATATTCTAAAAGCATATTTAATATCCACTTAAAGTATACTAGAGTGTAATTTTAATATTTTTTCAAATATTATTTTAAAAATTGGAAAGTATTGTTATTTTAGGAGAACTAACTATTAAAAATTCGCTTAAGTGTCATAATATGAATAAAATAATAATATTTTTTATCACTTGTCTTTTTATGCTGCAGACGAATTATAGCCAAACTACAATTCCCGAATGGCGCTCATTACCTGCATTCCCTGAAGCTCTACACGGGCACAGTTCTATACTTCTTCCTGATGGGAACATATTGATAAGTGGTGGAATTAACTCTTCAGGTAATGCCGTAAACTCTTCTTATATATTCAACTATAAAACTGGTGAATACAGAAAAGTAACTTCTATGTCATCTTCAAGAGCATATCATTCACTTGTAATGATACCTGAAAATAACGGTGCGAGTATTTTTGTGATTGGTGGGTATTCTGGTAGCTCTGGAAACTACGCCTCAGTTAAGTCAGTAGAAAGAGTAAAGTATCAAAACGGACAGATTAATATTAATTGGATCAGTCTAGATGATATGGATATCGGTAGAGGTGATTGCAAAGCTACCTGGGATAAATCTGACAGAGTAATAATTAACGGTGGAATTCAACAGAATGGAGGTCAGCTTAGAAGTGGTTCTAAGGTTTCATCCTCAGAATACATAGAAATTTCAACGAACAGACTGTTCTCATTACCTAATATGGGAAAAGAAAGGGCGGGACACTTTCTAGGTACTATCTTAGATGCGAATAGTGATGATTTAGTAATAACAGCAGGGGGCGAAGAAGGAACTACAACAACAACAGAACTTTTCGAAAATAATGATTGGAGTTCCCATGCCTTTGCTCCTCGAGAATACAGATATTTGGGAGCTAGTTTCGTTGATATCGGTGGTATTGCTAGGGTTATAGGTGGTTATAACTTAAGCGGTGATGTCCATAATACCTGCGAGTGGTATGATGTAAAATCTGGTTGGAAATATACAGCAAATATGATTTTACCTAGAGCAGAGTCAGATGTTACCTTTATAGGTGGTATTACTGATTCATCTCGTTCATATTTGATAGTTGGTGGGAATAATACATCTGGTACTATAAGAGAAACTGAGTATTATACTCTACCTACTACATCTTCACCCACAGGTTTTTGGGCGCAACTAGGAAACTTAGTTGAATCGGGGTCTAATCGTGAAGTAGCAATAGATGGTAATAACTTAGCATTGGTGTTCGGTGGAAAAAATAATTCAGATGATGCTATGAACGGGGTTGAAGTTTATCAGCCATTATCTGCCAATGACGCAACATTCAGCCCAGAGGAAGTCGGTCGAATATCTGACAGTATTCCAATCACAATTACAAATAGTTGGCTTTTACCTGTAGCTATAGATGGTTTTAGAATGAGTAACCCAGGAGAGTTTTTCTTCACAGGCGATACATCTGATTTTGTTTTACAACCTGGTCAATCTCGAAGAATAAATGCTTGGTTTAGACCTTCTGGTGAAGGTAATAGAAGTGGCACGATATTATTTGATATTGGCTACGTCACGAATACAGTTAAACTTACTGGTATAGGTATTAAATCTTCAATTGAAATAGTTACTAATTCGCAAGAATTTGGAGATATTTTTGTTGGTACTGATACCACAATATGTTTTGATGCAATACGAAACAATGGAACAGATACTACTTACATTGACTCTATTTCAATCTCACCACCTGGTAGCTACGAAGTAGTCCGACCAAATGGGAGAGTAAATATACCACCTGACAGTACTCTAGAGATTTGTATTAGATTTAATCCCACTGAAAGAGGCAGAATATTCAGTAGCGCTATAGTACATATTGCTGATGGAGCATATCCTAGTGGGTTATCAGGTACAGGATTATTGAAATATTTAAGTGGATATGGTCCTAGTGGTTGTGACACATTATTCTACAAAGAAGGAAGCATTTATCAAACATCTATAATACTCGAAAACCCTGGAGACAGGGATATTACTGTTACGGGGTATAAGTACATAGGTGGTAATAGCAATCTTTATAATATAACTAATAATTTTCCTTTCAATATAGCGGCAGGTGAAGATGAAGAAATATTTGTTGACTTCATACCAGTTGCAGAAGGTACATTCAAAATAGATGTTCAATTTGAACACGACGGTGATCAGGATTCTACAGTAATTATTCCTCTGTGTTATGTTGTAAGATCTAAAAATATTAAGTTTTCAGTTACTGAATTAGATTTCGGGACATTATGCTCTGGGGACTCTTTAACAAGAGTTATCCTTATAGAAAATCCAAGTAATTTTGAAACAATGACTATAGATAGGATCACAAAAGAAGACCCTTCTTCACCGATTATAATACCAAATTCAATCGATACAACTTTGAACCCGAGGGAGTCAATGACTCTGACTGTTTCTATTAACGGGAATAATTCGGGTATTATAAACGAAACTATTGAAATCAGAGGGTCATTCGGCAGTGCAAATATCCCAGTAAAAGCTGAAATTCTACCTAACATATCTATAGTTCCAAATGTGGTAAGCCATTATTACGACCCAGGAGAAAGATTTGTTATCCCTTATGATATTAGAGGAGTCGATGCTAGTAACCCTCTAACGAATATAGATGTGACTACTTACTATAATTCGACTATGCTATACCCTCTAAGAATTGTAGATTTAAACGGAGGTGTAGCACTTGATCAAGCAAATACAGACATTACATTGAGAGGTGTTAATACTGCTGAAATGACAATTGTTTGGCAAAATGGCTTAGTTGCTGATGGGCCAGCATTTGGTATTGAGTATGAAGTACTCAGGGGCAACTCACACTTTACTCCAATTAGAATTGAAGATAAAATATCACAAAATGTATGCTTAACAGGAAATACCGCTGAGTTCTATGTGGAAGGGCTTTGCGGAGGGCGCGACAGTCAAATACTAACAAAAAATTCTACTATTTTCAATGTATATCCTCTTCCAGCAGTGGACGAAATGAATTTATTAATTTATGATATTGAGGATAAAAACTTTGAAGTTGAAATATATGACCAAATAGGAATAAAAGTATATCAAAATAATTTTAATATAAGCAGTAAAATTGCTTCTGAGTTTAAAATAAACACCGTAGATCTATCTAATGGTACTTACGTGATACGGTTAAAAGATGGTTCACAAGTGTTATATAATAAAGTAATAATTATCACAAAATAAGTAGATGTGAATTGAAAAAGACTATACTAATAATAACGGCTATTTTATTAATAGCGGGAAACTCTTTGTTATCCCAAGAGAAAACATCAGAAAGAAATATCCGAATAGGAATGTTTGGTGCGGGAGCTTTGAATATGCACTCAGGTCAGTTCAGTAGCTATGACGGTATGCTTATTTGTGGAACTTTTGAGGATGGAACCGGTATAGGTTGGATGGCTGGTAACAGCATAGAAGTTCCATTTAATACAAATTTCTCAATTTTTGGCAGGGCTTTCTTTCATAAAGCTGATGGAGATTTTGAGGCTACCCCCGAAAATCCGATTAGAGTTTCTCTAGATGACGGTACTTTAGTTTACTTGTCAACTGAGCATCAATTAGATGTATCTTTAGATTATATTCAGTTTGAAATTTTGGGTGCTTACTATTTGACTGACAAAATCTATATGGCGCTTGGCCCGGGAGTAGCTATGCCTACACATGCATCATATACGCAAGTTGAAGAGGTACAACAGCCATTTGGACTAACATTCAGAAACGGTGAAAGTACTAGACAGATTGCATCAGCAAATTTTAATGATAATCCGAACACAGAAACAAACCTAAGAATTACTGCTCACGCATTGGTTGGTGCTGATTTTTCAATATCAAAAAATTTATTTTTAAGTCCTGAAGTAGGTTACATATTTCCTTTTACGAATGTTCTTAGTGATAATGATTGGTCAGTAAGTACTTTACACGCAGGAGTGGTTCTGAAATATGAATTAGGAACTCCGGAAAAAGTTATAATCAAGGAACCTGCACCAATACTTGACCCAATCACAGAACCTAAGATTACACCTAATCCAATTGCATCGATTAAAGCTAAAAGTCTGTTAGAAAATGGTACTATGTTAGAGTTTGCACAAGTAACAGTATCTGAAGAGAATAATAACAATTATGTTCCTCTACTTCCTTATATTTTCTTTGATGCAGGTGTTTCTGAACTTGCAAACAGATATGTTACCATTAGTAGCTCAGAAAAAAATCTTTTTGATGAGTCAACTCTTCAAGATTCTGTATTAGCGGTATATCATAACTTACTGAATATTGTCGGTAGTAGAATGCAGAAAAATACTAATGCAAATCTGACTGTAACAGGGTGTGTAGAACCAGAAGAAGACGGAAATAATCTGAATAAACTTGCTTCCTCAAGAGCACAAAGAGTAAAAGACTATTTGGTAAACATCTGGGGAATTTCGGCTGAGAGAATCATCATGCAATCACGTGAGTTACCTGAGGAAATCTCGAATAGAAAAATTGCCGAAGGAAGACAAGAGAACAGAAGAGTTGAATTAAGTTCAAACATTTCAAAGATATTGGAGCCGGTAAGACTTATTACACATGATAGTGAAGTAACCCCTGAGTCAATTGTATTACAACCTTATGTATGGTATGATGAAAATCTAAAAAATTGGGAAATTCAAGCTAATTATGAGGACAACACTTTATTATGGCAGAAAAGTGGTAATGGATCCCCTTCAAGTTCCATACAGTGGGATTTAGACAGAAATAAGATGATAGAACTAGCAAGAAAAGATGTACAAGGAAATCATATTTCTGTGAATTTTAAAGTGGTTGACAACAAAGGCAATTCTGACGAAGCTACTACTGCAATTCCTATTTTTTATCAGAAAAAATCGAAATATTATGATGGAGAAATAGTTGAAGATTCTGTTGTTGAAAGATACAATTTAATATTCTTTGACTATGATAAGCCTCTGATAAATGAAGAAAATGAAAATATTTTTAAAACTATTTTAAGCAGAATAAACACTAATTCATCTGTTAGTATTACTGGGTTTACGGATAAATTAGGAACTGATGAGTACAACAATCAATTATCGGTTGATAGAGCAAAATCAGTTGAGAAAGCAATTAAAGAAAGAGTAGTTCCTGAAAATATATATAGTAAAGGTGTTGGTGAAACACTGATATATGATAATAACATTCCGGAAGGTAGGTTTTATAATAGAACAGTTATAGTAGAGATCACAACACCATTAAAACGATAACAATAAAAATGAAAAGAATTTTTCAAATATTAATACTTTTGTTGATTATTGCACCATCATTGCTTAAGTCGCAACAGGAGTTAAAATTGGAGGGGATGCTTCCTCCTTACTTACTAGATGCTGTTGTATTGAAAAATGGACATTTTCATATTAGTACATCTTATCTCGACCCTTCAGATGATCCGAAATCTTTGATTTATCATGAAGATGGCAATGGAGTTACACCTCCAAACTTTACTTCTCATGTTCACTTGATGATTGACAATATTATATTCCAGTTGCCATTTGAGGACGATCCAAATACAGAAATGCCTCCCCCTCAAAATTCTTTAACTGTTTCCCGATTGTTCAGAGATACATTGAACGGAATTCCAAGGATAAATTCGGAATTAATAGCCAATATGCCAGATGGTGAAAATGTTAGATTTATATTTTCAATGGAGCCAAGTAAAAGACCTAGTGGTGGGTTTATAAAAATGTCAGTCTCTGCGGATACTTCTTCGAAAGCTCATGATGTTGGTGTACTTTTATTGATAGATACTAAAATCGGTGACAATGATAGAACGCCTATTGTAACATCCTATGGATATTATAACACAGAGCAACAGTTTACCGAAGCAGTGGTGCCTGGGATACCTGAATTCTGGTTGGCCTTGGAGGGTAGTCCTGTTCAGCCAGGGTTGACGGCAAGGGGCAATCTGAAAGAGCAAGGTCTGTTGGAACCTGATTTTTTTATGTTCGGGAACTGGGCAGATTACACAGGGCAGAATACGTTAAAAGGACTTGGAAAATTTTTATGGAAAGATCGAAATGCTGACAATACTCTTACTTATACGGACAGTGCCGTTCTATTAATATGGGATGAAGAATCGGTAGGAGCGGGGCAGAAGAAAGTCCTAGCTTCTACAGAAATTGGTATAGTGGACTCTCTAGAAGTAGTCGATGCCGGATCAACAACTGGTGGTGGGCCGTCAGGTGGTGCTGGTGACGGTATTTTCTATGCAAGGCCTGATGGTTGCGTTCATTTTGATACGCTTCATCAGACTGATTGTAATGACCCTAATTACCACCCTTATTATCCTGATACTCTGGATGTCTTATTCATTATAACAAACACTAAAGACAAAACATTTAATAATGTAAGAATAGAAGTTGATGCTCTTCCTACAGGACTACATACTGTTGCAACTTCGAACAGTATCACTCCTAATATGCTCGAAGAAAGTACCTCGGCTGTTGGGGTTGTATCATTTCACGCAGATCCGAGATTATACACAGCCGACTTGAAAGTACCAATAAGACTAATGGGTAATGCAAATGATACGCTTGCAATAGATGAGTTATGTATCACCGTCCCAGGGATTCTCAGCAGAGATTCAATACCTGATATGGATTTCGGTTTCGTGTGTCCCTCGACGGCGGACACAATGGCAGCCAATATATTCCTAAAAGATGTCAGATGCCGTGATGTAGTAGATATTTATATAGAGGGGAATGCTCCTGATATAAATTACTTCAGTATTGCACAAGCTTTACCAGCAACATTGCAACCCAATATTCCAACACCTCTTGACATACATTTCCAGCCCGGAGCTTTAGGTAATTATCAGGTAAATCTGATAGTGGAAATTAGAGATTTTGACGGTTTTCCCGGAGGGGACACTCTAATTGTAAGAGATACTGCAGTTATATCAGGCATTGGTAAAGGCGAAGAATTCTATTTCGCTGATGAAAAAGATACACTCAATATGGGAGCTGTTTGTATTGGAGATACTGCTACTTTCGAGTGGGCAATACTCAATCAAGGTGGTTGTGATGTTACAATACAAGATTATAATTTTTATAGAAATTTCTTGAATCAGTTTTCACTTGCAAATGCTAGCGATTATCCATTGGTAATACCAAAACAAGATGATGGTTCTATAGGTAGGGCATTAGTTCAGTTCATTCCTAATACTCAAGGCTGGGATACTACTCTGCTAGTGTTAGAAAGTCCGTCTGCCCCAGGATTTGATACTCTAGTTGTAATAGGTAGAGGTGATCTGCCGATATTTGAGATACTGCAATCTGAAGTAGCTTTTGATACTATATGTCCGGGAACAAAATATCCATTTAGACTTAAATTGGACAATCCAACAGCTTGTGTTGTGGATATAGATACGGTTTTCATTACATCAGCTAGTAATGCTTTTACAGTAAATCCAGTGAAATTTACTATCCCATCTGATGGTAGTGCTAATGCCAATATTGTTGCTGAATTTGCCAACGAAGGAAACTACAATGGTACTGTTACAATTAGAACTAATACTGGATTTGAAATTACCAGAAATATTAGCGCTGTTGTAGCCACACGTTCATTAGTTACTGAGTTAACAAAAGATTTTGGTGATGTAAGAATAGGAAATTCTTCTACACGGCAGGCCATTGTTACTTCGACAGGATCAGCAGGTGTAGAGATAGATGATATAAGAATCAGAGGTGTTCACCCAAATGATTACACTGTAATACTACCAGCTGGGGTTAATTATCCTATATACCTCTCGCAGGGTGAGAATCAAGTATTTGATATCCAATTTGATCCACAAGATATAGAATACAGGTCAGCGTTTATAGACTATATTATGGACAATAATGCAATTTGTGAAGAGCCGGAAAATACTGAGCTCATAGGTCGTGGATATAGACCCGTAATTAATATAAGAGAAAATTCCATTTTCCTTGGTGACGTCTGTATAGGAGAGTCAATAGACACCCTAGCCGTTATTAGGAATTTTGGTAATGGTGATCTGGATGTAATATCTGTATCAGAACTAGGTGCAGGTAATATAAATGTAAATGCTGGACTACCAATTACAATAGAAGTGGATAGTAGCAAAGAAGTTGCTATTAACTTCACCCCTCAACAAATTGGAGATTTCGAAAAGAAAATTTACTTTGAAAGTAACGGGGATTGGTTAGTGGGTTCTGATACACTACTGATACGAGGTAGAGGTATTATTTGTGCTGATATTTCAGTGCAAAGTGTAACTGGGCTGGTTGGTACAAATGTAGATATTCCAATCAGCATAACTCCGAAAGAAGGGACTGGGTTGACCACACAGGATATTGCGCAGTTGATGAATGATGCTAATAAGACAGGAATTGATTTTACTATATCCCACAACTTTAGAATTGCCCGATTTAACAACACACCTATTAATGAAGGACTCATAGCAGGGAATGAATCTCTAACTATATCAATGGATAATATTAATGTTTCCTCAAATGGTAATCTTAATCAAGATGGACTTCTGGCTATACTCAATGCTGAAGTACTACTTGGTGACGATTACGATACACCACTCGATTTAAAAATAGACAATTTTGCCGATGGATATTCACGAGTGAACACAAAAGACGGGGTTCTGATAGCTGAGTGCTGCGCATTTGAAAAGAGATTAGTTGACGTCTCCAATGTAGTATTAAACATCAGGCCAAACCCTGTGAATAACACCGGCTACTTTGAGTTGTACTTAAAAGAGGAAAGAGTTGTAAATATCAAGATATTTGACAACCTTAGCAATGAGATAAAAGATATCAGTAAAAATCTTACTGAAGGAAAGCACATAATAGAATTTGATGCCGATGATTTTGGTTCGGGTACTTATTCTGTGATTTTGCAATCGGGAGAGATTACTTATTATACTCGGTTAGTGATAGTGAAGTAAGGGAGTAAAATGGTATAAATTGAATGAGAAGAGATTTGTTAATATCAATGCAAAGAGCCTTAAGGGCAAGATAATTATGAAAGAAATTCTAGAAATAAGAAAAAGGATAAATAAATGAAATGGTAAAGAAATTATTAATATTGTCACTGATTCTGTCTTTTCAATCTTGTTCAAATACAAGTAATAAGGTTGGCAATATAGAGATTTATGAGTCAATTGATGGAAAAATAATAGAAGAAATAAATTTTTATTTTGTTGATTTCGAAAAGCTGGATTTAGAAGCAAAAATAAGAATAAAAAATAAAGTAAATAATAAGGACTCTGTTATAGAAAATGATATAATTAAAAATGGAAAAACAAACAAAAATATAGTTCTGAAAGTAATCGATGTTAAAACAGCAATTTATAATGATGTTATTATTGAAGTTAGTAATTTAACAAACCTAATATTTAAAGATATTCGTTCTACAGAATATTGTGTTATACATGCAGAAGAGAATGATGGAAAAATAGATATAACCTTTTCTTTTAGATCATCCACACCTGATTTTTATGTCGGTAAAAAAAACCCTTATTATAATAAATGATAGAATAAATATATACAAACGATATATTTTATTTTGAGATTTGAAGTATTTCCATAAATAAATTTGAACGAGAAGCCCCCCTTCGACACTAAATAAAAAAATCCCGATATTCTCTGTGAATACCGGGATTTGTATTTTAATCGTTATCAGTTAATTATTTTATTAGTATTAGTTTCTGAGTTGTGTATATGTCCTCAGCTTCTAGTTTTACCAAATATGTACCTGCTGCCAGTCCTTGTGAGTTCCAATTGCTGTGTATTACACCTGTTTGGTAGTAACCTTCAGCGAGTACTGCTATTCTATTTCCATACATATCATATATTGCTAATCTTACATAAGAGTTATTATTCAGCTTAAATGATATATCAGTTTTATCGCTAACAGGGTTAGGTACTATTGAGATTCTACTTTCATCGAAAACCAAACCAGTAATAGGTTCTGTTTCTACATCTGTAATAATATCTATTGGTGCTGAAGGGCAACCACTTCTGTACTCTTCATTGATCGCTGCCATTCTTATAGTTACACCTTCATTATCTTCTAAGTTGAACTGGGCTTTAGTGTCATTTGCAAAAGCTATAGCGTAAGTGGAATCTTTGCCATCTTTGTCAGTAACTATCACATAATATCCAGCTACGTTTTCCATATTATTCGGCATCCACTCAACTGTCATCAGCTTTCCTGTTGTGTAGTAAACTGCAGTCATATCGTGTGGCGGAGGCAAAGAAGTCTTCTCATTAGTAACTGGTGAGTCTGCATAGCCCGTAGCAAGCAGCTCTTCACTCTCTGATTGCACATAAGCATATATGTAGTTACTGCAATAACCCAAAGTATCGTCCATAGTAAATTTAAATTCTGCATCCGTAGCACGTACTTCAGCAAATCTATAACCATCGAATCCATCGTCATTGTCATCTATATAGAACTCTATGAAATCAGTTGATTCAAAAGAATCCGTGTTCCAAGATAGTGTAACTTCATTATCATTCTGAGTAGCAGATACTAAGAATGGAGTATCACCTTCAGTTAAGTAAACTTCAACAATATCCTCCTCAGACCCATCTAATAATATAATTTTCCACTTGCCTTCCATAGGGGCTTCTACAGACCAGAAAGAAGTTAAGCCATCTTCCGAATTAAAATGAAGAATATTCGCATCTTCATCTGGTCCTGTCAACTCTGTATTATCTGGCATTATTAATTTGCTATCGGGAGCGTGTCCTTTGCTATTAATTCTAACATACATCCACTCCGAATTTGAAGGTATATCGATACTTTTTTCTATGTCTGCTTGTGTCGAACTTACACTATTGCTTTTTTTACCATTAGGAACAATTGATGGTATATATTGTTTACCTTTGTTATAAGTAAAGAATTCCGTGTCATTGCTCGCTTTAGTCAAATCTAGTTGGAAATTAAACTTTCCAAGTTCAGCAAAATCGCATTCAGTGTATATATGACGAGTGTTCTCTGACATATTTATTAATGCATTCATTGAAGCAGTATAAGGAAGCTTTATTCTAGCTTCGATAATATCAAACGGAAATCCTTCAAAAGGGAGTTTTGGTAAAGTCAGACTACCATTTACTTTTCCTGTAAATTTGTTACCATCTGCCTTGTACCCCATGTCAAATGCTCCATTAAGAACATAAGACTTTCCATCAAAAGTTCCACACTTTAGCTGTGAAGTCAGTTTTAATAAGGCGTTATTATAGTCAAACCTAATTTCTGGTGTACCTGTTATTTGCCAATAAGTAGTACTCGGTAACTTCATAAAGTTTGCCTCACCATTTATATAAATAGTAGATGGTGCTTTGTAACCAGCTCGAGCAGTTATCTCCATCAGATCTTTATTTAAGCAGTTGTTTACTGTTCCCCCAAAAGTAAGTTCAAGAGGTGGGAATGCTAGACCATGGGCTTTACCTTCTAATCCCAATACACAAACTCCAGTATTTCCAATTGGTATTCCTTTCGCAAGAGTACCTTTGAATCCGACACTGTCAAGCTTTGCTTTTTTAAATGCAGCTCCTGCGCCAACTGTCATAAATGGTACTGTGAATTCTGCTCCTAAGTCAAGTTTATCCGATTTCTGATCATAATTATAAGTCAATTTATTAAGGCAAAATTTTGGAGCTGGAGATAAATCAGAGACTTCAAAACCATCAAAATACATACCTGTATTTCTTTGTATCTTTAAACCAGTTACCTTTATGCCTGTGTCAACTGGTTTTTTACCATCCTTATCACAACCTGGCGAGAATCCTGGAATTTTAATTGATGCACTAATTTCAACACCTGATGCATTTGTGCCACCTATTAATTTAATATCTGATATTTTCTCTATTTGAACTCCACATATTTTAGGTGCATTAGAAATTGCTTGATTCAATAAATTCGTAAAACCTCCATTTGAACCTAATAGCTCAACATTAACTAGATTACCACTCATTAATGTAATATTTCCAGTTCCACCACCTGGTAAAGGAACATTTTTTACAGAGAAAGTACCATTAGCGTTTAGTTTTAGAGTTTCTTTATTTATTTCCATTGTCCCACTAAAGGAAATCAAGTTGTTTATGAGGACTTCTCCAGATGATTTTATTACTGGGTCCCCTTCCTTTTCTTCCCAACCCTCTTTAGTACAAAACTCAAAAGAACCTTCTTTCCAACACGAGTCTATACTAACATCAACTTTTACAATAGTTTTCTCCGAATCAACATATTTTTCCTTTTTAGCATAGAATTTTATTTCATATTCACCTTGTTCAATATCCTCTGGAACAAGTATATCATACTTTCTAACTCCATTTGCATCTGATGTTCCCAAAGGTCTGAACGACTTATCACCTTTCAAGCCATCTTGAATATAAATTTGAGCATCTTCAACTGGAACAATTTCACCGCCCTTTTCTTCTGAAATAGTAATATCAATTTTCTCAGATTCATTGGGTTTCAATTTATAGTCAGTATTTGGAGTAATTTTAACCAGAAGAACAGGTATATCTCCAACTATGACTCTAACACTTAAAGGTTTAGATTTTTGGTCATCATCAAGTGTTTCATTAGCATAAAAAGTAAATTCATAAGCAGAGTCTTTTGTGTCTTTCGGAATAGGATATTTATATAATAATTGCCCATCACCATTAGTTTTTCCAAGATATTCCTCAATACCAGGTTGGTTTAAAGGATTGATTACAGTAACTCTAGCATCTTCTACTTTTTCACCATCTTTGTCTCTTACTGTAAGACTAATTTCAACAGTTTCTTCTTGTAATACTTCATAAGTTTCTTCTTCAGAAGCTATTACTAAATCAGGCTCAGGTGCGACTTTAATTACGTTTCTAAGTGTTTTCGATTTAAGTTCATCTTCGTCATCTGTTTCTGCATATACTTCAATCTTATATAAACCAAACTCAGTCTCTTCTGGAATTATATATGTGAAATTTAATTCACCGCTTGCATTAGTTTTATCTTCTAGCTCGACAAATTGAATATCTTGATTAACCTCATTTCTAACAAATAATTTAACATCACCTGCAGGTTCAAAATTACCTTCGTCATCTGGCTTTTCAACTTTAATTTTATAAACCAAAGTATCTTCTGGTGCTAGTGGCTTTTCAATATAATCTTCATTTGGAGTTACAATTAGCTTAAGCGCAGGTTTTTTATTTATTTCAATTTCATTCGAAGCGACTGGGTCAGATGAAGAGTATTCTAATTCCAATGTGGCATCAGTTGTAGAGGTGGATATTAAATCTGACTCACCTTCTCTAGCTATACCAACAATTGCAGTACCTGACTCTTCATCACCGGTATAATGAATTTGGAAATCAGTTAATTTTTTTGCTCCAGGAACTCCCTGCATTTTACCTGCTGCAGCATTAATCCAAATTTGGCGAGTGTTCTTTTCTTCTTTAAAAGCAAAAAATGAGGAGCCGCTTGGCAAAGTAGGTCTTCCGTGAAAATTACTTGAACTATGTCTGTAAATAGGGAAATCTGTCACAGAACCAATTGCATAGAATTTTACTTCATCTGGCAAAGTGTTATGCCAATTTCCCAACGGAGAAAGCCCTGTATATGGTTCAAAATCATCAGTGGGCCCTTCAGAATTTCTCAGAATAACTGGACCAGTTTGATTTTCATATTGTGGCATTATATCACCCAGATACATCTTTATAGAGGCAGGTTGTGATGATTTTGCACTAAGGAAGATCTTAACTTTCAGTTTACCAGATATATCTTTGTTTGTAAGTGTTGGCTCATAGTACCAATTGAAAGTTTTTGTAGTAGGGCCAGCGGTCTCGGTATAACCTATTTCACCATCTATGTCACCGTCGCTTATATCATCTTCTTTCAATTCGTAATAATTAACATCCTCATCGATTATTTCAATTTTGTCAATTTGAATAACTGATGTTTCACGTAATACATATTTAACTTCTATATACGGGTCTCCATCGCCTTCTTTTGCAGATGCAACAACTGTTACAATAGGATTATCTTGTGCATTTGTTATAGAGGGGAAGTTGAAGAATATCAGAATAGCCAGAAGACTATATATGATTTTCCACTTGTTATTTAAGCTTGTAAATGAATTTTTCATACATACTCCTATAAAAAATAGATATTGTAAGATTTTTAGACTTGATTAACTTACTTAATTCAATGGTATTATGCAAAACTCGTTGTAATTTTTCTTGTTTATTACTTTTAGTTTGTTCAACTTTTTACAAAACTGATGTGTTATTACAGCCTTATATAATTAATTTGAGATTGTGAGAATCAATTAAACATAATTAATATTACTGATTTTGTTTATCGCTTTTATATTGAAATAATCTTCTAGAATCTCCATTTTATATCTATTCTTTAGAAACAGCAGAATTCGAAAAGGATTCACCTTCACAAGAACCCGAGAAGATATTAACATTATTTCTTTAAAGGCTTCTGAAAGAAAGATATCTCTTTCATCTGCTGATAAATTGAGTTCGATATTAGGATCCTAGGGTGTACTACCCCCTTTTTTTAAAACATCTTAATTAATATTAAGATGTTTTTTTATTTTATACCAATTATCCGTACTTTAGTACATATCTATCATATTAGATTTATTTCATTAATTAGAAAATGATAATTTATTATGACCTTAGTGTTTCTAATTATATCTATTTGTCTTGCAGTTGCATTACTACTAGTAGTAGTTAGATTACGTACATTATCAAGAGAAAAAAGTTTGATGAAAGAAAGATTTGACTATTTACAACGATTGTCAAATACTGGATATTTCGATGGTTATTTTTCTGATGAAAAAGTATGGTGGTCTGAAGAGTTAAATAAACTAATAGGACTAAAACCTGAAGAATATATTACCACTAAACAAGCCGCGTTAGATTTGATTTTTGAAAAAGATAGACCTACTTATAAAAGTCAATTAGAGAATTTAATACAAACTAAAGAACCTTTGGCAACTGAATATAGAGGTATAAAAAAGGATACAGGAGAACTTAGACATTATAGAACAAATGTAGAATTGATAACTGATGATGTTGGTAATCCAATTGGGTTGAGAGGTACAGTCCAAGATAATACTGATAAAAAAGAAATACAAAAAGCTTTGAACGAAAGTGAGATCAAACAAGCAAATGTAATGTCAAATATTGATGATTTAGTATTTGTAGTAAATAATGAAGGTGTTTTTACGGATTTCTATAATTCATCAAGTAAAGATGAACTTTATGCTACTCCAGAACAATTTCTTAATAAACATCATTCTGAAGTATTGCCTGAAAGTATTTCTAAAAGTTTCGACTCAACTATAAATATGATAAAATTAGACGGAAAGTCACGACAATTTGATTATTCTTTAGAAATAAATGGAGAAACTAAATGGAATAATGTTAAAGTATCTGTATTCAAAGGTAATGATGGTCAAAAAGAAGGTTATATAGTTGTAGCTAGAGATTTTACATCCCGTAAACAGATTGAAGAAAAATTAGTAGAAAGCGAAAAAAGATTTAGAAAAATGACAGAATTACTACCTGTCGCGGTTTTAGAAGTTGATTTAGATGGAAGTATAAAATATGCTAACAGTAAAGCAATTGAGTGGTTTGGTTATGAAAAAGATGAATTTATAGAAAATCTAAAAACTTACGATTTAGTTGTCCCAGATCAAAGAAACTTAATAAAAGAAAACCTCCGGAATAGAATTCAGAACCCTAATCTAGGTCCGATAGAATATACTGGTATGAAAAAAAATGGTGATTCATTCGATGTTCTATTGTTTGCAAGTGCTATTAGAAAAGGAGAAGATTTGATTGGATTTAGGGGAGTACTAATGGATATATCGGAGAGAAAAAAGCATTTATCAGAACTTCAAAAAATCTCTAAGCTTGAATCATTAGGAATATTGGCGGGTGGAATCGCTCATAATTTCAAAAATATATTAGCTGCTATAACCTTGTCAGTTGATGTCATAAAAATGAGTCCTGTATCTATTGAAAAACAATTAAATCGAATCTCTGCAAGTTTGGAGCAAGCTAATGCTTTAGCAACAAGGTTTCAGACTTTTACAAAGTCAAATGAACCCACTTTAGAATCAATAGATATCAATGAAATTATTGAGAACTCAGTAGAAATTGCATTAGCTGGAACGTCAAACAAAATCGTATTAAATTTAGAAAAAGATATATTTCCTATAGAAGCCGATAGTAAACAATTAAATGAGGTAATTCTAAACCTACTTATAAACGCCAACCAAGCGATGTTAAAAGGTGGTACGATTGAAGTATCAACTAGTAATGTGTATTTGTCAGACAAGCAGGTACAATCATTAGCTGAAGGTGATTATATAAAGATTGATATAAAGGATGAAGGTATAGGTATCGAAAAGGAAGTAATAGAGGAAATATTCACTCCATTTTATACTACAAAAAAGGATGGTCAAGGACTTGGATTACCAACAGTTTTTTTTATTATTAAAAATCATAAGGGTGCTATAACTGTAGAATCCGAAGTCGGTAAAGGTACATTATTTTCAATTTATTTGAAAAAACAAAAAGAAGGAATCGAGAAAGAAATAGTCTCTATGAAAAAAAATATTAATCATAAGTTTAGAAAAATTAGGGTCTTTCTAGTAGATGATGATATAAATATTACAAATACAATGTCGGATGTCTCTGAAATAATAACTGATCTTGAAATATCAACTTTCAATAATCCTATTTTAGCGATTGATTACTTCAAAAAAACACACCAGAATAATCCTTTCGATATCGCAATATTAGATATGACATTAGTTGGTTATGATATAGATGGACTAGATGTTTTAAAAGAAATCAGGTCAATAGATCCTAATATAAAAGCCTTAGTATTCAGTGGACATTCATCAAAGCCAGTTGTATCACACTACCAAGAATTTGGATTCGATGGTAGATTAGAAAAACCTTGTAATTTCGAACATTTATTAGAAACAATACTAGAAGCATTAAATAAAAAAAACGTTTAATAGAGCTAACTATCAAACGCTTTTAAACTTTAATTCCAATTTTTTTTTACATCCCTAATGTATTGAATATAAACTTCCATTGTAAGTATGTATTCTCCACTTGTTTATCTATTGATTGACCACTACCATGACCTGAATCGAAATCGACGAAAAGAAAGATATTATTCTTTTGTCCTTGATTGTTTTGCAATGCAGCAGCGAATTTTTTTGCATGCAGTGGATCTACTCTAGTATCATTTTCACCAGCTTTAACTAAAGTAATGGGGTAGTTGACTCCCTCTTGTATATTATGATAAGGTGAATATTGTCTTATGAACTCAAAATCCTCAGCTTTATCAGGGTCACCATATTCTGGTATCCAATATCTAGCGATTAAGAATTTATGGTATCTCAACATATCCAATAAAGGAACCGCAACTACTACTGATTTGAACAAATCAGGTCTTTGAACTAAACATGCTCCAGTTAATAAGCCTCCATTAGAACCACCTAAAATACTTAATTTATCAGAATTAGTATATTTCTCTGAAATTAGATACTCTGCAGCAGAAATAAAGTCATTAAAAACGTTTTGTTTTCGCTCTAACATTCCGTCTTTGTGCCAACTTTCACCGTATTCACTTCCTCCACGTAAACATGCTACAGCATAGATACCACCTCGATTGATAAAAGAGGCTTTATCACCTAAGAAAGAAGGACTCATTGAAATGTTGAACCCGCCATACCCATATAATAAAGTAGGATTATTTCCATCAAGTTCTATATCCTTTCTGTGGGAAATAAATATTGGTATCATTGTTCCATCCAATGATTTATATTTAACCATTTTTGAAACTATGTTTTCTGTATTAATGGGTAATTTATCTTGATAATAAAATTCCCATTCCAAAGTTTTTCCATCCAATTTATAAAGTTTGGCAGGACTTGTAAATGTTGATAAACTTACGAATACTGTATTCAAATCCTCATTATAACTCATTCCCGATATATCTCCGAATTCAGGAGTATTTATTTCCTTTATAAAATTACCATCGAAATCGTAAGCTGCTAAATGACTAAGCACATCTTTCTTATACATAATTAATACATAGTCTGATGTAAAAGTGAAACCTTCTAATACTGTTTCTTTCTCTGGGTAGAATTCGTACCAATTTTCGAATTCTGGTGTATTAACATCAGTTACATATATTTTAAAATTGGGAGCATTGTAGTTAGATTGAAAAAATATTTTGCCATCATGGAAATCTGGAAAAGCAGTGAATTCTTTGGAACTGAATATTGTTTTGGGATCACTATTATCACCTTGTTTTCTCATTTTTAATGTATTTGAGTAAAAATCACCCTGACTAAAGAAAGTTAATCCACCATGTTTCGTATCCCATACACTAGCAACATCCTTTGCATCATTAGGTTCTGCTAGCAAAATATCATTTTCTCTACTCGAGCCTAATCTGTGTTTATAAACTTGAATAGGTTTCTGTTGATCAATCATTTCCCTTGTTTGAACAGTAATATATGCAAATTTTTCGTCCTTTGCGAATGAGAATGATCTTAGTCCTGTTATATCCTCGCCAATTTTCTTACCCGTTTTCGAATCTAATAATCTGTAAGTGTCAATTTCATCGCCTTTGTATTGTGTTCCTACAGAAATTATATTTCCATCCTCGGTAAAATCTAAACCTGATAGTGATGTATTTCCAGTTGAATCTAAATCAATGGGGGAGAAGAGCCTTATTTCCTTTCCGTCAATTATAGTATAAAGAGTATTATGCTGTTCCCCTTTTTTTCTAGAATAAAAGAATTCTCTTTTCCCTCTAAAAAAAGGAGCACTTCTATAATCTCTATCATTTAAAGCTTTGATTTCATCTTTCAAACCTTGAATATCTTTACCATTATTAAGGATGTAATCGACTGTAGATTTATGTTGTTTTTCTGACCACGCTCTTACTTCCGGATTAGATTTATCTTCTAACCATCTGTAATCATCCTTTATGATTTCACCATGTAAGGTATCAAACACCGTAGTTTTTTTTGTTAAGGGAGGTTGAAATTCAGTCATTTCATTTCCTTTTAGATTAGTTAAAGCTATAGCAAAAAGCAAAGTAGCTATTTTAAATTTTGACATAATGTAACTCTAATATTAATAATTAAATTTTATAGTAATTCTAAAACTGTAACACCTTCTCCACCTTCAGCTAAGGTACCATTTCTGAATGATTTAATAGATGTTTGCATTTTCAAATATTCATGTATTGCTTGTCTTAGTGCTCCTGTACCTTTACCATGTAAAATTGTTAGAAATGGCAGTCCAGCGATTACGGCATCATTTAGAAAGCTATCAACTATTGCTAATGCCTCATTAACTCTTTCTCCCCTTACATCTACCCGTGTTTCTGCACCCATCTTAAAAAATTTACTCGAGTCATTATTAGCATTATTAATTTCTTTTTTTACTTTTCCACTTACTATTACTAATTTATTTAGCTCTGTCCTAAATTTTAATCCATTGAATTCTACAACCGCATGTTTTTCATCTTCTACTAATTCTATAACAATACCAGGAGTATCATAAGTATCAATTCTAACTATGTCTCCTTTCTCTATTTTACCTTCTGATTTTATGCTTTTTTCTTCTTTTTTATGAGGTTGTGATAGCTTTTGTTTTAATTCTTCTTTCTTTATCTCAAACTCTTTTTTTACTTCACCTAGCTTTCTTTTACCTTCTTGTATTTCTCTAATCGTATTTTCTACTAACTTATTAGCCTCAATTAATATTATATTTGCTTCTTGTTGGGCTTTTAGTTTATAATCAGATTTATTCTTTCTTACTTCTTCAACTAATTTTTCATATTCATTTTGTTTAGATTCGGCTTTTCTTAAACTATTCTCAGCTTCTAGTTTCATCTTCTCAGCTTGTTTTCTATAATTAACAATTTCAGATATACTTCTGTCAATTTCAGAATCTTTAGTATCTAAGTAACTTTCTGCTCTTGTAAGTATTAATTTTGATAACCCTATACTTTCTGCTAAGTTGAAAGCATAACTATTACCTGGGACACCTGCTAAAAAGTTATAAGTAGGTTTTAGATTTTCTTCATCAAACTCAAGTGAAGCATTTTCAATATTTTCTTTGTTCAAAGCATAAGTTTTAAGTGAAGATTGGTGTGTAGTAACTATGAACTTAAGATTGTAGTTAAGAGTTGTATCCAATATACCAGAAGCCAATGCTGAACCTTCTTTGGGATCTGTACCCGAACATATCTCATCTACTAGCATTAGGGCATCAGGATCAGCAACGTCAAGAATATCTTTGATCCTCTTCATCTGTGAAGAAAATGTACTTAAATCCATTTCGATAGATTGGTGATCTCCGATGGAAGTAAATATATCTCGCAATCCAGTTTTGCAGAAGCCAAATGTGTAAATTCCAGACATAGCCATTAATAAATTGAGACCAATATTTTTCAAAGCAACGGTTTTTCCTCCGGCATTTGGTCCTGAAATCAGGTGGCCTTGTTTTATAGAGTCGAAACTAATAGATAATGGCATTACTTGCTTTTTATTTTTATTCTTCAAAAGTAATGGATGATAAATATTTTTTAATTCTATTTCATTACTTTCAACTATTATAGGTTTCATACCATCATATTTACGAGCATACTTTGCTTTGGCATTTATCAGATCTAATCTAGTTATTACTTCATTAGTTTCAATTAGAATTTCTGATTCTTGTCCGATTTCTTGAGTTATTTCACTTAAAATTCGAAATATTTCCTTCTTTTCTTCATTTCTAAGTATCGAAAGACTATTGTTCATGTCAATGATTTCAGATGGTTCTAAAAATACTGTACTTCCAGTATTTGATAAACCATGAATAATTCCTGGAATTTGGTTTTTAAACTCTGTTTTAACAGGAATTACAAATCTTTCTTCTCTTAAAGTATAAAAATCATCTTGAAGCAAATCGTCTTGAAAGGTCTTTTTAAGAATTGATTGCAGTTTATTTCTTAATCTATCGGAAGTTGAAAGAATATTCCTTCTTATAGATTGCAATTGTTTTGATGCAGTATCTTTGATTTCACCATTGTCACTAATAGCATCATCAATGTGTTTTTCGATGAATTGGTTATAGTGTATTAGTTCTTTTAAGCTACTTAGACATACTAAAGACTCACTTTTGATTAAAATATAATTATAAACTAATCTAAATACTCTAAGGTTATCTTTTATCCTCAATAATTCAAACTCATCTAAAATAGCATTACTGATTTGTGCCTTTTTTAAAGAGGAATCTATTTCTCTTAGTCCTGATAAAGGTAATTCTTCTCCATTCTGGAATATATTAATGACATCTTCAGTCAAATCTAATTCATTCTTTAAATCTTGTAAATTACTAAATGGCTTTATGTTAAGTGTCAGATTCGAAGCTTTTTTTGAATTACAAAGCTTTGAAATTTCTTCTAATACCGTACCGAACTCAAGTTCTTTTTCTGTCTCTATTAAAAGTCTGTTTCTTAAAAGGTCTAACTCTTTACTCATTAACTATTACTCAATAATTTTCTTACAATCTGTTGAACCATATTTCCATCTGCTTTGCCACTGACTTCTTGCATAGTTGCACCCATGACTTTACCCATGTCTGATATTTCTTTAGCATCAATTTTTTTAATTATGGATACAATCAAATTATTTAATTCTTCTTCTGTTAATTGGGCTGGCATAAATTCTTGAATTATTTCTAATTCCAACTTTTCTTTTTCTGCAAGCTCTGTTCTTCCAGCTTGCAAATACATAGAAATTGAATCCTTTCTATTTTTTGCCGCTTTATTAAGCATTTTAGTAACTTCATCATCATTTAATACTTTACCACTTCCGCTTTTCTGAAATTCTAAAATCATAGATTTAAGAGAACGCAATGTTTCTAATCTAAGTTTTTGTCCTTCTTTAAGGGCTCTATTCATTTCTGATGTTATTTTCTCTTCGAAATTCATCTCTCACTCCATTTCTTATATCATTTTCAGCATTTTATTAATGCTTATTTATTAAAATAGTATATTGTTTATTAGTTTTGGTAAACTTTTAAATAATAATATACGAGTAATTCTATTCATTATTTATAACGAATGAACTACTCTTATCAATAACAACTTTGAGAATAATATGTTAACTAAAATAATTAAGTCTGACTATTTTTTAGCTGTTCTGATATCGCTTATTACAACTTCCGTTTTCTTTTGGGCGAATATTGTTGGAGACGCTTTTTTTTGGGAAGATATTGTTGAATATGTTTATCCTTTTCAAAACTTTGCTGCTACATCAGAAGGAATTCCTTTTTGGAACCCTTATACTTTTAGTGGGATGCCATTCTTTGCTGATATTCAAACTGGATTTTACTACCCGCTAAATAGATTACTTGATTTATTCGTTTCAAATGATAGATTACCATTTGCAGCATTGCAACTAGTTATTATTCTACATTTCGCACTATCACAATTTAATACTTTTTATTTATCACGAAAGCTTGGTATTTCTAAATATGGTAGTGTGTTAGCTGGTATAGGGTATAGTTTTTCAATGTTGATGATTTGTCATACTATACATCCTATGATTATCTACCAGTTAGCTTGGTTGCCTTTAGTTATAGGTGTTTTATATTTTGCTTTTGATAAAGGGAAAATATATTTAGGTGTTTTAAGTGGACTTATTTTAGGTTTATCAATTTTAGCTGGACACCCTCAGTCTATTTTATACGAATTTATTTTTATTGGTCTATTCGCAATTGGTTTTCTAGTGAAATCATTTAAAACAAAAGAACTTAATACTACTAAATTAATTGTATCTACTATTCTGACTTTTATAATTGCGTATGGATTATTCACAGTACAGTTATTACCAGCTCAAGAACTTGCAGAATTGTCGCAAAGAGCTGAGATAAACTATGAAAAAGCTACTGAAGGATCGTTGCATTTCAAACAAGCATTAACAACAGTTGTACCAAATCTATTTGGTACGGTTAGTGGGGATGATTTAAGAAGTGCCTCTTTCTATTTACCTTTTGAAGGAGTACAAGGTATTCATTACTATTGGGAAACCAGTTTTTATTTTGGAGCACTAATATTTGCTCTTGGACTATTTTCAGTTATAGTAGGCTACAAGGACTTCAAAATAATTATATTTGCTTTAATTTCTATTTTTGGTTTTTTATTCTCATTAGGTTCGAATTCCTTTTTCTTTGATATATTTTATAATCTTCCATACATAAATACATTTCGTATGCCAGCAAGGATGATGTTTTTTGTCACATTGAGTTTTAGTTTATTGGCGGGTATAGGTTTTGATATACTTCTAGATAAATCTAAAAAATATACTAAAGAGTTAGTTTTCGCATTCGCTATTCCTATTATTATGTCAATATTAGTAATGACAGGCTCATTTTATGACGGTTTTAATACTCCTGAACTACTTAGAGATGGAATAAATTCGAGAGCGTTAGGTACTATTACAATTCTAATATTAGGTTTAGGCATTGCATATTTTACTTCAAATAAGTTTCTTAAAGCCGCAATATCAGGTCCTCTTCTAATTTTCATATTATTTTTTGATCTATTTTCAGTTGGAGGTGGTTTTAATAGCAACCCACAGAATCCAATAGAAGACCAGATACCAAATGGTTATAGGATGCCTCAAGAGTTTAAAAAGGCTTTTGTACCCAGTCTACCCGAAGATATATTTAGAGTCAATATGAGACTTTATCAACCAGTGAGATATATGGCAATGAAGCGTAATCAAGGAATGGTTGATAAAATAATGCTGATTGAAGGTTACAATCCATTGTTACTTCAAAGAGTAAATCCACCTATGCCTAATATTGATTTAAATATGGATATACTTAATGTACGATATTCAGTCGGTATAGATAGGAATTTAAATGCTCCTAGATTCTACGAAAATATTGATAGATTTGGAAATGCATGGTTCGTAAATAAAGTTATAGTCACTGACTCTTCCAATATAAAAAGTATAATGGAATCCGGTGAATATGATTTAAAGAAAACTGCACTTTTCGAGAAGAAAATTGATTTTGAATCAATAGAAGAAGAGCCATTATCAGAAATCAAGTGTATTAGTTATGAAAATAATCGATTGGAGTACAAAATCAGCAATTCTACTGATGGATTATTAATTCTAAGTGAGATATATTACCCATCATGGAAAGCTAAAGTCAACAAAAAAGATTCAGAAGTACATTTGGTTAATTATTGCTTTAGAGCAATTAAGTTGAAGAAAGGAGAAAATCATGTTGTTGTTGAATATGATTCTGATACTTACAATACTGGATTTATTATTTCTTTAATTACTCTTTTTCTTTCCTTAGTTTCAATAATTATTCTAAGAAAATATGAAATATAGTATTATTATATTAATTATCCTTTTATCATTACATAATTTGAATGCTGATGAAGCAACTGATAAACTGGAGAAATTATATAAACAAGAAAATTTATCCAAAGAAAAAAAGGTAGAGTTATTATTCAGGCTTTTAGTCGAGTATAGAAATGTACTTCCTATGAAAGGCATTGATTATGCAAAAATAGGACTTGATATAATAGATAAAGACCCCAAATTAGATAGTTTATATAGATTTAAATTTATAAATGGAATTGGTGATTCATTTCGGTACATAAGTAGAAATGAAGAAGCTATTGATTTTTATTTCAAAGCTTTAAGAATAGCTGAAAAATCAAAAAAAGAAAGAGATAGAGCTATAGCACTAAACAATATAGGTCTTATATATAACAATATAAAAGACTATAAACTTGCCTTAGACTATATCAAACAATCTTTCCGTATATTTAAACAATACAATGAAAAGCCATTAATTATTCAGTCTTATAACAATTTAGCTTCTATATATTGGAATGATAAACAAATAGATAGTGCACTTAAGTACTATAATCTGGCTTTTGAGGTAAGTAAAGAAATTAATGATTTGGTTGGACTCTTGCATAGTTACAATAATTTAGGTGTTGTATATCTAGGTAAAGGTGATAATTATACAGCTTTAGAGTTTTTCTATAGATCACTAGAAATAAGTCAAGATCTAAAAGATAGAAAAGGTGAAGCTGAGACTTTGAATAATTTAGGACAAGTATTTATTAGTCTTGAAAAATATAATACTGCGGCTTCAAATATCGAAGATGCTTTATCAATAGCTCAAGAATTAAATGCCAAAGCAATTATTGCGGATAGTTATTTTTATCTTTCTAAGTTATATGAAAATACTTCTGATTATAAAGCAGCATTAAGTTATAGTAAGCTTTTTAACTCCACTAAAGATAGTATATACAATGTAGAACAAAATAGAAGAATCCAAAAGCTACATGAAGAATATATGCTACAAAAGAAAGATACAGAAATCCAAATACTTAAGAAAGATAAAGAGTTAACTCAGGTTCTGATTATTGGAGCTGTATCATTAACTATTTTGTTGATATTTATAGCTATACTTCTTTTTTCTAAATATAGATCCAAGCGAAAGACGAATCAAATACTTACTGAGTTAAACAAACAATTAAATGACAGCAATAGTCAACTGCATGAGATAAATTTAACTAAAGATAAAATCTTCACAATAATAGCTCATGATTTGAAAAACCCTTTAAGTGGTTTCAAAAACATAACTTCTGTTTTAGTTGATTATTATAATGATATGAGCCAAGAAGAAATTAAAGATTCTCTTGCTACAATCAAAGATGCCTCAAATAACCTAATGTTATTGTTAGAAAATCTATTAACCTGGGCTAAATTACAGAAAAATGAGATTGAGATTTATCCAGAGAAGTTTGCTATTAATTATTTAGTTAAAAAATATATAGATCATTATACACCTAAAGCTAAAAGCAAAAATATTGATATTGTTTATAACAATGGACAAGAAGTATATGCTTATGGGGACCCAAATTTATTATCCATAGTAATTAAAAACTTGGTTTCAAATGCAATAAAGTATTCGAAAGTAGATAGTAAAGTTGTTATAGATGTTCAAAATATAGATTCAAAGGCAAATTTTACAATATCTGATAAAGGAATTGGAATTGATAAAGTTATGCTACAAGATATATTTGAAATAGGGAATGGTAAAGATTCTCGGTTTGGTACGGAAGGGGAGAGGGGGACTGGTATTGGTCTTATCTTAAGCAAGTCTTTCATCGAGATGAATGAAGGGGAAATATGGATTGAATCACAAGAAGGAGAAGGGACTACTGTTTCTTTTAGCATACCAGCCAAACATTGAAAAAAAAAGCACAAACTAAAAAAGCCGGTCAAGCCGGCTTTTTTTATTTTTGGCAATTAATATGCTAAATATTATTCAGCAGTATCAGTTGATTCTTCAGTAGATGCTGCTTCAGGAGCAGACTCAACAACTTCAACAACTTCTTCAACAGCTGGTTTTGCTTTTTTAGCTTTTCTAGCTTTTTTCAATCTATCGTGTCTAGCTAGTGCATTTTCTTTATGTTTAGTTACTTGTTCAGAAATCTGATCTTCATCTAAACCTTTGAAAAGTAATGCTCTCTTAAGCAAAACACCTTCGTGACTAAATATATTTTTAACAGTTAAAGTAGGTTGCGCACCTTCATTTAACCAATAAATAGCCCTATTATCATCCAATTTAACAGTGTTTGGACTTGTATTTGGATCATAATATCCAAGTCTTTCGATGTATGCACCATCTCTTTTTCTTCTGCTATCAACAGCTACAACATCATATACGGGGTAACCTTTACGCCCTTTTCTTCTTAGTCTTAATTTTACCATTTTTGTAATATTACCTGATTATTTACTGCAATTTAATTTCAAATTTATTTAATACCAAATTTTCCTAAACCTAAACCACCTAACATTCTAGATTTTTTACCCCTAGATATGTTTTTTAGCATCTTACCCATATCATCAAATTGCTTTAAAAGTCGGTTGACATCTTGTACATTTGTCCCACTTCCCTTAGCAATACGCATTCTACGGGAACCATTTATAATTTTCGGATTGGTTCTTTCTTTCTTTGTCATTGATTGGATGATAGCTTCAACTTTTTTGAAAGCACCATCATCTATATTTACATTTCTAAGTTGTTTATCCATACCTGGTATCATACCAAGCAAATCTTTTAAAGAACCCATCTTTTGGATAGCTCTTAATTGACTTAGGAAATCATCAAACGTAAATTCATTTTTTCTAATTTTTTCTTCCAACTGCTCAGCTTCAGCTTTATCTATTTGTGCTTCAGCTTTTTCAACTAAAGTTAGTATGTCACCCATACCTAATATTCTAGAAGCTATTCTTTCTGGGTGAAATGGTTCTAAATCATCAACAGTTTCACCTACACCAACAAATTTAATTGGTTTTCCAACAACATGTAGAACTGATAAAGCAGCTCCACCTCTTGTATCACCATCTAATTTAGTTAGCACTACACCCGTTAACTCTAGTTTATCATGAAATGCTTTTGCAGTAGTTACAGCATCTTGACCTATCATTGCGTCACAGACAAACAAAGTTTCAATAGGATCTATAGCTTTACTAATGTTTTGGACTTCATCCATCATCTTTTCATCTACTGTCAAACGTCCAGCAGTATCGACGATAATTGTGTCTCTTCCAAACTTTCTAGCATACTCTAAGGCATTCTTAGCTATAGCGATAGGATCAGTACTACCTTCTTCTGTGAAAACAGGAATCTTTACTTGTTCACCTAAAGTTTTCAACTGGTCGATAGCTGCAGGTCTATATACGTCACAAGCAACTAACAGTGGTTGACGTCCTTTCTTACGCAGATTTTTAGCAAGTTTACCACAGAAAGTTGTTTTACCTGAACCTTGAAGTCCAGCAACTAATATAATTGTAGGTTTTCCTGATGCGATTCTAAGTTCAGATCGCTTATTTCCCATTAATTCAACTAATTCATCGTTTACTATTTTTACTATTAGTTGATCTGGTCTTAAAGTTCCTTTTACTTCGCTTCCAATAGCTTTTTCTTTTACACTATCTACGAATTTTTTAACGACATCAATATGAACATCTGCTTCTAGCAATGCTCTACGAATTTCACGAAGTGCCTCAGAAATATTATCTTCGGTTATCTTGTTTTGACCGCGAAATTTCTTTAATGTTAGTTCTAACTTTTCTTGTAAACTATCAAACATACTTATTTCTATTTTTCGATTTTATAAGATTACAAAAATAATATAACTTTGTGACTTGTGCAAGATGTCATTTCACTGTTTTTTATGGATTTATTAAATTATGACTATATTTTTGATTGGAATGATAACTTCAGTTGTACTATTAGTACCGGCTTTGTATTTTTTTATAGAGAAAAAATATAAGTTAATGACCGTTGTTTTAATTGTTAACTTACTTGTTACTGCTACACTTATTTATATTTCGCAATTATTTAGAAGTTAGAATCATCATCAGACATACTAGGGCTTTCAGGCATTTCTTCATAACCATAACTTAAATTCTCAAACCTAGCATAATTTTTCTGAAATGCTATTCTTACAGTACCAATTGGTCCATTTCTTTGTTTACCAATTATTAGTTCTGCAGTACCCTCTGTAGGAGTTTTGTCTTCGTATTCCATTTGTCCATATACTTCAGCCCTTTGTACAAATAATATAACATCAGCATCTTGTTCGATTGATCCTGATTCCCTCAAATCTGATAACATAGGTGAACGGCTTTTACCTGGTCGACTTTCTATTGAACGATTTAGCTGTGCTAATGCTATAACAGGAATTTCTAATTCCTTTGCGATTTGCTTCAAAGTCATTGAAATTATTGAGATTTCTCTTTCTCTTGATTCCATACCTGAAGCTCTTATCAGTTGTAGATAATCGACAAATACAGCATCTATATTATGTTCTGCTTTTAGTCTACGACATTTTGCTCTTAGTTCCATAATCTCAATCATTGAGCTGTCATCAAAGTAAATTTTAGCATCGTTTAGTTTTCCTAAAGAGTCTATTATTTTTTGATTTTCGTGTGAATTTATCTTACCTGTTCTTATTTTCTGTTGGTTGATCTTAGCTTCAGCAGAAAGTAACCTTATTATCAGCTGAGTAGATGCCATCTCAAGTGAGAAAAATGCAATTGATTTTTTATATTCTACAGCTAAGTTTCTTGCTATTGACAATGCTAATGCAGTTTTACCCATAGATGGTCGGGCTGCAATAATTATTAGTTCTGACTTTTGCAATCCACCTAAATATTTGTCTAAATCGACTAATCCTGTTGGCACACCCGTTAGTCCAGATTCGGATCTAACTCTCATTTGCTCTATTTGACGATAAGTCTCTTTGGTAAGTTCCCTCATTCCTTGATAATTCTTTGTCATTCGTTTTTCAGCTATTCTGAAAATCTCTGATTCAGCTTTGTCAATTTCAGTCAATATATCCTTACTATCATCATAAGCATTATTTATTACCTCACCACTAGATTGTATTAGATCACGTCGTAATTGTTTTTCTAAGACTATAAGAGAATATTGTTCTACATTTGCAGCAGTTGCAACTTCCTTGTTAATTTTTGCTAAATAACCTCTACCACCAACATTATCTAGATTACCTGTTCTGGTTAAATGTTCAGATAATGTAATTATATCTACAGTTTCATTCTTTTCAGATAAGGCAATAATTGATTCATAAATAAGTTTATGCTTTTGTGAATAAAATGAATCAGCAGATAAAAGCTCTGTGGCCTTTGATATTGCTTGCTTATTTAACATCATCGCACCAAGTACAGCTACTTCTGCTTCCATAGAATTTGGCGGAACTCTATTGCCAACAATAGGGCTAATTGAAGCTTCTTTTCTGTTTTCGTAATTTATTCTTTTGGCAGTTGACATAATTTAATCTAATATTGAAATATTTTAGATTACATAATTAACATAAAAAAGATTATTATTATATTATGTTATCAACAAAAACGGTTATAGTTATTAATAATTATTCAACATTGAGGATATAATGAAGAAAATCCTAGTTATTGACGATGCAGAATTTATTTTAGAAAGTACTTCAGCACTATTAGAATTTGAAGGCTACGAAGTATTAACTGCAGAGAATGGTAGTATAGGAGTAAAAAAGGCGAAAGAGTTCAAACCTGATTTAATTCTATGTGATATCTCAATGCCTGTTATGGATGGGTTTGAAGTGCTTGATAATATAAGGTCTGATAATATAACTCATAGGATTCCTTTCATTTTTTTAACTGCTTTCAATGAAAAATCAAATATGCGTGAAGGCATGACAAAAGGTGCTGATGATTACCTTGTAAAACCTTATTCAAGAGATGAAATAGTTTCTGCTATCAATGCGCAATGGAAAAAATATAATGTTTTTGAAAAGCATGTAAAAAGTAAAGTTGAACAAGTAGGTAAAAGTGTTACATATGCATTACCTCATGAGTTTAGAACTGCTATAAACGAGATAAAAGGAAATGCTGGGATAATTTATCAAGAATCGGAATCATTAAGCACTGATGAAATAAAGATGCTTTCACACGATATTGTACAGTCAGTGTCAAGGTTATCTAAAATTACAGAAAACTACTTACTTTACATTAGATTGAATAATATTGAAGATAATGAAGAACTATTAGATGAAATCAAATTGTATAAAACGGAAGAACCATTTGCAGTAGCTTATGATATAGTAAACAATACTGCAGCTAAATACGATAGGTTTGATGATTTCATTGTGAAAGATGAAACAATGGGTATTAGTATAAATATGTCCTCTGAAAATTTTTATGTAATTATGAACGAACTAAGTGATAATGCATTCAAATTTTCAAATAAAGGTGATAAAGTAATAATGTCGTCTAAGATTTCTGATGAAAATCTGATAGTTGAACTTAGCGATGAAGGTATAGGAATCGAAGATAATCAAATTTCAAATATAGCTGCTCTTAATCAATTTAACAGAGAAAAAAATGAACAACAAGGTGTTGGTTTAGGTTTAATTATTGCAAAGAAAATGATTGAATTACATAATGGGAACTTTAATATATTTAGTAATGGTGTTGATAAAGGAACCAAAATAATATTGTCATTTCCAATTACTCAATAATTAAGTCCAATTCGTAAATCCAAAAAAACACCACCAAAATTTGTAATAGGGTCTTCTACTTCTGCTTTTAAACTTTGTAGGCCGTTGCCTCCAAAAGGAATTGAAAGATATCTTATTTGAAATACTGAAAGAGATTTTTTCTTATTTCCAAAATCTGCCCCTATAGAAATATTAATATTTGGTCTAGTATAGTACTCACCATAACTGAAAGCATTGAAAAAACTTTTATCATAAGGAGTTGATATAACAAAAGCAAATCCAGTTCCTAGAGTGATAAAAGGTTTGAAAGTACTTATAATTTGATCATTAAAAGGAAAATATTGTATACCAAAAGAGAATGGTATTGAAAATAATCTATTTATTTTGTGAGGTATAAATAACTCACCCGTAGTTTGATTAAATTTTTCAAGCTCATCGGATTTGCGGATTCCAGTTATAAAAAAATCTGAAACGAAAACAAATTCTTCATTGATTTCTGCTCTCCAAAACATACCACCACCAAATCCATAAGTGGAAAAGATTAAGTCAAATCCAGTTGCTGTTGTCTTTGAATCATTAATCTCACTTAATGTTAATAGAGGAGAGGATGGTTCAAAAATAATAACACTGTCTTTATCAAATTTACCATTGTCACCACCAGTAACTTGAGCATTTAATTTGATATGAAAACATGAAATTATCATGAAAATTATAGAAAATAGAAGTTTTTTGCTCATCTTTTACATCAATAGTTTAGAAACAATTTATTTTTCATTAATTTAGCATCTTACTCTAAAACGTTTTTTCAAAAAAAATCATTTAGATACATAGAACATAATTACAATTTATGGAATTATCAAAGCTCGTAAATATATTTGAGCTGGAATTCCCTCCTAAAACAGCGTGGAGTGATGACAGCATTGGTTTACAAATTAGTAGTAGTAAATCATGGATAAAAAACGTTTATTTAACACTAGAGCTTAATGAAGATTCTATAAATGAAGCTTTATCTTGCTCTTCTGATTTGATAGTTACTTTTCATCCACTTATATTTAAGCCACTTTCCTCTATAACAACAGATAATAGAGTTGGTAATTTGGTAGCTAAATTAATTAAAAATGATATTGCTTTATACGCGATACATACTAATTTTGATTCACATCCATTAGGTACTAGTTATGAACTATGTAAGCAACTAGGGTTAAACAAATCTGATATACTCGTACCGGATATGAATATTGATAATTACGGTATGGGTATAATAGTTGATTTAAATGATTCTATGAAAGTAGATGATTTGATTAGTAGAATTACACAAGTGTGTCATTCTCCAATAAGATTTAATAAGAGTTCTAAAGAAGATATAAAAAGAATAGCTATAGTTGGTGGAAGCGGAAGTAGCTATATTTATGATGCTTATTACAAGAAATGTGATGCATTTATAACTGCCGATTTAAAATATCATGATTTCCATAGTATGGATGGTAAAATGATACTAATAGATCCAGGACATTATGAAATGGAACAATTTGTTCCAAATGCTATGAAAAATATATTAAAAGATAAATTAGGGGAAGATATAAACCTAACAACAGGGAGTGTATTGACAAATCCTGTGAATTATCATCCTAAATCAAATTATAAAGAATTACAAAAAAAATATTTAAATAATTATAAAGGTTAATAACAGTAATGGAAGAATCTAAATCACAATTGCTTGCCTATTTGGCACTTATAGATAGAAATCTTGATGAATTAGAAGAAGAATTTGGTGATTTACCACAGAAAGTTGCTGATCAAGAGAAGAAGAACACTGCTCTTAAAGCTACTGTCAAGGAAACTGAACAAATATTAGAAGAAGTCAAAGAATTTTGTTCTGTTACTAAAGTAACTCTAGAAGACTTAAAAATAAAAGAAGAGAAACTATCTCAACAGCAATTTCAAGTAAGAAATAACAAAGAATTTGACGCAATCACTAGTGAAATTAAACATGTGAAGGAAGAGTCAAAAATGTTAACTGAAAAGTTGAGACAAGAGACAATCAAACAACAAAATCTAGAAAGAATACTAGATGAGCAAAAGGCAGACCTCATTAGTTCTAAAGAGGAATTAAAAAATACAAAGAAAGAACTAGTAGAAGTTCAAGAAGAACAAGATGAAGAAAAGGCCGAATATTTAGAAAGAAGAGAAAAGATAGTTAGTAAAATAGATGTAGCTTCTCTTGCAAAATATGATAGAGTAAGGGAGTATCACAGCGATGCTGCTGTAAGAGTAAAGAAAAACTCTTGTTCTGGATGTTTTAGTTCTATTCCCCCTCAGTTAATAGTAGAAATGAGAAGCGATGAAGATGTTTTATTTACTTGTGAGAATTGTGCTCGGATATTAATTCCTGAAGAAATTGAAGTAAATGAAGCAGATGTAGAAACGATATAATTCATTAAAAACTAAAATACGGGTAATCGCTATAATATTTTATAGAGGAAAGTCCGAACTCCATAGAACAGTACACTTCCTAACGGGAAGAGCTACTTGTAAAAGTAGTATGGAAAGTGCAACAGAAAGTAAACCGCCCACTTAGGTGGGTAAGGGTGAAAGGGTGGGGTAAGAGCCCACCGCAATTTGGGTGACTAAATTGGCATGGTAAACCCTGTACGGAGCAAGGTTAAATAAGAGTATGATTTCAAGCTGTTCGTTTGAGTTGTCTTTTGGGACATGCATACTTGGGTAAACCGCAAGAGATACTTGGTGACAAGTGTCCTAGATAAATGATTACCTCCTCGGATTAATATAGAGAAGACAGGATTCGGCTTATAGTATTTTAGTTTATTTTTTATTATATTGACATTTATTAAACTAAACAATCTTTTAATTATGCAACTACCAAATGACCCGTTTGTATTAGAACTTCTACCAGAATTTATAGAAGATTGGTTAACAAAACTTGATACTGAATATATTGAGTATAGAACTAATAAAGATTTAGAATCTATGTATAGATTAGCCCATACTATGAAAGGTTCGTCTTATCAGTTTGGTTTTGCTGAACTTGGTGATATTGGTATAGATATGATGGCTCAAGTCAAAAGCAATGATTGGGAAGGTTTAGAACAAAATAAAGAGAAATTTCGTACTATTCTACTAGAAATCCAAGATTATTTATCACAAAATTCTTAAAAAAATATGAAAAAGATTCTACTAATTTTTTGTTTATTATTCTTCTCTTCGGTATTATACTCACAAACTAGAGTTGCTGTATTACCATTTCAGAATATGGATGGAAATATTGATTATAATATACTTTGTTATGACCTACAAGAGTCTCTTACTGCTGCACTAATCGAAGCAGATGATAGTGGGGAAGAGTACTATATTGTGCCTGCAGATTCAGTTGAGATTGTCCTTTCTGAACTTAATTTGGACCCTTCTAATCCACAATACAAATCTGATTTATGGAAAGCTGTACAATTATTAAATATTAAAAAAGTTGTACTTGGAACGTTTAACAAACAAAGTGATAAGTTTCTAATGAATACTTATATCTATGATGTTAAAATGAGAATGGCATATCCTAATAATCAAGCAAAAGATATATTTAAAACTCATGAACAAATATTAGAAGCTATTCCAGAAATAGTGGAAGCAATAAAACCTGGATTAAAATAATCCATTTTCATTTTCGGAATTTTTTGTTTTATTAAAGTATTTATAAGTACTTGAAGTAACCTTTCTACCTTTTGGGGTAATTTGAAGAAAACCTTGTTGTATAAGAAAAGGTTCATATACTTCTTCTATAGTACCCGGTTCTTCTCCTACCGCAGCTGATAAGGTATTCAAACCTACAGGTCCACCATTATACTTTTCAATTATTGTCAGAAGTATCCTTTTATCCATATCATCCAGACCTAATTTATCTACTTCTAATGCTTCTAAAGTCATGTTTGCAATAAATTGACTTATTACACCATCACCTTTAATTTGAGCAAAATCTCGACTCCTTCGTAATAATCTATTAGCAATCCTAGGGGTTCCTCTAGAACGAGAAGCTATTTCAGTAGCGCCTTGTTCGTCAATATCAGTATTTAGTATATCTGCAGATCTTCTAACTACATTTATCAAATCAGCAGTATTATAATAATCTAATCTAAATAATAACCCAAATCTTGAACGAAGTGGAGCCGTTAATAATCCTGCTCTAGTTGTAGCACCAATTAAAGTAAAATTAGGAATTTTTATTTGGATTGTTCTAGCTGATGGACCACTATCAATCATTATGTCCAAAGTATAATCCTCCATAGCTGAATAGAGATATTCTTCAACTACAGTAGATAACCTATGAATTTCATCAATAAATAGAACGTCGCCTTCTTCTAAGTTAGTTAAAATACCAGCTAAATCACCAGGTTTCTCTAATACAGGTCCAGATGTTGTTTTTATTTGGCTTCCCATCTCATTTGCTATTATATAACTTAAAGTTGTTTTTCCAAGACCTGGAGGCCCCATTAGCAATACATGATCAAGTGACTCCTTTCTCTTTCTAGCAGCCTCTATAAATATTTTAAGGTTACTAACAAGATTCTTTTGACCAGTAAATTCACTAAAAGCTTTTGGTCGTAAAGCAAATTCATTAGCTTCATTATTATTTGAATCAGGATTTAATATATTTTCTATATCATTCATTTAAACTTCTGAAAATGTGAATAGGACAATTCCTTTTGTTAATATCTAAGCACTTACCATCACATGCTTTAGCGTAAACTCTTGGCACAGCGTTAGGATTAATTTCAATTATTTCTTTAGATATTTTTTTCTCCAAACTGTCCTTGTATTCCATACTTTCATCAAATGGTAATATTATATCAAGTTCTATAAAAATATCTTTTCCTGATTGCCTTGTATGTATTGCTTTGAATTCACAAATATTAGTATGATTTTTTGTTACAACGCTTAGGAATCTCATTTGAACTTCATCTGGTATAGTTCTATCAAGTAATTGATTCAATGCATCTTTTGAGCCTTTCAATGGAACAACTAAAGCAAATATTGTTAAGGTAATAGCAACCCCAGAGTCAACCATTAAACCAATGTATCGTAAACCGAAGTGTTGTAAGCCTAAACCTACTAACAAATTTATTAGTACAAATAATTCAATATAACTATCATATTTCCATAGACTAGCATCATACTCTAGTATTGGCATTCCATACTTTTTTGATGATTTCTTTTGAATCCTATATACTAATCTCATTAATAAAAATGATATTGAGGAAAATACCATTAGTATAAAATAATTACTTTCACCTACATCAGTTTTACCAAAATTTGTTACTGCTTCTATACTAGTATAGCCCAATACGAGTAATAATAAAATTGAAGATGCTAATATTGAAATACTCTCATATTTTCCATAACCATAGTTAAAAATATAATCAGGATTACGTACACTCATATTAACAGCATTTAGAAATAAAAATGAGTTAAGTATATCGAGTGCAGAAATTATTCCATTAGTCTTAACGGCCAAAGAATCTTCTACTACTCCTAAAATAATCCCAAATATTGAAATAAATATAGTAAGTAATAGTGATATTCGAGTAGTAAAAACAGGGGAGTCAGTTCTAAACCAACTTTTTATTCTCGTATTTAAATTAAAGTGTTGCCTTTCCATTGGGCAAATATAGTTAATTAAGGACTACTTCTGATTCAGAAATGTAAATTTCTCTAATATTTTCAGAATTTTCATCAGGGATGATCTTTACTATAAAAGCAGGTTTGGTTAAATGGGTCTCTGCTTTTTCTGCCCATTCGATTAATTTAATAGAATTTTCTTCATACAAACACTCGTCAAAACCAATTTCATTTAATTCTTTGTTTTGTTCTATTCTATATAAATCTATGTGATAAATAGGAACTTCGTGATTTTTATATTCTCCTATATATTTATTCATAATAGTAAAAGTAGGAGAAGTAACCAAATCTTCAACATTGAAAAATTGGCAAATACCTTTGATAAACTCTGTTTTACCAGAGCCCAAATCACCATAAAGAAACACTATATCACCAAGGTTCAGCCCTTTTGCAAACTTACTTCCAAGTTCTATTGTTTCTTCTTCGCTAGTTGTTGTGTATTTTGTTTCAAGCATAACAACAAAATTAACAAAGAATATTCAAATTAAAAAATTATCTACTTTTTAGTTTTATTACAGGTATTATCATTTCTTCCATAGAAATACCTCCATGCTGAAAACTATCTCTGTACTTATTCAAATAATGATGATAATCAGTAGGATAAACGAAGTAATAATCTTCCTTGGCTATTATGTTATTAACAGTTATTCCGGCTTTCGGAACTTTGATATCTTCAGGGTTACTTATTTGCATAGCCGTTTTCGGGTCTGCTTTTACATTTTTACCAAATTTATACCTAAGTGATGTTGAAGTATCTTTATCCCCTAAGACTTTTACACCTCTAAGACATCTAATTGAACCATGATCCGTAGTTATTATTATTTTCGCATCTTTTACATTAGATAGTTGTTTCAACATACCAAGAAAACTTGAATGTCTAAACCATGAACTAGTTAGAGACCTATAAGCCGATTCGTCCGGTGCTATTTCTTTAAGAATTGCATAATCAGACCTTGAGTGTGCAATCATATCTACTGCATTTAATACTATAGCAGTCAAATCATTATTGGCAAACTTTAATATATCCTTTTCAACCCTTTTACCGTAGTCAGTGTCAAAAATCTTTATATATACTGGGTCATTTTTTAGTTTAATTCTTCTTCTTTGAAGCCAAGATTGCATCAGCTCCTTTTCAAATTTGTTTTGCGTATGTTCTTCACTGTTAACTTCAACTTGCCAATACTGTGGATAATATTTCTTTATATCAGAAGGGAAAAGTCCGGCAAATAAAGAGTTTCTACAATATGGCGTTGCAGTAGGTAATATAGAGCAATAAAAATTAGTATCAAAAGTATAATATTGTCTTAGAACTTCCTCAAATAATAACCATTGATCATATCTCATACAATCTACAACGAATAAAAATGTGGGTCCATCTTTCTCAATTTCTTCCCATAAATATGCATCTAAAATATCTGGAGAGAATAAAGGCAGATCTTCCTTTTCTTCACTATTTATCCAAGACACATAATTATCTTCAACAAATCTTGAGAATGCTGTATTAGAATCACTCCACTGGTCGTTTAAAGTTTCTTTTAGTCCAGAATCAGGATGTTTATCTAATTCGAATGACCATTGAACTAATTTCTTATATATATCTACCCAGTCATTCCAAACCATAGGTCCCATAAGTTGTCTACTAACTTGTGAAAATCCTCTCATATAATCTTGTGTGAATTTCTCAGTCTCTATTCTTTCAGTCTCTAAGAATTTTTTACAAGCTAATAGTATTTGAGCAGGGTTTACTGGTTTAGTAAGGTAGTCATCTATCTTTAGACCAATAGCTTCTTCCATTACACTTTCAGCTTCATTCTTGGTAACCATTACGACTGCAGATGCAGCACTAAGTCTTTTAAGTTCAGGCAAAGTATCCAATCCTGACATCCCAACCATATTCTCATCTAAAAAAATCAAGTCATAGTGTTTAGATTTTACTAACTCAATGGCATCTTCTCCATTAGTTGCTTTATCAACATCATAACCTCTTTTTTCAAGTAAGATTATATGTGGTTTTAGTACTTCTATTTCATCATCTATCCAGAGGATATTGCCTTTACTTGTCATCAATTCTCCATTTTTTGCATTTTAATTATCTTAAATTATGCTTTATTTCTGTAATCTATATTCTATCTTACGAATATTTTAAATAAATGCTACACTTTAGCATAACTTTTATATGAAATACATTATTATATTAAAATAATCGCTTCAATTTTTTGAAATTAAAACCGTCTATAGTTAAAGTATTAGTAATGTATTTAGTGTAGTTATGAATTTTGATAATTTTACAATTAAGTCACAAGAAGCAATTAATACAGCTTCACAAATCGCAAAAAGCTTTAATAATCAAGCTATTGAACCTGCACATCTTTTTGCTGCTCTTGTTCAAGATAATGAAGGAATTGTTTCTAGTATAATTGGACGTATTACAAGTCAAATAGATATTATTAAAATAAAAATTACCAATTTAATTGAGAAGTATCCGAAAGTTACTAATATTGAAACTGAGAATTTTATTTCTAATGATTTGAGAAAAGTATTTTCTATATCAGAATCAGAAGCTAAAGTTCTAAAAGATGAATTTATCAGTTCTGAACATCTATTGCTTGGAATTATAGAGACAAATAATTCAGTTTCTGAACTACTAAAAAATTATAATATAAATAAACAAGAAGTATATAAAATTATGAAAGATATAAGAGGAACACATTCTGCTTCGGATAAAAATGCAGAAGACAGATATGACTCATTAAATAAGTACGGTCGTAATTTAAATCAAGAGGCTCAGAAAGGTAAAATTGACCCTGTTATAGGCAGAGATAGTGAAATTAGAAGAGTTTTACAAGTGTTAGCAAGAAGAACTAAAAATAATCCATTACTAATAGGTGAACCAGGTGTAGGGAAGACTGCAATAGTAGAGGGAATAGCACAAAGAATAGTAGCGGGAGATGTACCTGATGGACTAAAAGATAAAACTTTAATTTCTCTTGATATGGGAACATTAGTTGCTGGTACAAGTTATAGAGGTCAGTTTGAGGAAAGATTAAAAGCGATTATTAAAGAAGTAACTGATTCAAATGGGGAAATTTTTCTATTTATAGATGAAATACACACTTTAATTGGAGCTGGAGCCACATCTGGGAGTATGGATGCCGCGAATATACTAAAACCTGCTTTGGCTAGGGGAGAGTTGAGATTGATAGGTGCAACAACTTTAGATGAATATCAAAAACACATAGAAAAAGACGCAGCATTAGAAAGAAGATTCCAACAAGTATTAGTAGATGAACCAACAGTTGAAGATACAATCTCGATACTTAGAGGTTTAAAAGAGAAATATGAAGTACATCATGGGGTGAAAATAACAGATAAAGCAATAGTATCAGCAGCAGAGCTTTCTAATAGATATATAACCGAAAGATTTCTACCTGATAAGGCCATTGATCTTATAGATGAAGCTGCAGCAAGATTAAGAATTGACATGGATTCAATGCCACAGGAGTTGGATGAGATAGAACGAAAAATTCGCCAATTAGAAATAGAAAAGCAAGCTTTACTTAATGAACTAAAAAATAATTAAATAAATTATTTTTATTGTCATTTATTATTCTATACTTTAGAGTAATATAAAAAATGATTGCAATAAAAATTGTTTCGATATCTTCTATTATTTATCATAATAACATACTCAGCTAAATCTCAAGCTATATTTGAACCTATTTATTTTGTTCAAGATAGTAGCTATATAATTACTGGAACTAATAAATTTCAGAACATTTATAACTTTAGTGATGAAATATTTGTAACTCAAAATGGCGAATATGGCCGTTTCTATGTATTGCAAAACTATTATGGTCAAGGCACTCCTCTTGCTAATAGTAGCTCATTCCAAGAAACTCAAAAATTAAGACTTAACTATGAATATGAAGTTACCTCTGATTTATTCTTTGTAAATAAGAATAACTGGTTTATTTCTTCAAACACATTAAACTTTGGTCAAAACAAACTTGAAAGATTAAATTTTCTTTTAGGTAGTAAATATTCATTTCTTCAAAACTCCTTTATGGAGGGAGGGTATGGGAAAGAACGCAATACAACTGTAGGTATAGAAACAATAGGTGACTATTATTATGCTAACTATTCAGTAAGTAATCTAGAATTAGAAGATCTTTATATAAATAGTCAAGGGTTTGCAGATATAGTAAATTTAGATGATGGTAGAGTGAATAAAGATATAAACTTTAGATTAAGTGCTTTAAAGTCCTTTGATGAAAGAAGTTCAATATTCTTTGATATAGGATTATTGAATCGTAATAGAGATAATCCAGAAATAAATCCAGGCTTAGTGGATATACCCATAAGACGGAGACAATCTGATAAAATACAGATGAGTACCAGTTTAAATTTCTATTTATCTGATAAAATTTCTAATATTATTTCGATAGGATTAAATAATGAACTTATTTCGAACAATTATCTTTCTAGCTATAATTCCATCAATGAATCTAATTTTAAACGTGAAGTTGATATTTATAACTTTGATATATCAAATACACTAAACTACAGAGCTATTGACTTCAATCTATTTTCATATATAAATTATAATAGAACAAATGAAGATTACTCTGCTTTAAATATTTTAAACCTTCCAGCTAATCAATTCGAAATATATAGAAATGACCAAAACAGGCAAGATAGAGTTGAATCATATTTTAATATGAAATTAAATAGTTTTATAAACCTTTCCAACAAAGATTCACTAAGTATAGGCACTGACTATAGGTTGCTTAGATATGATACACCATCTGATAAAAATAATGATGACAGGGATGAGTTATCATTAGCAGGAGATATAGAGTATATTAGAAGAGTTTCTAATATACTTTCAATTGGTATTCGCAATGAATTTAGATTCTTTCATTATGTGTATTTAAAATCACAGAGAAGTTCTTCGAATAATTGGAATAGAATTATTAAAATGGCTCCAACTATTATTATTAAGTCTAATTATTTCTACTATAAACCTATATTAGGAATAAATGCCAATTATACAACTTATGATTTTGAAAATATAGTTACTGGAATAAATAGTTTTAGTTTTCGAGAAGTTTCATATCTAGATTCAATACAAATAAAGCTTGCTAATCAAACTTTCTTTGAAACTAAAAATGAAATGAGATATTCTGAAAGAGGGATACTTTACTGGAATGTATTTGCAGAGCAACCTCAAAGATCTAATTTTGAGTTATTTTTGAGAGGAATTTTTATTAAAAGAACTGAATATTATATTGTTGGATGTGGATTAAGGTATTTTAAAAGAAAAGATATTCGCATAAGTGAGTTTATTTCACAAAATAATGTTATTTTAAACGACTTTGAATCATTAGCTCCAGAATTGATTTTAGAATATATATTCGATTCGGGTAATTCTTTCAAATTAGATTTTTGGTACGAATTTCAATCTATAAATTTGATTAAAAAGAACGAATTGGTGAATTTTTATTTATCTACAAATATAAAGTTATGACGAAAGAACTATTAATATCTACCGACAACAATACTTTGGTAAAAGCTGAAGAATTCTTGAATGATTTTAGATCTGAGTATCTTATAGAGCTAGATAACAGTTTTATGAATATATTGATAGCATTTACTGAAGCAGTTAATAATGCTATATACCACGGCAATAAGAAAGATGAAAATAAAAAAGTTCTGATTAAGTTAGAAAAGAATTCTAAGTATTTCGTTATTTATGTTCGCGATGAAGGAAATGGTTTTATTGAATCTGAAGTACCAGACCCAACATTACCCGAAAATCTGCTAAAACAATCAGGTAGAGGTGTATTTTTGATTCGTAAATTAACTGATGAAGTGGATATTATAAGTACTAGTGGTGGGACTGAGGTCAAGATGGGGTTTAGACTATGAAATATGATAACAAAAGTGATATGTTGAGTCAACTTAAAAATATATTATCTCAAAGAGATAAATTTAAAATAATTAATATAAATGGAGAGTTTCTAACAGGTAAAACTTCTGCAATACAAGAATTAATAACAGATATAGAATTTATAAATCAATATAATGTGTATACTTATGTAAATGACTGGGAAAAGTACAATTATTTATTCGATATCACCTCTGATTTCTTTGAGAATTCTAATCTACAACACCCTGAATTTACTTTCAATGAATCAAAATATTTTGTAAATAGTTTCTTTGATACATTAAGCACTTTAAATATATCAAATAAGGATTTATTCAATGAAGTGAATGAATATTTATTAATTGAGAATAATTTAGAGCTTAATGAATCATTAAAAAAGAAAATAGAAGTTAGTGTAAAAAACGATCTGAAAAAAAATTTACTATTGTATTATTATGAGATAAGTATAGAATGCTTAATAGCAGATTTACTTAACAATTTCTTTCCATTGAATAATCAGATTGAGTCACTATCAGATTATTTATTATCTAGAGAACCAATTAAAATAATGCTAATATTTGATGATGCCCAATCTATTTCTTCGAAAATTGAAAAATGGTTCGAAGAATTCTTCTCATATTTGACAGCAAAAAGATTGGGTGATTTATTACTTTATGACTACAAAGGTAAGGACTCTCAAATTAAGTTAGGGGAGTTTTTTACTATCGACTTGCTTTATATAAGTAGAAACAAATCAATAAAGATAGTTGGTAATGACATAAAAACAGATTATTTAGAATTGACTTATCCGAAGAATAAAGAATATATTGCAGATAATTCCGAATTGCCACCAGATTTAGATATTGATGGTTTACCAATACTTGGGATTCCTTTGTTGGCTGAATTTTATGTACAAATTGAGGAAGATAAAGACAATGCTACAGCCGTTTATGCTGTTAATCATCTTCTCAAGTATATTCCTGCAGAATTTCAAAGGTTGATAATATTCTCCTCAATATTTGAAGAATTTACACTTAAAGAAATAAACCTATTTGAAGAAATAAAAATAAATGAAAATGATTTTAATAATCTGTTACCAAATTTAGATTTTATTACTAATTCAGATTATGGATTTAAAATTAATTCGAAAGAAAAAACTTTACTTTTCGCAGTTTATCAACTGATTTTTAATGATATAGATTCAATGCAATTAATAAATATTAGTAAAGCTTTGAAATCTAATTTTCCAAATTTTTCATATACTGAATTCGAATTAATAAGAGAATTAGCATATTTTAAAAATTTTGATAAGACCTTCATGTTAGAACATTATTTTGATAATGATAAAAATCTAACACAGTTACTAGAAATTAGGAATGATTTCTTTATTAAAGATAAGTCTTTCTATTCCTTAAAAACAGAATATTCTCAAATATTAATGCAATATAATACTATAAGAGATAGTAATATTCGAAATGAGAAATTAAGTAGTATAGAAAATATATTTTTAAAATATAAAGATGAGATTGAAAAAAGAAACAAAGTATTGCAAGAAGATGTAATAAATGTAGGAAATGAAATAAAAGAGTTTCGTAAAGATAAAGAACAAATGGTAACTAAATCTGAAAGTTTAGGAAAAACCAGTATTTCTTTGCGTAATGAGATAAATGAAATAGATAACGATCTTAAACCATTTATCCATCAAAATTCAAAACAAAAAAGCACGATAAACTTTATAGCATTGATAATATCTGTAGCAATTATATTCAATTCAGATAGGATTGCTGAATTGATATTCGGAAATTCATCAGACTTTGATTATATTATTGTTATAACTTTTATTTTACTTTTAGTTCTGTATGGGAATGGATTACTCAGGTATTTCAGAGTAAAGTTTAAATCAGAAGAGCTACATGCTCTAAAACAAAGTAAGAGTAATAAAGAAAAAGAATATGAGAAAATTACGAGTGAATTAGAAATACTTAATGCAGACATAAGAGCAAAGGAATCTAAAATAGAGGATTTAAATCGACATATAGAAAGGATGAATATTCAGATTTTTGAAAATAAACAAAAGTTAGAAAGAAGTACTTTAAACTAAGGGTACAATCTTTCTATTTCCCATTTATTAGACTTTAACTTATATTGAATTCTATCATGCAAACGGCTTTCTCTACCTTGCCAAAATTCGAATGATATTGGTTTTATCAAATATCCACCCCAATGTATAGGTCGTGGAGGATTGTCAGGGAATTTTGCTTTTAATTCAATTATCTTCGATTCGATTTCACTTTTAGAATTAAGTGGAGAGCTTTGATCTGATGCAATTGCACCAATCCTACTTTCATAAGGTCTTGAATAAAAATATTTATCAGATTCTTCTGGAGATAATTTCTCAACATAGCCATTAATTCTTACTTGTCTTTCTAATTTATCCCAATAGAATAGCATAGAAGCATTAGGGTTTTCAGATAATTCTTTTCCTTTCTCACTCAAATAATTAGTAAAAAATTGAAATCCGTTTTCATCAAATGATTTAAGTAACACGATTCTAGAAGAAGGCATCATATCTATTCCACAAGTTGATAAATTAAATGCAGTTGGATCATAGAATAAATTAGACTTTATTGCAATTTCAAACCAGTCTTTGAACTGGTAAAATGGGGAAGAGTGGACATCACTTAAATCTAATGAAAATTTCGTATATTCTTGTCTTATCTCAGATAAATTCTCAATCATAGCTAAAATACTCTGATAATTTGAAGTCGTATCCCTTCGGTTCAAAAAGTCCTGTTGTATCGTCTGAAACATAATCTCCTATTACTTTACCATCTATTATATTTTTAATAGCTTGTATTAAATAGTCAACTTCTTCAAATGTATTGTATATACCAAAACTAACTCGAATTGCTCCGGGTAAATCTACTTTACGTTTGCAAATAATATCATTTTTCAACTTTTGGGCAGTGTTTTCGTCTATATTCATTAGTTTAGCTATATAAGGATGGGTGCAAAAACAACCAGTTCGCACTCCAATTCCGTATTCATGCGCTAAAATTGAGCCTACATAATTATAGTGCATATCTTTTAGATTGAATGCTATAACTCCTAATTTATCCTCGAGAGTGTCAAAATCTGTTTCTACAAGTAAATCTATTTCTGGAATTTCATCAAATTTCTTCAAAATGTACTTTGTTAACTCTAATTCATGTTCTGCAACATAATCCATACCATAATCATCTAATTGCTTACATGCTGCAGCCATTGCAATTCCACCTATAGTATTAGGAGAACCTGCTTCTTCTTTGAATGGAAGTGCTGCCCATACAGTTTCTAAATGGGTAACATATGCAGCCATACCTCCTCCTACAAATTCGGGGTCACCTTCTTCGCATAAATCCCTAGGGCAAAGCAAAACACCAGAACCATATGGCGCATATAATTTATGAGCAGACATTACTAAAAAATCAATATGTTGTGGATCGTCACATGGTTTCATATCTATTTTTCTATGAGGTGCAAGCTGAGCCGCATCTAAACAAAACTTAGCACCTACAGAATGGGCTATCTCTGCTACTTCGTGATACGGATTTACGAATCCTGATACATTAGAAGCACCTGTAAGTGTAATTAGTTTTATTCTTTTACCATATTGTTTGATTTTGTTATTTAGATCATTCATATCCAAATAACCTTTATCATCAACTGCAATATAGTCAACAAAATTATTTCTTCTCCAAGGTAAATCATTAGAATGATGTTCCATGCCAGATGACAATATGACATCACCTGGATTCAAACATATTCTATAACTCAACTTGTTAATCGCTTCAGTTGTGTTCTTAACAAATATTGTAATATATTGTTCTGGATCTGCATTTACAAACTTCGATACTATATCATGTGCTTGATCAAAAGCTTCAGTAGAAATAAAGGATTTTATGCCTTGACCTCTGTGAATTGCAGAATAATAATCAATTGCTTCATTAACTTTATTTCTCACTGAAAGGAATGAAGGAGTGCTTGCCGCATTATCAAAAAAAGTATATTGACGCATAGTGCCATCTAATAATCTCACTTTCTTATCTAAGCCAGCAATATTTTTCCTTATTTCATCAGTTTTATTACTAATTAACTCTTTTGTGCTAAGCATAAGTACCTCATAAAAAAGGGCAATATTATTGCCCTATAAATTAAATTTAGTGTCCTATTGATTCTTTATATGAACTAGCGTCCATTAATTCATCTAATTCATTTGAATCAGATAATTCTATTTTTACTATCCATCCATCTCCGTAAGCGTCATTATTAACAACTTCAGGATTGTCATTAAGACTAGTATTTATTTCGGTTATAGTTCCAGATATAGGCGAGTACATATCTGCAACAGTTTTTACTGCTTCAATCGTACCTATTGTATCTCCTTTTGAAACAGTTCCATCCATTTCTATATCAATGTAAACAACATCGCCTAACTCACTTGCAGCGTGATCTGTTACACCAACAGTTGCTATATTTCCTTCTACTCTGACCCACTCGTGATCATCAGTATATTTCAAATCTTCTGGGAAGTTCATCTTTTCTCCTTTTAATAAAAATTGGTTCCACAAATATAAAGAATTTACTAAAATTTTCTTACCTTAATATATTGATTTGTTCAAAACACCAAAAAGTTCTTATGATTTCAAAATTTGTCGAACACCCCAATGATGTAGGAGAGTCTTATTTTACTCATTTCAGTAAGGCATGTAGTTTCGGTTTTAAAATGTTGAAATTATCATTTATTTGTTTTTCTCATGCTGTTTTGCCTTGGACTTTCGAAAAGAAAGCTTCTGAAGAGATTATTGATATGGCAGAAGAAATGGAAGAAAGACGTGAGTTAGCTGAATGTGAAGATTAATTCCAATAGCACTCTACTTATATTCTCAATTATTAGTTTGCGGATTTGTTTATTAGATAATTCAAAACGATAATCAAGAATTAATATAAATAAATAAAAAAAGCCGAATCTTATAAAAATCCGGCTTAATCATTTTTTAAAGAGTTTTTTCTTTTTAGTCTCTCAGTTCCATCCAATTGTGACGTTCTAAATATTTCGTGTCTATATTACCAGAAATGAAATCTTCATTGTCCATCATCCATCTGTGGAAAGGAATAGTAGTTTTAATACCCTCTATCACCATTTCGTCCAATGCTCTTCTCATTTTTGCAATTGCTTCATCTCTAGTTGGTGCAAAAGTGATAAGTTTTGCAATCATTGAATCATAGAATGGAGGTACTTTATATCCCTGATAAACATGTGAATCAACTCTAATCCCTCTTCCACCAGGGAAATGCAAACTTGTTATTTCACCAGGAGTAGGTCTAAATCCATTCTCGGGATCTTCTGCATTAATTCGACATTCTATACTATGATAAACTGGTTTCTTCTCTTTTAATGTTAGTTTCGATCCGCCAGCAACTCTAATTTGTTCTTGTATCAAATCTATAGCAAGTGACTCTTCAGTAACTGGGTGTTCTACTTGAATACGGGTATTCATTTCCATAAAGAAGAAGTTCATATCTTTGTCAACTAAATACTCAATAGTACCAGGTCCCACATAGTTAACTGCTTTTCCACCTTCCACTGAAACTTTACCCATTTCATCTCTAAGCTTTTGACTAAGAACTGGGGAAGGTGCCTCTTCAATTAGTTTTTGGTGTCTTCTTTGGATTGAACATTCACGTTCATTCAAATGAATTACATTACCAAATTTATCACCCATAATTTGAATCTCAATATGTCGAGATCCAATAACAAGTTTTTCTAAGTATAAATCTGGGTCATTGAAAGAAACAGCAGCTTCGTTTGACGCTGTTTTATATGCATTCTCAAAGTCACTCTCTTTTTCAACTATTCTCATCCCTTTACCACCGCCACCTGAAACAGCTTTCAATAAAACTGGATATCCGATACGAGCGGCAACTTTTTTCCCGTCTTCAATGCTTTTTAATATACCATCACTACCTGGTACAACGGGAACACCAGCAGCTTTCATAGTATCTTTTGCAACTGATTTATTACCCATTTTAGAAATAGCTTCTGCACTTGGACCAACAAATGTGATTCCGTGTTCATTACATATATTTACAAAGTCAGCTTTTTCAGAAAGAAAACCATATCCGGGATGAATCGCATCGGCGTTAGTTACTTCTGCCGCAGCTATTATCGAAGGTATATGTAAATAGCTTTCTTTACTAGAAGCAGGTCCTATACAAACAGCTTCGTCAGCAAACTTAGTATGCAAAGAAAATCTATCTGCCTCAGAATAAACAGCTACTGTTTGTATTCCCATCTCTTTACAAGCTCGGATGATTCTCAGTGCTATTTCACCACGATTGGCAATTAGTAATTTTTTTATCATTATATATTAGTTTGGTTTTATGTGAAATAAAACTTGATTGTACTCTACTGCTTCAGTATCATTTGTTAATATTTTTACTATTTCACCATCAATGTCAGATTCTATTTCATTCATTAATTTCATTGCTTCAACTATGCAAAGAGTTTGTCCTTTCTTTACTTTCTGACCAACTTTGACGAAGTCATCAGAATCAGGTGAAGGTGCTCCATAGTAAGTACCTACCATTGGTGCCTTTATTTCATGCAATCCTGAAGCTACATCAACCTTTGGTTCTGAAGTAGATGTTTGTGGTTGAGGTATAGGAGCAGTTTGCACTTGCTGTGGTTGTGGTTGATAGTTTTGATTCGATGGTAATGCACCAGTAAGATTAAAAATTGGAGCATTTCCACTAACCTTATCTTCTTTATTTTTAGAAATCTTGAGTTTTATTCCTTTCTCTTCTATTTCCAAATCTTCTGCAGTACTATCATCAAAGATTTTTAATAATTTCTTTAAGTATTGCAAATCCATAATTTCCCTTCGGATAAGTTTTTAAAATTAAAACATAAAAAAAGCGTGTCTTTGCATTTTACGAAAAACACGCTTAATAAAAAAGTATTTTCTTTATTATTTTACCCTTTCTATATATGAGTCAGTAGTTGTATCTACTTTTATCATATCATCTTGATTGACAAATAAAGGAACTTGAATCTCTGCGCCTGTTTCTAAAGTTGCTGGCTTAAGAGTATTACTTGTCGAATCGCCTTTAAAACCCGGTTCTGTCATAGTAACTTTCAAACTAACGTGCTGAGGTATTTCAGCAGAAAGTACTGTGTCTCCTTCAAAAGCAAGTTGACAAATTTCACTTTCTTTCAAATATTTGATTTGATCACCAAGCATTCTCTTGTCTAAAGGAATTTGTTCATAAGTTTCATTACTCATAAAAACATAATTATCGCCTTCTATATATAAAAACTGGTAAGGTCTTTTTTCTATTCTTACCATTTCTATACTTGATCCAGAATTATATGTGTGCTCTTTTTGTTTGCCTGAGTCTATATCTCTCATTTTAACTTTATAGAAAGCACCACCTTTACCTGGCTTACGGAATTCTACATCAGTTATTAGACAAATGTTGCCTTCATAACGCATATATCCGCCTTTGTATAAGTCTGTAGTATCTGCCACATTACACCTTTAATATAAATTGTTTTTTGAGGTGCCGAACGGACTCGAACCGCCGTACGAGGTTTTGCAGACCTCTGCCTAACCACTCGGCCACGGCACCTTAATATAATAAGATTACAAAATTAATTCTTAATTCTGAATATTGCAAAAACTGTTTACAAATATATGCTATTTTAACATATCTGGACGAAGATTTTTAGTTTTTTCTTTTGCAGCTTTTTCTTGCCATTCTCTTACTAATTTATGATTTCCACTTGTCAATATATCTGGTACTTTCATCCCTTCATAGTTTGCAGGTCGAGTATATTGAGGAGGTTCTAATAATCCGTCCATATGCGAATCTGATAATGCACTTTCACTATCACCTAGAGCTCCAGGGATTAGTCGAGTAACAGCATCTGCAATAACTAATGAAGGTAGCTCTCCTCCTGATAACACAAAATCACCAATTGATATTTCTCTTGTTATTAGCCTATCTCTAATTCTCTGATCTATACCCTTATATCGTCCTGATAAAATTATTATATTCTTTTTTAACGATAATTCTTTCGCTATACTTTGATTAAATAATTCTCCTTCAGGTGTAACAAAAATTATCTCATCATATTTTCTTTCATCTTTGAGTTTATTTATACAGTCGAAGATTGGTTGGCATTTAATTAACATACCAGCACCACCACCATAAGGTGTATCGTCTATGTGTCCAAATTTATTATCCGAATAATCATGTAGATTATGGATATTAAACTCTACTAACCCCCTTTCTTTTGCAATTCTAATTATACCTGTGTTCAGTACCGAACTAAAAGAATCAGGTAGAGCTGATAAAAAATCAATTCTTAAAGCACACATAATTACATTTCCAAATCCATTAATCCATCCATTAATTCTATACGAATTTCTTTCTTTTCAATATCGACTGATTTAATTACATCATCAATTACAGGCAATGGAATTTCAGCTTTATCTGTTCTCATCACCCATACATCATTTGCTGGAAGTTCCATTATATCAACTATTTCACCAAGTAATTCATTAGTTTGTATATTGTAAACTTTACAACCTGCTAATTCGTGGTCAATGTAAGTATTCTTTTTCCTATTAATATCTGTTTTTAATACAAAAAGTCCATGTTCCCTAAGAGAATTAGCTTCAATATCGCTTGCTATTTCTTTTAATTTTAAATTTGCATTCTTTTGATATCTCTTAAACTGTAGTAATCTGAATTTCTTAGAAAATTGTTCAGAATAACCTATTTTGACATCAATATTATCACTTACACTTTCTATTGCTTTTGGTATATCTATGACTATCATTTCACCTTTATAGCCTTTAGTTTTAACTATAACACCAACTAATATATATTCGCTCATTTTTCCATCTCTATTGTTACTGGTCCATTGTTTACTAATGATACTTTCATGTCTGCACCAAAGATTCCAGTTTCAATCTTTAAATTTGAATTTGTTTTCAACTTATTCACAAAGTTATTAAATAATGGTTCAGAAATATCAGGTTTCGCCGCATTTATAAAACTAGGTCTGAATCCTTTTTTACAATCAGCATAAAGTGTAAAGTTTGGAACTACTAAAATAGCTCCATTTATATCAGTCACTGATAAGTTCATTTTATTATTTTCATCATTAAAAATACGTAGATTAATAAGTTTATTAACTAACCAATCTATTTCAACTTCTCCATCATTTTCTTTTGCACCAAAAAGTACAAGAATTCCATCTCCAATTTCTCCTACTATCTTGTTCTCTACTGTTACACTTGCTTCTGAGACTCTTTGTATGATTAATTTCATCTAATTAAACTCTTCTTTGTATTTGCTTTTTCTACCTGAAACAAACGAACTAGCCTTATTGAAAAACGATTCTCTATTATCTTCATATTTGGGGGTAAGTGATTCTGAACCTGGTATTTCTTCAATGTGTAAAGTAGTAGTAGGAAAAGCGAATCGAACATTCAATTCTTTAGCAAGACGAATAGCTTCTAACATAAACTCTTGACGTGCTTTTAATTCTTGAGACCAATTTTCAACTTCAAAAAATATATAAACTAAAATATTTAAAGAACTAGGCCCAAAATCATTCAAACTAATTTCATAAGGGTCATTTTTAGTTTTAGGATGTTCTCTCACTATTGCTCTTAATCCGGTTATATATGCGTCAATCAAATCAGGTGGAGTATCATAAGTTATACCTATTTGTGTTCTAAATCTTCTAAATCTTCTTCTTCCCATATTGTCAATTTTTAAGTCTGCAAGTATTCCATTTGGTACTGAGATAACTGAGTTGTGAAAAGTCCTAATTCTAGTTGACCTTACTCTAATTTCTTCTACAACGCCTTCACCTCCATCAAATACAATCCAATCCCCAACCTCAAATGGAGAATCAGTATATATTGTGATAGAACCAAAGAAGTTCTTTAATGTATCTTGAGCAGCTAATGCTAGTGCTAGCCCACCTACAGAAGCACCTGCTAATATAGGTGTTATTTCAACCCCCAAAACAGATAGTAAATATAGTAACCCAAGAATGACTATGATAATCTTTATGACTTTCTGTACTAAGGGGATTAACTGGTCATCAACTGTAGTTTCAGTTCTTGAAGCCAAAACAGAGTAGAAATCCGCTATCAAATCAGACGAGCGATATACTATTATTGTAATTGTTATTGGAAATAGAGCTTTTGTAATAGTTGCTACCCAAACATTAAACTGAATAGGTATTTCTAATAATGGTAAAAAGGCTGATAAAATAGAAATAACAATAAGGAAGCTAATGGGATGCGATATAGGGTCAATATATTTATCAATTACTGGTGAATTATTAAGGACTTTTTTTAGTATACGAATAAGAAAATAGCCAATAACCCAACTTACTATTTTATAAGAGATTAATGCAATTATCAGATAAGACAATAAACCTAAATACTTCCATATTGCCATGCCAAGGAATTTAGATTTCATATTATCAGGTATATACTTTTTTAATCCAAACGATTCTAGCGGAAATGTTTCAGAGTAAAGATCAGGTATATTATTGATTGTTTCTGTTGAGTAGAGCCAATTATTATCAATTTTTTTGAGATAAATTTCTGGTACAGATTTAAAAGGAATAAAAATATTTTTATTTTGATGACTATCTTTGAAATTAGGATTATCAGGTATGTCTTCTAGAATAACATATAAACCTCTTGCATCTAAAATCTTTTTAAGCTTTATAGCTAATTGCTGAGAGTCAATGTCACTATTATTCTTTATATTCAAAGTCGTTGCAGCAATTTCTGGCTTGTAATTTTCCTTTTGAAGATATTTTAGATGTGTCTCCATAGTTGCTCTTGGAGATTGGGTAAGTTCATTAATATTCTGGGCATATATACCCATACTATATAATAAAAAAATTGTAATAATAATTATATTCTTCATAAACAGTTTCAACATTTTAAAAATATGATTAACAAAGTTATTCAAAATTTATTAGTTTTGTAAAAAACAAACAAGAAAATTCAAAATGTCACTATCAAAAGAAACTATTCTAAATGTTATTAGTAAAGTAACAGAAGATATCGAAATTTACGAACATAGAGGTCAATTATCACTAACTGTACCTAAAAATAAAATAGTTGAAGTAGCTTCGGCTTTGAAAACTGATGAGTCAACTAAGTTTAATCATTTGGTTGATATAACCGCCATCGATTGGTTAAAACCAGAAAATAGATTTGATGTTGTTTATTTTGTTAATTCTTTGGATTATAACTTTAAACTAAGGCTTAAAGTTAAAGTAGACGAATCTGATTTGACATGTCCAACTGTTACGGATGTATGGCCATCAGCTAACTGGTATGAAAGAGAAACATTTGATATGTACGGTGTTAAATTTGAGGGTCACCCTGGTCTTAGAAGATTCTATATGCCTGAAGATTATAATGATCCTGAGACTGGCGAATCTATACATCCCCTTAGAAAAGATTTTCCTTTAATGGGTATCCCAGGTACATTACCTTTACCTCCATATCCTGAAAAATATGGTGATACCAAAGATTAATTGTGTTTATAATCCCTGCTATAAGGTTTTAGTTTCCAAGGATATTTATCTATTTCAGTAAGCTTTATTTCTGGAGTTGTTAGTGTATTTTCTATAAATAAGTAACTAAATAACCCTACTATTATTCCTAATGCACTACCAACATAATAGTTTTTGGAATCGCTACTTCCAATTGTTATAGCTGCAGCACTTATACCTAACAGTCCGCCAATTACATATGGACTTGCACCAGTGAAAGAACCAGGTATAACAACACTATCACACAAAATGTTTTCAATTTGTATCGTCTTGTGAGAAGCTTTAGAAGTAGGTGTTTTTGGTAACCTTATTATTAATTCTATTTTATTAGAATCAACATATATTAATTCACCTTTCAGTATTTCATTACTTTTTGTGTATATTTCAACATTGGATCCTTTCGATTGAGAAAATACAACTGAACTTTTTAAAAATAGGATTATAGTTGTTGTTAAAATTAATCTTAATAACATTGTTTGAGACATTTCTTAGTTTTGCAATTATTAAAAGTACAAAAAAAATATGTCAATAGAAGAAAAATTAATAGATGTAGCTAAAAAACCTGAAAGAGCTATTACAATTGCAGTATTCAAAAAAGGGGGAGACAGAGAAATGTCTTATGAGCTCTTTAATGAATTGGAATTACTTGCAGAAACTGCTGGAGCTAATGTTGTAGAAACTTTTCATCAAGAATTATCTAGACCTTTAGGCGCTACTTATATTGGGAAAGGTAAATTATCGGAAGTCAAAGATTTCGCCAAAGAGAATAAAATAGCTTTGGCAATTTTTGATGATGAATTGAGCCCAGTTCAGATAAGAAATCTTGAAAAAGAACTAGAAATTAAAGTCCTAGATAGAAGTGGACTAATTTTAGACATATTTGCTCAAAGAGCTCAAACAAGAGAAGCTAAGACACAAGTTGAATTAGCTCAAATGCAATATCTGATGCCTAGATTAACTCGAATGTGGACTCACCTTTCTAAACAATATGGAGGTGGAATTGGAACTAGAGGCCCGGGTGAAACACAAATAGAAGTAGATAGAAGACTAATTCGTACTAGAATTGAAAGATTAAAAGATAAATTAAAAGTTATAGAAACACAAAGTGACCAAAAAAGAAAATCAAGATCAAACGTCCCTACATTTGCTTTAGTAGGGTACACTAATGCTGGTAAATCTACATTGATGAAAGCAATAACAGAAGCTGAAGTTTATATAGAAAACAAACTTTTTGCTACTTTAGATACTACGACAAGAAAATTTAGTTTACCAAGTGGACAAGAGGCTATACTTAGTGATACTGTTGGGTTTATTCGAAAAATTCCAAGTCATTTAGTTGCTTCATTCAGAAGTACCTTAGCTGAAGCTAGAGAATCAGACTTTATTATTCATGTTGTTGATATTTCTCATAAATATTTTGCTGAGCATATTAAGACAGTTGATGAAACTCTAGCAAAATTGAAAATTACAGATAAACCAATACTTCAAGTATTTAACAAAATAGATTTACTTGATGAATTAGAAATGGTGAAAGTATATCAAGACCAATATCCAGATAGTATTTTCGTAAGTGCCTCTAAAAATATGAATATAGAGACTTTACTAAATAAATTTCAAGAACTATATGATCGAAATAGCAATAATTTTCGAATTTTCTTACCTTATGAACAGGCTAGTTTGATTCAAAAACTTTTTGCATTAACTGAAATAGTAGAGCAAAAAGATGATGAAACTGGATCATTTTATTATTTGAAAGTACAAGACGAAAACCTATTTCATTTTAAAAATATATTTGAACCCTTTATAGTTGAAGATGAAAAATAAGACACAATTAGATATTTTATTTAATGAAATAGATTCATTTAATAGATTGATAACTAAACTTAAAAATGGTAATGATAAAGTAAATATTAAATACTTGAATGGTTCTTCCATATCATTATTAATTGATTACTTACAAAGATCAATTGAGAGACCTGTAATAGTAATTTCAAAGAATTCAGAATTACTCGAAGATATTGCATTTGACTTTGATAACTTCTTTCTAAATCATTCAGTCTCAAATTTAATAGAAAAAACACATCATGGTATAAACCATGAAACTGAATCTCATTATGGCAAATTAATAGATGCATTAGGAAAATTTGAAGATAAAAACTTCGTTGCTTTATGTACACCAAATGTATTTAAAACGAAAGTGCCTGATAAATCTAATATTATTGATAATAAAACAACTCTTCGAAAAGGTCAAAGTATAAATTTTGAAGAATTAAAAAATCAACTTGCCTACAACGGATTTGAAAGAGAAAATTACGTTTCAAAACAAGGTCAGTTCGCTGTTAGGGGAGGTATCCTTGATATTTATCCAATATCTTTTAAAAATCCGATTAGAATCGAATTTTGGGGAAATGAAATTGACTCAATAAGAGAGTTTGTAGTTTCTAATCAAAGAAGTATAAAAGAGTTTGAAGAAATTAACTTTATATCAAAAGTTTTTCATTCAATGAACACCAAGCGTACAGGTGATTTATTTGGTTATATACCTGATAATGCTATTATAATTCAGATTGAAAGAGAAAATTTGAATTCAGAAGATAATGAATTTATAATACCTGACAGGTTTACAACTGTAAATGTCAACTCCTTAGATAATAGTGACATAAAAGTAAATATTAAGGAACAAAATAATTTTAATTCTTCTATTAAGCAATTTACTAAACACCTTCAAGAGTTAACGATTAAGGGTATTAATATAATCCTTTGTGCGGATGGTAAAATACATCTAGCTAGAATAAAAGAGCTTATACAAGATGCTTTAATTATGGATGATGATTCTAATTTGGCTAGCCCCGAACAAACTTCTAACAATATATTATGGTTAGATAAAACAATTTCTCAAGGATTTGTAGTAACAGACTCTAATATATGTATTTACACTGAGCATCAATTGTTTAATCGACACAGAAATGTAACAACGAAATCGACAGAAAATGCTAAATTTTCGATAGATGAATTAAAGCAACTCAATATTGGTGATTTAATAATACACGACGATAAAGGTGTTGGTCGATTTGAAGGATTTAGAACAGTTGAAATTGGTGGTAGCAAACAAGATTGCATTCAACTTGCATTTCATGGTGGTGACAAACTATTTGTTAATCTAAATTATATAAAAAAGATTCATAAGTACTCAGCAAATGAAGGAGAACTACCAAGACTTAGTAAGCTTGGAAGTACTGAATGGACAAGAAAAAAAGCGAAAATAAAAAAGAAAGTTAAAGATATTTCTAGAAGTTTAATAGCTCTGTATGCTAAAAGGAAACTTCAAAAGGGTTTTATATTTGACGAAGATAATGTTTGGCAAAAAGAATTTGAAGCTTCTTTTATTTATGAAGATACTCCAGATCAAATGAAAGCTACAAAAGATATAAAAAAGGATATGGAATCTGAAAACCCTATGGACAGGCTAATTTGTGGCGATGTTGGTTTTGGTAAAACTGAAGTTGCTATTAGAGCCGCTTTTAAAGCAGTTCAGTCAGGAAAACAAGTAGCTGTATTAGTGCCAACTACGATATTAGCACAGCAACATTATATGTCATTCAAAGATAGAATGAATAAATACCCTGTTACAGTCGACGTACTATCGAGATTTAGAACTAAAAAAGAACAAACAAAAATTCTAGAAAGATTGAAAGAAGGTAAAGTAGATATATTAATAGGTACTCATAGAATACTTAGTAAAGACATAGAGTTTAAAGACTTAGGTCTACTTGTTATAGATGAGGAACAAAGATTTGGAGTTGGTGCTAAAGAAAAACTTCGCAACATACGTGAGACTCTTGATACTTTAACCTTAACAGCAACACCCATACCAAGAACCTTAAACTTTTCTTTAATGGGTGCCAGAGATTTGAGTATAATAGAAACGCCACCTAGAAATAGATTACCAGTTCAAACCGAAATCGTAGAATGGAATCTTGATGAAATAACAGATATTATAGATGAAGAAATAAAAAGAGAAGGGCAAGTATTCTTTGTAAATGATACTGTCCAGGATTTAGAAGATATTTATACTAAGATGAAGATGTTGTTACCTAGTGTGCGGTTTAGTATAGCGCACGGACAAATGAAATCTACTGAACTTGAAAAAATAATGCAAGATTTCATAGCTGGAAAGTCTGATGTACTACTTACAACTAAAATTGTTGAATCCGGATTAGATATTCCCAATGCTAATACAATGATTATAAATAATGCACACAATTTTGGACTAGCTGAGCTATATCAACTCCGAGGTAGGGTAGGACGAGGTAATTTGCAAGCATATTGTTACTTAGCAATACCTGCATCCAAAAAATTGAATGAAGTTGCATTGAAACGCTTAAAGGCTATTGAAGAATTTACAGATTTAGGTAGTGGGTTTAATTTATCACTTAGGGATATGGAAATTAGAGGTGCTGGTAATTTACTCGGAGCCGAACAGAGTGGAGCAATTTATGATATTGGATTTGAGTTATATCAAAAAATATTAGAAGAAGCTGTTAAAGAGTTGAAAGTTGATGAATTTAAACATATATTCGACCAAACTGAACAAGATATAACAGATTTATTTGCTAACGAAGAGATTTCAATAGAGTTAGATGAAGATGCATATCTTCCAGAAAATTATATTAAATCTGATACGGATAGATTTGGTTACTATAAAAAGCTATATAATATAAAATCTAATACTCAACTTCAAGATTTAAGGCAAGAGCTGATAGATAAATATGGAAAACTACCAAAGGAATCTGAGAACTTATTATTTGTTGTAAAGTTGCGTTCAGCTGCAGTAAAAACTGGTTTAGATAAAATAATAATAAAACAAAATAAAATTATTTTAGTTTTCCCTGAAGAGAGTAATGAACAATATTACAAGGAAGCATTCCCAACTGTACTAGATTATTTACAAACAATTGAGAATACTAGCTTGAAACAAGGTAAGCTTCGCTTGTCTTGTGAGATAGATATTAATGATAGAAATGAAGCAGCAGAATTGCTTTGGAAATTAAAAAGATCTATGGAGTTTATAGAAGTATGAACGAAAAAAGAATATTAGCAATAGAAAGTTCCGGAATTAACTCAGGTATTGCTATAGGGACTGAGAAAGAGTTAATTTATGAATCATCACTCTATCTTAAACATACACATGATGAGACACTTGCTCATCAAATTAAACAAACATTAGAGCTAATAAAAACTCAAATTGATGATTTTTCTGCAATAGCGATTTCTTCTGGACCAGGTTCGTTTACCGGACTTCGCGTAGGTAGTGCAATTGCTAAGGGATTAACTTATGGAAATAACCCTAGATTAATAGATGTCCCTACAATGTCAGCATTTGCATGGGCTGCTATAGAATTTGCTGAACAGCTAGATGTAGATTCAATTTTTGTGATTATTCCTTCAAACAAAGATTTCTTTTTTGTTCAGGAATTTTCGAATAAAGGAAAAATAATGACTGAGCCGACTCTTTTACCAAAGGAGGAAGTTTGGAATCTGAAATTAGATAAAAAAGTAGTTTGTGGTACAGGTGCTATTGAATTTCAAGGAAATAATTATCAACTTTCAGGACTTAATAGACTTACTCCAAGATTTATACTTAAATTTGCACAATTGAAATTTGCTAATCAAGAATTTATAGAGTCTGATAATTTTAAGCCACATTATTATCAAGACTTTAAACCAACTCAAAAGAAGGTAGATAAATGATAGAAAGATATACACGCCCAGAAATGGGTAAAATTTGGACTGAAGAAAATAAATACAATATTTGGTTAGAAATAGAAATATTAGCTGTTGAAGCAATGGCAAAACTAGGCCAAGTTCCTGAGAGTGCAGCAAAACATATCAGAGCTACTGCCAAATGCGATGTAGATAAGATAAATGAAATAGAAAAAATAACTAAACACGATGTTATTGCTTTTCTTACAAATGTCGAAGAATATGTTGGTGAAGATTCTAGATTTATTCACTTAGGAATGACATCATCTGATGTATTGGATACTTGTCTTGCTGTTCAGATGAAACAAGCAGGCGAATTACTTCTAGATGATTTGGAAAAACTTGCTCAAGTCTTAAAAAGAAGAGCCAAAGAATTTAAACATACTATTACGGTTGGTCGAAGTCATGGAATTCATGCTGAGACTACAACATTTGGTTTAAAATTAGCCCTTTGGTATGATGAGTGTCTACGTAATATTGAAAGAATGAAAAAAGCTATAGATGTATCTTCGGTTGGTATGATATCAGGTGCAGTGGGTACATACGAGCATTTATCACCACTAGTTGAGCGTTATGTATGTGAAAATCTAGATTTAAAACCTGTAAATATTAGTACTCAAGTTATCCAAAGAGATATTCATGCTGAATACCTGACTACTATTGCAATTATTGCAACTTTAGTAGAAAAAATTGGAATTGAGATTAGACATCTACAGAGAACAGAAGTAAGAGAAGCAGAAGAATTTTTCTCTGTTGGTCAGAAAGGTAGTTCAGCAATGCCTCATAAACGTAACCCTATAGCTTCTGAGAATATTAGTGGTCAAGCTAGATTATTAAGAGGTAATGCACATGCAGCTATTGAGAATAATGCACTTTGGCACGAAAGAGACATATCCCATTCATCTGTAGAGAGAGTTATTATGCCAGATAGCACCATTTCTCTTGATTATATTTTAAATAGAACAATAAAATTAATAGATGGTTTAATTGTATATCCTGAAAGAATGGAAGAAAATCTTAATATGACTTTTGGATTAATTCATTCACAGAAAGTTCTTTTAGCTTTAGCTAGAAAAGGGCTTAAGAGGCAGGATGCGTATGTATTAGTTCAACGTAATTCTATGAAAACTTGGGATGAACAAATACCTTTAATCGATTCTCTATTAGCAGATTCAGATATAATGACTCATTTTGATGAAGAAGAGTTAAGAAATCTGTTTTCTTATGATAAAGTATTCGAATCAGTTGATTTTATATTTAACCGTTTAGGAATAAATTAGAAAAGTATGAATACTATTGAATTAAATGTATTGAAATTTGGTGGTACATCTGTTAAAGATGCTGATACGATTAATAAAGTATTTGAGATAGTTTCTAAAAATACTGGTAAACAAGCTCTTGTTGTGTCAGCTCATGCAGGTGTCACTAATATATTAGTAGAAATTTGTAAAAGCAAAAAAGAATCAATATCTAAATTATTAGATGAGTTACTTGATAAACACCTTACTATTTCTAACGACTTAGGGATTTTAGACTTAGTCAAAGACTTTATCACCAACGAACTATCAGAAATTGATGTTATTACAAATTATCTTCCTTTATCACCCCAATTGAAAGACGTAGTTATGTCAAAGGGGGAAATTTTGTCATCCAAAATAATCTATACATATCTATTAAGTAAAGGACTTAAAATAGGTCATATAGATGCAAGAGAAGTGATGAAAACTAATAGTAGATTTACAAATGCTGATCTAGAATTTGATCAGAGTTGTCAACTGATATCAGATAAATTCAACATATTGTATACTACAAATGAACTTACAATAATGGGTGGATTTATAGCCTCCGATGAAGAGGGTAGACCGACAACTCTCGGAAGAGGTGGATCTGACTATTCTGCAGCAGTAGTTGCTTCTGCACTTGATGCAAATGAACTACAGATATGGACTGATGTAAACGGTATTCTCACTTCAGACCCTAGAGTAATAAATGATGTAAAAAAGGTAAGAAAATTGTCATATTCTGAAGCATCTGAATTATCATTTTTCGGTGCTAAAGTATTACATCCAAGTACTATACATCCAGCAGTCAAAAAAGGAATACCTGTGAGGGTCAAAAATACGTTTAACCCTACTGATGATGGAACACTAGTATTATCTGAAAAAAGTAATATCAAAATGATAAAAGCTATTGCATTTAGGAACGAAGTTGTAACTATTACAATATGTTCGAATAGAATGCTTGGTGCTTATGGATTTATGAGTAAAGTTTTTCAAATATTTGAAAATTTAAAAATACCAGTAGACATTGTAACTACCTCAGAAGTAAGTATTTCTGTAACTGTTAATAGAAATGAATATAACCCACAATTAGAGAAAGAATTATCTATATTAGGTGATGTAACAATATCCGACGATAATGCCATTATTGCCGCAATTGGTGAAGGTATAAAACTAACAGCTGGGATAGCTAGTAGACTTTTTGGTGCACTTAAAGGTATAAATATTTCAATGGTAAGTGTTGGAGCATCTGAAGTTAATTTGAGTATAGTAGTTAAAGAAGATGATTTACAAAGAGCTATATCATTATTACATGATGAGTTTTTCAGCGGAGAATTAAACCCTGAATTTTTTGAATAAGAAAAATAAAAATAAATATGAAAAAAATAGCTAATGTCGATATTAAAGAACTTGCTAAAGAATATGGAACTCCTTTATATGTTTATGATAAAGAGAAATTTCAAAATAACTATAATAAATTAAATAATGCTTTCATAAAACATTATGAAAATACTAGAATTCATTTCTCAGTAAAAGCAAATAGTAACATCAATGTACTAAGAGTTTTTAACGAAATCGGATGTGGTGCTGATTGCTCCTCACCTTACGAATTTCTTTATGCCAAAAAAGCTGGATTTACAAATGATAAAATTCTTTATACTGGGAACTATGAGAGCCCTCAAGACTTATCTGTTGTTGCAAAAGAAGGGTTGATGCTCAATCTTGATGATATCACTTCATTTAAAAGAATTCAGAAAATCCACACTCCAGAACTAGTCTCATTCAGAATTAATCCAGGTTATGGAAGAGGTGGTTTTGAAGGTATTACTACTGCAGGTACTGAAGCTAAATTTGGTGTTCCTTATGAAAAAGCTTTTGAAGCATACAAAATAGCAAAAGACGCTGGAGTCAAGAGGTTTGGGATTCATATGATGACTGGCTCTAATAATTTAGAGCCGTATTTCTTTGCCGAAATAGTTGATAAACTTATGATGATTGCTGGTGATATATTCAATGAGTTAGAAATAATTCCAGAATATGTAGATATTGGAGGAGGTTTTGGTATACCGTATTATGATGGGGAAGAAGAGTTAAATGTTGAAGCTACAGGTGAAAAAGTAGCGAAAGTATTTATTGAAAATTGCGACAAGTATGGTTTCGGAAGACCTAAATTAATATTAGAACCAGGTAGATATTTAGCTGGAAATGCAGGTTACTTAGTAACCTCTGTGACAGCTATTAAAGAAAGCTATAAAAAATTCGTTGGTCTAGATGCTGGAATGAATTTTCTAATAAGACCAGCTTTATATGGTGCATTTCACAGAATTAGAGTCTATGATAAAGAAGACAATACTGAAAAAGTTAATTTGTGTGGTCAAATTTGCGAAAACTCAGATATATTTGCTAAGAATATTTTGATGCCCAAAGTAGAGGAAGGAGATTTAGTAACATTCTTAGACGCTGGAGCTTATGGATATGTTATGGCTTCGAATTATAATAATAGAATGAGGCCTCCAGAAATTATGGTAAACAATGATAAACATATTATTATTAGAAGAAGAGAAACTGTTGAAGATATATTCAACTTATATCCTGAAACCATATAAGTAGCTAACACTAAAGGTTTTCACTTGGCACGTATTTTGTACTTTATCACTATTGATGTACTAAAGTGATAGGTAATACAATGAAAATATTTGCTTTGTTTATGTTTAGTTTGATGTTTTTAATACCGGAAGTGAGTACTAATAAAACTACTAATGATGTTGATATCAAAGAGTTTATTAGTAAATTAGAAATCGAATATGGACAAGAAGTTTTGCATTTATCTTACTTCTCAATTGATGAGTTAAGACCTTATTCAATTCTGCAAAATGAATCTACTGTATCTTTATATACTAATAGTTGGGTAACTCCCAAAGATTATTTAAACTCATTAAGTTTGGATGAAAGGAAAAGTCTGAACTCTAGAATTTTTAGCTATGTTGAAGATTTTGATACAACCCATCTTACTCATATATACTCAAAAATCAAAAACTATCTTTATACATATACAGTTTTTGAAAAACTTCTCGTTGATAGTGACGAAAATAAAAAATTGAAAATATTTCAGACTCTAAGACAAATGGATATTACTAGAAATGCATTTGACCATATTTCAACTATGGGTGAATTCAGCGTTAGTGATTTGAAGAGTAATGAACTAAATCAAGCTAAAGTAAAAGCATATAATAAAATTGCAGATTTGGATGAACAATCAAGATTATTATATTATTCAGAATTTTTTAAAACTGTATCGAATATATAAAACTGAAAATTAAGAATTTAATCTATGTAGATTAGCATATTTTAACATTAGTGCTTTTTTACCAAAATCATCAAATCGTATCACAGCTTGTCTTTTGTCAGCTATACCCTTTAGTCCAGTTATTGTACCTCTTCCAAATTTTGAATGGCTTACTTTATCTCCTATCTTATAATCTGTTAACGTTTCGTCAACTTGTGAATAGCTATACTCAATAGTCTGATCGAAATCATTTCTTTGAGGTCTATTAATAGTCGGTTTACTAGTAAATGCATTTCTAACATTGTCATTAACAGATTTCTTTTCAATTTTTTTTGCTTTCCAATCTACTAACTCTGGTTTTATTTCATGTAAGAATAAAGAAGGGGTAGTGTACTTAGTCTCACCGAATCTACTTCTTCTTTTTGCATAAGAAAGAAAAAGTTTTTCTTTTGCTCTAGTAATGCCAACATAAAACAGTCTTCTTTCTTCTTCTTTTTCTTCCAGAATACTTTCTGTTCTTTCTAGAGGAAATAATCCCTGTTCCATACCAGCAACAAACACACATGGGAACTCCAAACCTTTAGCACTATGTAGTGTCATCATTGTTATTTGTTCATTGTCAATTTCAGCTTCATCTAGGTCAGTTATTAAAGCAACTTGTTGTAGATAATCATTAAGTGTTACACCTTCGTTTTCTCTGAAAAATAATCCAATATCAGATATTAATTGCTGGATATTATTCCATCTATCAAGAGACTCATCAGTTCCTATTTCTTTAAACATATTTGGTAACTCTGTAGCTTCAATGAATTCTAACAGTATACCGGATTTATTCATTTCTTGTTCAAATTTATTGCTATACTTTTCTATCAAGTAATGAAATTGCTTAAATGATTTTTGAGCTCTCGTTTGCAATTGGTCAACTAAATCAGCTTCTCCACTTGAAGTTAAGAAAGATGAACCTGTTTGGGAGGCATAATCGTATAAGTGTTGTAAAGAAGTTTTACCTAATCCTCTTGGAGGCTCATTGATGATTCTATCGAATGATTCGTTATCATTCCTATTTATAAGTAGTCTTAAGTATGAAATAACATCTTTAATCTCTTTTCTTTTGAAAAAGGAAATACCCCCGACTACCACGTAAGAAATTCGTTCTTTTTTCAATGCACTTTCTAATGCAAGTGATTGAGCATTTGTTCTATATAGAATACAAATGTCTTTATTAGAGAAATCTTGGAAAGTTAGTTCCTTTATTTTTTGAGCAATTAGTTCAGCTTCATGTCTTTCATCATCACCAGCAGTTATTACAACTAAATCACCTTTTGGGTTTTCAGTCCAGAGTTTCTTTTCTAGTTGGTTCTTATTATTTTTAATAACAGAATCTGCTGCATCAAGTATGTTTTGAGTAGAACGGTAGTTCTGTTCAAGTTTTACAACATTAGCGTTAGGATAATCTTTCTTGAAATCAAGAATATTCTTTATCTCAGCACCACGCCATCTGTAAATACTTTGAGCATCATCTCCAACGACACAAATATTGTTATGAGCTTTAGAAAGCTCTCTAATAGCTATATATTGGGCTCTATTCGTATCTTGATACTCATCTACAAGTATAAACTTAAATTTAGACTGATATTTTTCTAAAATATCTCTTGAACTCCTTAATAGTCTGATCATATTTATTAAAATATCATCAAAGTCCATAGCGTTACTTTGTCTTAAATATTTCTCGTAACCTGAATAAATTAAACCTACTTGCTTGTCAAAAGTATTGTCAGCTTCTTCCATAAATTCAGTTGGGTTCAACATATTAGATTTAGCGTTACTTATTCTTGATCTAACTTGATAGGGAGAGAAAGATTGTGGAGAAATACCTTCCTGATTCATGATCTTTTTTATAGCGCTAAGTTGATCATCTGCATCATATATACTATAATCAGAAGTATAGCCTATAGCGGTTGCTTCATATCTTAGTATTCTAGCAAAAATGGAATGGAAAGTACCTGCCCATACACTTTTAGCAGATTGTTCACCAACTAACAATGCTATTCTTTCAGTCATTTCTCGAGCAGCTTTATTAGTAAATGTCAAAGCAAGAATTTTATAAGGTTGAACACCCTGTGATATTAAATTTGCAATCCTGTAAGTTAAAACTCTTGTTTTCCCACTCCCAGCACCTGCTAATACTAATGTCGGACCATTTATTTTGCTAACGCCATCAAACTGACGTTCATTTAAAGTACTAAATATTTTCGGATCAATTGATTTGTTTTCTTTAGATAGATTCAGCGTCATTATTTTAAAATTTTGATATTCTTAATTATCAAAGTTAAGCTATTATAAACTATAATGAAAGGGACAAAAAGAAAGAGCTTATAACTAGTAGTTATAAGCTCTTTCCATTTCATGTTATTACAATTTTATTTTAAATAAATAAATTTGCCTGAACTAATACCATTTTCATTTTCAATTATTAAAAAGTAACGCCCTTTATCTAATTTAGTATTAAGGGTATTTAAATTAATTGAATTTTCGCCTTTCACAACATTGCTGTTTGATAAATCTGAAATTTTATTACCATTCAAATCATATAAAGTAAATTTAGAATTATTTGACTCAAATTGGCTATCAAATATTAACGATTCATTATTGACTATAATATCAAGTTTTTTCGAATCTTTTACTATCTCTTTAAATTCATTATCAATTGCTACGAACTCATCATGAAGTATAAATTTTGCGATTTTACGAACATTATGCTTTTTATTATTTTCTTTATCACTATTTCTCTTTTTAGGATAATTATTTAGTTTTAATTCTTTAAGACTTGAAGCTAACTCTTCAACGGCTACTTTATTATTTTCAATAATAGCTTTTAGTCCAGATTTAATTTCTTCTTTTCCACTTTTGTTAGCTTCCATTATCTCTTTTATTTTAGATTTCTTTTCTTCTTTAGTAATATCTAAAGCTTTAATTTCACTAATCTGAGCTTTTATTTCTGTTCTTTCTGACTTAACTTTATTTCTTATAGCATTTAAAGCATCTAAATCTTCTTGACTTAATTTCGAATCAAAATCATTTTTTAAATGATTAAATTGATCTGCCATTTCTTGGGTCATTGCAATTCTTTCATTTCCACATTTACCCTTTTTACCATGTCCTTTTTCCCCCTTTGCAAATAAAGTGACACTAGCAACCAATATTATTAGCGCTATAGCACTAATAGATAATTTCATCATTCTCATAATTAACCTCTTTTATTTAATAATTAATTGTTTAACTAATTATTAGACAGTAGTTTTTTCAAATGGTTTAATCTATCTAGCAACAACTATATTTATATATTGACCAGGTTGAGCAAGTGTATTAGATTGAGGTAGTTGTGATATTATAGTTCCCGGAACAAATGTGTCATTATCAACAAATTCAACATTGCCTAGCTTGAATCCTTCTGAAATAAGATAATTTTCAATTCCTTCTAAAGCCATTCCAGATAGTTTTGGAATATAAACTTGATACTCTGGACCCTTGCTTACTATTAAATCTACAGTATCGCCATATATTAAATTTTTACCTTTTCGGATATTTTGAGAAATTACGGAGTCTTTAGGTACTAAATCACTATATGTATATTGAATATTACCAATATTTAATCCTATATTGTAAAGATTAACTCTGGCTTGCCTAACTGATATACCAGTTAAGTCAGGCATTTCTATGGTTTCTTTCCCTTTGCTTATTGTTATAAAAATGGGTCTTTTACTTTTAACTTGTTTATTTGATTCTGGTATTTGTTTTAAAATAATACCTTCCACATGTCCTGAGTATTGCTCACTAACTATTTCATAATATAAATTGTTAGCATTCAATATTTCAGACGCTTCTTTTAAACTTTTACCTTCTATCGATGGAACATTTACTGTTTCTCTATCATGGACCATTGACGGTAAAATTAACTTATCAGCAATATATACTAATAAAAACAAAACGATTAGAAAACTAAAGAATGTAATTATATATTTGAAACTATTTCTACTCTTGCTAACAAATTTCAAAAGTTTATTATCAGTATTAGTGACAATTTCTTTGCTTTCATCTTCTGCATTAGGTGTATTCCTTTTGTACCTATTCTTCAGATTTTCTATTTCATTTTCGTTTTCGTCAAAAGTCATTATATGTTCGTATTATTAATGTAATAAGTCTTAAATTAAGATAATTTATTAAACAAATCCAATAAAAATGAATTTTACTGAAAAAGCACTCGCAATATCCGAAAAAATTGAAAAATCATATAATATTATTATAACTTCACATGTAAGTCCTGATGGAGACGCCATTGGCTCTATGCTAGCATTACACTTTTTTATTAAAAAACATTTCAATAAAAAAACTAAAATGTTTATTAATGGTGGTATTAACAATAATCTAAAATTTTTAGAAGGTTGTGAAGATATATTAAGATATGATGACAGAGTAATGGAAGAGATTATTGGAGCTGATTTAATTTTTGTTTTAGATCTAAATGATCTCAGTAGATTAAAAGAGGCAGGAGATGCTGTTGCTATGTCTAATGCTTGTAAAGTAATGATTGATCATCATTTAGAACCAAAAGAATTTGCTGATATAGAGCTATTAGATACTAATGCTACTTCTACAGGTGAGCTTATTTGGGTGTTAATTGATGCATTGAAAGGTAAGTATGATAAACGCATTTCAAATGCACTTTATACTGCTATCATGACTGATACAGGTAGTTTTAGATTTGATAGAACAACTTCAGAAACTCATTATATTATAGCTAAACTAATAGAAAACGGAGCAGATCCTGTCAAATGTTACGATGAAATATACAATCAAAAAACTGTACAAGCATTAAAACTATTGGGTATGTCATTGTCCAATATTGACATCTATAATCAAGGTAGAATTTCCATAATGTCACTTAGAAAGTCTGATTTCGACAAAGCAGATGCAATTGAAGATGATACAGAAGGATTTGTTGCAAATACACTTTCTGTCAAAGGTGTCGAGGTTGGAGTGCTTATAACTGAAAGAGAAAAAGGCGAGCTAAGAATTTCATTCAGGTCAAAAGGAAAGTATTCTGTTAGAGAAGCTGCAGCAAAATTTGGTGGAGGTGGGCACAAGTTTGCGGCTGGTGCCCGTATCCTCAACCAAGAATTTGAAGATGTTAAAAGTAATATAATTAATGAATTAGATAAATTATTTATCTAATATCAGATAATGATTTACTAATCAAACTAACGCCTTCATCTAATTCATCTTTAGTGATATTTAATCGTGTCCTAAAGCGAATAGAGTTATTGCCACATGCTAATACAATTAAACCATTTTCAAGACATTTATTAAGTAATGGTTTTCTTAATTCGGCGGATATATCGAATGCTCTAAAAAGGCCTTTACCTCTGATGTTTGTAATTATATCATGATTTTCATTACCTAATTTTACTAATAAAGTATGCAAATAATTACCCATCTCTTTCGAATTATTAACCAAATTATCTTCTTCAATAATTTCTAAATATTTGGTAATTCTAACCATATCGGTATAATTCCCTCCCCAAGTAGAATTTATTCTAGAAGATTTATGAAAAACATTATCTTCAACTTCATCAATTCTAGTATTTGATAAAATACCACAAACTTGCATTTTTTTTCCAAAACAAAGTATATCTGGTTTTATAGGAAGATGTTGATAAGCCCACATTTTTCCAGTCATACCCACACCAGTTTGGACTTCATCGAAAATCAATAATGCTTCATATTCATCACATATTCTTCTTAATTGGAGGAAAAACTCATCTCTAAAGTGATTGTCCCCACCTTCACCTTGTATTGGCTCAATTATAATAGAACAAATATCGTTTTCGTATTCCTTAAATGCTTGTTCAATTTGTCTAAGACATTCCATTTCTCTTATTATCAAATCTTCAAGATTACTCTCAATTGGGAATATAATCTTGGGATTGTCTACCCTTGGCCAATCAAATTTTGGAAAATACATCACTTTAACCGGATCAGTATTAGTTATAGAAAGAGTATAACCACTCCTTCCATGAAACGCTTGTTTGAAATGTAATACTTTAGTGCCGAGTGAATCTTGAAGTCCTCTTTTTATATTCTTTCTTACTTTCCAATCCATTGCAGCCTTTAAAGCATTTTCAACCGCTAAAGCACCACCTTCTATATAGAAACTATATTTGAAATCATTTTTAGGGACTGCTATTTGAAACAATGTTTCAGTAAAAGTAGCTTGAACCTCAGAGTAAAGATCAGAATTAGAAGGTTTGTTTAATGAATTAATACCAATATAATCTAAAAAGTCTGTTTCTAGCATTTTAGCATGGTTATATCCTAAAGGCATGGAAGCAAAGCATGTAAAAAAATCAATATATTCTTTACCTGTTTTAAGATCAATGATATTACCTTTACTTCTGGAATTGTCTACTACAATTGACATTCCGTCACCAATCTGATGTTCTGAAATAGATTCAAGAACTTTAGTACTATTTATATAGTACTTGGGGGTATAATTATTATTTTTCATTTTATTTTAAGTGATTATTATTAGAAACTTAGTTTATGATCTGTCGTCTAATAATTAACAATTGAGTAGTGAGGTATAAAGTAAAGTTGATATCAGTTTGGAATGATAAATACAGAAAGAAAGAGCAGAACTTCCTCTGATTGTTCCTTTATTAGAGTTAAAATAGTTTGTATGTGAATTTAAAAATCTCATTATGTAAGATACGCTTTATTATTTAAAAGTTATCATTATTGAAAAGTTTTATTTGTAGAAATAAAAACTAAATCTTATCTTATGCTTTACTATCAGCAGTTTTAGTAAAAAATATATTTATAGTAAGAAATAAAATCATTTAATAATTAATTTAAGGGTTAATCAATGTCTCCAAACACAATGACAGGAAATAAAGAACACAGCGGTGCAGGTTTTGTTCAATGGATAGTTTTCTTAGCTATTACATTGGTAGTAGGCTATTTTACACATTTCCATCTTTTACCTCAAGCTACGGCTGGATTCGTTATTTCTCAGTTTTCACCATCAGGTGATGATTTAGGTAAAATCGGTTTTGTTGAATTTGACGATTTAGTTTGGGCTTCAACTTCTAAAGAGAAAGAAGCTTCAATTGGCTCAAATACAACTGTAGCTAAAGATTTGATTAATGGTGAGTATATTATAGATTTTTCTTGGCAGGAAAGAAATCTAGAAGCACATGGATATTCTAAAAAATCAGGTGAATGGTATGTTAAGGCGCCTAAACTTGGTGAAAATCCAATCTTCTTAGAGCCACATATAGGTTTCTGGATTTTATCCTTAGTTATTGGTCTATTTGTAGGTGTACTTTTAACAATAGTATTCCCTTCTTCTATTGGTCTTATGGCTTCATTATTTGAGAAAGAAATTGACCACGTTAAAGTTAAGATTAGACTTCAAACAGGTTTTAATGATAGAGTAGTAGAAATGTTAACTCTGCCTGATGGTAGATTAAAAGATGCAGATAGAGAAGAAATGGAAAGACTTTTTAGAACAATTTGGGACAGAACAACAACTGATACTGAATTAGCTACTAAGAAATTAATAGATTTTGATGATATATATGATGATGAAACCGATTTAGTATTATTCAGAAACGAAGCTATATACAATAGAATCAAAGAATTCTTCTCTGAATTTGTATTAACTGAAATTATTGATACTAAAAATGGTCTTGAGTGGAGAGGCAATCATTTGAAAATGGGTAAAGGTTTCAAGCTTTATATGGCTCATCACTTTACAGAGCAATTCTCTAACAATGTAACTGGTTTGGCTTATGGTGGTGCTGCAGTTCTAATCGTAGGTGTTGGTATTCGTGGATTGAAATTTATCCCAGCTGATAGACCTTCAGTTATCCTATTTGTAATCTTCCTTGAATTTACAATGCTTGTGCTTCTTGCAATCACTATGTTCTATACTGAAAATGAAGAACGTATGGATAAAATGCTTAAGAAAATGGAGGATGCAAATAGATCTCAACTTGAAACTCTAAGAGGACAACAAGAAGACATACATCAATTATCTACTGCATTAGTTGGTCAAACTTCAGAAATTATCAAAACAAGAGTGGAAAACGCTATTTCTGAATATATGACTAGTGGAGATAATGTTCAAAGAGAAATTGCAAGCGCTATTGCGGATAAAATTATTTTTGATATCAAAGGTACTCCAAAAAAATAATTAGTCAACGCGAAGTGTAACTTTTATTTGTAGGTTGTGTCCATTGTAATATGGACACAACCTTTTTTTTATTAATACGTTTATTAAGAAACTAAAATAATAAGTATTAAATATGTATAAATTAACGACGATTCTAATTGTATTACTTTTTTTCTTAAATACATCTTACTCAAAAAATAATATAATTGAAACTGAAAGTAAATTAATAGTTAAAATCGATGATTTTCAATATGCTTCATATAATGAATGGATAGGTGTATTTGCAATTGACGATTTTGATTTAAGTAGGTTTGAAATAGAAATATTTGAATCAAAAGCAAATATGAAATCTAAATACTTTTCTTCTGAACCAAATTATAGTTTAATTTATACTGGTATACAACGTAAGATTAAAATTGCAAATTTAAAAGTTGAATTGACAAGGACTGATCCAATTTCTAATATATCATACAAAATTGATTCATTAAAATTCAATTATAATTTTGAGAAAAGAATTAATTTGTCTGAACCCTCAATTTCTAAATTTTACAATAATATTTTAAATAAAAGACAACTAGAATCACTTATCATTAAGAAAGAGAATAAAAAAAACAATAAAATTCAATCTAGAACAGATTGGTATAATTCGAATTTAGATTATTACAAATTTTATACTTCAAAAGATGGAATTGCTAGAGTAAATTTGACAGAGCTTATAAATACTAATAGCAGCCTAATCGGAAAGTCTGTAGAACATATACATATTTATAATAGAGGTAAAGAATTAAAATTTTATTCTACATCGAATGTTATTCAACATGATGGATATTTATATTTAGTAGTATCTCATGCATATGGAGACACTACATATTTTGATTACTATAGTGGTAAAGAGCCTTACTTTATAGTCTATGACGAAAGCTCAAAATCTTCTCAATATAATCTCATTAATGATTTACAAACAAATAATATCCTTGAAAAAGTAAGAATCGATAATAGATACGAAGAAGATAAAGTTTATGGGAATGGAATAGATGTAACAGAAACGGAAACTGTACTTTCTGAAAATTGGTATTATGATGAAATCAGAGTTCCTAATGATTTCAATAAACCTTGGGAATATTATATTGAATTTTCATTATTTCCATCATCTGATTTGAATGTTGAATATGAATATGCAACTAATATTTATTTCTTACCCAATCCAAATTCAGTTTATAATAAAACATTAACATATATAAACGATTTTAGCAAAGATACTATTAATTCTATTGGTAGTAAAGTATTAAGAACTAGTTTAACAGTACCTAAAAAAAACTTGTTACAAGGTGGAAATATACTGAATTTCAACTCTTATAAAGTAGTTGATGATTTCGAAAATTCGAAATACAATGGTATAATAGGTTTCGATTATTTTAATATTAGTGGTGAAGTAATTCCTGTTGCAAACAACAATTACTTTTCATTTATTACTGAAAATGTAACAGATTCTAAAGTAAATATCAGTGGTTTTCAAGACAATTTTGTTGTAGCCGTCGATACAGTAAATAATAGTATTCAATTCCCTAAGACTGTTAGTTCAGATTATATGGTGTTATCAGCTAATAAAAAATACTCTTCTATATTCTATAACAAACAGATATTAACCTCTAGAAAATATGGTTACGCTATAGTAACTGATTTAGGAACTAATAACAATATAAATTATTTTGAATCAGAAAACGAGTTTATAAACAGTTTAAATAGTATCAATTCTACATCTAATATAGGGTTGATAATTACAACTGAATCTAACATAAGTAATAACATAAAATCTAGAGTTGCTAGTGTTTTCGGTGCTAATAATATCAATACAGCTACAAATAAATATTTATTCGCCAAGGTTGGAACTCAAAAATATGAATCAATTGATGGTGACATTGTTCAGAAAATTAATAATGGACGTTATTATAATGCCGAATTATTATTACCGAAAGGTCAAACTTCAAGAAAAATTGTTAATTCATTGAGTTCAATTCAAGAAGTAAAGCTTTCTAAAGCTAAGATAAATTTAATTAATGAAACTAAAGTTGATGCATTTTATATCTACCATCCAATATTTCAACCATCAATTAGTAATTATACAAAATATCTTTCACAAAAGGAAGATAAAAGTATTCTAACCATAGATGTAGAACAACTTTATGATACTTATGGTTATGGAATTGAAAGTCCACACTCAATCAAAAATTTCCTAAAAATGTCTTATGATAATTGGAAAGATTTTCCAGAATTTTTGACTTTAGTTGGAGATGCTACTTGGGATCCTAAAAAACAAAGACAAGGTAGCTTTGTCGATCAATTAATTCCTGTATATGGTATCCCATATTCTGATAATTTTTATGGTACTTTGGAAGGTGATGATTATGTACCAGAAATAGTTATAGGAAGAATACCAGTTAATAATAGCATAGAACTAGAAAACTATCTTGATAAAATAAAGACATATTATGAGGTGCCTGTTAACCCATGGATGAAAAGCATTTTACAAATTGCAGGTGGTGATGATAATCAGAAAGTAGGTTTTGCTCAGAATATGTATGATATTAATCATTATTTTAGTTCAACTAATATTTGTCCTGATACATCATCTATTACTAAATCATCTAGCCAAACAGTTTCTGAATCACAAGCAAATGATATAAAGAGAGAAATAAATAAAGGCAAGATGTGGACTAATTTTTTAGGGCATGGATCACCTACCGTAATTGATATGTCTGGTTGGGAAGCTCCAAATCTTAATAATCAAGGAAAATACGGATTTCTAAATACTCTCTCTTGTAATACTTCTGCTTTTGCTGAACCTTGGCAACTAAATGCAATAGGTGAAGAATTTATGAATACTAAGAACAGAGGTTTTGTAGGAGTCATAGGTGGAACTTCAACAACAGAAGTTCAAACTGCATTAGCAGTATCTTACTCAATGTATTTTTCGATTATTAATAAGGAATTCCCTGAGAGGAATATAGGTAGAATCTATAATTCATATAAAGCAAGAAATTCAAGGTCTAATGCTGCATTAAATCAAGTTGTTCTTCTTGGTGATCCGCTTCTAACACTCAGAATAGCATTACAACCTGAAATAGTTATTTATAATAAAGATGTCACAATAACTAATCAATCTGGGAGTACAATTATTACTGAAAGTGATAATAAAGTCAATGTAGAAATCAGCCTTTATAATATTGGAGTTGTAAGCACTGATTCTATGAATGTCAGGTTAGTTCATTCATTTAATGGGAATTCTGATACATTATATAAGCGAATAGAGCCTGTTTGCTACAGTACTAATCTTAATTTCGAATTTGATTTGAATAATTCAATTGGTGAACATAAAATTCAACTATTCGCAGATTATGATAGTCTTTTAAATGATGTTAATTATCAGAATAATAAAGTCGAATTGACGTTCAATGTCTTTTCTCAAAGCATACTTCCAGTTGAACCACTTGATAATTGGAATGTATCTTCAAATAAGGCAATTTTCAGATTTGTAAATCCAACTGAAAGTGAAAAAGATTATGATTTTAAACTCAGAAATCAGAATAACGAGATAGTATTTAGTAGTAACACTCCACAAGTATTCGAAAATTTTTTGGAATTAAGAATAGATAATCTGGTTACTAATCAAGATTACAAATTAGAATATTCTAGTAAAGAAAAAGTAAGCGGTATCGAATCATCTATACAAGAATTAGAATTCCATACTACTTCAAGTATCGATTCAATAGTTCACTATGTTATAAAAAGTAAAAGCAAGAATATAGAATATGAAAAACTTATTGAAACAACTAATGGGTTGGAGTTTGACGATAGAGAATATACCGTGTTTTTATCATCTGCTAGAGGGAATAATACTGCTGAAAGACATGCAATAATTGATCTAATAGACAAAAAGGACAGTAGCGTTTTTTCATTTCTTAATAGATTACAAAGAGGATTTAATATTGTTCTTATTCCGGATATATTAGATGATACTACTTTTGTAAGTAGACATTTTGATACATGGGATAGTAAATTTAATGATGATATATTTATTGATTCAAGATGGTTGGATAAATTTTTAAATGATTCTCTTACTCATGGCTATTATATGTTGTTAGCTACGGCAGATGTCCCTACTAGGGCACCAGATATTATGAATAATGAGAAAAGTCCTGATAGCGTTGGTAGTATTACCAGAATTAAAAAGGCCTTATCTGCCTTAGGAACTGAGTTCTCAGATTTATTGCAGGGGAATTCAAGTTATGTCCTATTTACAAGAATTGGTTTTCCTGAAACAACTATTGACTATCATTTACTAGGAGACACTATTCAACTTAGAACTGATTTTACTAGATATCAATCTAATGCGAATATTTCTATAAGTAATATTGGAAAAGCAAAAGAATATATAGAAAGTAGATTAAAATTAACTCAATCTAATGTTAAACAAGTTAGTAAATATATTAGTGGTGATAATGAAATCTTAGTAAGTGATGATATAGTTACAGATTTAAGAAGTATAGATGCAATGCTTAATCCATTATTAGATTTAGAATTATCAATAAATAGAGATAGTGTTGGTGCTCCTTTTGTATTTAATGGATTAGAAATTGATTTTATTCCTACACCAGAGTTAGCAGTTATAAAATCAGAAACATCCTTTCAGAATTCCGAATATGATAGGGGAGAAGACGCTGAATTCAAATATTCTGTAGAAAATATCTCTACACGTTCAAATGCAGAAAACATAGAATTCAAATTTACAATTGAAAATAATTTCAATACGGAATCAAAAATAGAGATTGAGCCAATTTTATTAAGTGATTCTAAGCTAAGTACAACTTCGAATTATAACACAACTAGTTTTGCGACTAATAATAAATTATTATTTAACATTGACAATGAATCTAAACTAAATGAATTGTTTGTTTTTAATAATACATATAGTTCAGATATTAAAATAAACGAAGATACTACTAAACCTTGGTTAGTTGCTTACGCTGATGGTGTCAGATTATCAAATAATTCCTTTGTTTCGGAAAGGCCTATTTTCAAAATAGAATTATTTGATAAATCAACTCTTGAGATACTAAAAGATAATGTTATATTCAACAGAATAAATAGTAAGGTAATGATTAACAATAATGTTGATACATTCAATTTTGAATTAATTAATGATGCTGAATTAAAGGCTAGAGTAACATTTAGACCAACTGAAAAACTAGATATTGGGCTGAATAGGCTTCTAGTAATTGGACAGGATGCTACAGGTAATTATGCTGATACTTTGAATTTTAATATTTATGTTTCGGAAGAATTTATTACAAATGGATTAATAAATTACCCTAACCCATTTGAAGAAACTACTACTTTTAAATATAACTATATTGGCAAAGATTACAATGCTGAAATAAGACTAACTATATTCAATTCTATGGGTTCTAAAATAAAATCTATAGAGTCATCTGCTAAATTTGGAGATAACATTTTCGAATGGAACGGATTAGATGATAATGGGAATTCACTTTCAAGTGGTGTATATTACTATAGATTGGATATTATTAATAAACCTAGTGAACCTAGTTTTAATAGAATGATAAAAGTTAACTAGTCAAAAAATGACCAGGCAACTGATAATTTTACTATTTGACCTCGTTCTGGATAAAATGCAACATTATAGTAATTAGCATCCAACAAATTTTCCCATTCTACTTTTACGAATGCATTACCTAATTTCATTATTGAATAAAGGTTCAGTCCAGTTGTTTGTAAACCAACATTATTTGTATTATTAATATAGCTATTAGATATTGGTATAAATCTAGGTGCTGATTTGGAATCTAGTAATCCTGCTTTGAATCCAATATTTAACTCACTTTTGTTAATCATTAACATATAGTTTAATCCAAGATTGAATGCAAATATTGGATAGTAATTCTTTAAATCGTCATTTTTAGTAATTATATTGATTTTAGTTTGTAATCTAACATCAACCAAATCATTATTATCAAATAAGTTATTAAAAATCTGGTTAGTATATGATACAGAGCCTCCGATGGCTTGATAGTCACTAATATTATACTGTTCTGTATAATATACATTTATCAGTCTGTAATAAATTGGTGAGCTGACAATTCTATAATATCCTTCTATTTTAAAATGTTGTAAATCGATTCCAGTAACTAATAAATTTGTTTTCTCATTTAATAAGTCATTATTGTATATAAGTCCATTTTTTGAGATGAAAGAATGGTCTAAGTAAATAATAGAATTATTATTCAATCTGTATTCTAACCTTTCTCCAAAACCTATAAAATCATTTTTGGAATCATTACCATAGTTTATACCACCTGACAAAATTGTATTGGTAGAAAGTCTTAAAGTAGCTTTAGAATAAAGATTCCAATTTACACCACTATATTCATTGAAATAATTTGTACCTTCTGAACTGAAGGAACTTATATTAGAACCTACTTTGAATTCTATATCTTTAAAAGAAAAGTCTAAATTTATTCTATTCCCAATTTGAATTTCAGTATTATTCGTATTACCTAAGGTATCGGATTCTTCAAACATAGGTAAATTTCTTTCATTTAAATCACTAGTAAGATAAGTTGTATTCGTGATATTAAAGAAGCTCATTTTATTACTATAAGTTATATTTAAATCATGTCGATAGTTTCTTAGTTGAATGCTTTCATAAAATGGTGAAGAATTGATAGGACTATAAATATCTATTGAACTATTAGGATCAGATCCACCACTTGTTATAGTCTTATTATTTGTAAAGTTATCAGAAATAGATAGGGAAGAAGTAGAATCTATATTAAACCTTAATATGAATCTTAGGTTCCAATAATCAGTCGACATATTATCAAACGAAAGCCTATCATCCATTTTCTTAAAACCAAATGTAAAGTTCCAACCATCAGAGAAATTTTGGCTAAATATACCATCTGCGCTTATGAAAGATCCACCTTCTTGTGCATACCATAGCCTTGTAAATGGTATTTTCGTATCATATATAATTTCTTGGAAATTCATTAGTGTGTTATTTGGCTTACTCGAAAGAATAGCTGCATCTGAACCATTTATTAACTCAATTCTTTCGAAGAACTCAGGTGAGAAATTCTCTATATTATATTTGCTGTTATAATAATTAGTTAAATTTCTACCATTGAAACTGAACTCAATATTATTATCTAAAGCACCATAACTTAAGAAATTATTGTAATGCCCATTTATACCAAGGGACATACCAAATAATTCATTTCTAGTATTAAGAATATCATACATTGTACTATAATTAATTCTCTGTATTGACTTTTTAGAGATTGTATTAGAAGTATCATTATTTATTAAACCATGATATTCATTAGGTTTTATAAAAGGTATAGAGTCTATCGTTTTAGAATAAATTGAATAGTTTAAAATAAAAAAAACGCTGAGAAATATTACTATCCCAGCGTTATTATTATTTATACCAATATCCATCTTATAGAAGTGTTTCTTGGTTATCAGCTTCTTGTATATCATCGTTGTCAATATCTTCATCTTCATTAACAATGGTAAAGTCGGAAATCTGATCCCCACTATCCAATCTAATTAATTTAACTCCTTGTGTGTTTCTACCAATAGTTCTTATATCTCTAATATTTTGTCTAATCAAAATACCTTTGGTCGTAATAACTATTAGGTCTTGATTATCAAGAACTGACATCATACCAACTACTTTACCAGTTTTAGCTGTTAAGTTCATTGCTATAACTCCTTTAGCACCACGCTTAGTTAATCTAAACTCATTTAGAGCGGTTCTTTTACCATAACCATTTTCACCGATTATAAGTAATTGAGCATCATTTCTTCTTACGACTACCATAGAAACAACGTAATCACCTTTTGTTAATCTGATACCTCTAACACCTTGGGCAGTTCTACCCATATCACGAATTTCACTTTCCATGAAACGGCAAGCTATACCATGATGAGTTGCTAAAACTACCTGATAATCACCATTAGTTAACATAGCACCTATCATTTTATCATCGTCTCTTAATCCGATAGCAATAATACCATTTTGTCGAATATTAGCAAATGCAGAGAGTTCAGTTTTCTTAATCGTTCCATGCTTTGTACACATTATTATATAAGCATCTTTTGCGTCAAAATCAACTACCGCTTGGAATGCAGTTACGACTTCATCTGGATCTTTCATTATAACATTTGCTAGTGATCTACCTTTCGAAGTTCTACTACCTTCTGGTAAATCATACACTTTAATCTTATAAACTTTACCTTTGTCAGTAAAGAATAATAAATTATTATGTGTAGAAGCTTGGAACACTTGTTCTACGAAATCATCATCATGTGTTCCCGTTCCTTTAGAACCTCGCCCACCTTTATTTTGCTTTCTATATGTAGAAACTTTTGTTCTCTTTATTAGCCCATTTCGTGTGATTGTGACAATAACATCTTCATCTGCAATTATATCTTCAATAGCAAAATCGTCAGCATCATATACTATTTCAGTTCTTCTCTCATCACCATATTTATCAGATATTTCTTTCAATTCATCAGAAATTATTTGTAATTGTAGAGATTTATTAGCTAATATTGATTCTAATTTTTCTATTGTTTGAAGTATCTCGCGATATTCGTCTCTGATCTTGTCAATCTCTAACCCAGTTAATCTTTGCAAACGCATTTCTAATATAGCTTTTGCTTGAATCTCAGATAAACCGAATCTTTCTTGTAGTAATATAGATGCAGCATTAGGGTCCTTTGATTCCCTAATCGTTTTAATAACAGCATCAATATTATCCAATGCTATTATAAACCCTTCGAGTATATGAGCTCTTTTCTGAGCGGCATCTAATTCATATTGAGTCTTCCTAACAATAACTTCATTTCTATGAGCTAGGAATTTTTCCATCATCTCTTTAATAGTCATTACTTTCGGACGACCTTTATCTAGTGCTAAAAGAATAGCGCCAAAAGTGACTTGCATTTGAGTGTATTTGAAAAGCATATTTAAGACAACTAATGCTATAGCATCTCTTTTCAACTCAATTACTATCCTTAATCCATCTCTATCAGATTCATCTCTGATGTCCGAAATACCTTCGAGGACTTTGTTTCTAACTAAGTCTGCAATTTTTTCAATTAAATTAGCTTTATTTACTTGATAAGGAAGTTCATGAACTATTATAGCTTGCTTAGAACCTGTATGGTTCTCTTCAATACTAGCTTTTGCACGAACTTTTATTTTTCCTCTTCCAGTAGTAATTGCTTCTTGAACACCTTTATAACCATATATGATTCCACCTGTAGGGAAATCAGGAGCTGGTACATACTTTATCATCTCTTCAGATGTTAAATTGGGATTATCAAGTAGAGCTTGTAATCCAGCACATACTTCTCTAAGATTGTGTGGTGGGATATTTGTTGCCATTCCGACAGCAATACCTGAAGAACCGTTCATCAGTAGTGAAGGTACAACTGAAGGCAATACTGTTGGTTCATCTAAAGATTCATCAAAGTTTGCTCTGAAATCCACTGTGTTCTTTTCAATGTCTTTCAACATCTCTGTTGCAATATTAGCCAATCTAGTTTCAGTATAACGCATTGCAGCCGGAGAGTCACCATCAACTGAACCAAAGTTACCTTGGCCATCAACAAATGGATAACGCATACTCCAATTTTGTGCTAAACGCACCATTGCATCATATACTGAGGAGTCACCGTGTGGGTGATACTTACCAAGTACTTCCCCGACCAAACGGGCTGATTTTTTGTGAGGCTTATTAGGTTGTAATCCTAATTCTTGCATTGCGTACAAAATACGCCTATGAACGGGTTTTAGTCCATCTCTTACATCTGGAAGAGCTCTTGATACTATTACTGACATCGAATAATCGAGGTAAGAATTACGCATCTCATCTTCTAACGACGTAACTACTATGTGTTCGTTACCAAAAAGTGCCATTTATTTATGCTGCTTTATATTATAAATGTAAAAAATTAATCTACTAATATAAGCAATATGACTATAAAAGTCCATCTTAATTATCAACATATCAGCTTTAAATAGTTTATAATAGGGAAGTTTTATTATTCAATACTTTTTTTTATAAATTATTGGACATATCAATAATAATTAATTAAATTGTGGTGTGAATAATACTGCAGCATACAAATGAATACAGAATCGCATCTAAATTCAATTAAAAACATACTTTTTGCATTTCTTTTTGTTTTGGTAATGTACCTACTTAAAGAACTTTCAGGTATTTTAGTCCCTTTAGCATTAGCTATACTAATTGCATTAATGTTCCAGCCCTTAGTAGGATTTCTTCAGAAGTTTAAAGCTCCTAAATGGCTTATTTTTCCAACTGTTACTATCATTACTTTACTTATAGTATTTGCAATATACTCTATTATGAATGAGGCTGTTCAATCTATAATTGAAAATCAGGACTTTTTAATAGAAAAACTCAACATGAGAATTAAAAATGTTGTGATTTGGATAAATACTAATTTTGGAACTGCAATATCAACTGCTGATAAAAAGATTAACCTTGAATATCTAATAAATGAATACGGTTTACCAGCTACATTGCCTGGACTTGCAAATTTATTAAGCTCTTTGTCTGGGTCATTCGTCATGTTCTTTTTATATTATGTTGTTTTATTAATTGGTTTAGCTGACTATGATTTATATATTGCTCATGTAAAGGGCGATACTGATTCAACATTAATTGAAAATATGAGTAGAATACAAAGTTCAATTCTATCTTATCTTATGATCAAAACATTGATTAGTCTATTTACTGGAATATTAGTTTATGTAACATGTCTTTTCTTTGATTTGAATTTTGCGTTTTTCTTTGGATTTATTGCCTTTTTATTGAATTTCATACCTTCTATTGGTTCTATACTTGCTACTATACCTCCAGTCTTGATGGCATTTATTCAATTTGATACTTTTCAACCTGTTATTCTAATATTAGTAATTCTTTCTTCTATACAGATGGTTATGGGAAATCTCGTAGAACCAATAATCACAGGAGATAGACTTAAATTGAATACATTGACAGTTATTTTTGGATTAGTATTTTGGGGTTATATTTGGGGACTTGCTGGAATGATTATTTCTATTCCTCTTTTAGTTTTGTTAAAACTTATTTTCGAACATTTCCCAGATACTCAAATATTTGCTCGAATTATGGGGTCTCCAGAATAGAAATGTAACATTTTTAGCTTTTAGTTGTTTATACAACTTAGTTTAATCACAAATCAAGGATTTTTATGAAGTTTTTTTCTTTTCTATTTTCAGTTTCAATAATCTTTCTCTATTATAATCCGGTTCATTCAAAACCTAATTTTCCTTCATTAATCCCTAATGGAAAAGTTAATAATTGTTCTAACTGCCACATCAGTCCTTATGGTGGAGGTCAAAGAACTCCTTTCGGAGAAACTACATTCGATAACTTATCTAATGGAAATGTTAGATGGGATTTAATATTCAACATAGATTCAGATGGAGATGGTTTTACCAATGGCGAAGAACTACAGGATCCTGATGGTCAATGGGCGTTTGGTCAATCTGATCCCGGGAATCCAAGTCTAGTTACATTACCTGGAGATGCTTCAAGTAAACCAACTACTTCTTCAGTTGAAGATGAATTTGCTAACTATAATTCTAAAATATATCCAGTTCCAACAATAGGAATTATTAACTTAGAATATTTATCTAACTACTTTGATAGTAGTAGATTGGAATTATTTAATGCGAATGGAAATATAGTATACGCTGAGAATATAGATGCAAAAATAGGACAAAATAAATGGACCATTAATTTAAATAACTATTCCCTAAACAATGGTGTCTATTTTCTTGTACTAAGAAACAAGTACTATAATATACGAAAACGGATAGTTTTTTCTAAATAATTATTTCAAAAAGGCAACTAAATTAGTTGCCTTTTTTATAAAAAAATTCATTCTATATTTAATAAAAAAATATGATAGTATTGTATCTTTTTTTCTTTTTATGTTATATTAAAGTATATTTTAATAACAAATTATAAAAAACATTATGAAAAGATATTTTACACTTTCTATTATAATTATTTTTTTAACTATTGGCAGTAATGTATTTTCTAAGAGTGGTTTTCAAAATTTTATTCCAAATGGGCAAGTTAATACCTGTTTAAATTGCCACTTCAGTATCAACGGTGGAGCAAGAAACCTATTTGGGAAAGCAGCAGAGAACTCAATGAGTAATGATAGGGTAAGATGGGAAAAAATATTCAATTTAGATTCAGATGGAGATGGATTTACTAATGGGGAAGAATTACAAGATTCTAAAGGTGTATGGACAATTGGACAAACAGCTCCTGGAAATGCTTCTTTAGTTACCAACCCAGGAGATCCTACAAGTAAACCAACTGTATCATTTGTTGAAAATGAGTCACAAAGTTATAATTCAAGTATATATCCCATCCCAACTAATGGTGTTATAAATCTAGAATTTATTTCTGATTATTTTGATAAAGGCAATTTAGAAATATATAATAGTAATGGGGATAAAATATATTATGAAATTATTGATACTAAGATTGGATCTAATAAACTGATGATAGATTTGAATAATCCTAATGTTAATAATGGGATATATTTTTTAATATTGAGAAATAAATATTTTGATATAAAAAAGCGTATAGTTATATCAAAATAAAATACTTGTAAAAAGGCAGTTAGTTTAGCTGCCTTTTTTATACAAAATTCTTCCCATAGATTAAAGCGTCATTTCTACTACCATCCATGTCTAAAACTTTAGGCATATATCCCCAAAGAGAAAATCCAAATTTCTTTAGCAGATTAATACTAGCTTGGTTATTTGCTAAAAGTATTGCAAATAAATTATCGAAAGTGATAGATTTTTTAGAATCAATTACGAACTGTAATAATTTAGTTCCGATACCTTTTCCAATAAAATTACTATCTATGTAAAAACTTACCTCTTTAGACTTAGAATAGGCTCTTCGATTTGCTCGATATGGTGATATTGAGATCCAACCAATTATATTCTCATCAGAAATAGCTACGAAAATAGGGTACTCAACTAAGTCCCGCATTTTGAATTCATTTTGATAATCTATAAGTTTAATTTCATCAAGAATTGCATTTTTTCTATTTATAATAGCTTCATTATATATATTTACTATACATTTGGTATCATCTATATTTGCTATTCTAATTGAAGTATTTAAATGCATTTCAATAAAGTAAATATTTTTGTCTGATTTTTAAAAATTCTAATACACCTTCACTAGTCAGTGAAATTATCATCTCTTCAGGTAAGTTAGATTTCAATGCATTTAGTATTTTATCAGTTCCAGTCACTTTTTGGAACATATCTTTTGATTGAGTTTTTAGATTACTTTCAGAAAGTAATGTTGGATTATTATTTACAAGTTCTCTCAAAATTAATAATCCTGTTGTATAAGGCTTAAGATGATTTGAGAGATTAAATTTAAGATAATAACCTTCTACATCTTTGCCACTAAACATACCATAGAATGGTCTATAATATGTATGTTGCAAATAAATACCTTCGTACTCAACTCTAATATTTTTTAAATTGAGATATGGCGAACCTATATATCCGAAAGGTGATGTTGTTCCTATACCAATACTAATTATACCTAATTCACCTATTGTTCCTAATGTAGCGATTCCTCGAACTGAATTTGCTGTTGGAACATGTGGTGATGTTGGAATCCACATAAGCCCTGTATCATCCCAAGCCATCCATCTTTCCCAACCTTCCATTGTAACAACAGTCAAATTACATTGTTTTTTGTTTTCAGTCCATAACTCACCGTTAATCATCATGGCAAGTTCACCAATTGTACAACCATGTATATAAGTTGTTGGTACCAATGAAACGAAAGATTTGAATTTATTTTCTGGAAGGTTTCCATCGACAACTAAACCACCTAAAGGGTTCGGCCTATCTAGGATAATTACTTCGACATTATTTTCGGCACAACCTTGAATTAAATATAGTAAGCTACTTATATAAGTGTAAGACCTAACACCAATATCTTGTATATCCACAACTACTGCATCAATATTAGATAATATCTTTTTATTAGGGATTTTTAGAGAACCGTATAATGAAACAATTGGAGTTCCAAAAATTGAATCATTTGAAACGGGTTCTCCAGCTGGAATTGTAGTATAATAACCGTGCTCTGGGACAAATATTTTTCTTAAATCAACTCTAATATCTTGTGATAATATTTCGGCGGTTGGAATACCTTTAATATTAATTCCAGACTGATTTGTAAATAATGCTATTCTTTTATTTTGAACAACTCCAATTTCATCACTCATTAGAACATCGATACCTAATCTAACATTCTGTGATAATAGAGGTGAGTTACTGTAACTGAAAGCAATAATACTACTTATTGTAATCAGCAATATATTTTTTAGCCGTTTCGTGATTATTTTGATTATCATCTACTTCCAATACTTTTTTGAAATAATAAAGTGAGTTCTTTTTATCGCCTAATTTTTTATAAGAGATACCTAATTTAAGTAAACTACTTGAATAAAAACCACTATCTTTATCCCCATCTACATATTCACTTACATCTAAACATTTTTTCAAGTATTTTATTGCCATTTCTTGGTCTCCTTTTCTCTGTAGAGATAAACCAACATAATATAATCCTTCTCTGGCAGTTAAATTATCATAACCTAATTCACGAGCTAAACATTTTTTTACTATATCACGCCATGTAGATTCTATTTCAATCCATTTTCCTTGTTTTACGTAACATCTTCCTAAGTATCTATGAAAATAAGGGTTTCTAGGAAACCTAGTAAACAAATCATTTGCATAATAGAATGCTTGGTCAAAATCTTTTTCAAAAGAATAATATATTTGCATCAAAGCAACTTCAGCTTCGACATTTGAATAACGAGAATGGTGCATAGATGCTCTAAGTTGTAATAAACCAAGCTTCTTATTGCCAGGGGGAAAAAATAAAACAACGGGTTTTAAAATAGGATAATCTTCAGGGATTGCAACAGCAAAATAATTAAATAAACCTGTTCCTAACATGATATCATGATTACCAGGAGCTTTCTCATGTGCTCTCATTAGAATGTCGTAAGCTTCTTTCCCATCTGCGGCAGCACTGAACCACTCTTTTTCATTTGTATAAAAACGTGCTCTATAACCTAATGCTCCTCCTTTGAAGAAAAGACCAGTTATATCGTATTCATTTTCATCCAATAATTTATCACTAACTTCAATCACTTTGTTTATTTTACGAAGGAAATCATCATCTATCTTATCAGTATATCTATATAAAGTTAGTCTCCAAAAATCTACCATTGCCTGTAGAAAATATCCTGCAGGATGTTCGGGATACCTTTTTATTACTTCTTGAAAAGCAACTTCGGCACTATCAAACTCAACATTATATATATGATTAGCACCCTTTCTTACAAGACTGTCAGCATCACTTTTCAGTATTGCCCATTGAGAAAAACTAGTACTTGTTGATAAAAATAGACTTATTATTATTATGTATATTGTTTTCATTTTTCCAGCAATTTACTTTCTTCAAATTTTATTCTAAATTTAGTTGCCATTATAAATGGATTCTGTTTATTTATCTTAAACGAGATTAGAGTCAAAATAGTTAATAAAATAGTAGTTAAAATACCTTCTTCGACACCAAATTGTCCTCCAAATAATAAATTAAAATCTTGTCCTATTGCTGTAAGTTGAAATATTTCAATATCAAAGTCTATTCCACTTACATTTGAACCAAGTATCATTTGTTGATTGAGGTTCCAAAAAAAATGTACTGATATTGGAAGCCATAATGATTCTGTAGTTATATACAATACTGAAAGCATAACTCCTGCAATTATGATATTTATAAATCCCATAGTAGATATACTTGGATTAGAATAGTGCGCTAATGAAAAGAATAAACTTAATAAGACAATTGCAAAAACATCTCCAAATCGTTCTCTAATTGTCTGAAATACTATTCCTCTAAACATAATCTCTTCTAAATAAGCCATAAAGAAGATAAAAGACAAACTAAAAATAAATGATTTGAAATCTAGAGAATAATAGTTATCATGAAATCTAAATTCGTAACCCATTAATAATCCAATGAGTATGATAAATAAATTCATGCACAATACTATTAAAAATCCTTTGAAAAAATCAAATATCGCATACTTATCAAACTGTAAGCCGAATGCATTGTAGTTAGAACCTACCCTAAATGAAAGAATAGTGATACTAACAATAGTTAATATAATAGCAAATAATAATTTAGAAAATAAAAATCCTGAAGGTATTAGTAAAAGTGGAGATAAAAGCAAAATTGGCGCAATGAAAGCGATTATTAATCTAATCCACCAATGCGCCAATAATTTTTGCATAATTAGTTAGATGAGTTTAAAGTTTCGATATGGTTGTTTATCTTTTCAACCATTAAACCATATACCTCTTCGTGCTCTTCACCTGTAATCATATAATTCAGCTGAGGGCAATAAGATGCATATTTACCTTCGCCTCTTTTACGAATCAAAACTTCATAGTCATTTACATTTACACTCTTAGAAATTTGTCTTTCCATTATATTATTCCCATTTTTCGGTTTACTAATAATTCAAAATTAACAAATTTATGCTAACTTGTTTATCGATTTTGTATAAAGAATGAAATCATTCAAAATGAATTTAGATAATATTAAAAAAATCACACGAATTAATAAAAAAATCGTGTTTCATAAGTTAAAAAATAAACTTACGAATAAGTTAATAGATAAATTATATAGAATAAGAGACAGAAAAATTTCGACTTATTCATTTGATTATATATCATTTTTCAGAATTGATTACTCTAAGGCATTTGACATAAAGGAATTGTTGGAGGTTGATTGTAATAAATATGATTTAGATTCTTTTACTAAGCAATGTATAGAACATAGATTTAAAATACTATCTGATTCATTTGTTTTTATTAATTCTGATAAAAGCTATAGAACACTGCAAGATAGATTTTATCCAAAGTTAGTACCATTTTCTACAAAATGTTATAATGTTATAAGTGATGATTATAAATTAATTGATTGGCAAAGAGACTACAATTCAGACTTTAATTGGAAATACGATTGGTATAAAGATATTTCTTATGGAAATAATTCTGGTAATGATATCAAGGTTCCATGGGAGATTGGAAGATTACAACATTTACCAATGCTTGCGCTATCATTCAGAGAATCTAATTCTGATATTATTATCAAAGAAATAAAAAATCAAATTTTTGATTTTATAGCATCTAATCCACCTAATTTTGGTGTACAATGGATGACTTCAATGGATATTGGAATAAGATTAGTTAATTTATTGTTTACATTAGTTAATATAAATAATCTTGATAATTACTTTAATCCAACCGAACTTGAACTTATCGATTCGTATCTATATGATCATTATTTGCATATCAAAGAGAATATTGAGTTTTCGGAAGGAATGAGAGGAAATCATTACTTATCAAACCTTTGTAGTTTAATAATATATATTAGCTTTACAGAAGATAATACTGGAAAAAAAGTACTTTTAAATAAATATATTAACTTACTTGAAAAAGAATTAAGTTTTCAATTTTATAGTGATGGGACGAATTTTGAAGGGTCAACTAGATATCATATTTTTACAAGTCAGATGTTAGTTACAGTGGATCTAATTCTTAGAAATTTCAGATTAGGGAATTTGTCAAGTAATATCATGAATAATATAACCAGTTTTACATCTGAACTATTAGAATTTGATTTTCCACCTCAAATAGGAGACAATGATTCTGGATTTTATTGGAGTATAATAAATTCAGAATCTTTAACTTTTAAATCATTAAAAAGTATAATAAACAAGTACTATATTGTTAGTTGTGTGCATAATTACCATGATTCTGGATACATACGGAAAAAATATGATAATTTTGACTTGTTTTTTAAATGTGGAAAACTAGGACAAAATAGAAAAGGAGGTCATGATCATAACGATAATCTCTCTTATTTGCTTTATTATAATATGGAACCATTTGTTGTTGACATAGGTTCATATTGCTATACATCAAATTTTAAAGAAAGAAATAAATTCCGTTCGACGCTGTCCCACAATACATTATGGATAGATGGAATTGAACAAAACGAATTCTCAGAAAAAATAAATGAAGATATGTTTTGGATGGATACTGATAAAAGTAATCCTAGGATTATAATTAATGAGAAAAGGGAAGTAAAAGGTGAAATAGAATATGGTGGAAAACAATATACAAGACATATAATATATGATTCTACTGAAATACTCATAACTGATAACTATGACAATAAGTTAGAAAAACAAATCAATATATATTTAGCACCCAATATTAAAGTAGAAGCTGTGGAAAACAATGTTTATAAGCTGTGGAATGACAATAATTGCATATACCTTGATGCTATGGATACAATTGTAAATTTAGAAGATAATGATTTCTCACCTCAATACGGTGTAAAAACCAAAAGTAAAAAAATAATTTTATCTTCAAGGAAAGATATAATAACTCATAAATATAGAGACACAATTGAGAGTTAAAGATCATTTAGATAAAATATCTTGGTCATTTGCTAATAGACTGATTTACTTGGTTTGGGGATTGATAAACCTAGTAATTATTGGTTATACTGATCCGTACAATATAGGACTATACTTCTTATTTACACAACTTATTACATATTTGGCAAGTGTTTCTGATTCATTCTCATTACAAGGACTGATACAATTTGGTAAAGCAGAAGACGATAGACCTAAATTAAATACTATTGCAATGATTTTGCAGACTTTTTTCTTATTCTTGATCCCTCTTATATTATTCTTTTTTAGACATCAATTTGCTGGTTTATTAGGTGGTGATGATTTCATTGAAGTTTCATATTTTTTACCACTAATCTCTGTGTTCGTTATTCCGAGGACATTTGCATATAAAGTATTAGCAAGGGATTTGGATTATAAAAAGTCTTTTTTTATTGACTTAACGAATTTTGGTGTTATGGCTTTAGTTATTGCATACTATATTTATACTAAAGACTTCTTATATTTCAATGATTTAATAATATCATATTTGATTGGGGGTAGTTTCTCTGGTATCTATTCATCTATTATTCTATTCAAAAAGTCCTCTTTTAGTATTAAAGGTAGAATAACATTTAAGAAATATCTGAATTTTGCAATTCCTTGGACAATTCATGCTATATTTTATTCTTCAGTAAAGTATTTAGATGTTTATGCAATTTCATTTGCAATTAATACTAAAGATAGCATAAAAACAGTAGGACTTTATAGTTCGGCAAAAATATTATTCAAAGTTTTCGAACAATTGTCTGACGGAGTTTCTGCATTAGTCTATCCTTCAGCAATAAAAAATATTGATTTTAAAGAAAAAGTAAAAAGTATAATGACTAAGAGTACTTCATTTATTCTAGTCCTTAATTTATCGGTATTTATTATACTTCAAATTGGTTTAGCTGATTATCTAATCTATAATTTTTTACCAACTAAATTTCATGAAGCTACAAGTTATTTCAAGATTATGTTGTTTGCATCCTTATTCTTACCATTTGCTTCACTAAATATGATACTAACAGCAATTAATAAAATAAAATCCGTCGTTTATATAAGTATTATTGCTGCTATTACTTCACTTATATCTATTTTTGTAATTGCACACGTAGCTGAAAATAAATTCGTTTCATTAGGTATAGTTATATATTATATAATAATTGGATTATCAAGTTTGTATCTTGTAAAAAAACAACTAGGATTCCCAATAGTGGATATATTCAGAGCAATTCCAGACACTAGAAACTTTATTAAAGAACTATTCAAAAGATGAGAATATTAGATAGATACGTAATTAAATCATTTATAACTACTTTGCTTTTTTCATTTGTAGCACTTTATACTATTTTTCTAATAGTTGATATGATTGAAAATCTAGAAGAGTTTCTTGATAATGGTATGGGAATACTAAAGATAGCTGAGTATTATTTTTATTTTTTTCCTGAAATTTTAAAGCTATTAGTACCAGTAGCTATGTTGCTTTCTACATTATTTACGGTTGGACGACTTTCAGGATTAAATGAAATCACAGCTATAAAATCTGGCGGTATTAGTCTATATAGATTTATGGCACCACTTATGATATTAAGTATACTTATTAGTGGAGTTCATTTATATTTTAATGGTTGGGTTGTACCTAAAGCTAATATTGCCAAAAATGACATAGAACGTGAATATATGAATAAAGGAAGTAGTATTGGTTCGATTTACGATTTATATTTTAGAGAATCACCAACTGCTAATCTTCACATGAAATCTTATAATAGTAGCCAACAAAAAGGTTTTAATATAGGTTTGGAATATTTCAAAAGTGTAAATTCTCCAAGGTTAGATAAATCAATTGAAGCAAATTCAATTGCATGGAATTCGGAAAATGAGAATTGGATACTAAGAGAAGTTATAGTTAGAAAATTTAATTCAAAAAATATTGAATCTGTAACTAGAATAGATTCTATGTCAATTAAGTTAACTTTAACTCATGAAAAGATATTAGATTTAAAGAGATCAACAGATGAAATGACATTTGATGAATTAGAATCATATTTGAGTTTACTCAAAAACGGTGGTAAAAATGTTGATTTGGAAATGACGGATTATTATGGACAATATGCTTTTCCAATTGCCAATATTATTGTCGTATTGTTTGGAGTTCCTTTTGCTTCAGTCAAAAAGAAGGGAGGTATAGCTGTGCAAATTGGAGCAGCACTTGTAATATCTTTTCTTTATCTAATTTTTACAAAAGTTAGTCAAGCAGTAGTACTAGGAACGGGGTTGAACCCAATTATTGCCGGTTGGTTTGCAAATGGCTTGTTTTTTGTAGTAGGTATCATAAACTTAATTAAAACTAGAACTTAGATAATGGAAAAGAAAATAGAAACCCTAACTTCACTAGATGGTAGAAAATTTTTAAATGAATTATACCAGAAACTCAAATATGAAAATGAGCTTTCGGGATTTATGATTCTGTTAATTTGTTGGAAGGTTTGTGTTTTTGAAAAAAATCCTAGCAAATTTGTTAAGACCGATGTAATTATATTACATAAACTTGGAGCTTGGAAGGGCACTACACTTTGGATAGAAGAAATAGTTAATAGACATTTTTATTCAACTATTAATTCGTTCGTATACTTTGGTGCTGCTATTTTATTAGTGCTAATAGGTGTCAGAAAATTTTCCGATGCTATTTCAACTGAATTAGTAATTGCAAGTATTATATTCGAAGCGAGTATGCTATTATTAATTTTTATTGTAATGTTGTTTTCACCAGATGAGGATTTGATTATAGATGAAAAAGAATCTGAGGAAAGTATTTTAATTCAGGAAATAGGTGAAATAGGTACTGATTTTGCAACTGCTGTAAGCAAGTTAGAAGAAGTTAGTTTAGAATTGAAAAACTTTAATAGCAGTCAAGCTGAGTTAATAAATAAATTAACTGAAGCCACAAATAATATTTCTAAAGCGGTTTCACCTTCTGATGAGTTTATTTATAATATAAAACAAACTAATCAACAGTTAAATAACCTAAGAGATCAAATTGAATCTCTAACCGAATCAACACGAAACATAAGAGAAAAAGACATTAGATTCGAAATAAGAAGAGAAATAGAAAATTTGCTAATCGATAGAGTCAGAGATAATGACACAAAAGAAAAAAAGGACTAAAGTAGAGATATATTTTATACTCTATCTTGCTGCCTTAGTTTTAATATTACCCGATAGCAAGAAAAGAGATAATGAAAGTGGTGATTCTTCTGGTATAGAACTTAGGTTAGTTCCAGAAAAAACAGTATTAAATCTACGACTATTAAAAAAAGATGGAAGAAATGATATAGTTCGTTTTGATTCTGTCAATAAAGTGTTTTTTGACGGAGAATATGATAATATTGATTTCACATATACTATAAGTGATGTCAACAGGGGAGAAACAGTTGAAATAAATGAATTAAATAATTCGAAAGAACAATTTCAAATCACGGAAAATTATCAAGATAAATATATTAACTTTAGATGGAACCCTGATTTTAATTTTGATTACAACTCGACATATTTAGTAAAACTAACCGCTGTAATTGAAAAAAATGGAAAATCGAAAACATCTTCAACACAGTTTACATTAAACACATTGTTTTTAAATCAAGTCATAAATCAAGATATTGCTGATAATTCATCTGATAGCAACAGCTTTGACTTTAATTATTTCAATACTCCATTATCTATACCTACAAATCTTTCAGAAATGGATGCTAAAGTAAGTAAAAATCCTATTATTACTTTTGCTGATAATGATTGGATTAATTATGTTAGGATTTATAATATAGAGTCTATTGACGATTTAGTTGGTCCACCCAAAGTAACTATTAAAGGAGATTCTCTTCTAGGTGGTTCTGCACGATTCGAATCATCGGATGGAAATAATTTCGTTTTTACAGGTATGTCTCCTACCTATGATACTATGAAGGTCATTATTAAAGTTAAGAGGAAGGCTGATGATTCTGAGTTTTCATGTGATTTTATGGTAATACCTTCACCAAGGATTGCTCCTGATATACCTAGTGTAATGTATGTAGGTGAAAACTATAACTTGAATACGAGGTTAGAGACCAGTACAAGTCTCGACTCTTATACAATTATAAAAGGTGGTAACAACTTTGAGAAAAGATATAATAATAGTCAATTCTCTTTTACTCCTGAAGCTAGTATGCTAGAGTCCAACGTAACTTTGACTAGATATGTTGAAAATAAGAGATTAGATAGTTATACTTTAACTATAAGAAGAAAGCCAAAACCCGTTGTCGAGTATATAGAACTAAAAGACAACAGAATAATAATAAAGACAAAATCTTTTAGTTTACAAAGTAATAAAAATTATATTGTTACAGTAAAGAACAATCTAAATATAAAATTTAATGATATACTTGGAAAAAGTTATTTTGATGATGGATATCAATTTCAAACCTTTGAAAGTGAGAAACTTGACAAACCTATAAATAACATAGAAATCCAGTTAATTGAAAAGAATGGACAATCTTCGGTTAAAAAGTCATTTACACTTAGATAGACTTGTAACTAAATAGTTTGTATTACGTAATAGCAGTTAAAAAAATATGGCGAGTTTGATGAAGTATTTATTAATTTTTTTATTTATACCACTTACACTTTTTCCTCAGATCTCAGGACCAGGTGCTACCTTAACTCTAAATGATTGCATTAATATTGCATTAGAAAAGAATTTTGATTTATTAATAAGTAAAGAAAGAATAGATGTAGCTGAAGCTGGTCTTAGAAGCTCTTTTGGTGAGTACTTACCAACTATTTCAGCTAATATTGGATACAGCAGACAATTAAATAATCTAAGTCAATCATTAGTATTTGGTGACAGGGTTATACAATCTAATCAAAATCCTAATAGGTATAATGCCAGTACAGGAGCTCGTTTAACATTGTTTGATGGTTTCAGTCGTGAATATAATTATTCTGCTTCAAAAGACAATCTTGAATCTGTAAAATTTAATGTTGAACAATTAAAAAGAGATATAAAAATACAAGTGTATCGTGCTTTTACAGAAGTTATTCGAAATAGCCAAATAGTTAGAATTAGACAAGAGAACATACAGTTGGGTAAAAGCGATTTAGAAAAAATGAAAGCCCAATATAAGGCAGGTGTATCAGCTTTACCTCAGATATACTCGCAAGAAGCAGAACTTGGTAATTTAGAATATGACTTGTTAACAGCTGAAAATAACCACTTTACTTCCAAAGCAAGTTTACTGATGCTTATGGGGCTTGCACCAGATCTAGATATTAATTTCGATATTAATAGCATTCCATCAAATGTGACAGAGAAAGAAGTAGAAAGTTTCTATAATAATCATAAGAATCAAGATGAATTAGTTAGAAAGGCTTTGAATAATAGATATGATATAAAATCATATGATTTTAGTGAGAATGCAGCAAAAGCAGCAAAGAAAGCAGCAGAGGGTAATTATTATCCAAACGTATCGGCTTCAACTGGTTGGACGTGGGCAAATACAGAAATTAATGAATTTAATAGCAGAGGAAACTTTGCTCTTGGTTTGAATTTAAGTGTTCCAATATTTAATAATTTCCGAACTGACCAACAAGTCCAAAATGCTGAGATGCAACAAAAACAAGCGGAAATAGAAAAACAAAGATTAGAAAGCAAAGTCAGAAATGAAGTTAAAACTGCCTTATTAAGTTTAGAAATGTCTCAAAAACAACTTAAAGTTTCTGATAAATCTTACGAATCATCTTTACGCAATAACGAAAGTATTAAAGAAAGATATAAAGTAGGTGCTGCAACAGTACTTGAATTACAAACTTCTAACGCACAATTTATAAATTCTCAATTAAATAAAGTCAATGCTGTTTATAATTATTTTCAAGCTAAAAAAGAACTATTAAATTCAATTGGTGTAGAACAATAAGGAAAAAGTTATATGAATGATAATTACAATCTTACAAATGTTCCTCAAGAAGGAACACAAGAGCATGATGAATATATGAGAAGCCAGTTCGGAGATGACTATGAGTTAGGATATCGGGTTGGTTTTGGACGAAGATTTAGTGCGTTTATAATAGATTTTATTTTAAACGCCATTATAGGTGTAATCATAATGTTGACTACTGGAGTATTCAGTGATATTTTGCAAATGGAAAATCCATTTAATAATATTGAAGAAATAAGATTAATGATGCAAGATTCAAGCCTTATTGCTGTAGTAGTAGGACTAATTTATTATTCGACTGAAGTATTATTAGGAGCTTCAATTGGAAAATTGTTTTTAAGTATTAAAATAGCTAGTTCAGATAGAAGCGAGGCTAGCACTTCACAACTTTTAAATAGGTACTTGCTGAAACATTCGAATTCTATTTTATCAGTTTTGGGAATATTATTATCTATTAATCTATTTCAAGGATTATCAAGTATAATAATTTTAATAATTGTTATAGGATTTTTCTTTACTCTCGGTTCTAAAAGACAAGCTCTTCACGATATGGTAACGAATACCGCAGTTTATTACAAAGAAAACATAAAAAATTACTAGGATATAATATGGCAAGGAAAAATTCGAAAGGAAAAATAGTATTTTTAATTATTTTAATTATAGTGGCTGTATCAGCTATTGGTTATTTTTTATCAAAAGATAAAACAGTAGATATCCCAGTTAGAACTGATAAAGTAAGTCTTAGAACAATAACACAGAAAGTTAATGCAATAGGCAACTTACACCCAGAAACTGAAGTAAAGATCTCGTCAGAAGCAAGTGGTGAAATAATAGAGTTACCAGTTATGGAAGGAGATACAGTAAAAAAAGGACAATTGCTTGCACGAATCAAACCCGATTTGATACAAACTCAACTAGAGCAATATCAAGCAGCTTTAGATGCCTCCAAAACTGATATAGATTATCAGAAATCATCTTTAGAAAGAGCTGAATATGAATTCAGCAGAATGAGAGACCTGTATCAAAAGGAATATGTAGCAAAGCAAGATTTGGATAGAGCTAAAACTACTTTAGATCAGTCGAGAAGTCAATACCAAAATTCATTAGCAAGATATGAACAATCCAAAGCGTCATTAAAACAAATACAACAAAATGCTTCTAGAACTACTATAATATCTCCTATAGATGGTATTGTCACTGCTCTTAATATCGAAGTAGGTGAAAAAGTTCTAGGGACTATTCAGAATGTAGGTACTGAAATGATGAGAATTTCAGATTTATCTACTATGAATACAAAAGTAGATGTTGATGAAAATGATATAGTTTTGATTAATGTGGGTGACACTGCAAATATAGAGATTGATGCTTTCCCAGATAGGATATTCAAAGGCATTGTAAAGGAAATTGGACACTCAGCAAAATTAACAGCTCAGTCCTCGCAAGACCAAGTCACTAACTTCGAAGTAAAAATAAGATTATTAGATATAGATCATAAAATGAGACCTGGAATGAGTTGTAATGTCGATATTGAAACAGAAACTCATTATAATGTTGTAGCTGTACCTTTACAATCTGTAACTGTAAGAACTGATATTGGGTCACAAGAAAATGAACAACAAAAAATAAGGAAGATTGAACCTGAAAACAAAAGAATTAAAGATAAACCACAGTCAATAGTATTCGTTGTAAATGGAAATAAAGTAGAAGCTGTAAATGTTGAAACAGGAATTAGTGATGAAGGGTTTATTGAGATTAAGACAGGTTTGAAAAAAGATGAAGAAATAGTAACTGGTAGTTTTAGTGCTATTAGTAAAGAGCTTACCGATGGGGCGAAAATAAAGAAAGAAGATAGTAGTGTGCCAAACGGTAGAAGAAGTGGTAAAAGATAATGTCAAGAACTATAATTGATATAAGAAATATAAGTAAAGTCTATAAAATGGGAACTCAATTAGTACATGCTTTGAGGGATATAAGTGTTTCCATTGAAGAAAATGAATATGTTGCATTGATGGGACCATCTGGTTCCGGAAAATCTACTTTAATGAATATTTTAGGCTGTCTAGACACACCTAGTTCAGGCACTTATTTATTTAATGGTACAAACGTTAATGAACTGAATGATAATGAATTAGCAGAAATTAGAAATAGAGAAATTGGATTCGTATTCCAGACTTTTAATTTATTACCAAGAGCATCTGCACTTAAAAATATTGAATTACCTTTAGTTTATTCGGGAGTCAGAAAATATGACCGTTTAGATAGGGCAGAAGCGGCACTTAAAAGTGTTGGTTTAGAAGATAGAATGGAGCACAGGCCAAACGAATTATCTGGTGGTCAAAGACAACGTGTAGCAATTGCTCGTGCTTTAGTTACATCACCTTCAATTATCCTAGCAGATGAGCCAACTGGAAACTTAGATACTAAAACCGGTAATGACATAATGAAGTTATTTCAAAATCTTTGGGAATCAGGAAATACTATTATTTTAGTAACTCATGAAGAAGAAATAGCACTTCATGCTAAAAGGATTATTAGATTGAGAGACGGTTTAGTGGAAACAGATGAAATTAATAAAAATCAAGTTACGTTTGAATAGTATATGTTATACGAGATAAAAGAATCTATAATACTATCTTTTGATGCACTTAGGTCTAATAAACTAAGGGCGTTTTTAGCATCATTAGGAGTTGTTATTGGTATCTCGATTGTTATAATGATGGGCTGGTTATTAGGTGGTTTAGACAAAGCGATGCAAGATACATTCTCGGTTATTGGAACTGATATGCTGTATGTCGATAAATGGGATTGGACAGGTGGTGGCAAATGGGACAGAATGAAAAACAGAAAGAATATTACTCTAAGACAAGCTGAGCAACTCAAGGAGTTACACGGGACAGCTGAGTATGTAATTCCGAATATAAATCAGTGGGCTACTTCAATTGAATACGAAGGTGAAACTTATGCTGGTATGACTGCTGTAGGTACTACTGCTGAAAATGCTTATACTCCAGTTGGTAATTTATTATTAGGTAGATATTTTAATGATTTTGAAGAAGAATACGGGTCTAATGTAATAGTAATTGGATATCTTGTTTATGCTACAATATTTCAAGGTAAAGATCCGATTGGAAAAACTATAAAACTAAATGGAAGACCTCTCAGAGTAATAGGTGTAGTAGAGAAAAGAGGAACTATGTTTTTTGATTTTATAGATAGACAGATGTTTCTACCATTAAAAAAATATGCAGGTATTTGGAATATTGATAAAAAATCAATGTCTATAGGAATTAAGGCCGGACTAGATAAAAATCTTGATGAAGTTAGAAATGAGACCATAGGTCTTATGAGAATCATAAAAAATTTGAAACCAAATGAACCAAATGACTTTTCAATCAATGAAACTAAGGCTTTTGAGAAGTCAATAGCTGATATAAGACTTCAGGTATATACAGTTGGTATTGGAATGACTTTATTAGCTTTTATTGTTGGTATTATTGGCATTATGAATATTATGTTTGTCACTGTAACTGAAAGAACTAAAGAAATTGGAATTAGAAAATCTTTAGGTGCTAAAAAAAGGTCCATATGGATACAGTTTTTGGTTGAATCTTCGATCCTATGTTTATTAGGAGCTTTTTTATCATTAGTTATGTGCTCAATTATAGCTTATTTAGCTGCAACATATTTACCTACGTATTACCCTGAAATAGGATTCTTATTACCTGTACTTCCCACGGAATTATTTATAATAGCTGCTATAGTTTCTGTTGTAGTAGGGCTTTTAGCTGGATTAATACCTGCAATAAGAGCTTCAAATTTAGATCCAGTTGAAGCATTGAGGTTTGACTAATGAATATTTCAGAAAGTATAAGAATGGCTATTGCTTCTATATTTACACATAAGCTAAGATCTTTTCTAACTCTTCTAAGTGTTGCTATAGGTGTATTTGCAATTATGGGATCTGGTTCATTAGTCTCATCAATTGATGAAACAGTAGAGACAGAAATGGCAAATTTGGGAGAAAATTCTTTTAAAGTTACTCGTATGCCGTCAGTACAAACCGGAAGGAATTCTTGGAGGAGGTATAATAAACGTGAAAAGATTGATTATAAACAATATAATCAACTTAAGAAGAATATAGGCGATATGGCGCATGTTAGTGTAGAGTCAAGTCGTGGATCGATGATTATTAAGTACTTAGAATTTCAAACAGATCCAGATGTCACTTTACAAGGAACAAATGAGGTTTATTTTAATATAAATGATAGAGATGTACCTTACGGTAGAGCTATAACTGAGGCGGATGTAGAATTTGATAGAAATGTAGCAGTTATAGGAAACGACGTTAAAACTAAACTTTTCAAAGGTGTAAATCCTATTGGAAAAGAAATCAAAATCGGAAATCAAAAATTTGAAGTAATAGGACTACTTGATGAAAAAGGTGCTTTACTTGGTCAAAGTCAAGATAATCAAGTGATAATCCCAATTACAAAATTTAACAAGTACTTTAGTAATTGGTGGGAATCACTAGATATAAAAGTCAAGGCTTTTAATAAAGAATCATTCGTTTATGTACTTGATGAAACAATTGGGGCCTTAAGAACTTTGAGAGGTGATAAGCCTTGGGAGGAAAATAGTTTTGAGATTGAAACAAATGAATCAATTACTGAGCAGTTTTCTGGTTTGACAGGATATTTATCTTATTTCGGATTGCTAGCTGGATTCTTTGCATTGGCTGCTGCTGGAGTTGGTATTACAAATATTATGCTAGTAGCAATTAAAGAAAGAACTAGAGAAATAGGATTAAGAAAAGCTCTTGGGGCACGTCGTTTTTGGATTACAATGCAATTTCTTGTTGAAACAATGACAATTACATTAATTGGTGGATTAATAGGAATGATATTAGGGTTTCTAATTTCCTCTTTAATCGGATTAGCTTTTGGACTTACAATTTCAGTTTCTATAAATTGGATAATTATTAGTTTAACTGTAACTACATTGTTAGGTTTAATTTCTGGACTATATCCTGCATATAAAGCAGCCGGTTTGGATCCAATTGAAGCTTTACGTTATGAATAATTAATTTGCTAACAGTCTTTTTAATTTTTTCATATCTTCCCAAACTGGTCTTTTAAGATTAGGGTTCCTCAGCAAAGCAGATGGATGATAAGTAATCATTAACTTTTTCCCTCTATAATCTAAAATTTCACCTCTTATATCTTTCATGACACATTTTTCTTTCAATAATGTATCAGCTGCAGTTAACCCCAAAGCTAAAATATATTTTGGATTAATTAGTTCAATCTGTTTATGTAAATAAACTTCACAAGTATCAACTTCAGAAGTAGACGGTCTTCTATTATTAGGAGGTCTACATTTTAGTATGTTTGCAATAAATACATCGTCCCTCGATAAATGTATAGATTCTAAAATAGTAGTTAATAATTTCCCAGATCTTCCTACAAAAGGTTCACCTTGTAAATCTTCATCTCTACCGGGTGCCTCACCGATTATAAGAAGATCTGCATTTGGGTCTCCTTTTCCGAATACGAACTTGTTTCTAGTAGCACCTAATTCGCATCTCATACAATTGTGAATTCCATTATATAAAACTTCTAAAGAATTTGAATTCATCCAATCCTTGTTAACCGAACTCTCATCAATCTTCCTAATTTGTTGAGATACATTCAATTCACTATTATCTTTATCATTTCGAGTTATTTCAACCTTAGATTTACTAACTTTTGAACTAGACTTTATCTCATTAGCAGGTGATTTTTTTATACTCATATTTTCTCTAATTATATCTTTATCTATTTTAAAATCAATATCATCACCATCAAAGAATATATTCTGTCCAAATACTTTTTGACTTTCCAAATAATTTATTATATCTGTCTTTAGATTACTCAAAGTCCAAATCACCTACAATTGATTCAACTGATTCTAAAATTTCATTTGATCTAACTAAATCTGTTATTGTATTGTGATCATTGTATAAAGGTCTATCTTCATCTAAATATTCGATGTGTTTTCTAATAACTTCAAAAGCTTTCGCTACACCATCACCAAACTTAAAATCTCTAAAATCTAAAGCTTGTGCAGCTGCAAAAAATTCAATACCTATAACACTTTGCGCATTCTCTAAGATTTGTTTATTTTTCAATGCTGTATTCATACCCATAGACACAAAATCTTCTTGATCCGCAGCAGCAGGAATAGATTGGACAGATGCAGGTGCTGAAAGCATTCTTTGTTCAACTATAAGAGTATCAGTAGTATATTGACTTAACATTAAACCACTATATAGTCCTGCTTTATCGGTTAGAAAGCTTGGTAATCCTTGACTTAAAGCTGGGTTTAATAATCTATTTAGTCTTCTTTCTGAAAGTACAGAAACCATAGTTATAGCTGCTCCAGCAGAGTCCATTGGTAAAGAAACAGGTGAACCTTGGAAATTAGCTCCAGATAATACCTCATTATCATCAGGGAAGAATATTGGATTATCTCCTACACCATTCAATTCAATTTCTACTTGTTCTTGAGCCCACCTTATAGCATCTCTAGCAGCACCAATTACTTGAGGGCTTGATCTCATAGAGTAGGCATCTTGTACTTTAGTTTTGATTTTACCTGTTATTAAATCACTTCCCTCTAGACATTTTCTAATTGAAACTGCACTTTTTACAGCTCCTTGAAATCCACGCACTTCATGTATTTTTTTGCTATATGGTTTCATATTTGCCATAAGAGCTTCTAATGACATTGCCGCAGCTATTTCTGAATGCTTTATCAATTTCTTAAAATCAAATAAATGAATAGCACTCATAGCAGTTAAAAGATTTGAACCATTGATAAATGCTAATCCATCCCTTGCCTTTAATCCTGGAATTTGTATTTCAGCACGTTCAAATGCTATTTTACCTGGAAGTAGTTCGCCTTTGTAGTATGCCTTTCCTTCACCTAGCATAAGTAACGCTGCTTGAGCCATAGGTGCCAAATCGCCACTGGCTCCTACGGATCCTTTTTGACAAACAAATGGTGTAACTTCTTTGTTTAACATTTCTACTATAGTTTGTGTTATCTCTAACCTACATCCGCTATTCCCATTAGCATGGACATTTATTCTACCTGCTAATGCACCTCGTACATATTCAATTGGAGCAGGGTCTCCAATACCAGCAGAATGATTATAAATTAGATTTTTTTGGAATTGCTCTAGTTGTTCATCATTTAAAACTATTTCAGAGAATTCTCCTATTCCTGTATTAACTCCATACATTACTACATTAGCTTCTATCTTAGATTCTAGAAAGATTCTGCATTTTTTTATTTTTTCTATACTATCTTCAGATAATTTTACTTTTGCATTGTTACGTGCAATATCTACAATTGAATCAATTGTTAAACTTTTACCATTAAGTTCATAAACTTTTGACATATTTACCTCTTTTATTCTGCTAATTTAATAAAACCATCAGTTAACCAATTAGCGATTGCTTGTCTATTATTCTTTTCAACTAGTCTAATTTGATCTTGTTCATTTTGAATGTTGCCAAGTTCTATATACACTGTTACAGGTATTGTATTTCTCAGCATATATAGACCTCTTGCAGATACAGAACCATTATACCCTCTACCTGGTTGCGCAGCTCTATATTTTTCTTCAATTGTTTCAAGTAGAGTAGTAGCTATAATCTTACCTCTTTCAGAATTTTGATTATGGTAGAAAAATATATCAATTCTTCTGCTTTTATTTTCTCTACTGTCTACGTGTATAGGAACAACTATATGTTCTTTTGCGTTATTTTGATTCTTATAATACTCATTATTTATTATTTCAACTCGTTTTTTCAAACGAGATAATTGATTTCTAGGTATTTCTTGATCACCATAATACACTTCTTTGAAACTATTATTCAAATAAACATCATCCCGAATTCCATCAGTTTTATCCTGAACGATGATTTTAACAGTTGCACCATGTTCCATGAGATTCTTTGCCAATCTCAGAATAACATCATATGCGTATTCATCTTCATGAAGTTCATGACCGTATCTTCTACCTATTGCGCCTGGGTCTGGGCCACCGTGTCCACCGACTAAATAATATATATTATCTTTTAGCTTATGACTTATTTCTTTTACTTCTTTATATTTTTCACCAAATAGTGGTTCGATATAGGTTTGTAAGCCTGTTTTTTTTGTTTTAGTTACAGAATTATTTTTTTGTACTATGTTTTCACCTTCTTTCAAATAGAAAGTTATTTCGGGTACCCACAATTCTTTATTTATTCTATAATTATTGTTCTTTATGCCTTTGGAGAAGAGTAAATCGTTATAATCTTGTATAGTAACTGCGTAGTCATAATCTGAGTTGCCAATACTTGTCCTTATTGATTTTCCATTATATTCGAAAACTTTTATAGGTAACTTGTATTTAACACCTAAATACAATGAATTACTTGACCCTAATTTAGATTGATTTAAACTATTAAAAACAGAAATATTTTGTTCCGTATAATCCAACCTATATCGCTGGAATATTGTTTTTAATCCATCACCATTTTGAGGAAGTATCTCCAAATACTCACTACTAAACAAGGGTAACAGGTTTAATAATATTAATATTAACACAATTCTAATTATTTTCATTGACTATGGCATTTTATTAGCTACTAATTTAAAAAATCAATCATGTATCAAAGAACAATAAGTTTTTATTTCTTTAATTGTTGATAATTAATACAATTTCAATTAATAAGTTGTCAAGATATTACTCTAAAACTTGATTTATTGCTATTTTGTCTCTTTAAAAATGTCAAATAAGTAAAATATAGTTAATTATAATGGATTTGTTAGAAAAGATTATTTCGCTTTCAAAAAGAAAAGGATTTGTATTCCAATCATCTGAAATATATGGTGGATTAAATGGGTGTTGGGATTTTGGTCCCTTGGGAGTAGAATTACTCAAAAACATCAAAGATGAATGGTGGAAGGCGATGACTTATAGAGATAATATAGAGGGATTAGATGCATCTATACTCATGCATCCACGTACATGGGATGCATCAGGTCATACAGTGCAATTTTCTGATCCAATGATTGATAACAAGACTACAAAGAAAAGATTTAGAGCAGATAATCTAATAGAAGATGAAATACAAAGGTTATTAAAAAAAGGAAAAACAGATAAAGCTGAAGAGATACAATCTAAGCTAGAGCTAGCTCAAAGCAATGAAGATTATTATAATATTATAATCGAAGCAGATATTCATGATAATGGAAGTAGAGAATGGACAGATGTAAAAAACTTTAATCTAATGTTTAAAACATTCGTAGGTCCTGTAGAAGACTCTTCTAATACAGTATATTTACGTCCAGAAACTGCACAAGGAATATTTGTTAATTTTAAAAATGTAATGGAATCAGGAAGACAAAAGATTCCTTTTGGGATTGCACAAATTGGAAAAGCGTTTAGAAATGAAATAAATACGAAAAACTTTTTATTTAGAACTCGTGAATTTGAGCAAATGGAAATGCAATACTTCGTGAAACCAGGGACAGAAAAAGAGAGTTTTGAGCGTTGGCAAAGTGAAAGATGGAATTGGTATATTGGATTAGGCATGAAAGAAGAAAATTTAAGATGGCATAATCACGAAAAGCTTGCTCATTATGCAAATTTTGCTTCAGATATAGAGTTCAAATTCCCATTTGGATTTGGCGAAATGGAAGGTATTCATTCACGCACTGACTTCGATTTGCTTAGACATCAAGAATATTCTGGCAAAAAACTAGAATTTGTTGATACAGTTAATGGTGATAGATTTGTACCTTATGTTATTGAAACTTCAGGTGGTGTATCACGTTCTTTTATGGCATTCTTATGTAATGCATATGAAGAAGAAATAATAAAAGACGGCGATAAAGAAGATACACGTACCGTACTAAGATTCCATAATAAATTAGCTCCTATTAAAGCAGCCGTTTTCCCTTTAGTAAAAAAAGATGGTATGCCCGAGATAGCAATTGACATATTTAATGAAATACAAACTACTTACAAAGCACAATATGATGAAGCTGGAGCAGTAGGTAGAAGATATAGAAGACAAGATGAAATAGGAACACCATATTGTATCACAGTTGATGGTCAATCATTAGATGATGGAACTGTGACTATTAGAGATAGAGATACTATGGAACAAATTAGAATTCATAAAAATGAAGTCTTATCATATTTAAAAAAACATATTTAGAATATTAATTGAATTTGAAGAAATACATATTATTATTTTTAATTCCTTTGTCACTAATTAGTGCAAAGAAAGATGATAATTACTTTGACATTTATAATGCATTGAATACATTTGGCAGAGCTTACGAACAACTTAATAGTGGATATGTAAGCGACGTAAACCCAAGTGATTTGATAAAACAATCAATAAAGGGAATGGTCTCTGAACTTGATCCTTACACACGATATGAGGAAAATGTTGGTGAAACTCAATCCGATTATTTATCAACTGGGTACTATATTGGTTTCGGATTCACTGTAGATAAAGTAAATGCGAAAAATACTATAGTAAAAGTTACTGAAGGATACCCAGCTGACAAGGCAGGTCTAAGAATAGGGGACGAACTAATTACAATTGATAGTATTTATGTTAGCAAACTAAATCAGGATTCGTTAAGAAGTATATTAGTTGGTAAATCAGGTTCAAAGTCATTGTTTAGATATTACAGGTTAGGCAATAAAGATACGAATGAAATAGAAATAACTAGGACTGAGGTAGCTGTTAAAGATGTTCCATTTCAAAGAATAATAAATGATTCTATTGCATATATTAAGTTAGACCAATTCTCAGTTAAAGCAGATTTTGCATTCAGGAAAGCACTTAGAGAATTGGAATATGAAGGCAAGTTTAACTCTTTGATTATTGATTTAAGAGATAATCCTGGAGGAGTATTACAATCGTCTCTTAGAATACTCGAATTATTTGTACCTGAAAATACTTTATTATTGACTACTCGTGGTAAACTGAAAGAAAATTCTCAAGATTATTATTCAAGAACTGCACCTCTTTATCCAGATCTGAAAGTTGCTGTTTTAATTAATGAAAATAGTGCTTCAGCAAGTGAAATAGTTGCTGGAGCAATCCAAGATACAGATAGAGGAATAGTGATAGGCCGGAAATCATTCGGTAAGGGACTGGTTCAACAAACTTTGCCTCTTGATGAAAATTCAAAATTGAGAATGACTATTGCTAAGTATTATACACCCTCTGGACGTTGTATTCAGAAATTAGATTACAATATAGAAAAGAATCAATACGACTTATCTTCTTCCTCTTTATTTAAGACTAAGAACGGAAGGACTGTAAATAAAGAAGATGGCATTAGTCCAGATAAAAATGTAAATAATAAAGATTACCCTGAAATCATTAATAATTTGATAAAGAGTGATATCATCTTTAATTTTGCAGTCATGCATTCTGCCAAATATGAAAAATCTTCACTAGATTACAAATTTGAGGTAGAAGAGTTTGATGAATTTCTAAATTTTTTAAACGAAGAAAAAAGATATTATAAATTTGATGAATTAAAACCTATAAAGGATTTATCAAATAAAAAATATAAAGATGTTATTTCGTCACAGTCACAAGATAATATAACAGTATTAGAAAGTTCTTTAAAATCAGATATTAAAAAGAATATTGTAGAAAATAAAATACAAATCATTGAATTGATAAATGAGATGGCAACTTATATTCTAAAAGGAAGAGAGTATTCCTTTTTTGAAAAAATTGAAACAGATGAGTATATAATAGAAGCTATAAATTCATTATCTGATAAATATGAGAGTATATTAAACGCCAATATATTAATAAAGAAAGAAAACTAGTTCAAGTGATCTAGTTATAAATAGAAAACAATTTAATTACTTAATTGAAGTAGTATGAGAATAACCAAACAATATACAAATCGCGAATCGCAATCACTTGATAAATATTTACAAGAGATTGGTAAAGTTGATTTGATAACAGCAGAAGAAGAAATAGAATTAGCTCAACTTATAAAAAAAGGCGGTGTACCTGGTATGCGTGCTTTAGAGAAAATGGTAAAAGCTAATCTCCGTTTCGTAGTATCTGTCGCTAAACAATACCAAAATCAAGGATTATCATTAGGTGACTTGATTAATGAAGGTAACTTAGGTCTAATAAAAGCAGCAAAAAGATTTGATGAAACTAGAGGATTCAAATTTATTTCTTATGCTGTATGGTGGATTAGACAATCTATACTTCAAGCATTAGCTGAGCAATCAAGAATAGTTAGATTGCCACTTAATAGAGTTGGTGCATTGAATAAAATAGGAAAGAAGTTTTCTGAATTGGAACAAGAGTTTGAAAGAGAGCCAACAGCTACTGAACTAGCAGATGAACTAGAGATGAGTATTTCTGAAATCACAGAAACCATCAAAATATCTGGTAGACATTTATCTGTTGATGCGCCATTTGTTCAAGGTGAAGATAATAGTTTACTAGACGTTTTACCAAATGAACAACAACCTCCACCAGACACTGATTTAATGCAAGAGTCATTAAGAACTGAAGTAAAACAAGTTCTAACCACTTTATCTGAAAGAGAAGCAGAAGTAATTAAGCTTTATTTTGGAATAGATGGTAATAGTCTTACATTAGAAGAGATTGGAGAGAAGTTTAATTTGACTAGAGAAAGAGTTAGACAAATAAAGGAAAAAGCTATTAGAAGACTAAGACATCAGTCTAGGTCGAAATCACTAAGGACGTTTTTAGGTCAATAGTAAATATTTAGGAAAAATATGCAGCAAATAGATATACCGGTATTAACAAAACCGAAGTTAGAAGATAAAGTTAAAATTCCTCAGTTCAAAAACAATAATAGAAATAATCCTGAGTTAAAAACAACTCGTGGTAAAAGACCAGAGTGGTTAAAAGTTCAAGCACCAGGTGGAGATAGTTTTGCTAATATAAAGAAGATGATGAGATCTAAATCACTTCATACTGTTTGTGAAGAAGCGAGATGCCCAAACATTGGTGAATGTTGGGGGAGTGGAACAGCCACTTTTATGATACTTGGTGATACTTGTACTCGTGCTTGTAGCTTTTGCGCTATAAAAACTGGAAGACCTGGTACACTTAATTGGGAAGAACCAAATGATGTCGCTAGATCAGTGAAAGAGATGCAGTTAAAGCATGCAGTTGTTACTTCTGTAAATAGGGATGAATTAAAAGATCAAGGTTCGACACTTTGGGCAAAGACTATACAACGAATAAAAGAAGAAAATCCTACAACAACTGTTGAAGTATTGATTCCTGATTTCAAAGGAGATATGGAATGTTTGAAAAGGGTAACGGATGCTAAACCAGATGTATTAAACCATAATATAGAAACTGTTCCAAGGTTGTATAGGATTGTTAGACCACAGGCTAGATACCAAAGATCTCTAGATTTACTAGAAGAAGCAAAAAGATTAGGAATGAGAACTAAGACAGGTATAATGGTTGGTATAGGTGAAACTGATGAAGAAGTATATGAATTAATGAAAGACTTGGTAAAAATCAAAGTTAATGTATTTACAATTGGTCAGTATTTACAACCATCAGTAAAACATTCACCAGTTGATAGATTTGTACATCCTGATACTTTTAAAGAATATAAGGAAATAGGGGAGGCAATGGGTATCGAATATGTTGAATCTGGCCCATTAGTACGTTCTTCCTATCATGCTGAAAGACATGTCTGATGAAATTAAATTTGAACTAAAATTATTAGGAACTGGGACTTCAACGGGAGTCCCAACTATTTCTTGTTCATGCGCTACTTGCATTTCAGAAGACCCAAAAGATAAGCGACTCCGCTGTTCAGCTCTCATCTCATTTAATAATAAAAATATAATTATAGACACAGGTCCTGATTTTAGGCAACAATTTCTAAGATATAAAATAAATAGTTTAGATGCTGTCTTATATACTCACCACCATTTTGATCATATAGGTGGGTTCGATGATATTCGAGGTATTAACTTTACTTCAAAATCTAAGCTTTCAGTTTATCTTAATTCAGAAACACTAGAAAATTTATCAAGAATATTTTCTTATGCTTTTAGAGATTACAATGAAACTGGAGGAGGTATTCCTTTAGTAGATGTTAACATGATCTCGGAAGGTGTATTTTATGTTGAAGGATTAAAAATCACTATCTTGCCTTTAAAACATGGCTCTCTCGAAGTTTTAGGTTTTCGAATTGGTAATATTGCTTATTGTACAGATACTAATTTTATCCCTGAAAGTACTATTGATTTAATGCAAGATTTAGATATACTAGTTTTAGATGGACTAAGACCCAAACCACATAAAACTCACTTTAACTTAGATCAAGCTATCGAACAAGCTAAAAAGATAAAAGCTAAACAAACTTTTCTTACACACATAGCACATCAAATCAAACATTCAGAGATTGAACATATCTTACCAGACGGAATTAATTTAGCTTTTGATGGTTTAACTTTTCAAGGAAATATAATATGATAAAAATAAGCGTTGATTATTTGGGTGACCTTTATTGTAATGTAGTACATACTCCATCAGGCAATTCCTTTAAAACTAATGCTCCAGTTGACAATAAAGGTAAAGGGGATTTTATTTCTCCTACTGATTTAGTTGCAGCGTCTATTGCATCTTGTGTCACTACTATTATGGGAATTAAAGCCGAAGAAAAAAACATAGATATCAAAGGAATGAATATTACTGCTTCTAAAATAATGACTGAAATTCCTTTCAGAAGAATTGATAAGTTGATATTAGATATTACTTTTCCACATAGATTGAACGAAGTAGATTTTAAACTACTTTCTAATGTAGTTAAGACTTGTCCTGTTACAAGAAGCCTTACTTCAGAAATAAAACTAGAATATAATTTCAATTTTGCTGAATAAGATTACCTAATCTGTATTAGTTTTTTTATATTTGTTACTGATTATAAAACCAATGTTAATATTTGGAATAAAACTATGAAAACCAAAGAAGTATTAAGTTCAAACCAGTCGATTGAAAAAACAATAGAAATCGCAGAAAGATTAAAAAATGAATTTATTGAAGAGACTATAAAATTCGTTCCGAATTGGTATGAAAGTATTTTAAATAAATTTATTCTTACTTTCCCACCAGCTACAGATAAGTTAACTGCAGAACATAAAAAAAATATGCAAAACGAATTGAAACTATTACAAAATTCTATTCACTCTGATTTAATAAATATTCTTAACAGGGATCAATATTGGTGGCATTCTGGTCAAATAACTGAAGTTCCTCGTGATTTTTACAAGAATATTGATAACTTATTAGATTATGATTTGAGAGTTATATTTGGTAAAGTTGGTATCATACTCGAAGAATATGGATTTATAAAGAAAAACCATTTCGACGGTGATAAGGGATTTGTTTCTCATAAAGATGATAGTAATAGATATTATTTTGAATATGTGTACCCAATATATTGGTCGGATATGATGAAAAGAAGAATGGATAACTATTGGGAGAATTACAAATACTACCTATCTATAAAATAGTAATACACTTACAAATTAGTTGAATCAAATATGAAGAAAGTACCACTGCATATCCAGATATTATTGGCTTTAATACTCGGAGCAGCCTTCGGTGCTTTTTTTAGTGTCGATAAAAATAAACTTGAAATAACTTACAAAAAAAATTCAGATCAAATTGTTGAGTCAGTAAATAATTGGTCTTCAGCTTCAATAATTACTAGTGATAGTACTTTATACAAGTTCGCATCCAATGATCAAATTGCTATTATAAACAAATTCAAACATTTTCATAAATCTTCAAGTAATCCGATAAATATTGAATTTGAAACAGAAAAACACAAACTTGAATTCTATGATGTAATAGCTGTTCGAAAGGAACATACACTTGCAACATATATAAAACCTGTAGGTGATCTATTTATAAGACTTTTAAGTTTTTTGGCTATCCCATTAGTTATTTCTACACTTATAGTTGGTGCAGCAAGTCTTTCGGACTTTAAAAAATTAGGTAGAATTGGTATTAAGACCTTTTCTTTATACATTATAACTACCATCATAGCAATTACTATAGGGTTAGCCCTAGCAAATGTAATATCACCAGGAACTCGTATTGATGCATCTTCCAAGGAAAGATTAATGTCATCGTTTCAAGAAGAATCAGCAGAAAAAGCTGTTGAAACATTAGATATTAGTATTGTCGATTTCTTTGTTGAGATAGTTCCTAAAAACCCTTTTGATGCTATTAGTAATGGTAATATGTTGCAAATTGTTTTTCTTGCAGTAATATTTGGTATAACATTAACTCTTATTGAAAAGAAGAAAAGAGATACCGTAATAGAGTTTTTTGACGGTGTTAGTGACACTATGATAAAAATGGTTGATTTATTCATGCTAATCGCACCTTATGGAGTTTTTGCACTTATTGCAGCTACAATAGCAGATTTTGGTTTTGAAATATTAACTACACTTATTTGGTACATAGTAGCAGTTATAATTGGTCTAATTATACAAACTTACATAGTATATGGAACAATTTTAAAATTGATTGGTAAAGTATCTTTAAAAGATTTCTTTTTAAATATAAGAAATGCTCAAGCAATAGGGTTCTCAACTAGCTCAAGCGCAGCAACTCTTCCTATTACATTAGATTGCGTAGAAAATAAAATGAAAACTAATAAAGAAATAGCTGGATTTGTTCTTCCTTTGGGTGCTACTATCAATATGGATGGAACAGCACTATACCAGGGAGTTGCAGCAGTATTCATTGCGCAAGTTTATGGATTTGACTTAACTATTATAGAACAACTTACAATTGTTATAACGGCTGTACTTGCATCTATTGGTACTGCACCAGTTCCCGGTGTAGGTATTATTATGCTAGTAATGATACTAAATGCGATAAATATTCCGGCTCAAGGAATTGCACTAATTTTAGGTGTTGATCGAATATTAGATATGCTTAGAACTATAACGAATGTTACAGGTGATGCGGCAGTAGCAGTCACTATAGCTAACACTGAAAAGAAATTTAAGTTTGTAGAATGAAACTAATTCTTCTTATTATACTAATTTCATTTTCCTCTTGTAGTGAAGATAAAAAAGAAGTTAAAACCTTATTTGCAATTGACGATGTTAAAGATAGTCCTGATCAAATAAGCTATGATTTTAGTGTATATTTTATGGATTCTTCATTAGTAAAGGCTTTTCTAAAAGCAGATAGAGCTAGAATCTATGAAAAGAAGAAAGAAACTAAACTGGATAGTCATGTAGTAGTTGACTTTTATTCAAAAGAAAATGGAAAGAAAGTCAGTAACCTAAGAGCAGATAGTGTTACTATAGATGATGCTACCAGAAATATGATTGCTATGGGCAATGTAGTAGTTGTATCAGATAGTAATAATACAACGGTGAATACTTCTGTATTAGAATGGCATAATGAAACTAGAAGACTGACTTCAGATAAGTATGTCAAAATTGTTTCCCCTGATCAAGAAATAGAAGGTATCGGTTTTGAGTCAGATGAAACATTAAAGAATTACACTATTTATAAAGTGAAAGGAGTTAAATATAAATGAGTAAGTATTTAATTGCAGGAAATTGGAAAATGAATACCAATTTGGATGAAGCAAAAAAAATTACTGATGGATTACATAGCTATAAGGATTTTGATAGTGAAGTAGAAATGTTAATATGCCCTCCATTTACTCATCTAGTATTTTTATCAGAAATAGTTGACTTAAGTAGAATTTCTTTAGGTGCACAAAATGTTCACTATGAGGAAAAAGGAGCTTTTACAGGTGAAATATCTAATGATATGTTGCTAAGTGTAGGTTGTGAATATGTTATTATTGGACATTCTGAAAGAAGAACTATATTCGGTGAAACTGATGAAATGATTAACAAGAAAGTAGTTAACTCACTTAAAGCAGGACTAAGGGTTATACTTTGCATTGGTGAAACATTAGAAGAAAGGGAAAGTGGAAAGACAAATACAGTATTGAAAACACAATTAGAAATAGGTTTACTTGGTGTAGAAGAAATTAATAATCTTAAAATCGCTTACGAACCAGTATGGGCTATTGGGACTGGAAAGACTGCATCTTCAGAGCAAATATCAGACACTCATAAATTTATATCTGAAATATTAGAAAAAAGATTTGGTACGAATTCTATAAAAAAACTTTATGGTGGAAGTATGAATGCTGAGAATGCAAAAGAAATATTGTCTATACCAAATGTAAATGGTGGATTAATTGGTGGAGCTTCTCTCAAATCAGATAGTTTTTTAGCTATATATAATTCAGCTTTAGAACTTATCTAATGTTATTTAGTGTACCAAATATAATTTCCTATTTTCGGATATTGGTTGCACCATTTTTCTTATTCTTTTTTATATCTAATAATGATACTTTAGTACTTATTTCTATTTTTCTATTTTTTCTTGGTGCGTTCAGTGATTGGTTAGATGGATGGTATGCTCGTAGATTTAATCAATCGTCAAAATGGGGAGTATTTATTGATCCTCTAGCGGATAAAATATTAAATTCAACTGCGTTTTTAGCATTTGTTTTCGAAGGAATAATACCTTTTTGGATGGTACTAATTATAATACTTAGAGATTCTTTTATGACCTTTTTAAGGTTATTTGCCGATTCACATAAATTACCTATTCGAACTAAAAAAATTGCTAAAATTAAAACAGTTTTTCAATTCATATTAATTATTTATGTAATTTCTGTTTATTTTGTTAGTTTGTTACAAAACGATACAGCAATATTGAAATTAGTAACAAAATATAATTTGTATTATCCAATGCTATTTTTAACTGTATTCACAGTATGGACAGTATTTGATTATATAAAGGACAACAAAAAAGTAGTTCAAATTCTATTTGGTTATGAAAAAAAATAGTTACAAATATGGCAAATTAGTAACAAAATGAGAAAAATATTGCAAAAAAACGCTTTAATAACGATTTATTAGACCTTATAGCAACTTTTTTTTCAAAATATGTTTGGATATTATAAATAAATTTTTAAATTGCATTTAACGGTATTATTCTTTAACCTAACATACTAAGGAGTTAACAAGTATGAACAAATCAGAACTAATTGACGCAGTTGCAAAATCAACTGACATGACTAAAGCTGCTGCTGAAAGAGCTATAAATAGCACTATCGCAGAAATCTCAAAAGAACTAAAAGGTGGCGGAGATGTACGTCTAATCGGCTTCGGTACTTTTTCAGTTGCACAAAGAGCTGCTCGTAAGGGTGTAAACTTACAAACTGGTAAGCCAATGAAAATAGCTGCTAAAAAAGTTGCTAAATTCAAGCCAGGTAAAGCACTTGCAGAATCTGTAAATGGTAAAAAGAAATAATCTTTTTTCTACAGAGCAAATAATAGCCGTTCAATTGAACGGCTTTTTTTTTATATTTGATTTTATAAAATAGGTTGATTTTTGAAAAATTTATTTTCAATCGAACAGCTCAGTAGAAATGAAATTAACGAAATTCTACAGATTGCTTCAGAATTTGATTTGAAGTTTGTATCTGATGAATTTAAACATAAAAAACTAGTATTAGCTTTTTTTGAAACTTCGACTAGAACGAAATTATCTTTTGAGATTGCTGCTAAAAATTTAGGTTTACAAGTTATTGATTTTATGCCTGAATTGAGTAGTATACAGAAAGGTGAATCATTAGTTGAGACATTGCGAACATTAGAAGCTATGGGGGTGGATGTTGCAGTTGTTAGGCATAGGGAAGAGGGTACGGCTAAAATGTTGGCTTCTCAATTGAATATGTCTATTATAAATGCTGGTGATGGTGTTAACCAACACCCAAGCCAAGCTCTACTAGATGCACTAACTTTGAAAGAAGTTTTTGGTGAACTACAAGATTTTAAAATTACGATTTGTGGCGATATTTTGCACAGTAGAGTTGCCAGATCCAATATTGAACTTCTTTCGAAATTTGACGTAGATATCTCACTATGTGCTCCAAAAGAATTATTAGATAATAATTTTTCTTCACTTAATTACCACGAAAACATTGATATTGCAGTCAGAGAATCTGATGTTGTAATGTGTCTTAGGATACAAAAAGAAAGAATGGAACAAACTGAGGTTCCTAATATTGAAGAATATTTTAAGAAATATGGTTTTAAGGAAAAACATTTTGAAATAAATAAAAATGTTTTATTAATGCATCCTGGACCTGTGAATTATGGTGTTGATATAGAAGATGGGCTTCAGAATCATAATAGATGTCTAATTAACAACCAAGTTAAAAATGGAGTATTAACTAGAATGGCAATTTTAAAGAAAATACTAAATAACATTGAAAAATAAGATTTGGCGTATTATAGATATTATCAATTGGTCAAAAGATTATCTTGAAAAACATAATATCGAATCTCCTAGATTAAATATTGAGTTGATGTTAACTCATGTATTGGGAATAGAAAGAATTAAGCTTTACACTGATTTTGATAAACCGTTATCAGAAAGTGAGCTTTCAACTATTAAGTCTATGATTCAACAGAGAATTAAGAGAGTACCATTACAGTATATACTAGGACAAGTTGAGTTTCTAAATAGAAAATTTATAGTAAATCAAAATGTTTTAATTCCAAGACCAGAAACTGAGGAATTAGTTTTAAGTATAATAAAAGATCATGACAATAATTCTGAAGTTAATATACTTGATATAGGTACTGGTTCAGGATGTATTGCTATTAGTTTGGCGAAAGAGTTTCCTAATTCAAGTATTTCAGCTCTTGATAATTCTACTTCTGCTCTAAAAGTTGCTAAACAAAACTCAATTGATTTGGAAGTTGAAAATATAAAATTTATTTATGCAGATATTCTCTTGTCTGAACCAAAGTTAAAGTATAATATAATCGTATCAAACCCACCGTATGTATCAACTGTCGAAATGAATGAAATCGAACCAGAATTAAGTTTTGAACCTATTTCGGCATTAACTGATAATTCTGATGGATTAGAATTTTATAGAAGATTTGTAACTATTTTCAAGAATATATTGTCTATAGATGGAGTATTTTATTTAGAATTGAATAGTTTTTTGTCTGAAGAAATCAAACAAATGTTTTCAAATGATTATCATGTAGAAGTGATTAATGATTTATTTGGAAAACCAAGAATACTAAAGGGAAGATTAAGTTAATATTCTGTTAATTTTTTTATTAACTTATCCACCTGAAGCTATTTTCAGCAAATAAAATAGTATTTTTCATAATAAATAAATAAATTGCGTAATGGTTAAGAAGTGTGTTTGCAAATAATACTCATTTGATAATGACTCAAATAATAGTAGAAAAAGAAGAAGATTTTATTATTCTTCGATTGGCTGGGAGATTTATTGGTGGGGATGAGACCGATGCACTTAGATCAAAGTTATCACAATTATCAAATAATAATCTGATAATTGATTTAAGCAATGTTACTTATATGAATTCGACTGCTTTGGGTATATTGATATCAGCACAGTCAGATTTTATAACAAAAAGTAACCAAATAGTGTTAGTTAACGCCTCTGATTCGGTTAGAGAATTGTTAAATCTGACACAATTAAATTTAGTTTTTAAAGTACTAAGTACTTTCGAAGAAGCAAAAAATATTATTAATAATTAATTTAATTTAGTAGGAGTATTATGAAGAACTTGTTCAATATCATAGTAATTGTTCTTGCACTAGTATTGTCATTTGCATTTTATTACGGTGTAATGGGTAATCCAGATGGGTTTAATGATCCATTAACAAAGCATGAGCCAATAGCTGGTAATATTATGGCTACAATATATACTGGTGGTCCACTAGTTGCATTATTGATGTCATTTATTTTAATTGGTATCACATTTAGTATTGAAAGATTTCTATCTATTACTAAAGCTCAAGGTAAAAACAATCCTGAAAAATTCGTTAAAGAACTATCTGGATTGCTTTCTCAAGGTAATTTAGAAGGTGCTGTTGCATTATGTGATACTCAAAGAGGAAGTATTGGTAATGTTATGAGAGCTGGGATAGAAAGATTCAGAGAAGTGCAAAATGATCCTGAATATTCGGCACCAGCAAAAATATCTGAAGTTCAGAGAGCAATTGATGAACAAATGAACTTGGAAACTCCTTTATTGGAAAAAAATCTTGTAATCTTATCGACTGTAGCTTCTATTTCAACAATGGTTGGTCTACTAGGTACTACATTAGGTATGATTAGAGCATTCCAAGCACTTGCAGAAAGTGGAACTGTTTCAGCTACTCAATTATCAATTGGTATCTCGGAAGCACTTTACAATACTGCTGGTGGTTTATTAGGTGCAATTATTGCGATTGTAGCTTATAACTTCTTTACAACAAAAGTTGATAATTTCGTGTATGTAATTGATGAAGGTATCCTTAGTGTAACTGAAATCTTTACAAGTATGGTAAGAAAATAAACCTTTAATGGGGAATTAATATGCCAAAAGTAAAAAAGAAAAGAGTCGGTTTTGTGATAGATATGACACCCTTGGTGGATATCACATTCCTATTACTTACGTTCTTTATGTTTACAGCTAAATTCAAATCTGAGGCTGAAGCAGAACAAAAGTTCTTTATTGAAAGACCTTTAGCTTCTGCAGATACATCAAAGCTTCCAGAGCAAGACTTGGCTATTGTAAAGATTGCATTTCCAGATTCAACCAAACAAGACACTTCGTATTTTTATGAAATGACTAATGAGGCTGATTGGAGTGCTGTTAAATCTGGAATAGAAGGTTTAACGCCAGAACAAATGCAAAGTGCACAGTTACAAGTTTCATTAGAGACTTTAGAGGCGCTAATAAAACAAACATATAGAGTTAATTCGGAAACTTCCATGGCTATAGATGCTGATAAGAGTATCAGGTTTAAATGGGTTTCAGAAGCAATGGATGTCTTAAGTAAGAATAAATTCACAAAGTTTAATTACGTAACCAAGAAAAGATAAATAAAACTTTAGTGTTAGTACTAAAGTATTAGGAGTAATATTATGGCTGGTGGTGGTTCTTTAGGCGGCGGAGGTCGCTCAAAAAGAGGAAAATCGTCAAAAAGGAAAGCTAAGAAAAGAGTAGGTTTCGTACTAGATATGACACCTTTGGTGGATATCACATTCCTACTACTTACATTCTTTATGTTTACAACTACTATGGCTACGCCTCAGGTAATGGAAATGAAAGTTCCACCTGAGAGAGAGATTCCAGTTGAAGTTAAAGAGTCTCAACTGTTAAGTATATTAGTTGATGATGAAGGAGATATATTTTTCTATAAAGCTCAAGAAGAAGCTGAACCATTGGATATAAAAGATGTAAGAAACTTAGCAATAAAAGAAAATTTAAATCAAATAAATGACCTTATTATAGTTCTAAAAGTTTCTGATAATGTTGAATATGGTATAGTTGTACAAGTTCTAGATGAACTAAACTTAGCAGAAGCTGGTATAGTAGATGAAATGAGAGTTAAACGTAACCAACCCAATTTCGAAAGAAGTAGAAAGTTTACAATAGCTGATTTCACTGATGATGATCGTGAAAAACTTGCTGCGTTTAATCCTCAAAGTGGAGGTAATCAATAATGTCTGTAAAAGTAGTTCCAATCCCTCAACGTAACGAATATGGTGCGTTAGAGCTAAAAACATACATTAATAAATCTACAATCCGTGGGTTTATAATTACGGCTTCTTTATTATTGCTATTTTTGATTTATCACTTAATTAGTGGCTCAATAGCAAATAATACGGATGCACCTCCATTAGCACCGATTGCAAAGTTAGATTTAATTAGCTTAGATGCTCCAGCAGAGGATGTGGAAGCTCCACCTCCACCTGCACCAGAGCAAATAGTGGCTGGACCTGCAGCAAGAGCAGGTACTCCTACTCCTATACCTGACGCAGAAATAGCTCCAGATTTGCAAGACTTCGCAGATATGGATGTACTTGATAGAGCATCTGCTGCTGGAGGCGATGGAATAGATATGGGTAACTTTGCCAACAATATTGATTGGGAAGGTGATGGTGTAAAAGTAGAAACTAGAGAAGCTGAACCAGATCCAGATGAGTTCGTTCCTGTAGAGAAACAACCAGGTATGGATATAGCCGAACTTCAAAAGTTAGTTGAATACCCTAAGTTAGCAAAAGAAGCTGGTGTTGAAGGAAGAGTAATCGTTAAAGCATTAATTGATGCTAATGGTAAAGTAAGAAAGACTCTTGTTGAGTACACTGATAATTCTTTGCTGAATCAAGCAGCTATAGATGCAATAAAAAATTACAAGAATTTTACTCCTGCTATACAGAATAATAAACCAGTTATGGTATGGATTTCAATTCCTTTAAGATTTAAACTTAGGTAAAAGTTTAACATAAGTGTAACCTTTTTGATGAAAAATGCCTCTATATACTACAGAGGCATTTTTAAATTTATATAAAGAGGTTCAAGATGAAAAAGTTAAGTAAACTCCCTTACGGGGCGGCTGAGCTAAAGAATCAAATTAATAGCTCAACTATGAAAGGATTTATCCTTAGTCTTATGTTCTTTATGGTGTTTGGTCTTGCGGTTTCATCGTTGCAAAATATAATTAAGAAAAACGAAAGCCCAAATATAAAAGATATTCCAATTACTATTGTTTCGACTTTTGAAATTGAAAATTCGAATAGTCAAATCAATAATGGTGATAAGGGATCAAATAGTGTTGTATCTTCTACAGAAGAAATTTCAAGAAATCAAAAATTCACAGAAGAACTTGATTTAATTGTTAATAATGCAGCTTTATTTGATGTAAATGTTAATACAGATGAAATAATTAACAATATTGGAAATGCATTTGGGTTAGGTAATGAAAAAGATAACAGTAATGGTGGAACTTCAATTGTTAATACTAAAAATATTAACACTGAACAACAAGTAGATATTACTAATAAATTTGTTCATCAAGACTTACAAAAGCTTCCAAGTATGGACTATGAAAGTATAAAAAGTCTGGTACAGTATCCACATCAAGCAAGAGCTTTGAATTTAAGTGGTACAGTCCATATCGCTGCTTTGATAGATAAATCAGGAAAATTAGCTAAGAGTTATATTTATAGTTCAACAAATTCGTTATTTGACGAAGAAGCATTAAATGCAGTAAGAAATTATAATGATTTTTCTCCAGCAGTTCATAATGAAAGAACTGTAGATTGTTGGATAATAATCCCAATAAAATTCAAATTAAAATGATAAATGATATAATAAATTATGGTATTCGAATTTTAATAATCCTTTTGGGATTAGTATTTGTGAGCGGATATTTTATGCCTGAAGACTCTGATCCTACTATGATGAGAGTCTTCGGTATTATTTTTGTGTTATTTGGATTTTATAGATTAGCATTATATAGAGCAAATAAAAAAAGATATAGTTCAAAAAATGATAAAAACTAAGATACTACTACTTGCTATTGCAATACTAATGGTTAGTTGTGATAGTAAATATGAAGCAAAAGATCCCAACGATGTTGAAACTATTAATTCTGGCAAACTTACAGTGTACTGTGATGAATTAATAAAACCAATTCTCGATTCTGCATTCGTATTTTATACTCAAGAATATAAAAAAGTCGAGCTTACAACAAAATATGCGAATTCAAGAAATGTAATGTCACAATTATTATCTAAAGAAGTGAGAGTAATTGTTAATCCACGTGATTATCTTGCTGATGAAGATTCATTAATAAAAGAATTTAAAATAGAAAAGCATAAAAGATTTGTAATTGCTTATGATGGGCTAGTATTTTTTGCTAGAAAAGATTTTCCAATTGATACACTCAATGCAAATCAAATAGAAAGAGCAATAGTTAGGGGTGAAGATTTAAATAAAACAACTTCAGGCCTTAATTTCGAACCGACTTATGCCACTCTTGACCAATATTCTTCGTTATATGCAAATTTTAATTCCCTCATTGTAAAAGATAATCCACTAAAAAGAAAAGTAGAATTATTTGAAAATTTAGACGAATTAAAGAAACATGTTGCAACAAATAGTAGTATAATAGGTATAGGATACTTATCTCAATTAATAAATGATCAACAATTCAAATTAATTAGATTGGGCTTCGATAGCGACACGTTGAATAAGTATATAACACCAAAACCTGTTCATCAGGGATATATAGTTCAGGATTTATATCCATATAAAGTATCATATTATGCATATTTATTAGAAGATAGACAAAATCTACCGTTTTGGTTTGGAACATACTTGGCAAAACAAGAAAAAGTACAAAAATTATTTTTAGATAAAGGGATAGTTCCTGCATTTGCAAGAATAAAACTTAAATATGAGGAGTAAGATGAGTTTTTACAGAGTAATAGTAATTTTATTTTTAACAGTTTCATTCACTTTATATTCACAATCTATTGATGAGTTACAAGCATTAATCAATAAAGGTAAATACATTGAAGCTGAATTGATTGCTAAAAATATTAATAATAACAGTGAAAATCAAAAATTATTGATTCTAAAAGGTGATATTTACTTTGAATTAGAAAACTATCAAGAGGCGAAAAAAGCTTATGAAAAAGCTTTTGATTTAGATGATAATGAAGCCGCATTTATTAAGTATGGTAAAATACTATCAGTTTTAAAAGAATATGAAAAATCAGAAAAATTATTAAAAAATGGAATAGATGATTTCGAAAAAAGTATTCCAATTAGATTAGAATTAGCAAGCAATTATATTCGAGCTGGTAAATTAACAGATGCAGAAGTTCAAATAAAACGTGCTCGTGATATTAATGAAGATGATCCGAGAATATATATAACTGAAGGGGATATGTATTTTGATCAAAGAGTTTATGAGCTTTCTAAAAAATCTTATGAAAAGGCATTAGCGTTGGATGAGAATCAAAAGGAAGCTCGATCAAAATTAGCAACTTCTTACTATTGGTTAGCTAACAGGGAAGCCGATCAGGATTTATCTAATGAGTTATTTACTATGTCACTTAAAGAATGGGATAGAGTAACTAAACAAGACACTATGGATGCTAGTGCATTTTTTAATAAAGGTAAGATCTTATTTTTTGCTAAGCAATATAAAGACGCAGTACCTGCATTATTTAGATATTATGAATTAAGACCTGAAGGTAATTTAGGTAGATGGTATTTAGGGCAATCACTTTATGAACTAGGACTATGCGATTCAGCAGCACCTCAATTGAAATATGTCTCTGAAAATATAGATTCTGTAAAGTTCAAAGCAAATTTACTAATGGCACGTTGTTATTATGACAACAAAGATTACCCTAGCTCAAAAGCAGCTTATGAGGCTATTTTAGCAATGGATAAAGATAACCCTGAAATAGAAGAAGCTGATATTAGAAGATATGGTACGGCAGAATTATTTACAGGAGATACTGCAGCAGCACTAACTATTTATAAAGATTTGGTAAATAAAAATCCTGACGCTTCTTGTAACCTAATGAATATGGTAGGTCGACTAATGTTCTCAGCAAAAAAATATGATGAGGCATTGTTCTTTTTCGATAAAAGATTGAATACAACAGCATGTAACGACAGTACTGATTCAAAGATTATCTATTATAAGGGTCTTTCTTACCTATTTATGAACCAAAGAGATACTGCGATTGTTTACTTAGAAAAATCCGCAATTATGGATAGTACAGATGCGGGATCTTATGTTTACTTAGGTGATGCTTATGCTGGTAAAGAAGAAGATAAGATAGCGATCGACAATTTTGAAAAAGCAATAGAGATTTCTAAAGCTTATCCAGAAATAAATAAAAATAATATTAGATCCGCTTATGGAAAACTTTCAGGTCTTTATTATAAAGCTAAAGAATGGAAAAAATTAGCAAATGTAGCTATTAGTTGGTCTGAAGAACAACCTGAGATTGAGTATGGATTTCTATACGCTGCAATAGCTTATCAAGGTATGAGTGATGTAAAAAATGCTTGTACATGGTATAAGAAAGTACTTAAAGTAAACCCAGATAACAAGGCAGCAGCACAAAATAGATCTGCTTTAGGTTGTGATTAATTTAAAAAATAAAAGAATATACTTGATAAAACTATAATCAGTTAGTATATTTGTAGCTTGTATTTAAACGTTTATTTGAAATGTTATTATTAAATGCCCAAGGTTTATCAAACGGTAAACATTATGTTGATATCAGTGGTTACGCTGAAGGTGATTACAAATCTGATATTATAGACTCGGAAGTCTTTGTAGAAGGCTCTCTAAGAGTTTATAATGATAGGATCATCTTAAAGGGGAAAGCTAAAACAGATGCGAAATTAGTTTGCGATATTTCGTTAGAAGTATTTAGACAAACTATAGAAGCAGATATAGAAATTAACGTAATTAAAGGCATGAAAGAAGAATATCGTACAGAAAAAGACGATAATACAATCTATATTGGTGAAGAACAAAAAACAGCCGATATAACTGAGATAGTTGTGCAAGAGCTCTTGGTTAAGATACCGATGAAGAAAGTTGCTCCTCAGTATAAAGGTAAGGATATAGAAGAAATATATCCTGAAATAAAAGAGATTAAAAAGGAAGGGCTTAGCCCATTTGATATTTTAAAGAATTTGAAGAATAATTAAATTTAAAGGTTAATACAATGGCACATCCGAAGCGAAAAATTTCGAAATCTAGAAGAGATAAAAGAAGAACGCATTATAAAATAGATGCACCAACTCTTTCTACTTGTGAGCAAACTGGCGAAATTAAAAGATCGCATAGAGCTACACTAGTAGTTGAAGACGGAAAAAAAGTTTACTATTATAATGGCAGAAAATTCGATTAATTTTCTGAGGTAGTATCATGTCAGGAGCAAAACAAAATATTAGTATCGCTATAGATATAATGGGAAGTGATTTTGCTCCTGAAAGTGAGATAGAAGGTTCATTAGAATTTCTAAATGAACACAAAGACAAAAGTATAAAGCTTTTTTTAGTTGGTGAAAAATCCACTATATTGTCAGAATTAGAAAAGCACCCCACTTTTAAAAATTATGACTACGAAATTGTAAATGCAACTCAAGTAATTACAATGACTGATGAAGCCACCGCAGGCATCAAATCTAAAAAAGATTCCTCTATATCTATAGGACTTGATTTATTAAAGGATAACAAAGTAGATGCCTTTATTTCTGCTGGTAATACAGGTGCTATGCTATCTACTTCGACATTAAAACTAGGAAGAATCAAAGGCGTAAGCAGACCAACCATCGGTTCTTTTTTCCCCACTTTAAAGGATAGCCCAACATTATTATTAGATGTAGGAGCAAACTCTGAAGTAAAACCTCAGTTTCTTTTCGAATTCGCAGTAATGGGACAGATATATTTATCTGAAATGTATGGTATAAAAAAACCGAGTATTGGTTTACTCAATATTGGCGAAGAAGAAAAGAAAGGAACAGAAACAATACAAGAAGCATATAAGCTACTAAAAGAATCAGATTTAAATTTTATTGGTAATATAGAAGGCAGAGATATATTTCCAGGTGTTGCTGATATTGTAGTTTGTGATGGATTCGTTGGTAATATTATCTTGAAATTTGCAGAAAGTTTTATGGGATTCTTCAAAGAAACTTTAAAAAAATATGCGAATCAAAGTGCGATAAAAAAAATAAAAGTAGGTCTAATGGCCCCTACAATCAAAGATGTATTTCGTGGGTTTGATTATCAAGACCACGGTGGGGTACCACTTTTAGGTGTAAATGGGGTTGTTATAATTGGTCACGGAAAGTCAACCCCGAAAGCTATCAAAAACATGTTAAATACAGCGTTGATAACTTATACCAAAGAAATTAACAAGAAAATTGAAATTTCTTTACAATCTTCTTAATTTCCGAAATAGATTTTATTAATTTGAGAAATAAACATGCCAGCAACAATAACTGCGATTGCTCATTATTATCCTGAAGATAAACTTACAAATAAGCACTTTGAGTCTTATCTTGATACAAGTGATGAGTGGATAAAGACGCGAACTGGTATTAACGAAAGAAGAATAATGAAGAATGGTGCTACATCTGATATGATAGTACCAGCTGCATTAAAGTGTATCGAAAATGCAGGAATAGATAAACAAGAAATTGATTGTATTATCGTAGCCACTGTAACTCCAGATCATATGTACCCATCAACTGCTGCTGTAGTCCAACATAAGCTTGGAATCGAGAATGTTTGGGGATTTGATATTTCAGCAGCTTGTTCTGGATTTCTATTTGCTTTGAGAACTGCTGCTAGTTTAGTTGAATCTGGTGCAGCTAATAAAGTTTTACTATGTGGTGCTGATAAAATGTCATCAATATTAAATATGAATGATAGAAATACTGCTATCCTTTTTGGAGATGCCGCTGGAGTTTGTCTAATTGAAAAATCGAATGATGATAATTTTGGAATATTAGACTCGATACTTCATATTGATGGTGTTGGCGGTCAATACCTTAACCAGAAAGCTGGTGGTAGTGCATATCCTGCTACAGAAGAAACAGTTAAAAATATGGAACATACAGTATATCAGGATGGTAAAACAGTGTTTAAATACGCTGTAAAAGGTATGGCTGATGTTTCTAAAGAGATTATGGAAAAGAATAATCTTACAGGGGATGATGTATCATATTTAGTTCCTCATCAAGCTAATCTTAGAATTATAAGTGCAACAGCTGAAAGAATGGGAGTAGGTATGGAAAAAGTGATGGTAAACATCGAAAAGTATGGAAATACTACTGCAGCAACGATACCTTTGTGTATTTCAGAATGGCTAGAAGCAGGTAAAATAAAAAAAGGTGATAATCTAATATTATCAAGTTTCGGTGCAGGTTTTACATGGGGTTCTATTTACTTAAAATGGAATATGAATAAATGAAAAAAGTAGCATTATATTCGGGACAAGGTTCACAGTACGTTGGAATGTTAAAAGATTATTATGAAAATAATAATGAATCTCGAGATTTAATAGATAAAGCTGATGAGATATTAGGTTATTCATTGAGTAAGATATGTTTTAATGGTCCAGTGGATAAATTAAAAGAAACACGATATACACAACCTGCAATATTTTTACATAGCGTTATAGTAAATAATCTAATTAAAAATAGAATAAGCATAGATGCTGTAGCAGGTCATTCTGTTGGAGAATATGCAGCATTATATTCTGCCGAAGTTGTTTCATTTGAGGATGCTATAAGTTTAGTTTCTTTAAGAGGTGAACTAATGTTTAAAACCGGTGAAACTGAACCTGGGACTATGTTTGCTGTAATTGGAATGGAAGATGAAGTTCTAATTAATCTATGTAAAGAACTAAATAGTGAAAATAATGTGATTGTACCTGCTAATTTCAATAGTCCTGGACAAATTGTAATTTCTGGATCAAGAGATTACTTGAGAAATAACTCTGGTATTTTCAAAGAAAGAGGAGCTAGAATGGTAATGGAATTGCCTGTAAGTGGTGCTTTTCATTCTCCTTTGATGAAACCAGCTCAAGAAAAGTTAGCTGAAGCAATTAATGGAATAAAATTTAAAGATGCTACTATTCCTGTTTTCACAAACGTTGATGCACTATCTGAAACAAATTCTGAATTGTTGAAAAAGAAATTAATTGACCAACTAACGGCACCTGTTCTTTGGACACAGATTTTAAACAATTTACAAAAAGATGGATATACTGAGTTCATAGAGATGGGACCTGGAAATGTGCTACAAGGACTTTGTAAAAGATCATTAAAAGATATAAATATAAGTGGAATTGATAAGTTACAAGACATAGAAAATGTTTAACTTTAAGTTAAATAATTGTTAAATTGTGGCTTTTAAAATTCCAAAAAAATGAAATATGGGTTTAAAACTAGACAAAAAAGTAGCTATAGTAACGGGTGGAGCTAAAGGAATAGGATTAGCTATTTCGGAATCTTTGTCTAAAGCAGGAGCAACAGTTTATGCTTTGGGTCGTTCTTTACATCAAGAGTTAGATTCAAAACACAATATTATTTACAAACAATGTGATGTTTCTGATTTAGAATCTGTGACTAACACATTTAATGAGATTCATAAAGAATCTGGTTCTATTGATATTTTAGTTAATAATGCCGGAATAACTAAGGATAATTTAATACTAAGAATGTCCGAAAGTGATTTTGATGATGTTATAAATATAAATTTGAAAGGAGTATTTAATACTTGTAAAGTAGTAAGCAAATTTATGTTATCACAAAAGCAGGGTAGAATTATAAATATTGGTTCAATAGTTGGTACAACTGGAAATGCAGGTCAATCTAATTATGCAGCCTCTAAAGCTGGATTAATTGGTTTTACTAAATCTTTGGCAAAAGAATTAGCGGCTAGAAATATCCTAGTAAATTTGATAGCTCCGGGATATGTATTAACAGATATGACAGATAAGTTAACAGAAGATCAAGTAAATGCATTTAAAAATAATATACCGCTCAAACGTGCAGCAGAACCAAGTGATATTTCAGATGTTGTAGCATTTTTTGCTTCAGATGAATCAAGATATATTACTGGTCAAGTATTACATGTTGATGGTGGATTAGCAATTTAGAAAAAAACAATTATTTATTATAAACAATATTTTAGAGGTATAACATGGCTGATATCAACGGTAAAGTAACTGAGATAGTAGTTAACAAACTAGGTGTTGAAGAATCACAAGTAACTCCAGAAGCATCTTTCACTAAAGATCTTGGAGCAGATTCATTAGATACAGTAGAATTAATTATGGAATTCGAAAAAGAATTTGATTTAACTATTGATGATAGCGACGCTGAAAAAATCCTAACTGTTGGCGACGTAATTAGTTATTTACAAGGTAAAGTTAGTTAATTAAAAAAACTAAACGGTAAATCAATGCCTAAATATGATTATCCAAAGATTGTAATTACTGGTATGGGAGCTGTGACTCCCATCGGTAATAATCTTGAAGAATATTGGAATGCTCTTTTAGCTGGAAAAGGTGGTTCTGCACCGATTACTAGATTTGATGCATCTGATTTTAAGACTCATTTTGCATGTGAAGTAAAGGACTATGATCCTGAATTGCACATATCAAGAAAAGAAATCCAAAGAATGGATTTATTTACTCAGTTTGCTATGTCATCTGCAGTAATGGCAGTTGAGGATTCTGGAATCGATTTTGAAAAAACTGACAAAGACAGGGTTGGTGTTATCATTGGTTCTGGTATTGGCGGTATGTGGACATACCATCATCAACAAGAGAATCTTTATAAAAGAGATGGTAAACCAGATAGAATTTCTCCTTTCTTCGTCCCAATGTTAATTTCAGATATAGCTGCTGGTCAAGTTGCAATTAGATGGGGACTTCGTGGTCCTAACTATGCGACTGTCTCAGCATGTGCTACCTCTTCTCATTCACTTGCTGATGCTTTAATGCTTTTACAAAGAGGTGATGCAGATGTAATGGTAACAGGTGGTGCTGAAGCAGTTATTTGTCCAATGGGAGTAGGTGGATTCAATGCTATGAAAGCACTTTCTGAAAATAACGAAGGTTATGCAACAGCATCAAGACCATTCGACAAAGCTAGAGATGGTTTTGTCATAGGTGAAGGTGGTGGAGTTTTAATACTCGAAACTGAAGAACATGCTAAAAACAGAGGAGCTAAAATCTATGCAGAAATAGCAGGTATGGGATTGACAGATGATGCTTTCCATATTACACAACCCGCTCCTGGTGGTGAAGGTGCCGTTAGATCTATGAGAATTGCAATCAAAGATGCAGGTCTAGTTCCTAATGACATAGATTATATTAATGCTCATGGAACTTCTACTTTTTTCAATGATAAAAACGAATCCAATGCTATAGTTACTGTATTCGAAGATCATTCTAAGAATCTATTGGTAAGTTCATCAAAATCAATGACAGGACATTTATTAGGTGCTGCTGGAGCTATAGAAGCAATTGCAGCTGTCAAAGCTATAAAAGAAGGTATAGTTCCTCCTACTATCAACTTTGAAACTCCTGATCCAGAATGTGCTGATTTGAACTATGTACCTAATACACCTATTAAAAAAGATGTAAAAGCTGCATTAAGTAATACATTTGGTTTTGGTGGGCATAATGCAACTTTATGTTTCAAAGCATACGAAGAGTGATAATTAATGAGATCTAAGCTTAATAGACTTATTAGCTCTATATTCTCTGATGATAAGAACTTAAAGAAATCCAACTTCGAAAGATTTTTCGTAGAAGTTGGATTTTTTTCTAAAGAACAAAAAAAATCTATTGAAGATAAAATTGGGGTTAAGATAAATAATTTTGCTTTCTTTGAACAAGCACTAACACATAGATCATATTTACAGATTTCTGAAAAGAAAATTTATTCTAATGAAAGATTGGAGTTTTTTGGAGATTCTATTTTAGGTATGGTTGTAGCTGAGTACTTATTTCTAGAGCATGATGTTTTGGAAGGAGATCTTACTAAAATGAGATCTTCGATTGTAAATAAACAATCTTTAGCTTATTGTGCAGAAAGAATGGGATTAGATAAATTTATCTTACTTAGTTTTAGTGCCCAAAAAGCATTGCAAAGTGGTAGTAACTCTTTGCTTGCTGATTGTGTAGAAGCAATTATTGGTGCAATCTATTTAGATAGTGGATTAGAAAATGCACGTTATTTCATAACTAAAAAATTTATTCCACTCTTAAACGACAATGAGTTTGAACATGAAAAGAATTTCAAAAGTAAGTTACTTGAACTGATACAAAGTCAGGGCAAAGAAGCACCGACATACAAAGTCCTTTCAGAAGAAGGGCCTGATCATATGAAAAAGTTTGAAGTAGGTGTTTACTCTGATAATGAGTTAATAGGACAAGGTATAGGGAAAAATAAAAAATCGGCTGAACAAAAAGCAGCTAAATCAGCTTTAAAACAACTAACCGTTTAAAAAGGATATGGAAAAACTAATATTTGAAAAATCATCACCTGGAAGGATTGGATACTCACTTCCAAAACTTGAAATCGAGCAAAAGAAGATTTCTGATTATATACCACAAAATTACTTACGAAAAGAAGCTGCTGAGCTTCCTGAAGTAAGTGAAATTGAAATAGCTAGACATTTTCAACATTTGTCACATCTTAATTTCAATATTGAAAAAGGGATGTACCCGTTAGGATCGTGTACTATGAAATATAATCCTAAAGTGAATGAGAAAGTAGCTTCAATGGATGGATTTGCAAATTTACATCCATTCAGTCGTGATGAAAATGCGCAAGGTGCACTCAAATTAATGTATGAATTAGGCGAATGTCTAAAGAAAATAACAGGATTACCTGGAGTTTCTCTACAGCCTGCTGCTGGCTCGCAAGGTGAGTTAACAGGAATTCTTACATTTAAGAAATATTTTGAAACTAGGGGAGAGTTAAACAAAACTGTTATTCTTATTCCAGATTCAGCGCATGGAACTAATCCAGCTTCAGCAGCTATGGCTGGCTTTGATATAGTAAGTGTCAAATCAGGCCCTGATGGTAGAATCGATTTAGATGATTTGAGAGCTAAGTGTGTTGATAATGTTGCAGGTTTAATGTTAACTAATCCAAATACCCTTGGTTTATTTGAAACAGATGTTATTGAAATTGAAAAGCTTGTACATGGTTGTGGTGGACTAATATACATGGATGGTGCCAATCTAAATGCTCTATTGACAATAGCAAGAGCTGGTGATATGAAATTTGATTGTGTACATATTAATCTACACAAGACTTTTTCAACTCCACACGGTGGTGGTGGACCTGGTGCTGGACCGATTTGTGTTAGTGAAAAACTAATAGAATTTTTACCAGTTCCAAACATTGAAAAACATGGTGAGGAATATAAGTTAAACTATAATTTCCCAAATACGGTTGGTAAAGTTCATACTTTTGGTGGAAATTTTGGTGTATTGGTAAGAGCTTATACATACATAAGAATGTTAGGAGAAGTGGGATTAAAAAGAGTTAGTGAAAATGCAGTAATAAATGCTAATTATATACTTAGCCAAATTAAAGATTATTACGAAGTTCCTTACCCTGGCTACTGCTTACATGAATGTATAATAAGTGGAAACTTACAAAAGAAAGATGGTGTTACAACCAGAGATGTTGCAAAGAGACTATTAGATTTAGGTTTCCATGCTCCAACTATATATTTCCCTTTGGTTGTTAAAGAAGCAATGCTAATAGAACCAACTGAGACTGAGAATCTTGAAAACTTAGATGGATTTATCAAAGCTATGATTCAAATAGCTACTGAGGCTAAAGAAGAACCTGATACAGTACTTCAGGCTCCAGTTACAACTCCTCTTAGAAGATTAGATGAAGCAACTGCTAATAGGAATCTAGATATTCGATGGAGAAAAGAAGCTGTAACTGCTTAGTTTCTAATATATTATGTAAAAGAAATATAACCGATTACTGTTTTGTAATCGGTTTTTTTATATTTATTCATTTTAATTCAAAATAATAATAAGTACTTATGAATTCTATTCTAGCTGAATTAAAACTCATCGGGATTAATGCATATATATCAGTCCCAAATGATATTCTAAATGAATTATTTATTCTAAATAATAAGAATAATGGACCAATCCCAATTAAAGGAAAAATAAATACTAAAGAATATAAACAATCATTGGTAAAGTATAAAGGTGAGTGGAGACTTTACGTGAATAATAAAATGTTGAAAAATTCAAATAAATTTATTGGACAAAATATTGAGATTTCAATTGAATATGATTCTTCAGATAGATCTTTAGTTATTCATCCTAAACTAGTTCAGGCATTAAATAAAAATCAAATTGCAAATGAAAGATATAATAATCTTGCACCATCTTTACAAAAAGAGATGAATAAATATATATATAATCTTAAATCTGATGTAAGTATCGATAGAAGTATTAATAAATCAATAGATTTTCTATTAGGTAAAGGAAGATTTTTAGGTAGGAATCCATTGAAGTAAACTTTCATTATTAATATTAAAAAAAGGCTTTCAAAAATGAAAGCCTTTTTTATAAAAAATCTGATATTATTATTATTTCTTCGTAGCTACAGACTTACCTTGCATAAATAATTGTAAGTAGTCTCTACTCCCAGCTTTACTATCTGTTCCACTCATATTAAACCCACCAAAAGGATGAACATCTACTAATGCACCTGTACATTTTCTATTTAGGTATAAATTACCACAATGAAGTTCTTTTTTTCCTCTAGCTAATTTATCTGGATTGTTAGTTATTAATCCACCAGTCAAACCATATATAGTGTCATTGAATATTCTAATACCATCGTCGAAGTTCTTTGATTTAATTACTGCTAATACAGGTCCAAATATTTCTTCTTTTGCAATTCTAGCTGTATCTGGTACATCTACTATAACTGTAGGAGAAATAAAGTATCCTTTGTCAGAATCAGGTGTTGTACCACCTACTATCAATCTACCTTCACTTCTACCAATTTCAATATATTGTTTTATAGAATTATATGCACTTTCACTTACAACTGGACCTGCTGGAGCATTATCTCTAGGGTCACCCATTACAATTGCTTTAGCTTTTTCTTCTAATTTCTTTACAAATTCGTCATATATTTTTTCATCTACAATTGCTCTAGAGCATGCAGAACATTTCTGCCCTTGAAAGCCGAAAGCAGCTTTTACTACTTCACTTGCAGCGTAATCTACATCTACTTCACTATCTATTAACATCGCATCTTTACCACCCATTTCAGCTACAACTCTTTTTAGCCAAATTTGTCCAGGATTTACTTTTGCAGCACGTTCATAAATTCTAATTCCTACTTCCATAGAACCTGTAAATGAAATATAACGAGTTCTTGGATGATCAACCATGTAATCCCCAGCTTCAGCACCACTAGCGACTAAGTAATTGAATACACCATCAGGTAATCCAACTTCTCTCATCAATTCATCAAATATTTTAGCCATCATAGGAGCATCAGAAGAAGGCTTCAAAACTACCGTGTTACCAGTTACGATAGAGGCTGCTACAGTTCCAGCCATAATTGCAAACGGGAAATTCCATGGTGGAATAACAATACCAACACCTAATGGAATATAAAAGTATTCATTGATCTCATCAGGATGACCTGTTAATGGTTGATTTTCTGAAAGTCGAAGCATTTCTCTACCGTAGAATTCAAGAAAATCAATAGCCTCACAAGTATCTGCATCAGCTTCTAGATAGTTTTTCCCAACTTCAGTTATCATCCAAGCGTTTATCTCTAATCTTCTTTGTTTGATTAATTCACTTGCTTTGAATAGATAATCAGCTCTTTCAGCAGCTGGAACATATTTCCAAGTTTCAAAAGCTTTTTCAGCAGCATTAATCGCTTTTTCTGCATCTTCTTTACCTGATTTTTGGAAAATTCCTACTACTTCAGATTTATTTGCTGGATTATATGATAATGTTTTCTTTTCAGTGAATACTTCTTTTCCATCTATTATATTAGGGTATTCTTTACCTAATTGAGATTTTACTTTTTCAATTGCTTCTTTTTGTTGTTGTGCTATTGTTGGATCATTGAAATCCAAGTATTCCATTGGTTTATAGTCTACCATCTTTTAACTCCACTTTTTTGGTATTGTTTTAAATATTTTTAGCAAATATAAGGATATTATTTTCAACAATGTAACTTGCTGAAAGGTAAAGAAGTTTAAGTAAGTCCAATAGTGTTATTGCGAAGCAGTTTCTAAACGTATACTTATCTTTACACGTCTTTTTAAATCGTTGGGTCTTTTCGAATTGTCATCTATACCGCCTGTTAACATATTGATGACTATATTGCTGTTATCTACAACTTTATTTTTAATATAATCTCCTGTATAATATGCTCTGAGAAATGACAATAGTTGATTATCTATTACGGATCCATTTTTAACAGCAACATTTCCATTTTCATCATAAATATCTGGACCTGGATAAATCTTGTTAGAAGCAATATCTCTTGGGTCAGAAAATCCTGTTATATCTAATACAATCTTTGTATTATTCAAAACACAATCATTTTTCAAATTATTTAATCTGTCATTTATATAATCTATGGCTTCTCTAAAAGCTGAATCAATCGTATAAGAGTATTGGTGGTACTTGTCATCTGGATACTCTATGTAAGAAGTATTACCTTTACCAGTAATTACACCTAATTTGAATAAACTCTTAAGTTCCTTTAAGTTATCAGATGTATTTGGTCTATAGTATCCCGTTACAAAAAATGGTATGTCATATTCTTCGAAATTAAATTCGACAGTATAATTAGGTAAAAATATGTCTTGTTGGAAAACTACTTCAGCATTCTCATTACACTCAGCAAAAAATAAATCAGTACTCTTTATAGAATTGTAGCATTCGTTTCTATATGTTAAATAATAGTATGTATTTGCGGTTAGTTCAAATTCGAAGTATGAATCACTTGGTATAACGTATTGGTTGAGTAATACACTATCTTTTGAGTATAACTCAACAATTCCTTTTAATGGAACATTTTCATATTCACTAATAATATTACCTTTTAAAGTAACTTTCTTACAGAAATCAAATTTATACACATCAAATTGACCACAACCACCAGGTCTGTCAGAAGTCAGATATAATGAGTTATTTAGAATAGTTGGGGAAATATCATTAAATCTAGAATTATAATCAGAGTTCAATTGATAAGCATTGGTTGAATGGTTGTTCTTTTCATAAGAAAATATATTAAATTTACCATTTACCTTCCTTGAAAATAATGACTTATTAAAGGATTCACTATAAAATCCTTCATCTACATTAGTATTTATATCATCAAAAGAAATTGGGTTAGTCCAATTGCCATTGATATAATCAGAATAATAAATATCCCATTGGTTATTTATTTCTTTAGTAAAATATAATCTATTATCCACAAAATATGGATGTCCCTCGAATCCTTTGCTATTGAGTAGTTTAATATCAATTACCCTTGCGTATTCTCCTCTTACATACATAAACGCAAAAAGGTCTCTATTCAATGAATCATTAGTTAATCCAGATATTACAAATAGCTTCTTCTCATTATCTAGATTATAAGTCGTAGGTAATCCAGGAGATAATAAGTCATTATGTTTAACAACATTATCAATATTAGTTAATAAACTATTATTGTCTTTTATCTGAAAAATATTATATTGTTTACTATCACTTGATAAGTAAACTAATTCATTATCAACAGATTTTACGAGTGGCTCGTTATCTACTGAATTAATAATGTTTCCAAGATTTCCAGCCACATTTACACTCTTACATTCTTGTTTTTCTGGAATTGATCCACAAGATATAAGTGACAATAATAATAAAATTGTAGTAAATTGTTTTTTCATTAAAAAATATCTTAGTAATTTCGAAATTCTAAATACATCACTCTTATTCTCGGCATAAAGGACATCAATTATTAATGAATAGATCAAAAGCAATTATAAATACCAAAAACATCAGACACAATTTAAGAATAATAAGGGAAAAATCAGGTACAAAGATTATTGGAATTGTAAAAGCTAACGGTTATGGTACTGGTATAAACGAAATATCAAAAGTATTAAGGGACGAAGGTGTCGAAATGTTAGGGGTTCCTTATGTACATGAAGCGCAAGGATTAAGGGAAAAAGGAGATAAAGGTGAAATATTGCTGACTGGAACTTTATCAGAGGATGAAGTTGAAGAAGTTATAAATTTAGATTTACAGGTCTGTACTGTAAATATAAATGTCCTTAGATCACTTAATGAGGCTGCTAAGTGCAAAAATAAAAAGGCGTTACTACATATATTTGTTGATACTGGAATGAATAGGGAAGGGGTTAAACCTCATAATCTTGAAGCATTTATAGTAGTCCTCAAAACATTCGAACATCTTAAAATTGTTGGGTGTTTAACTCATCTTATCTCTTCAGATGATAAAGATAAAACTCAAACTGAAAATCAGATAGCAGAATTTAGTAATGCTTTGGATAAAATTGAGACAGCATTCGGAAAATTAGAATATATTCATACACATAATTCTGCAGCTATATTTAACGAAATTGAAAGCCCAAGTAATTTTTCTCGACCAGGTATAGCTATATACGGATTTTTACCAACACGTGAGCTTCAGTCGAAAAGCGATTTGAAACCGAGTCTCAAATTAGTTTCTGAAGTGTCTTTAGTTAAACACGTTAGTAAGGGTGAAACCGTTGGGTATAGTAATAAATATATAGCTAAAAATGACATTACAATTGCTTTGATTCCTTTTGGATATGGTCATGGATTTCCTTGGGCTTTATCTAATTGTGGTTCATTTAGTATAAAAAATAAATCTTGTAAGATAGTTGGTTCAGTCTGTATGGATTTTACAATGGTTGATATTTCAGGACTTGATGTTTCAGTTGGTGATGAAGTTATAATAATGGGTGATGGTATAACTGGTGATTCGATTTATGATATTTCTGAAAAAGCAAATACTATACCTTATGAAATAATAACTCACTTATTGCCACGCTTAGACCGTGAATATATATAGATGTTGAAAAATTAATTCCCACTACTCCAGATAAAACTTTACTTTTGTTAAAAGTATAATGAACTATGTATAGAATTCACCTCCCAAATTTCGAAGGCCCATTTGATTTGCTCCTCTATTTTATTAGAAGAGACGAATTAGATATTTATGATATACCAATATCAAGAATTACCGAAGAATTTTTAAGTTATGTCAGAGTGATGAAGTTACTTGATTTGGAGTTAGCAGGTGAGTTTATACTTATGGCTTCAACTCTAATGTATATCAAAGCTAGACTACTTCTTCCTAAACCTAAAGACGAGAACGGCGATGAAATAGAAGACCCTCGAACAGAATTAGTCCAGAAGCTATTAGAATATAAGCAAATAAAAGAAGCAACTGAAGATTTACGAAATTCTGAAGAAAACAATTTATACTTCCACGAACGTGGTTATTTTGGTAATGACGAATCAGCAGAGGTAGTTTACACTAATACCACTATGTTTGATTTGTTAACAGCTTTCAAAACGGCTGTTGATAGGTTAGACAATGCAGTACAAGAACACGTTGTAGAACTTATACCTATTTCAGTAGAGGAACAAAAAGAAGAGTTAGTAAAAGTAGTAAATATGAAAGGCAGGATTAAATTCCTAGATTTTATGAAAAATAAGCCAAAATCATTCATAGTAGTTACATTCCTTGCTTTATTAGAGCTAATTCGCTCCAACGAATTATTTATTACGCAAGACGATTTGTTTTCTGACATAATTATATCACCAACATTGAACCTAAACTAAATGGAATTAAAAGATTTACCATATTTTTTCTCTTTACCTAAGCAAGAACAAAAAATAGCATTAGAAGCGCTACTCTTTACCATGGAAGAGCCTCTTGATATTAACAGATTGATGAAAATTCTGGCATCAAATGAGTCTAATAGTGTAGATGAACAAGATGTAATTGAATATGAACTACTTGACAAAATAGGTTTCAACCGAGATTATGTTCGTGATATCATTAATGAAGTAAACAACGATAATTCCGATAATGATAGACCTTTTCGTATAATTGAAAGTGGGGGAGGATACTCACTCGTAACTTCCCGTAAATATGGCAAAATCGTTGGTAAAATCAATAAAAATATAGTACGTAGGAAACTAAGTAATGCTAATTTAGAAACTATAGCAATTATAGCATATAGACAACCCATATCTAGACCAGGAATTGAGTCAATACGTGGAGTAAATTCCAAAGAAATCATCAATGGGCTTATTGATAAAGGTTATGTTCGAATAATTGGGAAAAGTGATGCGCCAGGTAATCCCTATCTTTATGGGACTACGACTGACTTCCTAAAAGCATTCGGTTTAAACACATTAGAAGACCTTCCGAAGCTTAAAGAATTGAAAGAACTTGGATTTAGTGAAGCCGAAGAGTCCGGTTTTACTCTTAGAATAGAGATGGAAGACGATCCAAAACAAATCGATGAAGAAAACGTTTCTAATGAATGATGAATACAAAGATTAAAATAATTCTTTTTATGGTTGTGGGAGCAGTGCTTGGCTATGCTTACTTCTATTACTTTGGGTGTGAGTCGAATTGCTCTCTTAAATCAGATTGGCGAATTACTTCACTATATGGATCAATAATAGGACTTATCTTAGCATTCCCTACAAAAAGAAAATTACCTAAGGAATGAAAGAAAAGCTTAAAGAGTTAGCTGGTCAAACCGTAACATATGGTATTTTTAATATCGTCGGACGGTTTCTCACTTTTATACTCTTTCCTCTTTATATCAATTACTTACCTAAAGCAGAATATGCTGATATTGTATTAATTTACGCTTATATTGGCATACTCAATGTGTTCTATGCCACTGCTTTAGAAAGCTCCTTTTTTCGCTATTATGACAAAAACGACATCCAGAAATCACGTACTGTTTTTTCGCATGCTTTTATCCCTATATTTATATTCGGATTCGTCGTCTCGTCGATTATTTTCGCCTTCGCAGATAGCCTAACCTTCATCCTCTCGGGGGAAGTCGAAAACTCCGCAGAGCTTATTATGCTCGCCGCTTTTGTTCCCCTAATAGATGCTATCCAATTCATTCCATTTGGGCTTTTAAGGATGAACAATAAAGCGCGTAGCTTTGTTATGATAAGGTTTGTTCATGTTGTAGTATATGTAAGTCTCAACTATATAGCTATTACATTTTTCGGGATGGGAGTATTTGCTGTACTAGTAATACAGCTTATAGCATCGTTGACTACTCTCGCTATTCAGTCGAAGGAAATCATCGCAAATTTAGTCTTTAAATATGACTCGAAGCTCTTCAGGACTATGCTTAGATATGGAATACCTACTTTGCCGGCGGCACTTTCGACCATATTTCTAAATGTAGCTGACAAACCTATAGTAAAAGAATTCGCTGGATCTGATGCGCAGGCCGTTTACTCAGCAAACTACAAGCTTGGAATACCAATGCTATTATTTATAACAGCATTTGACTATGCTTGGCGTCCTTTTTTCTTAAATAATTACGAAAACGAAGGTTCGAAAGAGCTGTTCTCAAAAATATTAACATACTTCACGCTAATCGGTGCTTTAATCTTCCTTTCGTTCAGCTTTTTCGTTAGTTATATAGCTCAAACCCCTTTTATAGGGCGAGGTAAACTACTTCCAGATGACTACACCGGAGGACTTGTAATCATTCCTATTATCCTTTTAGCATATTGGTTCAACGGCATGTACAATAACTTCTCCGCATCGCTCCATATCGCCAAAAAGACAAAGTACCTTGCATACTCAATAGTAACTGGAACTGCAGTATATTTTATTGCACTCTACACTTTAGTCCCTAACGTCGGCTATATAGGCGCTGCGTGGGCTACTTTGATTGGGTTCGCTACTAATGCAGTACTTATCTATTACTTTGCACGAAAATCGTATGCTATAAAATACGATTGGCCTAAAATATCAATCATTGCGGTACTTACTGCAGCAATTTATTTTGCAAATAATGCACTAAGCCTTAACTTTGGAACAATGACAGACGTCATCGTCAAGATTTCATTCATAATTTCGTTCATAGTGCTGCTCAGATTATTCGGTTTCTTCACAAAGCAAGAGATTGCAGCACTAAAAAGACTTATTCGTAGAAAATAAATGCCTCCGTAGCTTAACTGGATAGAGCATCAGATTTCGGCTCTGAGGGTTAGGGGTTCGAATCCCTTCGGGGGTGCTTATTTTTTCTCAAAACCACCACCAAGAATGTCATTGCGAGGACTGAAAGGACGCGGCAATCTCTTTAGAATAAGAAAACCACCCACTAGTGAAGTAATTCCACGTCCTAGTGGATTGCTTTCGATTCTTAGTTAATGTTTATAAGGTTCATCTCTCTTTAATTCGATATCATTACTGATATAAGTACTGAGACTAAATCGATTTTCCTGACATGCTTCATTAATAATATTAACTCTTATAAAACTCTTTTGATATTCAACTTCATATTTACTTTCTAATCCATTACATTTGTCATTTGAAATAGTCAATATTCCATTGATGTATGTATATTTACCTTGATCCACCTGACTAGTTCCGATATGATTGGTTTGATAAATATTATAAATACCATTTTCATTAAATTCTAATACTTCTAAAACGTAATTATCTTTTTTATTTTTATCCGATAAATTATCAGAGTGGGCTTGAACAATTTGAAAGTTAAATTTCCACTTTCCAACTATTGAGTTTTCTTTTGTTATTTCAGAATCATCACTACACCCGAAAGCAAAAAACAACATTATTATCACTAAAATCTTTTTCAAACTCTTCTCCCTGTTATTATTATTGTTAAAATTACAATAAATTCTTAAATTGAAAAATAAAATTTCAAGAGGAAAACCATGCAAAACCCAAAACACCGATTAAAACTATTATCCCAAGGCTTTACGCCATTATCCCAGGGGCTTACGCCATTCTTTTACCACCTTACGCCTTTAAGAAATGGTTCTACGCCATTATCATACTACTCTACGCCCACTTGTGAAGCCATTTCACCATCAAGTGAAGCCATTTCGGTAATTAGAAATGATATTACGGCGGGGGAATTATGATTCTAGGGATGATATTAGATTTAGATCATAGTAAATTTATGCAAAAGGAAGACATACTAGATATTTATGAAAAAGTACATGGACATTATTATGACCATCTTGAACTTTTCCTAGTCCTATTAGGTCTTGGAATCGCCATTTTTGGTTTTATAATACCTAGAATGATTAATAAGAACATAGAAAAATCAGAAAAAAGAATCGAAAATGAAATTGATAGATTTGATAGAAGAATAAATGATACCATTGAAAAGAAAGTACAAAGTGAATTTGATAAAAAAATAAGTGAAAAAACAAAAGAATTAGAGAGTAAAATTAATAACTTAAATGTATATATTGATAATAAAGTTACAGTTTCTTCAATGATTTCTTCCGCATCTAGAAGAATTGAAGATGGTAATATATTTGAAGGGTTATTCTTTTATTTACATGCTTTAAATTATTCTTATCAATGTAAATTGTTTAAAGAGATCAAAGATATTAACTATACACTTGAAATATTTATATCACAATTTAAAAGTATAGAAGTAAATTCATTAGAAATAATTAAAACATTATATAATAAAAGTCTTGTTAAGAGTATGGATTTGATAGATGAAAATGAAGATATAATGAAAGAAACAGTAGTAAAGACAAAAGAAATAATTACAGAAATATTTGTAGGAGATAACAATAATATAAATAAAGAAGACTATACAGAAGTGTATGATGAAAGTTCTGAAGACATAGAAAACCCTCCACAAGAGAGCGAGAGAGACTAAAAAGAAATAGATAATAATAGACTAGGAGACGAAATGAAGCATATAGTAATAGTAGCACTTATTCTAGCCACCGTATGGGGTTGCAGTGACGACAAAGTAACAACTCCCGACCCTGTAGATAAAGATACAGTGGAGAAAACCTTTGTAACAATAGAAGGTATGATAAATTATTTTGAGTATGAAGAAATAATAGATACTTTGGGAGACGCTAGTAAGCTCGATAAGCTTTGCCGAATGGATGATGAATATGATATAGTGGTCTCACCAACTGTATCTTATGGTGATGGAAGTTTATATGTACCTTTCGATGCAATTGAGGTAACAAGAGAATTAATTATAAACATAGAAACGGCTAAGGTAAGCTCCGAAATACGCGATAGTGTGATAGCAAGGTACGGTTACTTCCCTGAACATAAGGAATTCAAGAACGTAGAGTGGTTCAGAGATACTATAGATAATAGTTCTTGGGGTGGTTTTAATATGGAGTTTTTCAATGGTAGTCCTGGAGCTTACATTGTTAGGGTAAAACGAACCGGAATAGATGATAGATGCGTACCTTTCATTCGACTAGGCGACGATAATGAAGAATAGGTGAAAGGAAGAGATTGACGAGTGAGCGGATGCAATCTACAAGGGTGCAAACAAGCCACTACGAGAACGGAAATGCTCGTCGAGTTGGCGAGAGAGGTTGGCTTGTGAGCTATGGCAAATGGCTTTGGTGGAAAAAATATGTACTGTATATAGTGGCAAATGGTTATATTAGCGACACAAATATTCTAAAAAACTAAATTTTAACACGGAGTAAAGGAATGAAAAAACTATTGTACATATTGCTATTAGCAGGAATATTAATGAGTTGTGGTTCGGACGATGAAAGCCCAACAAACCCCGAGGACAATAAAAAAGAAGAAGAATCTATTGGTTCATTGGACGTAATATTTCTTGAAGGTAGTTATGTTGGTTATGATAATGTAAATATTGTATTGAACAAAGAATTGGATTCGGAGCTACATTCCGAAGGAACTGTTAGGAAAATCAGTGAACCAAATTCTGAAAAGACTTATACTATATGGGGCAACGGAACAATAACCAAAAAGAAGACTTTAGTTGATCCAGGGGTTACTGAGAATATTTACGTGTCAGTAGTTATCAATCCAACAAACACAGTTCATGAAGTAACTAGCACTATGCCTTGGGTAGCTTCAGATGACAATAGTGAATACCCTAGTTTGAAATTGACATATACAGTAGATGGTAAAAACGTAGTATTCTATGGTGAGCAAGGTAGCACTGAGATACTATCAGTGACCGATAGTGATGTGGAGTTAAGGTTATTAGGGACAGTTCGTTTAGCAAAAGACGAAACTGGTGATCTTGATATTAAAACATTGACTTCTTTTAATGCAACTGTAATTGTGAAGAAAAATTTATAGTAATTAAATAAAAATAAGGATTATGTAATGAAAAGACTATTGTACATATTGCTATTAGCAGGAATATTAATGAGTTGTGGTTCGGACGATGAAGGATATATAGAGACTGATGATGCTCAATACGAAAGCGTAGATGACAATTCAGAAGGTGAGAATGTGCAAGAAGACAACAAGAATAAAGCATATAGATTAGGGAATGTTACGATGACAGTAGAAGGAAAGACTCTGACTATCGAAAATTATGGCATAGACCCTTATACAGTTATGAATTGGTTCACAGGTAAAAATGGTGTAACACCTATGGCAGGTGTGGTATTCAAATCAAGTGATTTCGAAAGTACATTGCTTGTTAACATGAAGGATTTTGATACTTCAAAAGACGAATATAAGGGAAAGATGGAAATAGAAAACTCACAACCTACAGCTTCTTTTGGACAGGATGGTGTTACATATATGTTTACAAGCGGAACAATGGAAATAGATGAGTTCTCGAGAAAAACTGGTAAAGTAAAAATTCGTTTGGAGGGAAAATGCAACAAAACAGTTATGTTCGAACCCACTCAAATGAAAACAGATTTACCGGCAACATTAGAGATTGATGCTTATATGCCTTTGTATGTATTAGATGGTGTAGCTGGTAAAACGAATGCTGCTTCAAATTATAGTCTTTAGGATTGATAATGTTACTTGACTATTAAAATTATAAATTTAACATAAAAAAAGAGTGACTGGAAATTCCAATCACTCTTTTCTTTTGGTACAGGAGGGGGGACTCGAACCCCCACGTTATTGCTAACACTGGATTTTGAATCCAGCGCGTCTACCAGTTCCGCCACTCCTGCCTGTTAGACAAAAAAAGCAAAAACCATTTTAGCTTTTGCTTCTTTTTATATCTTAAATGTGTGGGCGATGAGAGACTCGAACTCCCGACCCTCTGCTTGTAAGGCAGATGCTCTGAACCAACTGAGCTAATCGCCCCGATTAAGGAGTACAAAAATAAGACAATTTTTCTAATCTGCAAACAAAAATTTAATTTATTTTTTCGATTCTTCGTACTTCCTTGATTTTATTCAATATAATTTTTTCAATTCCACCACGAAAAGTGTTCATTGCCATCGGATCGTGCTCAAATATCCCTAAAAGTTTGAATACAGCAGTTTTTGTGTCCTCTTCATAGATCACAAATTCAAGAAAACCATCATCTTTTTTCAATATTTCGTTGATTTCTTGTACTACAGCTTTTATTCTTTCTTCTAAGGAAGGCATTATATATTAATCTCAACTTCTGGTGTTTTCGATTTATCATAATTAATTCGACGAACTTTCGATACAATTTTATCTGTAATATTCATTAATTCTTTTGATTGCTCCGAATCTTCATCACGAAGTACTTCAGGCATTCCACCATCATTACCTTCTCTCATCTGAATACTTAATGGAACTTGTCCAAGTAAATCAACGTTTGTTTCTTCACTAATCATCTTACCACCATCTTTACCGAAAATGTAGTATTTTTCATCATGTCCAATAGGGGAGAACCAGCTCATATTTTCTATAATACCAATGTTATCTACATTTACTTTGTTGAACATAGCAATACTACGTCTTACATCAGCAAGTGCTATTTCTTGTGGTGTAGTTACAGTCACTGCACCTGTAAGTGGGATTTTTTGTGTTAAAGTTAACTGAATGTCACCTGTACCAGGGGGTAAATCAAATATTAGGAAGTCTAGATTTCCCCAAACGATTTGCTCGAAAAGCATTGAAAAATAACCAGCTAACATAGGACCACGAACTATAGCAGCATCATTCTGTTTCATTAGAAATCCCATTGATGCTATTTGAATACCAAATTTTGAAGATGGTCGAGCTTTTACCTTACCATCAGGCATTTTTACTGATTCCATTTGTGCATTTTTAAGACCGAACATTGTTGGCTGACTAGGTCCATATATATCGGCATCTATAATACCTACTCTTGCACCTTTCTTAGACAATGCCGCGGCTATATTAGAAGCAATTGAAGATTTACCAACACCACCTTTACCAGAAGAAACTGCTATAAGATTCTTGATACCAGGTAATACTTCTCTATCTTGAGTGTTAAATGGTTGTTCTGTAATTAGTATCTCAAATTTAACTGAACTGTCTAATTTGCGGAGTTCCGCAATCAATAAATCATTAATTCTATTTACTACCCAGTAAATAGGTTGTACAAGTTTCAGTTTTATTTGAACTGTATCTTCACTTATTTCAATTTTATCAATTGCATTAAGTTCAGATAGACTAATACCCAAATCGGGATCTTTGACTTCACTAATACTATTTAATATATCTTTCTCTAATAACATTATTCATTCCAATACTTTTTTTTAAATATTTTGCTCTCAAAACGAAAATTAACTATTAATCGTGTAAAAGTGTAACTATTATACTGAGTAATGTGTCTTTAGTATTAGATATGAGGTGTAAAATTAGATTTGCAATTATTTAAAAATGCACTTATCTTTGTTTTATGTTAAGAATGAATAAATTTTTAGTTTAACTAATGAGGTTTTAAAATGAATAAATTATTAACCATTATACTAGCAATAGCTATAACAACTACAGCTTATAGTATTGATAAGTATGATAATGTAAGTATAAATCAAAATGAGAAAATTGATTATACTTCTCCTAAACTGGAAGTAGAAACTATTTCCAACAAGAAGAATAACTCAATTCAAAAATTGAATGATGCTCAAGCATTATTGAGATTTGAGAGATTCTATTTTATGCATTATTCACGTTCTAATCCAATAGATTGGGATCCTGCTACTAACGCAATTGGTATAGCAATTAACGAAAGACAATTTTTACCAGGTGCATTTGATGGTTCTAAATTATATATGTTGAGAACTACTGATATGGGTGGAACTTGGGATAGTGTTCACGTTTACAGAAATGCTGATATTGGACCTTTTTATCCATCTTTGGCTTTCACTAACCCAACAAAATCTTCTAATATTGAAGATTTGAGCTATGTTATGTATGCTCCTCAAACTACTGAAAAGACTAACGGTACTTGGGCAAATGGATCAGGCGGAGTATTTGCAATTTATGATAAATCAATTGGAACAGATCCTGAGCCAATCAATCAAGATGCTCCTGAGAGTGGTTTCCCACCAGATGCACAGCATTGGGGTAACTTATTATTAAATACTAATGAAGTAAATAATACTATATTTGGTTATGGTACATTAGATCCTGTTACTGCAAATGATCAGTTCGGATATTATGGTTATTGGGGTTTTGACTTTGATGATCAAGGAATTGTAAGTAATATTCCTAAAGAATGGTGGGCTAACAAATTTAGAGATCCAGGAGGAAAGACTCAATCTTGGAATGGTCCTATGTCAGTTACTTATGACGATCAAGGTACATTATTCGCGGGTGTAAATAATAGACACTTTGAAAATGCTGAACCTAGATTATTAGGTATTTCTAAATCTACAGATAATGGTGATAACTGGTCTAGTTTTGAATTAATGCCAGAACTTACTTTAAACAGTATATTGGACAATCATCCTGGTTATACATCTGTTGGAATTATGAATCCTTATTCTGGTAATGCAATGTTCTCTAGAGGTACTAATAAAGTATCGTTTATTGCAGGTGTAATTATAAGTGGAACAGACCTTCCTACTTTAGCATTCTTAACTGAATTTAAATATGATAATGGTGTATTTAGTTTAACTGAAATAGCTGAATTAGAATCATCTGGACCATTTACAACTAGAGAGCACTCTTCAACTACTGCAGATACTAACTCATGGGCGATTAGATATCAAGCTTCAACTTATGGAAACAATTTCCAGGTCGCTAATACAGTTGATGGTGATAAAGTTCTATTAATGTATATCGATGCTGTAAAAGGTAAAACTATTCCTCTTAACCCTCCAGTTCAAGTTTACTTAGATGTTAGAGATCCATTAACAAATGAAATAGTTGAGCAACAAGATATGCTTGATACTATTTTACAATATGATATATTCTCTGTAGTTTATGATATGAATACTGGAAGATGGGGTAATCCTGTAAATATTACAAATGATGAACATGTAGAAACATTATTTAATATTCCTAATGTAATACCTGACATTAAAAATGTTCCAATTTTAACTTACACAACTACAGAATCTTCTTACAGATTGAACAAATTCAATTTCCCTCAACCTATTAAAGATATGTTAGTTGATTGGGGTACTATATTGAACTTTACTGGTAAAATGGATGCAACTAAACCTCAATCTGGTGCTATTGGTTCTGTTAAAAAATTAGACTTCAATGTTGAGTTTGGCAATGTTTCTCCGAATCCAGCTGTTAATACTGATATGGTTGAAGTATCATTTAGTGTTGAGAAACTATCTACAGTTTCTTTAGCAATGTATGATAATATGGGTAACAGAGTTTCGACTCTATTGAATAATAGATTAACTCAAGCAAATAATAACAATACATTAAATGCTAATATATCTAACTTAAATTCAGGTACTTATTATTTACAATTAACTGTAAATGGTGTTTCATTTACTAAGAAAATGGTAATAGTTAAATAACTATCGATTTGTTAGATTAGTTTAAAATAAAAAGGGCTGAATTTCAGCCCTTTTTTTTATTTATATTGTAATTGCAATTAAGCCTTTAGCTCTAATTGTTTTTCACATTTAGATTGGAATTCTGATAATATATAGTCTAAATCCGATATTTCTACATCAGGATTAGCTAATATGAAGCGAATAGAGAGCTTTTCATCTATATAACAATAATTGAATAGAGCTTTTCCTTCTTTATACATTTCATCTCTTGCTACCAGGTTTATCTCATTAATTTCTTCTAATGATAAATCACTATCAAAATTGAATCGGAAATTAACATTACAATATGTAGTAGGAGCAAGCAATTCAAAAGAAGAGTTGGATTGTATTTTTTGAGTTAAATAATTAGCAAGAGAAACCATTTTATCAATTCTTTCTTCATATCCTTTCATACCATAATACTTGAAAGAAAGCCATAGTTTTAACGAATCGACTCTTCTACCACATTGTATAGATTTTTTTCCTAAATCTAAATCGTCATATTCATGTTCATGAAATAGATAATCAGATGTTTGTTCGCACACAGCAGGTAATAATTGATTATTATCTTTTAATAATATTACTGAACATATTAATGGAATTCCCATTAGTTTATGCGCATCCCAAGAAATGGAATCAGAGTTTTGTATTCCTTTAAGAAGGTGCTTGTGAGTATTACTAAATATTAGTGCTCCGCCCCAAGCCCCATCAGTATGGAACCATAAATTATATTTTTTAGCAATTTGTTGTAATTCTGTAAGTGGATCGAATGCACCAACCTCAGTAGTACCAGCTGTACCACAAACATAAAATGGCTTTTTACCTATTTTTATTGCGTTTTCGATACTTAATTCAAGTTCAGAAGGAATCATTCTATGATTAGAATCAGCTTTTACTTTGATTACATTCTCTTCGCCGAAACCAAGTACATTTGCAGCTTTCTCAAATGAATAGTGTGAATGCTCAGATACAAAAAAACATAATTCTGGTTGATTGCTTAACCCTTTACTTTTAATTTCCGGGAATAAAGTGTTTCTTGCCACTAACAAAGATATAAGATTAGCGTTACTACTACCTGTTAAAAAAGTACCATCTCCATTCTCAAAGCCCATTTTCTTACAAAGCATATCAATCATATATGTTTCTATAATTGTTGCAGCAGGAGCAGTCTCATAAGTATAAACAGATGTATTCCGAAGAGTAGTGACGAATTCTGATATTAGAGCAGGATAATTTCTTCCAGCCCATAGTTGATTACTAAACAAAGGATGGGCTGTATCCACAGAACCGGTCATATATTTATCAATTGAATTATATAAATCAATTTCTCCATTCGAGATTTCTTTAATATCTAAATCTAGATGTTCAATCATCTCATTTGGAGATTTGTAGTCTAATACTTTTGTATTGGAAAAATCTTTATTTAATTCTGATTCTAATAATTCGAATAATTTGGATAAATTCATATAATTAAATGATATTTTTTTAACTAGAACGAAGTAATGTATGAATAATTATAAAAAAAAAGCTCCACAAATAATTGTGGAGCTTGGCGGGACCGACGAGACTCGAACTCGCGACCTCCAGTGTGACAGACTGGCATTCTAACCAACTGAACTACGATCCCTTTTTCAATTTCGTAACGAAATCAAGACTCAAACATAACACATAGATTTGAATTAACAAAACATTATTTTAATATTTAATTCAATATTATCACTTTTTTTACAACTCTTTTATCATCGTATTCAACTGAAATAAAGTAAGCACCTGAAATAACATTATTAAGCTCAATTTGTTTATTAAGCACTCCAGGACCAAAATTTAAACTTTCTTGAAAAATATTTCTACCTTGAATGTCTGTAATATTAATTTTAAGTGAATAATAGTCATTTAAGCTAAGTGCCAAATTAACATTTCCAAAGTTTTGTATTATTGTTGGGTAGACATCTAATTCTGAATTTGGAGAATAAACAGCTTCAGGAGTAATCTCATTTTTATTGACTCCACATTGAATTACTTCTTTTTCTAGTGATACTAGTAATAAATCTTTATAAGGGTAATAATAATCTTTTAAATAAGACTTAACTTTTATTCTAGCAAAAGCCGTATCGTTTTCAAATTCGATTTTTGGTATATCTATATAGTATTGATTGTCAAAATTTCTTTTTATCAATGGGTAAGTTTTTGATTTGAATTCAGAGTAGAAAACTTCAATTTCAGTTTCTAATATTTGATTATCAGGAAATATATAGAATACCAATCTTTTGAAATCTCCATTATCTAATTGATTATCTGGAGATATAGCAACTCCAGACGATTTGACTGCTTCGAAAACATTTGGTAATCCGTAACCGAATCTATTGTCAGGGTTATCATATTTATCAGCAGATTTAAACATCATTGATTTTAAACTATAAGAGTCAGTATTACCAAAAGCAGATTTAAGTAAACCGAAACTACCTGCTATTAAAGGAGAAGCTAGCGAAGTACCTGCAGTAGGAGTGTACTTATCTTCACTATTAGGACTAACACTATAGATACCACCTCCTTGAGCAACTAAGTTTGGTTTCATTGTACCTTTTGAATTAGGTCCATTTGAACTAAATCCAGTTAATGTTACGCCATCGACTCCTAAAGCACCTACAGCAACACAACTGTCAGCATCAGCTGGACTTATTAAGGTCTTAGGCATATCACCATTATTGCCCGCAGCAATCACACAAATCATACCCATTGCAGAAGCATCATTTATTGATTTAGAAGCTATAGTGTAACTACCATCCAAATTATCGTAGTTGAGTGAATTAGTATCTAGCCCCTTATAACCTAATGAAGCATTAATAATATCCACTCCATTATTTTCCATCCAAATAATAGCTTCAGCAAAATAATCTAATTCAAGATATGTTTCACTTCTATTATCTTCTGTTTTAGCAAGATAAAATTCTGCATTTGGTGCTACTCCTATGTAACTCTCATTATCAAATGCACCCACTGTAGAAAATACTAAAGTACCATGATCATCTTGTGAATCTATATCTTCCTCTTCATTATGGACAATAGAATCTCTGAATATAAAATCAAATGATTTTATTACATTTGCTTTTATTATAGCTTTATGGTTTCTTAAATCGAAACCATTATCAAGAAACCCAATCCTAACTCCTTTCCCTGTAAACCCGTATCTATGAAGATTAGGAATATTAAGCATATTTAAGTGGTTGAATGAATTTCCATATTCGAATAGATCACAATTATCATATTCAAGAGTATTTATAATATTGTTGTAGTGCTCTACAACAGATTGAATATCTTTTACAAAGCTAAAATTCCTTATTATTTCAATATAATTAGTATCTATTTCTGCTATTATGTAATTATACCATTTGAGTTTTGAGTGAATAGTCACACCGTTATTTTCAAGAGAATCCAAATAGTTTTCGTAAATTGGGATGTCTTTTTCGAAAATAATATTATCTGATTGTAGATTTAATTTTCTTCGTTCTATAGCACGTGGATCTAACTCAGAAAGGATTTTATTGTATAGAACATTATTAAATTCAAGTTTCTGGTTGCCTTTATCATTTAGATAAATGCGGTAATAATTTTGTGCATTTAGCGAAATATTTACAATCACTAAACAGATCGATAGTATTATAATTCTCATAGTAAAAAGACAGATTAATTTTATTCAAGTTACAAAATAGTAAATAAAAATGAGTGTAGTTTTTATAACTGGAGCAGGAAGAAGAATAGGTAGGGCTTTAGCAATTAATTTTGCAAAAAAAGGATGGGATGTAGCAATTAATTATAATTCATCTGAAAGAGGAGCATTTGATACAGTAGAAATATGTAAATCTTTTGGTGTAAAAGCTAATGCTTATAAGGCAGACGTTTCGAATAAGAATGAGATTATAAGAGCTTTTGATAAGTCAATTGATGAATTAGGTTTACCCACAGTATTAGTCAATAATGCAGGTATATTTCCCAAAAGAACAAGACTAACTGAAATCGAAGAATCACTTATAGATAATACTTTTGCTATCAATCTAAAAGGTGAATTTTTCACAAGTCAGTATTTCTCGCAACTTGCAAAGCCCAACAGTCGTATTATTAACATAGCATCTCTTGGTGCATTTGAGATTTGGAAAGGTAGATTACCGTACCATATTTCTAAATCAGCTCTAATACATATGACAAAAGCATTAGCTGTAGAATTGGCACCGAATATCTCTGTTAATAGTGTGAGCCCAGGAGCTATAGAAATAATAGATGATCCAGCAATAGATTCTTCTCTTATTTCTACTGATAAAATACCAATGGAAAGATATGGTACTCCAGAAGATGTATTCGATGCTGTATATTTTTTTGCTACTACCAATAGTTACATTACTGGACAAAACATTAATGTTGATGGTGGTTATCATTACTCGAGATAAATTATGAAATATGAAAAAGAACTATTGAAAGCATACGAAGACCCAGGATTTATGCATAGTAAAGAAGGTAGGACCATACGTATGCTTTCAGAATATTATCACCCACAAGCTTCATTAAAGAAGAACAGAATTTATAATACAATTGTATTTTTTGGTTCTGCTCGTTCTATATCGTCTGAAGATTATAAAATTAGGATGAAAGAGCTTTTGGAAAAGAAAGCGTCGGGTCAAGATGTTGATGAAAAAATTAGAATGCTAAAAAAACTTGAATTTACTTCTAAATACTATGATGCGGCAGTTGAATTTGCTAAAAAAATATCTGAGTGGTCAAAGACTTTAACTACTGATAATAAAGTTTATGTTTGCACAGGTGGTGGACCAGGTATGATGGAAGCAGCTAACAGAGGAGCGTATGAAGCTGAATTTCAGAATATCGGATTTAATATTGAACTTCCTTTTGAACAACATCCTAATCCTTATATAACCCCTGAATTAAATTTCGAATTTCACTACTTTTTTATGAGAAAATTTTGGTTTGTTTATCATGCTAAAGCGATTGTAGTAATGCCAGGCGGATTTGGGACAATGGATGAATTAATGGAAATGTTAACCTTAGAACAAACAAACGTTATTAGTAAAAAAGTTCCTATAGTTTTATTTGGTAAAGAGTTCTGGAACAATTTAATTAACTTTGATTATCTATTAGAAGTAGGTATGATAAGCGAAAAAGATTTGGACTTATTTATAATTTCAGACGATATAGATGAAGCATTTAATTATGTAGTTAACGGAATTTCTAAATTAATTAGAGTAGAAGAATAATGAAAAGAATCATTATATTATTATCATTTTTTATGTTGACTATCCCGTCTAAGGCTGGGAATTTGGTGTTTAGCAACAGTAAACCTGAGATTGGAGCTAGGGTCAATATTACCTATGAATCAGATTCAAGCGTATTAGACTCAAATTTTCTAATAGTTTACCACTTCAGAGATAATCAGAAATTTCCAACTGCAGAAGCAACATTACTTAATGGTAGTGCACGAATATTTATTGACTCTAGAGATAACTTTATGTTATTAAAAGTGATAAATAAATATGGTATTGTAGATGATAATAGAGGAAAATATTGGGACTTGGTAATTTATAAAAATGGAAAACCAGTAAGAAATGGATTTCTTAATAAAGCCATTAGTTATCTAGGTTCTACAGGAGAAAATTATACTAGAGTGCCAAATTATGATAGTATTAAAGTTGCTTTAGAACAAGAAATTAATCTATATCCTGATAATTTTAGAGCAAAATTAGCTTATGAAACCTTGAAACTTGATTTCAAATTAATTAAATATGAAGAATACAGTGAAAAGTTAAAAGATATTTTAAATACTAAGATTGATATTAACGATGAATTATCAATTTCGGCAGCTATAAAAGCATTAAACTCTCTTAATGAACAAGATAAAGCTATTGAATTAGAAAAGCAATTTATCAAAGAGCATCCCAAAAGTGATATGGCAAAAGACCAAAGACTCGAAGAACTTGCCAATGTTAATAGTTTTGATGAATTCATTAATAATCTTTCAGTTTATTTAAATGATAATTTTAATGATCGTGAGATCGAGACAGTTTATAATTCTTTTGTCTTTGCACATTCTCAATCAAAGGAATTAATGAATAAGTTAAATCAAAATCTAAAAAGACTAAATCATATTCCTGCATATTTGTATAATGAAATTGCACTAACATATTTAGAAGATCAAGATATAAAAGATGAATTCACTCTAAAAGAGTTAATTGATAATGCTATGTTATATTCGAATATTGGATTAAGTAAATTGGATAGTTTATTTGATTTCAAACCAATTGATGTCTCTTATCCAGAATGGAGAGTATATGTTTCGAAGAATGAATCTGATTTATATCTCACACAATATAAACTTAATCTACTTACCAAAGACTCAATTAATGCATTATCAAGTGTTGTAAAGGCTATAGATGCTGCACCATATCAAATGAACTCAACTCTCTATACTGAAGCTCTAGAATTGGCTAATAAGTATAATAAAACAAATCAGATAAAGAGTATAATTGAGAAAGCTTATGAGAATAATATTGTAGATAGTGACTTAGAAAAATTCATTTTAAAATTAATCTCTGAAAATAATAATATAGAGATTAGTTATATAAATGAACTAATAAAATCGAATAAGAATAACAAGATTGATAAGTTAAAGAACTCACTTACAAAAGAAACTCAACTTAGTGGATTTGTACAGAATACAGACGGTACTTTTGCTGATTTGGATAAGCTTAAGGGTAAGGTAAAGGTTGTATTGATTGGATCTAGCTGGTGCGATGTATGCACGGAAGTATATCCTATATTCAATCAACTTCTTTCCCAATACAAAGATGAATCAAAAGTAGAAATAATAGGTATTTCTATATGGGAAGATGACAACGCTAAAGAAAGCTTAAAAGATTTGATTACAGATTTCAGTATAGAATATCCGAACTATATTGATAATACAGACCTAATCTCCAGAAAACTAAATGTATTCGGATTCCCAACTATTGTCATTGTTGACAAAGATAACTATATACGATACACTATTCGTGGATATAAGAATAGGGAAGAGCTACTAGATTTGGTAAATGATTTTGTTAGGATATTGGAGTGAGGGTGTAGAAAACTATAATATGAAATTTTGGATCAACTATTTACTTTTATCAATGTAAATTGATTGATTATACTATCTTGTGGGTCTATTAAAAAGAAATTTACAGTATCTAGTGTTTTAAGTTTTTTATAATCATCATTTTCAACTTTATAATAATATTGGTATGAAGCATCTGTTTCAGTTCTTATTTCATTGGATAAATTATAATGGAAATCAGGAAATGTGAATTTGTAACCTTTATGTTTGAATGAGAATGCATAACCATTATCTATTTTAATTATAAAATGAGGGGGGAATTTTATTACTTGATTCCTTATAAATATATTTCTAAATGATGCGATTCCATAAGCACACCAGACTTCATTTATTATATACGTCTCATTATTTATATTAATTACAGAGTCTAATAACCTATATTCTGAAATTAAAGTCTCATTTGACTTTGAATCATTCGAATTAGTAGGAACTTCTTCAGTTCTTTTAGTTGCTAGATTAACTAGGATAAAAAAGAGAACAAACAAAACGAGAAATATCGTAATCAGTATTTGAGGCACTAAGTTTATAGTTGTATTTTTCATTTGAAAATCTATCGTTTACAATTCACTATTACCTAATCTACATTTTATTCTTGAAATTTAATTGTAAAATGAGAGATGAGGATAAAGTATAGAAACAAAAAAAGGTCTTTACAATTAAGTAAAGACCTTTTTATGTACCGGAGGAGGGACTTGAACCCCCGACACCTGGATTATGATTCCAGTGCTCTAACCAGCTGAGCTACTCCGGCAAAAATTTCGAATGCAAAAATAAGAAAATTTTAAGAACTTTCAAGCATTCTTTTTATATCATCTCGTAATTTTGCTGCTAATTCGTAATTTTCTTCTTTAATTGCCTTGTCAAGTTTACCTTGAAGCTGTTGCAATTTTGATTGACCTACTAGAGATTCATCTGTAGTATTTTTAATAGTTTCATTTGATTCATCATCAAAATCATCTGTAGCTTCTACCGCATTCTCGTCTAATATATAAGAATCTATAAAGATAGGACAGTTAAACCTTACAGCCATTGCTATAGCATCACTAGGTCTAGCGTCTATTTCTATTCCAGAATTTTTCAATATCAATTTCGAGAAGAATGTACCTTCTTGTAAATCATTTATATATATTTCATCAATTTCATCATTCAAATCAACTATAATTCTTTTGATCAAATCGTGTGTCATTGGTCTCGGAGTAACAATACCCTCTATTTCCAATGCAATAGCTTGAGCTTCGAAAGCACCAATAATTATAGGTAACCTTCTGTCACCAGAGTTTTCCTTTAATATAAGTGCAAAAGCATTGTTACTCGCAGTGCTTGCAGAAATACCTAGTACTGTTAGTTCGATTCTATCCATTAATGACGTGCCTTAATTTTTTCAGTTAACTTTGGTAATACTTCGAATACATCCCCAACAATACCATAATCAGTAATCTTAAATATAGGTGCATCAGCATCTTTATTTATTGCAACTATGAATTTTGAGCTAGACATACCTGCTAAATGTTGAACAGCACCTGAAATAGCACATGCAACATATAAGCTAGGGGAGACAGTCTTACCTGTTTGTCCTACTTGTTCGCTATGAGGTCTCCATCCAGCATCAACTACTGCTCTGGATGCCCCAACTGCACCACCAAGTGCATTAGCTAAATTTTCAACTAAATTGAAATTCTCAGGCTCTTTTAAACCTCTTCCTCCAGAAACTACTATATCAGCTTCTGCTACATCTAGTTTACCTTCATTTTTAGATATACTAGTTATCTTCACTGATTTCGATTTATCATCTAATGTAGGTGTAAACTCAGAATAATTAGCTTCCGTTCCTTCAGCTATTACCTTAGCAGTAAATACGTTAGGACGTAAACTTAATACATTATTAGCTGTGTTTATTTTTACTTTTGCTTGTGCTTTACCAGCATAAACTGGTTTAGTAGCTACTATATCAGAACCATTTACTTCCAGTCCAACACAATCAGAAACATACCCAGCCTCTAATTTTACGGATACTCTAGGCGCTACTTCTTTTCCAATAGAATCAGCAGCAAATAGTACTGTATCAAAAGAATTTTGTTGTGCGTAATCAGAGATTATCTTTGATAAAGCAGGTGCTTCACCTTTTATTGAACTTTCATTTGCATTTACTGCATTACTTGCACCATATTTACCAGCAGATTTCAAAGCTGATTCACTTGCATTTAAAGCTATTGCTGTTATATTATCAGAAGAAGTAAGCTGATTAGCAGCAGTTATTGCCTCGCAAGAGCTTCTTTTTAAACTTCCATTGTGTTCTTCTACTAAAACTAATACTTTCATTTTTACTCCTTATATAACTTTTGCATCTTCATGTAACAATCTTACTAATTCATCTATATCCGCATCGCTACCAGTTAATATTTTACCTGCCCTTGCTTTTTCAGGAAGAGTCATTTCTAATATTTCTGTTCGTAGTGGAGTCTCTATTGCTTCTTTAACTTCAATAGGTTTTTGTTTCGCTTTCATGATTTGTGGTAACTTAGGGTATCTTGGTTCTTTAATACCTTTTTGTACACTTATGATAGCTGGTAAACTAGTCTCAAATGACTCTTTACCACCCTCTATGTCCTTTTCACCTGTAATAGAACCATCAGCATAGTTGATTGAAGAAACTACATCTACAGAAGGTAAATCTAATAACCCACCTAATAGAGACGAAATTTGGAATGAATCAAAGTCTATACTTTGTTTACCTAAAAATATAATATCAGGATTTAGATCTTTTGCTACATTTGCTATATTGTTAGCAACATAGAATGAATCTTTTTCTAATTGATTTGCTTTAACATGAATAGCTTTATCAGCACCCATAGCTAATGCAGTTCTTAGTACATCAGTTGCCTCATCACCAGCTACTGTAAGTACGGTTAATTCACCACCTTTACTTTCTTGTAATTGAATTGCTTCTTCTAAAGCATATTCATCATAGGGGTTTAATATAAATTTTACGCCTGCAGTCTCTACCGACTTATTATCACCAGCTACCTTGATTTTTGCAGCTGTGTCAGGAACTCTTGATACACATACTAATATGTTCATTTGTTATTCTTCCTAAATTTTATTTCATACAGATTACAAATATAAATATTATTAATTATAAATGCAGATTTGTTATTATTTCTTTTTGAATTCTTCTTTCAAATATTTGCCTGTAAGACTCTTTTTATCTTTTATTATTTCCTCTGGGGTACCTTCGAAAATAATTTCTCCACCTTCGTCACCTCCCAAAGGTCCCATATCTATTATCCAATCAGCAGCATGTACTACATCTAAATTATGTTCTATAACTACGATCGTATTACCTTTATCAGCTAATTTATTAAGTAGTGATAGTAGTAAATTAATGTCTTCGAAGTGAAGACCAGTTGTAGGTTCGTCAAGTAAATATAAGGTTTTACCAGTACTATTTTTTGATAATTCAGTTGCTAATTTTACTCGTTGAGCTTCACCACCAGATAGGGTGGGGGATTGTTGACCTAAAGTTAAATACCCGAGTCCTACATCGTTTAATACAGATAATTTTCTTTTGAGTTTAGGTATTTCATTAAAAAACAATAATGCCTCTGATATAGGCATAGCTAATACTTCCGCGATAGACTTCCCTTTATATTTCACTTGCAACGTTTCGTTGTTATATCTATCACCGTTACAAACATCGCAAGTAACAAATACATCAGGTAAGAAGTTCATTTCAATTTTCTTTAATCCTGCTCCTTGACATTCTTCGCATCTTCCACCTTCTACATTGAATGAGAATCGACCGGCACTATAGCCTCTTATTTTGGCTTCAGGTAATTGTGTAAAAAAATCTCTTACAAGTGTGAAAATTCCAGTGTAAGTTGCTGGATTAGAACGTGGGGTTTTACCTATTGGGGTCTGATCTATTTCTATAACCTTATCTATATTCTCAATTCCTTCTATTTTATCAAATTCTAGTGCTTTCTCTGTAGAATTATAAAAATGTCTCTTTAAAATAGGGACTAAAGTATCATTTATCAATGATGATTTACCTGAACCACTCATCCCTGTGATAGCAATAAACTTTCCTAGAGGAATAGACAAATCTACATTTTTTAGATTATTACCTTTTGCACCAAGAAGATTTAAAAACTTATCACTGCCAACTCTTCTAGATTTAATCTCTGTCAAATAATCAGTATTATTAAGATAATTTACAGTGTGTGAGCCCTCTATGTTTTTACCTATCAACTTACTTGGTTTATCACTTGCTAGTATGTGACCACCATTAACACCAGCTCCAGGGCCAATGTCAATAAGGTGGTCGGCTTCTAATATCATTTGTTTATCATGTTCTACTACAATAAGTGTATTACCCAAATCTCTCAATTTCTTCAAAGAGTTAATTAGTTTATTATTATCATGTTGATGAAGTCCTATTGATGGCTCATCTAATACATACATAATCCCAACTAATTTCGAACCAATCTGAGAGGCTAATCTTATTCTTTGAGATTCACCTCCTGATAATGATTTAGCTGAACGAGAAAGTGTTAAGTAGTTTAATCCGACTTCTTCTAGAAACTCTAATCTATCAGCGATTTCAGTGATTATAACTTTAGCTACAATAGAGTCCCTTTTTTTCAACTTTTTAAGAAGTGAGTTTATAAATTTTCTACATTCTGTAATGTTCATTGAACTGATATCATATATGTTCTTTTTATCAATTCTTACATATAAACTTCTCTTCTTTAATCTACCACCATTACATTCATCACATACCCTTTCAGCCATATATTTTTCCATACGACGCTGTTTAGGTTTATTAGCTGTTTGATATTGATGATTGAGTATAGGAATCAGTCCTGAGAATGAATGTTTATAGCTTATCTTTTCATTTCCGAAACTGTAGTCAGAATTGATTTCTAAATCTTCAGTACCATATAGTATAATATCAAGTACCGCTTCATCTATCTCAGAAACGGGTTTATTCATGTCTAAACCAATTTTCTCGGAAATTTTATCTATTTGTTTATATATTATAGAGTTAGATTTATCTACGAAAGCCAATCCACGTCTCTTGATTGATTTCTCAGGATCTTCTATTAACAAAGTTTTATCAAAGTCTTGAAGGTATCCTAAACCATCACACTTATCGCAAGCACCATATGAAGAGTTAAAAGAGAACATATTAGGAGCTAATTTGCTATAAGCTTCTCCTGAAATTGGACAAGTATAATGAATACTATAAGTTTCTTCCTTCCATTTGCCCTTAACTTCGTGTAGTATGAAAATTACTCCATCACCTTTTTTAAGAGCTAATTCAACCGACTCATTTATTCTATTCTCGTGTTCTTTATCAGCAATTAATCTATCTAATACTAATTCAATATCATGAATTTTATATCTTGATAATTGCATTCCAGGTTCAATATCTTTAACAATACCATCTACTCTAACTTTCGTAAAGCCTTGTTTTGCAAATTGTTCGAATAATTCTCTATAATGTCCTTTTCTACCCCTAATTATAGGAGCTAAAATCATTATCTTTTTACCTTTATAATCTTCAATTATTTCATTTAGTATTTGATCTTTACTTTTTTGAATAACTGGTACATCATGTTCAAGTGAATATTGAACACCAATTTTTGTGTATAACAATCTTAGATAATCATATATTTCTGTGACTGTTCCTACAGTAGAGCGTGGGCTATTGCTAAGAGTTTTTTGCTCTATAGAGATAGCAGGTGAAAGACCTTCTATCTTATCAACATCAGGCTTTTTCATCATTCCAAGAAACTGTTTAGCATTCGCTGAAAGACATTCAATATATCTTCTTTGCCCTTCTGCGAATAAAGTATCAAAAGCAAGACTAGATTTACCTGATCCAGAAAGTCCAGTTATTACAGTTAGTTTATCACGTGGAATAACTACATCTATATTCTTAAGATTGTGTTCTTTTGCGCCGTAGATTTTTATAAATTCTAATTCTGAGTCTATTGTTTTTGCCATTAACTTATTGGAAAGATAAAAGGAATAATTAACTTATAACGTACGAGTAAACAAAAAATTTAATACTCTGTAATGTTTAACTTTCAAACTATGAAAATAAATGTCAAATAAGAAAGAACGATTTGGTTGGTATATGTTTGATTGGGCTATATCTGCCTTTTCAGCTACGGTTATTACTGTTTTCCTAGGTCCTTACTTATCCACAATAGCAGAAAATGCTGCTGTCAATGGTAAAATTAACTTTTTGGGTATGTGGATTAATCCAGATTCTTATTTCGGGTATGTTATTTCTGCCTCAGTTTTGTTCCAAGTTTTACTATTACCATTGATTGGTGCTTATTCTGATAAAACGAACAGAAAGAAATCAATACTAATATTACTTTCTACACTTGGTGCACTTTCAACAACGATGCTTTACTTCCTAGAAGGTACTAACTATCAATTTGGAGGGATTTTACTTTTTGTAGCAAATCTATCTTTTGGTGGTGCTATGGTAATATATAATTCATTTTTAAATGATATAGCAAAAGAAAATGAGAGGGATAAGATATCTTCAATTGGTTGGGGAGTTGGTTTTTTAGGTGGGGGAGTACTACTATTTATTAATTTGTTAATTTTTTCAAATTTTGACTCCATTGGAATATCTGAAGGCTATGCAGTAAGAATTTCTTTAGGAAGTGCAGGCCTTTGGTGGGCAGGATTTTCATTAATTACATTCAAATATCTAAGAAAAGATAATATAGAGGAAGGGCTAAGAGATAATGCTGCTATTAGCAGTTTCAAACAACTTAAAAAGACGCTAAAGGATATAAGAAAAGAAAAAAAAGCATTTAATTTCTTGATTGCATATCTATTCTATAATGATGGTGTTCAGGCAGTAATTACTTTTTCAGCTCTATTTGGGGCTAAGGAATTAGGTTTGGAACAAAGTACTTTAATAAGTGCAATATTAATGGTTCAATTTGTAGCATTCTTTGGATCTATTATTTTTAATAAGGTTGCTGAGAAGTATTCTGCTAAGTCTTCAATCTTATTTAGCTTAATTATATGGGTTCTATGCCTTGTTTATGCATACCAATTCTTATATACTGCAATGGATTTCTATATACTAGCATTTGTGATTGCATTAGTATTAGGAGGTACACAAGCATTAAGCCGCTCACAATTCTCTAAACTTATACCAAAAGAAAAGGAAACTGAATATTTCAGCTTTTATGAAATTTCAGAGCGTGGTACTTCTTGGATTGGATACTTCGTATTTAGTTTTGCATTAGATATGACAGATTCCTACAGGATTGCTATCCTTTCTTTAGTAGTTCTATTCGTAATTGGAGGAATACTCCTTAAAAAAACTAAAGTTTAAATATTATTATCTAAGTACGTCAAATATAACAATTATAACCATAAGAGTTAGTAAGAGCAACATTCCAACATTTTGAATTGCCATTTTTATTTTAAGCGGTAATTCTTTTCTATAGATTGCTTCAATTAAAACAATAAGAAGATGACCACCATCAAGTGCTGGTATAGGTAAAATATTTAATAAAGCCAATGAAAGTGAAAGAGCAGCGATAAATATTAAGAATGAATCGATACCCCTCTCAGCGGATTCAGCCGACTGCTTTGCAATCATTATTGGTCCACCAACTGCATTTTCGAAAGCAATATTACCCTTGAAAATCTGACTTATACTAGTTACAATTAAGTCTATGTATTGGATAGTTTTATCAAAGCCAATAGTTAATGATTCACCTATTCCAAAAGAAACAGTTTCGAATTCTCCTTTACTAACTTCAAATAAACCAGCACCAATTTTACCTTTTTTATTAGGAGTTACTGTTAATAGAGTATCACCAGATTTTCTTGAAACTAAAATCTCAACGGGTTGTTCTTTATTTGAACTCACAACACTAATAAACTGCTGTACGGATGATATTTCTTCATTATTCGCAGTTCTTACTGTATCATAAGTCATCAATCCAGCTTCACCAGCAGGCTCCAATGTGAATATATCAGTCAGAACTACTATATTTCCTTTAGGACTTATACCTAAACTACCTTTATTAGATAAAACATCCAAAATCTCTTTATTCTTTAACTTAAGTGCTACTTGAGTTCCTGACCTATCAACTATTATTTTTTTATCTTTTCCAAGATCATCAATGACAAGACCATCAATGATTTCGGTCCAATTATTAGTTTTCTTCCCATTAATAGCTATTACTTTATCATTATTTTCAAACCCTATTTTACTTGCTAAACTATTATTAGCAACATAAGCTATTTCAGTAGTTTTAAGTTTTGTTTCACCCTGTGAATATGTGAGCCAAGTGAATATAGCAACTGCTAAAAGAAAATTCATTACTACACCAGCAATCAATACGAATGCTTTTTGAAGTGCATTTTTTGATCTGAATTCATATCTTTTGGGTTCAGAAGCTATCTCTAGATTATCCATACTTTCATCAACCATACCAGATATTTTAACATATCCTCCAATAGGTAATAATGATAAACGATAATCAGTGTGATCTCCGCCATCCCAATCCTTAGGTAAGTCGCCTTTAGTGAATCCAGTAATCCTGTTCCACCCAAACAATCTTTTACCCATACCTATTGAGAAAATCTCAGCTCTCATTCCTGTTATACGAGCAGCTAAAAAATGTCCTAGTTCATGTACAAAGACTAAAATACCGAGTACAATGATAAAGTAAAATAAACTATTTATAAATTCCATTATTGCTATTTATATATTCATTTGTAATAATTCGAGCATTTTTATCTGCTTCGATAATGTCATGTATTGACGGATTGTTAGTAGATTCAATTTTATCTAACATCAAAGAATTTATTTCAGAAATTGATTTAAATCCTATCTTTCCTTCTAGAAAGCTTTGAACTGTGACTTCATTTACTGCGTTCAATATGCAGCAAGTAGTGCCTCCTCTCTCTAAAGCTTCAAAAGCTAACCTTAAATTAGGGAATTTATTATAATCTGGTTTAAAGAATGTAAGTGCACCAATTTCTGCTAAGTTCATTCTTTTAAAGTCATATGACTTATGTTTTGGGTAGTTTAAAGCATACGCAATAGGAACTTTCATATCTGGGAGTCCTAATTGAGCTTTTACAGAACTATCTTTGAATTGCACCATTGAATGAATTATACTCTGAGGATGGATTATTACATCTATTGCTTCAACAGGTAATCCGAATAACCAATATGCTTCTATTACTTCTAAACCCTTATTCATCAAAGTAGCTGAATCTATAGTAATCTTACTACCCATAGTCCAGTTAGGATGATTCAATGCATCTTCGATTGTAATACTTTCAAATTTTTCAGAAGGTGTTTTAAAAAAAGGTCCACCACTGGCAGTAAGTATTATCTTTTCTATATCATCAATATTCTCACCAATCAAACATTGTTGTATGGCACTATGTTCGCTATCAATTGGGAAGATATTAACATTATTATTCTTTGCAGCAGTTGTAATTATTTCTCCAGCCGCAACTAATGTTTCCTTATTAGCAAGAGCAACATCAATCTTATTATTGATAGCATTAAGTGTAGGTATTACCCCTGCAAATCCTACCAAGGATGAAACCAGTAAATCTGTAGTTGAATCAGAAGAAATAATTTCTAGTCCCTCTTCACCAAAATATATTTCACCTTCAAATTTGGTAGATGATTTAAACTGACTAAATGAATCTAAATGAGTTATTACAACTCCTTTAGGGTTATAAAGATTACATTGCTTTTCTAATAACTCAATATTCGAATTAGTAGAAAAATAGTTTATTCTAATATTTTGAGATTGGGAAATAACTTCTAGTGTTTGGGTACCGATTGATCCTGTTGATCCCAATATACTGATATTTCTAAAACCCATTCATAAACTCCGAAGTAATATCTTTTTGTTTTTTCAAAGAATGGAATTGAAACTGACTAATACTCATACTATCAGCTTGCTTTATATTGATTTTTACAAAGTACTTTATCATTAATTTTGATAATCTTGAGAGAGTACCTTGAGTTAAGTAATCAGCAATATCAGGATGTACGACAAGTTCCAATCTAAATTCTTTAGTTTTAGATCTAAAATTTTTCAACCATCTTTCAATTTGATTTAGTAAAACACTTTTGCTGGTAATTTTTCCAGAGCCACCACAAGTAGGGCAGAGGTCTGATACTTTTTCACTAATATTTTGATTTATTCTTTGACGAGTGATTTGTAATAATCCTAACTTAGTCAGAGGATATGTAACCGTTTTAGCTCTATCTCTTTCTAGTTCTTTATTCATTGCATAATAGACTTTCTTTCTATTTGCAGGGTTTTTCATATCTATGAAATCAATAAGTATAATACCAGCTAAATCACGTAATCTAATGTGTCTAGCAATTTCTTTGAGGACTTCCATATTAGTTTTAAGTGCAGTACCTTCTTGATCTTTATCTACTGAACGGCCCGAATTTATATCAATTACAACCATTGCTTCAGTTTGATCAATTACAAAAGAAGCCCCTGATTTTAAATGAACAGTTCTTCTAAAAGTTTTTGCTATATCTCTTTCAACTCCATACTCATCGAAAAGCGATTTTTTACCTTTATAGTATGTAACTTTATCTAATAATGCAGGACTTTTCTTTTTCAAATAAACAATAATCTCATTATATAGTTTCTTCGAATCAATAATAACTTCAGTTACATCTTTGGTAAATAAATCTCTGATAATACTTGAAGTAAGATGCATGTCTTGATACAATAGAGTAGGAGGTTTAGACATCTCAACCTTCTGCTCCACTTCTTTCCAAGTATTGATTAAACTGTCCCAATCTTCTTTTAATTCGTCATCTGATTTACCATGAGCAGCAGTTCTAATTATACATCCTGACCCTTTAGGTAAAGTGTTACGTGCTAATTTTCTCAATCTAGATCGCTCTTTATGAGACTTTATTCTTTTAGAAACCCCAATCCAATCTTCAAATGGTAAGAATACAACATATCGTCCAGGTAATGAAACTTTAGATGTCACTTTAACGCCTTTTGTACCATAGGCTTCACGAGTTACTTGGACTAATATATTCTGACCTTCTTCTAGGTTGATTTGAATATTCCCAGAACTTTTAGTAGAGAAAGTAGCTTCAGAAGTGACATTTCTTTTTATAGCATGTGTTTTTCTCAGAGCTACATCAGTAGAAATCTCATCATCTGTTTTTTGAGATTTATCAACTGCCTTAGATAATGATTCCGTTTCTGGTTCATCTTCTTCATCTTCATCTTCTATTTCAACATCACTTTCTAGTGATTCATCAATATCAGAAAAATGTAAAAAGGCATCTTGTTTTTGACCTATACTAATAAAAGCAGCATTAAGTCCCTGAACAACTCTATTTACTCGTCCAAGATATATATTACCTAGCAGCTTTTCTTTGTCAGGAAGGTCAATGAAGTATTCAGCAAGTTGTTTATCTTCAGTGATTGCAATTCTTACTTCATTAATTGTCGAATTGATTAAAATTTTCTTATTCATAGGAACAAATATACGATAAAAAATATAAAAAAAGGTCAAGAAATCAGACACACTGCAAATAAACCTACCGCTGCTTCTTTTCAGATCTGACGGAATTTAGCCATTTTCAGTTGTTGACTCTTGACCAATTTTATGTAATGTACGCCGAAAAGGACTCGAACCTTTGACCCACAGCTTAGAAGGCTGTTGCTCTATCCAGCTGAGCTACCGGCGCAAAAAACGATTACAAAAATAACAGAATTTTTATACTAAACAAAATATTATAATACTTTTTTAATAGATTCCATGAATGATTCATAAGAACGGGCACCTTGAATTACTTCCTTTATATCACCGTTCTTGTTTATTATCAAGGTAGTAGGAACATATTGCATACCTCCATAAGCTGCATTCAATTTGTTATCCACATCGACAAAATTTATATAATTCATTTTATTTGAAGTATGAAAATTTTCAACTTTAGCAAATTTGTCTTTAGTAGTATTTCTTTCTAATGCAACTCCAGCAATAATTATATCACTTTTTGCCAATTCTTTTTGTATTTTCATTATATCAGGGATTTCTCCACGACATGGGGGACACCATGTTCCCCAAAAGTTTAAAAAAACAACTTTTCCTTTTGCTAAATCAGAAAATGATTTTTCTTTACCATCTTCTAAATATTTAAAATCAATTAACTTGTCTTTAACTACTTCAGAAACTGAAGATACTTCAAAAACTTGTTTATTAGTACCTTCCGCTGAATTTAAGTCCTTAGTGAGAATACTAAAAACTGATACCATCGCAATTAATGCTAATAATGATACAATAGTTTTTTTCATTTTATACCTTTTATTTTAATATTACTTTTCATTCATATATAACGTATCAAATTGAATAAAGATATTAGATACTTGTCTTTTATATGCACTAATATTGTTTAAATCGAATTTGTAGTTATTTCTTTATCAGTTTCTAATTCAGAATCTTTCTTTAATACTTGCTTTAATTGTTTTGGTGTCATGTATTTAAACAAAGAAATAAAGAATCCAGCTACTATAAATATTGTGCCTATCCATACCAAATTGATAAATGGTTTGTCAGAAATTTCAAGTATTAGCATTTCTTCAGGCATTGACAATTCCCCTCCCTTTTCTTTGAACATAAATAAGGCACCAGAGTTAGCCAAATTTTCTTTATCAGGCATTATTTGCATGAATCCAATTTGTATATTTGTAGTATCTAAATCGTACCAAATAGGATCATTAGTCATTGTTTTCATATTCATTTCTGCAAATATAGTATCTTCTTTTATATATCCTTTATCATTACTTAATCTTACTAAAGTTCCAATCTTCATCTTCTCTTTAGGTCTTCCATCCTCTTGCATAGGACCCTTTTGCATATCTAGCATAAGAAAGTCTAACATTTTTATCTTATAGTTAGTATCTAAGCTAATAGGTGCCGAAAGCTGCTTTTTAAGAGCAATAGGCTTGACTTCATAATGTGGAGTTAATGCCATTGCAATATAAATATCTTTAAAAGGAGTCATTTTTACACCTGGTTCAAAGAACGGTGTTTCCATATCATTAAATTCACTCCAAAATGCTACAGGGTGAACTCTAGTTGTATCACTATCCTTTATTATATCGATATTGTATTCATATTTCTCACGGTCATGTTTTTCTAACTCCACTCTCTGTTTACCATTATGTTCAATTCGATATCCTTTAAATTCGGCATATTGTCCATTTCTGATAGAAACTTGTATAGAATCTGAATATGCTCCAGAAGCTAATGCCCCCAGTAATAATAAAGCAAGTCCTGTATGAGAAACGAATCCCCCAATTAATTTTTTATCTTTCTTTACATTTTTTACAATAAATTCTAAATTCACATAAAGTGAAAAACCTACAGCAAATACAAGCATTAAATAGCTAAATTGGTTTACACCCATCATTGCAGAAATCACAGCGAGTAAAATACCTACAGTAACACCTATCATTACTTTTTTAATAATACGAGATAAATCTGTCCTGCTCCATGAAAAATATAGAGCTAAAGAACTAAAAATCATCATTAGAACAGCCAAAGGGAGATTTAATTGATTATACCATTTAACCTCTACTGTAGACTTAGTTATACCTACAATATCTGTAATTATAGGCCAACTAGTACCAAATAAAACTATAAAAGTTATTAAAATGAGAGATATAACACCGAGTGAGACTACAAATTCTTTAGAACTAACTTTAAAATTAATTTCAGGACTTTTTATCTTATTCAGTCTAACGAATAAAGTTATAACTGCCAATAATAAAAATACAACCATGAAAATAAGTAATAGCTGATATACTAATGGTCCAGGTGAAACGAATGAATGTACAGAGGTATCACCTAATACACCACTTCGTGTAAGGAATGTTGCATAAAGTACAAACAAAAAAGTAAGAAATGCTAAAACAAAGTTAGTTTTTATTAGACCACCTGTTTTCTGATGTATATACATTGTATGAACTAATGTAACAGCAGTTAACCAAGGTATCAATGAAGAGTTCTCTACTGGATCCCAAGCCCAAAAACCACCCCAACCTAAAGTCTCATATGCCCATAAACCACCTAGCATCAAACCAAGACCTAAAATTGCCGAAGCAAATAAAGTCCATGGAATTGCTAGTCTAATCCATTTACGATAATCTTTCTTTAATAAACCTGAAATTGCAAATATATAAGGGATTGTCATTGCAGAATATCCCAAGAATAAAATAGGTGGATGTATATTAATCCAATAATTCTGTAATATAGGGTTCAACCCTCTACCTTCTTTGGGCGAAAATCCTACTTCAACGTTTTGATCAGCATAAGTTTGCCACACGTATTCAAATGGACTTTTGAATATTAATATTAGTAATATAAATGAAATAATAAGAACAAAAATTCCCATTGTAACATATTCGTAATTTCGTTCCTTAAGATAAGGAATTAAGAAAAAACCGATTAGAGTTAAAGTTAAACCCCATAATAGAAAAGAACCTTGTTGGCCAGCATAAAATGTAGATATTAATAAATTTAATGGCAAAGTAGTAGAAGAGTATTCCCATACATAAGTCATCTGAAAATTGTGTGATAAAATATTAGATAACAAATACATTGAGATAGCTAACATCGTAGCAGTAACCCCATAATATGCAAACCGACCTAACTTAAGTAGGCCGGGTTTATCTTTTGCTATTAAATAAAATATTCCGGAGAGTACACTCAATCCGAATGCGACGTAAATTAATATTTGACCTAACATTTAACTTTCCTGTAATTCTTCAATAGTACCTTCGTACTTTGAAGGACATTTTGTTAATATTTGATTTGATTTGAATATATTACCTTCATAGTGTCCTTTGACAACTACTTTTGCTGCTATTTCAAAATTATTTGGTTTAACTCCATAATGAAGTACTTTGAATGTGTTACCTGATTCATCTTCCATAAAGAACACAAATTCATTTTTTTCAGAATTATAATTTGATTCTTTATCCTTTAACCAATGACCGTATACTTGTACAGTTTCTTTACTTGCTTTAGCTTCTGCAATAGTAACAAACTCGGTAGTGTTATCTTGGAAAGAAAACATCGCTAACACTATAAATACAAAGATTACTATTCCACCAATTAGATATTTTTTATTCATTTTTATCTACATCACTCGTATTATTTAATGAAATTTGTTTCTCTAACTTATTTAATTTTGATTCCGTTTTCATTAAATAGATAAATAAACCGAACCAATTTATCAAAGCAACCACAAGGACGACATATATAGAATTATCATTTAAGAAATTATACATTTTGTTCTCTTAATTTGTTTTCTAACTTTTTTTGTCTGATTTCTATACTTAAATACCAAAAGTAAATAAATAGAAATGCAGCTATCGATAAATAAAATATAAATGCTAAACTCGAATCAACCATATCTGCTTGGGTACTAATAACAGGTCCAGTAGTACCGTCATCTTTGCCACCTGGATGCAAACTAGGCAATAGTCTTGGAATTATGAACATAAGTACTGGAACTGCTATAAAACTAACAATAGAATAAACTGCACTTAGTTTTGCTTTCTTTTCAAAACTGTCTAAAGAATTTCTTAATCCAAAATACGCAAAGTAGATAAGCATAATAACTAAAATAGTAGTTTGCCTCGGATCCCAATTCCAGTAAGCTCCCCAGTTAAACTTTGCCCATATCATACCTGTTACAGTACCTAATATTGTAAAGATTAGACCAATTTTTATAGCTGAACTTGCAACAATATCATCTTCTAATTTATTGTGTTTTAAGTATCTTATTGAAAATATAAGAGAGACTAAATAAGCAATAAATGAAGTCCAATGTAGTGGTACATGAAGATTTAAATTTTTTATTCTATGTTGAAGAGCTTCTATAAAAGGATATTCTAAGAGTGGATTAACTGCAATTATTTTCTTTAGTGTATAAGTATTAGTTTCTTCAATATAATTTAAAGTTGATACTACATTATCACCTACTTCAATACTAGTAAAATCAATGCTTTTCGGCGAAATAACTGTATAGCTATTCTTTTCAAGATTCTTTTTTTCAGTAAAGTGGAAAATCTCACTTGGTATTGCTGTAATTAGAACTTGTTCATTATTTAAAACTATTTCTGATACTATAAATGAAACATCGACATCTTTGAAATCTTCAGTTTTACTCAATCTTCTTGCATCGCTAAAATTTCCTGAAATAGGGGGGAGTATTGTAAATATTAATACTGATGTTACTAGGAAAAAAGTAGTTATTATCCAGTATTTTTTACGAGGTAAAGTTATTCCATGTTTAAAAGCTAATATTATAGGAAAAACTATACAGAAAAGCATTAGTAAGTATCGAATAGCAACCATAATAAAAAAAGATTTCTTGAGTATTTATAGCTACAAATATATGAAATCAATATGGATTTAAGAGTATCTTTATAATTATTATAACAATTGCTTCGTTAAAGTAAGGATGTTTTTTATTTTGCCGTTATTAATTATTTGATAATCAATACTATCAACTAAAGATTTCATTATAAAAATACCTAATCCACCTTTTCTATACTCGTCTCTATATTCAATCATATCAGGGTCTTGCACGAATCTAGGATCAAAAGAAGGTGATTGATCTATTATTTTAACAATAAAATTATTGTCAGAGCTATTCAATTCAATTATTATAAAATCTTCTGGATTATATTTGTAAGCATGTTTTATAAGATTAGTACAAGCTTCATCAACTGCGAGTACTAGTTCTTCCGCTTTATAATTATTAAATCCAAAGTTTGTTGAATTCTCAAACACGAAGTCTCTTATGCTTTCCAAATTCTCTGTTTTAGAGAATGTCTTAAATCTAGCTATATGGTTTAAATTCGTGTTCATCAAATTATTTGGAATATTTTTCAATTGCTTCTTGTTCAGTATTGGTGATATCATATATATGGTTGAATCCTAATAAGTCCATTACATTTTTTACTCTTTCGTTTAACTCTGCAAACTTAATATCCCCATTATTTTCTCTAATATCTTGTATAAAAGACATGAAAACACCTAAACCTGCACTGCTTATATAATCAAGGTTGGACAAATTGAATACCAATTTATTATTTGTATTTAGTATTTTCTCTATCTCTTGTTCGAGTAGAGGAGCACTATGTGCATCTAATTGACCAGATAAATAAAAACAAATTATATCTTGCTTATTTACTAAGTTTATCTTTAAATTGTCATTCATTATAATATCCTTTTCCTTTAATCATAATTGTAAACGTTATAATATTCATATAAGTTTCATTATTATATAACCAAAACTAGTTATATATTAGAATATCAACATAAACATAATATCCAAAATGATACCAATTTTAACATCTAAAGAAATGTATTCCTTGGATAGTCACTTAATTAATAACATCGGATTCGAATCTAAGTTATTAATGGAAAGTGCTGCTATTTATATATCCAGCCAAATTAAAAAAATAATCCCGAAAAATTCGAAAATACTAATACTTTGTGGTATAGGAAATAATGGGGGAGATGGTTTAGCTATTTCTAGACATTTGATGAATAATTATGATATAAATTTTACTTTGATTGGAAATATGTCCAAGCAATCAGAAGATAATAAATATAATTATAACATACTTAAATCATTGAAAATTAAAGAAATTAAACCATCTGAAATAGAATTTGATAAATATACTTGTATTATCGATGGATTATTGGGGATTGGGTCTAAGCCACCATTGGATGGAGATATAGTAACTGTATTAAATAAGGCAAATAATAGTAGTTGCTTGAGAATAGCAATAGATGTACCTACAGGTCTAAATGTTGATAATGGAATAGCTCATTCTACGACCTTCTTAGCAGATTATACATTTACAATGTATGCTGAGAAAACAGGTCATTATTTAAATGATGGTAAAGATTTCTGTGGGGAAATCATAGTAATTGACTTAGGTATACCAAATAAATTAATTGAATCATACTCAAGTATATCTAAATACAATAATTTACTGCAGATAAAGAGAAAATATAACAGCTCTAAATTTGATTACGGAAAATGTGTAGTTATAGCTGGTTCTGAATTTATGTCTGGTGCTGCAGCATTGACATGTAATTCAGCAATTTCTGCTGGTGCTGGCTTAGTCTATTTAATAACAACTAAAAGGAACCAAAGTTTATTCTCAGAAATAATAACTTATGAAGTAAATGAATTAAATAAGAATGTTTTAGATAAATCTGAATTGACAAAATTATTAGAGAATTGTAATTCTATAGTAATCGGACCTGGGTTAGGTAAATCTAAAGATATAACTCAAATGATATCAAGCATATTAAGCAATTATCCAGAAAAAAGGTATATAATAGATGCTGATGGAATCTCAGCTTTAGATTGTAATAAATCATATAATAAAAATATTACTATAACTCCACATATTGGTGAATTTGCTAATCTTATTAATCTTGATAGAATTGAAATAGAATGTGATCTTGTAAATCTAGTTAAAGAAACAGCATTAACAATGAATATAAACATAATATTAAAGGGTTCAACTACAATAATTTCTAATGGGGAAGAAGTAATATTAGTAACAGAAGGTGTACCTGAAATGGCTACTGCTGGTTCAGGTGACGTCTTATCAGGTATTTTAGGTGCTCAGATTAATTTCAATCAAAAAATTCCAATTTTAGAGTGCCTTGCAAATGGTGTTTTAACTCATATAACAGCAGCTAAATATATTTTAAATAAAAAGAACCATATTATAGCATCTGATATAATAAAAGGATTGCAATGTATAGAGTAATTTATAGAATGATTTATTTTTTACCATGGATTTTATTTTCATTAACAATCATTTATTTATCACATCAAGAACGAATTGACTTCCTTGATAATACAATTTATTTAAGTGATAAATTAATACATTTCGTAGCATATTTCTTTTATGGACTTTCTATTCAATTTGCTCTAGTTAATTCAAATAATTATGATAGAAAGAAATATTTCTTATTGGTAATATTAATTGGAGCTTTATTTGGAGCTTCTGATGAAATTCATCAATATTTCATTGAAGGAAGATCTTCGGAATTTTTAGATTGGATAGCAGATACACTTGGAGTCGCCTCATCATTATTAATTAAAAACGTAGTCTTGTGGATTAAAAATAGAGTAGGTTTAATATTGAATTTTTAATATCTTTCCATAAAAAGGGTGAGGGTATTAGAATAAGTTAGTTTACATAATATAGATTATGTGTTATATATAATGGTCTATAGAGACGCTCTTATACCTATAAACGCTGACATTCGTCCTGATTTGCTTCTATCTCTTCTATGTGAATGAAATCTATTATTCGTTATGGTACATTCGTTATATGATTCAATATTATTTTTTAAAACTCCTGAGTCTAATAATTGTTTTAGAATTTCAGAGCGATTATCAAAATAGTATTTACCCTCTATTCTAGCAGTAGTTTTGGGAAATATATCTTTAAACTCTTCACCAACTTCATAATTATCTACACTAGCTGATGGAGATAAATAGATTAATAAATTTGATGGATTAGAACCGTAAGTCACTTTCATTTTATTGATAGTTTTTCCTACTATATTCAATTTAGTTCCTTTCCAACCAGAATGTATAGCAGATATTGCATTGTTTATTGCGTCGTATACTAGTATAGACTGACAATCTGCTATCGATGTATTATATAATCTTCCAATCTTATTACTTATTATGGAATCAGATTCTTGAATTTTACTATTATTATTATCTATTAATACAATATCGGAATGTATTTGTTTTTGGTAATAAAAGCTTTCAAAATCTTTGCTAAAAAATGTTTCTAACTTTTTTCTACTAAGATAGATAGATTCATTATTAAAAGATTGAGTTTCGAAATATGATTCTTTAATATTATCTGTATTATAACCGGTTGCTATGCCAGCAATTATGTTATCTGGAAATATGCTAGGTATAACTAAGTCAATGATCATATTTATCAATCCTGCATATATTATTGTGTTTTAATAACTTAGAAAGACTGTTAGTCTGCTTAATTGAAATAAAGTTACTAGTTATTTTAGTTCTCATGGATAGATTATCTTCAAAATTGATTGAAACATTACCTGTTTTTAATAAAGTTATTTTCTTTTTACTATTTATCAAATAATTTGCGAGTGCATTATCAAAATAATAATAATCATATTTCTTTCTATCTACTATAACTAAATATACATTATTTAGATTTTCAACTAAAATATAAGTATTCTGTTCTCTTGGTATTATCAAAAGTTTAGCTTGATTCTTTACTGATATATTTAAGACTATAAAAACAGCTATTAAAGAGACAGACATTCTGAATAGAAACCTTTTAATATTAATTGAGGTAAGAATATATAATAACAAAACTGAAGATACGATTGAAAGAACTATTAAATCCGAATTATCTAAATCGAAAGATCCACTGAAATATGATAAATATTTATTTATTTCTAATCCAAGATTAATTGAAAAATATGCTGTATTACCAAAAAGATTTGAAAAAGGGGCACCTATAGAAGATAAAATTACGAAGAATATACTTTGAAATGACGCGAATGTCATTAATGGCAATATTATTAAATTTGCAATTGGGTAAATAAATGAAAATGTATTAAAATAATAGGCCGTTAAAAAAGCTGTAGGAATAGTTGCTGCAAAAGATATAGCAAATGAAGACGACACTATTTTAATAAACATATTATCATAAATAAATAGCTTACAAATAGTTAAATAAATTGGTTTATACAATAAAATAATCCCAGTAATAGCAAATACAGATAATTCGAAGCTAATTGAATAAACAATAGTTGGTTCTAATATTATATATAATAAAACAGTAAATAAGAGGATGTTAATTGGGTTAGGTACTTTACCATAATAAATAAGGAAAGCTGCAAATGTTGCCATTATAGCTGCTCGTATTGCAGACGGATGTCCACCTGTAAGAATCACGAATCCCCATATTAGAAAGCTAAAAATTAATAGTTTAGTCAATCTATTATTTATAAAACCAATAAAAGTAAAAACAATCAAAGAAAAGATACCTACATGCAATCCGCTTATTGCTAACACATGCGCGGTTCCAGTTAATGAAAATATTTCTTGTGTCTCTTTTTCTATACCTGTCTTATCCCCTGTTGTTAATGCTATTATAATACCAGCAATATTGGGATCAATAATCGTCTTATTTACATTTTCTATTATGTAAGATCTAATATTGTAGAGAAATGTATTAATATTAAATTTGTTATTACTTATAGCAAATTTATTCGAATTAGTAGTGGCAAAGAATAGTGATTTATTTGAAATTAAGTATGATTTTTCATTAAAATCTTCATAAAGTATTTTAGGTGAACCCACTCTAAATATTGAATTAGAAATAAATTCAATTCCTGGTTTTAATAAAACTTTATTTTCCTTATCAAATAAAGTTATAATCGTATTACATGAATGTGGCTCATCAAATATAGAAGAATATATAACACCTTGAGCTATAAACCGCTTATAGCTTTTATTTATGTTTAGAATTTCTATAATTTCAGCTTTATACACACCTTCAAATGAGTTAGATATATTATTATCTAAGCTTCTTAAATTATATAGTTCTATATTAGAATTTAAATTGACACCTATTAATATGGCTAGGATACCATATTTAATACTGTTAGAGGTTGTATAGAAAAACGCTATTAATAATGAAATTATAGATAATGAAATAACAATATAAATATGAATAGAAAAAATATACCCAACTAAATAGCCAGTTATAAGATAGATAAGAAGTTTTAAAAGTGGATATCTCGTATTCAAATATTACTCATTTTTTCTCTTTTTTCTATTTTCAAATAAATGTTTTCTTAACTCATGTGCAAATTTTAATTCAAACATTTGAAATTTAGCGAACTCTTTTTCACTTAATAAACTTCTGGCTTCATTTAGTTTGTCCTTCTGAATATTAGATATTTTCTCTAAGTTGCTATATAATTCATCATTACGCTTTTTGAGTTCATTCTCAGACAATTTTTCTAAGTCTTCACCTAATTTTTTGCTTAATGATTTGATTTTTTCATTTAAATCTCTCAATTCATTTTCATATTTAGTAACTATTATTAGTAATTTATCTGATTTCGATTCGTTCAAATCCATATATTCGAGTAGTTTTACTTTTTTTAATGTAAGCATTCTTTCGTGCATTTTTAATGGTTGTGAAAATGCAAAAATCGAAGCAAGTAAAAATATTACTATATTATAAATTAAAGTCTTCATTGTCCAATTCATCCAAAAGTTCATTAAATTCAGTTTCTGAAATTTCATTTATATAATTATAAATAGTAGTACTAGAGGTGTTATTAATAATATCAGTATTAATATCCTCTATTTCTTCTACACTATTTTCAAGATAAAAGTCATTTTGATATGGATCATAATAAGAGACATCTACATTTTCAAAAATAATATTTGCTTCTTCGACAGATAATAATGTTTCGGGTAATTTATTATCTCTCTCTATATCATTTAATTCTATTTGCCGCATAACAAAGAAAAAACCAACAACTATAATAATAGGTAGTGAAAGTTTTAATATATTCTTTCTAAGATTAATATTGCCATTTAAAGCATATTGTTTTTGTTTCACTAAATAAGGAAGATTCGATGTTTTATTTTCCAATTCATTAATAAGCTTTTCTTTATTGACCTTACTAAAAGCATTTCTTATTTCAATAATTTCTTCTTTTAGTTCAGGATATTTATTTAGATTGCTTTCAAATATAGAAGCTTCATTCGCACTTAATCTCCCAAAAGCATAATCAGTTATGAGTTCAAGCATCTCATCTCTATTTAATTCTTTCATAATTTAGTATCTCCTAATTTTGATGAGAGTTTTTTTACTGCATGAAAGTAATTAGCCTTTAATCCACCTACAGAAGTTCCTAATAAATTAGAAATTTCAGCATAAGATAAATCTTCAAAATATCTAAGTGAAAATACTTCTCTTTGTTTCTCAGGTAACTTTGCTAACTCTTGCAATAGCAGTTTGTTTGATTCTTTGGATTCTAGATGATCTTGAGCATTTAATTGATATTTATCTTCAATTTCAAAGGCAATTTCTTTATCTATTCTTAAAAATTTTCTCAATGATTTTTTGCGAAGAAAGTTCTTACTTTGATTAGCTGTAATTGAGTAAATCCAAGTTTGAAGACTACTGTGATTCTTGAACGTATGTAACTTCGATAATACTTTTACGAATACGTCTTGAGAAATATCTTGAGCATCGAATTCATTTTTAACATATCTATAGGCCGTAAAATAAACGAGAGAGCTGTACTTTCTTATTAAAGCGTTTGCAGCTCTATCGCTTTTAGATTTACAATATTCATTGACTATCTCTTGGTCAGTATCATATAACAATGAAATATATCCCATAATTTATATCAAGATAATTTATTAATATACCAATAAGACAACGAAATACAAAGAAGGTTTAATTTATTCAAAAATTAATTAGGGTTTTGATATATCTAAGATTTCATATTTTATAGTTCCAGCAGGTGCAACCATCTCAGCTTCTTCACCTATAGACTTACCCATAAGTGCTTTTCCTAAGGGAGAATTAACAGATATCTTATTTTGTTCGAAATCTGCTTCAGCTGCACTAACAAGTTGAAATGTCATTTCTTTATTGACTTTTTTATTTAAAACTTTTACTTTTGACAATATATAAACTTTATCATCAGGAAAATCAGAAGGATCAATAATTTCTGCATTTGAAAGCAGTTGACTTAATTTTGCTATTTTCATCTCAAAAAGACCTTGCTCTTCTTTTGCTGCATCATAATCAGCATTTTCAGATAAATCACCATGAGATCGGGCATCGCCAATTTTTTGAGCGATTTCTCTTCTACCTTTGGTTTGCATTTGTTTTAGATTTTCTTCTAATTCGCGATATTTCTCTTTGGTCATATAGTTTTTATCAGACATATTGGTTCTCCTTTTTAGTTACATGTTTTTTAGTAAATGACCCATTTTATCTTTTTTCGTCTTCAAATAAGACTCATTATGTTTATTAGCTACGATTTCAATTGATTTGGTATCAACAACTTCTAATCCATAACTGTTTATCCCAACTCTCTTTTTAGGATTATTAGTCATTAATATCATCTTTCTAACCCCAAGGGAATGTAATATTTGAGCACCAATCCCATAATCTCTAGCATCCGCTTTAAATCCAAGATGTTCATTAGCTTCTACTGTATCCATTCCTTCTTCTTGAAGTACGTAAGCTTTAATTTTATTTATTAATCCTATCCCTCTCCCCTCTTGTCTCATGTACAATAAAACACCTTTACCATTTTTTTCAATGTTTATAAGTGCCTGTTCTAGCTGGGGGCCACAATCACATCTAAATGAACCGAAAACATCACCTGTTAGACATTCTGAATGAACACGTACTAATATAGCTTCATCTTCTTTCCATTCACCTTTCACTAGAGCTAGATGTTCTTTACCATCTACAATATTTTCGAAAACATGTAGTTTAAAATCACCGAATTCAGAAGGTATATTTGCTGCTGCTACTTCTTTTACCAAGGTATCTTTTTGAAACCTGTAAGCAATTAAATCCTTTACAGTAATTATTTTCAAACTATACTTTTTCGCAAATTCAACTAAATCTGCTTTTCTAGCCATCGTCCCATCTTCATTAATCACTTCACAAAGAACTCCTACAGGTTTCAAACCAGCTAACCTCATCAAATCAACAGTTGCTTCGGTATGTCCTGCTCTTCTAAGGACTCCACCAGATTGAGCAATTAAAGGAAATATATGCCCAGGTCGACCTAAATCACTAGGTTTTGTGTCCTTATTGGCTAGCGCTCTAATTGTATGAGCTCTGTCTACAGCTGATATACCTGTTGATGTATTATGTACATAATCAACTGATACAGTAAATTTCGTCTCATGCAAAGCAGAGTTATTTTTAACCATAACTTCTAGCTCAAGTTCTTTAGCTCTCTCTGGTGTAATAGAAACACAAATTAAACCTTTACCTTGAGTTGACATAAAATTCACCATTTCTGGTGTACATAGCTCTGCTGAGCAAATCAAATCACCTTCATTTTCACGATCTTCATCGTCCATTACTACAATCATTTTACCGGAAACTAAATCGGCTAATGCACTTTCTATCGAATCCATATACCACCTATAAAAAATCTTTCATCTATAAAAAAGATGAAAGATTTTCTTAATTATTCTAATAAACTAACTATTTAATTGCTGATACTGCAGCTTTTTCAAATCTTACTTGAACATTGTCAGCAATTTGAACTAAGAATGTATCTTCACTTACATCGGTAACTGTTCCATGAATCCCAGTAGATGTAATTACTTTATCACCTTTTTTAATTCCATCTATCATTTTCTTGTGCTCTTGTTGCTTTTTCTTTTGAGGACGAATCATTAAGAAATACATTATAGCAAACATGGCACCAAAGAAAATCAACATTGACCACATTGAATCGCCACCACCTTGTGCACCATTAGGAGCCATTGCAAAAATAGTTTTAATCATTATTCTATATCCTTTTTTCTAATTGTTTAATCTTTATTCTGCAAATTTACTATAATAATTACTCAAGTAATAATTTTTCCATTCAATAAAGTCACCTTTTTGAATATGATATCGTGCTTGGTCAATTAACCACTTGTAAAATGAAAGATTCTGTTGTGACGCTATAACATTACCAAGTATTTCATTCGTTTTAATTAAGTGTCTCAGGTATCCTTTTGAATAATTGATACTTGCATGATTAGTCAAGCCTGAATCTATAGGTGTATCGTCCATTATATATTTAGAATTTCTAATATTTACTACTCCAGTTGTAGTAAATAATTGACCATTTCTTGCATTACGAGTAGGTAATACACAATCGAACATATCTATGCCTCTTTCTATACACTCAAGTATATTTTCAGGTTTCCCCACCCCCATTAAATACCTAGGTTTATTTTTGGGGAGGTGGTCAGTACAAATATCTGTCATTTCATACATTATTTCAGCTTCTTCTCCTACAGAAAGACCTCCTATCGCATTTCCATCGAAATCCATGTCTGTCATTCTTTTACAATATTCTATTCTTAGATCTTTTTCCATTCCACCTTGGCCAATCCCAAATAAGAACTGCTTATGATTATACCTTTGTTTTTGAAGCTCAAATTCATTTTTAGAGTCTTGTGCCCATTTCAAAGACAATTTCATAGATTTTTCAACATAATTTCTTTCTGCGGGATATTCAACACATTCGTCTAATACCATACAAATATCAGAACCTAGTATTTTTTGAATTTCAATTACTTTTGATGGTGTGAAATAGTGTTTAGAGCCATCTATATGTGATTTGAACTCAACTCCTTCATCTGAAATGTGTCTAATATCTTGTAGTGAAAAAACTTGAAATCCACCACTATCTGTTAATATTGATCTATCCCAGTTCATAAATTTGTGTAGACCACCATAATGAGATATTACATCCATACCAGGTCTCAAATACAAATGATAAGTATTTCCTAGTATTATGTTATAATCCATTTCTTCTTTGATTATTCGCTGGTCAACAGCTTTTACAGTACCTACAGTACCTACTGGCATAAAAACAGGTGTGTTAATAACAGAATTATCTGTGATTATTTTTCCGATTCTTGCTTTAGATTTTGTATCTTCTTTTATTAATTCGAACAAATTTTCATAATTGTTTTGTAAAAAAATCAAACTAATAATTTATTTTTAATTACAGTTTTATTATTATTGTTATTCAACAAATAGAATAAATAATTATATGTCAAATCAAAATCAAACTCTTTTTGATAAATTAAATATACAAGATGCATTTCGCTCCGTAGAAAATGATAATTATATACGGAAATCGAAACTAATTAGGTATACTATACTACTAATAACGCTTATAGGTACAACATTCTTCTTTTCTTACCACCTTGGGACAGATTTATTTAACGGTGCAGGACAAAATATTACTGAAGGACAACTATGGAATAGTAAAGCTTTGATTGCTGAAAAATCATTTCCGTTATTAAAAAGTAGAAAAAAATATAATTTAGAAATAGAGAATATAAAAACTGAAGTACTACCCAATTTTAAAGTCATTAAAGGAACTGATGAAAGGGTAATACAAGAAATCCAATTAATTTTAGATACAAGTTTTGTTTTTAAAAACTACAATTATAATGAAAAAATAAAAAAAGATTACAGTGAAAATCAAAACAGGTTAAAGAGAAAACTTAAAGAAGAACTAAGTCAATATTATTCAAAAGGGATATTAGATAAAAGTAAATCTGATTTCAATAATACTTCTCTTTACGCTGTAAATGATAAAAATGAACAGACAATTTTAAATTTTGATAATGTATATCAAATTGAAGAAGTAGAACTTAGGATAAAAAATCTTCTTAAATCAGAAATAAATGAACAAGTTAATAGTGATTTAAGTTCGCAGGTTATAAAATTTATTCAACCAAACCTCATATTTTCACCAAACCTTACAAATGAGAGAGTTAAGCTTGCTGTTAGTAATGTCCCCAAAAATGAAGAGTTAATATCAAAAGGTCAAGTTTTAGTAAGAAAAAACGATAGACTTTCTGAAAAACAAGTTCGAGTACTAAAATCCTACTTTAATTCAATCGATGCATCCGAAGAAAAAAGTAATTCTTTATTCTTAATGCTTGGTAGTTTAGGTCATGCCTCTCTAATATTGCTGCTATTAGTCTTTTATTTAAAAAACATAAGAAATAGAATATTCACTGATAACTTTCAATTGATCATACTTTGTTTAATATTTATAGCTACTGCATTATTATCTTGGTTATCATTAGAAATAAACACCACTTTCAGTATTGAATATCTAATTTTTATACCTGCTTTCTCTATGATGGCGGCTATAATATTTGATTCTAGAACAGCCTTTTACTTTACAGTTACATTGGCTTTATTAGTTGCAGGAGTAAGAGGTAATGATTATTCTACTGCTTTAATGCATTTGTTTGCAGGCGCAGTAGCTTCATATACAGTTAGGGATATTCAGAATAGAACACAGATGTTCAAATCTATATCATTCATATTTCTTGGATATGCATTTCCTCTCCTAGTATTCTATTTCGAAAGATCTTCAAATTTGACAGAACTTTTGAATAATACTATTATAATTTCTGCTAATTCTATACTCTCCCCTCTTATAACTTTTGGATTGATATTTATTCTAGAAAGATTTTCTAACTTTTCAACTGATTTACAGTTAAAAGAATTTGATAATCCTGACCATCCGTTGTTAAAGAAAATGAGTGATATTGCACCTGGTACTTACCAACATAGTTTGAATGTAGCAATGTTAGCAGAGAGATCTGCAATTGCGATTGGAGCTAATCCTGTATATTGCAAAGTTAGTAGTCTATTTCATGATATTGGAAAAATGAAAAAACCTGAATATTTCGTTGAAAACCAAATAGATATTGGGAATAAACATGATCAAATGCCTCCAAAGAAAAGCGCGAAAATAATAATAGACCATGTAACTTATGGAGTTGAATTAGCTAAACAATACAAACTCCCTAATAGAATGATTGATGTTATTCTAATGCATCATGGAACTACTTTAGTTCAATACTTTTATAATAAAGCACTAGAACAAACTGATGATCCTTCTTCTGTACACGAAGAAGATTATAGATATCCTGGTCCAAAACCAAAGACTAGGGAAGCTGCTCTGATTATGCTTTGTGACACAGCAGAAGCTATTTCACATGTTCGTAATTATACTAGTGATGAACTTGATGCAATTTTACAAAAAGTAATTTTGGATAGAATTTCTGATGGACAATTTGATGATTCAGGGATTTCTGTAAAAGATTTGCAAACTGTTAAATTTACTATAGTAAAGAATCTAATAGGTATGGGTCATAAACGAATTCAGTATAAAGAAGCTCCAAAATCTATCAAGACTGACTATGAAATCTAAGCTTGAATTACCTATCAGCTTAACTAAGCATCTAAAGGCTTTCTTATATTATATTGAATTAGAAAAAGGTCTAGCAGAAAATACAATTTCATCTTATAAAAATGATTTAACTAAATTAATTGAGTATTCATTTGATAATGGTATCTCTTACTATCAAGATATATCGTTAGAATTATTAGAAAACTTCTTTAATCAATTGTATGAGATAGGGTTAAATAACTCATCTAGAGCAAGATATTTATCTGCTATTAGAGAACTATTCAAATACTTGAACTACAAAAAAGTTATAGTAGACAACAAAACTGAAAAACTTGATTTACCGAAGCCAAGTAGAAAAATTCCTGAAGTTCTTTCTTTTTATGAAATTTCTATGATACTTGATTCTATTGATATTCATACACATCTTGGGATTAGAGATAGAGCAATGCTTGAAACTCTGTATGCTTCTGGATTAAGGGTGTCAGAGTTAATAGGAATTAAAGAAAGAGACATCTTGTTTGATGAAGGAATTGTTAGAGTTTTTGGTAAAGGTTCAAAAGAACGAATAGTTCCAATTGGTTCCAGTGCATTAATATTTATTAGGCAATATTTATCAGAAGTTAGATTTCATCTAAAAAATTCGAATAAAAATTCTGAAGAATTATTCTTGAATTCGAGAGGTGGTAAACTCAGTAGAATGGGAGTATGGAAAATAATTGATAAATATGTCAAAATGACTAGTATTGAAAAAAATGTTCATCCACACACTTTTAGACATTCATTCGCTACTCACCTTCTAGAAGGGGGGGCCGATTTGAGGGCTGTACAAGAGATGTTAGGTCATTCAGATATATCAACAACTCAAATATATACTCATATTGATAACCAATATCTTAAAGAAATACATAAAAGTTTCCACCCACGTGCCTAATTAATTTATAATTATTTTCTTGACATTACCATTTATATTTATAAAATATATTCCTTTAATAAATTCACTAATATCTATCTGGAATTTATTGTAATTCGAGTAAGAAGTAAATATTTCATTTCCAGTTAAATCGAAAATAACTATTCTATTGAAATTGTTTGCTGTAGATACATTTAATAAATCTGTATGTATTAATGGATTTGGATATATATGAATTGAATTATTATGACTTAAAGCTACCGATGATGACAGTTTATAATCACAAGATGTTAGAAACTCGTTTATATTCGAATTTTCAGCTTCAGTATTAAATTCATTCAATTTTCTTGGTAAACCTATGGGTGGCCAGTTATTCTCATTATAATAATCTAATTTCTGCAATATATAAAGCGATTCTAAAGTTATATAATCCGTATTTACTGGAGTTACTTTACCTTTTATATTATTACCAAATTCAAAGTGATCACTCCCACTTAGAAAATAATTTCCCATCAAAAAATTAGAATTTGTTATTTCATTTCCTATAAAATTCTGACTATTAGATGGTGTACCAGGGTTCATAAATAATCCATATAGCTCTGCCCTATTTCTGAGGAATGTATTATATTTCCCATTTTGTCCGTGTGAATCGTCAATCACAATATGTTGTATGGTATTTCCTTCAAAAAGATTAGAATATGGATAATTACCATGAAGAACTAAGTCTCCCGCCGAATTAGATGGTAAGGTGACATCTGTCCAAAATGGATTTTTAGAGTAATTATAACTAATTACATTTCCATTAGCTCCTGCTTGTAGTATCATAGAGTGTCTAAGGTGATTAAACTGATTATTATAAATCAGACACTCACTAGTTGCGAACTGTAGCATCACACCATAGGCCTTTCCACCTCCACCATAATCGAATCCATCTTGGAAGTAAGAACCAGTTACTTCACAGTTCAATGAGTTAGCTATTGTTATATGTGCAAAGTTGGAATTATAACTTTTTACACATGATACTGAAGCTTTTTTAACATAGTTGAAATATATATTATTAGTCTGAGACTCAGTCTGATCCTTTCTAATAATTGAAATATTGGAAATATTAATATTCTCAACCAAATTCAATGTTATAAATCTAGGTATGTTTTCTATGCTAAAATTTCTTCGAACTTCTGACTTTAATTTGATTAAATTATTTTCAACTGATTCTATTTCAATTATTTGGCCAGTAGAATACTTCGCCCAGTCAGATGTAATTTTATCTTTATCTTCATCAAATAAATAAATGAAATCTCCTTCTTTAAGATTATGATTTTCAATTTTGAATGAGATTGCTTTTGATTGTAATGTAAGGGGTAAAAAGGTTGTGTCCTTATTAGTATTTCCAATAGAGGAAAGTAAATGATAAAATCCACCTAGATCAAATTCGAATATAGTAAGTTCAGAAGATTCGCCTACTATTGACGTGTTAGAAGGAAGTATAATTGGTTTAGAAAAATTATAAATACCATTTCTAAAGTATATTCTATTGAATCCTAGCTTATTATTTTCAAGTATATAAGTTATAGTTTCATCATCAGAATAATTATATTTATTTTTAATTTCATAGAAATCATGTTCAATATAATTATCTGTATTCATAGATTTTACTCCTACATTAGACCAATTTGCCAACCTTTCTTTCGGAATATCTTGCGCAATAATAATGTTAAAGTTTATAATAAATATTAAGAATATAATTCTCATATTTACATCCTAAATATACCAAATTGATGATCTTCTATTTCTTTGTTAAGTGAGATAGATATATTCATGGCTATAATATTTCTGGTATCTATTGGGTCAATAATTCCATCATCCCAAAGACGTGCTGACGAATAATATGGAGTTGCTTGAGATTCATACAAATCAATTATTGGTTGTTTTATTTCATTAATCTCTTCTTGAGTCAATTTTTTACCAGATTTTTCTAATGATTTGATTTTCACATCTGTTAATACACCTGCAGCTTGCTCACCACCCATTACTGATATTTTACCAGTCGGCCACATCCATAAGAAATTAGGATCGTATCCTCTACCACACATAGCATAATTTCCAGCTCCATAACTTCCTGCTACTATCATAGTTACTTTCGGAACATTAGCATTTGCAACCGCATGTACTAATTTTGCACCATCTCTAGCTATTCCACCATGTTCATACTTTTTACCTACCATAAAACCTGTTATATTCTGCATGAAAAGTAATGGAATCTTTCTCATACAGCACAACTCAATAAAGTGAGCTCCTTTTAAGCTAGATTCAGAGAATAATACTCCATTATTTGCAATTATTCCAACTGGATAACCCATTATTCTAGCAAAACCAGTTACAAGAGTTTTACCATAATTTTCTTTGAATTCTTGAAACCTACTTCCATCAACTATCCTTGCTATAACTTCTTTTATATCAAACGGAGTTCTGATGTTTTTTGGTATGATACCATATAGCTCATTCATATCATAATAAGGCTCTTCTACCTTATCTCGTTTTATATGGTATTTCGTTCGCTCATCAAAGTTCTCGACTATATTTCTTGCTATCTGAAGTGCATGATCATCATTCTCTGCAAGGTGGTCTGCTACTCCAGATATTTTAGTGTGTACCTCTGCCCCACCCAATTCTTCAGCTGTTACCTCTTCACCAGTTGCGGCTTTTACTAAAGGTGGACCACCAATAAAAATAGTTGCTTGATTTCGTACCATAATTGTCTCATCACTCATAGCAGGGACATAGGCTCCACCAGCAGTACATGATCCCATAACCACAGCTATTTGAGGAATCCTCATCTTTGACATTTGTGCCTGATTGTAGAATATATTTCCAAAATGCTCTTTATCAGCAAAAGTTTCTGATTGGTAAGGTAAAAATATCCCGCCGGAATCTACTAAGTAAATACAAGGAAGATGGTTTTTCATCGCGATTTGTTGAGCTCGTATGTGTTTTTTTATAGTCATAGGGAAATAAGTACCTCCCTTTACAGTAGCATCATTAGCTACTATCATACACTCGACACCCTTGATTATACCAATACCTGCTACCATACCAGCAGATGGTGCCATATTATCATATAAGTCATAAGCAGCAAAACCACCAATTTCTAAGAAAGGAGTATTCTTATCACATAATTTTTTTATTCTATCTCTAACTAATAACTTACCTCTATCAGTATGTTTTTTTCTACTGTGCTCTGTACCGCCTAATTTGACTTCTGAAAACCTAGATTTTAATTGATTGACTAACTGAATGTTATATTCATAATTCTCTTTATAGTCAGGTGAGCTAGTTGAAACTTTAGATTTAATTCTTTTCATATTATATTCTACTTATTTGGTATTTTAGATTGATTATAAATATAAGAATAATATTGAATAATTTTTAATTCTATTTTTTAGGTATAATAAAAAATGCCCTAATTTATAGGGCATTCTATTTATTAAATACGTATATATATTTATTTATTTAGATACTTTAGCAAATTCATCTAAGAATATAGCCGATGCTTTTATTCCACCGAAGTAATGACTCAAATTAAACTTTTCATTCGGTGAGTGAATGTTATCTCCATCTAATCCAAGGCCCATAAGTACAGCTGGAGCTTTTAGTTCAGCTTGGAACATTTCTACTATTGGGATAGACCCACCTTCTCTCATATTAACAGTTTTATATCCAAAAGCAGACTCTAAAGCTATCGATGCTGCTTTGACACCAGGACTATCTATAGCAGCAATAACTGGATTACCTCCATGATGACCATGAATCTCGATTTGCATATACTCAGGTACTAATGATTTGATATGGCTAATAGCCTTGTCTGTAATTTCTTGCCAAGTTTGATTAGGAACTAATCTCATTGATATTTTTGCAGTAGCTGTTGAAGGGATAATTGACTTGTGACCTTCATCTGTATAACCACTAAACATTCCATTTATATCAAGTGTTGGTCTTGAAGAAGCTCTAAGTACAGAAGAATATCCCTTCTCCCCTGTTAATCCTTTTAGTCCTAATTCTTCCGTATATTCTTTTTCATTGAATGGCAAAGATTCTAAAGCTTTTGTCTCTTCTTCATCTAGTTCAACTACATTTGTGTAAAAATCCTTGATAGTTATTTTACCATCTTCATCGTGTAGCTTAGCTATTAGCTTACATAATTCATTTGCTGGATTAGGAACGGCGCCACCATATTGACCTGAGTGAAGATCTCTATTAGGACCAGTTAATGTCATTTCAATTACAGCAATTCCTCTCAAACTATATACTATAGATGGAATTTCGTCAGCGAACCAAGATGTATCAGATATTAATATAGTATCACATTTAAGCTTATCGGTGTTTTTCGGTAAAAACTCCATGAGTGCAGTGCTACCAGATTCCTCTTCACCTTCTATTAATAACTTAACATTTACCGGTAGACTACCATTCTTTTTAAAATGTGCTTCAGCTCCTTTTACATGGGCAAATACTTGTCCCTTATCATCAGCAGTACCTCGGCCATAAAGTTTACCATCTCTTACAGTTGGTTCAAATGGTGGAGATTCCCACAAATTGATTGGGTCTTCTGGTTGTACGTCATAATGTCCATATATAAGGACTGTTGGAGCATCTGTCCCTGCACCTAACCATTCTGCATAAACAATAGGGTGACCAGAAGTTTCAATTACTTCAACTGTCTCGAATCCAGAACTTATAATATTATCCTTCAACCAATTAGCACAGTCCAATACGTCTTTTTTATTTCTTTCTCTTGTTGAAACAGATGGAAATTTTAAGAATTCAACTAATTCATCTAAAAATTTATCATTGTTATTATCTATATATCCCAATACTTCTTTCATCTTATTAAACCTTTCATATTTTGAATTAAAACTGAGTTCGAAATTACCAAAATTCTTAGACTTTTGAATAATCAGTATTTCAATGATTTTCATTATATTTAATTTTATTCGTTTATAAAAATAGAATAATAAATGTACAAGACTATACAATATACTGAAGTGGCTAGTATAGCTACGATTACGCTCAATCGTCCAAAGAAAAAGAATGCAATGAATGATGTCATGATTAATGAATTGATTGATGTTTTCGAGCAACTTGAACTAAATGATGATATTAGAGTCATAACGATAACAGGAGAAGGTGATACTTTTTGCTCCGGAGCAGATTTAAATTGGCTTAGCGAAGTAAAGGATTTCAGCTATAAACAGAACTACAATGAGTCATTGAAATTAGTGAAGTTACTGAAACTAATACACGAACATTACAAACCAGTAATATGCAAGGTCAATGGTCCTGCAGTAGGAGGTGGTGTTGGACTAATGCTAGCAAGCGATATTGTAATTGCTTCAGAGGATTCATTTTTTGGTCTATCTGAAGTTGCTATAGGCATAATACCTGCTGCAATTATACCTTTTCTAATGTCAAGAATGAGTGAAGCAAAAGCAAGAGAATATCTTATAACTGGACATAGAATAGACGCTATGGAAGCCGAAAGACTAAATCTAATAAATTATTCTGTTAAAAAAGCTGAGATAGATGAATTTACTAATCAAATCGTTAACCGAATTAAAAATAACGGTATGATAGCTGTATCAAAAGTAAAAGAGATGGTTAATACATTTAGTGCAACTAAACTGAATGATAGTAACATGGAATATATTGCGAATATTATAGCTAAACTTAGAACTTCAGAAGAAGGACAAGAAGGAATTAGTGCATTTTTAGAGAAAAGAAAACCAAACTGGGTAGAGTAATAACATTATGATAAAAAAGATACTTATAGCAAATCGTTCAGAGATTGCTTGCAGAATTATAAAAGCAGCTAAAGAAATGGGAATAAAGACAGTAGCTGTTTATTCGGATATAGACAAAGAAGCGTTGCATGTTAAATTAGCTGATGAATCAGCCCTAATAGGTCCTGCACCTGCTAATCAATCATATTTAAACCAAGATATACTAATAGAAACTGCTTTGAAGATGGGAGCTGATGCTATACATCCTGGGTATGGCTTTCTATCTGAGAACTTCGAGTTCAATCAAAAAGTACGTGAGGCTGGTCTTACTTACATAGCACCTAATGTAGAAGCTATGAAATTATTGGGTTCAAAGACTTCCTCTCGTCAAACAATGATTGATGCTGGGGTTCCAGTTATTAATGGCTTCCAAAGTGAAACAGCAAACATAGATGAATTCAGATCGAAGGCTATTGAAATTGGCTTTCCTGTTTTGGTTAAAGCTTCTGCTGGTGGTGGTGGAAAAGGTATGCGTATAGTTCGCTCTGCCGATGATTTCGAAGATGCCTTCAACGCATCATCTCGTGAAGCAAAGAATGCTTTTGGTGATGCTACTGTATTTGTGGAAAAGTATGTTGAAAACCCTCGACATATTGAATTTCAAGTGGCTGGTGATAGTCATAACAATTATATACATCTTTTTGAGCGTGAATGCTCAATACAAAGAAGACACCAAAAAGTAATAGAAGAAACTCCTTCGACTGCACTTAATGATGAGCTTAGAAATAAGATGGGTGAAGCGGCTGTTGAGGCAATTAGAGCTGTTAATTATGATAGTGTCGGGACAGTTGAATTCCTATTAGATGATGATGGTAACTTTTATTTTTTAGAAGTAAATACGAGAATTCAAGTAGAACACCCAATTACGGAAATGACCACAGGAATTGACTTACTTAAACTTCAAATCGACATTGCAAATGGAAAAGAAATACCTTACAAACAATCTGATATAACCCAGCGAGGACATTCAATTGAGTGCCGAGTTTATGCCGAAGATGCAGAAAAAGACTTTATACCTACTGGTGGAAAAGTCCTATTTCACCGCCCCCCTACTGGATTGGGAATGCGATATGATACTGGTATAACTACTGGTTCAGAAATATCTCCTTTCTATGATCCTATTATGAGTAAGATAATAAGCTATGGAAGCACGAGAGAGGAAGCAATAGAAAGAATGAAACTAGCACTAAAAGAGACTGTGATACTTGGAGTAAAGACCTCGATGGACTTTATGTATCGTGTGCTTTGTAATGATAATTTTCTAGCTGGTAATACATACACTAACTTTTTAGATAAGAACCCCGAAGTATTTGAAAATAATAGTGATAATTCTGAATTAGCAGCATTGGCAACGACTCTGATTAATAACTCACATGAAACTGAAAACGAAGACACTCCCCTACCTTGGCAAATAATAGGTGAATGGGAAATAGGAGCAACAAAATGAAACTAAAAAGAAACAACGAAATAATAGAAGTATTTTCTAAAAATACTGATGGAAAAATAAAAGTCCAAGTTAACGATAATGAGTTTGAAATATCAATATTATCTTCTGAAGAAAACACAGTAAAGTTATTACATAACAATCAGATAAAAGAAGCCATCATAGTACAAGACAAAGATAAATATTATGTCCAAATAGATGGGAAACAATATATATTTGGTAAAGTAGAAGATGAAGGAGATGTTATAGCAGGGGTTGGTGCATCTGAAGATATTGAAAACATTGTACCACCTATGCCGGGTACTATCATCAAAGTAAACGTAGCGGAAGGTGACAAAGTCAAAGAAGGCGAAGCAGTAATAGTAGTCGAAGCAATGAAAATGGAGACTAACCTCTATACTCGAATAACTGGTACAGTAACGAAAGTCAATGCCAAAGAGGGTGACAGAGTTGACTCAGATACAGTATTGGTAGTGATAGAGAAGGAAGAAGTTGAAAAATGAAAATTTTTAGTTTTATTATACTTTTTTTTATACTGTCATGTAATCCAGATGAGTCGAAAAAAAGCCCTAACTCTAATAATAAATTATCTTACACTCAAGATTCTATCAAAATAATAAACAGTTTTGCTGAAGATATCTTCATACTAGCCAACGATTGGTTTATTTTAAGTGAACCTTCTGAAAATAACAATGACCAAAGTAATATATGGAGCACTAATTTTATGAGTAATAAATTATATTTCTCTACAAAAGAATATAATTTTACAAATCTAGAAATATATAGTAATAAACTAAATTCTATTATTAGCAATAAACCTTTATTTTATCGAATTAGTCCTAATAAATTTATTACGATAAAAATGAATATTAATAATAAACTCATTGGTACAGGGAAAAAGTTTTTAAACTATCATATTTGCTATATTGATGATATTAACTTATTAAATAAAATGACGGAATATCATATAATTAATTCTGATACTTTAATATTAAATTTTAACACAAATATTTTGCAAACTTTAATTTGTAATTATACAATCAATTTAGAAGACAAGAAATTACTAGAATCGAAAATCCATAAGAATTTCATCTCTTCAAAACCATTTAATAATCATAATTGATGCATTTTATAAACTATGAGGAAATAGATTGAAATCAATATTTCTAGTACTAATTTTGCTTACGTCATGTAAATGCGTTAATACTGAAGTTAACTTATTCAAAAAGAATATTAATGATTGTGATATAGTAATTATCAAGAAAAGTAAAGTTTTGAGAAGAACTTATGCTCCGGTTGAACTAATTAAAATTAGGTTTGGTGGGATAGAATACTATGTAGGAGTTAATGAGTCTGAGGATATTCAATATGCTTTAACATGGGATTCAAATTTCATTAGTCCTGATAATGTAAAGGTTGGAGATACTTTTAAGAAAGTAAAAAGTATTTCTAAATATTATGCATATTATTCTGATAATTATGAATACATCCTCAACTCTGGTTGGCATGTGGTAATAAAATTTGAAGGTCAACATAAATTTGATGGTCAATACGAAGAATATATTCCTGATGATACTTCGAGGGTAGTTTGGTTTGAAAGGATTTTAAAACGTTAAATATTTATGATTAAAAAGTCAAATATAAACCCAATGCTTAAAAAATCATTATTAGTTATAATTGTATTATTCTTAGTATTATTTGTATTAATAAACTTTGCAACAATTAGAACTGCTGACCACCCAAGTGAAAGTGGAGACAACGTTAGTCATGATGAAGGCAAAAATCGAAAATATGGAGAAAAAGAATTTAAAAAAGAAGGATCATTTTATGCTAAAGATAGTCATGAAAATCCATTTTCAATGGAAGCTTTTAGATTAGGTGTAAAAGCAACTGAAGAGAATTTGAGGTAATAAATATGAAAGTTTTATTTATCCTAATATTTTTGATTTTTACCTCTTGTAGGCCAGGGATTCAAGAAAATTCAAACAGTTTGTTGCCAACGGTTGAAATTGACAGTATAGATTCGATAAATATGACAATTTATAAATCCATTAAATACGATACTTCAAGAATTCTTGGGGGTGAAACTATATTTGAAAAAAAAATAAAAGGTTCAAAAATAAATAGATTACTAGAAAATCTAATCGAAAAATTTTTATATAATTTATCAAATAAAACATTTTCAGGATATAATGAATTAGAAGAGAAATTAAATTGGAAGAATAAATATAATATTATACAAATTGATAAATCTGCAGTAAAAAAAGGTAAAAAGGAAATTATTGAAGTTTATTTGTACATTTACTTCAAAGGTAAGAGTTATGAAAGAGTTGACTTAAATCTCACTGAATATGGTATTTATTACAGCTTTTGTTGTACTGATTACACAAAATTTCCATACAATACTTTTAAGGGCTTAGATGAATATAGTTTAGAATACTGTTTCGATTTAGAAATGAAAGAATCGTTTATTGAGCTTGTAAATGAATTACTAATAGAAATGAAAGAAACCGAAAACCCTTTAATACTAGAATCAATATGAAAACACTAAATACAATTTGCCTAATACTACTCTTTACCCCTATCTTTTCATACTCAAAAATAGATGTGGGGAAAGTGAAATCAGAATTTGAGGTTATGCAGAACTCTGGTAACGCAGGACGGGAGTTCTGGTTGACCTTTACACCTATTGATACAAGAAATGGTACAGCAAAATACAAGAACCTTTATATATTTAGTTCGGTAAAAACTAAGATTGAAATCGAAATAAAAGGTAAGAGTTATAAAAGGACTTATAATATAGAACCAAATGTACCTAATCTAATTCAAATTGAATCTGAAACAATAGAACCTACTAAACTAGATGTGTTTGATATACTGAATTCAAAAGTATATGAGGATATGGCAGTAAATATAAAGTCTGAATTTCCGATTGTAGTATATGTTTTTATAAAACGATACAATGTATCAGAAGGGTATTTTGCATTACCATCATATTTGGCTTCGAATAAATATGTGAGTATGTCATACTATTCGAGTAATGTAACTGGAGGGCTTATACCTTGCCAAACATTAGTTGTAGCTCCCTACGATAGTACAGATATAAAGCTAACAGTTGGTGGTGGAAATCTTGCAGAAGAATTTATAAAGTTTGATGACAATAGAAATATTGCAACTGGTCAGTCAACTACTCAAAAGATAAACAAAGGTGATGTGTTTGTACTAAGAGGAAGTGGAAGTTTACAGGATTTATCAGGTACATTAATTGAGTCTAATAAGCCAGTTCTAATTACTTCTGGAATGTCAGAAACAGCTATACCATTAACTAGTCCTTCAGAATCAATGATCACAGAAATGGAATTTCCAACAGACGTTTTCGGAGAGCATTTTTTCTTTACTCCATTACAAAACAGGGACAGTATCTCTTACTTCAGGGCTTTTGCATCTGAAGATAATACAAATGTATATCGAAATGGTGAATTGATGGGGAATATTAAGAAAGGTGGTGGAGCTGACTTTGGTGACTCTTACATTGAGTTTGACAATTGGAAAACGTCAACTAATATGAAACCTGCAACAATTACTTCTGACAAGCCAATAGGGTTAATGTATTATAATAAATTTGAAAATCGTTCTAATATAATAAATATTTATCATAGAGACCCACATATGCTTCAGATACCAAGTATAGAACAAGGAGTTAATTCTGCAATATTTGCTAATCCCTATAAACATACAGAAGGTGAAGTTTTATTTCGTTCAAATAGGATTGTAATTACATTTCCACTTGAAAATGGTTCTATTCCGAAAGATATAGAATTAAGAAAGTTTGATTCTCTAGGGACATTATCTGATATTATAAAACTTTATGAAGATCAAGAAATTGAATTAAATATATTTGATGGAGAGTATAATGGTAAGGAATATGGTAGTATTTCTTTTGAGATTAAACATAATAGAGTTTATCATTTAAAATCAGTTTATAGTAAATTTGTCGGTTATTCTTATGGAGCTGATTTAATTCTTGGATATGGATTACCTTCAGCATTCTCTCTTTATAATAGAACTTTGGGTGATTCTTTACCTCCTGTTGTTTATTATGAGCAAGATTGCGATGGAAATATAAACCTGAACACAGCAACAGTAACTGATTTGCCTATGAATGAAGAAAACCGTTCCAATATAGCAGATGTTTATATGATGGCTGGTGAGAACTATGAATTCAGATGGGAAACTGAATCAGGTGAGTTTATTCCAGGTAGAAACCAAACTATTAGATGGTCATTAGAAAAGATAAATAAGAATCAACCAGCTTCAGCATTACTTTACTTTGTAGATAAGGCAGGTAATGACACGACTATATTTATAGAATCTGACCCAAAAGCTGATTTGGAAATGTTAACGACCGTTAATGAAATAAGAAACCCCAATTTCAAGACTATATCGTTCCAAGACACTATTCGGAATTTGTCCTCTTTTCAATCTCTTTACATTACAAGAGTTGAAGTTGTCACTACGGATTCCAAGTTTAAAATTGATTCTTTCGAACCAAATGGCTGGAATCCTGGGACACCAATCCCACCAAATCAAGAAAGATATATAAACTATACTTTCACAGATGATAATATTGAAGATAATATGACTTACAGTGATTCGGTTTATATTGGTTTTGGTGTTAACAATGGTGATCAAATTTCTGAGTGTGAGTTTAAACCATTCTCTGAGATTTCTGTTAGTACAATTTACCCTCTGTTATTTGCTACTAAAAAGCATAATTTTGGTACATTCGATGATGATTCTAAGTCTATCAAGTTGCAAGACACTATACGTAATCTATCAACTAAATCAGATTTGTATTTATCAAGAATAGAACTGAAAGAAAAAGATAAAGGTTTCAGTATAGGTTCTATTAGTCCATTCGATTGGAATATAGACAAACCAATTAAGCCAGAAAGTGAAGTTATAGTAGATATTATTTTTAATCCTAAAGCCTATCCTCAAAAAGAAGACGAACAAATACTAGTTGATTCATTAGGTATAGGTATACAAGAATACGATAAAAACAATGAGTTAGAAGAAGTCTCATTCAGTTATAGAACAGAACACAAAGCAATTATCAAAGCCAAAGACCCAGAATCATCTATAGCTACTGATAAGATACTAGCTCAATATATGAATGTAACTGAGTCAAGTATTGAGTTGCTACCTAAAGTACTACAGGACGGCTTTTATGACTTATCTATCTATACATTAGAAGGGGCAAAGCTAATTAGCATATCAACTGATAAGCAAAATACTATATCACTATCAAAATTAACTTCAGGGACATACATAGTTACTCTAAAAAGTACCACACAGCTGTTATCTAAGAAGATAAGTGTGGTGAGATAAGATTACAACCAACTATTCCCCTCTTTTTAAAGAGGGATGGACTGCGAAGCAGGACGGGGTGTTAAATAGAATACTTTTTTATCTTCATGATGGTAATAACAAAACTACTACCCACCATAACTACTATTTATCATTATCATTTTTTCGTCCATCATATCTTCTATTGAGTGCTTTACACCACCGAAGCCAAGACCAGAGTCAGCTGTACCACCGAAAGGCATCCAATCTACTCTGAAAGCAGTTCCTTCGTTTATCATAACAGCTTTAGTTGATATGTTTCTAGCATAGTGCATTGCTACATCTATATCTTGTGCGAATATAGAGTCTTGGAAGCAATATTCATTATTGTTAATTGCGTCAATTGGCTCTTGTAGGTCATTGTATTTTATGATATTAACAGTTGGGCCGAATACTTCGTCTTTGAATATCTTCATATTCGTATTAACATTAGTAATAATTGTAGGAGTTAAGCATTGGTTTCCGATATTCTCAAACCCGTATTCTATTTTTGCACCTTCGGAAACTGCCTCATTGACCCAACTTTCTACTCTTTCAACTTCACTTTTACGGATAAGCGGTCCTACTTCTGTTGCACTATCAGTAGGATCACCAGTTTTCATTTTCTTAGTTTCGGCAATCAATCTAGCAAGGAAAGTATCATATATATCAGAATGAACGAATACGTTCTGAGTAGATACACAAACTTGACCAGCGTGATAGAAAGCATGTTTCGCAATTTTTGGGATTGCTTTATCTAGATTCGCTGATTTATCTACAGTACAAACTGCAGTTCCACCATGTTCGAAAGCCATCCGAACACCATTGTGAGCTTTTCTTCTTATACCCCACCCCACTCTACTACTTCCTATAAATGTAATAAACTTAAGGCGTTTATCTGAGACTAATTTATCAGCTTGTTCATTAGATATTCCTAGAAAAGATATAACACCCGAATCTAAACCAGCATTTTCGAAGAACTCAACAATCTTATATGCAGAAATAGGTGTACTTGAAGATGGCTTTAGTATAACAGTATTACCAGCAGCGAAAGCTGTAGCTAATTGGTGAGCTATCAAATTTACAGGATGATTGAAAGCAGAAATAGCTAGAACAGGCCCAATAGATTGTTTAATAGTAAATGCAGTATGATTTTCTCCTTTGGCAGTTCTATCCATTCGGATTTCTTCACCGTGGATTGTCAATGCTACCATTGCACAAGTTTCTATAGTATTAATTGCTCTAGTTACCTCTGCTCTAGCGTCAGTTAGAGGCTTACCACCTTCTTTGGCTATAGTCAAAGATAAATCTTCATGATTTTCTTGAATTCGTTTTGCAACATAATTGAGAATATCAGCTCTTTTATGAGCAGGCATATTTTTCATAAGACTATTATAGTAATCTACACTATTTACAAGTGCTTGTTCAATTGCCTTGTCATCAGCAAGTTCCATACTTGCTATTACTTCACCACTATAAGGTGAAACAATATCTTGAAATTGGTTAGTTGGAACTGCATTTTTAATTTTAATATTCAGAGTTTTCATTGTAATTATTAAGTCTTTTAATTGTTTATAAATAATTGTAACTAACTAATCTGTTAATTTGTCTAGGTAGAATGTAAGTTATATATTATAACTATAAAAAAGAAAAAAATATAAATTTGGTACGAAAATGAAAATAATAAACTATTTGATTTTAATAATAATAAGTTTTTCGACAACTTTTTCTCAAGTATGGTTAGATCCATTTATAGATAGAGATGATGTTAAGTTATCAGAAATACAAGCGGTTGCAGAAGCACATTTTGCAACAGTGGATATCACTGCAAAAGGAAGTGGGTTCAAACAATATAAGAGATTTGAACAATTTTGGAAAGATAGATTAATGCCTGATGGTACATTTCCTGATGCAGGTTTGTTACTTAGAGAAAAATTGAAGTTTGCTCAATCAGTTGATCAAAAAAACAGTAAAGTTCAAGCAAATGATTCGTGGCAAGTATTAGGTCCATTCACTTCATCTGGAGGATACTCAGGGCTAGCAAGGGTAAATTGTGTCAGAAAAAACCCTCATAACGGAAGTATTTGGGCAGGATTACCTGCAGGCGGCATTTGGGTAAGTACTAATGAAGGTACTACTTGGAGTACCAATACTGATAATGAAGATGTAATAACTGCTCTAGGTATAACATCTATAGCATTCCATCCTACTAACTCTAATATCGTCTATGCAGCTTCCGGTGATGGTGATGGTTCTAACACTTATAGCTTAGGAGTTTTGAAATCTACTGATGGTGGAACTAATTGGATTACAACAGGACTGAGCTGGAATGTCAACCAATATAGAACTATTAGTAAATTATTAATCAATCCTAATAGTCCTGATATACTATATACAGCCGGATCTAATGGTATATATAAATCAACCAATGCTGGGAATACTTGGGACCAGGTAAAAACAGGCAACTTTAAAGATATGGAGTTCAAACCGGGCTCTCCAAATACTATATATATATCTGGCACAGAGTTATGGAAAAGTACTGATGCAGGTGCAAATTGGACAAAGTTGACAAATGGTTTTCCTACAAGTGGGATTGCCCGAATTGCAATAGCTGTTAGTGTCAACAATTCTAATGCGTTATATGCTTTGGTTGGGAATTCTAGTGGCAGTAATTTAAAGGGAGTTTACTTATCTACCAATGGTGGAGATAGTTTTACTGAAATAGCAGATAACAGTCCCAATATGATGGGATATGAAAAAAATGGAAATGATACTAAAGGTCAGGTTTGGTATGACCTCTGTATAGAAGTTGATCAAGATAATTGGGAAAGGGTGATAGTTGGTGGTGTAAATCTCTGGAGAACAACCGATAAAGGTGCTAATTGGGAAATTTCATCAATGTGGAGTGGAAATCACAATGATGTAACCACAGTACATGCAGATCAACATGATTTATGGTATGATAATACTAATAATATTATGTATGTAGGTAACGATGGTGGAGTTTATAAATCTAGTGATTTTGGAGACAATTGGGATTGGATAGGTAGTGGAATATTGGGTACGCAGTTTTATAGATTTGGAATTTCCCAATTAGATTCCTCAGTTTATATAGGTGGCACACAAGATAATGGTACTAAAATACATAGAACAAATGGTACTTGGAGAGATGCCATAGGTGGTGATGGTTTTGAAAGTCTCGTGGATAACGAAGATAAGAATACTATGTATGGTAGTCTGTATTATGGAGCATTTTTCAAATCTACAAATGGTGGTAATAATTTTAAAAGATTAAATGATTTGGATAATGATAATGAATATGATGAAATAACTGAAAGTGGAGCTTGGAGTACTCCTTTTATTCAGAATCCAAGTAATAGTAATACTATTTTACTAGGTATGATTAATGTATGGATTTCGAAAGATAAAGGAGATCATTTCACTAAAATCTCAAATTTTGGTGGTAGTAGTAAGCTAGTTGCTTTAGCTATGTCAGAGTCAGATTCTAATTATATCTATGCTGCATATAACACTAAGCTATATAGGACTACGAACTATGGTACTAGTTGGACTGAAATGACTCGACCTGGTAATTCTAGTATAAGTTATATATTTGTTGATGATAAAGATAGTGACAAACTATGGGTAACTAATAGTGGGTACTCTTCTAATAATAAAATATTCGAATCTACAGACGGTGGCTCAACTTGGACTAATCTAAGCAAAAATCTTCCCAATGTACCTGCCTTAACAATAGTTAAGCAAAAAGATTCGGATGATAGATTATGGTTAGGCAACGATATAGGAGTTTATTATATAGATGATAATAATAATGATTGGGTTGCTTATAATACAAACTTACCTAATGTTATAGTCACTGAACTAGAAATTAACTATACTTATAATCAAATTTTTGCAGCAACTTATGGAAGGGGTATTTGGAAAGTAGATATTCCCTCTTCCCTTTCAGTACCTACTATTATCGAACCAATAGCTAATTCTTTTGGTAACACTATAAGTAATCTACTAGTAGATTGGACTGATGTACCAGATGCTACCGAATATGAAATACAAGTTTCTACTGACGAAAATTTTTCTACTACTTTGGCAAAAGATACATTAACTATTTCTAGATATTTTCTAAATAATTTAAATAATTACACCAATTACTTCGTAAGAATAAAAGCAAGAACTAAACATTCGCAAAGTGATTGGACTCAAACACATAAATTTACAACTATAGTAGGTAAAGTTTCATTGGTTAGTCCAACTAACAATTCAATAGCAAAAGATACTGCTGATAATCTAAGTTGGAATATTGTTCAAGGTAATACAGCTTATCAAGTACAGATTGCAACAGACGAAAATTTTAATTCAATAATATTAGATCAAAATACTAGTTCAGAACAATTCAATTATAATTCATTATCATATTTTACTAATTATTGGTGGAAAGTACGAGCTAAAGACCCTAGTGGTAGTTTTGGTGATTGGTCTTTTGTACGAAAGTTTCAAACTGAAGTAAATAAACCTGTTTTAGTTTCGCCAGCAAATTCAACTAAAGAATTATCCTATTCACAAAACCTAGTTTGGAATAGTGTTATAGGTGCTGATAAATATACTATTCATTTATCTGACAAATTAGATTTCAGTAATTTGATATTAAACAAATCGATTTCACTTACTCAAGAGACTATAAATAATTTAATGCCTTATACGAAGTACTATTGGCGTGTAATAGCTGAGAATAATACTAAACAAGGTAATTGGTCTGAAACGTTTTCATTTACAACTAAAATAGAAGAGGCTTCACATTTAAATCCTACACTTGAATCTATAAATAATGATACAATAATTACATTTAATTGGAATAGTGTCCCTTATGCTAATCTTTATGAAATTCAACTCGATACAAAGAATACTTTTGATTCTCCCAATTTGGTAATCTCTAATATTTCACAAAGTACGAAAGATATTGAGGGTTTACTTTTCGATACAACATATTATTGGAAAGTAAGAATAAAGGCCGGTACAGATATAGGCGGTTGGAGTGAAATATGGTCGTTTAGGACTAAATTGAAAAAGCCTAAACTACAAAATCCATCTAATAATGCAAATAATATTAATTTCTCAGAAATTCTGGAATGGTTAGATACTGCACCTACTTCATCATATAAGATTCAAATATCTGATAATGAATCTTTTAACTCAACTTTAATAGATGAAATAGTAAATGAAAATCAATATAGTTTTTCTGGATTAAATGATTATAAGATTTATTATTGGCGTTCTAAAGCGATTAGAGGACAATTTCAAAGTGACTGGTCAGAAATATTTAGTTTTAGAACTAAAATTGGTACCACTACTCTAATCAGCCCAGCTGATAAGTCAATTAATAAAGATACAAGCTTAGCATTTAATTGGAATAAAAAAGAATACGCAGATAAATATACTATCCAAATATCGTTAGATAACTCTTTTGCAAATTCTCAAATAGTAAATTCATCCGTAATAAGTAATTTATATAATGGTAGCAATTTATTGTTTGATACTATATACTATTGGAGAATAAAAGTACATATATCAAATAATGAGGGTGACTGGTCAGAAATATTTAGTTTTAGAACTAAATTGCAAAAACCAGAATTGATAAGCCCTGTTTCATCTAGTATTGATATTCCAGTAAATGGAAAATTACAATGGAATAATATTGCTATTAACTCACAAAGCAAATTACAGATTAGCCAAACTTCTGATTTTTCAAATCCTATTAAAGATGAATTAGTTAATTCCAATACTTTTGACTACTCAAATTTACAGAATGATAAAAAGTATTATTGGAGAGTGAAATCAGTAAGAGGTCTAATTGAAAGTGATTGGTCTAATATATTCGACTTCATTACTCCTTCTACAATTGACAGACCTCAATTAAATTATCCATCCAATGACATAAAGAATTTAGATGTTGAATCTTTGAATTTTAAATGGGTTGCTTTAAGTAATATCACAAATTATAGAATACAAATTTCAAACTCTGATAAATTCGAAAATGTGATTATTGATAAATCTGATTTAGATGTAAATAATTTTGATTTCTCACAATTAGAATTTAATAAAATATATTATTGGAGAGTAAAGGGTATTAGATCAGGTGGTGACGAAAGTGAATGGTCAGAAATATGGAATTTTTCTACTATACTTCCAACCCCAATTTTGTTATTACCTATTAACTTATCGGATGAAGTTAAATTAAATAGCAAATTAGAATGGGAATCAATATCTGGTGCTAATAAATATAATGTTGAATTAGCTAATGACGATCAATTTATAAGTAAGGTATTAGAATCTACTAAGTCTGTTGTTACAAATTCTTTGGATCTTTCTGGATTAGAAGAAAATAAAATATATTATTGGAGAGTTAATTCAGAGAGTAATATAGCTGTGAGTAAGTGGTCTGACATTTGGAGTTTTACTACTTCAAAAGCTATTTCATCTGTTACTAATTTGGATCAAATTGGAAGAATTACAGTAACTCCAAACCCTATTACAGATATTGCGAATATATATTTAGATTTAAAGAAATCATCTGATGTTATTATTTATATTTCTGATATGAATGGGAAATTTGTGAAGTCTATTGCAAATAAATACTATTTAGAAAATCAAATTCATCAGATTACTTTAAACAAAGGAATTCTTAGTTCTGGTTTGTATTTTATTAATTTTAATATAGATGGAAATACTAAATCAATAAAAATTATTTTTAATTAAGTTTTTAGAATAATTTCAGTAATTTCTGGCTTTACTCCTATTCTAAGTGGTGGACCTACTGTTCCAATACCACGATTAATGTAAAGTTGATTATTTCCATTTTTATATAAACCTTCGAATTGTCGGTATACAAATTTTGCAGGTTTGAATTCAAATCCATTGAATTCCCAAGCTACTTGTCCCCCGTGTGTATGGCCTGAAAGAGTCAAATCTGCCGGGTATTTATTTCTAATATTGAGGTCCCAATTTGTAGGATCGTGACAAAGAAGAATGGATGTTTCTTCATTATTCACATTTTTAAATGCTTTATCAAAATCACCAAATTTTTGTCTCATACCTAAATTATCTACTCCTACTATATTTAATGGGCTGTTATTAATAATTAGTCTTTCGCTATTATTAATTAAAAGATTAGAGCCTGCATTATTTAATGCTCTAACCAACTCATTATGTTCATAATCTTTCATATAGTGATCATGATTACCTAAGCATGAAAAAATGCCAATATCAGCCTTTAGAAGCTGTAAATCTTTATAATTCGCTTTAAGTTCTGAAGGATTGTTATTTACAAAATCACCAGTAATTACTATAATGTCTGGCTTTAAGTTATTTGTTAATCTTCTAACCTCCTGAAATGAACTATAATCATAAAACGAACCTAAATGTAAATCAGAAAGTTGTACTACTTTTAGACCATTCAAATTTTTAGGTAGTTTTGGTAGATATATTTCAGCTTTTCTAACAGTAAAATCATTTGTAGTAGCGAAAAGACCCTTAGATACCATAATAAATGGTAATGATGCAAGTGTCCAAGCAGAAGTCTCTACAATCTTTCTTCTATTATTATCTATTAAATCTAATTCTCTTTTATTTGAGAATTTTCTAACAATCTTTAAAAAAAGACGTGAAATATCTTTCAAAATCAATATTGGTACAATTGCTAATTTAGGTAGAATCCATAAAGCAATTAAAAACATAGTAACATATCGCAGTTTATTATTAACTCCCATAAATAAACTGCTAAACATAGAAAAGGTTGATGCTACTAACAATATAATAGAAATGAATTTCGGTACTGAATACCATTCCATTTGTAAATTATGTTTATTTACAAATTTTTTCCAATTAAAGAGTGTATATAATTCCAGAGCAATAAATATTGCTGATAGAATAGAAAAGAAAATAATAAATCTTGTAGTATCCATATATTGACATATACGAATAATATGATAGCATTGTTGTAAGTGTTTACTCTTTAATTATAGTATCAAATATATAAGAAGAATATATATTTATAATTATTGGTTCATTATTCGAAGCTGTATCTAACAAATAATGACCTTTAAGGCATTCAAATTTGTAATTGCCGATTGGTATGTTATCAAATACATCTGATGAGAAATTTAATTCGGTTTTAAATTTAGAATAGAATATGAATTCTTTTTTATCATTATATATTCTTATTCTTGCATCATCAAACCCAATATCATTTGTTTTAAGTATGAGACCTTGTGATTTATAAATTTCATTTAGATTACCAACATTTTCGACAATCAAAGAGCTATCTAATAACTTGATGTATTGAGTATAATCTGGAAACTCTTGACCAGTGACCTGAATCAAAATACTATCGTTAAGTAACTTATTGTCTAATTTTCTAAAATATGCATATCCATAATCAATGAAACCCTCTATTAGTTGTACTATATTAAATATATTATCGGCTTTCGATTTATTTATTCTTATACTATCAAAATAAAATACGCCCGCATCTCGAAATCTTCTTTTATCATAAAATGTAGCTCTAATATATGCTGAATCAGTTACTTGTAAATCTTTATTGATGATTCCATAATCGATTCTATTAACAATATTATGATAACTAATAAAAGGTACAATATTGAAAAAAGGTTGCTCAACACTATATGTTAAAGGATTCTGATTTGAACTAGTTGTACTTTCGCATGAATAAAATCCAAATGAAATCGTTATAGTTATTAATATTAAAATAATTTTCATTTTGTAAATTAACCAAAGGAATTAATAATGGCAAGAACAGAATCAAAAATGGTTGAATTAGGAACAGAAGCCGCAGAATTTGCACTTTATTCTCCTACAGAAGGCAGAGTTATAACATCTACCTCACAAGAGGGTTACAAAGCAACTCTAGTTTTATTTATTAGTTGTCATTGTCCTTTTGTAAAACATTTAAATAAAGCAATTTCTTCTTTTGCACAAGAATATATGCCTAAGGGTCTAGGAATATTAGCAATAAATTCGAATGATATTGAAAAATATCCAGATGATTCTCCTGACAATATGATTAAACAAGCTGAAGAATTTAAATTTCCATTTCCTTACTTATTCGATGAAACACAAGATGTAGCAAGAGATTTTGGAGCACAGTGTACTCCTGATTTTTTTCTTTATGATGAAGATATGAAACTAAGATATAGAGGTCAATTTGATGATTCTAGACCTGATAATGGTGTTCCTATAACAGGAAAAGATTTACGTGAAGCAGTAGATGCACTTTTAAATAACCAATTACCTTCACCTATTCAAAAACCTAGTGTAGGATGTGGAATAAAATGGAAGTAATATAGTTTTTACATTTTATTTGGTGCTGAGATACCTAATATTGTCAAACCATTTTTTAATACATTTTTAGCTATATTTGCTAAATGAAGTCTTGACTTAAGTATTTCAGCTTCTTCACCTTTAATCCTACAGTTATGGTAAAATGAACTAAAGTTAGAAGCGAATTCTCTTAGATACTCTACAATTATTTGTGGTTCATATTTTTCTGCCGCTAATTCTATTGAAGTAGGAAATTCTATTATAGATTTCACTAAATTAATTTCGTCTTCTAACTGCAATAAATCGAAATTAGGATTTTCTTTAAGTATGTTTTCTGAATTTTCTACATTTTCAAGTATAGAACAAATTCTTGCATGCGCATATTTTAAATAGAAAACTGGATTTTTGTCAGAATTTTCAGTAGCTAGCGACAAGTCAAATTCTAAATGAGTTGTATTTCCTCTCATAATCAGAAAAAATCTTACGACCTCATCACCAACTTCGTCTAATAAATCATCTAAAGTATAACTCTTTCCAGTTCTTTTAGACATTTTAACTTGATGACCATCTTTTGTAAGTGTGACAAATTGATGTATAACTACTTTTATATTATCAACATTATAACCCAAATGTTTAACAGCTGCCATAACATCTGGAATCGTTGCTATATGGTCCGCTCCGAATACATCAATAATTTTATCAAAACCTCTTTTAAATTTTTCTTTATGATATGCTATGTCAGGTAATCTATATGTAGGTTCACCAGATGATTTGACTATAACTCTATCGTCATCTAAACCCATTTCTGATAATTTAAGCCAAGTAGCTCCATCTTTTTCATATACAAGATTAACCTCTTTCAAATCATTAATTACATCATTTATCTTGCCTTCTTTATACAGGGAGTCTTCATTATAGAATACGTCTTGTTCTATATTCATTTTAGATAGGGTTTTTTTGATTCTATCAAAACACCACGACTCACCAAATTTTTTAATAGCTATTCGATCTTGAAAATTTCCTTCTTTTAAATCATCACCGTAATCTTTGATAAGTTCTTTAGCTATTTCTATTACATAATCACCATGGTACCCATCTTCAGGAAAATCTAAATTTGTATCACCTAATTCGTGCATATATCTGACATAAATAGAATTAACCAAATTATTCATTTGGTTACCAGCATTATTAAAATAATATTCTCTAGTTACATCGTATCCTAACCATTCATAAATATTGGCAATAGTATCCCCAATTGCTGCATTTCTTCCATGTCCTAGATGTAAAAGACCTGTAGGATTAGCACTAACATATTCTACATTAACTTTTATCCCATTTCCAATGGTTTGTTTACAGAATGATTCATTTGCTAATAGAATATTATTTAACTGATTAGTATAATAATTATTATTAAATTTAAAGTTAATAAACCCCGGTCCAGCGATATCTATTTTCTCAATAATTGATTCATCATAATTAAGATTCTCTACTATACTTTCAGCTATTTTTCTAGGAGAGTTTTTTAGAGCTGATGCGAGTTGTAAGGCTATGTTAGTAGATACGTCGCCGTGTTCTGAATTATTTGGTTTTTCAAATGCTATTTCTACTTCTTGATCTAAACCTATAGTAGTTAAAGCATTTGAAATTGCTTTTTCTAATATATTAATCTTCATCTACAGTATTCTCTATCTCAATTTTTAATTCAGAATAACTAGAACTTACTAATTCAGCGTCATCATTGACTAGAAAGAATTCTGAATCAGCCCAAAGTTTCTCTAGTTTATAATAGTTTCTTAATTCACTTATAAATATATGAACAACAACATCAAAGAAATCTAAAATTACCCATTCAGCTGTTTCTAATCCTTCTATCCTAGGTTTAGGCAATTGGTGATCTATTATATTATCTAATATATTTTCTGCAACAGATTTTACTTGAATTGTTGATTTGCAATCACAAATAACTAAGAAATTGCTAGAAGCAATATCAATTTCGTGAAGATCTAGAATGACAGTATTTTCTGCTAATTTGTCTTGTGCAGCTTGAGCACAAAGAATTGCTAATTTTTGAGAATCGGAGTATTTTTTTTTCTTATTCAATATAATCTATTATTTAATTTACATACAAATATTTGAATAACAAGTTAATGACTATTAGAGTTATTACAAAACAGAAACTTAAAGTTTAACTCGAAGATTAGAGAAATCTTTGCCTATTACAACTGTAGCTCTTAAATATAGTGAAGAATCGATTACAGTTTCAATTCTATTCTCATTTAATCCCAGTGATTTGGTAATTTTATATGCAGAAGTTCTATCACCTATTCTATCTATTATTATTGTAGAATCTAGCATGGTTTCGTAATTACCAATTTCTACTACATCGAAACCTAGTTGACGGAGATGATTTCTAGTTTTTGAAGCAATACCAGCTTCACCACTTGCATTAAGTATATTTAACTGTATTTTTTTATTGAATCCGTTGCTTTCATATTTTTCAGATATATTCGTATTCATTGGAGACGAATTCAATCTCACAATAAAAGAAAGCATCATAAAAATAGATAGAATTGTACAGATTACAATGCTAGTCTTTAATAATAATTTGTTCATTGTTTCTAGAAGTTGATTGTTAAAGAATAATAGTTTTTATTAGCAAAATTAATGCCTATTATTACTTTATATTATTCAACAGGTTATACTTGTCTTTCAACTCTTCATAGAGAAGCTTACGAGCTCTGAATAAGTGAGCTTTTACAGTACCTAATGGTAAATCCAGTTGTTCTGCAATAGCTTTATAATCTAATTCTTCTTCATGGCGTAGAAGTATTATTTCTCTATAATTATCTGGAAGTGTATTTATTGCTGCAGTAATTATATCCGCTTTTTGTTCACTTATCAAATCAGCATCGGGACTATAAGAATTATCTTCAATCTCAAAATAATTTTCATCTTCTGCATTACCAATGGGCTTATCTATAGAAAAAGTATCAAATCTTCTTTTTCTCAAAAAGTCAATAGTATTATTAGAGGCTATTCTATATATCCAGGCAGAAAATGAATAATTGAACTTGAATTTATCTAAGGCTTTATAAGCTTTAATAAATGTTTCTTGCACCAAATCTTCTACATCACTGTCATTTTTAATCATTTTTTTGACAAGTGAATATATTAAATTTTTGTATTTTTTTTGTAAGAATTCATAAGCTGTATTATCACCTTCGAGAACTCTTCTTATTGCATCGAAGTCTTCTTGCTTTGAATCTGATTTATTTTTTCTGTTTTGCATACTTCCCATAGTATGAAATTAAAAAGATTTCTTTACAAATCCTTATTGAATTACACTCTGTGTAAAAGGAATTGTAATTATAAATTTTGTTCCTTTATTCAATTCGCTTTCTATATCAATTTTACCATTATGCAAAAGCACTATATGTTTAACAATTGAGAGACCTAATCCCGTTCCACCAACTCTTCTTGATCTAGATTTATCAACAGTATAGAACCTTTCAAATATTCTATTAATATCTTCTTTAGGGATTCCTAAACCTGTATCTTCAATTATAAATACTTGTTTATTATTTTTTTCTTTTGAACTAATTCTAATAATACCTTTATCGGTATATTTGAAAGCATTATCAATTAGGTTTATTAATAATTGTTCAATTCTAAAATTATCAATCTCCAATATACGTTCTTTATTCTCAATTGATATTATTAATTTGATCCCCTTTTCAATACTTTTTTGTAAAAATAAATTATAAACACTCTCAAGTAATACTTTAACTTTAACATTTTCAAGCATTAAGTTAGATTTAGATTGTTCTAGTTCTGATAGATGTAGTAAATCATTAACTATTCTGATAAGTCTATTAGTATGTCGGCTAATTATTTCAACATATCTTTTATGTTCTGCATTATCAATTTCATCAATTAATGTTTCTGAGAATCCTTTAATTGCAGTTAATGGTGTCCGTAATTCATGAGATACATTTATAACAAAATCTTTTTTTATTAGTTCTAATTTATTAAGTTCTGAAATATCATGAAGTAAAATGATTACTTCATTTTTCATTTTTATCCAACTTGTTGAGCAAAGGAATTGTCTATTTCCGACTTCAATCTCTCGTGTTATACTTATATCATTAGAAACAATTTCTTCAAGTAATTTCTTTAAATTAATATTATCTATTAATTTAGTTAGCTTTTTACCTATTAGATTATCTTTTCTCAATAATTCTGAGAATGAATCATTATATAGTTTAATTCTACCTTTTGAATCTAAAACTACTAATCCTTCTTGGATTTCGGATATTAGTGTGTCTAATTGCTCTTTTTGCGAATTTACTTTATAAAATAATTTCTTTAACCTTTTGGTCATATTATTAAAATTTATGGATAGGTCACCTAACTCATCATTTGAATTGATTTTCACTTTAACATCAAAGTCTCCTTCAGCTACTTTTTTCGAAGCCTCAGAAAGTTGTTTAATTGGATTTGAAATATTTTTAATGAAAATGAATAATCCAAATATAGAAACTAAATAGACAAATATTGATATTTCAATTATTTCAGTCCGAACTTCATGTAATAGTTTATTCATTTTATAAACGAAAAAACTTGTTCTTAGATAATATTGATTTTTGTTGGTTTTAATTTCTCTTGCAACATAAAGCATATCTTCTTGTACAGTATTAGAATATCTAATACTATGCCCTATTTCTGATTTGGATAGTTCTAATATTTCAGGTCTATTTCTATGATTCTCCATTCCAATAGGGTTTTCATCAGAATCAAACAAAACAATTCCTGATTTATCAATAATAGTTATTCTTACTTTAGATTTTTTTGAGAAATCTTCTATGAAAGAATTGATTTGGTTTTTTTCAAGTTCTATATCATAACGAACTAATTCTGTTTCAATCAATTTAGAATATACTTCTAAATCGTTTGATAAATCATCAATATAATGCGAACGAATAGTACTATAGGATATAAATACAATTAATGAAGCAAGAAGTGTAACGACTATTAAATATCCAAATGAAAATTTTGAAACTATTTTTTTCATTTAATCATGTCTCTTCTAGTTTGTAACCTACACCCCTTATATTCTTAATATAAAGACCATAGTGGCCTAATTTTTCACGTAAATTTTTAATATGTACATCTACTGTTCTGTCTAAAACTCCCTTATCGCTTACCCCAAGATAATCTAGGATTTGTTCTCTAGAATAAACCCATCCTTTTTTGTTAGCTAATAGATTTAGTATCTTATATTCTGAAGAGGTTAATTCTATTTTTTCATTATCTATTTTAACTTCATATTTATTTAAATCAATTTCTAAATTTTCACCTATAAATATTTTATTTATATCTGGTGCCTTTTTCTCATTTCTTCGTAGTACTGCTTTTACCCGTGCAACTAATTCTCTAGGTGAGAAAGGTTTTGTAACGTAATCATCAGCACCTATTTCTAAGCCTAATATTTTCTCTGTTTCATCTCCCCTAGCAGTAAGCATAATAACTGGAATATTCGAAAAATCAGATTCATTTTTTAAATACTTACAAATTTCAAATCCATCCGAATCAGGTAACATTAGATCAAGTATAACAAGATCTAATTTATTTGATTTAATATATTTAAAAAAGCCTTCGCCACTTTCGAATTCAACAGTTTTATAACCACTTTTTTTTAAATGAATAGATACTAATTCTACAATATCAGGCTCATCGTCAACAATAGCTATAGTTTTCAATTGTTTACTACTGAAAGGGGATTTTTCAAGCGATATGTTTTCTTCCATTATTTCTCCGATTTATAAATTTATTATCCATTTATTTATTTCTTCAAATACAATCGGAGCTATTGGCGTATATTTTTGATAGTCGGCTGGTACAGCCATCTTTTCGGACTCACCAAAAATATGGTTCACATTTTCTATAAATTTAAATTTAATATTCTTTTTATTATTTAATCCTGCTTTCCAAATATCATAATCAACTTTTGTAACTTGATAGTCATGACTACCGTTCAAAATTAAAGTTGGTTTATTAGATTTCGAAAGATTTTTAATTGGATCAAATTCTTCTAAATACTTTAAATATTCTATATTTAAGTTCATTGGTAAAGAATCTAATTTTACTTCACCATTTTTATAATTTTTAAAATATTCTACTTTATCTTTATGTTCTTGAATAATTGTTCTTTCGGAAGGTCTTATTATACCATCTAAATTAAATATGTATTCTAGTTGTTCCGAATACAAATCATATAATTTCCTTGGTGATCCAGCAAGCAGTATCATACCTTCAATATTCTCGTTATCATAAAATGAAGTGATAGCAGAAGCACCTTGACTATGACCAATAAGTACAATCTTTGATTTATTTAATTTAGAATTATTTTTTATAAATTCAATTGCACCTTTTATAGAATTATTATACTCATCATCTTGTGTCATTCCTGGATTAGAAATAGCCAATTCTCTACCAAATCTTTTAGTTATTTTTTCATATCTTAATACTGCATAACCTAAAGAAGATAATCCCCATGCAAGATTTTTTAGAATTTTGTTCTCGCCTATAGTTCCGTCCATATCACTTGGACCACTTCCATGAACTAATATAAATGTTATGTTGTTCTCAAAACTATTCGGTAGAGTAAGTTTACCTTTTAGTTTATACTTATCTTCAATAGTAATATCACTTTCTATAAACGAACTAGTATCAATATAAGTTGGAATAGGTTTATCTAAGATAGGGTTTAAATTTTTCTTTTCCTGTTCTGAGAAGTAGATACCCGAAATCTTATTTGATTTTAAATTAACTGAAATCATAAAATTCATTATTGCTTTTTCAAAATCCAAATCTGTATTTATTATAAGATTTTCCCCATTTGTAGTTGAATCCTGTAGTCCAAAACCAATAAATTCACCATAATTAGCTGTTAGTTGACTCCATATCGGGACCATTCTATGTGTAGGTAACAACTTAGCCATAGCAGAATCATATTGTAAAAAGATTTCTTCAACAGTACCGCTCTGAAAATGTCTTATAATTTCTTTGGGTCTTTCAATAGAAACCACTTCAGCTGTAATAGATACAACTGAAGTTGTTATTAAAATTGCAATTAAGAAAAATATTTTAGATATCAAGGTTTTTAACATATTTAGCATTTTTCTCTATAAATTCTCTTCTAGGCTCTACCTTATCACCCATTAAAGTTTGAAAAACTTTTGCAGATTGTGCAGCATCTTCCATAGAAACTTGGAGCAATGTTCTCGTTTCAGGATTCATAGTAGTATCCCATAATTGATCAGGATTCATCTCACCAAGACCTTTAAATCTAGATAATGCTATACCATGGAATTTTTGAGTCCCATCTTCAGCCACTTTTATTTCATCTTTTGTCAATTTGACATTTGCTTCTTTAAGTATTTGTGCTATTATTTCATCTCTTTCTTCTTCACTATGAGCATAATATTCTTTTTTTCCTTTTTTTAACTTGAATAAAGGAGGTTGAGCAATATAAAGATTTCCATTAATAATCAATTCTCTCATATATCTGAAAAACAATGTTAGCAACAATGTACGAATATGAGAACCATCTATATCCGCATCGGCCATTAATATTATCTTTCCATATCTAGATTTAGTTGGGTCAAAATCTTCACCAAACCCTGCACCAATAGCCGTTAGTATAGTTTTTACCTCATCATTATCTAATACTTTACTAACTTTTGCTTTATGCACATTCAGTATTTTTCCCTTTAGAGGTAAAATGGCTTGGAAGCGTCTGTCTCTACCTTGTTTGGCAGAACCACCTGCCGAATCTCCCTCGACAAGATATAGTTCACAATCCTCTGGTGTGCTCATACTACAATCTGCTAGTTTTCCAGGTAATGCATTACTTTCTAAAATACCCTTTCGTCTAACTAAATCTCTAGATTTACGAGCAGCTATTCTTGCTTCAGCAGCTTGTACAGCTTTAGCAACAATCGTTTTAGCAGCAGTTGGATTATCATCTAAAAATAAACCTAATTTTTCGTAAACTACGGTTCTTACAATACCATCTACTTCACCATTTCCAAGTTTAGTTTTAGTTTGACCTTCAAATTGAGGTTCAGGTACTTTTACTGAAATAATTGCCGTAAGCCCTTCTCGGAAATCATCTCCTGTAATGGCAATTTTAACATTTTTCTTGTAAGTATTGTTTACATAATTATTTAAAGTACGTGTTAGAGCTGAACGAAATCCAGAAACATGAGTACCGCCTTCGATTGTATTAATATTGTTTACATACGATAGTAAATTTTCTGAATAGCTATCATTATATGAGAAACATACTTCTACTTCAACTGTCCCACCACTTTCATCATCACCTTTACCAGTAAATAATGCTGGTTTCATTAATTGAGTATTATCTTCATCTATATATTCAACAAAATCCAATAATCCATTAGGATAATGAAAAATACCTTTTTCGCCATCCTCTCTTTCATCTTCATAAGTGATAGTTATCTGGGGATTAAGGAATGCTAACTCTTTTAATCTTTCAGTTGCTTTCATTAATTTGAATTCAACTGTCTTAAAAATAGTAGGGTCAGGATAAAATTGAATGTAAGTTCCAGTTTCTTTAGTTTCTCCAATAATTTCAATCGGGGCTACAGGCGCTCCCTCATGAAACTCTTGTCTATGTATTTTACCATCTCTTTTGATGATAGCAATTGTTTTAGTAGATAATGCGTTTACACAAGATACACCTACCCCATGTAAACCACCTGATACTTTGTATGAATCTTTATCGAACTTTCCTCCAGCATGCAGAGTACACAAGACTACTTCTAATGTTGGTATTTTCTTAGTTGGGTGAATACCAACTGGAATACCACGACCATTGTCTTCTACAGAACATGATCCATCAGCATGAAATTTTACTTTTACTGTATCACAAAACCCAGCTAGTGCTTCATCTATTGAATTATCAACAACTTCATTTATTAAATGGTGAAGACCTCTTTCTCCTATATCACCAATATACATGGCAGGTCTTTTTCTAACAGCTTCTAATCCTTCTAATATCTTTATACTATCTTCAGTATAATTATCAACAGGCATATTTTTTATTGTCATTTAAAGTCTCTTTGGTTTTTAATTTCTCTTTTATGCTAGATACAAATATAACTATTTATTCAATGTAAGACAATGTTTTTAATGATATTAGCACCCAAATAAGTATTGAATTTTTCAACAATCTGATCTTTCCTCAATTGTATCTCTGTTTTCCATACTGGATTACTTACTTTTAGTATTAATTTCCCATCAATTAAGTCATATATTACAACTGACTTGGAAAAACTTTCGGATATAATATCTTTTATATTAGTTCGCAAATCTACTATTATCCTTTTTTCTACTAAATTGAATTTGTTGGGCATAGATTCTAATATACTATTGATATTTTGTGGCTCTTTGTTTAATCCCATAATTATTGCTCGTATTCTAATTTTTCTACATTGCCATCATTTACATAGAAGTAATAACATTCGTTAGAAGGTTTCATAATTTTTTTGATTTTTTCATCTTCTGTTATTGTTATAAAAGCTTGTGCTAGATTATTTAAAACAGTGTTGATTACTAATTCTGTTCTTTTAGCATCCAATTCTGAAAATATATCATCAAGTAATACAATTGGAGTTTCGTTTAAAATTTCCTTCATATAATCAAATTCTGCTAACTTTAAACTAATTAGAACAGTTTTATGCTGTCCTTGTGAAGCTGCTTCTTTAACTGGTGCACCATTTATAAATAAACTTATATCATCTTTTTGTGGACCAAATAAAGTAGTAAACCTAGTAAGTTCTCCGATTTTCTTCTCATCTCTTAGCTTTATCAGACGATTAACTACTATACTTTCTTTTAAATCTTTATAGTTTAAGTCATCAAACCCGTAAGGTGAGTACTGAATTTCTACTTTTTCTTTACTGTCTGAAACTCTGTCATAATTTCTTAAATAATATGGTTCAAAATCTGAAATAAATTCAGCTCTTTTGATAATTATTTTGGTTCCATATTCAATCAATTTCTCTGTCCAAATATTCAATTCATTTCTATCAATGCTTTTATCTTTTTTCATTTTTGAGAGGAGGTTATTTCTTTGTTTTAATACCCTTCTATATGAATATAAATTATTCAAATAATTATTGCTAATTTGAGAAATTGTCGTATTTATAAACCTTCTCCTATTCTCCGGCGAACCAGCAGTGATTTCTTTATAATCTGGTGATAATATGATTATTGGAATTGATCCTATAAGATCTTTAGGATTCATATTTTCTTTGAAAGATGAGGTAATTCTTTTTCTTACACCACTTTCTTTCCTTACTTCCACGGTAAAATCGGTACCTCTATCTCTCATTGTATGGACTCTAGATAGGAATATATCTTTGTCAAAATTAATGAGTGAGTTTTCAGGTGTGCTCTGGAAACTTTTCGATATAGCTGCTATCGATATTGCCTCAAGAATGGATGTTTTTCCAGCACCGTTTAGTCCATAGAAAACATTAATATGCTTGCTGAAATGTAATTCAGTTTGTTTGTGGTTTCGGATATTCAGAAAATATAGTGAATCTAATCGCATAAAAATAAAAAAAGGGTAAGCTATAAATTAATTATGCCTACCCTTTAGTATAAGTTAAGTAAACTTAATTATTAAGTCTAACTGGCATTATTAACATCAATAACTCTTTAGAGTCCTTCTCTGGCATCAAAAGTGCAGGTTTGTTAGACTCGGATAATGAAAATACGATTTCTCCTTCAGATGAACTATTTATATGGCTTATAGCTTCATCTAAAAATTTGTAGTTAAAACCTATTTCAACAGGTTCACCATCTAGAGAACAAGCTATCTTTTCATCAGCTTTTGTTCCAGAGTCAATATCTTGAGCAGTTAGAGTCATTTCAGTAGCTTCTATTTTAACTCTAATTTGTTTCGTTATATCATTTGCAAATATAGCAACTCTTTTTATTGCAGATTGTAATTGGTTTTTATTGACAGTTAAAAAAATATTATTCCCAGCAGGAATTACAGATTCATAAGGAGGAAATTTCTCATCAATTATTCTTGAGATATAAATAGTAGAACCAACTTTAAATTTGATGTGGGTAACTTTATCATTATTCTTAATAAAAGAAAAATGTACTTCATCATCTGCCTTCTTTAATATATCCATAGTCCTAGATGGAATAATAATATCTAAATCATCTGGTAATTGTCCAGCTTCAGTATTATACGTAGATTTTACCAATCTATAGCTGTCAGTAGAAACTGCGTTTAAATACTGACCTCTGAATTGGAAAAGTACTCCTGTCATTGCAGGTCTGAAATCATCATTTGAAACTGCAAAGGCAGTTTTATCAGCTAATCTTATAACATCTTCTTTAGGTAACAAAGCTTTATCAACAACAGAACTATCTGAAATATCAACATTTGATTCGAATAATTCTGGTAATTCTATATATTCATCATTATTAAGTCCTTTCATCTTATAAGCACCAAAATCTGTAATCAAATCAATTTCAAAATTTTCAGTATTTGAGTTGAAAGTGATTTTTTCAGTTTTCCCCAAAGCTTTTAGAATGTCATTTAATTTTCTTCCAGGAACTAAAACTTTCCCAGATGTAGAATTATCTACATTTAATTGTGTTTTAATCGTAATTTCTTGGTCAGTAGATATTATTTCTAATAAATTATCATTAAGTTCAAACTTTAAATGCTCTAATACAGGTAAAGTTGATTTCGGTGGAATGGCAGGAAGAGTTTTATTTACTGCTTCTTGGAATTCATTTAAGTTTACGGTAAAATTCATTTTTTGCCCAATCAATTAATAAGTCTAAATTATTTTCTATTTTTGAACTTTGACAGTTACAAAACATCAAAGACTTACAAATATATAATTTTAAATTAATAAAAAGTAAATAAGTTGCTAACAAGATACGGTACAGATAACATACTCATAATGCTTGGTATTGCGGCAGTATTGCTAGTATCAGGATACTTTGTGGAAAATAAATTTTTAACCATTTCTTTTATAGGAATTGGTTTAATTTTCGCTTTATTCACACTTTGGTTTTTTAGAGATCCTGATAGAACTATACCTCCTGAAGCACTTAATGATGCTTCTTTAGTAATATCACCAGCTGATGGTAAAATAGTACAAATAGAATTTGAAAACGAAAGACACTATATAAAAGGTGATTCCAAGAGAATAAGTGTATTCCTATCCCCTATCGATGTCCACGTTAATAGAACTCCAGTCTCTGGCGAAGTGGAATTTTATGAATATGTTCCTGGAGATTATTTGGTTGCGTATCATCCTAAATCTTCTGAAAAAAATGAACATAGCAGGATAGGTGTAAGAACTGAATACGGAAAAGTATTTTATAAGCAAATTGTTGGACTATTAGCTCGAAGAATAGTTTGTGAACTTAAAGTCGGTGACAATCTAAAAGTTGGTGATAAAATAGGAATGATGAAATTCGGGTCAAGAATGGATATTGCAATGGAACCTGATGCTGAAATTCTCGTTAAAGTAGGTGATAGAGTTGTAGCAGGTGAAACAATTATAGCAAAACTTAACAAAGCAAATTAATGGCAATAAGACTTACTAGATCAATAGTTCCTAACTTACTCACTTTAGCAAATCTATTCTGTGGGTTTGTTTCGATAATTTATACATCTAATGGAGAATATACTCAAGCAGCTATGTTTATCCTTCTAGGTGCATTCTTCGATATGTTTGATGGGATTACTGCAAGATTAGTAAACGCAGCTAGTGAATTTGGTGTTGAATTAGATTCTTTATGCGATACCGTTACTTTTGGACTTGCACCTTCTTATATGTTATATCAAGCCGCTTTTTCTACAAGTGGTGAATTGGGAATTCTATTCGCTTCTTTTCCTGCTTTAGCAGGTGCAACTAGATTAGCTAGGTTCAATGTAACACTTACTAGCCTCGAAGATAAATCTTATTTTATAGGACTACCTATTCCTTCTGCTGCTCTAGTTATTGTGTCTTATATTGTATTCATACAACAATCTCCTAAATATGATCCAACTACTGTACTTTATTTAAACTATTTGGTCCCGGCAATTGTATCATTAGTAATGGTATCAAATATTAAGTTTGATAATATGCCAAGACCTACTAAAAAATATATCAAAGAGAAACCATTTTTCCTCATAATATTTATAATATCTATAATATTAGTAATTTTGAGTAAAGGTGAGCACCTGTTCCCAGTAATGTTTTTTTGGATTATATTTAGCTCCGTTAAACATTTTTTACATTGGGTACTAAGTAAGCGAATACCTGAAGAGGACTTAAGCGACGAAGGAGATGATTCTTTTTCACAACAATACGATATTGATTAAACTAATTTATTAAAAAGTGGGTCATACTATAAATGAATACCTATAAAGCAAAAATTAAAATTACACTTAGAAAAGGCATCCTGGATGTTCAAGGGAAGGCAGTTGAACAAGCACTTCATTCCATGGACTACGACATTATGGATAATGTCAGAATTGGGAAATATGTTGAGTTAGATATAACCGCCCAAAACGATGGACAGGCCGAAGAATTTGTTCGTGAGGCTTGTGATAAAATCATTGCAAATCCAATAGTAGAAGATTACGAAATTGAAATATTAGAGAAGGCATAATATGAAATTTGGCGTTGTAGTATTTCCGGGTTCCAATTGCGATCATGATGCATTATATGCAACAGCAAACAATGTTGGGGCAGAATCAGTTGAAATATGGCATAAAGATACAAATATACCTTCTGACGTTTCATGTGTTATACTTCCAGGTGGGTTTTCATTTGGAGATTATTTAAGATGTGGATCAATTGCAAGTTTCTCCCCTATCATGAAAGAAGTCATTAAATTTGCTAATAATGGTGGATACGTTATAGGTATTTGTAATGGTTTTCAGATACTTACAGAAAGTGGATTGTTACCAGGAACATTATTAAAAAATGAAAATCTTAAGTTCGTCTGTAAAGACGTATATTTAAAAGTTGAAAATTCTAATCACATTTTCACAAAAGATTTGGAAAAAGGAACTGTATTGAGGATACCCGTAGCACATGGTGAAGGTAATTATTATGCTGATGAGGAGACGATTAATAGATTAGAATCTAATAATCAAGTTATTTTTAGATATTGTGATATTGATGGTAATATTACAAGAGAAGCAAACCCAAATGGTGCAATAAATAATATAGCAGGTATCAGTAATGAAAAAGGAAACGTCCTTGGGATGATGCCTCATCCAGAGAGATATAGTGACGAATTACTGGGCTGTAACGATGGGGTTAGTATTTTCAATTCAATTTTAAAACATATAAATAATTAATTCCTTGGAGGGATTATGTTTGGTTTAGGTACACCTGAATTACTTTTGATTGTCCTAGGTATAGCATTATTATTTGGTGGTAAAAAGATACCAGAATTAATGAAAGGTTTAGGGAAAGGTATAAAAGAGTTTAAAGACGCGTCTAATACATCAGATGTAGATAAAAAAGAGTAGAAAATGTTTGACATTGGTTTACCAGAGCTATTATTAATTGGAATTGTCGTACTACTTATGTTTGGTCCAGACAAGTTGCCAGAAATAGCACGTAGCTTAGGTAAAGGAATGCAGAAAGTAAAACAAGCACAAATGCAATTTCAAAATGAATTGAATAGTGTAAAAGAAGAAATGAAAGTTCAAGATGATGACTTAGTTGATGACCCTATCAATGAAATGAAAAAGAACGTCGTGAAGAATGTTGATGAAATAAAAAAGAATTTACGCAATCTAAATAAAAATTGAGAGAAAAAGTCTTGTTAATACCTTACTTTGAATTGAGAAAACAATTTGAAATGAAACAGATTTCTGTATTAGAAACTGTTAATAACTTATTACTAGAAATAGAAAAGAAAAAGCATTTAAATGCTTTTATTACTGTTACTGAAGAATCAGCATTAGCTCAAGCTAAAGTTTCCCAAGAAAGATTTGATTCTGGAAACCCTCGATTACTAGAAGGAATGATATTAGCAGTTAAAGATAATATCTCCACTAAAGACATTCGTACAACTTGTGCTTCGAAAATGCTTGAGAATTACGTCCCAATTTATAATGCAACAGCAGTACAAAGATTACTCGAGGCTGGAGTTATTATAATTGGAAAGACTAATATGGATGAATTTGCAATGGGTTCATCTAACGAGAATTCTTATTTTGGAAATGTACTTAATCCAATTAACAATGATTATGTACCTGGTGGATCATCTGGTGGCTCAGCCTCTGCTGCAACAGCTGGTTTGTGTCATGTATCTCTGGGTTCTGAGACTGGAGGTTCTGTAAGACAGCCGGCGTCATTCACAGGTATTTATGGTTATAAACCATCTTATGGTAGAATTTCTAGGTATGGATTAGTTGCATTTGCTTCTTCATTAGATCAAATTGGAATTTTTAGTAAGAGTTTGAAAGATTTATCTTCAGTTTGTGATATAATAACCGGAATAGATGAAAACGATTCAACAAGTGCTAATTTAGATTCGACAAATAGTATATCACAATTAGAGACCGTTTATAAAAATCTTCGAGTAGGGTATGTCTCAGATGAAGTGCTAAATAACTGCACAGATTACGTAAAGGAAAAATACCGCAAAGATTTGAATAAATTGAAAGAAGATGGTCATGAACTAATTGAAATTCCGATTCACTATGCTGAAGCATGGATACCAACGTATTATATCATTGCAACTGCTGAAGCTTCTTCAAACTTAGCAAGATTTGATGGTGTTAGATTTGGCTATAGACCAGAGTTAAATGATGGTGATAATATTTATGTTAAAACAAGATCCAATGGTTTTGGAATGGAAGTCAAACGTAGAATTATGCTAGGTACCTATGTACTATCAAGTGGATTTTACGATGCATATTACAGAAAAGCTCAACAAGTTAGAAGAAAGATTGCCGATAGCTACAAAGCTACATTTGATAAAGTTGATTTCATATATATGCCAACAACTCCTGGTTCTGCATTCAAATTTGGTAGTAGAAACGATAATCCTATAAAAATGTACAAAGCCGATTATTATACAGCATCAGCTAACTTAGCTGGTGTACCTGCTATTAATATTCCTTCGGGGTTTGATGACGAAGGAATGCCTTTTGGTATGCAGGTACAATGTAAAAATTTCGACGATGATAAGATGATAGGGTATGCAAATTACATCTCTAAACTGATTAATAGTTAGTTGCGGAAAGGGAGGGATTCGAACCCTCGGTACCCTTGCGAGCACACACGCTTTCCAGGCGTGCCAGTTAAACCACTCCTGCACCTTTCCGTTCAATCAAGGTTACAAAACTAACATTAATGAAATTATAAAACAATTTTAAATTCAACGGCACAAGATTTGCTAATTGATTTCCTATGAATAGAAGAAATTTACTTAAAATATTAGCAACTGCCTCCCCCCTATTAATTGGTTCAACTTATAATAAGTTGGACGAATATTTTTATAATGAATTACCTGATAAAGATACTAAACTAAACAAACGAAAAATACTTCCTAGAGGATTAATATCAGGAAAATCTAAAGTTGCCATTACTGCAACTTCTAGTCCATTATCAACATATGAGATGAACGATGCTCTCAATTTTTTAAAACGTGAAAACATTTCATATGAAATTGGTGAGACCGTTAAAAACAATAATTCTAGTTATAGATATCTTTCTGCATCTGACGATGATAGAGCAGCAGAATTTATGAATTATATTGTTGATGATACAATTGATTGTATTTTATGTGGCAGAGGTGGCTATGGTGTACTAAGAATATTAGAAAAACTTGATTTTGCAATTATTAGAAAAAACCCTAAAATTATTATTGGATTTTCTGATGTGACAGCACTTCTCACTCCAATATTTGAACATACAGGGCTTGTTACGTTTCATGGACCAGTAGCTGTTTCTAGCTTTAATTCTTTTACACAAGAGCATTTTAAAAACATTTTGTTTTCGAAAAATAAGTTTGAACCTATCGTAACTCAAGAGCCTAAAGCGATAATAATAAATGAAGGAAAAGCTAGAGGAGTACTCAAAGGAGGAAATTTGAGAATGATAGTAAGTACACTTGGTACACCTTATGAGCCAAATCTAGATAATAGTATTTTATTCCTCGAAGATGTATCTGAACCTGCTTATAAAGTAGATAGAATGTTAAGTCAACTTCTAATTACAGGTAAACTCAAAAATTGTAAAGGTATTATATTTGGTCAATTTGACAATCTAAATACGAGACAAGCTTTTCATCCCGGTTATTCTTATACAATTAAAGAAGTGATAGAACAATTATACAGTAAATTGAATATACCTATAATGGTAGGTATGCCCTTTGGTCACGTAAAAGACAAATTAACCCTTCCGCTAGGTATTCTATCAGAGATAGATACTAACAATCGTTCGATTACAATATTAGAACGTTCTGTTATTTAAAATTATTTTCTTAATTTATGAAACTATTTTCAATCTAATTTGTTTTTATTAAAGAGTAGAAACTTAAAAGGAATTATTATGTCTAAATTAATTACAGCTTTTGCAATATTCTTAATAACAATAGGCTCTTTAAACGCCCAATTTTTTAATATTTCAAGTATTGAAACTGATAAATTCCCTTGGGTAAGTACAATATTTGTAGCAAAAGATGGTGATAATGAGTTTATAAAAAATGCAACCATTAATCAATTTTCTATAGAAGAAGATGGAATTTTTGTCCCTTTTTCAAAAATGAAAATAGAATGTTTTGAAAGTCAAGATGTTCCTGAATTATCTATAGTAATTGTTGTAGATAAGTCAGGTTCAATGGAAAAGCCATTCGATGATAAAAAACCCAATGAGACTCCATGGCAAAAAGTAAGAGAGGGAGTAGAAGCATTTCTAAATACTATAAAATTTGTAGGTAGAACAGAAGCCTCTTTAGTTGCCTTTTCTAATGATTCATTCCTTGGATGTCCATTTACTAATGACCCACAACAGATACTTGATTCACTTGACGAAATAATCCCCAATGGTGCGACAAGATATGACCCACCATTTATTAAACCAGAATATATACTGAATGGTCAGACAAGAAGAGAAAGTGCAACATCTTTACTCAGAGAAAGACCAGCTAATATGAAAAGAATTGTAGTATTTCTAACAGATGGTGCTCCTACTAGTCCACCCAATACTTTAGAGATAATAGATTCATTAAACTATTACAATATTACTGCGTACAACATTTCTTTTTTAACTAATATGGATCCTTCATTAAATGAGATTGCAACTCAAACAAATGGAAGAGCTTATATGGTTGAGAAAAAAGAAGATTTAGTACATATATATACTGAGATTGCTATTGAAGCACAAAAAGCTTACTTCTGTGAATTGAGTTGGTTAACAGATTACCCATGTTATGACACACAAAGAGATAGAACTGCAGAAATAACATTCAAAGGAATCAGCCCATTTGGTAGAGGTACTAGAAGTTATGTAATCCCAGAAAGATTTATTCCTAATAGAACTTGGGATAAAAAAACGTATTCTTTTGGTAATCCTGAAGTTGGTTCAAATAATTCAGTTATCAAACAATTACAATTGGTAATTGGTAAAGTTGATTTTAAACTAGATGATATAGCAATTGTCCCTAATAATCAAGGATTTAAAATTAATAGTGTTAAGAATAGTGCGGGATTAGTTGTAAATAATAATTCAACGATTTTAGAAGGAGATACATTATTTATTGAAGTTGAATTTGAACAGTTTGGTACTAAAACCTTAAGGACTGCCACGCTCACTGCTAATGGCACACCTTGTTTGACTGCTTCTCAATTAGTTGGTGGTACTACAGATATCATTTTAGAGTCACCGAATGGAGGAAATGTATTCACAGTTTGCGATAATATCAATATTAACTGGAATGGTGTTGAACCTGGCACTGATGTTCATATTTCTTACTCAAAAGACAGTTTTTCAAAAGATTCCAATTTTATTGCAACTTCAACAGGTACATCATATAATTGGAATAAGAACCCGGGTCCTGGAAATTATAAAGTTAAATTAAGAGTTGACCCAGAAGCTAGATATATATATGCTTTAAACGAAAAGAGTTCGGGTAAAAGTCATGGTAGTTCTATAGCATTATCTAGAGATGAACTATTTACATATAGTACGGGCCATTTTAATGATACTATTAAATTTGATAATACTGTATTGACAAATAAAGGTAATACAGATATATTTTTAGCAAAACATAATTCTGCTGGTAAATTAATTTGGGCAAATTCTTTAGGAGGTGATGGATTAGATTCCGCTTCTGGCGTTTGTGTTGATGACCAGGAACAAGTTTACATAACTGGCGCTACTACAAAAGGAGCAATATTTGGTTCATCAGTAGTAAATACAGAATTAGGTGGTAGTGCATTTTTCATTGCTAAGACTACTCCGAATGGTGGTACATATACAGTTAGAACTATTTCTGCTAGAAGTCCTTACACAACTTTTGAAGCTTGGGGTACTAAAATTAGATACGATCAACCTACTGATAGAATAATAGTTCAATTTGGTACTAAGAATGATTTAGAAAATTTAAACCCTCAATATTCATTCAAAGCTAATACTGTAAGATATACTGCTATTTATGACAAATCATTAAATCCAATTACTATATTTGAAGGTTGGGGGGCAGGCGACTTTTCTTCTGATACAGATGTAACCGCCGATAAAAAATCCACTTACAAAATTGGCACAATGAGTTCTGATAAAACATTTGGTCCATTTAATTTAAAACACAGTGGGAAAAGTGATGTATATATTACCAGATATGGAGAAAACGAGCCTAGTGAAGATGTAAGTGAAACTAGCTTTACAATAGAAAAACCCGTTTTAGCTTTTTCAGAAACTGGTCCAATAGTATTTAATGATACTCCAATAAATGATGTAAATGTTAAATCACTAGCTAAGTTTGTTATTAATCAAAGTTTACTACCTATTGAGATAGATTCTGTTTACATAACTGGTACAAATAAAGATGAGTTTACATTAGATAAAACATTTGATGGTATTATTGAGTCAGGTGTTGCAAATGCGAAAGATATGTTTATAAATTTCAACCCACAAACTTCTGGGCCTAAAACAGCAATACTAAATGTGAAAGGTGAATGTACTGATTTGATTAGTATTGTATTAAATGGTAATGGTATTTGTGACTTAGTTACTACAAACGAAATCAATTTTGGAGCTACTAACCTTAATTTGACTTCGAATAGAACTGATGTAAAAGTTTTTTATAATAATAACAATGTTCCAGTTAGGATTACACCACAAATAATTAATGATAATGATAATGAGTTTAAGATTATCTCAATAAATGATGATACTGGTTTAGTTGGGACTTCAATTAATGTAGAACCAAAGGATTCTGTAAAAGTGGAGTTAAGCTTTACTCCAGTTAAAGAAGGCAATAAGACTGCTACGTTATCATTTAATTCCGAAACTGATGGTTGTACTGACGTTGTAACCAAATTAATTGGTACAGGTGCGAATACTGATCTTTCTTATGCAATAGTTGATTTTGGTAGAAAAAGAATTAAAACAGTATCTAAATTAGATTTAGAGATTGTAAATAGTGGCAATTTGGATGTAAAACTTACTAGCATAAGTTTAGCAAACAATAATGCATTCACAATTGAACAAACTAGTGACTTACTTATACCTAGTAAAGGCTCTAAGAAATACGAAATAACATTTAATCCACAAACGGACGGTAATTATTCTGTTCCTATAAATATTGTTATTAATCCAAATGATGCCCCAATATCATTAAATAATGTTATAGGTATTGGTGAAAACCCAACAGCTATAGGTTCAATTGACTGCGGAAATAGTAATATCCAAAATACTACTTCCAGTGTTGACTTAATACTAACAAACACATCAACTGTTGCGACTGCTAAAGTTACAAGTATCACTATCTCCCCTACTTCAAATTATACTTTTGTAGGTGGATTAAAGACTTATACTACAGTTCCAGATATTGCAATCAATAATAATATAACTATTCCTTTGGAATTTACTCCTCTAACTGCTGGTTTAAATAAACTGGTTTACACTATAGTATCTAATACAGCTATTGGGAATAATATTAATGATGTAGTAGAAGATCCATTGACTAAAATAGACACATTAGAATGTAATGCAATTCAAAGTAGTGGTGCTGATCAAGTGGAATTTGTTGGTGTTTTAGTTTGTGATGAACATAGAATTGATTTATCAATCCCGAACAACGATCCAAATAGTTCAGTAACAATTGATAGAGTGGAATTAACTCCTAATGGAACTGATTTCTTTTTAAGAGATTTACCTCCTGGAAGTTTTGATATTAGTGCAGGAAATAACTATCCTTTCAAGGTAGCATTTCAACCAGATACTGAAGGATTACAAACAGCGAAAGTAACTGTTTATTATGCTACTGGAACTACCAAAGAATATATACTTACTGGTACTGGTAAAAGAATAAGATATTTCACAAACCAAAGTGAAATTGATGTAATACCTGGAAGTGAAATAACTTTAACTGTAATGGCTGAAATACCAACATTAAGCTACGATATATCTGAACTTGATGTAATAATGCAGCACAATCCGGATATTACTGCTTTCATTACTAATAATAATGGATTTATATTTACACCAATTAGTAATAATATAAATTGGACCTGGTCCAATAATACTAATAAAAATTCACAGCAGAACATTACTTTTGAAGGTATGTCAAATACTCAAGCTGATTGGTTAATCAATGGGACAACACATGAATTATTTGATATCAAATATAAAATGTACTTAGGTCCTAATGAAAACGATAATATCAAAGTTGCAGATTTTCCTAATTGTTTGAATCAATCATTTAGTCAAGTACAAAAAGTCAATATTAGTGGCGTTTGTGCTCTAGATAAAAGATTAATTGAAATAGGTTTAATTCCTGAGGAGAGTTTCTCTCAATTTGATGCTAACCTGAATATCATAAAAACAAACTTTACAGTTATGTATGATAATTTAGACGTTAATATTGAAGTCATTGATATAAATGGTAATGTGGTTACAAATCAATTGACTAGTAATTTAAATCAAGGTCATTACGAAAGTGCTATTGATGCAAATGCTATTTCATCAGGTTTATACTTCGTAAGAATCAACTCTGGTGCATATAGTACCGTTAATAAGTTGATGATAATTAAATAGAATTTAAGTTTGTTTAAATCTTCTATGTCCCAAATTGTGAAAACTTTTTGGGACTTTTTTTATTAATGTAAGCTCTCCTCTTTTGCTATCCCAATGGAATTTGGTAAATTTGGAGATATCAAAATTGAAATTAAAATAATAACTAATATTCAGAGTAAATTGTATGAATGTACATGAGTATCAGGCTAAAGAGCTTTTAAAACAATACGGTGTACCTGTATTGGAAAATAAGGTTATATTCAAGCCAGAAGACGCTGAACAAGCAGCAAAGGAATTTGTTGAAAAGGGAAGCAAAGTAGTAGTATTAAAATCGCAAGTGCATGCAGGCGGAAGAGGAAAAGGAAAAGTTCATAATATAAACACTAATGAAATTCTTCAAATAGATGGAAAAGATGTTCATGGTGTCAATGTTTTATTTGGTGATAATTTACCTGCTAAAGCTAAAGCATTTGCTGAAGCTACATTAGGAAATAAATTAGTAACTATTCAAACAGGTGAAGCAGGTTCTATTGTAAATAGAATGATGCTAGAAGATGGAGCTTCTATAGATAAAGAATTCTATATTAGTATTCTATTAGATAGAGCAACTAGTAAAAACATCATAATGGCCTCTACTGAAGGCGGTATGGAAATAGAAGAAGTTGCTGAGCATTCTCCTGAAAAAATATTAAAAGAAACAATAGATCCTACTATTGGGTTCCAAGGTTATCAAGCAAGAAGATTAGCATTTGGTCTTGGTCTAAGCGGTACTGCTTTCAAAAACTTTATTAAATTTATATCTAATTTGATTAAAGCTTATGATGCGTTGGATTGCTCAATGTTAGAGATTAATCCATTAGTGGTTACTACTGATGAGCAAATCATAGCTTTGGATGCTAAGGTAGATTTCGATGATAATGCGCTTTATAGACATCCTAATTATGCTGAATTGCGTGATGTGTCTGAGGAAGCTCCTCTAGAGGTTGAAGCTTCTAAATATGACCTTAATTACATCAAATTAGATGGTAACGTTGGCTGTATGGTAAACGGTGCTGGTCTTGCGATGGCTACAATGGATATGATCAAGCTTTCTGGTGGCGAGCCTGCCAACTTCCTAGATGTGGGTGGTGGAGCAAACGTTGAAAGAATTGCTAATGCATTCCGTATCATGATGAGTGATAAGAATGTAGAAGCTGTACTTATTAATATCTTTGGTGGAATCGTACGTTGCGATAGAGTAGCGAATGGTATTATCAAAGCTCTAGAAACTGTAGAGGTTAACTTACCTCTTATTGTTAGACTAGATGGTACTAATGCAGAATTAGCAGCTGAAATTCTTGATAAATCTGATTTAGAATTTAAAGTGGCTAAGAGTTTCAATGAAGCCGCTGAAAAAGTTTCAGAAGTAGTAAAGAGTTTAAAAGTATAGAATATTAAATACAATTATTGTATTGCTAAGCCACTCCCACAAGGAGTGGTTTTTTGTTTTATGGTCTTCCCTATTCGTCCCCTCGCAAAGCATTTACGCCCACTAGCTAATTAACTTCAATTACAAATTTCTTATGTGTCTGTTATATTTTCACCTTTTATATAATAAATGATTATTATGTAATTAATAGATATTAGTTTTTATTTAAAACTGGGATTAAATTAATATGTAGGATTTATAGTATTTTTTTGGTTGGGAATTCCAACTAATGTCTCATCTATTAACTTCACACTATATTAACTCACAGCTTATAGTAAACTAACATGGAAAGTGAATTTTTGTATATTTAGAATTATCAAAGTATTAATAATGCAGAAGGTCACTTTAAAGAATCTAATAGAAAGTGTGTCTCCAGACAGTAGATCATCACGTATTCTACTAAAATATAGTTGGATAGAAAATATAATCAACAAGTTTCTTAGCTTTAATGAAGTCAATAGGTTTTTAAGAAGAACTGAGAACTGGTCTGGTATTGAATTCATAGAAGAACTGTTTGACTATATTGATTTCTCTTTTACTACAACTCATAAAGATAAACTAAAAATACCATCCGAAGGACGATTAATAGTAGTCGCTAACCACCCTCTGGGAGGATTGGACGCCTTGTCACTTATATGTAGTATTCACGAAGTACGTCAAGATATCAAGATATTAGCAAATGAAATGCTAACAAATATTGAACAGTTAAATGAGTTCATAATACCAATCGATGTCTTTTCGAAAGGCTTGAAAAAAAGTACAATCGTATCTATAAATAAAGCAATGATCGAAGAGAAAGTACTAATAATATTTCCTGCAGGTGAAGTCTCGAGATTGAAATCTGGAAAAATAAAAGACGGAGATTGGTCGAAAAGTACTATTAGTATTGCAAAGAAATATGGTGCCCCAATATTACCAGTATTTATAAAAGCTCAGAACTCCATACTTTTCTATATAGTTTCTAAATTAAATAAGAGGATATCTACAGCTCTATTACCAAGAGAAATATTTAAAAAATCTGGTGAAAGAATAGGAATTAGAATTGGCGATATTATCCCAAGTGTTGCAATAAGTAACTACATGAAAGACAAGCAACTAATAAAATTACTTAAGAAGCATGTTTATCAGATAGGTAGAGATAAAAAAGGTATCTTTATGACTGAGAAAAATGTTGTTCATCCTCAATCTCAGAAGTCAATTAAAATTGAACTAAATATGTCTAAAATTTTATTAAATATTGACAGTAAGAGTAAAATATATTGTACTAACTATAAAACTAGTAAAACTGTTATTAATGAACTCTCTAGACTACGAGAGTTGACATATAGAAAAGTAGGAGAAGGAACTGGAAATAAATCAGATAAAGATAATTATGATAAAATTTGTGATCATTTGATATTATGGAATAATGAAAATATAGAAATAATAGGATCATATAGATTAGGTGACCTTTCTGAGATAATAAAAGTTCATGGTTATAATAAAATTTATAATTCCGAATTGTACGAATTTACACCTGAATTAGAAATTATATTACAAAATACATTAGAACTTGGTAGAAGTTTTATTCAACAAAAGTATTGGAGAACTAACGCATTAGATCATCTTTGGCAAGGAATAGGAAAATATGTTATTGAAAAACCGCATATAAAGTACTTGTTTGGCGCTATAAGTCTTAGTGACACTTATTCTGAATTGGCAAAGAACTTAATAGTTTCTTATTATAAGAAGTGGTATTCTGATTCAAAAAATAACTATTTAGTTCCAAAGTATAAGTTTGAAATATCTAGACTTTCATATAAAAGTATATATGCAACATTAAATGGAAATGACTATAAAGAAGATTTTTTTAATTTAAAGCAAGCATTAGCTAAACTTGGCTATACTGTGCCGATATTATTAAGGAAGTATACTGAATTATGCGAATATGGAGGAGTGAAGTTCCTTGGTTTTGGTATAGATAAATCCTTTAACAATTCCATTGATTGTGTTGTGCTATTAGATTTAGATAAAATCAAACCCGAATTTAAAGATAGGTATTTTAAGGAAGCTCAAAATGAAGTATCTTTATTCTAATAAAAAAGCCAATCACTCTTAAGTTGATTGGCTTTAACGCTTTAGTACTATTCGAAAGACTACTCTTGTTCAGCTAACCATCTTTCCGCATCTATAGCAGCCATACAACCCGTTCCTGCTGCCGTAATAGCCTGTCTATAAACATGATCTTGAGCATCTCCACAAGCAAAAACACCATCTACATTTGTATAAGTAGATTTATCTTTTGTTAAAATATAACCTACTTCGTTCATATCTATGATACCTTCGAATATATCTGTATTGGGTTTATGTCCAATCGCGATAAATGCTCCGCCACCTTCGTAGAAAGTAACTTCACCAGTATTTACATCTTTTAAATTAAGACCAGTAAGCTTTTTAATACCATTAGTTGTTTCTCCAATATATTCATCAACAACAGCATTTTCAATAAATTCAATTTTAGGGTGATTTTTTGCTCTTTCAAGCATTATTCTAGAAGCTCTATAATTTTCACTTCTATTAACAACAGTTACTTTTTGACCATATTTAGTTAAGAAAAGTGCTTCTTCCATAGCCGTATCTCCCCCACCAATAATGAACAGATTTTTTTCTCCGTTGAAAAAGAATCCATCACAAGTAGCGCAAGCAGAAATTCCTGATCCCCAATAAGTTTCTTCACTAGGGATGTTTAGTAATTTTGCTGTAGCACCAGTAGATATTATAATAGCATCAGCTGTGTAATCACCTTTTTCTGTTGACATTTTGAATGGTCTTTCAGAGAAATCTACTTTATTTACCGTTTCAAATATCGACTTTGTACCAAACCTCTGTGCTTGCTTTCTAAGTATATCCATCATTTCCGGTCCTTGTATCCCATTTACAAAACCTGGATAGTTTTCTACTTCAGTAGTTATAGTTAACTGACCACCTGGTTGCATACCTTCAAATACAACTGTTTCTAGATTAGCTCTTGATGCATATAAAGCTGCTGTTAATCCTGCTGGACCAGAACCTATGATAATTACTTGATGATGTGTTGACAATTCGTTTTCTCCTATTCTTAAAATTTAATTTTCTAATTGACGATTTTAAAGTCTTTTTATTAATATTCTATTTAGAGTTCTTTTCTAACTCTAGTATATTTCTTTTTATGCCGTAGTGTTTTGGTCTTTTCAGTGGACTTTTGATGTATCTTTCTTTGAACTCATCTTCTGTATAATTGAATACAGTCTCTTTATCAAGAACAGTTTCTCCATATCGTGGATTTACGAAATCTTCTATTTGAATAGGAACCCTATGATTATTCCAAGGACAGACCTCTTGACAAATATCACAACCGAAAGCCCAACCTTCAAGATTTTCTGAAATATCAGTAGGGAAGCTATCAGATTTTGATTCTATCGTCCAATATGATATACACTTAGTAGAATCTACTACTTTGTCGGATATAATTGCATTTGTTGGACAAGCATCTATACATTTACTACATTTCCCACAATAATCTTTTACTAAATCATCATGTTCAACTTCTAAAGTTGTAATTATAAGAGATATAAAAAAATAAGAGCCTAACTTTTTGTTAAGTAATAAACTATTTTTTCCTTGCCACCCTAAACCCGCTTTTATTCCCCATTGTTTTTCTAATATTGCGCCGGTATCAACGTAATATTTGAATTCTTCATTCGGATATAATGATTTTAACTCGTTACTTATTTTTTTTAATTTTTTGGGGATGTAATTGTGATAGTCATCTCCCCAAGCATATCTAGATATTTTATTTTCATTAGATTCATGAATCGTAGATTGATTATAATTATACGCTAATACTATAACAGACTTAGCGTTTTCTTGTATTAAACTTACATCTTCTCTTTTATCAAGATTCTTTTTCATCCACTCCATATCAGCATTATAGCCCAAAGAAAGCCACTCTTTGTAATTCTCTATTTCATTAGAGAGTAATTCATATTTGGCAATATTTATTTGCGAAAAATTCTCTTTTTCACAAATTCCAATAATATTTGCTTTTTCGTGTAATGAAATCAATTTATTGTCGCCATTTTGGAATTTCTAGTTCTGGCTTTTCTATATATATATCACCATCTTTTTGAAATATTTGATATTTTTTAAGTCGTTTAATTCCTTGATGCTTATTAGTATTCTCACCAGTTTTTAAATCGTATGTCCATCCATGTGCAGGACAAGTTACAGTACAATCCTTGATAATTCCATTATAAATAACAGGTTGATGTTTGTGAGGGCATATATTTGAAACACAATAATACTCATCATCAATTTTAAATATAGACACTTCCATATCTATATCATCATCAAATATTATCTTTTTTCCTTTTTCAGGAATTAACTCATCGGCACTACAAACTGAAACAAAGAGTTTGCCGTCAATGGTTATTGATTTCATACTTATCCCAAATTTTAGATTATTTTACCATAATTATATAGTTTTGCAAGTTATTCAAAAAAATAATTACATAAAAAATATGTTCAAAGAATTGCCAAACAATATCTCTTATCCTGAATTAGAAGAAAGTGTTCTGAAATTTTGGGAAGAGAATAAAATATTTGAAAAATCATTAGATTTAAGAGCTGAAAGTAAAAGCTTTACATTTTATGAAGGTCCACCTACTGTAAATGGTAAGCCTGGTATTCACCATATGATGGCTAGAACTATCAAAGATACAGTTTGTAGATATAAAACTATGCAAGGGTATTTTGTTCGAAGACAAGCAGGATGGGATACTCATGGTTTACCTGTAGAAATACAAGCTGAGAAAGATTTGGGTATTTCAAACAAATCAGAAGTAGAGACAGTTGGAATTGGAAAATTCAATGCTGCATGCAAAGATCTAGTCTATAAAAATATAGAAATGGATGAAGGTTGGAGAACACTGACTAGCAGAATGGGATATTGGGTTGACCTTGATACAGCATATATAACTTGTACTAATAATTACATAGAATCAGTATGGTGGGCATTAAAACAACTTTTCGATAAAGATCTAATATTTAAAGGGTTCAAGGTAGTTCCACAATCCCCTACTATTGAAACGCCTCTTAGCTCTCATGAGTTATCACTCGGATATAAAGAAGTTAAAGATTTCAATTGTTATATTAAACTAAAAATAACTAGTCCGAAAGTAAAAAGTACAGAAGGAGCTGAATTATTAGTTTGGACAACTACACCTTGGACACTTTTTTCCAATGTAGCGTTGGCAGTTGGAGTCGATATTGAATACGTGTTAGTAAAGAATACAAGAAAAATAAAAGATTCTATTATCGTTGATAATTTAGTACTTGCAAAAGATAGATTAGAAACTTTAGATGATGAATACGAGATATTAGATACGTTCAAAGGTTCTGATTTAATTGGTACTAAATATGAACAAATATTTCCTTATTTAGATTTAAAAGAAGCTGAGCATCCAAATGCTTTATCAATAGTTGAAGGTGATTTTGTTTCAACTGAAGATGGCTCAGGTATTGTGCACCTTGCTCCTGCTTTCGGTGAAGACGATTACAGATTATCAAAAGAATTTAATTTACCATTCGTTCAACCAGTATCTCCTAGTGGACATTTAACAGATGAGTTAGGTCCTTTTGCAGGTAGAGCTATCAAAGATTTTGAGTATGAAGATAGAAAGGAAGTTGGAGTCGAGACAGATGTAGTTATTGCATTGAAGATTGCTGGGAAAATCTATCGTTCACAAAAAGATTATTTACATAATTACCCACACTGCTGGAGAACTGGTAATCCTATAATGTATTATGCTCGTGAAAGTTGGTTTATAAAATCACCTGCATACAAACAAAGAATGATTGAATTAAACAAAGAGATTAATTGGCAACCAAAAGAAATTGGTGAGGGTAGATTTGGAAACTGGTTGGAAGATGTAAAAGATTGGTCATTATCTAGAGATAGATATTGGGGTACTCCTCTTCCACTTTGGATAAATGAAAATGATGAAACTGATATAATTGCAGTTGGGTCAATTGAAGATTTGAAAAAAGGAAAATATGAGAAAGAAGATGGTACTCTCATAGATATAGAGCATTCTGGTTTTGAAATAGATTTACATAGACCATTTGTTGATCATATAATTTTTGAGAAAGATGGCAATAAGTATCGTAGAACTCATGAAGTAATTGATGCTTGGTTTGATTCAGGATCAATGCCTTTTGCTCAAATGCATTATCCTTTTGAGAATAAAGAACTATTTGAAAAATCATTCCCAGCTGACTTTATTGCTGAAGGTATAGATCAAACGAGAGGTTGGTTTTATACACTTCATAATATATCAACGGCAATATTTGATAAACCAGCATATAAAAATATAGTAGTAAACGAACTTATTCTAGATAAGAATGGTATTAAAATGTCTAAAAGGTTAGGCAATACTGTTGACCCATTTGAAATCATGAACCGATTAGGTGCAGATGCAGTAAGGTGGTATTTATTTGTGAATAATCCCCCTTGGAATACTACAAAATTTGATTCAGAAGGTATATCAAGAGTTGTGATTGCTGATTTCTTTAGATCTCTTACTCAAACATATAATTTCTTTTCTCTTTATGCTAACATTGATAAATTTGATGTGAATAGTAATGAAATTCCAATTGAAGAACGACCTGAAATTGATAAATGGATTATTTCTAGAGCAAATACCATTGCAAAGGAATACATTCTACTAATGGATGAATATGAACTGACTAAAGCCCATCGTTTGATTCAAGAATTCACAATTAATGAACTGTCTAATTGGTATATTCGTAGAAATCGTAGAAGGTTTTGGAAAGGAGAGAATGATAATGATAAATTATCGGCATATCAGACTTTAAGGAGAGTATTTGTTAGAATACTTCAACTTACTGCTTCTGCAGCTCCATTCTTAAGTGAGGATTTATACCAAAGATTAAAAAAGGATAATGAACCTCTTTCAATTCATTTGACAGATTTTATGGATGTAAACGAAAATGCTATCGATTTAGATTTAGAAGAGAGAATGGATGTAGCACAAAGAATAGTTTATTTAGCTAGATCACTTCGTGAAAAATCACAGATTAAAACTAGACAACCTTTACAAAAAATCTTAATTCCCGTACTAACCCCTCAATTTAGAAGAAATATTGAGAAAATGGCTTCGATTATTAAAGAAGAACTTAATATCAAAGAAATTGAATATATGACTGATAATTCTTCTGATATAATTAAGAGAAATGTTAGACCAGATTTTAGAAGCATTGGAGCCAAATATGGTAAACAAACAAATCTAGTGGCACAAGAAGTAAAGAAATTTGGTGATAAAGAAATTTCACAATTAATAAATGATGGTAATATAACGTTAAATATTGATGGGAGTGAATACCATCTAGATGATAAAGATGTTGAAATTTATAATGAAGATATTGAAGGATGGCTTGTAGCTAATGAGAAAAATATAACTGTTGCATTAGATACAACTATTACAAATGAATTAAAGAATGAAGGTATTGCAAGAGAATTCGTAAGTAGAATCCAAAACATTAGAAAAGATTCTGGCTTCGAAGTAACTGATAGAATTAAAATTACTACAAAGGCTAATTCCGAATTTGATAATGCTATATCTGAAATGTTAAATTATATTAAAACAGAAACACTTGCTGATGAAATCATTTCAATTAATGATTTAGAAGAAGCAAGTGAGATTGAAATAGATGAATTAAAACTCAAGTTAAGAATAGAAAAAATATAAATGTGAGTAAATTATTTTGTTTTTTAAATAGTAAAGGTTTATAATTGCCTTTTATTATTTGGTAAGAATGATTTTGCTCATTGGAGAAAATAAATATGGCAAAGAAAACAGAAACAAAAGCAAAAGTTAGAAAAGATTACGATTATGCAAATTATAACGAATCTAATCCTGCGCCTAGAGATCCTAGTATACGTTATTCAGATGAAGAATTAGAAGAGTTTAAAGCTGTTATAGTAGATGCTAGAGAAGAAGCTTTAGACGAATTATCTATGCTAAAAGATAGGATAGATGATTTGAATGAATCTGATAGTGCTGAAGAAAGTATGATTTACTCGATGCATATGGGAGATCAAGGCAACGAGGCTCAGGAAAAAGAGAAAACTTATGCTCAGATTCATAGAATTAATGAATACATTAAAAAATTAGAAGATGCTTTAAGTAGAATCAATGAAAAAACTTATGGTGTTTGTAGGGTATGTGGTATTTTAATAGCTAAACAAAGACTACTTGCTGTCCCTATTACAACACTTTCAGCTTCTTACAAAATAAGAAAAGAATGCCCAATTGATGGGATAGATAAAATTGAAGCTAGAAACGTTTAGTTCTAACTTTCCTACTTATAATGAAAAAGCAAATAATCTTACTCTACATAGCTTCATTCTTCTTAATCATATTAGATCAAGTAACTAAACTTCTTATAAAGGGGTTTAGTTTTCTTGGTTTTAGTGTCGATGGATTTGGCTATGGAGAAAAAGTTGAAGTTTTTGGCAGATTTCTTCAATTTACCTTTGTAGAAAACCCAGGAATGGCTTTTAGTATTGAATTTGGTGCAGGTAAGATATTTTTAAGTCTATTTTCTATTATTGCTTCATTTCTACTCATTTTGTACATTCGTAGTATTGCTGATAAACCAACGGGTTATAAAATTTCTGTGATGTTAATTTTTGCAGGTGCTACTGGTAATATGATAGATAGGGTATTTTATGGAGTTATATATGATTATGCTCCCCTATTCTATGGTAAAGTTGTAGATTTTATATTAGTGGACATTCCAGATATTAATATTTTCGGTAAATATTATGATTATTTTCCTGTTTTCAATATTGCAGATTCATGTGTTTCAATTGGGATAGTGCTTTTATTATTTTATAATAGCCATATTCCAACTTTTTCTGAGTTAAGAGGAAAAAAAGATGTTGAAAATTTAACTCAAATCAATGAGTAAACTTGAAGAAAATAATGATTATTTTAATCATTACCCTGATTACGAAGAAAATGTAATCGTGTTAAATGTACCTTCCGGTAAAATCCCTGAAAGGATAGATACATACCTTTCGACTTTGATAAAAAATGCTAGTAGAACTAGAGTTAGAAAATCACTTGACGAAGGGATGGTTAAAGTAAATGGCCAGGTAATAAAAAAAGCAAGTTTTAAAATTTCAGGTGATGATATAATTGAGTGTATCATGCTTAGAAGACCACCTGTAAAATTAATCCCACAAAATATTCCATTAGAAGTAATTTACGAAGATAATTTTCTAATTGTTATTAATAAACCTGCAGGTATGGTAGTTCACCCAGGGGTCGGTAATAGATTTAATACATTAGTAAATGCGGTATTATTTCATTTAGGTGTAACGGAAGATATAGAAATAAATTTAGATGATGATAATATTGACGAGGATTATAATAATGATCCAGGCAAAGTATTTGCTTCTGATGAAATTCGCCCAGGTATTGTACACAGGTTAGATAAAGATACAAGTGGTTTACTTGTAGTTGCTAAAACTACTGAAGTATTAAGCTTATTACAAGCTCAATTTGCTGAAAGAACTGTCTCTAGAACTTATAATGCTTTAGCTTGGGGAACTAAACTTGACGATGAAGGATCAATTATTGGTAATATTGACCGCTCTCCAATTGATAGAAAAAAATTTGCTGTCTCGACCAAATCAGGTAAATATGCAAAGACAAATTACAAAGTCTTAAAAAGATACCCAATAGCGTCATTAGTTGAATTAAAATTAGAAACTGGAAGGACTCATCAAATAAGAGTACATTTGACACATTTGAAACATCCTATAATAGGTGATTCAGAATATGGTGGAAATGTAAATAATTATAAAGGAGTCAATGGTGAGTTAAATAATCTTTCAAAATATATTCTCTCCCGTTCTAGTAGACAATTACTACATGCTAAAAACTTACAATTTATACATCCAATAAAAAATGAACTTATGCATTTTACTACAGATCTACCTGAGGATATGGTAAATGTTATTAATATACTAGAAACGTCACATTTATAATTAAAATAATTTGTTAAAATATGTGATTTTTTAGAGTTTTATTTGTTAATTTGTGTGTAATTATTAATTAATCATATCTAACTAAAAATGAAAAAAGCTTATAATATTCTTGTAATAATAGTACTTGTATTTTTATCAAGTAACTTATTATTTTCGTCGGAAATGAAATTTATAGAAAATAAAGGACAATGGGATAATAATATTAATTTCGTTTCAGAAAGAGATGGACTAATAACTACTGTAACGAATACTGGTGTATATTTTGATTTTTTCCAAAAGGATAACAACAGAATTACAGGTGACGTACTTAAACTAAAATTGTTAAACTCAAATTCTCTGAATTTTGTTGCATCACAAATGTTAGAAGAAAAATATAATTATTTTAAAGGTAATGATCAATCAAAATGGATTACAGATGTAAAAACGTTTAAAAAATTAGTAGCTGAAAATATCTATGAGGGTATTGATTTCGTTTATTATATTGATAATAATAATCCAAGATATGATTTTATTGTAGAACCGCATGCTAGTATTGAGCAAATTGTGTTGCAATTTGAAGGAGTTAAAGATGTAAATTTGGAAAATGACATTATTGAGCTAATTACCCCTAGTGTAGTAGTTGAAAATTCGAATTTATACGCTTATCAAATAGTTAATGGTCAACAGAAGCAAGTTGAATGTAAATTTGTACTTAATAATAATAAGATTACATTTGAAGTAGGTGAATATGACAAATCCAAGGTACTCATCATAGACCCTGTTATTTATTCTTCTTATTTCGGTTCTTCCGGAGATGATAAACCAAAAAGAATAAAATATATTGATGAAAATAACATTATATTAGTAGGGAGTACAACTTCTACTGATTTTAGAACCACTACTGGGTCATATGATGAAGAATACGCTGATAGAACAGATGCATTTTTTACTAAGATAAAAGTTATAAATGGTGAATATATACCTGTATTTACTACTTTGCTTGGTTCTCTGGAATTTGATGAAGCTATAGATGTAGAATATACGAATGAATATTTTCTTGTAACTGGTGTAACTGAATCACCTGATTTTCCAATATTAAAACCAATTAATAATAAACATGGTGGTGGGAAAGATATATTCGTTACTTCTCTAAGTTTAGATGGTAATGAACTATTAAAATCAACTTATTTTGGTGGTAATGGTGATGATGTAGTAGTTGAAGTAAGTAAAGATAGAAATAATTATTTCTTATTTGCAGCACACACAACATCAAGTAATATCCAAACTATGGCTGGTCCGCCTAATAGTAATAGAAAAGGTGGAATTGATATATTAATGTTTACAATGTTACCTAGTAGAGAAGCTATTTCTATGGCAGCTTACATAGGTGGTTTTCTAGATGATGTTCCTACAGATATTTATATAGATCCTAATAATGAAGATATATATATGACTGGTTGGACAACTTCTTCTAAAGGAACTGCTACAAATGACTTTCCTATATATCCTTTAAAAAGGTTTGGTATAGGAGGTCCGTATGATGAGACTTCTAATGGTGGAAAAGATGCTTTTGAAATAGTTATGACTAAAAATGCACAAAGTTTTTTAATTTCTGGTTTTTTAGGTGGTGATGGTGATGATATTGGTAGAGGTATATATAAAGATCCTGCTGAAAATATTTATATAATTGGTGAAACTTATAATAATACTAAAGGTGTTCCTTTTCCAGTTTCGGCTGGAAGTGGAGCAGTTCAAGGCAACTCAGATATATTTGTAGTAAAATATAATGACCTTGAAGAGAAGTTTGGTACAAAAATTCAAACTCAAAGTTATGCTAAATTAATTTCTTCTCAAGGTAGTGAAGTCATGGCAGACATGAAAAAACATCCTTCACTAAATACATTTTCAGTTGTATTATCTTCTGATGGTCGATTCCCTGAAATAAATCTTTCAGAATTAAAAGCAAAGAATAATATAATTTACACTGAAATAGATATGGCAGTTGGAGAAGTAACAAGTGCTAAAGTATTTGGTGGGAATAATGATGATTTTCCTGTATCATTTGATTTTGATAAATACAATAGTTATTTAATTGCTGGATATACTAATTCAACTGACTTTTTTACTTCTTCTAATGCTTATCAAACAAAATATTCGAAAAGCAATGATATAGTATTAATCAGAAATTCTGTTGGTTCACTTAATTTACTTACTCCTCAAAACAATCAAAGCCTTTGTGTAGGTAATGATGTGTTAATAACATGGGCTGGTGATAATGTTGTAGCAGAGGATGGATACAACATAAGTTATTCATTCGATACTAATCATGATATTTTTACCACAATCGCCTCTAATGTCAAAGCTGAGTCTCTAGTTTGGAATGTTCCAGCTGAGTTATCTGGAAAGAAAAATGTACAAATAAGAGTAACACATAATTCAGGTATATTTGCACAAAATATAAAAGACTATGAAGTAAACGAGAAGGCCACTCTTACAAATTTTGAACTAACTACTCCAGATACTATTTGTATTGGAGAAGATATAACATTAAAGGCTGGTGCGAATGGAGTAAATGTTGAATACACTTGGTTCAAGGATAATAAAGAAATAGGAAAAACTACAACTAATGAGTTTACAATTAGTAATGCTAATATAGATAATAGTGGTAATTATAAAGTATCTATAAAGAATGATTGCCCTCCTGCTGAAGTTTCTAACTCTACAATAAGTGTATATGTGTCTCCTAACACAAAAGCAGGAAGTATCACAGATAACTTAACAAGAAATAAAGGTGAGTCGCTTGAGTTAACTACCAATGCAATTGGAGTCGAGTTGAAATATGTTTGGCAAAAAGATGGGAAAAATTTACCTTCACAAAACAAAAAAACTTTAACTCTAAGTAATCTTTCTCTTAATGATGCAGGTACTTATAGATGTTTAATACAAGGTAAATGTGGAATTGATTCGACTAATGAATCAACTGTTATTATAAATGACATTATTGGATCTGTATCTAGTAGTATTTATGAAATAGCGAATATATATGAATCAAGTAATAACATATATAATATCGAATTCCTGAATGTTTCGAATTATACATACGAGTTATATGATAATATTGGAAATGTTTTAGAATTATCTAATGAGCAAAGTAACTCAAAAATTGATTTAAACAAATATAGCAATGGTGTTTATTGGATTGTTATCAATAAAGGTAATAAGATTTATCGTGAAAAATTGATAAAGTATAATTAACAACCTAAAATAACATATATATATAAAAGTCAAAGGGAAGTAATAATACTTCCCTTTTTTAATTAATAGTGATTTTTATGAATAAAAATATAGATAAATTAATTTCTAAAAGATGGAGCCCAAGAATATTTGATCCAAACAAATTTTTAACTGATGAACAAATATTAAGTATTTGTGAAGCTGCAAGATGGGCACCTTCATGTTCAAATCAACAACCATATAAATTTATAGTATGGAATAAAAAACATAATATTATTGATTTCAATAGAGCATATGAAACGTTAGATCAAGGGAATAAAAATTGGGTGAAAAATTGTCCAATATTAATACTTGCTATTGCTGATACGAAGTTTGATAATGGAAACTTCAATAATTGGGCTGAGTATGATACAGGTGCTGCAAGTGAAAATATTTGTTTACAAGCAACATCGTTGGGATTATATGCACATCAAATGGCTGGATTCGACTCAAATAAATTAAGTAAAACATTTGATATACCTCCTACTTATAAGCCTATGGCAATGATTGCAATAGGATATAAATCCGAAGATTTATCTTTAGTAGATGAAAAATATCAGAAGATGGAGTTGTCTGAAAGAAAAAGAAAACCAATTGAACATAACTTTTTTGATTCCAAATGGAAAAATCCTATAATTAACTATTTGTGAGAAAATAAATGAATAATAAAGTAATAATAATAACTGGTGCATCGAGTGGAATTGGAGAAGCAACGGCAATAAGATTATCGAAAGAAGGCCATAGTCTTGTTTTAGCAGCTCGTCGAGAAGATAAACTTTTGACTTTAAAAGATAATTTAATCAGTAATAATGAAAATATAATGATTCATAAAACTGATGTTACGAAAAGAAATGATGTAATAAATTTAGTAAAATCATCTATAGATAAATTTGGCAGAATAGATGTATTGATAAATAATGCTGGTATAATGCCATTATCTTATATAGAAGAAGGTAGAGTTGATGATTGGGATAGAATGATAGATGTAAACTTGAAAGGGTTACTATACGGGATAAATGAAGTTGTACCAATAATGAAAGAACAAAAATCTGGGCATATAATTAATATATCTTCAGTTGCTGGGAGAAGAGTATTCCCTACTGCTGCTGTTTATTGTGCTACTAAGTTTGGTGTTAATGCAATAACTGAAGGCCTTAGACAGGAATTGAGTGCTAAATATAATATAAAAGTAACAGCAATTGAACCTGGAGCCACAAAAACAGAATTACAAAGCCATATTCCAAATGAAGAAATTAAAAATAACTTTACAAAAAGAATGGAATCTGTAACTTTTTTAGAGGCTTCTGATATTGCAGAGTCAATTCATTTTGTAATTTCACAGCCTGTTCGTATGAATGTTACAGAGATATTAATTCATCCTACCGAGGGACCTTAGATAATGATAAAAGCTGCTATAATTGCTATTGGAGATGAATTATTAATTGGTGAGACTGTTAATACTAATTCGAGTTGGTTGGGTAAAGAACTGACTATGTTAGGAATTACTGTAAATTCTTCAATAACTATATCTGATAATCAAGATTCTATAATAAATGCTATTTCACAACTTTCAGAAATAAATGATATTATAATCACTACTGGGGGATTAGGCCCTACTAAAGATGACATTACTAAAAAAGCAATAGCTACTTATTTCAAAGTAGATTTGATTGAAGATCAAAGTACACGAAATCATTTAATAGAATATTTTAAAAGAAGAGGTAGGGAAATGACTAGTCTTCATTTCGAACAAGCCCTTCTCCCCTCTTGTTCTACAGCTTTGATTAACAATGTTGGAACGGCACCTGGAATATATATAAATTCGAATAACAAACTTTATTTTAATTTACCGGGTGTTCCAAGAGAGATGAAATCTATCTTTGAAGATAATATTATCTCTATTTTAAATGAATTCAAAAGTAAATTAAACAAAGATTACTTTATATATAAAACTATATATACAACAGGTATAGTTGAATCCGAAATTGCTAATCGTATTTCTTATTTAGATGATCTAAATAAATCAATAAAGTTCGCATATCTACCTTCATATTCGGGTGTTAGAATAAGACTTGGTATTCTAAAAACTGAAAATGAACTGAATAAAAACTTAATGTTAGAGATTGAAAATAAGATTCAAGAACATCTTTATACATATATCATTAAAGAAGAAAAGCCTATATTAGAAGCTTTTCATGAGTTTTTCACTAATAATAAATGGACAATTTCAGTAGCTGAATCTTGTACTGGAGGCGGGTTAGGCAGTTTACTTTCTGAATTATCTGGGAGTTCGAAAATCCTTGAAGGGGGTTTTATCGTATATAGTAATAAAGCTAAAATGAAACTTCTTAATGTAAATGAATCTACATTAATAAAATATGGCGCAGTTAGCGAACAAACGGCTATTGAACTGGCGAATAATTGTAGAGAAATTATGAAAACTGATTTTGCTATATCGATTACTGGTATAGCAGGACCTAATGGTGGCACTGATGATAAACCTGTCGGGACAGTATGGATAGGAATATCAGACTCAATTGAAACAAAAGCTATAAAATTCGTATTTTTGAAAAATAGAGAAGCAAATAGAGAATTAAGTAAATATACTGCACTATCATTGCTTTACAGAAAATTAAAATATAATATAAATTATTAAAAATGAATATACTAGCAATAGAAAGCTCTTGTGATGATACTTCAATAGCAGTATTAAATAAAAACAAAGTATTAAGCAATGTTATTTCTTCTCAAACTATACATCGCGATTATGGTGGTATAGTACCAGAATTAGCTTCAAGAGCACATATTAATAATATTTCGAGATTAACAAACGCCAGTTTGGGTATTGCAGGAATTGACATAACAAATATTAATGCAATAGCTGTAACTTCAGAACCTGGTCTTATGGGTTCTCTAATCGTTGGGTCTTCATTTGCAAAAGGTTTAAGTCTAAAATATAATCTTCCACTTGTTCCTATTAATCATATAGAGGGACATATATATTCAGGTTGTTTAGAAGATGAAACTCTAGATTTCCCTTTTATTTCATTAGTGGTAAGTGGGGGTCATACTTCATTATTCTTAGTAGAGTCATATTCGGATTACAGAATTATAGGTATGACTAAAGATGACGCTGCAGGTGAAGCTTTTGATAAGATAGCAAAGCTAATGGGACTTGGCTATCCAGGCGGTCCAATCATTGACAAACTTGCAAAGGAAGGTAATCCTAGAGAATATGATTTTCCTAGGTCAATGATTAATTCTGATGATTTTGATTTCAGTTTTAGTGGATTAAAAACCTCTGTTAGATACTTTATTCAAAAGAATTTCGAATTCCCTTTAAATGAATTAGATAAAAAGAATATAGCAGCATCTGTTCAAGCTGCAATAGTTGATGTATTAAAACATAAAACATACCAGGCTGCAAAAAAATATAAAGTAAAGAATATTGTTATAGGAGGTGGCGTTTCTGCCAACTCCTTATTAAGAAAATTATTTCAAGAATTAGAAACTAAGGGTTACAAAATCGTACTACCTAAAATGGAATATTGTATAGACAATGCAGCAATGATTGGATTTCTTGCAAATAAGAAAATTGAAAATTCTAATAATAAGTATAAGGATCTAACATTTAAAGTTAGTTCTAGACCAATGAGATCAAAATAATTAAGGATAATAGAATGACAGCAACTATTGATAAACTAGAACCTAGAGAAGTTTGGGAAATCTTTCATCAAATAACTAAACACCCTAGACCATCTAAGAAAGAAGAAAAAATTGTTAAGTATATAGAAGACTTCGCAAATAAACTAAACCTACCTATAAAGAAAGACAAACTAGGTAATCTTGTTATTACTAAACCTGCTACTAAAGGATACGAGGACAGGCCTACTTTTTGTATACAAGCGCACGTAGATATGGTTACCGAAAAGAATAGGGACGTCGAATTTGATTTTGATAATGATGCAATACAAACTTATATAGAAGATGGATGGGTAAAAGCAAAAGGTACTACTTTAGGAGCTGATAATGGTCTTGGATTAGCTATGGGTTTGGCTGTATTAACATCAAAAGATTTAGAACATCCTAAATTTGAATTATTATGTACTTTAGATGAAGAAACAGGTTTGACTGGTGCAATAGAGCTAGGTACTGAGCTTTTAGATTCGGAAATTCTAATTAATCTTGACACAGAGGATTTTGGACATTTCACAATAGGTTGTGCTGGTGGACTTAATACATTAGGAACTTTAGATCTTGTTTTGGAAGAAACTCCTAAACAATATAGGACTTTTGAATTATCATTAAAAGGTCTACTTGGTGGTCACTCTGGAATAGAGATTGATGACGAAAGAGGTAATGCAGCAAAAATTTTAGTTCGCTTTGTTATGCACCTGAAAGATAGGTTCAATATAAGATTACATTCATTTGATAGTGGTGATAAACACAATGCAATACCTAGAGAAGCTTATATAAAATTTTCTCTTCCCAAAGATCAAATTTTAAAATTAGAAGCAATGGTGGCTTCTCATCAGAGCATAATGAAAAATGAGTGGTTATTCAAAGAACCTAATATAGAATTAACTTTGAATAATGTAGATTTTATAGAAAAAATGATGTCCGTAGGAACTCAAGATGATTTGTTAAATGTGATAAATGCATTACCCCATGGTGCTCAAAGATATACTCCTGAATTACCTACACTTGTACAGACTTCAACAAATTTAGCAAGAGTTAAAACTTATGAAAACAGAATAGAAATACTCACTAGTCAAAGAAGTATAATAGAAACAGAAAAATTCTGGATTGCTGGAGTTATTAATTCTATATTCGAACTAGGTGGGTTTAATGTGTCAAGGACATCAGGATACCCTGCTTGGGAACCTAAAAAAAATTCTGAATTAGTAGATAAAGCTGTTCGCATCTATAAAGAAACATTTAGTGACGAGCCAGTAATAGAACTAATTCATGCCGGTTTAGAGTGTGGTCTAATAGGTCAAAAATACCCTAAAATGGAAATGCTTTCTTTTGGTCCTACATTGAAAGATGTACATACTCCGTCTGAAAAAATTGAAATTGATTCAGTTGAGAAATGTTGGTTATTACTTAAAAATATTATAAAAGAATTATAATTTATTTAACTATAACCATTTGTTTAGTTTGCTTAATATTCTCCGTTTCCAAAGTATAATAATATATACCTGGTACTAAGTCATTTGAATATATAAGAATATCATAGTTCCCAGTTTCAAATGACTTTTTACCATCTAATAGTAATCTAACTAGTTTTCCTGTCGCATCATAAAGCTTTAATGTCGGATTTGAAACGGATTCTAAATTCAATGATATAGTTGATTCATTTGACCATGGATTTGGAAAATTTTGTTTTAAAACATCTGATTCTCTTCTAACTATATGAGAAATTCTACACGATTTTCCAGTATTAAATAGATTATTCTGAATCGAATTATAAATATCAAGAAAATAGATATAATCCGAACCAAAATTATTAATTGTAATGTCAAATAGTGTTGTAGTGTCAATTGGAATTGTTACCAACATTTTTAATTCTGCTATTTGAGATGCCCTAAGTGTATCTACATCAATGAATTTTAGTTCAAGATTACCATGATTAACTAGATTAGAAGTTGCAGGTGAAGTTGGAATTATTGAATATGCTTCAAGGTATTTTAGTGAATATGGGTCATATGTTATATTCATATCAAAATGCATATCTATCATCCAATGATCTATCCCTTTGTAGTTAGCCATTATATCTTTATCAATGTATATTGGTATTAGCACTGTATCACCAATACTTCCATACACTGTGTCTATAATTGAAAAATTAGAACTCACATCAGCTAGTAGCTCAAATGGAGGTGCAAACCCATACCCCATTATTATATTGCTATCAACCATGTAACATGGATCAAATATTTCTGAATTTGACATAGAGTAATAATCACCAATTTGTTTTGGACAAAATTCTAATATTACTTCAGCAAGAGCAGAAGGGAATAATGTATCAGTCAAAGGTGGATTAATGCTTACTATATTAACATCAGGCGGAAGATTAACTATCTGAGATAATTGAAAAGGTACATCACCAGTATTTTGGACAATAAAAGTATCTAATTTGCAATCTAGAACATAGACTGTATCGTAATCAATATTGTTCAATATACTTACTTCTGATTTTAAAATTGTTACATCAATCTTCGGTCCATTAGGAATTAATCTATAAGGGATAATACCTTTAGAATTGAAACTAAAGCTATCTAATGTAAATGTAGTAGAGATTGTTTGATTAACTTTTGGAGTAAATTTTGCTATAAATAAAGGAGTTAATGAATCAATCGAACAAAAATTATCCATGCTCACAAATACGGAAGAACTATCTGTTTTATTCATACTCAACTTAGCATTATATCTTGCACATATAGAAGTATCAGGATAAGTGTTCCCTAAGTAAGAACTTTCATTGCCTATATATTCGAAAAGTGTGGTATCATAGAATATTTGACAATCAATATCAATAATATCAAAATTCATCAACTGAAATGCATATACAGGTAGCAATAGTGTATCGCAACTTATTACTTCATAACTTTGTATTAAATCATTTGGTGTAAACTCGAATGGCATTGGTGCTGGGAAAGCAAGTCCTGTACCTGCTACAACTACTGTAGTATCTATCCCATTACAAGGTTCTGCAAAATGAATTTTCATTTTGCCAATATAATCTCTAGAAATTCTAGGTTTAAAATCTACTTGAATTATTAATGTATCTTGGTTTGCAGAATAAACTATATTTTTATCTGTCTTAGTCAAAGTATCTTGAGCAAAGAAAACATTATCGTCAGGTTCAAAGGTAATCGAGTCTATAACTATTGTTTCTCTATCAGGATTATAATCAATTTCTGGTATAGTTATCCTAATAAACTGAGGAACAGGTAAAGTAGTAGCCACAAGGGTAGGAGGAAACTGCGAAAACAATGGTTCAGGTTCATAGATTAAAGTTTGACGACCTGCTAAAAATCTATCATAAGGTTTTTGTAATCTCCAAACCTCAGTTAGTCCATCAGGACTCATACCATGAGCATCAATATGCATCAGTGCAGAATGATTCAGACTATCTCTTATTGATGGTGAACTTGGACAATATGTAACTCTTATAGTATCTTTTGTTAATGGAGGGATACTATATGGTAAATCATTACCATTTGGAGCAATATCTGAAGACCAAGTGAAATACTCAGGATAAGCTGGACCCACTATTCCAATACCATCTATCCAAATATTATCAATAACTGCATCATTTACACGAGAGTTATTAGCTAATGTTAATTCTGATGTTTCACAATCACATGATTTTACAAAACCAAATGTAACTAAAGTTGAAACTATTTCAATAGGAATTATTTTCCCTTTACCAGAGAAGGAAACTTCATTTTGGACTAAACATGGTTCACTACTATATGAAGTTAATTTTGTTGTATAATTAATCGCTGCAGTAGGAACAAACTCTACAATTATTTGTATAGTATCCCTCGGTTCTAACGTCCTATTAACTATTGTATTCGGATATAAAATATTAAAATTTGCACCAATACTTAGACTATCTAATTGAACAGGGATTGAGGAAATATTTTCTAAAACTATCTTTTGAGTTGGTCTTTCACCTACTTCTACAGTACCAAATGCATTATTATCCTGCATAAACAATTTTGGAAGAGTAGAGCTTGCTTGTAAAAAAGCGAACCAATCTTGATTGTCTTGATCTGAAAATTCGAGAAAAGCTTTGTCAGCTCTATCATTTGTTAGATCGTTAGGAGTGTATCTAAACTTAAATTTTATACTATCTCCAGTAGCTAAGTTGGTTGTAAATGATTTCAAACTGTTAGTATCACCAACTGGTTCAATAATTTCAAATCTTTTTGACGGATCATTTAAATAGAAGTTTTTTAGATTCAAATTGACTGGAGACTCATTAACTATATAAACTTCATTTACTGAATCTTGGCAAGCAATAACATTTTCAATCTTCATGACTTCAGGATTAAATCTGAACTTGTCAATTATACCTCTACCTTTTAATGTAATACATCCCGACGCGTAGCAACCAGTCGCGGGAGTTTCTTGGAAACATAGTTTATCATAGTATAATGAATCCGTTATTGGTCTGAATCTAACCCTTACATCTCTTTCTTCATTTGGCGGAATGGTTGCAAATCTACCACCTGGAAAATAGTAAGCTTCTCCCCTACTAATACTAAAGCTAACTGTAAATTCATCAAGTCCATTATTTCTTATTTTTATATTTCTTTCTAATTCTTGTCCCACAAAAACATTACCATAGTCAACAGTATCAACTGTGAAAGTTAAATCCGGATGAATTGATTTTCCTTTTACAATTATTGGTTTTCTGAGCGTACAGCCACCAGCTTTTACTACAATAAACACTGTATCTATAAAATTACCTGCAACTTTAGGTAAGAACCTAATTAGTTTTACTTGATAGCTTTTCTCAGGTTCCAATGTTTGAGGTTGAGATTTAATAAAACGTACAAATTCGAAATGTGTAGGTACTTCAACATCAGTTATAATAATATTCTGGCTAGATAAATTTTCCCAATAAAACAAAGTTTCGTCAGAAGGGAAATCCTTACAAATAGTTCCAAAATCTATAGAGTCCAGTTGTTCATCTTTTGTACCAAACTTAGTTAAGCTTATTATATTTTCTACAGCTCCAGTTAATGGTATAATTCCGGCACCAGCACACTGATCAGTTGATTGTATTCTTAATGTATCATAAAATATATTTGCTACACTCCCAGATCTAAATCTAATGACTAAATTAGTACTTTGCCCTGGAGAGAGAGTTACTGGTAATGTAGGAGAGACTATCGAATAGTATTGAGGCAAATTGACATTGTAACCAGTAATTGTTACAGGTTTTTGAGTACCAAAGTTAGCAGTATTATTAGTAACTTTTAAATTGATATCTTTGTATGGCTCTTCTATACAGAATGCTTTTAATATTCCAAAACCAAGAGTATCTGCATTATATTTTAATTCAGTTTCCCTAGTTATTGTCCATTGTCTCTTATTACCGGCAAGTAAATCAAACCCGCAAACATCATCTCTTATCAATCTTATTTGTGGTTTAATAGTTCCTATAAAGTCACTATCTACATAAAATTCAAATGTAATAGGTGTATTAGGCGGTAGAGTTAGGTAACTACCTGAATAATCGAAGTAAGGTCTAAATTCTGGAGTAATCCAAATATATGCTCTTGAACCACACAGTGAAGTATCAGTTACTGTTATTGAATATTTCTTTCTGGTAGTACATCTAATAGTATCTACTTGTACAGGATCTGTTACTACAAATGGTCTATATTCGGGCCTATCATTTTTACTTTGAGTAAAAGTTAAACCAGAGAGAAGATTAGCGTTATTATTAGTAGTTACATCACAAGGAGAATAATTTCCAGGATCTTCATTACATCTAAAATATGCTATTAACCCAGGTTCATTTCCGTTTCTTCTTTTGTCTTTCTCGCAGATTATCTCTGACATTGGTAGAGCTCTATTCCATATTTTTATTTCGTCCATCACTCCACGAAATGTTCTATAGTTATTGTTATTAGTTAGTTCATTTGCTCTACCAAATTGAGTGTCGTTACTATTTTTCTTTAAGGTTGAAATTGGATAACTTGTATTAGTGGCTTCAGCAATTAGCTCTCCGTCTAAGTAAATTAATGCCTTATTTTGTGAACCATCAAATACTGCTGCTAAATGATGCCATTCATTGTTAATAGTTATTGGGTTTGATTGTGCAATTGTATTATCGACTTCTTTTAATTCAGAAGTTGGGTGATTTATTTCAAATACTATTCTATTACTTGGATCATAATATAGTTGCCATACATCTGATTTATCGACTGTTGGCCCCCATTTACCTGCAAAATAATTTCTCTTTCCTAATTCTAAATCAGGTTTTATCCACATCTCAATTGTCATAGCATCACTAAGACCATTTAATGTAGCATTATGCTTTAAATTCATAAAATGTGCAGATTGCCCTCTATTATTTACAAAATCAAGACCATTTCCTATACATCTAGTTAATGGCCACTGATTACACGCTTGAGAGCTTAACATGTAAGGCAATGCAAATATTATAATTACAGCTAATATGTGAGTTTTTTTTATCATTTCAATATATTCAAAGGTGCACTATACCTTTTATTCTCAATTGTTAATGTTACCATATAATGTCCAGTTCTTAAACCACTAAATTCGAATTTATTAGATCCATTATATAACATTCCATTATAAATGTGTTTTACAACTCTACCATCAGTAGCATATACTTTTATATCACCCATGACAGATTGTTTCAAATCGAATCTAATATTACATACACCTGACTGATAAACTGGATTCGGATACAATTCTAAACCTGGTCGACCATTTGTAAAAACGTAGTCTTTAACTCCCGCTTTAACTCTCGGTTTCAAAATACCCATAGGTAAAATTGGTTCTCCGAATATTTCTTCTGTATCTAATTCTGTAGCTCCAAACCAAGTTTCTAAGAAATCAGTATAAAGTCTCCTAAAATCGAATTGGAATCTGGGGTTACCATTATTATCTAAATCAGAAAGATTAGGTGGCTCTCCAGCACGTCCAAAGTTTATACTATCATCATGAGCAAACATAAACATAACATTACTTGATCCATGATCAGACCCCCTACTTCCATTGTCATAAGCCCTACGACCAAATTCAGATGTTGTTAGACCTGCTACTCTTTTTGAGAACCCTTGGATAGTAGCATCTTTCATAAATAATGAAATTGCTGAAGCTAATTGATTTAGCAATATTGGGTGTTGTCCAGCCAATGGCTCATTCATTTGCTGAACATGAGAGTCGAAACTACTTAATCTTAAATGATATACTTTTGTTTTCAAGCCTCCTGATATAAGTTTAGATATTAAACCCATCTTAGCAGCTAATCCTGTGGTAGGATAATTTACTGCGTTGATACCTTTATCATAGGCTAATTTCACTTCTTGAGAGTAAATTTCTGATTGTTCTGCAATAGTATGAATAAAATTAAATTCATTCTCGAAGTTAGTATCACCTTGAAATTTATTTTCAAAAGGAGTTAATCCTTTACCAAGGTTATAAAAGCTATTAGGGTCTGTTAGAGCTATACCCATATGACCTTTCTCACTCCTAAATTCTAGAGGTACTTCTCCACCTATTGAAATTCCAAGTGGATGTTCGGGAATCTCAAAAGGATAATTATCTAATTTAGAAGCAAAATATCTACCAAGCCAACCATCTAATAGTTTTATACTTGGGTCAGTATTAACAATCCCACTAGACCATATGTCAGATGATCTGAAATGTGACATAGTATAATTTTCATATCCAACTCTTTCAATTATTGCAAGATTTCTATTTTGTAATAATCCAAGAAATCCATCGTTTTCGACATTTGTAACAAGAGCCGGATGTAAATATAAATCACTACTCTGAAATCGAATTGCATCTTCTTCTTTTAGTGCAATGTTAGGTCTTAGGTTATAATATTCATCTTGTTGTAGAGGAATTACAGTATTCAATCCATCATTACCACCAAATAAATCAATAAGAATCATTATACTGTCATCTTCAAGAAAGTTATCAGCCGTTTGTACTCTATTACTTCTGATAGGATTTGTCTTAGCTATATAAGGATGTAAACTAAGAGCTGAACCTGTTGCTAATGTAGTTGCTATAAAATCTCTTCTTTTCATTTCATCACCTTATGCTAAATGTATATCAGGAACTCTGATAAGTTCTTGAAAAAATGTGTTTAAAAATTTACCTATGTCTTCACTACCACTGTTATAATCTTGAGTCCAATTGTTTGTATCTACTTTTGATATACTTTCTATTCTATTTTTTAATACAGTAATTCTTTCTGGAGACACTGATTTTGGTAAAGTATATTCAATTAATTCTTTGAATACAATTTCAAAGTTTGATGGACTTGGGAACTCAGATAAGAAATCTAACCAAGCAGTATTAGTTTTATTACTAATTAGGTTTTTCAAATGATTTACTCTACGAGGATAAGTTTTAGTTGAAATCCAACTTCTATATCCGCTCCAACCGCTAACATTTGGAGGGTCATATATCTCTTGTTCTAAATCATCTAAAGCTGCAGTGGAGTTGACATATTTTACTTTTAATAGCTTTTCTAAATTGACAATCAATTCTACTGGCTGTTTGATTTGAACACCAATGTTAGCTTTCTCGTAGAAGTGCTTACTTTTGAATAACTTACGAAACACAGGTAATAACTCAAAATTATTCGCTATAAATTCAGTTGCTAATTCATTTATGAATAATTGATCGTATTTGGATGGACTACTATAAACGAAATGACTATATATCTTTGTACATATAAAGCGTGCAATTGGTTCAGGTCTTCTCCTGAATAGAATCTCAATCAGACCTTTAACTTCACCGTCACGAACTTTATCCATAGTATTATCTTCTTCTGCCCTAGCTGGAATAGTCTCACCCATAATCTGTTTAGAATCTAGATCATGGTCTTTTGCAGAAAAATATGTGTCAAAAAATTCGAATGGTTTAGGATCTTGTCTATGCGCTGAAACTCTCCACCCCGTCAAAGCTCTAGCTGCTTCACGTATATCACCTTCACTGTAATTACCAATTCCCATAGTAAATAACTCCATCAACTCTCTAGCGTAGTTTTCATTCGGATTCTTACCGGAACTAAGATTCAAACTTTGATAAAGTAAATATGCGCCATCTAAAGTCATTTCTTCTACAAATTTTTTAAAATTCCCTAGTCTGTACTTCCTAATAGTTTGATTACTTCTATATATCAATGGAGGTGGAATATAACCTTGAGTATCATAAGTGAATTCAATACACCAGTGTGTATGCCAGAAAAAAGTTAATCTTTCACTAACTATACTATTCTTTACATTTATTATATCATTAGACATATGACTAATCCACCAATCTACAAACTCTGCATATCTGGCTTTGTGAGTCCCTTCTATTGTTCCTCTGATAGTTACATGTACTTTAGAAGGGTCTTCTTCTACTGTATTTACCCAAGTCAATTGACCACTGGAAGGTAGTCTACCTTCATTTATAGGTAGATAATCTAATCCGTCACCCAAAAGTTCATCAACTACTTCAGATATAGGCCTATCCTTTATAATATCTACTTCAACAGGTGTAGGACCAAAAGTAATTCGTCTAAGTAAATGCTTAGCTTTCTCATCAGTTAGAATTCCTTCTTCTTCTTCCAATGAAAGAGTCACATTTCTTAATTGATTTTTATTATATAATTCTGAATTATATAAAGTTTTATATTCCAACTCTTTTAGTTTAATCTTTTTCATAACTGTCTCTTTTATATCAGTTTAAAATCGCTGTTAATACTAACCCTATAGTAAGTAATAAACCAAACTGCATGTGTAATTGTGCAGTTCTAATATCCATCATAGCTATTGCTTCAGGATTATTTACCTCTGCAATTGATATATCTTTTATATTTTTTAAAGCTACTGGTAATGAAATTATAATAAGCAGTGTCCAGTAATCAAGTAAACCCGTTAAAACCATAATAACAACACTCAAATAAGCTCCAAATACTAATATATAGTATTCCTTTTTAGCTGCATTTATGCCTAATATTGTTGCCAAAGTTTTTACCTGTGCTTCAGAATCATGTTTAATATCTCTTATATTATTTGCATTCAGTATTGCAGTAACTAAAAATCCTATTGGTAAAGAAACTATAGCAACATCCATATCAAAAACGCCAGTCAATGAGAAAAATGATCCAACAACCATAAGTGGTCCCATTAAAAAGAAAACAAGTACATCACCAAGTGCTACATATTTATATCCTATAGGCTTTCCTGTATAAAATATACCGCCAGCTATACCTATTAGACCTAAATATAAAATAGGCAAACCATGAACAAAAACTAATATCATTCCTAAAATAAATCCGAGAATAAAAGAAATATAACCAGCCTTTAATACTGTTTTGGGAGGTAATAAATCCTCAACCAATACTTTACTCGAACCAAATGTATCTTTTCTATCTACTCCTTTTTCTAAGTCATAATATTCGCTAACTAAATTGGTACCTGCATGTAATAATATACTCGCAATAATAACAACTGGAAATAAGTACCAAAGAATTTCTCCTTCAAAATATGCTAACGCAAACATAGCCCCTACTAACACCGGAATTACTGATGCCGAAAATGAAAATGGTCTAACTGCCTGCATTATAAGTGAAGCTTTTGATCTACTTTGAATTTTTGTCATTTTAACCTCCTTAGTTTATTTTTATGGGTGTTTTAACTTCAATAAGTACTGTTCTGCAATAAAACCTACCTTCTGGACTAGAATTATCAAACTTTGGATTCTCAGAACCTATACCTATAACTCTATTAAATTTAATTTCTGGCAATAAAGTATTAATATACTCTGCTACATTATCAGCTCGTTTCTGAGAAAGGTCTTTATTATATAATCTCTCACCTAGAAAATCAGTAGACCCTATAACATCAATTTGTGAATCTTTAGAAATATTATTCACAATAAATTTATCAATCATATTCCTATTTGCTTCACTTATTAATGATTTATCAAAATCAAACACAATCAAGTTTAACCTTCCTAATTCGAAATCATTATTTTCTTTTTTCACAATAAAAGGGACTTTTTTCGTATCAATCCTGCCATCATTTCTAGTGACCATCAATTCAAATTCAAGATTTTCAATTTCAGATTCTGCTATTCTGCTTGTTAAATCATTATTCAAGTTTATAGTATATTCATTTGTAATAGCTGTTTGATTTGACTCTGTTAAAATTTGTCTATTATTATCTTTTAGTATAATTGTATAATCCTTTATACTTTCAGATTTCGTATCTAAATTTACTTTTAGTTTATTTTTGTTAGTTGCATACTCCATAAATTGAGAATGGACTATGGGTTGAAGTAATGTAATATCATCTGGTAATAGTTCTACTCTTCTGTTCTCAGCTAAACCTTCTAAATAACTTGAACTAGTAGGTTGATTTGGAATATCTTCTACTTCAATTAATAATTTTTGAGGGTTAATTCCCCATTTGCTAATTAAATATTCTTTAACCGTATTAGCTCTACTATATGCAAGAGTTCTCCTCTCGTTTAGTGTTATTTTCTCTTTACCATCAGTATATCCCTTAATAGTTAGTCCATTTTCTGAGTTCTTAAGTCTATTACCTATTATATCTAATAATCGTTCATATATTCTTAATGAATTTTTTTCCAGTTCCTGTTCAGAGAAATTTTTGGTATCACCTTTATAATAATATTTATTAGGTAATTTACTTGAACTACTATCAAAGAAAATATATGGTAAAATTGGGTATGTTTGAGTAACTATTGTTTGTGTAATTTTTAAATCTTCTATTCCAATATTATTAATAGTGTTTATTTCTAAATTTTCTTCAGTTTTTTGAGTCAAAATAGGAATTTCTTCAATTGGTTTTATTGAGTCAATTTTATCTTCAAATAATTTATCTTCTTTTGGAGAATCTAATCTAACTGATATAGTAGCACCTACTCTAAATAGAGATGTAAACCAATCAATATTATCCATTGAAGAGTTTATTGGATATCTATAGCTTAATTCGGGTGATAATAGAATGGTTTCTGACAAATTAATATCACCGATTAAAGAACCAGTTAACCCTTGCGAAACTGATAAGTTATTGAAGTCGTCCTCAGCAACAGTTTCAATTTGTTTACCATTAATTAGAATTCCTGAAGGTTCTATAATATTTCTAGTTTGGACATATTTTTTTGTTATAGATGCGTCAGATAAATCATATCCTATTCTAAGTGCAATAGGTATTGTAGTAATTGGTCTAACCTTAAACCCCATATCAAATACAAAATAATTTAAGGTTGCATCCAAATCATTTTGAATTGTCGCCTTTTCATAATTCTGACTAATAGAGTTAAATACTTCGTAATCATTAGTTTTTGCTGTCAAACTTGCAGGTCGAGAATCAAATAAAAATCTAACATCAGCAGATACGAAATTAGGTAAAAACTCATAATTTAATGAAAGACCTGTGTAAAAACCGGTCGAAGTACCGTCATTGAACTCTCCACAACAAGTATCACCACTTACAATAGGCAGCATTGTTTCATTCTGAACATAATTACCACCTAATAAAATTCCTAACCTAAAAGGTTTGTCATTTTCCGATGAAATTAATAATAATGGAGTTAATAAAATGAGTAAAAGTTTATACAAATAACCCTCTTTTTCTTATAATAAACAATGAAACAAAAAAACGTTACATTTTTGTTTAACTTTTTTTAATGTTATTTTTGTTTCAAAATATTAAAGTAATTATCAAATACCAAAGGAATACTAAATGAAAAGACTATTATTTTCCATTTTTTTATTAACATTTGTAAATTTTCATGTCATTTTAATTTCAGCCGAAAAAGAAAAAGCTGAAGATATAAACAACTCTTCTACATATTCAGGTTTGAAATTTAGATCAATAGGCCCTGCTATAGCATCAGGAAGAATAATTGATTTAGCTATTAATCCAAACAATTATGATGAATTTTATGTTGCAGTTGCTTCTGGGGGTGTTTGGAAAACAACAAATCATGGTACTACATTTACTCCAATATTTGATAATGAAAATTCTTATTCAATTGGTTGTATTTCTATAGACCCTAATAATTCGAATGTAATTTGGGTAGGTTCAGGTGAGAAAAATTCTCAAAGAAGTGTTTCGTATGGTGATGGAGTTTATAAATCTGAAGACGGTGGTAAATCATGGAAGAATGTAGGTTTAAAAAGCTCAGAACACATAGGTAAAATAATAATAGACCCTAACAACTCTGATATTGTATGGGTTGCAGCTCAAGGACCTCTTTGGAGAGCTGGTGGAGATAGAGGGCTCTATAAAACAACAGATGGAGGAAAAACTTGGGAAAAATCATTAGAAATATCTGAAAACACTGGTGTGTCTGATATAATTATGGACCCTAGAGATTCTAAAGTACTATATGCTTCAGCTTATCAAAGAAGAAGACATGTATGGACATTAATAAATGGTGGTCCAGAGGGTGCCATTTATAAGACTGTGGATGGAGGTAAAAACTGGAATAAATTGACAAAAGGTTTACCGTCAGGTGATATTGGTAGAATTGGTTTAGCTATATCTAACGTTGAACCAGATTTTATATATGCAATAATAGAAGCAAGTGAAAATAATGGTGGATTTTTCAAATCCACTGACAGAGGTGCTTCATGGTCAAAACAAAGTGATCATGTTTCAGGAAGTCCACAGTATTATCAAGTTATTGTCACTCATCCACTTAATAAGAATATAGTTTATTCGCTCAGTACATATACTCAAGTAACACTTGATGGTGGAAAGACGTTTAATACTCTACCTCTGAGTGAAAAACATGTAGATGACCATGCAATATGGATAAACCCCAAAAATCCTGATAATATATTAATTGGTTGTGATGGTGGTTTATACGAAACATATGATGGGGCTGATAGCTGGAGATTTTTTGAAAACTTGCCGATTACTCAATTCTATAGAGTAACGGTTGATAATGATTATCCATTTTACAATGTATATGGTGGAACTCAAGATAATAACACACTTGGTGGTCCTTCAAGAACAATATCAGACAATGGAATTAAAAATGAAGATTGGATTTTTACAATCGGTGGAGATGGGTTTAAGACAGTGGTTGACCCCAAAGATCCTAATATTGTTTACTCTCAACCACAGTATGGCTTCTTAGTAAGATACGATAAAAAGAGTGGTGAATTCACTGGTATTCAACCTCAACCAGAAAAAGACGAGATATTAAAATGGAATTGGAATTCACCTGTAATTATAAGTCCTCATGATCATAAGACCCTATATTTCGCTGCTAACAAGCTATTCAAATCTACTAACAGAGGTGATTCTTGGTCTAAAATAAGTGATGATTTAACGAGAAAAATAGATAGAAATGAACTCAAAGTAATGGGTAAAGTTTGGCCACCTGAAGCTGTAGCTAAGAATCAATCAACTTCAGTATATGGCAATATAGTTTCATTAGATGAATCACCATTAGAAAAAGGATTAATTTATGTAGGTACGGATGATGGTTTAATCCAAGTATCAAAAGATGATGGAAAAAGTTGGAATAAAATATCTTCATTTACTTCTATACCAGAAACAACTTACGTATCTGATATAACTGCATCACTACATAACGAAAATGTAGTTTACGCCACTTTTGATAATAGAAAAAATGGTGATTTCAAGCCTTATATTATTATGAGTAAAGATATGGGGAATACTTGGTTAAGTATATCTGGAAATCTACCTGAAAATTTGCCCGTTCATTCAATTGTTCAAGATCACTTAGACAAAGATTTATTATTTATAGGTACTGAATTTGGAGTTTACTTTACAAAAGATAATGGTAAGAATTGGGTAAAATTTTCAAATGGATTACCGACTATTAGTATAAGAGAAATCGACGTTCAAAGAAGAGAAAATGATTTAGCTTTAGCTAGTTTTGGAAGAGGATTTTATATTTTAGATAATTATGCACCAATTAGGGAAGTCAATCAAGAAGTACTTCAAAAGGAAGCTCACATCTTCAAAATAAAAGATGCGTTAATGTATATAGAAGACCGTTCAAAAGGCAGAAATAGTCTAGGTAAGACCTATTATAGAGCTGATAACCCTGATTTTGGAGCTACTATTACATACTATTTGAAAGAAAGTCATGAAACACTTAAATCTAAAAGATTAAAAGAAGATAAGGATAAAAAAGAGAATTATAAATATCCAACATTTGAACAATTGGAAAAAGAAGATATTGAGAAATCACCTTACTTATTGTTTACTTTCAAAGATATGAATGGTAATGTAGTTAGAAGAATAAAAAAATCTATGTCTAAAGGAATAAACCGATTAACTTGGGATTTAAGATATGCTGACACTGCACCACTTAGTACGAATAGTATTTCAGAAAAATATTCAGGTATGCCAGTTTTACCAGGTGACTATACTGTTGAATTACATAAGGTTCATGATGGTGAGATAACTGAATTAGTTACTCCTGTTAAATTTACTACTAAAACACTTGATAACCGTTCACTCCCAGCAAATAACAATAACGATTTAATTGAGATGCAGAAAAATGCTTTTGAAATTAGAAGAGTCCTTATAGGAGCAGATAAATATCTAGAGGAAGCGACTTCACAATTAAATATATTGCAAAATACAATCATTAATTATACTAATTCTGATCTAAATAATTTGAAAGAAATTAAAGATATCGAAAACAATATTTATGAAATCAAAAAAGCTCTAAATGGAAATTCGACTTTACAAAAGAGGGCTAGTGCATTTGTACCTGGATTAAACGATAGACTAGGTAATCTTCTTTATAGTTTTTGGTACTCCAGTTCTGCTCCAACTAGAACTCAATTAGAAACAATAAATCTAATCAAAGATGAATTTAGAATTATTGAATCAGAGATGATAAAAGTTGATAATTCAATTCAAAAGATTACAACTGATTTACAAAGTAAAAACTCCCCATGGTTACCAGGTAGAGTTCCAAAGTTAAAATAAATTGTCTTTATTTATAAAGACCATACATCAAATGAAGTAGCTATTGCAAGCATAATAAATGCAAATAGAAATAAAATTATCATCAGCGGAAGTATCCATTTTAACCAAGTGTTATATGGTACTTTCGCTATTTCTAGAATTCCCATCGTAACACCTGAAGTCGGTATAATAAAATTAGTTATACCATCTCCGAATTGATATGCAAGTACAGATGTTTGTCTTGATATACCTAAAACATCTGATAATGGAGCTAATATAGGCATTGTTAAAGCAGCTTGACCAGAACCGGATGGTACTATAAAGTTCAAGGCACTTTGAATTAAAAACATAATCTCTACACTAATTACATTGGGCAATCCTTCAGCTACATTAGCAATATTATATAACAATGTGTCAATAATCATCCCATTATCTGCAATTATTAATGCACCTTTTGCCAATCCAATAAGTACAGCCGGAACAATCATATCTTTAGCACCATCTATAAATGAATTGATGATTTCATCAGGGTTAAGTCTATATATAATAGCTGAGAATAATCCTAGACCTATAAATAGTCCGCTAATTTCGGCAATATACCAACTAAAGACAGTAACCCCATATATTAATATACCTAATGAAATCACTAACCCAATAATTATTATTTTTCTTTTGGTATTAAAAATCATTTCGTCATAAGATAAACCTTTTAATCTATCACCATAATCTATCTTTCCAATTACTGATTTTTTAGGATCTTTTCTTACCTTTTCAGCATATCTATACACAAACACAATTGCAATAACAGTCATTAGAAACCATACTATTAGTCTATAAATCATTCCACTAAAAAGTGGATCAATTCCAGCAATTCCTTGAGCTATACCAACGGTAAATGGATTCATAAATGCACCAGCAAAACCAACCCCTGCACCTATAAAAGGAATTGCGATACCGACAATGGAATCGTAACCAAGAGCTATTGCCAAAGGTATAGTTACCATTAAAAAAACTAAAACCTCTTCAGCCATTCCAAATGTAGCACCACCAATTGAAAAAAGAAGCATTAATAATGGAATAACAAAGTGCCTTAGAGCCTCCGTTCTTTTAGTCATCTCTATAACTTTATAAAGCCCAGCATTTATAGCACCTGTTCTATTAATAATAGAAAATGCACCTCCAACCAGAAAAACAAAAGCAATAATATCTGCGGCTGATACGAAACCTTCAAGAGGAGCTAAAAAAAGTTCAAGTCCCTGATAATTTGATTCAACTTCTCTATAAGAATCAGGTATTACTACCGTTTTAGTGATTCCACCAACATTTATAATTTCAGTATCGTATTTACCTGCAGGAATTACCCATGTAAGTACTACTAACAAAACTAAAACGATTGATACTAACAACAACGAATGAGGAAATTTTCTTGCTTTCAATTGATTAAACCCTTTAATGTTTGTTGTATTTCTTCTTTACTAACGAACTTAGCATTTTTATTCATAGGTATAGTGAATTTGAATGTTGCTCCTTGACCATAAATACTTTCAACCCAAATATCTCCTCTATTTATGTTTACAAATTCTTTACAGAGCAATAATCCTAGCCCTGTACCAGATTCTTTCATAGTACCTGGTGTGGAAATCTGTTCCTCAATTTTAAAGAGCTTCTCTAAAGAATGCTCTGGTATTCCTACACCATTATCTTTTATCTCTATTATTGCATATTCATTAACTGTATAGAAAGATAATTCAATTGTACCATTTTCATTACTAAATTTAATAGAATTGGATAATAAATTTCTAACAACTGTTTCAATCATATTTCTATCAGCATAAACTTTATGAGGAGTATTTATATGATTAATAATACTTATGTTTTTATTTTCTGCTGAACTATAACTTAAATCTACAACATCTTTTATTATCTCACCTACATTTATGTCGTAAGGTTCGTAATGCATTGATTTACTTTGCGCCATAGCCCAATGAAGTAAATTCTCAAGTAAGTCATAAGCATGATTTGAAGTCTTATATATACCTTTTAGATGATCTTTCTTTTTCTCATCATTTAGATTATCATAATAATTAATCATAAGGTCGGCGCTAAAACCAATAGAATGCATTGGGTTCTTTAGATCATGAGCTATAATTGATATAAACTTATCTTTCGTTGTATTGGAATGCCTTAGTGTAGATTCACTTTTTCGGAGATTTTCGTTCAATTCAAGGAGTCTAGCATTTTGCCCTTCAATTGTAATATTACTCACTACTAACACATTTGTTGCTCTTTTTCTGAAATAAAACAGAACCATAAGTACTACTATTACTAACAAAGAGAACAATGAAGTTAAAATAAATGATTGTCTCTCCAATTCAGCTTTTTCTCTTTGAAGTCTATTTGCCGTCTTTAATGCTTCATTCTCTTGATTTCTTTTTTCCATTTCATATACTGTTTGAAATTCAACTAATTTATCAGTCATTTCTAAGTTAATAAGTGAATCTGACATATTTTTGTAATTTTGATATGTATTTAGAGCCGATTCGAACCTATTGAATTTCTTATATAACTCATATAATAAATAAATGGAATTTTTTTCATCATTTGAATTTTCTTCTTTTCTTGCAATTTCTATAGCTTTTAATAAATATTTTTCAGCTTCTTCGAATTTGTTTAATTTGGAATATATTTCAGAGAAAGAAGTAAGTGTATAAAATTCATAATTATCTAAACCAATAGTATTAATAATTTCTTCACTTTTTCTAATTATATCCAAAGCTTTCTCAACAGACCCTAAAGATTTGTAATTCAAAGCCATATTATTATAGATTATTGATTTACCTTTTAGACTAGCTTCATCTTTAGCATTTCCTATTAAATCTAAAGCTTGTTTATAGTAATCTAAAGATCTATTATAGTTACTTTTCATATAATAGACTAAACCAATTTTTAAATAATACTGTGCAATAATTGATTTCTTAGTCTGTTTATCCATATTCTTCTGATTTTCGAATAAACTCAATGCTCTTTGATGATAATCGAGAGCTTTGTCATATTGACCCATCGCTGTATAAACTTTAGCTAGTTGATCTAGAAAATCATCATTCAATGGGTTTACATCATACTTTCTTCTTAGTTCTAATTCTTGAAAGAAATAACTTAGTGCTTTTTCATACTTACCCATTTGAAAGTATGAATTACCAATATAGTTGAGGTAAGAAATTTTCTCTTTCTCCCTATTTAGTAAATTATAAATCTCAATTACTCTTAAACTATGAAATATAACTTTTTGATATCTATTGAGTTTTAAATTCAAATAAGCAATTCTTTGCGAGAGTAATAATAGTAATTCATAATCATAATCTACATCTTCAGCAATTTTGAGTGCTTTTTCATAATATACTTGAGAAGTTTGTAAATTTTTATCTTGATATAACTTCCCAAGTTGTAAATAAGTCTTAAATCTAAGATCTAAATTCTCATTTTCATCAAGTAATATAAGTGCGTTGAAATAATGAGTTTTTGCACTATCAATCGATTGTTTGGCAACAGAAGGGTTCATCTGAAATACATAACCAATTCGAAATTCAGATTTGATAATACCAAGAGTGTCTAGAGATTCTTTCGAAAATTCTAACACTTGATACAAATAACCGATTGCCTTTTTGGTATCATATTTGCTGTAGTACTGTGATAAGTCTGTAAGAATATCTATTTTAGTATTCTTAGGGAATTTATTTAAATTTTTTTCATAATAATCTATAGAATCGGAGGGAATTGAAGAATACAAATCTACATTCCAAGATAATATAAAAAATGAAATCAGCAAAAAATAAATTTTTGTTAATTTTATATGGCTAATATTGTCCATGCTAAACATCTGATTATTATTTTTGATTAATCTTTGAATCATAAATAAATTTTTTTAAATTTTTCATATCACCTTCCCCATTTCTTTAATTTATATAAAGTTAATAAGTAATTCAATTAATATTTTATTTTTTTGGCACAAATATCGTAGCTATTAAACTAAAGTTAACAAGAAAAATATTAATAATTATAATTTATAGGTGATTTAAATGGAAATTTTATTAGCAATCGTTTGGTATCTTGCATTACTAATGCCTGGCAACTACTATACTCAAGAGAATATTTATGATATCGCTGTACAAAATAGGCCACAAGTGGACTATGTATTACAAAACGATTTCGTAGCAGCCGTTGATTTCTATAATTCTTATTCTCCAGAAGAAGGTGGAGTTTTATTACCGGCATATTGGGATAAAGAACCAGTTGATCATTCAGATGATTCATTAATGGATCCTTGGGATGATGATATCAGAAGAGATCCAAATGATACAAATAAATTAACTCCTTTACCAAAGTAGATTTATTTCAAAGAAAAGTTTTAAAAAGCTGTCTAAATAGACAGCTTTTTTTTATTTGTAAAATTTGAAATTAACTATCAGCATACCAAATGATTCACCATCTTCTTTACCTAGATGTTTATGATGCGAATAGTGAGCTTTTCTTAATATTGAAAGATATCGATTATTGGTCTTTTTAAACCATTTTAATCTTTTATGTATGAATACTTCATGTACTAAAAAATAAGCTATTCCATAAATTAATATTCCCAATCCAATAGAAAATAATATATAGGAAGAGAGTTCAGCTCCCAACCCAAAGAGAACTATACTAGGAATAGCAAATATTACAAAGAAGGCATCATTTTTTTCAAAAAAACCTGGTTCTTTCTGATGATGATCTTTGTGTAGAACCCATAAAAACCCATGCATAATATATTTGTGAGTAAACCATGCGACGAATTCCATAAAGAAGAATGTCACAATAACCAGCATTAAAGATATTATTATTTCCATATTAAAGCCTATTTATTGATATTTTAAATTTTGCTTTAGGGAGTAAAAGCAATTTATGAAAATTAGAAACTCTAACTCTTCTAGACATTAGTTTATCAATTTTGGATGATTTTATTTTTTTTAATAGAACCAAATAATACAAATATGCTGTATAAACTCCAAACTTTGAATTCTTAGGTAATTTTGATATTCCTATTAATGCATGATCAAAATCAGCTTGTATATCTTCTTCAATTGCTTTTTTGGAATTCTCATTCAAGTTATTAATTTGAACATTTGGAAAATACGATCTTCCAAGATCATTCATATCATCTTTCAAATCACGAATAAAATTCACTTTTTGAAATGCTGATCCTAAACTAATAGCATAAGGTAATAATGAGTCGAACTGTTCTTTATTACCTTCTACGTAAACTTGTAAACACATTAATCCTACTACTTGAGCAGATCCATATATATATTTTTCGAAATTAGATTTATCATAAATTGTTTTATCAAGATCCATTCGCATACTCTCTAAAAAAGCATCAATATGATTTTTATCAAGATTGTATTCATGAACAGTCCTTTGAAAACTATGAAGTATAGGGTTCATACTAATTTTATATTCAATAGCTTCGTATGTATCTTTTTCAAATTTATTAAGTAAATATTTTTGCTCATGTTCATGAAAAGTATCAACTATCTCATCAGCGAGTCTTACAAATCCATAAATTGAATAAATATGATCCCTGATTTTTTTATCTAACAACATTATACCTATCGAAAATGAAGTCGAGTATTTTGTTGTTATTAATTTACTTGCCTTTAGGCAAACTTCCGTATATAAGTCTATCATAAATTCTCTTTATTTAATAAATTAGCTGCAATTTTACCCGATAAAATAGAGGGCGGTAAACCTGGTCCAGGTACTGTTAATTGTCCAGCATAATAAAGGTTACGTATTTTTTCGTTTTTCATTTTAGGTTTTAGAAAACCTGTTTGTAATAATGTATTTGCTAAACCATAAGCATTACCTTTAAAAGAGTTATAATCATTAATAAAATCATTTCTAGAGAATACTTTTTTATATATAATATTATCTTTTAATTTTTGACCTATTCTTTTCTCAATTCTCTCTATAACAAGATTATAATAGTTTTCTATTATTGAATCTGATTCTTCTAACTCTGTTGAAAGTGGTATTAGTATAAATAGATTTTCATGTCCTTCTGGCGCAGTTAACTCACTTTTAGAAGTTGCTGATAAATAGAATAATGGTTCTCTTGGCCAAGAATGTACATCGTAAATTTCTTTAGAGTGAATTTCAAAATCTGAATCAAAAAAAAGATTATGATGTTCTAATCCATCTATTTTTTTGTTAACTCCTAGATAAAACAATAAGCAAGTAGGTGCAAATATTCTATTATCCCAATACTTTTCATCATATTTTCTATACTCTTTATTTAATAAACTCTGTTCAAAGTGATTATAATCCGAGCAGTTTACAACTGCATCGACTTGGTATTTATTTTTATTAGATATTAAATGAGTAATTTTATCTTTTCTAAACTCAATTTTCTCAACTGGTTGATTAAGTTCAATTTTCACACCTAGGTCTGTTGCTATTTTAGTGAATGCCTTTGCTATTTCAAACATTCCACCCATAGGATACCAAGTACCGAGTTTAATGTCAGCATAATTCATCATACTGTACAATGCTGGTGTTTTAGTTGGCTTAGCACCTAAAAAGAGTACTGGAAATTCTAATATCTGACGAATCTTTTTATTTTTAAAATTCTTACTGATTGACTTTGAAATTGATTTTAATAAGTCTAGCTTAAAACTATTCAATATTAAAGAAGGTTCTAAATATTCTGTGATACTCAAAGATGGCCTTTCTACGAATTCTCCCATCCCAATTTCATATTTAATTTTTGCATCAGCCAGGTACTTATCAAGTTTGTCACCACTTCCCTCTTCTATAGTTTCAAAAAGCTTTTTTAATTCCTCATAACTTGCTGGAATATTATTACTTGTATTATCTTCCCAGAATATTTTATATGATGGATCTAATCTTTTTAAATTATAAAAATCTGTAGTTGTAAAACCAAAGTCCTGGTAAAATGACTCGAAAATATCAGGCATCCAATACCAGCTTGGACCCATATCAAATGAGAATCCAGCCTCTTTATGAAGTCTAATTCTTCCACCAGTATAATTGTTTTTCTCGAGAATAGTTACATTATATCCGTATTTGGCTAGATATGATGCAGCTGATAATCCTGATATACCAGCACCTACTACAATGACTTTTTTATTGTTTTTCATTATTTTCCGATAAAATATAACATATTAACTACAATATGGTCTATAAATTGTAATAAAAATAATAGTATTCGAACAAATTAACTCAGAATTCATACATTATTCGTAATATCGTATAATTAATATATATAGAAAAGATTAAAAATGACAAAACCTCAAAAAATCAAAGACACTACAAACACTAAATATTATTTTAATAGGGAACTAAGTCTTATTGAATTTAACAGAAGAGTACTTAATGAAGCAAAACTTGAGTCTCACCCTCTTTTAGAAAGAATAAAATTTTGTACGATTTTTAGTTCTAATCTTGATGAATTTTTTATGATTAGAGTAGCTGGATTAAAAAGTCAACTTTCAGCTGGTATAAACGATAGACTTTCTTATGATGGTAAAACTCCCTTAGAACAATTAAAATCGATAAGGAAAGCCCTTGTTCCATTATACAAAGAACAAGAAGATATTTTACTTAATGATTTATTACCTAAATTGAGAGAATATAACTTTAAATTATATGAGACTAACGAACTAAATTCAGAAGATGAAATATTTATAGAAAAATATTTTTATGAAAGAATTTTACCTGTACTTACACCTTTAACTATAGATTCAACTCATCCTTTTCCTCGTTTGATTAATAGAACTTTAAATATTGCTTTTGTGTTAAAAGAAAAAGTAATGGATAAAAAACATAGTAGATTAGCATTTTTACAGATACCTAATATATTACCTAGGTTTATAAAATTATCACATAATGAAGGAAATCATTTTATATTAATTGAAAATATTATAATCAAATATGCAAATTTATTATTCCCAGGCATGAAAATTTCAACTGCAAATTGTTTTAGAGTAACACGTGATGCAGATATTGAAATTGCTGAAGATGAAGCGGAGGATTTACTGATAGAAATAGAAGAATTGGTTAAGTCTAGACGTTGGGGACGTGCAGCTGTCCGCTTAGAGGTAAGTGGTAATATGCCAAATTATTTGGTAGAAATGCTACGTAAAACTCTTGATCTTCATAAAGATGATGTTTATATATCGAATAGACCATTAAATTTACCCGACTTCTTCTTTTTAGATAAATTAGACTTGCATAAATTGAAAGATCCAACTTTTATTGGTAGTACTCCCATTGATTTACAAAATGATTCTTCATTTTTTGATATTCTGAAGAAAAAAGATATAATGGTTCATCATCCTTTTGATTCATTTACAAATACAACTTCTAGGTTTATTGCCGAATCTGCTACAGACCCAGATGTTGTTGCAATTAAAATCACACTATACAGAACGGGTGGAAATTCGAATATTGTTCAGTCATTAAAAAAAGCGGCCGAAAATGGTAAAGAAGTAACTGCGTTCGTAGAACTAAAAGCACGGTTTGATGAAACTAATAATATAATATGGGCAAGAGAATTAGAACAAGCTGGAGTTCATTGTGTATATGGTATAATTGGCCTCAAGACTCATTGTAAAGTAGCAATGGTAATCAGAAATGAATCAGACAGATTAAAAACATATTTACATTTCTCCTCAGGAAACTATAACCAAAATACTGCTAAAGTATATACTGATATAGCTATGTTTACTTCAAGAGAGCAATATCAGAGTGATGCCGTTAATCTATTTAATTATCTTACTGGTTATAGTAATTATAACAAATGGAAAAGTTTATTAGTTGCACCAAATTCATTAGAAGACGATTTGATAAACAAAATTGAAAGAGAAGCAAAATTATCTACTCCTGAAAAACCAGGACTGATATTTGCAAAAATGAATCAAATAGCACATCGAAAAGTTATTCAGGCATTATATGAAGCTTCTCAAGCAGGTGTTCAAATCAAATTACTTGTTCGGGGTGTTTGCTGCCTGATGCCAGGAGTACCAGGACTGAGTGAAAATATTGAAGTAAGAAGTATTATTGGTAGATTTTTAGAACATAGTAGAATCTTCTATTTTAAAAATAACGGAAACGAAGAATATTATTTTGGTAGTGCCGATTGGATGACTAGAAATCTTAATAAAAGAGTTGAAACTGTTATTCCTGTGTATCAAAACAATATTAAAGAAAAATTGCAAGAAATATTAGATACTTATTGGGCTGACAATACCAAATCTTGGAGACTATTAAGAGATGGAAGCTATGAATCACTGACACCAAATGATGATAATCCACCATTCTCAGCACAAGATTTTTATTTGAGTCAAATAATAAGTGAGAAAAACTAATGTCAAGTAAATGAATATTTAGGACTATAATATAATATTAAGACTAAAGTTTTTTTTCACTTTACAGATATAAAAGAAAAAAGCCGAGTACAATCAAATGTAATCGGCTTTATCTTTAATTGCTCCTGAACAGGGACTTGAACCCCGGACCCTCTGATTAACAGTCAGATGCTCTAACCAGCTGAGCTATTCAGGAATAATTTCAGTTACAAACTTAAGGACTTTTCGTTAACTTGCAAAACAATTTTTAAATTATTTTTATATTTTATTGATGAATGTTTCCACAAATGCTATTATCCTACGCACTATTAATTACTTAGAGTCTAGTAAAATTATTTACGCATATAGCAAAGAATTCGGTAAACAGACTTTAGTTGCTAAAGGTGCTTTGAGAGCAAAAAGCAAATTTGGGTCATCGTTAGAACTATGCTCTGAAGTTGAAATAAAGTATTTTAAAAAGTCCAACAGAGAGATACACAATTTAACTAACGCTGAGTTAATTAGGAAGAGTTTTATAGATAAATTACCTTTTGTTGATAAAATTCTATGTATGATGATGAGTGAGTCAATATTCAAATTGGAAAAAGATGATAATCCCGATGAACAGTTTTACTTGAGTATCGAACGACTAATAGATATTAGCTGTTCGGATAATATTTTTAGCCCATCTATGTTTTTGTATTCACAAATTGAGTTAGCTAGTTCAATAGGTCACGCTATACATTTAAAATGGGACAATAGTAGTATAATAGATTATTCTGACAGTAAAGATGTATTTCTAGATATTAGTAATTGCAAAATATATTTGGACAATAATACAAGAGCAGAAAGAAGACTAAAATTCAAAATTGAAGAATTAAAAATTATAAAAGAAGTCTCGAATGGAGGTTTAGATACTAATGTAACTATTAGTCTATTAAAAAGATTAGTTTACTTCTTTGAGAATTACTTTTCATATCACAGCGAAAAAAAGTTTAACTATAATTCTTTCGAATTAATTAATGGTTAAGTGATTTTTCCATCCCATAGAAAGTAGTGTCACTAACATCGAATAGTATCTCTCCCCTAATCTCATATCCTCTTTTCTTGTAGAACCCAACTACCTCACTATAACCTTTGAATGCACCTAAACGAATTGAATCTATGCCGTCATTAAATGCATTATTTTCGGAAAATTCCATTAATTTATTTGCAATTCCTCGACCTTGGAATACTGGGTCAACAGCAAGTCTGTGAACAAAATAAGCTGATTTATTCTTAGGGTTCCAATCAATAGTATCAAAATATTCGTGATGTTGGATATCATAAGAGACTATACCTCTCACAATGTCATCAATTAGATATACATATTGTGAATCACGCATAATATCTCTTCTATAAATAGATTCTGTGGGATAGCGTTCACTCCAATGTGAGAATCCACGGAAAGTCATATACTCAATTATCTTAGTGTTTAACTCAATGATTTGAGGTAAATGTAGCTGAGTTGCTTTGATAATCATTTACTTTTCTGGATTATTCCCATTCTTTGCTTTGTGTAGTTCTTCTCGAAGAGTTATAAGCTGTTTTCGCATATCATCTATTTCTTGCTTTCTAAGTTTTTCTTCAATAGCATTACGCATTTGGATTTTTATTCTAGAGGCAAGTTCATTGGGTTTAACTGGTTTTTTTATGAAATCATTAGCACCTGCTTTGTAAGCTCTGTCTATAGTATCAGACTTGGTTTGTGCAGTCATAAATATGATAGGAATATCACTATATTGTTGATTGCTTTTAACAGTTTCACAGAAAGAGAATCCATTAATTTCAGGCATAACAATATCAAGTAATATTAGTTCTGGCTTTATAGTTCTTACTATTTCTAGACCTTCAGAAGCTGATTCAGCCGTTATAGAGTGAAAGCCATGAATATCCAACATATCTTTGATTTGTTGAGTATTCATGACATTATCATCTACAATTAAAATTAAACCATTCGATTCAGTATTTTTCATTTTATCAATTTAATAAATGGTTACTCATTTACCAAGTACGATTTAATATTGGTCCGAAAATAGTGATCTGATTTTTTTGAAGCCAATCCATACCATCAACTGCTGCTTTAGCTGCAGGAATAGTTGTAATACAAAGTATTTTCTTTTGTAAAGCAGCTTCTCTAATTGATAAATCATCTTGATAAGCTTTTCTACCTAAAGGAGTATTAATAATTAAGTTAATATCACCACTTTGTATTTTTTCTATTACATTTGGACTACCAGCACCTATCTTAGGTATAAGATTAGATTTTATACCTGCAACTTGTAATGCTGAATGAGTTCCCAGAGTAGCCCATAATTCGTAACCTAATTCTATTAATCTTCTTGCAACAGGTAACACTTCCTGTTTATCGAAATCATTTACTGAAATAAAGACATTACCAGTTTTAGGTAAATGATTACCAGCAGCCAATTGTGACTTAACATAAGCTTCACCAAAGAACTCACTAATTCCCATTACTTCACCTGTTGAACGCATCTCTGGTCCAAGTACAGTATCTACTCCAGGGAATTTACTAAAAGAGAATACTGGGCATTTCACAGTGTAATGTCCCATAAATCCAGGGTTTGGCATTTTGATATCACTTATCTTTTCACCTAACATAAGCTTTACTGCTACTTTAGTCAAAGCTATACCATTTGATTTCGAAACAAATGGTACAGTTCTAGAAGCCCTTGGGTTTACTTCAATTACATATACATTATCTCTATATACAGCAAATTGGATATTTATAAACCCAATAATTTCTAATTTTTCAATTATTTTATAAGTTGCAAATCTTATCTTATCTACAATATGTGGTTCAACCAAGTACGTTGGTAATACTGAAGAGCTATCACCAGAGTGAACCCCTGCTTCTTCTATATGTTGCATAATTCCGGCAATAACTCCAGATTTCCCATCTCCTAATGCATCCACATCAACTTCAAAAGCATGTTCTAAGAATTTGTCAATTAAAACTGGGTGGTCTTCATTTACTTTTGCTGCTTCAACTATAAAATGTTGGAGATCAATCTCATCATACACTACCGCCATTCCTCTACCACCTAATACATAAGATGGTCTTACAATAACTGGAAATCCAATGTTAAGAGCTATTTTAGTGGCTTCTTCTATCGAATTAGCAGTTCCACCCGCTGGATAAGCTATTTGTAGCTCATCTAGCATTTCCATAAATCTTCCTCTATCCTCTGCCCTATCAATATTACTTTGACTGGTTCCGAGTATCTTAACACCTGCATCTTGCAATGCTTTAGATAGTTTTAAAGGTGTTTGACCGCCTAACTGTAGAATAACACCATCTGGTTTCTCCAAATCGATAATATTCATCACATCTTCTAAAAAGACTGGTTCAAAATATAACTTATCCGAAGTATCATAATCAGTAGAAACAGTTTCTGGATTACAATTAATCATTATTGTTTCTATACCCATGTCTTTTAATATCATTGAGGCTTGAGAAGCGCAATAATCGAACTCAATACCTTGTCCAATTCTAAAAGGTCCACCTCCCAATACTATTATTTTCTTTCTATCTACAGGTATGCTTTCATTTTCTGTCATATAAGTAGAATAAAAATATGGAGTATGTGCTTCGAATTCTGCTGCACAAGTGTCGACTTTCTTATAAGTTGGTAAAACTTTTAATTCTTTACGTTTAGACCTTATAAGTTCAGAGTCTTTATTTAATAATCTTCCAATTTGTGAATCTGAGAATCCATGTAGCTTATAACTTTTCAAAGATTCAGCTTCCAATTCTTCAAATTTAGATTCTGATATTTCTTTCTCAACTTCAACTATTTCTAATATATTATCTAAGAACCATGGGTCAATATTAGTATGCGAATGTATTTCTTCTAAACTCATACCTCTTTTGAAAGCTTCCTTAATGAAGAATGGCCTCATTGGAGTTGGAACTACTAGTTTATTAATTACATATTCATCATCATATTTGTCAAGTCCTTTATAGTCTAATCCATCAGCACCTATCTCCAATGATCTAAATGCTTTCTGGAATGCCTCCCTGAAGTTAGAACCAATAGACATTACTTCACCCACAGATTTCATCTGTGTTGTTAAGTTTGAAGGTACTTTAAATTTCTCAAAATCCCATCTAGGTATTTTTACAATTATATAATCTAGTGATGGCTCGAATGAAACAGGAGTTGACTTAGTAATCTCATTGTCAATCTCATCTAAAGTAAGTCCAACAGCTAATTGTGCTGCAATTTTTGCAATAGGATAGCCAGTTGCTTTAGAAACAAGGGCAGAACTTCTTGAAACTCTTGGATTCATCTCAATTACTCGCACTTCCCCATTCGCAGGATTTACACCGAATTGAATATTCGATCCACCAGTTGCGACACCTACTTTTCTAATAATTGCTATAGAATAGTCTCTTAAAGTTTGATATTCTTCATCGGTTAATGTTTGTGCTGGAGCTACAGTTATACTATCTCCGGTATGCACTCCCATCGGGTCAAAATTCTCAACTGATGCTACTATTACAACATTATCTGCTATATCTCGCATTACTTCGAATTCATATTCTTTCCAACCAATTAAAGAACGCTCTACTAATATCTCGCTAATTGGTGATAAATCAAGGCCTTGTCTAGCAATTCTTTTAAACTCATCCATATTTTCAGCAACACCACCACCTGTTCCACCTAAAGTATATGATGGACGAACAATAATTGGGAAATCTAATTGCTCAGCAAAAGCTATTGCATCTTCGTAAGTATTTATTATTTCTCCTTCTGGAGAAAGTAACCCAATCTCATCCATAGCTTGCTTAAACTCTCGTCTACCTTCTGCTATGTTTATTGACTTAATATTTACACCTAATAACTCAATATTGTATTTAGCTAAAATACCTTCTTTTTCTAGATCAAGTGCTGCATTCAAAGCAGTTTGCCCGCCAACTGTTGGTAATATAGCGTCAATTTTATCTCTTTGGATGATTTGCTCTATGATTCCGTTTGTTATGGGTTCTATATAGGTCTTGTTAGCTATCTCAGGGTCTGTCATTACAGTTGCAGGATTACTGTTTATAACTACCACATAGTAGCCTAATTTTTTCAATGCTTTCACAGCCTGTGATCCAGAATAATCAAATTCTCCAGCTTGTCCTATCACAATAGGTCCTGCACCTATTACTAATATTCTTTTGATGTCTTGTCTTAACGGCATTATTTATCCTGTTTTGCTACTGTTTTATAAAAATCTTCAAATACTTTTTCGTTTGCTTCTCTTGGTCCTGGTGATGCTTCTGGGTGAAACTGAATACAATTGATAGGTAAATGCTTGTGTCTCATTCCTTCTACTGTATGATCGTATAAATTCACCCATGTCATTTCCCAATCTTCATTACCTTCTAAACTCTCATTTGATATAGCATAATTATGGTTTTGAGCAGTTATATATACTCTTCCATTATCAAAATATTTAACAGGATGATTGCCACCATGATGACCAAAAGGTAATTTTATAGTTTTTAATCCGAAAGCCTGACCAATCAATTGATGTCCAAAACAAATTCCAATAATAGGAATATTGTTTTCTGCAAATTGTTTGATATACTTATCTATTCCCTTTACTATTCTTGGATCTCCAGGTCCATTAGATAGGAATACGCCATCATATTCAAGATCTTTGATATTTGATTCAAAATTATCATCGAAAGGGACTAAATATACTTTATTAAATTTGTTTCGTAAATCTCTTATTATATTACCTTTGATTCCGAAGTCTATAGCAATTATTTTTTCCGATACCGATGGATTTCCTTCAAATATTTGTACCTTATCTGAAATAACCTGTCTGTATAAATCTACATCAGATATTGATGGGGAAGCTTTTACTTGTTTAAGAAACTCTTCAGGATCAAGAACTTCAGTAGTTATACCGCCTTTCATAGCACCGAATTGCCTAATTACTTTAGTAAATGCTCTGGTATCTATTCTATCTATACCAAAAGTATTACTCTCTTCTAGATATGTAGCTAAGTCTATTTTAGAACGGTGATTACTAGCTATTCTTGAGTATTCTCTAAGTAATATACCTTCTGCTTGTATTTTTTCAGATTGGAAATCCTCATTAGTAATACCATAGTTACCAATTAAAGGATTAGTAAATAATACAGTCTGACCTTTATATGAAGGGTCCGTCAATATTTCTTCGTAGCCAGTCATTGAAGTGTTGAATACAAATTCTGAGAATTTTGTTCCTTCACTAGCAAATGCTCTACCAAATTCATAGTAGCCATTTTCTAACATTATCAACGCTTTTTTATAATTTTTCATCTAGTTACGCTATTTGATTTAAAAAAAAACCCGAAAGGCATCCACTTAATAGTTGGATATCATTCGGGTAATAGGAAATATTTCCTTGGTGCATTCATTAAAATCAAAATTACTAAATTTTTATTTAAAATTAGAATTGAATTTTACACATTATTCATCTTCAATGTTAATAATATAAATTTTCAACTAATTATAGAAATGGTCTACAGCTTTACTAATTTTGTAATCTAAAGTTATATAATTAATTTAATATAGTTGAAAATGAAAATCGCAGTAGTTATGGGGGGCATCTCTCCCGAAAGAAACATCTCACTTTTTGGTGGAAAGGCAATATACAATGCACTTGTTAGAAAAGGACACGAAGTTCTTGCAGTTGACCCAGCCAAAGGAATTAATGGTGTATTCGATATTAATTCATTAGAAATCAGCAACTCCCCTATTAGCAAAGAAGAGCTAAGCAATTTCAATAGACGTGAACTAATAAACTGTATCAACTCAGATATTTTTGACGGAGTTGATTGTGTTTTCTTATTGCTTCATGGTGAAAATGGTGAAGACGGACTAGTACAATCATTGTTCGAATTGAGAGGTGTACCTTACACTGGATCAGGAGTTAAATCCTCATCCCTTTCTATGGATAAAATGACTAGTAAAATGCTCTTTGCTCAAGCAGGTGTTCCTACTCCTCCTTGGTCAATTGTTGATAAAGATAGTATTGGCGATTTGGATTTACTAGAATCTATCAGAAGAGAATTAGGAAGAGCAATAGTAGTAAAACCAATAAATCAAGGTTCGGCAGTTGGCGTTACAGTTATACAAGATGGCAATCTAGATGATTTGTCAGAGGCACTAAAATTAGCTGCTGAATTTTCACACGAAATCTTATTAGAAACTTATATACCGGGTAAAGAAATTACAGTTTCAATATTAGATAATGAAGCACTTCCCGTTATAGAGATTAAACCAGATGAAGGTTATTATGACTTCATACATAAATATACTAAAGGAAAGACGGAGTATATTTGTCCTGCAGAGTTAGAAGACCACATATTTGCCTTTTCTCAAAGTATATCTTTAGATGCAGCCGCAGCATGTGGAACTAGTGATTATAGTCGCGTAGATTTACGTGTTACACCTGAAGGTCAGATATTCTGTTTAGAAGTTAATACAATTCCAGGATTTACAGAGCTTTCTCTATTCCCAATGGCTGCAAAAAGCAATGGTATTGAGTTTGATGATTTGTGTGAAAAATTAATAGAGCTAGGAATAGAAAGCTACAAAAGAGGTAAATAAAATGATGAATAAAGATATAAAACTATGTGGAATCGGTAATGCATTAGTTGATATGCAGTTCGAAGTTACAGACAAAGAAATAAGTGATTTAGGACTAGAAAAAGGCACTATGACTTTAGTTGTTGATGACGTACAAGATACTGTTCTAAAAATGATGGGAAACAGGACCAAATATGTTTCTAGTGGTGGTTCAGCTGCAAATACTATAATTGCCTTTTCTAGTTTTGGTGGTAAAGCAGCTTATAAAACCATGATAGGTGAAGATGAAGATGGCGTTTTTTATGTGGACGAGTTTCAAGATTTAGGCATTATACTAGATGCTCCAATTGACGATGATGACCATACTGGAAGGTGTCTAGTGCTTATAACACCTGATTCTGAAAGGACTATGTTAACATCCTTAGGTGCAACTCAAAACTATAAAAAGGACTTTGTTTCTGATGACCTTATCAAAAGATCAGAATGGCTCTATATAGAAGGATATAAATTAACAGATGATATTGGATATGATGCTGTATTACATGCATGTCACGTTGCAAAGAAATATGACACTAAAATAGCAGTTACATTTTCGGATAAGTTTATAATAGATTTATTTAAAGAAAGACTTAATGAAATAGCTTCATTATCAGATTTGATATTCTGCAACGAATCAGAAGGAATGGCATTTACAGGTACTGACACTCCTGAAAAGGCATTAGAATTGTTAGAAAATTCATTTAAAAATATTGCATTCACTAGAAGTGCAAAAGGTTCGATTATATCTTGGGAAGGAAAACATTACAATATCCCACCATACGAAGCAAAAGCTATTGATAGTACAGGTGCTGGTGATATGTATGCTGGAGGTTTCTTCTATGGGCTTGTTTATGGCAAATCTATCGAAAAAGCAGGACATTTAGCGTCTATTTCAGCTAGTAAAGTTGTTAGTCAACATGGGGCAAGACTTAAATCAAGCCACACAAAATTATACTCTAAAATATATTCATAATAAATAATCTATCAAATATAAAAGCATGAAAAGAATCCTTTTAACTATATTATTTCTCTCTCCTATTATGACTTTTGGTCAAGGAATGACGTTTGACCAATTTGCTAATAAAATTCAAAAATATTTTGACAATAAACTTATTGCAGATCTAGAAAGTGCCTTACCACAAGAGGGAGGTTATCTAATTTGGGGTTGGGACGTAGGTGATTTTTCCGGAGATGGTTATTACGATGTAGCATTCTCGGTACGTTACAAAAGTGATAAAGGGAAAATTATCAGAGCATTTATGTTTGCTGATATAGAAGGATATCTTAAAGAAGTTGCAAGTTTTAAATATGAATTCTTTGAGATTCCATTAGAAATTGGGGTTGTAGTTCGAGATAATATCTGTTACATAACTCAGAAACATAAACAATTTAATTGGACTATCTGGGGCTATTCATTTCAAAACGGTAATCTTATCAAAGTAGATGAATTTAATACAGAAAAAGATGGTAAATATACAAAGGAAAGTTATAGAAATTATATAACTCTTAGGAATAATGAAAAGTATATGAAAACAACTTCTGGTGATATTGATTATAAAATTGATTTCGTAACACTCCCTTCTTATCCTAGAGGAAAAATAATTTATGATGGATATTCTAATAAAATTTATAATAATGAAGTCAAATATGTAAGTAAAGGAGCATTCGATTGGAAAGGAGCCGAAGATGCATCGTTTAAAATTAGCTCCTCTTACGATAGTGAATTTATATACTTTTCTATTGATATAATAGATGATAAAGTTATTAGTCCAGATTGTAACGAATGCGTTGGAGATTTTGTTGATATATGGATAGATAGTAAACCTTTAGAAACTGATAAAGTATATTATTTTTTAAGTAGGCGTATAGAATTATCAGAAGATAAGCTAGATGGTTATTACAATATTGCTATACATCCAGGTGATTTCTTTGAGAAAATGCCTTATGTTCAGCTAAGAACCTCAGACAAAGACAAAGCAGAAGTAAAAGAAGCTAGCCAAACAATAAATGCCAGCTCAACTTTAACTGATAATGGATACAATATCAGGGTAAAAATTCCAATTTCGTTAATTGGTTTATCAAGTATTGATGATAAAAAGTTTTACGAGGTGCCTTGTACTTTCATAGTACACGATATAGATAATTCATATAGACCCGAAGAAGAATCTCAAATAGCAACAACTAATACAGACTCTAGTGACGCACCAGCTTATGGTACTTTATTGATAGTTCCACCTGATAAGTGGTATGGTTCGGTTAAGAATATTTATACTGACAAAATTCTGAATTATTTGAATAAATATGGTTTGTAAACTTTAGTTGATGTTTATAAATTATTTACCCATTTATTTTGAACTTGAGATAAAAGTCGCTAATTTTGAAGCTGTTTTAAATGCAATTATAAGTTCTTATTATGAATAAAGATAAGCAAAATAGAGCTAAGATAATCAAAGAATTGTCACCTTATATGACTTTGGGACTTGATTTCGCTATTACAATAGGTCTATTTGCACTACTAGGTTATTGGCTTGATGGAAAGTATGACTCATCACCAGCTTGGATTCTAAGTCTATCTTTATTTGGAATTATAGTGGCGTTTTATAAGTTCTTTAAAGTAGTTTTAAAGAAGAAGAAGAAAATTACAAAAGATTAAATGTTAGTATCTATTATTATAGGAATAGCACTTAGCTTATTTGGATTTGCTTTTTCATTGTTCACAACGAAATTAAGTTTAAAAAAAGATGAATGGTCTGAATTTAGTGTTTTCTACTGGACATCAGTAGTTATAAAATTCGGCTTACTTTTTTTAGGTTTAATGATATTTATGTTTGTAATAGAAATGGAAAAAGTTCCACTATTACTTAGTTTTATGATTTCATATTTATTTTTTTTGATAATTGAGGTTATTTATCTCAACAAAACAAAAAAGTTTTAGTAATTTTGCAACTAAAAATAACAACAAGGCAGAATAAATGTCAGCAACTGAGAATACAGAACACTTAGAAGAAGAAATGAACTCCGAAGTTGAATCAACTCACGGTACAGAAGAAACTGCACACAAAGAAGAAAGCCCTGTTACTCAGATTCTAAATGATCTAGGTGATCACGAGGAATTTAGTTTTGGACCTTTACATGCAGATATACTTCCTGTTATACTATATGATGAAGGACAATTTCATTTTTATGGAAGCAGATCTAGTATGGAAGCATCAGGTGACTATATAATGGAACATCATCATATAGTTAGAGCAACTGATCATAAATCTCCAGATATGAACTTATCTATTACTAATATGGTAGCTTTCCAATGGATGGCGATGATACTATTAGTAATCTTATTTTTTACCGTATCTAAGAAAGCAAAAAAATCAGGAGATAAAGCTCCTAGTGGCATTCACAATTTCTTTGAATCTATTATAGTATTTGTAAGAGATGATATAGTTCAGCCGAATATTGCAGGTAATGCTAGTGTAAGGTTATTACCTTATTTCTTAGCATTATTTATGTTTATCTTAGTATTAAATCTGATAGGTTTATTACCTGGTGGTCATACTGCAACTGGTACGATTGGGGTTACTGCAGCATTAGCTATAACAGCATTTTTAGTTATTAACTATACGGCAATTAGAGAATCAGGTATTGGAGCTTGGCTTCATCATTTACTTGGAGGTGCACCAATTTGGTTAGCTCCACTTATGGTGCCAATTGAAATAGCTTCTATGTTTATCAAACCATTCTCGCTTACGATAAGACTTTTTGCGAATATGGTTGCTGGACATACAGTATTATTTTCACTTATGGGTTTACTATTCTTGTTCCAATCATTTTTTGTGGCCCCTGCTATAGTAGGGTTCGCTACTTTTATCAATTTGCTTGAGTTGCTTGTAGCATTCCTTCAGGCATATATATTCACTATGTTAACAGCAATATTTGTTGGATTAGCAATTGGTGATCACAGTCACGAACACGAACACGCTCATTAAGATTATTAATTAGAAACAATTTTTATTTTTCATTCAAATATATATTAGAGGTCATTAAATGGAAGGATTAGGATTATTCGGTGCAGGAATAGGTGCAGGTATATCTGTACTTGGTGCTGGGTTAGGTATTGGTCGTTTAGCAGCGTCAGCTTTAGAAGCTGCTGGTCGTCAACCTGAAGCAGCAGGCGATCTTAGAACAACTATGATCATTGCAGCGGCACTTATAGAGGGTGTTGCATTCTTCGCTTTGGTTATTTGTTTGTTGATGGCAATTGCACAATAATGATATTGGAACTCCCTATCAAAGGGAGTTCTTTATTTTAAATGAAAAAGAACTTAATTAGGTATTTTAAATGCAAGATATAATGAATGTAAATCCAGGATTAATTTTCTGGTCACTAATAAACTTTAGTATTTTGCTATTTATTCTTTCTAAATTTGCTTTCCCAGCAATGAAGAAATCTCTTCAAAGCAGAGAAGAAGGTATAAAGAATGCAATAGATGAAGCAAATGCTTTGAATGAAAAAGCACAAAAATTATTGGCAGAAAGTCAAGAAAAATTAGATAATGCTCAAAAAGAAGTTTCTCAAATACTGAATTCTGCAAAAGAGTTAGCCGAACAAAATATACAAAAAGCTAACGAAGAAGCAGAGAGAAATAAGAATCATAAAATAGAAGAAGCTAAAAGAGAAATAGAAAGAAGCAAAAATGACGCAATTAGCGAACTAAGAAATGAAGTTGCTGATTTAGTCGTAACTGCTACTGAAAAAATCTTAGAAACTAAGTTAGATAAAGATAGTCATTTGAAATTGGCTAAAGAACAAATTGAAAAATTACCTAAGAACTAATATAGTATAAAACTATGAATGAGAAAAAAGTATCTTCTAGATATGCAAAAGCAGTATATAGTTTAGCTAAAGAAAGTAACTTACAAGATACTATTCTTTCGGATTTCACTTTGATACTCAAAACAATTGCTGATTCTAGAGAATTAAGTAATCTAGTAGAGAGTCCTGTTATTTCAAGCAAGAAAAAATATGATGTCTTTAAGGAAGTTTTCGGTGATAGCATCTCTGATTCGACTTTTAACTTTATAAAGCTATTGACAGAAAAATCTAGAGAAAACCTATTAGACGATATAGCAATTGAGTATGAATTAATCTATAACGAAGCAAATAATAGATTACCTGTTATTATATATTCTGCAGTTGAATTGGACGAAGATGCTAAATCTCAAATTCTATCCAAATTAACTGATTGGACTAAAAAGACAATTCTTTCAGAATACAAAGTAGATTCATCTTTAAAAGGTGGTTTGAAAATTAAGATAAGTGATTGGATATTTGATGCAAGTATCCAAAACCAACTAGACAAGCTAAGAATAGCTCTAGCTGGATAAAATAGAAATTCTAAAATTAAATTTTAAGGTTAATTAAATGGCAAACGTAAAACCAGAAGAAATATCAGCGATATTACGCCGCCAATTATCAGGATTCGAAAACGAAGCGGATCTATACGAAACTGGAACAGTGTTACAAGTAGGTGACGGTGTTGCACGTGTGTATGGTCTAAATCACGTTATGGCATCGGAGCTAGTTGAGTTTCCGAATGGTGTAATGGGTATGGTATTGAATCTAGAAGAAGATAATGTCGGAGTAGTACTATTTGGTGATGACAGACTAGTAAAAGAAGGTGATACTGTTAAAAGAACGAAGCAAATTGCTTCAGTACCTGTAGGTAACGAATTACTTGGTAGAGTTGTAAACCCTTTGGGTGTTGCTATCGATGGTAAAGGAACTATCAAAACAGAACAGAACTTCCCAATAGAAAGAAAAGCACCTGGTGTGATGAAAAGACAACCAGTAACTGAGCCTTTGCAAACAGGAATTAAGCCTATTGATGCCCTAATACCTATTGGTAGAGGTCAAAGAGAGCTTATTATTGGTGATAGACAAACTGGTAAAACAGCTGTTGCAATTGATACTATAATCAATCAAAAATATACGCATTCTGAAGAAGCAAAAGAATTAGGTATTGATCCTGTATTCTGTATTTATGTTGCAATTGGTCAAAAAGGATCTACTGTTGCTAACGTAGTTTCTATACTAGAGAAAAACGGTGCAATGGATTATACAATTATAGTTGCTGCAAACGCATCTGACCCTGCCCCATTGCAATTTATTGCTCCTTATTGTGGTGCTTCAATGGGTGAATTTTTCAGAGATAATGGAAAACATGCTTTAATTATTTATGATGATTTGTCTAAACAAGCAGCTGCTTATAGACAAGTTTCATTACTATTAAGAAGACCTCCAGGACGTGAAGCTTATCCTGGTGATGTATTTTATCTTCACTCTAGATTGTTAGAAAGAGCTGCGAAGCTATCTGATGACCAAGGAGGAGGATCTTTGACTGCATTACCAGTTATCGAAACTCAAGCAGGTGACGTTTCTGCATATATCCCAACTAACGTAATTTCGATTACAGATGGTCAGATTTATTTAGAGCCAAACTTATTTAACGCAGGTGTTAGACCCGCATTGAATATCGGTATCTCAGTATCTCGTGTTGGGGGGGCTGCTCAAATTAAAGCAATGAAGAAAGTATCTGGTCCTTTAAAATTAGAATTGGCTCAATTTAGAGCTTTGGAAGCATTTGCTAAGTTTGGCTCTGATTTGGATAAATCTACTCAACAACAATTGAGAAGAGGTGCTGTACTAACTGAAATAATGAAACAAGGTCAGTACAAACCATTACCTATTGATAAACAAATTGCCCTTATTTATTCTGCTACTTCTGGTATGTTAGATGACATCCCATTAGAGTATTTGAAGAGATATGAAAATGAATTCTTAGAATTATTAGAAACTCAGCATACTGATTTCTTACTTAAACTAAGAAAAGAAAAAGCTCTTACAGATGAGATTAAATCGGAGTTAGATAGCTTAATCGCTAAGTTTATAGAATCATTCAAAAGAACATTTAACTAGAAATGATAGTTATTACAGGTGGTGCAGGATTCATCGGATCCTGCCTACTTAAATACTTGAACGAACGTGGAAGAGATGATATCTTAATTGTTGATAATTTAGATACATCTGACAAATGGAAAAATCTAGTTGGTAAAAACTTTATTGACTATATTCCTAAATTTGAATTTATTAATTTTATCAATGAGATTGAAGAAACTGATCTGATAGAAGCAATATTTCATTTAGGAGCTTGTAGCTCTACAACTGAAGAAGATATGGATTATCTTTATGATAATAACTATAACTTTAGTAAAGATTTAGCTAGCTTTTGTATAGAGAATGATGTTAGATTTATTTATGCAAGTAGTGCAGCTACTTATGGGATGGGAGAAAATGGTTTTGATGACACAGAATTCAATAACCTCTCCCCTCTTAATGGATATGGCTTTTCGAAGTATCTTTTTGATAGATGGCTAGTTAAAATGGGGCTTGATTCCGTATTTACTGGTTTTAAGTTCTTTAACGTATTTGGACCAAATGAATATCACAAAGAGAGTATGACTAGTATGGTTTATAAGTCATATCAACAAATTAGAGCATCTGGTAAAGTTAGATTATTCGAATCAAACGATAAGAATATTAAAGATGGTGAACAAAAACGTGATTTCATTTACGTTAAAGATATTTGTGAAGTTATGCTAGAAGCTTTTGACAAAGAAATACCAGGCATATATAATCTGGGAACTGGAGAAGCAAATAGTTGGAATAAACTTGTTAAGAGTGTTTTTCTTGCAATGGAGAAAGATACACATATTGAGTATATTGAAATGCCTTCGCAATTATCAAAGCAATATCAAAATTTTACTCAAGCAAATATGACAAAATTCAGAAAAGCAGGATTCGAAACTCCCTTCACTTCCTTAGAAGATTCGGTTAGAGATTACGTTCAAAACTATTTAAAAAAGAAAAATAAATATTTATAATTTGAAGTTATTATGGCAAATTTAAGAGAGTTAAAAAGAAGAATAGGTGGTGTTAAAAACACTGCAAAAATAACTCAAGCGATGAAAATGGTTTCTGCTGCTAAGTTAAAAAGAGGGCAAAGAGCTATCGAATCGGCTAGACCTTATGTACTAAAAATGCAAGAAATTTTAGGTAATGTAATTGCTGGTATTGGTGATGACTATCATAATCCACTTTTGACTGAAAGAGATGTAAAAAATGTGGCTATAGTTGTAGTAGGTTCTGATAAAGGTCTATGTGGTAGTTTCAATGCAAATATCTTTAAGATGGTTAATACCTTTATAAAAGATGATTTATCAGTAAATTATCCAAATGCTAATATCGAATTAATATCAGTCGGTAATAAGACTGTTTCAAAGTTTAGCAAAACCAAAATGAATGTAACTGAAAATTTCAAAGATATTTTTGGTTCTCTTGAATTCTCGAGTGCTCAAAGAATAATTAAAACTTTTGAAAGCAAATTTGTACATGGTGAAGTTGATAAAGTATATGTCATTTATAATGAGTTTATAAACGTTATAAGACAAGAGGTTAGGGTCGAACAATTACTACCAATTAATCCAACAGAAAGTTTAGCAAGTGATAAATCTACTTCTTCTGCACGTGTTTCATATATATTTGAACCAAATGAAAAAGAAATAATGGATGATTTACTTCCTAAATTATTAAATATTTCGCTTTGGAGAACTTTATTAGAATCTAATGCAGCTGAAAATGCATCAAGAATGATGGCTATGGATAACGCCACAACAAATGCAAATGACTTAGTTAGTGAACTTAACTTGAAATACAACAAAGAACGACAAGCTGCAATTACAACAGAAATGTTAGAAATTGTAGGTGGAGCTGAAGCACTAAATAAATAGTAACTTTACTCTTCAATAAGAAAATAATTAAAAAGTAGTCCATTAGGACTACTTTTTTTTTATTTTATAGGAAACTAATTGTCAGAAATAAAATTAAAATTATGAAACTATTAATAATATTTTTTTTAGCATTTACTAGTCTACACTCTATTGAATTTTCACAAAGACAAAATAAAGGAATAATAGAATATACCAAATTAGACGAAAATTCAGGTATGGTTGTTGGTATCGAAAACTCTAATATTATATGGGCCATTAATGATGGAAGTGCCAATGAAATATACGGTTTTGATAAAAATGGAAAAAGTAAATCTATACTAAGTTTTAAAAAAAACATACTACAAGAGGATTCAGATGTTGAAGATATTGGAATAATATTAATAAATAATCAAGTCTATATCATCTTGTCAGATATTGGTGATAATGATGCTATTAGAAATAGCTATTATTTATACTTTATCCCAGAACCTAATGAAAACGATATTACTAGTGAAGTCGATATTAAGTCTAATGATATAATTACTTTAGAATTTCAATACGAAGATGGGGCTCATGATGCGGAATGTTTTTTTGTTGATCCTTTGACAAATGAAATGTATATTATTACTAAAAGAGAAAAATATGCTCGTTTGTATAGAATTCCTCTTGACTTCGATATTAAACTACAAACTGCCGAATTTATTTTAGAATTCCCCTTTGGAAATAACTCAGATGAAGGCTATACAGGTGTTACAGCTGGAGATATTTCTAAAGATGGTACTCGAATCTTGATAAAAGACTATAATAACATATGGTACTATGAAAGAGAGATTAGTGATGATTTAACGGTCACTTTATCTAAAAAACCATTTAGAATAGACTCTTATACATATTCTTTGAATGATGAACCTCAAGGTGAAGCTATTTGCTGGGAAAATAATAATAGTGGTTTTTACACAGCCAGCGAAGAAAAAGTAATTACTGGTTTTGATGCTTCACTGTTTTACTATGAGGAAATTAAAACTTCCGTTAAAAAAAAAATAATTGATTTGTTTTTAAAAGATAATTTAGTTGTGAATAACACTTCTGAAACAATTCTTTTGGATTTATATAATTATATTGGTCAAAAGCTACACTCAACAAATATATACCCTTTTAATAGTTTTGATATAACACCATTTAAAAATCAGGCACATTATTTGTTATTAGATAATTATAAATCCATAATTAAGTTGAGATAAATTGCTTAAGAATAGACATATTTCGGAAAGAGTTGCTGTATTATTTATGGTAATAGGGGTACTAGTAATACTAGTATCGTTAATAATTTCATTTGCTAATAGTGAACATTACTTTAATGTTGAACTTTCATTAGGTGAATTTGGAGAGTTTATTGGAGGGTTCGTTGGTTCACTTTGGTCTTTAGCAGGTATTTTATTGTTTTATAGTGCACTAGTTTATCAACGAGAAGAATTAGCTGAACAAAAAGGAATTCTTGTCACTCAAACAGACGCTATGATTTTTCAAAGTAAAGAGCTAGAAAGACAAAATGATACTCTTCAAAAACAAAAACAAGAGGAAACATTCTTTCATTTATTAAGATTTCATATTGATTTAGTCGAAACGCTAACATTTGAAACAAACGATATAGATATACAATCTGGAAAGATGCAAAAACAGCAAATAAAAGGAAGGAATACATTTGGTGAGTTCTATAATGTATTTAAGAGATTTTATTCTAAATATTTGGAGCATTTGAGTGATGCAGGGGTTGATGAAGAGAGTCTTAAAGGTGTTATAGAGACTTCTTATACAAGTTTCTTTATGGAATTTAGATACGAACTTGGCCATTACTTTAGAAATATTACTAATTTATTATTATTTATTGATAGAGCCAATGAAGAGGATAAACATTTCTTTCTTAGTATTCTATTTTCTCAAATTAGTGTTTATGAAATGTCCCTTATCTTCTTCCATGGTTTAACATCTGAAAACAAAGATTTAAAGATATTTATAGAAAAATATGCATTAATGCAAGATTTATTTCAAGATGATTTGATTAAATTGAATATTAATTTATATAATGAAAGTGCTTATAAAAATGAAAATTATGATTTTACATACGATATTGATTAGTAGGAGCTAACATGACAATATTTGATAAATTTATGCAGAAAGACAATTTTATATCATTACCTGATATAGCATCACGTCTTTTAGAAATTTTACAAGAAGATGACGTAGATGTAAATGAGATAGTCAGATTAGTAGAGTCTGATCCTGTTATCTCTATGAAAGTATTAAAAATGGCTAACTCCCCTATTTTTCAAGTTAGAACTCAAATTGTTGATCTTAATCAGGCAACTCAAATATTAGGTACTAAAAGAGTCAGTGATATAGTATTTAGTGTCTCGTTACACTCTAAGTTATTTATAGGTAGAAATCTTAATATTTATCCGCTTCTTGAAAAATACTTCTATAACTCTTTTTTAATTGGTAATTTATCTAAAGTATTTCTTGATTTCTATGATAGTCGTACTAGAAACGGTTTGTTTGTTTCTGGATTACTACATGATATTGGTAGAATGATTATGATTCAAATGGAACCATTAGACTATGTAAGAGTCATAGAGCTGATGAATCAAGAAGATATTTCTGAAATTGAAGCAGAGAATCATATTTTTAAAGAGAACCATACAATAGTAGGAACAAATTTAGCAGAAGTTTGGTCATTACCTGAAATGGTTAGTAGCGTGATTAGTAACTACATTGAACCGAGTAAAGCTACTAATTTTCAGACACTTAGTTATGGAATAAATGTAAGCAAAGAATATGTAGATAGAATTTCTGCAAAAGATTTCGATAATCTCGAAAATATATCTTTATCTAATTTCAAAAATTACAAAACATTAGATAGTATGATTCATATTAGCGATAAGAAAAGGTTAATTGACGAAAAAATGAAAGAATTAATCGTAAATTTACCTGACTCTTATGTGTTATTTAAATAACAGATTATTAAGAGTTGCTTTTTATTACTTCTTTTATACTTTCTTCATCTGTTAAACCAAGGTATTGCCAAACCTCTTGACCATTCTTATACATTTTAAGAGTTGGTAACCCTTCTATTCTCAATTGCTTTGCTATAATAGGGTTGTGATCAACATCTATTTTAACTAGTTCAATCTTATTACTATATTCTTTGGCCAACTTATCTAAAATTGGAGATAATTTTTTACAAGGTCCGCACCATTCAGCATTGAAATCAACTAAAACTAATTTATTTTTATTGGAAATGATTTCTAAATATTTATCTCCATCCATTCCTTTCGTATTAACATTAGAGTTTGTATTCATTCCTGAATCTTTCTCATTTTTAGTGTTGCCAATTTCTAGATTCAAATTATTTGAATTCCAAGCTGTTATTCCACCTTGTAAATCATATATCTCTTTAAAACCTAACTCTTGTAATTTAGAAGCTGCATTAGAACTTCTTCCACCTGATCGACAATATACAAATACAGGCTTACTCTTATCTAATTTCAACATTTCTTTCTCAAAGTTAGCATCATATATATTGTGATTAATTGAGCTTTCGATGTGCCCAGAGTTATATTCTTCTGGAGTACGAACATCAACAAGTTGTGCATTTGGAATTTCTTTAAGTTTCGAATAATAAGATTTGGCATCTAATTTTTCCGATATTATATTTCCATTTATAATTTCTGTATTATCCTTGCTATTACAAGCTACTAACATAAGAGGTAATAGTGTAACCAAGAGCAAAATTCTTTTATAATTATACATTTTATTTCCGATTTAAATTTCTTTAATATGTTTTATTGTCGTCCAAAGAGCAATTATGTTTTAAACAACCTAGATTAAAAAATGAAATAATAAAATAGCAGATAGCAATAATTATTATTGGTACATTGTTATTAGCAATTCCTGATATTAAGAAAAATATTCCTATTAAATATGCAACTATTTTAGTTAACTTCCTCATTTACTTAACTGTTGTAGTTCGACATCCTTCCAACTTCCACCATTATAAACATCTGATATACCTGCCTTAGATAAGTATTCAGCAGCCATACCGCTTCTTGCTCCTGAAGCACAGCATAACACTATTGGTTTTGGCATATTCCTAAAGTCCTCTAATAGACTAGGGACTTGATCTACTGGTATGTTACGTGAGTCTTTAACATGTCCATCTTGATATTCACTTTCTGTCCTTACATCAATTACTTGAACAGTGTCTCTTCTTAGTAATTCAAATAAATCCATTTTAATTCTTTTTTGATTATAAAATTGTATTGACGGAATGTTATTATTCAAATTGTTAACAAAAAAAGCAGAGGCAATTTATAGCTCCTGCTTTCTTAAATAATTAAATTATATTTAGCTATTTACAATAAAATGTCTTGAAATAACTAACCTTTGTATTTCACTAGTACCTTCATAAAGTTCAGTAATCTTAGCATCTCTATAATATCTTTCTACATTGAAATCTTCCGTGTAACCGTATCCACCATGAACTTGTATTGCTTTATTAGCACAAAACATTGCAGTTTCTGATGCATCCAATTTTGCCATTGCAGCATAAGTAGAATAATTTTCACCAGCATCTTTCATTTTAGTAGCTCTCCAAGTCAATAACCAAGAAGCTTCATATCGTACCCTCATATCAGCTATCATCCACTGAATTGCTTGGAAACTATTTATAGGTTTACCAAATTGTTCTCTTTCCTTCGAGTATTTTAAAGCATCTTCAAAAGATGCTCGTGCAATACCAAGCGCTTGCGATGCTATTCCTAAACGTCCACCATCTAGAGTTATCATAGCCATTTTAAAACCTTCGTTCAAATTGCCTAGCATAGCCTCCTTTGGAAGTTCTACATTATCTAATATAATTTCTGTAGTTGAAGAAGAACGTATACCTAATTTTTTTTCGACTTTACCAATACTATAACCAGGTGTATTTGCATCAACTATGAATCCAGTTACTCCACGTGTTTTACTTTCAGGATCAGTTGAAGCCAATAGTACAAATACATCTGCCTCTGCCCCATTTGTTGCAAATATTTTTGACCCATTTAGAATCCATTTATCACCAACAAGTTTAGCTGTTGTTTTCGTAGCACCTGCATCTGATCCGGCACCTGACTCTGTTAATGAAAATGCACCAATCTTTTTACCTGATAACATATCTGGTAGATATTTTTGCTTTTGTTCCTCAGTTCCGAATCTATATATTGGATCACAAGCTAATGATGAGTGTGCTGAGATAATGACTCCTGTAGATGCACAATATCTTGATATTTCTTCGATAGCTAGCATATAAGAAACATAGTCCATACCAGATCCACCATATTCGACTGGATAAGCTATGCCCATAAGACCCAATTCACCAGCCTTTTCGATTATTTCTTTCGGAAATCTATGATTTCTTTCGTTTTCTGCAGCTACAGGTTCAATTTCATTAACTGCAAAGTCATGAACCATTTGTTGTAACATTTTTTGTTCGTCAGTAAGAAGTAAATCAAACATTTTAAACCTTTTTTACTTAATTAATAATGTATTTATATTCTTTTTTAATAATTGATTCTAATTTATCTAATGGAATCTCAATTAGAATCTGACCTTCAGCATAAGAAGCTATCTCGTAAGGATTGTACAAGAAAGTAATATTTTTATTGTCAAAAGAGAAATTATCATTCAAATGAAATTTATTATCTTTGAACCAATAACCCTCTTTTTCTACTGATTCTCGGTTCTTAGTCAAGCCTCTTTCTTTAAGAAAATATTCATAAGCTATTTCAGTTAATTCGTTTATTTCAAATATATCTGATGCTTTTAGGATTTTCTTATTTATTAAATCAAAAACTGAAAAATTCGTAGAATACGCACCATGGGCACCACCAGTATAAGATTCGTTATTCTCTTCAAGTACTATTAACTTTTTCAAAGTAAAAATAGTGTCTATGTTCAAACTTTTTGATAACTCAAATTGTATTAAATCAGTGTCACTATTATCAAGTTCTAATTGTTTAGAATAGGTTATAATATATGAATTTAGTTTTTCTTTATCTAGAGAGGCAATATTATTACTTATTTTTTCAATCTCCAATTGCTTAGCAACAACTTCAAGTATATATCTATTAATGAATCTAAGATTATCATCATCAAAAATTGGAATTTTGAAATAATATACGAATGATCCATTTTCATTATAATTTAAAGTATCAGCTAATTCTATATATTGAATTTTGTATGGATTTAATGACTGACTTTCTTTGCTATTGTGGATACATGAAGTTAATAGAAGTAATAAAATAATAGTTAGATAATAACGGGATTGAATCATCGAATTTATTTTTTAATAATTAAAATTCTTATATTGTAAAATTACATAATGTTTTTCAGTAAAAAAATAATTAACTCGAATATGCCTTTAAATCGCAATCTAACAGAAGACCAAATCTTAATACGAGATACAATTCGTAGTTTTGCAGAAACAAATATAAGAAAGCAATCAAAAATACTTGATGAAAAAGAGGAGTTTTCATATGAAATCACTTCTCAGATGTCAGAACTTGGTTTATTAGGTGCATTTTTGCCATCAAAGTACGGAGGTGCTGAATTAGATTATGTTTCATATATAATTGCAGTTGAGGAGTTAGCAAGAGTTGATAGTTCACAAGCAGCGACGATTGCAGCACATAACTCACTTGGTACTGGCCCCATCTATTATTTTGGCAATGATGAGCAAAAAGAGAAATACTTGCCTCAACTTTCAAGTGGTAAATTATGGGGGTTTGGTTTAACTGAGCCTGAAGCTGGGTCTGACGCTGGCAATACTCAAACAACTGCCGTTCAAGATGGAGATTATTGGATTATTAATGGATCTAAAATTTTTATTACTAATTCTGCAACTGACATTACTATAGGATCAACTATACTAGCAATTACTGGAGAAAGAAAAGGTGGAGGAAAAGAGCTTTCTTGTTTTTTAGTAGAAAATGATACCCCAGGTTTTTCACAACATGAAATGAAAGATAAGATGATGTGGAGAGGCTCTAATACAGGTGAACTTGTATTAGAAAATGTGAGGGTACATAAATCTGCTATGCTTGGTAATCAAGGAGAGGGTTTTAAACAGATGCTCTCAACTCTAGATCGTGGTAGACTATCAATTGCGGCCATGGGTCTTGGATTAGCACAAGGTGCATTTGAGTTAGCTCTTAAATATTCTAAAGAAAGAATTACTTTTGGTAAACCAATTTCACAGTACCAAGCAAATGCATTTAAATTAGCGGATGTTGAAATGGGAATAGAATTAGCACGTACTTACTTATACGATGTTTGTAAGATGCAAGATGAAGGATTAAATATAACTAAGGAAGGTGCAATAGCTAAACTTAATTGTTCTGAGTTAGCTCACACCGCAGCAAATCATTGTGTTCAAATTCATGGTGGGTACGGCCTAATGAAAGAATATGACGCTGAAAAATATTACCGGGATCAAAAATTATTAGAAATAGGTGAAGGTACAAGTGAAATACAGAGACTTGTTATTGCACGTTCAATAGGTTGTTTTGATTCTTAAGTGTAACTAAATATAAAGTCATTGCGTCTTTAAAATAAAAAAAAGTAAATTTCTTATGAAAGTATTAGTTTTAGTATTATTTATCCCGATTTATCTATTTTCTCAAAGTTCAAACAATCAAAATTCGAAGTTTAATTCTCTTAAGATATTAGAAATCGATTTAGATAATAAGTTATCACTGTTGGATACTGCTGTAGTTTTTGATAGGACTTTCAGTGACAAATATAAGTTTGATTTGAATAGTATAATGGAAGAATTAATTGAAGTATCGTATCCTACATTAGATTTGTTCAACTACCTAATGGTTTCAAAATATCAAAATTTAGATTCTACTATTGATGATGGGATTAGGATCTACAAATTTTCTAGTTGGTGTCACAGAGATACTGTGGATTGGGAAACTGGAAGAGATGGTAAAATCAAATATGAAATAGAATATAGTAATTGTAAAATTATGGATATAATAAAGATTGATAAAAATAATCGACTAATTCATTATACTTTCAGTAGCATGGGTAAAGCTAGCTCAGAAGATTATAAATTTGATAACAAAGACAGATTGATAGAAATAAATTCACCAAAAGGACATTTTTTATTCTTCTACGATGAATACGATAGAGTTGAGAGAATTGTAGAAGATTATGAAAATATTGGTAATCTAATCGAGACTATGGGGGGATCAATGCGAAGAGAAATTACATATAAGTTTATATACGAATAATTATCTAACAATTGTTCTAAACATAACTTGACCTATTTCAGAGTTTTGAATAAAATAGCCTCTGAGTGAATCTATTTCATCAGCATAATCATCAAATAATTGTGAACCAACTCCTTTCGCAAATAGTGGTATCAATACATTAGTATGATTTTTACTATTCCACATCATATTTGGCACTTTACCTTTTCCATTTGATTTTATTTTACTATTAAAACCCTCCACTCCAGTAAGGTAACCTGTTTCATGGTCCGATGTTACTATTAACAAAGTCTCATCCCAATTTGAGTTTGTCTCTACCCATTTTACTACACTTTCTACCGCCTTATTGAATGCTATTAGTTCCTCAATCATTCTACCGGTATGATTAGAATGTGAAGCCCAATCTACAGCTCCGCCTTCAATCATTAAAAAGAACCCTTTTGGATTTTGACTTAATGAGCTTAAAGCTGTTTTTGTAAGGAGTTTTAATGATGGAACTGATTTGATAAAAGGTATTCTATACGGAATAGAATTTACATCACCACTTCTCCCTGCTTGTAATGTACTATGTACTAAAGGTAAACCAAGAAGTTTGTCTTCAGTAGGATTCATAAGAATTCTCTCAAATTCACTTAACTTCGTTATAAGTTTTCTACCATAGTTATTACCATTGTTAAAATTATTCCAGAACTTTTTACCTCCAACAAACTGGTAATTTGGAGAAGTTGTCTTATTTCCATCATCATCATATTCGGGATGACCACAGCCAAAAATAATATCAATATTACTTTTTATCATTTCTCTTGCTATTTCTTCATAATTATCTCTATGTACATTATGAGATGCGAACGACGCAGGAGTAGCATGAGCAAATGGTACAGTAGTAACTAGACCCGCTGATTTCCCTAATTCTTTTGCTTTCTCAGCAATTGTTTTTAAAGGCTTGAAGTATATATCCATCCCAATTGAAGCATTATATGTTTTTCTACCAGTTGCTATAGCAGTAGCAGCAGCACCAGACCCAGTAGAGCCAACTGTTCTCCATAGTGAATCTGAATAAGTTAGTCCTGAATTATATCCATTATACCATTTCAAACCGTCTTTTGATTTGAATTTTCCAGTTAATGCTGGAGATGTACAAACTGGAATTACAACTGGGAATGATTCATATATCTGAGTGTTTAACTTACCAATAGAATAATAATTAGTTGCTTCTAGATGATTGTAACCAAAACCATCAGCAATCATAATTATTATATTTTTTGCCTTTTTCTCTTTAGTTTTAACATTTAGTGACAATTTCGGTTTTTCAATTTCGCAACCAAATATTAATACTGAGAGTAGTAAAACTGAAATTGATTTAAACATTATCTTCCGCCACCAGCCATTGGAATTTTCTTCTCTGTATAACCTGTTGGAATATCAAAATCTGTATCAGTTGCTGAATAATCTTTAACACTAACAAGTTCACTAACAGTATTATCTGAAGCATTAATTGTTTTGATTGGAATCCCTTTCAGTTCATCATAAACAGCTGAAAATGGATCTTTTTGTGCCATAGGTATTGACTTTAGCAAATCATTCATAAATTCACTAAACGACTTCATAACCGCCATATCTTCCTCTTTTATGCCTACTGAAGAATACGGTGCAGCCCAAATTTCACTTTTCAACTCTTCGTTTGCGTTTAAGTTATATTTTGTAGTATTCCATTGATTTATTTTTTTCTTTTCACCTGTATTTTTTACCGTATAATTTACATTTACCCCACCCATTTTCTCACTCATCATTTTTTCCATTTGTTGCCTTTGAGCATCAGGTAAATTTGCAAATTGTTGCTTCATTTGTTCCATCATACCATTCATTTGCTTATTCAAATTAGCAATCATCTCCTTGTTTAAGACCATAAAAGTTTTATCATTTTCTGTTATGATAGTTATTTTTTCTTTCAATGCATTATAAATAACTGTGACTTTCCCGTTTTTATTCTTATTTTCAATTTTTAATTTATCAGGAGTAAAAATAGCAGTATTGGTTTCACTCTCATTCTCCTTTCCGTTCTCATAATTCTTGAATTCAAGTTTAACATCAGCTATTGAAATTTGACATACGATTATTATCATTGCTAATAATGTCATAATATTTTTCATTTTATACCTTTTAGTTTAATTTTACTTATTCATTTCCCACTAATTTAATAAAAATTATGACTAAGACAGTACTAAATAAATTTTTAAGCTATGAATTATTTTCTATATACGATGTAGATATAGAGATTAAAGATATAGTCGTGTTACTGTTATTTTTATTAGTACTCAAGATATTATCAAAATTCCTAAATCGTATTATTTTTAAGTATTCAAAGCGAGATAAGGGTTCAACTATATCTGTTTATAAATTAATAAGTTATTTTCTATGGGTTATAGGCCTTTCGTTTTATCTCAATGTTATAGGATTTGATGTCACATTTCTAGTTGCAAGTAGTGCTGCGTTATTAGTGGGTATTGGGATAGGACTTCAACAGACTTTCAACGATCTTATATCAGGTGTAATCTTGCTTTTCGAAGGATCAATCAAAATTGGTGATATAGTTGTAGTTGATGGTGAATTTAAAAAAATTCAAAATATTGGGCTTAGGACTTCGACTGCTGTAAGTTTCGATAATTCTATAGTTATAATACCTAACTCAAAGATTGTAACTGAAAAAGTTATTAATTATGATAGTGGTGTTCATCCTGTTAGATTCAATGTAAAAATAGACATTGCTTATGGTTCAGATACCTTAAAAGTAAAAGAACTTCTTATAAATATTGCTAAGACTGAAGAACTAGTTTTAGATTCTCCTGAACCATTCGTTATGTTTGACAATATTGGTGAAAGTGCATACAATTTTAGGCTTTGTATATTTATTCAATACCCATTAGACGGATTTTTAGTCCAATCTAATATTCGATTTAAGATTATTGAGGAATTTAAGAAGCATAATATTTCAATACCGTTCCCACAAAGAGATATAAATATTAATAAACAATCTATAAAAGAATTCCTATCTAACGATGAATAATTTCTTATAAATAGTTATAGATGGAGTTACTATTTTTATCATATAGACTCCGTTAGCTATATCACTAATATTGCTTAAAATATTATTAAACCCTAAAGACATTTCTTCATTTAATAAATTTTTAATTTGTCTTCCATTGAAATCAATTATGCTGATATTAGTTAGTCCTTTTTCAATTAAATTTAGTTCTATATTTAGTAATTCAGACGAATTATCAACTAATATAAGAGAAGCACTAAGTTCAGTTGAGAGGTCTATTAGTCTTACACCACCTTCATAACAAAGATCGCTAACACAAAATATTCCTATTACTTGATCAATTTCTATCTCAGTGGTATTTCCATTAGCTATTAAACTATCCATTGAAATAACAGCACAAGAATCATTACCCCATAGTGCTTCCATTTCAATATTATAAACAGATCCTTTTTCTAAATTATTTAATTCAAATGGTATTATTCTAAGATCGTTTACAATTCTACTGTTAAGTTTTGTAGGTCTCATTAGTGTATGATTAAAAAAGAGTTGTCCTGAAATAGATGTAACACCAGCCTCATCCAATTTAATCGAATTTGAAAGAGTTATAGGATATTCGAAAATCTCCCCTATTTTTCTTGTTTCCATTTGGGGTAAACTTAATATAGCCAAACCATTACCAGCCGATACAACATTTAATAATATACTATCTTGATTATAACAAGAATCATTCACTAAAAGATAATTCTCACTAGATATATCAATTGGACCATTATAATAAACTGTAACTATCGAAGATTCACCTGGCAATGCTAAAGGTGGTTGTATAGATTTAATACTAAAACCATTTAATGATTGCACATTCCATTTGATTGGTATAGAACCATTATTGATTATACTAAATGTCTTGTTTCCTGGATTATTCAGACCATTGAATACAAATTGTAAATCATTTTCTATTATCTCAAATTTAGATATATCCTTTTTAACCATTATTGATTTGGAAAGCTTTCCATCAATAGATTTGGAATCATTTGAAATGAAAACTAAATCTGTAATAAAAACACCTAAATTACTACTGCTAAAAGTTATAGTTAAAGTATCAGATTCTGATTCTTGCAGAATCAATGTTTTTTTATCTACATTAAACAGATTAGCATCATCATTTTCGAATCTAATATTTGTAATCGATAATTCTTCTTCACCAATATTTGTTATTGGAATAATAATAGAAAGACTATCTTCACATACTAATCGATACTCGGATTCGATGTTAGTAAATAGAGTAGGTTGCGTATTTTTTACATTTATGCTAATTTCTATACTATCTGCACAATATGGCTCCGGTGCGAATTTGAATTTAAAACTTTCTCCTTTATTTCCACCATTAAATCTATAATTCACAATAGCAGTATCTCCTTGCAATGTGGGGTCAGGAGTAATTGATAATATTTCAATTTTCCCATCGTTTGATTTATAAGGTAGATTCCAAATTAAATTAGTTTTTCCATTGTTAATTACTTTGAAATTCTCATTAATTACAACATTATTATTAGCTCCAATTAAATTATTATTACCATTAACAATAAATGATGTGGTAAGCTTTCTGGCACTTAAGTAAATTACTCTTACATTGTTATTTAATTGGTTTGTATATATGCTAATAGAGTCACTTATTAGTCCACTATTAACTGGTTTAAATTCAACATCAAAAGTCAATGAATCTTTCTCTTTTAAAACAATATTAAAATTAAAGTTATTCAAAATTCTAAAATTAGAACTGTTAAGCTGTATATCTGATATAGTTATACTACCTTTTCCATTATTATAAATAGTAATAGACTCTGATTTTGTCTCTTCACAAATTACATTTCCAAAGTTTATATTATTTATATATTCAAGTATAGGATTTATACCTTCACCATAAAGATTAATATGAACAATAGCAGGTACATTTAACTCATTTATATATTCAATCCTTAATCTAGCGTTTTCAATCTCAGCAATTAAAGGTTTAAATTTCAATGAAATCTCGTACTCTTCATTTGGTTCAATTACTAAATCTATTATCTCAGGAATTTCAGAACCATTGTCGTCTAATAGTTTGAAGTATTCATCAGAAGGACCTACTAAAAAAATTTTATTAATTATTAAATTTGAAGTACCGTTATTGATAATTGATTTCTTCTTAATGGTTGAGTCTTTAGTTATCAACACTTCACCAAAATTGTAATTCTCAACTTGTATCAACGGTTTTACACCCTTTGCCACTATATTGCTTGTTTTTAGACCATATTGAGTGTATATATTAAGAATTGCTTTAAAATCACCTTCTTTCGATGGAGAAAAACTAAATTCAAAATTAGGTTGAGACATATTATTTGCAAGTATCGGTAATGATGGACTATTTGACACTGAAAATAGTGCCTTGTCAACTCCAGATATAACCACTGAATCAATTTTAAATTGATAGTTTGAATTATATTTTAGAATATTCTTTAAAGTTGAATCCTTCGTCTGCCCTACCAGTTCTGACCCCAAATCAATGTCATTTACGTCATAAACTGATTTTCTAATTGAAAATACACTATCTGATATATCCTCATATTCTGGATATGGTCTAACAGAATAAACAGCTAACAAATTCTCCGTTGGTAAACCGTTAGTTCCAACAGCAAATCTAGTATTGTCGGGACTCCATTCAATAGTATTGTCAATAAGACTATTGGATATAAAATTATATTTTTCTCTAAATTCTTTTTTACCAGCAATTTCAACTATTTCCCATACTATAACATTTGATCCATGGTCAACTGTAACTAATAAATTTTCTATTGAAGAAGCTTCAATATCTGAGATTCTTGTTGGTGGTCTAAATTGTCTAACTTCTTTTTTCTTGGTACTTATATTCCATAGTTCAATAAATCTTATTGTGCTTACAGCAGATGAAGTAAAAATGTAATTATCATCAAAACTCCAATCAATATTCTTGTAAGAATATTTCTCAGTAGCATCTGTCATAGTGTAATTTGAAGTGACTTTCCATGTAGTACTTCTTTCATAAATATAAATTGAGTCAGATATGCCGTTAGAATCAACACAAAAAGCAATTTTCTTAGAATCATTAGAAATAGATGAACCTGAAATCGTACCATTTGTTATTGGTCTTTTAATTACATTTAACACTTCTCTAGTAAGTACGTCCATAATAGAAATACTATCCGAATTAGTTACTGTAATAATTTTTTCATCCTTACTGAGTTCTAATTCTCCAGTTAGATTATTGATTTGGACGAATTTTTTATTCAAGACATTGAATAAAAATAAGCCATTTCTATTCGTAATAAATATTCGAGCACCATCAGGTAGAAATTGTACATCAATAAATCTTGATGTATCAGTTTCCATATAAAACTCGTTTATTTTCTCTCCAGTTATACTGTTAAATAGTTTTATAGAATTCGTATCTGTAACAATTGCAAATACATTTCCTCTTTTGTTCCAACTAATTCTATTTACATCACTTTTATCTATATTTGCATCATAGACTTTTCTTCCTGCATCATTACTTATCTTCTTGACTCTCACAAGACAATTATCACTTTCTACATTTGGAATATTCCAATCAGAATTATTATACAATTTACCATAATTAACTAAGTTCCAACTTTTACCTGAGTCAAGAGAATAATCAATCATAATTTCACTATTCTGAGGTGTACCACTCCATAATATTTTTTCTTTACTCAATGATTTGAAAACCTCTCCTCCATTTGGCCTTCTAATTACTATTGGTACACTTGAAGGTGGAGAGTTCAAACAGTTACTAACAGCAGTAAAATTATTATTGAGACAAGAACTTGCATCTATTTCGAATTCGCAAATTTTATACTTGTTATCAGTTGGGTTATATGTAATTAAAATATCTACTATAGAATCTTTTTCTAATGAAAATGGTACATTTCTATTTAAAAACCTGGCTGAAAAATCAGAGCAAACTGCGACTCCACTAATTTTATTTATACCATCAATATTAATATCCCCATTCTTTGCTTTTAACTTCATCAAATAGGTTGATTGTTTCTGACATTCGAAAGTAGCAAATCCATCGTCTATTATGTACTCAAACTCGGGGAATTTTTCTCCTGGTGAGTCATAAGAAACTATCTTATTCAAATTTAGTGGTCTGTAATCAATATCTGCGACTCTACCTGTTAAACAACCTTCACTAAACCAAGATATACTACATGGACTTGTACTAATAGCAATTTTTCGAATTATATTATATACTTCCAATAGCTTTTCTTGCGAATTTATATTCTCGAAATATTGGCCCCCTGTTGCATCAGAAACAGATTTCATCTCCTGAGGTAAAGAAATATCTATAGAGATAGAATATACAATCGCACCTAATTCTTCTGCTCTTCTAACAATATCTTTAGGATTAAAATCTGATAATCCAACTCCATCTGTTAAAAAAATGATAATCGGTTTAAAATCAGCTCTCCTAGCAACGTCTAATGCACCTGCATAAGGGTCTAAAAAAGCATTTTTATAATTAGTTCCATTTCTAATTTCTAGTGAGGCTATTGACTGAAGTAATAAATCCCTTCTTATCTTAAAGTCAGAATAAAGTAATGCTTCGTCATCGAAAGTAGTTATTGCAGTTTCTTCGTTAAGACTATCCATCTGATCTATCCATTGACTAGCTGCTGTTTTAACCCAATCCAATCTTTGACCTTTCATAGATCCTGAAACATCAATTGTTAAAACTGTTGATATTTTATTGAAAACTGGTCCAGATCCACATTCTATCTCTCTTACATTTCTCTGAATTAAATTTTCAATTATTTCAAATTCTTCAGGTACAAACTGAGTAATTTGTTTATTGTCATTATCCGTTACATAAAATTTAGCTTTTATAACCGGGTATTCATCTGAATTAACATCATAGACATGAAAATTTTGTCCTATAAGAAGATTAGATGCTAATATAAGTAATATGTAAGTGTAAATAATTTTCATAATTTTCTGTTTTTGTAAAGTCATATACTTAAATAATAATAATATACTAAAAATGTTACATAATCTGTTATATTTATATTTTACAGACTATCAAATAGCACAAATCTATGAAATACATTATTCTACTTTTCCCAATTATTTTCTTATCATGCACAGAAACTTCCACTCATAAAAATACCAATCAGAATATCGAATTTAATAAATGGTTAGACTCTGTATGGCTAGCAAAAGTTAATAGGTATCCAGCTTTACAAACCGAATACGGATACAGAAATAACGATGACAAATGGGATAATATTTCAGATAGTATGAAATTAGCTGAGTTAAACATACTTACAGAAAATATTGAAGTAATATCTAAACGTTTTGATGTAAATAAACTAACTGGCCAATCATTATTAAGCTATAAAATATATCTTTACAATCTTGAAACTGAATTAGCTGGTGCAGATTATTTGTATCATGATTATCCAGTTAGTCAAATGGATGGTTGGCACACTCAAATTACATCAACACTAATCAATCATCATACGATTAAGAGTATTAATGATGCTGAAAACTATTTGAGTAGAGTTAACAAAGTACCTGATGTTATAACACAACTAATTGATAATTTGAAAAGAAGAGAAAGTAAAGGTATAGTAGCTCCAGCAATAAATCTTGATTATGTTATTCTTAGCTGTGAAAATCTAATTATAAATTCGAATAACAAGATGGAAAGTCACCCTATTTACCAAGATTTTAAAATGAAAACTTCCGATTTAAATATTAATCTAGATAATAAAATACGAAGTGCTATCAAAGATAGATTTTCTACTGCATACCAAAGCCTAGTAACATTCCTTAAAGAATTAAAGACTAAATCTAATAATAATATTGGTGTCTGGTCCCTTAAAAATGGTATTGAATATTATAATTATCAAATAAAACTTAATAATACAATTGATATAACTCCAGAAAATATTTATGAATTTGGACTCTCAGAAGTAGAAAGAATACATAATGAAATGAAAATAATTATGTACAATGTCGGTTATAAGAGTGATTTAAATTCATTCTTTAAATTTATGAAAGAGGATAAACGCTTTTATTTTCCTAATACTCCAAATGGTAAACAAAAGTATTTGGATAGTGCTACTTCAATTATAAACAGAATGAAAGAAATGTTGCCTAAACTTTTCAATGTTTTACCGAGAACAGAGTTAATTGTAAAAGCAGTTGAACCTTTTAGAGAACAATCGGCAGGTACTGCATTTTACGAACCTCCATCAATTGATGGAGAGCGTCCTGGAATGTATTATGCTAACTTATATAATATGGTAGATATGCCTATTTATCAAATGGAAGCCCTTGCTTATCACGAAGGAATACCTGGGCATCATATGCAAATAGCAATTTCGCAAGAATTAGAAGAAATTCCAAAATTCAGAAGTGTAGGTAATCTATATGTAAGTTATGTTGAAGGATGGGGATTATATTCAGAATTATTACCTAAAGAAATTGGATTTTATTCAGACCCTTATTCTGACTTTGGACGTTTAGCTATGGAACTTTGGCGTGCGTGTAGATTAGTGGTCGACGTCGGTATTCATGTTAAAAAATGGGATAGACAAAAAGCAATAGATTATTACAACAATAATACTCCTGCAACTAATACTGAGTCTATTGGAATGGTGGATAGACATATTGTAATGCCAGGTCAAGCAACTGGATATAAAATAGGTATGAGACACATCTTAGACTTAAGGAAAAAAGCTGAGATTGAGCTAAATAATAAATTTGATATTAAAAAGTTTCACGATTTAGTTTTAAAAGATGGACCAGTTCCACTATTTATACTATCTGAGACAATAAATAATTGGATAACTAAAAATAAATCAAATAATGAAGAACAAGGAGAAATAAATGAAACAGACGCTCTTATTCTTACTGACCCTACTTTGGGTAAGTAATTTAATATCTGATGAGGAAAAAGAGAAATGGGAAATATCAAATCCACCTGGTAATTACAAAACTGTAGAGTTTACAGTTAATGAAGGTACTTGGATGAATTTAGATATAAGTCCAGATGGTAAAACCATTATTTTCGATATGTTAGGAGATATTTATTTTATGCCTATTACAGGCGGAAAAGCAAAAGTATTAAGAGAAGGACTAGCGTGGGAAGTTCAACCACGATTCTCGCCAAATGGTAAGTATATATCTTTCACAAGTGATATTGATGGTGCTGATAATATTTGGATAATGAATGTAGATGGAAGTAATCCGAAACAAATAACTAAAGAAACTTTTAGATTATTAAATAATGCAGATTGGACTCCAGATAGTGAGTTTATTATTGCCAGAAAGCATTTTACTGCTACTCGATCTGCCGGAGCAGGTGAGATGTGGATGTACCATATTTCTGGTGGGAGTGGTATTGGACTCACTAAAAAGAAAAATGATCAGCAAGATGTAAATGAACCTAATATTTCCTCAGACGGTAAATATATGTATTATTCTGAGGATATGTATCCTGGTGGTTCGTTCCAATACAACAAAGACCCCAATAATCAGATTTATGCAATAAAAAGATATGAATTTGAGAACGGTGAAACTAGTATAATTGCTGGTGGACCCGGTGGTGCATTTAGACCACAGTCTTCACCTAATGGGAAATATCTTGCATTTGTATCTAGAGTTAGAACAAAGACTATATTATTCATCAAGGATTTAGAGACAGGTGAAGAATGGCCTTTATTCGATGGATTAATCAAAGATCAACAGGAAGCATGGGCTATTTTTGGAGTTTATCCGAATTTTGATTGGACTCCAGATAATAAGAACATAATAATTTATGGAAAAGGTAAAATCTGGAGTGTTGATGTATCAAATAAAACTACTACAGAAATCCCTTTCGAAGTTAACGCCAAACATCGGTTACAAGAGACTTTAAAATTTAAAAATAAAGTTTTTTCAGATGAAATTGATTCTAAAGTATTGAGAGGAGTGGTTACATCTCCTAAAGGAGACAAGATTGCATATAATGCAGCAGGATATATTTATATTTATGATATCAATACAAAAAATACATCGAGATTAACTCAAGAAAATAATCTTGAATTTGAACCATCATTTAGTAGTGATGGAAATAAATTAGTATATGTTTCTTGGACAGATTCTGAAAAAGGTAAAATAAAGTATTTTGACTTCATCACTAATGAAATTAAGATAGTTAATTTACCTAAAGGTATTTATAGAACTCCTGAATTTTCTAAAGATGAATCTAAATTGTTATATTTAAAAGAGAGTGGGAACGAACATCAAGGGTACACTTATACAAATGAAGCTGGAATTTATTTACTGGATTTAAGTAAACAAACTGATCCGATATTAATATCAGAAGAAGGTGAATACCCACGGTTCAATGAAGATGAATCGCGTATTTATTATCAGACTGGTGGTTATTATTTCGGAGAACTTGATAAGGGATATCACTCTGTTGATTTAACTGGAAATGATAAGAAGACTCACTTTACTTCTACTTATGCTAATAAGTTTGTACCATCTCCAGATGGACAATTTATTGCATTCAACGAATTACACAAAGTTTATATAGCAAGATTTCCTAAAACTGGTCAACCAATTGTATTATCTGCAGATATCAAATCAATTCCTCTAGTAAATGTAGCTGATGATGCTGGTATAAATATCCATTGGTCAGATAATAGTAAAAAATTACATTGGACTTTGGGTGATCAATACCATACAATTAGCTTAAAAGAAAGTTTCGAATATTTAAATGATAAAAAAGAAAAAGCTGAAAAAGTTAAGTCTAAGTCATTCGATATTGGTCCATTAATCAAATCAGATAAACCCTCTGGGAGAATAGCACTTACTAATACTAGAATTATCACAATGGATAATAAAAGAAGTGTAATTGAAAATGGTACGATAATAATAAATGGAAATAAGATAGAAACAATAGGTAAAAATGAAAAGGTTACTATACCAGCAGGCACGAAGTCAATTGATTTAAAAGGTAAAACAATAATGCCAGGGTTAATTGATGTTCATGCTCACCAAGGTACGTTTCGATATGGAATTAGTCCTGAAAAACATTGGCCTTATTGGGCAAATTTAGCTTATGGTGTTACCACAACGCATGACCCTTCATCTAACACCGAAATGGTATTCAGTCAATCTGAAATGATTAAGTCTGGTAGAATGGTAGGCCCACGAACTTACTCAACAGGTATTATTCTATATGGTGCTGATGGTGATTTTAAGGCTGTTGTAAATAACTTAGAAGATGCTAAAACTCATCTTAAGAGAACTAAAGCTTTCGGTGCCTTTTCTGTAAAATCTTATAATCAACCTAGAAGAAACCAAAGACAACAAATTATTGAAGCTGCGCGTGAATTAAATATGTTAGTAGTACCAGAAGGAGGTTCACATTTCTTCCATAATTTGACTATGGTTGCTGATGGACATACTGGAATAGAACATAATATACCTGTTGCACCATTATATAATGATGTATTGAACTTTTGGTCTAACACTAAAACTCATAATACACCAACTCTAATTGTAAATTATGGGTCTGTCACTGGAGAATATTATTGGTATCAAAATACAAATGTTTGGGAAAAAGAAAGATTATTACGTTTTACTCCTAGGGAAATAATTGATTCACGAGCAAGACATAGAACGATGATTCCAGAAGAAGAATATGAAAATGGTCATATTTTAACTTCGAAATCATTAAAAAAACTTTCTGACTCCGGTGTTAAGATAAATATGGGAGCTCACGGTCAGATCCAAGGATTAGGTGCTCATTGGGAAATGTGGATGCTTTACCAAGGAGGTATGACAGAAATGGAAGTACTAGCAGCTTCTACTATTAATGGTGCTGAATACATTGGTATGGATAATGAAATTGGTTCTATTGAAGAAGGTAAACTAGCAGATTTAATAGTCATTGATGGTAATCCGTTAGAGGATATCTACAAGACAGAGAACGTAGTTTACACTATAATTAACGGTAGAGTTTACGAATCAGAAACGATGAACGAAGTAGGTAATTATGATGTAACGAGACCAACATTTTGGTGGGAATCAGAAAAGTACAATGGATTTGATTTTCACGAAAGAGTAAAAAGTTTTGAAATTCCAAAATGTCAATGCGGTTATTCTAATCATACTCACTAATTAAAGATCTTAAAGCCCTTCAGAAGAAGGGCTTTTTTATTTTATTAGACTTATTTTTTCTACTACTATTTTATTGGCGTACCTAAGTGTTATATAATAAATACCTGTAGAAAGATTTGAAACATTAATATTCTCAATATGTAATCCCCTACCCTGATTACCGTCCAAAACAGATTTAAGGGATCGGCCAGTATTATCAATTAATTCAATTTTATAATTATCATCTGTTGGTTGTTCGAAGCTTATAGTTAGATTATTATTATCTAATGCATACTCTAAATCTAAAAGTTTTACAAATGCGAAATCGGTATTATTAACACAATTTTCTGTTATTTCTATTAATGTACTATCTTCAGTAGTTATAGTCATGTTAGGTAATGATTGAACAATACCGTTTATTAATTCAACTTTATATTCACCTGGAATCACATCTAAAACATAAAATTCCAAATCCAATAGTTGATTAGAATTAAATCTAAATATTCTATTATCCGTCTTACTCAGAGAAATACGAAGTGAACCATTATTGTCTGATTTAGTAACAAACAAATCATTTTGGAGTGAATTTACTTCACCTAGAACAAATGCATTAAAAGGATATTTAAGATCTAATGTTATAGATTCTACATCAACTGAGTCAAACTCATAAATGTCTTCATTTATACTAATTGGGATATTGATAACATTCTTTGGTGGTGTGTTTATATAATCTTTATCTAAATCTGCAATAAAATTCCCTGGTGGTATAGTTGTATCAAATACAGTTCCTTTAAGGTAAGAAATATAATTATATTTACAAGGTGAGTTAGTAACAATAGTAAGTGAGTCATTATAATCACCAACCTTTAAAGTTTTGAATTCAATATCTAGAGTCAAAATACTATCTTTCGATAATTTGATTGGGAAATTGATTGTACTAATGATTTTTATATAATCAGGTAAATCTATTCTTTCTATAATTAATTCATCTTCATTAGTATTTATTAGAGTTAAAGTTTCAATTGAACTGTTACCTTGACTATATGCCGCAAATTGTAAAGTTCCTGTGTAATTTAACTTTTGTTCTAATACATTTGCTAGTAATGTAATAGTTCTTTTTATTCCACATGGTTCGAAATATAAGTTTAATGTTGAGTTATATTTCCCTGGAGAATTCAAATCAAAAGTAATTGGGATTTTCGTGTTCTCATCTATAATTTGTGGTGATAAAGAAATTTTGAAATCCCCATCTTCCTTTAATATATTTACTAGGCTGATAGATTCATCAATTTCTTTTTCTGAAATGTTAATACCAACTTCAATAGTTTTATTTATCTCATCACAAGTATAGAATGTACCGAAGTCAATAGTATCTTTTATAACTAAGTTATATCCTCCTTCCTGTCTTTCAGCCTTCACATAAAAGGACGGCACAGCGCCAGCACAACCGGGAATCAACTTGAATTGATTACGTTTGTTTATTAACTTAGGACTAGATTTGGAATACTTCAATATGACTACTACAGTATCGCCAGGTGGAATAATAATAGGAGCATTCATAATTTCAAGTCCAGATGTGATATCATCTTTTCTTAATTCTACTTCTACTTTTCCATCATTATATGCATGAATAGAATCTATAATAAACTCATCACAACCAGAAAGAATACCGAAATCTAATGTATCTTCTACTATTCCAGAACTTGGAATAGTAACATAAGCTTTTAAAATTAATTTTATTTCACCTTCTAACCCAGTTTCTGATATCCAATCTATACTACTAGCATTGAATCTCTGACCAATATTTAAATCTGTTGTAGTTATATTATAAACTTTAGATTTACCTGGAAATAGTGTATCATTTGGTATAAAAGGATAAATAGCGAAACTGCCAAAGTTGTTAGTTCTTTTCAAAATTACCCATTCATCACCTTCATTTTTGATGGTAAGTGTTGTATCAACTATAAAAGTACAACTAATCAATACCCCAAAATCTATTGTATCCTTATCAGCAGTAACAATTACATTTGACTTACTTTTTTCTCCATTTAAACTAATTAGTAGCTCGTCACAGGAATTATTTATCTTAAGAGTATCATTGTATTTTCCATTAGTTAATGGTTTGAATTCAATAATGAGAGTTTCCGAACTATTACTTTTTAGTGTAATTGGAAAAGAATTTAAAATATAGAATGGAGGTAAAACTTTAAAATCTGATTTTTGATAAATAATATCATTATCTGACAAATTAGAAATAAGTAAAGAGTCTGTTTTAGAATTTTTAGACAATGATAGTTTAAAATCCAGTTTTTCTAGATTAGACTCAACCAACGTTGGGGACTTTACAACTGTAACAGAATAAGATGTGTCTCTACAATCACCATTGTAAAATATATAATAATATTTACCAATTTTATTTATTTCATAAGGCTCGCCAAAATTACTAATTTTAATTCCATCTTTAAATAAATAAACTAACTCCTTAGGGTCTTTTGGTTTAATATCTGCTCTGAGTTTGTAATCTATATTTTTACAGAAGTATACAATAGTATCTTTTGTAATTAAACTCCCATCTTCTTTTGCGATATATGAATTTGGTTGTTCAATTATTTCTATATAAATAGTATTTGACTCAGTTATACAACCATTGTTATTTTTTATTTCTAAGCGATAATAACCTTGACTATAAGCTAAGATTGAATCAGAATTATCTGGATCATAAAAATCAACTAGAATTGTTTCAGATTCACCAATTTCTTTTTTAAAATACCAAGCATAACTAAATTCATTTTTATCACTTAATATATTTGTATATAAAGTAGTAGTATCTATAGTACAAAACTTTGTTCCTAATCTAGAGTCAATTATAACTTCATTAGGGTTTTCTAATGTTAAATACTCTGTATTAGAATCGTTAATTTCATCTGAATATGCAATTCCTCTCCCATCTTCAATATTCCAAGAAGAACTTTTCCCATCATAAAAATTATATGCAAAAATTAAATATTTAGTGGTTGCTCCACAAATAGGGTTCTTATCAATAAATTCAGTTACATCTGAACCCTGTATGAAGGCAAGAATTTCAGAAGTAACGCAAATTTTTTGCCCTTCATAATATATTTTACCGTCAATTGGTTTACAAAAAGACTGTAAATCAGTTGTTTTTAAGATAATATATCCGCCATAGTCATTGGAGCCACTAGGTAGATTCACTTTATTCCAACTTAACCTAATAGTAGAATCTTTTTTCTGTATTTTCAAATTAGCATTATTATAAACGGGTTCTCTTAATAATTGCCAAAACCTATAATTGATAGGTGCTCCTTTCGGATTTTTATTTGCTTTTCCTTTTGTACCAATTGGTGAGTGAAGAGTAATTGATTTTCCAGTGTCGTAGCCACTCAAATTATCTAAATTCAGATTATAATCATCCAATTTGTTAGCGTTACCTACAGAAATCGAATATCCTAAACTACAATCACCAACATATGCAATTTTTTTCCCAGATATTTTATAGAAATCACCTTGCGAAGAATATTTTACATGAGCTAATGCATGGACATTGGAACCACTAGCATTTAACAATTGTATTACATCTCCAAATTGTTGTAAGGACAACGAAGCAATACCATTCCAACTAGGTCTATCGAAAAATAAAGAATTCTCAGCGTCAACTTCTATGTATCCATCTCTTGGGTCCACATCTAATGCACCAGTACCCCTATGGTTAATAACAATTACAGTTCCTATTCTAAGCTTTTTCCAAAGGTTATTTGAATTAAATTTAACTCCTTTTTGCCATGAATTACCATCATTATACTTTTCAGTATTATCCCTTAGTTCATAACCAGTTAGACTTGTATTATCCTTAGTAATTAGAATTTCAGTCCATTCATTATTAAAATCTGAGTCATTATAATATTCTGAGATTACAGCCTCCTGACCAATGGATATCATTGTAGAAGCTAATAATATTATTATGTATATTGCATTTCTCATTCTAATTTTTATGTCATTTTATTATAACATTAACAACAACTGTAAAAATAATGAATTATAAATCGATTGACAAATTTCCTTCAAATGCTATTGTAATTTTATTAATAATTGGAATTACATTAGGATTCAATTTGTTCGGTTCATTGGTAACAATTGTCTCTTTGCAACTAGATTTGGGGATTGACCCGAAGTTAATACAAGCCATGTCTCAATTGATTTTTTTGTTTGGGTTGACTTTACTTATTTCTAATATTATTCCTTTGAAATTCAAAGTGTTGTTTAGATTAAAAGAAAATATTGAATTAAAGTTTATATTTTATGGAATTGTGGGGTTATTTTTCTTAAATTTATTTAATACAGGTTTTGTTTCTCTTCAAGAATATATGATCCCAGAGTCATTAATGGGATTGTATCAAGAATATGTAGAGTTAATGGAATCAATCTATGAGAAAATGTTAATGGGGAAAGACGCATACGATTTTTTATTGGCAATTTTAATTGGAGCTGTGATACCTGCTATATCAGAAGAATTTCTATTTAGAGGTTTCGGGCAAAGATCTTTAGAAGAAAAAAATTCAGTCCTATTCTCTGTATTAGTAACTGGTACTATATTTGGTGTAATTCATTTTAATCTTATTAACTTATTCCCTCTTATCTTAATCGGTATTTTTCTAGGATACTTAGCGCATTACTCAAAAAATATTTTGGTCCCTATATTTATTCATTTTTTAAATAATGCTGTTTCAATTTTATTTTTTTATATCGGTGAGCCAGACTTGTTCAATGATGAGACAAATCTAACTTTTTTTAATTCTATTCTAATTACATCTACTGGATTGATTGGTGTCCTAGCTATTATTATAATTCTGATTCGATCTGGAAATTTAAAAAACGTATAGGAGCCAAATTACCTACCATTTCTAGATAATAATAATTAAGTGCATTTTTAACATTCATTGTAAATTTTGTTTTTGTATCAAATATATCTGAATATACTGACATACTTAAATCTAGAATATGAGCATCAATCTTCAAATCATGGTCATCAATCGTTTGTCCTAAGTTATTATCAATTTCATTATATTTACTTTTATATCGATAGTCTATTTGTAACTCGAAAGGTAGTAATTTATAATTTAATGAATTGTACCAAAGATAGTTAGATCTATATTTCAAATCTTTATTTTCAACTATATTCTTAGGATTCAAATAGGTCAATGACGATTTAAAAGTGAGATTTTCTTCTGTTTTAAATGTCATATCTATTTCAACACCAGATATTTCTGCTTCTATTACATTCATAAATTTAATTACTGCTTGAGAGGTAGATTCTAATGATGGCTCTATCAAATCATCATATTTATTATAAAATCCAGAAATATCAAAATTCAAATAGTTAGTTGAATTAATTATATCAAAACTTATACCTAATTCTATTGATTGACTTACTTCAGATTTAAGCTTAGTATTTGCTATTACATTAAATCCTTGAAATTGGACAGAAGCAAATCGTTCAGCTAAAGATGCGGCTCTAAAACCTCTCCCGTATGAACCTCTTAGAGTTATATCATCATTAATAGAATAATTTAACCCAAATTTTGGGCTGAATTGGATTTTAGAATCGATAGTGTCTAATAGCTCCTGATCTGTTCTTATTCCTACAGTAGCTATCAAACTGGATATCGATTTGTTTTCTAGTTGAGTATAAGCACCTAATATAGTTTGAGTATTATCTCCATAAGTAAAAGAATTAACTTGATTAATTCTAGTTTCAACTCCTGAGATTAAAGCATTTTCATCATTAATAATATTCGAATATTGTGTTTCAAAAAAGTAAGTATTCCCAGTAGATTCTCTGTATTCTGAATTAACTACATCCAACATATTAGAAAAATATGTATTAAATACCCCTAACTTAAAATTCAAAAAACTAATATCATTTAATATATGTTTTACATTTGTTGAAATGGCAAGTTTATTTGATGTAATTGCAATGCTTTCGTCTGTATTAGTTGGGGGTATTAGTGCGGAGTCTAGTCCATTCCAATATACCCAATCATCAGTTACAGAAGTAGAATAATTCGCCGTTAGTTCGAAATTTGTATAATCTGAAAAATCATATAATTGTTTTAAAAATAAAGATATTCTATCGCTTTTGTCATATCTTTTATAGCTATCACGAGAAAACAAAGAAACCGATCCCATAATGCCATAATCACCGAACTTCTGTGAATATGCAAGGTCTAATCCCCTATTTATTAGTGATTTATCGCTCCAACTCCATTGCTCATATTTAGGAGAATCATATAATCCTGAATAAAGTCTCGCTCTAATCATTGGATTGTAAGATGGTTTGGCAGTTAATACATTAATAACACCACCAAGAGCAGATGTTCCATAAAGGGCAGAACCAGCACCTTTTATGACTTCAACTCTATCTATAAAAAGTATAGGTATAATATCGAATTTTATATCATTGTTATCTGCTGAAAGTAAAGGAAATCCATCTTGTAGAAAAATTGTTCTTGTGCCTACGCCAAAAGAAAATCCGGAAGACCCTCTAATAGAAACATTATCTTGATTTACTTCAACACCAGGTACATATTGTAATGCATAATCTATAGAGGAAATGTTTCTTGTAGAAAAATCTTCACTTTTTATAAGTGAAACTGATATAGGAACATTTTGTATAGATTCTGTTTTTTTATTTGCGCTAACTATCAACTCATTTGAATGATATGTTTTTCGTTCTAAATTAATAAAAATAGAATCATTTGAATTTGCTACTATGATTTTCTTTTCATATCCAGCATAAACTATTTCTAAAAGTACAGAATCACTAGAGCTTTTGATAAAAAAATAACCTTTTCTGTCAGTTATATCTCCTAGTAGTGTATTTAATACAGAAACTCTAGCGCCTATAATTGGTTCTTTATTATCATTGTCAACTATAACTCCTTTTACATCTGCTATGACAGATGTTAAAGTAATTAACAATAAAAGAAAAATATATTTAAAAAGGTTGCGGTGGGAAATCATTCCAGTCTACCTCTATTTCTATGTTTTTTCTATCACCAAAATCTAAACTTATCATTGCTGGTTCAGTTTTAATACTATTATTATATACACCAACTATTCTTTGCATAGTTATATCTGACTCATATTGCCAAGCTACTACTATATACTTCAAATCTAAAGGTAATTTCGAGTAGATGAATTCTATATTTTTACTATCTATATCGTAATCTGTAATTAAATCGCTTATCGTAGCATTTCCATTTGTTATCTCTCCTAATAAACTTTCAGATGGAGGTAGCTTGAAAGCAGCAACTCTTAATCCAAATACACTATCTTTTTTAGGCCAATCGTTTATAAATTTGATATTAACATTAAGACTCGCCGACTGATCTTTATTGAGTGGAGCTAGTCCCTCGTCACAAGAAAATAAGAAAAGAGAAAATAGAATTAATAATATAGTATTGTATTTTTTCATAAAATAAATCTACTTAATTTCGTTTAAATTTAATATTTTTTTAATAAGTTTGGTAATTCTATGAATAAATTGAAATTTTTGATTTCATTAGCAACTTCTGCTCTTTTATTTATTTCCTGTACAGAAACAGAGCATAAACACGATGATTTAGGTCATGAAATCAAAAAAGAATCTCCTCATATTCATTCTGAAGAAGTTAATATAGAATCAGCATTAGTTATACTTTATCCAACTGAAGGTAGTGAAACTAATGGTCAAGTAACATTTACTAAGATGGAAGATGGTAGAATAAAAGTCAATGCTGAAGTATATAATCTAAGCTCTGGAAAACACGGATTCCATATTCATGAATTTGGAGATTGCTCGTCACCAGATGGCAAATCAGCTGGTGGACATTTCTTTACTGAGCATGATAATCACGGTGCATTGGAAGATCATAATACTCATGTTGGTGATTTAGGAAATCTAGATGCTAACAGCGATGGAATAGCAAAAACTACATTTATTACTGATAAACTATCTTTTTCAGGTAAGAATAGTATTATTGGCAGAGGAGTGATTGTACATGAAGGTGAAGACGACACTAAGACTCAGCCTACTGGCGGTGCTGGTGCTAGAGTTGCTTGTGGTGTGATTGGTATTTCAAAATAATAATTATAAAAAAAGCACTACAATCATGAAAATGATTTAGTGCTTTTTTATTTTTGTACGAGAGATGGGATTTGAACCCACACGACCTTAAGGTCACTGCCCCCTCAAGACAGCGCGTCTGCCAGTTTCGCCACTCCCGTAAAGAATTTATTTATTTAAAAGTCTGTCAATAACATCGACATTCACTTTCCATCTTCCGAAATTATCTTCATCATAAGGTCTAGAACCATGGTAATCAGAACCACCAGTTGCAATTAGTTTATTTTCTATACACCAACGTCTCCAATACCTGATATGATGTTCATTATGAGATGGGTGAAGTACTTCAATTCCATCTAAACCATTTTTTATCATAAATCGCATTTCTTCTTTAGTGACATATTTGTTAGGGTGAGCAACAACAGTTTTGCCACCTGCTTCATGTACAAGTCTGATAGCATCTACAATGTCAAATTTTTCTTTACCTTCAAAAGCTGGTAGATTATCACCTATATATATGTCAAATGCTTCTTTGTAATTTTTTACATACCCACCTGCGAGCATTTCCTTTGCAATATGCGGTCTAGTGATAGAAGCTCCTTTGGCTTTCTTTTTTATTAGATCCATATCGAGGTTTATATCGTGATCAGCAAGTTTACTTACGATAATCTCAGCCCTTTTTTCTCGAGATTTCTGTAGATTTAGTAATTTATCATTTAATTCTTCATGAAAAGGATCAATACCATATGAGAGTAAATGAATTTCTTTTTCATCTACGTGAGTTGTTAATTCCACACCTGATAAAAATTTAAATTTATAATTTTCGATTATTGTTAAACCTTCAACTACTCCTGATAATGTATCATGATCCGTAATACTAAAACCCGAGAAACCAGCTTTCTTAGCTTTTTCAAATAATTGTGTTACAGTAAGTACACCATCGGAGTGTACTGTATGAGTATGTAAGTCTGCTTGTAAATTCATTATACTTCGTAGAATTTTAATAAGCTTTCGATAACTTGAGTAGGTTGTATTTCAATTTTCTCACCAGTCTTTCTATATTTTAACTCAACTTTATTTTCTTCTAATCCTCTATCACCAATAACAACTTGCAATGGAATTCCTAACAAATCGGCATCTTTGAACTTGAATCCTGGTCTTTCTTTTCTGTCATCTAACAAGACATCAAATCCTAGTTTTTCAATTTCTACTTTTAATTGATTACATACTTTTTGCACATTTTCAGATTTATCATATGCAAGTCCTAGTATATGAACGTGAAATGGAGTAAGTCCTTTGTTCCATACTATACCGTTTTCATCATGGTTTTGCTCTATTACACATGCTAGAACTCTTTCAACTCCAATTCCATAACTACCCATAATAATTGGTTTTTCTTTACCATTTTCATCTAATATTTTAGCACCTAAAGCTTCGGAATACTTAGTACCTAACTTAAATATATGTCCTAATTCAATGGCATTAACAACCTTAAGTGGATTACCCGAAATTGTATCAGCTTCACCTTCTAAAACTGTTCGGAAATCTGCATATCCATCAATTTTACAGTCTCTATCTAAATCAATATTCTTGTAATGGTAGCCATCTTCATTAGCACCACTTACTAGTCCATTTGCCCCTATTAAAAGATTATCAGCAAAAACCTGAACCTTCTCTTTAATTTTAATTGGACCGAGTGAACCTGGATGTGCACCAAAAGCATTTAGTATTTCAATTTCGTCAGCAGGTCTGACCTGATTAGTTCCAAAAAATGATTGTAGTTTTGACTCGTTTAATTCATCTATTCCTCTCATTAGAATCAAAACTATTTTAGAATCAACTACATATACGACTGATTTAGCACATCTATTAATTTCAAGACCAAATTGTTCTGTTAAATCTTTAATAGTTTTCGCATTTGGAGTAGCAAATTTCTCAATTTCTGGGCAGTTTTCAATTTTACCAACAGGTTCTACTTCTGATATTGCAACTTCTATATTTGAAGAATAACCTGAATCATAGTTTACAGCGCAAGTATCTTCACCAAATGGGTTTTCTACCATAAATTCTTGTGATTTACTCCCACCCATTGCACCAGAAGATGCTCCAACTACAAAAAACTTAATACCACATCTTTCGAAGATCTTGTGATAAGCTTCAGAATGCTTTTCATAGCTCAAATCTAACCCTTCTTCTGTAGCATCTAATGAATAAGAATCTTTCATTAGAAATTGACGCCCTCTCATAACACCAGACTTAGGTCTTGGTTCATTTCTGAATTTATTTTGTATCTGATACCATATTTGTGGTACTTCCTTATATGATTTTATGCTTTGTGAAGCGTGGTAAGCTATTATTTCTTCGTGTGTTGGTGCTAAAATAAGATTGTCTCTATTCTTGATATGGAACATAACATCTCCCATTGCCTCTACCCTATTTGTTTGTTCCCATATTTCTTTAGGATTTAGAGCAGGTAATAAAAACTCTTGACCTCCAATAGCATCCATTTCCTCTCTAAGAATATCTTGTACTTTTTTTAGGGCTTTATATCCAAGAGGTAACCAGGAAAATACACCAGCTGCTATTTGTCTTATTAATCCAGCACGAAGCATTAGTTGATGCGAAGGCATTTGAGCATCATTTGGAATTTCCTTTAAAGTAGGAATAAAAAATTGACTTTGATACATTTTATCATTATTTAATTTATCATAAAGCCAAATTTAAGAAATTAGAGTTTATGATTAATTATAATTATGTAATTATATCGGTAAGAGTTCTAAACATAAGGTATTTGTTGTCAGTTGATGTGGATTTTAATTCTTCATCTACTTTAGAAAGTATCGAAATTGAGTTTTCTATATCTCTTGGTGAGTATTTGTTCAAAGTATTTATATATTCATCAATAAAATATGGGTTTACGCCTATTTTACCTGCAAGTTGAAATTTATTAGACGTAGCTTTTCTTTCATCAATAAGTTTGAACAAAGTTAGAAAATACCTCGTCAAAGTTATAATAATTAAAACTGATTGGTTAGAATGCATCAATAAATTGTCTGTAATTCTTAGCGAAGTGTCTAGATCTCTCTTTCCAACAGACTTAGTTAATTCGAACACATTGTTTTCTTTATTAATTCCAACTATTTCTTCTACATCGTCAATTGTTATTTTATTTTTGTTACCTAGATATACATTTAGTTTATCTAATTCGCTATCAATTTCTCTGATTGAATTACAACTCAGTGCTATAAGATTAGCAGTTTGTATATCAATTTCTTTCTTATATTTTAAAGCTCTTTTTACTATCCATTCAGGAATCTCATTATCATATAGTTTAGGAAATTCTATAAATAAATCATTCATGATTAAGAATTTCAAAACTTCAGGCAATTTATCAATCTTTGATTTGGCAGTAGAGACTTTTTTGGGATTGCTCAATTCCTTTGTAATGCCATTTAGTCGTGTAGGTACACCTATAAAAAGAAGAATAGTATCGGGATTCGGATTTCGCAAGTAATTAACTAGTCCTGGAAATGATTTTCGTTTATTTTTATATAAAGTATCAAAGTTATTTATGATGAGTAATTTTTGAGGTGAAATCAATGATAAATTGTTACAATTATCAACTATTTCTTGTTCAGTAATTATTGAACCATCAAGCCGTTCAATTGAGTTTGTATCTAACCCATTGCTAATCATTTTATTCGTGAATATTGTAACAAATTCGTCAACCAGGAAGGATTCCTCTCCAAATATTAGTAGTGAATTTGGTAACTCATTTTGTTTGTAATTATAAGGCATATTCTAATCGTTATTGTCAGCTAACATTAATAATTTTTGAGGAATTTGATCTGATTCTACACATCTATAAAGTGCTTTCAGAGAGTCATTAGCAACTACTTCACCTTTATTAGCTATTAGAAGTCCAGATGAACTATAGTAGCTTTCTGCGAATATCATACCCGGTTTAACGTTTGTAATATGTATTCTTTTTACTAAAAACCCTTCTATTTTTTTTCTTTCAGATTCGGCTAATTTAATAAAAAGATGTACCAATTCAGGATCAAATTTTATATTCTTCTGATCCTCCATATATTCAAGTATATTATCAAATTTACGTTGAGTCTCTTGTAAGTAATCCATAGCATTAGACTTCTGAGATATATCTGACATATAGTCTAATTTTAACGACTTATGCATCGCATTGTGATAGAAATCTACTATATTGATGATTCTAGCACCGATTTTTATTTGATTTTTTTGTTTTTTCTCAGGAAAGCCAGTACCATCAAAATTTTCATGATGTTCGTATACTATATCTGCTACTCCATGCAATGCTTTGTGATAATGTAATAATTCTCGACCAATATCTACATGAAGTTTATATTGTTTCATTTCTCTGGAATTCATTTCAGACATTGTTTTAAAAAGCGCTGTGTCTCTAAAGCCTATTTTTCCAATATCGTGCAACAACCCTGCTGTACTAATCTCAAAAATGTCTTCTTCATTAAGATTCATCAACTTAGCCATTTTACCTGACATATCACCTACAAATCTAGAATGACTATTTTCATAGTATCTTTCAGTCAAATCTAGTGTAAATTGAAGTGTTTTTATAGTATCATAGACATTATTTGCTAACTGATATCCTAATTTTTCTATTTTTTCTTCTAGTTCTTTCGTATTATTGCTCATAATTTTTTGTTTTCTTCGTCTATAACATTATAATCGGAAGTTAAGGAATTTTATTTAGGTATTTAAGAAAGTAAAACTAATTGTGGAAATATAACTTGGAGTTTAAAGATTATTATAAAGTGCTTGGTGTAGATAAAACTGCAAGCCAAGATGAAATAAAAAAGGCTTATAGAAAATTAGCTCAGAAATACCACCCAGATATGAATCAGAATAACAAAGAATCTGAAGAAAGGTTTAAAGAAATTTCAGAAGCATATGAGGTATTGAAAGATAAAGATAGAAGAGCGAAATACGATAATCTCGGTAGTAGATATAATCAGCATAGACAATCGGGCGGTGTGAATAGCGATTTCGATTGGTCTGATTGGTTTTCTGGTCAGCAAGGGCAACAAAGATATAGTAATGTTGGTGACGTATTTGCAGGTCAGTCAGGTGGTGGTGTATCCGATTTCTTTGAAAGAATTTTTGGAGGAGGATCAAGAGGTTATGGTCAAAGAACTAGCAGAAATAGACCTCAAAAGGGAAATGATTATAAAACCAATGTAACTTTGACTTTAGAAGAAGCATATAATGGAACATCTAAAAATCTTAAAATAAATAATGAAAGAATAAGTATTAATTTCAAGCCTGGGATTGTTGATGGGCATGAATTAAAATTATCTGGAAAAGGTATGCCGGGTAAAAATGGTGGTCCTAGTGGTGATTTATATATAAAAGTAAGCATACCTCTACCCGATGGAATAGAAAGAAATGGTGATAATATTACAATTGAGAAATTTGTTTCTCTGACTAGTATGGTACTTGGAGGAAAAGAAACTATAGAAGTTCTAGGTAACAAAATAAATTTCAACTTAAAAGAAAGTACTCATTCAGGTAAAAAATTGAAATTTACAGGTTTAGGATTTAAAAATTACAAATCCTCCACACGAGGTGATTTATTTGTCAAGCTGTATCCTAAACTGCCTGAAAAATTGAATGCTAAACAAAAAAAATTATTTGAAAATTTAAAAGCATTGGAATAATTATTTTACAAAAGCCAATGCTTTTCCGTTTTCACCATCCATATAGATTTTTAATTGTCCATTTCTTTTGAAATGCTCAACATTAATTAATCTTACTACATTCTCATATTTTTCAGCATCATCCACGAACTGAGAGAGACTATTAGGTGTATCTAAAAAAAACTTTTCATTAAAAATAGTTCCATCTTCATCTGGATAAAGAGGTAGATACTTAATATTAGCTTCTACTAAATCTTGGAAAAAATGAGTACCGAAGGATAATTCGGGTACGTAGTCTTTATTTTTTCTAGCAACTTCAATTAACATAGCTGTGTTATTAATATCTGAGTAATTCACAGAGACACCTAATTGAATATCACCTTTACTACCCCATCTACCAGGACCAATCAATATAAATCTTCTTTTAGGTAATGATTGATTAAGTTGACCTATAATTTTTCCAATATTTCGCATATCATCATCTGTTTCAAGTGAAGAGTATCCTTCAGAAGTAACATATACTACGAATCCAATATCATCAAACATCCCATTATTTATATATTTATTACTACTGAATATTTTAGATTCTTCTGATACGTCTGGTGGTATAGTTATTTGACTTTCCGCTCCAAATTGTGATTGTGGTCGACATTGAAGCAAATATAGAACATCTCCATCAGATGCAAATTCTATATCAACAGGACTTTGGTAAGCTTCTGAAAGTTCTTTAAGTATAGAATTCATTTTCTCTATGAAAGTAGTATTCTTAACTAAACCATTAAAAGTAATTACAGAACTTTCTTTTGTGAAATCAACAAATGAACTTACTGGATCAACTAAAGTTTGTCCTCTAACAAACGATACTATCTTTTCGATTCCAGGATAATTACCATTACATTCTTTAATCACTTCTTCAAAATCAACCGATTCGAATTTGCTAGTTTCTAGGTTAATTACATCCACTTTATTCTGTGAATATCTTATAGTGTCTTTAACAGTCTGGTTTATTTTAATATCAGGAGAACCAGGCGAAATTAGTTTAGGGTAATCATCTATTGTCCTATCAACAGCTCGAGTTCCTAAACCAGCAACGATTCTAATAACACCATCTTCTCTATTGATCCGACTAGACCACCTAAACTCATTATGGCTCATTGCTACTCCTGCATATGCAGGTAAGAAGTATTTACCTAACTTATTGCCTACAACTTCTTGTATCAGAATTCCCATTTCTTCTCTAAAATCAAGAAGTTCTTTCTCTTTTCTATACTGAATAGGATCTGGGCCTAATGTACTTGAATATACCTCAGCTATTGCATTAGTTAATGCATTTAGTCTCTCTTCTTTAGTACCAACATTTGAAATAAATAATGATTTATACTTACCAGTAAATGCAGCTTCGAAACTATCTTCTAACAAAGATGAGGACCTTATCACTATTGGCTTACCCTCTAAATCATCAAGAATAATATTGAAAGCATTTATTGCTTCAGGTGTAAATTTTGAATTTTTGAATATATATTCTATAAATGAAAATTCAAGATTAATGTGTTCTAATGTTTGATACTTTACATAGTTAAATTCGTCTAAAGCGTTATAGTTAATGAATTCTAAAATTCCATCTGATGTAAGAAACCAACTTTTAGGAGTTCTAACATTTTCAAGTATAGGTATCTTTTGTTTCTTAACATTTAAAATCTGCTCAGCAAGAATCATACCTGCACTTTTACCTCCTACTTTACCATATCCATAAGATGGCCCTAGAAATCTTTCGAAAATTTTCTCTATAGCAATTAATGTTATATAATGCTTAGCTATATTTATATATTTTAGATTTTCACTCAAAAATCTATAAATAATAGCAACTCTTACTCCAACTCTTTCATCAACGCTAGTGAATTCTTTACTTCCACCATGTTGGAAATAAGTTTTCAATGCTTCTACCACATCCACTAAAGGTGCGTGTCTTTTTTCTAAAACTCTTGATAAATTTGATAATTTTTCTTTGTGTAACCATTGAGTAATTTGTTGTGTTAACTCATCATCAGGTATATACTTATCAGCTATATCGAAAACTTTTTTTATTATTTCTCTAGGTATAAGTGGATTCCCTTTTGGCTTCGGCCAATTAGGTCCAACTGATTGTGAGTGATTTTCATCTGTGAAAGTAGGATTCAATTCTTCAATTAGAAAGTAAATCTCAGGTATTTTCATTCTTTCTAAATGAATTATCATTTTACGGCACAACTTATATAATATTGAATTATCTTGATAAACAAGATGATCTAATATTATCTTCCACTCAGGTTTGGTAGGTAGAACTCTTTCCTTTTTCTCTTTCATATTAGTACTTCACTATTAAATAGAGGTATTATTTTAAACATCTATTATCATTTCGTAAATTTGAGAATATATAATAAGAAAATTTAAGGAAAATATGAAAACTAGAATAGAAAAAGATACAATGGGTGAAATAGAAGTTCCATCTAATGCATATTATGGTGCTCAATCAGCTAGATCTTTGATACATTTTGATATTGGCATAGAGACTATGCCACGAGAATTGATAAGAGCAATGGGTATTCTAAAAAAAGGCGCTGCTCAGACGAATACAGAACTCGGATTAATGGAGCAGTCGAAATTAGATTTGATAAGTCAAGCAGCAGATGAAGTAATCTCTGGTGAATTAGATGCTCATTTCCCTTTATCAATATGGCAAACTGGTTCAGGGACCCAATCAAATATGAATTCTAACGAAGTTATTGCTAATAGAGCAATCGAATTAGCTGGAGGCGAATTAGGTAGTAAAACGCCTATTCATCCAAATGATGATGTTAATAAATCTCAAAGTTCGAACGATACTTTTCCAACAGCTATGCATATTGCTGCTGCTGAACAACTAAATAATTACTTACTACCTGCATTAGCAGAGTTGAGAGTAACACTTAATAATAAAGCCATAGAGTTTAAAGATATTATCAAATCGGGTCGTACACATCTTATGGATGCAACTCCTTTAACTTTAGGTCAAGAGTTTTCTGGATATGTACAACAATTAGATAAAGCTATTGAACGAATTAGCTTAGTTTTACCAGGGCTATATGAATTATCACTAGGTGGTACTGCCGTTGGTACTGGACTAAATTCGCACCCTGACTTTGCTGTAAAATCAGCAGAGAATATTGCTAAAATAACAGGCTTACCTTTCGTAACAGCGCCAAATAAATTTGAATCATCATCTGCACACGACGCAATTGTATTTGCTCATGGTGCATTAAAAACACTTGCCGCTTCTCTAATGAAAATCGCAAATGACATTAGATGGATGGCTTCTGGGCCACGTGTTGGATTAGGTGAAATATTTATACCAGAAAATGAGCCAGGTTCATCTATTATGCCAGGTAAAGTAAACCCAACACAATCTGAAGCTATGACTATGGTTGCTGTTCAAGTTATGGGGAATGATGCAGCTATAAACTTTGGTGGAAGTCAAGGTAATTTTGAACTTAATGTATTTAAACCAGTTATGATTTATAATTTCTTGCAAAGTACTAGACTATTAGCTGATACATGTAGAATGTTCAATGTTCATTGTGCTGTTGGTATAGAACCAAATAGAGAAAAACTTGAAGAATATGTAAATAAATCATTAATGCTTGTAACAGCTCTTAATCCACATATAGGATATGACAAAGCAGCTAAGATAGCTAAAAATGCTCATCAGAAAGGAATTACATTGAAAGAATCAGCACTCGAATTAGAAATACTAACAAGTGAAGAATTCGACAAATATGTAAAACCTGAAGATATGTTAGCACCTAGTATTTAGTTTCATGAAATTGTGATTTATGCCCGCATAATAGCGGGCTTTTTTTTATGCAAATACAAAATAACCATAGCTTAAAGAATTTTAATACTTTTGGAATAGATGCCAAATGTAAGCGATTAATAATACTCGAATCTGAAAATGACATTGTTGATTACTTTGATAATCAGAATAATGGGACACCTTTTCTATTATTAGGTGGCGGCTCTAACCTACTAGTAAAGAATGATTTAGATTACGATGTTTTAATACCAGCAATGAAAGGAATTGAAGTAATCAATGATAGTGAAGACTCTATTACTTTAGAAGTAAAGGCTGGGGAAAATTGGCATAAATTTGTTGAATTTCTTGTTAATAATAATTATTTCGGATTTGAGAATCTAGCTCTTATACCTGGAAATGTTGGGACTGCACCTATACAAAACATAGGGGCTTATGGGGTTGAGCAAGAAGAGTACTTTATTAGCTTAAGAGGATATAATATTGAATCTAAGCAATTCGAGATATATACTAAAGAAGAAAGTAAATTTGGATATAGAAACTCAATTTTCAAATCAGACCTGAAGAATAAGCTTATTATTACTTCTGTCCGATATAAATTAAGCAAAGCAGACAATCCGAATTTAAGTTATACAGAGTTAGAAAACTTCTTGATTCAACATAAGTTAGAAGCAACAGCTAAGAATGTTTTTGATTCTGTCATTTATATAAGATCAAATAAGCTACCCTCCCCTAGTGAACTTGGTAATTCTGGTTCATTCTTCAAAAACCCAATCATCACTCAAATCGATTTCAATAGAATATTATCTGAATATTCTGATTTAAGAGGATTCCCACAAAATGATGGTACTATTAAAATCTCTGCTGGTTGGTTAATAGAAAAGGCTGGTTTAAAGGGCTACAGAGTTGGTGATGCTGCAGTGTATGACAAACACGCTCTAATATTAGTTAACTATGGAAATGCCACTGGACATGATATATGGCAGATAGCAGAACATGTTATAGAAACAGTATTCAAAAAATTCCAAGTTAGACTCGAACCAGAAGTAAATATAGTGGAATGAGTTTCACTCCCAAGGTCCTTCTCGTGTTATATTTTCAAATCTATTTCCATCTAATCGAAATAAACCTAATAAGCCTCCACACCAAATTCTATCTTTACTATCTTCGAATATTGACATAATAGCATGACTTAGTAATCCTTCTTCCTTAGTATAATTGGTAAGTCTATTTCCGTCATACATATATACCCCTTCATGCTTAACTGAAATCCAAATATTCCCTTTACTGTCTTCTAAAATATCCCAAACTTCTTTTTCGTTAAACTCATTCAATTCCTCAATATTTTTAAATGATTTTCCATCATAAAAACAGATTCCATTTCGCGATGTTACAAACCATATATTACCAATTCTATCTTCTATTAACTTATTTACAAAGTTACTACATAGTCCATCTATTTCAGTGATATTTGTGAGACTTTCACCATCATATTTGTATGCACCACCATTTGTACCAAACCACAATTCACCTTTGCTATCACTAAAAATACTATGTATTATCTTTGTACTAGATATGCCTTTTGAAGAATCTCGCTGTGATTCTGGTAATTCAAATTTTGTGAAACTTTTACCATCAAAACTACATGTACCACAGGTTGTACCTATCCACACTATACCTTTTTTATCAATTCCTATTTTCCATACGTCATCACTTATCAATCCATCCTTCTCATTATAGTTTGTAAATTTATGACCATTATATTTGCTAATTCCACCTGTATGACCGAACCATAAATTACCTTTCTGATCCTCAGCAATCTCCTTTATAGTAACTCCTTGACCGAATTGATTCTTAATATCATCGAAGAATTCTAAATTCTTTCCATCATATCGAAATGGACCATCTTCTGTACCAAACCACAAGTTTCCTTTACTATCTTCAAATATATCCCTTACTACACCACCTACTTGTTTCTCAATGAATGGGTTTGGACGAATATGCGCTCTTTCAATCCAGTATGAATCAGGATGTTCAGTAGTTGAGTTGTTCTGAGATAAAGCTTGATTTGAGAATATCAAACTTAAAACTAAAATTAAGATGAGTTTTGAATAGATATTATTCGAATTGGTAAAGTCAGGCTTCATATTTTACTTGTTATTGATAATATATTCAATTACGAGAAAACATTAAAATAGTTTGCGTACAAAAAAAAACCGACTACATTATGTGCAATCGGTTTCTAGTTTTTTGCATATATTAAAAGCTGATTAAACAAACGCATCAGCTTCTTCTAAAAATAAATCAGCTATTCTTTCCGCGTTCAAACCAGAGAAAATACTATTGATATTTTTTACCAAATCGTCCGTATTAATTTCTGATAATACTTTTTGGGCATCTTGCATTGTCTCTACTGTCGGAGCAGAACTATAACTTAGTGGCGAAGTATCATCATTTGATTGAATACTATTCTCCAATTTATTCAGTCCACTTTTCAGAATCTCAGAAGACCAATCAGCTTTGTCAAGAGGTTTGTTAATATTCGATTTACTCGTATCATCGGATTTTACTAGTGTTTCCACAAGAAACGGATCATACTTTACGTTGGCTTCAGTTGTTATATTGGTGATATTCATTGTTTTGCTCCTAAGATAATTTGTTATTCTATATCTATTAGTAGCAAATCCGTGCCAATTACTTTAGAATGTTTTCCACTTTAGCTCTAGCCATCTGCTTATGATCATCTTTTATATATACAATTACAGTTGCTATAGCAGCTGCTAATACTGACAAATCATCTGTATAACCAGCCATTGGAATTATATCTGGTATAGCATCTAATGGGAAAACAAAATATCCTAGGGCACCGAAAATAACAGACTTAGCCCACTTGGGAGTTGCTTCATCTTTAGCAGCATAATAAAGCACAAGCGCTTTCTCAATTAGTCCAACACTTGTTAATCGAACAACTTTGAAAAGCTTTTTCCAAAACTTACTTTCGTTATACTGATCTTCATATATAGTTATATTACTCAAATTTGCTCACAATATTAGTTATTTTTAGTTGTTTGTTTTAATTTACGAAATTATTTTGAAATAAAAATTGATAGTATATGACGAGAAGTTATATTAGAATTTTTATTATAATTCTCTTATGCAGCATTTATAATACCAACGCACAAACTACTATAGATACGAATGCACTGAAACCAAAGTTCGGTGTATATGGTCAATATGGTTTGACTTTTCATTTTGCAGATTTTGCGAAGCTACCAAATACACAGAGTTGTTGCGGTGGTTTTTCAACCGAGATTGGTCCAACGTTTGGTGGTGGTCTTGTCGTGGATATTCCTATCGACTATGATTATATAATTGATCTTCGTGCTGGTTTCAGCCAAGTTACTAGTAATTTTTACTCTGAGATTAATACAGATGTTTTAGTTGATGGTAACTTGCAACAAGGGGTATTCTCTTATAATCTAAATTCTAATGTTTCTAAAATTGATTTCGATGCTTTGCTTTCTTATAGAATAGCAGAGAATGTATTCCTAAATGGAGGTCCGAGTTTTGGATTACTCCTTTCATCAGATTATAAGCAATGGGAACAAATAGAACAACCATCTGACAGAGGTGTCTTCCCAGGTGAAGGAAGAGTGAGAAATCAATATGAAGGTGAAATTCAAAATCTGAGTAGTTTGATATTCGGATTGACTGTAGGTATAGATTATCAACTTCCACTAAATAAAAAAAATTCACTATTCATAGTACCGGGATTATATTACTCTCATAAATTCAATAATATAGTTAGTGATTTGGCTTGGAATATTAGTGAACTAAAAGCTGGAGTAGCTGTTAAATATAGAACACCTCCTGCTCCACCACCACCTCCACCGCCACCGGCAAATCCAATTATGCCTGATTCGCTTCCTTTACCGATTAATCCACCTGCACTAAAAGTTTTTGTAGATGCAGTTTCTGTAGATTCGAATGGGAGAATAAATAAGGAACCAAAAGTTCAAATAGAAGATTTCGTCTCAATAAATATGAGACCACTGCTTAATTATGTTTTCTTTGATGATAGTTCTTCAACAATCCCTAGAAGATATAATCAATTAGCAAAGAATGAAGCAATGACTTTCGACAAAGATAACCTAAAGGGTAAGAACGCTATAGAAACTTACTATGATGTTATGAATATCGTAGGAAATAGAATGAAAGAAAACTTAAGTGCAAAAATTACTTTAGTTGGATGTAATTCTAATATAGGTCCTGAATTAGACAACAAATCACTTTCAAACGATCGAGCTATGTCTGTTAAAAATTACCTCACTAATGTTTGGGGTATAGAACCAAATAGAATTGATGTTCAAGCTAGAAACTTACCTATAGAAGCTTCTAAATCAGATACTCTACCTGGACAAGAAGAAAACAGAAGAGTTGAAATATTATCTAGTGATGAGTCAATAATCAAACCAGTTATGACTACAGATACACTAAGAGTTCTTTCTGATACTGATATTAAGTTCTTAGCAGACGTCGATTCAGAAGTAGGTATAAATGAATGGGTATTTGAAGCAAAACAAGATAATAATATACTATTTCAAAAAATTGGAACTGGTCAACCAGATGCAGAATTACTTTGGGATTTAAGGAATGATAAAAAGAATATGCCTAGATCTGCTTCACCAATTGAATACAAACTATCAGTTATGGATTCGGTTGGTCAAAGAGGATTTGCAGAAAAGTCCTTACCGATAAACAAACTTACTGTGAATACTAAAAGAGAGAATAGGACTGATGACAAAGAATTTGAGTATTATAGTTTGATTTTATTCTCTTATGGTAAATCAAGTCTTGAACAAGAACACAGAGAAGTTGTTGACTTTGTTAAAAATAGAATAACAGATAAAGCTAAAGTTTATGTATATGGTTATTCTGATAGTATGGGTGAAGAAGATATAAATAAAAAAATATCAGAAAGAAGAGCAAAATCAGTAGCTAATAGACTTAGACTTCGAGACGCTGAAGTCAAAGGTCTTGGTGAAGAAAGGTTGTTGTACGACAATGATTTACCTGAAGGAAGATTTTATTGCCGAACTGTACAAATAACTGTGGAAACTCCTGTAAAAGATATATAATAGCAAATGGCTAAAGCAAAAAAGAAATTAACAGAACAGCAAAAGTACATTTTATGGATGATGGCTTTTGCTGTTTTTACTATTATACTTTGGCGTGTACCATTTGGAATGTTAGTCCTCTACCCTTTTACAATCTTATCTACTTGGTTCCATGAAATGGCTCACGGAATTATGGCTTTAATATTAGGAGGTAGCTTTCACCAACTCGAAATATATGCAGATGGATCTGGCTTGGCTATGTGGAGTGGAAACCTATTCCTAGGTAATGTAGGGAAAGCCATTGTTGCAGCAGCAGGGCCACTAGGACCTACAGCAGCAGGTGCCATACTTATTATTCTTTCTAAGAAAGAAAAACACATTAAAAAAATATTATTTACATTTGGTGGTATTTTAGCTTTTTCAGTTATTTATTGGATTAGATCCATATACGGAATTCCTGTAATACTAACTTTTGCGGTACTTATTTTTTTCGCAGCCCTCAAAATGCAAGCAAAAAATCAAAAACTATTATTAATATTCATTGGTATCCAAGCTTTCTTAAGTATATATCTTAGTATTGGATATTTGATGAGTCAAGAAGCCTTCATTGATAACGATTTCCATATCTCAGATACTGGAGTTATTGCTCAAAACCTATTCTTCCCTTATTGGATTTGGGGTGGTATAATCATATTTATTTCTATTTTTACTATGATACAATCCATATTGTACGTTTATAAAAAATAATAAGTTTGATATATATTATACTCTGACAGAACCCCGAAATCCTCGAGCAGCATAATATGAGTCTGCCCCATTGTGATATACGAATACAGTACCAAATCTATAATCAGCAAATATAGCACCTCCTAAATCTCTAATTTTATCAGGTGTTTTAATCCAACTTGAAGTTTTTGTATCAAACTCTCCTAGATTTTGTAGCTCTCTATATTGATTTTCATCTAAAATCTCAATCCCCATATCTGCTGCCATATTCATAGCACTATTCTCAGGTGGGAATTTTTTGCGTGCTTCAAGTGCTTTGTGATCATAACAAACACTTCTACGGCCTTTTGGACTTTCAGCAGAACAATCAAAGAATATATACTCTCCTGTTTTACTATCAATACCAACAACATCAGGTTCACCACCTGATAGTTCCATTTCATTTAATGACCATAGTTTATCGGGATTTGACTCTAGCTTTGATAAAATTTCTTCCCATTTTATTCCCTCATGCCGGTTCATATTATTTTCAAATCGATTCTTAAGTATCTCAACTAACTCTGTTGTTACATCTATTGAAAGCTTATTCTTCATTTTATAAATTCTTTTTATGTTTTTTAATCTATTTCAAATATAATATTTATTACAATTATAAACCTAAATAGGTATTTAGTCAATTTTTAATAATCTTTTAGTTTTTCCCATTCTCAAAATACTTTCATATATTATAGACTTTTGATATGCAATTAATGGAAAAAATTAATGAAGTTTAATAAATCTACAATAGTTTTACTACTATTATTTACTACAAGTTTAACTCAAGCAAAACGAGCAATAACATTCGAAGATATTTTAAAATTTAAGAATCTAACTTCTCATCATATTACAGATAATGGTAGTTGGATTACTTATAGATTAGATGTTCAAAGAGGAAACAATACTCATATAATTCAATCACTTGAATCAGATAAAATATTTGAGATTGAAAGGGGTAATCATTCGCAATACTCACAAGATACGCGATGGTTTGTAGTTAAAACAGAAATAGATGTAATCAAGCAGCTAAATCCTGAAAAATATAAAGATGAAAAGTCAGGTATTGAGATTGTAAATACACTAACAGATTATCGGAAAAACATTGATGATGTAACCAATTTCAAATTAGCAAAAAATGGAAAATGGCTAGCATACACAAAAGATTATGATAAAAAAGAAAAGTCAAAAGGAAAAAAACTTGTATTGAGACATTTACTAAGTGAAACTGAAATTCCAATTGAAAATGTCATAGAATATACATTGGATTCACTCGGTAATAATATTTTCTATTCAACCATATTAGATAAAGGGTTGAACGGATTATTTGTTAGGAATTTGAACGAGGAATTTATACCTGAAATAGAAATTGACTCAGATTCTAATTCGAAGTATACTAATATTCATTGGGATGAGACTTCTGATAATCTTTTTTATTTAAAAGGCAGAATATTAAAAGAAGATAAAACTAAAGACAACTCAGTCAATATATTTAATTACAATTCCAAAGTAAAAAATATAATTGCTGATACATCATCTAGATCTGGATATTATATACCTGAGAAAAATGAGTTAAAATTATCAGATGATGATAATCGATTATGGTTTGGTTATAAGCCTCTAACTCAATGGTATGGGGATGAGAAGGATACTACTGAAATTACTGAATCAAACTTATATGATACTGATTTGATACTTGATGATACCCAACTTTATTTATGGCATCCTAAAGACCCTGAGATTATTCCTTTCCAACAGACAAACTGGGATAGAACTAAAGATTATTTTTACCTTTCACTTTATGATTTTAAAAAAAATAAACTCTTATATATAACTGATAGCACAATTACTGGTGTCAATTCTGTGGATAATTCAAATTTTACTCTTCAGCTGGATTATGAGCCGTATAAAAAGCTTATGACTTATAGTGGTTGGTATTACGACTTATATACTGTAAATATAAGTAATGGAGAAAAAAAGTTAATCGAAAAAAATCTGGAAGAAAGACCTCATTTATCTCCTGATGGACTTTTTACAGTTTACTTCAAGGAAAAAAAGTGGTATTCTTATAATAATTTAACTAATAAAGTAATAGTTCTGAATGAAAATTTGTCTGTACCGTTTTACGATGTTTTGGATGACCACCCTAAAGAACCAGGTTCTTATGGTGTTAAAGGTTGGATTGGTCAAGACAAAAAAATTCTAATAGGAGATCAGTTTGATATATGGGAATTTGACTTATCTAATGGAAGTAGCCGTTTGTTAACTAAGGGTATAGGACGTAAGAATGAAAATACTATTAATATTATAAACACTGATAAAAATAAAAGATGGTTTGAAAGTAGTGATAAAGTTATTGTCTCTGTATATGGAACAAAGTCGAAACAAAAGCATCTGGGTATATTAGATTTAATAACTGGTGAAGTTGATATTAGAACTTATGGAGACTATTTATTTAATTATGAAGATAAATCTGATGATTCTGACAAAATAATAATTACTAAAGAAGGATTTAATGCATACCCTGATTTATGGTTAACTGATACTAAACTAAGTAAACTAGAAAGATTAACAAAAGAACAGCAACAAGTTGATGAATTTTTATGGGGTACTTCTCATATAGTGGATTTTGTCACAGAGTTCGGTGATACATTACAAGGATACTACGCACTACCTGATAATTATAAAAAGGGGAAAAAGTATCCCGTATTCGTATATTTCTATGAAAGATTTTCAGATCGGAAAAATGAATTCAATATGCCAAAGATTAATCATAGACCACCTTATTCTCTTTACCTTGGATCTGAATATGTAATGTTCTTTCCTGATGTAAAATTCTATGATGGAAACCCAGGGAAATCTGCAGAAGCAGCTTTAATAGCGGGATGTGATAAATTAGTAGAAATGGGTATAGCTGATCCAGAAAAAATTGTGATGCATGGTCATAGCTGGTCAGGATACGAAAGCGCATGGATAGTAACCCAAACAGATTATTTCGCTGCTTGCGTGTCTGGGGCACCTGTTTCTAATATGACCTCTGCCTATTCTGGTATTAGATTAGGTTCAGGTCTAGCAAGACAGTTTCAATATGAAAAAGAACAATCCCGAATAGGAGGGAATATAATTGATTCACTTGATTCATATATTCGAAACTCCCCTATTTTCTTTGCTGATAAGATGAATACACCACTACTTGTGATGTTTGGTGATATAGACGAAGCGGTGCCGTGGCAACAAGGTATTGAATTGTATTTAGCAATGCGTAGATTTGATAAAAATTGTATTTTCTTGCAATATGAAGGTGAACCGCATCATCCTAAAAAGATACATAATCAATTAGACTATTCACTAAGAATGAAGCAATTTATGGATTATTATGTTTTCGGAGGTGATATGCCTAAATGGATGTTAGATGGTTTCCGTTATAAAGGAAAATATAATATAGGTAGATGATAATATAAAAGGGGCGATTTAGTTTCGCCCCTTTTCTTTAATTAATTATTTCTCTTTTCTATTATATCCAATATTTCTTGCATTTTCTCTTTCGCTCTTATAGATAGTGATTCGGCCTCTTGTTTAGTTTGTTCAACATAATTTGTATCACTTATGCCAGATAAATTAATTATAACATTTCTATAGGCACCCCATATTCCGACCTCTAGAGCTCTAGCACCTACTTCTAAATCAGAACGACTACTGAAATTCCCAATTTTTGCAACCTCTATCAGATCATCCCAAATTCTATCAGCTGTCTTGATAGTCTTTAATGGTACTTCGATTGCAACTTTCATTCCATCTTCCATTGCTTGATTTCTTATAGTTTTCTCTTCATCAGTATTCTGTGGTAATCTCATTGCTTCCATATAGTCACTAAATGCATTAGTATCAGCATCTATTAATGGTATCAAATCGTCAGTTGTCTTTACTAAGTTTGGAATTATCTTTCTTAGTTGTCCATCATACTCTTCATATTTTTTGTAACCAAAAGTAAGCCAAGCAACCATAGCTCCTAATCCAGCACCCATTGATGCAACTGCAGCAGAAACACTACCTCCACCAGGTGCTGAAGTACGTGCAGCAACAGACCCTATAAAATCTCTAACAGATAGTGAAGCTAAAGGCTCATTTCTATCTTGTTTAATTATATATTCAATAATTCTTTTCTGAGGATCGAAATACTGGATAGAGCTAAGCCCTAATCTATCAATCACCAATTTTATTTTTTGATCTTCCTCTATTACAAATAAGTTTTCTTTCTCAATATAATAATCAGCCGCCATTAACATTGCTTCGAGTGGAACTAAACCTACAATCTCAGAACCCGCTAGACCCAAATTTAGTTCTATGGCATCTTTCTTTGCTTCTTCATAAGCTTTATGCATTGGAGTAACATGATAATCATTAAGATTCATCGAAATTTGAGCCATATTATACTCGTCTACATGCCACCCCAACCCTTTCGTTTCTTTTAATCGACCTGAATCACCTTCTTCCCTTCCAGCTTCTCTCAAATTAAGAGCAATTCTATGTGCTTGATTCCAAGTACCTAATACATTAATATTATATGCGATTAAAAACTTTCTAGCCCCTGTAGCAGTGATACCCCACTTAGGATCAAAGCTACCTGTCCAAAAATCTGGTTCCCAACCTTCTTTTTTAACCTTTTCAGCCATAGCTTCATATTCACCCTTTCGTATATCTGGTAGCTTTTTTCTATACTCTCTTTCTGATGCTTCTTCATATAAATAAAAAGCTAGACCAAGTTCTTCAGAAGCCCTTTTTGCAAATTTTTTCGAAATTTCAACACATTCATCCATCGTGATATTAGCTACAGGTACGAATGGACATACATCCATTGCCCCCATTCTTGGATGTTCTCCTTTTTGATAACGCATATCTATTAGTTCTTTTGCAATTTTAGCAGAAGCAATAGCTCCTTCAATTATAGAATTTTCATCCCCGACGAAAGTATAAACAGTTCTATTAGTAGATGCACCGGGATCCACATCTAATAAAGTACAACCTTCAGTCTGTCTAATAGCTTCCGCAATAGCTTCTATAATTTTTTTATCTCTACCTTCTGAAAAATTTGGAACACATTCGATTATTTTTTTCATTATCTATTCTTTTAAGTTATAACACATATTAAGTTCCGAAATTTAAAAAACTTTATAGATTTAGTAGAATTTAACAGATGTTAATAAATTAAATGTTCAAAAGTTTATTCTAATCGTTAAATTCGTTTATTAGAAAAAGTAGTTTTAAGTATATGCCTAGAAAAGTAAAATTAGACGATATAGAAGAAGGACAGATTTTAGCAGAAACTTTGTCAAATAAATATGACCAGGTACTTATAAAAAAAGGCACTTCTTTGAATCTTGATTCACATATCAGAGTGCTAAAGATGTGGGGTATTAATGAGATTTCTGTTTATGATGATTTGGTTGATGCTTCTAGTAGTTCACTAAACAATGAAGAAGTAGCAAATATCGAAGCGATGTTATTGAGTGAATTAGGATGGAGTATCAAAAATGAGAATGATAAGCTCTTATTTGATATAGGGGTTTTAAGTAGAATAGGGAGAATTATTAATGAATAAACTTCTTGAAAAAATAGAAAATTTTGATGACTTCCCTACTTTACCTACTATTTATTACAAACTTGTAGATGCACTATCAAATACTTCAACAACGATTAAAGATCTTTCTAATCTAGTTTCCACAGATATTGCATTATCATTTAAATTATTAAAAATAGTTAATTCAAGTATATATGGACTTAGTACAAAGGTTAATTCTATAGACAAAGCTATATTCCACTTAGGTTTCAGAGAATTAAAGAATATAATTCTTTCTACTAAAATAATTGAAGTATTCTCAGATATTAATTCTAATTCTAAATTTGATTTAGTAGAGTTTTGGAAACATTCAATTGCTGTAGGTGCTATTTCTAGAATTATAGCACAAGAATTAGGACAAAAAAATCTAGATGAGTATTTACTATCTGGTATAACACATGATATTGGCAAACTTGTATTGATTAAAATCTTAGGCTCTGAATATAATGTAGTTTTTATTATGATGGAAAAAGAAAAAATATCATTACTAGAAGCAGAGCAAAGAGTACTAGGTATAACGCATCAAGAAATTGGTTTAAAATTAGCAGAATCTTGGAATCTAGACCCCAATATTTTAAATGTCATAAGATACCATAACGATGGTCTGGTGGGTTCTAACTATGATCAATTAGTTGGTGTTGTACATATATCGAATATACTTGCTAAATTACTTCGCCTTGGTCATTCGGGCTGCGAAAAAATAACTCAACCCAACCAATTACTTTGGCGTAGATTAGATATTACAAAATTTGATAAAAATTCGTTCTATGATAGAATAAAGCTTGACTATGAACAAGCGAACGAAATATTAATAATAAATTAGAATAACATGGAAGTAAACTTAGAAGTTTTTGAAAGCTTTAATAAGGCTTTAGTAAATAACCCAACAATAGAAAGCATTATAGAAAGTTCTAATGATGTTTACTATAAATTGATAAAACCTCAATTCACTGCAATTTTTCTTTTTAACACAGAAACATTTGAACCTGTCCTAAAAAATTGTTATCCTATTGAAGAAAAAGATAATTGTCTTGCAATATTCGAGAAATCAATTGAACTTGGTTTAATTGGTGAAGTTATGAATTCTAATGATTTGATTCTAAGAGACTTGGAAGACTCAAACTCATTATTACTTGCTCCTCTTATTAGTTCTAAAGGTGCACTTGGTTTTGGATTAATTGAGTATGATAAATCTATTATAGATTTAAATAAGGAAACTAGATTTCTTCTGAAAAATTTTACTGGCTATTTAGCTTCTAGTATTAACGGGTTGAAACTTGAAAATGAAAGTAATCTTTTTAAAAACAAAATAGATCAACTTGTTGCTGTCCAGACAAGAGAATTAATGGAGAAAAAAAAGGAAATAAGTGAGAAAGTAGAACAACTAAAATCGAGCTTACTTATGACTCTACCACATGAAGTTAGAACTCCTCTAAATCAAATACTTGGATTAACCGATTATTTAAAACAAAGTTTAGAAGATGTAGATAAGGAAGAAACATTGGAAATACTAGAGGATGTTCATTCCTCTGCTGTTAGATTAAGAAGGTTATTCGAGAATTATCTTTATCTTTCAGCTCTTACAATTAATTCATATAATATTGAAGAGTTAGAAAAACTTCAAGAATCTGCTATTTATTCTGCAGAATCACTTATCTACGAGACCGCAACAAATATTTCATACAAGTTTAATAAATCAGACAGTATCGAATTGAACCTTGAGGATTCACCTCTTCAAATATCTGAAGAACACTTTAATAAATTGATTTACGAACTAGTTGATAATGCATTTAAATTTGGCAATGAAGAAACTAAAGTAATTATTACTTCTCAGATTATAGATAATAAGTATAAAATAACAATTCATGATAATGGAATAGGCATGCCATTGGAAAAAATTTATATGCTTGATGCATATATACAGTTTGATAGATTAGAAAATGAACAACAAGGGTCTGGACTCGGATTAGCCATTGTAAAAAAGATTATGGATATTTATAAAGGAAAAATTAATTTCAAAAGCGAAGTTGGTAATTTTACAGAAGTAACATTATTTTTACCAATTGCAGATATTGATTTAGATGATATTTAGTCTATTCTTTTGTAAATCTTGATTCTTCTTATGTCAGTTATCCATCTTGTAGTGTTATTATCGAAAGGAAAAACTAAAGTATATGCTTTGAAAAACTTTCTAATATTTTCATTAGTCCAATTTTTAGAATTTAACCCATAACTAGCGTTTGTCATGGAGCCTAGCTCTACATTTAGTAATTTATTGCCTTCAAGTTTACTCAAATCATCTTCACCAATAACTAAGGTATCACCAAGACTTGAAAACTCATCATCAAATAATAATAGTGCTTGCTGATTATTAATCTGTTTATTCAAATCATTATTGCTTAAGTAATAATATCTACCTTTTGTATCTTCTATTTCAGCGAAACAATCATTACAAATTTCAATTATTTCATTTATATCAATTGCTTTACTTTTAGAAACAAGTTTTTTACCTGATTTGAATTCTATAGTCATTTTATTTTTGTTAGAGGTATTTAGACTTTTCAAATCAATTTCTTTTACTAATTTAAATTCTTCTTTTGAATAAGAGTAATTAGTTAATAAAAGTATTATTAAAACAATTATAGTATTTTTCATCTCAATTTCCCACTTATCTTTGAGTTCAATTTTTAAAACTGTATTTTACTAAACTTAATAACTCAAAAATATAAAATATTTTTAAATGAAACTCACAGTAGCAATTTTAGCAGCTGGTAAAGGTACAAGAATGAATGTACCTGATTTACCTAAAGTCCTTGTACCTATGAATAACAAGCCTCTTCTAGGTTACGTATTAGAAACAATTGAACAATTGAAATCTTCTAAAACAGTTGTCATATTAGGTCATGAAAAAGAAAAAGTAAATAAATTCTTATCTCAAAATAGTTTTTCTAATATAAAGACAGTATTACAAGAGCCACAATTAGGAACTGGCCATGCTGTAGATCAAACTCGAAGTGAATTGATCGAATCAAATTCGGATGTTATGATTCTATGTGGTGATGTACCTCTCATTACATTGGAGACTCTAAATTCGTTTATTAAGTACCATAATGATAATAATTCTTCGTTAACTGTTCTTTCAGCTATTGCTCCTAACCCTACTGGATACGGTAGAATAATAAGAGATGATAATAATAATTTTGTCCGAATAGTTGAACAAAAAGATGCTAACGAGATTGAAAAATCTGTAAACGAAATTAATAGTGGAACCTATATTGTAAAGTCTGAATTACTTTTTTCTGCTTTGGAAAGAATAAACAATAGTAATGCACAAGGCGAATATTACTTGACAGATATAGTAGAAATCATCAAAAATGACGGATACAAAGTAATGGCTTATCCTACTTCGAATATAGATGAGATACAAGGTATTAATTCTATAGATGATTTGAAATTAGCAGAAGAAAATTTAAATAAATCAACTAGAGAATTTAATATTTTGGGATTACAGCAAATAGCAATAGGCTCCGAAGATAAATCAAAACATTCTTATTTATGGCAATCACTTTTTGGTTTACCAAAGATTAGTGAATATAGAAGTGAATCAGAGAATGTGATTGAAGATATTCTAAGAATTGGTAAAGGAATCGCAGAAGTTGAAGTAGATATTATGCAACCGCTTGATATAAATAAAAAACCAGCAGTTCATTCCCCTACTTTGAACCATATTGGCTTATGGGTTGATGATTTAGAAGCAGCTTATAATAGTTTAGAATTAAGTGGAGTTAGATTTACTCCAGGTGGCATCAGAAAAGGTGCTTCAGGTTATAATGTTTGTTTTATACATCCCAAAGGTAATGAGCAGTCACCAATTTCAGGTGAAGGCGTTCTTATTGAACTTGTTCAAGCACCAAAAGAATTAATTAATAAATTGAAATAAATAGGAATTAAAATGTCAGAATTAGTTTGCGTTAGACATGGTCAATCTCAATGGAATAAAGAAAATAGGTTCACAGGATGGGTTGATATTGAACTATCAGAACTTGGTATAAATGAAGCTAAAGAAGCAGGTGAATTATTAAGAAGTTATAAATTTGATAAAATCTTTACTTCAAATTTAAAAAGAGCTATTAAAACAGCTGAAATAATTTCTGAAATTGCCGGGTTTGACAAAGTTGAAATGATTTCAAATGAAGCATTGAACGAACGTCATTATGGTGATTTACAAGGATTAAATAAGGCCGAAATAGGAGAGAAAGTAGGTGCAGAGCAACTACATATTTGGAGAAGAAGTTTTGATGTTGCTCCACCAAATGGAGAATCACTTAAAGATACACTTGATCGAGTCCTTCCCTATTACGAAAAAGAAATAGTACCTTTACTTAAGGAAGGAAAAAACATTCTAATATCTGCTCATGGTAATTCTTTGAGAGCATTAACTATGCATATAGAAGGTGTGAGTAAAGAAGATATTTCAGATATAAACATTCCGACTGGAAAACCGTATGTATATGAATTCGATGGTTCATTAAAATTAATATCAAAGAAATACCTTGGTGAAAATGTATAAACTAGCAATCATATTTTTATTTATATCAGTTAAATATAGTTATTCTGAATCTATATTAGATATAGCAAAAGCTGAACTTACACGCAATTTCGAAGAATTGCAGAAAGAGGCTAATCCTCCTTATTATATCTCATATAATATAACAGACATCGAAAAAATATCGATTAATGCATCTTTTGGTAATTTAATAAGTAATGATAGTGTAAATCAAAGAATTCTAGATATAGATCTTAGGGTTGGAAATTATAACTTTGATAATACTCATATAATTAGAGGGAGTTCATTCAACTTTGGTGGAGGTTCGGGTTTTGAATTTTTACCTCTTGATAATAATGCATTAGCTATTAAAAGAAAGATATGGTATTCTACTGATAAAGTTTATAAAGAAGCTATTGAAACATACGAAAAAGCAAAATCAAATGCTGCAGTAAAAGTAGAACAAGAAGATAAATCTGCTGATTTTTCAAAAGAAACTCCTGTTAACTATAGTGAATCCGTTAATAAACTTAAAATTGATAGAAACAAATGGGTAAGTTACGTCAAGCAATTATCTAATTTATTTAATTCAGATCCATTGATTTACGATGGTTCTGTATCATTTCAATTAGAAAATAAGACAAAGTATTTTGTAAATACTGAAGGAAGTCAACTTAAATTTGACGAATCTTCAATTAGAGTTTTTGTCTACGCAAAAACAAAGGCCACTGATGGTATGAGTTTACCTTTGTATGAGTCTTACTTTGCTTTTACTCCTGAGTCACTACCTCCTCTTGGTAAAATTGAATCTGATATACTAGATATAATTGCACTATTAAAAGAACTTAGGGAAGCACCGTTAATGGATACTTACTCAGGTCCAGCCATACTATCTGGAGAGGCATCTGGAGTTTTTTTCCATGAAATTTTTGGCCATAGAGTAGAGGGTCATAGAGAAAAAGACCCATCTTCTAGTCAAACATTTAAAAAGTCTGTTGGAGAATCAATCTTACCAGATTTTATTGATGTAATATTTGATCCAACAATCAAAGAACGTAATGGGACAGAATTATCGGGATACTATAAATTTGATGATCAAGGTGTAAAATCAGAAAAAGTTGTTTCAGTTGACAATGGAATTTTTAGAAGTTTCCTAATGGCAAGATCTCCGATAGAAGGTTTCGATCACTCAAATGGGCATGGTCGTAAACAAGCTGGCTATAATGCAGTTTCTAGACAATCAAATTTAATAGTTGAAAGTACAAATAAAGTTGAAGATCAGGAATTATTCGAACTACTAAGAGATGAATGTAAAAAACAAAATAAAGAATTTGGTTTATACTTCAAAACAGTTCAAGGAGGGTTCACCTTTACTGGTAGAACTGTTCCAAATGCATTTAATGTATTACCTTTAGTTGTTTACAAAGTATTTGCAGATGGAAGACCTAATGAATTAGTAAGAGGTGTAGATTTGATTGGGACTCCTTTATCTACGTTTAGTAATATTTTATCTACTTCAGAAAGAATTGGAATATTCAACGGTATTTGTGGTGCTGAGTCGGGTGGAGTTCCAGTTTCGGCATCTTCCCCTGACATATTAGTATCTAAAATTGAAGTACAAAAGAAGAAAAAGTCTCAAGCTAAACCACCTATATTAGAAGCACCAAAAAAAGTAACAACTGATTAATATTATGTCAAGAATACTATTTGAAGAAATACAGACATTTAGACAGAAAGCACTTTGGTTACTACTAGGATTAATTACAGTAGGTTCAATTGTTTTATTTGGAATTGCGATTTTTAATCAAGTTATCTTAAATGAACAATTTGGAGAAAAACCGATGAGTGATATTGCATTAATCATTGGCTTTGTTTTAGTTATAGGGTTTGCAATATTTTTATCATGGTTCTTTTATTCAATTCGTTTAGAAATGAAAATAGATGAAAGATCTATAAAATATAAGTTTTGGCCTTTTATTAGAGAATATAAAGAAATTCCAATTCAATCTGTTTATAGTATAGAAGTTGAAAAATACAAACCAATTATGGAGTATGGTGGTTGGGGTTATAGATTTTCCATGAAAGGTCGTGGATTATGCCTAAATGTAAGTAAGAATATGGGATTAAGAATAAAAATGAAAGACGGGTTTGAGCTCCTATTAGGGACACAAAAAGCAGAAGAATTATCTGTTATAGTCGAAGTATTGAAGAAAAATCTGATTTAATAAAAATTAAAAAATAGAAAAATAAATGAAACTTATTGTAACATTAATATTATTTACTTTTACCCTATCCACTAGTAATTCTTTCGAAAAGCCAAATGAGGATATACTATTTGCTATGAAAAGTGAACTAACTCGCTCTATGAATGAATTAAAGATTAATGAATTAGAAAGTCCTTATTTCATTGAGTACAAATATGTCGAATATAATGCTTCAAGTATTAGAGGTTCATTGGGAAGCATAGAAGCAGCAAATAACTCTAAATCGGCGTACATTAGTGTAGGAGTAAGAGTGGGTGACTATAGTTTTGACAATACTAATTTTTTCGATGTAGGATTAGGTTTCTTTGGTAGTAGTGATGATGAAGAAGGATTTAAAAAACGTTCTGTTAGCTACGAACCAAGTATTAACTATTTAAGAAAAGAGTTTTGGTTAGCTACAGATGCGGCATATAAACAAACTGCTGAATTATATTCCAAAAAGCTAGCTATTTTAAAGAATAGAATGAGAAAGGATACAATTCCAGATTTTAAAAAGCTAGATAAAATAGAAAAACAACGTGATATAAAAGAAATACCAGAATTCAGCTTAGATAAATATAAAGGTATTATTGAATCTGTATCATCTGTATTTAATAAATATCCTTCAATCTATACTTCTGGTGCAAGTATAGAGTTTATACCTCAAAGGATTTACTATATTAATTCAGAAGGAGTAGAGTATATAAAAGATACATACTATACAGGATTAGAAATTGTAGCAGCAAGTCAAAACAAAGAAGGTATGCCAGTGTTTGATCACTATACGACATATTCATTCAACCCCAATGATTTACCTACTAAAGACTCTTTAGTAAATGCAGCGAAACAAATTGCAGATAATATTTCTTCTAGATTAGAAATTTCTCAACTTGATGACTTTTATGTAGGTCCAATAATTTTCTCAGGTCAAGCAGCAGGACAAATATTTGCTCAATCTTTTTTGCCAAAACTTATTTCTCAAAGAGAACCTTTGACAGACGGTGGATTTTCTTCTGAAAATGAAGATGCAGTGTTCCAAAGGAAAGTTGGCGGTAGAGTATTACCCGAGTTTTTAAGTATTGCTGACAAGCCTAAAGAATTGAAAATGAATGGTGTAGATTTAATAGGAGCATACGAAATAGATGATGATGGGCTAAAATCTGAGAATGTTGAATTAGTAAAAAATGGATATTTAGAAACGCTTCTTTCCGACAGAGTACCTACCAAAAGAATTAAGGAATCGAATGCTCATAAGAGAGGCGGTTCTGTTATGTTTAGTAATATAATTGTGGAGAATAGTAGTTCGGATAATAAGCTTTCTAACAAAAAACTTGAATCAAAGCTATTGGAGTTTGTAAAAAAACGTGAATTAGAGTTTGGTATAATAGTTACTAAAATTCTGGATGCAAATATCAGATATACATCTCTTTACAGAATCCTTAACGGTAATATTGAAATCCCTTTTGGTAAAAAGAATTATGTTATGGATGGGTATAAAGTTTTCTCTGACGGTAAAAAAGAAAAATTTAGTGGGATGGTAATACCAACTATGAATGTATTGTTATTCAAGGATATAGTTAGTACAAGTGATAGATTATACACTATGAACTTTTTAGCTCCATCTGTTATTTCTCCTTATTTGACTGGAGGAGATAGTTATCTACCAGCCAGTATAACATTACCTGATTTACTATTCGAAGATGCTGAATTACATCTAATAGAAGAAGATTTCAAAAGACCACCATACGTAAACAATAAATAAATTAGAATTATTACATTTAACATACCCAATATATGATAATTAGAGAAAATGAAAGTATAGAAGTCTTAGCAACTTTAATAAGACACAAATGGATTATAATCATATTCACATTTGTTTTAACCGTTGGTTCTGTTTTTTACGCAATGAACATGGATGTACAGTACAAATCAACTGTCAATGTTGTCCCACCTAGTAATTCAGCCGATGGTCTATTGGGTGGTGCACTAAGTGGTATATCATCTAAATTGAAAGATTTCGGGATAACTAAAGTAGCAGGAGGTGGTAGCGGTGGACAAAGTTACGATTTATCCGTATTGATGGAAAGTAGAACTGTATTAGATTCGATGGTAAATAAATTCGATCTCATAAAAGCATATAAGGTTAAAGATAATAGTAAAGAACTAGCAAGAAAAATATTTAGAAGTAATGTTGAAATAGTAAATTACAAAGAAGGTAATATTGAGTTTTCAGTATGGGATGCTGACCCCAAAAAAGCTGCTAAAATGGCTAATGAATATGTAAATATTGTAAATGCTAAAGCAGTTCTTATGAACCAAAATGAAGCATCTGCAAATATTAAATATTTAGAACAAAGATTAGCTCACACTGATCAACTTATAGCATCTTTGGGAGATTCACTTTCTATTTACTCTAAGAAATATCAGATTTATTCACCTGAAGATCAAGCTTCAGTATATAGCGAGGCACTTTCTGAATTGACTGCGACTGTTATGAAGGCTGAGACTGAATACGAAATAACAAAAAATAAGCTTGGTGAAAATGATCCATACACCAAGATGCTTAAAGATTATGTTAGTGAAGCAAGAAAAAAACTTCAAAAATCAAAAACTGAACCTGGGCTAATTGGGAATTTTTCACTAAATGATGTAAGTAAAGTTGGTATGGAATACATGAGATTATACACTGAGTATGAAGCTCATTCGAAAATGAAAATCTATCTAATGCCAACTTTAGAAAAGACAAAACTTGACTTAGTCACCAATAATAATTACTTATTTGTTGTAGATGAAGCTATTCCAGCAGAGAATAAAGATAGACCTAAACGTTCATATATAGTTCTAGGTACTTTTGCAGGTTCATTCATATTATCTGTTGTTCTAGTTTTATTTTTAAACATGTATAATAATGTAAAACTTAGATTAAGAAAATTCAAAGAAAATCAATAGATAATAAAATGTCAAAAATTGATAGTCTAGAACTAAATAAATATAATCCGACAAGTTTTTCATTACCTCAGCTTGTGTTTATTGTTTTTGCTGGATTAGTTTCAATTTTTATGCTAAACATATCTATTGGGCAGACTGGTACACCTATTATTTATTTAATAATGGGCTTTTCCTTATTATTTTTAACTCTTATTGTTTTTAATCTCAAATTATGGATTTACTCTGTAGTATTAATATCAGGAGTATTTTCATCTACTACAGGTGGAGGAGTTAGTGCATTAGATGTCATATTTTCCATTTATCTTAATATTTTTCTTTATCTATGGATAATATGGCAAGTAATGGTAAAAAAAGAAAAATTAATCCAATCTAAAACTGAATGGTTTTTCTTAGCTTTTTTTGTTCTAACTACTTTAACACTAATCAATGTAATCCAAGAAAAAACGGTATTCTTCGAATGGATCAGAGAATTCTCACTCCTTTCACTTATGCTACTATATTTTCCTATGAAAAAGTATATTACTTCACATAAGGAAGTCGTAATTTTATTAATTTTATTCGCGATAACATTATTGTTTTCTGATTTATTGCAATTTTATATATACAAACAGATACTATCCAATATCACTTATGCGTATGAAGCTGGTTCTACAATTAGAAACAACACATATATGTATGTAATTGGTACTACTTTTAGCTGTATATTTATTTTCTATCAAAAAGAAACGAAATATAGAATACTTCTTACCGTGATAATGATACTAACTCTAGGTGCATTAACTTCTACATTTGCACGGATATTCTGGGCAGCCGCTTTTGTTAATATAATAACTATTTTTCTTCTACTAAACTTGAAAGAGAAAATAAGATTTTTCTCATATTTCGTTATATCTATAGTTTTAGCTTATCTTATAGCATCCATATTCTTTGGTGATATTTTTAAATTTGTTATTTTCGCACTTGAATCTAGATTCGAATCAACTTCTCAAGGTACTGAGGATATCTCCGCAATATCTCGATTCGAAGAGTGGAAAGTCGTAATTGAGAGGATAAAAGAATCTCCATTTATTGGAAACGGTTTTGGGGCAGTTTTTACTTTTAGAAATCCAATAACTGGTAAGATGGGTTACTCATCAGTAATTCATAATAGTTTCCTGCATTTTTTCTTCCGAATAGGTATTCCACTTACATTAATGTTCTTCGGATTATTTGGTGTAATGTTTGTAAAATCAATTTTCTATAGTATAAAATTAAAAATTGATTTATTTTATAAAGCTTTAATGATTGGTGTATTCCTTTCAGTTATAACATTAATTATTACTGGAATGTTCACGATGACATTTATATTTAGAGATACACTTATTATAAATGCAATACTTTTCTTTTTGGTAAATTATGTTGAAGTCAATTACAAAAACAAAGTTTTAAATTAGAATACCAAATGGACAACAATTATTCAGAAAAGTTTATATCAACACCTAGAATCAGAGTATTCAAGGTAATTGTCATCTTGGTATGTACTTTGTATACATTAAAATTAGCTCATCTACAGATTGTCAAAGGGTTACTTTATAAAGAAGCTAGTGAAGCACAAGCAATTAAACAGATTATACAAGAACCGTTTAGAGGGAATATATTTGATACAGATGGCAATCTAATTGTCCATAATAAATCTTCTTTTGCGCTGAGCTTTACTCCCAATCTTTGGAGAGAAGAATCATTCCCATTATTAGTTTCTCTAATTGATATGGATAGTACTGAACTTAGTAAGGCTATAGAAAAGTATATTGCCTTCTCCCCTTTTCTACCAATCAAATTTCAAAGAGATGTTGATATTGAAACTATATCAGGCATAGAAGAATATTCCGAATATTTAAGAGGGATAGATGTTATTATTGAATCGAAACGACTATACCAGTCCGAAGCATATATGGCTCATTTATTAGGATATACTAAAGAGATATCTCCAAAAGAATTAGAAACTTATCAGTATTATAGACCTGGAGATGCTATTGGTAAGCAAGGGATAGAGAAGGAATATGAAGGGCTTTTAAAAGGTAATGAAGGTGTCAAATTTGTTGCAGTCAACAAATTTGGGCAACAAGTGTTTCAATATGAAAATGGGAAAAAAGATAAAATATCTAAGAATGGGTTTGATCTATACTTGGGTATAAAATCTAGTTTACAAGCTAAAGCTGAGAAATTACTCGAAGGAAAAAGAGGAGCTATAGTAGCTATCGACCCTTCGACTGGTGAAATCTTAGCAATGGCAAGCTCTCCAACATTTGATTTGACAGAATTTAGTGGCAAGATTTCATCAAGTTATTATAATTCGTTAATGACTGACCCCGACAAACCTTTTCTTGATAGAACAGTAAATAGTGAATATCCCCCAGGATCATCATGGAAAATGTTAATAGCACTTGCAGGATTAGAAGAAGGTATAATAACTGAGTCATCACATTTTAATTGTAGTGGTGGTTATCAATATGGAAATAGATTTTTCAAATGCCTAGGACATCATGGAAGTATAGATGTGAAAACAGCAATAAAAAAATCATGTAATGCATTTTTCTATCAATTGTCACTTAAATTGGGGGCTGAGAAAGTTGTTAACTATGGAAGACTTCTAAACTTTGGACAACTAACTGGAATTGATTTACCAAGTGAAAAAAAAGGTAATTTTCAAGATTTAGTTAGCTTGAACAAAAGATTTGATAATAAAATACCTGGTTGGATGTTAATGAATTTCGGTATTGGACAAGGTGAAATACTTGTAACTCCTGTACAAATGGCATCTTATATTGCAGCTATTGCTAATGGTGGTATTTGGGTTCAACCACATGCAGTCAAAAAAATATATAATAACGTTACTAGATCTTTTCAAAATATTGAATATAAAAAAAGAGATTTAAAACTCTCACCAAAAACTATTGAAATTGTAAAAGAAGGGATGTGGCAAGTAGTAAATTCTGGTGGAGGAACGGCTGGCAATGCTCGTATTGAGGGATTAGATGTCTGCGGTAAGACGTCAACAGCTCAAAATCCTCATGGTAAAGATCATGGGTGGTTTACATGTTTTGCTCCAAAAGAAAACCCCAAAATTGCAATGGCTGTGATGGTTGAGAATGCAGGGTGGGGAGGTCGTGTTTGTGCTCCTATTGCAAAAGAACTTTTACTCGAATTTTTCTACCCTGAAAGAAATCTAATCTCTAAACCAAAATTAGATTCAATGGAAATAGAACTTCAAAAGCCTATAATTGATACAAATATAATTTCTTTTAACTAAAAATGTGACAAAATTAGTTTTAATGTGTTATTTAGTATATTTGTAAATAATATTTTAAAAACTAATTTTGAGGGTGTTATGAAATCAATGATACGTATTATTACTCTATCATTACTATCAGTGCTACTATTCATATCTTGTAAAGAAGATCAACCAAATAATCCTTCTGATACGGAGATAAGTTACTCAACTAGCTTAATTGATAATAATTCGTACCCTGTCATAAATGCTATTGTAAGTATTTATGAAATTGATAAAAATAATATAATTGCCACTGATACTTCAGATGAAAATGGTAACATTTCATTCCTTAACGTTGCTGTTCCTTCTGATAATATCATATTCTCAATTTCCCATCCTCTTTATAATACTTTAAATCTTAAATACTCAGAAATCGAAAATAAAGAAAATGGGACAGTTACACTTGAAGATAAAGAAGACTGTTGTGGTTCTGTGGAATTGTCTATAAAAGATGAGGATGGAAATGCTTTAAAGAATGTTGAAGTAAAAGTTCGTCAAGATATGAAAGTTCTAAAAAAGGGTAAATCAGATGAAAATGGGAACGTTAAGTTTGATGGACTTTGTTTAGAACAGTACGAATTTAGATTAGCAATTGATGGTTTTAAGGTAATAGAAGAATTAGTATCAATTGAGAATTGTGATGAAACTTTATCTTTAAACTTCAAAATGGTAAGTACACAATCAGAAGAAGATACTTGCTGTGATGGTGTTTTCATTTTCAAACCAAAAGATGAAAATGGAGAAATATTAAATGGTACAAAAGTATATATTTATAAAGATGGTAAAGTAATCGAAGACCCAATTGTAGAAAACGGTAAAGCTACTGCAGATGGACTTTGTGAAGGTAAATACACTATTGTTTATAAAAGAGATGGTTATGAGAATAAAGAAGTTCAAGTTGAAATAGGTTGTGATGAAGAAAAGACATTAGAACATACTCTTGAAAAGAAATCAATTGAATGTTGTGAAGGGAAAGTAAAATTAATTGTCAAAGATGAAAATGGAAATGTACTTAAAAATGCAGCCGTTAGACTTTGGAAAGGCTCTAAAAAATTAACTGAACTAAAGACAGATGCCAACGGATATGTAGAATTCAAAGAACTTTGTGAAAGTGATGAATACAGTATTTCTATTTTTGCAGACGGATACGAAGAACTTGAATTTGAATTTGACTTAGATTGTAATAAAGAATTATCATTTGAAAAAACACTTACTTCTAAGGAAGATTGTTGTGAAGCAGTATTGAAATTTATAGTTAAAGATGCGAAGACTAAATCTGTTATCAAAGATGCTAAAATAACTTTAAAATTAGATGGGAAAGTAATTTTTGAAAAAAGAGCAACAAATGCTGAAGGCATTGTAATAGAAGATGGTTTATGTAAAGGTAAGTATACTGTTATTATAGAAAGAGATGGATACGAAAGAATAGAAACGAGTTGGAATATCGAAAAATGTGATGATTTTCAAGAGACTTTCTGGATGAATAATGATGACGATTGTTGTAATAGTGTTTTGATATTTAAAACAAAAGACAAAGATGGAAACATACTAAATGGAACTAAGGTTTATATTTATAAGGATGGTAAATTAATAGAAGACCCAGTTATAGAAAACGGCAAAGCAACTATAGACGGCTTATGTGAGGGTAAATATACGATTGTCTATAAGAAAGAAGGTTATACTAATAAAGAAGTTCAAGTAGAAGTTGGTTGTGATCAAGAAAAAACTCTTGAACAAGTACTTGAAAAGAGTAGTACTGATTGTTGTGAAGGAATCGTAAGAGTTAAAATCAGAGATAGTAAAGGAAACATAATTCAAAATGCTTCTGTAAGACTTTGGAAAGGTTCAACTAAATTAAAAGAATTAAAAACTAACACTGATGGTTTGGTTGAGTTCAAAGAACTTTGCGAAAGTAATGATTACAGCTTATCAATATCTGCTGAAGGATATGAAGGTATGGAATTTGCTTTTGATTTAGATTGTAATAAAGAGATTAGTTTCGAAAAAGCTCTAAGTTCGATAACTGATTGTTGTGAAGCTATTTTAAAGTTCATTGTTAAAGATAACGAAACAAAGTCTGCTATAGAAGGAGCAAAGATTACTTTAAAACTAAATGGTAAAGTAATTTACGAGAAAAAGGCGACTAATAAAGAAGGTGAGTATTTAGCAAAGGAATTATGTAAAGGGAAATACACAGTTATAATAGAAAAAGATGGCTATAATACTATCGAGACAACTTGGAACGTTGAAAAGTGTGATACTTTCCAAGAACATTTCTGGATGAAGAAATAGATTAATAAATGTCAATATTAAAAAAAAGCCGGTTCTTACCGGCTTTTTTATAATAGTTTATTTACTGCTTTGCAGATAGTATCCCAATCGAATCCACGCCTAGCTAGGAAATCAGAAATAAGTTTTTTCTGCTTTTCTTTAGGTTTGTATGCTATTTTCTTCAAATGCTTTTCAGCTGCCAATAAAGCCAATTCAAAGGCACTATCATTGGGATAAAACTCAGATAATGATTTACTAATCAATGACTCCTCAATCCCTTTTTTACTCAATTCATGTAATAGTTTATATTTGCCTGATGGCTTATTTTTTAAATATGTCTCTATATAATTTTGAGTAAATTTTTCATCATTTAGAAGATTGAATTCGTATAAGAACAAAATAGCCTTGTCAATAATTTCTATGTTATAATCTTTAGTCCTTAATTTCTCTCTAACTTCGAATTCACTTCTAGGCTTGTAGGAAACAAAATTATAGGCTATATTTTTTGCATCTTTTAAGGATTGTTCATTTGTTGATTGATTTATAATATCATCTTCTATTACTGAGTCTTTAGTTATTCCATATTTCATAATAACATCAAGACTCAGTTCAATAGAATCATGAGTAAAATCAACAAAGTTTACGAAATACTTTTTCGAGTATTTTTTTTTCTTAATTGAGTAAACTCTGTGCATTTTCTATTTTTTTTCTTCAACTTTATCTTCTTTCTTCTTTTTAGGGCTAATCACTTCAAGAACGCTTTTCTTAAGAGCTTCGAATAGAGATTCATCATCACTTATTAGTTTCTTAAGTGCATCTCTTCCTTGAACTCTTTCCTCATTAAAAGTATACCAAGAACCAGATTTGTTTACAATTCCATGTTCAGTGGCTACATCAACCAAATCACCAACCTTCGATATACCTTCATTATACATAATATCAAATTCAGTTTCTTTGAATGGAGGAGCTACTTTATTTTTAAGAACTTTAACTCTTACTCTATTCCCTATTATATCAGCACCATCTTTAAGAACTTCTTTTCTTCTAATATCTAATCTAACTGAAGCATAAAATTTAAGAGCATTACCACCAGTAGTAGTTTCTGGGTTACCATAGATTACACCAATTTTACTTCTCAATTGATTAGTGAAAATCACAGTTGTTTTAGATTTACCAATTGCGGCATTAAGTTTTCTCATAGCTTGTGACATCAAACGTGCTTGAGATCCCATTTGTGCATCCCCCATATCACCTTCTATTTCAACTCTAGGAGTTAAAGCCGCGACAGAATCTACTACCACTACATCTATACCACCACTTCTAACTAGCGTCTCAACTATTTCTAAGGCTTGCTCACCGAACTCGGGTTGAGAAAGTAGTAAGTTATTTAGATCTATTCCTAATCTTTGAGCATAGTTTATATCTAATGCGTGTTCAGTATCTACGAATGCAGCCAAACCTCCCTTCTTTTGTGCCTCAGCAATCACATGTAAACATACAGTTGTTTTACCAGAAGATTCTGGTCCAAATATTTCAATTATCCTACCTCTAGGTATTCCACCAACTCCAATAGCGGCATCTAAAGAAATACATCCAGTTGGTATTACCTCTACATCAACTACTTGTTGATCACTTAATCTCATTATAGAACCTTTTCCATGTTGTCGTTCTATTTGATCCATTGCAAGATTCACTGCTTTTAGTTTATCTGGATTTACTTCTGCTCCAATTTTAGCAGATTTCTCATTTTTAGCCATTTAATTACCATTATTTTATACATTTTTTTCTATACTAACTTAATAAATTATAGTCAGTAACTCTAAGTTTATAGCTACTATAATTGATTTACTTTTCAACAAGAACACACTAGATTAATAATTTTAATTCCATAATTTTCATTATTCAAAGTGAAATAAAATCTTTAAATTCTAATCTAAAAAATTACAAATAAAAGTAAAAGAAAAAATGAACATATTATTAATTGGAAGTGGTGGTCGTGAACATGCACTTGCTTTAAAATTACAAGAATCAAATTTAAACAATAGAATCTATTGCAATCCCGGAAATCCAGGAATAGCACAAGTTGCAGAAAATGTCAATTTCAATATAAATCACGAAATAACTTTAATAGAATTCTGTAGGGAAAAAAGTATAAGTCTAGTTGTAATTGGACCAGAGCAACCTCTAGCAGACGGAATAGCTGATACACTACGACAAAATAATATAAATTGTTTTGGTCCTAGTAAATATGCATCTCAATTAGAATCTTCTAAATCATTTGCAAAAGAGTTTATGGATGAATTCGATATACCAACTGCAAAATACAAGACATTTGAAGCTAAGGATATTAGTGACTGTGGTAGATATATTGATAAAAGTGATATGCCGATAGTAATAAAGGCTGATGGGTTAGCTGGAGGCAAAGGTGTATATATCACTGATAATAAAGAAGAAGCAAAGAAGATAGTAGAAGATTTTTTTGAAGGGAAATTTGGCGAAGCAAGTAAGAAGATTGTTATTGAGCAATTTTTAGATGGAGTTGAAGCATCTATATTTGCAATTTGTGACGGTAGTGATTTCGTTTTACTTCCAGCTTCACAAGACTATAAAAGAGCTAAAGATGGTGATCTTGGCCTTAATACTGGAGGAATGGGATCTTTTAGCCCAACACCATTTGTGAATGATAAAATTATAAAAAAAGTCAGTCAAAAAATTGTAAAACAAGTTCTTTTAGGAATGAAGTCACGTAAAAACAGTTTTGTTGGTTGTCTTTTCGTTGGTATAATGATAGTTGAAAATGAGCCATACGTAATAGAGTTCAACGTACGGTTTGGTGACCCTGAGACACAATCTGTACTCTCACTTATCGATGGCGATTTAGCAAACTTATTTTTTACAGCATCTAAAGGAGCTATTGAAAAAAGCAGTATAAGTTTAAAGAATGAAAAATTTGCTTGTACAGTAATACTAGCTTCAGATGGCTATCCTGAGAATTTCAATAAAGGATTTGAAATCAAAGGGCTTCAGAATAATTCTACATTAAAGGATAAGTATATATTTCATGCGGGGACTAAAGTCGAAAATGACAAGATAGTAAATAACGGTGGTAGGGTACTTGGAATTACTGCAGTTGCTAGTACTCTAAAAGAAGCAAAAGAGAATGCCTATAATTTAGCTGAAGGAATACACTTTGAAAATAAATATTATCGTAGGGATATTGCGGATAGTGCTATAAAATGAATGATTTACTAATATTTGATGGAGATTGTGGAATTTGTACTTATTCATCAGAGTTTGTACTTAAGCATTCTATTGATAATTCAATAGATGTTAAACCATATCAAATATTAAATCTCAAAGATCTACATAATGAATTGAACGAAGAAAGAACTTCAAAATCACTATTCCTTTTAACTAAAGATGGTAAGCTATATAACCGTTCTAAGGGAGTATTCGAAACAATGAAGAGAATGCGAGGTATTTACAAACCTCTTGGTTATATACTGAGTAACCCTGTTATAGTATTTATAGCAAATCCGATTTACGATTGGGTATCTAGAAACAGGACAAAAATATCTATAAAATTCGGCTTAAACGCTTGTAATATCAGTAATTACAATTAATTTCTTATATCAATTCCACCGAAGACACAAGTACAATCTAGGACTACTTTCTTAGAGGAAATGGGGTTAGCTTTAGATCTATCATCTATACTCCCAAATATAGGAGTTCCTTTTAACTCTATCCTACAATCCTCTGGTAATCTAATATCAATTGAACCGAAAATTGCTGTCATTTCTAAATAAAAATTATTATCTGATATTATTGAATTAGACATGTCAACTGTTGCACTTCCGAATAAAGAGAATACTTCTCCTCTTTCTAAAGAAGTAGAATTAACATTTCTTTCATCGCTACTAAATACATTATTTATCTCGAAGTTCTTTTCAACGTTATAATCATTTAAAGTTCTTGTACTATGTTTGTTCTTCTTGACTATCATATTAACGCCAATGCCTACAAGTGCAAAAGGAAATACTAATTGCCAAATATTTACATCAACTACATTTAGTTGTTCAAGTTGTAATAATAAACCAAAAATAGAAACAATAGAACCAAATATAAATTTCTTATTCGATAATAGATGGATACCAAACAATATAATTAGCAATGGATACCATTTATAGAAGAAATATCCAATATTAAAATCTAATACATCAAAAGCATTCAATAAATACCCAATCCCAAACAGGATAAATAAAGCACCGATTATATTCTTTACTGACATATCAATCCTTATGGTTAGCTTCTATGTGTTCTAAAAGTATTTCTGAAATATCTTTAACTTGTATATTTTCTGCTCCAGTACTTCCAACTCCATCATTAATCATAGTCATACAGAATGGGCAATTAAGAGCTATTGTCTTAGCTCCTGTACTCAATAATTCTTCTGTACGTTCTATGTTGATATGTTTACCTTCTGTTTCTTCCATAAACATTCTAGCCCCACCAGCCCCACAACAGAATCCTTTATCTTTGTTTCGTTCAGGTTCTAATACAGTAAGTCCTGGAATACTTTTAATTGTATTTCTTGGAGAATCATAATTAGAATTCAATCTTCCAAGATAACATGAATCGTGCATTACTACACTAAGTTCTTTCTTTATATCGTGGTTGAAAGGTAATTTTCCATCTTCAATTAATTTTTCCAAATATTCTGAGTGGTGAATTACTTCATAATTACCACCTTGTTCAGGGTACTCATTTTTAAGTGTATTAAAACAATGAGGACAAGTTGTGACTATTTTTTTAACATTGTATGCACCCATCGTTTCAATATTCATTTTTACAAATGAATCCGCTAAATACTCATTCCCACCTCTTCTGGCTGGGTCACCAGTACAAGATTCTTCTTTTCCAAGAATTGCAAAGTTTATTCCTGCTGTATTCATTAGAGTTGCAAAAGATTGTGTAATTTTCTTTGATCTATCATCAAAACTACCAGAGCATCCTACCCAAAATAATATATCAAATTCTGGTTTATTTGAGGCTTCTTGAACATCCATTCCATCAGCCCAATCAGCTCTTTCTTCTTGTGGGAAGGCCCAAGGTGCCGCATTATTTTCAATATTATTAAAAGCGCCACCTAGTTCTTGAGGAAAATCTGCTTCCATCATTACTAATGAGCGTCTCATACCTACGATTGCAGGCACATGTTCGATATTAACTGGACATTCTTCCATACAAGCAGAGCAAGTTGTACATTGCCAAAGTGCTTCAGGTTTTACATAATCACCAACTAATTTTTTGTCGAGAATTGCTTGTTCTTCTTCAGTAGGTTGATATTCTGTACCAGCAGAAGTAGCCTCTTTTTGTTTTATCATTATAGGAGCTACATCTTCTGTTCTATTTCTAATTTGAACAATTATTTCTCTTGGATCTAATAGCTTACCAGTTTGATTAGCTGGACATACACTAGTACAACGTCCACAATGTGTACATGTATAACCGTCCATTATTGTCTTCCATGAAAGGTCATCAATATCAACTACACCAAATTTTTCAGCAGTTTCATCTTCAAAATCAATATCTTCTAACTTATTCGTTGGTCCCAAATTAGAAAAGAATACATTTAGAACTGAGGTAAGTACGTGTAAATGCTTGGAATACGGAAGAAAGTTCATAAACGCAAGTATAAGAATAATATGCAGCCACCAACCAACATTATATATAATTGGTGCAATAGAAGGACTGATGATTGTAGATAGTACAGAAGCCAATGGATTTACAGCCCAAGAAGGATGTGTACCCAATGCTATCATTGCAGCATTTTCGAATAATAAAGATGTTACAATGAAAAATATAGTCAATAATATTGCAAAAGCTTCAATTTTTTCATCTTTATCTTTTGGTAATCTTTCAATCTTAAGAACATAACGTCTATAAATTGCACCTGATACTGCAAGAATTATCAATGCAATAAAGACATCTGTTAGAATAGTAATAATACTATAAATTGGACCTAAGTAATTGAAAATATTTATTATGCCGAAACCAGTTAGTACAGAGTTAGCAGCAGAGAATAGTAGTATTAAAAAGCCCCAGAATATACCAGCATGGATTGGCCCAGCTTTTTTATCTCGTAATATCTTCTTTTGTGCTATAGCAACTATCAATGTTTGTTTAATTCTAGCGCCTATATTATCAAACCTGTTGTCTTCCTTCCCTAGTTTAAGCCAACTAATTAATCGACTTACATTCTTGGCAAAGAAAAGTGCAGCCATTACAAATATTACTAGAAATGCTATATTTTTTATTCCAAATTCGAACATATAAATATCAATCTTAATTTAACTTCATTTTATTATTATAAAATAAATCTATTTTTCATTAAACACAATGATTTGTTGAAAAACTGACTTTATTCCTACATATTACGTCTGTATTGACCACCAACTTCATAAAGAGCAGATGAGATTTGACCTAATGAACAAACTTTAGTTGCGTCCATTAGTTCCTCGAAAGTATTTCTATTCTCAATCGCAGCTTTTTTCAGTTTCTTAATAGCTTCATTTGCTACCAATTTATTTCTTTCTTTAAATTGATTTAAAGTTGTGATAGCATATTCTTTTTCTTCAGTTGTTGATCGAATAACTTCTTTAGGTACTATAGTTGGAGAGCCATTCGGATCCAGGTATGTATTTACTCCAATTAGCGGCAACTCACCGCTATGTTTCTTATGTTCGTAATACATTGACTCTTCTTGGATTTTAGAACGTTGGTACATTCTCTCCATTGCTCCAAGCACACCGCCTCTTTCAGAAATACTCTGAAACTCAGTTAAAACTGCTTGCTCTACTAAATCAGTAAGCTCTTCAATAATAAATGAACCTTGAATAGGATTTTCGTTTTTTGCTAATCCTAATTCTTTATTGATAATCATCTGTATAGCAATAGCTCTTCTTACACTTTCCTCTGTTGGAGTTGTAATTGCTTCGTCATAAGCGTTTGTGTGTAATGAATTACAGTTATCAAATATAGCGTAAAGTGCTTGCAATGTAGTTCTAATATCATTGAAGGCAATTTCTTGTGCGTGAAGTGAACGACCAGAAGTTTGGATATGGTATTTCAATTTTTGAGAACGTGAGTCTCCCCCATACTTATACTTCATAGCTTTAGCCCATATTCTTCTAGCTACTCTACCAATAACAGAATATTCTGGATCGACTCCATTCGAAAAGAAGAAAGATAAGTTTGGAGCAAAGTCATCAATATGCATTCCTCGACTCAAATAATACTCGACATAAGTAAACCCATTTGATAGAGTTAACGCTAATTGTGTTATCGGATTTGCTCCTGCTTCAGCTATGTGATAACCAGAGATAGATACTGAATAGAAATTTCTAACTGCATTATCTATAAAGTATTGTTGTATATCTCCCATCATTCTGAGTGCGAACTCCGTTGAAAATATACATGTGTTTTGTGCTTGATCTTCTTTTAATATATCAGCTTGTACTGTTCCACGAACTTTGCTTAAAGTTTCAGCTTTGATTTTTTCATAGACTTCTTTGTCTAATACTTCATCTCCTGTTACACCCAATAACATAAGACCTAAACCATTATTACTCTTTGGTAATTCGCCATTATAAGTTGGTCGGGCTATACCTTTTTCCTTGTAAATTGCATTAATTTTATTCTCAACTTCTTCTTCTAAACCATTGGATTTTATATACATCTCACATTGCTGATCTATAGCAGCATTCATAAAAAATCCTAGTAACATTGGTGCAGGACCGTTGATAGTCATTGAGACAGAAGTCATTGGACTTGATAAATCGAAACCAGAATATAGTTTTTTAGCATCATCCAATGTTGCTATACTTACACCAGAATTTCCAATTTTACCATATATATCTGGTCTGTGGTCTGGGTCTTCGCCATATAAAGTAACTGAATCGAAGGCAGTAGATAATCTCTTAGCCTCCATATCTGAGGAAACATAGTGGAATCGTCTATTTGTTCTCTCTGGTCCACCTTCACCTGCAAACATTCGAGTAGGATCTTCATTTACCCTCTTGAGTGGAAATACACCAGCTGAATAAGGGAAGAAACCAGGGGCGTTTTCAGTCAATACCCATCTAAGTATATCACCCCAATCTTTATATCTAGGTAAGGAAATCTTTGGAACTTTTGTACCTGAAAGAGAAACAGTATATAAATCCTGTTCTATTATCCTATCTCGTACTTTAAATTGATATTTATCAGCTTTATACCTTGCTACTGTATTTTCCCAATCGTCTATTGTTTTTTTACATTCGGGATCGAGTTGAGTATTTAGTTTTTTGAATTCATTTATTAATTCATTCAAATACCCAGGTGCTTCTTTTTTAGTTTCTATAGCAGTTACAACGCCGTCTTCTTCTTCAACCTTGATTTTTTTCTCACCAATAGAATCATTTATTATATCTATTGTACCTTTAATCTGATACATTTTTCTAGCAATTGTACTTTGCTTTTCCACGAATTCATCATATTGAGCGCTACTCTCTTTTATTTCAGATAAATAACGAACTCTATCTGGTGGTATAATAAATATCTTTTTAGACATTTCTTCTGAAATCTCAAATGTACTAGTCAGATGCTCAACTCCTGTTTTCGCGACTAAAGTATTTATAAGATTCTTATAAAGTACATTAGTGCCAGGATCATTAAATTGTGAAGCAATAGTACCGAAAACTGGAATCTTTTCGTCTGGAGTATCGAACAATAAATGATTTCTTTTGAATTGTTTCTTTACATCTCTAAGTGCATCTTGTGAGCCACGTTTGTCAAATTTATTGATAGCTATAACATCAGCAAAATCAAGCATATCTATTTTTTCAAGCTGAGTTGCAGCTCCATACTCTGCTGTCATTACATACATAGAAGCATCTGAATGTTCGACTATCTCTGTATCAGATTGCCCTATTCCTGAAGTTTCAACAATAATCATATCGAAATCTGCAGCTTTACAAATATCAATTGCATGTTGTACGTGTTTACTCATTGCTAGATTAGATTGTCTTGTAGCAAGGGAGCGCATATAAACTCTATCATTGTTGATAGAATTCATTCTAATTCTATCGCCAAGTAATGCACCACCTGTCTTTCTTTTCGAAGGGTCTATAGAAATTACAGCAATTGATTTATCTTCGAAGTCTATTAAAAAGCGTCTAACTAATTCATCTATTAAAGATGACTTACCTGCACCACCAGTACCTGTAATTCCAAGTATAGGTATAGTACGTTTAATTCTAGCTAATACTTTGTCTTGTATTTTTTCATAATCAGATTCGTAATTCTCAGCTGTAGTTATTAACTTACCTATTGCTTTTGAATTAGTAGGATTAAGATTCTCTAATGATTCATTGATAATCTTTTCAGCATTATCGCTTTTAGATTTTAAAGTCGAAAAATCACAACCTTTGATGACATCATTAATCATCCCTTGAAGACCCATCGATCGTCCATCATCAGGAGAATAAACTCGGTCTATACCATAAGCTTGAAGCTCCTCAATTTCCTCAGGAAGTATGGTACCACCACCACCAGCATATATTTTTATATTTGCTCCTCTTTCTTTGATGAGGTCATACATATATTTTAAGTATTCTGTATGTCCACCTTGATAGGAAGTTAAAGCAATCCCTTGGGCATCTTCCTGTATAGCGCAATCAACTATTTCAGCCACACTTCGGTTGTGTCCTAGGTGAATAACTTCTGCTCCAGTAGATTGTAATATTCTTCGCATTATGTTGATAGCAACGTCGTGACCGTCGAATAAAGAAGCAGCAGTTACTATTCGAATATGATGTTGTGGTTTGTAAACTTGAATTTCTTGCATTTGAGTCATGTTTTATAGCTTTTTTTATTTTCTAATTCCTACTAAAATAAGGATTATATCGCTTAATTTCTAATAACATCAATCAACTAATTTGACAATAATATCAACTTCTTGAAGTCTTTTCAAATTAATATTAAATTTGCATTCAACATTCACTGAAATTTTAAATCGTTATGAATAAAATCAACTTATTTAAGCTAGCTATCTTTATCCTTGTAACATTTATACCTAATTACTTAATAGCCGATGATTACGACCCTTATCCTGATAAAGAGAAAACTGTTGAGTTCGCAGTTAATGGTGGTTATAGTATTATTACACATGAGAAATCTTTCTTTTGGGATAATGGATTCAACTTTGGATTAGGTTTTAACTTTTACGTAACACAAGAATATGTAATAGGACTAACTGCAAATTATATAGCTTACATTCCACGTCCTGAACAAGAACAAATAGAACGTGATTACGAATACGAAATATATCCACTCATTCTTAACTTCCAAAAGAAGCTCGGCAATATGAATGATCTAGAAGTATATGGCGGAATCGGGGTATCATATATTTATGGTGAATATCAAGTGGACGAGTTTATATTTTCAACAAATACTCAACGAGTTAGGTTGAGAAATCAATACGCATCGCACGGTTTTGGTATTATCCCAAACTTTAGAGTACGCTCCCCTTTTGGGAAAGACTTTGCCGTAGATTTCCAAGCAGAGTATAATATGATATTTATGGAATCTAGAAACAATGCAGTACTATCACTAGACCATATAAACGCCAAGTTAGCATTGGTTTATATCTTTTGAGTATGCTTAAAGAATTTTATAATTATAAAGGAAGACTATATTTTTAAAAATTTTAATAAATATGCTTTATTCCATTGAATTTAGGTTGATTTCATTTAATTTGAATCTAATTAAATAATAATAAGGAGTAATGTATGAAAAAGATTTTAGTGATAGTAATGTTGGTTTTAACTTTCGGATGCCAAAGATATCCATCTGAACCAGACGAATATCCTTTACTTGGTAAATGGAAAAGTGAATTAGTATTAGATACTTTAGAAGATGGGACTACTATTTCCTTTTATAATATTCTTGATTTTGAATCAAACGGTTTTTTTTCTATTTGTGATAATTTTCCAAAAGAGAAATTTTATTTCGAATATGGATCTTATGAACTTAGAAACGATAAATTATTAATTGAGAATTATCAATGTTCCAACAATAAAGGAACTTATACTATAAATTTTAAAGATAATAGCTTTGAGCTTAATCTTATTGAAGATCATTGTGAAAGAAATACTTTAATATCTAACGTATATTTCAAATACGACACAACCATTGTTCAATAGTAACCTTTTTATAATATAAGAAAAATAGAGAACTATGTTCTTGCCTTTTTTTATGGGTAAAAGGTGGGCGGAAGTGGTTTTGGGAGGAACGAAGTGACGTGGCAATCTCAAGAATAGAAGCATTATGGAAGAGATTACCGCGCTTCGCTCGTAATGACAGGTATTTGAGAGAAAGGAAACGAATAAAAAAACCCACATAGAGGCTATCTATATGGGTTGAAGGTTTTCTAGGGAAAGACTCCCACGCTACGCTCGGAGTGACATTTATTATTGCTCCTCGCAATGACATTCGGGTCGATTAGAATACGTTAAAGCTGTTTGCAGTAGGCGTTTCACCAGAGTAATTGTAGAATCCGTTGCCAGTTTTTCTACCATAATTGCCCGAAGCCACTATTTTCTTTAGCAATGGACACGGTCTATACTTCGGATCAGCTAAGTCATTGTGTAAAACTTCTAATATAGCTAGACAAGTATCTAAACCAATGAAGTCAGCAAGCAACAATGGACCCATAGGATGCGAGAAGCCAAGTTTAGCTACCGTATCGATACCGTCAACTGTCCCTACACCTTCCATCAGAGCAAAACATGCTTCGTTGATGAACGGAAGGAGAATACGATTTGCGATAAAGCCAGGGAAATCATTAGCCAAGACAGGAGTCTTACCAATCTTAACAGTCATTTCATGTATAGTATTATATACTTCGTCGCTCGTCTTAAGCCCACGGATTAATTCCACTAACTTCATTACAGGAACTGGGTTCATAAAGTGCATCCCTACAACTTTTTCTGGTCTAGAAGTAGCGGCTGCAATCTCTGTAATAGAGATAGTCGAAGTATTAGATGCTAATATAGCGTCTTTGTTGATGATTTTGTCTAGATTGCTGAATATCTTAAATTTTAAGTCTTTGTTTTCAGTTACTGCTTCTATTACAAGTTGCACATCTGCCCCATCTTCTTGGTTCGTTGTGCCAGTTATTTTTGAAAGTGTAGTATCCATCTGGTCTTGAGTGATTCTTTCTTTAGAAACCATTCTAGATAGGTTCTTGTTGATAGTAGCAAGTCCTTTATCTAATCCTTCTTGATTTATATCGCAAAGTATTACTTCATATCCTGTAGCCGCTAAAACGTGTGCAATTCCATTGCCCATTTGACCAGCACCCAGTACCATTACTTTATTTATATTCATCTTTTATCCTTATAATTTTTAATTAGTTATTTCTTTTACTTGACAAATAGAATAGACTACAATCGACTCACTTTTTCCGATTGAGTCTTGTTTTTCGTTAGTTGTCGCTTTTATGTTTACTCTATTGTTTGGTAAACCTAATAATTGTGCCACTGAACTTCTGATTTCTTCTTTTATTGGAGATAGTTTCGGTTTTTCGAGTACTATTGTATTATCTACATTTATTAGCTCATACCCTTTAGCCTTGAGTAAGTTCAAAGTGTAAGACAACATAATTTTACTATCTATATTTTTGTTTTTAATATCAGTATCTGGAAAATGTTCACCGATATCACCCTCACCAATTGAACCCAAAATAGCATCTATAATAGCATGAAGTAAAACATCACCATCACTATGAGCCAAAGTTCCTATAGAAGATTCTATATTCACACCACCCAATATTAATGATTCACCTTCGACTAGTCTGTGTAAATCGTAACCAAAACCAACCATTTTGCTATTTTACATTCTTAATAAAACACAATTTAAAAAAATATGTTTGAAATTGATAGTAATACCATTTCAGTTAGTCAACTAACTCAAAAAATAAAATCAGTATTAGAAGAAGATTTTTCTCGAATAGAAGTTGTCGGTGAGATTTCTAATTTCACAGCTGCTTCGTCTGGTCACAAATATTTTACTTTGAAAGATAGTAACGCACAAATCTCAGCAGTAATGTGGCGCTCAACTAATGTTTCATTCCCAATAGAAAATGGAATGAAAGTTAATGTAAAGGGTTCTATTTCTGTCTATCCCCCACGTGGTAGTTATCAATTGGTTGTTACATCTATGCGACCACAGGGTATTGGTGATTTGTATTTAGCCTATGAAAAATTGAAAAAAGATTTATTGGAATTAGGTTACTTTTCAGCAGAAAATAAAAAGAAATGGCCGATAATTCCTCAGAGAATAGGAGTTTCTACTTCACCTACGGGAGCCGCTATACAGGATATACTCTCTACTTTAGAAAGAAGAGCGCCTTTCGCAGAGATCTATCTATATCCAGTAATGGTCCAAGGAAATGGATCAGAAAAAGAAATAGCACACGCAATTAATGAACTTGATAAATTAGAACTAGATGTTATGATTATTGGTCGTGGTGGTGGTTCTATAGAAGATTTATGGTCTTATAATACTCGTGAAGTTGCAGATGCAATTTATAATGCTAAGACACCTATAGTTGCAGGTGTAGGTCATGAAACAGACACGACAATAGCTGATTTGGTAGCTGATCATAGAGCACCTACACCAACAGGTGCAGCCGAGATAGTATCAATTAATACTATTGATATAATTCGCCAAACACTTGATGAAAATCAATTATCTATGACTAATTCTATTAATCATTCGATTAGTAACTATAAAAAAGAGCTGGACAACAGATTTGAAAGATTGAAATCATCTGGTATAAAAAATAGCATTGATTTATTAAAAATGAATTTAGAAACTTCTGAGAAGCAACTTCACAAACAGATTTTATTAAATATACAGACGAAGAAAATTCAATTAAAGAATTATGAGAATGTAATTAGTAAGATGAATCCCGCATTACCTCTTGAAAAAGGTTATGCGATTATACTAAAAAATGGAGAACGAGTCAAAACTTCTCAAGTACTTTCAAAGAATGACAAAATAAATATTATTAGAACTAACAAAGAAAATACAGCAATAATCGAGGATTAATATGGCAAAGCAATTTGAACTAGAAAAACAGATGAATTCATTGGATACTATAATCGAAAAATTAGAATCAGATGAATTACCACTAGAGTCTCAACTACTTGAATATGAGAAGGGTATGAAAATAATAAAAGAATGTAGAGATTATATAGAAAAGACAGAGCAAAAGATAATAGATTTATCAAAATAGAAACTAGTCTAGCGCTTTTACTAAATCAGGTGGAAGGTATGGGTTTTCCAATATCTCTTTATATACTTTCCATCTCTTTTTTAGGTCAGTCCCAGCTTTATTTTCAATATAACTAGCAACTAATTTTTTACCAGCTGTATAGTTTATTATGTATGATCTATATCTATTGATGAAGTCTAATCTTCTATAAGAGCTGCGTTCACTTTCCAAACCATATTTTTGAATATATATTAAAGCAGTTTCATTTGATATTTTATTATCAATCAAATCTCTTGCGATAGTAATTTGAACTTCATCAAGTTTGCTAAGTATATCTAATAAATCAAAATACTTTTTTAACTCTTGGTAAGAATAGTTATACTTTCCTGTTATTTCACTTCTAATAAAATCAATTTTTCTTTCCCCAGGAAAGACTAATTCATTACCATAGACAGCAGTACCTTCTGCTAAGAATGATACAGGTGAGAACAAAGTATAAATACTAAATTCTACGAAACCGCTATCTTGGTAATACATTTTATCTCTTAAAGTGTAATAAACATGATGACCTGGATACGATTCATGAGCCGCTAAATCTAATACTCGTTCTAGATGAACATCTGATTGAGTATTAAGCTGGATTAAAGATTTAAATTTTCCTTGGTACCAATTATAGGCACTCCAAGGTGCTCCATCTATATATTCAATTGTAACTACTTCACTATCTGGTAATTGTATATATTGATTTGTAATTTTTTTAGCTTCATTTATTGACTTTCTAAAAGCTTCATCAATTTTGGTGTATCTTAGTTTAAATCTATCTCTATAATTAGCAATTTTCAAAGGTAATGATTCCTCACCTAATAACTCTTTATCTAACTCAACTAGCAAAGAATCGAAATAAGAATATTCTTTGATATCTGGTGTAAATTGGTAAATATTTTCGCACTCATCTATAAAAGAAATATCTTCATTGTTCAGGACTTTTAATCTCGTCAACACAGCATTAATAATTCCCATTTGATATTTTTTTCTATAATTTAGTGATTCTGAATCTACTTCTAGATTTGTTAATTCAACTAAAAGCTCTTCGAATGCTTTTATTAAATCTTCTATATTAAATTTTGTGGTTGTATCTATTTTAATTTCACCTATGTACGAGTCCACCAAATCGTCATCTAGTGTACCAGCCATTAATGTTAGTTCTACCAGTCGCTTGCCTGTCTCATCTAATGGTGAATCATAAAAATTATCACAAGAGACAAATAAAATTAGAATAAATAATATTATATATTTCATAAGTTAATGCGTTAGTGAACAATTAATTAAAGTTTTACCAACTTGTCCACCTTTCAATATTAAATCTATCTCAGCTTCAATATTTAAAAGGTTTATCTCTTTAGCCATACTATTTAAACAATCTGGCTTCCAATCATGACTAAGTTTCCCCCACAATTCTTTTTTTATTTCAAGTCCTCTTTCAGCAGAATCAATTCCTATTAAACTAACTCCTCTTTGAAGAAAAGGGAAAATATTAATATTTAAATCAGTAGATTCGACCATACCTAATACACAAACAATACCATGATAGTCAGTAGAGCGAAAAACTGTGGATAAAGTATTACCCCCAACTGTATCTATTGCTCCAGCCCATTTTCTAGAAAGAAGTGGTTTACCAGTAGTATCGAATACCTCATCTCTAGCTATTATTTCTCTTGCTCCAATCGATTTAAGAAAATCAGATTTATCAAGTTTACCGGTAGATGCAATTACTTCGTAACCGATTTTATTTAAAATAGCTACTGCCATAGAACCAACTCCACCAGTAGCCCCAGTAACTAATATTTTACCTTTATCGGGAGTTACACTATGTTTTATTAGTTCATTTGCACATATGGCTGCTGTCATTCCTGCTGTCCCATATATCATTGACTCACGCAATGATAATTTTTCAGGGAGTTTAACTATCCAACCAGAAGGAACTGAAACATATTCTGCAAAACCACCTTTAGTATTCATTCCTAAATCATGTCCAGTAATAACTACCTTTTCGCCGATTTTTATATTAGAATTGTTACTTTTCACAACAACCCCAGCAGCATCTACACCAGGCGTATGAGGATATGACCTAGTTATTCCTTTGTGCCCTCTTGCACTAAGAGCATCTTTATAATTTAAAGATGACCAATTTACATTTACCAAAATATCATTTGTATGCAAATCATCTAATTCTAACTCTTCAAAGGAGCTTCTAAATACATTCTTTTCTATTTCTTCAGTTACAAAAGCATTGTATTTCATCTATTTCTGTTTTTCGATTTGTTCAAGAGCTTTTTCTGTTTCTTTGATAAGAGGAGCAGTAGATATATTATTTCCAGTTGCCTCTCTCATCCATTTATTGGGAGTTAATTTACCAATTTTTGCCATTCTTTCGAATTCAGTACCTAAGTTTTTACCTTTTATATATTGTTCAATTTGAAATTCAATTAGATGCCCAATTGGGTATGCTGAAAGATAAAGTGGATATGAAATCATGTGTGAATAAACACCCAAAATATTGCTATTCTCTACTCCAAATACAGGAGCATAATATTTATTCCAAACATCAATAGAAATTCTATTAACAGCAATATTCAATTCTTCTTTAGATGCATTTGGATTATTATATAACCACATCCAAGTTTTTTGATCTACCAGTGAAGCACCCATTATTTCGAATGTTGACCAAAAATTATCAAGTACATAAAGACTATGTTTATTAGGGTCTTCCGAATCTATTCCTAATAATTCTAGATCTCTCATTTGGAATACAAAAGCTAATGCTTCTGTGAAAGCTGTATTAGGAACCCCGTTCAACATATAGTAGTCTATATCATACAATGATAGAGTCTGTTCTACATTATGACCAAACTCATGAACGGCAATATTATAACCTTTATAGTCCATACCATCTGGAGCTATTTTTGTCCGTAATCTAGCTGCAACTCCTTTCATAACTGCTCCCCAAGCATGACCAGCACCTCTAGAAGGATCAACTTCTATTTTATCACAAATATAATCGGCTCTATCTTTGTTCCAACCTAATTTTACAAGGATATTAGGTAAATCTCTTTTAATCGACTCGGAATCTGGATATTTCTTTTTAGTAATTTTATTTAAATCGTCTTCGTTAATATTACTTCTAGATTTAAATCCATCATACCAAATATCGAATGGTTGTAAGTCTCTACCTAATCTATTTTTTATTAAGTTTGCAACTTTTTTAACTGTGGGTGAGCCCACAAAACTTACAAATAATTTTTCAACTTCATCAATAGACATTTCCATCTCACCAGTGAATTTTCTTTGGATATAAGTTGACATAGAAGGTGAATATTTATCTATTTCTTTTAATACTTCAAACTGATTTAATATTTTTTGATATCTAGTATTAGGTTCACTTACAAACTCAACTTTTTTCCCTTTTTCGAATAGTTGGTTTGTAATCGGATTCCACTCATATTTGTTATTATTTATAAATTTTTCAGGAATTTCTTGAGTTATTATTCTCTGCATTATTGAATAAATTAATTTTTGTTTTTTCAATCCATCTTTGTCATTCGCATATTGGGACTTTAATTCATCTCTAAGATTCCAATGGGTTATCAACTTTAGCTCTTTAGGAAAAGGATGATTTCCTTCACTGTCTATAATATTTCCCATATGTATATAATATTCATAAATATATGCGTCAGCCTCTGAATTTACTTTTGAGTAATCTTGCAATAATCTACTTTTGACACGCGATGTGAATAAATCTCCTAATCTGGCATAAGCCCATTGTTTTCTACTCCATTTATCTTCATTTGTCCTTTTTTCTTCTAGAGTATAATATGGGAAATTCAATAATATGGTAAAAGCTATTTTATTTTTATATAAGTCTGATTCTAAATGTGAAGAAGGGTCATAACTATCAAACATTCTATCAATATCAGTGATTTCTCCCCATTCCATAGCAACAGGCATCTTAATATCAAGTGTCATTTTATTAAAATGTCCTTTGATAATTTCTATGTTTCTTTGCACTTTAACAAAGAATGTGTCTAATTTCGGTCCTTCTGAATAAAAATTATTAATTACAAATTCTTCGAATTCATTTGTACTTCCATCAGTCTCATTCCATAGTTTTTGAGCCTGTTCTACTCCTCTTTTGAACCTAATTTTATCAGAGTCAGTTAATTTTGAATTCTTTGTAATTATTTTTGATACCAAACCGTCATCGATATTTTGTTTAGCATCATCTGATAGTGCTAAACTTATAGAACTATTTATAATAATAGCTATTGTACTTATAAGAAAAGTAAGTCTTAGTTTATTCATTAATTTTTATTTCATAATCGTTGAAAAATACAACTGAATATAGTGCTTAGGTAGGAAATAAGCTAATTTTTTTGATTTGATTTTGAATTGCTGATGCAATATATACGACAATTTTGATATTAAATTGATGCTACTTTTCGGTCAGATCTCTATCATATGCTTTTATTATCTCAGCAACTAATCTATGACGAACAACATCATGTTCATTAAAGTAAACAAAATCGATTCCTTCTATATTTTTAAGTATTTTCTGAGCAGAGATTAATCCAGATTTTTTATTTCTAGGTAAATCAATTTGTGTAGTATCTCCAGTTATAATTGCCTTAGAGCCTATACCTAATCTGGTTAAAAACATTTTCATTTGAGTTTCAGTAGAGTTCTGTGCCTCATCGAGTATTACAAAAGCATTATTTAGTGTTCTTCCTCGCATATAAGCTAAAGGGTTAATTTCAATTATATTTCTTTCTTTCATTGTTTTATATTTTTCAGGTGAGAGCATATATTGAAGGGCATCAGTAAGAGGTCTTAAATATGGATCAATTTTTTCTTGTAAATCACCTGGTAAAAAGCCTAAAGACTCCCCCGCTTCTACTGCAGGTCTAGTCAATACTATACGCTTAACTTCATTTAGTTTCAATTCTCTTAGAGCCATAGCAACAGCCAAAAAAGTTTTCCCGGTACCAGCAGGACCTATAGAAAATACAACATCGTTCTTTTTGACTTTTTGGAAGTATTCGATTTGAGTTTTAGTTTTTGTCCTAATTTGATTTTTAAATCCTTTGTAAACTATATTATCATCATTTTTAATGGAAAATGTTTCGGGTTCTGATTTATTTACCGTCGTCAATTGAATAACAGTTTTTACATCAGTATCATTGAGAACACCGTTCTTCTTTAACATATAAAGAAGTTCTTTGAATATCGAATCGAGTATTTTAACTTCGTCTTCATTACCAGTTATTACTATTTGATTACCTCTCACGAATATAGTGGATTCAAAGGCAGACTCAATTAGATTTAAAAGTGAATCATTAGTTCCAAATACAGAGACCAAATCTGTATCGTCAAGGTTAATATATTTTACAACAATAGACATAAAAAGTAAAACTCAATTTATTATAAAAAAGGCCTCACCGAAGATTGTATCTTCTATGAGGCCTGTATAAATTCAATTTCTGAATGAATTATTGACCATCTGTACCAGTGCCACCAGTTGTAGCGTTGCTTTCAGCGGCTTCTCTCTTCATTCTATAATATTTTCTTTCTGCTTTCAATTCTTCAGGATTCTTAGGGCCTTTTGGAGGAATAGAAAGAACCCATCCTGGTTGAATTACGTCAGGGTTTCTAATCAAACCAGTATTTGCTTGCCAAATTTTCGGCCATTGGTTAGGGTCACCATAGATTTCAGTATTACCAGCTATGTTCCATAGACAGTCTCTGTTTTCTGCCCAAGTTCCTACTGTATAAGTAGTGATTTTCTTTTCTCTATAAAGACCTTTGATATCTTTACCTAATTTTACCATTCTAGGGTAAATATCTGGTAATAAAGAAATTTTATTATTTCTCAATTCCATATATTGTCTTTCTAATTCTTCAACTTCAGATCTTTTATCAGCAAGTTCATCATTTGACAATCTTTGCATTTCTCTTACTTTACCTTCAAGTTGACCAAGTTTTTGTTTGAAAGCTTCTAAATCAGCTGCATTAGCACCGATTAATTTCATCAATGCATCATTACAATCATCTAATTGTTTTTTTGTATCAGCTATTTTAGCTTTGATATCTTCTTGATCACCTTTTATTGAAGCAAGTTGATCTTCAAGACTTTTGATTTTTGATTTATAATCATTAATTCTTAGCGTAGCTTCATCTTCTGTTAGTTCTAAATCAGGTTTAGATGCAGGAGGCATTTGAGCTATCAAATTACCACCAGCCAAAACTGAGAACAATAGTATAATTAATAAGTTTTTCATTTTTCCTCTAAAAAATTTTGTTAAACTGAATAAAAGTAAATTAATTGTTATCAGGCCAAACATTCGGCCATTGTGACAATTTATCTTTAACAAACTGAGTCTTATCATTACAGTCGTTTAACTCAGACTCTCTACTTTTTAGCTCAGATTTCAATTTATTCAAATCAGCTCTCGCTGTTTGGATATTTTCTGTAAGCGTCGCCTCTTGGCGTCTTAAATTTTGTAACATTTCTAACTGTGCTTCAGTTATCATGCTAGTACAATCAGTCAAAAACAAACTTGAAGCTGCGAAAATAATCGCTGCAGCAGTCGTTTTCACTACTTTATTGGATAACATAATGTATCCTCCGATATCATTAATTAATAAAAGTTAAATAGTATTTTTTCAAATATCGCAAAAAGTAATTTTAATTACTAGTTAAATAGTCTATTTAATCATCAAAATATTTTAACAATGACTATTTTTCTTAACAAAATTAAATTTAAGTCCTATTTTAATTAATTTTGTATAATTATTACATAATAAAATAAGACATTAATACTTATGCAATTCGATAAGAACTTTAATTTTATAGAAAGAGAAAAATATTGGTACCAGAAATGGGAAAAAAATAAGATATTTAAAGCAGATGAAAATTCTGAGAAAGAACCTTATTCCATTCTAATGCCCCCTCCTAATGTAACAGGAATGTTACACTTTGGACATGTTCTAAATCATACACTTCAGGATTTATTTATAAGAAGAATGAGAATGGATGGGAAAGAAGTAGTTTGGTTCCCAGGTATGGATCATGCTGGTATAGCAACCCAAACCAAAGTTGAACAAAAGTTAAAAGAAGAAGGTCTAACTAGACATGATTTGGGTAGAGAGAAATTTGTAGAAAGAGTATGGGATTGGAAAGAAGAATACGGTGGAATAATATTAGAACAATTAAAAAGACTTGGCATTTCTTGTGATTGGGATAGAACCTTATTCACTATGGATGAGACTGCATCTAAAGCTGTTGAAGAAATGTTTATTAGATTGTATGATGAAGGCCTTATATATAAAGGTAAAAGAATAATTAATTGGTCCCCTCTTGCACAAACAGCTCTTTCTGATGAGGAAGTAGAGTTCAAAGAAGTACACGAAAAATTATATACGATGAAGTATTATTTCAAGGGTACCGATAGTTATTTGAAGGTTGCTACTGTTAGACCCGAAACTATTTTTGGAGACATAGCAGTAGCTGTAAACCCTAACGATATTAGATATAAGAAACTTATTGGTCAGAAAGTAGTCGTACCTATAGTAAATCGTGAAGTAGAGATTATAGGTGATGATTATGCTGACCCTGAATTTGGGACTGGTTGTGTAAAAATCACTCCTGCACATGACCCAAATGACTTTGAAATTGGTCAAAGACATAATCTAGAATCTATAAATACGATCAATCCTGATGGAACTATGAACGAATTAGCAGGTAAATACGCTGGCTTAGATAGATTCGAAGCAAGGAAATCTGTTATAAAAGATTTGGAAGAATCAGGATTAATGAAAAAAGTAGATGAATATACTCACAATGTAGGTTTCTCACAACGTGGTGGTGAACCTATAGAACCATATCTATCAGATCAATGGTTTGTTAATATGAAGCCACTTGCAGAACAAGCTCTAAAAGCTGTACAAGATGGCGAAATCGAATTCCATCCTAAACATTGGGTAAAAACTTATGAACATTGGATGAACAATATCCGTGATTGGTGTATTTCGCGACAATTATGGTGGGGTCACAGAATTCCTGTATTTTGTGATGAATATGGTAATCATACTGCTGCTAGTAGTGAAGAAGAAGCTAGAACTAAATTAAACCTTCCATCTGACGCAATTCTCAAACAAGATGAAGATGTACTTGATACGTGGTTCTCTTCTTGGCTATGGCCACTTACAACTATGGGTTGGTTCGATGAAAATGGGAATGAGAATCTAGATAATCCTACTATGAAGAAGTTCTCGCCTACTGATTTATTAGTTACCGGGCCGGATATTATATTCTTTTGGGTTGCTCGAATGGTAATGGCTTCAAAAAACGTAAAAGATGAAATTCCTTTTAAGAATGTTTATTTTACAAGTTTAATTAGAGATGGACAAGGTAGAAAATTATCCAAGTCACTAGGTAATTCACCTGATCCTCTTAACGTTATGGACAAGTACGGAGCTGATGCTGTTCGTTTCACAATTCTTTATCTAGCTCCACTTGGTCAAGATGTAAGAATGGAAATAGATTTGGAAGCTCAGGATATTCCTTCTATGGAAGTTGGACGTAACTTTGCTAATAAATTATGGAATGCTGGGCGATTCCTTAACATGAAAGCAGAACAATTTGGTTCTTCTGATGAGATGCTTAACGAAAGTGAATTATCCCTTACTGATAAATGGGTACAATCAAGATTACATGAAACTATATCTAAAATTGATGATTGTCTTAATAATTTTAAAGTGACCGAATACTCCAAAACCTTATATGACTTTATTTGGTCTGATTACTGTGGTTGGTATATCGAATCACTAAAAATTGAATCCTATTCGAATTCTGATGATCTAAATAAGAAGAAAATAGCATTTGCAATCAATATTTTCAATGAAGTACTTAAGTTACTTCACCCAGTAATGCCTTTTATTACTGAAGAGTTATGGCATTTACTTAACAGGAAAGATGAGAACGAAAGTATTTCTACTCAACAATTAAACAAATCGGATATAACTGCAATATCACAAACTGCAATTGATGATTTTGATAAAATAAAGACAATAGTAGAAACAACAAGGAGTCTAAAATCAAGTACTCCTAGTATATCAGCAGAACAAAGACTTAAATTAGGTATAACTACTAGTATCGAAGTAACTCAACTTATACAAAGCAATCTTTTACTTTTAAAAGAGCTCACAAAATCAACAGAATTAGTTCTGAATGAAAATTCTGATGAGACTTCAATAAAAGGAGTTACAAACTTTGCGGAATTGAATCTTTATGTAGGTGATGCTGTAAATCCGGAACAAGAAAAGGAAAGATTAAATACTGAAATAAAACGATTAGAAGGTCAAGTACTTGGTATCAATAAAAAGCTATCAAATTCTAGTTTTGTAGATAACGCACCAGCCAAAGTAGTTGAGATGGAAAGAAAAAAACTAAGTGATATGAGTGAAAAGATTGAACAATTAAAAGAAAGTTTAATTTCGTTCTCATAAGATTTCGAGTTTTAAGCAATAAGTATTATATTGACAACTGAATAATAACATAATCTGAAAAATGATGGAAAAGAACCCAAAACTATTATTACCAGAAATAAAAGATCTTCATAAATTAGAAGTTTTCGAGCAAAATGGTGGTTACCAACAGGCAAGAAAAGCACTAAAAATGGAAAAATCTGAGATCGTAGATATTGTAAAAAAATCTAATCTTCGTGGTCGTGGTGGAGCTTGTTTCCCTACTGGACTTAAATGGTCATTTATGCCAGATGGTATAGAAAAACCAAATTATCTTGCTGTTAATGGTGATGAAGCTGAGCCGGGTTCATTCAAAGATAGAAGAATATTTGAATTTAATCCACATCTATTATTAGAGGGTATATTGATAGCTGGTAAAGCTATGAATCTAAAAGCTGCATATATTTATATACGTGGTGAGTACTATCTTTGGAATAAATTGATGCAAGCCGCTGTCGATGAAGCTTATGAAGCTGGTTACTTTGGCGAAAAAATGAAAGAAAAGTTTGGAACTGACTTTGCAATGGACGTATATGTTCATAGTGGAGCTGGAGCTTATATTTGTGGTGAAGAAACTTCTTTGATGAATTCACTAGAAGGAAATAGAGGTTATCCACGATTCAAACCGCCTTTTCCAGCGCAAGTTGGTTTATGGGGAATGCCAACTACTGTTAATAATGTAGAAACAATAGCTACTATTCCTAAAATATTTGAGATAGGTCCTGAGAATTATGCGAACTTAGGCGCTCAAGGGCACCCTGGTACTCTTCTTTATGGGGTAAGTGGTCACGTAAATAAACCAGGAGTTTACGAACTAGAAACTGGTATAACTCTTAGAAGCTTAATTTATGATGTTTGTGGAGGTATTCCGGGAGGAAAAAACATTAAAGCCATAATACCTGGTGGATCTTCGATGCCTGTATTATCAGCTGATGAGTTAGATGTTCAAATGGATGAAGAATCACTGAAAAAAGTAGGTACACATATAGGAACTGCTGGTGTAATGGTAATGGATGAAGATACGGACCTAGTTAAAGTTACTTTACGTATTGCTCACTTCTATCATCATGAATCTTGTGGACAATGTACGCCTTGTAGAGAAGGGTGTGGATGGATGGAAAAAACTTTAAAACGTATATACAATGGTGAAGGAACTTCGAAAGACTTAGACTTATTAGTTTCTGTTTGTAATAATATTGAAGGTAATACGATTTGTGCTTTAGGTGATGCTGCAGCATGGGCTGTTAGAGGTTTCGTCAATAAATTCCGTGGAGAATTTGAAGCGAGAGTGAAATCAACACGAGTATTCCAAGCACCTAATATAGCACATGCTAAAAGAGCAACTGCAGATACTTTGATTTTTGAAAGTTAGAATATATTAAAATTGATAAATAAATAGTTAAGGAAGTTAGTTATTAGAAATATCTGACTTCCTTTTTTTGTAAATATGAATAAAAAAATTGGTCTTTTAGGTGGGAGTTTCAACCCAATACACGAGGCACATACTTCAGTCGCTGAATTCTTTTTAAATAATTATGACGCTAGCAAAGTTATATTTATACCTTGCAATGTCTCCCCTTTCAAGACAAATGAAAGTATTGCTCCTAATAATCAAAGATTAGATATGGTGAGAATTGCAATTCAAAGCAATTCTTTATTCGAAGTCTCAGAATTTGAATTAAAAAGTAATAGTATTTCTTATACTTATCAAACTATCGAGCATTTTAAAACTATCTACCCTAATGAAAATTTATGTTTATTAGTAGGTGGAGATCAAGCTGAAAATTTTCATAATTGGAAAAACTGGCAATATATTCTTGATAATGCTGATATTTATGTAGCTTTAAGAAAAGGTTATAAAATACCAACTTATGATTTTGAAAGTTATAAAAAAGCTATATATATGGAAATGCCCTTTATAGAAATATCTGCATCTGAAATCAGAGAAAAAATTGCGATTGGGGAAAAAGGGATTAAATTTTTAAACCCAAATGTAGAATCATACATTAATGAGAATAAAGTATATTAGTTTGATTTTTGTTTTAGTTCTTCAAAGTATTTCTTTATTAATTCTTCCATATCCTTAGTATAACCTAATTTTAGAGATTCTTTAAGTTTTTCTTCGGATATTTTATTAAGATATTCTTTTAGCTTGAGAGCCTCTGGACTGTTTTGGGAATATTGTTTACCTGATTTAGCTTCCCTTTTCTTTTCGAAATCACGTTCATTTTCAGAACGATTAGCATCTAAAAGTTTTGATAATATTTTTTCTTGACGTTCTATTGTAGCTTGAGTTATGTTTCCAGATTCCATATCAGCCATAACTTCTTTCATTTCTTTTGCAATTTCTTCCAAGTCAATTTGCTTTTTACCGCCTTGCTTTTGGAATTTCTTTTGCTCCTCTGCTAGCTCTTCAATCGATTTTTTTGCGTTACCTTGTTCATTTTTTAATCGTCCATATTCGGATTGCTTTTGCAATTCAGATTTTCCACCACTTCCACCTTGTCCGTCTTTACCAGGATTTTGCCCTTGCTGCATCATCTGTTGAAGTGAATTATTAATCATTTGTTGTTGAGCCGCTGCTTGTTGCAATTGTTGCGAGAATCCCATCCCACCAGGCGAGTTGCTCATACCAGGTGAATTACCTCCAGAGCCCTCTTGGCCTTTACCTTGCCCTTGTCCCTTTCCTTGACCTTGCATTTGTCCTAACATTCCTTGCATTTGACTAACAGCACTATTCATTTTTGCCATAGATTGCTGCTGTGCTTTACCTGCTTGCGAAGAACGTCTTTCAGCCAATTCACTCATTGCTGTATTCATTTCTTGCATTGCCTTACCGATGTCTTTACCCATTTCAGGTGTGACTGCAAATGATTTCTCAGATAGCTGAGCTAAACTATTTGCAACTCTTTGGAGAGATTCGTTTAACTTATTTTGTTTATTATTTATCTCCGGTAATTGTGGAGAATTATAGTTTGAAGCATTAGTTTGATTCTTTAATTGTTCTTGTTCTTTAGAAATTTGCAACATATCTTGAACTGCTTTCTTCATAGTATTAAGTGTTTCTCTTGATACTTTATTCTCCATTTCTTGTTTTAGTTCAGACATTTTTTTATTAAACTTCTTCATATTCTGTTTAGCTTTCTGCTGATTTTTTTGAGCTTCCTGTTTTTGACCTTGTTTTAAGTTTTGTTCAGATTGTTCCATTTGTTCTGAAGTTTCTTGCTTATCTAGCTCTTTGTTAGCTTCTTCAAGCTTATCCATAGGCATATCCTCTTGCTTAGATAACATATCTTCTAGCTCTTTCATCTGATTATCAAGCTTATCTAAATCCTTTTTTAGATTCTCTTGTTCCTTAGCTAATTTTTCATTCTCCTTACTATTTTTCGAATCTGATTTTTCTGTTTCTTTCATCAAATTCTCTAAATCTTTTTCAAGTTTTTCACCCATTTTTTTGATTGCATCTGTCTTCTGCTCAGCTTTCATTCGTTCTAATATTTTCATAGATCTCTCTATGCTTTTTTGGAATTGCTCTTCATCGAATTTCATATCTTCTAAAGCTTTCTGCATTTCCTGAGGAGTCATATTCTTCAACTCTTTATTCATTTTTTCTTGCATCTTTCTTAGTTCAGGCATATCTACTTGCTTAAGTAATTCCTGAAGTTTCATAAACTTTTCGAGAGTTTCAGGAGAAAGTACTTTATTTTCATGCATTTCCCTAGCAGTCTCATTAATTTTTTCTTGTAAGTTTTTTACATCTTCTGAGATCTTCTTTTGCTTATCCGCTATGTCTTCTGCTTTTTTCTTTTGTTCATAATTCATTTCTTTCTTCTTAAAATCTTTTCTTAGATCTTGTTTTAACTCTTCCATATTCTTCTTTAATTCTTGAGCTTCTTTCAAGACCTCTGATAAATCTTTCTCAATCTCCTTTTGCGCTTGTTCTGATGAAGCTATTACTTCTTCTAAAGACGGTAATCTTAAGGAAAGAACTCTAGTTTTAGCAGATTTAGGTCCATTCACAATGTCATTATCGAATACTTCTAAGTAGAATTCATATTCATCTTCTGGAGATATACCCATTGAGTTCAAATCCCATATATATGAAGCTATTTGATACTTTTCATTCTTTTTAATATTTATATTAATTGATTTATAATCTTTGAAAGGCATTACATAGTTTGACTTTACCAATTTGTAATTAAGTTTTAAACTAGAAAAACCAAAATCATCCATTATTTCTGTATCAATCTGAATTAATGCGTTTTCAGATAATTGTACATTTTCGATAGGATTAATTAGATTAATATTTGGGTTATTATCAGCAGTTGCTATAATACTATATTTAATTGGGTTTTCGTTTTCTATACCATTATTGTCATATAATTTGAAGAAGTAATAACCTGATTTTCTTATAGTGAAAAATAAATTTGCATTGTTATTACTAATAATCAAATTTAATGTATCTGACTTACTTACAGTTTCACTCACAATTCCATTTGAATCAGTAATAGAAGTTTCAGAGTTGAAAACCATAATTGCTTTCTTAATAGGTTTATTAGCTTCTAGATTAAATGAAATTTTACTTCCATTAATAGCAACAATGTCAGCAGTATTTATATCAAAACTAATAGGCTTTTCTCCTGTGTACGAAGGATATGTTACTGTTCCTGTCATTCTCTTGACTACGGGACGCTCACTTACATTTATTTTACCAATTTCTGTTTGAATATCCGAATTATACCATTGAGTACTTGCATAATATGTTACTGAATTTTTAATAGAAGAAACTTTATAGATATATTCATTATTTGTGTTTCTTTCTATAGTTAATTCATCGTAATCATCTTGATTATCTTCCTTAATAAATAATGTTAGTTTATCTGGACTATTACCAGTTGAAGTTACAACCAACTCTATATCTTCACCTCTTAGAACATTATCTATTTTACTTTTCAAAGCTATTTCAAATGGTGCAGCAGGTATAAAAGACTCACTATAGTTTATTAGCCTATTTGCTGCTGGATTAAGTATTAATCCAGGAAGGGAAGTTAAAAGTACTGTTAAAACTAGAAAAGAAGTAAAAATAAATATGTATTTTTTAAACTTCTTTTTATCTAGAACTTCATTAAAATTATAATCTTTCGTTTTTGTGGAGATAGACTCTAGTTCATAATTTGCTAAGTCAATGGATATACCTTGACTCGTTTTAACTTGATTATATATTTGAAGGGCATTAGTAAGCTTATCTCTTATCTGAGGAAAATAGTTACCTACTTTATTAGATGTTGAAATAATAATTTCATTTTCTTTACTTCCGTATCTTCTTTTGTATAAGAGAAATGAAGTCAATAATGTTATTAACGAGAATCCAAGAAAAGAATAAAAAAGTTTAGTTCTAAAATCAATAGATCCATTTACAAAGAATTCAATTAGCGTAAATAACAGAAAAGTAATAGAAATAAGACTTATCCCGCCAATCAAATACATCGTAAAATCTAACAAACTTTGTTTTCTGTAAGTCTCTTTCAGTCTTAATATTAATGAGTTATATTTTACTTCAGAATTTATCATATTAATTCATCAATGCCCATATAATAATATTAGTACCAAATTTTAAAGCTTTTTCTCTTATTTCAGGTGAATCGTTATGAACCTCAGGGTCTGCCCAGCCATCACTTGGGTTGCTTTCAGCTGTATAGAATACAGCTAATCTTTCATTAATGAATAAACCAAAAGATTGAGGTTTTTTATCATCGTGCTCATGTATTTTGGGAGGACCAGATGAGAAATCATATTGGATAGTATAAATTGGATGAGAAAAAGGTATTTCTAGAAAATCTTTGTCCGAAAACACTTTCTTCATTTCTTTTCTTATAAAAGGGTCTAAGCCATAATCATCATCAATGTAAAGAAAACCACCGTTTTCTAAATATAGTCTAAGATTTTCTGCTTCTTTTCCAGAAAAATTAACATTACCATGTCCAGTAAGAAATAAAATCGGATAATCGAATAAGTCATCAGATTTTAAATCCACATATTCGTAAACGGGCTCGGCAAGTACATTAGTATTGCTTTTTATAAAGCTCAACAAATTAACTTCGCTAGTTGGATCGTTATACCAATCACCACCACCAGAATATTTCACTCTACCGATTTTAATTTTTTCAGCAGAATGAAGAGGTAAAACAAGTAAAATTGATAATATTATTAATGTTATTAATCGCATTGTGTATGTTACGATTGTTAGCATTATTTGTTATCAAAACTACAGATTAAAATTTTCTTTTGTAATTTTTTGAAATGATCAAAAGCAATCAAATCTAAATCATGCATTTCTATTTTCAATGCCTTATTATGTTTTTTTGCTTCATTTATTTCATCAGTCAGATCACCGCCCTTAAGCAATACAATTTTCCCATTATCTTTTAATAGTGGGGAAACCCATGATTGTATTAGGTTTAATCTAGCTACTCCTCTTGCAAAAATAAAATCAAACTTCTTTTGATATTCCTTCTGATTAGCTATGACTTCTACTCTTTCTGCTTTAGATTTTATATTTCTGAGTTGAGTATGTTGTGCTAACATCTCTGTTACTTTCATTTTCTTTTTTATCGAATCTAATAGTAACATATTAATTTTAGGAGATGCAATAGTCAACGGAATTCCTGGTAATCCTCCACCAGAACCTAAATCCATACACTCATACTTACCGTCTAGATTAATAAATCTAAGAATACTCAACGAATGAAGTATATGAGATTCTAAAATCATATCTTCATCTTTTCTAGAAATTAGATTAACTTTACTATTCCAATGCAATAATTCATTTGTATATCGCTCTATTCTTTCTCTTTGCTTTTGATCTAGTACTATTCCATTAGCAGAAAGTATCGTCCAAAACTGTATTAAATCCATATTCTTTATATTGTGTATTGAAATAAAAACAAATTTACTAAAGTTATCACGAATTATATATGAATCCATTTTTTTCTATAGTAATTGCAACATATAATAGAGAAAATCTTATAACTAGAGCCATAGATTCTGTAGTAAATCAGGATACAAATGATTGGGAATTGATTATAGTTGATGATTGTAGTTTAGATAAGACATTCGATAGAATTAAGTCATTTTTTTCTGATGAACGAATCTTTTATTTCAAAACCAAAAAGAATAGTGGTGTTGCGAAAGCTAGAAATCTAGGTATTAGTAAATCAATTGGAAGATATATAACATTCCTCGATTCAGATGATGAATACAAGAAAAACCATCTTTCTGTTAGATATGATTTACTAGAAAATCAAAATATAGATTTACTACATGGAGGAGTAGAAATAATTGGTAATAGAAAAGTTCCTGATAAAAATAATAAAAATAAACTAATAGACATCTCTGAATGTATTATTGGGGGAACATTCTTTATTAATTCTAATATTGACGAAAATTTAAAATTATTTGATGAGAAAATAGATTATAGTGAAGATAGTGAGCTTTTTGAAAAATTTACACGGAAAAGCATGAAAATACAAAAAACAGATTATCAAACTTATATTTATTATCGCGATACAGAAGATTCTATTTGTAATACGGTGAATGAATGAAATTTTTAAAAAGTAAAAATGCACGAAAAGCTAGAATGGAAGAAATTCTTGATATTTTAAAATTAGAACATCTAGATGCTAGAATAGCCCTTAACTATAGCAATCCATTCGAGTTATTAATTGCGACAATACTAAGTGCACAATGTACTGATGCAAGAGTTAACATTGTAACTGAATCTCTTTTTAAAAAATATAAAACTCCACAAGACTATGTTTTGATACCACTTGAGAATTTGGAAAAAGATATATTTTCTACAGGTTTCTACAAGAATAAAGCAAAAAATATAAAAGGAGCTGCGAAAAAATTAGTCGATAATTTCAATAGTGAAGTTCCAGGCACTATGGAAGAATTACTAACTTTAGATGGAGTTGGTCGGAAAACAGCCAATGTTGTACTTGGTCACTGTTTTGGGATTGATGGTATTGTAGTAGATACACATGTAAGCCGTTTATCAAATAGACTAGGCTTTGTGAACACTACTAATGCAGTGAAAATTGAATATGAGTTAATGGAACTAATCCCACAAGATGATTGGGTAATGTTCACTCATTATATGATACAACATGGAAGAAAAATCTGCGATGCTAAAAAGCCATTGTGTAATAAATGCGTTATAAATCACCTTTGTCCGTCTGCAGATACATTCGATAAATCTAATAAAGAAAAGAAAAATAAATGAAAGATTTAAAAGTAATAACAATTGACTTTTGGAATACACTTTTTGATTCTGTAAATCATGAAAGTAGATACAAATACAGGAATAACATATTTTTAGAAGAAACTTCTAAACTTGGGATTAATATAAATGAATCAGAATTAGACAATGCAATTAAAGAAAGTTGGTTGTATTTTGAAGATCATTGGATAAATAAAATGCGAACTCCAGAAAGTTCAGAGTTAGTCCAAGTCATATTTTCATATTTAAAGATTCCCAATGATAAAAGTGCATTCGATAGGATAGTAACGTCGTATGAAGATAGTTTATTCGAACACCCTCCTATTCTAATTGACGGTGTTAAGGAGATGCTTCCGAAACTAGCGGAAAAATATAAGCTAGGTTTAATTTCAGATACAGGATACTCGCCTGGTACTCATTTGAGAAAGTTGATGGCAGACAATGACATTTTAGATTATTTTACTTCATTTAGTTTTAGTAATGAAACTGGTGTGAGTAAACCTCATGAAAGAGCGTTTCACACTATATTGCATGAATTAAAAACTGATCCAGCACATTCGTTGCATATCGGAGATATAGAAAGAACAGATGTGGTGGGAGCTAATAATACAGGAATGATATCTGTTTTATTCACTGGAGTTGAGTCTGAATTTGATAGAAAAAATCCAGAAATTTCTAGTGCGGATATATCAATTAATCATTGGACAGAATTATATGAACCATTAAGTTTATAAAAACTTATTTATTACAAAGTTCATTAAATCTCATTAGCTGATCCTTTGTCCCAATAGCTACAAGTTGATCTTTTGATTTCAATTTAAATTCTCCAAAAGGATTTAAGTTGGTATCATTATCTCTGATGATTCCAATGATTGTAACGCCTGATTTTTGACGAATATCCAATTCCTTTAAAGTCTTTCCGTGCCAATCATTATTGTCAGATAGTTCAAACTGCTCAATTTTAAGGAAATCACCATCTTTTGTACCCAAATTAGAATCTATAAAATCCATAATCTGAGGATCAATAGCAATATTTGCCATTTTTTGTCCACCAGCTGAATATGGGTTAAGGGTTCTATCTGCACCAGCTCTTAATAATTTCTTTTCTAAAAGACTATTGTCAGAGCGTGAAATAATAAAGACTTTATCATTTAATTCTCTAGCACTTAATACAATAAAAAGATTGGTTGACGCATCTGCAGTTGCAACTATTAAAGATTTTGCTTCTTCTATATTAGCTAATGAAAGTACCGAGTCATCAGTTGCATCCCCTTCAATGGATATTACATTTTTTATACTTTTCAACTCATCCGGAATTTCTTTATCAATAATTACAAATTCGATATTTCTATCTACCAATTCTTTGGTTGCTAACTCCCCTACCCTACCATAACCAACAACTATAATATGGTTAGACAATTTATCAAGTCGCTTTTGCACTTTTTTCTTTCCTCTTATATTTAATAATTGATAAGTAAATAGATTCTCCATAAAGATACTAAGTAAATAGAATAAACTACCTATACCCAATACTCCTATTATCATTGTGAATATTCTACCAGTAGTATCCAATGGAAATACTTCTGCATATCCAACTGTAGTTATAGTTATAATAGTCATGTATAGTGCATCAATAATATTCGAATCCGTTTCAGTCCAAATAATATCATACCCTATTGTACCACCAACTATAACTATAACAAGTAGTAATAATGGTATATATGGTTTTTTTATTCTATGGTCTTCTTTATTAGCGTTTTTATAAAACATTCAATTATTTATTTATGACATTATTTATTAATATTTTGCACTGTTTACTATTATAATATATCAAATTTACTATTCTATATGAGAATTAGCGTTGTAATATGTACAAAAAATCGTAGAGATGATTTAAGAATAACCTTAAATGGTTTTTTTAGTCAAGACTATGATAATTTTGAAGTTATTGTTGTCGATAACGCTTCTAATGATGGTACTAAAGATATGATTATGGAAGAATTTCCAAAAGTAAAATATACATATTTACCTATTAATATTAATATTCTAGCTCAAAATATTGGTATTGGGCTTGCAACAGGTGATATTATTTGGAGAACTGACAGTGACTCACATCCCGAGAGCAATCAAACATTCACAAGAATAGTACAAATTTTTGAATCACAACCTAATTTAGATATCATTTCAACTACTGAGACATTAGTAAAAAAAGATTTCTATGAAGTAGAACTTTCTACTTTAGACAAAAGTAAAGGAAGTATTAGTGAAGGTTATTTAGTAAAGAGCTTTTCTGGTCCAGGTAGTGCTATTAAGAAAACTGTTTTTAACAAAATTGGGTACTATTGGGAATTTGGAATGGAAGAGTTAGACTTTAGTATTAGGGCTTTAAAGAATGGAATGACTATAAAATGCTTTCCAGACCTAAGGACTTTGCATTATTCAAGTGAGAACGACAGAAATCGAAGTGAAAGATGGCTAAAAATATCAACTCAGAATCTAAGACTTATTGTCAAATATTACCCCATTCGAAGACTATATAATTTAATTATATGCTATTGGGGTCAATTACTAGTTGGTCTTGGTCAGAGAGTAAGAATATCATTCTTTTTAGAGTATTTATTTCAATCCTTAGTTACAATTATTAGCACTTGGAGAGATGAAAGAGAACCAGTTGCTAATAAAGATTTTACAAGAATTATTGGCAATAATGAGTACTATAAAGGATTTTTCTCCTATTTAAAGAATTTATTTTAATGAAAATTTTACAACTCACCCCCCAATTCCCCTTTCCTGCAGATGATGGAGGTAGAATAGGTATTGCCAATATTTATTATCAGTTTCTTGAACAAGGTAATGAAGTTGAGATGGTTTGTATGTCAAGGTTTCAAATTAAGCTAAGCGATATTAATAAATATCAAAAGAAAGGTAAGATTAGTATCATTTTGATGGATACTAGAAATACTAACTTCCGTGTTATCAGTTACTTCCTTAAAAATAAATCTTTATATATAGAAAAACAATACTCAAATGGTTTAATGGATAAAATCGAATCACTAGTTGATGTCAAATCGATAGATGTAATCCACGCAGACCACAGTAATATGGCAAAAATAGCCATTGAACTTTCAGTAAAATACCATAAACCTATTGGGTTAAGATTGCATAATATTGAGTATTTGATTTGGAAAAGATTCTATGATGGTTTAGGAAAGTTTAACCCTAAACGATTGTTCATAGGTCAACAGTACAAATTATTGAAACGTTTAGAATCAGAATTCATTAGCAAGTCAGATGTTTCATTTGCAATAACTAAAGAAGATAAGAAAAGAGCACTTAATATTTCACCCAAATCAAATGTATTAATTGCAAGTGCAGGTGTAGATGTTGATAATTGGAAACCTGATTTAAATATTGATAAACTTCCAAATTCATTAGTAGTTGCAACTACCTTTAATTGGTTTCATAATGTTAACGCAGTTCTATGGTTCATTGAAAATGTTCAACCAAAATTATTTTTAAATTTTCCTAATGTAAAATTAAAAATAATAGGTAAAAACCCACCAAATAAATTTGGTGAATATGAAAATATCGGCGTAGATAAGTTAGGATATGTTGATGATGTAAAACCATATCTAAATGAATCTGAGGTTTATATAGCTCCACTTTTTGTAGGTGGAGGAATTAGAATTAAAATACTTGAAGCGATGTCCTTAGGCCTACCTGTAGTTGCGACTGATGTATCTGCAGAAGGTATAGAGGCAACAGAAAAGCAAGGATTAATCAGAGCAAATACTATTAATGAATATATTTCACAAATTAGTAAGCTATTTAATGATAAGAATCTAAGATCTGAATTAGGTAAAAATGCGAGGAATTATATTATTGAAAACCATACTTGGAAATCAAATGTAAAAATCATGTTAGAGGAATATTCTAAACTCGTTTCTTCCAAGAGAAATAAAGCATAATTAAACCAAATATTAGAATCATAGTACCAATTGTAGCAATTGAAATAGGTATTCCATATTTTTTGTAACTCTCGTATATAAATGCTTCGCTTGGGTTTTCAGTATTATACTCTATGCTGACTCTATTTTCCTTTGGATAAGTACCAATTTCATTTGTGCTACTTAATTTGAAAGTGTCCTTACCTACGATATAAGTAATAATTGGAACATTTTTACCATAATTGTTCTTTTGGTAATCTATAACTTTTCCTTCGACAATACTACTTGATTGAAATTTTTCTTCATACGAATAAAAAGCTATTAAAGAATAGACTAATGTAAGTAATCCAATAAGAATAGTAATCTTAGAAATTATATCTTTTGTTCTAAACATAAATTCAAACTAAGAATAATTTCTAAGACACTCAACTATAATTAATTGTATTAAATAAATTTTATTGATATATTTGTAGTCTTTGATAAATATAAAACTCAAAATAGGTGGGAAAATGGCTAATATATGTGAGCTAACAGGCAAAGGGCCAATGAGTGGGAACAATGTATCTCACGCACATAATAAGACTAGAAGAAGATTTATGCCAAACTTGCAAAAGAAAAGAATATGGATACCTGAAGAAAATAAATGGGTAACTGTAAAGGCAACAGCGAAAGCATTGAAAACTTTAGACAAAAAAGGTTACAATGCAATGATGAAAGAGCTAAAAAATTCTTAATTTAAAGCCTCTCAATTATGAGAGGTTTTTTTTTATTATTTTTACAGGGTATATGCGCCTAATATTATCAATTCTAATTTTAACATTATCCGCTTGCAGCAGTGGATTTGATTCAAATCAAGCTAAGTACAATCAATTAGTTATAAGTGATATGAATAATGTCACTAGATTTGATACTAGTTATTTTGAGTCACAAGCTCGTTCATATTTGATTGCTGGTACACTTAAGCAACAGCAAAAAGAATATGCTGCTTCTATAATCGAATTTCAAGAAGCTCTAAGGTATGATAGTTCAGCTGCTATTGAATATGCTATTGCCAAATCTTATCTAGAAATACGTAAAGTTGATCTTGCAAAAGAGCATTTATATAGAGCTACTCAACTAAATTCTAATTTTGTACAAGCATTTGACTTACTTACAGAAATATTCTTGTATAGAAGTGAAATTGAAAAAGCCAAAATAACTAATAGACAAGCACTTGAAATTGAAGAAACCACTGATAGATTAATTACGAAAGCATTAATTATTGAGAATGATAATCCTGAGGAATCATTAAAAATATATGACTCCATTAACTCAACTAAATACAAAGATTTGATAAATGAAAGAAGAATAGTCCTTCTTAAAAAATTAGGTCGAGTTGATAGTCTTGTTGATAAACTCAAATCAGAATTAAAGATGCAGCCTTTCAATACTCAAATTTCTAGAGAAATATTTCAAATTTATCTTGAGAATAATCAAATTGATGAAGCTGTTGACTATATGGATATTATAGATACATTATACTTTGGAAAAGAACAAGAAACCTATTATATATTATTATCTTCAGCTATAATGCAGAATAATATTAGAGACACAATACTTGTAAATAAATTCTTAACTCGTATAAATGGAACTCTTCTTTTTAATTCAGAACTTATGTATTATTCAGGTCTTTTGGCATCAAATTTTGGAAATTATAACAAAAGAGACATTTTTTTTGATAGATTACTAAAGATTGAAGATGAGAATTCCGATTTAAGAGTAGGTGTAGCTGAAGTTTATTATTTTGATAAAGAATATAAACGGTCATTAGATATACTGTCTGGATTAAATCCTGATAGTTTAAAACAAGAGTTATATTACTATACACTTAAAGGTATGAATTATTTCATGCAGAAAGAGTATGAAAAATCGATTGAGAATTATAAACTAATACTCGAAAAAGATAGTACTTATAATAATTATGTAACTCTAACTATGATAGGCGAAACCTTTGATGTACAAGGTAACTTAGATTCTGCTCTTTATTATTATGAATTGCATTATAATTTGGATAGTAATAATACATACTTACTAAATAATTATGCGTACACACTTTCCAAATATGGTAAAGATTTGTATAAAGCGTTAAGTATGAGTTTGAAGACTTTAAATGAATCACCTAATAATTCTGCATTTTTAGATACTTATGGCTGGATTAAATATAAATTAGGTGATATAGAAGAAGCAAAAAAACACATTGAAAAAGCTATTGAAATAGGTAATGTTTCAGCAGAAGTATATGAGCACTTAGGTGATATATATATAGAAACTAATGAATTGGAAAAAGCTCAAGAGATGTATAAGAAAGCATTAGAATTAGAATCGGACAGATTCGACATAGAAGAAAAAATAAAAATCAAGACAGGTAAATAATGTTTGTAATTATTGGATTAGTTCTAGTTATGGCATCAATGCTAGGTGGCTATATGATGCATGGTGGTAACCTATTAGTCCTTATACAACCCAGTGAGTTTATAATTATTGGTGGAGTTGCATTTGGGTCGATGCTAATCGCAAATCCAATGCATACTGTAAAAGGGGTATTTGCAGGTGTTATGAAAACATTAAAAGGTCCTGATGTTAGTAAAGAAGCATTTTTGGACTTAATCCAATTACTTTATGAGACATTTCAATTTGCCAAAAAAGAAGGTCTAATTGCGTTAGAAAAGCACGTTGAAGAACCTAAATCTAGTTCAATATTCTCTAAATATCCTTCATTTTTAGCTAATCATCACGCAGAAGTTTTCTTATGTGATACTTTAAAAGTACTTCTAAGCGGTGGAATACCTCCACATGATTTAGAAGAATTAATGGATATAGACTTAGAAGCTTTGCACAAAGAAGAACATGAAGTCGCTCATGCATTGAACACAGTATCAGATGCATTTCCAGCAATAGGTATTGTAGCCGCAGTACTTGGAGTAATTATAACAATGGGTTCAGTTAGTGAAGGGGCCGAGACAGTTGGAGCCCATGTAGCAGCTGCCTTAGTTGGAACATTCTTGGGAGTACTATTATCCTACGGTATTGCTGGACCTCTAGCTAGAAATATTGGATTAATGTCAGAAAGTGAAGGTTCCTATATGACTTGTATAAAAGTTTCACTTTTAGCATTTTCTAAAGGATTACCTGCTACTGTTGCAATCGAGTACGGACGAAGAGTTATAGAACCACATTTTAGACCAACTTTCGAAGAAGCTGAAGGAGCTCTGAAAAGATAATGGCTGAAGAAGAAGAAAAACAACCAATAATTATAAAGAAAATCACTAAGGTCTCAGGTGGACATCATGGTGGTGCTTGGAAAGTAGCTTATGCAGACTTTGTGACCGCTATGATGGCTTTGTTTATTGTATTATGGATTTTATCAGCAAGTGAAGAAACTCAAGATCAAATTCAAGCATATTTCGATGACCCTGGTGCATTTAGCTTCGTAACGGGTAAAAGAGCAGTTGCAACTGAATCCGGTTTAAAGCCTATACCTGGTAGTATATTAGGAGATATGGTTGGAGATGGTGGTGGCAATATAGAAGATAATGATATAGATAGTGAATCTCAATCCATAAAACAACTTATGAATGAAGCTATCAGAGATAGTATAGAAGCGGCAGAAAATCTTAAATCATCGGCTGAGGAATTACAAGAATTCATAGAAGGACTAATAAGTTCTAATTCGGGATTGTCTGATTTTTCGGAGTCTGTTAAATTCACATTTACCGAAGATGGTCTAAAAATAGAATTAGTAGAAAATAATGAAAATTTATTCTTTGAAGTTGGTAGTTCTAAGATAAACCCGAAAGGTGAAAAAATCATTGCTATGTTGGCTAAAGAAATTGGTAAACTTCCTAATTCAGTAGAAATACAAGGCCATACTGATAGTAGAAAATATGGCAATTCGAAAAGTTACAGCAACTGGGACTTATCTTCCGATAGAGCTAATTCTACTAGAAAATATATGGAATCTAAAGGTTTATGGAATGGCCAAATAAGTGTTGTCGCTGGATATGCTGATAAAGAATTAGTAAACAAAGACAACCCTTTTGCAAATGAAAATAGAAGAGTAACTATTTATTTAAAATATATTAAGTCAAAAGATTTTCTAGATAGAAAAACTGATAAAATTGAAGGATTAGAAGAAGCAATTAAATAATCATTTCTTCTAAGAAACTTCCTAATAAATATGACAAACTAGCCGCAATTGCGCCTAGTGATAAAGTCTCCAATATAGATTTAATTTTATCTCTATCTGTTATATAACTCTTAAAATAACCTATCAAAATAAAAGCTAACGAAGTAAGAATACAAGAAATAATAAATGAAGAAAAATCTGATTTTACATTAATTAAATATTCGTAAACATAATAAGATAGCGGAATAAGACCAACTATAAAAAATGATATAAACGTAGCAAGACCAATATTAAAAGACGTTAACTCAGGATGAATCATTTCATTAACTTCTTTCATTTTGAAATCAATATATAATTTTTTGTTAGAAATAGTTTCATTAGTAATTTTCTCTAACAAATCACCGGTAAGGCCTTTTGATTTATAGATTTCTTCTATAGTAATTCTATCTCTATTTCTTAATGAATCATAACTACTCTCTACAATATTTTCTATTTTATGAAATTTTTCATGGTCTGCTTTAGACGAAAGAAAGGCTCCAACAGCCATAGAAAAGCCATCAGCAACTAAATTAGCAAACCCAAGGATAAGTATAACAGATGGTCCCAAATCGGCACCAACAGCACCAGCAACTACAGCAAACGTAGTCACACTACCATCTATTCCTCCATATACTATTTCAGATAAGTATTTCTGTAATTTAGTAACCATTTTCTTTAGGATTTATGTTTAATTGGAACTTTCTAATTTGAATTTAGAGAAATAAATAAATTATTTTTATTCTATTTATTCACACCTTAGTTTTTTTTTCAATTTATAGTTAATTTATACAATGGATAAGAAGGAAATAATAGCTTTAAGCTTAGCAAAAGAAATTAGCAATAAAGAATTATTATTTTTTATTGCTAATTTTGAATCAATAGATCATATTGGGAATTCGAAAATAGGAAAAACTTTCAAGCAAAAATTTGAAAAGGATTCTTTGTTTGATTCGAATAATGAATATATTGACAAAGCTGAGTTACAGTTAGAACTCGCAGACAAATACAATTCTAATATAATAACGATATTAGATGACAATTACCCTATATTATTAAAAAATATAACCGATCCTCCACCTGTACTTTATTATAAAGGAACTATATACGACGCAGAGTATGTAAGTATTTCAATCGTAGGTACAAGAAAAGCTACAAACTATGGTAGACTTGTTGTTGAAAAGTTTGTAAATCAATTAGTGGAGAATAGAGTTATAATTACTAGTGGTTTAGCATATGGTATTGATTCTTATGCACACGATAGGACTTTACAATGCAATGGAACAACTTATGCAGTAATAGCATCTGGAATAGATAAAATAAGTACAGATAGATCAAAGAAACTTTCTAATAAGATAATAGATTCTGGTGGTTGTATAATTAGTTCATACCCTTTTGGTATCAACGCTCTCCCCCCTTATTTTATAAATAGAAATAGAATTATTAGTGGGATATCAAAAGCGACAATTGTTATAGAAAGTGACGCGAAAGGTGGTTCCCTTTGGACTGCAAAATTTGCGGTCGAACAAAATAGAGATTTGTTTGCTGTTCCTGGTAATATATTTGAATCTAAAAGTAAAGGTACAAATACTTTGATAGAAAAAGATATGGCAATACCAGCTTTAAGTGTTGATCAAATTCTAAATCATATAGGATTCTCAAATATTAGTAACAATAGCAATGTTAACTCAATAGAATTCAACAATACAGAAGAGGAAAAAATATTCAATTATTTATCATTCTCACCCAAACATATAGACGAAATAGCAAATGCTGTTGAAATGCCAATTATGAATGTCCAAGTAAATTTATTAACATTAGAATTTAACTCCATGGTTAGACAATTACCAGGAAATCTATTTATCAGGAATATCGATTAATGAGAACAAATATTCGAATCACAGAAAATATTATTAATGAAGTCAATTCTAAATTGATGGAAATAGAGAAAGAAATAAATACAACAAAACTCAAAGAATCATATAGTTATCTCATTAGCAACGGAGGGAAACGATTCAGACCTTTGATGACTACTCTGTCTTGTGCAATGTTTACTTCTGACTATTTAATGGCTGTAAACCAAGGAACTGCAATTGAATTATTACATAACTTTACTTTGGTACATGATGATATAATGGATAAATCACCTCTAAGAAGAGGCAAAGAAACAATTTATCAGAAATGGGATGACACAACAGCAATACTTTTAGGAGATTTAATTCTTGGATTATCTTGTAAAAGATTAAAATTAGGATTGGAACCAATGCAAGGAATGAAAGCTATGAATGTTTTTAATTCAGGACTAGTGGAAGTCTGTGATGGACAAGGTTATGATTTGGATTTCGAGACTAGGAATGACATATCTTTAGAAGAATACGACATGATGATAGAGAGAAAAACTGGTTCATTGATAAAAGTAAGTTTTGTTATTGGTGGGATAGTAGGTAATGCTAATGAAATAGAATTAGAAAAATTAGCACAAATAGGAAATGAACTAGGTAAGGCTTTTCAATTGCAAGATGATTTGCTAGATATAATAGGTGAACAACACGAATTTGGTAAAAAGACTGGACAAGACATCATAGAAGGGAAAAAGACTTATCTGATCATAAAAGCAAAAGAAAAAGCAACTAAAAAAGAACATTTAGAATTATTAGATAGATTTTTTGAGAATTCAGGACTAGTGGAAAACGAAGTATTAAAAATGAAATCATTATTCGAAGAACTTGGAATTATAGAAGAGATAAAAGAATTAATAATTGAAAAATTCGAACTAGTATTTAAATTAATCAAAGAGATACGTGATAATGAATACTCAAATATTCTAATCGATTTATTAACTGAGTATAAAACTAGAGTTGTTTAATGATTTTTGCAAATTTTAATATTAGTAAGAAAAGTATAGTTAGTCCTGAGCATTTCATTAAAAATAAAGTTGAAGGAGACAATTTATTTTTAATAACTTCAACTGAAAAACTATCTCAAAAATGGAATGTAGCATTAATGAAGAAAACTGGCAAAGCATTTCATCTTACTAATATTTATTCATTTAAAAAATTCATCAACTATTTATCAAAAATATTATTAAACAAAGAAATAATAGATGAGTTGATTGAAAATGAGTTAATAGTAAAATCAATTGAAAAAAGTAGCACACTAAAACTATCACTAAAATCAAATTATAATTATATTACTCAAATATCTGCAATCATCAGAGGATTGAGAGAAGATGGTATTCGTGCATGTAATATAAGAGAAGATCTACTTGACAATATAGATAAAGGAAAGCATGATAATGATAGACTGAATGACTTGTATGATATTATGTATAATTATGAATTATTATTGCAACAACTAGAGTTATTAGACTACCCTTTAGCGAATGAATTATTGTTAATAGCTGTTAAAGAAAATAACTTATTTTCACATAATACATTAATATTTAACAACTTTATTAATTTCAGAAAACCAGATATAAATTTATTAGAAGTACTTTCAGAATCTAATAATGAAATTATTATTAACTCTAATTATTCATTGGAATCTGGTCCTTTCATTGGGATAGATAATTTTTTTATTTATGATTTATTGGAAATAGGGTTTATTCCTTTTTCAAACGATTTCAATACTATTGATCCAATAAGTCTCGAAAAAGATTTGGGTTTTGATGAATCAACAAAAAATTTAATTTCAAAAACTAAAAGCGAAATTGAATTATATAAATATAGTACCATACGAGAAGAAGCTTACGGTATTACTAAACTAGTAAAGTACTTATTGTTGAATAAGGAGTTAAATTTAAACCCATCTGATATATGTGTAGTTTCTCGTGATGTTAGTTCCTACTCTTCACTTCTCCGTGAATTCTTTGCTGATAATCAAATTCCTACAAATATCACAGATAGATACGAATTATCAAAATCTCCAGTAGTTATCGGTATATTTCAAGTACTTGAATCCCCCCTAAACAACTTCAAATTAAATTTCTTACAAGAAGTTTTTAGCTCAGCTTATATTTATATAGGAATAGATAATCCAAAAGGATTAATTCATTTAGCTAAAAAATATAAGATCATAGGTGGTATTCCTGGTATGGGAATTACAAATTTTTTAACTCAATTAACTTCTAGGTTAAACAGCATTAGATCTGTTATTAAAGATGAAAAAGAAAATATATTCAGAATAAAGGAATATAATAAGCAAATAATTGAATTAGAAAATATGACAATAAAGTTCAAACTTCTAGAGCAGAAATTTGGGATTATTGATATCTCTAAAAGTTATACAATTGAAGAATTTATTGCATTAATTAATAATATTGTACATTCCTTCTCCATTAAAGATAAAATATTAGAATTAACGGATTGGATTAATGTATCTGATTTGACATTTAATGATAAAGTATTTTATACCGAACGAGTTGAAAAAGATGCACGTGCTTTGTTCAAATTCTTCGAATTACTTAATAAACTGAATCAATTGGAAATAGGTTTCGACCCTTCGAAAAAATATCCACTTGAAGAACTTATAAATAAAGTCAAAGGTATAGTTTCGATTACTAGATATCAAATTAGAGAAAAAAAAGGATATGGAGTTGAAGTGACTTCATTAGAACAAACAAGAGGAAAAAATTACAAAATCAGAATCATGGCTGGCGCTATAGAAGGGATGATGCCTGTTCCATTTAAAACAGATAAATTAGTAGGTAAAATCATACAAGATTCCGAAAGACGACATTATTATCAAGAGTATGCTCAGTTTCACGAGTTTATGAATAATGAATCTCATTTCTATATTTTCTCACATTTAGAAGATAATGACGAAATAAAATTAGTTAGTCAATTCGTTACACCACTGGAATCATTAGAAGAAATAAGTAAGTACGATGAAGATTCTAATTTAGATTGGCAAAATTCGATTATAAATAGAAGGGAATTAATACTATCGGGACTTGAAAACCCTTCTGAATTAGTTAAAGTAAGAATGAAAGAATATAAAGAAAGTAATGATTTAGAAGTTGATTTAGGATTAGATTTAGGGATAATAAATGACCATGTTAATAAAGAAGAATTCTCTGTTTCAAGAATTGAAAGCTTTAAGAACTATGCATTTGATTATTTTTATTCGAATGAAGTAAAACTAAATATCCAAGAAAAAATCGACATATTTTTATCAAGGTTGGAATTAGGTAATTTGATTCATAAAACTATTGAAGATACATTTAATATATATAAATTAAAGAGTGACTTTATAATTGGGCAAATCAAACCTATCAATAACAGTAATTATACAACTTTAGATTTAATTGAATTAAAGGAATCAGACAAAAATGAAATATTAAAACTATTTAAAACCACCCTTAAAGAAAAAATGAATTTATATAAATCACAGCATCAATTTTTCAATTTAGATCGATTATTACTAATTGGTGATGAACAAAATGATGGAATTATGATAAAGTGGTTTGAAAATATTATTGATAGACATCTAAAAGAAAATTATTACATTCTAGCATTGGAATTCCCTTTTTCTAAAGAAAAACTAAATACATTCGGAATAAATCCAAATTTCAGAGGGAAAATAGATAGAGTTGATATTTCTAAGGATTTCAAGTCATATAGAGTAATAGACTATAAAACTAGTGAATCTGAAAGAGATGGTCTTCAATTGTCTATTTATGCAAGAATAATGCAGAATATTTTAAAAAATATTTATGGTATCGAAGTTGAACCTAGCGGACTAATTTACGATTCTTTTAGGTATAAATCTGATACTAAAAACCTATTAGGTTATCAGAATATATTGGATAAAATTAAAGTAAATCAAACAGCAGATGATATAATAAATACTAATATCTCAAATGCACTAGATATTGTGGAGCAACTTTATATAATGGATTTTAGTAAAGTGAAATCTAAAAATAATAGTAATTATGATACAAAAGAAATAAAACTAATAAAACGAGATTAAGAGTTATATTCTTCAATCCATTTATCTTTATTTTTTATAAAATAAGCTTTAGCTTTTTCATATTCATTAGGAATAATACCTTCGAGTATTGCTTCTTCAATCTCATTTTTAATAAATCCGACTAATCTTGATGGTTTGATATTACAAATTTCCATTATTTCTTCACCCCTAACGGGTGATTGGAAAGCCCTCAAATGATCATTTTGCTGTACTTCTTTGATTCTCGAGAAAACAATTTCATAGTTTTCTAAGTATTTTTCTACTTTCTTTGGGTTTTTAGTAGTTATATCTGCTTTGCAATGAATAAATAAATCTTCGAGATCATCTCCAGCAAATGCTGCTAATCTGCGATAAGCACTATCTGTTGTCTCACCATCGACTAAAGCCATTGGCCTTTGGTGTAGTCTTACTAATTTTTCAACATAAGGGTGTTTTTCCATTGGCAACTTTAGATTTCTAAATATTCTTTTCTGCCATTTAGCCCCTACTTCTTCATGTCCATGAAAAGTCCAACCCGTGCTTGGATGGAAACGTTTAGTCACTGGTTTAGCTATATCATGCATTAGAGCAACAAATCTTAACCATAGATTATCCGTCATCTCAGAAATATTATCTACAACTTCTAGCGTATGATAAAATACATCTTTATGAGCATAAATTCTCCCATCCTTTTCAATTTTGTCTATTCCTCGTAAATTATATACTTCAGGGAAAATAATTTCCAAAAGACCTGTGTCCATCAGAATATTTAATCCAATGCTTGGTTTTGATGTTTTTAAAATTTTTAAAAATTCGTCAGTTATTCTCTCTTGAGAGATATTTCGTATTTCCTTATGGAGTTTCTTTATAGCTTCAAACGAATTAGATTCAATTTCGAACCCTAACTGTGATGCAAATCGAGCAGCTCTCATCATTCTTAATGGATCATCTTTATAAGTAACAATTGGATCTAAAGGTGTAACTAATAATCGCTTTTCTATATCTTTAAGCCCATTAAACAAATCTAGAACTTCACCTAAAGTATTGTTATTAAGAGATGCAGCTATAGTATTTACAGTGAAATCTCTTCTCTTAATATCATCTACTAGTGTTCCTTCTTTAACTTCAGGTTTTCTTGAACCTTTAGTATATTTCTCTGTTCTAGTACCAACGAATTCAATTTGTATATTTTTATAAGGTACTAATGCTGTTCTAAATCTTGCATATTCAACAACATGAGAATTCAATTTCTTTGCAACAATATTGGCAAATTCTATAGCGTCCCCTACTACTGTTATATCAAAATCAGTTTCATTTTTACCCAAAACTTTATCACGAACATATCCACCAACTACATATATTTCAAAAGAATGAATATCTGCAATTTTACCTATTTGTATTAGTATTTTATCTTCTATATCTATTTTCATAAAAAAAAGGCGATTCTTAGAATCGCCTGTAATTTTAAATTTTTAAATTTATTACATGCCATCAGTATACACTGCTACATCTTTTACTTTTCTAATTGAATTTGTGCCATTTGATTTTCGATCAATAGCAACTAAAGCTGAAGCATATATTTCTTTCCATGTCAAACCAAATATCTCAGTTAATTCAAATGGCTCCCCACTACCACCAAATGTATCTTTTACTCCAACAAACTCCATAGGAATAGGGTAATTTTTAACTAATACTTCAGCAACTGCTCCACTCAATCCACCATGTACTTGGTGTTCTTCAGCTGTAACCATAGCACCACATTTTTTTGCAGAATTTACCAATGCAACTTCATCAATAGGCTTAATAGTGTGGCAATTGATTACTTCAGCGTTTATATTGTGCTTTTCTTTTAGTGCTTCTGCGGCTTTGAGAGCTTCCCAAACCATAATCCCGTTTGCAACAATAGAAATATCATTTCCTTCACGGAGTAGATCAGCCTTACCTATTATAAATTCATCCTCTGGTTTTGTAAACATAGGAACAGAAGGTCTACCAAATCTAAGATATGCAGGACCTTCCATTTCCCCCATTGCTATAGTTGCTTTTTTAGCTTGCTCAAAGTCAGCTGGGCAGATTAAAGTCATATTTGGTAAAGTTCTTAAAAAAGCTACTTCTTCTAATGATTGATGTGTAGCACCATCTGGACCAACTGTTAATCCTGAGTGTCCTCCACCAATTTTAACATTTGCTTCATTATAACAAATCGAAACACGAATTTGATCAGCATTTCTAAATGCAGCAAATGCACTATAACTTGAGAAAAAAGGAATTTTACCTGATAGAGCCAATCCAACTGCAACTGTAGTAGCATTTTGTTCAGCTACACCAACCGAAATAAATCTTTCTGGAAATCTTTCTTGGAAATAAGATGTCTTAACAGAGCCTGAAACATCTGCTCCAATAACAACGATTCTTTCATCTTTTTCTCCTAATTCTACTAATCCTAGTCCGAAACCATCTCTTGTTGGTTTATTACCGTAGCTTTCTATTTTAGTCATTATTTACTTTTTATTATTTATTTTCAAAATTGAATTTATAAATCAAGTCTTTGTAATTATCTTTTAAATCCGAAAACCCTTCAATATCAATCAAAACGTGAAATCTATTATTAACGAATAAACTTATATAACCGTATTTATAGTTTTCTTCCCAACGCATAAATCCTATATAATCTTCTTTCAGTTTCAATCTAGTGAGTATAAAACCCGGGTCTTCCAATGGTAAATCAATAAATAGCTGATAATCTGGAAAAAATTCTTTACTGTAATAATCAGATATTCTTACTTTTATCAGCTTACCTTTAGCTTCATAAACACCCGTAGATGTAGTATATCTACCTAATCCAGAACGTGTTTGTCCTGAAGATGATTTTTCAAGTTTTATATTTTTATATGAACTTGGATAAAAATCGAATAATCTAATAGGAGAAACTAATTCTTTTCCTTCTATTTCTATTGTCTTTTCTTTAGATATTTTATGCTTTACATCATCATTGAATTTGAAATCTGAAATTCTAGTATTAGAAGATTCAGAATTATCTTTTTCCGATCCAATTTCTTCTATTTTATTCGAATCACAAGATATTAAAAAAATCAAAAGTATTATTATTACATTTAATTTGTTCATTATATCAATTCAGATAGTGCTGTTTCAGCTTGTTCTTCATTAGGAGGATTTCCATGCCATTTATATTCATCTTTCATAAATGACACTCCTTCACCCATATATGTTTTAGCTATGATACAAGTAGGCAAACCATTGTTTCTATGATTTTTTTCAAATCTATCAAATGCAGCTTGAATTTGCTTATAATCATGGCCATCTATTTCGATTACATCAAAGTTGAAGGATTCAAACTTAGCTTTTAAAGGATATACAGAAAGAATATCTTTTACTCTACCATCTATCTGACAGTCATTATTATCTACTATCCAACAAAAATTACTTAATTTGTGACTTCCTGCAGCCATAGCTGCTTCCCAACTAGCACCTTCTTGGAGTTCACCATCACCTGTCACACAGAAAATTTTTCTATCGTTTTTATCGATAATAAAATCAGACATGGCCATTCCAACTGCAATTGATACTCCTTGACCTAATGAACCAGAAGAAGTCTCGATTCCTGGTAGATGAACATCCAATCCCGGATGACCTTGCAGTCTTGAACCATATTTTCTTAGTGTTTTTAATTCATCTGTCGGAAAATATCCAGCCCTTGCTAGTATAGAATATTGGACAGGTGCCATATGTCCAGCAGACAAAACAAATCTATCTCTCCCTAACCATTCAGGATTTTTTGAGTCATATTTCATAACTCCACCATAAAATAATACAGACATAACATCTGTAATTCCTAATGGTCCACCAGGATGACCAGATTTAGCTAAAACTAAACTTTTAATAATATCTTGTCTGATAGTAAGAGCAATTTCATCATATTCATTATACTCTCTCTTCTTATTCTCAAACACTTTTGTCGAAAAATCGATTTCCAAACTCATTTTATTTTTTCTTTTATTAATATCTTCAAAATTAAGAAAATATTATTCTAAATCTTAAAATATAGGTATATTAGTTTTAAGAGAATTATCAACAATTGTTACCTTTTTCAATTTGAGTTGTTACTTTATTTATGAAAACATATATATCAAAAATTGTAATTATATTATTTATTATTTTAAATACATATACATCTCATTCACAAGATAATGCTAGTGAAGGAACGCGTTTTATCGTAGCTTTCCCACAAAATGAAAGAACTAATAGTTCTGATTTTAACAATAACGTTAAATTGGCTATTTATATAAGTAGTACTAATGGGGCGACCATAACATTAAAAAATCAATCAAATAATAAAACCGTAACTAGAACTATTATTAAAGATGAGATTTTATCATTAGATAATTTTGAATTGGGTAATCAAAATGAAATTGAAGAAATTTCTGACGGTAAAGTCAGTAATAAAGTAATTGAAATTTTATCTGATAACCCCATATCAGTCTTTGTTATAAATTCTAAGAATAATACTTCTGATGGCTATTTAGCTTATCCAGTCACCGAGTGGGGTAATAACTATATTCATAATTCATTTTATCACCATTATCGAAATAGAGAATCAAGGTCATCAGGCTTTACAATATTATCACAAGAAGATAATACATTGATAAAAGTAGTATTGAAAGGAAAAGGTGCACAAAGAGGAACTACTAAATCTGGAAATCACTTTATTGGAGACACATTAACTCTATATTTAAATAAAAATGAGTCTTATACAGTAAAAACAAATTCAGATTATAATAACACTTTTGATTTATCTGGGACTCTGATAATAGGTTCTAAACCTATCGGAATTATTTCATTTCATGAAAGGACTTTAATTCCACAGGACAATCCTGATAACGGTTATGATCATCTTATAGAAATGATGCAACCTCTTTCCAACTGGAGAAATAAATTCGTGTCTATTGATTTTGGACGTGCTATGGGAGACTATTTTCGTGTATTACCTTTAAAAGATAATACAAAGCTTACGATTACAAATTACAACGAAAGTGGGAACATAATAAAAATTGATACTGTTTTTATAAATACTGGTGGAGGATTTTATGAATTCAATAATGCTAAAATTAACAGTTACAATAGTCAAAGTCTAAATGGTATTAAAGGTCCTACAATTTGGGAAGCGGATCATCCTATTTTAGTAAGTCAATATGCCTATTCCCAAGATTGGGAAAAAAACAGAAGTTTTTCGAGAAATGACAACTATGACCCATTTATGTTAAATCTAATAAACGAAGAACAATTTACGAATAACATAAGATTTCTTGTCCCATCTTATAATGATTTTGACAAGCATAATATAAATATGATAGTTAATGTTGATTTAACAAAAGATATAACACTTCAACTTGAATCAATTGAACTTGATGGATTCCCTATCTATATCAAGTATCCTAACTTAAAAAGTAATAGAATTGGTAAAACAAGTTTTTATTGGCTTAGATTTGAAATAAATCCTGGTGTACATAGCATTAACTCAGACGTGAGGTTAGCTTCTTTTCTTTATGGGTTTGGGTCTGCCGATTCTTATGGAATGCAAACTGCTCTTGGGAATTTACCACTAATTGATACACTTGTTTCTCAAACAAATTCCTTTGATTGTGATTCTTTCAATATTGATTATAGAATTAAAAGCACATTTGGTGCTGATGGTTCACAAGGATATTATTCAAAAGATTATAAGTTCAACGATTTTAGAGTAATTTATTCAGAAGGCATTGGTTATGATTTCAAATTCTCTGCAGATAGTTTATTAATTAATTTCAAAGGTGTGCTCACAAATGTTCCTTTTGAATCTAAATATATAATATCTGCAACATCCGAAACGGGTAAAGAATTTATAGACACAGTATATTTTAAATTCAAACAAACTTTGCCATTGAATAAACCTACAGTTTCAAAAATTACACCTGGAGATGAGATTTATTTCACCCTTTCTCTAAACGAAGCTAAAGATACGCTGACATTTCTTAATAGTTATACTATCTCATTTAAGTATTATAGAGAATGGTTTGAATTATTGGATTTTAAAATTCTTGATGAATCAATTTTGAACAAATTAACTGATACAACTATAAACGATACTACTTATTATACTTTAAACTATGAAATTCCACGTAGTCATATAACAAAGGGTAATTCTGTAAATATTCTCCTCCGATCTTTATTAAATAAAGATTCTATTTTTACACCAGAGTTTTCTCTTTTTAGTAAAAATGAAACCGATTGTTACTTTGGGAGTAAAAGCGATACAGTTAATGTGGACATTTGTGTACATGGTCTTAGAGTAATTGAAATAAATTGGGAAGATGATTTGGAAATCAACGAATCTACTCTTATTTCAAAATCGAATACTATTATTTCTGTTTATAACTATGAAGGAAAAGAAATAATAAGTAATTATATTTTAAAAGAAGGTCAAATCATAGATCTATTTACCTTGCTTAAAAATAAAGGTTTATATTTCATAAAGAACTTAAAGAAAGGTAACAGCCACCCGTTAAAATATTTTCATTTTTAAATTACTAATTAATAATTTATATTATTACTTGTTTAGTTGTAAAAATCATTTATGTATTTTACAATTAAATAAATCTATGAATTAGTATAAATTGGTAATTGACTCGATGAGAATAAAGAAGATAATTGCAGAAAACCTAAGTGAAGGTAAAATCTTAATAAAAAAAGAACTTGGTGAAGACGCAGTAATACTATCTACTAGAAATATTAAAAATAGTGAGACTGGTAAAGACACTATAGAAATAGTTGCAGCTATCGATGAAAAAGTACAAAACATTCCTAAAGTTGAGTCTAAATCAAAAGGCAAAATTTCTGATATAGATAAGAATAAATTAGACTATCTTATTGAATCAATTAATTACCCTTTTCTAAGTTACTTAGACAAAAACCTTTCAAACAAATATGTTTATCTTAAAAATTTAGGTTTTGATGAGACTTTTATTGGTCCAACTTTACAATCCCTTTCAAAAACCAATAATCTAGATTTATCAGATAATGACTTACTTAATACTATCATTAGTCGTATTAAAGTTGAGAATTTATTCCAAAAACGTCTATCAAGAAAAGTGTATGGATTTGTAGGACCAGCAGGAGTAGGTAAATCATCAACTTTATTGAAATTTGGTGTTATTCATAAGATAATGAACTCATCTAATGTTTTAGTTATTGGTGCTAATAATCATAATTTTGGTGCTAATGATTTACTTGCTGCATATTGTAAGTTACTTGATTTAAATTATGAGAAGGCTGGTTCTGAAGAGGAACTTAACAGGCTTATCGATACAAAAAAAGCGTACGATATGATATTAATTGATTTTGATAGTAATTCTAAATATACAAATTCTTCATTAGAGAATATTTTAATATTGCCTGTGAATGGTGCTTCTAATTATTTGTATAACCAATTGAATGAATTTAGTAGTAGTTATATAGGTTTATCTGGATTAGATCAAAAATATAATATACAACCAATACTAGAATTACTGATAAATAGAAATTTGACATTATGCTTTTATACAAATGGTTCAAATATTCCAGATGATATAGAGTTAGCTGATGTAAGTGGTATAAAAAAAATGATTCTTAACAATGGATAGACCAACGAAATTCATAACTATATGTAGTGGTAAAGGTGGCGTAGGTAAAAGCTTTGTAGCCGCTAATTTAGCTAATTTACTTTCACTTAAAGGAAAGACCCTTCTTTGGGATTCTAATCTTAATTTTCCAAACTTACATCTAATACTTGGAGTTGATCCTCCATTAAGATTGAACGATTATATAAGTTCAAATGTAAAATTTAAAGATACAATTTTTAATGTAAAACAAGATTTTGATTTAATTATTGATAGCCCACTTAGTGACAGACACGATAGCGAACATAGCGAAAAATTTTATGAAATATATCAAGAAATAAAAGCTTTAAATGTATATGATTATGTAATAATTGATACCATGCCAGGTGCAGGTGAATTAGTCCTAGAGTCTTGTATATTATCAGATTTATCAATTGTATTAATTACTGATGAACCTACAACAATAGTGGATTCGTATGGATTATTGAAACTAATATTACCATTTGTAGAATCAGATAAGATTGGAATTTTGGTAAATAATGTAATTGACGAAGAAGATTACGATGAAATTATTACTAAAATAAATCTGACAACTAATAAGTTTTTGGGTGTAAATTTCAAAAATGTAGGTTTCATTCCATACGACAGAGAAGTTAGAAAATCTATCCAAACTCAAGAATTAATTACAATAAGTAATAATAATTTGCCTATTTCTAAAAATTTGCACGATATTTGCTGTTACATTGAAGAATATTTGAAATCTAAAAGTCTAATTAAAGAGAATAGATAATATGGATGAGAAAGAGTTAGCGAAATCAAAAGAAAATGATACAAAAGCTCAAAAAGAAAAAGAAAAAGAGCTAAAAAAACGTCAAAAAGAAGAACAAAAAAAAGCTAACAAAATAGTATTATCGCCATTTAAGAGTTTATTACTGGCTTCTTTGATGTTTACTATAATTGGTTTTTTAGTATTCTATTTTGGCTCTGAGTTTGACATAGTAGAAAGTAGCTATCGTGCTTTTCTAATATTTTCTACTATATATGTTGGCATTGGACTGATTGTTCTTATATTCTTTTATTCTTTATATAGAATAAAAGTCAATGAGTCTAAAAAAGAAAATGATAGAAATGGTAGTCAAAACTTTGATTATGAAGAAGATGAGATGGATAGAATAATGAACGAATCTATACAAGAAAACGAATAATTTAACTCCTATTTTAATAGATAAATGAACATAACTGAAAATATTTGGTTAGAATACAAGAAACATCCCAATCAAGAGTTGAGAGGTAAACTATTTATTGAGTATTCATGGATAGTTAATTATGTTTTGAGTAAGCTCAAGGTACCTGATAATTCGATACTTGAAAGAGGTGATTTGATTAATATAGGAATGATAGGTTTGAGTCAATCAATCGATAGATTTGATTTAGATAAAAACGTAAAATTTGAAAGTTATGCTATAACTAGAGTCCGAGGAACTATTCAAGATGAATTAAGAAAGTTAGATTGGTTATCAAGGACGGCTAGAAAAAAGGTCAATAGCATAAATGAGATCAAAGAAAAAACTCTAAAAGAAAATGGTATTGAAGTTTCGGATGAAGAAATCATAGAAAAGCTAGATTTGACAAGTGAACAATATAATAGCTATTTACAAGCTATGGAAGCATCTAGAAACACTCTTTCATTTATTGATAGTAATATAGATACAGACAATGAAGGATATAGTTTAGTTGATAATGTCACTTACAATGATGAGGTAAATCAACTAGATGACTTGATTGAAACAGAAAAGATAGATTTTTTAACAGCATACTTGAAAGATTTACCAGAGAAAAAAAGACTAGTAATAGCTCTTTATTATTACGAAAATTTAACTTTTAAAGAAATTGGCAAGCTGATTGATGTGACTGAAGGTAGAGTAAGTCAAATTCACTCAGAAGTCATTAAAGAACTAAAGGTTAAAATAAACAAATATGAGAATGCTTAGTAATAATATAATAAAACGTCTCTCGAGGATAGAAGATTTACCTTCTATTCCCATTGTCTTAACTGAGATTATGACAATGTTAGATGATGAAAATTTAAAATCAAAAAATCTTGCAGAGACAATAGAGAGAGATCAGATGTTAACTACTCGAGTACTGCGAGTAGCTAATTCGCCATACTATGGATTTACAAGAAAAATATCAACTATAGAACTAGCAATAGCACTAATTGGCATTAATACTATTAGGGACATAGTAACAGGTATTATGGTAAAACGGATATTTGTCAATTCTCATAAATCAGTTATAGATTTAGATGCATATTGGAAGTATAGCATTTTTTGTGCTGGTGCCACTAAGTATTTTGCGTCCAAATTGAAATATCGACCTCTTGGTGAATCTTTCGTTACAGGGCTAATGCACGACATGGGTGTACTATTATTAAGTACATATTTCACTCATGAATATAAAGAAGTATTAATTCAATTAGAAATGGATCAAAGGTATTCGTTAGTTCAAGCAGAACAAAAAATATTGCAAACTAATCATGCAGAAGTAGCTTCATGGTTAGCCGATAAATGGAACTTACCTTCTAAAATTTGTATAGCACTTAAAAACCATCATTATTATTTTAGTAGTGTCGATGTAAAAGATGTAATTAATGAGCAACCACTTACAATAGCTGTAGCTTTATCAGAATATTTTGCTAAAGAATTGGGTTTTATGGCTTGGAATAATGAAATGACAGACTCAAAGCTATTTATTGGTCCTGAAATATTCACTTCGAATGATGATACTATGTTTGACACTAATAGTTCAATATCGTTAATTAAGCAAGATTTATTGAAGGAATTTGATAAATATAGTTTCTTCACTGAGATGTAAATGAGAAAAAGCAAAATAGGACATAGAAAGTACATCAGAAAAATCCTCCAAATGGAAGATAAGATGGATTCTTTGTTCGAAATTGTTAATTCCAAAGATTTTCGTTCATTACTATTAGTTATTGAGAAAGAGTTAGATAAGAGATTTAGTATAATAGAATCAAAAATAGAACTTGAAAATCAAGATTATATTGAAATTTTCGAATCTTCTCTAGATAAGAAGAAATACTTAGAGAAAGAGACTACTTACTTAAGTGAAGAAGGTATTTTAGATTGGGTAAAGACAACAGGCAAAACACAAATTGTCCCCTCTCCTTTTTACTCATATGGTAAAGCTGCAGTTATAATAACCCCACTATTTAATAAAGACACACATATTGGTTTCTATCTTGCACTTAGTAAGAATAATAGATTATTATTTGATGATGTTCAAATTAATAATATTGATAGATTAGTTTTACTTTTTAACTCTAAATTAATATCTCTTTTTTATGAGCTCAAACTAAAATCTATGGCAAGTAGTTTAGAATATTATGAAAAAATAATTCTGAGTAGTGTTAATTATCTTGATGGGAAACTGATAGTAGAGAGTACATCTGAAAAGATTAACCAATCTCTTTCGATAGTAAAAAACAATTTGAATTTATTAGATAAAGAATCAGAAACATTTTATACTAGATTAAATAAAATAACAAGTGAAATAGATAATATCTCAGAATTGAACTCTAAACTTACTGAAGAAATTGGCGACAATATAGATAATATGAATAGTAGTCTGAGTTTAGATGAGATAATAAATGAGATCCTTGAAGTTATGAATCACAACTTCTTGAATACAAATTTAGAAATTAGTTTTATAGAATCCACAGATAAATTCTATATTAACACGTCAAAAGGTAAAATACGTTCTGCTATTATAAATTTGCTGGTACATATATTAAACCAAGCCGAACAGTTCAAAGTTCTTAATATATATTATAAAACTGTTAATAATAGAGCAAACATTTCATTTTATCTGGGTGTTGAGAATTATTCATTTACCACTAATATGACTATAGATTCCCCAGTAGAAATACCCCTTCCAAAAGAACTAGAAATTACTAAAAAGTTATTAAATAGTATTAACTCTAAATTAGAAATAGTATATGTCGAGGAATTAGGATATTTTTTCAATATTTTAGTTAAATGAAAACCTTCATTATTATATTATTATTTTTCAGCTCGTCTGTATTTTCAGCAGAACTACATGACGCAATTAGTATAGACAATAACACACTACTTTTGAGATTTAATGACAGAGTGTCTTACTCAACTAGTTTATCAGAAGATAAAAAGAATATATCTATTGAATTAAGAAATACTAAGAATTTGATTGGTAAAAATAGCCTACGAATCGATTCGGAATTAATAAAAGAAATATTTCTTTCAACAAAAAATAAAAGTTTATTTGTCAATATTATTCTAAAAGCCAATTCTGGATTTAATACATTCCAACTCCCCTATTCAAATTCGATAGTTGTAGATGTTTTTGATTGGAACAAAGTTTCTTCTATTGAAGATAAATATAGAAGTGGTCTTTTCGCATACGAAAGCAGTTTATATAAACAATCTATAAATCTATTTAGAGAATCTAAAGAAGAATTGAATACTGCACGTTCAATGCTAGGAATTGTTTATTTATTAGAAGACAGTTTGGAAGCATCGTTTAATCAATTAACTATAGCCGCTCGTAACAACTCGAAAATACCTGATGTATACGCTGCTCTTAGCCAAATATATTTAGAAAAAGGGAGCTTTACAAAAGCGAAATACTTTAATAATAAGTTCTTAAATACTTTATCAATTAAAGATACCAATTATCAATACCCAAAATTGATATTTACTAAAGAAAATATTGATAGTCTAAAATTGGACGAATATGTCGATACAACGAATATAGATTTAGAGGAAGTAGCTAATAATGACCGATTTTCGAATTTATTTGATGAAGAGGCTAATAGGAAAGAAACGGAATCATCAGTTAAAACTCAACTGGAAAATGAAGATGCATTTCTGAGTATGAAAAATTTCTTAAAGTATTTGATAATAGCTTTATTATTATTGGTACTCTTTATAGTTTCATTATACTTCAAATGGAGGAAAACAAGAGTTGATAAGCAAAATGAAGAAGCAAAAATAAGTTTCGAACATGAGTTAAAACAAGTTACTACAAATGTAAATAAGGAAGGTGGTATAGTAATAGATAGAACTGACTTAGATGAAAACTATAATTATAAACCGAAAACAGATATTAAGAAAATAAAAACTCAAAGTGGAAAGCTAACAAAAGAATCTAATATAAAATCTAACGATACTAATAAAAAAATAGAAGCTAAAGAATTACTTTCAGCAATAACTCAGATCAAATCTTCTAATATAAATAATCAACTTAATAATTCAGAAATGGATAATAATGAACTAAAAACAAAACTTTATAGCAAGTTTAACGTTGATAGTAGTAGAAACAAACAATAAAATATAAATGAAATTATTTTTACTATTAATAACTACTTATCTGCTAATTGCTGTTAATTATAGCAATTCACAGACTATTGACTTTAGTTCTAAAAATAATAAGAATATATCATCTAAATCAACTCAAGTACAACCAGCTCAGAATTCTGATGGCATAATAATTGATAGTAAACAACCAAGCAAGACGGTAAGAATAGACCAAGATACTTCAAGTATAAAAAATGAAATATTAAGGGTCTCAACAAGTGATAATTTGAACTTTAATGTTAAAATTAGACTTAAAGAGTATATAATTCCTATTAAAATTAATATATATAATATGTTAGGGAATTTAGTTGAGGAAGTTTATAGTGGAACTGCTATAAAAGATGTTGAGTATCCATTCGTTGCTTCTAATCTTCCAAATGGGTTTTACTTGTGTATTCTACAAGGTCCAAACTTCCGTGATGCTGAAAAGTTTACAATATCAAGGTAACAAATGTCTAAAAAATCAGCATTAAGTATTGTAGTACTAATTTGTATTACTTTAACTATAATAAATGAAGCGAACTCCCAACAAATGAATGGTTCGTACAGTTCTTCTTACCTCAATAGGAACACTTCATCAAGAATAAATGCAATGGCTGGTGCATATACTGCCGTGGTAAATGATCCGAATTCTGTTTTCATCAACCCTGCTGGTATTGGTTTCTTATTGAATAAACCGATGTTTGTGACTTCTGTAAGTATGCCAGGAATTGGTAGAGTACATTCGAATATTGCTTATGGCCAAGGAATTGGAGAACATTTCGGTATTGGTTTAGGCATAAATTCTTTTACATCAGGTCAGTTCCAAGGTCGCGATATTATGGGTAATCCCACTAGTAGCATGCGAGATTGGCAATATTCTATGAACGTATCAGCGGCGTATTCTAGTGAAGATTATAGTTTTGGGGGTACTTTCAAATATTTAGGGCGTGATTTACAAGGAAGCGGTACAAGTGCTAATGGATATGCATTTGATTTGGGAACTAAGTTCAATGTAGCAGATTTATTCTCATTTGGAGCTGCTATTCAGAATGTTGGTGCTTCTTTGAAGTGGAATACCCCCAATAGTACAGTTGATGAATTACCTCTTACAGTTAGAACTGGTGTAGCAGTAGAATTTGGTATAAATGACCAATCAGTTGAACAAAGAACATCAATAACTGGGGAAATAGATACATTATATATACCAGCAACAAAATATTTCTTATTAAGTTTTGATGCAATATTCAGAGAAACAGATATTTCACCGAGTTTCGTTTTGGGAGCAGAAGTTGTACCTACTGAATTATTAGCAATTCGTGGTGGTCTTAATGTATATGGAGAAAATAACGGTGTACCTAGTTTATTTCCTGTTAATATTTGGGGAGCGGGAATCAGCTTAAGACCATATTTAGAGAACACAGCCTTTGATTTAAATATAGATTACTCAATTTCTAATGAATATATATTAGGGAGTGGTGTTACTCACCATATATCAATAATTATTGATTTGAAATAGCAGCAAGTTTCATAGCTTGAATGTTTTGCTCCAAATTTCCCTTAAATAGACCAGATCCTGAAACAATCATATTTGCACCAGCATCTACAACTTGTTTGATATTATCAATTTTGACTCCCCCATCTACTTCTATTTCTACATGTGAAAGACCATTCGTATCAAGATAGTTTCTAAGTTTTTTACACTTATCTAAAAAACTAGTAATAAAACTTTGACCACCAAAACCAGGGTTTACAGACATTAACAATATAAAATCACAATATTCAGCAGCATCGTAAGCATATTGTAAAGGAGTAATCGGGTTTAACACTATTCCTGCCTTACAATTTCTTTCTTTTATTTTAGACAATGTTCTGTGCAAATGATTACAAACCTCTGCATGTACAGATATATAATCAGCACCAGCATTAGCAAAATCATCAATATAGCTATCTGGATTACTTATCATCAAATGACAATCTATTGGAAGTGAAGTATGGGGTCTGATTGCTTTCACAATTAGAGGCCCAATAGTTATATTGGGAACAAAATGACCATCCATAACATCAACATGAAGTATATCGGCTCCAAATCTTTCACAATTCCTTACTTCTGATTCTAGATTAGAAAAATCACATGAAAGTAAAGAAGGTGCTATTTTTAATTGATGTGGCATTACTTACTCTTAACTGCTGGTTTCGAATTTTCATATAGTTCGTTTAATTTTCGATGTACTTCGTGAAGCAGAGTACCTTTCTTATAATCACCATTCTCATCAGGCAGACCGAATTCTTTCCCCATTAGTAATTTAGACCCGTCTTCTATATTTTTTATAGAATAAATATTAAATTCTTTTTTCTTAACTGATTCAATAATATCTTCGTTAAGCATTAGATCATTTACATTTTGTTCTGGGATTATTACACCTTGGTTTCCTGTAAAACCTCTTGCCCTACAAATTTCATAAAATCCTGTAATCTTTTCATTCACACCACCAATAGGTTGTATGTCCCCCTTTTGGTTCATAGACCCAGTTATGGCTATTTGTTGAGTTATAGGGGTATGAGAAATAGCAGATAACAAGACATAGATCTCAGCTGCAGATGCAGAATCACCATCTATTCCACCATAATTTTGTTCAAATGCAATAGATGCAGACAAAGATAGAGGTTTTTTTTGTGCAAATCTCTCTAAAAAGAATCCTTGAATAATTAAAATTCCCTTATTGTGGATAGAGCCACTCAATTGTGCCTCACGTTCTATATTGATTATACCACGATTTCCAGCACCGATAGCAGCAGTAATCCTAGCTGGCTTACCAAAAGATGCTATTCCTGTACTCATCACAGTTAGACCGTTAATTTGCCCCACTCTACTTCCTTCAGTATCAATTAAAGTATTGCCTTGAAGTATATGATCTGTAATTTTTTGATCGATTAAATTATTTCTAAAATTCCTTTGTTTTAAAGCTTCCTTTACATGAACTTCGGTAACTAATTTCTTATTTACTTGTTCAGCAAAATAAGATGCTTCACGTAATAAATCAGCAATATCCGAAAACTTTAAGGTTATTCTATCTTGTGATCCAGCGTGTGCTACAGACCATTCTAATACCTCTGCAACTGCTTTTGGTTTGAAATGTAAAAGATTCTCTTCGTCACATTGAGTAGCTATAAAGCTAACTATACTATTAAGCAATTCATCTGTTCTAGCAGTTTCATAATCAAATTGAGCTAAAATTTTGAAAATTTTCTTAAATCCCTTCTCATGTCTATATAAATAATTATAAAGTGATTGTCCACCTACTATTATTACTTTAACATTGACCTTAATTGGTTCAGGCTTCATTTGACTTTCACTCATCTGAAGATAAGTTGCGTAAGGTTGAATATCTAATTTATCATAGAGAAGCACATTTTTAATTGCTTTCCAAGAGACTGCTTCAGAGAATAAATCATTTGCACTTACAATCAAATAACCCTGGTCTGCCTGTAATATGGATCCAGCTTTAACTTTTGAAAAATCAGTTCTCCAATATCCAGAGGCATCAACTATTTTCTCAAAAGAACCAAAAAGATTTCCATAAGTTGGGTTATGTTCTATAATTACAGGGGCACAAACTGTTTCTGAATTATCTAAAATAATATTAACTTCAAATTTATCTGCAATTTGAGAGGCAATATCGATATTTTTAGATTTATTCAATTTTGACTGCATACCCTTAGATTGCTCAGAAGAAGGCAAAAAGTATTTTACATTATCTAATATAAAATCTTTTCCACTTTCTAAGTAGCTTTGAATAGCTAGATGTTTTTTGTAAGTTTTATTTAATTCTTTAAAACTTGCATTTATTATAGTTTCTGCAGTTTTTCTGTCAAAATTTATAATCTCTTCATGAAAAGTATTCACAATTTCATTTGCTGATTCGGCTAACTCTATTAACTCTTCATGAAGTTTGTTATAATCATTAGCTAACTGAGTTGCTTGTTTTTCAGTTAACTTTTTTTCGTTAACCAAAGAGTCTAAAGATTCTATTCTGTAAGCTTTTTCATCTATTAATAAGAATATATCAGGCTCAGGATTGCCTTTTGTGTTTTCTATTTGACCTCTTACAAACCCTTTTTTCTTCAATTTCTCATCAAATTCTTCTATCAAGTTCTTCTCAGATTCTTGATAAGATTCGATTACTTCTTTTCTTTTAGTAGTATAGGGGTCTTCTTGATAAACGCTAGATAACCTTTCTAATAAGTGATTAATAGATTCATGCATCTTTTTAGAAAAAGAACAAGCACCACCTTTCTCAAATTGTAATAATTTAGGTTTGGACTCATCTTCAAAATTATTGACATAGCAATAATCATATAACTCTGGACAATTCCCTTTACGTTGTGATTTTTCTAGCATATGCTTAACTGTCGTCATCCGACCTGTACCTGATAGTCCGGTCACAAATATATTGTAACCTCTACTACCACGTAAATCTGCTCCGAGTTCGATAGCTTGTATAGCTCTAGGTTGGCCTATGATATGATCCAAATGCTCTACTTCTTTTGTAGAACGGAAATCTAATTTTTTTAAATCTATTTGCCACTTTAGTTGGGCAGGTTTTAGTTTTATTGCTTTAGGATTAACCACTTCATTTGTACTATTTATATTGTCTTAAAAATTCAAGTCTATCTTGAAGTTTTGCTTTCGGTACTAGAAGTTCTTCTTTTCCTAATATTGCTTCCTCAGGACTAGTATAAACAATTTCATAGTCTTTACTCATTACAATTGCTTCTTCAGGACAAACCTCTTCGCAATAAGAGCAGAAAATACAACGAAGCATATTAATCTCAAATTTCTCGGGATATCTTTCCTTTTCCTTAGGTGTTTCTCCTGCTTGAACTTCTATTGCCAATGCTGGACATACTCTAGCACAAAGACCACAAGCAACACAGCGTTCTCCCCCGTCCTCTTCAACTAATACAGGTCTACCTCTAAAAGAACCTGTAGGTTCCCATCTTTGTTCAGGATATTGTCTAACGAAATCTTTAGGCTTAAACATTTGCCTAAGAGTTATGCCAAGTCCTCTTGCAATTTCAGGTATATACATTTTTTCCCAAAATGTAAGTCTTTCTGCTTCTGTATTTTTTCTATTATTCATTTTTTTATTCAATTATTGGTTATAAGTCGAAAAATATAATTACTGCTGCAGTTACAAATAAATTAATTATTGAAAGTGGTAATAATACTTTCCATCCCAAATTCATTAGTTGATCATATCTGAATCTAGGTACAGTCCATCTTACCCAAATAAAGAATACTATAAATATCATTAATTTAGTAAAGAATGAACCAAACTGTAAAAATGCCCTAGACCATGTTCCTTCGACCAAACCAAGTGAATCCCAAAACTCAGGGAAAGGCAAACTCCAACCACCAAAATAAAGTAAAGCAATAAAAGCTGAAGCGGTAGCCATGTTAGCATATTCTGCCAAAAAGAACATACCAAATTTCATTCCGCTATATTCTGTATTGTAACCACCTACGAGCTCTGGCTCAGCTTCAGGTAAATCGAATGGGGTCCTGTTTGTCTCTGCAAATGAAGAAACCAAGAAAATTATAAACCCAAGGGGTTGTAAAAATACTAACCATCTTAGTCCGAACCATGCATCTCTCTGATATATAATTATCTCGTTTAAATTTAGTGAACCAGCTATTAATACTACTCCTAATAAAGATAAACCCATAGACAATTCGTAAGATATCATCTGAGCTGCTGAACGTAAACCACCAAGTAGTGAATACTTAGAGTTAGAAGCCCAACCAGCTAGCGTAATTCCATAAACTCCAATAGAAGTCATTGCTAAAATAAATAAAACACCTATGTTTATATTTGGAGCAATCCCCCAGTATACTGTTCTTTCACCTATAGTTACATAATGAGCATAAGGTATTACAGCATAAACTCCTATTGCAACGGCTAGTGTCAATAGAGGAGCTAATCTATGAAATCCTTGATGAGCTGCTTTAGGAACCAAATCCTCTTTCATAAATAGTTTCACAACATCAGCAATCGGTTGTAATAGACCCATCGGACCAACTCTATTCGGACCAACTCTATTTTGAATCCAAGCCGATATTTTTCTTTCCAAATAAACTTCAACGGAAGCCATTACTAGTACTATATTTATAATAATAGCAGCTTTAATCCCAAATTCAATTAGCGTAAATGTTAAATCGCTCATATTCTATTTTAGCCTTTATATTTAACTACTTTTTGTGTTTGTTGTGGTTTCAGATAATGCGATATATAATTAACATGTTTAGGATCTGGATTGTTGCCTTTTCCTAATACTAAACCTTGATATTCATCCAATTTATTATAATCCATATCATTGAAATTAGTATAATTTTCAACTATTTCATCAAAAATTTGAGATGATTTTGTATAATTCCAATCTTTTCCTAATTCTTTAGCTATATTTTGAATTATTTTCCAACTTTGTTTAGAATCTCTAATTTCGTGATTAGTCCATCGGTCATTATCAGCTCCAAACTTATCTAATCTACTCATTTTCATACCCATATATCTAAAGTTTTCTTTTGTAACTAAAGCAGGTGTAAAATGTTGAACTCTTCCATTCAGATTAGTATACGTACCTTCTATCTCAGCAAATGTAGATGCGGGTAATATTATATCAGCTAGACTATTGATTCTCTTATTCGAATTATATGAATGAACAGCGAGAAAACTTAAGTTACTTAGATGATCTAAGATTTCAGGATAATCCTCAAAATCTTCTTCCATAACATACATCGCTCTAATCTCACCATTTCTAAGTTTTGTAGCCAATTCTTCAGCTTTAATGTTAGAATTTTTGCTTATTCCTAGTTCTTCAACCCCTTTAGTATTCGGTGTCAAATCTGAAACGCCTAACAAATCATCTTTTCTAGATTCATCCAAATGAGAGAAGTATATTACATTGCTTGATTTGGAGACTTCATTAGCAAATTTATTGAATAGATAGTTATCTTCATTTGTTGCTCTTGACGATGCTACAAATACTATTTGATCACCCTTGAAATTATCTAATTTATTAGCAGCAAATTTAATGGCTTCATCCCATTCGACGTCTTCATAGATACCGTCTATATTAATAAGTGGTTTAGTGACTCTATTCTTATTAACAAAATCATAACTCAATCGAGCATCATCTCTTAACCAATACTTATTAACATACATATTATTGCGTGGAGTAATACGTAAGATTTCGTTATTACGAACTCCTAAATTTATATTAGTACCAGTTCCATCAAAGTGCGAAATACTTTCATTTGATGATAGCTCCCATACTCTCGCTTCGAATCTAAAATCTGGACTAGTTAATGCTCCTACAGGGCAAATATCAATTACGTTCATAGAATAAGGTGAATCAAATGTTGTACCATCGAAAAGTTCTATAGTTACATGATCTCCCCTTTGCACAAAAGTAAGCACATCTTGTTTAGCTACTTCTTTAGCAAAACGTATACATCTTGAGCATGAAATACATCTTTCAGCGTCAAAAACTACATTAGGGCCCCAAACTTGACGTTTCGGTTTATGGTTTTTAACTTCTTCGAATCTACTTTGACCTTTTGAATGCTTAAATGAATACTCTTGTAACTTACATTCACCAGCTTCATCGCAAATAGGACAATCAAGTGGATGATTAATTAACAAAAATTCCATTACAGCTTCTTGTGATTCAATAGCTTCATCAGAAATAGATTTCACAACCATACCATCTTGAACTGGTGAAGCACAAGCTATTTGCATCTTAGGTATAAAATTTATTTTTTTATTTCCATTTTCATCATATTCATAGTTTCCATCTCTGTCTCTAACAGGCATACCAACCTGTACTAAGCACATACGACAATTACCAGCTACTGGTAAGTCTGGGTGCCAACAGAAATGAGGAACCGCTAGCCCATTATCATAGGCAGCTTCGATTATTGTTTTTCCGGGCTTCGTTTCTATAAGCTGGCCATCAAATTCAAATTGAGGCATTTTACCTTCTCCAGATTACATAATTATTTAAGGTTTTAAAATATTGCTATAAAACCTTTGCAAAATACAATTTTTTTTGAAATTTTATAGAATTGTTCAGAATTTATATTGCAAATTGTGCTTTTTCGGCAATTCTCCAAAGTAATTGACCGGCGTAATGTGTTCCATAATATTCTTTTCCTAAATAAATACTATCAATATTTGTTTTTATAGTATTAATCCTTACCAAATCACTAGTACAGTTTGTTGAATTGCGTATTGAAATTTTTGAATTTATTTTGAGCTCAATGTTATCTAACTGAGTATTCTCGAAATCTATCATAATTCTTGAATAATTATCTAAATTATATTTTATTAGTTCGCTTCTTCTAATGACAGGTATTGACTTAGGGAATATTTTGTGGTTATCGATAGATAAAAATAATCTACTGATTTCAATACTATTAACTTTATTCAAAAATTCTAGATTAAATGAGTTTGTTGCCAATTGTATGGGAATGTCAAGTGAATCTCTAATTTTATTAACTACTTTTAGAGATTCTATACTTTCATCAATTTCGATTAAAATTGATTTATTATTCTCTTCTCTAAACAATTTTGCTAAATTAATTGGATGCCATTTGAAATAATCATCTAATTTTTCAAATCCAGATAAACCTCCAACTGATAAGATAGATAGACCTTTTGAAAGATAAATGGTTGGAATAGTAAGAATCATTTTAATGTGAATTTTAAAGCAAGTTTTATTAAATCCTCAGAAGAATATTTCTGATTATCTATTTGTTTAAGAGCCGAATTTACTGCCTTACTAGCAATAGATTTGTTATATCCTAAACTTTCAAGTGCAAGTGTAGCTTCCTCAACTGAGTCATTTTTAGGTGTTGAAATTCCTTCTTCACGTATTGTTATCTTATCAAATTTATCTTTTAGCTCTACAATGAGTCTCTCTGCAGTTTTTTTGCCTATTCCTGGTAATTTTTGTAGTAAAGTTGTATTGGCAGTAAGTATAGCTGTTTGAAAATCATTCAATGAAATACCAGATAGAATCCCTATTCCACTTTTAGGTCCAATACCCGATACAGAAATCAATAATCTAAATAACTGTCTCTCACTTTCAGAATAGAATCCATACAAAGTAATACTGTCCTCTCTTACAATCATCTCTGAGTAAACAAAAACTTCTTTTTCTAGAGAAGGTAAGTTTTCATAAGTATTCATAGATATATATAATTGATAACCTAAACCACCTACATCTATGACTACAAATGTAGGTGTTTTTTGTAATAATTTGCCTTTAATACAAGTTATCATTATCTAAGTATAATTTTTTGGTAGAAAGTATTATTTCCGCTAATTATCTTGATAATATATGCGCCTTTAGTATAGCTACTTAAATCCAATTTAATTGTAGGAGAATTGTTGAATTCGAAATCATCAATCTTGACACCAATTAAATTATAAATCTCTAAATTAGAGTTATATAATAATGGATCATTTAAAGTGACATTAACAATACCATAAGTAATAGTTGGATAAATAATAATATTTTTATTGTCAGAAATTGATTCAATATTACTCAGTACTTCAACTATCTTTGGCGTAACAACACATCCGTATTCATCTTTTATTTCAACCTTATAGGTGCCCAATTTAGAGGCAACGATTTTATTCGTAGAAGAATTTTCAATTAATGTGTCATTTAAAAACCAACGGTACGAATAGCCTTCTGGTACGGATAAAACTTCTCCAGATTGAAATATTTCTATATCATTCTGTAGTGATGATTTGAATACTTCAATAGTATCTCTTACTTCACAACCTTTATTATTAGTTGCTACTATTGTATAAATCCCAGGCTCTGAAACACTTATAAATTTAATCTTTTGCCCAGTTGACCACTCTACATTACTATAGCTAAATGGCGCTGAAAGCCTTATAGATTCCATGTTGCTACAAATTATATTTCCATCAGGAACAGAAATAACTGATTCATCTTTACTTAGAACATTCACTGTTACAATATTTGATTTATCTACGCAATAAGTGTCTGTTGGATTAGTAAGTACATAGTTTCCAGATTCTTTAACAACTATACTTTTAGTTTTCTCGCCATTGTTCCATAAATATGAACTTTGAACATTAGCAGATTCAATTATTACAGAATCTCCTTCGCAAAATTCTAAATCTCCAATAATATTTACTGGTAGATTTATAGATTCACAACCTAGTAAATCAGTTCTCCAAAGTCCTCTACCATATGTTGCTGCATATAATTTCCCAGAATTCTTGTGGATTTCCAATTCATTTACAATTGTATTAGGCATCTCGCCTTCTAATTTTTTCCAATACCCAGAATTCAAATCTGAATAAAAAACACCAATATCTGTACCTATATATACAGAGTATTTATTGGGATTCTCTATTACAACAGTATTTATTGGAAGTGGTGGTAAATTACCACTTATATCTTTCCACTCAATTCCATTATAGAAAAGAACCTTATCATTATTTTTATACCCCGATTTAGTAACATATATTTGATTCGGATTATCTGGGTTTATTGCTATATATGTAATAGCGCTAGAAGAATTATGTATAACTTCCCAATCTAATCCACCGTTGGTAGATCGTCTAAGTACTCCTGTAGTAGCAGCATATATATAATTTTCATCCTTTTCTGATACAGCCAATGCAACTAAATTTAAGTTAGAATTATTTCCGAAATCAGAGATTTTTATCCAATTATTTCTATTACCATAATTAGTGTTTTTCCAAACATTAAAATAGCCAGCAAATATATTCTTAGGATTCGATTGACTTATTACAAATGGAGTAACCCATCCACCAGTTTCTGTTTCACCATAATCTTCAATAATATCACTATTAAACATTGAAGTGAAGCTATTACCACCATTACTTGATCTGCGTAATGTCCCATAAGGTTGCGAGACATAAACATAATTATCATTCTTTGGATCAATAGCGCATTCCATTCCGTCACCACTGTAAGCCTTTTTCCAATTCTGCCCATCATATCTCGAGGTACCATTATCTTGGCTACCAGAAATAACATCAAATGGCGAAGATTGTGAAACTCCAAGCCTATAAAATTGTGTTATATCCATTCCGTTATTAAGTTCGTCCCATAAATCTGAACCAACTAAGTTTCTATATACCCCACCATCATTTGATACATATAGTTTATCACCCGTTTTAGAAAATATAAAATGGTGTTGATCTGCATGAATTTCTGGTTTGTTAAATCCTCCATACCAGTGAGAATGTAATTCCCAGTTTGATCCACCATTTGTAGATTTCCATATATTAACACCACCTATATATATTTCATTTTTATTCTTTGGGTTTACTGCAATAGCTAAATCATATGGTCCTTGACCTACATTAAAGTCACTACCATCACTCCAACCTAGTAAGTTTCCTACTGAAGATTGGGTTGCGATTTCACTAAAGCTCTCACCTTCATTATTTGAAACTTCAATATTTAAAAAACCTCTGTGTATTGCACAGGAAAGTAAGTAAACATTATTAGGTGCATCTGGTGTTACTGCAATTTCTGTTCTTCTAGAATTATTAACTTGATGTATTAGTACCCAATTATCGCCATTATTAGTTGATTTATAGATGTTATTATTTCCAGAAAAATTCATGGAGCTAGCATAAATAATACTGGGATTCGTTGGATGTAATTCCATATCTTTAATTGCTGTTGTACTAAAAACTCTATTCCAAGTTTTAGCTCCATCGATAGATTTGAATATTCCATCACGAGAAGAAACAATTACAATATCAGGGTTTGAAGGATGAACAATTACTCTTGTTATTACTTTACTTTCACCTAATTCATAATATATACTTGTTTCATTGAATGTAACTCCTGAATCTGTTGATTTTAAAAGACCAACTGAATAATAAGATGCATTAGACCCCATAGTCCCATTTGCATCTCCAGTAGCCATATATACTATTTTAGAATCAGATGGAGCAAATTCAATATCTGAAATTCCTATTGATAGCTGGTCTGTCATATCTATCTCGATCCATGATTTCCCAGCATCTGTAGATCTCCAAGCCCCCCCAGATGCAGAACCAGCGATCATATAATTATCATTTGTTGGTGAAATAGACAAATCATTGACTCTGCCTATACCTTGCGATCTACCAGTACTTTCTGGTGTTTTAAACGGGCCATATTTTTCCCAAGTTACAGATTGCACAGAACTATTTTTAGTTTTCTCAAGGACTTTATAAAATTCAGCTAATTTTTTTATTTCCAAAGCATCAGGTATAGTAGATTCACCTTGTAATCTCTGCCCCCAGAACCATTCCCATCTTTTGAACTGTTTCCATCCCTTTAGAGTATCTAAATCTGCTTTACCAATCAGTTCATTTTGAAAAATTTGTTGAATTTGGTTGAACTTTAAGTTAGTTTTTTCTAAATCTTCGAATTTCTGTGCTTTTAAAACGAAAGCACAAAGGAATAATATTAATATAATTTTTTTCATTAAGTATCAGTTAGTTTTTAATAATTTTTTGCGTAATAATCTTGTTATTAGTTTCTATTTGTAATATATACGTACCAATCGTTAAATGATTTAGATTCAATTCAATATTATTCGAATTATTAAGACTCTCGAACGTTTTAACAGTTCTACCATCTAAATCAATTACTTTTATTTTTCTTATAAATATTGATTCTGAATTAGTAAGTAAAAGAACATCTTCAAATGGGTTAGGTGAAATCTTAAAGTAACCATTATTTTCTATGATAGGTATATTTGATATGGTAAATGCATAACTATCAGATTTACCAGTACATTCCATTCCATTTATTATAGTTTCGACTTGGTAATTACCTTCCTCAAAGGGCTTGAATTTACTTTCTTCTTCCCCAAATAACAAATTCCCATCTTGATACCATTTGTATTTGTCTGCTTTTGTATTAGTAATCAAAAAACCCTCGTTATCAATACTGATATCTGGTTTTGGTGGTGATGGTAACTTTGTTATTGTCACACTCTGAGAAGTAGTACCGCATCCATCAGTAGTTGTTGCACTTACAAAATAAGTACCAGCTTCTTTAACCCAAATAGTTCTTTTACCCTTTTCTCCATTTGACCATATTGAATTAGTATAAAGACCAGAATACTTTATTTCTACGCTATCTCCTTCACAGAAAGTAGTATTAGTAATTTCATTTAGATCAGAATCAGTAATTCTGATTTCTTTTACATCTATAAATTGAACATTAAGTTCAACTGATTTAACTTCGCACCCACTATCATCAAATACTGAGACGTAATAAATGCCATTAGTTTTAGGATTAATTTTTCTTGTCTTTTGTCCTGTAGACCATTCAAATGTATCATAATCTCCATTTTCTAGAGTCAACTCTAAGTCTTCTCCTTCACAAACTCTTATTTGATTATTCTGTATTTCAATATTAGACGTTATATTCGGAATATCCAGGGCGCAATCATTAACAGGAATTTCCCACATTCCTCTTCCATAAGTAGCTGCACGCAACATTCCACTAGGATAATGTATTTTTAACTCAGATATTATAACCTGTGGCATACCTTCTTCCATATATTGCCATTGTGTAGCAGCATCTTTAGTGAACACTCCGATATCTGTTCCAATGTAAATTCTGTCATTAGAACCTTTTTGATAAGTCACACAATTGACAGGAAAATTAGGGAGATCCCCAGATATATTTGTTGAATTAGTACCAACAACTTTAATGACTTTATTCCCATTTGAATAACCGCCTAAGACAACATATATTTCATCTGGTTTAGTAGGATTAACCGTCAAATTTCGTACGGTTAATGGATTAGGTGCTGTATAAACGCTAGTCCAAGCCTGTCCACCATTTGTTGTCTTCAGCACTTGATTATTTATTATTATATAAATATAGTTTGAGTTAGAAGGTGCTAAGGCAATTTCAGTTATAGGGTATGATTGTTGACCGAAATTACTTATCTTTGACCAACTTGTACCTTGGTTTATACTCTTATAAACATTTTGGTATCCTACGTACAAATTAGAATTATTTTCATCAATAGTAAATGGACTTACCCAAGAAGCTATCTCGTTAATACTAGGATTATTTGGATAAATTATAGGTTGTTGTCCCCAAGATTGACCTCCATTTACAGATTTGTAAAAAAAGCCTGAACGTTGAATATAAGTAGAAGCATACATAATACTAGAATTATTAGGGTCTACATCACAATCAAACCCGTCACCGCCATATACTGCGCCCCATTGATTTGAGTTCAATTTAAGAATTGTTCCATTATCTTGAGCACCTGCAAGTATTCGTTCTTTATTGTCATTAGCTTGGCCAAATTTATAATATTGAGTTATATTTAGTCCAGCTGATATATTAGTCCAATTTTCTCCATCATCAGTTGACTTATAAATACCTCCGTCATTGCCCACATAAAGAGTTCCTTTTGAATCATAAACTAATATATGTTGGTCAGAGTGAACTTCATCTGCACCTTGCCAAGCTTGCTGAAATGTTTTAATTGAGTAAGTTGTTCCACCATCAGTTGTTTTCCAATTATTAATTCCACCTATAGTTACTATACTTTTACTCTTCGAAGATACTGCAATCGCTAAATCATACCAGCCTTGACCTCCTTGAGGTACTTGACCATTTACTAATCCATCAAAAGTAAAGTAAAGATAATTTGGGCGTCCGCTTGAGGAAGTAACTTCAATCCAGGATTGACCAGAATTTTCTGATTTGAATACATTTCTAAAACCACCATATATGTCTGTACTCAAACCATAACAAACACCTGGATGTGCATCATTTACTGCTAATTCAATCCTATTACAATTGGATATAACAAAAGCTCCATTTGTAAACCAAGCACCACTTACATAACGCATAACAGTGTATTCATTGTTAGCTGTTCTAAATGCACCATATAATATATCAGGGTTTGTAGGATGCATTTTTAAATCTCTACATAGCGAATTGTTAGACCTAGTCCAACTATTGCCACTATTATCACTATGGTATACGCCAATATTCGTTGCTATTACAAATTTTGAAGAATTGCTATGATTTATTAGGACACTATAAATTATTATTCCATCTGATTGCTCTATATTAGTTTTAATTGCATCTACATTAATTTCTTTCCAAGAGTTACCATCGTCAGTTGATAGTAATAAGCCTGAACTAAATGCATTGTATGTACTATTTGGTGCATTTGCATCACCAGTTGCTGCTAATATTACATTTGGATTAGACTTACAAATAGAGATATCTGAAATTCCTAAAGAGTAAACATCTGGTGTCACAGACTCAGCCCATGTGCTACCACCATTAGTAGATTTCCAAATTCCACCGGTAGCTGCTCCTATATATATTATGTTAGTGTTCGAAGGATTTACTGCTATTGCGTTTATTCTTCCTAAACCTGTTCCAGTCCAATTGTATGGGCCCAAAGGTTTCCAATCTTGTTCAGCTTGAATCTTGTTTTCTTTATTATATAGAAAAGTATTTCTAAAATTATTATAACTATCTCTTATTTCTTTTCTAGAAGGTAAATTCCCATTCGCATCTATTCTACTTGACAAAAAATATTCCCATCTTTTGAATGGTTTAAACCCTAATCCTTTTAGTGGATTTTCAGATTCAGGATTAAGTAATTTAATTTCTTCAAAGTATTTATTGTACTCATTAGAAAATTCTTCGAAATTATTAGTTTCAAGATTTGGCAAATTTGGTAATTGTTGTTGAGCATATAAAAAGCTCGCCGTTATCATACATATTGAAAGTAGTGTAATAATTCTTTTCATAATAAAACCAAGTAATAATTTTGTTATTTTTTAATAAATCTATAAAAATATAATCTTTAAGTTACGAAATAATATTTACTTTTTACAATCTTGTGGAATAGTACAAACCTAGAAATTATCTATAATTTAAAAATATAATTGTAATTTTATTTATATTAGATTTTAAAGACACTTCAACTCATAATAACGTTACAATGAATAGCATTAAAAACTCACTTTCTGTCTGTATTATAGCAAAAAATGAAGAGAATATGATAAGAGATTGCTTAGAATCAGTCAAAAGTATATCTAATGATATAATAATCGTAGACACTGGATCAACTGATAACACAAAATCAATCGCCTTAGAATATACGAATAGAGTTTTAAACTATGAGTGGAATGATGATTTTGCTGCTGCACGTAATTTTTGCTTACATCATGCAAAAAATGATTTTATTTTATCTATTGATTGTGATGAAAGGCTTGTTAATCCGAATTCAGTTGAATTAAAACTCAAACAGATAGATCAAAATATAGGAGGAATCATGGTAAAAGTTGTCTCCTATAATGACAAAAAGGAAGGCAAAGATGTATTCAATTCTAAAATGATAAGACTTTTTAGGAATAATCCTAATATAAGATTTGAAGGTATTATTCACGAACAAGTTATTGATTCAATTATTAATGCAGGTTTTAAGATCTCAGATTCTAATATAGAATTCATTCACGAGGGATATAATCATGATGCAGTAACAATGAGGAAAAAACAAAAAAGGAATTTAGATTTACTATTGAGACAAACTAAATTAGATCCCAATAATGCTTATAATTTATTCCAATTGGCTAGAACTTACCTAGCTTTGAATGACCTGCATAATGCTGAAACAATAATAGCAGATGCGATTAGTATTTCAACAAATGATGACTCCGTTAAACCTCAGGCCTTAAACTATGGAGCATTAATAGCATATAAAAACAATAATAAAGATTTAGCGAAAGCAAGAGCCGAACTATCATTATCCTTACAACCAAATCAAGGATTTGCAAATTATATTATTGGAGAGTGTCACTATGATAATCATCTTCATAATAAAGCAATTGAGAGTTATAATGCAATGCTTGAAGCATATGCTAATGAGGATTTGAAATCAAACATAATTGGTGATTATAAATTACCAACTTCCCAAATATACTTTAGACTAGGCAGATCATATCTAGCTATTGGAAATATAAAAGTTTCTAAACTTAATTTTAAAGAAGGGTTAAAACATAACGAAAAAGATATAAATTGTTTAGTTGGAATAGCTGATATACTAAATAAAGAATCTGATTATGAAAATGCACTTATTTACTTAAGGAAGGCCAAACAGGCTGCTCCTCAAAGAAAAGAAATAGATGGATACATTAATGTAGTTTTAAATAGTATAAAAGATCTAAAAGTAAATAAGACAAAAGAAAATAATACTGAACCACTAATCACACTATCTATGATAGTCAAGAATGAAGAAAAAATGATTCGAGGTTGTTTAGAATCTGCCGAGAGACTTGTTGATGAAATAGTGATAGTAGATACAGGTTCAACAGATAGAACAGTTGAAATAGCTAAAGAATTTGGCGCTAAAGTATATTTTTTTGATTGGATAAATGATTTTGCAGCAGCAAGAAACGAATCATTGAAATACTCTAAAGGTAAATGGGTATTGTATTTAGATGCGGACGAAAGGATTTCACAGTTCGAAGTTGATAAATTTAGAAAATCACTTCGTGAACTACCTGATAATACTGGTGGATTGATTTGTACTATAGAATCACCACATGCAAACTTAACAGGAGACAAATCTGATGTACACAGGGGAAGTTATCCTAGAATCTTTAGAAATCTAGGTGTTAACAAAGTGAAATTCCAAGGTAGAGTTCATGAACAAATTTCACCTTCTCTAAAAGAAAACAATCTAGTATTGATGCAATCAGATATTATAATATACCATCTTGGATATGATCAATCAAGAGAAATAATGGAAAGTAAAATCGAAAGGAATTACCGGATGTTACTCCAACATGTAAGAGAAGAACCAACAAATGGGTATGCATGGTATCAATTAGGTCAAACTTTGGGGCACATGAATTTAAAAAAAGAAGCTGAAGAAACTATAAAATTTGCTTTAAAATGTGGGAATTTATCACCGATGATAGAAGCTAGTGCTTGTGCAAGTTTAGCTCAGTTCACTGGCAATGATAAACGTTTTAACGAAGCATTAAGTTGGTCTAGTAGATCATTAGAATTAATACCAAACAGCTTATATGCTATGAATCTACATGCTTATTCTCTGCTCCATTTGGGAAGGTTTGAAGAAGCTGAAATAGAATTCAAAAAAACACTTGAATTGAAAAGTAAATTCTATAATACTGCCCCTACTTCAGGATATGATGTTGATATCCCTAAATCTATTATTGAGGATGGTTTAAATAAGGCTTCAAACAAGATATATCCAAAGTTATAGTTCTTTGAGTATTGAGTCTAGTTCTTCAACTAGTCTATCTACCATCGAATTATCAATTATATAAGGTGGTACTAATCTTAAAACTGTATTAGAGGTAGAATTAGCAATTATCTTCTTTTTCAATAATTCTAATACAATTTGTTTAGCAGGTATAAAGAAATCAAGTCCACACATCAATCCAAGCCCTTTATATGATCTAATTTTATCAGGATATTTCAAGATTAATTCTTGCAATTTCTTTTTTAAGTAAGATGCAATACGATTGATATCTGTCTGAAGTCCTTCATTTAGCTTTCTTAGAACAACAAGTCCTGTAGCGCATGCTAATGCATTACCGCCAAAAGTAGTTCCATGTTGACCAGCACCCAATAAATTTGAAGTTTTTTTATTTAATAATATAGCACCAATTGGTATTCCACCCCCCAACCCTTTTGCTATTGTTACAATATCAGGTTTGATGTCAAAGTGCTCAAAACTAAAGAACTTGCCTGTTCTGCCTAAACCTGATTGAACTTCGTCAGCGACAATTAGAAAATTATATTTTTCTTGTAATTCGGATATCTTACTTACCCATTCAGGGTCAGCAACACTCAAACCTCCAGAACCTTGTATAAATTCAATGAACACTGCAGCTGTATTGTAATCAATATTATTTTCTAAGGCACTAATTGAGTTAAACTCTAGTATCTTAATGTCTTCGATGAAAGGTCCCATATCTTTCTTATAGTTTTCTCCTTCCATGAGAGACAAAGCTCCATAAGTTCTACCATGAAAACCACCTGTAAATGCAATTACTTGACTTTTACCTAAATTAGCCCCCCACTTCCGAGCAAATTTCAAAGCACCTTCCGTAGACTCAGCCCCTGAGTTAGAATAAAAAACTTTGTCATAACCTGTATGATATTTAAGCATTTCTGCTAGTTCTATCTGAGGTCTCTGATAGAAGAAATTAGATACATGAAGATATTTATTAGACTGTTCAATAATCGCTTCAATAATTTCTGGGTGAGAATGCCCCAAGACATTAACAGCTATACCACCTAAGAAATCTAAATATTCATTACCATCAGTATCATATATAAAACAACCATTTGCATAGTCTATTTCAACAGGCAATCTTCCATATGTTTGAAGAATTACTTCACTTTCTCTTTCAATAAGATTTGATGTCATTTATTTCCCATCTAGAATTATTGGTGTATCCCCATTTCCTAAAACAATTACTTTTGAATTACTTGACTTTACTAATTCTTGCATTACTTTTATACGTTCGAATTCAATTAATTTAGAAGATAATCCAGAATTTATTATTTTCTGTGCATCTGCTACTCCGGCAGCTTCTTCTCTTTTTCTCTGAGCTTCTTTTATTTCTTTTTCCAATACATAAACCATTCTTTGATCCTCTTGAATGGCAGTAATCTTTCTTTCTATACTTTGCTTCACACTTGTAGGTAAATCAATTTTTCTCACAAGCATATCCTCTAACTCAAAACCTCGAGCGTTCAATGTTTCTGAAATAGCGTCTTTTACTTGTTTTTCAAATTGAGCCCTTTTATCAGAATAAAGTTCTATAGCATCGAAATCAACAGCACTTTCTCGTATTTGAGATCTAACAATAGGACGGATAATTTTGTCCTTAAAATCTTGACCTATTTTCTTTATAATTGTTGGAGCTGATTCAGCTTTAGTTTTATATAAAACTGTCAAATCTATTATTACTTGCAATCCGTCTTTGCTTAAAACTGAGACAGCATCATCTCCTATTTTTTCACCTTCTTCATTAACAGAAGACATTGTATAATTTTGTGTTTGTGTTGTAAGTACTATCACATCAATGAAAGGGTTAACAAAATTTAAACCTTCGTTTAGAATATCACTTTGAACTTCACCAAATAATTTCTTCACACCTATATGACCTGCATCAACTATTTTTACAGTTGTTGTTAGAAGGCCAATTACCATAACAATAATACCAACAGTTGAAATCAAACTTTTGAATTTACCTAAAGGGAGTGCATCTTTTTGTAATGTTAACCCAATAATTAGTATAATTATTCCGAATATTAGTAAACCCATTTAAATACCTTTTTTGTTATAACAATTATTATTAATTCAATTTAGTAATTATACGCTACTAGAAAAATATTTGATGCTTTAATCACTCTTTTATTGCACCAGCAGTTAACCCTTTTATTATTTGCTTTTGGAATATTATGAATAATATTATAATTGGAATAGCAGACATCGATGCCCCAGACATCAGATGTCCCCAATCTATTGATTGTTTACCAAGATAAAATGTTAATCCTACAGGAAGTGTCCAATAATCAGAATTATTAGTAAATAAAAAAGGGAATAGAAATGAGTTCCAATTCATTAGAAAAACATAGACTGCAAGTACTATAATGATAGGTTTAGATAAAGGAAATATTATCTTAAATAATATTTGAGATTGGCTTGCACCATCTATTACAGCAGCTTGTTCTATTGCCTCTGGTATATTAGATAAATATTGTTTCACTAGAAAAACTCCGAATGGAGTAATAAGCCAAGGAATTATCAATGCTTGGTAAGTATTGATCCAATCAAAATTTACCATAGTTCGATAAAGGGGTATCATAATTACATGAGGTGGAATCATCATAACACCAATTATAGAAATAAGAATTATCTTATTCCCTCTAAATTTTTTTCTAGCTAAAGCGTAACCTGTTATTGTACAAAAGAAAATATTTCCTATAGTTACAATAACTGAAACAAAAAGGGAGTTATATATATATATATCAAAAGAATCCGAAGTAAGAGCTTCTTTATAGTTATTAAGGTTATATTCGGAAAAGAGAAGTTTTGAAGTACTATCTAAAGTTTCTGGATTAGTTTTGAATGATAATAATAACATCCATATAATGGGAAAGGCCATGCCTAAAGCAATCATTATAAGAGAACAATATATTAGATACTTTTTTAACAAAATTAATGCTCTTCATTGAAATAAAAGAATTGGGAAATTAACTCTCCTAATTCATTTTCTACTTCTTTATACTTTCCAACAGAGTTCCCATTGAAAATGAATGCATATGCTAATTTTTCACCATCTAGCGTTGTAGTTACTCCTGATAGTCCACTTACATTTCGTAAAGTGCCAGTTTTGCCTATTAGTATATCTTCAGCAGCCGTATTTTTCATTCTCTTTCTCAAAGTACCATCTTCACCAGCAATTGCAAGACATTGAATAAATCTCTCCCCATACGATTGTTTATTTATGTTTTCTATTATTTTAACTAGAGCTTCTGTAGTAACTAAGTTTCTTCTTGATAATCCCGAACCGTCATTTATATATATACCGTTAATAGGTATTTTCTGATGTTTTAAAGTCTTATAGGTTAAATCTTGGGCACCATAATAGTTATCATCATATAAAGGATTATGAGCACCTATTATTTTGAATAGATTTTCTGCAATATAATTATCGCTGTTCTTATTCAACACATCAAGTACTTCAAATAAATCTCTTCTAATTATTCCTAAAGTATTCTTCGAGTCGTAGCTATTTTTGTTTTCTGAACACTTTTCTAATCCACCAAGTACTTTAACTCCAGCTCTTGATAAACTAGCTTTTAGAACACCAGCTGTAGCTATAGCAGGATCTTTCAAATAATATCTGTAAGCTCTACTTCTGCCTTTCCTTAAATTCCCACGAATTATAAAAATCTGTTCGTTCTCATCGTTCATGCTACTACTTATAGTTACTCTATAAGCATCATTTTCTTCATAATTATAGTTGAAAGCATCACCATATAGTTGAATTACATTAGGTTCAATATAGTTTTGAAAATTTTTATCTATCTTATCTAGCATTCCAGTAGTTTTACCATAAACTAGATACTTTAATGATTCAGAATTAGGATATATGTCACAATCTAAATAAGACCCAGGACTACCTCCCCTGACTGTAACAAGAGCTTTATTCCTCTCTATACTAAGTGGAGTAATAGGTGCAAGGGCTTCAACTTCATCATTATCCCTAGAGTATTTAAATCTACTAGTATTGTTATCAAAATATGAATCATCCACATAGATATTACCAGTTACTGTTTTTATACCCCGATTTTTAATTACAACAGCAATAGAATCAAAATCACGTTGAGTTAGTAATGGATCTCCTTTACCATAAATTATCAGATCTCCGTACAATGTATTTTTTTCTATTTTACCATTATGATAAATAGGAGTATGTATTTGTTGATTTTTTAACAAGTTTAAAACTACAAATGATGTAATTAATTTTGTTGTAGATGCAGGTGTTAGTGACTTTTGTTCATTTTTTTTATATAAATACTTACCTTCATCTAGAGAATATACAGCAATACTATAATCAGCGCTTGACAATCCATTGCGTTGAATTATATTTTCTATATCTCTAGTTAAAGCTTTAATAGAATGGGCAGAGTCAGACTTGCTTATTAGAGGTAGGAAGGTTTCCTCTATCACAACAGTTTTTTCAATTTTACTGTTTTTCTTTTGTGAAAATAGATTTGCAGAAACTAATAATAGAAATAATATGATTACTGATTTAAATTTCATGTTTGAATAATATCGATTATTTGGTTAATTTTATTGTCTGATTTCCCTTCTATCCAGTTGATTTCTTTATTCTTACGAAACCATGTCAATTGTCTTTTTGCGAATCTTCTTGTATTCTTTTTAAATTCTTCCAAGGCTTCATTCTCTGAATATTTACCTTCTAAGTAATCTCTAGATTCTTTATATCCAACAGTATTTAATGAATTTAGATTTTTATCATACTCCAAACTTATTAAACTTTTATATTCATTTACAAGTCCATTATTCCACATTTGTTCACATCTATAATTAATCCTATCATATAGTTGTTCTCTAGGATAGTCTATAGCAAAATAAATTGGTTGTAATTTTGATTTAATTGAATTCCTATTTTCATATGCTTCACTAATAGTTTCTCCTGTAGAGTAATAGTATTCAAGAGCTCTGATAATCCTATGTGGATTTTCTAATTCAAGTTTTGTAAATGACTTTGGATCATACTTTTCTAATTGTTTTTGTAAATATTCAATTCCCAGTGTTTCTAATTCATTATTCAACTTTACCCTTATTTCAGGATTCATTTCACTTTTTTCATCAAATAACCCATCAAATAACGCCTTAATATAAAAGCCAGAACCTCCACAAATTATTGGAGTTATTTCTAATTTTTGTAACGAATTAATAATATTATTTGCATCGATGGCAAACTTACCTGCACTGTATTCTTCATTAGGTAAAAGAAAATCAACAAGATGATGATCAACTTTGTCTAAATCTTCTTTTGTTGGTTTGGCAGTGCATATATCCATGTATTTATAAACTTGTCTCGAATCAGCCGAAATTATTTCACTTTCAAGAGTGATTGCTAAATCTAAAGAAAGTGATGTTTTACCAGATGCAGTTGGACCAGTTATAACTAAAATACTATTTTTTGGAAGGATTTGTTTCCTGCTCATCTTCTAGTTTATTTTTTAACGTTTTTATTAATTTTTCTTTTGGTACATTTAGCATTAATTCGCCACTATCAGCTATTGAAATCCAACCCGTTTCCTCTGAAACAATAAGTACAACAGCATCAATTTGTTCAGTCAATCCTAAAGCTGCCCTATGTCTTGTACCCAAATTTCTCCCTTCATATTTTGTTTCTGAAGAAAGAGGTAAGACACATCTAGCGGCAGCAATTATATTACCGTCTATAACAATAGCGCCATCATGTAATGGTGATTTTGTGGAAAATATAGATAGAAGCAATTCAGTACTTAGTGTAGCTTGTAATGGAATTCCTGTGTCAATTGTCATCTTTACATTCTGAGATCTAGGGAATACAAGCAATGCTCCTATATGTTTATCTGACATTTCTGAAACTGCTTCATAAACAGTATCGAAAGATTCTGAAACTTTAGTCTTCATAAAGAACATAAAAAATGGAGTTCTTGTAAGAAGTAAAAGCATTTTCCTAAGTTCTGGTTGAAAGAGAATTATAAAAGCAAGAATCCAAATATCTTGGATGGTCTCTAGTATCCAATTGATAGAAGACAGGTTAACAGCTTCAGTAATAAATTGGAGACCAATCAGAATTACCAAACCGAAAAGAATTTGTACAGCTATCGTATCGCGCATAGCCTTATAGACCCAATAGAAGATAATAGCAACCAATGCTATATCTGCTAGGTCAATTAACGTGACACTTAAAAATCCTATTCTAAAAAGTTCCATAGATAAAACAAATATAAAGAATAGTGTTCAATTTATTTTATCTTGTGAACAAAAGTGACGTATTTTTTTATAATTAATTAATATTTATTTCAATTGTTTGAATATCAGTTTACAGATTATCTGCTTTTGTTTCTATTTGGAAATTTTGCTGGATTTATAAACGTAGTAGCCGGAGGGGGTTCTACACTTACTCTCCCCTTCCTAATTCTAATGGGTATGGATACGTCAGTAGCAAATGGAACTAACCGAATTGGAATATTGACACAAACGATGGCTGCGAGTTTATCATTTAGAAAATCAAAATTTAAAGATACAAATCTAAGTTTCAAATTAGCAATGTTAACTGTACCAGGGGCTATACTTGGAGCTATTTATTCTACACAAATAAGCGAAGAATCTTTTCAAATAATAGTAGTAGCTGTTATGGCTTTTGTAGCAATAAGTTTATTTGTTCCAAAATCTAAGAAAAAAGAGTACGTTGATACTATAAAAAAACTTCCTATTATTGCCTACCCACTGATGCTATTGCTAGGCTTTTATGCTGGGTTTATACAGGTTGGTATAGGGTTTCTAATTATGGCTATATTAAGTGTAGTCTTGAATTTAAATATGAAGAGAGTTAATATGCATAAAGTATTTATAGTGTTTATAAATACAATTCCGACACTTTTCATATTTATTTTAACTGATAATGTAGATTGGGTTACTGGAATAGTACTTTCTATAGGTGCTAGTCTAGGTGCTTGGTGGTCTGCAAAACTATCTTTGAAAATGGATGAAAGATTTATTAAATTGATGCTTTTTATTGCAATAACTGCAATGGCTGTTAAATTATTAAATAAAATGAGTATTTTATGATTTTCAATAGAAACAATACTATTGTTTAAATATATAATAGTATTGAATTAGTTGAAGTTATTCATTTCCCTATTATTAATTTGTAAAATCAATTTTCTTTATATCGAACATATAACACTTAAATGGAATAGAATTGAAATAATTGAATAGAATAAGTAACAAATATAACTTTAAAGTATTATTACTTATATGAAGTTGACAATATCATATATATTACTAATATTTTCATTTTCGAATCTTTATTCGACTGATGTAAGGATTGTTAATTCTACAATAAAAGAATATCCTTTACGAAGTACGGAAATTTACTTTCTAAGTGACGAGAATAAACCCATTTTAAATTTGGATGAATCACTATTAGAATTGGAAGTAAATAATATCAAGATTAAAGAATTCGAATTAATAGCTCCTAATGAAATAAATTTCAATCCGACTTCGGTTGTTCTGAGTATAGATAATTCTATTCAAAATGAAAAAAATATTGAATTAATAAAACGTGTACTGAAAAGGCTAGCAAAGAATCTACTAAATAACGAAATAGAAATAGCCATACAATCCTATAATTCCTCTTCGTATTTATTGCAAGACTTTACTAATGATGAAAAAAAGCTTGAAAGAGCTATTAATAACATTTCTACTAGGGGCGTCAGTAATTATAATACAGCGTTTCTAAATGAAACTACAGGTAGCTTAGATATAGCAAACAGATCTAATAGAAAGTCATTAGTTATTAATCTAACAGGAGGCAAATCTATAGGTGACAGTCTAAGTATTAGCAATAAAGCCAACGAATACGGAATTGTAATTTATAATTATGAGTTTAGTCAGAACCCGTCAAATAATCTAAAAAGTATATCTTCAAAAACGAACGGGAAATACTTTCAAGTTGATGACGAAGAAATGCTTTATTCTCATTTGATTTATGCTATTTTCAATGAAGCTGGTGTTATACCTTATAGATTAAATTATGACTTTGTTAATTGTGAGACTAATAATTCACTACTCCTTAGATACAATGTACTTATAGTAGATAATTACAATGCTATATATGATAATGATAGATTTCCTTTTTTGACTGCTTTCCCAAACCCTATTAATTTTGGTATTGTTGAACCAGGAAAAATTGATAGTGTCTTTTTAACTATCCGAGCTATTAATGCAAATATACTGCTAAATGATATCATTTTTGACGAATCTATATATGAAATTACTCCCAATAATTACAAGAATAGAATCCTTCAGAATAGTTCACCAAATATATTTACATTAAAATTAAAATCTAATTCGACTGAATATAACTACTCGAAAATTGAACTTATTTCTGATGCGTGTATTTCGACATCACTTGATGTTTTCAATGGGAAAAAAGAAGGTAATTCTCAAGAAACTAAATTAGAAGTTATATCACCTAATGGAAATGAGATATATTATCCAAGTCAGAATTTAGATGTTAAATGGGATGGAGTAATTAGTACTCAGCAAGTATTATTAGAATATAGTTCTAATAATGGTACAACATGGAATACTATTACTGAAGAAGGGGCTAATAAAAAATATAAATGGCAAATACCAGAAATTAGCTCTAACGAAATGTTGATGAAAATCAGTATACCGAGTGGTACAGTCCAATATGATAAAGTTAGATATGTTTCTGATATTGAGAAATCAAAAAAAATAAAAAAAGCAACCCTCTCTTTCGATAATAGATATGCTGCAGTTTCATTTGATGACGGTAGTATTTTTACTTGGAATTTAGAAAATGGTAAAATTGAGACACAACTTAGAGATAAAAATCCTGGTATAAATACATCTGATATAGCATTTGGAGTAAACACTTCTTTTATAGCTGCTGCTTTTGGTAAAGAAAATGAATATAATATAGTAATTTGGGATGCTGACGATCCATCTAACACTAGCTCAACTGTATTCAATAGTAAAATAAACGACATAGAATGGTCAGATAATGGGACAACATTATTCGTAGCTTTGTCAAATGGTAATTTGGTTAGGTGGGATGTTGCAGGAAATAACTTGACAACATTGGTTTCATTTCAAAGTCCATTAAATAACATTTCTATAAATCATTCAAAGCAATCAATCGGACTATCAACTGAAAATATGTTATATCTAATCGGAATAGCAGGTAATAGGTTGGATTCTATACCAATTAACGGGATATTTGATTTAGAATGGAATAAAAATGGATCTAAGTTATTTGTTGTTTACGAATTCAGAGACTTAAGACTATTCTCGATTTCAGGTCAAAATGGAAACTATAAATTAAATCAAGATCAGAGAATAGTAAGAAATCAATCAACAAATCTTACAAATGCAGAATGGACATCTAATAATTCTGTTATACTTCAATCAAATGGGAGTAATATTCTTGAACACTGGAATACAGATAACACTAAAATAATTAACATTGATATACATAAAAGCAATATTAAAACTTCTTTTGCAAATAACAAAATGATTATATCTTCCATCGACACTAATACAGCTCTTGTATGGAATATAGATGATTTCCCTTTTTCATATAGAACATTAGATTCAGATATATCAGATAATCTGTGGTCAATCAAAAGTAAAGAATTCGATATAAAAGAAGTGAATCTCGGAGATTTATGTAAAAATGAGTCATACTATTTTGAGTTAAGTGATTTTTTTAAAAATAAAAACCAACCAGCTATAAGAATTGATTCAATAATTTCAAGCTCTAACGAAATTCGAATTCTTGATACTTTTCCTTTGGAGTTGGAACTAAATGAATCGCTTCTTTTAAATATAATCTACTCCCCTATTAGTCCAGGTATACACAGACATAAGCTCATAGTTTTTTATGGTAATAGAACCGATTCTATTTTTATAAACAGTAATATATCAAATATAGACCTCAATATTTCTGATAACAAATTTGAATTTATTAATACTTTGGTCAACTCCAATAAAATAATTAGGAAAAATATTTTTTTAAACAGTACTAATTCAAAAATAGTTTTTGATGAAGTTGAATTTTTATTAGGTGAGGAAGTTTTCTCAATAACAAACGATAACTTAACAGAAATAAAGGTTGGTGAGAATTTATATCTAGAAGTTAGTTTTCAACCTAAAGAATCTGGTTATTATAGTGGTTTGATAAAGTTAAGTTCAAAAGACTTATGTTCTTCTATTTTTATTGATTTAGAAGGTAACGCAATTAGGTCTAACATACAAATAGTTGAGAAAGTTGACTTTGGAATAATAGGTTGTAATGTTGAATTGGATACAACTATTTTCCTGAAGAACTTTAGTCTAGATACAATTGAAATAGTAACTTATAACCAAGTAAGCGGTATAAACAGCTATAATATAGATGTAAATTTACCAAAGAGAATATCACCTAATGATTCGATAGCAATAAATATAAATTTTATTGATAATGGTATTGGATTATTTCAAAATACTTTAGAATTCATAACAAATCTAACTGGTGATGATAATAAAATCTTCGTTGATCTAATTGGAGAAAGGGATACAATTAATTTAGAACTTTTAACTAATAAACTAGATTTTGGAACTATTGTGACTAATAGTACAGTTACTGAATCAATTAAAATAGTTAATAATTCGAGAATAAACTATGATTTTGAATTGCCTTTACTTTTAGACAAATTCGAATTAATAAATGCAGAACCTAAATCTATTGGCCAAGGTGATACATCATTAGTTACATTCAAATTCTTAGGTAATCCAAAAGATACTATAATTGATTATAAATTTATTTATGGTATTGGTTGCAGTCATGATTTGGTAGTACCACTTTCAGTAATAGTGTCTGATGGTGTTCCAATCATCGGTTTTAACAATTTGAAAGATCTTGGAACAATTAATTGTCATACTGAATTATTATTTGAAATTACTTTATATAATGTTGGGTCAAACAATCTAATAATTGATAGTTTATATTTTGATGGAGTCGATAGTAAAGAATTCGCTTTGAAAAATTTATTGACTGACTATATAGTTTTGCCAAATGATAGTATAACCATTGCATTAATCTATACTCCAAATGAATTAGGAAATATAAGCTCCGATTTAGTAATCAGGTCAAATGCTTCTAATAGTATAGCAAATCTTAATACAATTAGAATAAATGCATTTCAAAATAAAACAATGTTAGAACTTTCAGCAAATAGTATTGAATTTGAAGGGTTAAGAAGTAATAGGAAATACTCTCGAACTTTAAAATTGGAAAATACTGGTAATACTACTGTAAACACTAGCTTTATAAATGATATTTATTTTGAAGTGGACTCCATAAAGCCTGAAGTATTAAAACCTAATGAAGAAGCAACATTATATATTAGTTTCATTGGTGGTGAAATCAACACTCAATATAATGGAATTATTATAATAAAAGACGATTGTAATAGAGAATATAAGATAAATCTATTAGCAGATATTGGAGGGAGTGATTATATATCTATAAGACCTGAATCTATAACTGCTGAGACAGGGTCTAGAGTTGATTTAACTATTAGTTTTATAAATACATCAGGTGTTGATATTCCATCAAACGACACTATTAGTACTAATCTAATCTTAAATTCCAGTATTATTGCTCCCATAGATGAGAAGTATATAGGTACTATTATCAATGGTGAAAGAATAATTAAATTACAAATACCACTTAGTGGAGAGTCCACTTTATACTCTATACCGATGGTAGTAACTTTAGGCGACACTTCCTACTCTGAAATTAGACTAGAAGAGTCAACTCATTTGGATAATGGATTTTATATTGAAGATATAGAAAAAGGTAGTATTACTGTTACTAATATTGTTACTATTCCTACAGATAGATATATAATAGATTATGGTCGTGCTTATATGACAGAGACCATTCCAAGCCCTGTAGATAGAGAGGCAAGAATAGAATACAAAGTAATTGAGAATTCGAATGTAAATATTTCCATTTATGACATATTAGGTAATAAAATAAAAGAATTAGTTAATAAATTTCACGAACCTGGTGAATACTCAATTGAAATAAATCCACAAATCTTATCATCTGGTAATTATTTGTATAAGTTAGAGACTCCTTCAATGGAGATAATTAAGAAAATGACAATCATTCGATAAATTAACAATAAATAGAGGTAATATAAAATGAAGATAATTTCTTCCTTGATATTCGTTTCTATGCTATTTTTAATAGCATGTTCAGATTCTAAAGACTTGGAATCTAATGAGAACAAAAGTTTACAAGATTCTGTTCAGAGATACTTGGACGATTATAACAACAAATATAAGGACTTATACTATGCTGCGGCTGAGGCAGAATGGGTTCTTAATACTCATATAGTTGAAGGTGATACAATAGCTGAATATAATGTAAAATTGGCATCAAAGTCAATGGCTGATTTTACAGGGAGTGAAATGAATATCAACACTGCTGAAGGGTTTCTGAAAGTCAAAGATAAGCTTACTCCACTTCAAGTGAAGCAGTTAAATGCTATAAAATATGCAGCAGCAAGCAATCCAGCTACATTAGGTTCATTAATTGATGAAAAAATAGCAGCCGAGGCAAGCCAAACTAAGAAGTTATATGGTTATAAATATATGCTTAATGGTAAAGAAATATCAACTAATGAAATTGATAAAATATTAGCAAGTGATAAAAAACCTTCGCAAAAATTAGCAGCTTGGAATGCGAGTAAAGATATTGGTAAAACACTGAAAGGAGGTATAGACACACTTCGTGATCTAAGAAATAAATCAGTAAAACCTCTTGGTTATGATAATTTTATCGATTATCAAATTTCTGACTACGGAATGGAAGTAGAAGAAATGAGAGACTTGTTACATAAGGTAATAAATGATATTTGGCCTTTATATAGAGAACTTCATACTTGGACAAGACACGAACTAGCTAAAAAGTATGGTGAGAAAGTACCTGATTATCTGCCAGCACATTGGTTACCAAATAGATGGGGGCAAGAATGGAACTCTATAGTCGAAGTTGAAGGATTTGATTTAGATGGGATACTTGGTCAGAAATCACCTGAATGGATTGTAGAAACAGGAGAGGAATTCTATAAAAGTATGGGTCTTCCCCCTCTACCAAAGTCTTTCTATGAAAAATCAAGTCTTTACCCTGTAGCCCCGGATGCTGGATATATGAAAAATAATCATGCCTCAGCATGGCATATGAACTTAGATGATGATGTTCGTTCATTGATGAGTGTAGAAGCAAATACGAAATGGTGGGGCACTACACTTCACGAACTTGGACACATATACTATTACATGCTTTACTCAAATCCTGATGTACCATACATTCTACGAGGTGGAGCTAATAGAGCATTTCATGAAGGTGTTGGTTCTATGTTAGGACTTGCAGCTATGCAAAAACCTTTTTTACAAGAAAGAGGTCTTTTGTCAAAAGATGTTAAATTAGATGAAATAAAATTATTACTAAAAGAAGCATTAGAACAAGTTGTTCTTATACCATGGGGTGCTGGAGTAATGACAGAATTCGAATATTCACTGTATGCTGAAAATTTACCTGTGAACCAATTCAATAGTAAATGGTGGGAAATAAAAAAGAAATATCAAGGTATAGTACCACCCAACGAAAGAGGCGAGGAGTATTGTGACGCTTGTACTAAAACACATATAAATAATGATCCCGCGCAGTACTATGATTATGCACTTTCTATTGTAACATTATTCCAATTGCACGATCATATAGCAAAGAAAATACTTAAACAAGATCCTCATAATACAAATTATTGGGGAAGTAAAGAAACGGGTAAATTTCTTTCTAAAATATTAACTCCTGGGGCAACAGTGGATTGGAGAAAATTAATGAAAGATGAACTAGGAGAAGAAATAAGCGCTAAAGCGATGTTAGAATATTTCGATCCTCTTTATATTTGGCTAAAAGAACAAAACAAAGGTAGAACTCATACTTTACCAGATAAAATAACAAAATAAGTATTATTCTAATAATCTGTACATTTTAAAAAGGTTGCTTATTCAAGTAACCTTTTTTTAATTACATTAATTAGAATTTTTTACTTCATTATCGAAATTAAAAGTATTAAGTTTGTAACTATTCAAAAAACTAAATAAGAATAAAATAAGATGATTACGGTAAATAATATAACATTGGCTTTTGGTAAAAAACCACTATTCAAAGATGTAAGTCTAAAATTTACACCTGGGAACTGTTATGGAATTATTGGTGCTAATGGTGCTGGTAAATCCACATTTCTAAAGATACTTGCAGGTGAAATAGAACCTCAGAAAGGTGATGTTCAAATAGGTTCAAAGTTAAGAATGGCTGTATTAGAACAAGACCAATTCAAATTTGATAATGAAAAGGTTTTAGATACAGTTATTATGGGTCACAAGGAACTTTATAATTTAATGAAGTTAAGGGACGAGCTTTATTCTAAAACCGAATTTACTGAAGAAGAAGGAATGAAAATGGGGGAAGTAGAAGCAGACTTCGCCGACATGAATGGATATGAAGCGGAGGCTGAAGCTGGAATGCTACTCTCAGGATTAGGTGTTTCTGAGGATTTACATGATTCATTAATGAAAGATTTGGAAGCAGGTGAGAAAATCAAAGTCTTATTGGCACAAGCTCTTTTTGGTAATCCAGATATATTATTATTAGATGAGCCAACTAATAACTTGGATATTAATTCTAAAAACTGGTTAGAAGAATTTTTAATAAATTTCAATAATACAGTTCTAGTTGTATCTCACGATAGACACTTTCTAAATACAGTTTGTACTCATATAACTGATATAGATTATGGTCAAATAAATATGTTCCCTGGTAATTATGAGTTTTGGCTAAGAGCTTCACAATTATCACTTAAACAAACAAAAGATTCGAATAAGAAAGCTGAAGACAAAATAAAAGAACTAAAAGACTTCATTAGTAGATTCAGTGCAAATGCATCCAAAGCAAAACAAGCAACTGCTCGTAAGAAAATGATTGATAAATTGACTGTTGAAAATATACCTCATACTTCTAGAAGATTTCCATATATAGAATTCAAAGCAGATAGAGAAGTTGGAAATATAGTTCTTAACATTGAGAATTTATCAAAATCTATTGACGGTGAAGTAATATTCAAAGATTTTAATTTACAAGTTAATCCGAAAGATAAAATTGCATTCGTTGGTAAAAATGATGTTGCGAAAACAGTATTCTTTGATATTATAATGGGAGAGATGGAACCTGACACTGGTACAATAGAATGGGGTCAAACAATAAAATCAAGTTACTTCCCTAAAGAAAATTCTGAATTTTTTAATTCATATTTACCTATTACAGATTGGTTAAGACAATATTCGAAAGATAGTGACGAGACTTATATAAGAGGGTTTTTAGGTAGAATGCTATTCTCTGGTGAAGATGCTCTAAAACCAGTGAATGTATTGTCTGGAGGTGAAAAAGTAAGATGTATGTTATCAAAAATGATGATGGAAGGTGCTAATGTACTTGTAGCAGATGAACCTACTAACCACTTAGATTTGGAATCGATATCTGCATTGAATGATGGTCTCGAAAAATATGATCAAGTTCTGCTATTCTCATCTCATGATCATCAACTTATGGAGTCGACAGCTAATAGAATTATAGAAATTGGCCCATATGGTTATATAGATAAAATGTGTACTTATGATGAATATGTGAAAGATCCCGATATAAAAGAAAGAAGAAAAGAAATTTATGAAGAGCCGATTGTGGAATAGTTAGCTCATTAAGTATAAAATAATTATAAGGTTTAATAAAATTTTCATATTTTGTTAAACCTTTTTTTATTTAATGTGTTTATAATATATTACTAGAAACAAACTAGGTTTAATTATGAAAAATACTTTACTCGACTTTACCTCAAAAGAATATAATCTACCAGAAGGAACTATCCCGAAAAGAACTAATGGAGTTCTAATCGAAGCTGGGTTAGAAAAATATACAGGTGATTGGAATAAAAAAACTGCAGCTCATTTATTAAGAAGAGCCACTTTCGGCCCAAGAATTAAAGATATTGCTGAATTCTCGGAATTAACTCTTGATAGTGCAGTAGAAAAGATACTCCAATTTGATGACCCTATGGAATTGCCTCTTAATTATAGAGATAATGCTGACCCTTATTCCAAAATTGGTGATTCTTGGGTAGGTCTACCTCCAGGTCCCAATACTTTCAACCCTAGAATTGAAAGCTTTGTAGCAAGATGGTTTGGTAATATAGTTGGTGCTGGTAACAATGTAGGTGAAAAGATGACCCTCTTTTGGCACAATCACTTTGTTACTCAAATGCTTACAGTAAGAGATGAGAATTATACATTCGATTATTATAAAACTCTAAGAGAGAATACACTTGGAAACTTTAGAACTCTAACAGAAAAAATGACTATAAATGCAGCAATGTTACGTTATTTAAATGGTAATGAGAATGTAGTAGGTCGACCTAACGAAAATTTTGCTCGTGAGTTAATGGAACTATTCACAATAGGAAAGGGACCTCAAATTGGCCCAGGCAACTATACACACTATACTGAAGATGATGTTTTAGCGGCTTCGAAAGTTCTAACGGGTTGGAGAGCATTAAGAGACACAACTGAAACTAAATATTTTAGTCAACTTCATGATAAAACTAGTAAGCAATTTTCTTCTGCATTTGGTAATAAAGTAATTACAAATAAAGAAGGTGATGAATATAAAGAACTAATTTCTATGATTTTAGATCAAGAAGAAACAGCTTTATTTATTTCTAGAAAGATTTATCGTTGGTTTGTTTACTATGAAATAGATGAACAAACAGAAAATAATGTAATAAAGCCTATGGCCGATTTACTTAGAAATAATAATTATGAAATTAGACCCGTCCTAAAGGCATTATTTAGCTCAGCACATTTCTATGACAATTGGAATATAGGTTGCGTTATAAAAAGTCCTCTAGATTTTGTGGTTTCTATTTACAGAAATTTAGAAATGAGTTTTCCTCGTTTTTATACAGGGCAATACCCAGCATGGCTTAATCTAGGATTCAATTATGTAGCCATTCAAGAAATGATATTAGGTGAACCTCCTAGTGTTTCAGGATGGCCTGCTATGTATCAAGCACCAGGATATCATAGATTTTGGGTTACAAGTGTCTCAGCTCCTTATAGAGCAGTTTTAGCTGATTATGTAGCTGGTGTACCCGTTATAGAAGGTAGGGGCTTTACAGTTAGTTTTAATGCATTCGAATTAGCAAAACAAACTTCTAATCCTGTAGATGCACCAACTTTAATTAAAGAGTTAGCAGAATTCTTTTTACCTATAGAATTAACTAAAAAACAACTTGAATATCTGAGACTGAACTTAATACCTGAAGGGTATGAAGATTACCATTGGGCTGCGGTTTGGACAGCCTATGAATTAGACCCTGACAATGAGGAAAATACGAATATAGTTAATACTCTATTAAGAACATTTATTAGAGCTTGTATGAATATTGCTGAATATCACTTAGTATAAGGAGATTAGAAATGAAAAGAAGAGATTTTATTCGAACTACCGGTCTGACAACCTCTGCAGTTATGTTAGGTGGTATGCAACTAGCTAAGGGAGCTCCAATATTCAATCAATTTGCAGAGTTAGCCAAAGCTGAAGATAGAAAGTTAATATTAATATTTTTAAATGGTGGGAACGATGGTCTAAATACTGTGATACCACTAGATCAATATGGCAATTTATTCAAAGCAAGACAAAACGTATTAGTACCAGAGAATTTGGTTTTAAAACTTCGAGACGATGTTGGATTGAATCCTGCTCTATCGGGTCTTAAAAATTTATATGATGAAGGAAAATTACACGTATTACAGTCAGTTGGATATCCTCAACCAAATTTTTCACATTTTAGAAGTACGGATATATGGACATCTGCTTCAGATTCTAACAAAGTAGTTTCGTCTGGTTGGTTGGGTAGAGAACTTTATACTAAACACCCGAGCTATCCTACAAATTATCCTAATCAAGATAATTTAGATCCATTATCTATAACTTACGGTCCTTATGTATCCCCAACTTGCCAAGGTCCAACTTTAGGTATGGGTATGGCAATAACACCTAATAATGAAGGCAAGATTGATATTTACAATATCAATTCAGGAGGAATAGATACAGCTCCAAATACACCAGCAGGAAACGAGATAGAGTATATAAGACAGATTATTAATCAAACTCAACTTTACGGAGATACTTTAGAAAATACATTCGAGAAAGGAAATAATCTAAAGTCTTCTAAATGGGATAGTGCAGGTAATAATAATAGATTGATAGGACAACTACAAGTAACAGCAAAGCTGATAGCTGGTGGTAGTAAAACAAGAATTTTCGTTCATAGTTTGGGAGGTTTCGATACTCATGCTAATCAAGTACAACAAGAAGGTGATGTAGAAGGTAGCCACTACGAACTATTAAAAATGGTGTCCGAATCAGTATCAGCTTTCCAAGATGAAATGAAACTTCAAAATTTGGAAGATAATGTAGTAGGTATGACATTTTCAGAATTTGGTAGAAGAATATTATCTAATGCTAGTAATGGTACTGATCATGGTTCTGCCGCTCCTTTATTTGTATTTGGCTCTAGAGTTATACCAGGGATTCAAGGAGATAACCCAGTCATACCTTCTACAGTTACAGTACAAGATAATCTACCTATGCAATTTGATTTCAGGTCAATATATTATTCACTATTGAAAGATTGGTTTGAAGTAGAAGATGCTGATTTAGAAAATATTATGCTAGGTAAACATCAACATTTGAATATTATACAGAAAGGAACATCAAGTGTGGAAAATAATTACAATGCAAATGATTTTGATGTATTCCCTAACCCTATGAATGGTAGTGGTAATTTGAAATTCAAAGCAGAAGCTGGAATGACATTTATATCGATATATAATAACAGAGGACAAGAAGTTAAGAAATTATTTGAAGGACAAACTATAAGCTCTGCCAGGGAAATTAGTTTTGAGACAAATGGACTCAATAGTGGAAACTATCACATTAGAGTCCAAACTGGAAACAAACAAATTGTTCGCCCAATACAAATCGTAAAGTAAATAAAAAATCCCGCTCAAAGGCGGGATTTTTTTTAATATACTTTCTTTGTTCAAATTAAATAGCAAACATTGCAGAAGCACCAAGTACTAACTGATCAAATTCACTTAATACATATTTAATTTCTGGCATAAGTATGAAACCACCTAATTCAATCTTTGCTCCAGCCCCTAGATTTAGCCCTATTTCAGAGCTAGATACTGAACCTAAAAATGGTACATCTACAGATTGAGTTGCATAATTTAATCCACCTAAAAGATAAAAATTTGTACCTTTATTTTGAGTTAAAGCATAATGCACATTAGCGTTTAATTCCCAAAACGTAATAAACTCATCTGTTAAATAGTACTTCAAATCAGGTGCAATATCAACAGGTGCATCTATGTCTATTATTGCACCAACTTGAATTGCTAACTCTTTTATTTCTGTTCCATAAGCTAAACCACCACCAATCATAGTAGATGATTTCGCAATTCCACTGCTAAATGAAAGTAATACTAATGCAGCGAAAAGAATAAAAAACTTCTTCATAAACCAAAACTCCTTATATTTGAAAAATTCTACACGCACAATTTAAGTAGTTTGGATGACATAATGAAAACAATGTGGATAATTTTAATAGTAGTTAGTATTAATTCTTGTAGCCACCAACAACAGGCTAATTTGGAAACTATTGATAATAATAATGATTACTATAAAGACAGTTTGGTAATTGACTCACAAGAAATTATTCAAGGAAAAATAGAGATTTCTGTAGCAAATCTGAATAAAATAATAGCTAGAAATGAGAACAAAATATCAAATTGGGAGTTAGAATTAGCTAATGCTGATTCTGTCAATAGTATTGATATACAACTCCATATTGAACTATTAAAAAGCAGAGTTGCTATTCAAAAGGAAAGATTAAGAAGACTGAAAAGTAAAAATGACTAGATATCTAATGATAGGCTAAATCTATGCAAACCAATAGATGCTCCATACTCAGCATAACCGTAATCAAAATCAATATCTTCGAATTTTATACCTATCCCTCCACTTAAACCAGAAAGACCTTTATTCTCATCGGCAGATGCAAAATTTCTAATTTGGTTATCATAACCAGCTCTTATATTTATGACTTTACTTAAATAAAGTTCACCGCCAATTGCAAAATTCTTGAATCGATCGAAGAAACCATCAACTTCATCTGCCAGATGATGGAAAGAGAAGTTAATTAATAAAGGTAAACCTTTCAATCTATGATTAACACCAATTCTAGTATCAGTGGGTAATGTGGCTGTTTGACTATTAAGTGAGCTTAACTCAGTTCCTAAATGAAGTATTGATATACCTAAATTAGTTCTCTCATTAACTTTATAGAACATACCAGCATCTAAAGCAAATGCAGACGAACTTTGCGACTCAAGAGTAAGATAAATAAATTTACCAGTTACTCCATAATACCAATTAGAATCTAATTCATTCGAGTAAGTAACCCCAAAAGATAAATCAGAACCAGAAAAGCCATTGCCATATAATTTTCCTTCTTCATCTAAATAATTAAATGATCCATAACTATTAAAATTAATTTGAGCAGCTAATGAAGCTCCGTCTAAATCGAATTGATTAATCTTATAAACGACATTTCCTGAGTTTATATCTAATACATGTTTCGAAAAAGTAGTTGACAATGTTTTGTCATTTTCAGATTGTAAGAGAGCAGGATTAAAGAAAATAAATGAAGCATCATCGTCTATAGATACAACTGCATTGCCGAGTGCAGCAGCCCTAGCTGTTGAATTAAATCTAATGAAATTATATGGAGTATCGTCAGCGAAAGAATTAGTAACAGCTAATATCAATAATGCTAATATTGTCTTTTTCATTTATTATATGCCTTTTTTCTTCAGTAAAAAAGTAAAGATATTTATGGATTACCTAAGTGATTTTGTAAAAGTTCTACATACATTTTCGGAGGTCTAACGGGTTTCATAGTTTCCGCATTTGCAAAAACATGATTAGTATAACCTTCTGCAATTAATACATTATTGCAACTAATAGTATATATAAACTGAATTTTAGCAGATAAAGTTTCAACTAATTGTGCATTTATCTCTAAAACATCATCATAATAAGCGGGTTTTATATACTTGACATATGCATCTATTACTGGTAATATAAGTCCATTTTTCTCTACTTCTGTATAAGCTAATCCCAAATGACGCATTAGTTCATTTCTACCAATTTCGAAATAAGATAAGTAATTACCATTGTACACGACACCCATTTTATCAGTATCGGCATATATAACTCTTCTATTTGATGTAAACTCTAAACTCAATCCAACAACTCTAATATTCTATTTAAATCTTTTTTCGAATAATAGTTAATAATTATAGAACCTTTCTCATTTTTCTTAAATTTGATTCTGACGTCAGTTCCGAATTTATTCCTAAGATTATCTTCGGTATCATCTATAATTGCTTTCAATTCTTGTGATAATTCTTCTTTATCTTGTTCATCTTTTTTATTGAATTTACCAAAATTCTTAACATAATTCTCAGTTTCACGTACAGAAAGTTCATTTTCTATAATGTGTTTCCAAGCTTTTATTATGCTTGGTATATCACTGAGACCTAATAATGTTCGAGCATGGCCACCAGTAATTTCATTCTGAGAAAGACTTTTCTGTACTACATCAGGTAGATTTAATAATCTAAGATTATTAGTAACTGTAGTTCTATTCTTACCAACTTGTTTGGCTACTTCTTCTTGTGTTAGTTTGAACTCATCTATCAATCTTTTGTAACTAATTGCAATTTCAATTGGATTAAGGTCTTCTCTTTGCAAATTTTCAATAATTGCAAACTGAAGCATTTGTTCATCATCTACGTTCTCTTTAATATATGCAGGTATTTCCTTTAGGCCAATCAACTTTGATGCTCTAAATCTACGTTCACCAGATATCAACTCAAAATGTTCATCTACCCTCCTTACTGATATTGGTTGGATAAGACCATGAGTTTTTATTGACTCAGCTAATTCTTCTAAAGCTGTCTGATCGAATTCTTTTCTTGGTTGCCAAGGGTTTATTCGAATCTTTTTAATAGGGATATTTGAACTAGAACCTACATTTTTTTGTAATTCTACTTCATCATCTTCTTCTCTTTTTATATCTGGGATTAAAGCGCTAAGTCCTCTCCCCAATCCTTTCTTTTTAACCATGATTTTTTATTTTTTCGAGTTTTTAATTATTTCTTTAGCTAAAGATAAATAGTTTTGCGATCCTTTAGAAACAGCATCATATAAGATGACAGGTTTACCATGACTTGGCGATTCTGATAATCTTACATTTCTACTGATTATAGTTTTAAATACTTTATCTGTAAAATGCTTTTTTACTTCTTCTACGACTTCATTAGATAAGTTTAATCTGCTATCATACATTGTTAATAGAACTCCTTCTATTTCCAAGTCGTCATTAAGATGTTTACGAACAATACTTATTGTGTTTAGTAATTGTCCTAATCCTTCTAGAGCATAATACTCACATTGAACTGGGATAAGTACACTATCTGAAGCAGTCAATGCGTTAAGTGTAAGCAAACCTAAAGATGGTGGACAATCAATTACTATATAATCATATTTCTTTTCAAGTGAATCGAATTTATTCTTTAACTGTAATTCTCTATTTTTTCGAGATATCATTTCTATCTCTGCACCAACTAGATCTATATGCGATGGAATTAGTTTGAGAAATTCTAATTCTGTGTCTACAGTTGCATCATCTATTGAGTCTTCATTGACTAATACATCATAGCTTGATATTTCTTGACTTTTAGAGTCAATACCCAAACCAGCAGTAGCATTTGCTTGAGGATCTAAATCCATCAGCAAAACTTTCTTTTCTAGTGCAGCTAGTGAAGCGGCTATATTAACTGCTGAAGTTGTTTTACCTACTCCACCTTTCTGGTTAGCTACTGAAATTATTCTATTATTCATCTAATTATTCAATCAATTTAAGATTTATTTTTTGCTGTTTAAAACTTTAGAAATTAAAAATAAAAAACCCCTTATCCTATGAATTGGAAAAGGGGTTTATAACTTTTTTCATCAAAATTATTTTATTATTGCAATTTTCTTGAAAAACTCTTGAGTAGGTGTTTCAAAGTATATTAAATAATAACCAGTATTCAGAGTCTCAATACCAAATGGTATTGTATAACTTCCCTCTGTTGTTATGTTTCTAGTATCTAAATTAATCTTATTACCTATCATATCATATACATTTACATTATGTATTCCTTTTTCAACTGTATATAATTCAATACTCGAATTTGAAAATATAGGGTTTTGAGTTAATTTGATAGAAGGTTGTATCTCTGAAAGTGTAAATAATCTTAAATGCCCTCCTTCTTCGCATACGCCAGTTAATGTAAACTCAGCCGTATCAAGTTCAAACTCTGCAATTCCTCCAGACAATACATCTACTGATTTAATTGCAACTTTAGTTACTTGTTTGTTACCTAATTTAGCTATCATTGAAATGTTAGCAAATGCAAACTGTGCTTGAGTTAGATTTACTTTTGGAGTTTGCGTAAACTGGATTTCACCTGTTATATCCATCTCGGCAATATCTTCTGATACTATAGTATAAGGTCTGTCAGTAGGTTGCATAACAGTGTAATTGTATTGAACAACAATTTTCAAATCCTTATGTAGCAACTCATCAAGATTATTATTTTCATCAAGTATGTAAATTGGTAATGTGAAATTTTCTCCTGGAGAAGCAGATAAAGGTTCTGTATTAGCCTCACCCTTTACCAGTATCAAATCAAATTTGCCATTGCTTGTATTCAATCCAGCAGATTGAGTACCACCACTATTCAAAGCATCTGCTTTAGTAAAAGCGATTGGTGTAGTCGTAGTAGGTAAGCCATTCAATACCTTAAACTGCATATTGTAAATTTGAGTACCAGTAAATGGTGAATTCAAATTGAATTTATGAGTAACTTGATTAGTACCTACAGCAGTACCATTAATAGGACTTAGTAAATTTTCATCGAACTGAACTGTGAACTCTACTGAGCTTGTTCCAGAAGAAAGGAAACCACTTTGACCGTTCAATGTGACTGGAATTGTTGTAACTTTACCAATGTAATCTTTGTTATCATCTGCGATTGATAAATTAGCTATTGACAATGTTGGTTTACCTTCTACAGTTATATCATCAAGAGTTACATTACAAGGTTGATTAACGACCAAATAAAGTATACCAGTTTTATCTACTGGATTACTTGCATTTGGCGTATAAGTAATATCTAATTGATAAGTACCACTTCCAGGTACTGTAAAGCTATTTGCACTAACACTAAACTCTGGAATTGGGTTTTTAGATGCATCACCAACATACGCATCAACAACATCGTAGGAAGCTGTATTAGGATTCGTAATATCAACTGTCTTCATTTCACCAGTACCTATAACTGCAGCAATAGAAACAGCTTGTGTTTGAACTTCTGGTGAGTTAATAGACCCTGAAACATTTAGTGTTTTAACAACATTGCCACACTCACTGGTAAATGTAATAATCCCATTGTATGTGTTGTTTACTCCAGATTCAAAGTTAATTGTAACTACTGCAGTACCTGATGTTAGATCATAACTAGTTAGATTCGTTGAAAACTCAGGTAAATTAGAATTAGCAGTAACGTTATAACCAAATGAGCTTACATTACTTAAAGTCACAGTCTTAGTTGCAGGATTACCAATATTGCCACATATCTCGCCAAAATTATGATTAGGTTCAGATATATTATATTCAACAGCTAACATTTCACCTTCTAACTTCACACTATAATTACTATTATCTGAATTATTTGTAAAGATTAGATTTGTAGTTTGTATTCCATTAGCCTGTGGTGTAAATTCTACCGTTACATCTACATTATTAGTACTGTTAGCAGGTACATTAAGAGAAGTAGGTCCTGTATATGTAAAATTTGTAGCATCTTGTAAAGCAATATTAGAAATATTTAACTCAACAGGACCCTCATTTTTTACTTCTACAGTTATTGTAGATTTTGGATTAACACAATTTACGTCAGCAAATTTGGCAGCAGTAGCAGCTATTTGTGGTTTACCAGCTCCACCACCTTTTAATTTTGCTACAAAGTCACCTTTGTTAGTTTTTACAGTATATAAAGCTTCTCTATCACCTTGATCTGTAGGTCTAAACGTAGCTTCTATATCTATACATTCTCCTGGAGCGAGTGTTTTAGATTGGCTTGTAATACCAAAATCTGTTTGGTTTGCACCACCTGAAACCAATATATTACTTACGTCTAGAGTTTCATCAGTCAAATTACAAAATCTCTGAGTGAAAGTCTTCTTTTCTTGGTCTCCCTGATTTACATTTGCAAATACAATATCCTCAGCAAAAATAAATCCTGATCTTGGGGTCATAGTCATACCAGAACATCCGGTACCAACAAAATTTATTGTTCCACCATAGAATTCTCTATTCTCTGGTTTTATAGAGACTTTTATAACTCTTATTTCATCTTTATTTAGTGTAAAAGGAGGTGCAGATCCACCCCAATTAGTTACAGTAAATATATTTGCTGGAGTTGCATTGAACCCAGTTATTGTAAGCTTATTTTTTTCAGCTTTTAATGTAACATCAAATTCCTTTGCTACATTGAGAGCTTGATTAATCTCTAAGAAACTTCTTTGAGTAATATTTAAATTTGGTTTTAGATTTTCAGCTATAGAATATGCAAGTGTATCAGAAACCGATGGACTAAATCCAGAATATGTCAATTCTATCTCACCATCATTACAGTCAGACTCAAAGTCTAAGTAACATGGTGCAGGAGTACCAAAACCTTGTGCCGATTGCAATATTTGAGAATAAATATCTGCAACTTGTTGTTCATTTAATAGATTCTCATAATATTCCCCACCAGTTGAGTTAGATATGCTCTTTAATTTTGCTTTAGAGTTCGGATCTAGAGAAGCATCACCAGGATCAGGAGCTACGGGACCAATTGCTAGAGAATAAATTGTAGTGTTAGTTTCATTTGCTTTAGAAATTATAATACCATCCTGAATGGGTCCATGTTTAGAATTTTCTTGATGAAATCCATCAGTCATAAATACAATAACAGGTTTATATTTTGCATCCTTTACTAAGCCAAAAGCGCCACCTTCATTATTTTCATTATAACCAATAAATCCAGCATTATAATTAGTTGCACTTATTAGTCGATAATCAGCTGCTTGTTTCAAAGAGTCTTTATCAGTAGTAAATCTTAGAAGTTGATTATAATCAAATTCTTTTGAAAAAACACCTATCGCACATTCGAATTGACCCTCAGGTAACTGATCGATAAACTGTTTAGCTACATTTTTGATAACTGTATGTCTAGATGGTGGGTTTGTAGTCTCATTACTTATATTTTTGTCCATAGAATTAGAGGCATCGAATATAAGTATCAAAGAAAATCTAGCCTGATCCGGAGGACAAGTTGGAGATGTAAAAGGTATATTGACACCTAAATCCTTTAACTTTAAATCTAAATTACTGAGGTTTCTCACTTCCGCCCCATTCGCATCTTTTACCCTGAACTCTGCCCTAAGAGTAGGGAAATTTGTTGTAACTACTCTTTCTATCTCTATAGATTGAGCAAATACCATACTACTACAAGACAGAAGTAACAAGTATATCAAAAGTTTAATATTTTTCATTTCTAACACCATTTTAATTTCTTTATTTTTAATAACAGTTCAGTCGACTAATAATTACATTACTCAATTGGAGTAATTATACTAATTACAACTGTTCTACTATAGAATCTTCCTTCAGGATAATCATTATCATACAACAGTTTTTTCTCTCCCAACCCACGAGCTGTCGTTTCAGGGTTTAGAGATAAGAACTCTGCTACATTGTAGGCTCTTCTCTGAGAAAGTTTTTGATTTGCTATTTCATTACCTAATCTATCAGAGTATCCAATGATATCAGGAATAGAATAACTTCTTAATCTTTGTTTTGCTTTGTCTGCAATAAATATATTTCTTTCATTTAATTCGGCTTGATTATAACCAAAACCAATCATTGAGTAAATATCAAATTCCTTATCAGGAAGTACATTTTCAAACTTATACTCAATTGTGACTTGTTCTACAGGAAGTTCTTGTATTGCAGATTCCCACATTTTATTATCATTATCAATTATTTGTAGTCTATACTGTAAAGGTCTATCCAGCGTTGGTATATAGTCTTGTTCTTTTTCTAATTCCAAATCCCACTCAATAGCCTTTGGAATTTCACCATTACCACTAAATGTTTTCAATTCCTTACCATTTTGGTAAGTTATAATCTTCCATCTATTGGCACCAACTGCAGAATTAACAACTGGTTTGAACCTAATATGAGGAGGGTTAGATGTTCTCAAAGTATCCTTGATATTCATCGGCTCAAAGATTTGAGGTATATTAGCGTTCATCTCAACTCTTCTATTTTCAACAATTCCATCTGGTTCATTGACATTAGAAGGATTTTCTGGTAAATTTTGAGCTTTAACATTAATTCTACTAGGATCTATGTCCCATTCATCTACTAGATATCGTTTAACTGTCTCAGCTCTATCTTTTGATAAGCTAATTTTATCTTTTTCTAAACCTTGATCCGAATTACAACCTATAAGCTCAAGTCTAGCTTGAGGATAGAATTGCATCCTTTTACCTACTATATTTAATATCTCATAGTAAACTTCCATAGTTTTCAAATCAAATAACTGCTTAAATGAGAAATTCTCTTTCTCTGCATCACTGATTCTAGAATATCTTTTTGGAATTTCTGAAGAATTCTCGCCAAAGAATACATAATTCAGAAGTGGATGAATTCTATTTAAGAAGAATTCTTCAACTTTGATTGAACTTACGTCACTTTCTTGACCATTTTCATTAACAGACACTGCCAAAATAGACGCATCTAGCTGCGGTACAGCAGGTGGCGGTGGTGGTGGTGGTAATGGTGGTGGTGGTGGCGGTGGTGGTGGTGGTAATATTTCTTTCTTTTTAATTATGTCTCTAGGAGCATATCTAAGTCCTAAACCACCGGCTATTGAATTTGAAGTCCATCCAAAATCCGGAACGAAAGAAGTCAAACCTAGTGACATATCGACAAATGGTACTAAGAATAATGTATAAGAACTATTCAAAGGTAAGTCATAAGAAGCTCCAAATACAATAGCAGCATCTAAAGTCGATAATGAGGGTATCTCTCCTTCATAGCTATTTCTCGAACGGGAAGTATTTCCATTTTCATCTACAAATAGACCATTACTTGGAGAAACTACTTCTTCGACATGTTCATTTAGATTTCCATTTAGTAAATAACCTATTCGAAAACCTCCTCTTAACCTAAATTCATTAGATAATTTAAATTCAAGCAAAGGTTCCAATGCTACAGAAGTAATTGCTGCATCAAACCTATGTTCAAATTGAAGAGTCTGTCTATCACCACTTAAAGTTGTACCTAATTCTTCCTCAATCCTCGATAATTCACCTCCTAATTGCATATATTTTGCTCTTAGTGATAAATCTATAAGATCACCTAATGGAAATGAATAAAAAGCTCCTATATTAAGTCCAACTCCTGAGCCAGTCTCGTATCCGGGACAACAACTAGGTATTTCTGCAAAACTTTTGAAATCAGCACTATGTAGGTTTAATCCGAAACCAGCAAAAACTCCATAACTGTCTCTAGGAGTATATGGTTCCTCTGCATATTCTTGAGAGAATAATGGGCTTATTGAAATTATCGATAAAATTAAAAAGGTCAATAGTTTGTTCATTCTGTCTCCCCCAATATATAGGGAATTAGTTTTTAAAGATTTTTTGAATTTCAAAATAAAAAAATATTTCCTAAAAAGATAACTTTTTGAAAACTACTTGCATTAAAAAATGTATAATTGCTAAATTACATAATTCTTTTATAACTTTCTAGAGCTCTTTGTCTGGCTTGCTTATAATCTACTATCGGTTCTAAATAATCTTTTTTATAATCTGGGATCCATTTTTTAATGTATTCTAAATTTTTATCAAATCTTTCGACTTGAGTATCGGGTCTGAATATTCTAAAATAAGGTGCTGCATCTACTCCAGTACCTGCTGCCCACTGCCAATTACCAACATTAGAAGATAGTTCATAATCTAAAAGTTTTTTTGCAAAATACTCCTCTCCCCACCTCCAATCAATTAGCAACAACTTAGTTAGAAAATTAGCAACTACCATTCTAACTCTGTTATGCATTAGCCCTGTTTCATTCAACTCCCTCATCCCAGCATCTACTAAAGGGTAACCTGTTTTGCCTTCACACCAAGCAATGAATTCATTTTCATTATTTCTCCATTCCATTTTGTTATACTTTTGATGAAAATTTTCTGATACAGTATTTGGGAAATGATAAAGTATGGACATAAAAAACTCTCTCCAAATCAACTCATTTAGATATTTCTCGTTAGTTTCCAAAGCTTTACTAACTAATTCTCTAATTGAAACAGTACCAAATCTTAGATGTACGCTCATATTACTTGTACCTTCTATGGCGGGAAAATCTCTAGTATTTTCATAATTACTGATTACATCCAAGTTTAATTCTTTATTGGATGTTTTTAATTTAACTTTTTCGAAGCCTAACAATTCTAAAGATATCAATTGACTCTTATTATCATATTTTTTAAAGTTTGATTTAAAATTATTAATGCTATGATTTTTCAACGTAACTTCGTTAAGTTCACTTTTCCAAATTTTCGAATAAGGTGTAAAAACTAAATAAGGTTTTCCATTGGATTTTAGGATTTCATCTTTTTCAAATATTACTTGATCTTTAAATGTATTAAATTCAGTCCCATTTTTATCCAAAAGTTTTTTTATCTTTTCATCTCTATCTATCCCATAATGTTCATAGTCATGATTAGTATAGACTTTTTCAATATGATTTTCAGAAATTAATTCCTTGAATATATTTTCTGGTATTCCTTTAAAAACTAATAAATCTGAATCAATTTTATTAAGACTATTTTTGATAGTCTCAATTTCTGAGTAGATATAGTTTATTCTTTTATCATTTTTGGGAAGTTCTTTGATTATGTTTTCATCAAATATAAAAATAGGTGTTACTTCATGATTATTTTTTAAAGCATGATGTAATCCAATATTATCTTTTAATCTCAAATCTCGTCTAAACCAAAATATAGTCTTCATAAAAAGCTTAATTATTATTAATTTTACAGAATATGAATACGATAACGGAAATAAACAATAATAATTTAGAATTGATAAAATCAGTTCTTAATAATAATGGTATAATTGTTTTCCCAACGGAGACGGTTTGGGGAATTGGTTGTAAGTTTGATAATGAAAAGGCAGTATCACGTTTGTATGAGATAAAAGGTAGAAACACCTCGGTCCCTTTGCAAATACAAGTATCGCAACTATCTGATTTTGAAAATTTTGGTAAAATAGAAAACTATGAAGTTTGGAAAAAGATATCTGATAAATATTTACCAGGTCCACTATCCATAGTTTTGGAAAAAAAGAATGTGCCAGATTTTGTAACTGCTAAACTGGAAACAGTAGCCTTCAGATATAGTAGTTGCAAATATTTATTAGAATTGATTGATTATCTAGGTTTCCCAATAGCATCTACGTCTTGCAACCTATCTGGAATGCCTGTAATAACAGAAAAATCTGAAATAGAAGATTTTGCTAACAAATTTTCAGATATTTTAATTGATATTGATTGTGGAAATAAAAGTATCAGTTCTTCAATTATTCAGTTAAAAGAAAAAGAATTAGTTTTTATTAGAGAAGGTGTAATTTCTTTTGAGGAAATTAAAAAGAGTATAAATTTATGATAGTATTTGAAGTTTCAGTTGTTAACAGAGCTGGTTTACATACGAGACCTGCTGCAACTTTGGTTAAACTTACCTCAAAATATAAATCAGATGTATTTATTGAGAAAGATGGTATGCAAATAAATGGGAAATCAATTATTGGGGTTATGACATTAGCCGCGGAAGTTGGCAGTATACTTTCTTTTGAGATTAATGGAATTGACGAGAATGAAATGGCTAAAGAAATAAAAGAACTATTTCAGTCAGGATTTGGAGAACCAATCTAATGCTTAATCACAAAATTACTGGGATAGCAATCTCTAAAGGAATAGTAATTGGAAAAGCAAAAAGATTAGATTTTGCAAGAAATCTGAACGAATTGAAAGCTTTAAAAGTATTTGACCCTCAAGTTGAGAAAGCCAAGTTTGATTTAGCAAAGAATTCTTTAATAAAAGATTCAGAACGAATTATTGAAAAATATAAACATAAAGAAAAGATAAAATCAATTATAGAATCAGAAATTATGTTCTTGCAAGATGAAGAACTAACTAATGGTATTACAAAATTGATTAATAATGGTAAGAGATGTGAGATTGCGATTGAAGAATTTTTCGAAACCTATTTAGAGTTAATTAGTAACAATGGTAATAGTTTATCTATTATCAAAGTTAACGATATACAGTTTTTGAAACATAAGTTAATACAAGACATTAATAACGTAGAAACTGATTATACTACAGTTAAAGATAAAATTATTATTACTAGCTTATTAGATACAGATGAAATACTAAAAATTCACGAAAATGGTGCTCTCGGTTTTGTTACTGAGTTTGGCTCTAATTTATCACACTCATCTATAATTTCAAGAAGTTTGAATATACCTGCAGTTTTTGGTGTAAATTCTTTATTAGATTATATACAAGACAATGATGAGATTATAATTGATGGTTATTTGGGAAATATAATTATCAATCCCGATAGAAAAACAAAATCAACTTATAAAGCAAAGCAAAAGCTAGTAGACGAAGAAATAAAATCTTATCAGGATTTTAAAGATACTCACATTAAGAGTAAAAAAGGGACAAAAATTAGATTTTACTCTAATATCAATAATATGATTGATCTTGAAAATACTCTAATTAACAATGCGGATGGAATAGGACTAGTTAGAACCGAGAACTTAGTACATGAAATAGAAGAGATTTTTGAAGAAGATATTCAGTATGATATATATAATAGAATAGCTGAAAGTATTTATCCTAAAACCGTTACTTTTAGATTATTTGATTTTGGGTATGACAAACTCAATTTGAATGATGAAAAAGAAAATAATCCAGCACTAGGTTTAAGAGGAGTTAGATATCTATTAAAAAACAAACACTTATTAGAAATACAACTTAACGCATTAATAAGAGCTTCTGTTAATGGGAATGTTAAGTTATTAATACCTATGGTTACATTTACAGAAGAAGTGAATGAAATTAAAAATATTATTTTAAAAATATCGAATGAATTGAAAATTCAAATGCCTAAAGTAGGCACAATGATAGAAACACCTTCAGCAGCAGCACTTATAGAACAAATAGTTAACATATCTGACTTTATCAGTATAGGTACAAATGACTTAATGCAATATTACTTTGCTGCTGATAGAAACAATGAACATGTTAAAGAATATCTTGACTATAGTAACAAATCATTTATACATTTGTTGAATAGAATCAAAAAAGTTTGCGTAAAAAAAGAAAAAGAATTAGTTATTTGCGGGCAAATCGCTAGTGATGAAGAATCATTGAAACTACTTGTCAACAAAGGATTCCATAGTTTCTCAGTTGTACCAGCAAGAATTTTATTTCTTAAAAAAACTTTACTTCAATAGTATTTTAATACTTTCCATTTTAGTTCCAATTTGTACTTGCAATATGTATATTCCTCTATTCAATGTACTTAAGTCAAGAATTAATTGATTAGCATAAAGTTTGCTCTTAACTTCAATGTTCAAATTACTTCCTGTAATATTAAAAATATCAAACTTATTTATGATGTGTTCGGAGTATAAAGTAATATTCCTATTAAATTGAAATATCTCGTAGCGATCTGTATTCAGATTATCTTTGACATTTGTTTGAAGTGTATCATAATTTGAATTTATAATACCAGCTGTGCCTAACTTCATCTTACTTATCTTCCAATTCTCACCTAAATTATTGTCTAAAATAGGATTTATTAGTTCAATAGTATAACCTGTACCATCTGCTCCAACTGGCCAAGGAGCATCATTATCATAATTTACTGAATCGTGAGTAACACCCTTCTCATCAATTAATCGTATTATATCATTACCACCTAACCCGAAACTGAAATCACCTGTTTTTTTATTACTGATAATTATAATTTTTTCGAAATCCTCTTTTTCACGTGTTATTATTACATATTCATTGGGTTGGATTTTAAAGTCTTCTTCTATTACAAATTTAGAATGAGTTGTGTCTTCATCTATGATTGACCATCCTTTGAGATTAACTTCCTCTTTACCAGTATTATAAAGCTCTACCCAATCTTTAGTATCTTGATCTTTATCAGCATTATACATAATCTCATTAATTACAATAGCTCTATCCAATTCATTAAAATCAATCTTTTCGTATATCGCTTCTAATTCTATATTTTCTGGTAGCGTAGTAGTGATAGTTGGATTAGCACCTAATGAATCATGATTCCATTTTATAAATTTCATACCGTGCTTTGGAACTGCTGTAATAGTAATTGGCAATGCTTGGAAGTATCTTCCACTCCATACGGAAGTATCAATCGTAATAGTATTTACTTGAAATCCTCCACTATTTGGTGGGTATGTGGATAATGAAAAAATTGAAGTTCCGAGATTTGAATTTAAATGAATGTCGAAGTTTTTCATGAAATACTCTGGTCTTTCATCAAGAAAAACTTTCATCTCATCAATTTTTTCTTCCCAATTTAAACAAGACCCTTCCCATCTTTCTTGTTGCAAAGGGATATATTCTCTTATCTGGTCTGTTAAACTATCTAGTATATATGACATATTATTAGGTTTAAAAACAGAGTTAACCAAATCAGCTGCCCTAGTTAAATACTGATTTTTGAATTTCTCATTTTCTAAAAATCTTTTTAATATTATCGAAACATGACTAAATGTATCAGTCAGCATAAGACCTATTTTGTCTTGATAAGGTTTATATCCGAAGTGACTATAAGTCCAATCCATATCATGTATTAAATACCTAAACCTATTATCTAGCTCTTCAGAGTGGAATAGCTTTATATTCTTCCATGGCCAATCGTAATTAGCAGCATAAATTCCAATTAGAGTATAATTCATAAAGTTATTGATTTCTATTAAAGAATCAATTAATTCATATTTATCATTTTCAACAAATTTATTTTCAAGTATAAAATTATAGTATTTGTTATATTTAAAGTAATCTCCTCCGACATAATCACCATTATCTTCATAATAATTAATCGAATTAACATCTATACCATAATATTCTGAAAGAAAACCACTATTTAATCTTTCACGTAGATTCAATAATCCATAGAATTCAGAATTCAAATAAGCCATTACTGGTGTATATGATGCTGATATAATACTGCCCACTTGTTTAGAAATAATACCGTTATATGCATCTTTTAGAAACGTCTCAGTCCAATCTGTACCACTATTTCTGAAAACTAATTGGCTGTAATTATTTACAACAGATTTGAAATAATCATTTTTGATAGTATTACTTTCCATTTTTTCATCAGCATATAATCTAAATGATTTTTGTGGATAGTATTTAGAATTATTCCCATGTATTTTTATCTGTATATTCTGTGCTATGTCTTTCTTACTTGAATAATAATTAAAACTTGCGTTTACTCTAGGAGTTATTCTCAGATTGTCTTCAACTAATATTCCATAATCACCCCATAAATCAATGGAATCAGCAGAAATAGATATGATTGGTAGTTTGAATTCTGGTTCATTGATTCTAATTAATTCTGACTGTACAAAACTAGGTAAATACCCATCTTTATAAACCTTAGCTTTGACTACAGTTGTACTATTAATATTTAATTGAGTATTCAAGTTATAGTTCAAAGATTCATAAGCTGGGGTACTATTGTCTAGTGTATATCTTATTTCTGAATTATCTGCTCCTGTTATTCTAACAAATCCATTCGAATAAGAAATTCTCGGTTTTGCTATTCTTCCCAAATACCCTTTACCATTTATACTACCAGGTGTTGTAATATTTGTAATTTTCCAAAGGTTTTCTTCAGTAATAATATTTGATACATCACCAGTCATAGGTAATAGTTTTACGCTATCTTTCAATTCCGTAGCTCTATAAAGATAGATAGACTCATCATCTTTGATACTAAAATCGGTATGTAACTCTTTATAATATTTATCAACTCCATTCTCTTTATAGTTTACTTCATATAAATCTAAACTTAGAATATCAGTATAAATATCATTTATCAAGAACGAATCTAGAATAAATTCTGAAAATTGATTTTCATTGAAACTAGAAACACTTACACCGATAAGAATATTATTAGGTAGAAAATTTTGATATGATTCTTTAAATCCCTCTTTACCTTTCCTATCTATATAGGAGTAATAAAGAGAATCATTCTTTCTTGATAATCTAAGCTTAGTATATGGTAAATTAAGACTTCCGTACAGTGCTTTAATTTTAGGTATATATAGTATAGTATCTCGCCAATAGTTGAAAAACCCATCTTTTGCTTTAGAGCCGACAAACATACCAAAGAAATTAGTAGTATCTGAAAGATCAGCTCTTATATGAATACCACATAATGACCATACTCCTTCATTTTTTTGGGCTCTTATATTTAATTCAGCAATAAAGTCACCACTAAGCTGTTTATATCTATACCTATATGCATCTCTATTGTTAAAAGGTACGATTGAACCATAACTTTTTGATTTCATTGAGAATTTAGTGGTTCCTACTTTGTTTTTCCCAGATGCATAGACTAATAAATACTCATTCGGATATATAATAGTGTCTGGGAATTGCCAAGCAAAATCATAGTTCGGTTGATCAGAGATTCGCCATGAAGAAAGGTTTACAGGTTGGTCGCTATAATTGTATAGTTCTATCCAATCAGGCGTATCCGAGTCTTCATCGTATAAAGACTCGGAATTAGAAGCACATACTTCATTTATTCTAATTTGAGCTGTCGATTGGGATATTAATAATAATACTGTTGAAGCTAATAATGTTAATAATCTCAAAACATTTTCCATTTTTGTAATCTACCTTACTTATATAGACACATGAACAAGGAAAACGTCTCAAAAAGTATTAAGATTTTTTTATTTCATATTCGTACGTAACATCCGCTCCAGCTAATTTAAGAGTAGCAGAAACACTGCAATACTTTTCTTGGGATAGACTTATAGCTCTTTCTAACTCACTTTCTTGTGTGTCTGGACTAATTAGAGTATATTTCATATGAACTTTAGTATAAATTTTGGGGTGCTCATCTCTTTTTTCTCCATCCACTTCTATTTTGAAATCTGTAATTGTTTTTTTTCTTTTATTCAGCATAGATACAACATCGATTGCTGAGCAAGCAGCCGCTGCTTCTAGTAATATTTCCATTGGAGTAGCAGACTCATAATCCCCTCCGGCAGAAGAAGTATCAAACATAGTTTTATGTCCGGCTTCATTTTCTCCTGTGAAACTCATATTTTTGTTATATTTAATATTTACTTTCATTCTTTTCTCCAATTAATAAAAAATAGTTAAAATTATGTCAAACAAGATAAGTATAATAATGGGCAGTGATTCGGACCTCCCAACTATGAGACAAGCTGCAGAAATCTGCAAAGAGTTCGGAGTTGAATATGAGATGCGAGTTGTCTCTGCACACAGAACACCACACGAGATGATCGACTATGGTACTAATGCCAGTGGACGAAATATAAAAGTAATAATTGCAGGTGCTGGAGGTGCAGCTCATTTACCAGGGATGATAGCATCTACAACGCATCTACCTGTAATAGGTGTTCCCATTCAAACTAAAACACTCAGTGGAGTAGATTCATTATACTCTATAGTTCAGATGCCTCCAGGGGTGCCTGTAGCAACTGTTGCAATTGGAGCTGGAAAGAATGCAGGATTATTAGCTGTTAGTATTTTAGCTACTTATGACCATGAGTTAGCTAATAAATTGATATCATATAAAATTGAAATGGCTAAAATATCGAAAGAGAAAAACAATAATAACGAATTTACACCTTTGTAAAATCATCAGGATATTCGATGACAAGCACATATTCTGCTTCCTTTACTTCTTGTTGATCTATAAAATCACGAAGTACAGGCTTAACAAATTTATTATCGATTTCTGCTCGTTTGAGTTCAGTGGCTATTACCGCAGCCAATTTATCTTTTGGAATTTTAGTATCTAATACTAATATAGGTTTGTCATCAACTAAACATATACCAGAAATCTTTGCCGATTTATCTCTTTTTATTGTTACGCCTAATTGTTTCGCTAACTCTAATAATTCTTTGTATAATTCCTCAGCTTTCATTTTTATCCAATGGTTTTAGTATCATAAAGAAAGCTATTGCTATATGAGATAAAAAAGACATTGGTTGGATTATTTTGAAGATATCTAGAATAAATCTCTGCTTAAATAAATGCAGACTTCCATCTGAGATAATATTATCCACTGATTTAAGATTATAATAATATAAGTCAATATCATTTAATATCAGATAGATTTCAGGAACAGAAAAAATATAAAACAAGACTATAGATAAAAACAACCATCCAGTCTTTTTCATGTTTTTCAAATTCATTAATAGCAAGATTGTAATGAAAAGAAATGATAAAATATAAAAGAGATCTACATAAAAAGTTATATTGATAAATGTATTTATAGTATAATATAACTCATTCATTTCTATATTATTACGCAACATAAATTGATCTTTAATTTCAAATAATGTATAACCAATTGTACTCCTTATTATGGAAGATCCTATCCATAATAATATACTTATAAGACTAAAAGCTTTGATATAATTTGATTTTTGATTCATTCTATTCCTATTTAGAAAAGCAAATATATTGTTTTATAACTTATATTTGAAAAATAATTATAAACAGAAATTGAAAAATGATAGAAAATAAGGCACAATTCAGTGGGTATGAATTAAAATTAATATTCAACTCAAATAACGTAATAAATATTGAAGATGATGTAATAGTTACTGGTGTCAGTATAGATACTAGAAAAATAAACGATGGAAATCTATTTGTACCGTTGAAAGGTGAAAATATTGATGGTAATACTTTGATAAAAGATGCATTTGAAAAAGGTGCAAAAGCATCACTGATAACTAGAGAGTATTATGAGAATAACAATTCTGTATTTGAAAAACTTCCTATTGTTATAGTAGATGACACATTAAAAGGAATTGGATTATTAGCAAATTTCCATAGGAAGAGATATGATTTGCCTGTTGTAGCAATTGGTGGGTCAAATGGTAAAACTACAACTAAAGAAATGCTTTCTCATATACTATCTGTAGATAATAAAGTATTAAAGACTTATAAAAATTACAATAACCAACTTGGTGTACCATTAATGCTATTCTGTTTAGATGAGAGCTATCAAGTTGCGGTATTAGAAATAGGTACAAATGAACCCGGTGAAATTGCATATCTTTCCGAGCTGATAGAGCCAACTCATGGTCTAATAACTAACATAGGTAAGGAACATTTAGAGAAACTCATAGATTTAGTTGGTGTAGAGATGGAAGAAACATTTCTTTTTGGACACCTAAGAAAGTTCAATAAAATGTCATTTATAAATTATGATGATAAAGTATTAAGTAAGTATGCTAACTTATTAGAAACCAAGTATGTATTTGGACAACAAGAAGGTATGCATATGACATATAAGATAACTTTAGATGAAGATCTTCATCCTACACTTGCAATCAAAACCTATGATGAAAAAGAATTCGATGTAAAAATAAATGGTATAGTTGGAAATATACAAGCATATAATGCAGCCGCAGCGATTGCAATTGCTATTGAGTTAGGTGAAGATATTGATATTATTAAAAAAGCATTAAATAATTATGTACCTGAATCAGGAAACGGTTATGGTAGAATGCTTGTCGAATGGATTGGAAATAATACTATAATTAATGATTGTTATAATGCTAATCCTAACTCAGTCTCATCAGCACTAGACACACTAAACCTCTATAAATTAAATAAGATTGCTATTTTAGGTGATATGTTAGAATTAGGCGACAATGCAATTAAAGAACATATCGAAATACTTAACAAAGCTTCTGATATTGCTGACGAAGTTTTACTTTTTGGTAATATATTTAGTGGTTTAGAACTCAAAGATAACTGTTTACATTTTTCAGATAAAGAAGAAATAATTAAAAAGATCTTGAATAATAACACACCCTCAGCAATACTCATAAAAGGTTCTAGAGGTATGAGATTGGAAGATGTGGTCAATGGATTAAAATCTAATTAATTAAAAATAAATAGTTTGAAATTATAAATTTTTCAGTTTTTATTATTATATTTGTTATCATTTCATTTAAGCAGCATATTAGATAGATGTTATATTTCTTATTAGAATGGATACATAAGACATTTGACCCACCTGGATTTGGTGTATTCCAATTTATTACTTTTAGGGCAGCAGCAGCTGCAATAACGGCTATGGTTATTAGTTTTTTTATTGGTCCTAAGATAATCGCAAAACTCAAGAGTATGCAGATTGGCGAACAAGCCAAATCTGAATTAATGGATAAAGGACTTCATCTTAATAAGGCCGGTACTCCAACAATGGGTGGACTAATTGTTCTCTCTTCCCTATTAATACCTAGTGTACTTTGGGCTGACATGACCAATATGTTTGTTGTAATGGTAGTATTAGTGACTACTTGGCTAGGAGTAGTAGGTTTTCTTGATGATTACTTAAAAGTGATTAAAAAATTACCAAAAGGGTTAGTTGGTAGATATAAAATATTAGGTCAAGTTAGTATTGGTCTTATCTTAGGTAGTACAATTTACTTTTTCCCTGAGATGTATTCGAAAGGTTTTAGTGAAATCAGTACTTTAACAACTGTACCTTTTGCAAAGGATTTAAATTTTGATTTTGGATTATTCTATATTCCTATGGTGGTTTTCATAATTACTGCTACTTCAAATGCTGTAAATTTGACAGACGGATTAGACGGTCTCGCGATTGGTACTGTGAGTATAGTGGCACTTACTTTAGCACTATTATCATATTTTACTGGTAATACTTTCTTCGCTAATTATTTAAATATAATGTTTATCCAAGGTTCTGGTGAGTTAACTATATTCACTGCTGCTTTGATTGGAGCAGGGATTGGATTTCTATGGTATAACTCCTATCCAGCCCAAGTTTTTATGGGCGATACAGGCTCACTCGCTCTAGGAGGTGCCGTGGGTACTATGATTATACTAATAAAAAAAGAGTTCCTTCTTCCTATATTAGGTGGATTATTTTTTATAGAAGCATTATCTGTTATCATTCAAGTAACTTATTTTCGATATACAAAGAATAAGACTGGTGTAGGCAAAAGGTTTTTTAAAATTGCACCATTACATCACCATTTTGAAAAAACTGGAATACATGAATCAAAAATTGTTACTCGATTCTATATAGTTGGTATTATTTTGGCTATCATAACAATGGCTACATTCAAAGTAAGATAGTACAAATGAAATATTTAAGTTTAATATTATTATTAGCATTAGTAGGTTGCTCTCCTGTCAGAAATAGATATATGACTAGGAGTAGCAATACTAACTCAATTGATACTAACCAAAATAACAGGTATCACACACCCCAGTCTTCAGGTACAGCATCTGCTGGTATTATAAAACGCACTGATACTGTTTTTATCAAGTTGCCACCCATTTACATTGATGAAGGAATTGAGAATAAAGAAAGGAGTTTAAGCGTAGAACTTGATTCAGCTATTTATTTATTCAATAAAGGCCAATACGAAGAAGCTTGTGATAAATTTGGAATACTACAAGAGACTTTGAAAGAAAAAGACTCCCTTTATAACGAAACTAGGTTCTATAGTGCGGAATGCCTAATAGTACATAATGAGTATAAACTTGCAAATAGATTACTAAACGAACTAATGAACAATGATTTGAGTGCAAATCTTAAACAAAGAGTATTGCTGAGACAAGGGCATTTACTTTGTGCACTAGGAGATGAAAGCACTGCTCAATGGTATTTTGACAAATTAAAATCAGATTTTCCAAAGTCTATCTATTTGAAATTAGCAGATTGTAAGACCCTAAAATGAATCATCTGATATAGTTTCATTGTGTTTAGGATAATTTTTTCTCATTAGATTAAACTTTTTATAATCGAAATTAACTAGTATCTCTTTAAACCTAGAACTGCTTTCCTTAAGATTTATATTTCTATCAAGTCTTTCATATAACTCATTATAATTTAATGCACTTAAATGATACTTTTCGTACCTAATAATTTCATTCATTATAAGTGATTTGTCAATTCTTTTTCCTATATGAACTTCTAAAGACTGAAGCATATTCAAAGTCCCTCTTAATTTTCCTTCAAAAGAATGACCAGCAATATGAGGTGTTGATAGGAATAAATTCTCAGCAAATTCAGTATCTATATTAGGTTCATTTTCCCAAACATCAGAAACTAAGTTATTTAAGTTATAATTTAATGAAATTAAAGCATTTTCTTCTATTACACCACCTCTCGCTGTATTAACTAACAATGTATCTTTTTTTATTTTATGCAGATTATCAGAGTTAATTAATTTGTAAGTAGTGTGTTGCCCTTCTTTTACCATTGGTATATGGAACGTAATTATATCTGAATTTTCTAACAATTCATCTAAACAACATAAATGTGATTTTATAGGACCTGTATTCTCAATAAATGGATCATTAACTAATAATTGCTTGCAGTATTTTTCAAATATCTTGCCAACTTTACTACCAATATTCCCAAATCCAACAATACCAACTCGCATTTTCGAGATATCTTTATTATTTTTTAAACACCACATTTGAATAGCTAAAGTACTATATTCCGCTACAGATATTGAATTAGAGCCAGCTGCATTAGTCCAATTAATATTATTTTTGTTAAAATATTCTAAATCTAGATTATCAATTCCAGCAGTTGCTGTACCAACAAATTTTACTTTAGTATCACCTAATAGGAAGACATCACAGTTTGTTGTCGATCTAACAAATAGTATTTCAGCATTAGTTTCTTTAAGTAATTGTTGGGTTAATTCTCCTCCATCATAGGTTATTACATTAAAATGTTGTTCCAATGATTCTTTCAAGAGAACTATGTTAGAGTCTATTATTATATTCATATAAAAATGGGGAGTATAACTCCCCTTAATTTTTTATTATTGGATAGGAAAATAAATATGCGTTATCAGCTTATCTTCAGGAGTATTCGAAGGGTCACTTATATAAATTTCCCATGGGTTTTGAGTTATCTCGAGTCCCATTTGTGAAATATAAGCCAATATAGCATCGTAAGAACTATTCATATTAGCATAAGAGCCCAAATGTTCTATTTTCATTGCTGTACCCTTATAAGTTTCGGATTTAAATACTTTAGCTGATAAATCACCTTTTACACTTTTAACAGGAATACAATTATCGAATTCAAATGCATTTTCTTCCCATTTAGTTGTAATTGTTAATGGATATCCGGTCATTTCCATACCGTTAACTTGTATGTTAGAGATAAGTTGTCCATAAGAATTTCCCATTATATCCGATAAATTTGGATTATCTTGAGTTGTTGCTGTAGAAATACAAATAATTGTTTGCGATTCTACATCTTCTATTGTGATTTTTCTATTAGAAACATCAAGCTTATTTTCTATACTTTCAGATAATTTTTTTAGACTTTCCAAGCCTTTAACATATTCTTTTTCAATCATAGGACTCATCATGAGACATAAGTACCCACCAAAAATAGGGATGTCAATGTCACTATCAAACCCCCAAGTAACTTTTGTCTTGCCATTTTCTACTTTTTCAAATTTGTAATATGAAGTCGCAACTCCTTGATCTCCGAAATCCAATTCAACTTCAATATTTGAGAAAGGTTCATCCTTCGTTATTGTCATTGATCCGGTACCTACTTGCTCGTCTTTACTTTTCCAAGAACGTTTTGCACCCACACCTGCTATAGGTCCTTCATAACTTGTTTCCATAGTTGTATCTATATTGGACCATGGATCCCATTTTGGCATGTTTCTTAGATTTGTGACTTGACTATAAGGCACATTAGGAGGAGTATCAATTATTATTGACTTTTCAACGGACATAGTATTAGGGAGAAATAATCCTACTACTATTAATAATCCTAGTATCACTGCAATGGCAATTAAAACTATTTTTAAAATCTTCATGGTTATACCTTGAGTTAATTATTAGCACACATATTAGAATGTAAATTTAAGAAGAATTTTTGATAAATTATAAATGTAAATATAAATAATTAGCAAATAAATATGAGTTTATGATGTTTTCTGACTTATTTTTCATTTTTCTTGGTGGGGGTATTGGATCTGTGCTAAGGTATTTAATCACTATACTTGGTGAAAGAGCAATGTATTATTTATTTGATAAACCATATCCATTTGGAACTTTCTTAGTAAATGTTTTAGGTAGTTTCATGATTGGTTTATTATATGGCTATTTCCAAAAAAATATAAGTGTTAGCGGCACTCTAAAACTATTTTTATTAGTGGGGTTTCTAGGAGGGTTTACTACATTTTCATCATTCTCATTAGATACGTTCAAATTAGTCCAAGCTGGAGAGACAACTTTAGCAATTATTTATATTGTTACAAGTGTTGTTCTTGCTCTAGGATTTACTTATTTTGGAATTAAATTGACAAGTAATTAATAAATGAATTTAATTTCTAAACTCTTATTCTATATTTTATTTTTATCTTACCCTATATTTTTGGTTGGCAAAGAATCGCCATATTATATAGGAGCAGAAGCAACTTATGGCCTATTGAATTTTGATGCTAATTTCATCAGATTTGATGGAATAGAGAACTGTGGATGTTATGAAACTGGCAGTGGAAATAGTCTTAAGGCAAGATTATTTTCAGAATATAGATTATTTGATATTCTTAATATTGGTTTTCATGTTGGTTATCAAACAAAAAATGGAATATTAGATAATCCTGATACAGCTTATGCTAGGAATTTGAATACTGGAGATGTTGAATTAGTACAGACAAATAGAGAATTAGACGTCAAGTTCAATGCATATGATATAGGATTAGATTTTAATATTCTTATTGATGATGAAGTCTTTAATGGGCCTCTATATTTGAATTTATCACCAAGCCTCCATCTTCAACAATCCGGGAGTTTCACTCAAACTGAAGTAATAGATCAACCATCTGGTGCTGCTTTCAAAGTGGATGACAAAATATTTTTTGAAAGAGTTAACGCTACTGGTAATTTTACAACTTTAAATTCTAGCATTTTAAATTTATCTGCTTCTCTTTATAATAACATGAAAATAGGTCATAATCTTTATCTAATACAGAGAATAGGAGTCTCAAATGATATGAGTATGCTCTTAACTGATGCTGATATAAGTTCATTCAACTTATTTGGCTCATTAGGTATAAAACTGGCTTTTGATGAACCGAAAGAATATATTCCCCCAACTCCTCCTATGTTACCATTACAACCACTTCCTATAGACCCTGAACCAACACCTATATTTACTTTAGATTCATATTTTGATTATATAAAGAGTTATATTGAGACTGGCGAAAAACTCGTAGCTACACCACCATTAGTTTTAGCCGTTTTTTTTGATAAAAACTCAAATGCAATAAGAAATAAATATCTAACATCAAACGAAGAAAAAAACCTAATAGATAATCATTATCATATTTTAGACGATATAATAGAAATACTTAATAAATACCCAAAAGCTAAATTAGAATTACATGGCAGTACATCGGGATTAGATGAGAATAATAATCTTTTACTAGCAAAAGATAGAGTAATTAACGTAAAAGAAAACCTAGTTTCTAGAGGAATTGATCCCAATAGAATAATTACTACATACTCTATCAACCCCAAAGTAATAACCAATAATCAATATGAGCAAGGGTTAGCAGAAAACAGACGAGTTGAGATAGACCTTATTAATGCTAATTCAGTGGAGTTTGTCAAAAAAACAGAATTTAAAAAACTTTATGGTTTTATAGATTTCAAGATCGAATACGATAATATAACGAGTAAAGTTTATTTCAAAAATAATCTGATGCACAATGAGCAAGAGGTCAAATCTGGACTTATCAATACTCAATTTGATAGAGATTTGATTGCCAATAAAGGAGATTTCACTATCAATTCTGAATTAATAAGTAACGATTTTTCAAAAAAAGATTCAAAATATGTTGAATTAGACAAGCTAAAAGTAGAAAGTGTTGAACTTAAAACAGATGAATTTGAAGCATTACTAATGTTCGACTTTGCTAGTTCGAATTTAACTGATGAAACAAAGATTTTGCTAAAGCAATTAGTAGAATTGCTTCCAGATGGAAAAACTATAGTGGTAATTGGGAATACAGATGACATTGGTCTGGAGGAGGCTAATAAGAAAATAGCATCTGAAAGAGCAACAAATGCCATAAACTTCATCAAATCAAATACTAATAAAACGTTTTATTTTGAAGAAATTACAAATACTGACAAATATGACGAAACAACTCCACAAGGTAGATATTTGAACAGAAGTATTATAATAAGAATTAAATAAAAAAAGCGGTAATAAAAAATTACCGCTTAAAAGTTTAAATTATCTAATTCTAATGATATTAAATATCATCATTTAAATCATCTAATGCTCTTTTACCACCAGATTTTTCTACAATTATATCATCATAATAGTCAGCAACACTCGCTACTGCATTGATTGAACTTTTCAAATCAACTTCCGAAAAATCATTAGCTAAAATAGAATGTTGGAAAGTAATTGTATCATCAAAAAGCAATCCGAAAGCGCCAAATTTTAATTCTGAGTTAGCTCTAAGTAAGAAGTTTTTAAGATTATCATCTACTTTAGCATTTTTAACAACATGTGAAATCAAATCAATAACTACATGATCTTCTGTAATATTTTCCGCTTTTACTAATACTTGAGTTGATCCTTTATTTATAATAAACGACTCTTCATCAAAGTAAGTTTGATCTTTAAAATTAGCTTCAAAAAAAGCTTTTAATCTTGAGTTTGTGTCTTTAAGTTTATCATTCATACTAACCTCTATTATTGATTTGAGCTTTCAATTTTTCTAATTCATCATTTACATCAGGATTAGAAAGATTTGCAAATTCTTCTTCAAGCGATTTATCAGAACTATTAAGTTCTCCAAAAGCTTCAGCTTCGGCTTCCATTTGTTCTACTTTGCTTTCCATCTTATCGAATTTACTAAATGCGTCAGTACCAGTACCATTCATAGCTTGGTTCAATTGTTTTTCCGCCTTAGCTGCGTTAGAACGAGCAATCAATGTATTTTGTCTTGAACGAGCTTCATCTAGTTTCTTTTTCAACTGATCTAATTGTGTTTTCAATCTATCAGCAGTAGATTTAGCAGTTGCTAAAGTTGGTAGAAGATCATTTACATTTTTCTGCGCCACTAACTTTTTCTCTAAAGCCGCTTTTGCCAAATCATCCCTACCTGCTACAATAGCCTGTTCAGCTTTAGATTGCCAATCTTCAACAAGTGATTGTTCTTTTTCTAATCTTCTTTGCAATTGTTTTTCATTTGCAATTGATTGAGCAACTGATAAGGTTGCTTTATTTACAGATTCTTCCATTTCTAGAACCATCTGTTTAATCATTTTTTCTGGATCTTCGGCTTTGTCTAATAAATCATTAATATTTGCTTTGATAACATCAGACATTCTGCTAAATATTCCCATATTTCTCTCTCTCTTTAAATAAGTAGTCAAAAAAATTAATTAGTTTGTATTAACTTACATAGTTAAACGTATAATAACTAAATTAGTTTTAATTTTTTATTGGAGAAAGATATGAGTTTTGATATTGGTGGTATGATGGATAAAATCCGAAACATGCAAACAGAAATGGAAGAAACAAAAAAAAGACTAAAAGAAATTAGAGTATCAGCCGAATCAGGCGGTGGTATGGTAAAAGTAAATATGACTTGTGATACTAGATTGAAATCAATTGAAATCGATGAAGCTTTATTGAAATCAGATGACAAAGCTATGATGGAAGACCTAATCGTAGCTGCTACTAATAAAGCGATTGTAGAAGTTGAAAAAACAGTAGAATTAGAAATGAGTAAAATGAAAGATGGTATTCCTAATATACCAGGATTAAATCTAGGGTTCTAATGAATAATGGCGTTGACAATATAGAGAGAATGGTAGATATTCTATCATCTCTACCTACTATTGGTAAAAAGACAGCACGTAGGCTAACTTATTATATACTTAAACAAGATCTAGAGTACGCAAATAACTTTTCATCTACTTTAATCAATTTAGTTGAGAATGTACATTTATGCGAAATTTGCTATAATTTTACAGAATCCAAAGTATGTAAAATATGTGAATCTGAAAAGAGAGACAAGACAAAGATTTGTGTTGTAGAAGACCCTTCAGATGTAAGTTACATAGATAATACTAATGAATTTACTGGATTATATCATGTATTACATGGAGTTATAAATCCTCTGAACAATATTAATGCAGATGATTTGAAGATTAGAGAACTTATTAATCGATTACAAGGGGTTGATGAGGTTATATTAGCACTTAACCCCAACGTAGAAAGCGATATAACAGCTCAGTATTTAGCAAATTTGATAAAACCTTTAGATATAAAAGTTACAAAACTAGCAAGCGGAATTCCTTTAGGGACTAGCATAGAATTTTCAGACAATGCGACAATTAGCAGAGCTTTGGAGGGAAGAGTTCTAATAAAGTGAAATATTTGTTAATTATATTATTTCCTATACTTATAAATTCTTGTGATTTATTTAGTACACGTAATCCTGAGAGACCAGAAACAGGAGGAACTGGATACATCCCCCCTACCTCTTATGATTTGGTAATTGAAAATTTGAAAAATTCTATAAAAGAAAGAAATCTCAATAATTATAAACTATGCTTTTCTGATTCAAGTTTTACTGGATTATCAGAATTTGTTTATGTGGCAGACCCGCAAACAATGGCCCAGTTTCAAGGATTATTTTCTGAATGGAATATTAATAGCGAAGAAAAATATTTTACATCTATGGTTGCATCTATACTAGATGAAACTAATCCAAATGTTAATTTTATAGACGTTGAATATCAAAATTTTAATGATTCTATTGTATTTACAGGCAATTATTATCTAAATATTGAATTTGTAAATGATTTATCAGATAGAAATTATTCTGGAAGTACAAGGATTGTTTTGAAAAACAGTTCTACAGGTTTTTGGTATATCACAAGTTGGTATGACTTTCAATCAGAAGATAAAACTCTTTACTCATGGTCATATTTAAAATCAAAATACTATTACTAGCCATAATAATTATCGCTGGTTGTAATCCTTTCGCTCCAAGTAAATACACCGGAGAAGAAGGTAATTTAGTATTGGGTGACCAAAAAACTGTAGAAGGTTTATTCCAAAATTGGAGATACTCTTATATATTTGCTGACACATCCGTATATAGTAACCTACTTAACAGTGACTTTACTTTTATTTATAGAAATTATGAGTTGGGGGTAGATAATTCTTGGGGCAAAGATATAGATCTTCGTACTACAAGAACTCTATTCGATTCTACAGAAAGTATTGATTTGATTTGGAACGAGATAATTTTTGAGATAGGTGATTCTCTTTCCAAAAATATATTGAGAAGTTTTAATTTACAATTATCATTCCGTGCAGATGATATTACAAGAATAAACGGAAGGGCTAATATACAACTAGTTAGAAGTAGTCCAGATGATGTATGGAGAATTCAACAGTGGAGAGACGAGTCTAACTACTAGTAATCACAGGTATTTCTATTCCAAATGTAGTACCTTTACCTGGAAATGTATCTTCAACCCAAATTTTTCCTTTATGATAATCTTCGATTATTCTTTTAGATAAGCTTAGACCTAACCCCCAACCCCTTTTCTTAGTTGTAAAGCCTGGAACGAATATCTGTTTTTTAATCTTATTAGTCATTCCTTTTCCGTTATCTTTTACGAAAATAACAACTTTTTTACCCGTTACTCTCATTGAAACACGAATACGACCATTTTCTTCTTCGATTGATTCTGCGGCATTTTTTATTAAGTTTTCCATAACCCAAGTAAATAAATCTACATTCATCTCAACTACTACTTTTTCTTTTGGGAAATCTCTAATAATCTCAACTTTCCTACCCAAATGAGGTAATCTCTTTTCTACATAATTGCATGCTGCATCTATTACATAGAAAATATGCTCATTTTCTAATTCAGGTTTTGAACCAATTTTTGAAAATCTATTCGCAATAGTTTTCATGCGATTAACATCATTATCCATTTCGGATAGAGTTTCACTGATTGCTCTAGGCTCATCTATATTTAACCTAAGGATTTCCATCCAAGCTAATAGAGACGATAGAGGCGTACCAAGCTGATGTGCTGCTTCTTTGGACATACCTACCCAAACTTTCGATTCCTCGTTCCTACGTACACTACTGAATATAATATAACCAATAGTAAGTAGTACAATTACACCTATCACAGCCAAAAATGGATACAACTGTAGTGCAGTAACTAAATCAGAATTGTTATAAAAGATTTTTGATAATATTTTACCGTTATGATCTTTGATAACTATTGGCTCATAAGTCATTGCCATATCAACTATTTTAGCTTTTAGAAATTCTCGTTGATCTGGTATAGATTTTGTGGAATCAATTTCTATATTTCTGATATTATTTTGAAACGGAAATAATGGTTCATTTTTATCATCCGTCAATATCATAGGAAATGATATATTTGGTAATATTTGGTCGTTTAGTAATAATGAGAATTCAATATTTTCAAAATTTGGATCCTCTAAACTTTCTAATATTTTAGAATATGACTTTATTAGGTTAGTTTCTTTTTCAATTATATCTTGAACAACTATTTGGGTCTGAAAAATAATAACTATAACTGTAAGTAAAGCAATAAAAATAAGCGCAAGTTTGAATTGCCAGCGTATTACTGGCATAATTGCTATCTTGTGAAAATCTATTTTCTCAAGGAATTTCATTCGATATAATCTGCTATATTGACTATTTTATCAATGGGTAATTGCTGTTGTTCGCCACTCTGCATATTTTTTAAAGTAAATTTGTTTTCATTCATTTCCCTTTCTGCTAATATCACTACATATGTAGCATTATATTTATTTGCATCTTTCATTTGCGATTTGAATGATTTTCTTTGGATGTCAGAAACAACTTTAAACCCTTGATTTCTTAGATTATTTGAAATTTCAAATGATTTATTGATATACTGCTCATCTCCTGATACGACGTAAAAATCGACATAATCTATTATATTTAAATCACTTATAGCGTCAATAATCAATAATAAGCGTTCAACTCCAAGTGCAAAACCTACAGCTGATGTCGGTTTACCACCTAATTGTTCAAACAATCCATCATATCTTCCTCCACCGCCAAATGAATCCTGGGAACCTAATGCATTACTTTGAAATTCGAATACAGTATGAGAATAATAGTCTAAACCTCTCACTAATTTCGATGAGATGTTAAATTTTATATTTAAATACTCTAGTATTTCGAGTACTTTCTCGAAATGGCATTTACTTTCATTATCTAAAGAATCTAATATCTGAGGTGCATCATTAGCTATTTCTATGTCTTTGGTATCTTTAGAATCGAGAATTCTGAGAGGGTTTAGTTCCAACCTTCTAACCGAATCCTCTGATAAATCGTTTTTATATTTGGAAAAATAATCAATCAAATTTTCTCTATAGCTATTTCTAGAATTACTATTGCCTAGAGAATTTATGTTCAAAGTATAGTCATCAATTCCCAAGTCATTAATTAATGAATGAGCCATTATTATAACTTCCGCATCACTTTCAGGATTTGCTGAAGATAAGCATTCTGCACCAAATTGGTGGAACTGTCTGAATCTACCTTTTTGTGGTCTTTCATAGCGAAAGAAAGGACCGTAATACCAGAGCCTTTCTAATTCTCCCCTATTTGCTAAACTATTTTGAATACAAGCTCTTACTAAAGCCGCTGTCATTTCTGGACGTAAGGTTATCGAATTCTCACCTCTGTCCATAAAAGTGTACATTTCCTTGTTAACTATATCCGAAGTATCGCCTATACTTCTAGAGAAAACTTCCGTAGCTTCAAATATTGGGGTTCTGATTTCTGCATAACCAAATCTTGAAGTTATTCTTCTTATAGCTTCTTCTAAATTGTGCCATTTATTTATTTCGTTTGGCAATATATCATTAGTCCCTCTAGGAGATCTTATCATATTCTATCTTTCTATTTGTATTTTTTTAATTAATATTTGTGTCTGAGTTCGAAGTCTTAAAAAATATAATCCAGAAGGTAGATTATCTATATTAAATTCAGAAGTGTATTTTCCTATGTCCTTATATCCAGAAACTAGATTTAAAAGTTTATTGCCCGTGTAATCGACAACATCCAATTCTATTATACCTGCCTCTAACAATTCATAGTTTATAAATGTATTAGATATTAAAGGATTCGGGCTAGGTGTTTCTAAATTAAACATATTTGAGCCATCAAATAACCTTATACCACCTTCTTCACATAAATCTAGAAGTCTATAATTACCATCCGATTCAAATATTTTCAACTTTGCCTTACCAAGTACTTTTGCACCTTTTATATTCAATGTGGTGGTTGAATCATTTCCTAAAGCAGTACGAAACGGTAATTCTGCTATTTGAATTTGATTTGCTTGTATACTATTTTCTTTAGATTCTGATATGTACCAATTTTCTTTTTCCTCTAATTCTATTCTTACAGTTCGTATTCCATCAACTATTTCATCTGAATTATAAGAAAAATCTGGGAATAGCAATGTTGAATTGAAAGATAAATCAAAAGTAATCCCTCTAAATTCATCATTCTTAAGTTCAGGTTTCAATTCAGTTATACTTACATTTGCAATTACTCTGTTATTAGAAGATGATTCTATATTAGATATACTTACAGTTGTTGTATCAAATACTGGTATAGAACCGCTACCAAATAGAGAAATTCTAGTTGGGGAATTGTTTCCATTATGAACAAACACTATATCAGCATTAGATCTATCTATAAATTGAGGAGCAAATCTTGCTATTATTCCCAACTCTTTACCTGTTTTTAATTCAGAAACTGGGTTATCAATTACTATTGAGTAGTCATTTGATCTAGGTATATCAATATAGATAGAATCAATCAATAAATCACGATTCGAATTATTTCTAACAACTACATCTACAACTCTATCTCTAAAATCTCCAATATCAACTTTATCAAATACGATAGAACCTTCTACAATCTCCAAATCTCTTTTTGTACAATTTCCTTGTAATGGAATTACTACTTGATTACCAGGTATATCTAGAACTAGCTCAGCTTTTCTGATACCTAAGTCTGTTGGTTTGAATCTAACATCCAAAGTAACCGAATTTTTAGTCAATAAAGTATCAACAATCGTATTTATCAAATTATTTGTAATTTCAAAGTCATTTATATTTGCTCCTCTCAAAAATGCATTCCTAATAGGGAATTGGAAATCATTTAGGTTAGTAAGAGCATCAGTAAAAAGTGTATCTTTATAATCACCTAGATATGTGTCACCAAATAATAAGCTTTTACTTTCGAATTTTAATTTAGTAATTGTAAAAACACAATCAGATGTATCCATCTGCAAGTCACGTTCATCCAAATTCCAAATCTTTGCTGTTTTATCCCAACTCGATGTTATAACTCTTTGTCCATCAAAATTAAAATTAGCTGTTCGTACTGAGTTAGTATGTTCTTTATATACATTAATACTATCGCCATTCGAATTCCACATAATTGCTGTATAATCATCTCCAGATGTCAGAATATACTCATTACCACCAAACTCATTAAATGATCCAGAGTTCAGAGGTCTATTAGATTGACTATTATGTTTCAAAGTAAATAGTTGAGTATTATTATTAAAATCCCATACTGTGGTTTCATATCTCAATATATCAACTATTAACAATCTACTCCCGTCGCTGTTCAAAGCAAATTGACTTACCCAACCTGCAATTTTAAATTCTTTTACAAAATTATTGGTCTTTGAATCCCATACTTTTACGCTACCACCATTACCACCTGTTAAATAATAATCACCAGAAGGATGATAATCACCGAACCATAGAGGTTTACTACCATCTGGTGAAAATGAATGCAATTCATTTCCAGTATCAACATCAAATATTTTACAAACACCAGATTTATCAACTGAGATTAATTTAGAACCTCCAGGATTAAAATTCACAGATCTAATTACATCATTATGATCTTCTATAACTTTAAGTGGGTTCGTTTCATCATTCGAATCCCATAAAATCACACTAGTATCATTACTAGCAGAAGCAATTTTAGAATCATCTGGACTAAACACAGCGTAATTAACTTCTTTTGTGTGTTTTTTGAAGAGTCTTGTTAATTTACCTGTATTCGTATTCCAAAGTCTAACCCCTCCATCATCACAAGAAGTGACAGCTTTCGAACCATCTACATGGTCAAAAAATGCTGTATTGACAGCATCTGGATGTACTAGATTAAGTGTTCTCCCTATATTATTCGGCCAAAGTTGGATTCCTCTTACTAGGCATTCTTCGCTTTCAATATCTGGAACTTTCCAATCATATTTCAAATCAGTTACATTACTAGCTAATGTATCCCAATTAGATCCATTATCAGTCGAATACTCTAATTGTATTACATCACTAGGTAATAACCCAGACCAAGTAACTTTATAATTATCACCTACAATTAACTTTTCATCACAATTATTAGGTGAAACTATCTCAATATTCTTAACCACTGGAGGTGTGTTAGGGAATCCGCCTGTGATCAAAACTTCTTCGTTCAAACAAGCATCAGATGCAATAACAAGTTTCGTAAATACAATATTGGAATCATTTGGTGCATATTCTATTTTTACAGTCCAATTATTTCCACTATTTAATAAAGTTGGAGAAGAAATTTTACCTGATAGGAATTTGAAAACCCCTTTTTTATCATCAGAAAAATAAATACTATCAATATTAATATCTGAGTTAACAGCTGTGATAACAATATCAGCCTCTTTTTTACTTCCAGGTAAGACTGAACTGAATCCATAGTATGAAGGTACTAAAGCAAGTCTTGGTATAATAGAAGAACTTACATCAAAACGAAACTCTTTCGAAGCAGATATAGATGGAATTGAAATACTTGCGATTATAGATGTGTCGCAATCTATATTACTTGTATAAGTTAACTTACACGGATTATTACCATTTATTAGTTCTTTTACCGCTAATGAAACTAATTTTAAATTCGTATTAGTAACATTTTCGAATAAATAAAACCCTTCAGTATTATCAAAGTAAGTCTTTACTTTTTTATCTGTGATGCCATCCACAACAATTAAATAAAGCTTTACACCATCACTTTTTAGTCTATCTAATAATATTTGATTTATAGAGTTTCTTTTATCCGTAAATAAAACTATATGCTTAGCATTATTCGGACTGGCTGTTTCGAAAATAGTTTTACTTCCAATAGGTAGAGAATAAAATACAGAATCAATTTTTGATTTATCAGAATTATTTAGTTTCAATAATTCATTATAGAAGCTAGAGTGCGATTGTTGAAAATCAAAATTAAGATGATTAACAGTATTAAAAGAAGAAAGTGCGAATTCTGTGTTTGGAGTATTCTGATACAAGAAATTCGTAGCTACTAAAACTGAATCAAAATTAAAATTGCTATTATTAATAGCCAAATCAATAGAAATTATCACAGAATTCTCATTTAAATCGACATTATTATCACAATTGATAAATTTATTCGTTACATTGATATCATTATTTAGAATAATAATATCATTTGAATTCAATAATGAGTTCTGGTTTATGGCATTTTTAAATACATAATACTCTAATGTAACTTTTGGGTAGTTTGTATAGTCATAGTCAGTAACTAGTAATCCCGTTTGTGAAAACATTTGAGTGTTAAGTATTAGTACTGCTGCAAATACTAATGTGATTAACTTTTTCATAATACTATATTTTTTAAAGGCTTTATCTGTAAAATTAAGACAATGTTTAAACAAAAACAATTAATTATATTAACTTTGAAGCTTGTTCAAATAAAAACTACGAAAAACAATGATATTTAGAATTATTTGTGTATTAATATTAACATCATTTCTTTCTTTGAATGGTCAAAATCAACGATTAGATGAAAAATTAATAGTTGGTGATGTAGAAGTTAAGAAAGACACTTTGTGCCACTTTTATAATTTTTCAGTTGGAGATACATTAGAATATAGAGTAGAATCTGGCGATTCTATAGTTGTAAATTGGGAAAGTTATTTGACAAAAGAGCGATATGAAAGAATCAGAATAGTATGTGAAAAAATCGATAAAAAGACAGGTCATTTTTTTCTTTCATACGAAAACATAGACTATATAGGTTATGAGTTTAAACCTCTTTATGAAAAAGTTGAAAGAGAAAGTCATCCTTGGTTGAATAAGAAAGTGATAATTGAAATTGATTCTTTAGGTAGAAGACATTCATTTCAATATTCGGATACTACTACCAAAGGTTTAACTGCTGGAGGACCTTTCCAAGGCTCACTAATACAACCAATTGGAATGAAATGTAGTGCAAAAGGAAATAGTGTAATTCTTCAAAAAGACACCTCTTATTTAGCTGAAAATGGATACCAAACACCAAAAGTAGTAATGACATATCTAATAGAGAATATGGGAGAAGTAGATACTTTGGATAATAATTGTACTAGAATTGATTTATCTACAACTGGAAATGGTGAGGTTTTTATAGAAAGTAAAGATGCCATGTTCTATATGACAACCGTTGTTAACGGCCATGTTGAGAATTATATGAGTAATGATTTACATATTCCAATTTGGTTATACTTTACGCAAGAACAAAATTTCACAATGGAATTAGGGCAAGGAAAGAAAACGAAAGGTTTTCACTATTCATATTCGATTTTTAACTTAGACCGATATGTGAGTGGAAAAATTAACAAGAAGAAAAAATAAAAAAGCAGTTATAATTATAACTGCTTTTAATAAAGAATATTTATTTTAAGAAGAGTTAATCTTTGCCGATTAATTCTTTTTCTTTTTTAGCAAGGACAGTATCAATCATACCAATATATTTATCAGTTAATTCTTGAGCACCTACCTCACCATCTTTTTGTTGATCTTCAGAAATTTCACTTTCTTTTTCTGCTGCTCTTAAAGATTCAATTGCAGAGCGACGAGAATTTCTAATTGCTATTCTACCATCTTCAGCATATCCTTTACAAACTTTTACATATTCCAATCTTCTTTCTTCTGTTAGAGGTGGAACAGGAATTCTTAGAACGTTTCCATCATTTTGAGGATTAAAACCCAAATCAGCCAATTGAATAGCCTTTTCAATACTACTTAGTAAAGAAGTATCGTAAGGTTGTATCATGATAGTTCGAGCATCTGGAGTAGATATACCCGCAACTTGATTCAAAGGTGTGTTAGTTCCGTAAGCTATTACTTCGATACCGTCAACTAAAGTTGCACTTGCACCGCCAGTTCTAATTTTTTCGATTTGAGCCTTAGAAAAATCAAAAGATTTTTTCATTTGCTCTTCAGCTTCTTTTAGTATATCATTTATATCCATAATTAACTCCTTAGACCGATACGGTAGTTCCTATTTTTTCGCCCATAACAAGTCTATACAAATTCCCTGTTTTATTCATATTTATAACTTTAATAGGTAGTTTATTCTCATTGCATAGTGTAATTGCTGTATGATCCATAACTTTCAAATCTTTATTAAGTACATCTTTGAAACTAATATTATCAAACATCACAGCATTACTATTTTTTTCTGGATCAGAATCATATACACCATCGACTCTAGTACCTTTTATAACGACTTCAGCTTTGACCTCTATAGCGCGTAGAACTGCTGCAGTATCCGTTGTAAAATAAGGATTTCCCGTGCCGGCACCAAAAAGTACGACTCTACCTTTTTCTAGGTGTCTAATAGCTCGACGTTGAATATATGGTTCTGCTATTTGTTCCATTTTAATAGCAGTCTGTAACCTAGTTGGGACACCATGCTTTTCTAAAACATTTTGAAATGCCATACAATTTATAACAGTAGCTAACATTCCCATATAATCACCCGAAACTTTGTCTATTCCGTGAGCAGTTGCTTGAATACCCCTAAAAATATTGCCTCCACCTATAACTATACCTATCTCTACGCCAAGCTCATGTATTTGTACAATTTCCTTAACGAATTTAGTGAGAATCTCAGGGCTAATACCGTAACCAGTATCGCCCATGAGCGATTCTCCACTAACTTTTAAAAATATTCTTTTATAGACTGGTTTCAATTATTAACCACCAATTGAATATCTGATAAACTGATTGATCTTAACTTCTTCACCAGCTTTTTCAGAGATTTGTTTTAAAACATCATTGATAGTCATATTACCATCTTTAACATACTGTTGCTCTACTAAGCAGTTTTCTTTATAGAATTTGTTGATTCTTCCTTCAGCAACTCTTTCAGCTATATCAGCAGGCTTACCTTCTTCTTGTGCTTGTTGCTTGTAAAGTTCTTTTTCTTTCTCTAAAATTTCTTGAGTAACAGTAGATCTATCTAAGAATGAAGGATTCATGGCAGCAACTTGCATAGCAATATCTCTAACTAAAGCTTTCGCTTCATCATTTATCTTTGGAGAACTTACCTCTACTATAACACCTAATTTGCTACCTCCGTGTATGTAATCTACTAAGTAACCAGATGTTTCTAAGTTTTCAAATTTGCTTACTTCTATTTTTTCGCTAAATTTTGCAAGTATTTCATTATACTTGTCTTCAATCTTATTTCCATTAATATCAGTAGCTAATAATTCTTCTTTTGAACTTGGAGATTTTTCATAAACAACAGATGCAATAGTATCAACGAAATTCACAAATTCTTCATTTCTAGCAACGAAGTCAGTTTCGCATGTAACTTGTGCAATAGAAGCTTTTTGACCATTATCAGATACTTTCGTAGCAACAACTCCTTCGTTAGTGTCTCTATCAGCTCTTTTTTCTGCTGAAGCGGCACCTCTCTTACGAAGTTCATCTATTGCTGCACCCATATCACCATTTGCTTCTTCTAATGCTTTTTTACAGTCAGCCATTCCGGCGCCTGTTTTGTCTCTCAATTCTTTTACTTGTTGTGCTGTTATGTTTGCCATTTCTTTTTTATATTTAATAGTTTCTAAAAATTCAATATTTATAAAAAGAGCATCCTTTTGAAAGATGCTCTAGTTTTTTTTAATTCTTTATTCTGCTGAGTCTTGTTTTGATTCAGCTTCGCCAGAGACCTCTGCGACTTCTGTTTCCTTTTTAGGTTTATCAGAAGCAACATCTTTCTTTCTTTCTCTTAATTTTCTCTTAACCTTCGTTTGATCTTCACCAGAATCTTCATTTTCTTTATTAATTCTTTCAGATTCAGCTTCCATTTCAGCACGTTTCGTTTTAGCAACAGTATAACCTTCGACTAAAGCATCCGTGATAACTCCTAAAATCAATTCGATTGTATTTCTAGAATCATCATTAGCTGGGATAGGAAAATCAACTTCATGTGGATTAGAGTTAGTATCAACAATAGCTATAACAGGTATATTCAAGTTATGAGCTTCTTTGATAGCTAAGTGTTCTTTTTTAGTATCTACTATAAATATGGCACCCGGTAAACGAGTCATATTTTCTATACCACCAAAAATTCTTCTTAGTTTTTCTCTTTCTCTATCAAATAATAATCTTTCTTTCTTAGTGATTTTCTCATAAGTCCCATCAATCGACATTTTATCTATTGATGTTAGTCTTTTGATAGATTTTCTGATTGTAGCAAAGTTAGTTAACATACCACCTAACCATCTCTCAGAAACATAATTAACATCTGCTTTTTTTGCAGCTTCTTGTAGCAAATCTTTAGCTTGGCTTTTAGTACCAACGAAAAGTATATTTCTTCCACTAAGTGCTATCTCATATGCAGCATCTCTAGCAAGTGTAAGTAAGATTTGAGTCTTACGAAGATCGATAATATGAATCCCATTTCTTTCATTGAAGATAAAATCTTCCATTGCAGGATTCCAACGTCTGGTCAAGTGACCAAAATGAGCACCAGCTTTTAAAAGCTGCTCAATTTCTACATAGTGTTTCATGTAATTCCTTATATTTTGTGTGTTTTAACTACTGCTAGAAAGATCTTGGTACATACATCTTGTATGCAACACACAGTACTCTCCAGCATGATTGATAAATAATTCTTCTTAACGTTTTGAGAATTGGAATTTCTTTCTTGCTTTTTTGCGACCGTATTTTTTACGTTCAACCATTCTAGAATCTCTAGTAAGCAAATCCGCATCTTTCAACTGCTGTTTCAATTCAGGATCCATTTCAATAATGGCACGAGCTAATCCAAGTTGGATAGCACCCGTTTGACCTGTCAATCCACCACCCTTAACATTAGCAACAATGTTATACTGACCGTTAAGAGCAGTTACCACTAATGGTTTAAGGATTTTTTCTTTATTACTTTGGAGGTCTATAAACTGATCAACATCTTTGTCATTTATAACAAACTCACCCTTACCAGGTGTGATTCTTACAGATGCAACAGACGTCTTTCTTCGACCTGTTCCCCAAAATTGTTTCATTCTAACTCCGATGTTATCTTATATTTCTAATTTTTTAGGCATTTGTGCTTCGTGTGGGTGTTCGTTTCCTACATAAACTTTTAACTTTTTAGACATTTTACGTCCAAGTTTAGTTTTAGGAAGCATACCTTTGACAGCTCTTTCCAGAATTCTTTCCGGATGTTTTTCTCTTACTACCTTCACGGGTGTAAAAGTTTCACTACCATGGTATCCAGTATGTTTGAAGTAAGTTTTCTTATCTTCTCTTTTACCAGTAAACACAACTTTTTCAGCGTTAATTACTACTACACAGTCACCATCATCAATATGAGGAGTAAAGCTAGGCTTATGTTTCCCTCTTATTAATGTTGCTATCTTTGTAGCTACTCTGCCAACAGTTTGGCCCGATGCGTCAACTATCCACCATTCGGTGTTGACGTCTTCTTTTCTAAGCGATTTGGTAAATTGTCCAGTACTCAATTTACATCTCCAAAATATTTCGTTTTAATTATAGCTTACAAAATTAAAAGATTTATAAGAATATATCAAATTATTTGAATTATAATCTGAATTTTTTTTCTAATTCACTATAAGAAATAGTAAATGAAGTCAATTTTCCAGTTGGACTATGATAAGGATTTTGACAATTGAATAAATCTAAATATAACTTTTTTAATTCAATTTTTGTTTTATTTTCAATAGTATTTATATTAATACTTATAGCAATAATTTTGGCTATGAACTCGTGTAGCTCTTCCCTATCATCGTGTTGTGAGTCAATTAAGTTATTAGTTATCCTTTCAATTATGTATTTAATATTACCATTCTGTATTATTTCTGGTACTGAACTAATTGTTACATTTTCGTTTTCAAACTCTAAAATAAAACCAAAATCCTTCAAATTTTCAGATTGGGTCTTTAAAACTGAAATTTGTTTTTTTTCTAATTTTATTTGTTCTGGAAATAGTAAATCTTGACTTTTAGAAATACGATTATTAAAAGAATTCAATAAATACTCATAATAAATCCTTTGCAATGCTCTTCTTTTATATATAACTAAAAGATGTTCTACCTCTTTTACTATTATAAATCTATCATCTATTAATAAGAATTCGAATGATTGATCTTCATTTGTGTTAAATAAGGTCCCCAAATCTGAATTTATTTCACTCGAAAAGAATTCGCTTGAACTTTTTTGGTAATTACTTTGAGTATAATTTTGAGATAATCTATTTTCTTTTTGTTGACCTCTTTCTAAAATTTCACCGGTATTTCTATTTACAATAATTGGTTCATTATTATTATTTCTTTCAATTTGAAAAGGAGAATAGTTTAACTCAGTATCTATTTTGAATTCTGGAATGAGGTTAACTTCTCTTAAAGTGCTCATAACTGCATTCTTTACAATATTATAAACTAATCTATCATTTTCAAATTTTACTTCATGTTTTTGTGGATGTACATTTATATCTATTTGGTTAAAGTCCATTTCTAGGAAAATTACATAGAATGGGAATTTTTTTTCTTCTAATAACTCTTCGTAACAAGACATTATAGCATGATTTAAATATCTATTCTTAATAGTTCTCTTATTTAGAAATAGATATTGGTTAGATGAGTTTTGTTTTGCTAAAAATGGTTTACCTATGTATCCGTGTATTTTTATACCTTCCTCTTCGTATTGCAAAGGTATAATCAAATCTTTGACTGCATTACCTAAAGTCGCTATGATTCTAGATTCTAAATCAGTTGAATTTAAATCAAATATTAAGTTATCATCATCATAAAAAGTAAATCTTATATCGGGAAATGATAATGCAAACTTTATCATTGTTTCAGAAATAGCTTTAAACTCACTAATATTGCTTTTCAAGAATTTACGTCTAGCTGGAACGTTATAAAATAGATTTTTGACTAGTATTTGAGTTCCTTTATTGCTATTAACTTCTTCGATAGTATGGATTTTATTGGGTTCTGAAACTAATTTATAACCTAAATTTTCATTTTCAGAACGAGTTATTATCTCTACATGTGCTACGGAAGTGATAGAAGCTAAAGCTTCGCCACGAAAACCTAATGATTTGATTGCTTCTAGATCTCTCTGTGATTCTATTTTACTTGTAGCATGTCTTTTTATACACAATTCAAGATTGTTTTTATTCATACCACAACCATTATCTATGATATGGATTAGACTTTTACCTGCGTTGCGTACTACTACTGCAATTTCCGTGGCATCAGAATCTATGGAATTTTCAATTAGTTCTTTAATAACAGATTCTGGTCTTTGAACTACTTCACCTGCTGCAATCTGATTTGCAATAAAATCAGGTAAAATTTTTATGTTTTTTTCGTTATTGGGATTCATATTCCAAAATTAATGGAAATATAATAGAAAACGAAACTTAGTGGTGTGAAGTTGATAAAAAAAGCCCCAATGCGAAGTTAGGGCTTTTTCTATTTTATTTTCTTGAATTTAGTTTTGAACCGAAAACTTCTATTGCTTTGAATAAAGCAGAAAAAACAGTAGTCGCCTTGTCTATAGGTGGAGCTATTCTATCATAGGACCTATTTATTAACCTTTCGTAAGGTTCAATAGCGTTTATAACATTACTAGCACCATCATTAATATTGTCAATTAAATTGTTAGTTTTATCGCTAGTAGTCTTCCAATGATTTAGATGTTCGAGGGCTTTCTCTTTGATATCTGAAACCTCTTTTCTCACCTCAGTGAACTCTTCTAGTGTTATCATCATACGAGTTCTTAGAACCGTTATATTTTCAGTTATTTTATCGAGATTTTTTGTTGCCTCATTAAAAACTTTCAATGTCTTTGATAAAAAAACAATAAGATAAACAACTAGTAATGTAATTGACGTCAAAGCTATAATAGCAACTATTTTTAGTACTTCATCCATAAGTATTACTATAATTTAATTTTTAGTTCTGTGCTTCATTCATTTCTTTTTTAAAAGTTTCTACACCAGCTTTAGTTGCAGATCTTACATCTTCTATTTTATTTTGAACTGACTCTTTTGCAGAACCAGCTTTAGTTTTAGCTTCATTCAATACACTTTCAGCAGCATAAAGTAATTCATTAGCCTGTTTTTTGGCAGAATCGATGATATTCTGAGCTTTTACTCTACCTTCATTAACAGTTGTGGAAACCTGATGACCAACTTTCTGCTCAGTTTCTGCCCATTTATTATTTGCTTTGCTATAAAGTTCAGTTGATTTCGTCGAGATATCTTGACGTAGTTCCTTACCTGACTTAGGTGCAGTCAATAGAGCTACAGCAGCACCTACTGCTCCACCTACAAGTGCCCCTAATAAAAATCCTTTTGTATAATCTTGTCCGTTTGACATAATGACTCCTACCAATTTTCGTTTAATATATTTAATTTATCGTGTGTTCTAAGTATAATTTCTGCAAGCTCTCTAACTGCTCCATTTCCAGCCTTTGCTTGACAAACATAATCTGCTACATGTTTTATAGCATCTACCGCATCAGCAGGACAAGCAGAAAATCCGACTAGATTCATTGCATGAAGATCATTTACATCATCTCCCATAAATGCTATTTCTTTCAATTCCAATTCTAACTCTTGAGCTAATGTTTTAACTGCGTCTGTTTTATTATGACAACCAAGTACAGTCGCATCAACATCTAACTTATTTGCTCTTGCTGCTGCAATTGGAGAATCTTCACTTGTCATCAGTGCAATTTTAAATCCGGCTTTTTTTAATAGTACAATTCCCATACCATCTTTAACATGAAATTTTTTCATCACGTCACCATCAGCGGTATAGTACATACCACCATCAGTCATTGTCCCATCTACGTCGAATATTATTAACTTTACATGTTCCAATTTATATTATCCTGTTTATTTTAATATTCTATTTGCCTAACTTTACAAAAATCATAAAAGGTAATTTTTGAAAAACTATATCGCTATTAAACTATACGTACCCGAAGAACACCAAGATACATTTATCGCATTAATCTCAGATTTAGATTTTACGGGAATAGAACAAGTTAATGATGAATTGACAATCAATTTCCTTGCCAATTACTATAACGAAGTAATAAATAATGAATTGTTAGAAGCTAGTAATATTCTTGGCTTTGAAACTAATATTATTTCTAAATCTGAAATTATAGAGAAAAATTGGAATGAAGACTGGGAAAAGCATTTGGAACCTGTTATAATTAACGAAGATTTGGTAATAAGCCCTACAAGCAAAGCGGACAATCTATCTCATTATAAGTACTTGATTATAATTAATCCACAAATGTCATTTGGAACAGGTTACCATGCTACAACTCGATTAGCCTCTAGATTACTAATGAATACAGTCCAAGAGAATGAAAAGTGGATTGATGCAGGTACAGGGACTGGAGTTCTTGCTATATTATGTTCTAAATTAGGTGCAAAGACTGTTCACGCATTTGATATAGATGAGTGGTCTGTTAAAAACACAATAGAAAATGTGAAATTAAATAGTGTAAAAAATATTACAGTTTCACAAAGTGATTTGAATACCTTACAATTAGATCTATATGATGGTATAGTTGCAAATATTTTCGCAAATATACTTATTGACAATATGTCAAAATTCTCCACTTCAATCAAATTGAAAGGAACTCTTATTTGTACCGGAATATTAAAATATGATAAACTTAAAGTGCTCAGTGCGGCAGAAGATAATGGGTTTGAATTAATACAAGAATTAGCTGAAGACGAATGGATTGCATATAAATTTAGGAAGAAAATATGATTTGTGCATCAATTGATATAGGTACTAATACCTTATTATTACTTATTGCAGAAGTTACAAATGGAAAAATAGTTAATGTTATAGAAGATGAGCATCAAATAGCTAGATTAGGTGAAGGTCTCGAAATTAATAAAATAATCTCTGATAATTCCATATTACGAGCAACTAGGATATTACATGAGTATAGAAATATAATAGATTCATATAATGTCGAATTGATAAGAGTCTCAGCAACTAGTGCTATGCGTGATGCTAAAAATAGTTCTGAAGTAAAAGTATTATTCGAGTCAATTATAAAATCCCCAATTGAAATAATTGCTGGAATAGATGAAGCACGAATAAGTTTCATAGGTACTATAGAAGACTCAAGGATTTATTCGGATATTGTATTGGATATAGGTGGTGGAAGTACAGAGGTTATAATAGGTAAAAACCAAGAGATCTCATATTGTCAATCCTTGCAAATAGGAGCTGTCAGAATAACTGAAAAGTATTTCCCTGACTTTGAATCAAAAAAAACTAATCAAAAGATTGCTAGAGAATATATTAGATATTTATTTAGTCAACTGAATATAACAAAATCAAATGGGAATTTGATAGCTGTAGCGGGAACACCAACTACCATTGCCGCTATAGATTTAGAACTTCCCCAATATAACGCACACCTTATTCATAACCATCGCATTAGTGAAGAAAGATTAAAAGGCATTGTTGAAATATTTGTTAATAAAACAAGCACAGAATTAGTTGAGCAGTATAATATACATCCCAATAGAGCAGATGTCATATTGGGAGGGGCTTTGATTCTTTTAGAATTTTTAAATTATACAGGAAAATCAAGCTTTCTAGTTTCTTGCAAAGGTCTTCGATATGGTCTTATACTGGATATGTTTAAAAAATAATTGAATTTCTTAATATATAAAGTTAATTTTGTGATTATTTTAATTACCAATATCGGAGATAATATGCGTTCAATACTATTTGGTCTAATAGTTATAGCTATACTAGGATTAACTTCTTGTCAAGAAAGCGGGAATAAAACTCCTGAATTTTACAAAGATACAGTTACTTTTGATTTACTTTCAGACATGAAAAGTCTATTAGATGAAAATGCTGATAAAATCACAGTCGAAGATGTAAACTATTTGAATAGTGCTATCAGATACTACTCACCTATCAAAGACTCACTTATTGGCAAAACTATAGGCGAACTAATCGAAGGTCAGAAGGAAAGAACATTGAGTACTAATATTAATTTGACTCAAGCAACTGCATTTAGCACTTTGTTTACTCAGTCAATCAAATTCAACATTAGTGAATTTCAAAAAATAGAGCAAGAAAACGGTCAACCACTTAACGTACCTACTTACCAATTCCAAAATATATCTGGTAAAAGCATTGTTAAATTATCAGGTGTAGTTGATTACTATAACGGTGAGCAATTAATTAAGAGATTTACTATCGAAATAGAAAAAGAAATCCCTGCTGATAAAACTTTGAACCAACCTTACCCTTACAATCATGATGCAGCAAATCAAAGAGATGTTTTTGTTAGAGAAAATTTTGATAAGCTTAGAAAAGTATGGATTCCTACTATGATAGAGTTTGCTGATGGCAAAATCTATAAGAGAAATCCTGACAAAAAAGGTGATAATCAGTTAGAGAAAGACGCTAAATAATAATTAGCAGTATACCTAAAATAAAAAAGACGGTCTCAATGACCGTCTTTTTTTTTGTTTTTTTCTCATTATAATTAAGACTCAATACCCAATGCAGTATTTACAACGTAAGCCTGTTCATGTATATGGATTTTAGCTGATCCAGTAGCCGTTGAAGCAGCAGTATGGCGACCAGCATATTCTATTTTCTTATGATTATCAACTATCTGCAGTAATTCTGTTAACATATAATTCCAAGCACCTTGATTTTTAGGTTCTTCTTGAGCCCAAATAATCTTTGTAGCTTTATTATATTTGTTAATTACTTCTTCTAATCTAGTTATATTCATCGGATATAATTGTTCAATCCTTACGATAGCAATATCATCAATTTTTTCTTCAGTACGCTTTTGAATTAAATCATAATATAGCTTACCAGTACAAAGAACTAATCTCTTCACTTTATTTGCTTTGATATTAGTATCAGTTTCATCAATTATATGTTGGAATTCACCACTAATGAAGTCAGATGTTTGAGAAACTGCATCGCTATGTCTCAACATACTCTTAGGACTTACTACAATCATAGGAAGCTTATGTGAAAGTTTTGCATGTCGGCGAATAGCATGAAAATAATTTGCAGGTGTAGTGAAATTACAAACAATCATATTTTCTTCTGCACATAACTGTAAGAATCTCTCTAATCTTGCAGAAGAATGTTCTGGACCTTGACCGTCATGACCATGAGGTAATAACATAATGAGATTACTAGTTTGTCCCCATTTTACATCTCCACAAGATATAAACTGGTCAATAATAGGTTGAGCCATATTGACAAAGTCACCAAACTGCGCCTCCCAGAAAGTTAATGTCTTTTTGGCACTTACACTATATCCATAATCATATCCAACTACGGCAAGTTCTGATAATGGACTATCGTATATTTGGATTTCTGCTTGACCTAATTCAATATTGTTAAGAGGAATAAAAGCTTCTTCTGTTTCAGAATCTATCAGAACTGCGTGTCTCTGACTAAATGTTCCTCTTCTTACATCCTCACCAGAAAAACGAATTCCTACATTATCAAGTAATACAGCTCCCATTGCCAAAGTCTCTGCAGAAGCCCAATCAAATGAAGGTTTATCATCATCTATCATACTTCTTCGCTTTTGCAATCCATTTATGACTTTAGGATTTACATTAAATCCCTCAGGAACTTCAGTTGTATGTTGTATTATTTTCTGTAGTTTTTCTTTAGTTATAGTTGTATCAAAGTTTTTAATAGATTGACCAAATTTTTCTTCAAAAACAATCTTTTGAGATTTTGGTTTCTCTTTTCTTTCATCAAATGCTTTTTCAAGTTCACGAATGTATGAATTATTTAATTCATCAACTTCTTCTTTAGATAAAATCCCTGTAGAAACTAATTCATCTTCATAAATTTCTCTAGTCGATTTCATAGATCTTATTTTCTTATACATCAGGGGTTGAGTATAACTAGGTTCATCACCTTCGTTATGCCCATATTTTCTGAAGCAAAGCATATCTATAATCACATCTTCATTGTACTTGTTTCTATAATTCAATGCAAATATAGCAGCTTGTGCAACAGCTTCTGGATCGTCCCCATTAACGTGTATGATTGGTACTTGCAACATTTTAGCTACATCAGTAGCATAGTAAGTAGATCGTGCATCTTCTACAGAAGTAGTAAATCCAATCTGATTATTGACTATTATATGTATAGTACCACCAGTTGTATACCCTTCTAATCGGGCAAGATTTAGAACTTCTTGACTTATACCTTGTCCTGCAAATGCTGCATCTCCGTGTACTAATATCGGTAATACCTTCGAATAATCACCATCAAAATTTTCATCGACTAATGATCTACAAAATCCTAAGACTACAGGGTTTACAACTTCCAGGTGACTTGGGTTTGGTAATAGATGGACAGCCATTTTATTATTCTTCAATGAAGTATATTCATTCATTTGACCCAAATGATATTTTACATCTCCCGAACCATGATAATCTTGAGGGCTAATATCACCATCAAATTCATTGAAAATTGCTTTGAAACTTTTTCCTGCATTATTCACTAATACATTTAATCTACCCCTGTGAGCCATACCTAATACAGCTTGTTCCGTATTCGAATTTGCTGAATCTTGTAATAATTGGTCTATCATTACTATTAGAGATTCTGCTCCTTCTAGACTGAAACGCTTTTGACCAATAAACTTTTTATGAAGAAAGTCTTCAAATGTTTCAGCATGAATTAACTTTCGTAAAATATTCTTTCTTTCTTCTTTTTCAAATTTCAAGCTATTTCTAGAGGATTCTAGAGTATTTTTTATCCAATTCTTTTTGATAAGGTCTTGGATATACATGAATTCGATACCAATAGTACCACAATATGTATCACGCATTAACTCTAAGATTTCTCTTAGTGTCATCTGCTCTTTATCCCAAGAATCAACAGATGGGAAACTTCTATCCAAATCCCAAATATTCAAACCATAATAACTCATATCCAATTCTGGGTACGAATAGCTAGACATTCCAAATGGGTTTGTATTAGCTAAAAGATGCCCCCTTACTCTATATGAATTAATTAAAGACATTACATGAGTACTTTTCTCTTGTCTATGATTCATTTCAGATTTTCTTATATCAGAATTATCTATTTCCCATTTAACAGGATTGAAAGGAATTCGAAGACTAGCAAATATTTGATCATAGAATCTATTTTCACCAATCAATAATTGGTGCATATATCTTAGAAATTCTGCTGATTCAGCGCCTTGAATTATCCTATGGTCATAAGTATTAGTAATACTAACGACTTTCGATATTGCTAATTCAGTTAATTTGTCAGGCTGAACCGCAGAGAATTCGGCAGGGAAGTCAATTGAACCAGAAGCTATAATCATCCCTTGACCATTCATCAATCTAGGTATAGACATTATAGTCCCCATCATACCTGGATTAGTCAATGAAACTGTCGTACCTTCTAATTCATCTAAAGTGATTTTACTATTTTTTGCTCTATTTATCAGGTCTGATAATTTCTCAATGAATTCAGAGAAATTCATACTACCAGCATCTTTCAAATTAGGTACTAATAACAACCTATCGCCATTTTTCTTTTCAATGTCGACAGCAACCCCAATATTAATCTCGTTGTTAATCTGACGATAATATTTACCATCTTTTTTTACGAAATTATCATTCAAAGCAGGATATTGTTTTAGTGTTTTAACAATTGCCCAAAGAAGTAGATGAGAAAACGAAATTTTTGATCTTCTTTGTCTAATCAAATACTTATTAATAATTCTTCTATTTTCATCAAGTGGTTTTACAGGAATTGACCTAACTGAAGTTGCTGTAGGAACAGTTAAACTTTCCTCCATATTTTCTGCAATTTTAGTAGGAATATTTGGTAATTCCGTTAATTTGTCCAAGTCAATTCTGTCTGCATGTGGAGTACTATCTGCAACTATATGTGAAACATGTATAGTCTCTCCCCTACCGTTAGCAGGCAAAGTAGCTATGGATTTACCATTCGCTTTTGAAAAATAATCTCTCCATTCTGCACTTACAGAACTCGGATCTTTAAGAAAGTCGTAATACAACTCTTCTTCGAAGGCTTGGTTTAAGTCAATCACTTTATCAACTTTATAATTGTTAAAAATTAATTATCAAATTTAAAAAACTAAGACGCATTACAAATATATAAATTGTCAAATTTTATTTCTCAAAATTATCGAAAAGTTCGATAACTTCAGCGTTTTTGGAAACTTTTAAAACATCTTCAAAAAAACTTCTATTATTTAATATTTTAGATATTTTGCTTAAAGCTTTTATGTGTAATCCTAACTCCTCATTATTACTAAGAATTAAAAAAACTATAGAAACTTTTTTACCATCTAAAGAATCAAAATTAACTGGTTTATTGAGCGTAATCAATGCAGCAGTCAATTCTTTTATGTCCTCGGACTTTGTATGTGGTATAGCAATATTGTTGCCAATTCCTGTTGACATCAGATTTTCTCTTGCAAATACCTCTTCCAAGACCTTGGAAGTATTGGTAATGTTGCCTGATTTAGCTGCTAACTCAACTAATGTTTCTATAATTTCGTCTTTATCGTTCAATTCAGAATTGAGAATAATGCATTTCTCATTAAGAATTTCAGAGATTTTTTTCATGGTGTCATTTTTTTTTTACAATTTATCCAAAATTATATCATTCATTTTCTAACTCAACAATTATCAGCTATAACATCTAATATCATTACATCTTACTTTTGTTAGTTAACGATAATTATTTTTACTTTTGGATATTTTTTGCACGATTCTCGCACGCTAAAACTGTGAGATTTTTTTGCTTATTTGTCTTCTTCTAAGAGTCACTTCAATATCTTCACCAGTTATTTTTGCACTCAATGACAGATTATTAATTGCATTTTCTACCATTTCAAAACCAACCATCATATTTCTTGTTTGAAGTGCAATTGTTAATTCTACAATTTCTCTAATATTTCTATCATTTGCAACCCATTCTCTATTACTTGGATTTCCTGAACGAACAGCATCTCCAACTTGAATTGCAGTTGGTCCATTATATAGACCTGTAATATCCCCACCCTCTGCAAAAGATAACAATCCTGATAACACAGGAGTCGTGAAACTCTTTACTGCAGTTGAAATTGTTTGTTGAAGAATTGGTAATGCTGCAAGGTTTAATGGGAAAGGTAGCCCCTTGAGATAATCAACAATAGACTCACTTAATAGTAACTGCAATATAAATGCTTCAATTTCCTTTTGTATAAAGGCTACTCTTCGTGCCAACAATTGTCTAAACTGATCTTCTGCCTGTTGGTCTGCTCCAGCCATAATAGCAGGTAGAATATTTACTGCAGAATCAGTTACATCCTTTAATGCAATATTAAGACTGTTCCCTTTCTCTTCTAAATCGAGTGTGGTTTTACTTAATCCTTCTGTAATTCCACTAAATATATCGAACTCTTCTTTATTGAACTGCCCTGTTTTAATTAGCTCTGTGTTTATAGCTTCTAAGTTCGCAGCAGCATCTTCAGCAGCTTTTCTTAATTTCTCATTACTTGCATCATCCTCTGCTTGTTGTCTTGCATTCAAATAAGCTTGTTGTGCATCGAATAATTGTTGATACTGTTCATCAGATATTTGTACTGTGTCTTTAAATATTTCAAGCTTTCTTTTATAGGATTCCTCTTCAGCTTCTAAAATTTTAACTTGCTTTTCTCTTTCAGCAATAGCATTGAGTTCTGCGTGAATCTGTGTTTCAACTAATTCACGTTTTCTAAACTCTTCAGCCAAGTCTTCTCTGCGTTTTAATGACTCTTTTTCTAATGCTTCAATTTTACGGTTATACTCATCTTCTGTCAAGAATTCAAGTTCTTTAAAATCTTCAAGATGTTTTCTCCTAGCATCAAATTCCTCTTGAATATAGGATAATTCATCATCTAAATCTTGTTGGCCAGTTGAGGTTCTTAGTCCAAAATACAATTCATTAACAGCGTTGATTTTCTCAATTTCTTTATCATAGCGATTATTGATTATCTCATTTTCTCTATCAATCCCCTCTTGTAACTTACCAAGTCTATAATTTAAACTATTTCCTACATTCTCTCTAATCCTCTGATATGTCTCATCAGCCTGAGCCTTTGACTCTAAATACAATCTTCTTTCTTGATTTATAAGTACATCAAATTGGTTTTTAATAGCTTCGATTTCTTCAGTATCACTACCGGTAGTTTGTAAATTTCGGAGTTTTTCATTTTTCTCAGCTTCAAGTCTAACAACTGAGTCATTATATTCCTTTACTTTATCTTTTTGAGAATCTAATCTTTTATCAAGCAAATTGATTATCTCATCAAATCCAGATGCTCCTCTTATACCAGCTTCAATCTCAAATTCTAATTTTTGAATTTCTAAATCAGCTAATTCTCTTTCAAGAGCTTGTGTGTCAGCAGTGATTGACAATTTAAGTTTGCTTAAACCATTTGATTGTTGTGCTATCTGTTGGTTAAATCTGAGTATTGCATCTTCTACTTCTGCTTTTTCCTCTTTCTTTATCTTAGGAGTAAACACAACTTCACCAGTCTCGAAATTCACATCTTTAACTAATCCTTTTGCAGATAAAACTTCTAACCATGCTTTTCTCTGGTCTTCAATACTTTGTAATTGTAACTTTGATAGTTGAATTTCATCATAAGCATTAGCTTCTCTTCCTTCAGCTAACAATCTTCTCTCTTTATCAATTTCTGCCAACTGCTCAGTAGCTTGAATATCTCTTTCTTTTAGAGCAATCTCTTCTTTAGCTATTTCGAATAAAGTTTTGCCTTCAACTATTTTCTGTCCTGTTGCAATTAAGATTTGTTCATTGATTTTGCTTAGTTTTTTTTGTTCTGTGACATTATCACGAGTATCTTTTAGGAGTTTTTGATACTGCTCACGAGCCTTTTCTCTATCTTCTGGACTATCAGCTTCTTTAATAAGTTTCTTTAGTTCCGACAACCCTGCTGTTTGCTCAGTTACAGTTTTACTCAACTTGTCATTAACACTATTCCATGCAGCCGCCAAATCCTCAACAGAACGCTTTTGGTCTTTGGCAATTTCTTCGGATTTCTTTTGTTGCTCGACTGTCTTTTTTAATTCATCAGTCGTTTTACCCATGGCTTTGGCTACTGCTTTATATGAGTCCTCAGTAATAACCCCTTTCTCATTGGCATCTTCTAATAAACCAAGTACATTCTCAGCTTCCTCTTTCTGAGACTCAACTAGCTTATCCCTTTCCTTTAATAGTTCTTGAGATTTTTCAATTGAATCAGCATTTACAATTTGCTCATTTAGGCTTGCAATCTTTTGCTCATTCTCTTGGTACTGAGAAGCCTGCTTAACTAATCCATTTGTGAATTCTTGTTGTTTCTTTTGGACTTCATCACTAAAGGCATCTTTTTGAGCTTGATTCAATTTCTTAGCCTGATCTACATTGATTTCCATAGCTGTTGTTACATTACCATTCGAATCAACTATTTTCTTATATCCTGAAACTACACCTGGTATTTCTTTATTTATCTGTTCAGCTAAAGAAGCCTTCTCTAAATCAGTTGTTGCATTCTCATACTTTTCTAATAACTTACCTATTTGGTCTTGTTTATCTAAATCACCTTTGATTTCGAATGCAGATTCAATTGAGTTTGAAATATTACTTTGGTCGAAAACTTTTACTGCACCATCCATAGCACGAGTAATTGAATCTGTAATTTTTTGTTTGATTGCATCGCCCTCTTCATCATCACCAAACCAATTTGCAGGGTTTAGATAGTGTGCACCTAGTTCAGCTAAATTAGATAGTAACTCAGGTGCTTCTCTAATGAATCCGAAAAGACCCTCTTTTGCTGCTTTTATATATGAGAGTAGTCCTGAGAGGAAGTCACTTGCTGAACTGAACGCTAATGCTATGTTATTTACACCTCTTCCAATTAGCTCAAATATGTCAGTAGCCCCTAAAAGACCTCCAGTCCAATCATTTACTGTAGAAATTGCAGTATTTATTACCTCAATCATTACTTCAAACTGGAATATGAATACCTCATAAACAATCTCACCTACCTTGATGAGTAGATCTAATACCTCTGAGCCTACATTTTTGAAGGCGTCTATTGCTGGCTCTGCCTTAGCTATAAGTTTTTGGAATATCTCAGAAGTATTCTTGAGTATCTCCTGACCTTTCTCTGTTTTGGTAAAGAATAAAGTCAATCCTGCAACTGCAGCTGCGGAACCAATAACCCAAGGATTTAATGCTAGTGGACCTAATGAACCTAGTTTACCTGCAATTCCTGTTAGTCCAGAAGCACTCTTTCCAAGACTACCTAATGCATTCTTTACTAAAGGTACTTTATCTCCAAGACCAGATATTCCAGATGTTATAGATGTAAATTGATTTTTAATTTTCCCAAGGTCAACTGAATTAAGTGCTGATACAGCAGGTGCTAATTGACCAGCTGTAGTAATAACTCCGCCTAAAGTGGAAGCTATTGGAGCTAAGAAAGTTGATGCTTTAGTAGCAAATGCCTTGAATTTTAATTCAAGAGCATCAAATTTAGTGACTGGCCCAATAGTATCAGAGAATGTTTTTCCAATCTCTTTTGCTGAATTAGCTACTGCTGTTGTATCAACATCGGCGGCAAAGATATTAGTGAATAACTCGTTGCCAATTTCCGCAGGCATACCACCAGAAATACCTTCGTTAAGTGCAAATCTTAACGCTTCAGTAACAACACCAGCATCAACACCTTCTTTAATCATTTTTTGAGATTGGTTAAGTGCAGCTTCTGCTGTTATATCTCCAACTTGAGCCTGTTTTAATAATGCTTCTACACTCTTAACAATTGCACCCTCTGCTTCATTAGCACCATCTTTCATCTCTTGGAATGGAGTTGTGAAATCACCTGCATTGATTCTGATAGCCGTTTCTCTCATAGCATCAGCTAGCTTATCTGTATCCCTTGCACCTTGCTCAACACCAATTGCTAGCCTACCAACAAATGATTCCGCAGTACCCCCGAAATCTTTTATCCCTGCCGAGTATTCATCTATTGTATCAAGTGTATCAGCCATAGATGTATTAGTCTTTTGGGAAGCATAAGCAATCAGTTCAAATCCTTCTTGCCCTGCCAATCCAAAGTTCTGCATAAATGTTCTTGATTTCCCCACAACTTCATTAACTTCAACGTCCATTACTTGAGCTATTGAGGCAGCACCTTTAACAAAATCGTCAATCTCTTCTTTGGGTAGGAAACCGCCTAGCTGTTGTTGAGCAAATCCTAAAGTCTTGATAGTATCAGATAAAGTTTCCCCTACTCCTGCTTGGAATAATTCTGTTGCTGAATCTTTGAGTTTAACCATCTCATCATCGGTTAAACCTGCCTGAGCTTTAATATCAAGTAATGCTGAATTAACTTCTGTTCCCGCTTCAGCAAAGTCAGATAAATATTCACCTGCTGTTGCAATAGCCTCAGCTTTGAAGAATGTTTCTAAGAATGACCCTCCGCCTTTGGCTGACTCTTCTGCCACTTCTCTCACATTTTTTAATGCTTCTTCATATTGACCGAGTAATCCTTCTGTCTCTTTAATCTCAGCCTGTAAATTGTCGTATCCTTGCGTTCCTACTTTACCAGTTTTTTCTAATTCTTTTAGTGTGTCTTTTTGAGCTTCTAGTAATTTTTTAGTTTCAATAGTACCCTGTTCAAAGTCATCAACTAAATCCGCAAATTGCTTAGAAGCAATATCGAAATCTATATCCTTGTTTAGGTCTTCTAAGGCTTTTGATAACTCATTTAGTTTTTTTGTGTCGATATTTGTGAATGCTTCTTCAATTGCTGAAGTATCTATATTGCTAGTTTCTTCAATCAAATCACTAAGTGCTTCTGTCAAACTCTCTAATTCAGCTTGGGCTTCATCCGAATTCAAAGCTATGTTTATGTCATCAACATCTTTAGTAGATTGTTTTAACTTTTCAAAATCAGAAATTACTTTATCTGCTTTTTTCTTGAACTCATCTGAATTCAAATCGATATTAGGCTGAATAGTTTTCATTTGTTTCTCTATTTCAGAAACAAATTTGTTAACTCCTCCTTTCTGAGTCTGGAAGGAAGCTACAAGATTAAGTAATATTTCGTGTTCTTTAGTTGCCATCTACTATTCTTTTAACTCTATCAATTAGTGTATATAAACAATCAAGGTAATCAGTATTTCTAACGTCTATAGGCTTGCAGTTCCACTCTTTAGCCAGTATTGGGACATACCAAATTGTGTGGTATCCTTCAACGACCCTTCTTTCTAACTCTCCGCTTTTGAGAGAAGTGATTCTGAGTTCTTCTTTTCTTGAGGCTCTGTCGAGCTCTGAGAATTCATCAATTGGGCTAAGAGTAATATGTTTTCTGTCGTCAAGGATGTCTTTTGCTTGTCTCGCAATAGTCGCGTAGCGAGATGTGATTTCCCCTGATTGAAAAAAAAATCCTTGATTATCCCATCCTTGATTTTCCCAAAATCATCATGATATAATTCATGCATAAATGTTTTTATACTTGTTCTTGCTTCATCAGGATTGTAAGGAAGCATTTCCTTCTTTTCAGAAACCTCTCTTACTAGATGTGCTACTATTGCATCTTTTACTTCACCTAGATCACTTCTAAGTACTTCCTTCAAGTTGACATCTTTTTGTCTATTAACAGCATCGTTATACCATTCTGTTATCGTATTGGCAGTTTCTGCTTGTAATGAAGATAATTTGTGAAATACGTATCTATATTTTTTACCTTGATACTCAATTTCAAATAATTGTTTCTTCGTACTTTCTTCCATCTTACTCATCGTAAAGCTCCTATAATCTGTTAGTTGTTAAAGTTTCTGCGTAATCTTCTTCGAGGTCGAAGAATTTTTTAATTAAAATTTTTGTTCTGTTTCGCATATCAGTAGGTTCTATATCTAAAGTCATAGTTAATTCTGGATTAATTATCATTTCGTTTACTTCAGAGGGAAAACTATTTATTGGGTTCATATAATCTAGACCAGGTAGATATAGTCCTTTCACTTCTTCCCCTGATTGTGATAATCCAAGTGTAATATATTTCAAATCATCAGGGTCATTTTGAAAATGCTTAATAATTTGTTCAACATTCAAATGTTCAGCGTTTGGTAGTATGACAGTCGCTTCCAAGTTATAGCCTTGAGTTTCTTCACCTCCTGTATCATTAGGTAATACAACAGGTGTTAATTTCCAATTACTACCCATTTCAACAAAGGGAGCTACTAAACCTTGTCCACCGCCCCAACTAGTAATTGCAAAGAATTTTATGGGTGTAATCTTGATAGTATTTAAGTCACCTAATTCAAAGTAACCTGTGAAATTCTTAGTACCCATGTGGTAATACCTCAGTTAATTCTAATGTGATTTCATTTAAGTATTTATTATCATTGATTCGATTAAGCGGCATCTTACCACCAGCTGTGTGAACTTGTCTGACATTGTTTAGTCCTACTCCTGCACTTGGGAATTGAATATATTTGAAGTCAGCTGTCCAAAATGCTGTTAAGAAATCTCTATTAGTTTGAGAAAGCACTTTAGGCTGTAAATATATAGAATGACTGTATCTTGAATCAAGTTTATTACTATATAACATACCTCCATGCATTCGTCCAGTATCTTCATTAGTCTGTACTTGAAATGTATTCATTCGTAATGGTTTTAAGCTAACATTAGCTCCTATGATATTACCTCCACCTGGTGCAGTGCCGATCAAGTTACCATCTGCAGGTCTGGGATATGAAATAGTATAGTATAGTGTAATTGAATTAGACATATATCATGTACTCCGGTTCTAACACAAATGTCCTTTCATTAATAGGTTTTCTAGCTATTCTAAGTACCATATCTTCATTGACATTTTTAGTTAGTAAAATTGATTGTGAAATATTACTAATAGTGCCAGTTGCATATCTAACAAATATTGATTTATTGGGGTCGATAGTGTTTTCTTCAAGCACTACAACTCCTTGTATTTGTACTTTTATAACGTCACCAGGGGCACCAGTTTCTTTTGCAATTCCTAAAAATCTATTATAGTGTTGGCTTTTTAGTGGCTTGAATTTCTCAATCTTCCCATCGTCTCTTAATGCAACGGCATAATCCACTTGTACTCCGCTGTGGCATTCAAATGTCCAAATACTACTTATCTCAGTAGTTGTAGTTCCATTCTTAGTTGGGCTTTCTTCAATAATTCCTTGGATTTCAGCATTACCTTTTTCAGGAGTATAATTTCCATAAATTGAATTAATTGATTCGTCTATCAGTTCAATAGTAGTCTCTGGTTTATCTTGTGATCTTTCTAAACCAACAATTGACCACATTTGAACTGGTGACCAGATTTCATTCCACTCATCAGCGATTTCATCATATTCTAGTGATCTTATTTTAAGTGGAATTTTCCTACCAACTTTTAAGTTTTTCCAACTAGGATTACTACCATCTGAATTTGCAGAAAATCCATTCCAGCAGGGGATAGTAACTTTCCGAGTATTCTCATAGTATAATTTATCACTTGCGTTTATGCTTGTTACATAGTCAGATAAAGTCTCAAATCTTATGTTTTCACTTCCTTTGCTTATTACAATATTCGTTGCTGGAGCCCATACTTCTGTGTCAGTACCTAATAGCGTTTTTTGTAAAGGTTCTTGTGGAGTAGTTTTTAAGAATATCCCAGAATTTAACTGTCCTACAAATGATCTAGTGCTAAACTCAGATGGAGAATAATATTCAGAATATGGTACTTGTGCATAAGGTGTTAAGAATAGGACTCCTATATTAATAGGCATAGAATTTACTAAGTATCCATCAAACCTTTGTTGAAGAATAGGCCACGATGTAGAAAGTAATAATCTTTTGTATTCCTTCAATGACTCAGTTTTAATTCTATTTCTGAAGTCTGTTAGCGCTGGTGTTGGACTAAAGTTTTCATAATGGTCAGAAGCATTTTTATCAAATATTTGAAATTTGTAAGTGTTTCTTTGGTCACCTGCAACTTCAGCATCTGGACCACCTTCAAGGATTAATCTATTTGCTTCAGAATAATATTCAATTTGACTTTCAGTAGCAATAGAAGAGGAATCAAAGCTTGAAGAGTTAACACCTACCATATAAACATTAGCTGACTGTGAAAGTGTATTTTTAGATATAAATTCAATCTCAATATCAGTACCGGAGTTGAACCTAGTCACTACAACGCAACCCAATGACCTTGCTATATCAGCCAACACAGTAGTTATATTCCCAGAACCTAAAAAGGAGTTAGCCTCTTGGAATCTATAAACTTCAGGCATATTTTCGATATCTGTATGGATATCTGTACCTGTCCCGAATACTGGTTTTAAAAGAAAGCTACTTATATAAGCATTATATTTGTAGTTGATAGATTCAGGTGGTGCAATAAAGACTTTTCTTAATTCTCCATCCGTTTTTACTGATTTTACGAAATAACCTTTCTCCTGATCAAGTAATTCGTAAAATGCAGTAGATGCACTGAACCCTAGGTCAGTTTCTATTATACTAAATGTAAAAGTTGTACCAATTATTTCAGCTAATACTTCTGATGTTTTTTCTAGTAACATCATTAGTGAATCATAAATAGTACCAAGAGGAGTCGTGTAAATTATAAAACCATCGTGACCAGTTTTCTTCGAATATATATAATATGGTTTATGCTTAAATGTCTTCTCTATATCGCCATTACCTGAGTCATATTCAGTTAGTCTATCATAAATGGAGTCGGTTTCAGTACCATCAGGTAGAAGTATAGGCTTGTCAAGAAAACATTGAGACATCATAGATAAATCAAATTGTAACGCCTTAAAATCAACTTCAGACTTTGGATATATTTCAACATCGTAAGGTAAAGCATTAGTCCAATCAATTTCTGAACCTGAAATAGTACTAGTTATCTTGCCTGTAAAAGTACGATCAGTTTCGTCAAAACTTTGTCCCAATGTATAAAGAAATGTAGCACAATACCTGAACTTTCGGAAGCTGTTTGCATGGAAGCAAAAACTGAAAGCTCGTTTATCAGTAATAGTTTTAACAGCAGATGTAGTAACTTTAAAAGGTAGTTCACTCATAGAGAATGAACCTCCTTCTTTCTTGATGCTTTCTTTTACCTTCGACAATTGAAAAATGTTTGTTCTGAAATTCTCAAGGCTAATACCTAAATCTGACACTATTTGAGCATCTGTTTTAAATAAATCATTATAAACATCTGAGACAACAAATCTAACTACTTGTTTCCCGAATATATGATCTTGGTATATTGATTCTTGTACAAATATCATTGAGTTCCTTAATATAAAAATAGCAGGCAGGGGTTTAGTCTGCCTGCTATCTGGAATCGACTAGGAGCTTTACTTCCGATTATGCCGCTGCCTTCAACACAATCTTGCCTTTTCCTAATGCTATTGCTTCATCATTTGTCAATGTTGGAGGTGTGAAGTTCTGCTTCAAACCACTTGTAGTTAATGCACCCCATGAGATACCTGTGAATGCAGACTGATGTTCTGATTCTGTACCAGGTACTTTGTAAGAGTTAAATTCTAATGTAATGTCACCATTGTCTTGAACACCTACATAATCTGTTGAACGTTTAGCTAACATATACACCCAACCATCGGCAGTAGTACCTTCAGAGTTTGCATTCCAACCTCTCGGTACTGCAATTAAGAAAACTTGATTAGGAACGTCGGTGAGTTTCTTTTCAAATGCCGTAAGAGTTGCTGATTCCACATCACCACCTGTTACGACTAATTTAACTTTACCGAGATTAGTGTTATTAGAATCACTTTCCACAGATGTAATTTCTTCTCCATCTAGTAGTTTAAATACTTTCGTATTCTTTGGATGAGAAAGTTTAATATTATCTGCTAATACAATTTCTGTGTTTTCTCCTCCACCTGCTTCGGCATTACTAGGTAGGAAAGCTGTGAAGTCAGAACCTTTCCCAAGGTTATCAAACCCAAATCGCGCATAACCATTACTTTCAGTTGTATTGAAATCCGCTTCAGCGACCTGAATACCACCAGTAAGAACTACAATCCCATCACCAACTGAATGTGCAGCAGCTGTTGTTGAATTTGCCCCCCTAGTACAACCAGTTAGTTGGTTGTTAACGGTATCATATGTACCAACAGTTATTTGTTCACTTCCTATTTGGATAGTTGAACCGTCTGCAAGGATTCCTGAGTCATCACTAAGAGGTATTGTAGTAACAGTGTCATCTATACCTCCAGTACCTACTTTACCACTAAATGAATTGAATATTACTCCAAGTAACCATGCAACTGGAATACCTGAGACTAATGTTCTTTTTGCTACATCTTGTTTAGCCATTATGCTACCTCAATTATTAATTTTTAAGTAATTTTGTTGTCTTGTTTATAAAATTTAAATCCACATATCCATTTTGGACTGTCTTATTTACTCCATTTGGTAAAGTCACTACTACTCTGACTTTTTCATCTTTATTCAACTCTATTACAGCCGAACCTTGCAATGAATAATTCATAACTTTTGCTGATGAGCCAGGGGCAGGCACATATACTAGTGATTTATCTATAGTCCTTGCTGCTCCTCCGCCTGACCTACCAACTGTTAATGTCTGCGATGTCCCGCAATTAACTGGTGACATCCCTGCATCTAGCTCTGCTACTTCTACATAAACATCCACATTGTAATATCCAGCAAATGGAATATAGTTTTGAGGGCTACTAGTACCAGGTAAATCTATCGTAAATGTATTTCCTGGCTGTATCGGTTGCGTGGGTATCACAAATTGATAATGCCATTCATCTTTGGGTATTTTCTTTATATCGACTTTGATGTATGAGAGTTCATCATTAAACTCAATAACATTATTACCAAGTGTGTCATCATCCACATGAGTCAATAACCAAGTGATAGTGGTGTTTTCATCTATATCTAAGATGAATTCGTCGCTAATATCCCAATACCCTGAATTCAGAACTTGATTAGAGCGTTGTCTTATCTTATTGCCTCCGCTAGGAGTCATAGCATCAAAACCCATTGAAGTATAGAATTTCGAGAAAAATGTAGCACCCGATAAATCTACACTCTGTTCATTATCAGATGAAGATTGAGATAGTCTAGCAAAAAGTTTGATTCTGTAATAATACCCCTCAGAGAAGGGTAAATAAACTCCCTTTGGAATTTTGCTATCTAAAAAAGCATTCCCTGTTGTTTGGTCTTGCCTCCATATAGTATATTGATTTCCCCAACGTTCAGATTTCAACATATTATCTTCTGGTTCGGCTTTATCAAGACTTTTAACAAGCCATCTATAATTACCTAATTCATCTTTTGAAAGCTGAAAAGTAGCTCTACGGCAATGGAATTCACGATTATAAGTTTTTCTATAACCAGTTGGTATTGTAACTCCATCGGAATCTATATTAAACCATCCAAACCAGTCATAATATTCTCCAGGTTCAAATCCTGATGCCGTTACTATTACTTCCATACCTACTAAATCATCCCAGTTAGGATTAGTTGCAAAGCCAAACCCTGCAATTGTCCCTCTCATTTCTGAGTTAGTGTTATAGTATAGACTGATATGAAATGAAGTGGATTCCTTAGCACGTTCAGGAAGTTCAATCAATACTTTATCAGCATCTGATAATTGCATATAATCAATAGTTGCTGATGCTCCGTTAAGATAGCCGTTAGTAGTCTGCACATCTTGAGACTCTTCTACCCATCTTAATACAGACTCTTTTAAATCTCCATTCGCATCTACTGTAATAGCTTTCATACATCCACTAAATAATAATATTATGATATAAATTATGTTCATTACGCTCTTATAACTGGTGTACTTAGTTCGCACTTAATGGCTGTAGCCCCTACTGCCACTCCTAACTTCTGTAAGATATGTCCACCTGTAGTTGGAGGAGTAGCCGTTTCTGAACCTGGAGTTCCTGCTAAGAAATAAGTTACTCCTGAGGTCATACCAGATACTTGAGTATTAATTCCTTCTCCATAAAACTTCCCAGTAGCACCAGAAGTAATTGTTTCTAATACAAATCCATGACACTCATGGCTCATACCATTTGAGGCATCAGCTTTTCTCATTTTAGCTGTACCCCCATCATCCCAAACGTTTACCCAATCACCTGCAGTTAAATTTTCAGAGGCCATTAGTGTAAGGGTTTCTGAGCCTGGTATCAAAGTACCATCTATTTTTCCATCAGATCCAGTTTTAACAATCTTACTTGCATCACCAGCACCTGCACTGCTACCTATTGCGACTTCTTCAACTAAGTCACCATCGTTATTTATTGAAATGAATTTATCTTGAGCCATCTTTTTAATTCCTAATTACTGGTCTTGTGAAATTTATAATTAATGTGTTTGAGTTCTCAGCTGTTCCTACTTCAAATAAATATCCACTTGAAGCAGGAGAAGTAGATATCTGTCCACCTGTAGTGAGAAAATACCTTGCACCTGCAGTTAAACCCCAACCTTGATTTTTTACCTTGCCTGAAAGAACACACTCAACTTCTTCATCTTCTAATGCTGAATGTCTAGTCATTAATAATGATTTGGATATAGTAGATAAATCTAAGTTGCTAGCAAGGTAAATTCTACCATCAGCACCTAGGTAACATACTCTATATCCATTAAGAACTTCACCAGCTGTGAATTTATCCCATACAATACCATTATCTATTGGAAGAAGGACATCGTCTTCAACTTCATCCGCTGATATATCAACGCCTTTTATGTATCGTTCTTTACTCACTTGGTTCTATCATTAATGCTTTTAGAATACCTGCTGTAATTCCGCCTTTGCTTGGCTTTAATCTCCAAGCAGCATGAGGTGTCTCTATCATAACTAGATGACAGTTAGATTTATTACTAGCTGAATCTAGTGCAATAGGGTCACCATTGGAATCTACAAGAGGAACTTTTGTTACAAATTCATCAGATTCTTCTTCACTTCTTGAAACTTGATTTGATATCTCAAGTTCGATAGTTCCGTCAAGAGTTCCTACTAGCCCATCCCATTGGATTTGAAGGCACGTGAGTTTAGGACTTCTCTTTGAAAAGTCTGAGCCATAGTGATTCCATACTGGGTCTGGTAAATCCTGACTTAAATCATATTCTAGTTTTTTTGACATTTAATACTCTGTTTTAATTGGCTTCAGTTAGAATGTTAATGTTCAATGTTTCATTAGCTAGTGAATAGGAATTACCGTCTTTGCTAACGAATGTGATTTCAATTTTATCATCATTATTGATTTCTGAAAATACTGCTACGTTACTATGATTAATTGATACACTTGAAGTATCACCTGCTACAAATCCTACTCCATTCATATCATATTCAACTGTTGTTGGAATACCATTCACTTCTACAGGAATTGGATTATCTAAAATATCTGAACCAGTTGAACATTCTCTATTTAGTGTAATTACTTTTAAACTCATTTGATTTACCTTTAATTATTAATTATTATGCTTTTGTATTTTCTATGTAAACTGTCTTTTCACCAATATCAATTGTACCTGCAGAATTGTCATTGTAACTATAATAAACAGTGACTGTATCTGTTGCGGTTACTTCTGCTCGTACAGTGAATTGACCTGATTGAGCACCTAACCCTACTACTTTAGTTATACAACTAGGAGCTGAAGTTAATGCACCAGGTAAGCTGTAAGTTTTAGCAACCTCAGCTAGTCCAACTACACAACTTGGAACTATATTATCATCAACGGGAAATGAACCAACAATACTTCTTCTTATGTTTGTAGATAATCTTGCATCTGATAATGTCCCAGAATTTATATCACTAGCACTATGAGTGTGCGATGAGTTAGCTTTACCATCTAATGCAGTTTGTGTGGCAGTAGAAACTGGTTTATTCGCATCACTTGTGTTATCAACGTTAGTTAAGCCTATATCTGTTTTATCTAAGACCACAACACCGTTATTGCCATTAACAGATAAAACAGCATCTGAACTATCTATTTTATCCCAAGCCGTACCGTTATTAATAACAATATCTTTAGCTTCAAAAGTAATCGCACCAGCTCCGAAGTCCACACTCCCACCAGTCGAAACTTGATACATATAACCAACCTTACTAGTATCAGTATTAGATAAAGTAGGTGTGTTTGTAGAAGCATTCCAAGTGCCTTGTAAGCCACCTGAAGAGCCACCACTATTATTTGGAAATCTTTGTATTGACATTTTTGTCTCTGTTCCTTTTAATCCTATTTCGCATTCCTTGTTTCAGGAATTCAATTAACTTTTTTATCCAAGACCACTTTATTGTGATTCCTTGGTCTGTGAAGTCTTCTCTGTCTTCAAATCCTCTTTTAACTTTTCTCTCTGTAGAGGGTCTAACAAGTTGTTTTCTCTTAGCCATTTATCTACATTCTCTATGAATTCATCATCCCAAGTAGTTTTAGTTTTTTTTGCAAAATCTTTCATGAAAGCAAGAATAGCCTCGGCTAATGCTTTCTTTGGAATAAGTGCAAGTAATATTTTAACCCAATTAGGCAATTTTCTTCACCACTGGTCTTGATAATGCAACATGAATTCTTAATGTCAAATATTCAATTACTTGAACATATTCTTTTCCTTTCAAGTCTTTTACATCTAAAGTTGCATCAGCCAAATGTTCATAGATTTGGAGCATTATATTTGTTAATTCTGGTGCTGTCTCTAAATCTTTAGTTTGGAATCCATCTGCTAACTTCATGTTTATTATATCATACATATCTGCAATTAGTTCTATTACAATCATTAAGTCATTGATAGAACGATTACCAACATTATTCAGATCTACACCACCAACAGCAATTGCTCTTCTTGTTAAATCAGACATTAAAGCTGAAGATTCAGAAGGATCTAAGTCACCATATTCTAATTTAGCTTTAGGCCAGTTGTCTGCTGTTGATTTTATTGGAGAAATTAGCGAGAATGCTACCAAACCGTCCATTAACTGAAAACCGTCTTTTAACTTATTGATAATTGCAGATACTATTTTTTCAGCATCTTTATGAATTATAAGAATAGAATCTATTCCGTACTTTTTTGGCTCTAAGGCTTTTGGCATTTTAAATACTCCTCTTAAATTTTTAAATCTTTCAATTGTACTTTCTTTTACTATTGGTGCTTTTGTAATACTAATCATATTAGTTCCAAATGATAAAGGTCATCAAAATTGTTATCTGTAATGTCTCCATCCTTATCCCAATCTCCTCCGAATCTAACATCGTGTGAAATCTTACCTTCAGCATATAAAGTCTTTGCAACTCCAAGCATAATACCACCTAGCCAATAGAACTGCTCTCTTTTCTCACGAGCATCTTTTGATAATGGATAAGGTTGTACATCTACTGCACGAGCAGGCTTGTAGTTGTGCTTACCAAACTTGACTTTGCTATGGCCACTATTATATGCGGCAAGCTGTTCTTCTGGTGGTCTATGTCCATCAATTATTGAGTGATCTACAATCTTTAATGTATGAGTTAGTATCAACTGTAAATCAGGATGTAACTCATCGTAATTTTTCTGACTATTTCTTGAATACTTATTCACTTTTTATCTTCCCTTTTCTAAATACTTGAACTGCTCTTGAAGTTTAATTGTCTCTTGAGTTAACTTATTCATCGACTCAATTAAGACATCCATTTTCTGATTTATTTGTGTAACTGATTGAGTATTACTCTGAACTCTATTTTCAAGTACACTCATTCTACTCATCATTAGAATATGAGAAGTTCCTAGTCCTATTAAGGCGGTAGTTACGATTGTCACCAAAATAGTTTTCATTGCCTTTTCTGTCTTTTCAGCCATTATATTGTTTTTAAATAAAAAATTAATAAACGCTAATGCTCTCAACTCATAGCCCAACTAAATGTACACCCGGTAAAGTAAATGTTAAATCTCTCGTCCACACATCATCTTGAAATATATCAGGAGGAGTAGCTCCTGTAATATAAAATCTCGCTCCTAAGTGAAAGACTTCTTCCATAGCCTTCCTCGTTAGCTCTGTTAGAGAATAAACTCCGATAGTTCCTTTGAGTCCATTCGCTAAAAGAGTAAGAATCACATCTGAGAAATCACTTTGCTTATTACCAGTTAAAAGACTAGGTCTATAACTACCCATTCTAACTAACACAGCCCCATTAGGATGATTAAGTTCATACACCGTTGGGTTCTCAGGGAAAGCCTCTATTTTATAGTTATTCTCTTTCACAGTACTAACAACAGGGTTGATAATTTCATCTAGTTTCGTGATTATCTTCTCAACTAATAGGTTTTCATCTGTCATGGCATTTTGTCAAGTAATTCTTGTGGAAATTCTCTTTTCTGTTTTTTCACAACTATAAAAGGTGGTCTGCTACTGCTCGTTCCAACATCTAATTGAACACTTCCGTTCTTAATATCATTGAGTTCTAACATTGCCTCACTCTCAAATGATAAATAAGGGGCTTTTAATCTAGTTCCTAACCTTTGTTTCTTCAAATCATAAGTAACAAGCTTAACACATATCTTAGTTAAAGTCTCATTTCCAGTAATTGGAACAGAATACCTATCTCTCAAGTGATTGTCAATGAACTTAGTTCTGTCTTCAATTAAAGCCTCAACTCTATCAATTCGAACTTCAACTGTTTCACCTTTTTCAGTTGTTAACTCCGCAAGGACTTCTTCAGTTAAGAAGCCCTCTGGAGTTTTAATATCGTCAACAGTACAGTACATTAATCTGCAATTACCTTTACAGATAATACAGAATCTACATCTTTGATTTGTGGAAGTGCTTTTTGCTCTAATTCCCAAGTCAATGTTTGTTTTTTCTCTGTGTAAGAATCGATGTAGAATTCAGCTTGATTAGAAACAAGTGAAGTACCTTCAATTCTATGAACAGGAGCTGTATGTAATTTGTTGTCAGAAGATGGGTCAACGAAGATAGCTTTTTTAGCTCCTATCATAGGAACGATATTGCCTGCATCATTTTTGTATTCTTCTGAGAACTCATAGAAATCTATTCCATAGAAGCTACCTATAGGAATTAAACTTGAATCTTGAGCAGAATTAAGACTCAATCTACCTGCTTGAACATTGTTGTTATCCAATACTTTTCTGACTTTTTCATTAGCCATAAAGCCTACTGCCGCTTCAGTACCTAAGATACCAACTTTAGCTTGCTTTCCTCTCTTAGACATTGTTTGTCTAATTTGGTGGATGAATGTGTCAATATTACTAGTAGCAGAAGACCAATCAATAGTTCCTGAAACATCAACAATATGACCACCGCCAGCAAGTGTCCCAGTTACCATACCTGAATCAATTACTGCCTCATAGTCATCTTGAGCAATAGTTATTTTCCCTGTGTCAAGTGTCGATGCTAACATTTGCAATCTTCTTCTTATAGCTCTATTTTGAAGTCTATCAACTTCCTCAAGTACTCTTTGATTTATAGCATCATCTTTTTCTTTTGTAGATGCAGCGTAAAGATTACCAAGCTCGTTGATATCTTTCAACTGTTGTGCTGTAAACACCATCTTTTCCCAAGTTCTTGGAACTCTAATAGTATTTACAGAACGAGTGCTCTTTTTAACTACTTTCGCTTCGGAAGCATCTTTAGCGACAAATTGAGCCAAACGTCTCTCATCTGAAATCACCTCCCAATCAATTACATCTGTGCTATGAACTTCATTTTTGAAGCCTAACAAGTTGAAAAGCTGTGTGTTGATTGGAATTATTTTGTTAACCGCTGCGGTTAACGCTCTCGAATCATATAAACTGATAGCCATTAGTCTTCTAGCTCCTTAATAATGATTAAACCATTTGAATTATGTACACCTGCTGAGAATGTCTCTGCAGTCACTAAGGCAGCTTTATTGAATATTCCTGTCACATATGCTCTCGACTTTACATCCGCAGAAGTAGCATCAACATCTTCTATTAAAATACCAGCAATTTTATCAGTGGCATTAGTACCATCTGCATCAAATTTTTGATATTTGCCTGTAGAAGAATTTTTCGCTAACACTTCGCCTCTCTTGTATGTGAAGCCTGTAAGTATAGTAGCAGGCACGCTAACAGCTTGGATTTCATCACCAGCTATTATGTCCTCAATTGATTGAGTCTCTACTAGAGAGACACCTAAATCATTTTGTCCCATTATGAGACCTCCATTTAAAAGTTAATTATTATTGTCTTCGTTTGTTGAATGACTCTGTAGCTGAATCTATTTCATCTTTCAGACCAGGTTCAGAGAAATTATTTCCATTTACTTCAGTGTCTTCGCCTAATGAAACTGCTTGTGGCCAAGACTTAAGTAACGACTTCATTACATTTACAGGAGTTGAAGCTATTCCCTTTTCATCTTTAACTGAGAAGTTAGAAGTTTCAGCATTGTGAGCAATTTCAAGTACATTCAATGCTGTGGTTTTCAAACCACCTGGGATGTGAGTAGTTGCCACAAACTCACTGAATTTACTTTGTCTATTCTCAGCTTCTAAAAAAGCGATTCTACTTAATAGCTTGCTCTTTTCTTTGTCATCTTTTTCCGAAAAGTTCTCCGCTGGAGGTGTAGGCGGAGTTGAGCCTTCTCCTTCTTTCGGTTCTTCATTTTTTGGTTCTTCTTTAGGAGCCTCAAATTCAGGTAACTTTTCTTGTAATTTAGTAGCCGTCTCATCACCGAATTCGGATTTCACCCAGTCGATAAGCTTTGCTGTATCTAATGTAATTAACATTATTTCACCTTTTTGGTTATTGTTTAAATTTGGTTTTGGATCTTCGAAATTATCTTTTGGTTTTAGTCCATCTGTATTTGGAGATGGCTCTACTTCTGAAAACTCATATGATTCAACATCTGCTAATTCTTTTATATTCATTGTGAATGATGAATCAAGATTAGGTAACCCTTTTACAGCAGGCTTTTCTGCCCCAAGTAAAGCGATGTGATCTAGTAATTTATTTGCCTTAAGAGATATAGACAATTTATTATAATACTTACCTTTAACGGCCTCAGTAAACTTTTGAGTAGGATCAATTTTAGCAAGTAGATTTTGACCGCTTACTTTTAGTTGTTCTACCCAACCCATTGATGGTTTAATTATAACTTCACCATCTGAGAAATGAACTTTCTCATGTCCTCCAGGTATCAATGGTGCAGTATGTCTATCTTTTTCAGGTTGATTATTATATGTATTGGCAATTTCTTTCAAATCAGCTTCTGTGTAATTTTGTTCTACACCGCTCATATTTACATGAGTGCCTGCCTTAAATACTGTAATCCACATTTTAAAACCTATTGTTTTTAAGATGTGTGCAATTTCTGATTTGCTAAATCCAACTCACAACGCAATCGGCAAACAGAATTGTATTACAGATTGTAATGCAGTTTGCATGACAGACTGTATAAAGGTTTGCATTCTTTGATTACTAATTTGCTAACTATTGCTACAGTTCAAATAATAAAAGGTGAGAAATGATAGAATGGAAGTTCGAAAGAGTAAGCATTGACAAGCTTAAACCTTGGAAGGATAATCCAAGAGATGTCGATGAAGCCAACGTGAAATATCTCAAAGAGAGTTTCAAAGAGTTCGGATTTGCAGGAGTTGTTATAGTAAACAAAGACTACACAATCTGTGGAGGTCATCGTTCTTTAGAGTGCTTGATTTCTAGTAAATATAAAGAAGTAGATATTAAAAGACCTACCAAACAATTAACACACGAACAGTTCAAAAGGCTAAACTACAGACTCAATCAAAACATTGCAGGGAAATGGAATGATGATAAGCTTGCTGAATTATTCACTTCTACAGAAATAATAGAATTAGGTAATAACGAAGATCACCTAGCTATCTTCAAGAAGATGAATGATATGAACACAATAGATAAGTCAATGATTGAGCTTTCTAAAGAGATTTCAATTCCAGATATGAATTATCCAGACGAGGTGAAAGTTCAATATCCAGACGATAGAGATAAAGAGAACAAACTCAAGATAACTGAAGATGACAATGTATTATTCAGTTGCTTGATGAAGGAAAAAGACAGAGCGAAAATAACAGATATTATAAATAGAACTAAAAGTGTTATTAATTCAAATAGCACTCCAGAATGTTTAATAAAAATAATGGAGCATTATGAAGAATCCAAGCTACAGTCCGTTTGAGTTATCGAAAACAGATCTTCTGTTTAATGATTCAGACAATATTAATCCCACTAAGTTATATGGCTATGTTGAGAGCAAGTCATTGTCATTAAACTCAAGCGGTGATACGTTTTTCATATTTAATCATAGCGGAGAGGCATTGATTAAAACAAATGAAGGAGATTTTAAATTAAAACCTGAAATGTACGCTTCCGTTCCAAATCAAGTTGAAATAATTGGTGGTAACGGTATAGTAATTCAGAGTATAAAATATAATGGGTTCTTTCACATAGGTGGTAGATTAGAACATAAGGGCAGACTGAAGTATATTGATGGATGTACAGATTCATTACTTATACCACCTGTGATGAAAGGTGACCCTTGTTTTAACCTATTATATTTTCCGAAGTCTATAACACAGACACAACACACTCACCCTGATAAAAGAGTAGGTATGATAGTTTCAGGTAAAGGTAAATGTATAACTCCATGGGGAAATATTGATTTAGTACCAGGTCAAGTATTTATAATTCATGAAGAAGGGACTAAAAAACAATTCAATGGTATATATGCCTTAACAGGAACACATTCATTTGAGACTTTTGGTGAGGAAATGAGAGTTGTTGCATTTCATCCGACTTCTGATTATGGACCAGTTGACGAAGAGCATCCAATGATCAATAGAACTATTGTAGACGGAGTATCTGCCAAAAATTTAAAAGAGATTAGGACGGTGTGACATGAACAAAGGTTTAATAGAACATTGCCCTTCAGCAGGATGTGATTTTAGATGTTGCAAAAGGACAGCCCGAGTTAGTGGAATTATTCTATATCCTAGTGAACTTGATAATGTACCTAAGAATATGATTAAACACCTTGAACTTGGTAAGGCTTATAAAGGTGGTTTATTGGCTAAGTGTAAAGCGAATGATACAGCAACTTGTGATGGTGGATATAAGCCTCTTGATTGTCAGATGTATCCTCTCCTTCCAAGGTTTAAAGACGGTGCAGTCTCAAAATTTAAGGTTCACTCTGTTGATAAGAAAAAATCAACTAAGTGTCCGTTAGCATTATCAAAGCTGAAATATCACAGTAAAATAATAGCTAAGAAACTTAAGAATATGAAAGATGTTCACGAATTTTTTAACTCTTTACCTGCTGTTGGTTACAAGAAGACATTGGAGGTAACGCCATGAATAGAAGAGTATTAAAAAACAGAGCCTTTACTTCACATGATGAGCAATTATTTAGTAATGTATTCAATAATATCGAAGAGTATGTGTGCCGTTCACACATGAATAATCTTATAGATAAAACTTGTGAAGAGGTACTAGAGATAACCAAAGGTAAGAAGTGTGCAATAGCTTGGAGTGGAGGTAAAGACTCAGTTGCTTTACAGTTAGTAGCTCAAGAAGTTGGTATTCATGATGCAATGATTGGCCACACCGAATTAGAATACAAAAAATATATGGAGTGGCTCAACAAGAACGCTCCTAAAGACATCACAAGGATAAACACAGGGCAAGACTTAGAATGGTTGGTGAAAAATCAAATCTATCTTTTCCCTGCTAATAATCAGATTTCTTCTAGGTGGTATAAGTTCGTACAGCAAAGAGCCCAAGACATTTATTTTAATGAACAAGGTCTTGACATCATATTACTTGGTAGACGTAGAGCGGATAGCAACTATGTAGGTAAAAATGGTAAGAACATTTATACTAATAGAAATGGTATTACAAGGTACTCCCCAATTTCAGAGTGGTCTCATGAAGAAGTTATTGCTGCTATAAGATACTTCAATTTACCAATTTCCCCATTCTATGAAATGCCTAGAGCTTTTTATCTTGGAACTCATCCATGGGCTTTCAGAGATTTACATCCTATTGATAAAGAGAATCAGACAAAGATAGTTACTTGGAAAGAAATACTATCAATAGAGAAGGAAGCTGTAATTGAGGCTTCAGCTTATTTTGATACTGCTAAACAAATACTCGATGAGGTAGGATAATGGGATTATCACATGATAAAATTGAATATGAGACTAATGTATTGGTAGAAGCAAAAAAACGCATTAGAAGTTGTTTCGTAAGGTTTGACAAGGTAGTTGTCTCTTTCTCTGGAGGGAAAGACTCAACAATCGTTCTTAATTTAGCTTTAGAGATTGCTAAAGAATTGAAGAAGCTACCATTAGAGGTAGTTTATATTGATGAAGAAGCAATCACATCTCAGACTGTTGAATATGTGGAAAGAGTATCAGACAATAAACAATTAGATTTTTACTGGTTCTGTCTACCTGTGAAGCATAGGAATGCTTGCAGTAATAATGAGCCTTGGTGGTATCCTTGGGAACCAGGTAAAAAAGATATTTGGTGTAGAGAATTGCCACCTAAAGCGATCTTAACTCATCCCCAATTTATACCTGGTCAAACTATGCCAGAATTTTGCAATAATATCTATCAAAAATTCAATGGTAATGTTTGTTTTCTAACAGGGATAAGAGCTCAAGAGAGTTTAAGAAGAAGGGGTGCAGTTCTTAGGAAGCGTGCAGACAACTATATAGCTCACCAGTTTGGTAACGTTCATCTAGCACATCCTATCTATGATTGGCATTCAAATGATGTTTGGCATTCAATAAGTCAGTTCAATTGGGATTATAATAAATACTATGATGCCCTTGACAAACTACCCGGCTATCATAATAAGTTCCTGAAGCAAAGAGTAAGTAATGCCTTTGGTGAAGAACCATTGCGTGGAATCGGAGAATATCAATTAATAGACCCTGACTTATGGGAGAAGATGCAAAATAGAGTTAGAGGAGCTAGGACAGCTTTGAGGTATGCTAATGTTGGGCTCTACACAGGGAAGGTTTTGCCTCCAGCTTATAAGTCTTGGAAATCATACTTCAATATAATAATGACTGGCTATGAAGAACCATTAAAATCAGTAGTTCAAAAAGGCATAAACGATTGTATTAATATTCATTACAAAGATACCAACGACAAAATCCCTGACGGCCAACCACATCCAGCATCAGGATGTAGTTGGAAATTCTTATGCGATTTAGCAATAAGAGGGGATTTTAAGAGAAGAAAGGCGGCAACTATGAAGAATAAAAAAAATAATGAAAACCGAGAGGTTCAAAAATGAATATACTTAAACACCCCATAGATAATATCGAATGGGTAAAAAGAGAAACATTACAACCCAATAATTACAACCCTAATTCAATGGGTAAATATGAGATGGAATTACTTGTTATTTCCATCCTCGAAGATGGTTGGACTCAACCAGTAATCAGAAATCAGAAAAATGAGATTGTAGATGGATATCATAGGTGGTTAGCCTCAGATGACAAAAGATTAAGAGAAAGAGACGGTGGTAAAGTTCCTGTTACAACAACGAATCCAACTGATTTCTTATCTCAACAAATGAGTACTATAAGACACAATAGAGCAAAGGGTACGCATGGTGTTTTCAAAATGTCTAGTATTGTTGGGAATATGCTTAAAGAAGGACTGAGTATAAAAGAAATTATGCAACGGTTACAAATGGAAGAAGAGGAAGTTGTTAAGCTGGGTATATCTGAAGGTATTCCGAAAGAGAAGATTATAACTGATCATAATTTCAGTAAAGCTTGGGGGCCAAAATGATAAAAGACGACAGCATATTATTAAGACTAGGAGATGAATCTGATAAGGCCTATTTCGCTTGGGAGATTTATCGTGATTTAGGACCTAATCGAAACATGGATCTACTCAGAAAAGAGTTAAAAATAAAAAGCAAAACACATCTTTACGAATGGAGGGATAAGTACAGATGGAAAGAAAGAATCGCTGAGCTTCAAAGAATAGAATTAGAATCTTCTATGGAAGCTAGGCAAAAGGCTTTGGAAACAAGAGAGAAGTCTCATCTATTAGAGGTACAATCTTATCAGAAATTGATTTCATTGGCTAAGTTGGCTCTTCATAAGAAATTGGCTGTCACCGATGATGAAGGCAATATGAGATACAATTTAGAAGAATTAGAAAACCTAAAAGTAATTGACCTTTTCGAATTGACAAAAGATTCATCCAAGTACATGATAAATTTAATTAATGCTGAAAGAAACATTCTTGGTCTTGCAGGTGAGATAATAGAGAATAGATTAGGTGCAGATGAAGAAGCTAAAAAACGTGTCGGTAATCTAATTGCAGAAGATGAGAATGTAAGAAAGAAATGGGAAGATGTATTAAAAGAAATAAGTAAGAGCCAAAATCTTGAACACATCCGTGACTAATAGTTTAGAGTTTGCAACTGGTACTCCTATCTCAATGGCATATTATATGACAGATGGGAAGTACCATTTTGCAAAACACTTGTTGTATGTCAACAATATGCTATTAGATGCTGTTGCAAAAAAGAAGAAACGAATTATCATAAATATGCCTCCAAGACATGGGAAGTCAGAACTTGTTTGCAAGTACTTTCCTGTTTGGTATCTTGGGAATAACCCTGAAAAAAAAGTACTTATTACAATGCACTCTTCTGACCTAGCTAACAAATATGGTGGATGGACAAGAGATTTATTCGTAGAATATGGAAAAGAGTTATTTGGTTTAGAAGTTAGCAAAAGTACTAAATCTAAATCTAGTTGGGAAATCTCAGGGCATCATGGAGGAGTTGAGGCACATGGTTGGAAAGGCTCTATAACTGGTAAAGGAGCTGATTTATTAATAATTGATGACTTGATAAAGAACTATGAAGAAGCATTTTCTACAACTTACCGAGAGGCAATGAAAAATTGGTTTTCTTCCACAGCATTTTCAAGGTTATCTCCTAATGCCATTGTAATTTTAATTATGACTAGATGGCATTATGACGATATTGCTGGTTATTTGCAAGAGACTTATCCTGACACCTGGGAAGTTATTAATTTTCCTGCAATAGCTGAAATGGATGATGTTCTGGGTAGGAAAAAAGGAGACTTGTTGTGGCCAGAGAGATTCGGAAAAGAATATATTGAAGAGCAAATGAAAGTACAAGGCACTTTCTTTACCTCATTGTATCAACAAAAACCAGTAGCCACTACCTCATTAATTTTTGATCCTAGTAATTGGCAATATTACAAACAGAAGCCAAAGCAAATTAGAAGGAAGCTGGACTATGTTATTCAAGTTTGGGATACTGCTTTTAAAGAAAATGAGAATAATGATTATTCAGTCTGTTTGACTATTGGAGTAGATAAGACAAGCTACTACATATTAGATGTATTTAGGAAGAAAATAAGTTTCAATGATTTAGAAAAGAATGTAGTCAGGTTGTATGAGTACTGGGAAGCTGATAAGATTTATGTCGAAGATGCAGGTAGCGGTCAGTCTTTGATACAAGTTATCCCATACCGATATGGAATAACCGTAAAGCCAGTAAAGACTATGAATAAAGTTGTTAGGGCAAATATGGTATCAAGCCCATTGGAGAATAGAGAGGTGTTCTTACCATTTGGTGCAAGTTGGGTAACAGATTTTATAAATGAATTAGCAAGATTCCCAAGTGGGAAACATGATGATCAAGTTGATGTGTATGCAATTGCAATGCAGATTCTAATGAAGTTAATGAAATCAATAATGGAAGGGGCGAAGAGCTACAGTTCACCTAAGAAGAAAACAAAACAATCAATAACTGAAGGATTCATGTAATGAGTGATATAAACGTAGAAATAAAAATGAAAGAGATATTCGGTGTTCATGCAGATGCTAAAGACATGAATATCTACAATTCCGTAATGGGGTCTTTACCGAATCCTGACTCAGTTCTTCAAAAGTTGGGCTTAGGTATATCTGCTTACTATGATTTAGATATAGATGACCAAGTTTCAGCTACATTGCAACTAAGAAAAGATAATGTTAAATCGATGGAATGGGAATTGAAACCAAGTACAACAAGAGATGACATTTACAGATTTGTTGATAATGTGATAAAGAAATGGGATATGGAAAAGATAATAGGGGAGATGCTTGATGCTATTCCATATGGTTATTCTGTAATGGAAATTATTTGGCTTAAAGATTCAAATAACTTTAATTATATTTCAAGTGTTGTAGGAAAACCTCCTCATTGGTTTAAGTTTGATGTGAACAATAGACTGCGGTTTATGGGTAGGAAATATGGAACAGAAGGGAAAATTTTAAACAATAGAAAATTTACTGTCGTACAGAACTATCCAACTTATCTAAATCCATATGGCAATGCTGTTTTCAAAAAATGCTACTGGCCTGTGTTATTTAAAAAAGGTGGTCTAAAATTCTTTGCAAAATTCGTAGAGAAGTATGGTATGATTCATCTTCTAGGTCAAATTGGTAAAAATGGGGACGATGTAAACCAAAAACCATCAGAGAAAGAAATAGAAAAAATGATTACTGCACTTGACGGATTACATCAAGACAGCGTAGGTGCTATTCCAGGTTCAGATGAGGTACTAGTTATAGCTGGTAATAGTCAAGCTTCTAGTGAAATCTACAAAGGTTTTATCGAAGTTTGTGATAAACAAATAGCTAAGGCTATCTTATCTCACTCTTCAGCTGTAGATAGTATTGCTGGTGCACTAGGTAATAGAGACCAAATAGTTCAGTCAATCAACATAATTCGTGATTCTGACGCTAAGTTAGTAATGGGGAATATAAATGATATCATTTCTAAAATGGTAGAAATAAATTTCGGTAAAGTTGATGAAAATGAGATTCCAACATTCAATTTAATAGCTAAAAGTCAAGCCGCTGAGTTAAAAGCACAAGCAGAGATAGACACTATACTTAAAGCCCTTGGTGTTAACTTCTCTAAAGATTATATAAAGAAAAATTACAATCTTCAAGATTCAGATTTTACAATGTCTGAAGGAACTACACCACCTCTAGAACCGACAAGTAGTTTCTCTGCTCAAGAAGATTTAGAAACTCAAATGTCTAAAAAATTTCAGTCAGTGATGCAACCTATTATCGATATGATAAGCAAAGGGAAGTCATTCGATGAAATTAAATCAAAAATATTAGAATTGAATACAAATCTTGATACTACAGAATTAGAAGACCTAATTGCAGACGTTCTAGCTATTACTCAAGTTGCAGAGGAAGTGTAATGGCGAAATCTAAGCTATTATCTCGAACTTTATCTGATGCTTTAAAAAAGACAGGAGAGCAAGGAGCAGATAAAGGATTAGATGCCCTAAAGAAAAGAGGCGAGAATAAAATCATAACCGACAGTTATGATGCTATAAGTGGTGATGCTCATGCTAAGGCTTTTACAGTAGCTAAAGTATCTCAGCTAGATTTACTTAATGATATATTCAAAGCTATTGAGGATTTTAAATCATCTGGAAAATCTGTTAAAGAATTCAAGGACGGTATAATACCTCTACTACAAAAGAAAGGATGGTGGGGAGAACATACAATCAAAGACCCTGAAACTGGTGAGATGAAGACTATTCAACTTGGTAGTGAAAGCAGATTAAACCTAATTCTTCGAACTAATATAAGGTCTGCACAATCTCAAGCTAGGTTCAAACAACAGATGAAAGCAAGTGATACAAGACCATACCTAGAATACCAACAACAAGACAGACCAAGTAAAAGAAAATCACATGCTAAACTAGATGGTAAGATATTCCGTGCTGATGACCCCGATATTCATAGAATTTATCCACCAAATGGGTATGAGTGTAATTGTAAAATGCGTTCACTTTCAGAAAGGCAATTGAAGAATATGGGTGGTAAGGTTGAACGCGTTGCTGATGTTCTAAAAGAGTTGAACCTCGACAGTGAAGTCAGTCAAGCAGAGATTGATGCAATGGATAATTTTGACCCAAGAGGAACTGACTTTGAAACAGATATGAAAAAATACTCTATGGAATTAAGAGAACAAGCAAGACAATTACTCAAATCAAGACCAAAGTACAATAAACAGGATTTAAGTAAAGCTAAACGTTCCGTAATACTTAAAAATTCAATAAACAAGACGTCTAGCGAGAAGTTAAAGCGTAATTCACATAAGAACCTATCATTAGAAGAAAAGTCTTCTCTGAATGCGATTACGACTACAAAAATGCAAGAGTTATTGAAGTCTGTTGGAGGAAATTCTGGTACGATACTAACATCTTATAAAAAGATTTTAGATACTGCTATTGAGAAAGCTGTCAAATCTCCTACTAGTAGGAATAACTACGTTTATAAAAGCAAGTCCGTATCTGTAGATGAACTAGAAAGAATCAAACAAAAATATTCTTTGAATCAGGTTATTGAAGAAGTTGATTATATAGTCGCTTCAGATGCTAAAGGACCAGGTAATTTTTTATTGAAGTATAGCAGTAAGAATGTGGTTGATATTAGTGACCTTTCAGAGACATCTAACAATAGGATTATTGGGAGAAACAAGCTATTCAAAGTTACTTCTATTGTTGAAGATGAGAATGAATTATCAATTACTTTAGAGGAAATACTTTAATGAATTTGAATAGAAAAGAACTCATAGATCAGATGAACTCTCTTTTTAGTGATTTGCAATCAAGATTGACAAATTTATCTCCTGTATTAAATACCATAGCTGAAATTATTGAGTCTTCTATCGACCAAAATTTCAGAGAATATGGACGTTGGGATGGAAACTCCAGTTCTGTTGACTTGTTTTCAGGAGGTAATAATAGATGGAAGAATCTATCTCCAGGTACTATAAAAGACTATAAAAGAAGGGGGATAGCTCCATTAAAAAGGACTCTTCAACGTTCACAAGATATGAGAAACTCAATAAATATAACTCCTTATGGTAACTCACAGATTGCAATCCGTATGAGTTCACCTTATGGAGCAGCACACAACTTTGGGTTTTCAGGTACTGTAAATGTGAAAACACATCTAAGGAAGGTCAAGACTAGCAAAGAGGAAAAAGAGGTTGAAGTTAGGGCACATACACGTGAAATGAATGTACCCGCTTCACCGTTTTTGACACTTACGGAAGACGATATACTTGAGATAATCGAATTTATTGAGAGTCAGTTGTATTGAAGATTTATACAAAAAAGCCAACGGTGAGGCTGGCTGGAATAGGACTTAAAATAAAAGTCTACTTTCGTCTAATTTTATATTTCATTTCAGTTATAATTCTTTTACTGTCAGAAATAGTGTCGTATAACGTTTTTATTAATGAAGGGGGGTAATTATAAAAAGAACGCCTAACTAATAGGTTTTCATCAGTAGTTGAAGTCCAGATAATATCAATTTTATCATATAGTGCACCATCATAAATTTGATTAAACTTCGAGAATTCAGAAGAATTCATTTTTGTTGACAAATCAAATGTATATTGACTAAGGTAGGCTGTGATATTACTTATATCTTTAATAGATGGATTATTTTCTTGTATTTTTATGGATGCAAGAGTTAACTGGTTTTCAAGTAAATCTAACAAATTCAATAAATCATTCTTATCATGGTCTAGTATTTCTTTTGGTTTTCTAAAAAATAAATACGCAAGAACAGCTATAATAACATTTATAGTAGTTGAAAAAAGTGTGTCGTAACTAATGCCATAATAATATAGAGGTTCAGACAATTTTTAATCTTTTTATTTCATTATTAATATGATTAACGAATTTTGGGAGTACCCAACTAAATTGAATGGCTTTGTAAGTAAATAAATTAAGAAATTCATCAATAGATTTTAAGTGATATTGTCTAAACAATCCACCTGAAATTTCTTCAACAAAAGAAACCATATAACCATCAACATTATCACAATCGATTATTATTTTTTTATTTTTATTCCTTGCTAACTCTACAGTGTCATCTAAAACTTCACTAAAGAATTCTTCAGCCGAATTTGGACCTTGCTTTTTATATCTTGGACCTGGCGTATGACTAAACTTTTCATTTATACTTAAATGTATTAACTGGTCGAGTGATTCTTTATTCTCGATATAGCTTATATCATCAACTGTAATGCTACTTTTTATAATGTTTTTCATTATTCAAATTTATTGTTTTTACTAACTTCAAAAGAAATTAGAGTGCCTGAAAAATTGCAATTTAAGGATTTATATTCATTATTACTTATATCAGCCTTTACTTTATTTGTAATGACGTTTAAATTGGAATAATAATTCTTTTCCATCATCTCTTTAATGGAAGGAATTCCATTACCTCTAAAGCTATACCCTGTACTTGATATAGTATTTTCCTTCTTATAATCAAACATCGATTCTAATTTCCCCTTATCATCAGAGTTAATTTTTTCTATAGCTCGTTTATAAAGAGAATCCTTAGGCTTTTTCTCAAGACTTTTTAATATCCCAACTCCAAAATCTAGAAACGTTATATTATAACAATCATTTATTTCATTTTTATTAATTGATACCCACCAAGGTGTAATTTCAATTCCAGAACCGTCCGAACCGTGTTCATTCGAGTTAGTCATTATTTCGCCAATAGTATTAAATAACCCATCAGAATTAGCCTCATATCCCAGTATGTTTTTTGAAATTATTTTAATAATATTTGTTTTATCATTAGAGCTTACTTCATATCCAGCTTTTGTAATAATATTATCATTTTCATCTTGAAATTTGTTTAACCGACTAATGTCGAAATTTTTAGTTTGAAGGACATGGAAAAATCCAGATTCTCTAAATTTTTTATCTAAGTTATGTACTTTTGGGAAATTCCCAGCAAAGTCAACATTCCCCTCTTTAAACTTTACCAATAAAGCTAATAGAATTAAAATACCATCATAACCTAGCATTACAGATTCGTTAATATCTATAAAAATTGGTACTTCTTTTTCTAGGCATAATTCAACTTGATCAATAAATTCAATTATATCACAAGGATTTTCTATTATAGAAAAATTTATTGGAGTTTTAATTTTAAAATAGTCGTCATATTTACTTTTTTTAGGGGGTGGGAGTGCTCTTATTTTTGGTTTTAGTTTTTTTTTTGATTTAAAAATCAAAGTTCTAAAATGTCTATTTTTCGATCTTTTTTTATTAATTATTCTATGCTTTAAGGTCTTTGGATATTTCTTCATTTACTCAACCACCACCCACTCCCCATCCTTAGACTGCCCATAACTAACAGTCTGAATTAATACATCATCAGGACTGTAAAGATAGATAGTATCGCCCGAATTAAGAAGCTGAGCGACTTTATCAGAAATATAGATAACTGATCTACAGTTCCCAGATTCAGCATTATCAATAATCGCAAAATCCAACTTTCCTAAATCCCAACGAACATTCTCATCATCAAGAATATAATATAGTGAGAAGTTTTGAATAGAATCTTTAAAGCTTCTAATCTCAAACTTCTCATTATAATCATCATTTCCAGATGGGTTAGGTAAGACTGCAACTATACGAACGTAAGTTCCTTCTAGTCCTTCAGGCATATCATTAATATCTGTACAAAATTCAGATGCTTTAGGTTCTGGAGTTGTAGTTTTTTCTTCAGAGCAAGCGAAGAAGAAACAACATAATAGTATAATCAGAGTATATTTCATTCTTTATCCCTTAAATAATATAAACAAGTGCCTATCACTGCAAGAGCGAAGGTGATTGTAAAGCCTGTATTTAACATTGTTGCTTCGAGCATTTTTCAATCCCCATTGAATTTGTTGAAGTACAATTTAAATAAATTTCATAAAAGAATGAACAGAATTAACAATCAAATTTTGATTCTAATTGATCGAGAAATTGGATTATAGAATCTGCCTTTGACTTTTCATTATTTTTCAATGTTGAATTAATTATTAAAAGAACTACACCTATAATAGCAGAAGTCAAAAGAATTATCCATGTAATAATCAAATATAAATTGTTTCCAAAAGTTGAAGCAAATAAAGTAAATATTGAGGTTATAGTTACACCAAATAGGAAAAGACTTATTGACAAATATTTGCTTTCACAAATAGGAATATTTTCTATTTCCTGTTTGATATGGTTCCAGTCTGATATTTCAATAGGGTAAGCCTTACCTTTATGATGTGTTACTAATTCATATTCACGGGATAACTCAATATTATTATTCAACTAACTCTCCTTAGTGTCTTCATTGTTAGCGTCTACAACTCCAGCTTTAATAGCATTTACTAAAACCGTGTTACCACAATTATTACAAGTCACAGGTATAATGGGAAGGATTGGCCCCTGACCTAATACTACATTTCCACCATAATATTTTCGTATTTCAAATACTTCCTCAGAAGCACTCCATTGATTGTGATTACACATTGGGCAATTTACATCTTTCCATTTAGCTTTTAAGTGATCTAATATTTTTATCATTTCTTCTTCTTCTTTTCTACATTAATGCTATCACTAATTAAAGTATCTATTTCAGTTTTTACCTTTGGTTCTTCCTTTGGAGGTGTATAGCAGACCCCACAAGTACCACCTTCTTTCGCACAATGTTTGCATCCACTACAGCTACTACAAGCTGTGCAATTCTTATGACCACTACATCCCCTTCTACCTGAGTATAAGTCAGAGGTTGAAAACACTAGTAGCATCGAAACTACTAGAAATATTGAGAGTATGTTTTTTTTCATAATGACTCTTGATTTAATTTAAATTATAGTGTTGTTAAGGCGATATGCCCAGGACTCATCGGTTTGTTTACATTTTTGATTAAACCTGCTTTTAAATATCTACTTTCATTTTTAGATGAATTGTCCTCTGACTTTTTACTATTACCCGACAATTTATCATATATTTTTTCAGCATACTCGATGTACTCTAATGTTTCTTCGTTTGTAAAATTCATTTTATTAAGTTGATTTTCGTATGCAATTAAAAAAGTATTTAAATCAAGTTCTTTGACATCAATACTTGCTTTTGAAGCATATATTGCTAAACAAGATTCTAAATGAGAGGTAATTGCTGATGCTTCAACAGTTCTACGCCATGCTGAGATATCGTACCTTACCAAAGCTCTAGCTTGTACAGTTATATAATAACTTCTCATCTCTTGTTGTTCTGCTGATCCTTGTCCTAGCAATGCGTCTAGACCTGTTGTAACAAGTGAAGATACTCCATTTACAATTTTGTCAGTACCTCCATTTAAAAAATCTTTAATTGCAGAACCCACTTCATTGGGAATTTTTGAGTTGTCAGATTTTAAATAAGCCCTATAAAAAGAGTGATTTTCTAAAACCATTGTAATTGGAGCAGTCATATTTTCAGTAGTGTTCGCAGTCCTATAACTCTGCTCAATCTCTTCTCTAAACTCCCTTGTTTTATTCTCTGCTAACTCAACTAATAAACTTAAGGCTAGAGTAAGTTCTGATTTTTTATCTGGTGTCGGATCTATTGCCTTTATTGCTTTTGCTAATATCGCCATGATTATACCTTGTATTTTTTTTTATAAATTATAAATATTAACCACCTCTAGTTTATAAGAGGTGGTTTAAATGAATATTGTCGAGTTTTATCTAAAGTAAACTAATTTAGTAACTTTTTTATCATGAACTTTTAAACTTACATAATATTCCGAATTAGGTAATTCAGAAACATTTATACTTATAGAATTTAAACCAACTTTAAAGTTCTCATTTCTAACTACTTTATGAACTTTACCTGAGTAGTCAAAAATTTCTATCAAAACTTCTCCTTCTGATTCTAACATAAACTCCATTTCTAAAACTTCTGTAGTTGGATTCGGGAATACAGACACAGAATTCATCTCAAAATCTTGTTTTGTTTCTAACTCATTAATATCTTTTACCTTTTCATTTCTAAACATGTTTTTATTGTCATAATATTCAATCGCAATTGTACCATGATCAACAAATATATTTACACCGGGTTCGGCTTTCCCAACTAATAATGGGTTAGCAAGGTTTTCTGAGTTCATTGCCGTCCAATTTATATCTCCTTTATATTTTACATATAAAACATTATTTAAATCTGTGAATTCTGCTACAATTTCTTTTTCATGAGAAAATAGGTTAGTAATAGAATAAGTTAGAAATATTGTTGTTATAATTAATAGTTTCATTTTTTTACCTTTTATTTAATTGTTTATTATTATTGGATAAATGAAGCTTTCTTCATTTGTGATTATTGAAAAATAATAGTGACCTGAGCTTAAATCACTTATATTTAGACTACTTATACCTTTATTAAGTACACTGATTTTCTTAGATTCATATACTTTGCTTCCATTGATATTAAAGATTACTATCTTACTTATGGGTAAATCAATATTAGCATCTAAATTAATTACGTTCTGACTTCTATTTAAAATATTTGGAAATATTCTTATATTAATTTCATCAGAGACTACATTAATCGAAGAATATGTATCAGTATAAATCAAACCTACATTTGTACTTATAGCTATACTTGTTCCATCAATACATATATCTGAGGTTTCTAAATAAGGTAAAAATACTTTAGGAATCTTATCTATGAATTCAGAAAATACATCGTAATATTCAAGTTTACTCTCTTGGAACTTATATAAACCAATATCAGTCGATATATATCCGATACCATTAATAAATTCCATATTATTAATAGATTTTGGTTCTATATCAGAATTACTTGAATCAAACGATTTATGAATTGGAAAATCAAACATTTCTACGTCAAATGTTTTTTTATGAAATCTTATTAAAGCTGAACTTCTATTTTCAGTTGCGGAAGGACTAAAACTTTTAAGTAGGTAAACAAATTCTCCATTAGTAGCAATTTTTGAAAATTTATTTCCTTTTTCCAATCCTAATTTATTAGCTATGTCAAAAGAATCAACTAAATTATTCTTGTATTTATATAATATATCACTTAAAATCCAAATATAATCTTCATCTGCAGTAAAATCAATAAACTTACCATCTAAGCTAGCATTAGATCTGAATTCTAATTCAAGCGTCTTATCATTTAAAGAAAATATTTCATTATAAGTTGTATCTACAATATAAGATATTTGCCCTGAAGTAGAAGTATCAATAAATAGTAGGTCATAAGAATAAGACAAACAATAAACTTTACTCTCGAATTCAGTTATCTTATTTATTCTTCTCATCTTAAGAGCATCTTTGTTATTGTAATTATCTTCATATTGGTACTGATTCCACTCTCCTTCTTCATATTCAAATAATGAATTATTTCCAGAAGAAAGTAAAAGTCTGTTCTTAAAATTATACATATCAGAGAATTCATTTAATTCATCATCAAATTCATCAGGGCTAAACTTATTTAAATCGTTATTATCATATTCAAATATGTTAAACGAATTGTCTTTATACATTTTAAATATTTTATTCCCTTTTAAGAATTCTGACTGCTTAAATGTCCCCGTCCCATCACTGTTAGGAATAAATTTAAACATTTCATTTGAAATCAAAGTATTCAAATTTAAAATTCCAAACATTGTTAAAATTATAATTGACTTCCACATAATAGTACCTTTAAATTAATAATTACATACATCCTTTTTGACAAGTAGTCGCATAGTTTGATTGCAAAGAACATTCACCAGCAGGTAATGAACTTATTTTTGTCATAGTTGTAATTGTAGCTGATGTAATAGCACTTGTTTTCCTACAAAGTGAATATGTATTCTCACAACATACTTCACCGCAAGATTGCCATTTGTAGACCTTTACTTTAGTCGGGCTAGAACCATAATCAGGGTATGGAGCAAGATACCCCATATCACAGACTCTACTTGCAGGATCGACTTCATACTCACAACCAACCCAAATTCCACAACTTGCAGTATATACTTTTATTATTGATGTTGTGGAAGGGCAAGTAGGTATTGTACCTGCTTCTATTTCAATTAATGCTAAACTTATATACTCATTTAACGCACTTAATGAATAATGATAAATGCTGAATTCAGTCATTTCTGTACAAGATCCATCAACTGTATACGATTTAATATTAATCGACTTTACTCCACCACAATCTAAGACATCATATGTCACCGTTACACCACAACTAGGAGCAATTAATGTAAAAGTTGAAGTTTTATTAGCAACTACAACTGTACACCCTGTTGAATCTAAACAAGACACCTGCGCGTTAGCTTGGAATGTCAAAGTAAAGATAATAAATAAAAACGCCATTATTAGTTTCATTTTTGAAACCTCCTATATTATTAGTTGAATTAGTTATTGTTTGTGACCACGTACAATATTAATATAATTAATTCAATTATACTGAAGTAGAACTTCAGCATTGACAAACAAAGTTTAGATATATCTATCATTCACTAGAATATCTATATTAAAACTATTAGATTCAAACGTTATTTAATTACATTCTATTATTTTTGTTCATGCTGAAGTTCTACTTCAGTAAAGTAATTTACTAATCCTTAAATTTGTGATAAGATGAAAAGAGATTCTACTGAAGAGTTAATAAGGTTTAAAGAAATCTTTGTTTCAACATCGCTAGAGAAAGCAAAATTTGCTGAGTTATTTAATCTAACGCATACTATGATTAATAACTATCTTAACGGTGTTGCCGATTTACAGAAGATAAGTCGCCGTTTAGTCAAACTCGGTTTTAGTTCAGATTGGCTTTATTCAGGTAAGGGTAATATGCACAATCAATATGTTGAGGCATTTGATTCTGCACTGGAGAATGAATTGGATATTGACGAGATGAATAAAAGAATAAATCTTTGGATCAAAGACGCATTCTTAGCTACAAGTGATTTTGAGGTTGAGACAGGAATTAGTTATTCAATAATAAGTGATTCAATTGCGAATTCCAAATTAATCCCATATTCAACTATTATAAAGTTAAAAGCAAATGGCTTGAATTACGAATGGTCAATAACAGGTAAAGGATCCATGTTTCAGGAAAATAGAAAAGGGAAAAAATTAAAACATAGATATACAACTCAATATAAAGGTAAGAAATGAAAAAGTCATGGTTCCTGATTTTTATATTAACAATAACTTCTTTAGAAGCGAATGATTGCATAGATAAAGCATTTGAATCTTTCCAAAAGAAGGATTTTAGTGGTGCTATTACTCAATTGAAAAGCTGTGAAGAAGTTATACTCAATGAAAGTTCAAACGAGGATATTATTAAATATTATTATGGACTAGGTAGAAGCTATCTTGAAATGGATTTAATTGATTCAGCATTTAAGTATGAATTAATTTCTTATAACCTTAAAAAATCCTTAAATCATGAGGCCGATTTGAACTTATCTTTAAATGATTTAGGCATTATATATAACAAAATTGGCTTACCTCACAAATCTATTTTTTTATTGAATAACGCTATTAAAATAAATTATAAATCTGGTAATGAGTACCTACTGTATTACAATTATTTAAATTTAGGGGTTACTTATAACGACTTGAATTTTAAAGATAGTACTAAAAAGTATTACTTACTTGCAAAAGAATTATTACATACAATTGATGACTTTGGAAAGTCTAAACTATACAATAACCTAGCAGTATTACACCAAGACCTTGGAGAATATGATAATGCTATTCTTTACTCAAGAAAGGCAATCAGAACCTATGACCAAAATAAATTAGAAGGTTTAAAATGGGTTACTAATCTAGAACTAACTTATCTGTATCAGACGAACGATATATCGTCTAATAGTTTAAAATTATACTTTGAAAAGGCCCAAGAAAGTAAAATTCAGTTCTATCTAGCGGATGTATATTTCAAATTAAGCTTATTCAATATTGAAAATAAAGAAATGTCAATGGGGTACTTAAAAAAATCTATTGATGGGTTATCCAAACTTAAAAATTACGTTGGCGCACTTTCCATATTAAGAGAATATATTAAATTATCTGATTCTAAAGGTCTAGTAAATCCCGAGTTATTGACAATAGAAAAACAACTCTTGTATGCTAATGCCAATCGTATAGCTCAAGAATATGGGAATGAAATGAAAATTAATCAGGAGGCTGAAGTACTAATAAATGATCTCAATGAAGACCTATTATACGCTAATATAGGATTTTATGGATTGTTGTTTATTATTCTAACATTTATCTCACTTATATCAATAACTACTTACGCTGTTAGAAAATTCAAGCTAGTCAACAAAATCATTAATCTAATCAGAAATACAAACAATTACAATATTGAAGGTACAAAAAATGCTAAATCTGAATTAGGTAAATTGACTTTTATGTTAGATCAGAGATTACAATATTATGGCAATGAGCAATTATTTTTAACTTTAGACAATATAATAAATAATGTAAATAATTTAGATACAATAAATATTTCATCATCAAACAAGGAGGCAGAATGTCAAATTCTCCAGCACCGACGAATTACGAGTGGACAGGTAACACATTAACTTTTGATCTAGAAGTAGGGGTTACAGGAGTAAAAATAAAATATCAAAAAGATGGAGAGAGTAATTGGACTGAAATATTAAATTTACCAGACTCAGCTCCTAGTTCATGCACATTAAATGCATCAACTTATGGTCCATCTGGAACTGTTTGTGGTGCTACGAAAACAAGTACGGGGACCGGTGGAGGTTGGGGCTCGGAAGTTTGTAATCCAATAGTTAATTCTTAAATAAATCAATTCAAAGAATGCCATCGATTGAAAAGGATTTCTTCTCATATCGGTGGCATCTTGATTTTTACTTTCCAAAAACTATCACACTTTTTCTCCTATTTGTTCTGAAATCTTATTTTCAAATCTTCCCAACTGTTCTTGTATCGTACTGAGTACGATCGCTTTCTTTTCCTCTTCATTGTAAGTATCCCAATACTCGAATATTCCGATAGTCTCTTGATTCCACTCCTCTATATTCTCTTCTAAGAAGTTGATCGGATCTACTCCTAAATCTTCGACTGAGATTACCTCTATATTGAATATCTCTGGAAAGTCAGAATAGCTGTATATCCTGTCAGTATTCATTAGAGTTTCGTACTTGACTCCAAAGATTATTCCGTAAAGGTTAATAGTCGTCATTATAGCAACCTTTTGTATTCTTCTACATGATCTTCAGTACCAATCCAATTCTTTCCTTGTGCAGCCATAATGTTGAACTGCTCCCAAATCTTATCATCTTTGAACTGCAGATGAAGAGTTCCTTTTTTATAAAACTTTAAATGGAAATATTCTGATTCACATTTGTTGTTTATCCCAATGTCATAACCATCTATCTTGATTATCTTAAATTGGGATTCTAAAGCTTCACGAATAGAGTTTATTGAACCAAAATCATTTCCATCTATCAGGCACATAGCTTTGTCAATATCGTCAACTGAAAAACCTCGACGATAATCCAAACTCCAACTATGAAAAGAAGACCAGTTACTATAGGAAATGTAGTGTGGCATAATAACTCTTTTATTTACCTTGTAAGCTGAGTTAGTTTTCCATCCTTCAACATGTATCTGATTCTTTTCATCGAAGCTACACATCCTTTCAAAAGTATCAACAACACACTCATAAAAGATATTCTGTTTATTGAGCATAAGTTCAGTAATAACATTTCGTATATTTCGCCTTGTAAAATCCATATCTCCTTTTTGTCGAATAAAATTTGACAAATCCTGTCTAACTTTGCTCGTTACAAATTTGTTAATACTAGGCTGGTCTAACACTTTATTCCATGCTCTCCTTTTAAGCTCTTCAATGAAATAATTGTAAGCTAGGTTTGGATTGTCACATTTTAAAGTATCAATCAAAATGTCTCTTTCCTCATTGTAGTGCTTTACAATCAAAGGATCAGTATAAAACTTAATTTTCTGAAATGATTTAAGGAACTCAGTAACTGTCTCTTTGGATAGATCATAAAATGTAACGAGATTAGAAATTACATCATTAGTGGCCATCTGATTATTAAGTGTCTCTTCATCTAATGTGATTTTCTTCTCCTTATCATACTCGATATTAAACTTAAATCTGTCTTTACTTACTTTCTTCAATACTACCATAGAGACTTCTACATTAGTTTTACGCTCTGATGTATCAAAAGCACGTCCTAATTCATAGACTTCTCCATTATTGGCAATTATACTGCTTAATAGTGTACGTCTTTTTGTATGTGGGTTTCTGACTGTTTCTGAGTTAAGTAAACAAACAATAGTCCCTGTGTGAAGTATATTCCAAGCTTTTAATAAATGTTCATCGCCATTACTAAAGGGTGGGTTCATAATTATATAGTCAAAGTGCATATCGGAGTTATACTCCAAGAAGTCATCCCCAATTACTTTGTAATCCTTTTCGTTCAGAATCATTCGTAATTCAGGATTGAGTTCTATTGCATATAATTTGGGTTTGTCATATCTCGATAAATTAGAGATATAATCTAGTATATCCCCTTTTCCCGCACTTGGTTCTAGTATATAGTTTTCCTTTTTTATATCTGCATGCCTTAGCATTTGAACTATAACCTCGGGCGGGGTTGGGTAGAATTCGGAGTCAAACATAAGATTCCTCCTCGACTTTCTCATACTTGGTATCTAATATTGGGTGCCACAAGTCTATCTGACTTTGAGAACCATCTTTTAACACTCGCTTCAACTGATAATAGAACTCACCTGTCTTCTCATCCATAAAGGTTGCGTAAACAAAACCAACTTCTGTGAATGCTCTATTAATTACCTTTATTTTATCACCTTTTTTGAAGGGAGAAAAGTACATAACATACATCATCTTAAGTGCTGTTAAGTGGTTTTGCCTATCCTCGATTTGCTTCCTGGTATTATGAATACCTTTGAGGTAGCGGAGTCGTTCTTTCTCTTTGTCCTTGTCAGGCATTATTATTTACTCCTAACTTTTGGATTAGTTTGTGATAATAATATTTAATCCCATCTTCAGTTAATCCACCGACAAAGAAATTAATACCTCTAAGCGCAGATTCCATTTCTTCGGTTCTTGTACTCATTACTCAACCTCATCTAGGTTGTATTCATATTGCGTTTCCAATGTAACATAGTCTCCGAAGTTCTTATTGAAAACTCTAAGAGCATGAGAGTAATCATCCTCTTGCATCTCCGTCATTATCTTTCTACTTTCAAGACCTAATCTGTCTCCTAGTTTCTTAGCTATTGCCATTAATGAAAAGACATTGCCTTCTGGTCCATCTATGTCTATAACCAATTTCTGCTCTGGTGAACAAGTCTTGATTTGTTGGTTAATTGAAACTGTCATCTTGCTAACTCCTTTGTTTATGAATTTACATGTAGGATTCGTCCAAATCCATTTTGTTTACTTTGAATATATTTTAATCATATTAGATTCCAACCATTCTTTTGAAGCATTAAACCCTAGAGAGCCGTTTACTTTTTTGCTTTCTCCCTTTGGTAGAATGTAAATTTCGTTTGGTTTGTTAAGATTCCCATTTGTACTAATACCTGGTTTCATAGCAATCCAATTTTCACCGTCTTTATCCAAAAGAGTGTCACCAATTCTAATATCCTCAAATATTATTTTTTGTTCAGGTGAATTTAGTATTCTTACTTCTGTGTTTAACATCTTGGCCTCTTAAAAGTTTTCTTAAATTCTTTCTTAATCGCTTTACTAAAATAATAACTATTTTATTAAAATGCAAGAATTTTCTTAAATTATTTAAGATATAGGGGTTTGTTTTTAAGACAAACGGTGCAAACTGTGTTAAAATACGGCTATAAAGGAGGGGGCAGTTTGCACCGTTGTTTGATTAATATTTGTAGTCAGTCCAGTGTAGTATTTTGCCACGCAGTATATGAAGATTTACTCTTGGGAACTCTTCTGCTGAATCATAAATGAAATTCAAAAACTCTTGCACAGAACTGAATCCTTCGTTAACTGATAGGTCATTCAGCTTATCAGAACAGTCATTTTTATCTATCTGTAAGTAGATAAGCTCGTAGTTGTTAGTATTCTTGCGAACAGCAATTTCTATTGTTTGCTCGCTGATTATAGTAGGGTTGAAATACCGTTGATTGTTTTCCATTCGGTAATCAATCTTCTTACCAATCTTCACTTTGTTATTTGGATCGGATATTGTAGCATGGATTTTAACATCATTGCTCACTTTGTCTATCTGACTATCTAGTAATGTTAGCTTCATTGCTTTTCCTCTTTGTTTATTGATTCTCGTGCTTTTTGGTTGTTATATTCATCAAGTTTAAATTGAAATTCAGCCCTATACAAAATCATTTCATCATCTGTTACAATATCTGCAGCTTGTTTAAGCATTACGAATGCTGGGTAGGTAACTAGATTATGAGTACTGATCTGAAATAATGATAATCCCTTCTTATCGATTGCATTTTTCAAATTTTCATTAGTTGAGCTAATAACTATAATATGCTCTTTGTTCCTTAGTAGTTTCCAGATGTCTTTCAATCTTAAATGAAGTTTCTTGAAGTAATGTCTGTGGTGGATATAACAATAAGAAACTATAGATATACATAAGGCAAGTAGATTTAACAAATGCCAACCTAGGAGATTCCCTTTAGCAATTGAACCAATCACGAAGCCTGCATTCATCGCTCCTAAAAGAATCATTAGGGTTTTGCTTCTAAGTAATTTCTCTGTATCTATCCAATCTAATAACTTCATATAACTCTCAACTCATTTTAAATGTCCGCCCCTTGAAGGAATATGAATAAGGTCAATGGGGATTATATCGCTTGAAGCACCAAAGGGCGGATTGAAATTTATTTAATCGACTTTGTACCGTCTTCGTTTACTACAATTTTTGCTTCTGGTAAAAACTCTATATCATTACTGATAGCACTTTCAGTTTTCACTACTGTCATTATTGCTACACCTCTAGCTGTCTGAAAACCGTATGTAGTCACTGACTGACCTTGGTATTCTCCGCCTGATATGAATTGGTATGGTGAATATATCCAATCTCTGTTTGGGTCTTCCACTATGATTTCAGGAGTTTCTGTTTCTTCTTCCTCTGCTTCGACTACTTCAGCGAAGTTCTCTTTGAAGAATTTCTTAGTAATATACCATTGGTCTTCATGATTGTTGGGGTCTCTTGCTATATAGCCCTTGTCTTTTTCAGGGTTTATACCTTCTGTGATTGAGATTCCTGTCAAATCTTCGCCCTTCACATAAGGTCTAATTTCTTTTGTTTGAATATTCTGATATTCTTTAAATGTACTCATTTTCTAATTTCCTTTTATGTTGCTTAAAAAATAGGTGGAGGGACAAAGCGACTAGACCTCCACCTTAGTCTATATATATTTACAAATTAACAACTGGACTACCTCATTTTAGTGCCTCTATTGTTTTGTTACTGATTTTGAAGCGTGGATAGGAATCGAACCTATTATCTTTGGCTTATGAGACCAACGAGTTACCATTTCTCCGCCACGCTGTTATTTAACTATTGATATTTGTAAGTATCAAAAGCAGGACACCAATAACCGCAGTTGTTAAGATGTGAGCCAAATCATATTTTTTTTGTTTCTTCTCTTGATTCTCTATTCTTTTATTTAGTTTAGCAATTCTTTCTTCATAAATGTTTAACCAGTCTTTATGATTTTTTAAAGAACCATTGATTTCTTTGATGTCTTTTTTTATGGAGCTAGTTCCAGCAATTTCATTGACTCTGTTCTGAAACTCCATATCAGCTTTAGCTTCTTCATAGGTTTCAAAGAAGTAATCCAAACTTTGTTCCTTATCCCTTTGATAGATTTCAAAAACTGAAACTTTATTGTTATCGTGACCATACATTTGTATTACCTTTTTACTCATACCTTCTCCTTATTCTCTTTTAGTAATCCTCTATCAATCAATGCTTGAATATCTAATCTCCTAGCAAGTTCAGTAGAGCCATCCTCAAGTATCATTAGAAATTTGGATTTCTCTCTACTATTCTTGTCAGGTGGTTTGAATTCTTTTAGCTTGATTTTCCCACTACTTATATTTGATAGTAGTCTTTTCTGTTTTCTAGTTAGCTTTGGCATCACTTTCTACCTGTTCTTTTTACTTTCTTCTTCGGCTTAACTACAACGGCTTTAACATCCTCGCTTGTAATTGTGCCACAAACATTAGCGTACTCCGCACCTTCTATAAACCCTTTAGTGAATGCTTTCTTTACTGCATTCTGGACATCAAGTGTATCGTGCCATTGTAATTCGGATAACACTTTCTCAGCTCTTTCAGCTATCATATGTTCTAATGTTGTATTTGCTTCGTTATTCATATCAATAATCCTGTATTTCTTAAATAATACAGGGGACGCCAGTTGAGAGGTGGAAATCCCCTGATGGACTGGATGCATTTCAACATCCTTGCTACAGCCCGAAGAGAGTAAATTTTACGAACTGTGTTCTTTTCTATATTTTTTATAAATGCTTTTCAACCTTCTATAAGAAATACCTGTCCTAAATGATATTTCTCTTAGATCAGTTGACTCATATTCTTCTTCAGTCATCCTATAAATTGCTTTATCGAATGACAATGCATCTGGGAAATAAATGGGATTGCCTGTTCCACCCATTTCAACAATAAGCTTGCGTACTAATTCAATTCCAACTACTTCAACTAAATGCTGTAAATCTGAACTCAAATCATTAAGTTCGATTTTCTCGGCTGTCTTTTGTGAAACTTCTATCTTCATAAATTGAACTTGATTAGATAGCCATTGAATAATGAAGACTTACCATACTTGTCTATGAATTCATCTTCAGTAAAACCTTGTTCTTTTAAAAATGCTTTCTGTTCCGCTATAGTCAGATAAACATCATTGATGAAAATATCATATTGCTTTTGTTTTCTACTATAAGTCGATACCTGGAACTTTGATACTTTTTCAATGATTGCAAATACATCACCATTCTCATCTATATTCCATTCGTTAGATAATCCAGATTCAGCCATTTCATTGAAAACTTTTTCCTGTGGTTTAGCCCCATTACTCGCTCTCAAATAAAGAGGGTTGCCCTGTTTAAAATTGCTATTATTCGAACTTGATACAATTACTATATTAAGTCCTTTCCATACTTGGTCTCTTGTTATATTCGGTATTAGTTCAGATGCCACGATGCCCTCTATTTGAAAATTAAGTCTCTTGCTTCAGGACTAAGTCTTACATTATTAGCCCAGTGCTCTTTTTCTCTCTTAGTCATTTCTGAAAAACTCCTACTTTCTGTTACTCCTCTTGGTGCTTGATAAATCCGACTCAAACCTTCGTATTTATCTATAATTTTTCTATAAGCTTCTTTTGAAAAGTAATAGAGTTTCCCAATCATTATATAATCTTGATTCTCTTTTAAGAAATCTTTTAATTCATCTATCTTGTACCCGTATTCGTTATTTATTCTTCTATATGAAATAGGGTGGTCACGTCTCGCTTTAAATCTTTTATGAATTAACAACTGTGTTTGTTCGGGTATCATTGTCTTACTTTTCTCAATGTAATAATGCTCATCTTTAGTGAGCTTAGTCTCTAGAAAATACCTGACCGCCCTAATTGGGTATTCATGCTTCTTAGCAAAATCATGGATTGTTGTTACCATATCAGTTTATATGCTAATGCTCCTAGTAAAATACCCAACACGTACATCAATAAGTCAATCCACTTTGATGCCTTGTTATATTCATTGTGTGCTATCTGAAGTTCTAATCTGTCATAGCCGTAGATTTGTTTTTTATTCTTCATAATAGTTTTTCCATTTGTCTTAAATTGTCTTACTAATTTAGTAAACATTTTAAGAAAAGACAAACAAAATCTTAATTTTTTTCTTAAATTTTTAAGTCTTGATAAGGCTATGGTATAGGAAGGGTTTAGGTTGTTGTGCAGAATGGATACAGAAAACCCTACTTTGTGATTAAGCAGGGTTGATAAATTTTAGGCGTAAGATTTAAGAATTTACTTGTCTCGATAAGTCTTAGGTTTATGTAGTTTTGGGTCACCATATTTACGACACCATTGCAGTATAGTTGAAATACCTTTAATTCCATATTTAACCCTTAAGGCTTCTTTAGTTTGGTTTGTTGTCTCAAATTCTTGGACTACCTTCCTTTTAAACTCTTCGGTAAAGTATGTAGGTGATTCACGTCTATTTGCAGTATTCTTACTAAGGAGGATTGGACCTTTATATCCATGCAATCCGTGGATATATTCTTCTAGTTTTTCGTTCCTGTTTTGGTATGTTCTCAAGGCACCTTCAAGCTTTTTGTTATATGCTTCGAGCCTTCTCTTTTCATGGATAACCATATTGAACTGATAGTCTAGTTCATCATAATCAATCCAAGGAACAAATTTTGTGTTTTCGTTTACCCATGAGATTTTATCATACTTGGATTTTAACTCCGTGTATGCGAATTGTAGAGCGTGGTTATTGTTAGTTAGCCTACTTACCTCTTCTTCGTGTTTTGGTAATATACGGCTTCTGATTTGTTCATCCATCTTATTGAATGCTTCGATAAACTCTTCTTTGAACTTTGCTGCTTCTTTTCCAGTGAACCCCATGACTAGAAAGATGAACCCATCTTTGGTCATTTGGTATTCTCTTCTTTGTTCACCTTTTTGGTCAGTGTATTTAACGAACGCAAAATTGCGTTGGTTAAAGTTTGTAGAGCAGTCAAGGTTATCTACTGTTCGTAAAACATCAGAATGTCTCTTTTTGAATCTGTTTGCTACCATTCGTGAGGAAGTTATGGGTCTGCCATTATGTTCTACTACATAGTCATTGTATGTTGATATGTTGCTCATTTGGACACCTTTCCTTGGTTGAGTCTAAGGAGACAGTCAATGAGGATAAAGAATGTTGCATCTAAAGCATCTGTTTCTTCTTCAGACATATCTTCGTATTGCCAACTATCTTTTATGATAGTGAAAAAGGCTCCGTTTAATTGTCTGGCCATTTCGGCTGGAGGGATTACAGAGTCAGCAAGATTATTGCCTACTGTGGTTATAGCAATCTCTCTCGATTGCTCTGGGGTTTGGGGTTGTACATGTGCGTTCTGCATATTCACACCTAATATTGTTTATTAATAATTAATTAGAGGGTAGGTCGCTGCAGAACGCTCACATGCAAAACATTGCAAGGAATGTACAAGGACTTGCACCTTTACGCCTACCCAATTAATTTTATACTTTCTTTTTGATATTAAGAACAATGTTTTTAAACATATGATTCATTCTGCGTTGGTAAATTAATAATTATTTTATTAACTGCAAACTATTTTTTAATAAAATTCTATGGTTTTATACAATTAACTATTGCTTTGATTTTTTTGGCTTCTAATTCTGGGACCGCAAAAATAGCCATTTTCTTATTTGCTGTAAATCCAAGTGAAGAAATCAGTTGGTTGCCTAATTTGTTTAGTTCTTTCTCATTTTCAAAGGTTTTACCTAATAAAAACAAATATGTACTCTCACAATCCATTTTTGTTGATGAGTAATTTAATTTTAACGATGATTTATCTTTAAAAACGACAACCAAATCATCACCTTTTGAGATACAAGTACCGACACCTTTCACAGTTGCAGTTATAGCAACAGTATTCTTAAGTGCGGTGAATGATATTTTCACTTTATCACCAGAACTATTACTAATTTCAATGTCATCTTTAGAAATTAGTCCACTGGACTCTGAAGTACTTGCGTATTTCACCAATGAAGCACAATCTAGTGAACTTGTATCTTTGTCTATTTCCCATGTACCATCTTTGTTTAAGACAACACTAAGTCCTGCTTCAGTTCTTGCCTTAACTTGTGCATCAAGTGTTGATAAATTAAATAGTGATAAAGTAACAATAATTACTTTTAGCATATACCTCATAACTCACTCCATTCTAGCGGTGTAAAAACTTAAATTATATTAATACTTTCGTGGGTCAAACTTTTCCATTTCTTTAATTTCTTCAATAGTAATATCTCCCGATTTCAAGAGAGATAGTAAATACTCTTTTACGTCAAGCACTACCCCATTCATATTTTTAAACTTTCTTTCAGAAATTGTCGTGATTACGCAATTACAACCCATGCAATTAGGAGGATAAACTGCATAGATGTATGGATCATCTGTACGGAATACTTTACCATCAAATAGAGAATGTAATCTGTTTTTATTCTGACGTTCCTGTTGATGATATATACTAAACTTTAAATAATCTTTAGCATCTTGTTGTCTAGCATACCTTTCTTTAGAATTAGCTACTCTGATAATCTGTCTATCTTCTTCAGTTAAATTTTTATCCATAACTCCCTAAAATAACTGTGGTGGCTTTTCACGTTCTAAATGATCTATAATCTCTACAACTCTATATGATATATTAACGAATGTATTTGCAGAGGTGTCGAACTTTTGTTTGATTTCTAAAACTACAATAAGTACATCACCTTTTGCGAAAGACTCCCCTCCATCAATACGTGTCTGAAAAGATGGGTCATCTAACTTTGCTGTTATCTTATTACCATTGTAAAAGAATTCCCACTTCAAATTTTTATCAAAAGATACTCTTACTACGTGCAATCTGGCATCTATATCTCTAATTAACCTTTCTTCTTTATAAATTATTTTTGAACTTGTCGACAGATATTTAAATTCTTCTCGATCCACTATTAACTTTGGCTTGTCTTTAACATCAGTAATCTCGTATGCAGTTATTGAAGGGTCGTTTTCAATTGACTCAAAACTTTTAGCTAATGCTTGGTCAACAACTGGATTATTTAAATAGACACTTACGGTACTATTGTTGAATGTCATTGAAGTCCCGTCATTTCTCTCAATAGTAGTATTTATTTCGTTGTAGATTACTTCTTTGGGTTCTTCATCCTTAAGGAAAAGCTTAAGTTTAATCAACCCTATGAATCCTTCAATGATTGTTACAGTATAGTTCATGTCTACGACACTAAGCATTGTAACCACTGGTAGTATAGTCTCAATCAAGTCTATATGTAACTTGAAACTACCTTTTTCCAGAGCCTTTATTTTAATATCAATTTTCTTACCAGAGTCCAACCCTTTGTTTAACTCTTGAATAATTGTAGAAGTATGTATTAAATTGTTAATCAATACATCTGCATCTATCTGGTTTTGTTGACCATCAAACTTAATTATAAATTCTGAATCCATATTGTCGCCTAGTTTTGTATTCATTTTCAATTCAAATTACTGAAATTTCCTAATCTGACAAACTATAATGTCAGTGATTCAAACCAAGCCTACGGCTTTGCCTTAAATCCCATCAAATAATCAAACAATCCTTTGGCTTCAATAAGCGTGTTCATCTTTTTCTCTACAAAGTAATGTTCACGATCAGTTGATACTCTAAAGAATGTCAGGACATTGATGTCCAAGGTGAAAGCCCAATACCGAGTATTAGATGACCACCAAAAATCTTCATTCTGAAGCTTAGTCCAAGTAATTTTGCTCTGCTTTGTGTAAGAAAGTATCTCATCAGGAGTAGGAATAGGAACACTCAAAAGTCCATCTCCTCTCTGTACCTTATGAATTCTTCGTAATATTCTAAGTCAGACTTAGTATCAAAATACTTATGTGCATCATAGAACGATAATGAATCCCTATCGTGTAGCAGGTTGGCTGTACCAGTCTTACCCATGTAATCTTCTTTGATTTTCTCGAATCTGATTCTTGTAAAGAATTCCCCAGGGTTGGCAGACTCCTCTTTGTATACAGTCATACCAATATCAGCAAGGTTAAAAAAGTTAGCTGAACCAGCTATATCATACATACCTGGTATCTTGTAAGTACCGTCAGCTTTAGACTCCATCTTAGTAGGGTGTGCAATCAGATAAGTATTTAGCCCTGTTTGTTTGCAGAAGCCACTAAATCGGTTGAGTGTCCTTTGTACATAGTTAGTCTCTGATTCGAACTTAGAAACCATGTGTTGGATTTTAGTCCAACTGTCAATGAGTAAGCCGTTTATGCCATATTTCATTTTCAGATACTTTGTCGCATCGAATAGGTCGTCTATTGTGAATGTCTCTTGCTCGGCACTAAGTGGGTCTATGAAAAAGAAGTGATCATTGATAAACTTATGAGCTCTCTTGACTTCATCATGACTCATACGGTTAGTAGTACCTATGTGAAATGGCTTTTTCATTAGTTGTCTTGTAAGCATAATTATCAATGAAGATGTACTATGCTCAGGACTGAAGACAGCAAATTTCCAATCTGATCTAGACGCATATCTGTTCAGCATATAATTTATTACTGTTGTTTTACCATGTCCTGGTACCCCAGTTATTATAGCGAGCGAGCCTTCGTGATGTTTAAGATGTGAATCAATAGCTTCGATTCCAGTAGCAGGCCCTTCAGGATAACCATCTGTATAAATTCTATCTACTTCTTTGGCAAAATCATCAGCGGTATGCACACCCTCAACAGGGTACGGTTTGGCATTTTCAATAGCTATTCTGAGCGATGCACTACCAAAAGTTTTAAGACATTCATTTGGGTCTTTACAACCTTCATTGAAAGTCACAATATAACATTTCTCTTTGCCTAATCGTTGTGCTAAAGCTCGTTGTAACAGTATTCCAACTTCATCATTGTCAGTGGCTAGATAGAATTTCTTGACATGTCGAAGGTATTCGGAACTGTTCTTTAAAAATTCCATCTTTCCATCAATGTTTTGCCAGTTAGGTTGTATGCCTCCATCTGGTACAGATATTACGTTTGTAAATCCAGCAACTTCAAAAGAGAGTGCATCTATCTCACCTTCTGTAATAATTACTTCATCTGATTCGATAATGTCATTGAGCTTGTAGAATACCTTGTGACCATTCTTTGATTGAGCAAAGTCTTTATCAATACTTCTATACTTTGAATTAACTAACTTATTACCTATGTAGTAGTTAAAAGAAATGCAGTCCTTCTCTGATTTGATGGCAGGGAAATATGCTCTTGCAAATTGGATTCTATTTCTATCAACTACGTCTCTTGGAATCTTTCTTGATTCAAAGTATAAATACATACCCTCTTTGTTATTCGGCTTAGCCGGTGGTTTTGCTTCTTCTACTTGTGGTACAGAGGTAAAGTCACCAGTCCATCCGTATTTGAGTGAACCTGATGAACCGCATCTGTGACATACCCAATACTCTTCATCAATATTAACTGCTAAATCATTGTCATGGCTTTTAGTACCAGGAGGACATTTAGGACATTTGGTTCTCGCCCACTTGCCTGCTGTCGATTTTACAATGATTCCATAATCTCTGAAATCTTTATTCATTAGTTACTCATGATTTTTTGCATTTCTAAAACCTTCTTTGGATCCTTCCCTCCAACTAAAATTCCATACCCTTTAGCAAGCCATTGCCTACAAACATTTACGACAGAGTCTTTGTCCTTAATGGGTTCCCAACTTTCCATAGCTATCAGCTTCTCCATAACTTTATCATACCCATAATCATAGCAGAGCTTGTCCGCTCCAGCTAAATTCATTTGATACTTCATTGCTGATACAATTGGGAGATTTTCTTTGATGTATTTCAACACCATTTTAGCTTCATCTGGATTCTTCAGAATATAGTCGCCATCAGTCCGCCTTTCAGCGAGCTCCTTCTCGGCTTTTTGTTTTTCTCTGTATTTGTCAGTTACTCCTGTCATGTAGTTGAACCTTGTTTGAGATAGGTAATACCCAATCACTGGCATGTATTCCCTTCTCCTTGGCTGTTCAGCATTTCTCTCTAAATATATATCAGCTAATTCATAAGCCATAATCTTATCTTCATCTGAAAATCTTTCCCAAGTAGCTTTATCTTTCAATTCTTCATCCAATTTACTTTTAGGGAATTTTTTATAAATCATAGAAAAAGTTGGAATTTCTTTTTTAACAATATTTGATTTAATTTCTTTTTCTTTTATTTCTTTTCTTTTCTTTTCCTTTGGTTCGTTTGGTTCGTTTGCTTCAAGACTTGGTTCATTTGGTTCGCTTGGTTCAAGCACCGCTTCGTTTTGCTTCACTTGACTTGTCATTTTTCTCGATTTCCCAGAAGCTATTCCTCCTTTACGCCCTGCCTCAACCTTTTTCCTGTTGGCTTCTTCTCTATACTCAATGTTTTTGAAAACTCTTTTTGAAAAGAAAAAATCTCCATCAGAATCGAATAAACCATATTCATCAATACAGTCATCAATAAATCTTTTAACTATGTCAACATCAGTTTTCATTTTTAAAGCAATAGCTTTAAAAACATAACCCTTCATAGGAAGTCTTTTATCTTCTTCTCTGTGCATTAATTCCACAGCATAAAAAAACATAGCATAAGCTATACCTCCATAGTCTTCAATAGCAACACAGATTTTGGGGTCATCAGCAGCATCATAGTCATGTTGAAAGTAAAATTTCTCTTTCATACTAAACCATCCTCAATTAACTCTAAGAATTCTATTACTTCTTGTTCAATGTTAGCTTGATTTTGTTCTACCCTACTTGTAGCTGCAAACCCTATAAAAGTATTTATTGAGTCTTTAACTAAAACCTTTAAAAGCTCATTGTCATTCAAGTCATCTATTACATCTTGACTGTAACGTTGACCCATACTAATGTTTGTGTTGTCATAAAATGAAAGTGGGGGTAAAACCTTTCCATTTTCATCAAAATCGACAATATTATCGGAAGAAAAATATCTATAATGAACATGGAATAAACCAAAATCACAAATAATAGATTTTAGTTTTTCAAATGTTATCCCTAGTTTTGTTGATAATGATTTTTCTATCTTTAGATTGTTTTTTGATTCAAATAACATCCCTTCCAACATCAAATAAATACCATAACCTTCGATTCCCTGTGACTCTCTCATTCTCAATACTTTATCACTAAATGCACTATAGACTATGCATGTTCTCTCTCTCTTATCCATTACAACTCCTTTTTATTAATTAGTTTATATATCCATATTCTTTCATTTTATAAAATCCCCAAGCTGGTTTATACCCAGCTTTTTGTCGTACGTAGTCTATCTCTTCCTTTGTTGGTACTTTGTATTTATTAATAAACTCATACCAAACCCAACCAGCTTTGAATGATTTCTCAGCTTGTAATTCAAAAAGTTTATCCAACTCAGCTTTTCTAAACTCATCCCCATCGACTTCAATAAGTTCAATCTCTGTGATATGATCAGGTAATTCTCGAGGGTCAAACATTTCTCCTGTACTTACATCTTTGAACTTCATCTTCTTAACGGGAACATCTCTTTCGTCAGCAGTCTTCCAGCCTTTCAAAGTCCAAATTCTATCTTGCTCAGGAAACCCATGTACAGCCACACAATCGGCATGGTCTAATATTATTGCCCTGTCCTTTCCCTCAGCAGGTCTTAAACCTCTACCAACCATCTGTAAGTATAAGGATAATGACTTTGTAGGTCTGACAAGCATAACAGCTTCTATTGCTGGCAAATCAAATCCCTCTGTTACAATATTCACATTAGCTAGTATTTTGACTTTCCCATCTTTGAAGTCATTGATAACACGATTTCTTGTAACGTTATCAAAGTCCGAGGATAAGTGAACAGCAGGTATACCTTCTTCATTGAAAGCATCAACTATTTTTTTCACATGATCTATATTAATACCGAAAACAACTGTTTTCATATTATTGGCTTTATCTCTCCAAGTTTTGATTAAGTCTCCATAAGTGGTGCTTTGCTCATAATTCTTGACTAAATCTCTTTCGTTATAATCTCCTGTTGATTTGACTTTGATTTTAGACAGGTCAAATCTAAGAGGATTAGCAAATATTCTTGGTTTTGCTAAATAACCGTTTTCTATTAAGAATTTAGGAGTAACACCAATTACTAAGTCATCAAACAAATCTTCAAACCCTTCACCATTCGAACGTACTGGTGTTGCGGTAACACCTAATACCTTTGCATCAGGATAGAATTCAAGAATATTTCGCCAACTATTAGCCGTCGCATGATGAGCTTCGTCAATAATAATTAAGTCAATGTTTTCAGGTAAAGATTTAGATTTGGCACCTTTCACTCTGTTTGCAAGTGTCGGTACAGATGCTATTTGAAGTCTGCAATACTTCTTATAAACGAAATCGGCGTGAATAACAGATACTTGAAGTTGATGCCTCAGACACTTATCATAAGTCTGTCTAATTAATTCAACTCTATGCACTAAGATTAGTACGTTCTTACCATTATCAATCACATCTCTTGCAATATTAACAAATGACACCGTTTTACCTGCCCCAGTGGGTAACTGGAGCATAACACTCTTGTTACCCTTTTGGAACGACTCACGTATTTTGGACTTTACTTCTTCTTGGTAAGGTCTTAGTTGCATGGCTTACTCTCCTAGTAGTTTAACACTTCCTTCTTTAACCTGTTCCCAAAGTGTAGTATTACTATTAGGGTCGTATACATAAGGCAAAAAGACTTGTGATAATTCTACTTGCTCTAGTTTAATGAGAGTGCATTGTATTTCTACCCAATCACATATAATCTTCCACGCTGTCCGTTCTGATTGAGCTTCAATATTTTTATATGTATTTTCAGAAGGCCTTTTAACTTCTTTTTCCAAAACTTTATATATTGAATTTGTTTTAACTGGAAGTTTGAAAAGTCTACTAGTACCTTCAACATCTACTAGAAAATAGAAAGCTGTAATCTTTTCACCAACATATTCTTTATTTATATTTTTAGCCCCAACCTGAACTAGCATATTTTCAATTTTTGCCATAGAACGAGATGCAGGGACTTGCGAGGTGTAATTCTTGAGCTTGCTCATTTCTGCTCCAATAGTTCAGGGTTTTCATAAATATTACCTCTGATCATTCCTGAATATAGATGCAAGTATTTATTCCTTGGCTTAAACTTCGTCCAGCTTATTAATTCTAAGCAGAATTGACTCAGATTCTCAAGGAATATAACTTTATAGAGAGCCTCACCCTCTGCATCTTTACCAATACAATCAGCATCAATTCCAATAATATTCTTGAAACACATGTTAATTTTGGTAATATGCCCTTCGAAATATTCAACACCTTTGCTGTCTTTTTTACCTGTGAATTGCAGTAGCTCTATATTTTCTCTTTCGTGAACAGTATTGTCAAGACTATCATAGCTGTCTTCAAATACAAAGTCTCTATTGAAACCATATACATCAAACAATCGCTTTTCAACTTTGTGCCACGCTTTAAATTTTAATTCCTTCATCTACCCCTCTTTAGTAATAGTTAATTCTTCATCTTCAGTTACTTCAGTTAGGAAGAATTGCAATCCAGACTCTTCGAACTTCTTGAATAAAATCTCTTGACTTTCTGAATCCAATATCTCTATACCATCAACACAAATAATTCCAATATCTTTGGTTCTTAGCTTAGCTACTTCAATAGCTATCTCTAATTGTTGTGCTTTGTTGAGTTTGGAATATGATACCCCATTTCGGTATATTACACCATCATTGAGCTCTAAACCATCAATAGGAATAGATCCTAACAATGTGGTCTTATAATCACGGAGACTAGTAATGGAATCTTGATTTGATTGCCATTCAACTTCGAGTTCTGCTGCTTTAGTTTTTTGTCTTTCTAACTCCTCTTTGGTTTTCAGCAACCCTGCTACAGAATCTAAGTTAGTTTGAAGTTGTACTTTTTTATTATTCTCATTAGTTTTATAGTTATCGTATCTTTCTCGTAAATTCCTCAGCTCTATTTCTTTAGCTGTTCTAAGCTTCTCAACTTCTTCATGAAATTTTGTATCGATCTGACTTACTTTATCCTCATACTGCTTAGATGCACCTTCTAAATTTGAATTGATTTTATCAATTTCTTTTTTTGTTTCTACTTCATCGACATCAAGTTCAACAATAGATTCCGAAAGTGGTCTGATAGTAGCCTTAGCTTCATCTAATGAACGCTTTAAGTACTTACGTTCATCTGACAACTCTTTGATTATATCATCAATGAATTCTAAAGCATTAGTATAATTCTTTTCGTAAATATCTTGTAAGTCTGCTCTTTCAGCAAAAGGCAATCCCATTAATTCGGCTTCACTGATAATTAGTGATAACACTTCATTTAGATCTAATTCGACTGGTAATGCTTCGAGTAGTAGTTCTACCCTCTCTTTGTCCTTTACATTGATGAATTCAATAGGATTAACCGATATGGCATCATAGAGTTTATTCAACTCTTGTTGAGGGGCAGAAACAGGTCTACCTTCTGAATCATGCAATTCTACAACCCCTCTTTTAGATCCTCGAATTCTTCTTTTGAGGTGCATATTATTATCAAAGATAATTACAATCTCTCCCTCCTCACTTCCGTTATGAATTAGTTCTGCGTCATTACCACCTCCGAGAGCAACTTTAATTGCTTCAATGGCAGAGGTTTTACCTCTTCCGTTTTTCCCTGATATTTTATTAATTCTACCTGGAAACAATTCGAAATCTTCTATTCCTAAAACGGAACGAATATTAATTTTTTGAATTTTCATGGCTATAACTCCTTAATTAAATTTTAATAATTGAATTGATGAATTTAATACTGATTTAGCCGTCACAGCATTAGATTCTATTTCTGAAATTGCTTTATGCTCAGCTTCGTCCAAAGTGTCATAAGCATCTTTTTTTAATACTCGATATAATTTATTTCTCTCGTCAACAGGTCTCAAATCATAATGAGTGTCTCCTACTTCATTCTCTATCTTCCCATATTTAACCAAATACTGTCTACCAGGACAAACCAAGCATCCGTAGGCAACTAAAAAGTATTTATGATTTTCAATCAATTTTGCAGTTGTCATGCTACAACCTCCATTTCTTCTATTAGATTATTAATTTCAAGAAAATCTACTAGTTCAGATAAAAGCTTACTAATCTCTAATAAATTCTCTTGTGTGTGGTATAGGTAAAATTGATGTATTTTTTTCAAAGAGATTTCACCTCCCGCTTTACGACTAGATTCGGCTATTACATACCTAACCCTATTAGTTCCGAAAATTACATTATAGCATTTCCACTGCATTGAGTTTGCGAATCTCTCATATGAGTAACTTGACCAAGTAGTTTTAAATTCAACGGTATCTAATCCATGTAATTGGTCGGCTCTTGCTCTAAGCTGCACATCTACATCTCCAATTCTGAACATTTCACTCCCATCGACTTGAAATGGGAAATTGTAATCAAAAAAGGGAGTTATTCTTTCAATATATTTTTGTGGAATTGCTATACCTTTGTAGATATACTCTTTGTGTTCTATGCTCCAATATTTTTCAGGGTATTCAATTATTGCATCTACTGCTGAACCATATTCCATGTCAGCAGTAGATACATAATCTCTTTTCAAGTAGTCAATGAAGCTCTGAGCATCAGGGTATATTAAATCTCCACTTCTTTTCGAATGTTCTTTTATGTATTTATTGAATGCATCAAGAACTGAAACAGATATTTTTATCAAAAGAATGGCCCTCCAGTCTCTTTAACTAACTCACCTTCTTGTTGATTTATAACTTCAGGTTCTGATTTGTTATTCCTAGGCTTGCTTTCTTTAGGTTCTGCGGTTGACTGATGATTATCAAGTAGCTCATAATTATTTGTTTCTTTATTCAATACCGCACCTATTTCTTTCATCTTAATAGAAATAGATTCTCTGACTTGTGCTATTATTGACTTTGGATAGTTTGAGTTTTTTATCTCATTGACTACATTATTTAGATCCTCTACAGTTTTTACAGATCTAATTTCAAGGATTAAATTTTTAACTGTATCTGTCGCTTCTTTTTGTTCTTGTGATATGTTACCTAATCTTTCTTTGATTTCAACAATTCGACGAGAAAAATAATCAGGCTCAGTAGCATAATTAGGCAAATCAGCCTTATCAAAATTCATAGGGTTTTTACCGATGTATTCTTCTGTTGGATCAAAGTCCAATTCTCTAACTTTATCCTTGTAATACTGATATCCAATAAAATCACAAAGTGAAGTAATTATATCATAAGAACCACCGACAATGTCTGGCCTTTTTACTGATACTCCATTCTCTTCTTTTTCCTTTACTTGGGCAACAAATATTACATCCTTTCCACTTGATTTCAACGTCTGAACAAATCTCCCAAATGAATCTTTCAATTCACCAAAGAGTTGAAGTTTGTTTCTACCTAACTTTGGATTATTTCTGATTAGGTATTCAACCATATCAGCCATACAAGTAGATACAGTATCTACAATAACTGTATCATATCCCTCGATAGACTTATGAAAGTCTTTCAAGTTTGATTGTATGTCTTCCCATTTTTCAATTCTAATCACATCCTTTCTGAATGCAGAGCGATGTGCTCCTTTATCAAAGTCAAGTGTTACTGGATTACTAGTTGTGTTCGCAGTAGAGGTCTTTCCTGCCCCGGGGAAACCATAGAGTAAACCAACCACTTTATTGATTTTAATTTCTTCATTTGATTTTATAATTTTTAATGACATTTTGTTTAATTCCTTAATTAATTGAATAAATTGAATCTTTTACTGATTTGCTCATTTTAAATGAGCCACCGTTCTTATTTGATGGTTTAAATGTTCTAGTAGATAAATTGTTCTCATTTTCTAGGTAATCTATCCACCATTTTAAGCACACTTTTTTCCTTGTACCCACAGCTTTGTATTTCAAGCCTTTGTGAAAACATTTTATCAATTCCTCACGACATATTTTAAAAGCCTTGCTTGCTTCTGAAATACTCATAAGTCTATATTGTTCTATTACATCAGACATTTTGATTTAATAATTTTACAGAACTACCATCTTTAACAGCTACTATGTATCTTCCATCTCTGGATTTATCAAACAGTTTTTCTAGCAATTCAGAACAAGTAAATTGCGATGAAAATGAATCACCGTTCTCAATCAACTTATCTTCTACTGCCAACAGGACTGAGAAGAGAGCTTCATCTCTTTCGTCAGGTCTTACCTCTTCGGCTATAAAATTTGCGACATCTTTAACCTTTTGCTGAATGTCGTCTCTAGGGAAATAATTTTGAAGTTCCATAACTTCTCCTTATATTTGTGATGAATTTACATGGCAAATGAGCGTCCACTCATTTTGCAACTCTTTGTTGGGATAGCTTATTTAGGCTGTCCCATTTTTATTTTTATAATCAATTCTTTAGAATCCTTATCTTTCTTATACTCTTCAGCTATTCTAGTAAACACTAAAGCAACGGCTTCAGATTCAGTTGCATTTAACACCGACTTTGCAACAGTATGTAAATCTGACCTTTCCTTTCTATTCAACCTTATAGCTTTCTGCTCTCTACCATCTTTTTCTATTACAACATTCATTATTTTTCTTATGTTTAATCTTATATTTTCTTAAAATACGTAGCGTTTTTACTTTGCATTTTGTTAATTATTACTTATGTTTACAACTGGGTGTTTTCCAGAATCCAGCATTTTTATTTCTTTTAGTTCTTTTTCCAATGCGATTAATTTATGTATCTGGTAATTAAAGGATCTTGAAAAATTTTTCTTCATTTCGTCCTTACCATCTACTGCATCGCAAATGTAATCATGAACATCCTCATCTAATGAGACTGATTTAACTATGTATTTTGGCATTTTGATTACCTCTATTTGTGAATTATCTTAAATATTTTCTTATTCTGTCTTAGTACTCGTTACTAAATTAGTAAATATTTTAAGAAAACCAAATAGTTTCTTAAAATTTTTCTTAAATATTGGGATTTTATATGAATACTCCTCAGTCAAGGCTTCGTACATTTATAGATAATCACTTTGACAGTTATACTGAGTATGCTGAATTATTAGGGGTTAAACCCGGTACACTCAACTCATATTTGAATGGAGACCGAGTATTTTCTACAAAGTCAAAACTGAAAAGATTAAGTGAAACTGGCATTAATATTGAATGGTATTTGTACGGCAGGGGAGAAGATGTTAATGATAATCTCCCAAGCCAACAAAGAAAGAAGAATGAAGTTTCACATGAGAAGAAAGCCAATGGAGAAGAATTATATAGAGTTCCTCGAGAATTCCAAGGGATGCTTGCAAATATTAAGTTATATATTATGAGTGTTAGTGCAGCAACAGGGGCATTGACAGATCTCAATGACCTACCAATGACATTTATGCCGCTTGCTCTAGGTATGAATATAGATTCTGAGACACATGATGCCATTTATGTTAACGGAACATCAATGGAGGATGCAGGTATATCAACTGGGGATGTTATTATATTTGAAGTGCAAAAGACAGTCCCTAATTTTGACTGTACAATAGTTGGTGCTTTGAATGGAATGCCAATTATGAAACATTTGGTACATCAAAAGGACGGAAGTATTCTCTTAAAATCTGATTCCCTACGTGCAAAAGATATAATTCTAGGAGAGTTAGAAGATTTAACATTATTCGGTATTGTGAAAAAAGTGGTTAAGGATTATGCCCCAGCTAGAAAGAGTAATTGATTTAAGATTAAGAGAGCGGTGTCTACGAATCGCTGAGCGAATAGTGTCGTCAAATAAAGACTTGACTGTTGAAGAGGCTTTACTTGAATATGAAACATTGTTTGAGCATACTGAAAGTTTTTTTAAATACTGCCTACTTGAAAAATATACTTTAAAAGAATGTGGATTAGACGAACTTATAATCTTTCCAACTCTTTCTTATATTGAGAGACACTTTGCAATTCCTCCTCTGTTGAATGATTTCAATTGGTTCCCAGAAACACTCAACACTTTACTTTCATTTTTCACGAATGATAAAAACGTTATTGAAGATGATGAGACTAATGAATTCATTAAATTGCTAGCTCAAAAACTGAAAGAAAAAATTGATAATGGGAAAGACTAGGAAGAAAAAAGGTAAACGATGGGACCACCCTGATTATAAGAAAGGGGTTTATTGTTTTGAGCGAGATGGATATATTCACACCTATATTTTTGGCGAACGACTTTCTATAAAAAACCTACCATGGAATAAAACTAATAAAGACTTTGCTATTCAAGTTTTAGATAAACGTGTTTGTGAATATTTCGAAAGAGAGAATGGATTTAACAGTAATCGGATTGATACGTTTTCAGAGTTATTCTTACTGTATAAAGATTTGAAATTTCAACATCTAAAAGAGAACACTAAACAAACATTTCTAAATTCAATAAAAAGAATTATGGGAAACAATGACTTTTATTTACATGACAGTGTAGAAATCACTAAATTTATAAATTCAAGAATTAAGGAAATGAAGTTTAAAGATAAGTATTCAGATACTACTATAAATAATTCATTAACACAGTTAAGCTCTGTTTTCAATTTTGGAATAGAATCAGATATCATAACTACTAATCCAATTAAGTCATGGCTTAGGATAAAAAATGCAAATTTTAAGTTTACTATTTGTTCTCGAGAACAACTTGAATACTATTTAAGTGAATTAAAGAAATATATAGATACCACTGAGAAGCCAAAGAGTAAAGTATCAGCAATGAAATTATACTTTACTTTTAGAATTATAGGTGTAACAGGAATGCGTAGAGATGAAGTTTTCAAAATTGAACCTTGGCATATTCAAACTAACAAACTGTTAATTAATGGTAAGAATGACAGATGGAGAGAATTTCCTTATTCAGTTAAACCTGAGCTAAAGTCGCTTTTAGATGAGATGATGGAATTTCACAAACAGTATATTAAGAATAGTAAATATGTTCTAGGGTTTCAAAGCTCTACAATAATGGGTGTATATGTAAACAATTATCGGAAGATGTTGAATATTAAAAATGTTGAAGAAGTAAAATTCCACGCAGTAAGAAAATTAGTCGAAAATGAAATGATGAATAATTACTCTTTAAATGATAATGTAGTTCGTTCGTTAATAGGTCATACTATTCAAACTCAATCAAAACACTATATAAATAAGATGAGTGCTGAAGATATTGAGGAAGTAATTAAATTCAACAAAAACAACACCTAAATAGTGTTTTTTTACACGTTATTTGCACGTTGCTTTTTAGATAACCCACTATGTCTTTTCTTAACTAGACTTAGTTGTTTTTCTTTATAATCTATCCAATCTTATAGAGCAACTCAAATAATACTGTTAGATTTGTATAAATAATTAAACAATTGGTAAAGATATGAAAGTTTTGGTAACTGGAGCTACTGGGTTTATTGGGAGCCATATAGCTGACCAAATGAAAGAGAAAGGAGCAGACGTAATCTGTATTGTTCGTAAGTCTAGTAATTTAAGATGGGTAGAGAACAAAGGTTATGAATTAGTTGAGGCATCTCTTTCAGACATTGAAGAACTTAGAAAAGTAGTAAAAGACGTTGATGTAATATTTCACTCTGCTGGTCTAACTGCAGCAAAAAGTATGGAAGATTTTGTTCGTGCAAATTTAATCGGAACGAAGAATTTATTCGAAGCAGCAAAATATGCAGCCCCAAACCTACAGAGATTTCTACATGTTTCAAGTCAAACTGCAGTAGGTCCATCGAAGTCATTGGACGAAATTTCTACAGAACTTCAACTACATAATCCTCTTACTTCATATGGTAAAAGTAAAAAAATGGCAGAAGATTATCTAAATGCTAGCAAGGATATATTGCCAATTACTATAGTAAGACCTCCCGCTGTTTACGGGCCTAGAGATACTGCTACTTTACCTATGTTTCAAGCTGCACAAAAAGGAATAGGTACTTTAATAGGTTTTGATGATAAATATGTAAGTTTAGTTAGTTCTATGGATCTGACTAGAGGTATAATTGAAGCTGCTTTATCTAATAATACTGTAGGTGAATCTTATTTTATTGCATCTGAAATGTATTATAATTGGACAGAAATAATAAACTCTATGGGAGCAGCTGCAGGTAGAGAAAAAATACTTAAACTACGAATTCCGCATTCCATAGTTAAGGTGATGGGTAATGTAAATGGTTTGATAGGTAAAGTAACTGGAAAACCACCAGTTTTTGATTCAGAAAAAAGTATTGACTTTATTCAAAAATATTGGACATGCTCCGTAGATAAAGCCAAAAAAGATTTTGGCTACGAGCAAAAGTATAGTCTAGATGAAGGTTTCAAAGTTACATTCGAATGGTATAAAAGCAACGGTTGGATAAAATAAATGTATTTTAGAAGTATCCCAGCATTCTTAATTACACTAATAGTATTGTTAATAGCAATATTAATTTTTTCAATAAATATAACAAGAATTGGGTTAGATAGTAATTATTCAGAAATTATATCCCCAAAATTAGAAGATGAAGTAGAAGTATTTGAAAACTTTAATGGTATTCCACATATCATTGCAAAAAAAGAAAATGACTTGTTCTTTGCTATAGGTTATTATCATGCAAAAGACAGATTATGGCAAATGGACATAATGAGAAGGGCTGCAGAAGGCAGGCTATCTGAAGCATTTGGAGAAAAAACTCTAAAACAAGACTTGTTTTTAAGAAGTATAGAAATGGGTGATTTGGCGCAAAAATCATTGCGCAAAATGTCAGCTAAATCTATTGAAATATTAAAATCATATTCTGCTGGTGTAAATAGCTTTATTAAAAATAATAAAAGTAAACTTCAATTCGAGTTTGGCGCTTTAGATTATGAACCTGAAGAGTGGTTACCCTACCATTCCGTTCTAATAGGAAAACTAATGGCATTTGAAATGAGTTTTAGTTTTTGGTCAGATTATGCATTATCTGAGATAGCAATGAAGATAGGTAGAGAAAGAGCTGTAGATTTTATACCGAATGATATAGAAACTTTAATACCATCTCAATTGGATACTAATAATATATTATTACCAGAATTAGATTCTAATTTCATATTAAGTTTAATTGCTGATTTCGGTTCTGGATATACAGGGAGTAATTCGTGGGCTATATCTTATAATGATGATAATGAAAAGCATATGATATTAGCCAATGACCCACATCTACCAATTAATCTTCCATCTCGATGGTATCAGATGCATATTAGTTCACCTAATATAAATGTAATAGGTTATTCTATACCAGGCAATCCATCTATAATAGCTGGTAGAAATGATTCTATAACGTGGGGAATAACCAACGTTATGGCAGATATTTGTGATATCTATTTGGTAAAAAAAGGGAAAAATGATGATTATTATATAGATGAAAACGGGAAAGAAATTGAATTTGAATTTATAAGAGATACAATAAAAATTAACGGAAAGGAGAGCCATCAGTACTATAGAAAAAGAACTAAAATGTCTGCTCTACTTTCAGAGTCTCATATTTGGAATGAAGATATATCTAGACACAAATTTTTTAATGAATATAATATATGTTTTGATTGGGTTGGTAATAAAGAATCTGATGAAGTCAAATGTTTATATGATTTAAATAAGGCAAAAAATTACAATGATTTCAAAACCTCTTTAGAGCAATGGAGTGCTCCTGCATTAGTATTTAATTACGCAGATAAAACAGGAAAAGTTGCTAAACTACCAGTAGGAAATATACCCGATAGAGGAAAAACAGACCCAAGTTTTATAAACCCTTATTGGGATAAAGAATATAGGTGGAAAGGTTATAAGAGCTTAATAGGTATTGGAGAGCAAGTTATTAATAATGATGGTTATGTATTGGCAGCAAATAATAACTTTTATCCAGAGGGTGTTTTTATATCTCACAATTGGGAACCCGATTCGAGAGCTAAAAGAATAGATCAACTACTTAGTGAAAAGAACTTTACTACTATACGTGATTTCGAATTTATGCAAATGGATAATTTTTCTCCTTTTGCTTTTGATTTGCTAAAACTAACTTTGCCTACACTTGCTAGAGTTAAAGAAAAGTTAAATGATCATGAAAAGAAGGCTTTCAATAAACTGTTGAAATGGAATACAATACTCTCTAAGGATTTAAATGAACCTTTGATATATAATTTCTATAAACGTTCATTGATTGAAGAAACTATAAAAGATGAAATTGGATTAAACTGTTATAAACATTATAGTTTCTTGACCAATTATCCTGATAGACTTATTTTGCAATTATTAAAAACTGATAACCACATACTTTTCGATAATATTAATACAAGTAAGAAAGAGAATAAAGAAGTTATTATATTCCGTTCATTCAGAAAGGCAATTAAGAATTTAATTGATATTTACGGAATAGATGGTATTAGTAATTTAACATATGGTGAGGTTAGGAAGCTTGAGCTAAATCATCTATTTGGAGATAATAAATTCATTGGACCTGCAGTAAATCTAAAACCAGTGGGATTAGGAGGTGATAATACTACTTTATTCAATACAGAATCACGTCATACCAAACCTAACGAAGTGGTTGTGTCTGCATCAATGAGATTCATAACTGATATGAGCGATAGTTTGGTATATATGATATTACCTGGAGGGTCTTCTGGAGACCCTATGAGTTCAAATTATGGTGACCAAGTACAATTATGGCTCAATGGTGGATATTTGAAACTGAATATGAATAAAATACCAACTAGTGATTTCAAGCTTAAATCAAAGTTTAAACCATAACTATTATTTTATTAATGTAACAAGTTTATCAATAGCTAGTTTAGTATTGTTTCTAACTTCACTTATTGATGCTTGCATCATATAACAAGGAGCGGTTATTATTTTATTTTCTTCATCAAAACAAATTTCATTTATTGTTTTCATTACCGACATAACCCCAAGACTTTCCATACCATCGCTTATTTCCTTAATATCGTAAGGAGATTTTTCTTTATTTGTGCCTACTGTTAGTTTAGTTCCAATTCCAGATCCCTGAAGAGCTTTAGCTATAACTGTAGGTCCCATACACAAAGCTGCTATTGGTTTCTTCGCACTAACCATGTCGATGATCAAATGTTTTACTGCAGGATCTATATCACCATCTGGCCCTTCAAAAGCCCATCTGTTTAAATTCTTTGCGGCACCAAAACCACCTGGAATAACCAAAGCATCAAAATCATCTATTGAAGTTTTATTAATTGATTTTATTTCACCTCGTGCTATACGAGCTGACTCTTTTAATATATTCCTCTTTTCACCAATTTCAACACTCCCATCTAAATGATTTATTACATGAGATTGATCTTTATCTGGAGCAAAACAAACAGCCTCAGCTCCATTCTCTTCAATAGCGAGTAAAGTAAATACTGATTCGTGTATTTCCGAACCATCATAAACTCCGCATCCTGATAGTAGTACTCCAATTTTCATATCAACCCTTTTAATTTTTTATTCAATCAAATTACTCAATCTTATACGATATTTAATTCAAATAGTTTTTATTTTTATCTTCTAATATGAATTAAAAGAAATAATTAAGGAATTATTAATCAAAAAAAAAGGGTTGCACAAAGCAACCCTCAGTAACACTATTTAAAAAAGAGAATTAATCTCTTCTTCTATCCCTACCGCCACCGCCACGTCTATCACCACCGCGTCTGTCACCACCTCTGTCATCTCTATCTCTTGGAGGTCTTGGCGGTCGTTCTACATAGCCTTCAGGTTTTTCCAGTAAAGCACGAATGCTTAATCTGTATTTACCGTCACGTGTAGCTTCTAATAATTTCACATCAATTTCTTGTCCTTCTTCCAAATGGTCTGCTACATTTTCAGTTCTTTCCCATTGGATTTCAGAAATATGTACTAGTCCTTTTTTCTTTGGTAAGAACTCAACTATCGCACCCAAACCTTCACGTACACTATCTACTTTACCTTTATAGACTTTACCTTCTTCAGGTTTTTCTAAAAGCTTTTTGATAATGTCTAGTGCAATTTGAGCATCTTCATCATTATTTGTTGCAATAGTAACAATTCCATCATCATTTATATTGATAACGGCATTACTTCGCTTAGTGATATCTCTGATAGTATCTCCCCCCGATCCTATAACTGTACCGATTTCATCTTTCTCAACTTGTAAAGTTGTAAATCTTGGAGCAAATTTAGATAATTCTTCATTTTTCTGTTGAATAGTTTCACTCATTTTATCAAGTATATGAAGTCTTCCCTCTTTTGCTTGATTAAGAGCTTTTTTCATAATTTCTACTGATAGACCATCAATTTTGATATCCATCTGACAAGCAGTAATACCATCTTTAGTACCTGCTACCTTGAAATCCATATCTCCTAAGAAATCTTCATCCCCTAATATATCAGTCAATACAGCTACGTCTTCGCCTTCTTTTATTAAACCCATAGCAATACCTGCTACTGGCTTTTTAAGAGGAACACCGGCGTGCATTAGTGCCATAGAACCAGCACAAACAGTTGCCATAGATGATGAGCCATTTGATTCTAGTATGTCAGAGATTATTCTAACAGTATAAGGGAAATCTTCTTTTGAAGGCATTAACTTTTTCAGCGCTCTTTCTGCTAATGCACCATGTCCTATTTCTCTACGACCTGCACCAGTATATCTACCTGTTTCACCAACACTAAATGGAGGGAAGTTGTAATGTAGATAGAAGTTTGTATAATACGTTGGTAAAAGCCCATCTATCATTTGTTCGTCCCTTTCAGTACCTAATGTAACTGAAGTCAAACTCTGAGTTTCTCCACGAGTAAATAAAGATGAACCATGTACTCTAGGCAATACACCTACTTCTGTTTCTATCGGTCTAACATCGGTTAAACCACGACCATCAAGTCTTTTACCATCTTTGATAATCATCTCACGCATTAACTGCTTTTCTAACTTTGAGAATGAACTATTTGCATAGTCAACTAACTTACTAGCGTACTCTTCATTATCTGCAAACTTTTCTTCTACTATAGCTACTGCTTCGTCTCTAAGTGAGTTACGAGTTTCTTGTCTTTCAGATTTAGTTGTTATTGTATTAACGTAAACTTTCGTTTTATCAGTAATTGCTGAAACAACTGTCTCATAAATCTCTGCAGGGATTTCTTTTTCAGTTATTTGTCTTTTTTCTTTATTCACAAGTTTTAATAATTCTTTTTGAAGATTATTAAACTCTTTGATTTTAGTATGAGCGTAATCTAAGACCTCTAAGAAATCTTCTTCACTAATCTCGTTACATTCACCTTCAACCATCATAATTGATTCATCAGTACCAGCAACACTGAAATCTATTTCTGCAGTTTCTAGTTCTTCAGGTGAAGGGTTTACTTTGAAATTACCATCGATTTTAGCAACTCTGACTTCAGACATAGGTCCAGCAAATGGAATATCAGAAATCAACAATGCCGCTGATGCACCTGTAGCTGCTATATTCTCAGGATCTATCTCTGGTTGAGCAGACATTACCCAAGCTATTAGTTGAGTGTCGTAATGCCAGCTTTTAGGAAATAAAGGACGAAGTGGTCTATCTATAAGACGAGCTACTAATATTTCTTTAGTAGATGGACGGCTTTCTCTTTTCAAAAAACCACCTGGTATCTTACCTGAAGCAGACATTCTTTCTCTGTAATCTACCATCAAAGGTAAGAAATCAACATCCATCTCGGTATTTGAAGCAATAGCATTGATTAGAATCATTGTGTCACCACAACTCATCATTACATTACCATTTGCAAATTTGGCAAATCTGCCTGTTTCTAATGTGTAAGTCTGACCATCTATGACAGCAGATACACTAATAGGATTGTTTAAAGACATTTAAACACCTCTTAATAAATTAATAATAAAAAAGCAGGTGTAATATGTCAGTCTGAACTTAATTAAAGATTTCAATTATGAAACACTTAACTAAATTCAGAGAGTGGCATATTATCTACCTGCAATAACATAAAACAAAAAACGGCTTTTTATAGCCGTTTTTCTAATTCTTACTTTCTTAAATTCAATTCACCAATGATAGTACGATAGCGTGTAATATCATTTTTAGCTAAATAATTCAATAGCGTTCTTCTTTTATTAACTAGACTAATAAGTCCTCTTCTAGAGTGAACATCTTTTTTATTAGCAGTAACGTGACCAGTAAGGTCTATGATACGAGCAGTAAGTAAAGCTACTTGTACTTCAGGTTTCCCAGAGTCTTTAGGTGAATCACCATACTTCTTTACTATCATTGCTTTTGTTTCTTGAGTAATCATACTCCAAACTCTCCAATTTCCGATTTTACAATAAACACAAAATTAAGAATATAAATTGATTATATAAAATTTATTTTAAATTAGCTATATAATTTATAGCAAATTCTTTGTCATTTTTAATCTGATTGACCAATTCTGTTGGAACATTGAATTTTTTTTCACTTCTTATAAACTTATGGAAGTTTATATAAATTTCTTTACCATATAGATTCATATCCAAATCTAGGAAATGCACTTCTATAGTACTAGCGTCTTGATCATGGAATGTAGGCCGAGTACCTATATTGACAAGTCCATAATACAACTTATCTTCTATTGTCGATGATACTATATAAACTCCATTCCCAGGAACTAGTTTATATAAATTTGGAGGTATGAGATTTGCTGTTGGAAAACCAAGCAATTTACCCCTACCGTCACCTTTAACAACTATGCCTTGAATCATATATTCATAGCCGAGCATCTCATTAGCCTTTTCAATCTTGTTTTCTTTTAATGCGGTACGTATTTTAGTACTCGAAATTATTACTTCATCATCTCCCAAGGCTTCTATTCTTTCGACTTCGAAATCTAATTCTTTACCTAATCTTTCTAATAGCTTTTCGTCACCATCTCTATTCTTACCAAACATGTGGTCATATCCAATCAAAATTTTACTCATTCCAACTTTCTTTGATAAATACTCTCTGATAAATTCTTCGGCAGGTATTTGTGAAAATTCATAAGAAAATGTCATAACTACACAATTCTCTATCCCTTGTCTTCTAAATTCATTAATTCGTTCATTGATGTTAGTAAGCAAAGAAATAGGTGGTTTGTCTCCTTTTTGAAGTACAATTCTAGGGTGAGGTTCCATTGTTAGTACAACAGTGCGAAGCGAATTTTCTTTAGATATTTCTTTTAATCGATTAAGTATAGTACTATGACCTCTATGAACTCCATCAAAAGTACCAACAGTTAATACAGTATTCTTATCGAAATCAATTTCATCAAAATCTCTATAAACTTTCATTGTCATCTAGCATTTTTTGTAGTTCGGTTAATGTCACTGCATTTTCAACAGTATGTTCTTCTATATGTGTTCTTCTGAGTCCTGTTAAATACCCACCTACACCTAGTTCATTCCCTATATCACGAGCAATCGCCCTAATATAAGTACCTTTGGAACAATGAACGTCGAAGCTAATATATGGTAAGTTGATACTAGTCACTTTATTTTCATATAATGTTACTAAAGACGGCTCAAGTTTAATTTCAATGTCTTTTCTTGCTAAATGATATAATTTTTGCCCTTTAACTTTCTTTGCTGAGTACATAGGAGGTATTTGGGCTATTTGACCTTGCATTTTAGAAAATTCTGATTCAATTTTTGATTGGGATATATGTGAAATATCACTTATATTTTCTTCTTCAGCTTCAGCATCATCAGTTTTAGTTGTTGCTCCTATTTTCATAGTCGCTATATAATTTTTTGATTTTGCCTGAAGTTCAGAGATTTGCTTTGTTGCACCCCTACCTACAGCTATTATCAATAAACCGGTTGCCATAGGATCCAACGTCCCTGAATGTCCAATCTTTTTTATTTTCAACATAGTTCGGAGTTTGGCTACAACATCATGTGAAGTCCAATCCTGCTGTTTGTCAATATACAAGAAAAGCCCATTTTCTTGGGCTTCTTGTTGTATTTCTTTTTTAGAAATCTTTGTGTTTTTATCTATAAATAGCACATTAATTATTTTTGTTCTTGTCTAAAATATTCTGAATCTTGTCCATTTGGTCAAGCGTATCATCTAGATAAAATTTAATCTCTGGTATAAATCTTAATCTTGCTTCTTTAGCTATAACATCTTTTACTATATATTTGTTCGAATCTAAAAACTTTATGAAGTCTTCTGGTTTAGTTCTACCAGCGAAACAACTTATATTAACTTTAGCTAATTGTAGATCAGGAGTTATAATTACAGAAGTTACCGTCGCCATCCCAGCTTTAGCTTGTATAGCCAAATCCGAAATAGGTTTTGCAATAATCTCTTTTATTAAACTACCAACTTTCTCTGTTCTAAGTGACATTTTAGCTCTTGAATTTTCGTTTTACTTCTACTTCTTTATATGTCTCAAGAATATCGCCGACATTAATCTCGTTAAACCCATCTAACATAATACCACATTCGAACTTAGATTTCACTTCCCTTACATCATCTTTCTCTCTTTTCAGAGAAGCTATTTTACCATCAAAAACAGGTAAACCATTTCTAAGCAATCTTATACTATCAGTTTTAGACACTTTACCTTCAATTACATAACAACCAGCAATAGTTCCAGTTCGACTAATCTTGAAAGTCTGTCTAACTTCTATAGTTGAAGTAATTTCTTCTTTAAACTCAGGTTTTAACATACCTTCTAAAGCATGAGTTATATCATTTATACAATCATAAATTATATCATAATTTCTGATTTCTACATCTTCTTCTTTAGCTATTATTTCAATAGCAGGAGGTACATTCACTTGGAACCCTATTATTATCGCTCCAGAAGCAATTGCAAGATTAACATCATTCTCTGTAACAGCGCCTACACCTTTGTGTAATAGATTAATCTTAACCTCTGCACGTGAAAGTTTTAACAATGAATCAGAAAGAGCTTCTAATGAACCTGAAACATCAGCTTTCAATATGATGTTAAGTATTTCAACACCACCGATTTTTATTTGATTAGAAATATCATCGAGAGTAGTATGTCTAACTTGTCGCATTTCCTGTTCACGTTTCAAGGCTTTTCTTTCGGCAGCAATATTACGTGCTTCAGTATCAGAACCAACTATCATGAAAATATCACCTGCTGAAGGCAATTTGTCAAAACCAATCAGCTTAACTGGTTGAGATGGACCAATGTTATTTACCACATGATTCCTCTCGTCAAACATAGTTCTAACTCTTCCCCATACAGTACCTGCGATGAAAGAATCACCTTGTTTTAGTGTTCCTTTTTGAACTACAACAGTTGCGACTGGTCCTAATCCTTTGTCTAAATGAGCTTCTACTACCGTACCACGAGCTACTCTATTAGGATTAGCTTTTAATTCAAGTAAATCTGCTTCAAGTAATATTTTTTCTAATAATGTGTCGATACCTGCACCAGATTTAGCTGATATTAGAGCTGTTTGGAATTTACCACCCCAATCTTCTACGAGCACCCCTTCTTCCGAAAGTTGTTGCATAATCCTATCTGGATTAGCATCTGGTTTATCAATTTTATTAATTGCTACTACGATAGGAACTTCTGCAGCTCTAGCGTGTGAAATTGCTTCTTTAGTTTGAGGCATCACACTATCATCAGCAGCAACAACAAGTACAACAATATCAGTTATTTGGGCACCACGTGCACGCATGGCTGTAAAAGCTTCGTGACCAGGAGTATCTAAGAAAGTTATTCGTTTACCTTCTTCATTCTTAACCATATAAGCACCGATGTGCTGCGTTATTCCACCAGACTCACCAGCTACTACATTTGCATTACGAACATAATCAAGTAATGATGTCTTACCATGATCAACGTGACCCATTATAGTCACAATTGGTGGTCTTGGTTCTAAATCTTCTTCATCATCTTCAATATCTTGTACGGCTTCCAAAGTTTGCTCATCAACGAACTCAACTTCGAATCCATAATCATCAGCTATCAAAGTGATAGTATCTTTATCCAACCTTTGATTGATTGTTACCATCAAACCTAACTGCATACACTTAAGTATAATCTCATTAATATCGATTCCCATTTGCTCACTCATGTCAGCAGTGGTTACGTATTCAGTTAGTTTTAATACTTTTTCTTCAATTATTCTTTTTTCTTCTGCAATTTGCTCTTTCTCTTGTCTTTCAGCTTTTCTTTTCATTCTAGCTTTAGTACGAGAGCTAGCACCAGAATCTTCCATCCCTGCTAGTGTTTTCTTAATTGCCTTTTGTACGTCTTCTTCACTAATTTGCTCGCGAATAGACTTTCGTCTTCTTTTTGTTAGAGGTTTTTTAGTATCCTTTGATTTGTTAGATTCCTCTTTTATATCAATCTCACGAGGTTTTCTTTTCTTTCTAGCCGTAGCTATATCATCATCAGATTTTACATCACTAATCTCTGGCTTGTCGGCTTTTCTACTTTTTTTCTTTCTTCTTTCGGAGATTATTTCAATCTTACCAACTACTTTTAATCCTTTTATATCATCAGCCTGTTGTTCTTGTACTGGCTTACCTACGTGTATATCTCTCTTTTTCTTAACTGGAAATTCTGGCTCCGGCTCTGGCTCTGGTTCTACGACCTCTTCTTTAGGCTCTTCTTCCGGTTTAATTTCTTCTTTAGGTGCAGTTTCATCAACTACTTCTGTTTCAGCTTTAATTTCTTCGACTTCATTTTCAGGTTCTTGAGTAATAGGTTCAACTTCAGGAACTTCTTCTTTTTTTGGAGAAGGCTTTTCGACAGGAGCTGAAGGAGTAGGAGCAGGAGCTACTTTTTCAACATTTTCTTTGTTTCTCTCCTCAATCAGATGCTTAGTCTCTTCTCTTATATCCTTATGTATTTGGATTTTCTTTCTTTGACTTTCGGCTGCTTGCATTTCTTTTTTGAACTTTTCAAAAACAGCTTCCATCATCTCTTCAGTTAGAATTGATGTTGGTTTGTTTTGGATATCGAATCCCTTTGATTGCAAGTATTCTACAATGGTTTCTTTACCAATGTTAATTTCTGATGCAATTTTAAATAATCTTATTTTCTTAACAGCCATAAACTTGTATATTTAATTAAATTTTACCCTTTCGAGGCATTCTACTGATTTATTTTTCAGTACTTTCGTCTTCTTTTATTTCGGTTTCAACTGAAGTTTTATCAGATTCTTCATCGATTTTAACAACAGTTTCAACTGATGCTTCATCTTTAACTTCTTCTTTAATATCAGTAGTAGTAACACCATCAGCAGAATCTATATATCCTATCTCTGCATTCATGATTCTATCCTTCATTGCTTTCGACTCTCTTTCATCGAATTCAATAAGAATAATTGAACGTAGTTCCAAGAGTAATTGCTTAGACATACCTTCTATCTCTAACAATTCTTCTGGAGGCGTTTCAAGGAATTCTCTGGCAGTTTCTATTCTCATAGATACTAGCTCTTCATAAAGCTCATCACCAAATTCAACTTTGAACTCATCTAGATCTATATCTTCACCACCTTCTTTGATTAGAGTTAAATTATACCCTGTTAGTTTGGAAGCTAATCGAACATTTTGCCCACTCTTACCAATTGCAAAACTTACTTGATCATCTGGAACTACTACATTCGCAGATCTAGTTTCTTTATCAATTTGTACTTCTTTTATCTTAGCAGGTGATAAAGCTCTTTTTATAAATTCTGCATCATCTTCTGACCATTCTACTAAATCTATATTCTCGTTATTGAGCTCTCTTACTATAGAGTGTATTCTAATACCTTTCATACCAACACATGCACCAACAGGATCTACTCTATCATCAAATGACATCACTGCTACTTTCGATCTTTCTCCAGCCTCTCTCTCAATTGCTTTGATTTGAATGATTCCATCATATATCTCTGGTATTTCAACTTCAAACAATCTTGATAAATACTCTTTGGAAGCTCTAGATATAATAATATCAGGATGTCCACCTTGACTAGACCTTCTTACTTCTTTTATTACTGCTTTTATAGTTTGATTCTTTTTATATCTAAAAGTCTCACCATGTATTTGCTCTTCACGTGGTAAACGAACTTCTACTTTATCATGTAAAACTAGGATATCATTACGTCTTACTTGGTAAATCTCACCAATAATAATATCACCAACTTTATTTACATAATCATTGTATATCTGATCTTTTTCGATATCACGTATCTTTTGATTCAAATTTTGTGAAGCTAATGCTATAAGTCTTCTTCCAAAATTATCTGCAAGATTATCCAATGTTATCTCTTCGATGAACTCTTCACCAACTTCAAACTCCTCACCTTCTGGTGCATGTAAGTTGGCTTGTTCTAAACTAATCTCTAATTCTGGGTTTTCAACTTCATCAACTATATCACGCATCATATAGATTTCTATATCACCTTGTTGCATATTCACGATGATATCGAAGTTTGATTCCATACCGTATTTTTTTCTAACAATCATAGATAGCGTTTCTTCTAGTACGCCTTGAAGTAAATCTCTATCAATATTCTTTGATTTCGCCATATCAGCAAAAGCTTCTATGATCATTTTTTTGTCAATTGTATGTTTGGCTTTTTTTCGTGCCATTTTTCAATAACCATTAATAAATAAAAAATGGGCTCTTTGGCCCAACGATGTCATACAAAAATAAGAAAAATTATATAATCAGCAATGTTATTGACTGATTATATTGAATTTCGTTTAATCATTTATTATTAAGTTTGTATAAATTTAAAAATGAGGAATCAAAAAATGGCTTTTCAAGGTACAGATTTTTTCAGAATAGATGAACTATATACTGAAGAAGAATTAATGGTGAGAAACTCTGTTAGGGAGTTTGTAGATGAGCAAATTGTTCCAATTATAGAGGAACATTATATGAAAGGTACATTCCCAATGGAGCTAACTGAAAAGTTAGGTAATATGGGGATGTTTGGAATTAAAACTTCTGAGAAATACGGTGGAGCTGGTGCTAATTACACGACTTATGGGTTAGCTATGCAAGAATTGGAACGTGGGGATTCTGGTGTACGTTCTTTCGCTTCAGTCCAAAATTCATTAGTAATGTATCCAATTGAATCTTATGCTAATGAAGAAAAGAAACAAGAATGGCTCCCTAAATTAGCATCAGGAAAGGCAATAGGTTGTTTCGGATTGACTGAACCAGATCATGGTTCTAATCCAAGTGGAATGTTAACTACTGCTAAAAAAATTGATGGTGGTTACTTGCTCAATGGTGCAAAGATGTGGATAACTAATGGCTCATTAGCAGATGTTGCTGTAGTTTGGGCAAAGTTAGATGGTAGAATAACTGGATTTCTTGTAGAGAAAGGTATGAAAGGATTTTCTGCACCAGAAATGAAAAATAAACATTCACTTAGAGCATCTGTTACTTCTGAGTTGATTTTTCAAGATGTAGAGGTTCCAGAGATTAATAGACTAAATGTAGATGGACTAAAAGGTCCTTTAAGCTGTCTAACACAAGCTAGATATGGGATTGCCTATGGAGCAATCGGTGCTGCTATGCAAGTCTATGAATCGTCAATTAATTATGCAAAATCTAGAATACAATTCGATAAACCAATAGCAGGTTTTCAACTAGTACAAGACAAATTAGTTCATATATTCGATGAAATCTCTAAAGCCCAGTTAATAGCTTATAGAGTTGGAAGACTAATGGAATCTGGTAATTTCAAACCAGAACATATTTCTTTTGCAAAAAGAAACAATGTAAAAATGGCTCTAGAATCATGTAGAATAGCTAGAGAGGTGCATGGAGCCAACGGCATATTGAATGAATATCCGATTATGCGTCACGCAAATAATTTAGAGTCGGTATATACGTATGAAGGTACACATGATATACATACTTTAATTTTGGGTCAACATATTACTGGAATTCCAGCATTCAAATGAAATCAAACGAAGAGATAAAAAAAGAAATACGGTTAAGAGATAGAGTAATCAGAGTCCTTGCTAAGGACAAGCAAATCAGAGCCATAGCTGTTAAAAATACGGTTGCCGTGAAAACAGCACAGAAGAATCACGAACTTGGGTTTGTACCTGCTACTTTGCTTGCAAAGCTGTTATCTGCGGCCTCATTGATCGCATCAACTTTGAAAGGGGAAGAAAGAGTTGTATTAGAAACTAATAGTGATGGTCATATTACTAAACTTTTCGCTGAAGCTTTGAGAGTAGGTGAAGTAAGAGGATATGCAGTACAGTCGAAGAACATTAACTTAGAAGAAGTTGTAGATAGTGATTTCATAGGCCTAGGTTTATTAACAGTTAGTAAAGTCTTGTATAATAAATCTGAACCAACTAATGGGATTATAGAAATCGTAAAAGGAGATATAGCAACCGATGTAGCTTATTATTTCACTCAATCAGAACAGATACCTACTTCTCTGATATTAGATGTAGCACTTGATGAAAATGGAATTATAAGTCATTCGGGTGGTATTATGATACAAGCATTACCTGGGGCATCAGAATCTGATTTAGCACTTGTCGTTGAAAATTTACAAAATATGAACCGATTATCAGAGATGCTTAAACAAGATAAAACTCCTGAAGAAATAATAGCAGAAGTTCTACCGTTCGAATATACAGTAATTGATTCAACACAAGTTGATTTCTTTTGCAGATGCTCAAAAGATAAATTTATTAATAGTTTGGTAACTTTCCCACATAAGATGATTGTGGAGATGGAAGAAAACAATGAGAATGAGTTGGTTTGTCAGTATTGCAATGCTCACTATAACTTAGAGAAGGAAGACTTCGAGAAGCTAAAGGAAATAACTTTAGCAAAGAGTAATTAAAAAGCTTTAGTATAGAATCTGAATTAAATAAAAAAAAGGGGCAAAATAAGCCCCTTTTTTATTAAATAATCTTAAATTCGATTCTACGGTTCTTAGCCATAGCTTTTTTAGTACCACTTGTGTCGAGTGGTTTAGTTTCTCCGAATCCTTTGGCCTGTAGTCTTGTAGGAGATATTCCTTTCTTTATCAGGTAGAACATAACTGCCTCTGCCCTATCTATGGATAATCTCATATTTACATCTTCATTTCCTTCTTGGTCAGTATGACCTTGAATTTCGATTTTTATGTCTTTTTCTCTCTCTAGCCAATTGGCTATATCATCGAGTATAAGTTCTGACTCTACTCTTATCTCAGCACTACCTGTTAAGAAGTGAATACCTTTAGGTTTGTAAGTCTCCCCTTTTTTTATCTTTTCTATTTCCTGTACTATTATTACAGTATCAGGTTTTGATTTGACAAATACTGTGTCTCTTTTTTCTATTTCTTTTACGAATGCTTCTGTTTGTGGGCACCCTTGTAGTATCTTAATACCAAAAACTGAAGGACATTTATCATCAATATCTGGTATTCCATCGCCATCAGTATCTCCTTTCATCGGGTCAGATCCAGCTTTAACTTCTTCTAAATCAGTCAATCCGTCTCTATCCGAATCGGCAATATTTGGGTTAGAATTGTGAAGCATAACTTCTTCGTAATCTGTTAAACCATCTTTGTCAGTATCTACTTCATTTAGGTTAGTATTATTTGCCACTTCTTGAGCATCTGTCAATCCGTCTCCGTCTGAGTCAATAGATAGTGGATTAGATTTGTATAGATGAATCTCATCATAATCACTTATACCATCATCATCTGTATCAGCTTTATAAGGATATGTTCCATATTCTTTTTCTTCATCATTTGTTAACCCATCATTATCTGGATCATTATCACTAAATAGATAATATGACAACTTCATACCAACTTCACCAATACCATCAGTATTTGCTACAGAACCTTCAGGAGGTATTTGTGCATAACCATCTAAGTAATCTGTTGTTAGTATATGATAAGATGCATGAACACCTAGAGATAAATCCCTGTACAGAAATACATCTATCCCCATACCGCCAACCGGATGAAAATCTATTTCATCTTGAACTTTGAATTCTGGATAGTGAATTCTATCACCACCTGGGTCTAAAGGACTATCTTGTATATCTTGATTTTGAAAGGAAAGTACAGAAAAGCCACCAAAGATATAATAATTGATTTGGGAGCGGGGAAGTAAATTTACAAATAAAAGAAAATCGACTGTAGTAATTTTAGTTGTTCTCTCGTAAGACCTTTTGTCTGCATCTAGAAAATATTCTCGAGGGAATTGTCTGTAGAAATCTTCACCAAGTCTATTTATATATCTTCTCTCGTATTTCAGATAACCAGTTCCAGCTCTTGCTCCTATAGCAAACTCAGGTACATACGGAAAAAAATACCGAGTAAAAAAGCCACCTGCATAACCAACATTGTTGTCAGTAAACTCTCCAAAATATTTTGTCAAATATCCTGTAGCTCCAACTTCTAATCTTCCATCTGCATAAATACCCTCTTTTACAAAGGATTGAGAATAAATAGGAATAGTAAATACAAAGAATATTAGAGCAAATGTGTTTATCAACTTCATATTATATAAACACTTCATTTGTTAATCGTTTTTTTATCTAACTATTGTATCATTTCTATCAGGAGAAACTGATATTAGAGAAATCTTGGCACCAGTGAAATCTTCGATAAAGTCAATATAATTCTTCACTTCAATAGGAAATTCGTCATAGGATTTGAAATTAGTAGTATCAGTATTCCAACCTTTGAATGTTTTATATACTAATTCAATATTATTGAATTTCTGCATATCTACAGGAAATGAGTTTAAAACTTTTCCATTAATTGTATATCCAACACAAACTTTTATCTCATTGAGTTTATCCAAGACATCAAGCTTAGTAAGAGCTATATTGCTAATTCCATTAATCATTACTGAATATTTTAAAGCAAATAAATCTAACCAACCACATCTACGAGGTCTCCCAGTTGTAGCGCCAAATTCGTGCCCAACTGTTGCTAAATGTTTACCAATTTCATCATCTAATTGCGTTGGGAATGGACCATTGCCAACCCTAGTAGTATAAGCTTTTACAATACCAATTATTTCATCTACTTTAGTAGGTGGTATTCCCAAGCCGGTACATGCCCCACCAGAAGTAGGGTTAGAACTTGTCACGAAAGGGTAAGTACCATGATCCAAGTCAAGTAAAGCACCTTGTGCTCCCTCTACTAATATCTCTTTGCCTTCAATAATATTATTATTCAACAAAGTAGAAATATCAGTAACATATGGGTCGATAAGCTTATCAAATTCGATATACTTTTCTACTATAGAATCTACATCTAACTCTTCATGACCATAAATTTTAGTCAATACTTCATTATATTCACTAATATTATAACGAAGTTTTTCTTCGAAGTCTTTTCTATCTAATAAATCAACGATTCTTATTCCTGTTCTCTTTGCTTTATCAATATACGCCGGACCAATTCCTCTACCAGTTGTTCCTATTGACTTATCAGAATTGTGGCTTTCTCTAACTGTGTCCATCATTTTATGATAAGGCATAATCAAATGAGCTTTATGACTAATGAATAATCGACCAGTAACATCAATATTATGAGATTTCAACATTTCTATCTCTTCCATCAAAGCCACAGGATCTATAACAACACCATTACCAATAACACATTTAGTAGTAGGGTTCAATATACCAGACGGTATCAAGTGTAAAACATACTTCTTATCATCTATAACTATGGTGTGACCAGCGTTAGCACCACCTTGGAATCTAGCTACTATATCAGCATTGGCGCTTAGTAAATCTACTATTTTGCCTTTTCCTTCATCACCCCATTGGGCTCCGACTATAACTTTTACACTCATTTTTATACCTTGAAATAGAAAACAAAAACTCCGAACTAAAATGCCCGGAGTATAAAAAATTCATTTTAACCCCTTTATTAATCTACGTTTTTAGCAGATTCTAAAGTGTCTTTAATTGTCAATATTTGCGTAAGATTAGTAATTTTAAATAAATCTAAAATCTTTTCACTTGGTGCAGCAATTACTAGTTTACATTTATTCTTAGTGCAACTTGTATGTGCTCCTACTATCATACCAAGTCCTGAACTATTCAGCACTTTAACATCAGACAAATCTACAATAACCTTAGATGGGTTAGAGTTAAGAGCCTCCTCTACTAAGGAAGAAAACTCTATCACTTGAGTACCACCTAATACTTCATTAGGGAGACTTAATACTGACACATTATTTTCGGTTATTAATTTCATAATTATGCTGTTACTGTTTTAAGATCATTTTCACCAATGTCAGTTTTCTTAACATTAGAGAAATACCATAAAGCAAATGGTGTTGCAATAAATATTGAAGAATATGTACCAACTATGAAACCTACAAGCATAGTAAACGCAAATCCTTCAAGAGTTGGTCCACCGAAGAATAATAATACTAATAATACGATTTCAGTTGTCAAAGTTGTATTAACAGATCTAGAAAGAGTCTCATTTATACTTCTATTGAAGATACTTACTAAAGATTTACCTTTCATTAAATCTCTATTCTCTCTAACTCTATCAAATATGATTACGGTATCATTGATAGAATAACCAACTACAGTTAGCATTGCAGCAAGTATAGTTTGGTCTATTTCTAGACTAAATATACCAGTTTGTTGGAATATAATAACAATTAAGAAGGTAACCATAATATCATGTACTAAAGCAACTAGTGCAGCTAGTCCAAAACTAAACTCAAATCTAAATGCTAAATAAAGTAATATAACTATTGCAGAGAATAAAATCGCTAAGAAGGCTTGAGTTCTCATCTCATTACCAATTTTAGGACCTATTTTATCTACTTTCAATACTTCATGAGGATTATCAGAAAACTTATTGTTTAGACCACTTTTCAGTATTTCCGGTGCATTATCAGAATCTTTAATACGGATTAAAAATGATCCTTCGGAACCAAATGTTTTAATCTCACTTGATTCGAATCCTATCTCACTTACAGCCGTTCTCAATTCAGAAGTTGACATAGACTTTTCGAATTTAACACCAACTTCAGTACCACCAGTGAAGTCAATACCAAATTTTGGTGGGAAAACGAAAGCTATAATCAATCCGAATACTATAGTGCTAAGCGATACTGTTAATAGTATCTTTCTTTTAGCTACGAAATCAATGTTTGTTTTATCAAAAAATTGCATTTTTTCTTCCTTTTCAGATTAAGAATTTTTAGATTGACCAAAACTAAATGATGAGTTTTTTCCATCAGAAAGCTGTAGTTCAATAAGTGAACGAGAAACCATAATAGCAGTAAATAAAGTACTAAGAATACCAATCATAAGTGTAAGAGCGAAACCTCTTATCAGACCAGTACCAACATAGTAAAGAATTAGACCTGTCATAAAAGTTGTTATATTTGAGTCAAAGATTGCAGACATAGCTTTACTAAATCCTTCATCAATTGCTGATCTTAATGAACGTCCTTTATTAAGTTCTTCCCTTACCCTCTCGAATATTAGGATATTTGCATCAACAGCCATACCTAGTGTTAACACAATACCAGCTATACCAGGCAATGACAATGTACCACCAAGTGAAGCAAGTATAGTAAATATTACCATAATATTTATAAGTAATGAAAGGTCAGCCACCATACCAGCTCTAGAATAGTAAAGAATCATGAATAGTATTACTAAGCCGAAGGCAAATAATGTCGAATTTACACCACTCGAAATAGAGTCATCACCAAGCGATGCACCAACAACTTTTTCTTCTATTATCTTAACAGGAGCTTTTAATGCTCCAGCTTTCAATACGATTTCTAATAAACTAGCTTCTTTAGCATTTGCCATACCTGATATTTGAGAACTTCCACCAGATATTTTTGAATTAACATTAGGAGCAGAATAAACATTACCATCTAATACGATTGCTATCCTCTTACCAACATTAGCACCAGTGATTGAAGCCCATTTGTCTGAACCATCTGAATTCATAGTCATATTAACAACCCATGAATTTGTAGTTGGGTCAACATTCTTACCAGCGTCAACAATTACATCACCAGTTAATTCTGGTTCAGATTTCAAACCATAGAAATCAAGGAATTGACCAGTAATTTTTTCTGATTCAGAAGCTTCTGATTTAGCTTGGAAAGCCAATTCAGTATCAAAAGGTAATAATGATTTTATTTTAGGATCTTTTAGCATGATTTTTAGTTTTGCCAAAGAATCTTCGTGAATTCGGAAGTAATAGTTACCTTGTTGAGGAAAGCTATTAATATCATAGCTAACAGGTTGCATTTGACCGTCTTTACTATCTCCCACCCAGAACGTCGCAAACATTCTAGTGAATGGGTGCTTTGAAGCATATAAGTTTTGAGCTGCAGTTTCAGATAATCCTTCATAAGGATTCGAAGTATCAGCTTTTTCAACTTCTTCTTTTTTAATTGTATCAGTTGCATTTGCAACATCACTATTATTAGCGTTAGAGTCAGTTGATTTCAACTCAGCTTTAGCTTCAGGAGCTGGAACAACTTGAGCAGTAACTTTTGCAGAATCATTTAGTTCAGCATTATTAGTGTTTGGAGTTTTGCTTGTTTTAGAAGCAAGCATTTCATCAATTTTCTTGAATGATTGAACTAATTCAGCATTACTTCTAACTAACTTGAATTCAAGACGTGCTGTAGTTTCTAATAAACTTCTAATCTGAGATTCATCTGTTACACCAGGCAATTCAAGAAGAATCCTTCTGCTTCCTTGTTTTTGTATATTAGGCTCAGAAACACCATATTTGTCAATACGTTGTCTTATAACTTCTTGAGCTTGATTAATTGCACCGTCAGCATTATTAGATAATTCTTCTAATATTGCTTCTTCCGAAGCATTACTAATATCACCTAAATCAAAGTATGAAATAAGGCTTTTACCTTCTGGTTTAGCAATTTCATTAAATTTTCTTGCAAAAATATCAACCACAGACTCATCTGAAGTTTGCGATTCTTTTTCAGTTGCTTCTAATACTCTATCAAAAGTATCATCAATAGCTTCTTTTTGCGCAGTTTCTCTTAGAAGTTTAACTACGTCAACTTCCATTGTCACATACATACCACCTTTTAAGTCAAGCCCAAGTTGCAAAGAGTTCTCTTTTGCACTTTGGTATTCTTGACCATAGTTCTTTTTGAATTCATTCATTATAGCTAATGAATCTGCAGGATTTGCCGCTTGGCTTGCTCTCTGCAAATATTCAGCTCTTTTGGATTCCAATTGGGAATAGTTATACGTAGGATAAAGTGCGAATATCGCAGCTATAATAGGAATAACTATTAACGCTATTTTACCAATTTTCGATTTCAATTAATGCCTCCGAGTATTTATCTCGATAATCTCTTATTATGAAAAATTGTGAAAAGTACAAGCACGAATATAAGGCATTGGATTTAAAATTCAAATGAATTAAAATCATTTTTTTTCAACTATGTCTATTTTATTGCTTATTATTATCACAAGAAGAACGATACATTTGGTCCTATATTGAAATCGAATATGTACCAAATGCCTAATAACAGTGTCCATGCGACAAACAATATTACAGAAAATGGCAACAAAGATGATATCAATTCACCCATTGTAACATCTTTCTTAAATTTTTGTGCAAAAACTATCAACAAAGGAAAATATGGTAATAAAGGAGTAATCATATTAGTAGTGCTATCACCAATTCTATATATTAATTGTGTAGCTTCAGGTGTAATACCTAATATCATGAACATTGGAACAAACACTGGAGCTAAAATAGCCCATTTAGCAGAGGCGCTAGATATGGATAGATTTAGCAACATACTAAAGATAAGAAATGTCATGAATAAAGGTAAACCGGTTAATCCAATATTTGAAATATATCCTGCTCCTTTTACCGCTATTATCATATCAAGTTCAGACCAGTTGAAATAATGAAGAAATTGACCAGCTGCAAAAGCAATTACAATATATGATGCCATTGTTCCCATTCCAGAATTAAGCATATCTACTATATCGTTTGATGATTTTATCGTTCCAGATATATACCCATAAACTAGACCTGGGAAGAAGAACATCAATATAATCAATGGTATTATACTTTTAAATAAATATGTTAACTCACCATTTTCATCTCTGAAAAAAGAATTTTCTGGTATTGATAGTGCAGCAATCAAAACAAGTAAAACAAACAACAAAGAATATGAATAAAATAGTGCCTTTTTATGAATTGTAAAACTATTTTCCTCGATTTCATCTCCTACTATATCTGGTACGTGTACTCCTAATCTTGGTTCTACTATTCTATTGTTTACAATAGTACACACAATGGCGACAAGGAAAGTAGAAACTATCATAAAATAGTAATTTGCAGTTGGATATACTATATAATTGGCATCTATAGTCAGAGCTGCTTGGTGAGTTAAACCTGATAAAAGAGGATCAAGAGCTGTAATTAGTAAATTAGCAGAAAATCCTCCATTAATTGCAGCAAAGGAAGTGATAACACCTGCTAATGGATTCTTACCTATAGCTCTGAAAGTCAAGCCTGCTAATGGAGGTAGAACTATAAGTCCAGCATCAGCTATTAAGCTACTATTGACAGAAACAAAAACAATTGTAAACACAACCAAATTATCAGGTACTTTAGATATAGTATATTTTAAGGTTGCTTCAAATAAACCAGATTTTTCGGCTATAATAATTCCGAACATTGTAGCTAACACTACACCTAGTGGTGGAAAATTGATAAAGTTTTTAACGGCCGAAGTTAAGACTTCTCTAATTCCTTCTATAGAGAGGATACTTTTAACTGAAATTGTTTCATTAGTAACAGGGTGAATTACTGAAGTACCTAATAGACTAAATAAAACCGAAAGTAAAACAGTAAAAAGTGCAAGTAATAAGAAAAGAAAGAATGGATTTGGTAATTTGTCCGAAACTTTCTCAACAGTTTTAAGAAAACTAAATATTAATTTTTTGTTATTTTTCATTTCATCAATATATCAAATTCTGGAATTAAATGAACGAGAGTATCTCAGTTATAATAATATCATACAATTGTAAGCAGTTTGTGGAGGATTGTATAAAATCGATAATTATAACTTGCTTTGATAGAATTCCAGAAATAATTGTTGTAGATAATAACTCTGATGATGATACAGCTAGCTATATTGCTAATTTATATCCGGAAGTAAAAATAATAGTTAACAATGAAAATATAGGATATGCCGCAGCAATTAATATTGGTGTTAGTGCTTCAAAGGGTGAATATCTAATACTTTCTAATGCAGATGTCATCTATAAAGAAAATTGTATATATGGTTTAATTAATAAACTTATATTACTTAATAATAACGCAATTATTGCACCACAACAATTATATAAAGATGGAACTTATCAGCGCTCATATGGCTATTTCCCAAGTTTAAAAAGAGGTATTTTTGATTTGTTTGGAATTACTAGACTTAAGCTATTTCTAAAAAAGAAATCATTTCTTAATGGTAAAAGAAATAAATATATTGTAGAATATATTGATGGAGCTATAATGTGCACTACAAAGAGTATTTTTAATAAGTTAAGTGGTTTTGATGAGAAATTTTTCTTTTACTCAGAGGAAACAGACTTTTGTTATCGTGCTAAAAAGCAAAGAATTGATTCAATTCTAATTCCTGAATTACAAGCTATACATCATAGAGGTGGATCACAAGAAAACAAAGGAATGAACGAAGATAGTATAAAAATGCTAATCGAGTCTGAAGCAAAGTTTTTAGATAAACACAATAACCCCATTAATAAAAAGATTTATTTACGATTAGAATTATTATTCTTTCAGCTACTATTACTTTTAAGTAGAACAACAAACGATACTACTCGTACAGAAAACAATAAGAAATATATAAAAGCAATAAAATCGGTTTTAAATGGAAACTAAATATGATTTGGCAATAGCTTACAGGATCTATCCTAAAGTGTCAAAAGTACCAGCAATACATTCAGATAATAAATATGAGTTATCTCGAGTTTGTCTTGAGTCATTTTATAATGCTGTAAAAAATGTAAAGGCTTATGTTTATATAATTCTTGATGGCTGCCCTCCGGAATATAAAGATTTATTTAAAAAAACCCTTTTAGACATTGATTACGAGTTCATAGAAAAAGATAGTGTTGGGAATGCTCAGACATTCAATTTACAAATGGACTTACTTCTAAATCAGGACAAAAGTGAAGTAATTTATTTCGCTGAAGATGATTATTATTATTTAGATAATGCTTTTACTGAATTAATTAAAGCTGTAAAAGACCCTAGGGTTGATTTCCTAACACCATATGATCATCCTGATACTTACAACACGGATTTTCATAATTACAAGAAAAGATATCTAGAAATTGCAGGACGTAAATGGGGAGTAATGTCTAGTACAACAATGACATTTATGACTACTAAAAAGATACTCATGGAAACAAAGCATATATTTGATACATATACAATTAGAAACTACGACGCTTCACTTTGGTTATCCCTTACTAAACTAAATGCATTTAATTTTGGACTGATGATAAAATTTATGTTTACTAATATGCCTTTCTTCAAAATATACTTGAAACTCGTCTATTTTACACTATATCAAGTACTTTTCGGAAAGAAAAGAGTATTAGTTCAAGCAGTCCCAGCACTCGCAACTCACATGGAAGATGCATTTCTCTCACATAATATTGATTGGTATAAAGAATTTGAAAAACATGAACCCAAGTAAACTATCTATTAGTATTAACAATGGATTGATTGATTCAGTTAACAAATCGGATGTCACTGAAATAATTGTAGATGGAATAAAAAATAAATTTGAGGATGCTTTTGCAATCCCTGGTTTAGTTGATGCACATGCACATATAATTGGGTTAGGTGAAAACCTCAATACCATTAGGTTAGAAAAGGCAAAATCTAAATCTGAATTATTCGAATTAGCTAAACAAATTGATATCATAGAAGGTTGGATAACTGGTAGAGGTTGGAATGAAGAATGCTGGGATGATAAGCATATTGATAGAATAGACTTAGATAGCATTAATTCAGAAATCCCTATTTGCTTGATTAGAGTAGATGGACATGCTGCATGGGTTAATTCAAAGGCATTAGAACTTTCTGGAATTAACTTTGAAACTCCAGACCCTAATGGTGGTAGTATTCAAAAGGATAGAAATGGATACCCAACAGGTTTGTTAATTGATAATGCAATTGAACTAGTAAGAAACAATATACCTAAGAAAAACAATGAGTTAATAAAAAAATATATTCTAGATGCATGCTATGAATGTTTAAGAAGCGGAATTACTGAAGTTCATGATATGGATGTCAATCTAGATCATATAGAAGCATACAAAGAACTCGACAACGATAATCTTTTACCTATTAGACTTGTGCAATATATAAGAGGGTTTGATGGTGAATATAAACAGATACAACCAAAACCATATAATGGAAATAATCTTCAAATAATTGGACTAAAATTTTATGCTGATGGAGCCTTAGGTAGTCGAGGAGCATTAATGATTGATAAGTATAATGATTCTGATACTTATGGGTTAGAATTAATTAGTAAAGATGAGCTTTACGAAAGAGCTTCGCAAGGTTGTCAAAATGGTTGGGATATTGCTGTACATGCAATCGGAGACAAAGCTAACAAGAACGTACTAGATGTATATGAAAGACTTAGGAAAGAAAACTTTGAGAATATTCTAAGAATTGAACATTCACAATTAGTACATCCTGATGACATAGATAGATTTTCTAAATTGGATGTATTTGCATCAGTCCAACCAATTCACTGTACTTCGGATAAGAACATGGCAATAAAAAGATTAGGTGAAGACTATAAATTCCCTTATCCTTGGAATACGTTGCTAAAAGCTGGTGCAACATTGATTGCAGGTTCAGACTTCCCTATTGAATCACATAATCCATTTTTAGGAATAGATTCATTCGTAAATAGAATTGCAGTTAACGAAGAAAAAACTTGGCAAAAGGATGAAACATTGTCATTAGAAAACGCATTAAATTCATATTGTTACACACCTCACTTAGCAACAAGAAATTCATTCTCTGGTTCTTTAGAAATTGGCAAAAGAGCTGATATTACTATAATAAACAATGATTTAAGAGATCCATCTAAAATCAAACGAACTAGAGTATTAGCCACTATTTCAAGTGGAAAACTAACTAAACACTTATAATATTTGTAATTAAATAAATTTTTCGTAATTTTGTGTCCTTTGCTATAGCAAAGAATTAAAGGGTGCAATATTATTTAAACTATTGTCATCCATATTGTTAAACTAAATTAATTTTTTTTGGAGAGCTAAATGGCAGATAATGCTGTGAACGAATCACAAAAAAACGAAGAAGAAGTAAAGACTGTAAAAGCTACAGTTGCTTCTGCACCTAAGCAAAGTAGCAAACCTACTGTTACCGAACTTATGGAAAAAGGATTTGATAGTTTCTTAAATTTAGATGATGATGCTTATGCTCAAATGGCAACAGGCTCAGTTATTGAAATAAAAGAAGATGAACTAGTAGAAGGTAAAATAGTTAATATTACCAAAGATGAAGTTCACGTAGATATCGGATTCAAATCTATAGGTATAATTCCAAGAGCAGAACTAATTGGTTCTGAAAACTATGAAGTTGGTCAAAAACTTGATGTATTCATCGAGAATATCGAAGATTCAAGCGGACATATGATATTGTCTAGAAGACGCGCAGATTTCATGAAAATCTGGGATGATATTATGGATATGTTCGAAAATAGTAAAGTTACAACAGTTAACATTTTACGTAGAATTAAAGGTGGTATGGTAGTAGATTTGATGGGTATAGAAGCATTCTTGCCGGGCTCTCAAATAGACGTTAGACCAGTTAGAGATTTTGATGCATGGGTTGGTAATGATATTGAAGTTAAAGTAGTAAAAGTTAACCATCCTAATGAAAACGTAGTTGTATCACACAAAGTATTGCTAGAAGAGCAGTTAGCTGAGCAACGTGACGAAATCATGTCTAATCTTGAAAAAGGATTGGTATTAGAAGGTACTGTAAAAGCTATCTCTGATTTCGGTGTATTCGTTGATTTAGGTGGAGTAGATGGTTTAGTTCACATAACTGACTTGTCTTGGGGACGTGTTTCACATCCTTCTGAAGTAGTAGATTTGGATGAAACTGTAAAAGTCGTAATCTTAGATTATGATCAAGAAAGAAAGAGAATTTCTTTGGGGATGAAGCAACTTACTGAGCATCCTTGGGAAAGTATCGGTATTAAATACGAAGAAGGTACTAAAGTAACTGGTAAAGTTGTTAGCTTAACTGATTACGGAGCTTTCATTGAAATAGAAAAAGGTATTGAAGGTTTGATTCACATTAGTGAAATGAGCTGGACTCAACATATCAAACATCCTTCACAAATGGTATCTATGGGTCAAGACGTAGAAGCTGTAGTTCTAAACATAGACAAAGATGATAAGAAATTAGCTTTGGGTATGAAACAATTAGAGCCAGATCCTTGGGAAGATTTGATGAAGAAATATCCTGTCGATTCTAAACACGAAGGTATCGTTAGAAACCTAACTAACTTTGGTGTGTTCGTAGAATTAGAGCCGGGAGTAGATGGTTTAGTACATATTAGTGATCTATCATGGACTAAGAAAATCCGCCACCCTGGTGAGTTTGTTAAGAAAAATGACAGATTAGATGTTATAGTTCTTAGCATTGATTCGGAACAAAGAAGAATAGCTTTAGGACACAAACAAGTATTAGACAACCCTTGGGATACTTTCGAAAATTCTTATGGTGTTGATTCGGAAACAGAAGCTAAGATTGAAAGAATTATAGAAAAAGGTGTTATCGTTGAATTACCGGATGGTGTTGATGGTTTCGTTCCTGTTTCTCAACTTTCATTTGCACCTGTTAAAAATATCAGTGATTACTTCAAACCAGGTGATACATTACCTTTAAGAGTAGTTGAATTTGATAAAGAATCTAAGAAAATCGTATTGTCTGTAGTAGAAGCTCTAAGACATAGATCGGCTGAAGATATTGAAGCTTACAATAAGAAGCATCAAGTACCAAATGCTGAGAAATATACATTAGAGTCAGTACAACAAGCTACTCCTGAAGAAATTGAAGATTTCTTAAGAGAAACTAGTGTATTAAACAGCAATACTATAGCTCCTAAGAAAGAAAAAGTAGAAGCGACTGAAGAAGCTAAAGTTGAAGAGACAACTGAAGAAGTAGCTGAAGTTGTTGAAGAAACTAAAGAAGAAAAACCTAAGAAAGCTAAAGCGACTAAAAAGAAAGAAACTGAAGATACTCCTGAAGAAGAGGCAACTGATGAAGTAGCCGAATCGGTAGAAGTAACAGAAGAAGAAAAACCTAAGAAAGCTAAAGCAACTAAGAAGAAAGATGAAGAAGATACTTCTGAAGAAGAATAATCACTTCGCTTTTTATTTAGTTTAAAATTAATAAAGCCGAATAGAAATATTCGGCTTTTTTTGTATATTTGTTTTGTGCTTGTAATTATACAGAGGAGCTTCGATTATGTCAGTTAAATATACTTTAGAACAAATAATTAATCAACCAAGAGATAAGGTTATAGAGTTAATAGATAATCCTGATAATTTAAAAGAGTGGCAACCTGGCTTTATAAGTTTAGAACATATAAGTGGTGTACCAAGCCAAGAAGGTGCCAAATCAAAACTTACCTACGTTATGGGCAAAAGGCAAATAGTTATGATAGAAACCATTAGTAAAAAAGATTTGCCACATAGGTTTGATTTGACATTTGATGCAGATAACGTATATAATATCCAAAGTAATCGATTCGAGATAGTTGACGAAAACACTACTAAGTGGATATCAGAAAACGAATTCATTCTATCTGGTTATATGAAAATATTTGGCATATTCGGAAAAGGAATGTTCAAAAAACAATCTCAAATATATCTAGATAAATTTAAAGAGTTTGCTGAAAGGAGTTAATAAGCAGCTGGTGCATTAGTATCATCATCATCAAAGTAAATATTAATATCACGAACATCATCAAAGTTCTTTAATTTGCGGATGAGAAGTTCTTTTTCTACACCTTTTTTGAGTTTCATATTGTAGTAAACTTCTATGAAGTCTCTTTCATCTAGTGCTCGAACGTTGACTACTTTTAGTGAGCTAGTACTTGATTTCAAGAGCTTTTTAACTTCATCATTTACTTCATTAGGCTTGTAAGTGATATGTATTAGATAATTTACATCTGCAGTTTGAAAAACGTTTGTATTAGAAAGAAGTAGTAAAACCAAACAAATAAAAATAGTTCCGATAACTGCAACTAAATAAAGACCTACACCCGAAGCCATACCTATACCAAGCGAGAAGAAGATAAATACTATATCTTGTACATCTCTGACGGCCGTTCTAAATCGAATAATAGACATAGCTCCTACTAACCCAAATGCTGTAGCCAAATTATTTCCAATCACTAATAAGACAAGTGAAGTAATAATAGTAAGTACTATAAGAGAACTTACAAAGGTTCTAGAATAGTTTGGTCCTTTGTATGTAACTCGGTAAACGATAGATATTAGTACACCACAAATAAAAGATATACTCAATGAGTATATTATCTCTAAAGCTGTTACTGGAAATAGTTCTATGTACTGAAATTCATTCATATTTATATCTGTTCCGCACGAAAATAAGCAAATCGTGACTGTTTTACTATGGATTTGTGACTATCTATACAAATAACATATTTGGATGCTGATTCTCTTTTCAACGACAAAGACTCTGACATATTCCTAACCCAACTTGGTAAAAAATCATCAAACTTAACTTCCAAGATAAAATAGTCTCTCATAGCAACTTTTATATCATCATCTACAAAAAGCTCATCAATATTCGGATATGCTACACTTCTGAGATTTTTATCAAATGTTATTCTAAGATTATTTTTAGTGGGATGAATCTCCGTATATGGTTCTCTATCATAAATGACATTCACTATTGGTCGTAAATTATAAGTCATTACTTGATAGAAAAACTTATTCAAATCATCATTATCGTACTTATAGTTTTTTCATTTATCATTTTTAGCGAATCATAATAATTAGTCGAATATCTATTTTTCATACCTGGTTCTTCAAACTTTCGCTTGATTTCAAAAAAAACTATTGAGTTTGGATTATAATCATAACCTCTTAGACGAACTTTTTTCCTATGCTTCAGCCCTGTTATTTTCTCATAGTAGTGTTTTAGATTAATCGAGTCAAAATAGATACTTCTTACAGTATAGTGTCTTCTTTCAGGATCAACATGACTATCTAACTTGAGTTTAGTCAAGATAATACTGCGCATCAATGGAATTTTATTCCTATGAACGTAAAATTTATACTCATATCTCAATTTCTAAAATCCCAGTTTTCTTTTAGCAAAAGTATAAAGAGGTATTTCTTCGGAGTAAATTGAAGCTTTACATATCATACCTGGTCTTATGAATTTATCTGGATTTGTTATCCGAGCAGTAACCAAAAAAAACTGATCTCTTCCTCTGATACGAATCTCATCCTCTATGTTCGTAATAGTAGCATTATAAACTTTATCTGTTTTATCAATAGCAAGTTCTACTTTATCATCCAAATCAACGAAACCAATTTCATATACCTTTACAGGTATCTTAACAATAAAAACTGAAGGGTCCTTGATTTTGATTAGATTTGTACTATCTTGATAATAGTTTATCATTCCATCAAAAGGAGCTTTAATAATATATTTGTCTTTCTTTTGTTGTAAGATTGCTATTCTATCTTCCAGTGTATTAATTTGCGATTGAATTACATCTAGGATCTCATTTTTTTCACCAGTAGATACAGTCTCCAAACTTTTTCTTGCTAATTTCAAATTTATTTTGGCAAGTTCATTCGCATTCTTATATTGCTCGTATTCTAATTGAGGAATTAGGTCTTCCTTTACCATCTTTTCAGCCCTTTCCAATTGTAAGCTGGTGAATTCAACATTATTTTTAGCAATATCTAATTTATCATTAAATTCTTTAATAATAGAAGCTTTTTCACCAGTGATTTTATCTCTATATTCTGCTTTAGCAACCGCTAGCTCAGATTGCAAAGTTATAATTTGTTCATTTACAACATCAGAATTTATTACTGCGATTGTATCATTTTCATTTACTGATTTATTGTGATTATGGAAATTAATTTTTGCTACATCTCCTCTATCGAATATGTAATCAGTTTTATCAGTAGAGAAATTTCGATCATTGTCAATAATCATTGAACTTAATTCCCCGTTGTTATCACGAGTTAATCTCCATTCCCTTGCAGAATATACTAGTGAGTTTGCTTCAATCAAGTAGCTAACTTCGAAAGGAGCAAGTATAAATAGCGGAGCTATGAATAATAATATGACTGAATATTTTCTTAACATAATTACAAAATTAACACAATTTTAACAATTTAATGAGCACTATTAACTATTAGACACTTCGTTCTAATAAATCCTTCGTTTTAAAAGTAAATAATTTTTATTTTAATATTTTGAAATCTGAGTTGAAATATGCTTTTTCAAAGAAAAGACCATTAGCAGGAGCAATAGTAGAACAAAGAGCCCTATCTTTTTTTATCAAAGATTCGATTAAATAATCTACAGATAACTTACCCGAACCTATATCTACCATAGTACCTACTAAACTTCTAACCATAGAATATACGAATCTGTTGGACTTAATGTTCAGTTTTATATCAGTTTCATTTAATTGCACCCATTTACATAACTCTAAATCACATTCGTAATGATTTAAGTCATTATTAACCTTAGAGAATGTAGTAAAATCGTGTTTCCCAATTATTGAATCAGAAGCAATGTTCATGAGATTAATATCTAATTTTTCTTTATAGTGAGCGTAATACCTTCTCTTGAAAACTGAATAGTCATTTGTTATATAATAGCTATACTCCCTAGAAACAGCATCAAAACGAGCATTATAGCCTTCATCAATTATTTGTGCGTCTAATAGTTGTATATCGTTAGGTAGTACTGTATTAATAGCAGGTACTATTTTGTTTTCAGGAATACGGAAGTCATCAATTGCTATAGTTGCAATTTGACTTATTGCATGTACGCCTGTATCTGTTCTGCCCGCGGCAATTATCTTAAAATCATTACCTGTTTTTAAATGAAATGCTTTAGTAAGTTCACCCTGTAAAGAACGTTGTCCAGGTTGCATTTGCCAGCCACAAAAGTCAGTGCCATCAAATTGAAATTTAATTATTAAAGTCTTCATTTCAGTATCTCCCCCGCTTCTTCTGCCCAAAATAATAAATCTAACTCATCCATTGGTATACCTACACTATCTGCAAACTTCATAAATTCATAGGATACATTATCATACCTAGATTTAGTAGATATATTGGGAATCTCATCAAATACACCACAAGTAACAAGATGCTTTAAAATATGTCGATCCAATATTGCTAAATTATTATAACCTATATTTCTTAAAAAGTGAGCTGACTCTTTTCTTCCTATACCATTAACGTTTTGGTTCAACCATTCCCTTTTCTCATTACCAGATAAGTCTGAATCAAGAATGCGTTTTATATCTGCCCATTGTGATTTGATTAGTAATAGTCTTTTCGACTTTTGATTATGGAATCTAATGTAGTTATTGTTATTTCGGAGTAAAGGAGTTGGGTCGATATCATTATTCTTAAAATCAATTTTCTCTAATTCCAATTGAACTGCCAAAGCAGAACTAGCTCTACTTTGAGGAGTACAAATACAAAAGCAAAGTTCATAAAAGTATTTAGATTCTGAAACGTTTTTGAAATCATATAATCTTTGTTTGATTAATGGATTTAATTTTTCATATTTTTTTTGAAATATAATAGGCAATTCTATAGAAATCATAATAATAAATTTTATATTTGAGTTTTACTAATTTAAAAATTTAAGCTGGATAAATAATGCAAATTGAAAAGATACAAGAAGAGTTAAGAAAGATGGGAGTTGATGGATGGTTATTCTATGACTTCCATGGTAGAGATCATATAGCGGCAAGAGTATTAGAGCTTCCTTCAGGTCATATGGCTACCAGAAGATGGTTTTATTATATACCTTCTATAGGTACACCAATAAAATTAAATCACAAAATAGAGCCTAACTATTTGAATCATCTTCCTGGAGATAGAGAATTATATCTAGCTTGGCAAGAGTTATCAGAGAAATTAAAGTTAATTTTAAAAGATACGAAAAGTATTGCAATGCAATACTCCCCAAATAATGATATTCCGTATGTATCTATAGTAGACGCAGGTACAATAGAGTTAGTAAGAAGTTTCGGAGTAGAAGTAGTTAGTAGTGGTAACTTGGTAAGTATATTCGAATCACATTTGACAGAAGAAGAAATAGAAGACCACAGAAGATGTGGTGAAGTAATGCATAAAATTAAAGATAATGCTTTTAAATATATCAGAAAAAGAATTGATAATGGAAATCCAGCAACGGAATTCGAAGTTCAACAATATATGCACCAACAATTTAGAGATAATGACATATTTTGGGATCATGGTCCTATAGTAGGAATAAATGAACATGCTGGTGATCCACACTTTGATCCTACACCTGAGAATAGCTACAAAATAAATGAAGGTGATTTAGTACTTATTGACTTGTTTGCTAGATTTAAAAAAGAAGGTAGTATATTCTATGATATAACCTGGATGGGTTTTGTTGGAGAAAATGTCCCTGAAAAAGTAAAAAAATTATTTAAAATAGCTGCAGAAGCTAGAGATGCTGGTTATAATTTAGTTAAAGAGAGATATTCAGCTAATGTTGAAATATCAGGCGCAGAAGTAGATGACGCAGTAAGAAAAGTTATAAACGATACTGGTTATGGAGAATACTACTGGCATAGAACCGGTCACAACATAGCAACTGATTGCCATGGGAATGGTGCTCATATAGATAATCTTGAGACCAAAGATGATAGATTGCTTATAAAAGGAACGATCTTCTCAATAGAACCAGGTATATATATTCCTGAAGAAAAACTTGGTTTTAGAACTGAGATTGATGTTATAATAGATAATAATGGAAAAGTAGATGTAGCAGGCGATGTGCAGCAAGAATTAGTAATTATTTAGAAATAAAGATAATAATTAAACTAAAAAAAGCCACTCGAATGAGTGGCTTTTTTTTTCATCTTTGAAAAAGAACTATTACTTTGCAGCAGTTGCATCTTCAGTAGGTTTTTCCGTAGCAGGTTCAGCTTCTTTTTCACCGCCACCTACTACTTTTTCTAATAACCACTTAGCCATTGCCTTACCTTCTGCTGTTGAAAGCCCTTGAGCAGGCATACCTGCAGGGAATTCAGCTGGATTTTGCGGAGTAGGGTTCAATATAAATTTAACTAAATCACCTTCTTTTCCATCATATTTAGGTACCACATCATTGTAAGCTGGACCAACTCCTTTCGAATCAAATTTGTGGCAAGCTATACAACGAGTATCGAAGATTGCCTGTGCGTCTATAACTGGTTCTTCTTCAGAAGTGGCATAAAGTGCATGTCTTTCTTCTTCAGCTTTAGCATGTATTTCAGAAATATTGTTTAGATTTTCAGCAACACTAATATGAAAAGCTTGTTGATCTTGTGCGGCAAACATTGCAAAGGAAATCATTATAAACATGAAACCATATTTTACTCCTGATGTATGGTCGTCTGACTTTGTCAAATATATAGATTGAGCAAAGAATACAACAAAAAGGAGTGATAATAAACCAAATACAAACATCAAACCAGATAGTGCATTATTTGGAATATTAACGATTTGGAAAGCATATACTAAGGGAATTAATAATGCAGAATAAAGCCCAAATTTTCTAACAAAATTCTTTGATAGATTTCTTTCTTCTTCACTAGCAAATTTGTACCCACCTTGCCATGAGAAAGCGTAAAACATATAAATAGCAGAAGCAAGTGCAGTACCCATTACTAATATTAAAAGAGCTTTGAATATTGTATTAGCACTTAATAACATATCAAAAATAGATTGTCCCCACATTGATTGATCATAAGCATAAGTAGTAGCACCTGATAAAAACCAAGTAGCAACTAAAAGCAAAAGGATACCCCAAATACCAGTAAAAGCACCAGTGTTTTCTACGTCTTCATCTAAAGAGTGATATTCTTCTACTATAGATTCGCTTTTAGTTCGGACATTAGTTTTAAAAGAATAAAAAACCGATTTAAAGTTAATTGAATTCTTATATACATAAATCGAAGCTACTGCCATCGAAAATACTAATAATCCAACAATTAGATATCCAACAACGTCACCTTCAGTACCCGCAAGTAACTGAGGATAGCTCAGTATAAAACTAAGGAAAGGAACAATCCCAAGACCAAACCACATACCTGAAATACCAGTACCAACTTTGATTAAATCTTGAGCCAACTTTTGATATCTAAAGTCATTATTTTTCTTTGCTTTACTAGCAGCTCTAGTAGAAAGAAATACAGACCCAAACAACAAACCTGTATAGGCGAAAAGAAAAGATGCGGATATATATAGCATCAATCTGATTAACGTCAAATGACTAGAACCAACGGGAATAACCAAGTCATTAAATAGTTCCATTACTTTGCCTTTTTCTAAATTATTTTATCAATTATTATTAAAATTAGAATCAAAAGTACATATATGTTGATAAACATAAATGTCTTTCTAATTCGTTTTCTGTCTAATTCTCGTTCTAGAAGATATCTTGCATTATAAATCAATGCTAATTCTATTAAAAAAAATACAATTTGAGTAAATCTATTATCTATAACACCATAAAAAGGTATTATTAAAGCTAATGAAGCAAGAGAAACAATCCAAACGAAAGTTACTCTACCAATCTGAGCTCTATTCAACCATCTATTAAGCATAACAAAGCCTGCTTTATCATATTGGTCATCAAATAACAATAACAATAACCAAAAATGAGGCATTTGCCAAAGAAATAAGAATAAAGCTAAAGCCCAAATAGCAGGAGCATATATATATCCTCCAGCAGCAACCCAACCTATTAATGGCGGCAAGCCACCCACTATGGCTCCTGGTAATACGGCTAGATTAGAAACTCTCTTCATAGGAGTATAAACTAAGTTGTAAATCAGTAATGTAACTAATCCAACTAGCATTGATGATAACTCACCAGTTCCTAATAGCAATAACATACCAAGTAAACTCAATATACTAGATATTGCGAATCCTTTTTTAGAATCTATTCTACCAGTTGCAATTGGTCTTTTATTAGTTCTATCCATCAAAGGATCAAGTTTTCTTTCTTGCCAATGATTATAAGACGCAGATCCCATAGACATCAACATAGTACCCAAAAAAACTAGAACTAATTTAAAATCAAATAATACATCATATAGTAGATAACCTACAATTGCTGTAATTGCAACAGAAATAGAGATTCTATATTTACCTAATTCAAATAAATCTTTTATAATATTTGTATCTTCTATTTTCACAGAACTATTCATTTAATTCCTCTCATTTAAGAAAGGACTCAAATTAATTTTCTTTATTTGCTGACATCTCTTCATTAGACTCAGCAGGGATTTCTTCAGTTGTATTTTCCTTTTCAGTGCCACCTTGAGAATCAACCCAAGCATAGTATTCATCTTGTTCCATTACAACTAGCTTTTTATACATATCCCAATGGTTTACACCACAATATTCAGCACAAGCGATATCATACGTTCCTGTTTTTTCAGGTGTGATAAATATAAACCCATTTCTTCCAGGAACAGCATCCTCTTTGATTCTAAATGCTGGAATATAGAAACTATGTAATACATCTAATGAAGTAATATTAAATTTCAGTGTTTTTCCAACAGGTACATATAAAGTATCTGTTACTGTTCCATTTTCGTATTTGAAATCCCAATCCCACATTTTTGCAGTCACAAAGAATTCTTCATCATGCTCTTTAGTATTTCTTAAATCTGAAAAATCAGTATAACCATAATAGAACATAGATAAAACAATTATAGTAGGGATTACAATCCATATAATCTCAATTACTGTGTTACCATGATATTGAGTGGGGATCGGATTCTTACTGGCTCTGTACTTTATAACAAAGTATATCATTGCTACTGTTATTAAAAGTAACATAAGAACCGAAAAAGCAGTTATATAGAGCATAGCTCCATCTACTGTGCTAACGTATTTTGAAGTTTGTTCAAACATTTTCTATCCAGTGTATGTATTGAATAAATCAAATGAATAAATAACAAATATGACTGTAAATATAAAACCGCAAGCAACTAAGATGCCTTTCATAAGTAAATCGTCATATTTAATATGCATAAATATATTAATAACAAGCATTGCTTTAACAGATGCAATCAGCATAGCAAAGAAGAATGTATAGTCACCTAAATTTATACTAGCCACAGTAACTGTCAACGCAGTAAGAGCTACTAGTACCAACCATATCATTACATTTTTACCATAACTTGGCACGTGATCATGTTTATCAACACTTGTATGTTCGTTGTGTCCGCTCATTTTCAACCTTCTAGTGTAATAGATAGAATAATGGGAATAAGAATATCCAAATCAAATCTACCAAGTGCCAGTACAAACCAGCATTTTCTAATACGATATATTTGTCTGAATTAATTGTTCCAGTTTTAATAAATATATAACAGAATACCATAACTACCATTCCAACTATAACGTGGAAAGTATGCAATCCTGTCATCAAATAATATAATCCAAAGAATACAACTTCACCAGCTGGTCTTGATTCTTGTAATTCCAATGAACCAGGGTAAATACCATGATGTATCTTAGCTGACCATTCGAAGTACTTGTTTACGCAGAATGTAGCACCAAAACCAAAAGTTACAGCTAAGTACAATAATGAAGTTTTTATACTTTCTCTTCTTAGTGCAACTATTGATAATACCATAGTTAATGAACTAGTTAACAGCACAAGTGTATTGACCGCACCCATTACTATATTTAGTTCCATTGCTGCATGATGATAGTCTTGAGGATATGCTATTCTATATCCATAATACAAGACGAATAATCCACCAAACAAAAGCACTTCAGTAAAGAGAAATAACCACATACCAAATTTGGAACCGTAATCATCTCTATGGAAATGAACATATAATTGATTGTTGTCACCATAACCGTGACCGGCATGATTATTTGAATGCCCGTGAGCATCAACAGATGTAGTACTCAATTTAGCTATTCTCCTGATTTATAATATCATTTTCTTTATTTTCTATATATTGTACGTCTTTAAAATTTCTTTCATCGTGACCGTGATAATCATACGGATCATGACTAGGTACAGGTGTTTCAATAAAGTTCAACAATGGTGGAGGTGATGGCATAGTCCACTCTAAAGTCTTTGCACCCCATGGATTATTCCCAACCGGCTTACCTTTGAATATACCTATCAATAGGTTAATAAACATAAGTAAAATAGCTGAAATCAAGATCCAAGAACCAACAGTTGATACAACATGATATATTTGATACTCAGGTAGATAATCAAAGTATCTACGTGGCATACCCATATACCCCATTATAAACATTGGGAAATATAAAACATTTGCACCGATAAAGTACATAACAACACCAGTCTTTGCTACCTTTTCATTATGCATTTTTCCAAACATTTTAGGGAACCAATAATGCATACCTGCTATAAACATAGATAAGATACCACCAATAATCACATAATGGAAGTGAGCTATTACAAAATAAGTATCATGTAAATGTATATCAGTAGAAATTGCACCTAGATGCAAACCTGTCAAACCACCTATCGAGAATAAAAATATTGCACTTAAAGCCATAAGCATAGGTGAAGAAAGAACAATAGTACCTCTCCATAATGTAGCAACCCAATTGAATACTTTAACACCTGTAGGTATAGCTACAAAGAATGTTAAGAATGAGAATACAGTTCTTGCTGTATCACTCATACCACTTGTAAACATGTGATGAGCCCATACCATATATCCAATTACAGCAATTGCTAATGTTGAATATGCCATTACTTTGTATCCAAAAACGGACTTTCTAGAGAAAGTTGCTACAACGTCTGAGATTACTCCAAAAGCCGGGATAGCCATAATGTACACAGCAGGGTGAGAATATATCCAGAATAAATGTTGATACAATACTGGATCTCCACCTAAAGTAGGATCAAATATTCCAAATTTGAAAGTTCTTTCTAAAAGTACTAAAACTATTGTTATACCTATAATAGGTGTAGCTACTACTTGAATCCAAGCTGTTGAATACAATGCCCAAGTAAATAAAGGCATCTCAAACATCTTCATTCCTTTAACTCTCATTCTATGACAAGTCGTTACAAAGTTAAGACCAGTCAATATTGATGAGAACCCTAGTACGAATGCAGCGAGTAGAGTCAAGGTGACATCAGTACCTGTTCGCAAACTGTAAGGAACATAGAACGTCCAACCTGTATCAATATGAGTTTGGAATATTAACGAGTATAATGCTAAAAATGCACCTACTAAATATAAATGATAAGACATTAAATTCAATCTAGGGAATGCTACGTCTTCTGCTCCAATTTGTAAAGGTAAAAAGAAGTTACCAAAAACAGCAGGAATACCAGGAATGATAAATAAAAACACCATTATCATACCGTGTAAGGTAAAGAACGAGTTATAAGTTTGTGCATCTACAATGGTCGGACCAGGAGTTAACATCTCAAGTCTCATTAAAAATGCAAAAGTTAATCCTACCAAGAAAAATGATAAAATTGAGACCAAATACATAATACCAATTCGCTTATGGTCTGTTGTTAACAACCATGAAAGCAAACCTTTATGTTTGGTTTTTACTTGATAAAAGTTCGTATAATTTTTATTAGTTGTACTGTTTATGTTCATTTTACAACTGTCTCCAAGTTATTTTTTTCTTTTTTAGAAGAAAATATTAAATATGCAATGAATATAAGTAACGTTAATGTCATAGTTCCACCTACTATAGGGAGCAAATTCAATACATACGATCTTCCCTCAGGATCATATTTGAAGCACATTTCCAAAAAATTATTAATGGTAGGTTGCGCCAAACCTTTATTAGCTTCAATAATAGACATTTTAAAATTGAATGGCAAAAATTCCGTTCCATTGTGATATCTAGTAATTTTACCATCGGGTGATAATACTACTAAAACTGCACTATGAAGATAATCTTTTTCACCTTCTTTCGAAAAATTAAAACCTAGACTCTTAGTCAGTTTTCTAATTTGAATACTATCCCCAGTCATGAATTTCCAGCCATTTGGATCAATTTTTCTTTGTAGTCCAGCTAGATAATTATTTTTCCATTTTAAAGAAATCTCAGAATCTTCATTATGGTCAAAACTGATAGAAAAAGCATTATAATCTTGTCCTGGAATCAAATCAGTAGATTCAATTACCTCAGCGAAACCTTCTAATAAAGGACTACAAATACCAGGGCAATTAAAATAAACCATTGATATTACAGCTGGTTTACCATCTAGTTGATCTAATAGTTTGACTTCTACCCCATCAGAGTTAGTGAATACTACATCTTTTGAAATATATTCACCAAGTTTTTCCTCAACACCTACTTTTTCATTTGCTTCCTTTTGTGCGAAAAGTAAAGTAGGTAATAAAAGACAAAGAACTAATTTTTTTATAAACATTAGAATACGTTAGTTAACTGAATATAAACCAACTAATTTTGAGTGCAATTGCGACCACCCTTCGTCTGTTAAGTTCACTACTTTAGCATTGAAACCATTTTGAGGCAAATCACTCAATACTATTTTCTTGAACTTGTTCATATCTGTTTTCCAATCATTCGTATTATTCAAAGAGTATAAAGCTCTATCAACATTCGAAGTATAATTAATCAAAATATCAACATCATTTGAATTGTTGAAACTCGATTTTACTGCTTTAAAATTTTGCGATTTTTCTTTAGCCACTAATTTAGTTGCTTTTTCTAGAGAAATTTGATTTTTAGTTTTTCTACCATCTGCCAAAGAATATGTTAAATCTAAATTAGACAGTTCATCTTCACTAATGTCAGGGAAACTAGCCAATGTTCTTATATAATGTATGATACCGAATCTTTCTTTGACTGAAAGTTGATTATATGAATTCATACCATTTGCAACTATACCTTCTTCTAAAGTTTTATACATATCTGCAAAAGTACGCCCATTTGTCCAACCTTCTTCAGAATGAAAATTTCTTGGAGCTGGATTCAAACCACCACCTGCTGGACCGTCACCTTTACCATTTTCACCATGGCAAGAGACGCAGTTAGTCTGAAATAATTCTTTCCCCGTAGCTATTAATTCAGCAGAAGGGTTATTTCCTAATTCAGTAACATCAATTCCTTCTTGTAATTGACCTTTTTGCTCTACTATGTTGTCTTGTCTTTCTACATTGATTGAATTAATAAACTTAGGATCATTATCAGAAATATAATCCTGATGTTGAACATAATATTTACCAGCAATAATTATAGATACTAAAACTACTAAGTAAACTAATCCCATCCACCTAGAAGGAGTAGAGAATATTTGCTTAAAATCAACTTCTGTTTGATATTTTTTATTATCTGACATTTCTTACTCTATAAATTTAATTATATGTGAAAATCTAAAGCTCTGTTTAACTTAGGATCACCTATTGGTATATGGTTCTTTTTATTAGCAGCAAAATAATAGAATACTAATATTATACCTGCAGAAAGAGAAACAAAACCTAACTCTATCCATCCAAATACTGGACCTTCCGTTCCACTCATTCTATTATAAGTCGGCATTACCAACCAATACATATCATAAATATGAGCACCAATTATCCAAAATGCTGCAAGTTTTAATCTGCTTGGGTTCATCTTTGAGTTTCTATTTAAAAGTAAACCAAATGGGATAATAAACTTAATAAATATCAATGCAATTGAAAGGTACTCCCATCCATTTTTCATTCTAGGTAAAAACCAAAATGTCTCTTCAGGTACATTAGCATACCAAATCAGCATATATTGTGAAAATGCCATATACATCCAAAAAGCAGTAAATGCGAACATTAATCCACCCATACTATAGTAGTGATTACCATTGATCTCTTTCAATAGGTTTCCATTACTTTTTAATTTTAGCGTGATTAAAGTTAATACAGCCATTGCAGTTGCAAATGTACCAGCAAAATAATAAACACCAAATATTGTAGAGAACCAATGAGGTTCTAAACTCATAGCATAATCAATAGCAACCATTGTAATACTTATTGCAAAAAACACCATGAATGGAGCTGAAATTAATGCATTTATTTTTGTAGTTTTTTGACTATGCGTAGTATCTTGCTTTGTTGAATTTCTTAGGTAAACAAATAAGAAAAAGGACATTAATAAAAATATACCAATTGAACGTGCAAGAAAAAATTCCGTGTTCAAATAAGGAGATTTTTGATACAAAATTGGATCATTCATCACTACTTCTAAATGTGTCCATTCAAAAATATCATGCATATTTAGTATGATAGGTAAAGCCAATAATGGAGTAGCTAAGAATATAAACCCTTGATGCTCAGCTATTCTTCTGAAAGGTACACTCCATACAGCACCAGCAATATGTTCTAATGCAACTAAGAATATAGCACCCATACCAACACTTACAATAAGAAGAAGTGAAATGATATTATTGAACGATGCTCTAACTGGATCTAATTGATAAGCAAAAAAAGCTGCAACTATACCTATTAATAGTAAAGGTAAACCGAAAGTTAAAAAGCTTTTAGGCAAATCTTTCTTAGTATAATTTATTTTAGTTTCGTGATTGCTCATTGCATATCCTCCTCTTTTGCGTCTAAAGCTCTTTGCAATGTTCTAACATAATTTACTATAGCCCATCTTTCTTTTCTTGTTACAGTTTTTTTATAACCAGGCATTACGTTTTGTCCTTCAGTAATAACGTGATAAATTCTTCCATCAGTCCAAGACAATAACTTGTCTGAATGAAGTGTAGGTCCATTAGGGAACTGACCTCTTAGTCTAGAATCACCTTTTGCTAAATCTCCATGGCATGGACTACAATATGTAAGATACTTTTTCTTACCAAGTGCTATGTTTTCTTCATCAGCTACATAAGGATTAACCAGATTTTCAGAAGCACCATCTGGATCATCAGTATACATATAAGGCATAAAACCTCTAGCTACTGAACCCTTAACCGGCTCTCTAGAACTAATACCATTTTTAAAGAATTCTGAATGATCTTGAGCCGTAACTTTATGTTGTACTAACATCCAATCAAAAGGTGGTAAATACAACAATTTATTCATATGTAAATAAACACTTATTGATGTAAATCCAGCAATTAGGAACATTCCAATTACAAATTTCGCATCTAATATCTTATGTTTCGTATTGACTTCTTCCTCATCGAAATAGATCTCGTCGATTTGATAAGCACCTATTGAGGTCAAGAATTCTTTTACTTTAGCCAAATCAAATTTAGGATCAGTTGCTTCTATATTGACACCAAATCTATCCGAAGATACTGCTTTCATATAACCACTATCATGCAGTGGATGAGAATTATTTGGGAATTTAAAATAGAAAATAAGCATGACAGCTACAGTTAATACTGCACCAGTCAATACAGTTATTTCGAACATAATCGGAACAAATGCTGGTAAAGGGAATAATGGTTTACCACCAATAACTTGCGGGTAATCTATATTGTAAACCCAATACATGAAGAATAACATAAGTGACATACAAGTTAGACCAATTGAAATTGTATAATATCCCATTTTGGAAGATTTCAATTTCATTGCTCCATCCATTCCGTGTACAGGGTATGGAGTATTCACATCATATTTTTCATAACCAGCATCAGCTACTTTCGCAGCGGCATGCATAATATCGTCTGGCGTCTTAAATAACGCTGCTACAGAATATAATTTACTCATGGTCTTCACCTCCATGATGAGATGGTTGTGCCCCTTCAGAAACTGCTTTTATTTCAGCAATAGCTATTGAAGGTAAGAATCTAGTGAAAAGTAATGTCAAAGTAAAGAACAATCCAAAACTTCCTAATAAAATTGCAAAGTCAGTAATTGTAGGTCTATAATATGCCCAACTTGATGGTAAGAAATCTCTTGAAAGTGACGTAACAACAATCACAAATCTCTCAAACCACATACCAACGTTAACGAATATGGCAATTATAAACATAGGTACAATACTTGTTCTAATTTTCTTAATCCAGAATAGCTGAGGTATGAAAACATTACAGCTAAACATAGTCCAATACGCCCATGAATAAGGTCCGAACGCTCTATTTACGAATGTGAAATATTCTGGTTGACTACCCGAATACCATGCTATGAAAAACTCCATAGAGTAAGCATAACCTACCATAGTACCAGTTAGTAATATAATTTTATTCATTGTTTCAAGAGTTTTTAAAGGAATCAAATCATCCATATCAAAGACTTTTCTAATTACAATCAATGAATTTTGAACCATTGCAAAACCAGAGAAAATCGCACCCGCAACGAAATATGGCGGGAATATCGTCGTATGCCATCCAGGTAAAATCGAAACGGCGAAGTCAAATGATACAATAGTATGTACTGATAGTACGAGCGGAGTAGCAAGACCAGCAAGTATCAAATAAGTCATTTCATAATGTTGCCAATGTCTATTTGAAAATCTCCAACCCAAACTAAATATTGAATATATAACTTTCTTTATTTTACTTGTTGCTCTATCTCTTAGTACCGCGAAATCAGGAATCAAACCTACATACCAGAATACTAATGAAACAGTAAAGTAAGTAGATACTGCAAATACGTCCCAAAGCAGTGGTGAATTAAAGTTTACCCAAATATCATGTTGGTTCGGATATGGAAGCAAATAAACTGCTGCAACCCAAGGTCGTCCAGTATGTATAATTGGGAAAATCAAAGCCGTTATGACGGCAAATATTGTCATTGCCTCAGCAAATCTTGCAATACCATTTCTCCATCTTTGTCTTAATAAGAAAAGGATTGCTGAAATCAATGTACCTGCGTGACCGATACCAACCCAAAATACGAAATTAACAATTGGTAGTGCCCAACCTACTGGGTTATTATTACCCCATAGACCAGTACCATAATAAAATGATAATGCAATCCCAATTGCCCCTATTAATAGCAATGTAGATGTAAATCCAATTGCTATAAAAAACTTCATATTAGGTATTCTGTCTAATGGGGCGATGATAAGATCATCTATCTCTTTGAGAGATCTATTCCCTTGGACATTTACTTCATTTTTTGTATAATCAATGGTGCTCACTCTTCACTCCCAATGAATCTGAATTCCGTAATTTAGCTAAATATGTTACATTCGGCTTAACATTCAAGTAATCTAATACATGATAACCTAGGTTGTGTTCTCTCATCATTGCTAATCTTGAGTCTTTATCATTTGCATTACCAAACTCAATTGCATTAGCAGGACAAGCGTCTTGACAAGCTGTAGTTACATCTGATCCTTTTAATGTTCTTCCTTCTTCTTTTGCATTTTGTCTTGCTTGTGATATTCTTTGTACACAGAAAGTACATTTTTCCATAACCCCTCTAGCTCGGATAGTTACCTCAGGGTTCATCATAATTTTAGTAGATTCTGTTTTGTAATATCCATTTGCCAAATTGTCTCTAAAGTCAAAGAAATTAAATCTTCTTACTTTATAAGGGCAATTGTTTGCACAATAACGAGTTCCAACACATCGGTTATAAACCATCTGATTTAGACCATCTTTACTGTGTGTTGTTGCCACAACAGGACAAACATTCTCACATGGCGCATTATCACAATGTTGGCATAACATAGGTTGATTGCTCATAATTGGATCTTCAGGAGTACCAGCAAAGTACCTGTCAATTCTCATCCAACCCATCTCACGACCAATTCCTACTTCTTCTTTTCCTACAACAGGAATATTATTCTCTACGTAACAAGCAATACTACATGCATTACAACCGATACACTTATTCATATCGATTGACATTGCCCACTTCATATTGTTATACTCAAAGTCTTTATTAATACTGAATACTTCGTGTGTATGTTCCTTTAGGACTTTCGGATTTTTTATATATTCAGCAACTGTAGTTTCTTGTATAATTCCTCTAGCGCGAGCGAATGTTTCATCACCACCAGTAACTTCACCTTCAGCATTTTTTCTTACATCTGTTCTCAAAAACTCATCATCTAAAGCGTGATGTTCTTGAGTCGCTACTAATTCGTATTTATTGCCTGTTGGATTTACAGTTGCGCCAGTGTAAATCCATTTTGATAAACCTTTGTTTGTCATAAATGGAGTTACATCAAATCCTACACCGTTACCAATTGCGCCACTATTTGTTCTACCATAGCCCAAATCAACTGCAATAACTTTCTCAGCCATGCCAGGTTGGATAAGTACTGGTAAATCTATAGCTTTACCATTAAGAGCTACTTCAATCATATCACCAATTTCTACTTTTAAATCTTTAGCTGTAGCAGGTGAAATCATTGCACAATTATCCCAAGTGATTTTAGTAATCGGATGTGCAGATTCTTGTAAGAATCCATTACCCGCATATCTACCATCTCTAATGAAATAATTTTCTTGTAGAATAACACTATAATTTGATTTTTTAGTTGGATTGATTCCTTGTATAGAATTTGGATTTATTTCAGTTGAAACAATTGTAGTTTCATTGAAAGTAGTCACACCATCATGTAATGTTGCAAACCAAAATTCCTTAAATGGAACAGATCTATTTAAAGAAGGGTAAATATTTGTTTCCCAATTATTTTGTAGATACTTGTGATAAATATCTTCAGAATAATTTTCACCACCATTTAACCAATTCAATAAGATAGCTTCTTTCTGTCTCGTGTTGTAAAGCGGTGCTATAACAGGTTGTTGAGTAGAAATAACACCTGTTCTTATCTTAGCATCACCCCAAGATTCTATATCATGATTGATACCAAGAACATAATTACTATTATTAGTAGTTTCATTTTCGAATTCTGCTAAAGTAACAACAGTATTAACTTTCTTTAAATTTTCAGAAGTAAATTGGTATGGTAAATGGTAAGTAGGGTTAACATCTATATTGATTAGCACTCCAACTTTGCCAGATTTTACATTATTAGCTAAAGTTGATATTTCATCATCTGAAGATAATTTCAATGTAGTAAAGTTAGATTCACTTTTTCTATATAGTTCATTAGCACCAATTAAATCATTCAAATAGTTGATAGCAACATGCAAATCAACAGGTAATTGCTTACCTCCAATAACGATTGCCTTACCTCGATTATTCTCTAAATCAGATAGCAACTTCGAAGCAGCTTCGTGTTTCCAGTTATTTTCTTTTGCAAGTGACTCTAATGATTTGAAACCATTCATTTTTGGTTTACCTTGCTTAGATGCAAAGTGATTTACCAAAGATGCAACTACATCTAAGTAATTTTCGGGAGTTAATCTTAATCTATAATCAGCATTAGAACCAGTTAAAGTATAAGAACCTTCTATATGATAGAATCTACTATAATTAGCAGGATTTTCAAAATCTCTGTTAGTTGTGAATTGTCTAATATTTTCGTTCACATTTCCATCGGTTCCAAGGAAGTCAGAATCAATAGATAAGATAACTGAAGCTCTTTCCAAATCAATTAAAGGGTAATTATTACCACCCGTTGATTTATTCCATGCTATTTGCTTATTGTTATCATTAAACAAATCAAAGCTATATACCTTAGTTGTAGGATATTTTGCTTTAAAGTCTTCTATCAATTTGGCATAAGTAGGTGAAATAACTTTACCAGTAAAAATAGCAATTTCTTTACCAGAATTAGAGGCAGAATTAAGAGCTTGTATAATCTCTTTATCAACTACATTCCAATCCGAATCAACTAGTTTCGAACCTTGCATTTTTCTTGGTTTTTGTAATCTACCAGGGTCATACATATCCAATATTCTTGCAATACCATTAGCATCCAATTTGCCTTTAGAAATAGGATGTTGCGGATTGCCTTCTATTAATATTGGTCTTCCTTCCCTAGCTTTAATTAAAACACCTTGTCCAGAACCATCACTAATTAAAGTAGAAGCATAGTAATTAGCTATACCAGGTATTACTTCTTCTGGTTTAACAGCATATGGTACAATCTCACCTTTATCACGGTAATCAGTACAAGCCGCCATAACCATAGCAGATGATGCAGACATAAGAGCCATGAACTTTCTTCTAGACACCTTAGATTTCGACCCAATGTCGAAATTCTCAGCACCTTCAGCAAACTCATTTGCTTTTACTTTTAATTGATTATCAGTGCTAGTATTGTTATATTCATCTAAGCTTCTCCAGTGTGAGGGCTTTGATTCAGACTTAACAACTGGTAAATCAATTTGGTTTTTATTTTTATCCACTGAGTTATTCATTTAGCTTAACCCTTTTTTGTTCTTTTAACAGATTGTGGGTGAATTTTTATTTCTATTTTAGAGGTATCTTTATTCGTATCTTCAGAGATAACACTGGCAATCATATTCTTAGGCGACGCCAAAGAAGTAAGAGTGACACCAACGGCACCAGCACCAAACAACTTAAAGAATTTTCTTTTATTATTATTCATGATTTTTTCCAAAATTATCTATGACAAGAACTACAATCTTCAGGACCTTTCTTCACTTTATCAGCTAAGTAAGGCATCTTTTCGTGAGGTGCTCTGTGGCAACTCAAGCAATTAGCCATATTAAAAGCATGCACTTGCTCTATTTTGTCCATAGAAGCAACATCCCCATGACAAGAAGCACATTCTATGTCAGCATTAATATGAGCACTATGATTAAAATATGCATATTCTGGTACTTGATGAACTCTCTTCCAAGGAATCGCTTCACCAGATTCGTAATATTTTGTTAATTTCTTGATTTCAGGACTGTCAGTTTTAGCCATTGTATGACAATTCATACAAGTACTAGCTTGAGGAACAACCGCATGACGCGATTTTTCTACTCCAACGTGGCAATATTGACAATCAATTCCCATTTCACCAGCATGTAGTTTATGCGAAAAGTTAATAGGCTGATCAGGTTTGTACCCAACACCATCTCGTTCAGAACGAGATACGTAGAATGTGATTGCGTACGAAATAAGAATTACCAAGATTGTTATTGGTAATCTGACTCTTAGTCCGTAGTCCAGAACTGATTTTTTCACGTTATTCCTAATGACTATTAAAAATAATTCTGCGCTGTTGCGTCTGTTTCTTAATAAACTTTTTCATACAGCGTATTTATAACAACTGTAAAATTAAAATAATAAATTTGAATACAAAATCTTTTATCTAAATTTATTCACTTTCCTATATACGACATAATATAGCCTATTTACGAACATAATTGTAATATATAAAGATAAGGTCTATTGGTACCTTTTAAATAATTTTCAACAAAATTATAAAAATTCTTTTAAAATAGTCTCGAACTCCACAAATAACTCTCTTGTTCGTAATTCGGTGTTACTTTCTGCTATTATTCGTACAATTGGTTCAGTATTTGAAGCTCTGATATGAACCCAATCATCTTCATTTAACACAATTCTAATACCATCCTCAGTATTGATATTATAATCTGAAAATTTATTTATTAAATTGTCAATAATCAAATTCGGATTCTTATTTACTTCTATTTTGCCTTTTTCTATATAGACAGTTGGTAAATTATTTGATAATTCACTTATACTTATATCCATTTTTGAGACTAAGTCTAAAAGTAGTATAATACCAACTAATGAATCTCTACCATAGTGAATATGAGGCAATATAACTCCGCCACTTCCTTCCCCACCTATTACTGAATTGTTAGATTTCATTTTATCTACAACATTTATCTCACCTACAGCAGACCTTTCAACTATTACACTGTATTGTGAAGCTATTTTCTCGATCATTCCACTGGTACTCAAGTTGACTGTTATTATTTTATCGTAGACTTTGCGATCAAATTCATTATTTTCTAAAACTGACTTCACAGAAATAGCTATCGTCTTCTCTTCACCAATAGGTAATCCCTTTTCATCAATGATAACTAGACGATCCGCATCAGGGTCAACTGCGATACCTAAATCTGCATTATTCTCTAATACAGACTGAGAAAGAAGTACCAAGTTCTCAGTAATTGGTTCAGGGGTATGTGGGAATATACCGCTATTATCTACAAATAATTCAATCACTTCACATCCTAGTTCTCTTAACAACTTTGGAACAAAAACTGAACCTGAGGCATTAACTGCATCTACTACAACTTTATAGTTCCTTCTTTCAAAGTATGATTTGATAAGAGGAATATCGAAATATCCAGAATTAATTATTGATTCAATATGAAATTGTACTGAATCTATATCTTCTATTGTTGGTATGCTATTGGGTATATTAGAATATTCAATATCGTCAGTATCATAAAGAATCCAAAATCTTTCATTTTCTTCTTTATTTAGGAAGACTCCATTACTATTTAAGAATTTCAAACCATTCCACATTTCTGGGTTATGTGAAGCAGTTATAGAAATTCCACCAATTGCTTCTGATTTCTCAGTCAATAACTGAACAGTTGGAGTTGGGCAAATATCCAAATATTTTACATTTCTACCACAAGCTAAGATAGTTGCACAAACAAGATCTGCTATCCAAAGACCAGATGTTCTGCCGTCTCTACCAACTACTATATCACCTTTAGGAAGTGAGTTGCAATAAGCTGCTACATATTTAGTCAATATATCAGGTCTTAGTCCATCATTGAGTGTTGCTCTGAGTCCTGATATTGATCTTATGATTGGCATTTGATTATTTCAATTTTTATTAATAAATTACTCAAAGTTACCACTTACAAATCAAAGTAAAAAAAGTTATGAGAAAATTAATAGACAACCCAATATTAGTATTAGTTATTAGGACAATAATTGGTATTATTTTCATTTTTTATGGTGTAGCTAAAATAGCTGACCCATCTCAATTCGCAAACGAAATAGGTAATTATGGGATGACTCCGGATTTCATTACACATTTGTTAGCTCTTATATTACCTTGGACAGAGATGATAGTAGGAGTATTGTTATTATTCGGCATTTATCAAAATGAGAATGGACTTTTGGCAACATTGATGTTATTAATGTTTACTTTTGGAGTGATATTTGCGTTTGCTAGTGGATTAGACATTAATTGTGGTTGTTCTGGGGGTAATGCTCAACAAAAAGTTGGATGGTCTAAAATATTAGAAAACATTGGATTAATTCTATTATCTACAATAGTTACATTTACAAATTCAAAGAAATTTGTATTAAAGTAGAAGACAAAAATGCAAGGGATTATTGATAAATTGCTCAATATAGTTAACCCTGATGAATGTTTAATTTCAGGTGAAATACTACCAGAGACTAGGGAATATAGGTATATTAGCTCCGATAGATTACTTGAGCTTTCCCCTCCCCCTCATCCATTGACAATAAGAGATAGATTATTGTCAGAATATGATCCTGATGAACTAGCAATAAGCAAAGTCATTTCACTTTTTAAAATAAATGAAAATGATAATATTTTAAATCCTATTCATAAATTCAAATATATGGGTATAACACAAATAGGTACAGAATTTGGTGTAATGTTATCAAAGTTGATTGATTATAACGCTTACGATTGTATAGTACCTATACCAATCCATCACGCTAGGAAAAGAGAAAGAGGTTTCAATCAATCTGTGATTATTGGTCAAAGTATTAGTAAAAATACAGCCATTCCAATGTGTCAAAATTCGCTTATAAGGATAAAATACACATATTCTCAAGCTAAATTAAGCAGAGATGAACGCAAGTCAAATTTATCTGAGAAGTTCAAAGTAGTTGATAAAAATGAGATTTATAACAAAAGATTACTGCTAATCGATGATGTTTTAACTACTGGCACAACAGCGAACCATTGTGCCGAAATTCTTTTAAAAGCAGGTGCTAGAAGGGTTGATTTAGCAGTTATTGCAGTATCTTATTGAATTTTAATACCTCTAGCCGAATCAGGGACACAAAGTGTAGTAGCGTCTCCAATTGTTTTAAAAAATGTAGCATCTTTTAAATCAGAATCACAAAAAGTAGTTCCTGTAATATCTGAGTAGTCGAATCTACACCATTCAAAACTTGAATTTGTGAAATTGTTATTACGAAGTATAGAATTTGTTAAATCACAAGAGAACATATCACCATCATTATACTGACTATCTTCTATAATACTATATGTCAAATCACAATCAAAAAAGTTTGTAAAATTTAGATTGGCTTTATTAATTCTTATACCTTTTGCTTTAGTAAATACAAAACTAGAGTGCCTCAAATCTCGGGGTGAATCTAATAAGACATAAGACATATCCGCCGTATCTGCTTTAGTTGATAGAAATCCAACGTAGTTCAACACACTATATTTAAGATTGGCACCTTGTAAATTTGCATTCTGAAAATCTGCACTAGTAAAATCGACACTATCTAATTGGAAATTATTGAAATTACCGTCAATCATCTTACATTCTCTGCATTCATCTTCTGTAATAATAGAGAAGATAACATCGTTGTTAGCATTGAATATAGCAAAAGTACGAATAGTATCATAGTCTGGTTTATAGAAAATCTTTCTAATACCTTTTTCCATTTTTAGATTCTTAACACTTAGAGTATATGTTCCAGGTTCTGCGACGAAAGTAACAGATTCGAAAGGTCGAGTTAGACTAAATATCTCATTATTAGTAGGATTTAATAATTTCACTTCGATTGAATCTACATCTCCTAATCTATAAGTATATGTATATTTCTCTAGAAATTTAATTTTAGTCTTATCAGTTCCTTTTATGTCAGAATCATAATAATGGACTGTGTCATCATTTACGGATTCTAGTTGGAAGACATAAACTGCTTTCTTCTCAATATTCTTTTCAGGATTTATATAATCCATTAATTCACTACCAGCTCTATCGTCGTAGTTAATTTTACCAACCCCTGCTATATCACAAGAATTAAAAAAAGTAACCAAGGATAATGCAATCAATAACTTTAATAGCGTTTCCAATATATTTCCTCTCTCAGTTTTAAGAAATAATTTTTCATTAAATCCTGTCTTTTCTTGTTCGAAGCATAATTTTGTAATAACTCGTAATCCTCTTCTAAAGAAGGTTTGTGAGGAGCTATTACTCTTTTCTTCATAATAATATGAAAAGAAGTTTTTGTCGGATCAGCATTATAAGTCAACGGTTCGCTAACTTCACCTTCTTTCATACTTTCAATATTCGAACGTATATTTGCTGGGATATTATCTATAGTAAGTTTACCTATTAGACCACCAAAGCCTTTAGTTTCCTTATCATCAGAGTATATTTTAGCTAATTTTTCAAATGATTCACCTGAATCAACTTTTCTTTTTATATCTAACAATAATTCTTTTGCTTTAGAATTATCTTCTTCAGTTGTTTTTACTGAGAAAACAATGTGTCTAGTCTTAATAGAATTTTCTTTCTTTTCTAAGGTTTGTATAATATGAAACCCGAAAGGAGTTTCCACAGGTAATGATAATTCATCTTTCTGGAGTTGGAAAGCAGCATTTTCGAATTCAGGTACTAATTTCCCCTTATTGAACCAACCTAAATTACCACCATCGTTCTTAGTAGCTACATCTGCACTATATCTTTTAGCAGCTATATCAAATTCTAACTCATTTTTAAGTATCGAGTCACGAACTTGCCTAGCTAATTGCAATGTTTGTTCTTTTTTACCTTCATTAGATGATACATTTTTAACTATATGATATATCTCAATTCTTTCAGGTATAGTTTCTATAGAATCTTTGTACTCGCTATAAAATTTTTCTACTTCTGACGGACCTGCTTTAACATCCATAAACTCTTGTTGTTGAAGTTTTTGGATTAAAAGATTTTTTCTAATCTGATCAGAGTATTCAAATTTTAATCTACTAATTGATTTGCCATAAACATCTTCTATTCTCTTTTCAGAACCATACCGTCTTACAAGATTATTAAGTGCAGTTTCCCACGCAATATTTAAATCCTCATCAGAAATAGAAATAGAATCTTCTAGAGCTTTAGTTACCATCAGATTCTGATTTATTAAATTCTCTAAAACTTTTTCATACAGTTCTTCATCACTAAATGTATTGCTTGGCTCCATTTGTTTGAAAGTCATTACTTCAGCTCTTACTTCAGCATCTGTTATAAGTTGTTTACCTACAACAGCTGCTATCCCATTCAGCTTATCACCTTCTTTTATTTGAGCGCTACATAAATAGCTCACAGCAAGTATTAAAAATATTATTTTATTTAGATTTGTTAGCATAAATCTCATTTATTGTTTTTTCGTATATTTCTACTTTATGTCTTTCTCTAACATCTTTCAACCAATTTTTAACTAATTTCTTTTGTTTCAATTGTTGAACTGCCGGAGCCATATCAGGAATAGCTTCTTCAAAAGTTTTTTCTCTTGGCTTTATAACTTTGTTTATCTTAATAATAGAAAAACCACTCTGATAAGGTTTGGGTGCAATAATTGTACCGTCTTTTATTTCTTCGCCTTTTAATTGGCGTGAGAATTTATTATCTACAGCATCTAGTTCACCATGATGACCAGATAACTCTCGGTACCCTTGTCTAACTGTAAACTTAGCAGCCAACTCTGCAAAATCTTCACCGGCTTTTGCTCTAATATATAGAGACTGAGCTAATGAATCTTGAAGTATAAAAATCTCGCTGATATCATATTTCTCATTAGTTAAGAATTTGTTACCTGAATTATTATAATAATCGAGAGCCATTGCAGTATCCAATTGCAACTTATCCCATACTTCGATTGCTTCTACTTTAAAGAGTAATATACCGTCATGAAACTCATTAATAAGGTTTCTAAATTCTTGATCTTCTTTTTCTAATTCTGATTGCCACATAGCAATTACTTGTGGTTTTACTAATTTATAAATAGCGCCTTGTATTCCTTCTCGGTTCAAAGCGGTTGCTCTGTATTCAGTTTTTGATTTATCACTTAATAAATTGACAAACTCACCTAATGTCCAAGATTTATTTTGGAATGAGAAGAGCTTATTATTATAATTTTCTTTTGGGATTTCTTCAGCCCAATTGCTATCTAAATTTGTTTTTGTATAATTCACTTTAGATAAAAGTAAATTCATAGTTTCGTTTTCTAAAGTTAAGCCATTAGTTCTGACATAATTTTCATAAAACTCTTTTTTATCATTATCATAACCACTTTTCTTGTAGTATTCCTTAACATCTTTTAGATCTATTTCTCTATCTGGTGATTTCGAATCTAATCTTTTAATAATATGAATTCCATAAGAAGTATGGACAGTATCAGATATTTCACCATCTTTTAATTTCATAAATGCATCTATAAAATGCATATCTAGAAAAGAGTGTGTAGTAACAAATCCGGTAGCCAAATCATAATAATCGCCTAGTGAACCACCATTAATAGCACTAGCATGATCTTCTGAATTTAATTCTGCTAACTTTTGAAAATTGGCTCCTTTACGAAGTAATTTCAATAGAGAATCTGCTTTTTTATGTTCAGTATCTGAAAGTTGCTCTTGTTTATTGCTAATTAGAATATGCCCTACTAGGACTTGCTTTCTCGGTTGCTTTTCGACTAATTTCAAAAGAAAGTAACCGTATGATGTTTCAAGTAAAGTTGGATATATTTGATTAACACTAATAGAAAAAAGGGCTTCTTCTATTGGTTTTTGGATAGTCCCAGATATTAAATATCTATTTACAACACCGCCATTATCAGCTAAAGTCTTTTCTTTTGCATGGTTTTTTGCAGCATCTGCAAATGTGATTTTCTTATTGAGTACACTATCTAAAACACTTTGTGCATACTCCTTAGGGTCAGATTGAGTTTGACCTTCTGCTTCTTGTGTATAAGGGAAAAGAACATAAGCAAACTTGATGTAATATTGGCGTCTATCTAATAATTTGTCTACAACTGGTTGAAAAACTTTTTTATCGTAATAAAAAGATTCAGTTAGTAATTGATTATTTTGACTAATTTCCTTCACGACTTCGGACTCTTTATCATATCCACGATCTATAGCATCTTTTACTTTTAACCTATACTCAATAAATAAGTTGAGGAATTGATGCAAAGAATCTTTATCAATTTCATAAAGTTTCTTTTTTTCACCAGTCATATTCTTTTGAAAGGCAGCTTCTAGTCTTCCATAAGTTATCTCATCAGTACCAACTTTAGCCAGAACTTTATTTTGTAAAGTCTGAGCGTCTGTTATTGAAAAAGCAAAAATTGTGAATGCTATTATTAAAAGTATTTTTTTCATATTTAATCTAATTTTTTGTTTTACTTACTATTAACTAATAATTCAGCAAATTTGAAAATATTGCCAGCTCCAACGGTAAGAATAACGTATTCATCGTCAATAAGTTTGTCTAACACAGATTTTAAATTATCTTTATCTGGAACATATTCCACATTCCTATGTCCATAATTCTTAGCAGCATTAGCTATTAATTCACCAGTGACTCCTTCTATTGGCAATTCACGAGCGGGATATACATCTGTCACTATTAGTTTATCAGCATTATCGAATGACATACCAAACTCTTCTGCCATGTCTTGTGTTCTAGTATAAGTATGGGGCTGGAATATACAAATCACCTTTTTTCCCCAGCCTTTTTGAGCAGCTTCTAATGTAGCTTTAACTTCTGAAGGATGATGACCATAGTCATCTACTACTAGACAGTTGCGATATGTTCCTTTGTTTTCGAATCTTCTGAACACGCCATTAAACTGTTTCAAAGCCTTCTGTATAACTTCAAAATTAATGTCCATCTGCAATGCAACTGTAACTGCTGCTAATGCATTAGTTAAATTGTGCAATCCTGGCATACCTATTTCAATAGTACCTAACAATTCATCGGCGTGGTAAACCTTGCAAGAACTTTTTCTCTCATTGAATTCTGGGTCTTCCCCTCTAATCATTGAATGTCGAGAAAAACCATAAGTAGATATTTTTTTATTGATTGAAGAATAAATTTCTTTACAACCGTAATCATCTAAGCAAAGAGCTACTAATCCATAAAATGGAACTTTATTCGCAAAGTCCTTAAAAGTATCATATATATCATTAATATCTGAGTAAATATCTAAATGATCAGACTCTATGTTATTTATAACTGCAATAGTTGGAGTTAGTTGTAAAAATGATCTATCATATTCATCTGCTTCAACAACTATCCATTGGCCTTTACCTAACCTGGCGTTCGTACCACCGAAGTCTTGTAAACGTCCGCCAACTAATACAGTTGGGTCTATACCGGCTTCTATAAGTATCAAACTAACCATTGAAGTAGTTGTAGTTTTGCCATGTGTACCAGCAATACCGATACAATAATTTAATCTTGATAACTCTGCAAGCATTTCTGCTCTTCTTATTACAGGTATGTTATTATCCAGAGCAAGTTTAGTCTCCGGATTCTCTAAAGGTTTGACAGCACTTGAGTAAACAACAACCTCTGCTCCTTCTATATTAGATTCAGCGTGTCCAATATGAACTTCTGCTCCCAAGTTTACAAGATAGTCAGTATTTTCAGATTGATTCATATCTGAACCACTTACATTAAAACCTTGTGATATAAGTATTTCAGCTATTCCGCTCATACCTATACCTCCTATACCTACGAAATGAATTTTTTTAACCGTTGAAAACATAAAATATAGTATTTGTAATTGCAATAATCCGAAATTTAATAATTTTAATACTATATATTTAAATTTCTTTGGGATGGGGTATAATTACTTATAAAACTGGGGTCTTCTGTCTTTGAAAATATCGTTAATCTCATTGAAAGATTTGTTTCTTGTTTTGGAAGGTATTATTTCTGCTGTTATGAACTCCTCCTCATCTTTACCTGCCTTAGCAAGATATGAACCATCATAGGAGTATATAGCAGACTCACCATTAAATAAAAGTTTATCTTTGTCATTAGATTCAGTTCCAATTTTGTTAGATACTGCTATATATACTTTATTCTCTAGAGCTCTTGAACTCATAACATTCTGCCAAACACCTGTTACCAGATTTGATGGGCAAACTATTAAATCAGCACCTTTTAAAGAAAGCGTTCTTGCAGCCTCAGGGAATCTCCAATCGTAACAAATCATAGTACCTAATTTCAGCCCATTGTATTCTATTACATTAAATCCAGTATTTCCTTCTTCGAATACGAATCTTTCCTTATAGAACAAATGCGTTTTTCTATATATGGAACTAAGTTCAGGTTTTGGGAAAATTATTGCTGCAGAATTATAGATTTTACCTTTATAAATTTCTGGGAACCCATAAACTACAATTTTATCTAAATCTGTGGATAACTTTTGAACTTTTTTTCTCGTATTACCATCAAATTCTTCAGCTATTTTGGAAAGTTGATTTATATCAGTAAAGTAATAACCCGACGTAGCTAATTCAGGAAATACCAATATATCTGAGTCAATTTCGTTTATATAGCTTAAGATTTTTTTGCAATTATTTTCTTTATTGTTGAATATAGTCTCAAATTGTATTACTGATAAGTACATATTAATTCTTGTATTAAGTAAATTAAATAATTAAGTTGCAGGATATTATTTTCAATATATCAAAAAACTAAATCAAAGCGAAAAAATGAAAATAACAATGAATACGAATTTTATATCTAAGTTAATTATTATACTAGCTATTACCGTCTTCTCTACTACACAACTCTCCGCGAGAAGACATTACAATCCGGAACTTACTAAAAAGAAAGCAATAGAAATGATCAGAGCTAATTCTGAAGAAGTTTCTCAGATTGCTGGTTTGGAACCAATAGTTGCCGATTCAAATCTATTAAGAGAAATGCAAGAAGATTCAGAGCTATTGAGCGATGCTGATTTGGATGAAGAAGAATCAAAAGAACTTGATGCTATGGAAGCTGAAGATGAGAATTATGAAGATATAGATGTTAATATCAATAACTTTGAAAAACAATGGTTATCATTCGTTTCAGAAGGTGAGTCTAGCACATTTACAGAAAACGGAATAAGAAAAGATCAGATTATGGAATCTATTCTTGGTTGGTTAGGTACACCTTATAGATTTGGCGGAACTACTAGAAAATCAATTGATTGTTCAGCTTTTACCCAAAGTATATTCGAAGAAGCAGCCGAAGTTAAATTACCTAGAACTGCTAGATGGCAATATACTCTTGGTGAAAAAATAGATAATCTTGAAGAACTACAATTTGGAGATTTGATATTTTTCCATACTCGCTCTTATGCACGAGCTTCACATTGCGGTATTTATTTGGGTGACAATCTTTTTGCTCATGCTAGCTCTAGATATGGCGTTACTGTTTCATCTCTAGAAAGCGGTTACTACAACAAGCGATTTATCGGTGGTCGTAGATTAACAGATGAAGAAATCATGCAGATGAGTATCAACAAAGAAAAAGATGAACAACCAGAAACTAAGTTTGGTGGATAGAAATTTCCTCAATTGTTTCTTCTAATTCTATACTAAGCTCAGTCCATTTATCCATAGAAATCTGCAAATTGGATTCAAGATTATTGTAATCTAACTTCAACTGTGCTATTTTTTCAGAATCATTATATATTTCAGGGTTAGAAAAGCTTGTATCTAATTCTAGCATTTTTGATTCGAAGATACTAATATTTTTTTCTGTTTCTTCTATTTCTCTTTCAATTCGTCGTTTCTCTTTTTCTAGTTCTTTTAACCTAATTCTTCTTTGCTGTGAGTCACTTTTATCCTTCGTCGAATCTGAAGTATTACCTTTGGGTACTTTTTCCAAATCTATTTCTGTAATATCTACTATATTTCTCTTATCTAAATAGTAATCTATATCACCCAGATATTCTTTGGTACCTTCATCTGTAAACTCAATAGTCTTCTCAGTTATACCCTGTAAAAAATCTCTATCATGAGATACTAATATGAGAGCTCCACTGAAACTAGTAAGGGCATCTTTGAGTATTTCTTTTGAAGATATATCCAAATGATTTGTAGGTTCATCCATAACTAGAAAATTAGTAGGCTCTAAAAGCAATCGTGCAATTGACAACCTAGCTCTTTCACCACCTGATAGGACTTTTACTTTCTTTTGAACATCATCTCCAGAAAACAAGAAAGCTCCTAGCAAATCACGTACATAAGGTCTCATATCCTCATTAGCTACATTAGCTATTGTATCCAAAACTGTTAACTCTTCATTGAGTAGTTGGGATTGATCCTGTCTGAAATAACCAAGTTTTACATTACTACCATATTTTAATTCTCCTAAATCACTACTAATATGTTCTGTAATAATTTTCGTGAATGTTGATTTCCCAGTTCCATTTTTCCCAATAAAAGATACTTTTTCACCTCTTTCTAAGGCGAAATCTATACCTTTTAATACATGTTTATGACCGAAACTTTTATGAATTCCTTTTGTTTCAACTACTAGTTTAGCCGACCTCGGCGGTTCTGGAAATTTAAATCTTATTCTTTTATCTTCGAAATCATCTATTTCTATTTTATCTAATTTATCTAGTTGTTTTAACTTTGATTGAGCTCTGGAAGCGTGACGTGCCTTCGCTCTGTATTTTTCTACATATTGTTCTACGCTTTTTATGTGCCGTTCTTGGTTTATTTGAGCTTTTTTCTGAAGTTCTATATCTCCTTTACGCTCTTCAATGAACCTACTATACGAGAATTTCTTATCGAATATTTTCCCATTAAAAATTTCTATTGTTCTATTAGTGACGTTGTTCAAAAATCGTTTATCGTGAGAAACAATAACTACAGCTCCATAATAATCCTTCAGGAAGGATTCTAACCACATAATTGACTCTATATCTAAGTGATTTGTTGGCTCATCTAATAGAATTAGATCGGGTTTACTTAGTAAGATTTTTGCAAGTTCTATTCTCATCTGCCATCCACCAGAAAACTGATTGCAGAATTTTCCAAATTCATCTCTTTTGAAACCTAGACCTAGTAGAACTCTTTCTATTTTAGCTTCAATTGAACCAGAATCAAGAATATTCAAATGATCATTTAATTCAGATAATTTTTGTATTAGATTATTATATTCTTGAGAATGGTAATCTTCACGTTCACTAATTTCATTCGTTATTTGTTCTATTCTGTCAATTAGATCATTTTGTGCAGAAAAGGCTTTTTTTACTTCATCGAAAAGGGTTAGATCAGATTTGGCTCCACCTTCTTGAGGCAAATACCCCATTTCATATTCTTTTGGGTGAGAGATACTACCCTCATTCGGTTTGGTCAAGCCATAAAGTATTTTTAATAGAGTTGATTTTCCTTGACCGTTACGACCAATTAGTCCAACTCTTTCTTTCGGATTGATAACAAAAGTGATTTCATCTAAAAGAGTTCTACCACCAAAAGACAGAGTTAAGTTAGAAACATTAATCATTTAATAATTGACCCTTATCATTATATTGCAACATCTTAGTTGGGTTTATCTCTAAACCGATTTCCTGTCCTAAGTCAAGTTCAAGTCTATTACTAGAACGAGAAATAAATCTTGAAGAATTAATATCTATATGATACAAATATTCATGTCCTAGATTCTCTATATTAACTAATAGTGCCCCTTTTAATTGACTATTTAAAATCAAATTATCTGGTCGTATTGCTAATACTTGTGTCTGTTCATTTAGTTTAGGAAGATTAAATATAAAAGGTAGTTCTGACACACTAAAAATATTAATTTTGGGACTACCAATGAACTCAGCTGTAAATAAATTTTGGGGTTTATTATATATTTCATCAGGGGTTCCTATTTGCATAATGTCACCATTATTCATCAGTACTATCCTATCTCCCATAGTCATTGCTTCTGTTTGGTCGTGAGTAACATATATAGATGTAACTCCCAGTTTTCTCTGCAACGAAATAATCTCATTTCTCATTTGGGTTCTCAATTTTGCATCAAGATTTGAAAGGGGTTCATCGAAAAGAAATACTTTTGGTTTTCTAATAATTGCTCTACCCAATGCAACCCTTTGTCTCTGTCCACCTGATAACTGCTTCGGATATCGATTTAATAAATTTCCTAGCTCGACTAATTCTGAGATTTCTTTAACTCTTTTGGAGATAATGTCTTTATCTATTTTCTTTACTTTTAATGGAAAAGCCAGATTCTCTTCGACAGTCATGTGAGGATAAAGAGCATAATTTTGGAATACCATACCAATATCTCTTTTACCAGCAGGCAAATCATTAACTAAAATATCATCTATGAAAATACTACCAGAAGTAATCTCCTCTAATCCTGCTATCATACGAAGAGTAGTAGATTTCCCACATCCAGATGGTCCGACTAAGACTAAAAATTCTCCATCATATACTTCAATTGATAGGTCTTTAATCGCAAATTCTTCCCCATCATAACTTTTAGAAATGTTTTTTAAATTTATAATTGACATATTATTTAGATTTCATTTAGTCTTTTTTGAATATACTTATACCGGTTGAAACTTTCCTGTTATAGTTAGGACTATAAGGGAAAGCTAGATTTTGTTTATTGATTACAAAACTAGTAGATCCACCACCATCTAAGTTTATAGCGTCTGTAGCACCAATAGTATTCATAATCCATGCTAATTCAAGTAAAGTAGCACCTTTCACACTTCTTCCTTGATTTGGCTCTATTGCAACGATATAATAATAGTCATTATTGTAGCCAAATGCTGATCTCGATAAATGGTGAGAATTGAATCTTCTAGATGTTGCACCTTCGTACTTAGAATTCACAAATACTTTTCCATTTTTCATAATAATAGGTGTTGTGGAAATAATATGTCTTATAGAATCTTCTTTTATATTCATTTCGGTATCAATATAAACAGTATCATTATCAAATAATGGGAACTTTATCTTTGATTCAAATAATATTTCACCTTTTGCAATATTAACAGGTAAATTATCAATTGATTTTACTTTATATTTTTTCTTAGTTCCCAAACCAATTCCTTCTATTGGTATTGCTTTAAAATAATTATAGTCGTGAGTTGAATCAAAATCCATTGTATTCATGTATATTTCTTTGAAATCACTAAATGACATCAGTTCTTCAGTCTCATCACCTGCTATTGTATTGTAGCTATTATCAATTAAAAAGTTTATATATAGACTATCAACCTCATTATCATTAACTTTAGGGTACTGAGAATTATACAGACTATTGTAAGCAACTACTTGATTTGTATCAGTTCTGTAGTTAAATCTATCTATTTCAACTGAAGAGTTACCGAATGATAAAGAAGCACTTGCATCCAGTTCAGTTAGTGTCACACCATTATCAGTAAAGACTATTGAACTCCATTTCTTATATTTTCTCAACTGTAATATTTCTTTGTCAATAACAGTTATTCCCACAGGTAAATGTGTACCTCCTTGGAAAAAAGAGGCATTCAACGATACAAGGGAATTGTTATGTGTGCTATCATACTCAATCAAAGAACCCAATTGCCGACCGGTTTCTCCAACCAAATGTGGCTCTAGTATCAAGTTTTTAGATTTTCTTGACATTTTTGCAACATGAACTTTTAGTTTTTTTGAGCGGCTGCCCATCTCATAGTATTGATAAACAAGCCCTTCTTGGATTGTATCAGAGGTAATAAGTTTATGTTCAATCTTCTTAGAATAAGCCGAAGTGAAAATAAAAAATGATAATATGTAAATATAAATTCTAATAATAATCTATGTTTTTGGTATATTAGCTAATAATATGTTGCATTTTTAAATGGAAATAAGTTGGAATTTACAACAATAAAGTTTGAGAAAAAAGCTGGATATGCTATTATAACACTTAATAGGCCAGACAAATTGAATGCGTTGAATAATCAGTTATTCACAGATCTAAATAACGCTATTACTAAAATTGAATTGGATAGTGAAATTAGGGCATTATTACTAACTGGTGAGGGAAAAGCGTTTGCTGCAGGAGCAGATATTAAAGAACTAAATGCTTGTGACGGAAGATCTGGTAAACATTTCTCCGAATTCGGAAGCAATGTTATGGCGCGGTTAGAATCTATGAGAATCCCAGTACTTGCGGCTATTAATGGATTTGCATTAGGTGGAGGTTGCGAATTAGCTATGTCTTGTCATATAAGATACGCAAGTAGCAATGCAAAATTAGGACAACCTGAAGTAAATCTTGGAATTTTACCAGGATATGGTGGTACACAAAGATTAACAAGACTAGTAGGTCAAGCTAAAGCAATGGAGCTTAATCTAACTGGTGATATGGTTAATGCGGTTGAAGCTAAAAGGATCGGGCTTGTCAATGAGGTCTATGAAGAGTCTGAACTAATAGAAAAATCAATTGCATTTATTGAGAAGGTAATATCAAAGAGCCCTATTGCTATATCGGCAATAATTGATGCTGTTAGTGCATCTACTAAACTTTCTTTGAAAGAAGGATTGGAGTACGAGTCACAAAAATTTGGCGAAGTATGTGGTTCTCATGATTTCAAAGAAGGAACATTAGCATTTTTAGAAAAAAGAAAAGCAAATTTCATTGGTAAATAATGCAAGTATTTTTAAAACTAGTTTATAATCTATTGGCACTTCCTCTATTGTTTATTTATTCGAAGCTCATGTCTTTGATGAATGATAAAATCAAGCAAAGAGAGGAATTAGCTAATAATTATCTAGATATCCCTATAAAAAAAAATAAGCGTATATTGATACATGCTTCATCTATGGGTGAATATGAACAAGTTAAATACTTAGTTGAATTAATAAGAAAATCAGAACCTAATACTGAAATCATAGCTTCTTTTTTTTCCCCTTCTGGATATAATAATCTAAAAGATAAGCTTTATTATGACTTCAAAGTATATCTTCCATTAGATTTCAAAACTAGAGTTAAAAGATTTATCGAGCATCTGAAACCAGATATTGTCATTGTAGTAAGATATGATTTATGGTATAACTTTGTAAGATATCTTAATAAAAATGAAATACCAGTACACCTAATAAACGCCACCTACACTATAAGTAAGTCGTTGGGTAAAAAATTCTTAGGTGTTAAGTTTTATAAAATGCTATTGAAACGATTATCAGGTATTTATTGTGTCAATGAATATCATAAAAGTAAATTCGAATCTATAAACATTAATGTTCCTATTCAATTAGTACATGATACTAGATATGATCGAATTATTTCTAGGGTTGAAATTGCAAGTAAAAATGAATTACTTAATATAGTTGATAACCACAGTGTTTTAGTAGTTGGCAGTAGTTGGAAAATGGACATAAGATTGTTATCAGATGTGATAAAAAAAATCAAGAAAAAGCATAACCTAATTGTAATATACGTACCACATGAAATAGATGAGAAAACAATTGAACACCTTAGAAATAGAATTGGAGATCATTATCTATACTCTGATATAATTAAGAATCAGCTAATCGATAAAGATTTGATTATCAACGAAATTGGACTTCTATTAGATCTATATAAATTTGCTGATATAGCTTATGTAGGTGGAGCATTTGGCTCAGGAGTTCATTCCGTAACAGAACCAGCAGGATATGGGGTACCTATTTTTTGTGGTAATCAGCATTACAAGAATTCAGAAGATGCAAGAAGGTTAGTTGAAATTGGTGGATTATTCCCAATGGGGAGCACCAAACTATTTTACGATAAACTGAAAGAATTACTAGAGGATGAAAACGAAAGAAAGAAAATAGGATTAATCAATAAGGAATTTGTTTATTCTCATGGTGGATCTTCTCAGATTGTCTATAATAATCTTATAAAATCTCTCTAGTCCATATTAATAGTTATCGTTTTAGTATTACCATCAACTTTGAATGAAGCATCTTCAAAACTTGGAGGCCCCATAAATCCTTTTGCATCATTTGAAGCCCCAAAGTCTTCATTAGGAATACCTAAGAAATTCGTATCGACTTTATCATTACCATTTTCATCATGATGAATTGCTATGGCATAAATACCCGATGGTATCCCTTTGAAACTCACTTCCGCTTTATTATTCTTAATTTTTGTCTTAAGAGTTTTAAATGCTTTTTCTTTTACTTTCGGATAAAATTCTGTTTTATCAAATAGATAAATTACTAACTGTCCTTTATTACTCTCAGTATTAATAATTTTTACTATTAATGTATTGTCGTCATTGCCTTTTACATTGAAAGATAAAATACATAATAACAAAATAAAAGCCCCTATAAATAGAGGCTTAGAGAAATTCAAATTCATTTCTTATTTACCAACTTTCTTTTTAACTCTGTATAATAAGTCTGTTTCAAACCAACCATTTGATTGCCAAAAGTGCACTTCATTTGTTACATTTTCTTCAGAACCACTTAGTTCTCCAGTTATTGTAATTGAAGTTCCTTCACCTTCATTTATCTCTTCTAATATTATCTTATACTGGATACGACCATTCATCCAAATACCGCCTCTAATAACAGGCATTTTCACACTATATAATCTAAGTGCATCAAAAGTTGTTTCATCATTTACAAAAACACAGAACTCTGATTTCATAACCCCTTTTAAAAAACCTTCATCATTAGTTTTTTGCACTTTTGTCATGAGCTCACAACCTTGCTCCGACAAAGAAGAGATAACAGCATTCCACAAATCTTCAAAGTATACACCATCTAACTCAGCTTTATATTCTTCCTTGTAATATTTCATAGCTTCATCATGGTCTTTGGGTCTTTCGAGTGAACCATCAGCTTTTTGTTTTATTTCTAACTTCTTTTCTGGTTCTGCTAAGTCTTGTAATCCAGCCCCCCCCTCTTCTTGCTGTCCACCTAGATCTTGCATTTGAGAAAATGTGTAGCTATAAGACAATAGCAAAATAAATATAAAGTACTTAATATGTTTCATAATTATCTCTGTTTAAATTATAGAATTTCGTCTTTTTTCAAGTTTACGGAAACTATTTTAGAAATCCCAACTTCTTGTTGAGTAATTCCATATAAAGTATCAGCAGCTTCCATAGTTATCTTCATATGAGTCACAATTATAAATTGCGTATTTTTACTAAATTCTTTTATAAGATTATTGAACCTTTTCAAATTTGCATCATCTAAGGGAGCGTCTACTTCATCTAATATACAAAATGGAGAGGGTTTTACTAGATAAATAGCAAATAACAAAGCTATAGCTGTTAACGTTTTTTCGCCTCCAGATAACATATCTATACTACGAGGTTTCTTCCCTGGAGGTTTCGCTGTTATTTCGATATTTGATTCAAGTAAGTTATCACCCGACAAAGAAATATCTGCAAATGCTTCTTCACTAAATAGCTTTTTGAATAAATTAGAAAAATTTTCTCGTATCTGCTTGAAAGTAGATTCGAATCTTTCTTCAGCAGTTACGTTTATTTCTTTTATAGTTTCTTTTAACGTCTTCTCAGATTCTGTTAAATCTTTGATTTGTTTTGTTAGAAATATTAATCTTTCATTTTGCTCATCATATTCTTGTACTGCTTCGAAGTTAATGCTTCCTAAATTCACAAGACTATTTTTAAGTTCAGAAACTTGAGTTTTACTTTCAGAAATAGGAAAATGTTCATCATACTCTAAATCTAATTGAGCAAGTTGTATATCATATGCTTCAAACGCTCTATTTTCAAGCGATTCCATCTTAGTTTCATATTCACTTCTAGAAATATCTTCTTTATGAAAAGAATCTTTGAGTTTATTATATTCATTACGTTTATTATGCAACTCATTTGTTAAACTTATTTGCTTCTCTTCGATAGATTTACGTTTTTCTTCCGATTGATCTTTTAGATTCGAAATCTCAATAAGTTTTTTATTATCTAATTCTAGTTTAGATTCTAATTCTATATTTAAAGAATCTATTTCAATATTTGATTTTTCATTTTGAACTATTTGATCTTTACGGCTTTGTACTCTGTTTCTTTCGGCTCTTAGTTGACCATTTGCCCTTTCTATATCATTCTTTATATTGTTATAATCAGATTTGAGTTGTATCATCAGAATCTCGGCTGCCTGTAGTTCCTCATTGGCTTTTGAGTATCTTATTTCAGCATTGTTCAGAGCTTTTAATTTATCTTCTTTATTAGATTCAGCACTTTTTAGCTTCTCTTTTTTTTCTTCTATTGCTGTTTGTAACTCTTTTATTTCGTTTTGTAAGTCATCGAATTCTTTACTAGAAGATTCTATACTCTTCTCATACATTTCTATATTGTTTTTGAGCGAGTCAATCTTCATAGTGGATTGTAATTTTGTATTCTCGATTTGCTTTATTTCATTTTCAAGTTTTTTAATATCTTGAAGTAATTTATCAGGATTGAGCTCATTTTTCTTATTTGTCAATTCTTCTTTTTTGACCATCATACTATCAAGTGAAGATTGCAACTCATTGAGCTGTTTCGTAATATCTTTTATTCTTTTTTGTTTACCTAAGTTTGCTGTTTCATTTTTTGTAGAGCCACCTCCACGAAGAATACCATTCTTATTTATCAAGAAACCATCAAGTGTAACTGCTACGTTCACTTTACTTTTTGTAAGAGCATAAGCATCGTTTTTATCGTCAGTAATAGCTACATGTCCAAACAATGCTATTAAGAGTGATTTAATATCATCATCTGTATCGATTATATCAGTTAATAGCTCCACTCCGCTAATACTATTTTTACTATTATTTGCAGGGATTAATTCTCTACAAATGATTGCCCTTTTTGAAAGATTCTTTTTCTTAAGTAGTTCAAAGGCTGATTCAGCTTGATGAGCTGTATCTACTACTATCAGATTTCTGTACGCACCAAGTACAGAACTTATTGCTTTATTATATTTTTCATCCGCAGAGATTAACTCTTCTAACAATGTTATATTTACAGGTTTATCCCAATCTTTAGAGTTAAGTAGCATTTGCGTCGTATCATCATCGGCAGATAAACTCTCTAAAAATTCTAACTGAGCTTTTTTACCTGAAAGATTACTTCTCATATCAGAGATGGAATCATTCATCTTATTAAGTTCATTAGTGACTTCTTCTAATTTATTCTTTGTTATTAGATAATTTTCATTTTTGTCGTTTAGATCTGCATTTAGGTTTTTAAGTGAATTTGATAACTCTATTACCAAATTATTTTTAACCTCTATCTCTTTATTCTCTTGTGATATTTCATCTTTATAGTTCTCGATTTTAGATGAAATCTTTTCTATTCTTTTTTCATTATTCTCTATAATAGAATATGATGATTGAATTGCATTTTTTAATTTATTAAGTACATCTATATCGGCATTAGCTAACTCACGAGCCTCATCTAATTCAGTTTTTCTTTGTTGTTTTTCTGTTTTTAACTCATTCAGAGAGTTATTTTGAGTATTAGTATCTTCTTCCCTTTTTGCTAATTTCTCATTCATTTGAGCTAAGTCATTAGTCAATTTTTGTACAAATCGTTCACTATTAGTATTATCTTCTACTAACCGATTATTAATATTACTCAAAGAAATTAACTTTTCTTTATTAACTGAGATTAATCTAGTAGATTCAGCGATTTGATTTTTTAATATATTCTCTTGAGCTACTAACTCATTTATATTGGTATCATATTTTGATTTTTCTTCTCTTGTAGATATTAAATCATTCTCAAAACTTTCCAAATTAAGTTCTAGTGTCTCAATTTGTACAGATAATTCTTGTATAAATTTCTTGATTTCTAAGTTTTTTGACTTGAATGAAGCATACTCATTCTTAAGTAAATTACTTTCTATACTTTTTAATTGTTCAGAAAGTTCATTATATTTCTTAGTTTTTTTAGCTTGTCTAGAAAGTCTTTTAACATTCACTTCTACTTCAGATAGAATATCATTTATACGTTCAAGATCTTCTTGTACTCTTTGTAGCTTATTACTAGTTTCTTTTCTTCTTAGTTTATATCTAGTAACCCCTGCTGCCTCTTCTATCATTCTACGGCGTTCGTCCATTTTACCGTTGATTAAGGCCTCAACCATTTTAAGTTCGATTACTGAATATGAATCAGGTCCCAAACCTGTATCCATAAATAAGTCATTGATATCTTTCAATCTACACTTAGTCTTATTTAATAGATAGTTACTAGCACCATCTCTGAATAATCTTCTTGAAATTTGAATAGATTCGTACTCACTAGGCAATACAGATTTATTGTTCTCCAATTTCATAGTAACTTCGGCCATTCCTAATGGATTACGTTTAGATGTTCCATTAAAAATAACGCTATCCATAGAGTCTGATCTAAGAACAGATGTTTTCTGTTCACCAAGAACCCATCGAACTGCATCTACTACATTCGATTTACCACAACCATTGGGCCCGACTATAGCAGTGATACCATCAGCAAACTTGAATTTTGTTTTGCCAGCAAATGATTTGAATCCAGAAATTTCTAATTCAGATAAAAACATAAAACATAATTCCTATATGATTCTTTCTTTTCTCTTAACTAACATAGGTATGATAGCAAAGACAGTAGTATAGAAAGAAAATGCGACACCGTATTTGAGAAAAAATGACACAAAAGTTATGTCACTTAGTTTAATATAAAAAAAGAAGTATATCAAATTATGAACGAAAGAGGAAATAAAAACTATCAACAAGAACTTAAGTCCATGTAAAATAAGCTGTTCCTTTCCCTCTTGATAAAATGACCCCGCTATAAACCCTGCTATAGTTTTCGTAAATGCGTTTATACCAACCAAATCAAAAGAAACTATATCAAGAGTAACACCTATCAGAAAGCCAGCTATGATACCAGCGAATCGTCCTTCACGAATTGATATCCAAACGCATAACACCAAAAGTAAATCTGGAGTTATACCCTGTACTACTACAAAATTGAGTAAAGAGAATTGAATCAAAGACAATACAATAGCGATTAGAGCATAGACTATATATCTTTGAAAAGCATAGTTAGTTTTTTGATTAGCTCTATTCATTTATTTTTTCAATAACCTCAACCTTTCCTCCATCCTTTGAATAAGCTTTAATCTCTCTGGATCACTTAGGTATTGTATTACAAATACTTGCTCCAAAGTATTAAATGAAACGAAAGGTTCTACATAAATTTTATGAAATAAACTTGACTTGTCTTCTTCTACTTTTACAATTTTACCAATTGGCAAGCCAGGTGGATATTTTCGACTATAATTAGATGTTATCAATTCATCTCCAACTTTTACATCGAAAGATCTTGGTATATTCAACATATTGAAATCTTTAGCTCCTCCCCAAACTAAAATCCCATCTATACCAGTTCTATCTATTTTAGCGGAAATTTTTACTTGTCTATTATTAAGGGTTTCAACTAAAGTATAGTTATCTTCTACTACAACTACAATCCCAGCTAGACCAGCATCAGTTCTAACTGACATACCACGAGTAATACCATCTTTTTTACCCTTATTGATAGTTATATACTCTCTTAATTCAATAGTTGATTTCCCGATTACTTCTGCAGATATTAGATTATAATCAATACCTTGCTTAAAGTCAAGCATCTCTCTCAGCTTTTTATTTTCGGTAAGTGCTTGTCTGGATTTCATTAGTTCTGAAGATAGATACAGATTGAGTTCTCTGACTGCCCTATTTTCGGTTTTTAAAGCATCTGGATTAGGTACCCAAGCGAAAGCATCTTCTAACCAACCAATAGTACCAACAACAAAGGCTCTATACCCTCCTATTTTGGATACATCACCCATCGAAATTAGTGAAAGACTAATAATACACAATAGTGAAAGGGCAGCATAATCTTTAAATTTTACTATTAAATTTAGTAGCTGCAACATAGATATTTACTATTAATATGAGTTTCGTTTGATCAAAACAGATGAATAGTCGTTTAAGTTCTCTAGTGCTTTACCAGTTCCTATGACTACTGAAATCAACGGTTCATCTGCTACGTGCACTGGTAAATTAGTTTCTTTAGTGATTTTTTCGCCTAAACCTTTAAGTAAAGCGCCACCACCGCTTAGCATAATCCCTCTATCGAATATATCTGCAGAAAGTTCTGGTGGAGTTTTCTCAAGTAATCTTAGTACACCTGTTACAATCTTATCGACAGAATCTGCTAGAGCCTTTCGAATATCTACTGAAGTGACATTTATCATCTTAGGAATACCAGAAACAAGGTCTCTTCCTTTTACTTCTATTTCTATTTCTTCTTCTAGTGGCATAGCTGAGCCGACATTACATTTGATCATTTCGGCAGTTCTCTCTCCTATCAATATATTGTGATATCGACGGAAGTACTGAGAAACAGCGTCAGTCATCTCATCACCTGCGTGTTTTATAGACTCAGAAGTTACTATACCAGAAAGAGCTATAACAGCTACTTCGGTAGTACCACCACCTATGTCTACTATCATATTACCAACTGGCTCGTGTACATTCAGCCCAATACCTATAGCACTTGCCATTGGTTCAGCTATTAGGTGGACTTCCTTAGCGCCAGCGTGTTCACAACTATCACGAACAGTACGCTTTTCTACTTCTGTAATACCAGACGGTACTGCAACTACAACTCTACGAGCTGGTTGCCAAGTGTTAGATACTTTTCTGATGAATGCACGAAGCATTCCTTCAGTGATTTCAAAGTCGGCAATAACACCATCACGAAGTGGACGGATAATTTTTATGTCTTTGTGGGTCTTCCCTACCATTGATTGTGCATCGTTACCAATGGCGATAATTTTTTTAGTTTGTCTGTCAAATGCTACGATGGTAGGCTCATTAAGAACTATTCCTTTACCTTTCATCCAGATAAGGGTGTTAGCAGTGCCGAGATCAATAGCGACATCGTTTGAAAATACATTAAAAAATGACATTAATCGGATTCAATTTTGTTGTTGGGTACATTTACAAATATACCGATTTAGAAAGTTATTTTATAATTAAATCCATAATGATTTTTCCTTTTTGTTAGATTCTTAATTATTCCTTATTTTAGGAACAATAATAATGATGTAATTCAAACTCTATTAATTGACAAAAGAGATTCGCTCTCAGTAAATTTAGGAATTTTAGATTACCCTAAAGAAGGAATAGATTAATATTACGATAGACCAGATTTTGAATAAAATGCGAAATGGGATATAGTAGTATATGTAGTGACTGAATTTGAAACGGTTCATTTTTAAACGAGATCAGCACCTATGGAAAGTTAGAAAACCGAATAGAATTATTAGAGATGTTTATTAAAGACTAAAAGAAGTGAGTTATGAAAGGGGTTGGTAATGAGTGAGAAAGGGCTTTTGGGTCACTTAGTATTTCTTTATGATTTAGAAGTAATTTCAAGGACTGATGAAGTTGCATATATAAAGTTTGAAAATAAAGAATTTATGATAAATATTAACAAGATAGGTTTAACTGAACAGAATCTCACGAAGCTTAGTTTTGCTGACAGAAGTTCACTCATTGGAAATAATTATTTCGAAACAGTTTTAATCAATCAGAGTTATGGTATATCTATAAAGGAGCAAACAGTTAAAGATCAAAAGAATAGTCTTGAGTATATAATAGGTCTTATTTCGGACGAGTTGTATTTTGCCTACTTAGTAGATTATTGTAATTTAGTTAAGAATCATGCAATATTTTTGAAAAGAATAGCTCAAGAAAATTTGAAACTTAAATTAGAAGAAAACTACAAAGCAAATTCTGATTTTATTTTGTTTTTAAAGAAATTCACTTTTAGTAAATCTTCAATTATTATTAAATCAAATAAAAATCGAAAAGGAGATGTTCTTAGAAAGTTAATGTATTCTTTTCTATTCGATTTAAGTATCAATAATAACATATTACTAACACCATCAAGTGATTACTCAGATGCCCAAGATAATTTGATTAATAAAAAGAAACCTTTTCAGAATGTTATTAGTCCACCCAATAAAATATATGTAGAGGAATTAATTTACTTTTATCAGAATGGAATAAAAAATACTAGTGAAGATATTCAGTTTCTATCCTTTTATCACATTTTAGAACATTATTTTGAGAAGGTATATTTAGAAAGTGTTACTAACAAAATAATAAACAGGTTGAACGAGTTAGAGTTGTCAACGTCACATAGACAATTATTGGAGGACTCAATAAAGAAAGAAATTAAACGGAAACCTGAATTATATTCATTAAAACTTGTTTTGGATAAATTTATTTCTGATTTAGATTTTATTAAAAATAAGCTAAATGAATATAATGAGAATTTTATTAATTATTTTAATACTAGAAAAGTAACATTCTCAGATGGGAATACAATTAACTTTAATAGAGAAAGGAAACAAGTCTTAACAGATATAAGTAATAGAATTTATAAAACAAGAAATGCTATTGTACATAGTAAGGAATCGGAAGACTATAAATTTATCCCTTTTAAGCATAATAAAGAACTCGCTACTGAAAATATACTTTTGAAAATATTAGCTGAAGAAATTATAAAAAACAGTTCTACTAGTTTATAAAGTAAAATCAGGTTAAGGTTTTAATTGAATTATTATCGAATTACAGACGTTTAGCAAGTAGTATAATTAACCTTCTAGAAAATGAGAAAAAATCAACCAATCCCAACACTATTCCACAATCATCCCCACAATCATTTTTCCTTTTCAATAAATACTTAAATTTTCCGTATTTTAGGAACTATATTAATTGTTGAATCAATATTTATTCTTGGGTGATAATATGCAGAAATGGAAAATCGAAGACGCTGAAGAGCTTTATAACATCAAAGGTTGGGGAATTGATTTTTTTGGAATTAATGAAAAAGGTAATGTTACTTTTCAGCCAAACAATGGGAATAAAGATATAGATATAAAGGAAATAATTGATGAACTCGCAGTTAAAGACTTCCCTACACCGGTTTTATTCCGTTTTCCTGAGATAATTGAACAAAGAATAAGCAAAATATTCGAATGCTTTGAAAACGCTTCGGAAGAATATGAGTTTAAAGGCAAATGCACTCTAATTTATCCTATCAAAGTTAATCAGATGAGTCCCGTTGTCAATGAGATAATGAACTCTATAAAAGAACGCAACGTAGGATTAGAAGCTGGTTCTAAACCAGAGCTTCACGCCGTATTAGCTATGATACCCAAAAATGCGCCTATTATATGCAATGGTTATAAAGATGAAAGTTTTATAGAAATGGCATTACTAGCACAGAAAATGGGTAATCAGATATTCTTAGTTGTAGAAAAACTAAATGAATTGAAGATGATTATTAAAGTTGCTGAAAGACTACATATAAAACCAAACATAGGAATACGAATCAAATTAGCAAGTTCTGGAAGTGGAAAATGGGAAGAATCAGGCGGAGACACAAGTAAATTTGGCTTGAATGCAGCAGAACTATTGGAAGCAGTAGAATATGCTAGAGATAATGGAATGATAGACTGTGTTAATCTGATTCATTTTCATTTAGGAAGCCAGATAACTAAAATTAGAAATATAAAAAATGCACTCCGTGAAGTATCTCACTTCTTTGTAGAGCTTCGCAAATTAGGTTGCAATATTGAAAATGTTGACATTGGAGGAGGATTAGGAGTAGATTATGATGGCACAAAATCTAGCAACTCTAGTTCTGTAAATTATTCTATACAGGAATATATAAATGATGCAGTTTATTCAATAGCTGATGTATGTAATAAATATGATTTACCACACCCTAATCTAATAACTGAATCTGGCAGAGCAATTACAGCACACCACTCTGTACTAGTATTTGATGTATTGGAAAAAACATCACAGCCATATTTCGAAGGTGATTTTCCGGAAGAATTTAGTGATAACGAATTAGTGCAAGAACTTATAAACATACACGATAGTATTAAAAAATCTAGAATGTTGGAACCATGGCATGATGCTCAACAAATAAGGCAAGAGGCTCTTGATTTATTTAGTTTAGGTCATTTGGAATTGACAGTTAGAGCAGAAGTCGAGAAGTTATTTTGGACTATCGCTAGAAAAGTTTACCTAATGATAAGCAGAATGAAACGCCAGCCTTTAGATTTTGATGAGCTTTCAAAAATGCTAGCAGATAAATATTTTTGTAACTTTTCGGTGTTCCAATCATTACCAGATTCTTGGGCAATAGATCAGATTTTCCCAATTATGCCTATCCATCGATTAGACGAGCAACCTAAAAGACGTGGTACATTAGAAGATATAACTTGTGATTCGGATGGGAAAATAAATCATTTCATAGGCGAAGGCGAACTTTCTAATACGTTAACACTCCACGATTTAAAGGAAGACGAACCTTATTATTTAGCTGCATTTTTGATAGGTGCTTACCAAGAAATATTAGGCGATATGCATAATCTTTTTGGAGATACAAATACAGTGCACGTACGTTCTTCGAAAAAAGGTTATAAAATCGAAGAGATGATAGATGGCGAGAGAGTATCCGAAGTTTTGGAATATGTACAATTTTCACATAAAAAATTAGTTCGTACAATGGAATCGAGAGTTGCTGCAGAAGTTAAAAAAGGAACTATCTCTGCAAAAGAAGGCAAAGAGTTGCTATCAATTTACAAATCTGGATTGTACGGATATACTTACTTAGAGTGAGATTACACTAAAACTGAGACAGTACCCTAACGTCGTTTTCGTATAATTTACGGATATCGTCTAGCTGTGTTTTTGCCATAGTAATACGTTCAACACCGAACCCAAATGCATATCCTGTATATTCCTCAGGGTCTATACCACCAGCTCGTAGTACATTGGGATGAACCATACCACAACCTACTATTTCCATCCATTTATTTGAGTGCTTAGTTCTTATATCTAGCTCAGCACTTGGCTCTGTGAATGGGAAGAATGAAGCACGGAATCTGAACTCTATATCATCACCATACATCACTCTAGCAAAGTGCATCATAGTAGCTTTTAGTTCGGCCATAGTTACATTCTTATCAATATATAGGCCTTCTATTTGGTGGAATTCTGCTAAGTGAGTCGAATCCAAAGTCTCGTTTCTATATACGCGTCCTGGCATAATAGCACGAATAGGTGGTTTAACATTTTCCATCATTCGTATTTGTACAGGTGAAGTATGAGTTCTAAGAACTATAGTATCATATTTATTTTCAATGAAGAATGTATCCTGCATATCTCGTGCAGGGTGATTAGGTGGGAAATTCAGAGCATCGAAATTGTGATAGTCATCCTCAGCTTCTGGTCCCTCTGCTACTGAGAACCCCATTTTCTTGAATATCTCAATCATCTGGGCTATTGTCTGACGAACAGGATGCTCACTACCCAGATTATTCTTTATACCAGGTAAGGATAAATCCAAATCTGATACAGTAAGAGCTTTTTCTTCTAGTTCTTCTTTAGTATTTCTATATATCTCTTCTGTGAATTTACTTAGAATATTCAACTCTTTACCAACTTCCCTTTTTTGTTCATTGGGTAATTCTTTCAATTGCCCAAAGAATTCTTGGATTTTTCCTTTTTTTACAAGAAACTCCAATCTAAATTGTTCAAGTTGTTCAAGATTAGTTACTTCACTTATCTTTAATTTCACTTCTTCGTGTACTTTTCTTATATTCTCAATCATTTTTAATTTTCTTCTAGTTGATTTTCGTAATCAAAATAATGTATGTCTTTTAATCTAACTAATACTTTTTCTAATTCATGAGGTTTTGCAGTTCCTATTAGGAAATGATTACCTCCCCTAGTGACTATATTAATAGCATAACCTCCAAAGGCATTGTAAATACTACCATATTTTTCACTTATTCTCATCCCATATCCCATGCTTTTATATCTAATCAATTTTATTGACTGAACATTTTGCCAATTTACTTTGTTAAATTTATTATTTAATGGTATCCACTGAAAATGTATTGCTTCTTCAGTAGCGATAACATTCAATTTTGAACCAGCAGTTGATATGACAAAGAACAAGCAAATAAATAGAATCAAGACGCCTAAAACAATAAAAGAAGCCGCTCCAGGAGCACCTTCCATAAAGTTTACGAAGCTATTAATCAGAAATGCCGATGATAAAACTAAAGATAGAGCTAATATAAACCAAACATACCACTGTCTCAGTTTCTGTTGTTCATTATAAATGTATTCGCCCTCAGGAGCATAATTCTTTTTAGGCATCAGTTAGTTGCATTCTTTGAAAAATCAAAATTACATATTTTATTAATTATATTCTAACTCGTTCTTGGCTTTTGCCAATGCAACTTTTAATAAGTTATATTCTAATATTGGCCCTAACTCATCTCTTGCTCCTGCTGCAGAGACATTCGGATTCTCTTCCACTAAATCCAAAATTTCTTCATATTTGGATTCTGATACATGGGAGCTCATATCTACATCTATATCATTATCAATTGCTAAAATCAAATTATTAACTATTTCTTTATCTGTCAAATCTAGTCTATCTGCAATCTCATCAATTGATATATTCTTTTGAAATAAAACTACAATGCGTTTAGTTAACTCAGTTACTTCTGATACCTCATTTTCTTCTAATGGGGTATTTTGGTAATAATCATTAATTACAGCAACAAATTCGGATCCGTAATTTCTGACAAAATCTATATTATATCCTTTTAACTTTCTTAATTCTAATATATTTTTTGGAGAATCAGAACTCAATTTCATCAATAAATCTTGAGATATAATTCTCTCCTCACTTATCTTGTCTTTCATCGAAATAACTTTTCTCAAATCGTGCAATCTAGAAAATAACTCGTCAGAATAATTGTGATCAGATTTTATTTTATCAAGCTGTTCATTTAACTTACGTCCTACTAAATTATATCCTTTCTCTGTTATCGAAAGTACAGGAAATCTGTTTCTGCTAACAGCTATATAATTATTAGAAATAGCAGAATCTAAATACTCTTTAACTTCAGCATCAGTGTATTCTGAGAGACATCCAAACATATTCAGATTTTCCAACTCAAATTTCTGAACTTTCTGTGTTGCTTTTCCGGCAAGAAAATGTCGAATAATAGTTTTGCCAAATTTACTATCTATTTCTTGAAGTGAGTCAATAATTCTAATATTTATAAATTCTTTTTTCTCATCATTCAATTTCTTAACAGACTTAGGTATAAGACAAGAAGTGCATCTACCACAATCAGACTCAACATTTACATCTTGAAAATAATTCAGGATAAAATTTCGTTTACAAGTATCTGTTTCGGCATATTGTTTCATATACTCAAGTTTCTGATTAGCAAACTCTCTTCTTCTAGCATGCTCCTCAAAATCTATAGGCAGATCCTCAAACCGCATTCTTTCCATTATCAAATAGATACCGCTTTTATTAGCTTCAGGATTGTATTCTATATGTCCATCAAATGCTAACTTATTAATAGCTTTAATGATATTATCAGCTAATATACCATGTTTCTGGGCAATTTCTAGTGGGTCGATGTGCTGATATGTACTATTTGTCGAAGTATCAGCCGACCTAAAGATAGATTCGGTTGGTAGTTTCAACCAATCTGGTAATAGATTATAATATTCCATTAATCTATCTCTATCAGATAAAAACTTAATAGTTGCTTTCGAAAAGTATTTCGAATTTGAAATCACTCCATGATTTCGTAAAAATTTTAATACTGCAGAAACAGTTTTTTGAGTAATACTTAGGTATGCTGCTATCAAAGCAGAACTAACGTCTAATGGTTCATGAGCATATTCCCCCATTTCCACACCAGCTTTTTTATACAAAGTAGTATAAACTCTGTTAATTTGTTCTACTGCTGGGTATGAAACATCTATAAAGAACTCTTGTAAAGTGATATCTCCAGGATGATAAAGTAATATACAATTAGAAGGTTTACCATCACGCCCGGCACGACCTGCCTCTTGGTAATATGCCTCAATAGTACCAGGTAAATCAACATGAATGACGTTTCTAACATTCTCTTTGTCAATTCCCATTCCAAATGCATTTGTTGCTATTATGGTATTTATTTCACCACTAAAGAATTTTTCTTGGGTCTCATTTCTATAATCATCTGGCAAACCAGCATGATACATATCAATTTTTATATTTTCAAGCTTTAATGCTTCATAAAACTCTTCCACTCTTTTACGGGTTCCAGCATAGATTATAGTCGAATCATTACCACTACTTCTTATAATATCCAAACAAGCTTGTACTTTATCTTCAGTGGTTTTAGTGATATATGTAAGATTCGGCCTATCAAATCCCTTAATAAATTTATTTGCTTTATTTAATTTTAAATTGAGAGCAATATCATTTTGAACTTCTTTGGTTGCAGTAGCAGTGAAAGCAGCAATAGGATAGTCCCTATGAGCTCCAAGTGCTTGAGGTATTTTTAGATAAGCCGGTCTAAAATCATGACCCCACTCACTAATACAATGAGCTTCATCTACAGCAATAAATGAAATAGGTATATGAGAGAATATGTCAGCAAATCTCTTTGTTTGCAATCTTTCGGGTGCAATGTAAAGCATCTTGTATTTACCATCGACTGCATTATCCAATATTTCATTTACTTCTTTAACTGACATCAAACTATTTATACTTTCAGCGCTTATTCCCTTTGACTTTAATACATCAACTTGGTCTTTCATCAAAGAAATCAATGGTGAAATGACAATAGCAGTACCTTCCATAACCAAAGCCGGGATTTGGTAACAGATTGATTTACCACCACCTGTTGGCATTATAGCAAGTGTATCGTTTCCATCTAATATCGAATTAATTATCTCTTCCTGTCCAGGACGAAAATCATTATATCCGAAATTTTTTATTAAATATGATTTGGCATTATTCATAAGTAAGAAAATAACAAAAATTTTAGTCTTGTTAAAATTATTTTTTATACAGAAATATCAAGAATGTAAATAGATGAATTTATTGTAACAAATTAGGTATGATTAAAATATAGAGTTTTTAGTATCACTAAAACATAATTCTAAAACAACTAAATAAAAAGCAGTAAGCTTATTGCCATCACCATCATACCTGCTACTAAACCATAAATAGCCTTATGACCTAGATCGTATCTTTTGGCAGTTGGTATTAATTCGTCAACAGCAATAAATACCATGATACCCCCAACAGCACCAAATAGAATTCCAAACGTCACATCATTGAATAAATCTTTCAATAATATATATCCGATTAAAGCACCAATTGGTTCAGTGAGACCAGTCGCAAATGAATACCAAAATGCTTTTTTTCTACTACCTGTTGAGAAATAAATAGGAACTGATACTGCAATACCTTCTGGTATATTATGTATTGCTATCGCTATTGCTATAGAAATTCCTAAATTAGGATCTGAAAGAGCTGCTGTAAAAGTTGCTAAACCCTCCGGGAAATTATGAATAGCAATAGCTAATGCAGTAAAAGTACCCATTCTTTTTAATTTTCTCCTATCCACTTCAGAAGCAGACAGTGAATCTATTTCTTCAATTTTATGAGGTTCATGAGGGTTTTCATAAGAAGGTATTAATCTATCGATAATAAGAATTACAAGTACACCAAGAAAGAATGAACCAGCAGTGTACCAATTTGCCCAATAATCTCCGTAAACATGTGAAAGTGCTACTTTAGATTTAGCAAATATTTCTACAAAACTAACATAAATCATTGCCCCAGCTGAAAATCCTAATGTAGCTGCTAAAAATGCCTTATTAGTTTTCTTAGAGAAAAAACCAATAGCACTACCAATACCAGTTGATAATCCGGCAAATGATGTTAGTAAGAAAGCAAAAAGTACATTATCAGACATTATTTTCGAAATGCGTTTGTTATGGATACCAAATTAAATAATTTATTCTTGCCTAACTAAATTTTTAGCATCTTTCATAGATAAAATAGCTTTCTTAACTTCTGAATTCTCAAATGCCTCAACTGAATAATATGCCGCATCATTATATAATAATTGGCCTAATCTAGCTTTTACTATCCCAATCATAATATATATATCCTTTTCGAGCATTTCATCATTTTGTAAAGAAGCTAATAAAAGATTCTTTTTAATCTTTTCTTTGATTGTACTATTAAAGAAAAATTCTCTTGAGAAAGAAACGAAATCAGGAAATCTACTGAGAACTGATTCTCCTTCAGTAATAAATATTTCATATGCTGTCCTCAATAAAACTCTTTTTTGTATTGCAATCTCAGTCAACTTAGTTCTAGGTTCTTTTTTATTAATTACAGAGTCTGGCATAATACCACCAATTGAAATTAATGTCCGACCTTTAGAACTCTTAATTATAGAAATGTCTTTTGGTATAGACATATTCCTCAATTGGTTATTTAGACTTTCATCTAAGGTTTGATTAGTATTATCAAATGCATTAACTGATTCCTTTTGAACTTTTCTACCTAAAGGAGTTACGTATTCGCCAACAGTAACTCTAAATGCACTACCATCTTTGAATTCCCAATGTTTTTGTAATGTTCCCTTACCGTATGTTCTTTGTCCAATCACAATACCAAGATCGTAATCTTGGACAGCTCCAGCAAATAATTCTGAGGCAGAAGCAGTTTCTTCATTTACTATTAATACAAGCGGTAGTCCTATAAATGGCCCTTTAGTTTTAGACTTAATATCGTAATAAAAATCAGGATGTTTAGATTTAGTTTTAATCACTTGTTTTCCTTCGGGTAGAAATAATGAAATCACATCTGCTATCGCTGTTAATACTCCACCGGGATTATTTTCAAGGTCAATAATAAGACCTGTTAAAGATTTAGGAAATTGTTCGATTATACTTTTAAATTCATTTCCAGCATCTTCTGTGAATTTCAAAGACTTTATATAACCTATACTATCGTTGAACATAAATGATACATCAATTGATGAAGTAACATGAGGTGAATTATATAACTTTCTTTTTTGTATTTGTCCTTCAAGATCAAGAAACTCAATATTAGTACTTATTAAAGAAGTATCATTTATAATATTATTAATACTTGATTCATCCAATTTAATAGAACTTCGATCATCAATTGAAAGTATTCTCCATCCTGGTTTAATACCATTAGTATCTGCGGAACTACCTTTCTCAACTCTAAATATATAACTTGTATCTGCAAAAACTATTTGTGTAATTCCTATCGACTTTCTAATACCAGTATTAGCTTCTTTCAATGATCTGTATTGTTCTTCAGGGAAATAGTAAGACTTATCATCTAGAGCTTGCATATAAGCCTTTAAAGCAGCTTCAGTTTTATTTTCTATATCTATACTATCTTTATGATAGACATAGGAGAACTCTAGCAATGTTTTAAATTTTTCTAATTGCGAACTAATATCTAAATTAACAGAATCTGGTATCGAAGCGTAACCAGTTGTATATACAAAAACCAAAATTAACATAATTATTTTCTTCATAGAAACTATATACGATTGTGTTATGATAAAGATATACAAAATAAAAAACCCCGATAAAAATATCGGGGTTTTTGAATTTTAAATATAATAGCTCAGACTATTTTACAATCATAAGTGGTGCAATCACAACGTGACCGTTACCAGTTAATCTTAAGAAATGTTGACCCGAAGAAACAGTATTAGCTAAGTTAAACTCGAATTGAGTTTCACCAGCACTGAAATCTCTTCCTTCAAATAATGTCATCATTAATTGTCCTTTGCTATCATATAGTTCTAACGTCAATGGCATGTCTTCAATTGTCTCAACTTGTAATGAAACTAAATTGTTTAGATTAGCAGGTTGAGGAGTGATATTATCAATACCAAGACTCATACCTTTAGATATATTTTCAGAGTAATTACTACCTTTAGGCATAGTCAAACCACTTTTCGTTGTTTCATTTTCATTGAAGTTCTGAACTCCAGAGTTTAATGCACCAGCATAAGCATAAGCAGCAATTGTATACCTTTGGAAATTATTTATCAAATTATACATTGTAACTGAAGTAGCACCACTACCAGCATAAATAACAAATGTTGAGGCATCAGAAGGAGTAGCTGAAGATCCATAATTAGTATTTGCAGCCCAACTTGTCTCGTCATCCATTCCTGCTTCATTTGAATAACTTAAAGTTGTACTACTAGTTTTCTTAGCAATGATCAAAGTATTCTTGTTATCAGGATTTGTGAAATTAATTTTAAATGAATTACTATTTGGTATAATTGATAAATTAGTAATTGAAGCAGGTGTAGCTTCTTTAATGTTAAATGTCGAGCTAACACCATTTGATAATCCAACAGCAGTAGCAGTTACATAATCATTTGCAAAAGCCGTACTAAATTGAACTGCATTCAATGTTAATATACCATTAGAAAGCGAACCAGTATTACCAGATGTAATAGTAGATTGATTAGCAAAGAATGAAGTTAATGTAGAACTATTATCAACATCTCTATTATCGTTCACATCCGTTGCCTCTACCACAAATGTAGTGTTTGTGTTTATTACAGTTTTTACTGGAGTTGTAGTAAATAACAACTTAGTTGCAACAACATTAATCGCATTGTTAGATGAACCAGATTCTACAGCTGTTCCGGCACCACTTACGAAAGAAGATCCGCCACCGTCAACTGTAAATGAACTTCTATTAACTTTGAATGCTAAATTTTCATTATCTATTACAACAGAAGGAGAATCAGACAACCAAACTTTCAATGTATATGTTTTAGTTGAATCATCTTTAACTTCACCTATTTGTCCAGCACCGTGTGCCAATCCAGTAAATGCAATTGTAGTTGCTCCTACTGTACCAGAAACCGTGTTAGTTCCATCTGTCAATATAGCTCCGGATATAATAGTTGTCCAATCAACAAAGTCATTTCCGGTACCTTGCGATATTGAAATATCAGTAATTAATGTTGCATCTGTATCTACAGCGTTATTATCTTTATCATCAGTTACATCAAAGTCGAAATTCAATACTGCTTCTCCTTGTGTATCAACTAAAGAAGATAATGTAGCAGGTTCAGCAACAGCTCCAGCTTCTACTGTTGTAAACCCAGTTATTTCATAATCAACGCTGTTGTCTGTAAGTATTGTTGTAGTATTATTATTTCCAGCTGCATCGATTACTGTACTTGAAGCTAAATTAATAATTACCGTTCCTGTAGTACTCATACCTGAAACAGCTACATTATATGTAGAACCACTTCCAGTAAGGACTTTAGTCGTAGCTCCAGCTGTACCAGATAAAACTATGTCACTTACCTCTAATCCAGTAACATCTTCATTGAAAGTCAGTGCAAAGTTAATAGGACCAAAGTTTGCAGGGTCTGATTGACCAAGAGCTAAATCAATAGTTCCAACAGGAGCAACTTGGTCAATATCAAATGACTCAGTTGAAGTATGAGTCAACATTACATTACCTGCAACATCTTCACCAATTGCAACATCAACAGTTATGTCATCTAAATCTAAGTTAGCATCTGCCACAGAATAGTTATAAGTAAACGATGTACTCGTACTTGAAACACCATTGTAAGTTAATAAACCTGGTAATAGTGTATTAAATTCTATAGTTGGTGGAGTACTCATATCTTCATCAAAGTTTACTGTCACATCTAATGAAGTTGTTGATTCAGTAATTAATGAAGTACTGAATACTACACTTGTAACTAATGGCTTACGAGTATCAATATCTACATCAGTAGAACATAATACGGCAGAAACAGGATTACCAGCTAAATCAGTTGGTAAAGCTGCAAATCCATCTATTTCGAATTTAGCAGAAGTTTCTTCTTCAACACCTGAATGAGTAAATGTTTGAGTGAATGTATCACCACTCCAATTCGAAGCACCAGGAGTCAACTCTGTAGTACCAGTAATTATGAATGATGGATTAGGAGATGTTGCCATAACTTCAGTAAACTGAACAGAAACAGTTACACTCAAATCATTTTCATAAATATCGGCATTGTTATTTGTTATATCAAAACATGTTGGTGCTTCTGTATCAATACTGAATACACTACTAAATCCAGCAGGGAAATCCATTGAATTCCCAATGTCTTCAGTATCATCTTTAACATTTGAAACTGTCACTCCTAATGAAGTTATTGTTTCAGGCGTAGTTAATGCATCGATAGTACCAAATGTTGCAGTATAAATTGTATTTCCTGAACTCCAAGTACCACCTGTATTAGTTGTAACAACAGTATTGTTTGCATCTAATGTAACTACTGGTGTTGTACCTGTATCCATTCCTTCATTAAATAATACCGCTATCGTGAATGGAGTTCCATTATCAGCAATAGAGATTAAATTATCGCTAGGAGTAACAGAAGTTACATCCGGACCAGTAGCATCTTTAGTTAATGATACATTGCTTGTGCCAATATTACCTGCTACGTCAGTTGATCTGAAGTTAAGTGTAAATGCACCATCACTCAAACTAGAGAATCCAGTATATCCACTTAATGTAGTTCCAGTTACAGGAGCTGTTGTCCAAGAACCCGTAGAATTAAATCTGTACTCAGTCACATTTATTCCACAACCAGATCCATCTGTTGCGGTATAGTCAATTACTTTAGAATCATTAACTGTCTCACCACCTGTAGGGTCTGTAAATGCAACTGTTGGTGCAGTGTTGTCAATTGTGAAGTCAGTATCACCGATGTCATTACCAGTAGATGAGTTTCCGGCATCATCAGTTGCATTAACTGATACGTCTACATCACCATCAGGGTCTGTTCCATCGATTAACAATGTATAAGTATAAGTACCACTTCCAGTTCCTGAAACCCATGTCCAATTAAAGTTAGTAGCTACGTCGTCAACTATAGTGATATCATCTTTATTAAACGTACCACATCCGTTTTCTACAACATCAAAAGTTAAAGTGACAGTACCACCACCGTTTTCACAGCCAGGTGTTACAGTTACATTAGATATCACAGGTGCAGTATTGTCTATTGTAAATGCGTTAGTAATTGTTTCATTACGAACATTACCAGCTGCGTCTGTCATAACGATCTCAATATCATATGTACCGTCATCAGTACTATCTGTTCCTGATAAATCAACAGTAATTTCATACCAATCAGATATAAAGAAAGCATTTACAATTGCAGATCCTAAAGATGTAGAAGCAGTTATATTACTAGCATTATAAGGACCACATCCAAATGTATTATCGTCACTTGCAATTAAATGACTATAATTACTGCTGTTATTAAGACAATTGGATGAATTAAATAAACCAAAATTTGTAAAATTAGGTTCTGTCTTATCGATAGTAAATGCATTGTTATTTACAGATGGAATTGCATCGTTACCAGCTTCATCTGTCGCATTTATAGTAACTAATTTAAGTCCTTCAGTATCGTCTCCATCAATTAATAGTGTGAAAGTGTAAGTTCCCGAACCTGTTGGATTACTTCCATCAGCTACGAAACCGTTTTCAAATTCACTTATTGAAATATCATCACTATCAAATGTTCCACAACCATCTTCGACTACATCAAATGTTAGTGTTACTACATCGCCTGTTGTTACACAAGTATTAGTAAACTGAACATTCGAGATAACCGGTGCAGTTACATCCGCAGTAAATATTCTACTAATTATAGTCTCATTACCTGCTAAGTCAAGTGCCTTCAACTCAAGTGTTATTGAACCATCTGTACCAGGCCATCCATTCAATGCATTTAACTGTACACCAGTTGTGCATGTAGCAAACGTACCTCCGTTGATTCTTCCTTGAACTTGGTCGATTCCACTGAATCCACTTCCATCAGAAGCTGAAAAGTCAATAGTCTCTTCACCATTTACACAAGATTCAGCTAATGGCGTAGATTGTCCAAATAATATAGTTGGATTTTCAGTGTCTATACTGAATATTTCATCAAATACACCTGTATTAGGTGCTGTATAGTCAGTTGCGTTTCCACAAGCATCTTCGCCGCCAGTGATTGTTATTTCTAGTCCTTCAAGTGCAACACCTGCGTCTGAAGCTAAGTAAGTCCACTCAACTTCAGTATATCCTAGATTCCATGTTGGTACCCCACTTAGAGTTAGCGAAATTGTACCAGTAGTTACATCAGGGGCAATCTCGATAGAAGGATTTGCAGTAGGATTCATTTCTTCGCTGAAAGAAGCAGTTACTACAAATGTATATCCACCATCATTTGCTTCTGCTTTGTTTATCAACGCATCAGAAACACTCAAGCCAGTTATAGTCGGCTCTACTTGATCAATATCAAATGTCTCAGTTGATACGTGAGCTAACATTACGTTGCCAGCATTATCTTCTGCTGCGTTGATAGTAACTGTAACATCAGTTTCTTCAATGTCAATATCAGTTACAACATAATCAAATATGTAATGAGTTGCATCTACCCAATCTGAAGTTTGTTGTAATGCAAAAGCACCAGAACCAGTACTGAATGACAATGTCGGTATTACTACATTTTCCATATCTTCGTTGAATTCTACTTCTACGCTAAGAGTAGTAGTAGTTCCAATTACTTTGCTAGGTGTAAAAGTAACACCTGTTACAAGAGGCTTTTTAGTGTCAACATCAAATTCATAAGTACAAGTAGAAGATTCAATTGGATTACCAGCTAAATCTTTAGGTAGAACGCCAGATAAATCTAAAGATATTGTATCAGTAAATCTACCTTCTTCATTTCCATTATGATAAGCTGAAACAATATATTCATCTGGATCATTCCAATCACCGTCATTTTGAATTGTAAAGTTTCCACTTACAGCAAAATTAAACGCTACATCAATTGTCTCATCCATCGGCTCACTGAAGTTAGCAAATAACTCTTGCAACAACAATCTATTTTCATTTATTAAACTATACTCTACATATAATCCATCACATGTAGGTGCAATCAAGTCGATTGCGAATGATGGCTCTGGATTTTCCGTTGCTTGTACATTACCACATGCGTCTTTAGCATTCGTCAAAGTTACATCAATACCATCTAATTCAACAACAGCATCGTTTACTGTATAAAGTTGAGTATATGTGTCATTAGTATAAGTATCTGTACTCCAAGAACCTGTACTAATAGTCAATGCTGCAGCTGAAGTACCAGTTCCAAAAGGGTCATTAAATACGATACTTGGTGCTTGTGTATTGTCCATAGATTCATCAAATGTAACTACTACTTGGAATCCATTTGGTCCAATATTACTTCTATTAACACCAAAGGCGTTAGAAGGTACTGGATTGAATGCGATTGAAGATACTGACGGCAACTCTGTATCTACGTCTATAGTATCAGAAGTAGTACTTTGTAACATCACATTACCAAGTAAGTCTTCCGCAGTGTTAACTATTACATCAACATCATTTATGGTAAATTCACTTGAAGCATTAATTGCATAAGTTGCTGTATAAACAGAATCTCCATTACTCCAGACTCCATTACTAAACGTTAATATACCATTTGAAACTATATCAGTATCAAAAGTAATTACTGGTGCAATACCTGAATCCATCACTTCATCGAAAGTAATTGTTATTACTTCATTATTTCCATGATCGTCACCACATATTTTAGAATCACTAACTGTTAAAGATACTATATCTGGTCTGTCTGTATCTACATCGAATGTATCTACACAAGCAATTACTTGAACGTTGCCAGACAAGTCTTTGAATCCAGTAACTGACATTATTTCTTGGTGCTCTTCTTCAGTAGTACCATTATGAGTTACTGTGAATGTATAAGTATCATTTGTATTCGTAGTAGTAGTATAAGCTCCACCTGAAACAGTGAACGCCGAACTAGTAGCAAATGTAATAGTTGGTGTTATACCATTGTCTAACGCCTGATCCATTACTATAGTCACATCAAAATTAAGATCTCCAAGATTAACGATTGGGTTAACTGGGTCAGTAACTAAACTAACACAAGTTGGCTCTTTCGTATCTACAATGAATACTCCAGTTTCATTAGAACCAGGGAATGGGTTACCTGCATCATCTGTAGCACCACTAAGCCCAACCGCAATTGGATCAGAATCTAATGGATGGCTACCATCTACATCAAATTTAGCTGTAAATAATGTAGCTGAATTCCATGTAGATAGTGGTTCGTTATATGTTAATATCAAAGCTAAGCTGTCATTATCTGGTCCATTACCGGCATCAAAAGATACAGTTGGCTTAACGTTAGTTTTCATATTTTCTGTGAATTCGAACAGTAAACCTAATTGAGAGCTACCATCAACTACATAAGTAGGTGTTGGAGTTACGCTAACCAATTGAGGAGTCTCAAAATCAATTCCAAATAAACTACCTTTTGTATTAGGAGATGTTTGAATATTCCCTACAGCGTCACTTGCACCATTTATTCTCACACCAATAGCTCTCATATCTAAATTAGTATTGCTATCTAAGTTATATGGGTATCTAAGAGTGCTAGAGTTTGGTCTAGAAGGCGTGCCTAAAGTAAGAGCCGCAACTGGAGTGGTTGGATTCTTACCAGCTATATGGAATTCTAAAGTAGGAATAGTCTGTCCAGGATCTAATGGCTCATTATAAACTACATCTATGTAAAACTCAGGAGATCCACCATCATCATCAGCTCTATTCAATACAGGAGCTGGTGGGAATTGTCCCGCAGGAGTATGACTAGTAGTTACATTAGATACTTGTGGTTTAGTGTTGTCTATTACAAACTCTACGCCAGCTGGATCTAATGTATCTGCGTTACCATTATTATCTGCTGCAATTATTTTTATTTGGTAGTTACCAGTTGGCTCATTAGCCGGAACTGTTACTGTTGTAGTCCAAGTATCAACGGACTTTGTAGGAGCAGCTGGTGATACTGTTAAAGCAGTATTACCTGGTCCTGTGATAATATAAGTGATTGTACCGTTATCAAAGTTAGCACAACCGTCTGTTACTTCATCGAATGCAATAGTTAACTCTCTATTAGGAGCAGAACCACCAACTTTAGTTGGGCTGCCACCAGGTACACTACTTGTTACTAAGTTAGAAAGTGTTGGAGGAGTTTGATCAACATCAAATGTCTCATCATCACTATCACTATTACCAGCATCGTCTGTTGCAGTAACTGTAACTAGATATTCTCCATCTATATGACTAGTAAGTATAGTGAAAGTAGCAGAGAATGTATATGGAGTAGCATTTGAACCATTTCCACCAGTAAAATTAACTGTAGGAGTATAAATTGCTTCTGGTCCGAAACCAGAATCGTCTATTGTTAATTCTATATTTGTAGAATCAAATGTTCCACAACCATCTTCTTCTACTGAGAAAGTAATAGTTACATCATCACCTGCTGTAACACAAGAAGGTGTTACTGATAGTAATGTGATTATTGGAGATACATCGTCTTTATTCAAATCTCTTGTTATTTCAGTTGTATTTCCAAAATCATCGAGTGCCAATAGATAAAGAGTGAAAGTACCTTGTGATAAAGTATCCCAAGCTTGTAAGTCTTCAAGAGCGAAACCAGAAACAACTACTTCGTAATCATCATCAAAGTTAATTTTAGCTCTAACTTCATCCAATCCTGTGAATGCACTAGCATCAGCTGCTGTAAATTCTACTGTTTCAATTCCTCTTACGCAATCATCAGCAGCAGGAGAAGTTCCATCAAAAGAAATAGTTGGTGCTTCTGTATCAATACTGAAATTATCTAATCCAGAAGTATTATCTTCTAACATTTCATTTCCATCATCTTCCGTATCATCTTTCGCACCACTTACTACTACGTCCAAATCTTCAATCGCTTCTGCAGTAGAAACATCAATATTACCAAAAGTAGCATTGTAAGTATCTGAATCAGTCCAGCTACCACCAGTATTAGTAGTTGGTAAAGTATTATTTGAAGTTATTGTTACTACAGGAGCTGTAGATTGATCCATTCCTTCATTAAAGTCAATATCAATACTGAATGGATTTCCATTATCAGCTATAGATATTTCTTGATCGCTTGCACTAACAAATGTTACAGTTGGCTTCGTAGCATCCTTAGTTATATTAACTGTTGCTGTTGAGCTTACATTACCAGCACCATCTGTAGTTCTAACAGATAGTGTAAAAGCACCATCGCCCAAAGGACCGAACTCAGCTATATCACCAAGAGTAGATACACCAGTAGTTATAGTTGTCCAGTTTGTACCACCATTAACTGATGCTTGAGTTAACATTGTTCCACAACCAGATCCGTCATTTTCAGTAAAGTCAATAACTTTTGAGCTATTTACTTCTGCAGTAGCAATTGGGTCGTCAATAGTTACTGTAGGATCTGTGTTGTCAATTGCAAACGCACCAGTGTTTGTAACAGGTGTCGCTGAATTACCAGCTGCATCATCTGCATCTACAGTTACATTAACTGAAGTATTATCAACATCATTTGCATCTATTAATAGCGTATATTCGTAAGTGCCAGCACCCGTACCTGAACTATATGTCCAAGAGTTAGCAGTAGTTGCATTATCACTTATAGTTATTAAAGAGTTATCAAAAACACCACAGCCTGATTCTGCTACATCAAAAGAAAGTGTTACAGTCGTTCCACCATTAACACAAGTCTTATCAACGGCGACGTTTGAGATTACAGGAGCAGTATTATCTATAGAGAATTCAACACCAGCTGGTGCATATTGTGTCGCTGCATTTCCAGCATCATCTGAACCATCAAAAGTCAGTTGATAATCTCCATCATTATCTGTACCATCTATTAATAAAGTGAATGTATATGTACCTGTTCCAGTTGGGTTACCACCATCTGCAGTAATACTATTTACAACAGCACCAGTAACACCTATATTAATATCACTGCTATTGAAAGTACCGCAACCAGCTTCTACTACATCTACAGTGAATTCTAAAGTACTTCCACCAGCTAAACAACTTCCATCTCCACCAGTAATAGTGAAGTTACTAAACACTGGTTTAGTATTATCAACTGTAAAACTTTCTTCTGTATTCTGAATTGCAGAATTTCCTGCTTTATCATCTACGTCTATTTCTACGGTATAAGTATCATCTTGTGCATTAGTTTCATCAACTGTCATAGTGTAAGTAAATGTTAATACATTACCAGCAGTTGCAACACTTTGATATGCAAATGCAAAATTTAATGATCCTGTCCCACTTTCTTGATTATTTATTATAATATCACTATTATCAATAGCACCACAATGAGAAGTAATAACATCTGTAACATCAAAAGTTAATGTTAATTCAGTTGTATTATTTACACAAGTAGCAGGAGTAATAGCTACATTAGTGATTGTTGGTGCCGTGTTGTCAACCGTGAAAACACTAGAATTAGTTGATTGAGTTGCAGCGTTGCCAGCATCATCTGTAGCATCTATTGTAATGTCCCAAATTCCATCATCATCATCAGAATGAATTGTCAATGTCCCTGTAAATAAATATGGAGTAGCATTTGAGCCGTCTCCACTAGTTAGCACAAGTGATAATGAATTAGATGGAGTATCTGAATCAGGCCCATCAATAGAGACAGAAACATCATCTACATTAAATGTTCCACATCCCTCTTCTACAACTTCGAAAGTAAATTCTAGAACATCACCATCATTTGCTGATAGACAAGTTCCGTCTTCACCAGTTATTTGTAGGTTTGAAATTATAGGAGCTGTGTTATCTATTCTAAAAAGACTAGTATTAGATAAGTCTTCTACAACATTACCAGCACCATCAGTGAATTGAATTATCAAATTATAATCATCTTCTGCTTCAGTACCAGCTAAAGTAGCGGTAAATAGATAAGTACCATTTAGTGTATCAGTTGATGAAAATACAATTTGATTTTCATTATTTTGATCTTCTGCAACTACAACAAAATTGTGATTACCAATTCCATCAGCAGCATATCCATTTTCTGATAAATCAATTTCAAATTCAATTACATCATTATTTACAGCTGATTTACAAACAGGTTGATCATCATTTGTTCCGGCAGTTGAGTAATTGAAATTAGTTAAAGATCCATCTACGTTGTCGATGTTGAATAAATCTGCTTCTGTATCAAAAGCTAAATCTAATGGATTCCCTGCTAAATCTTCAGCATTACCAATAGTTACATCTATAAGTAAATTTTCTTGAGGAGTTGTACCAGCAAAATTTACAGTAGCAGTGAATACAGTACCACCATTATTCCAAAAACCCGTTACGTAGCTCAAATCAAGAGGTGTTGGGTTTTCAAATGTAAAAGATGGAGTTAACCAAGTTTTCATTTTTTCATTAAAAGTAACAACGAATTCTAAATCATCACCATTATCTTCTTCATATACAACATCATCTGTTCCAGTTCCTCCTGTCATTGTGATAGAAACTAACTGAGGTTCTGTATTATCCTGAGGAGTAAAGAAAACAAACGAAGCTGGAACAGAATTAGTATTACCTATATATGCAATTACTTCAAATTTGTAATCAGAAGGACCAACTAGGTCAGTCAATTCAAAAGTTGGCTCATTACCAAGGTCTAATTCTATATAAGGAGCAACTGTATTGTCAGATCCTACGTAAGAACTATTTCCTAAACCTTCACCTAAATCATCTACATATAAAGTGAAAATATAACCATCAGATACAGGACTACTATTACCATCAATCCAGGAAAGATCGGCTGTAGTTGCGGTTATATTCGCAGTATCTAGTGTATTAGGAGGGTAAACAACAATTGGAGTAGTGAAACTACGCGGGTTGTTTGTACCATTACCTGTATTAAATGCAGTAACAGGAGCAGAACCGTCTTGGTTATATTCGAAAACTTTAATATAATATGTGCGACCACCCAACAATCCTGTTAATGATGATTGCCAATCCCCACCAGCCAATGTATCAATGACTCTATCATCACTACCTGAAATGGTTACAGCATTTATCCAGTCCCCATCAGTTCCACTATAGTAAGTTCCATTTATAGGACTATCTATAGTAGCATCTTCAGAAATAACAATAACTCTATTATTACCATTACCTTTCACCATAGTTATATCGACAGAGTTCGCCGTTAGGTTGGAGAAAGAAATGAACCGAGTTTGGCTACTCGGAGCAACAGCGGCAAAGACTTCGACAAAACTGACGATAGTTATAACCGCTATACTGAGTATTAATCTAGTAATTCTAGACATAAGCACTCCTATTAATTAATTTGTAAATATTATTTTTCATTATTTATATAGACTTATGTGTATATTTATACACACTTATTATCGTTTTTATATTTTTTAACTTTCAAGAATAATTGATTTTATCGGAAAAAACAAACCCCTACATTAATTATTTTTCAAAATTTATTTAAGTATTAGTACTGAATTTGGGCTGCTTTCATTGTTATTAGTACGTTTTAGAAGATTAATTAAATGAAAATTATTATTACAAAATGAAGAAAAATTAACAAAACAAAAGCTGAAAATTAACGTATATGTTTATTTGATATCAATCACTTTACTCGCAATTAAGCCACCGTCACTCTGAGAAAAGCGAAGAGACCATTTGAAATAAGTACAAAATAATAAAATGAGATACTACTTATGCCTTCGGCGTTATCATTATAACGATTCGCATAAGTTTAGAAAGGAAACACAAGGGGGTAAAGACTACTCACCCTTTTTAGGGTACTCATAACAAATGAGTTTGGATTCGGCATTCTTTATATCAATCCAATATTCCGTTTGCATTTCAACACCAACTACCGAACAAGTCGGCATATTACCTATATTCTCATTACTTAGATAGGTAGCTAGATAGCTGTGGTCAGGGTTATGACCAAACACCATAACAGAGTTTATTTTAGATGGGATTTTAGTAAGTAGATCTAATGTGAATTTTTGACCAATATCATATATTTCATGGTGGTATTCTATGCATTCTATTGCATAGTCAAATACTTCTGCAAAGTACTTGGCAGTAGTTTTAGCTCTCATAGCTGGACTAGAGATAATCAGATCAGGTCTTTCACCGAGTGATTTTATTCTCTGAGCCATCATAGGAGCATCGTGGTGTCCCCTCTCGTTTAGCGGTCTCTCGAAATCAATTAGATTATTGTCCCAATCCGATTTCGCATGTCTTACTATGAATATTTTCTTCATTGCATTAACTCCTGAGCCGTTTCGTTTGAGGTCTTAGATTTATTTTTACTATTCAGAAAAAGATTAGATTCTTGTTCTATAAGTTTTTTAACTTTTTCTGCGTTAGCTGGGTCGTTCTTTTTGTTATATGCGCTCATCAAGAGATTTTTCATAGTCTCTCTATAATGGTGGCGAGTATTTTTATCTGTAATCTGTAACCAAGCTTTCTGTTGGAAATAAGTTTTCAAAGTATTGATAGTTAGGTTAGCTTGTCCTGTACTATCAGCCTTAACTGCCTTACCTATTGCCTTTCTCAACTCATTAATTACTAGAGTGTCCGTTGATATTTGGTTAGTCCCAGGTTTTGAATTAGAGTATTGCTCGACTTTTGCACTCATATGAGCAATTATTTCTTTGTCATCAAAGTCAAAATTCTTGTATTCATAAGGGAATTCTGGTCTTACACGAAGAGTTATGTCTTCTGATTGTCCGAAATCTGATTCTTTTAGCTTTTTAAGAATCGCATTGAGAGTGCTCGAAGTAAGATTAGTTTCAGTAAGTGAAAGCCCACCCATTAGAACCAAATCGCCGAATATACCACCATAGTTATTGAAGCTTTTCAGCATTGCTTGCTTCATGAATTTGCCTTGGTTATAAGTACGCTGCCAATCACCACCACCAAATACTTTACGTGAACGTAGAACTTGTAAAGTTTGTTTGGAGTTATCATAACCCAACCATTCTATTATCCCCATAGCCTGAGAGAATCCAAACTCCATAAAGTAGTGAATAGTATCTAACTCAGCAATCTGAGCAATACGGTTTAGGTATGCTCTTCTACCCTTTGCAGGTCTTAGCACAGCAATTATGTTCTGATTAGTAGTGTCGGGCATACCAGCATCAGCATAAGTATCACGAGGAATTGAGGTTATTTCTATTTCGCCTTTATCTATAAGTATAGATAATACATGATTGGCATCAGCATGTTTGAAATTGCTACCAATTCGTGAGTCAACGCCAGTAATACAAATATTAATACGTCGCCCATTGTACTGCTTTTTGTAAACAACACCAGCTTTTCTATCTACAGTAAATGGAATGTCTTTATTAAAATCTAAACTAGTTCTAATAACAGAAAATTCCTTATTACCAGCCATTCTTTTAGCTTTTTCTAACTCGTGTTGCTTCCTATTTACTATAGTATTAGCCCCTGTCCTGACAAAAGGCGAGAAAGTAGCAGTAGAGTTTTTCTTTGAAAATTCTTCTGTAGATTCGGAGAAAATATTAAATACGAAGACAAGGATTCCTGTTATTGCAAGGAAAAACAACCCAGTAATAATACTAAGGTGTTTCAAGATATTTTTAAATTTACGATTCATTTTCTCAATTATATCAAATAGATAGCCGAAAAATTATGGACTTTTTGCATCAATGTCAAGAAGAATCTTTAGAAGCTTATTATATATTTAATATTTATGGTAATAATTTATTAGTTTTGCACTTATGAAGATAGGCAATGTAGAAATAGGAAACGGAATATTCTTAGCACCGATGGAAGATGTATCAGATCTTCCATTTAGAGTAATCTGTAAGAAATTAGGTGCTGATATTGTATATTCGGAGTTCATAGCTTCTGAGGGAATTATTAGACACTCTAGGCAATCAAAGAGAAAGATGATAATAGATCCAGAAGAAAGACCAACCGCTATACAGATATTTGGAGCTGATATAGATAGTATGGTTACAAGCGCTAAGATTGTCGAAGATTCTGGTGCTGATATACTAGACATTAATTATGGTTGTTGGGTCAAAAAAGTAGTTCAGCGCGAAGCAGGAGCTGCATTTTTGAAGCAACCTGAGAGAATGGCAGAACTAACTCAAGCTGTGGTAGAATCAGTTAATATTCCAGTAACAGTCAAAACTAGATTAGGTTGGGACCACGATAGAATAATAGCCGTAGACGTAGCTCAGATGATGGAGCAAGCCGGAGCTAAGGCTTTTGCTATTCATTGCAGAACAAGAAGCATGGGAATGACGGGCAATGCCGATTGGAGTTGGGTACCTAAAATAAAGGAAAACGTTTCTATACCAGTTATACTTAACGGCGATGTACGAAGTGCAGAGGATTGTAGAATAGCATTCGAAGAATACAATGCAGACGCTTTGATGATTGGTAGAGCTTGTATTGGCTACCCATTTATATTCCATAGAGCTAAAGTAATGATGGAACAAGGCTTTGATCCAGGCGAACCAGATTTACGATTAAAAATAGATACTTGCTTAGAGCATTTACGATTAACAGTAGATCACCGAGGTGACCACGGTTTATTAGTATTTAGAAAACATTATTCGGGTTATTTGAAAGGGTACTATAACGCCTCTTCGATTAGAAGAGAGTTGATGGAACTAACTACTTTTGATGCCGTTAGATCAGTATTAGAGAATTATTACGATGAGTTAGAAAAATCAGATAAACTAGAACCTATAAGCAAGGTAAGAACAGTACAGAAACTTAGCTGTGAGAGTAGTTCTTATGTAAAACAACAGACAGCTGGAACTTAATATTTATCTAAAATCTATTACTTCTATATCTTTCGTTGGAGTAAAATTGAATTTACTTGGATCTATTTTGGGATTTTTTTCTAGTAATTTGATTGTATAATTCATAACCCCATTCGGAGTATCAACTGTAACTCTTACTAACTCTTGATTATTACCAAAATACAATGTAATGTATCTAAGCTGTTCAGCATATTCGGAGCGTTCTTTGGGCTTTAATTTCAAACTATATTTTTCTTTATTACTAGTATTTTTCAAAGATGAGTAAGTGATAGGAACTAGCTCGTCCATCAATCCGAAAAATATACTTTCTAAAGTCATATCTTTAGAGTCTTCGTAATCACTTACTGTTGCTGATACACCAGGGCTAATGTTCCATATTGATTTTCCATCTGAGATAATCACATTATTTTTAAGCGATAGATGCATTTTACCACCTTTCATAGCATAAAGCTCTGCAGATTTTTCGTTCATTTCAGACATACCAAATATGATATGAACAGTATTTAATCCACTGTATTCAGATTTTAAAGTTTTGTAAACACTCTCCTTGTCATTCTGTGCAAAGGACAAAGCAGTGGACAATAAGAATATAATTAGAACTATTTTATTCAATTTTAGCATCGACTTTACCTCTTACACCACTATATTTTGTTAATTCGGCACCAACGTACCCTATAAGTATTTTAGTTGCGACTTTGACAGGTATTTTTCTATCGTCTGCAGTCATCCATACAACTATATTTCCTTCGCTTTTAAATAGCCCTCCCTCTTGTACTAGAGGCTCTACTACGTGACACTTAAATTTTCCAGCTTCTACTTCGATAGTTTGAGTACCAAGCATTTTTATACCTAAAGTAAAAGTAGAATCTTTGTAAAAATTCTTGAGATAAGCTATAGAGTCTTTTTTCATATTTTTTAAATCCCAAGTTCTTACATAATAAAGAGCTGAAACAATATCATGAACATAATCAGGAATTTTAAACTGTCCTTCAGATGTTTTAGCTATATTTTTCTTTTGGTCAAAATCAGCACTAAAATCACGCTTATACTTGCCTTCTCGTATATGTTGTTCGAATCTCCATGGGAATATCCCTCCTACATCTAGAGCTGTCTTATACCAATCTTTTACTTCATATATCCAAGCTAAACTTTCTAAAGACTTTACATAGAAGTTAACATCATAAGTTTTTCTACCATTTATCATAAGTGGTTCTTTCTTGATATAGAAAGACCCTGTACCCGCAGTAATAAACTTATATCCTACTTTGTAGTCTAGTTTTTCACCAAAACCAAATGCTTCATTTTCGACATAACGAAAATTCTCATTACTATAATCTTGGGAGCTAGCCATTGTAAAAGAGAATAATAGGATAGAAGATAAAAATATTACAAACTTATTCATTAGTTTTTCTCAGTTGTTTCTTATCAATACGAAATATAGAGTATTTTTGTTCAAATGTAAAACACAAACTCTAACAAATATGAAAATACATACCACAAATTATACAAATACTTTTATATGTGTAGCTGAAGATTGCAAAAAAATGGAATCTGAGGTACCACCTTTGAAATTGGATAAGCCGAAATCCATTGCTAGAATGCAATTTGAGATGATAACAGAAAACCCATTCCAGTTCACTTCCGATGATATTATATTCCAAATTCATTGTGAACGAAAAGGCATATCACAAACTGACGAAGAAAGAAAATCATTCTTTTCCAAAGGGCAACCCTGCTTTAGGTCATCTCCCCTAGCGAAAACTTATGGATGGGGATTCCACTATGATGAGCAATCGAGAGTTGCACTAGTAGCTATGAACGATGAGAAATATGAAATCTTATCTAATAGTCCCGAATTAGCTGTACTAAAAGCTATGCGAAGTAGTAGAAAATAAAAAATCCCGCCTTGAGCGGGATTTTTATAAAAAGTGGTATAACAAAGAAATTGTGTGATCTCTAGTTTTGCATATCTTTTGAGATCTTTCTTTGTCTTCTTTCTGCTTTTATACGAGCCATTCTCTTCTCTACCGAAGGTTTGATGAATTGCGTTCTTTTCTTGTACTCTCTTAGTACACCGCTTCTCTCGTATTTCTTCTTGAATCTTCTTAGAGCTCTGTCTATTGATTCATTATTTTGGACATTTATACCTACCACTTGATATCACCTCTCTTTATGGTATTTAGTTTGAATAATTTTCTATTAGTCTTTTTTCTTCTGATTTTTCGAACTGAACAACTATAGCGTGACCGCCAGTAGATGTTACCTCTTTAGCACGAACGATTCCTACATCATCAAATATCTTATGGTAAAGTATTTCTCCGATGTCATAAGCTTCTCTAGGAGAATATTTACGAGCATCATCTTTAGAAATATGGATAACTGCCTTTGACTTATCTCTTTCTGCTTCGATAGTGTCTAAGTTAACAAGCTGAGAGTGTCTACTACGAGTACATCTAGCCCATTGGTGTCTGCCATTTTCCGTTTCGATAGGCTCGCCTATCAGCTCATGCTTAGTTTCTTTCATCAAGAAGGGAGAGTAAAGTGTTAAGTACTTTGCTCTTCTTGTTCTTCTTTTTGCAACTTTTTTAGCCATTTATATCACATCTATGTTTTATAGGGATTACAAAAATATACATTTTTTCTCAAATAATCAAAATCAATTATCTTAAGGTTGATTTTTTATTAAAAATGTTGTGTCTCTTATTACATTCATAGAGCCAAAAACTCCAATTCCGTTACCTTTTACTGAACTTAATCTTTCGTCATATTCACTTTGAGAAATACGTTGTAGTACCCACTTCAAGTAATTAAAATCTAAATTATAAATAGATACTTCATGCAAACCATACCATTTGAAATAGTTCCAAACAACGGGTGATTTTTTACTTGGTATTATCGTCCATAGAGCTAATTCTCTATATCGCCAATCACTGTCAGGATTAGCATTTGCCCTGTATAGTCTTCTATTCTTTTCACTATTTGGTACTGAATCCAGATAAGTCCCATATTCAAGGGTATCTAGAGCCTTTACGGAAATCCCCCAAAATCCACTACTAATATTTCCTTCTTTTATAGGAGTTGGATTTCCTTCCCAGATTATTGTATCTTTAGAGGGCTTATTAAGTGTATCTACAGGATATTGGATATTATTTGGTAAATCTCTGACCCATACGAGTGTATCAGGGGTTTCAGTAGTACCAGTGATAGTACTTCCATCGCTTAATCTAACTAGGATATTATATGTTGTATTTCCTTTGACCACATATACTTCGTTACTGTAATAACCTCTTGTCCCATTAGGATCAATTCTTAATTTGAATTCTTTCCCATCACCACTTATAATAACTTCAGCATCTCTGATAAGAGATTTTTCATAATTGAAAGTCTCATTTATTGGTTGAGATCTCATCAGAATAATATTATCTATAGGTTGCCCAACTATTAGAGCGGCTTCTAGATAATTCTCTGGGATATAGTCGGTAGGAACAGGGTCTTCGCAACTACTAAGTAAAAATATTGTTAATATAATAATAATTATTTTTTTCATTTTCGTACTAAAATTTTATTTCAAAAGAGAAAGTTGGAATTATAGGTAATAATCGAAAATCTTCGACTGTAGTTGTTTCTTCATTTACATTATAGAATCTGAACCAAATATCTCGTCGATTATATACATTGTAGATATCAAGTAATAATTTGGCTTCGTAACCAAAAGCATTAAATTTATAGCTTCCATTTAGATTAAGTTGATGTGAAGGCGGTAACCTAAGACCATATCTTTGTGAAGGAACAGTCTTTCCTCTACCATTGGTTTCACCGTCAAGTTGCAGCTGGAATCTAGATGTTTGACCCGTATATGATTGACCAGTTTGAAAAGTAAAGTTTGCACCTACATCCCAATTATCATCAATTTTGTATTGAATCACACCTTTGAAATCATGTCTTCTATCAAATTTTGGTCTAAAGTAAGTCCCAGAATTTAAGCTATCAAATTGAGCATTCACAAATCCTAAAGCATATCCAAACCATCCCGTGAAATCACCTATTTTCTTCTGAATAAATAGTTCTGCTCCAAATGCCTCACCTTTACCTTCGAAAAGAACATCTGATCCATTGTCTATTTGTAAAACTATTCTACGAATTTCGTTTATATTTTCAAGAGATTTGTAATATAAATCTATATTAACATCATAACCATCCCATGGTTCTGTTTCTAATGCTAAAATGTAATGAACTGATCTTCCTATATTTAGTGAACTATCTGTACCAAGCCAAGTGTCAAAAAATGAAAAATCTTGTAAAGTAGCTAACTTCAAATTCTGATGATAGATACCCCATGAAGCTTTGATAGCAACATCTGGTTGTATATTATACTTGAATGCTATACGGGGCTCGATAGCTGACTGATCGGCAAATTCGAAATAATTTGCTCTTAGACCGAATTGTGCTGATAATAAAGAATTAATTTGCCATTTCGCTTGAGCAAAAGCGGCATAGTTTCTATCAGTGAAATTAAGATTAGTTCGACCAGCTCCTGAACCTTCTGCTGTTGAGTCAGTTGACCCTGTAAAATTAGCTAAATAGTCGAATTCGTAAAAATTGACCTCATAACCATATTTAGTTGTGAAATCATCATTATGGAACCAATCTAAAGTATGTTTAATAGTATAATCTGTAATTATATTCTCTTGAAGAATTTCGTAACCAGAATTATCAGCATCGAACCCATTGATATATTGACTAGTACTAAGGTTTAAAGTACTAAATAGCTGCGGACTAAAAATATGAGTCCATCTGGCTGAACCTAATCTATTTGAAATACCTAAGTTAAAATTTATATTACCAGCTCCATAGTCTAGATTATCCTTGCTATAGAATCCTGAAATTGCAACTTTATCATTATCACCGAAATCTTGTGTTATTTTAGCATTTACATCATAAAAATTAAAATCAGGAATTGGGTTCAATGGATCATCTGTCAAAAAAGATTTAATCACTTCAAAATAAGTACGGCGTCCACCTAAAAACCATGAACCATTACCTATTGGGCCTTCAAGTGCTAATTTTGATGATATAGCACCTACAGAAAATAAACCCTCTACTTCTTCCCTATTCCCATCTTTTTGAGTAAGAGTAAGAACAGATGAAAGTCTACCGCCGTATTCGGTATTGAATCCACCTTTTATAAGTTCTACATCTTTGATAGCGTCAGTATTAAAAGCAGAGATAAATCCAAATAAATGAGTTGGATTATATACCATAGAACCATCTAGTAAGACAAGGTTTTGGTCAGGTGAACCTCCTCTAATATATAGACCAGACGAGATTTGTGAAGACGTGAGTACACCTGGTAAGAGTTGTAAAGATCTAAATATATCAGATTCACCACCTATTCTTATTTCCTTTATCTGCTGCATAGGTATGTTAACTTTACTAATTGAGATTTGGGCTTTATCATCATCTCTATCTGCATAGATAGAAATCTCTTCAGAAGTCATAGAACCTGTATTCAAAAGTGCGTCTAACCTAATATCTTGATTTGCTTTTAGAGTAATAGACTTACGCGTTTCTTCGTAACCTATATAAGAATAGATTATCTCATATTTACCGGGTTTTAGATTGCTAATTACAAAATAACCATCTTTATTAGTTTGGGCTCCTTTGGTCGTACCACCAACTCTGATAGTAGCGCCAATGAGTGTTTCTTTATTGGTACTATCTTTTACATAGCCGCTAATAGAAGCATTTTGGGCTAACAGTTTTGTATTACACAATACGAACGAAATTAATAAAACTAAATATCTATATTTCATTAGGTTTTTGGGGAATTGTAATTTCTCATTTGCTTAAAAACGATAAAATTGACTCAATGTTTTATATAACTAATAATTAATAATCAATTGTAATTGTTAAATTAGTATTCTAAAGAAAATAAAATTGAGATTAATTATGAATAGAAATATGAAGCCAGAAAGTCTGATGATGTCTTATGGCTATAAACCAGAGTTATCAGAAGGCTCGTTAAAATGCCCTATTTTTCAAACTTCAACATTCGTTTTCAAAAATGCAGAAGAAGGAAAAGCATTTTTTGAAGTTGCTTACGGACTACGAGAAAAAGGTCAAGATGAAGAATTAGGCTTGATATATAGTCGAATTAACAACCCAGATTTGGAAATACTTGAAAATAGGCTTTGTTTATGGGATAAAGCTGAAGAGTGCGCTGTATTCGAAAGTGGAATGTCAGCTATCACAACTGTTTTTATGGAATTTCTAAATCCTGGTGATGTATTAGTTTATAGTAGTCCATTGTACGGAGGCACGGATCACTTTATTCATCATTTCTTGCCAAAATATGGGATAGAAACACTAGGTTTCAAACCGAATGCAACCAAAGAAGAAATTATGTCAAAAATCGAGGCCAAAGGCTTCTCTAATAAAGTTGCAATGTTTTTTGTCGAGACACCTGCTAATCCTACTAATGCTATAGTTGATTTGCAAATGATAAATGAACTCAAAAACCATTACAAAACAACAGATAAAAATGTATTGACTGTCGTTGACAATACTTATATGGGACCATTATGGCAACATCCTTTACGATTTGGAGCGGATTTAGTTGTTTATTCTGCAACCAAATATATAGGAGGACATAGTGATGTAATAGCAGGAGCAGTTCTAGGTTACAAAGAACCTATGAAAAGAGTTAAAACATTGAGAACTTTTCTTGGTAATATGGCAGGTCCTTGGACAGGTTGGTTATTAATGAGAAGTTTGGAAACATTAAAAGTAAGAATGGAACAACAACAACAGAACGCAATTGAAGTTGCAAAGTTTTTGAATGTACATCCGAAAGTTACAAAAGTCCATTATTTGGGTATGATTGACGAAGATAGTCCAAGTTACGAACTATACAAAAGACAACATGATGGCCCTGGGGCAATGGTTGCATTTGATATAGCTGGAGGTGAAAAAGAAGCTTTCAAATTTTTAAATTCACTAGAATTAATGACTCTTGCAGTAAGTCTAGGTGGTACTGAAAGTTTAGCTGAACACCCGAGTACGATGACGCATGCGGGAGTAGAGCCAGAATATTTGAAAAGTATAGGTGTTACTTCTAGTTTGGTTCGTTTATCAATCGGTGTTGAAAATGTTGATGATTTGATTTGGGATGTAAGCCAAGCACTTGAAAAGGTATAGTTACAAATAGGTAAGTAAATGAAATTAAAGATTTTGTTATTGTTTATATTAGCATCTTATTCATTAATGTCTCAGCCAGATGATATAATTGAAGCTGTAAAGAAAGATTATAGTGAATATAAAAGTAAAACAATAATTGATTCTACTGATAAAAGATTGATAGTACTTTTGGAGAATCTCTTTTTAGAATCTTTACAAAGTAATGAAAACACTTTCAGTGAGAGTACATTAGCTAGTTTACGGAATTTCAATGAGGACTCAAACTTACCTAACTGGCATCTATTCTACCTTTATATGTTTTATCAGTCTTTTGTCGCGGAAGCCACTCAAAATCCTAATTTGGCAAATCCTGAACTACAGTTGTGGTTAATAGAGACTTTAACTGAAGAAGTAGAGAATATATTTGGAATTGTGCCTGTGATTGTGGCTATATATAAAGGTGAAGCATTACTAGCAACTGGCCAAAAAAGCAAAGCCATTAATCACTTTGATAAATTTATAAAAATATATCCTGACGCAATCCCTATAAAAGTATATCAGTTTCAGTTAGAAAGCAATTTCGATAAAAAAGAATCTTTGTATAATGATTTAAAAACCAACTATCCTGATCACTGGATGGTAAAGAGTTTGTAAACGTAAGGTGGAATTTATTCTTCTAAATTTGTATTGATTTATATTTAGTATAAATAACTTTTATTACAAATTATACTAACATAGTCCTATATTCGTAATCGAGAAAAAGTGAAACATTTAGAGATTTTTTAAATATTAAATAACACCAAAAAATGACCCCAATACAAAGGTTTTGGAATTTATTATCTCCATTTAAAAAGGAGGTCTATCAAATATATTTATACGCTATTTTGAATGGTTTAGTAAATCTTTCATTACCATTAGGTATACAAGCAATAGTAAATATAATTCAGATGGGTGCTCTAACTACTTCTTGGGCAGTATTAGTTCTATTCGTTTTGATTGGAATTATTTTTTCAGGGGTTTTTCAGTTAACTCAATTAAGAATAGTAGAGAATATACAACAAGAGATTTTTGCCAAATCATCATTTGAGTTTGCATTTAGATTTCCAAAAATAAAACTTTCACATTTACAAAATCTTCACACACCTGAACTTGCAAATAGATTTTTTGACACATTAACAATACAAAAGAACTTACCTAAAATACTTGTAGATTTTTCACTTGCTGTCTTCCAAGCATTTTTTGGGCTAGTATTATTATCAGTATACAGTCCATATTTTCTGATATTAGGTGTTTTTCTAGTAACATCTATATGGGTTTTATTTAAGACGACTAGTCCTAAAGGTATGTCAACAAGTATTCTAGAAAGTAAATTTAAATATATAGTAGCTCACTGGTTAGAAGAAGTAGCACGAACTCATAAATCTTTTAAAAAATTCTCAAGTTTTGCTCTTCATTTAAAGAAGACAGACAAAAAAACAATCGAGTATCTAGAAGCAAGAGAAAAACATTTTGGTGTTTTAGTAACACAATTTAAATTCTTCATATTATTCAAAGTACTATTAGCGGCTGGGCTTCTAATATTAGGAGGTTTATTAGTTTATAATGAACAAATGAATATTGGTCAATTCGTTGCCGCAGAGATTATAATATTACTAATATTGACTTCAACAGAAAAGCTAATAAATAGTATTGATTCTATTTATGACTTACTTACGGCACTTGATAAGATTGGATATATCACAGACTTGGAATTAGATGACAAGAAAAAAGTCGAGCTAAAAGACACCAATCTTGGTATATCTGTTGATATAAACTCTTTATCGTATCCGGGGAATGAGAATGGTGACAACTATTTTAATAATTTTTCAACTAATATAAAAAGTGGATCTAAGACAGCAGTTTTAGGTGAAAATAAAGTATTAAAATCTATTTTACTTAATATTATATCTGGATTTATAGATATAAGAACAGGAGCTGTAAAATTAGATGGTATCCCAGTTGAAAATTTGAATAAAAGCATTTTAAATAAACAAATATCAATTCATTTTTCTACAAATGAGTTATTCGAAGCAAGTCTATTAGACAATATCACTGTTGGTAGAAAAATCTCTGAAGAAAAGATTAGAGAAATTATATCTTTAATGGGGCTAGATCTATTTGTCTCAAATTTACCAAATGGTCTTGACTCAATAATAAACCCTTCGAATTATTTTCTTCCAAAAGATGTAACTCAAAAAATATTATTAGCTAGATCTCTAGTTACTAAATGTAGATTATACTTATTTGAGTACCCTTTCCTTTACATTAAAGAATATGATAAAGAAAGGATCATAGATTATATGGTAGAAGAATTCAAAGAAAGTACTTTTATAGTAATAACTGAAGATGAGTATTGGTTGAATATAGCTGACCAACAGGTTATTATCAGTAAAGGAGGTGGGAATGCTTAACATTTCGGAGAATAGTCTTTATAATCATATTACCAAAGAAGAAATAAATTCATATAGTTCTTTGAGAAAGAAAAATAAAAGTAAGCTACTATTAGTAATTTCTTTAAGTGTTCTATTGGTAAGTTTAATCGGGCTTTTTTTACCTTGGACACAAAATATAGATGCTAAAGGATATGTAACATCTATAAATCCTTCTCAACAACCTCAATCTATACAATCTGTTATCTCAGGAAGACTTGAATCTTGGTATGTACAAGAAGGTGATTTCGTCAATGAAGGTGATACTATTGTATTTATTTCGGAAGTAAAAAGCGAGTATTTTGACCCTAATTTAGTGGAAAGAACTAATGAGCAAGTTAATGCAAATATTGAAAGTATTCAATCTTATGAAGAAAAAGTAAAATCTATTGAATCGCAACAAAAAGCTATGATTCAGAATAGAGATTTAATGATTGAAACTACTAAAAACAAGATAATTCAGATAAGAAGAGAAATTGTTAGTGATAGCATTGATTTAGCAGCTTATGAGTTAATGCTTGATGTCGCAAATAAACAATATGATCGAACTAAAGAACTTTATGAAAAAGGTTTAAAGTCTAAAACAGATCTAGAGACAAAAAGCGTCAAACAAAGAGAAATGACTTCAAAAGTAGTTGTCCAAAAAAACAAATTAGACAATCAAACTAACAAACTACTTAATCTTGAATTGGAGTTATCATCTATTAAAGCTGAGTACGCAGACAAAATTGCTAAGTCAGAATCTGATAAGTTCTCAGCTATATCAAGTAAGCTAGATACAAGAGCAAAAGCAGCTAAACTAAAAAACAGTTTAAGTAATTACGAAGTTAGACAAAGATATTATTATATAACAGCCCCTCAATCGGGATACATCACAAAAGCTATTAAAAAAGGTATAGGTGAGATAATAAAAGAAGGTACTGACATCGTTACAATTATGCCAAAAAGTTTCGATTTAGCTATTGAGATCTATGTTAAACCAATGGATTTACCATTAATTTTCAAAGAAGAGAAGACAAGGATTCAATTTGATGGATGGCCAGCAGTTGTTTTCAGTGGATGGCCTAATATATCAACGGGTACATATGGTGGAGTCGTAGTTGCTGTCGATAGAATAATAAGTAAGAACGGTTTATATAGAGTTTTAATTGCTCCGAATGATGATGGTAAGAAATGGCCAGATGTTTTACGTGTAGGTTCAGGGGCTAAAGCTTTTGTACTTCTAAGAGATGTACCTCTATGGTATGAACTTTGGCGTCAGTTAAATGGTTTCCCTCCAGATTTCTATAGTAAAGAAGATGCATAAACTAATTTTGCTTATCGTACTAACATTTGGAGTCATTGATTGCCCTTCGCTTTTCTCAAAGGATGACTCACTATCATTTGAAAATTACGTTCGTAAAGTTCTTAAGTATCACCCTTTGGCTAATAATGCAGAGCTAAATCTTAAGTTATCAGAAGCCCAATGGAAAAGTGCGAATGGTCAATTCGACCCATTCTTGAAAGCTGAATATGATGACAAATACTTTGATCAAAAACAGTATTTTCAAGTTTTGAGATCAAGTATAGAGCTTCCTTCATATTTAGGATTGACATTTAATGCTGGATATGATAATACTAGAGGAATATTCCTAAACCCTGAGAACAATACTCCAAATGATGGATTGGGGTATATAGGAGTAGAAGCTAATCTATTACAAGGACTACTTATTGATGAAAGAAGAACAGCTGTAAATCAGGCGGAAATATTTGAAGATTTTGCTACTAATAGAAGACAGATAGAAATCAATGACCTTATAATTGATGCCTCAATGGCTTATTACCAATGGCAAGCTACCTATGAATATCAACTAATAATAGAAGAAAGTGTAGAATTAGCAAGACAATATTTCGAAAACAATTTGCAATCCTATTTATTTGGTGATAAACCTGCAGTAGATACACTTGAATCATTTCTTGCATTGCAAGACCAGTTAATAATGTTGCAATCGAATAGTGTAGAATTAGTTAAAGCAAGAAATAATTTGAATAATTTCACATGGGAAAATGATAAGAATATAACTATTAGCAATGATATTAACCCAAAAAGAATAGAATTACTAAGCAGCAGTATTATCTCTGAGGATACTATTACTTATGTTGGTAATCCTTTATTAGAAGAAAAGAGAAATAAAATAAATTTATTATTAGCTGAAAATGATTTAAAATCAGACAAATTAAAACCTAAACTAAAAGTTAAATATAATGCATTAACAAGCGAACTGAATAATAATATACCTACTTTTAATATTAATAATTATAAGTGGGGTCTAAGTTTTTCAATGCCTTTACTATTTAGAAGTGAAAGAGGTGAACTTGAGATAAATGAACTTAAAATAAAAGAAACGGAACTTGATTTAATTAACTATGAAACAAGTCTAAAAAATAAGCAAAAATCGAATATCGAAACTCTTGAAATACTAAAAGATCAATTACTAATTGTAAAAGAGAATGTAAACCGGTACAAGCAATTACTAGAATTTGAGAAAGAGAAGTTTGATATTGGTGAGAGTTCAGTTTTTCTAGTAAACAAAAGGCAAGAGAAATATATATTTTCAAAATTGAAAGTAATTGACCTATCTATTAAGTATAATATTGAAGTATTATACAACCTACTATTATCTAACCAAATTGAGAATTATTTTAAATAATATTACTTTGATTTGTTTTAGTTAGGATTCCTTACTATATTTGTTCTGGTACTTTTGCCAAAATAATATATTTAATGGAGTTTGTTATGAGTAAATCAATATTCTATCATGCTGGATGTCCAGTATGTGTAAGCGCAGAGCACGATATAGTAAACCTAATTGGTTCAGACAATGTAGAATTAGTTCACTTAGGTGAAGATAAAACAAGAATTGCATCAGCAGAGCAAATTGGTGTAAAATCGGTCCCTGCCCTAGTAACACCTAATGGTAATGTGTTACACATTAATTTCGGTGCATCAATGGAAGATGTAAAAGGATAATAACGTTTGAAAAAGTGCAGGTGATTGTGTTAATTACATCTGCACTTTTTTATTTTTTTCGAAGTATAATATGAATGAATCGGTTTATAATCTAGAGAATCAAAACTCTAATTTGTCAAGTAAAATAACAGTAGCTTTGGAAAGAATATCAGAAGCTTATAGAGTTTTACTTTGGGAAAAAGCTAAAGAATTCAAACTTAGTCCAATCCAAATACAAATTTTAGTATTTGTCAAATCTCATAAATCAAAATACTGCACAGTCAGTTATCTTGCTGACGAATATAATATAACAAAAGCAACTATAAGTGATTCTGTCAAATCTCTATTATCTAAAGGATTAATTGAGAAATTAACTAACGAGAATGATACAAGGAGTTATATAATCTCGTTATCAGATTCAGGAAAGAAAATTATCACTGAACTTAATAATTATTCGATGGAACTAAGCAATCCATTGAAAGATTTGAGCATAGAAAAGCAAGAAAGCCTTTGGGCAAGTCTATCTGAGATAATATCTAAACTTTATAATAGTAATATAATAAGTATGCAACGAATGTGTTTTAGTTGTAAGTACTATAAGCAAGTTCCCGAAGGTCATTACTGTGGACTTTTAGAAAAAGAATTGAAAACCATTGATATAAGGTTGGATTGTCCTGAACATGAGCAGAAATAAAAAGAGCCGCTCGAAAGCGACTCAATTTTAAAAAACAAATTTGCTATTAAACTTATTCAATAATTATCTTATTTGTACTAATTATAGTACCATTCGAATCATAAGAATTCAATAAATAAGCACCTGACGTAACAGTATTAGGAATACTTAAATTAGAATTACCACCCATTTCATTTTCTAGAACTATTTTTCCCGACTGATCTACTAAAACAATATATGAAATATTGAATTTAGTATTAGATATATTTAACATAGAACCTGATTTTACAGGATTAGGATATACGCTTAGTAAATTTAGTACGTCTGATGCAACCGATGAAGTCAAATTAGATACCTCTGAATAAGAAATATATTCTTCTGCCATATCATAAGAGGCTACATATTGTCCATAACCTGGAGAATAAAACTCATAAGTTTCACTACTTGAAGTAGCGCCTTGAGTTAAACCGAATGCTGCCATTAATTGTGGAGGTGCTGGTTGACCGCCTAAGAAAACACTATCAACACTACTATATTCCGATTTGATTAACAATGCATCAATGGTCATTACACCACCTTCCATATCAGGAATTGTTAATTTACCTGAACCTACTACTGTCCTTGTTTGAGTTTCGTAGCTATTAAATACGCCAGGAGTTTCATTTAATCCAAAACCTTCAACGGTCAATTCATAATGTGTTGGTACAGTATAACTTTCAGTCCATGATTTATCTAATTGCAACGGAAATTTGATAAAGTTCTCTCTACCTTCAAACGGGAAATTACCACCTACCATTTTCAATTTATCATTTGGTCCACCAGTAATCTGAGTAATTGGATATTCAACTTCAGTTATCCTTCTACCTATTCTTGCATATCCTTGATCATCATTTACATAAAAGTCTTTACTATCTATATCAAAACCGTTGAAAATATATAATGATATTCGATAATTCACAGCATCAGTATAAAAATCATCGCCAGATGCATCTACATAAGTCTGATCTATATAATGAGTAGTCACCAAATTAGACAAATCCCAATTTTGTCCATCTCCTGTGGATGGAGGTTCTAAGCCTGATCTATACTCTATATTAATATAGGTTTCGTAATTTGATTCAAGTGGAAAATCAACTTTATTAATTACTACTTGAGAAAAAACTACTTGTACACTCCCTATAACTGTAAAAGCTATTATAAGTAAGACTCTTTTCATATAACATACTCCAAAAATTAAAAAAAACATACATAATTTAATCATTTTTATATGCTTATACTAACTAATTAATCTATAAACTTATAATTTAACAACTTATAAAAAAAAAGAGCCGCCCTTTCGGGCGACTCTTTGAACATCGATTTATAATCTGATAGGATTATTTTATCATTATCGGAGTAGTAACTGTACTACCTACACCTTCTAATTGAATCATATAAGCTCCAGATACTGGATTATCTAATATGATGTTTTGATTGTTCACGTCATTAATTTCTGATTGATAAACTACTTTACCTGTCATATCATAGATTGATAATCTGAAGTAATTAGCTACATTTTCAATCATGAATTTACCGTCTGAAGGGTTAGGATATACACTTACTTTCTCAGCTGAGAAATCATAATTATTAACTGATTTGTAAAGTGAATTTCCATTCCAGTTAAATAGGTAACTAGAATTTGAACCAACGTTTTGTTGTTTCTCTTTAGTAGTACCATTGTAAGTTGCTCTTACTTTGACATTAACTGGCAATAGTTCTTCACCTGCATTGTTCAATGATGAGTAAGCACCCCAACCATATCTATAGTCCCAAGCATCAGCTGTTAATGATCCGCCATTTCCATCTTCTAAATCTGCTGTTACTAATACAGTGTTAAAGTTATAGTTAGAGTTTGAACCTACATTTTGTTGTTTCTCAACACACGCACCTTTGTAGTAAACTTTTACTTTTACGTTCACTGGTAATAATTCATGTCCAGTATTAGTCAATGCAGAGTAAGCACCCCAACCATATCTGTATTTCCAGTTATCAGCTGTTAAAGGATCACCATTAGAGTCTTCCAAATCAGCAGTTACATTTACTGTATTGAAATCATAGTGTGAGTTCGAACCTACATTTTGTTGCTTCTCAACACATGCACCATTATAGTAAACTTTTACTTTTACGTTCACTGGTAATAGTTCTTCACCTGCATTGTCCATTGTAGAGTATGCACCCCAACCATATCTGTATTTCCAGTTATCAGCTGTTAAAGGATCACCATTAGAGTCTTCCAAATCAGCAGTTACATTTACTGTGTTGAAGTCATAATGTGAGTTTGAACCTACATTTTGTTGCTTCTCAACTTTTGTACCTTTATAACCAACTCTTACTTTTACATTTACAGGTAAAAGCTCTTCACCTAAGTTATTCATTGGTGCATAACTTCCCCAACCATATCTATATTCCCAACTATCTGCTGTTAACAATCCATTTTGTGAGTCTTTTATATCAGCAGTAACATTTATAGTAGCAAAATCAAAGTGTGAATTTGAGCCTACATTTTGTTGCTTTTCTATTTTAGTTCCTTTGTAACCAACTCTTACCTTAGTGTTAACTGGTAATAGTTCGTGTCCAGAAGCATTTAGAGTGTTGTAACCACCCCAACCATATCTATATTCCCAGCTATCTGCATTAAGTAATGCTCCACCAGATTCTCTCAAATCAGCAGTTACATCAACTGTATTGAAAATGAAAATAGGATTAGTTGTTATATTTTGTTGTTTTTGTACAGAAGCACCTTCGTAAGATACTGTTACTTTAGTATTAGTTGGATGACCATCTACGAATGTCCACATACCATTACCAGTAGCATCAATTCCTAAACCAGTGTATCCACCCCATCCAATTCTATATTTGAAATCGCCACCAGCTAGACCAGCATTCTGGCTATTCTGTAGTTGAACAAATATTAAAGATTGATCCATACTACAACCAGCAATTTCTATTGGCATTTGTACAGCAAGAGAATTACCATCATAGAATCTGAAATTATAGGTTCCAGGGAACATATAAGTATCATCACCAATTGTCATATAGCTACTATATACGTGATTGTATTTTACAGTACCTGGATAATTGAAAGTAACTCTAGTTGGATTGAATTCAAATGTAGTTACAGGACCAGTAATATTAACAGTTTGTACTTGAGAAGTACGGATAATAGAGGCTTTAAATTTGTAAGTACCAGGGAATAGCTCTATTGAAGCTATACCTGATGCGTCTGTTGTATTTGGATTCAAGTCCATATAACTACTATATACGTGATTATATTCTACAGCAGCACCTGCAACACCTATATTCAAATCACAATCTTTAACGTGTGCTTCAGCTAAAGCAGTTTGAAAATCAACTGCTTGGGTAGTACCTGAAGTTAATATTTCTAACATTTTAACTTGTGTTGATCTATCTTTAGTTGCCTTGAATTTATGATTACCTGGGAACAATTCGATAGATGCATTACCACTTGCATCAGTAGTTCCAACGTTCATATAGCTACTATAAACGTGATTATATTCTGTTTCTATTCCTTCGAAATCTGAACCATCGTGTTTCATAACGTGAGTTACGAAAGTAGAAGTTTGGAAATCAACTGAAGCTGAAGTACCTGGAGTTAGTATCTCCAGATTCTTGTATTGTACAGATCTATCCTTAGTTGCTTTGAATTTATAATCACCAGGGAAAAGCTCTATTGAAGCATTACCACTAGCATCAGTTGTACCAACATTCATATAACTACTATATACGTGGTTATAATCTGTTACTATTCCTTCGAATGGGCTACCATCAGTATGCATTACATGAGTTATAAACTCAGAAGTTTGGAATGTAATTGTATTAGGACCACTAATTATATATTGTGCTGATCTGTCTTTTGTTGCTTTGTATTTCCAAGCACCATTCGGTTGATTAGTAGTAAACAAAATACCATTAGCATCAGTAGTCCCTACGTAAGTATAACTACTATAAATATGATTTCTTTCAATTTTGATACCTGGAAGTGGAGAACCATTATGCTTAACAGTTTTGAATATATTTACATTACCGTCCATTGAACAGCCAGAAACTTCAAAGTTATTGAACTGTAGATTATCAAATTTGAAAGTATATGAACCAGGTAGGAAATGCATACCTTGAGAATAAGTACCCCAACCATTTTGGTAAAACTTGATTGTTCCACCATAAATATAATTTATCTGAGTAGTTGAGAATGTTACATCTTGATCTGTATTAGTACCTAATATGGCAATACCATTTCTTTGTTCTGTACCATTATTATAATACATTTTGAAGGTGTAATTACCTGGTAATAACTCTATAGTGCTGTTAGGTGCATTGTTGCCTGACCAACCATTTTGATAATATTTGACATTACCTCCAGACAGATCATTGTCATCACAATCCACTAATTTAGGGTTCACTGTAACTGTTGTGAATAATACTTCATCGTCTGTTCCAGATATGACTTCACCATTTATTTGCTGAGTTCCGTTATTGTAGTACATTTTGAATGTATAATTGCCGGGTAATAATTCGACTGTTGAACCTGTCGCATTGTTTCCTGACCAGCCATTCTGATAGTGCAATACTTTATCACCTACTAATACATTTCCATCACTATCTTTTAATGACAATAATGTAGAAACAGTTGTAAATAAAACTTCATCGTCTGTTCCAGATATAACTTCACCATTTATTTGCTGAGTTCCGTTATTGTAGTACATTTTGAATGTATAATTGCCGGGTAATAATTCGACTGTTGAACCTGTCGCATTGTTTCCTGACCAGCCATTCTGATAGTGCAATACTT